>Ga0183095_10018_pt2 | contig 852445 bp, 673 predicted proteins | sample BioMet4_FD_130346 | JGI IMG/M metagenome (GOLD analysis project Ga0183095, IMG submission 130346) | Microbial communities from bioreactor (seeded with sewage sludge) at LBNL, California, USA - Biofuel metagenome 4 (v2) (version 3) | ecosystem: Engineered > Bioreactor > Anaerobic > Unclassified ...
CACCCTGCCGGATATTTGACAGCGGCTGCTGGAGCTCTAACCGGGCGTGGCTCGATAGGATATTACTGGAGTAATTCGTATGTCGGTAGCACTTATGTAACCGGTTACGCATTAAATATCGGAGCCTCTGCAAGTGGAATGGTGGGCTTGGATAAAGCTAATGCAACCCCGGTTCGGTGTGTCAGGGATGCCATTGTTCCTGCTTTGCCTTCTGTAAGCAATGTCAGCATTCCAACCTCAACAATGACTGATAGTACTGCATTAGGAACTGCGACTGTCGCTCCCGATGGTGGGGCAGCCGTAACCAAACGCGGTTTGTGTTGGAGTACATCAAATGCTACTCCATCTATCTCTGACAATGTTGTTCTTGCTGGCACTGGAATCGGTACATTTACAGCAAAACTTGAGGGCCTTGCTCAAGGGGCTTCTTATTATGTCCGTGCTTTCGCAACTAACAGCGTTGGTACCGCATACAGTCCCGTGGTAAGCACATTTAAGATATGTCCAACGTTATTTGATGTCGTCCATACTGCGGGACTTAATGGAGCTCCTGAAAGTAAAACCGTCACCTACCACTCCATCAGTAGCAGTATTAGTAAAAATGCTCTTTGTTGGCTTACCCAAAACTTGGGCGCTGACTCTATTGCAACTTCACCATCTGATGCCACTATGAAGTCTGCCGGATGGTACTGGCAGTTTAATCGTCCACAAGGATACAAACACGATGGTACAACTTATAGTCCTAAAAATGCATGGACAGCCTGGACTACCAGTATCTCGGAATGGAATACCGGTTGGGATCCTGCTAATGACCCATGTAGCCTGTTGCTCGGTGCTGGATGGCGCCTTCCAACTTACAATGAATGGTATTATGCGGATGATGCTCCTCAATTCTGGCAAAATTATAACGATACCTATAAATCCGTGCTGAAGGTACATGCTGCTGGATATCTGACGGCGGGTGCCGGAACTCTAACTGGGCGTGGTTCTACTGGATACTACTGGAGTAGCTCGTATGTTGGAAGCACTTACGTAAGCGCTTATGCATTTAATATCACTAATGCTACCAGTGGTATGGTTAGTCTAGATAAAGCAAATGCAACACCAGTTCGGTGTGTCCGTGACGCAGTGATAATCAGGTTGCCTTCGGTTAGCAATGTCGATGTACCAACAGCTACCATGACCGATACAACTGCTATTGGAACAGCTACGGCAGGCCCTGATGGTGGTGCTGCAATTACCGATCGCGGCTTATGCTGGAGTACGTCAAATGCAATTCCAACTATCGCTGATAATAAAATCCCATCCGGAAAAGGTGTGGGTACATTCTCTGCTACAATCGAAGGCCTGACCGATGGCCCAACAGTCTATGTAAGAGCATACGTGATAAGCAGCAAGGGGATTGCTTATAGCCCGCTTGTTACAAGTTTCAAAATTTGTCTTCCTGTTACTGTAACCCATATCGGAGGCTTAAATGGAGCTCCGGAATCAAAAACAATTACCTATCAAACGATTAGTAGTTATATTAGTAAAAAATCTTTGTGCTGGTTAACTCAAAATTTAGGCTCCGACCAACAAGCCTTGTCCGCTGATGATAACACACAAGCATCAGCTGGTTGGTACTTCCAGTTCAATCGTCCCCAGGGATACACACATGACGGCACAACTTATAGTCCTAAAAACGGTTGGACTGCCTGGACTACCAGTATCTCGGAATGGAATACCGGTTGGGCCTATGCAAACGACCCATGTGGTAATTTATTAGGGTCTGGATGGCGTTTGCCAACTTATGACGAATGGAATTATGCTGACTTACCTCCTCAAAACTGGGGTAGCATGACAGATACCTACAAGTCCGTCCTGAAATTACACCCTGCCGGATATTTGACAGCGGCTGCTGGAGCTCTAACCGGGCGTGGCTCGATAGGATATTACTGGAGTAATTCGTATGTCGGTAGCACTTATGTAACCGGTTACGCATTAAATATCGGAGCCTCTGCAAGTGGAATGGTGGGCTTGGATAAAGCTAATGCAACCCCGGTTCGGTGTGTCAGGGATGCCATTGTTCCTGCTTTGCCTTCTGTAAGCAATGTCAGCATTCCAACCTCAACAATGACTGATAGTACTGCATTAGGAACTGCGACTGTCGCTCCCGATGGTGGGGCAGCCGTAACCAACCGTGGTTTGTGCTGGAGCACTACAAATGCAACACCTACTATCTCTAACAATATAGTTAAAGCCGGTATTGGAATCGGTACATTTACAGCTAAACTTGAGGGTCTTGTTCAAGGCGCTTCTTATTATGTCCGTGCTTTCGCAACTAATAGTGTTGGTACCGCATACAGTCCCGTGGTAAGCACATTTAAGATATGTCCAACTCAATTTGACGTCGTTCATACTGTAGGTCTTAATGGCGCTCCGGAAGGTAAAACAGTTACCTACCACTCCATCAGTAGTAGTATTAGTACAAACGCCCTTTGCTGGCTTACCCAAAATCTGGGCGCTGATCAAGAAGCTGCATCTGCAACAGACGCTAGCATGGCATCTTCCGGATGGTACTGGCAGTTTAATCGTCCACAAGGATACAAACACGATGGTACAACTTATAGTCCTAAAAATGCATGGACTCCCTGGACTACCAGTATCTCGGAATGGAATACCGGTTGGGATCCTGCTAATGACCCATGTAGCCTGTTGCTCGGTGCTGGATGGCGCCTTCCAACTTACAATGAATGGTATTATGCGGATGATGCTCCTCAATTCTGGCAAAATTATAACGATACCTATAAATCCGTGCTGAAGGTACATGCTGCTGGATATCTGACGGCGGGTGCCGGAACTCTAACTGGGCGTGGTTCTACTGGATACTACTGGAGTAGCTCGTATGTTGGAAGTACTTACGTAAGTGCATATGCTTTCAACATCGGAGGTTCTGCCAGCGGAATGGTAAGTTTTGATAAAGCAAATGCAACCCCAGTACGGTGTGTAAGGGATGCTGTAATAATCAGGCTACCTTCGGTTAGCAATGTCGATGTGCCAACAGCTACCATGACCAGTACCTCTGCCATAGGAACTGCCACGGCAGGCCCTGATGGTGGTGCTGCAATCACCGACCGCGGTTTATGCTGGAGTACGTCAAATGCAACTCCAACTATCGCTGATAACAAAGTTCCTGCCGGAAAAAATGTAGGTACCTTCTCTGCCACAATCAGCGAATTAACCGAAGGTCCTACTGTTTATGTAAGAGCATACGTAATAAACAGTAAAGGGGTAGCTTATAGCCCGCTTGTAACAAGCTTTAAAATTTGTCCAACAGAATTTGATGTTATTCACACTGAAGGATTAAACGGAGCTCCGGAATCAAAAAAAGTAACATATCATTCAATAAGTAGTTACATTAGCAAGACTCCTCTTTGCTGGCTTACTCAAAACTTAGGCGCTGATCAACAAGCCTTATCAGCTGATGATAACACACAAGCATCTTCTGGCTGGTATTGGCAATTTAATCGTCCACAAGGATATAAATATGATGGTACGACTTATAGTCCTAAACCGGGTTGGGTTACATGGACAAATAACATCTCAGAATGGAATACCGGTTGGGCAGCAACCAACGATCCTTGTGTATTGCTTCTAAGTTCAGGATGGCGTTTACCGACTTATGACGAATGGAATTATGCCGACTTACCTCCTCAAAACTGGGGTAGCATGACAGATACCTACAAGTCCGTCCTGAAATTACATGCCGCCGGATATCTGGCAGCAGCTAACGGCGCTATGACCGGACGAGGGAGTACTGGATACTACTGGAGTAATTCGTATGTCGGTAGCACTTACGTGACTGGTTATGCATTAAATATCGGAACCATTACCAGTGGAATGGTGGGTCTGGATAAGGCAAATGCGACTCCTGTACGATGCGTCAGAGATGCACTCATCCCTGCACTCGCATCAGTAAGCAATGTAAGTGTACCAACATCCACAATGACGGGCTCAAGTGCAAAAGGTACGTCCACAGCTGGACCTGACGGAGGTGCTGAAATCACTGACCGCGGCTTGTGCTGGAGTACGTCAAATGCAATTCCAACTATTGCTGATAATAAAATCCCATCTGGAAAGGGTGTGGGTACATTCTCTGCAACAATCGATGGCTTGAAGCAAGGTCCAACGGTCTATGTAAGAGCATATGTGATAAACAGTAAAGGGGTAGCCTATAGCCCGCTTGTTACAAGCTTCAAAATTTGTCCAACAGAATTTGATGTTATTCATACTGAAGGATTAAACGGTGCGCCGGAATCAAAAACAGTAACATATCACTCAATAAGTAGTTCCATTAGCAAGACTCCTCTTTGCTGGCTTACTCAAAACCTAGGCGCAGATCAACAAGCGACTTCCTCTATAGATGCTAGTAATACATCCGCAGGATGGTATTTTCAGTTCAATCGACCACAAGGATATAAATATGATGGTACAACTTATAGCCCTAAACCTGGTTGGATTACATGGACAAATAATATCTCAGAATGGAATACCGGTTGGGCAGCGACCAACGATCCCTGTGTACTGCTACTAAGTTCAGGATGGCGTTTACCAACTTATAACGAATGGTATTATGCGGATGATGCCCCTCAATTCTGGCAAAATTACAATGATGCATACAGTTCCGTATTGAAAGTACATGCTGCTGGATATCTGGCTGCCTCTAATGGAGCTATGACCGGAAGAGGCTCCACTGGGTACTACTGGAGTAACTCTTATGTTGGAAGTACCTATACTGATGCCTATGCTTTTCTGTCTACTAGTGCTGGTAGTTCTGTCGTGGGTCTCAATAAAGCTAATGCAACTCCCATACGGTGTGTCAGAGATGGACTCATTCCTGCTCTTGCTTCAGTAAGCGATGTAAGTGTACCAACATACACAATGACTGGATCAAGTGCAACATGTACCGCAACAGCTGGACCTGATGGCGGTGCTTCTATTTCAGAACGCGGTTTTTGTTGGAGCCCTTCAAATGGTACTCCCGCAATTACTGATAACAAAATAACATCTGGTACCGGCGTAGGATCCTTTTCTGAAACAATATCTGGTCTAAGTAATGGTATGACCATATATGTAAGAGCATATGTAATAAATAGTAAGGGAGTTGCATATAGTCCTGATGTAGCCAGCTTCAAAATTTGTCTTCCTGTAACTGTAACCCACGTTGCAGGTGTGAATGGTGCCCCTGAATCAAAAACAGTTACATATCAAACGATTAGCAGTAGTATCAGTGGATCCGCAAAATGCTGGTTAACACAAAATTTAGGTTCTACTCAACAAGCAGCATCTGCAACTGATGCAACAGAAGCATCTTCTGGTTGGTATTGGCAGTTTAATCGATCTCAGGGATATAAACATGATGGAACAAACTATACACCAATAAGAGCTTGGACTACGAGTATTTCAGAGTGGAATACAGGTTGGGCTGTCGGAAATGATCCATGTATCCTATTGATTGGTTCCGGATGGCGTCTACCAACTTATTGGGAATGGTATTATGCTGATTATCAACCTCAGTATTGGCAAAACTATAGTGACACCTATAACTCCGTTTTGAAACTACACGCAGCCGGATACCTAACAGCCGGTGCAGGAGCCCTAACCGGACGTGGTTCCATTGGATACTATTGGAGTAGTTCATATGTAGGTAGCACTTACGTGACTGGTTATGCACTAAATATCGGAAATTCTGCCAGTGGAATGGTCGGTCTGGATAAGGCAAATGCAACACCTATACGGTGTATTAAGGATTAATACTGTTTTTTATCATTATGAAAACTAGAGTGAACATTTTATTTTTATTATTTAGTATCGTTGTAATTCATGCTCAGGATGTCAATCTGCGTATTCACGTAAAAGGAGTTTATTCGACGAAAGTAAGCCTGCTCCCTTTATCGGGAAGCGGTGCATTGAAAGCTTTTATAGAAAAGAATAATATTCCAAAAGACGGTACAGTCGATTTAACGGTTCCTAAAGACCGCCTACCGGGACAATTTGTGCTACGTTTCGATTATGTGGATAAGCCGGGCTCAACGCCCTACCCTGCCGAACGTTATTTCTTTATTGGTAGCCAGAATCTGGAAATATGGGCAAATCCGAAAGCCGTAAACAATCCGGATAGTACCTATTTCCAAAAGGGGGAACGGGAAAATGCACTTTTTGCCGAATTTTCAAAAGAAAACGGGAAAAGGAAAGCCCAATTAAGCCTCTTGCAAAACTTTTTGATGAACTACGATCAACCGAAGTCGAAATTTTATCAAACAGGATACGAAGAATATGAATCGCGCCGCAAAGAGTATAATCAATGGCTGACCTCTCAGATTAAAGCAAATGAGGATGCATTTGTAAGCCGGACATTCCAATTCCAATATGTGCCTCAATTAGAACTGAATGGCACAGAGAAGGAACGGATGGACAACATGATCGACCACTATTTCGACATGGTAAGTTTTCAGGATCCCTTGCTGGCAAAGACCGTCGACTTGAGAGACTGGATGAATAACTACGTAAATCTCTATGGAGCGCGTGCCACAACCGTTGCTCTACGTGATTCGCTCTTTGCACTTGCGGGAAAAACAGCTATCGAAAAGGCAAAATCGGGTCATCCGCTGGTTTACGGTTGGATGGTCGATTATTTTTTCAAAGGATACGAAGGCTTCAATATTGCAAAAGGAATGCAAATGTTGCAACCCTATATGGAAGATCCCCGCTGTCTGACAACCAAACGATTGGAGATAGAAAGACGATTGCAGGGCATTGAAACTATCCGACCGAGTGTAGTTGCTCCCGACTTTACAACAACGGATGCTGCGGGGAAACCGGTATCATTTCTCAACTACAAAACCAGCTCTCGCTTCAAACTGATTTTATTCTGGTCGGCCGATTGCCAGCATTGTAAAGAGATGGTAGCCAAGCTATATCCCTGGTATCTGCAGGTGGGAGGTAAACGCCAAATGGAAGTCTTCGCTATCAGTGTGGATTATACCGAAACCGAGGTGAAAGCATGGGAAGAGGCTAAAACAAAACTCACCGGTTGGAAACATAGCAAGGCGGCAGGAGGAATTAACAGTCCGGAAGCCAATGCCTACTTTATTCTGGCAACTCCGGTCATGGTACTGGTCGATGCCAAAACAAACAAAATAGTGGCATTACCGGATAATATCGACGATCTGGAAAAGGCAATCAAAGAATAGACAACGAAAAAGGTTCCCTGACAGGAACCTTTTTTCATTTTTAATCCAAACTCATATAGTCGTAATGAATAAAGGGTTTGTGCCCTTTTTGTCCAAGATACTTTCGGGCAGTCTCTGAATCGTACTGTACCTTCCCCACCCCAATGGTTCGTTCGTCTGCTTCGGAAATAATTTTTACAATATCGCCCTCTTCAAATTCGCCTTCAATGCGGGAAACTCCCACCGGCAGCAAACTACTGGCCTTTGATTCATCCAGCAAAGCTTCTGCAGCTCCGGCATTGACATAGACCACCCCTTTGGCAAAATCTTCGCTGTGTGCTATCCATTTCTTCACACTCGAAATCTCTTTTTCGCTCGGGACAAACAGAGTACATATTGTCGTGTCGGGCTTTTGAAGCAGATCGAGCAGGATATTCTCTTTTTTACCGTTGGCAATCATCACGGCAATGCCTTCGGCGGCTACCTTCTGGGCAATGGCACATTTGGTATGCATTCCTCCCCGCCCGAGGCTCGATTTCTGATCAGAGATATAGTCATCCATATCCTGTTCCCCAGCAACTATCTGACGAATAACCTGCGACAAAGAATCAGAGGGATTTCCGTTGTAGATGCCATCCACGTTGCTGAGAATGATCAGCGCATCCACATCCATCATTGTTGCCATCAGGCCCGACAGCTCGTCGTTATCGGTAAACATCAACTCTGTGATGGAGGTTGTATCGTTTTCATTCACAATGGGAATCACTTTATTTTCGAGCATCACTCCGATACAGTTTTTCTGATTCAGGTAAAGCGAACGGCTTCCGAAGTTCTCTTTTGTGGTAAGAATTTGTCCACAGGTAATGCCCTGTTCGCGAAACAGCTCGTAATAACGATTTATGAGTTTGGCCTGCCCTACCGCCGAAAAAAGTTGTCGTGCGGAAACCGCATCGAGCTTTTTGTGAGGTTTCACCTCGCTTCGACCCGAAGCAACGGCCCCCGAAGAGATCAGAATAATTTCAGCTCCGGCTTTATGCAGAACAGCTATCTGATCGACAATAGCCGAGACACGCGTCACATCCAATCTCCCGTCCGGACGGGTCAATACGTTACTTCCAACCTTTACCGCTATACGTTTATACTTTATCATGATGATGGCTCTTTACTATCGGCAACCCTCTATTTTGATTTATTTTGCAAAGTAACAAAATATTGCGTCAATTCCGAAATAAAGAAATGCATTTCGCGATGAATACATTTAAGCAGATTGTATGTATCTTTGCACCCACAAAATAAATCCCCCGATTTGTTTTATCTTCCTTAATTTCTACCCCATAAATTCCGCATATTTATCGTTTAAATTTCAGACTTATGGCAGGAATTTTTATCCTTCTGTTTTTTTATTTTCTCGGTACTTTTCTCTCTTATCTGACAGGGAATTTCATACCGGGCAGTATTTTGGGAATGTTGTTGCTCTTTCTTTCTCTTGTTTGCCGCATCATCAAACCGGAGCAGGTTCGCGGAGCAGCCACTTTTTTCCTCAATCACATGATGCTTTTCTTTATTCCTCTCGGTGTGGGACTGGTAGCTTCTTATTCGCTGATAGGGAAGTATATAACCGCAATAAGCATTGCCTCGGCAGCCAGTACGGTATTGGTTGTGGCTGTAGTCGGACTCATTGCACAAAAAATGGAGAGCAAACATCATGATTAGTCTGATTCATTCGCAGCTCTTTTTGCTCACCTTCACCATCGGTGCCTACGTGGTTGCCGTGTGGCTGTATCAACGTACCAAACTGATGCTGCTGCATCCGCTGCTCACCTCGTTGCTGGTCATTATTGTCGGTATCAAATCGGCAGGTATTCCCTATCCCGAATATGCAGAAGCGACGAAAATCATCGATTTTCTGCTCGGCGTATCGGTCGTGGCACTGGGTTATCTGCTTTACGAGCAGATGATTCATATGAAAGGAAATATCACGGCTATGCTGACTTCGGTTCTCGTTGGCAGTGTTGTCGGGATTGTGAGCGTTATACTGATAGCCAGAGCATTGGGTGCCGATCCGAGAATCATTTCGTCTCTCGAACCGAAATCCATTACCACCGCCATTGCGGTCACCGTATGCCAACACTCGGGTGGCATTCCGGCACTTACAGCTGTCGTGGTCATTGTGGTTGGAATTTTCGGCGCGGTGGTCGGACCTATTATCCTGAAAATATTGCGCATCGAAAGTAAATTAGCCAAAGGGCTCGCCCTCGGGTCTGCCGCTCATGCGGTAGGAACAGCACGTGCCATGGAGCTCGGTGCGGTAGAAGGAGCCATCAGCGGACTGGCCATCGGATTGATGGGTGTAATCACGGCTATAATGGTTCCGGTTATCGAAGTCATCATGAAATATTTATAATAATTGTGTAACTTTGCTCTGTGTAAAACCACAAAGAACACAAAGTTAGCACAAAGAAATTACACGATAACCTTAATACTAATGACTGAAAATGAATTGGCGAGCATTATATTTGAAGCTGGGCTTAAAGTTCATCGAAGTCTAGGCCCCGGACTTCTAGAAAGTGCCTACGAAGAATGTCTCTTTTATGAATTGACTAACCTCAATTTAAGCGTAGAAAAACAGAAGGCATTACCATTAATCTATGGAAAAGTTAAGTTAGATGCCGGTTATCGAATTGATCTGCTTGTTGAAGGCAAATTGATCATAGAAATAAAAGCGGTTGAAGTTTTGAATGATTTACACATGGCTCAAATTCTTACATATTTGAAATTAAGCAAATGCAAATTGGGATTACTCATGAATTTTAATTCTGTTCTTTTCAAAAATGGAATAAAAAGAGTTATCAATGGAACATTATAACACATTCAATTATATCCTTGTGCCCTTGTGGTAAAAAAATATTATGAATAAAATCACCATACTCGGAACTGCTCATCCCTATCGCGGGGGGTTGGCCTCGTTCAACGAAATGTTGGCCCGCACCTTCCAGAAAAAAGGGAAACAGGTCAACATCAAAACTTTTACGGTGCAATACCCCAACTTCCTTTTCCCCGGCAAAACACAATACACCGATTCTCCGGCTCCGGAGGGAATGAGTATCGCGCGTTGCGTCAACTCCGTGAATCCTTTCAACTGGATTCGTGTCGGATTGCGCATCCGGAAAGAACGTCCCGATATGGTGCTGGTACGGTACTGGACTCCTTTTCTGGCTCCTTGCCTCGGAACCATCAGCTACCTTGCCAAACGCAATAAACACACCCGCATCCTGTCGTTACTCGACAATGTTGTGCCGCACGAAACCCATTTCTTCGATGCCTGGCTGACCCGCTATTTTGTCCGGTCGGTCGACGGGTTCCTCTACATGTCGCAACAGGTGAAACAGGATCTCGACCAGTTCACCACAAGCGCGCCTACCTGCTTCTCTCCGCATCCGGTATTTGCCAATTTCGGAGAACGGGTGGACCGGAAAGAGGCGATTGCTCATCTCAACCTTTCGGAAGAGACGCGATACCTCCTCTTCTTCGGCATTATACGCGACTACAAAGGGCTCGACTTGCTGATCGACTCATGGAAATTATTGAAAGATAAAGGGCTGACGAAAGGAAAGAAGGTAATTGTTGCCGGTGAATATTACAACAACAAAGAAAAATATACCGTTCAAATTGAGCAACTGGGGTTGCAGGACGATATTCTGGTACACGATTTCTTTATTCGCGACGAGGATGTAAAATATTACTTCTCGGCCGCCGATGTGGTGGTGCAACCCTACAAAGATGCTACCCAAAGTGGTGTGACGCAGATCGCGTATCAGTTTTCGGTGCCCATGATTGTGACAAATGTCGGCGGACTGGCCGAAATCGTTCCCGACGACCGCTCGGGATTTGTTTCCGACTCCACTCCCGAAAGTATTGCCGCTGCCATCGAAAAATTCTACGACTGCGGAGGAGCTTCCCATTTTACCGAAACCCTTGCCGAAGAACGCAAACGCTTTACCTGGGAAGCCATGACCGAACAATTTGAAAGACTTTACAAACAGGTAAATCAATAATGTCCCAACCAACGTTCAGCCAAGCTGAGATTCGAATATGCCTCTGAAACCTGATTGAGCCACAACGGTCAAAAGACAGATTCAATTGTAAATCATAAATAAATAAATTGTAAATGTCCTTATGTTACTGAAAATTTATCCCGAAAATCCGAACCCGAAAGCTGTCGAACAAGCGGTAGAGGTGTTGCGAAACGGTGGTGTTATCATCTACCCTACCGATACCGTGTATGCCTTCGGATGCGATATTTTTCAGGCTCGCGCAGTGGAAAAGATTTGCAGGTTTCGTAACCTCGATCCGAGTAAAGCTCATCTCTCTATTGTTTGTCCCGATATGAGTCACCTGAGCGAATTTGCCAAGGTCGACAACAATACCTTCAAATTGATGAAACGGTTACTTCCCGGGCCATTCACTTTCATCCTTAAACGAAGCAACAAATTGCCCAAACTGTTCAAAGAACGTTCCGAAGTGGGCATCCGCGTACCGGACAACAACATTACCATTGAACTGGTAAAAGCATTGGGAAACCCCATTCTCTCTGCATCACTCCGCGACGACGACGATGATGTGCTGGAATACCTTACCGACCCCGAACTGATGAGCGAAAAATATTGCAATGAAGTGGATCTGGTGATCGACGGCGGCTTCGGAAACATAAAACCCTCTACTATTATTGACTGTACCGGCAACGAACCCGAAATTGTCCGTCAGGGAAAAGGGAAAGTGGAATTGTAATTAGAACAAAGATCAAAGAATAAAGAACAAAGACCGGAGTTTGAGTTTGTCTTTGCATCCTCAAATTTCCAAATCCTCAAATTCTCAAATTATTATGCTGCTTTTCGGATTAATTGGTCATCCACTGGGTCATTCGTTTTCAAAGAAATATTTCACCGGAAAATTCGAACGCGAAGGCATCGATGCCGCTTACGAACTATTCGACATCGACGATATTGCACTGCTGCCTGAGTTGTTGAAAGACGAACGTCTGGTCGGCCTCAACGTGACCATTCCCTACAAAGAGCAGGTAATTCCCTACCTCGACGCGCTCGACGAACAGGCTGCCGGGATCGGAGCCGTCAACGTAATCCGTATCGTACGCGACGGAGAGCATATCCTGCTCACCGGCAGCAATTCCGACGTGGTGGGTTTTCGCGAATCGATCCGCCCTATGCTCAAACCGCATCACAAAAAGGCGCTGGTACTGGGAACCGGCGGCGCGTCCAAAGCGGTCATCTACGGATTGAAAGAACTGAATATCGCATCAACACTGGTGTCGCGTTCGCCACGCAAAGATGGTTTAACCTACAATGACTTGAATGAAACGGTACTGAAAGAGTATACGGTGATTATCAACGCTTCTCCGGTCGGCACTTTTCCACACGACGACGAAGCTCCGACCCTTCCCTATGAGTTTATCACCCCCGATCACCTGTTGTACGATCTGGTCTACAACCCTCCCCTCACCCGCTTCTTAGCCCAGGGACAAGCGAAAGGAGCCGCCATCAAGAATGGACTCGAAATGCTGGAAGGTCAGGCCGTGGAAGCCTGGAAGATCTGGAACAGATAATTGGATTGCTACCCTCCAGAAATAAAAAAACTCCTGCAGAAAATATTTCTGCAGGAGTTCACCTTAAATTAAAACATTGTCTATGATAAAATACATGCGCCTCACGCGTTAGTGCTGGTTTGTGTACTATCTACAAATACACGAACAGCAAGTTCTTTATCGAGAGCATAAATGGCATAACCGTTGTCCTGCACCAGTTTCAGCGTATCGACAATTGCCTTCACATTTGCCTCCTCTTCTACCTGCTCGTCAATAAACCAACGTAACATGCTCTGAGTAGCATGATCTTTTTCTGCTACAGCGGTATCTGCCAGATGGTTGATGCGGACAGTCACTTTTTGCTCGTGCTCCATCGTTTCCACAAAGACGCTCAATATTGAATCCCATGTTGTAGGTACCGCTTTGATAGGTTGTACCACCGCTTTTCCTCCACGTTCGATCACGTAATTGAAAAACTTGACAGCATGGGTAGTCTCTTCCTGATACTGAATATACATCCAGTGGGCAAATCCCGATAACCCCTTATCGGCAAAATGAGCCGACATGGAGAGATAGAGTTGAGCCGACCAAAATTCGTAATTGATCTGGTCGTTGATCTCTTTTTCTAACAGTTTGCTTAGCATAATTCGTTGGTTTTATATATTTGTGGTTTCAATACCGTTTTTCAACCACCGACCAGTCGACTAATTCCCAGAAGGTCGACACAAAGTCGGCACGACGGTTTTGATAGTCAACATAGTAGGAGTGTTCCCACACGTCGCAGGTAAGCACCGGTGTTAACCCCTTTTTCAGCGGATTACCGGCATTGCTCTCCTGAACGATTTCGAGCGAACCGTCTTCTTTTTTCACCAACCAGGCCCATCCGGAACCGAAGAGGGTTACAGCGGCTTTGGTAAACTGTTCTTTAAAAGCGTCGAACGAACCGAAACTCTTATCGATGGCGGCAGCCAATGCTCCCGAAGGCTTCGATGCCGCTGGTTTCGATGCGAACTGCCAGAAAAAGAAAGTGTGGTTCCATACCTGAGCTCCGTTATTGAAAATCGGGCCTTCGGCTTTTTTTACAATTTCATCAAGAGACGCATCTTCGAATGGTGTTCCCGGAATCAATCCGTTCAGGTTGTTGATATAGGTTTGTACGTGTTTCCCCCAATGGAGGTTAACGGTTGTTTCACTCATTTTGGGTGCCAAAGCGTCAGCTGCATAGGGCAGTGCCTGTAATTCATATTTCATTGTCAAAATAGTTAATTGTTAGTATTTGCGATTTTCCAAATTCAGAAAACGTTTGAAAAACAATCGGTAAATATCTTCTTTGTACTGATTGATATTACAAATATAATGCTGAAATCAGGAGATGATGCTAAAGTGGCAATAAATATAATTATTGATAAAATCTATATCGAAAACCGGAAGCCCGCTGTGAATGATAGCAGATCGGGATAATGTCTGTTGAAAATTTACGTAAAAACAAATGCCATTGCGTGTAGACATAAAAAGGCAGCCTTTTTCAAGACTGCCTTCATATCTTATAGACTCTTTATTAGCACTGATTATTTTACAAATATGCTAATAAATTCGTTCTATTACATCATTACCATCCCGGATTTTGTTTAATGTTAGGATTGATAGAGGTTTCACTGAACGGATAAGGGAACCATTCATATTTACCTGCCTTGAACCCATGAGATATAGCTGCATTTGGCTCTGAATAAGTCACATATCCCACGTGAGTAGCAGTTTTTGTAGTTGCATCTGAATCGAAGAAATGATCTCTCAGCGTTGGAATATGTTCACCGGCCGTTTTGGCCTTGTCAAACTCATTCCAACGTTTCATGTCGATCCAACGTGCACCTTCATTCCACAACTCATAGTTTCTTTCTTTCTTAACATCAGCCAAAGTCAATGTTTGACTGATACTTGTAGCAGGTACACCTGCACGTTTTTGAACATCATTCAGAGCTTTAAGACCGCTACCGGCTGGAAGACTACCGACTGCAGCATCCGATGTATTGGCACAAGCCTCAGCATACATAAGAAGAACATCGGCATATCTTTCAATATTGAAGTTGTTAAATCTGTACCAATTGGTTGTACGGTCACCAGGGCCAACAATATTCTTTTTCTGAAGATATAAGTTATTTCCGTAAAGACCATTGTTGTCTACGATACCTCTCTTCTTATCTACTGTTTTCATAGCAGGGGTCATTCCAACAGTATCTGTAGTCCAACCGACAGACGAGTCGTAAAGGAACTCATCATAAGAAACCATTGTACCTATGCGACGATAAGAAGCTCCATCGTTTGCAGCAAACTGTTTGGCAAAGTTTTCTTCAACAGCCAAACCTCCCCATCCTGCGTCATCCTGACACAACGGCTTACTTGCCAAACGATCGGTTCTCCATCCCCAATAGTTTGATTCCATCCAGGTAGAACGGTTGATTTTTCCACCCCAGTCTCCAATACTGCTATTGTTAATAAGGTTGGTCTCGAATATTTTTTCTTCGCAACCGTCACCGGCGATGTGGAAAAGACTGGCCCAACGATTACCGGGAACAAGAGCATATTTGCCTGAAGAAATTACATTTGCAAGAGCTGTTTTTGCACCGGCATAATCACCTTTGTACAACAGAGCTTTTCCCTGAACTGTCCAGGCAAAACCTTTGGTAACTTTTACAGCGCCATCTTTATCGGTAGTGCTTGCACGTGAGTCAAGATATTTAACTGCATCGGCACACTCATCGGCACACCATTGAAGCATGGCATCATGCCCTTTTTCATAGTTTGCAGGTTTATCAGAACCTCCCAATACCGTTTCAACAAGTGGAGGATTATTCCATCCCATAGCAAGCATCATTTGACACCATGCACGCATTACCCTTGCTTCAGAAATACAACGATCTTTTATAGGACTAACCCCATATTTGAAATTATTAATAACGAGGTTACAATGATAGATAACCCAGTAGAAACGTTTGTACATAGTGCTAATCATCGGGGTCTGTGTAGTGTGACGGAATTCATTAAGACAGGCTTGCCCATCATTGTCTGTATAAAATGCACCAGCTGCAAGAACATTGTCTGCGGGGTAATTGAACATTACATTGTACGGAACATAAATACCATCGTTACCACCGATATTTTGAGCAAAATCAGCGTACGTAGAAACAAGTGCCGACTGCGCATCGGCATCCGTTATATAAAAATTTTTGATATCAATAACACCCTTCTGTGCAATATCAAGTTTATCCTCACTACATGCAGTAAACAGCAGCGCGCATAGCAAGAACAGTATATTATATTTTTTCATATTCTTATGTATTTAGATTAAAATGTCATGTTTAAACCAAATGTAACCTTCTTAGCGACAGGATATGTACCCATATCAAAGCCTGCTGAGTTAGCGGTGGAAGTAGTAGCAGTTTCAGGATCGCCTCCAGGGTAACTTGCAAAAGTAAAGAAGTCATCCAAAGATACATAACATCTCAGTTTGCTGATGAGTAACTTCTTGGTTATCTCTGTAGGAAGGGTGTAACCTAACTGTATCTGTTTAATTTTGAAGTAAGCCCCGTTGAAAATCGAAGCCGAAGAACTCCAGAATATTCTAGAGTTAGCTACCTGCTTCGGATCAGGCATAGAGCCGTTTGTGTTGGTTGTTGTCCAGGCATGGTCATAGTAGTACTTCAATGAATTAGTCATTGGAGAATCAGCACGATAAGCCATATTCAAGACCTTATTACCACTTACACCTGTGCTAAACACATTCATATCGAACCCTTTATAAGCAAGATTAATGGTAAGACCGTATGTGAAATCAGGAATTGCTTTACCAATATTGGTCATATCATTAGTAGTAGGCACCCCGTCTTCATTTTTAGTCTGGTAAATAGGTGCACCTGTTTTTTTGTTAACACCCAAATACTTATAACCTCTTAAATACCAGATCGGTTGACCGACCTCAAATGCTGTGTAAATATCGTTATTACCCGCTGAAGCACCGGAAATACGGGAAATAGAAGGATCGAGGTAAGTAACCTCATTGTGCAGGGTTGACAAGTTAGCCTTTACAGAATAGGTAAAATCTTTACCGATATTATCTTTCCATGTTGCGTCGAATTCAAAACCGCGGTTAAGAACATTACCTCCATTAATAGTTGTACTACCTATGCCGACTTCCGCAACCGGAGCAATCGATACGAGAAGGTCTTTCGTCTTTTTGTGATAGTAGCCTCCATTCACAGAGAGTTTGTCTTTCAAAAATCTCATCTCAAGACCAAAGTCTAACTGTTCTGAAGTTTCCCATTTCAAGTTGGGGTTAGCCAAACCTGAAGGAGACGAACCATATGATGGAGTTGGACTATCTACACCATACTGATACCATGAACCATTGTATTTGACGGTAGTGGTGTACTGGTAACCGCTGAGTACATTGATATTACCATTCTGTCCCCACGATCCACGAACTTTCAAGAAAGAGAAAATTTTATCATCAATGAGATTCTGGAAGAATTTTTCATTGCTGACGGTCCAGGCTGCGGAGAATGATGGGAAATAACCCCAACGGTTTGTTTTGGACAACTTAGAAGAGTCGAACGCATCGGCGCGGAAGTTAGACTGAATCATATATTTGTTATCGTAAGAATAACTTAACCGTCCATAATATCCCATTTGAGTCGATTTGCCGGGAGCATTACCAAAACTCTTAACAGTTTTGTCATTACTATTTACATAGTCGAGATAGCGGAAGTTAGGATCGTATCCCTTCAAGATGTCCGGACCCGAAGCACTGGCGCTAACATTATCCCAGTTATTCTCGATATAAGACATACCACCCATTGCCGTAATGTTATGCTTATCTATGGTAAAATTGTAATTGGCGAAGTTTTCCCATTGATAGTAGTAACCGGTATTTGCATTTGCTGAGATGCTATAGTCATTACTGTTTGCCTGAGATGTAGCATAATACGGAGCGCTATAACTGTGTGAAGAACTTTGTCCCACACGGTAACCAAAGCGAGAAGTAACTACAAGTCCCTTAACAGGTTTTAAATTTGCGTAAATCATACCGCGGAGGTTAATACCGCTACTTGAACCATCCGTACGATCTCTTTGAAGCAATGGGTTACCATTATTATCAATCACATACCTCGAAGTTGCATAGTAGAGCCCATTGGTTGGGTCTTTGAGAACAGTCTTGCCTGCATTATACGCCTGAAGCGTTCCTGAAGCGAATTGATCCGGAGAAGAATAGTAAACAGGAGTTAACGGATCCATCTGCATCACACAGTTCATCAATGAACCGTACTGATTCATCTGACTAACCGATTTGGTTTTCCAATATTCGATAGAGTTGTTTGAACCGACCTGCAACCATGGTTTGATATTATAATCGCCATTAATCTGGGCTGTAATACGTTTATAAACATCTCTATCCCCTCTTACAATACCATTGTTGTTGGTTACATTAAGAGAAGTAAAATAATGTCCCTGGGTATTTCCACCCTGAAACGTAATTGTATGTTGTTGGCTGAAAGAAGGACCAAATACAACTTTAGACCAATCGGTATCTGTTCCATCGTAGTTATTTTGTGTTAACTGATTTTGGATAGGAAGGCCCGACAATGTTTTGTAAGCAATAAAATCCTGTGCGTTGAAAAGTTTAGCATGTCTACCAAGGCTCTGGCTGATTAAATTGACATCATATGAAATGCTTGAGTTTCCTTTACCCGATTTGGTTGTAATCAAAACAACACCGTTACCGGCTTCTGCACCATAAATAGCAGCAGAAGCAGCATCTTTCAATATCTCCATAGATTCAATCATGGAAGGATCAAGATATTGAATATTGTCAACCTTAAGACCGTCAACTATAAGGAGAGGTCCGATACTACCCGAGTTTGAAGAGTAACCACGTACACGGATCGATGCCCCCTGACCGGGAGCTCCCGAATTACTCAAAACCTGAACGCCGGAAACCTTACCCTGAATAGCGGCTGCAGCATCACTGGTCGATAGGTTCTTAAGAGCATCGGATTTAACCGAAGATACAGCGCCCGAAAGGTCACTCTTCTTCATTGTACCGTAACCTACAACTACAACTTCATTCAACTGCAAATTATCCGGGACAAGCTTAACATTGATTTGCTTTTGATTTGCGACATGAACTTCCTGGGCTTTATACCCGATAAATGTAAATACCAACGTTGATTTAGAATCAGCATTAACCAGGTAACGTCCGTTCAAATCCGTCATGTTACCATTTGTGGTTCCTTTTACAACTACATTCGCTCCAGGAATTGGAGATCCGTTCTCGTCAGTTACTATACCCCTAACCGGACCGGTCTGAGCATAAGTCAAAAACGACAAGAGCAACATAGGCAGCATCATAAATACTACCCGTACTAACTTGTTTTTTTTCATAGATTAACTTTGTTTTGTAAATTATTGATGATAATTACGTCATGGATATCATCGCTTATTCATCCGACAACATCCAGTCTCTTTAGTCAGAACAATAAATATTTACTTCTCCTTGATTTTATGCGCATCATTTGCATCATTAACAAAGTGCGATAAAGAATAACTCAAACCTCACAACTTTTCATTTTTCAAATTTCCATAATAAGTAACGCATGGAAATCATTCAATAAACTATTTTTTATGAGATTCCGTTCTGATTCAGATTCAAATCATTCTACAGAATGATAAATAAGAGAGAGACATTTTTACAGGTATAAATTCTGTAAAAAAATAGATTATCTTTGCATTATTAGAACAATACACCACATAAATACTGCCAAAAATGTCAGTAATTCGATACAACGGGTATTGCTTGATACGGGCGGGACAATGGTCGCAACATTGTTCCGCTTTTTGTTTGGGTGGGGTTATTTATGGAGAAATATGTCTCATGGGCGTATTAATTTAAGGTTAAAATATTTATTATTTAGCTTCACAAAAAAATCTCTGCTATCATTGTATACACTTAATAAATGTGAATACAATCGCTACATCCCTATGAATTCAGATAGGCACATGCTATTGTAACCGACTCCTTCGTTGGAGAAAATGTATAAATAAGAGAGGATAAAAATTTGATACGACATAAAATCTCTTTTTTACAAAAAAGAATATTGTCGAATAAATTCAGAATTATCCGTCTGATTAAACAAGGAAAATAATTTTTACCTGACATCCCTTGATATTGCAAAAAGGTAGCGATATAAACGTCAGAATCTCCTTTTTTCAGACGATAAAAGAAAGGCTTATCTGTCTTCAAGGCATGTATTTCATTAAGGTTATCGCTGCAAAGATAATACATCTGTGGAATGAAACAACAAATGTAATCAGATCTAAATATTAATCAAGAGGGATAGTTACCAAGATTTTTTGATGTTAATATTTGTTACGATACTAACAAACAGCACAATATGCATAATTCATAATTCTTAAATAATACAATAAGGATATACGTATACTTTTTGATTATTTAACATTAGCGTGTAGGGGTAAATGCTATTTGCCCTATAAAAGATAGTTTTGTAGCTGCAAATATTACCATATAGTGTTAATTTATAGAATTAAGGAAAGAAAACATACGCCATGAAACGCATAATATAGGTACACTTTACCTTGATACCCGTCCGGAACCATCGCCTTTCATAAGACCTTCTACCTCGGCAACAGAGATCAGATTGAAGTCTCCCTGAATGGTATTTTTAAGCGTAGAGGCGGCCTGTGCAAAGTCGAGAGCCTTCTGGTCGTCGTGCGGGTAAGCAATCATTCCGTAAATCATGCCCCCTACAAATGCATCGCCAACGCCGACACAATCGACTACATGCGTAATGTCGTACACACGGGTATGTTTCATCGTTTCTTCCGAATAGAGCACGCTGGCAAGGGTATTGTGATTGGCATTAATCGTATTCCGAAACTCGATAAATACCTTCTTGCAACGGGGAAATTTTGCCACCATCTCTTTGGAGGCCTTTTCGTAGCTGGCCAAATCCATATTGTAACTTGTATTTACGGCTTTGAAATCGGCCATATCAATGCCCAGCACCTTCCGGTATTCGTCGTGACTCCCGAAAACGGCATCGCTGTAAGCCACCATCTCCGGTAACACTTCGGATGCTGATTTGCCGTAGTTCCAAAGATTTTTCCGGAAATTGAGATCGCACGAAATAGTCAGCCCCAGTTTATCGGCAGCCAGGATAGCTTCGCGGCACACATCGGCAGCCTCGGTCGACAACGACGCGGCCACACCCGACCAATGAAACCAGGTGGCATCCGCAAATACGGCCTTCCAATCGACCATTCCGGGAACGATGGTTGCAAACGACGAATCGGCACGATCATAAACAACCTTTGAGCCGCGCGAAATAGAGGCATTCTCGAGAAAGTAGATGCCAAGTCGCTTTCCACCATAAACGATATGCTGCGTACCAACATTATAAGAGCGCAACTGCCCCAAACAACTTTGGGCTATTTCGTTTTGCGGTAACCGGGTAATAAATTCGGTATCAATTCCGAAATTGGCAAGCGATACAGCAACATTGGCTTCGCTGCCCCCAAAGGTAGCCACATACTCTTTTGCCTGAGAAAACCGAAGATAACCGGGTGCCGTCAACCGTAACAGGATCTCTCCGAACGTAACAACTTTATTTTTCATATATAACTGATTTTAAATAAATACAATTTTCTCCTTATAATCTGCTCGCTTTGCCATACAACAAATCCTACCCTCACCTTTATTAAGGAGAATACAATTTCAAATCAAATTGTATTGCATCATGCAGGATAGAATCAAATCCTTATCCGTCCGGTCAAAAACAGGAGTGAGGATTCTTCAGCAAAAGCACAAACAAAGTTACGAGAAATATTCCGTTTCTTGCCGGTTTACGACCGCAAACACGCTGAAGAATCGACTCTTTTGCCATCTGCAAACATCCTGTTTAACAATCGGAAGAGGTCATGTAACAACGGAAAGAACCCCGTTTTTTGTTTTGTTTTTTCACGGGTTTGTCATAGCTTTGCAAAAAAGGATAGTATGAAACGAACATGTTGCTGCACAACATCCAAGGGATTCTGATAGCTATCGGGGAATAATTTACAGCAACATGAAGTTCCATATTTCCTTAGATGAAAAAATTATTATAGTATGAAAAAGGTTGTTTTTATATCTCTCATATTGGTCACTTTCTTAGCCTCGTGCAAGAAAGACGATACTGTTCGTGCAAAAGAATACCTGAAAAAAGCGGAACAAATGCTGACTCAGGGCAATTATAACTCGGCCAAATTGAACTTAGACAGCATTCACCTGTTGTTCCCGCGTCTGATTCCGATGCGACAGGCAGCCGATACGCTGATGTATAAAGTAGAATTGGCAGAGTCTAAACGTAATCTTGTTTTTGCCGACAAAATGCTACCGCAACAAAAACATCTGGCCGATTCGCTGATGCGATCGTTCCGTTACGAGAAAAACGCGAAATACGAAGATGTGGGGCGGTATATCTACAAAACGCAATCGGGTATGAACCGGATCGGGCTCAGGGCATACGTGACCGAACTGGGCGAGATGACCATTGTGAGCGCCTACACCGGATCACCGCTGGGATTTTCAAAGACAAAAGTGTCCGTCAATGATCTGTTTGCAGAAACAGTGGCAGGTAGTGGAGATAGCCGTACGGCATTCACCCATCAGGGACAGTCGTGGGAAAATGTAAGTTATACCGATCCTGAAATCAATGGAGTGGATAATTTTATCGCGCATAACCTCACGTCAAAAATTGTGGTGACGCTCGAAGGGGGTAAGCGCAGCTACAGCTATGCGCTGTCGCAGGGAGAGAAGCAGGCAATTACCCAATCCTACTATTTAGCCGAAATGTTGAGAAACGTGGTACGTTTGAAAAAGGACATTGAAAAGGCCAGAAACAAAATAACAATCGTTTGCCCCCATTTACGGCTAAATCCGCAGGATCAGTTGCCTGAATAGTTCAGGTAGAAATATTAATGCTGAGCTTTATACGCTTTCAGGGTATTTTTGAGAAGCTCTACACGGGTCATCGGACCGACACCGCCGGGTACCGGAGTGATGTAAGAACATTTGGGCGATACTTCGTCGAATCGCACGTCACCGGTCAGTTTGAAACCACTTTTGGTCAGGGTAGAAGGCACACGGGTAGTCCCCACGTCGATCACAACGGCACCCTCTTTCACCATATCTTCTTTCACGAAGCCGGGAGAACCGATGGCCGCAATCAGAATATCGGCCTGAAGGCATATCTCCTTAATGTTTTGCGAACGGCTGTGACAAACGGTAACCGTAGCATCGCCCGGATAGGCTTTCTGCATCATCAGACCGGCAATAGGTTTGCCCACAATGTTGCTCCGGCCGATTACCACGCAATGTTTTCCTTTGGTTTCGATTTTGTAGCGTTCCAACAGTTCGATGATACCTGCCGGAGTAGCCGAAACTAACGAAGGCAACCCAATCAGCATTCGTCCCACGTTGATGGGGTGAAATCCGTCGGCATCTTTTGCCGGGTTGATCGCTTCAATAATTTTTTGTTCCGCAATGTGTTTGGGCAATGGTAACTGCACAATGAACCCGGTTACCGAGTCGTCGTTGTCGAGTTCTTCTACCTTTGCCAGCAACTCCTCTTCCGTCACGTCGTCTTCGTAACGAATCAGTGTCGATTCAAAGCCGACCTGCTGACAGTCCTTGATCTTGTGGGCAACATAGCTTTCGCTACCGCCATCGTGACCTACCAGAATTGCTACCAAATGGGGAACTTTTTTCCCCGCTGCCTTTAAGGCTTCCACTTCCAGAGCAATCTCCTGTTTGATTTGCTCCGAGATAAGTTTTCCGTCGATTAATTGCATAAAATATGTTTGGTTTTAGAGTTTGCAGGGTTGGGATAAAACGAACACAAGGCCGCAGGAAAGTGAATTCGTAGCGGCCTTGTATTGTATAAATGTCATATTAATAAATTAATACTGTTCTTTTTCGTTCGGGAAATCGCCCGACTTCACATCATTCACATACTGCTGCACTGCTCCGCTCATGGTGGTGTACAGATCGGCATAACGTCGCAGGAAGCGGGGCGAAAAGCCGTTGGTCATGCCCAGCATGTCGTGGATGACGAGCACCTGCCCGTCAACACCATTGCCGGCTCCGATACCGATAATAGGAATTTTTAATTCAGAAGCAACCTGAGCCGCCAGTGTGGCCGGAATTTTTTCCAGAACAATGGCGGAGCAACCGGCCTCTTCCAGCAAATGAGCATCCGAGATAAGACGTTTAGCTTCCTCTTCTTCGCGGGCACGAACCGTATATGTTCCGAATTTATTGATCGACTGTGGTGTCAGTCCCAGGTGACCGATAATAGGAATACCGGCAGAAAGAATGCGCTTTACCGAATCGAGAATCTCTTCTCCCCCTTCGAGTTTAAGGCAGTCGGCACCCGTCTCTTTCATAATACGAATGGCCGAAGCAAGAGCCAGTTTGGAATTTCCCTGATAGGTTCCGAAAGGCATATCGACCACCACCAAGGCACGTTTAACTGCCCGCATTACCGAACGTCCGTGGTAAATCATTTCGTCGAGTGTCATCGGCAACGTGGTGACATTTCCGGCAATAACATTTGAAGCCGAGTCGCCTACCAATATGGCATCCAGACCAGCCTGATCGACAATAGATGCCATTGTGTAGTCATACGCAGTAAGCATCGATATTTTTTCACCCCGCTGTTTCATTTCAAACAGGCGACGGGTAGTAACTTTCCGGGTATCCTCGGATTGATATGTTGACATAGAATATAAGTGTGTGATTTGAGTGCAAAGGTACAACATTTCGGTGAAAATGATAATTTTTCAGAGCTCGTGCCGGCAGTCTATCTTGCCATTTGGAAGGAGCTCCGATAACAAAAAACCGGTACCCGTTTGCTCTCGCAATCGGATACCGGAATGGCAAACACACACAACTAATTAGTACTTCAAAAACTATTTTGTCTGTCGATTGAAAATCTCTTCCAGCTTTTGTTCCAGCGCTGCGCCCCGCAGATTTCGGGCGATAATTTTGCCCGTGGGGTCGATCAATACGTTAGACGGAATGCTTCGGATGGCATAGAGTCCGGCTGCTTCGCTGTCCCAAAACTTCAGATCGGAAATATGCTTCCAGATCAGCCCGTCTTTGGCAATCGCCTCTATCCACGCCGTTTTGTCTTTGTCGAGCGAAACGGAGAAGATATCGAACCCGTTCGCTTTGAATTTATTATACACCCTCACCAGATTCGGATTCTCTCTGCGGCACGGTCCGCACCACGAAGCCCAAAAATCGAGAAGCAGGTAGTGACCGAAAGATTGCGACAACCGTATGGTTTGATTATCGGGAGTTGTTCCGGCAAAATCTACCGCAGGCTGACCAATCTCCACCCGTTTTTTGATAGCAACGATCCGTTCCAACTCCTTAATATAATAGAGATCTTTGAGCGATGGATCAAATTGCGCCAGATTATCTTCAATCTCTTTTACCGACAGATCGTTGGAAAATTCGCGGTAGAGAATGTACGCGACAACCACCGATTTGGGTTCGGCTCTGACCAACGAATCGATACTGAAGTTATCGTGTTTTGACTGTAGTTTGACATACAGACCGTTAGCTTCAGATCCCGAAACACGGGCCTTTCTCCGATTAGCAACATCAATGGTTACGTCGATCGGTTTGTTCTCAATAAAAATATAATAGGGACTGAAACTCTCGTTCCGGTCGGTGGTCAGGCCGTATAAATCGGTACGCGGCACGCTCCCTTTGAAGTGAAACTGTCCGTTGACAATTCGGGAGGAGTCGATGGTAAAGAACATTTTGTTCCGGAATTTCTTCAGATAAACCTTTCCACCCGAAGCATTGATTTTGCCGTTGATAGTAAACGACGGAGCCGGTTCGAACGAACTGAGGCCGACAACAGCCAAAAGCAGCGCGAATAATTTTAATTGTTTCATAATTAATGGTTCGTTATAAAATATGTTTCTCACGCAAAGCCGCAAAGTCATAAAGAAAAACTTTCGGTTTTTCTTTATTGCGTCTTAAGTCATGATATATGTAGGTCAATCATTTATGAGTAATTTGCGTCTCTGCGGCTTTGCGTGAGAAAATAAGACGCAGAAAAAAACGCTAAATCGTTTTTTATCTATCAACTTGGATTACTACAACATAAGCACCTTTGTAACGAAGTATTGATAATCAGCAAGAATTATTTTGCGTCAAACCATAATTTTGTAGTCAGCAGGTCTTTACCCTGAGCGCTGATGGCCGCTTTATAGCTGATTCCATTCAACGACTGTTCGGTGCCGGGATAGAAAAAGCGCGATGGAATCTGACCGTCGAGAACGGTGGCCGGACCTGCCGTCAACACCGGATAATCCAACCTGCGCCATTCGGCGAAAGCATCCAATCCTTGTCCGAAAAAGGCGATCCATTTCTGAATTCCGATCGATTTGGCAAAGTTGGTGGCATCGTATTTTACGCCTGGCTGGTTCAGATAGTTGGCAATGACCGTCGCATCGGTTATCCCAAACTGGTTGAGCGATGCGGTGATGGCGCTCTTATACAGTTGTTCGGCATCGCCCGGAATATAGCCACGGGCAACAGCTTCGGCACGGGCAAACAGCACTTCGGAATAGCTGAATATAACGGCCGGCGATTGAGGTGCCAGAAAATAGGTGCCGGGTTTGGACGTTTTGGCAAAGCCCTGACTGTTGGCATCGCTGTTGGACAGACCATTGGCGCCGCCTACATATTTCCCGACGGTAGGATCGGACGGTAGTTGCGCATAAACCGGCAGACGGGGATCAGACAACTCATACAGTTTGTCGACCATCGTTTTCGAGATGCGGTAGTCGTCACGGGTATCGAACCAGGCCGAAGCCGGATTCTGCTGTGGCGAACTTGCATAGACAAACTGGAATGTATCGCTATTGCCGGCAAGCAACCCGGCAGCATCGCCGGTAGCCGCAATGACAGCCTGTTTTGCCAGATCGGGTTCCTTGTCGGAAATCCGGAGGGCGATGCGAAGCCGCAACGAATTGACTAATTTTTTCCATTTGCCGATGTTGCCATTGTAAGCCACATCTCCGTTAACACTTCCATTCCCCGTGGCTAACAACGACTGAGCCTGTGTCAAATCGGCCAGCAAACCGGTGTATACCTCTTTTTGAGTATTGTAAGCAGGTGTTATTTTTAAACCGGCCTCCTGATAAGGAATGGATCCGTAGGCATCCGTCAGTAAAAGAAATACCCATGAACGCAACGTCAGAGCAATGCCTTTGTAGTTTGAACTTACCTGATTATCCTGAGAATTGAGAATGGTATTGAGGTCGGTAATGAGCGTCGAATATCCTGTATTCCAAAGCGCTGTAAAACTCGAGTTGGAAACGTCATACCGGTCGGGCTCGGCATACTGAATTTTTGCCCAGTGCTGTACAAACAGCAGTGATGAATTGAAGTTGCTCTCCGAACCCCAGTAGAGGTCGGCTCCCTGTTTCAGGGCGCTTGTCAGCAGATATGCCGCCTGAGGCGTTTCTGTCGCGTTCGGGTTTTTATTGATCTCGTCCAGCTGGCTGTTGCAAGCGCTGGCAAGCAAGGCGATGATTAGCAGAGGAAATAATTTCTTTATCATAAGGATGTTTTTTAGAATTTTACGTTGAGATTGAGGCTGTAGTTACGGGTTGTTGGCAATGCCAGACTTTCGAGTCCCTGACCGTTCCCGGTGTTGAGTGCCGTTTCGGGGTCGATATTCGGAACTGATTTGTAAATAAAGAAGAGATTTCGTCCCGTGAGCGTAAGGCTTGCGTCCTGCAATCCGAGTTTTTTAATCAACCGCTTGCCAACATTGTAGGTTAGTTTTACCTCCCTGAGTTTCACAAACGTAGAACTGTAGATATATGCCTCACTGATGTTGTACGAAGCCTTGTAATACTCCTGAGCGCTAATTACCGTTGTGTTGGGAGTTCCGTCGGCCAAAACTCCTTTGAAAATAACGCCGTCATCGTAAATTGCTTCTCCGTTGGGTGCCGAAGTTCCGGTGAGCAATTTCTTGCCGTTGGCCGAAAGATTGCCCGGATAATAGTAGTTCAGGCCTCCATGGGCGGCATCACGACCGGGAAGCGTCTGTTTCAAAACGCCCGTATAGATCCCCGTTCTGTTGGTTCCCGAATAGAGTTTGCCTCCCACATTAGCATCAATGAGAAACGACAATTGTAAATTTTTATAGGTCAGCGTGTTGGTGATTCCACCCAACCAGTCGGGCGTGTAGTGACCCAGCACCCGGTTTTGCGGATCGGCTTTGGGTAGCCCGTTAGCTCCTACAATAACGTTTCCGTTAGCATCGCGCAGATAAGCCGTGCCGTAGAGCGTTCCGTAAGCCTGACCAACCGAAGCCAGCACATCGACTCCGTTTGACGAACCGATGGTATAATTCTGAATCTGACCGGCATAGTCGAGAATTTTTACTTTACTCTTATTGCTCGAATAGTTCACTCCCACATTCCATTTGAAATGACGGCTTTGCAACGGCGTACCTTCCACCTGTAGTTCTATACCGTGGTTATTGATTTTTCCGGCATTGATCAATTGCGAGGTATAACCGCTTGCCGCCGTTGTTTTTATTTCAAGTATCTGGTCAAAACTGTTGGTGTTGTAGTAGGCGAAATCCAGGTGCAACCGGTTTTGCCAGAAGCTCGATTCCAAACCGAATTCTACCGAGCGGGTGGTTTCGGGTTTCAGATCGGCATTCAGCTTTTTCTGCGATGAAGTCTGGATCGGATTCCCATTGAAAGCCGTTTGAAAATTGTAGACCGTAGCCAACTGGTACGGATCGGCATCGTTTCCTACTTCCGACCAACCACCGCGCAATTTCAGAAAATCGAGCGTCTGACTTTTTATTTTTAGCGCATCCGACAGCACCACACTTCCGTTGACAGAGGGATAGAAGTAAGAGCGGTTGTTGCTCGGCAATGTCGACGACCAGTCGTTACGACCCGTGACATTCAGATAAGCAAAATTCTTGTACGCCAGTTGAGCCGATGCGTACCCGCTGTATGCCCGTTGACGCGAGAAATAGTTGGACGACGTAAGCGCATCGCGTGAGTTGGTCAGCGTGTACAAATCAGGCACCGCCAAACGGGGAGCCTTCTGGTAATTGTTGGCATAACTACGATTGCGCAGATTGAATCCGGCAAGCGCGTCCAGACTGAAATCCTTGTTCAGATTTTTGGTGTACTGCAATATCGCTTCGGTATTGTTTTCGCTAACCGTGTAGGCATCTTCGGCATACGATCCGTAAGGAGTTCCGCTGGTGCCGTATTTGATGATATACTTACGGCGATCGTTGTAATAGTCGGTACCGGTACGAAATTTGAAATTCAGACCGTCCGCGATCTTCGCTTCGAGGTGGATGTCGCCGATGAGCCGGTTTTTATCCTGACTGGTAGTGTTGTAATAAGCATTCCAGTACGGATTGTTGTAGTAACTATTGTTCCAGTTATTGTTCCGGTTGTTTTTCAGTTCGTTGATATCTACCTGGCGGCCGAACCACAAAAACTGTAGCATAACACCGGCAGCACGACCACCCGAGGGGCCTCCCGGCAGGGCAGGTGCATTGGTAACGATATAATCGGCTGTTGCTCCTATCTTTATATCTTTGGTCAACTGATAATTGGAGTTGATGCTGAAATTGGTTTTCTTGATTTCCGAATTGGGCACCGTCCCTGTCTGACGCTGGTTGTTCACACCGAGGCGGAAATCGTACTTTTTATCCGACCCGGCAATAGAGATTCCGTTGTCGAGCGTCACGCCGGTTTCAAAGAAATCCTTCACGTTATCGGGATGCGCCACAAAAGGCACAGCCACTCCATTGGAAAAGAACTGAGGAATAAGGCGCCCATCCAGTTTCGGACCCCAACTTTCGTCAACGCCGTCGTTTATGCCTCCTCCTTTTCCGTCGACATAGCTGAACTTGCCATTCGAGCCCTGTCCGAAAGCGTTCTGATATTGGGGCAAAGTAGCGACATTCGAAAGGGTAACGCCGGAAGTGAGGGTAATTCCTAATCCTTTCTGCCCTTTACCCGATTTGGTGGTGATCAGAATCACACCATGGGCGGCACGCGATCCGTACAGAGCAGCCGCGTTCGGCCCTTTCAGCACATTGAGCGATTCGATATCCTCGGGATTGAGGTCGGCAATGGCATTGCGGAAGTCGCGGGTTGCTCCTCCCGAATTCAACTGGGAGTTATCCACCGGTACGCCATCTACCACGAAGAGCGGCTGGTTATTACCGGCAATGGAGGTCTCACCACGAATAACAATGCGTGACGAACCCATATCGCCCTGCGAATTGGTAATACGAACCCCGGCCAGTTTCCCGGTAAGGGTATTAAGAAGATTGGTCTCTTTGGTATTTTCCAGATCTTTATTCTGAAGAGCCTGAACGGCATATCCCAACGATTTCTTTTCTTTGGTGATACCCAGCGCAGTCACCACCACCTCGTCAAGAGAGTTGGTCTGCTCTTTTAATGTAACGGTTACCGCCTCATTTTCATATACATCAACCTCTTCCGTTTTGTAACCGAGGGCCCTTACCTGCAGAGTAACCGGCAGAGCCTGTTTGAGTGTGAACCGAAACGAACCGTCAGTTTCCGAAACGGTACCATTCGTGGTGCCTGACACTAGAATAGTAGCTCCGATAACAGGAACATTCTTTGAATCAATAATTTGACCGTGCAGAGAAATATTTTGTTGCGCATGAAGCAGGAGACCGGAACCGGAAAGTATCATCAAAAGGGTATAAATCCGGAGGTGTATGCTGACTGATTGTACGCAAGATCTGATAATTGGGAATAATTTTGTCATACTCTAACTTGTTTGGGAAAGAGCCCTCTATGCCAGTTACTGTGAAATGCAGGGGCGCTTTAATTAATGGATAATGGTTAGTTTTGAGAGCTTGTTACTTTTGTCTGAAATGTAATTTCAGTCGGGTTAATAGGCCACAGAGGGCAGGATCTAAATCTTGTTTGATCCGGGAGGAGTTCTGTTCGGGGAGTTCCTGATAGATGAAGCTTATTGTCGGGAAAAAGAGCAACTACAAACGCTGACAAAATGATTTTATGATGGAACATCCCCGGCATCGCCCTCCGGGATTGTTGGTCTTGCTATTTCATGTCGTGGCAACAGCCACGCATGGACATTCGGATCATCATGTTCATTTTCGCATTCATAAACTCTTGTCTAAAGTTTGTATAATTAACCTACCTATTAGCAAATTAGCAGCTCTAAAAATGAGATTAGCGATTAGAGATGCCATAAATATGTTTTACAGCACAAAATTCGGGTTTTTACAGGCTTATAAAAATCCCTTCTGTGTGGTATTTTCATACCAAACATGTGGTATACGTTTTATAGCAATGAAGGAAAACAGAGGTGAAAATCATTAATTGTACTGAAGACCAACGTAATTTTTCTGTCGCAATATATTTTCAATGAGGTATTTAAATGCAAACAAGCCATATCCCCGGCACTTCCACTTAACACAGTTTAATATATTTTGCATAATTATATTGCGCACAATATATTACCTTTGCATTCAAAATTAAAAACAACAGGACGTGTTACAATTAGACAATCAGGCTTGCTTTGCGCTTTATGCTCTGTCGAGGGAGATCATTAATCACTATCGCCCGTTACTCGACGGGATCGATCTTACCTATCCGCAATATCTGGCATTAATGGTGTTATGGGAATGCCAACCTCAAACGGTAAACCAGCTGGGAGAGCGGCTGCGGCTCGATTCCGGCACATTGACTCCGTTGCTGAAACGGCTGGAACAGAAGAAACTGATTGTACGCACCCGCCGCTCGTCGGATGAACGGGTAGTGGAAATCACGCTTACACCAAGTGGCAAAGAGCTGAAAAATAAGGCACTTGAAATTCCCACAAAAGTGATGCAAAGCATGAATGTGACCATGGAAGAATTGTCGGAGCTCCGGATCATTGCCCAAAAATTGCTTGAGAAGAGCGGTCGCGGATGCCTTTCCGAAACCACGACCGATTGACGAAAAAGAAGGTTCTGTGTGTTGCTATTTCAAAACAGTAAACAATTTTATTATGACATTATTGGAAAATCTTCAGTGGCGTTATGCCACCAAACAGTACGATCCTACCCGCAAAGTAGCCCAGGAGGACGTTGATAAAATCCTGGAAGCGGCCCGTTTGGCTCCCACCTCTTCGGGTTTGCAGCAGTTCCGGGTATTGGTTATTACCAATCAGGAGTTGAAAAACAAAATAGTTCCCATTGCCTCGGATCAGCAAATAGTGGCCGATTGCTCGCACCTGCTGGTTTTTGCCGCGTGGGATCGTTATACCGAAGAGCGTATCGACTCCATTTATGACTTCACCACCGATCAGCGCGGATTGCCGCGGGGTCGTTTCGGATCGTATACCGACCGGCTCAAAGCGCTTTATCTGACTCAGAGCACCGACCAAAACTTCGTTCACACCGCCCGTCAGGCATATATCGGCTTTGCCATGGCAATTGCTCAGGCTGCTGAACTGAAGGTCGATTGTACGCCGATGGAGGGCTTCAGCCCCGATGAATTAGACGAACTACTCGACCTGAAACCGAAAGGACTGAAAAGCGTGCTTATGCTACCGTTAGGCTACCGCGATGCCGCCAACGACTGGTTGGTAAACATGAAGAAAGTACGCAATCCCAAAGAAGAGTTTGTGATCGAATATAAATAACAACATACTTTTTCAGAACAGACAAGGGCTGTCTCCATTGCGGGACAGCCTTTGTCGTTTTAAAAGCAGGCAATTAACAACACGCTGTTGCAATCTGCCCGTTACCGTTTCAAATCACAGTCTCAAAACCCCTGTTCATCCCCCCAAAACCGTAGCTTTATCGATTTTTACTGGTAGGATTATGGAATAAGCAGTTCCTTTGCAGCCGAAACAAAACAATAAAAAGTCATGTCAAACAGCCGCAAGAAACCTGCTTTGGGTTTTATCTTCGTAACAGTATTGCTCGATGTTATCGGTTTCGGTATCATCATCCCCATTATTCCAAAATATATCAGCCACCTTATCGGTAGCGATTTGAGCCACGCGTCGATCTACAGCGGATGGCTGATGTTCTCGTTCTCGGTGATGCAGTTTCTCTTTTCTCCGGTGATCGGTAGCCTGAGCGATCGGTTCGGCCGACGACCGGTTCTACTCACCTCGCTGTTCGGCTTCGGGCTTAACTATCTGGTTCTTGCTTTTGCTCCTACGATAGGTTGGCTTTTCCTCGGCCGCATTTTTGCCGGCATTACCGGAGCCAGTTTTACGACGGCGACCGCCTATATTGCCGATATCAGCACGCCCGAGAAACGGACACAAAACTTCGGACTGATCGGTGCGGCCTTCGGGCTGGGGTTCATCATCGGGCCGGTGCTGGGTGGTGTGCTCGGCCACTATAGCCTGCAACTGCCGTTTCTGGTTGCAGCCGGACTCACTTTTACGAACTGGATTTACGGATATTTTGTGCTGCCCGAATCGTTGCCGAAAGAGCACCGGCGAAAGTTCGATATCCGTCGGGCCAATCCGGTAGGATCGCTGATGCTGTTGCGTAAATACCCGATAGTATCGGGAATGATCGGTTCGTTGATTTGCGTGATGGTAGCCGGATTTGCCACCCAGAGCACCTGGGCCTACTTCACCATGGAGGCTTTTCACTGGAACGAATCGCTGGTCGGTTATTCGCTTGGCATGGTCGGATTGCTGATGGCAATCGTACAGGGAGGCCTGGTTCGTGTTGTCAATCCGCGATTAGGGCAGGTACGCTCCATTTATGCAGGCCTTTTCTTTTACGGAATTGGATTTTTTCTGACTGCAATAGTTCCACAAGGCTGGATGTTGTTCCCCGTAATGATTCCTTTCTGTCTGGGAGGTATTGCCGACCCGGCTGCTCAAAGCATTATTTCGAACGAAGTACCACCCAACGAGCAGGGAGAGTTGCAGGGTGCGCTCACCAGCCTGAGAAGCATTACTTCTATCATTGGCCCGGTGCTGATGACAACGCTGTTCTCCCATTTTACGGCCAAAGGTACTTCGGTCTATTTCCCGGGCGCTCCGTTTATGATGGCCGCCTTTCTGATAATACTCAGCATCTTTCTGGCACGAAATACGTTGAGCACAATTAAAGTTCGGAGTCTGCACAAAGAGTAGCTGCTTTTTACAAACAAATGAGTCGGCCTCAACACGGCGGTTGAGCCGGCTATCCAGCGAAAACAGGTTGATTATACCTGTTTGTAGAGATGTCGCGCGGGCACTTGTGCATTGAACCGTAGCGACATCTGTTTTTTTGTCCCTGTTTCCGACAGTGTTGGTATCCTGACCGATAAATTCATCCATAACACTATTTTTTGCATCATGCGATTTAAGAACTATACATAACTTTGAATACCTTTGCAAAGAGTTGACGGTACAACGACAACCACAACCGCCATCCGGAGTAGAATTTAGCAACATCCTTACTATCTGCAACCATGAGATACAAATTACTTTTATCACTGCTATTTATCTGCAGCTATTCGCTCTACAGTCAGGCAACGACCGAGAAGTGGAAAGTTTTCGAGTTAACGCTGAAAGGGCCAGGCAACGGCAATCCGTTTACCGATGTCAGTTTGTCGGGTAAATTTATTCAGGATAAAGATACCATTACTGTTCCCGGATTTTATGATGGCGATGGAACCTACAGAATTCGTTTTATGCCTCAGAAGGAGGGTAAATGGAGCTACATTACCAGCAGTAATGCCAAAAAATTAGACAGGAAAAAAGGAAGTTTGTTGTGTACTCCGGCGCAAAAAAACAATTTCGGTCCGGTAGCCGTGAAAGACACCTTCTATTTTGCCTATGCCAACGGCACGGCTTATTACCCGTTCGGTACAACCTGCTACGGCTGGGTACATCAGGGAGATAGTCTGGCCGAACTGACAATCAAAACATTATCAAAAGGGTATTTCAATAAAATGCGCATGTGCATTTTCCCGAAAAGTTACGACTGGAACAACAATGAACCGCTCTACTATCCTTTTGAGGGAAAACCGCTGAAACAGTGGAATTTCAATAAATTAAACCCGGCATTCTTCCGCAATATCGAGAAACGCATCCAACAACTCGATTCGTTAGGCATTCAGGCCGATCTCATCGTGTTTCATCCCTACGACCGATGGGGATTCAGTTCATTGGACAGAAAGACCGAAGACCGCTACATTCAATATATCATCGCCCGTTTTGCCGCCTACAAAAATGTGTGGTGGAGCATGGCGAACGAATACGATTTTATGAACGCTAAAAAGCTGAGCGATTGGGATTACTATATCGAACAGTTTGCCAAGAGAGATACATTTCATCACCTCATCGGCATTCATAACGGCACCCGATTCTACGACCACACCAATCCGTACATTACCCACGCCAGCATCCAGAGCGAAGATACCTACCGGGCCAAAGAGTACCGGATGAAATACCGCAAGCCTGTCGTTTTTGACGAATGCCGCTACGAAGGAAATATTCCCTGGTCGTGGGGTAACCTGACGGCGCAGACGATGGTTGAGAAGTTCTGGCGCGGCGTTACCAACGGAGGTTATGTCGGCCACGGCGAGACGTATGTAACGGAAAATCCGGTTAAATTGCCGAACGAATCGTCGGATATTTTGTGGTGGTCGAAAGGCGGTGTTTTGCGGGGAGAGAGCCCGGATCGAATCAAATTTCTCCGTTCGATCATCGAATCGGCACCGGCTCACCTGACTCCGATTCCTCTCTTCACATGGATGCCCTTCTCTTGCGTCGGGGTGAAACATGAATATTATCTGGGTTATCTGAACGATGCCCAACCCCGTAGCGTTGTAATCGATCTGCCCAAGGATGCTTCGTATGCCGTCGAAGTTATCGATACGTGGAATATGACGATAACTCCGTTGCAGAAAAGGTTTTCGGGCCATAGCCTGATCGAACTACCGGCGAAGCCCTATATCGCGTTACGCATTGTGAAGGTGCAGTAACTACCCGGTCATTCTCAGGTATACACTTTAACGGGAGCTCCGCGCAACACGGCCAGGCCGTTCATTGCCAGAGCTTCCATCTCGTCTTCTCCCGGAAACACTTCGACAGGAGCCATAAAGGCCACCATCCGGGTAATATATTCGACAATAGACTTACAATAGGCAATTCCGCCGGTAAGCAGAATGGCATCCACATTGCCCTCCAGAACCGTGGCCATGGCACCAATCTCCTTGCCCACATTATAGGCCAGTGCATCCATCACCAACCTGGCTTTGGCATCGTTTTGGTTGCAGGCCAGATTCTCCACCTCCCGCATATCGCTCGTACCCATCAACGACATCACACCACCCTTGCCATTAATCATCGATTTGATATCTTCCAGGGTATATTTGCCGCTAAAGCACAGTTCGGCAACATCACCGGCAGGCAACTGCCCGGCACGGTTTGCCGAGAAGGCACCCACGCCGTTGATTCCCCCATTCACGTCGATAACCCGTCCCTTCAGGTGCGCCCCCACGCTTACCCCGCCGCCAATGTGAGCAACAATCAGATTGAGCTCCTCATAGCGCCGACCCACCGACGCGGCATACTTCCGGCTGACGGCTTTCTGGTTCAACGCGTGAAACAACGATTTTCTCCGAAACAGCGCATGACCGGCCACACGGGCCACTTCGTGCATTTCGTCAACCACCACCGGATCGGCAATAAACGCACGGGCTCCCGGAATCTGAGCCGCAAGCGCTTCCGCCAACAAACCGCCCAAACTACTGGCATGTTCGCCCTGAATGCCTGCCACAAGATCGTCGTGAAGGCGGCGATTCATCTCGTACACCCCCGACTCCACCGGTTTTACCATGCCGCCACGTCCAACGATAGCATGAAGCGACAGCAGATCGATACCAGCTTCGGCAAGGGCCTGTTCGATAAGCCTTTTGCGAAACGCGAACTGATCGTTGACTTGTTTAAACGGCTTCAACTCTTCGGTAGAATGGTCGATATTCAGCGTAAAAACAGAGCTCTCATCGTGGTAGAGGGCTATTTTGGTAGAGGTAGAACCCGGGTTGACGGATAGAATATGATAGGGCATAGCGGATCAATTATCACTTAATAAATTTGTAACGGGAGAGAAACAGCTCTGCACAAACAGTCTCTCCATACGTCTGTACAACTAATTGCTCTGGTGCAAATATAACAGAGATTATCCCGAATAGAAACAAAAAGAGAATTTAAATACGGGTGGGTTCAGATTCAGGGGCGTTATCCCCGATATCCTGACAGGAAGAGCATAAAAAACGAAACCGCAAGAACGTAGCGCGGAACTACATCCGCTTGGTATAAGCCTAAGTCGGGAGAGCCGGGTTAGCGGGCTTTCTATTTTCTGAAGGCATCCAGCGCCGGTGACGGTTTGCCATCGTCCTGCCAGCAGCCGAGGGCGTAGTGGCTCCAGCTCCGGGCTCCTTCGGGTTCCCAGTAAACGACGCCCAAACCCCGTTTGCCGGGAATGGCTCTGACCGCCTTGATTACTGCCGTGAGCATGTTGTAGGTCTCGTCCGTCAGGCGGTCCTCTTCGCCGATCTCCACAATCATCACATCCTTGTTGTAGCGGGCAATCATGTCGTTCATGTTGCCGACCAGATCGCCGAGGGTGGCCTTGTAGCTTTTGTTGATCCAGTAGGGATAGTACGACATGCCGATAACATCGTAGTGCACCCCGTGTTGCGTGGCGTTATCGAAAAAGGTGCGGTATTTCGCGTTGTTGTTGCCCTCGTCGAGGTGCACAATCACTTTGATCTTCGGGTCGACGGCTTTGGTGGCCTCGTACCCTTTGTTGAGGAGTTGCGCCAGTTGTGGCCAGTTGGAGGTGCTGCCATCGGGCCAGAGCATGCCGCCGGGAATCTCGTTGCCAACCTGCACCCATTCGGGCGTAATGCCAACCTGCTTGAGCGTGTCCAGCACCTCAAAAGTATGTTTGTAGACATCATTGCACAGTTCGGGGAACGAATGCTTTTCCCATGCAGCCGGTTTCTTCTGTTTGGCAGGGTCTGCCCAGCTGTCGCTGTAGTGAAAATCGATCATCAGGCGCATGCCCAGTTTCTGAGCCCGTTGCGCCATCTCCACCGTCTCTTTTTTGCCGCAATGGCCGCTGCCTCTGTCGTTGGAGGGGTTGACCCACACGCGCAGACGAATGGTGTTGATGCCGCGCTCTTTGAGCAACAGCAGACAATCTTTGGCTTTGTCGTCGCTGTCGCAGAACTTAAAACCGGTAGCCTCCATCTGGGGTAACCAACCTACGTCGGCACCTTTGGCAAACTGCGCCTGGCACGGCCGGATAGCTCCGGCAAGCAGCAAAAGCAGGGTGATTTTATAAATGAGTTGCATAGGGGGATGGATTAATGGTGTTCTTATAACTCCGTCCTAAAGGACGGAGAAAATAGCAACGGGTACAAACGGCTTTAGCCGTGCCTTCAATCAGCGGGCTCTTATCATGGCTGAAGCCATTTAGGTCCCTCTTCCTCCTCCGCCCTAAAGGACGGAGTTATGATTTGGGGCGGCTGTTATTGAGTATGAATCGGGAGACTCGGGATAGTGGCAAGCTAATTTATTTGAAATGTCGATTAGTAAATCGATACATTTTTGCCTGATTTTACCATACAAATTCTCAATAATATCCTTATTAGCATATAACATAAGATGTACTTCCTGATTTCTATCTGTAGCTCGATAGCCTTTTACCTCAAGAGTCATTATAGTATTTTCTTTACCTTGTAAATTCTTGAGAAAATCTTCTATTGCAGTGATTGGATATAAAAAAACAAACATATCTTCAAAAGAGCCTTCAACGTTCTTTATTTCATTAAGCATTTGATTTGAATTGTATTGAAAATAACAATATGGATTAATTTCAATTTTTTGCGGAGAAAATATGACTTTTACATGTCTATATAAAAGCTCTTCTGATATTTGTTCTGCCCTCAAACTAAACCATCCTTTTAGTTCTCCATTAGCAAACTTCTTTAATTCAGTAAGATTGTATTTATTTGCAAAATGAAAAACTTGAGCAATTGATTCTGATAACAATTTATTCCCTGACGTAAGATTTAAAATAATATTTGAAGCACCATCAACCAGGCTTTGCTCATTATGAGTATCTGACAAATTTGACAACCACCCATTTATCAGAATAATCTCTCTCCCGGTAGCTTCTGAATTTGAACTACCTCTACGCATGTATATTTTCCCAGGCTCAAGTCCCTTTAGACGAACAGTCGGAGAGATAGGCTCTGAATATTTTTTCACAGGAATTTCAATTATTCCAAAATTCATATCCATATAACGAATAGTATAATATTGAAATACTGGCAATGGGAACACTTTGTCTTTTAATTTTTCCTGAAATATTGAATCATCAATATTAATATCAAGCCCTTTTAGTATTTTTTGATTATCTTCTTTGATTCCAACGCCAATAATAATATAAGCAGATTCATTTCTAATTGTATTACAAAAACTTATTATATCTTTAACAAGGCCTGCTGTCTTAATATTCTGAGAATCTTTAATAATTGAGTATTGACATTGTTTAAAATCTATGACATTAGATTCTGGTCTTTCTATTAATTTTTGAAATTTTTCAATTGTCATAATCCTATGTACTTGAATCTATTTCTAATTGCGAAATAGCGTTTTATCTATGAAGCTATTTTTTTACATTCTATATTAAGACAGATTACAAATCTATTTTTCATAAGATCTTCCTGTCAAATTTTTCTTTGCAAACATACAATTTATTCTTCAAAAACTGTTTTTGCAAAGCAATGTATTTCAGTGCTTTTTTGCCCGAAAACCAATCAGAATCAGCAGGATCATCACCGCCCAGGTGAGCATTTGCAGCGATACCCAGAGCCAGCCTCCGGCTTGCCAGCAGAGTAGTCCCACGAAGGTGCCGAGCGCGCCACCGATGAAAAAGGTGGTCATGTAGATGGTGTTGACGCGGCTATGCGACGACTCGTCGAGGGTGTATACCAGCGCCACGTTGGTCACCTGCATGGCCTGCGCCCCGATGTCGAGCAGCAGCACGGCAGCCACCAGCATGATGACCGACTGCCCCCAAAACAACATCAAAAGGATGGAGGCAATCATAATCGCTGTAGCAATGAACTGAACTCCTTTCGCACTGCCTTTGTCCGACGCTTTGCCAAAAACCGGCGCCAAAAGCGCTCCTGCAATGGCCACTAAACCGAATAGTCCGATGGTGTCGGTATGAAAATAAAAGGGTTTTCCGCTCAGATGAAAGGTAAGGGTAGTCCAGAAGGAGCAAAAAAGACCGAACTGAAAAGCGCCCAACAACGCCACCTTGCGCAACAACGAATAGCGGCGTAACATGCTAAGCGTCGAACCCAGCAGTTTCAGATAACTACCTTTGAAAGAAGTTTCCACTTCGGGCAGGTAGGCTTTGAGCAGCAGGGTAACCGCCAACACTAGACCGGCCGAAAAACCGTAGACCCAGCGCCACGAGAGCCATTCGGCAATGGCACCGCTAAACACCCGCGCGGCAAGGATGCCGATGAGAATGCCTGTGAAAATGGTACCCACCGTCTTGCCCCGGTTGACGCTGTCGAGACCGGCCGCCATGGGCAGAATCACCTGCACGGCCACAGACAGGATGCCGATAAGCACACTGAGTACCCACACCTGAACGATGCTCGACGAAATAATCATCAGCAGCAACGAAAGGAAAAGCAGTACCAACAGGTTTACTATCAGCGATTTTTTGTTCAGCTTGTCGCCCAGCGGGGTGATAAAGAAGAGTCCGAGGCCGTAGCCGATTTGCGCCAGCATGGAGGTGAGTCCCGCCTGCGCTTCGGTACATCCGAATGTGGTAGCCAGATCCTTCAGAATGGGTTGATTATAATAGATATTGGCAACCGAAATGCCGGCAGCCACCGCCATCAGCATTACCTGAAAGCGGGAAAGAGTTTTCTGTCGCGACTTTAGTTGATCCATAGCCGAAGATAAATGTTGATGAAACGACAAAGGTAAGGATTCATTTCCTGTTTCCGAACAGCCTCTACAATTTCGCAACTTTTAAAAATGTTTGATTTTTGATACTGTTATTGTTTCCGATACCTATATTTGCATTATGAACAAAACGTTAAACATAGAAGAATTTTATAAGGCCAAATGTGCCTGGATGCCGGATAATATGCGTAAAGATATCGGTCATTTTAATCTATTCCGTATAAACGAACCTGCCGGAACCACTCACCGCGCCATCCCTTACAGTCGAAAAGATTTCTATAAAATCAGCCTGATACGAGGGCACGCCCGCTTTGTGTATGCCGATAAATCGATTGAATTTGAGAAGAATGCCCTTGTCTTCTCCAATCCTCAGATTCCCTACGCTTTCGAGCGCATCGATGGAGATTACAACGGAACTTATTGCATCTTTACCGAAACCTTTTTTGCTCAGTTTGCCAACCTTCGCGATTATCCGATGTACCAGCCGGGCAACTCTCCCGTCTTTGTATTGAACGACGATCAGGCTGCTGAAATTGAAGCTATTTTGACGGAAATGGAGAAAGAGCTGGTCTCCGATTTCGCATTTAAATACGATTCTCTGAGAAATATGGTGTTGCAGATTATTCATAAAGCGCTGAAAATACAGCCTTCGGCAGGACAACCACACGACAAATCGAATGCTGCCGTGCGCGTTGCATTTACATTTACGGAGTTGCTCGAACGCCAATTCCCGATAGAAAATCCGAATCAACAAATCCGGCTGAAATCTCCGGCAGAGTATGCCCACCAACTATCGGTGCATGTGAACCATCTCAACCGTTCGTTGAAAACAATTACGGGTAAAACCACCTCCAAACTGATTCAGGAGCGGGTTTTGCGTGAGGCTTGCATTTTGCTGAGACATACCAACTGGAATGTTTCGGAGATTGCCTGGAGCCTCGGATTCGAGGAGTTGCCCCATTTTATCAATTTCTTCCGGCAGAATACCGAACATACTCCCAAAAATTATCGGGAACTGGAAAATGTTTGATTTTTGCAACTTTTTATTTGGTTCGTGTAACAAATCCGGTCGCCGGTTCAACGACCTTTGCACATAGAAAAATAATTAGGCCATTCATTAAAAACAGAAAAGCTATGAAATACAAATTATTGGGAAATACGGGACTGAAAGTGTCCGAACTCTGTCTGGGAACAATGACTTTCGGCGGACGCGGCATGTGGACTGCCATAGGAACCCTGCCTCAGGACGAGGTGAATGCCATTGTCAAACAATCGGTGGATGCAGGCATCAACTTTATCGATACGGCCAACGTGTACAGCATCGGGTTGAGTGAGGAGATAACCGGAAAATCTATCCGCGACCTGGGGCTGAACCGCGACGATCTGGTGATTGCTACGAAAGTACGCGGCATGATGGGCGAAGGTCCCAACCAAAGCGGCCTGAGTCGTAAACATATCCTGCAACAGGCCGACGAAAGCCTCAAACGCCTCAACATGGACTACATCGATCTCTATCAGATTCATGGATTCGATCCGCTTACTCCGATAGAAGAGACCCTCGAAGCGCTTGACCTGTTGGTGAAAAGCGGTAAGGTACGCTACATCGGATGTTCTAACCTGGCTGCCTGGCAAATAATGAAAGCGCTGGGCATTTCGGCTCAAAACCATCTGGCAAAATTCGTTTCGCTGCAAGCCTATTACACCATTGCCGGCCGCGATCTGGAGCGCGAACTGGTACCGTTATTGCTCGATCAGAAGATGGGACTGATGGTGTGGAGTCCGTTGGCCGGAGGTTTCCTAAGCGGGAAATATACCCGAAACACATCGACGGAAAACGGGCGCCGCGTCAATTTCGATTTTCCCCCTGTTAACAAAGAGAAGGCGTACGACATTATCGACGTAATGCAGGAGATTGCCACCTCGAAGGGTGTTTCCGTAGCACAAATCGCACTGGCGTGGCTGCTTCACCAACCCCTTGTTACCTCTGTAATCATAGGAGCGAAGCGTCCCGAACAATTGCAGGATAACCTCAAATCGACGGAGGCCGCCTTGTCTACCGGAGAGTTAAGCAAGTTGGACGAAGTAAGTAAACTGTCGCCCGAATATCCGGGATGGATGATCGAACGTCAAGGTGCTGACCGGAAAGCATAACCATTTTCTCACAAACAAAACGACATTTCACAAATGCAATACAGAAAATTAGGAAAAACTGAAGTTGAGCTTTCGGCTATCGGCTTAGGCTGCATGGGAATGAGCCATGCTTATGGCGAACGCGACGATAAAGAATCGATTGCAACCCTTGAAAAAGCCCTAGAGCTGGGGATCAATTTTTGGGATACCGCCGATATCTATGGCAACGGCACTAACGAAGAATTGATCTCGAAAGTATTGGTTCCAAACCGTGATAAGGTGTTTATTGCCACAAAATTTGGGTTTCATGTTACGCCTGAAAACCCGATGGCATTCAACGGCTCGCCGGCTTACATGCGCAAAGCGGTTGAGGCCAGCCTTCGCCGCCTGAAAATCGAGACCATCGACTTATATTATGCCCACCGGGTTGATCCGAATGTGCCTGTCGAAGAGATGGTAGGCGCTATGAGCGAATTGGTGAAAGAGGGAAAAGTGCGCTATCTGGGCCTGTCGGAAGCATCGCCCGAATCGATTCGTAAAGCGTATGCGGTACATCCCATCGCGGCACTTCAGAGCGAATACTCGTTGCTGACCCGCGATGTAGAGAAGGAGATTTTGCCGCTTTGCAAAGAGCTGGGCATTTCGTTTATTCCGTTCAGTCCGCTGGCAAGGGGCTTAGTCACCAACACCGTCGACAACAAAACATTGGGCGAGAATGATTTCCGCAAAATGCTCCCCCGTTTTTCCAGCGAACACTGGGACAACAACAGTCGTTTGGCAAAGGATTTTGCCGATATGGCCGCCGACAAGGCCTGTTTTCCAGCACAATTGGCACTGGCATGGGTATTGGCGCAGGGCGAAAACATCATTCCTATTCCCGGCACCAAACGCAGAAAATATCTGGAAAACAATGCCGGAGCTGTGGATGTCGATTTGTCACCATCCGATCTGAAAGACATTGAAGATTTGCTGGCAAAATATCCCGATACGGGAGCCCGCTATCCTCAGGCCATGGCAAAAATGACAGGAAAATAATTATTGTTTCCCTGAAGAAATAATTGTAAGGCAGTTTCGGTTTTCCGGAACTGCCTTTTTTGTTGGATGAAGATTCGATTTTTTTCCTTAATTTTGAACTCCTTCAAATCTACCATTCTCAGAGAGTGACAACTACATTATTTCAACGAATCATTTATAAATTTCATATATGCTAAAGAAAATCTTTACTCTTCTATTTTGTTTGATGACGGTCGGAGCTTTATGGGCGCAAAATCCGGCTAAGTGGTTGCGCTATCCGGCCATTTCACCCGACGGCAGCAAAATTGCCTTTGCCTATCAGGGTGATATTTACGTGGTTGACAGCCAGGGAGGGAATGCCCATCAGTTAACCAGTAATCCGGCACACGACTACCATCCCGTGTGGTCGCCCGACGGCAGCAAGCTGGCTTTTGCCTCCAACCGAAAAGGCAACTTCGATGTCTACCTGATGGATGCCGATGGTGGTAATCCCACTCGTCTGACCACCCACTCTTGCAACGAAATTCCCTTTTGCTTTACGCCCGACGGCAAAGAAATTATCTACAGCGGATTGATTCAGGATCCGGCTGCCAGTCTGACGTTCCGCAGCTACGGCGAGTTGTACAAAGTCTCAGTAAAAGGGGGACGTCCCGATCAACTCTTCGCCGTGCCTGCCGATGAAGCCACGATAAGTCAGGATGGAAAATTCATCTATTACAACGACATCAAAGGGGTTGAGAGTCGCTGGAGAAAACACCACACCTCGTCCGTCGTGCGGGATATCTGGATGTTCGACACCCAAAATAAAAAATATACCAAACTGACCGCCACCAACGGTGAGAGCCGCACGCCGGTGCTTTCGCCCGACGGCAAAACCGTCTATTTTCTGGGCGAACGGGGCGGCAGCTTCAACGTATTCAAATTCGCGGTTGCCGATCCGAAAAACGTGACTCCGGTTACATCGTTCAAGAAAGATCCGCTGCGATTCCTTTCGGCTTCGCGTAACGGAACACTGTGCTACACCTTTCAGGGAGATATTTATACGCAGACGCTGAACGGCAAACCGCAAAAGATCAGTGTCAACGTAAAACGCGACGACTCTGCCGAAGAGACGGAAGTGCTAAAATCGGGCAGAGAGGCCTCCGAATCAGTGGTTTCGTCCGACGGCAAGCAGATGGCCTTTATCTTCCGTGGCGATGTCTTTGTCTCATCGGTTGACTATGGTACAACCAAGCAAATCACCTCCACTCCCGAACAGGAACGTCAGGTGGCTTTCAGCCCCGATGGCAAAAAGCTGGTCTACTCCGGCGAACGCAACGGCAGCTGGAATCTCTACGTGGCATCCATCGCCGATGTGAAAGAGCCGAACTTCCCGAATGCCACGATCATCAACGAAGAGTGTCTCTACAGCACGCCCCGCAACGCGATGTACCCGAAATTTTCACCCGACGGCAAGGAGATCGCTTTCTACGAAAATCGTTGCGAGTTGAAAATTATTACGCTGGCCGATAAAAAAGTGCGCCAGATTACCGACGGCAAAACCACCTTCTCAAGTTCCGACGGCGATCTCAATTTCAACTGGTCGCCCGACGGCAAATGGATCACATTAGACTACACACCCAATAAACACTGGCCTTACAACGACATAGGCATTGTAAGCACAAAGGGTGGCGAGCCCATTATCGACCTCGTGGCGAGCGGATATACCAACCGCAATCCGAAATTTGTGCTGGGTGGCGATGCCATTCTCTTCTTCTCCGATCGGTACGGAATGCGCAGTCACGCTTCGTGGGGCTCGCTCGATGATGCGTTTCTGGTCTTCCTCAACAAAGAGGCGCATGACAAGTTCAAACTCTCCAAAGAGGAGGCCGAACTGTTGAAGGATAGCGCCGATAAAAAAGAGGACAAAAAGTCGGAGGATGCCGATAAAAAAGAGGAGAAAAAAGCCGATGTCAAAGAGAAGAAGGTGAAGGAGATCAAACTGGAACTCGATAACATTGAGGATCGCATCGTGCGGGTTACCATCAATTCGTCGAAAATGGCCGATGCCGTGATTTCGAAGGATGGCGAAAAAATCTATTACCTCTCAGCTTTTGAAAACGGATATGACCTCTGGACAAACGAATTGCGCAAGCAGGAGACCAAACTGATGATGAAACTTAATGCCAAAGAGGCATCGCTCGCTTTCGATAAAGACGAGAAAAACCTCTTTGTGCTCTCGCCCGTTGCTCCGCAAAAAATTACGCTGGCCGGAGAAAAGAAGACCCCGATTGCCTACAACGCGCAAAAGGTGCTCGATCGTCCCGCCGAACGCCAGTATCTGTTCGACCACGTGGTGAAACAGGTGCGCGAAAAGATTTTCCGTGAAGATATTTTCGGTGTCGACTGGAATTATTATGCCAAGGAATATGGGCAATACCTGCCGTATATCAACAATAATTTCGACTTTGAAGAGTTGCTGAGCGAACTGTTGGGCGAACTCAACGTATCACACACCGGTGCCCGCTACTATCCACGTGCCGAAGGAGGCGACGAGACGGCAGAACTGGGTCTGTTCTTCGACTGGAACTACAAAGGCGACGGTTTGCAGGTGACCGAAGTGGTTGAGAAGGGGCCGTTCAACAAGGCTACATCCAAAGTGAAAGAGGGCGTTATCCTTGAAAAAATCAACGAGCAACAGATCAGCAAAGGCGAAGACTACTTCCCGATGCTTAACTTGCTGGCCGACAAAAACGTGAAGGTATCGTTCTACAATCCGTCGACTAAAGAACGGTGGGATGAAACGATCAAACCGGTTACCCGATCCAAGTACAACGATCTGCTCTACGATCGCTGGGTGAAACGCAACGCCGAACTGGTTGACAAACTCTCGAAAGGGCGTTTGGGTTATGTGCACTTAGAGGCAATGAACGACAATAGTTTCCGCGAAGTTTATAACGACTTACTGGGCAAATACAACGATCGCGACGGTATCGTGATCGACACCCGTTACAATGGCGGTGGTCGTCTGCACGAAGATATCGAAGTTCTTTTCAGTGGCAAGAAATATTTCTCGCAGGTGTTGCGTGGCAAAGAGGCGTGCGACATGCCGAGCCGCCGCTGGAACAAAGCCTCCATCATGCTGATCAACGAAGCAAACTACTCCAATGCGCACGGAACGCCTTATGTGTACAAACATGTGGGGATCGGCGATTTGGTGGGAATGCCCGTGCCGGGAACCATGAGTAGCGTGTGGTGGGAAACGTTGCAGGACAAAACCCTGATCTTCGGAATTCCTATCGTGGGGATGCGTGACAACGACGGCAACTACTTAGAAAACATGCAGCTGGAAGCCGACTACAAAGTGGCTCAACGCCCCGAACTGATTCAGCAGGGCGAAGACGAACAGATTGAAAAGGCGGTGGAAATATTGCTGAAACAGGTTGACGGGAAAAAGAAATAAAGAAGTGAAGAAGATTGATTTTCTTATTAATGAGTATCTGACATTTTGCCTAATGGCTTGAAAAGCAGCATTTTCATAACCGGAGGTCTGTAACCTGCGTGTAAGCAAAACTTCTATCCACACGACCTGAAAGGTCGGACTATATAAAAGTCATGCCTTTAGCTACGCTGATTTTCAATTCAATTCAGACGATATAAAACTCAATTAGGTGACATATCAGATACTCATATTCTTATTTCACTGTTGTAAAGCTCTATTTTTGTAACGGCTTTAATTGTCAAGATCATGTCAGATTCAAAGCACATAGTAATTTTAGTTCCGGCGAATGTTTCCATCCTTGATGTTGCCGGACCGCTGGATGTTTTTACAAAAGCCAGAGATTATATTCGTGAGAACTATCCCACGATAAAGGAATCGTACGTTACGCACGTTTTGTCTTTCGATTCCGCTATTCAGATAACGACATCTTCCGGTCTGCCGATTATATGTGAAGGCGGCATTGAAACGATCAATTATGCGATCGACACGGTTTTGGTTGCCGGCAATATTGCGTTAGGGAATGTGCCCCAGATTCTGTTGGATTGGCTGAATGAATATGTCTGCAAGGTACACCGGATGGGATCCATTTGTGCCGGAGCGTTTGTTTTAGCCAAAGCCGGGATTTTGAATGGTCGCAGAGCCACTACTCATTGGATGGTGTGTGATAAATTGGCCAAACTTTATCCCGAAATAAATGTCGAAAGTGACCCTATTTTTGTGAAAGATGGCAATGTGTATACTTCGGCGGGTATTTCTACCGGTATGGATTTATCGCTGGCTATGGTGGAAGAAGACTTTGGTCGCGATATTGCGGTAGGTACGGCTCGTCGTTTGGTTTTGTTTCTCAAACGGCCGGGAAACCAGTCACAGTTCAGCAATATGCTGAATTATCAGACAGTAGATTATGAACCAATTAAAGAAATTCAGGATTGGATTATCGATCATTTGCATGAGAATTTAACGGTGGAACTGCTTGCAGAGCATTCCATGATGAGTCCCCGGAATTTTGCCCGCGTTTTTTTACGCGAAACCGGAATTACTCCGGCAAAGTATATCGAAAAGCTTCGTTTGGAAACAGCCCGTCGGCGATTGGAGGAAACCCACCTGACCCTGGACGAAATATCGGACGAATGTGGAGTAGGTAATGCCGATAGTTTGCGTCGCCTGTTTATCCGCCACATGAAGACAACCCCCAGCGATTATCGCAAAAATTTTGCAACCGCATTGACTTAATGTTCGCTATTGAATATAAGACCCCAGGGCTTTCTAAAAGTCTTGGGGTCTTTGTTTTAATAGAAAGAGTTATAACGCTCCGAAATATTCTGTGGTTCTTACCATTTGCGATACGAAGGACATTTCATTGTCGTACCACGAAACGGTTTTTACAAGCTGTTTATCGCCAACCGAAACAATTTTGGTTTGTGTGGCATCGAACAACGAGCCAAAGTTCATCCCAATCACATCGCTGGACACAATCGGATCTTCGGTATAACCATACGACTCGTTAGATACAGCTTTCATGGCTGCATTTACCTCTTCTACGCTTACCTGCTTTTCGAGTAGGGTAAATAATTCCACAACCGAGCCGGAATGTACGGGAACGCGTTGCGACGATCCGTCAAGCTTGCCTTTCAGCTCCGGAATAACCAACCCGATAGCTTTGGCAGCACCTGTGGTATAAGGAATTATACTGTCGGCAGCAGCCCTTGATTTGCGATAGTTTACTTTCGGATCGGGAGTATCCATTAACGGTTGTGAATTGGTGTAAGCATGGATGGTCGTCATTTGCCCAGCGACAATACCAAACCGGTCATTCAACGTTTTTGCCATTGGAGCAAGGCAATTGGTAGTACACGATGCGCAACTGATCAGTCGGTCGGCAGTGTCAAGCAAGTGATGGTTGACATTGAACACAATGGTTTTCACATCTTTGTCGGATGGCGCCGAGATGATTACCTTTTTAGCTCCTGCTTCGAAATGTGCGAAAGCTTTCTCCCGCGACTCGAAAATGCCGGTACACTCCAGTACAATATCTACTTTGAGCTGACCCCACGGCAATTTGCGGGGGTCGCGTTCGGCAATCACGGTAATCTCTTTGCCATCTACCACCAACGCACTATCGGTATGGGTGACAGCTTTGTCGAATTTTCCATGCACCGAATCGTATTTCAGCAGGTATGCCAACATTGAAGGAGCACTTAAATCGTTGATAGCAACAATCTCCATACTATCATTTTCAGCTATTTCGCGGAAGGCTAACCGTCCGATCCGTCCAAATCCATTAATTGCAATTCGTATCATAACTTGCTTTTTTATTGGTTAATTGTGTCGTTCTTTACACGTGCAAAGTTACAGTACAAATTATCTGTCAGCAATGACAATATTCCGTCATTTACTGCCATGACATAGATTATATATTTCGCATTCTAACTCTCTGCGACCGGACGACTCCTCTCGTGTGGCCGTGCTCTGCCTGCGTCGTTGCAAAAGGAAAGCTTTTGCCTTCCAGATTCTATTAAGTAAAAAACTGCTTATTATGCCATTACTATTTCATGTTTTCGCAAGGTGAGAGCCATACGCTAAATCTGTTCAATTGAGGAAAACAGAAAAATGTCGCTGTCTGTTACGCTAAATGAACCGGTTGCAGATTTTCTGTGTCTTAATCTGTTTTCCGGTAATACTTCGGCAGGTAACATTGTCGGCTAGAAATGGTTTATCCCCAAAAGGCATTGTAAGGAAGTGCTTCGTCGGTTTGTACCAGGCGGTCAACCACTCTTCAAACTGGAGGGAGGATTTGGCAGTATTGATTTGAATATTAATTGTTTTGCAGTAATTCCGGTTGAATGTGATCGTGCTTTCTAAGGCAGAGACAGTTCCATTGCCTATCCACTCCACTTCGATATCTATCGGTTCGGAATAGGAGTCAGCCTTATTGAAGATGGTGGCCAGATCGCCTTTCAGCGGTTTGAACAGCCGGATGGTATTGTAGGTGGTGGTGGGTGCTGCGATGCTGATGGTATCGTCGCCCATGTAGATATTGAGCTTACCGTAGGTGAGTCCGTCAACGTTGAATGTTATTCCAAAACCCATCCGGAGCATGTTGAAATCAATATTGGTTATACCCTTCTCTGCATTGATTGTTTTATCGCAGTAAAATACATCGATTTCCGGATAATCTTTAGCCAGCAATTTCCGTAACTTAATAGAAGATATAAGGTTTATATCCTTCAACGAACTTCCTTTTATAAATTTGTTTCCCAAAAGAACTTTGTTGGGCAGATAGAAGTATTGACCATCAGCCGTCTCTTCCTGCCTCAGTCCGCTCCCGGTTCCGATTTTAAAGGCTGCAATCCGAAAATTATACGACTTATTGGTGGAAAGTGCAATTTTCATACTATCGGGATTGTCGAAAAGCCCGTAATAATATTTGACATTATTTTCAAAGATTTGAACGGCATAGATCACTTTTGTAGCACTTCCGGATGTTCTGTTTGTGTTGCTTCTGACAGTCATCGGAATGTTCGATCCTTCCGTTAACTGGGTGAGCGATGGGCATAGCTTGACTGCAACTAAATCACCAGGTAACTCGTTCCCGGTTTTGCATGACCAAAAGAGAGTTGCTACCAATCCCAGGCATAAAGTGTAATGTTTCATGGCAAGAATTGTTGGTTAAATTATTTAATAAATAGACTAAATTAAACGTAAATATAAGCATGAATTTCTATTTTTGTTATAATATGGCTAAAAATATTTGGAAAAAGATAAACATAAACCATCTTTTTGGTTAGAATCGGACAATAAATTATATTCGAGATCGCTTTATTTATGGGCAATGTAGTCCTACATGCCAGTATATGCAACGATTTTACCTCCCATGAAAAATCCGTACCTTTGCATCCTTAAAAATAGTGGAACCATGAATGTTGAACAGTTATATCAATACTTTATAACGTGTACTTCGGTCACTACCGATAGCCGTAATTGTCCGGAAGGATCATTGTTTTTTGCTCTCAAAGGAGAAAATTTCGACGGAAATAAATTTGCCTTATCGTCACTTGAGAGGGGTTGCCGTTATGCGGTGGTGGATGATGAGCAATATGCTATCGACAGTCGCTTTTTGTTGGTCGGTAATTGTCTGGAAGCGCTTCAGCAGTTGGCAAAGATGCACCGGAACCGGTTGAAAACGCCGGTTATAGGCATTACGGGTACCAACGGGAAGACTACCACCAAAGAGCTGATCGCTGCGGTGCTTTCTCAAAAATTCAATACACTTTTTACGCAGGGCAACTTCAACAATCATATCGGGGTGCCGCTCACGCTGCTTCAGCTGAAACCGGAACACGAAATGGCGGTTATCGAAATGGGAGCCAACCATCCCGGCGAGATTAAAACCCTGGCGAATATTGCCTGCCCCGATTTTGGAATTATAACCAATGTGGGAAAAGCGCATCTCGAGGGTTTCGGTTCGTTCGAAGGGGTAATCCGCACCAAAGGGGAACTTTACGACTACATTCGTGCCAACGGAGGTTCTCTTTTTGTCAACCTCGACAATCCGATTTTAACCGATCTTTCGGCGAATATTTCACGCGTTGGTTATGCAATTAGCGCCAAAGAGGCTGTTGTAAGGGGGAGCGTTATCTCCGGCGGCCCGTTCCTCAAACTGAACTGGAAGAAGAGCAATGAAGAGTCCGACAACATGGTAAGCACCAATCTTATTGGCGAATACAATGCCGAAAATGTATTGGCAGCGATCTGTATCGGTTTGCATTTCGGAGTAACTCCTGTGCAAATTAACCGGGCGCTTGAAGATTACCAACCTACCAACAACCGGTCGCAATTTAAGGAGACGGAGAAAAACCACCTGATTATCGACGCGTACAATGCCAACCCTACCAGCATGAATGCCTCCATCATCAATTTCAGCCATATGAACGCGGCAAAGAAAGCGGTGATTTTGGGCGATATGTTCGAACTGGGCGATCAGTCGCAGCAGGAGCATCAAAAAATTGTCGACCTGCTTGACAAATCGGCTTTCGATAAGGTGATTCTGGTAGGCGAACGTTTCGGTGCGATTCCATCGGACTTTATAAAAATTGCAGATACCGCCTCTCTGATCGCTTACATAGAAAAGGAGCAGCTTTCGGGCTACACGGTGCTTGTAAAAGGATCGCACGGAATGCGCCTCGATAAATGCGTAGATCAGTTATAAATGATGAATTATTAATTATGAATCATTGAGCTATGGACGCTATCGAAGAGTATATCCTTCAGCATATGGATCCCGAAGATGAGTTGTTGTCGGCGCTTTTTCGCGAGACGCACCTCACGCAGATCAATCCGCGGATGGCATCCGGGCATATTCAGGGACGGATGCTGACCATGCTCTGCCGGATGCTGAAGCCGAAACGGATTCTGGAGCTAGGTACCTTTACCGGCTATTCGGCGTTATGCATGGCCGAGGCGTTGCCCGACGACGGAGAGCTGCATACCGTGGAGGTGGACGATGAAATGGAGCCATTTATAACGAAATATTTCAGCCGTTCTCCTTACGGAAAAAAAATAACACTGCACATTGGCGATGCGCAGCAGGTCATCCCCACGCTTACCGGATTGTTTGATCTGGTCTTTATGGATGCCGATAAGCGGCAGTATGTGGAGGACTACGAAGCGGTGTTACCATTGGTACCTGCGGGAGGCTTTATTTTTGCCGACAACACTCTCTGGAGCGGAAAGGTGCTTCACGAGCCGGCTTCGGGAGATAAGCAGACTGCCGGAATTCGCCGTTTCAACGATTATATTGCTGCCGATACCCGCGTGGAGAAGGTGATTTTGCCTATTCGCGACGGCATGACCATCCTGATGAAAAAATAGAACAAATTTGAGAATTTGGGAATGTGAAGATATGAGAATGAACCCTGTTAGCACATTTCCAAATCTTCAAATCCTCAAATTGATTTTATGTCCCGTAACCTGATCCTGTTTTCTGTCCTGATATTTCTGTGTCTTCTCCTGACACTGGCCGATATCGCATTCGGAAGTATTGCTATATCGTGGCACAATGTGTGGCAGACATTAGTTCATCCCTCCTCCGATTCGCTCTACAGAGACATCCTGATCGATTTTCGCCTGCCCAAAGCATTGACAGCCATACTGTGCGGAGCCGCTTTGTCGGTCGCAGGGTTGCTGATGCAGACTCTTTTCCGCAATCCATTGGCCGGGCCGGACGTATTGGGAATAAGTTCGGGGGCAAGCATGGGAGTGGCACTCTACGTGATGGCAACCTCGTGGTGGTCGGTTTCGCTGTTGCAAAGCAGCTGGGGCATGGTGGGGGCGGCAGTACTGGGCGCTTTGTTGGTGTTGATGCTTACCCTGTCGGTAGCTACGCGCATTCGGCAATCGGTAACTCTGCTTATTGTCGGTCTTATGTTTGCCAGTGTCGCGGGCGCGATAGTCAGCATTCTGCAAAATTTCAGTAATCCCGATGCCGTAAAACTTTTTGTGGTATGGACATTCGGCAGTCTCAGCGCGGTTACGTGGGCGCAAATGGAACTTTTGGTGCCGATTATTCTGGTGGGGCTGGCACTGACTTTTCTGATGCAGAAGAGCCTGAACGCCATGTTGCTTGGCGAACATTATGCCCGCGGACTGGGTATTTCCGTTACTGCCGTGCGGATAGCCATCATTGTAATTACGGGTGTGCTGGCCGGAACTATTACGGCATTTACCGGGCCCATTGCTTTTATCGGAGTGGCCGTACCTCACCTTGCGCGGGGTCTTTTCGGAACATCCGATCACCGCATTGCCATTCCGGGAACAATATTGTGCGGAGCCGCGCTTCTGTTGCTGTGCGATGTTATCTCGCAGCAAACCACCTATCCGTTGCCACTGAATGCCGTAAGTGCCTTGTTCGGCGCACCGATGATTATCTGGATTGTATTAAAACAACGCTGATGGAACCTGCAAAAACAACATATTCTCCTCTACGAACCAGTAACCTTGCCATTGGATATACCGGAGGCAACCGGCTGACAGTGGTGCAGCAGCATCTCGATCTGGAGCTTTTTCCCGGTGAAATGGTCTGCATGATAGGGCCAAACGGGTGTGGGAAGTCCACCTTACTGCGAACGCTGGCCGGGTTACAACGCCCGATTACCGGTTCGGTGTTGATTGAAGGGAAAAACTTAGAGACACTCTCGGTGCGCGATCGGGCCGAATTACTCGCTCTTACCCTTACCGATAGAGTAGAGGTAGATAAGATGTCTGTTTATGAAATTGTTGCAATGGGGCGCTATCCCTATACAAACCGTTTTGGGAAACTGACTGCGGCTGACAAAGAAATTGTAGCCGAAGCGTTGACTCAGGTACATCTCGAAGAAAAAGCTTCGCGCTATATCAGTGAGTTGTCCGATGGGGAGAGACAGCGGGCCATGATTGCAAAGGTGCTGGCTCAGTCTACTTCGCTGCTCTTTTTCGATGAACCGACGGCCCATCTCGATCTGCCGAACCGCGTCTCGATCATGCTGCTGTTGAAAAAACTTGCCCAGAATACCGGCAAGGCAATCCTGTTGTCGACTCACGAACTGGAACTGGCCATGCAGGTGGCCGATAAACTCTGGTTAATGAACGACCGCGGAGTGCGCATAGGAACTCCCGACCAGTTGATTGCAGACGGTAGCTTTGAAAGCGTTTTCAAAAGCGATCAGTTCTTTTTCGATGCCAAAACGGGACGGTTTACGGTGAATGTCTCGTTTTAAGCCGCCCGAAGTCTATCTCCCGAATTTCCTGTTCTGACCGGACTTTTCTGATTACAATTACTCCTGTGCTTTCACGTAAAGCGAGATGCCGACAATCATGAAAATGATGTTGGGCAACCACACGGCGAGTAAGGCCGGCATACTTCCGTTGATGGCAAAGGTTGCCGAAACGGTGTTGAAAAGAATGTAGAGCGCACTAAGCGCGATTCCGATACCGATTTGCAGTCCGATGCCTCCCCGTACTTTCCGCGACGAAAGCGAAACCCCGATCAATGTAAGGATAAAAGCCGCCAGCGGATTGGCGAAACGACGGTAATATTCGACCAAAAATGCTCCCGTATTTCCTACTCCACGGCTCTTCTGCCGGTTGATATATCCCGAAAGAGCACCATTCGTCATTTGAGGAGCTTCGCGCGAAGTGATGAAAAAATCGCCCGGCTGCATCATGATGGTAGTGTCTATTTTTTCTCCGCGTCTGATATCTTCACGAAGTCCTTTGAAGTCGCGGATTAAATAATTTTTCGCGATCCATTTGTATCCCGATTTCCAGCGGATACTATCGGCCGTCATACGCGAAACAAGCGTTTTACCCTCAAATTTGTCCAACGAGAAACGGGTTCCGACGTTGTTGGTTTGTTCGTATCGCTCGATGTAGGCTATCACCCCCTTATCTACCTGCATTTGTACATTATGCGCATTATCCCTGTTCACCGGCTTCACATACGTGTTCTCAAATTTTAAACGCACCTGATTGGCTGGCGGAATAATATAACCGCTCAGAATAAACGTGAGTAGCGCAATAATGGTTGCCGACAGAAAATAGGGATACATCAATCGTTTGAAACTGACACCGCTCGAAAGTATGGCAATGATTTCGGTATTTTCGGCCAGCTTCGAAGTGAAAAAGATCACCGCGATAAACGTGAATAGCGGGCTGAAAAGATTTATGAAGTAAGGTATGAAGTTGATATAATAGCTGAAAATAACAGCTTTCAATGGCGCGTGATGATCATAGAAATTGTCCAGTTTCTCGCTGGTATCGATCACTATCACAATACTGATAATCAGAATAATGGAAAAGAAATAGGTGCCGATGAACTTACGGATGATATACCTGTCTATTTTTTTGATGTGCCACAGTTCCAGCAACCCCTGCTTGACTTCGTCCCAGGATTGCGGCAGATCGGCAAAAATCTTCCGGACTTTCGATGTGATGGTATTTATGGAGGGTACCTTCATGTTGTACAGTAGCTCTTAGAGAATAATGGATGAGAGCGTGAAGCTCTCTTTTATACGGTATTTGTCTTTTACTAAATCAACACGGCAACATTCGGTGTAGGCGTCGTGTTCGAAAAAAAGAATTTGGTTTTTGGCTGCAGCCTCCGACAATAACTGCTCTTTGTCCTGCATGGAGGTTATGGGGAATGTATCGTAAGCCGAAACCCAGGCAAGGGGCAGGCTGGCAGCCATTGGAATCACATCGCCCACGTAGACGAATGTTTCATTCGGGGTGAAAACATAGGGTACTAACTGCCCGATGGTATGTCCGTTCATCACTTTCAACAGCACCTCGTCGCAAACAGGGGTATCCGTTTCAACGAGTTTCAATTTTCCGGCATCGGCTACAGGCATCATATTCTCTTTGAAATACGAATCGCCTTCGCGCACGTTGGGATTCAGAAAGTTCTCCCATTGCGTAGCTCCCACCCATACATCGGCATTGGGGAAGGTGAGTTCGTAACCGGTTTTGTCCGGGTTGAACCGCGTGTTGCCGCCACAGTGATCGAAATGGAGGTGTGTCATCACCACATCGGTAATGTCGTTGCAGCTATATCCTAACTTTTTCAATTCCGTGTCAAAGTCGATGACTCCCTGAAATCCGTAATATTTCAGATATTGTAGTTGTTTGTCGCCGGTTCCGCTATCGATCAAAATGCGTTTTTCTCCCGTATCGACCAACAACAAACGCATAGCAAGCTTGCAAAAATTCTCGTCGTCGCAGGGGTAACGCTTCTGCCAGACGCGCTTCGGAACCACTCCGAAAATTGCTCCGCCATCGCAGTGAAAAAAACCTGCTTCTATTTTAGCAATCTTCATAAAATCGTTGTAATTTTGCGGCGAAATTAGAAAGAATAGTTAGAACCGCAAAATATAGCTGATAATCAGTGGTAAATATTCAGGTGGTTTAACATAGGAAAGAGAAAAATGCTGAAAATCTGACGTTTTTCATTCCAAACTAAATTGCACAGGTAATCAATTTTCATCTTTTCGGGTTGCTTAACGGCAATTATCCGGGAAAGATACAGGTAAAATATATGAAGCGTCTTCACTTTATTGCAATAGGCGGGGCTGCAATGCACAATTTGGCAATTGCGGTTAGCAAGAAACCGGATCATGTGGTTACCGGCTCCGACGATGAAATCTTTGAACCTTCCCGAAGCAGGCTTGAGGCTGTAGGGCTGTTGCCTTCTGCTATCGGCTGGTTTCCGGAAAAAATTACAACAGAGTTGGACGCCGTGATTGTAGGTATGCATGCCCGCGCCGACAATCCCGAACTGATTCGCGCCAAGGAGTTGGGGATTGATGTATACTCTTTTCCCGAATATCTTTATCATCAGACACGCAAGAAAATACGCGTGGTGATAGGTGGTAGCCATGGTAAAACCACGACTACAGGTATCGTTCTTCATGTGTTGAAAAAGCTCAACCGCGCAGCCGATTACATGGTGGGTGCTCAGCTTGAGGGTTTCGATACGATGGTGAAGTTTTCGTACGATTCGCAGATAGCCGTTTTTGAAGGCGACGAATACCTTACATCTCCGATAGATCCCCGGCCGAAATTCCATCTTTATCGTCCGCATATCGCTTTGCTTACCGGCATCGCGTGGGATCATATCAATGTGTTTCCAACGTTTGAAAACTACGTGGAACAGTTCAAGATATTTGCCGATCAGATCGAACGCGATGGTCGTCTTATCTATTTTGAAGGTGACGAACAACTTCGAATCATAGCAGAAAACGTACGCCCCGATATTGTGACAATGCCGTATAACACTCCGGAATATGTGATCGAGAATGGCATTACGAATATCGTTTATAAAGGAGAAAAGTATCCTTTGCGCGTTTTTGGGGAGCATAATCTGCAAAATATTCAGGGTGCCCGTATGATATGTAAACAATTGGGGATCAAAGAAACCGAGTTTTTGAAGGCGATAGAAGATTTCAGTGGCGCTTCCAATCGGTTGCAGAAGGTAGCCGAAACTTCTGTTTCTGTGGCATTTAAGGATTTTGCCCATTCACCTTCAAAATTGCGTGCAACCGTCAATGCGGTGAAAGAGCAGTATGCCGACAGAAAGTTGGTGGCTTGTATGGAACTGCATACTTTCAGTAGCCTTCAGGAGAATTTCTTGCCTCAATACAAGGGTTGTATGGATAAAGCCGATGTGGCATATGTCTATTTCAATCCGGAGGTGATTGCCCATAAACGTTTGCAACCGATTAGCGTTGAGCAGGTGAAAGCCGCTTTCGGGAAAGAAAATCTGGAAGTATTGACCGATGCCGCCGAGCTGGCAGCAAAACTTAAAAAGATCGATTACAGCGGAAAAGCATTGCTGATGATGTCGTCCGGTACTTTTTCCGGACTGGATATCGCCGCTTTCGAAAAAGAGCTTTTAGGAGCTTAATACCGGCAGAACGAAGTTGTTCTGCTTTAAATAGTGTGTAAGTATGGCCAACGATAAACAAATGCAATTTGACAGGCGATACATGCAAATGGCACAAATCTGGGCGCAGAATTCATATTGCGAACGCCGCAAAGTGGGCGCTTTGATTGTGCGCGATAACATGATTATTTCAGATGGCTATAACGGGACTCCGTCCGGATTCCCCAATCAGTGTGAAGACGAGAACAATAAATCGTTTCCATATGTGCTTCATGCCGAGGCAAATGCCATCACCAAAGTTGCCCGATCCAACAACAGTAGCGACGGCGCTACGCTCTATGTCACTGCCTCCCCTTGCATAGAATGTGCAAAACTCATCATTCAATCCGGAATCAAAAGAGTCGTTTACGGCGAAGAGTATCGTCTGCCCGACGGAATCAATCTTTTGCAAAAAGCCGGAATCAAAGTCGACTTTATTGACGCTCATACATCTGAACAATGAAACGAATTACGTTTATACGCGACGAGTTTCATGCGACATTAAAAAATAGTATTTCCGCATGAAAACCTGGAAAAGAGTAATATTCCCCTTCTCACTGGCCCTTGCAATGGCCGTGGGTATCATCATCGGCAATTTTTTTGCCATGCGAAGCAATGTCGGAGCAACATTGGGCCTCTTCCGGTCTCTTGGTCTTGACAAAAACAAAGTTTCGCAGGCGATCAACCTGATAGCTACCCGTTATGTCGATTCTGTCGATGTAAACGAGCTGACCGATAATGCAATGAGCAATTTGCTGGCAAATCTCGATCCCCATTCCGTTTATATCCCGGCCAAGGACCTGCAATCGACCAACGCACAACTCGAAGGAAGTTTTAGTGGTGTGGGTATTGAGTTTAATCTTCAGCAAGATACCATTATGGTTGTTTCCGTTATTTCGGGTGGCCCGGCCGAAAAAGCAGGTATTTTAGCGGGTGACCGTATTGTGAAGGTCAACGATTCTGTTTTTGTTGGGAAGTCGATTAATAACGACAAGGTGATGCAAAAACTCCGAGGATCGAAAGGAACGGTGGTAAAACTGGGGGTAAAAAGGGCAAAACGCCGCAAATTACTTGACTATGTCGTCACGCGTGGCGATGTTCCTGTTACCAGTGTAGATGCATCGTATATCATAGCTCCCCGAACCGGGTACATCAAGGTCAGCAAGTTTGGAGATACCACCTATTCGGAATTTCTGACAGCCTTGGCCAAGATCAGGAATCAGGGAGCCAACAGGCTGATTATCGATTTACGGGGCAATACCGGTGGTTTTATGGAGGCTGCGGTGAAGATGGTAAATGAATTTTTACCGAAAGACCAGTTGATTGTCTATGCTGCCGGACGGGCTTATCCCCGAACCGATTTTTATTCCGATGGTCGCGGATCGTTCCCCAATATGAAAATTGCCGTATTGATGGACGAATGGTCGGCTTCGGCGTCCGAAATCTTTGCGGGAGCTATTCAGGACAATGACCGCGGACTGATTATCGGATTACGGTCGTTTGGAAAAGGGCTGGTACAGCAACCTTTCGAATTTTCCGATCATTCGGCAATACGCCTGACCATTGCACGTTACTATTCACCTTCCGGACGCTGCATCCAGAAACCGTATCAACGGGGAAAGGATCAGAATTACGAGCGTGACTTTGTAAACCGTTACCTGCACGGCGAATTTTTCTCGAAGGATAGTATTAAGATTCAAAACAAAGAGAAGTTCCGGACACGTGGCGGCCGTATCGTTTACGGTGGTGGTGGTATTGTTCCCGATATTTTTGTGCCGCTCGATACGCTTGGCATTACACCTTATTACAGACGATTGTTTGATAGTGGGGCTATGTTCCAGTTTGCAGTGCATTATGCCGATCAACACAGAGATAAACTCAAAACTTTCAGGAACTGGAAGGCAATGGATGACTATCTCAACCATCAACCATTGGCAAGCCTGTTGGCAACTTATGCCGAATCGAAAAACGTTCCCAAACATTATTATTACTTCGCCATCTCTCATCAACTGATCGGGCAGCAGGTTAAAGCCTATATTATTCGTAATATTTTGGGCGATGAAGGGTTTTATTCTTCATTGAATCAGAATGATGTTACTGTAAAGCGGGCGGTGCAGGCACTTCAGCGATAAGAAAAGCGGTACAAAAAACCATGATAATCAGAGAAGCGGATATATTGTCTGTGAATTAATTTAACAATAGTTGCTTCTGTTTATATGTTAAGTAATTGACAAACAATATATTTTTGGGGTGTAGAACTTAGCTCTGTTTCATAAAAAATAAAAAACCGTTACGGAAAGAGTCACAAAAATAATATCTTTGCCATCCTCAATGGGTTTTATACTAAAAACGCCTGCTATGCACTAATAAGAGCATGCACAGATCTTTTAGTTGAGAAAAATAGAGAAATAAGTAAGCATTTTAATTCAAAAAACACACAATGACCAGAACTTTATCTTTTGCCACAGCTACCGTGGCGTTAGTTGCTGTAGCTTTAATGTTGACTCAATGTTCTAATAAGAAAGGTAACACTCAGGATGGTGCTGCGCTCGAGGCACCTGCCAAAGGAAGTTTGCCTATCGCTTATGTCAATGTGGATACTTTGTTGGCTAATTATCAATTTGCAAAAGATGCTAACGAAGAGCTGGTCAAAGGGCAGGAAGATTCCCGTTTGAAGGTCAATTCACGGGCGAAACAACTGCAGCAGGATGCCTCGCTTTTTGAAAGCAAAATGAGGAACAATGCCTTTTTGAGCCGCGAACGTGCCGAACAAGAACAAAACAGAATATTGGCTCAACGGAAAGAGCTGGAAGAGCTCAACCAACAGCTGTCAAATGCTTTGTTGACCAAGCAGCAGAAATTTAACGAGCAACTGCGTGACACGGTAAGTAAATTTTTGAAGATTTATGCTCCGGCTCATCACTATCAAATGGTACTGTCGACCAACGCGATGAACGACAACGTGTTGTATGCAGCTCAGGGGTATGACGTTACGAAAGACGTGCTGCAGCAGCTGAATGCCCGTTACAAGAAAAAATAATGTAGTCATCGATTACAGTAAGAGACGCCTTGAATGTTCTGTTCAGGGCGTTTTTTATATAACATTATCTCATTTATGATTTTGCAATCCGAACTTTATCCTATTGGCCGTGTACAAAAAACACACGGCATCAAAGGCGAGCTTTCCATTATTCTTACATCCGAATTCGACACGCTCGATTTCAACTACTTTGTATTTGAAATGGACGGTATTCTGGTGCCATTCTTTATTCAGGAGTGGCGCTTCAGAACGGCCGAGACGGCGCTTGTGAAGTTTGAACGTGTGAATGACGATCTGGCAGGAAAAGAATTTGTGGGGAAAACGATTTATATACCGAAAGATTTCATGCCACATCCTGATGAAAACGAAATTGATATTCAGTTCTATACCGGGTATAAGATGATCGATAAAACATTGGGTGAAATCGGTGAGATTCAGACTGTGGACGACACCACAGAAAATCTTCTTTTTGAAGTACTTTACCGAGGACAACAGGTATTAATTCCGGCGGTGGATGAGTGGATCGTTGAAATAGACGATACGCTTCGGATTATGCGGGTCAATTTGCCCCCCGGTTTGTTAAATATTAATGAAGAGGAATAGTTAATTTGTTTACCCTCAACTATTCATATTAACACATTCTGAATTTCCCGAGGCATTAAAGAAAAATTTCTTTAATGCCTCGTTTCTTCGCGAAAAAAAGAGTATTTTTGTGTTCTTGATTATCCCATAGAATGTGTTAGTAAACCCGATGTATAAATCCCTAAAACAAAGTAAGATGTTAACAAAAAATCAAAAACTGATTGATTGGGTAAATGAGTGGGCTGCATGGTGCACGCCTACAAATGTAGTTTGGTGTGATGGTTCCGAAGAGGAAAACCAACGCCTGTTGGACGGTATGGTTGCCAGTGGTATGGCAGTGAAGCTGAACGAAGAAAAACGTCCGGGCAGCTACTATTTCCAATCCGACCCCAGCGATGTGGCTCGTGTGGAAAACCGTACGTTTATCTGCACAAAAACTCAGGAAGAAGCTGGTCCTACCAACAACTGGGCCGATCCTGCAGAGATGCGTGCTAAAATGAAAACAATGTACAAGGGCTGTATGAAAGGCCGTACCATGTACGTTATTCCTTTCTCTATGGGTCCGCTTGGCTCAAACATTGCTCATATCGGTGTTGAAATTACCGATTCTGCTTATGTTGTTGTGAACATGCGTATCATGACTCGTATGGGTGCAAAAGTATTGGATGTTTTGGGCGAAAACGGAACATTCATTCCTTGTGTTCACTCTGTAGGTGCTCCGCTGGAACCGGGTCAGAAAGATGTAAAATGGCCGTGTGCTCCTATCGATAACAAATATATTACTCACTTCCCCGATACCTACGAAATCTGGTCGTTCGGTTCTGGTTACGGCGGAAACGCTTTGTTGGGTAAAAAATGCTTCGCTTTGCGTATTGCCTCTAAAATGGCAAAAGATCAGGGCTGGTTGGCAGAACACATGCTTATCCTGGGCATCACCAACCCCAAAGGCGAAAAGAAATACATTGCTGCTGCATTCCCATCGGCTTGCGGTAAAACCAACCTGGCCATGTTGATTCCTACTATTCCGGGCTGGAAGGTAGAAACTGTAGGTGACGATATCGCATGGATGAAATTCGGTGCTGATGGTCGTCTTTACGCTATCAACCCTGAAGCAGGTTTCTTCGGTGTAGCTCCTTTCACCTCTTTGGAAACAAACAAAAACGCTATGTTGTCGGCTCGTGCCAACACTATCTTTACCAACGTAGGTTTGACACCTGACGGTGATATTTGGTGGGAAGGCATCGGTCACGATTGTCCTGCCGGTACTATCGACTGGAAAAACCGTATATACGATCCTGCATCAGGCGAACCTTGCGCTCACGCTAACGCTCGTTTCACCGCTCCTGCTTACCAATGTCCTGCTATCGACGCAGCATGGGAAGATCCTGCAGGTGTGCCCATCTCAGCTATCCTGTTCGGTGGCCGTCGTCCTTCTACTGTGCCTCTCGTACACGAAGCCAACAGCTGGAACCACGGTGTATTCATGGGTTCTATCGTAGGTTCTGAAGTAACTGCTGCTGCTATCGGTTTGAAAGCAGGTGTACGTCGCGATCCGTTCGCAATGTTGCCTTTCTGCGGTTACAATATGGGTGACTACTTCGGACACTGGATCGAAATCGGCAAAAAAGCAGGTGCTAAATTACCGAAGATCTTCTTCGTGAACTGGTTCCGTAAAGACAATGGCAAATGGTTGTGGCCGGGTTACGGTGACAACAGCCGTGTATTGGCTTATATCTTCGATCGTTGCAACGGTCAGGGTAATGCTGTTGATTCTCCTATCGGTAAAGTTCCTGCTCCTACAGCTATCAATGTAGAAGGTTTGAATATCTCTACAGAACAAATGGCAAAAGCGTTGGCAGTGAAAGCCGAAGAATGGAAAGATGAAATTGCATTGATCGACGAACACTACGCTAAATTCGGCAAGCACCTGCCTGCTGAGTTGGCTGAAGAGTTGAAAGGTTTGAAGAGCCGTTTCGGTTTCTAATAGCCGTTTGATTCTTTATCAGAACTAAATTGTAAATAGTTGTCGGGATTTCCCGGCAACTATTTTTTTATGCCCGGTCTGCAGCAGATATTGAGAACTGTGTTACATACGAAAAAAATTGTGTAGGAATATTCGCCTGTCGGGTTCCTGACAGACGATGAGGCAGATGAAATGATTCAAAGGCAGGTCAGTTCTGTTTCTTAATACCCACTTCAACGGCTTTTGCCATCAGAAAACGATAAGCAGCATCGTATTCGTTGGGTATTTCGCCGTCGAGAATGGCTTCTTTGATGGCATTTTTCAGAAGACCTACTTCGCGGCATTGCGGTAGGTTGAAAATTTTCATGATCTCTACTCCGTCGATAGGCGGTTGCCAATTGCGGATGCGATCTTTGTTCTCTATATCGATCAGTTTTTGGCGTACAAGAGCAAAGTTTTCGAGATGTGTCCGCACCTTCACCTGATTTTTGGAGGTGATATCGGCTTCGCACAACTGCATCAGCAGGTCGATATCGTCGCCGGCATCGAACAACAGGCGCCGGATGGCCGAATCGCTCACACCCTCCTCGCTCAGCACGATGGGGCGCATGTGAAGCGACACCATCTTCTGCACAAAGCGCATCTTCTCGTTCATCGGCAGTTTCATCCGTTTGAAAATAGCCGGAATCATCTTTTCTCCGATAAAATTGTGGTTGTGAAATGTCCATCCTACCTGATCGTCCCATCGTTTGGTCACCGGTTTGGCGATATCGTGCAGTAACGCTGCCCAGCGCAACCACAGATTATCCGAATGAGACGCTAATTTGTCGAGTACGGCCAGGGTATGAACAAAGTTATCCTTATGGCCGCGTCCTCCGCGTACATCCACCCCTTTCAGAGCCGACAGTTCGGGAAATATCAACTCCAACAAACCCGACTTATCGAGCAGGAAGAATCCCTCGGAAGGATGTTTGGCCGCCATCATCTTGTTCAGCTCATCGGCAATACGCTCGGCTGAGATGATTTTTATGCGTTCACGGTTGCGAATAATGGCATCAAACGTATCGGGGTATATGGCGAATTGCAGCTGCGTGGCAAAACGTATGGCACGCATCATGCGCAACGGATCGTCGCTGAAGGTAATATCGGGATCAAGGGGGGTGCGCAGAATTTTTTTCTCCATGTCGGCTATACCACCGAACGGATCGAGTAACTTGCCCAGCGTGGCTTTGTTGAGTGAAATTGCCAGCGCATTGACCGTAAAATCGCGCCGACGCTGATCATCCTCCAATGATCCGGACTCTACCATCGGTTTGCGTGAATCGTGGCTGTACGACTCGCGGCGGGCTCCTACAAACTCCACCTCCACGCTCCCTTTTTTCAGTTGTGCAGTACCGAATGTTTTGAACACACTCAGGTGAGTACCTTTGCCCCACTTTTTTGCAACAGCCTCGGCCAATGCTATTCCGCTTCCAACCACCACCACGTCGATGTCTTTTGAGTGCCGTTTTAGAAACAGATCGCGCACATAGCCCCCGATAACGTAGCACTCGCACTGCATTTCGTCGGCTGCTTCCGAGATAAGATGAAATATTTTATGTTGAAGAAATTCCTGCATTGTAAATTAAAGATTCCAGGTTTCAAGATTTCAGGCTCAATCTTCCTTCTCCGGGAAGGAGTCTTACCGAAACACGATATCCGTTATCACTTCGTCGCCCACAGCCTGATTTACTTTATGTATCACCTCATCTTTGGATAGCGAAAGGCTATGCCGTAACACCGATGAAGTGAGGGTCACATAGAGCTTCTGACGACGTATTTCTATGTGTGAGGTGTACGAAGCTATTGTTGAGCCCATAATGTTTTTCCATGAATTGACTACACGGTTTTCCATCAATTTATGGTTAAAGCTTTTCTTTTCTGCCAGAAAAACACGAATAGCATCACCCAGGGTTTGTGCGTTTTGTCTCTTCATAACGATTTATTCCCATTTGACATTCTCGCCCGAACTGCTTCGTTTATCGTATTTCAAATCTTGAAGCAGAGAGGACTTGACGGCAATTTTGAACGAGTATGAGGTGTAATAACCCACTGGCACTATCTGTGCACTCATCGACCAACAGTGCATGTCGCGGGTAATATTCAGATTTACCTGTGTAAGCTTTTTATCGGGAAAACTGTAGGTAGCCGACCAGTTACAATTCCACTTCGGAGTGGGCGAAATCATGCCGTTGAAGCTCAAGCTATGAGTCAGTCCCATTTTATAGTCCATCTTCTGATAATCGAAAGTGCTCGACTGCCCGTACTGAACACTATAATTGGCCGATATGCTCCACTTGAACGCCGGTTTTACATATCCGTCGGCATCAAGGTCGTTCTTTTCGCTTTTCTTTTGTTCGGCAATAGAGTCCTGTTTGTGTTTAGCTACCAACTCAGGATTCAACAGGTCGGAACCGGTAAGCGGAGCCAATCGTTTTTCTCTCTCTTTGTCTTTGTCTTTTTGTTTTGCCGTTTTTTTCTTAAAACTATCGTTACTTAGCGTCAAAGGCACGCTCATGCTGGTTCCCATAAACTTGGGAAAACGTCCGTGATTCCACCGCAGCTTGTCCACATGTACCGGATTACCATTTGCATCGAGCCCATACATATACGGATCGAAAGTTCCGTTGACATTAAGGGTGAATTTATCGGTAAACGGCATTTTAATACGAAGATTGGCGTTAATCATCGACCATTTCATCGAATCGGCAACCAGATTGTATGACCCGCTTACGGAAAAATTATCAATCAGGCTGATTACCTTATATACAGGCAAATCGGTGGTATCCGACTTTTGTTTCACCTTCATTTCAATATTATTGGCAAACGAATAGCCGATGGCTCCCGATTTCCCCGCTCCTGCAGCACCGTAAAGTGAATTTTGAAATGGTGAATATTTAACCGTTTCCACGTATGCTTCGTGAGCTGCCGTAGCGGCAACATATTTGTCATATGTTTTGTACGATCCCCAGATAGGATCGCTAAAATCGGGGTTGAAGCTAAAGCTGAAAGATGGAACGAATACGTGGCGGATGCGATCAATCTTGTCGCCAAAGATCTTCCGGCTGGGCACATAAAATCCGTAAAGGGTTGTTTGTGCCGAGAGGCTGGCACTGAAATTATAGGAACGGAAAAAACCGGTAACCGTGTCGTTTACCGCTCTGTTAGCAGTTTTATCCCAATGTTGATTTATTTTTTGCAAATACCAACGATCCGTATAGTTGATAGAGGGCGTAATGGTAATGTAGTTGAACAGGTTGAGCGAAACGTTGGCGCTGATGTTGTGTAGTGCCCCATTCTTCCAGTCACGCGACAGGGAAGAGTGTAATAACTTGGATTCTTTGGTGAGTATGCTGTTTGAGAACTCTCCCGAATAGTTCAGTACCAGCTTTTCATACCATTTTTGAGAGCCAACTTCTACTTTACGCTTGAACGGATACAAAGTACCTGAAGTAACACTCAGATTCGGTAAAGTCATGTTAATCGTTGTATCGGAAGTTACCTGAGTCACATTGGCATTGCCAGTAATCGACCAGGTGCTTTCGGGAAAGGTCTTGGTGAAGTTAATGGTCGATGTTTTGGTATTTTGCGACATCGTCGTGACGTTGTACACGTTGTCGATATTGTTGCGGTTGTAACTGGTGGTCGAAAAATTGACGCTACCCGAGAGTCTCGAATAGGGAGAAGCCTTGCTATCCTGACTATGAGACCATTGCAAACTCATGCTACTGGATGAACTGTAATCGGGCATCCCCTTTTCTCCAATGACATCGTTCCGGTAACTAAAATTTAAGTTCCCGCGATATTTGTATCTCTTCACATAAGAGCTCATACCATTAACGGCCCACGTTCCCTTGGTATAGATGTCTCCGGTAAGAGCCAGATCGGCATAATCGCTCAACGCGAAATAATAACCGCCGTTGTGCAGGTTGAACCCGCGGGTGAAATCGTCGCCATAGGAGGGCATAATCACCCCGGACGAATATTTATCGCTGAATGGGAAATAACCGAACGGTAAAGCAATTGGCAGAGGAACGTCTTCTATAACAAGATAGGCCGGGCCGGCCACGATAAAACTTTTGGGTTTTACTTTGGCTTTGGTCATTTGCAGATAGAAATGCGGATGCTCATGATCGTCGCAGGTGGTATATTTTCCACCAAGCATGTTAATCATTTTATCGGGAGTGATTTTGGACGTTTCGCTCACCACAAAACCCTCTCCCTGCTGTGTCACGGTATGGTGAATCAATCCCCGCTTGGAATTGAAGTTGTATTTCAATTCGTTGGTGGTAAATTCGTTCGTCTCGTCTTTGAATACCGGTTTCCCCACCAAAGCCCCGGTAGAGTCTTTCGATGCCGTGGCATACACCAGGCTACTGTCCATACTCATCCGGATGTAACTGGCTTCCGCCAGCGACATTTTCTGGTACTTCACATTTCCTTTACCATACATGTATCCGGTTCCGTTCCCATAAAAAACAATCGAGTCCTGAGCCTGATAATTGATGATATCCTCTATTTGCTGCTTCTTTTTCTTTGGTTTCAACGATACCGAATCGACGGCAACTACGCGGCGGAGCGTATCACCCGAAAGCTTCTTACCGTCTTGCGGAGGGGTGATTCTTGCTGATACTGTAACAAACAGCAAGAAAAAAAATCCAACTAATACGCTTATAGTTAATATGTTATTTCGAAACATGCGGCGATTTTGACGGCAAAAATTATCTTGCAAAGATACTATTTTTTAGCGGTGGGATAAAGTATTGTAAGGCAGCGGTTCAAATGAACTCCGATATTTGAATAATTTACCATTTATGCGCAATTTGAAACGATATTACAAGCGGTCATTGCCGGGATAAACCGGACTGAATAAAGCGGAGCTGAGCTTCGAGCATCGCGACCTTTTTCATATCGTAACCGGCAGAAATAGCAGTTTTTACGGGACGGGAATAGATATATTCGATCTCCATCGGTCGTTTATAGTCGAAATCGAGTTTCATACTCGGGGCATACGGCGTCATGCTGTCAGTCAGTTCCATCATCTTGTCGGCAAAACTCTCTTTAACTTCTACGCCACAGGCGCGGGCTCCCGCGATCACTTCCAGCATCAGGTCGTACGAAAGCTGTCGTGTCGAAGCCTCCTGCATCAAACGGTCGGTCGTGGTATTGAGTACCACGGTCATACCGTTGTAGGGAATGTTCCACACTAATTTCTGCCAGCGGGCAGTCATCAGATCGGACGAAATTGTCGTTGGTACTCCCGCCTCGGTAAAGTCCGACTTCACTTGTTCCAATGTAGCATGAGACTCTCCCTGAAAAACCCCGATATTCAGTTTGCCGTAATCGAGATGAGCAATGTGTCCCTCGCCTATTTTGTTGGAACAGATAAATGCCAACCCTCCGGCAATGGGTTGTTGCGGAAAATCGGAGGCAACATCCTCTTCAACACCCAGTCCGTTTTGTATCAGCACAATGACCGAATTGGGATGAAGTATCGGTGGCAATAGTGTTTTGAGCAGGTAATTGTTGGTGGTTTTCAGGCAAACCAATACAACATCGGCTTTCGGCATATCAGCGGTCGACTGGTAGGCCTGAACATCGGTAAGGTGGAAGTTTCCCGTTACCGAATCGACTTTCAACCCATTGTCGACAACAAACCGGTAATCGCTGTGAAATAAAAAGCGAACATCTTTGCCTGCGTATGCCAGCTTTCCGCCATAAAAGCCGCCCAACGCACCGCTCCCAATTACTGCATATCTGAGTCTCATTCCAAAATAGTTAAAGCAAAATTATATCGATATGGTACGATCACTATTATCTGTCTGCAAAGGTAACTGTTTTCGTTTAATCGTAGCACGGAACAGGAATCTCTCTTTTTTTTGCTGAAACATTAGGGTATTTTTTTTTTGAAGGGTCTTAGCTATGTAAAGCAAAGAAAACTATCGTCCAAATACTTTAATCTCATTCGTCGTAAAATTTATTCTGTATATGAAAACAACTATCGCAAAATGGTTCGGTTGTATGCTTGCAGTCATTCTGCTGGCAACTACTTCTTCCCTGTCGGCCCAAGTGGGAGAAGGTTTCTACACCGTAAGCGGCGTCGTAAAGGATGCGCAAACCAAAAAGACCCTGGGTTATGTAAATGTATCTGTACCCGGTACCAATATCGGTACTATCACTAACATCGATGGAGAGTTTATTCTGAAAATCAAATCGTCGGTTCAGGCAAAAGAGGTTGAGTTTTCTCATTTGGCCTATAAGAATACCCGAATTGCTGTCGATGGAGCCAACATTGAAACGGTTGTCTCTATGATACCGAATCCACGAATGCTGAAAGAGATCACTGTCCGTCCTGAACTGCCACGACAACTTATCGATCAGGCTATCCAAAAAATTCCATCGAATTACAGCAGGAACTCCGACCTTTTCACCGGATTCTATCGTGAAACGGCGCAAAAAGGGAAACGTTACGTTCAGGTTTCCGAAGCGGTTGTTAATTTGTATAAAAGTGCTTATGACCGTTCGTTGAGTAAAGACCGGATTCGTATTTTCAAAGGAAGAGAATTGCTGAGCCAAAAGGCCTCCGATACGTTGGCCGTAAAACTGATGGGTGGTCCAACATTAGCCGTATTGCTGGATGTTGTGAAAAATCCGGACGTATTGCTGGATAAAGAGATATTGCAATACTACAACTACGCAATGGAAGAACCTGTCAGTATCGATAACCGGATGCAATATGTCATTAGCTTCACTCCGAGTGTTATCCTCCCGATTGCACTTTACAATGGAAAATATTTCATCGATCAGGAAACGCTTGCTTTCACCCGCGTTGAGTTCAGTCTCGACATGCAAGATATAGATAAAGCCACCACGATGATGCTGATGAAAAAGCCGGTAGGACTCCGGTTCAAACCTTCGGAATTCTCTTTTGTGATTACCTACAAAAACCAGCATGGGGTTTATTACCTGAACTATGTTCGTAGCGAGGCTAAATTCAAATGCGACTGGAAACGTCGTCTGTTTTCGAGCAAATACGATTTGGTTTCGGAAATGGTAGCAACCGATAGGGTTACACAACCTACAGAAACTATTTCGTTCAAAGAGTCGTTCAAAACCGATCAGCTATTCACCGATAAAGTGGCCGCTTTCTATGACAACTCATACTGGGAAGGCTATAATATTATCGCTCCGACCGAATCGTTGGATGCCGCTGTAAACAAATTAAGAAAGCAGAAATAACCAAATCTCCGGTATTCAGTATACAGTACGCAGGAAAAGAACTGCGTACTGTGACTGAATACTATTCATTTTTCCTGTTTTCTGTATGGTAATCGTACAATTATCGTGTATCTTTGAACGTTTCTTTGTTTAATCAGATACCCCCTCTTTCTAAACTGACCTGATACTATGCTGGATGAACTACTGCTTCTTTCGAAGATACGTAATAACGATCTGAAAGCTTTTGAGAAGCTCTTCCGCAATTATTATGCTCCTTTATGCAGATATGCCAACTCCTTTCTGAACGATCTGTCAGTTGCCGAAGAAATTGTTCAGGATTTGTTTTTCTTCCTATGGAAAGAGAGGGAACAGATTCAAATCCGTTTATCGTTAAAGTCGTACCTCTATCAGGCTGCCCGCAACCGGGCCTTTCACTACCTGAAACATGCTCAGATAGAGGAAAACTATAGAGAAAAAACAGTGGAAGGTTTCGTAGAGTATGACTCTCCTACCCCGGTTGATGAACTGGAATACAAGGAGCTTCAGAATCAACTCTCCCTTTCGCTGACACACATGCCCGAAAGGCGGCGTAAAATATTTTGTATGAACCGATTCGATGGTAAAAAATACAGCGAAATAGCGCAGGAACTGTCGGTTTCGGTAAAAACAGTTGAAGCCGAAATGACCAAGGCGCTGGCTCTGTTACGCAAAGAACTGAAACATTTTACAAATACCCAAACGTCCGCATAAATTCCGAACAATGAGCAATAATTATCACAACGATACACAGCAAATCAACACCGATCAGGCTTGGGATAACCTCTATGCCCGGTTGCAAAAAGAGGATCTGATAGCGGATCCGGCCAAAGAGCACAGACTGCTGAAATCTCAGCTGTTCAAATGGGCCGCGGCTGCCGTACTGGCTCTTTGCCTTACCACCATGGCAATCAAATTTTTCATCCCCGAACAACACAAAATGTCGTTGCTGGCGATGCGAAATGCCGATATGAACAACACCCTGGTGAAGACGCTGGAAGATGGCTCTACCGTTTACCTTGCCGGCAGCAGTTCGATATTCTATCCTGTCCGGTTTGCAAAAGATTCCCGCGAAATTACGATGCAGGGAAATGCCCTGTTCGATATCGCTAAAAATCCCCAAAAACCGTTTCGCATCGAGACAAAAAAAATTATTGTAGAGGTCTTGGGAACGGCTTTCAATGTGAAAAGCGACACGAAAGGAAGTTTTGAACTATCGGTACTCCGGGGTAAAGTGAAAGTGACTCAAAAGGATAACGGTGAGTATGCTTATGTCGTAGCGGGCGAACAGGCTACCGTAGTCGATAATCATTGGCAGAAAAAACGTTACGTCGATAATAACCTGCTCATCGGGTTTACCCGCAACATGAAATTCAAAGACGAATCTCTTGATAAAATCGTACAGGTTATCAATTTGTATTCGCAGCGCAAAGTGTCATTAAAAGGGGATGCCATTAAAAACCATAAGCTTAACGTTAGATTCTACAATAATGACGTAGACGGAATGACCAATATCATTAGTTTGGCGTTGCACCTTAAAAGAGAGATAACACGCGATTCGATCTTTATCTCTCAACCATAATTAAACAGGATCTTAAATCTGATTGATATGAAAAAACGACTCCTGTTTCTTCATATTTGCCTTCTTACCATAACATTATTGGCTGCTCAAAACCACGAGCCGCTACACCGTTTGTTGTCTTTGCCGAAGCAAAAAAGTACGGTATACGAGCTGCTTAATAGTATCGGCGAACTTTCGGGGTACAATTTTATTTACGATAGTAAAGTTACCAACAACGAGCGCAAAGTAAAGCTCCCGGCAGGAAACTATACCCTTCAAGATGCCATCTATCGAATACTTGGCGATACCAATTATACCCTGACGGTGGTCAACCATTATATTCTGATTGACAGGAAAAGAGCAAATCCGGTATTATCTCCGGGAGTTGCTATTCCCATGCCACCCCGACAGGACTCGACCATCATCAATATTAGTGGAAAGGTAGTCGACAAGATAAACAACCGGCCAATTATGGACTGCACGCTGGGTATCGACGGAACCAGTATCGGGACAATTGCTAATGCCGACGGATGTTTTACCCTGAAAATGCCGGTGAAATATAAAGATGCAACGCTGCATGTATCGCATATCGGATACGAAGCCCGGCAGATTCCGGTAGCCTTTTTTGCTGAAAATGCGCGTACCATTTATATGAATCAGCGGATTGTACCCCTTCAGGAGGTAATTGTGCGTATGGTAAATCCGCGTAAAATCGTGCAGGAGGTAGTGGAGTATCGTTCGAAAAACTATCCGCTGGATCCTTCGTACTTAACCTCGTTTTATCGCGAAGGAATTGAAAAGAGAAAAGATCTGCTCTATCTTTCCGAAGCTGTTTTCAAAATATTCAAACCCTCGTACGAGTCTGCTTCGGAAGGACAGATCAAATTGCTGAAAATGCGAAAGATCACCAACGAAACCAACAGAGATACGGTGGTATTGAAAATGAAAGCCGGACCAGAAGCTTCGTTGCTTATTGATTTGGTGAAGAATATTCCCGATTTTATGGATATCAGCGACGGCAATCTCTTCAATTACACAAAAATAGATATGGTGGAGTATGACTCGCATCTGGCTCATGTGGTGGCATTTGAACCGAAACCAGAGGTTATGGATCCCTCCTATCGCGGTCGTCTTTACATTGATGCCAATAACTCTGCACTGTTACAAGCCGACTTTGAGATCGATCCGCGACATATTGACGACGCGACCTCCTTTTTTATCGTCAAACGTAGCCGTGGCATACAGATCAAGCCTCAGCAAATCTACTACAGCGTAGCTTACAAGCAATGGAACGGCAAGTATTATGTCAGCCACCTCAGAGGCGATCTCTTTTTTAAAGTGAAGCAAAAACGCCAGCTTTTCTTTAGTCCGATGCACATCTTCTTCGAATCGGCAACATGTAAAATCGATACGATCGATGTAAAACCGTTCCCAAGGCAGGAAAGGGTTCCGTTGAGCAAGATATTTGCCGATACTCCGTTCCTATACGACAATGCTTTCTGGGGTGATTTCAATACCATACTTCCACAAGAATCGCTGAATGCAGCAATAGAAAAAATTTCGGCCAAAGTAGAAGCTTTTGCTGATGAAGAATCGACGAATCAAATGCCTGGTAAGTAACGATTGTGTGTTATGCGTTGATGTGTAAAACGACAGAGGCACCCTTTTCTTCGAAATGGTTGCCTCTTCGTTTCTCCGGGTGCAAAAAAAACTCCATAAGCGATATGCCTATGGAGTTTTGCAATTTATTGTTGTAATCTTAAATTAGCCAACAAAAGCAAGAATCTCGCCTTTTTCGATAACTTCACCCTGTTTAGGATAGGTAGCGACAATTTTGCCGGCAAAAGCAGACTTAACCGGTTCGATGCCATAAATAGTCTGGATATACCCGATGGTATCTCCTTCTTTCACTGCATCGCCGATGTTAGGAGCCTTCGATGTGTCAACCACATCATATTCCCACAACATCTGTCCTTTGGCAGGAGCCTGAATGGCTTTTGCATCCGGATTCTGTTCCTGAACGGTTGTAATGTCAATTTTCGGAACTTCAACCACCGGTCGTGTAATGATGATAGGTGCACCGGCTTTCGCTTTTTCAGCTTCCAGTTCAGCTTCGAAACGTTTCTTGGCACTACCGTTTTTGTAATCGCGGTACTGGCGTTCGTGCATGGCGAATTCAAACAGTTCTTCTTCGTCCTGACCAACATCCCAGCCGTTTTCTTTCATTTCGGCACGGTATTTATCCAGTTCATTGGGGAATGCATCCTGCGGGTTGCCATGATAGAATTCAAAGCCGTTTTTCTTAACAAGTTCTTTGATTTCGGGAGCCAGTTCGCCGGGAAGATTACCGCATTTGCCCAGAATCATATCCCATGCATTTTTATCGATAGTTGTCCAGCGTGCTTCGCCTTTCAGGATGTGCATTACGTTCATCAATGCGATGTTTTTCACATACTGGCTGAACGGAGTTACCAAAGGAGGATAACCCAAACGAGGCCAGATATATTCAACTTCCTGGAACAAAAGAACTACCAGTTCGTTAAGCGTTACTTCGCGTTTTTTCTGAGAGCGAAGAGCCATGTTGATAGCTCCGTGCATTGCTTTCAGGTCGGACATCATAGATCCCATCATGCCACCGGGCAGACCGCAACCAACCAGCAAAGAGGTCATGTGTTTGTTGCCCGGATCAATGAAGTAACCGAGGAAATCGTCGATGAACGATTGAGTCATCGAACGGGCTTCCATGTAAGCTTTCATGTTGATGTCGGGTACTGAGAAACCTGCATTTTTCAACATAGCCTGAATAGTAATCACGTCAGGATGAACCATACCCCAGGAGAGCGGTTCCATTGCCACGTCGAGGTAATCGGCACCGGCACGGGCTACTTCGAGCATCGAAGCTACCGAGAAACCGGGTCCTGTGTGACCGTGATACTGAATTTTGATATGCGGATGACGTTTTTTGATAGCGGCTGTCAGTTCGCCAAGGAAAGCAGGACGACCGATACCAGCCATGTCTTTCAGACAGATTTCGTCGCAACCGAACTCAACCACTTTGTCCACCATTGCCAGGTAGTAATCTACAGTATGGATCGGTGAGTTAGTGATACAGCAGGCAACCTGCGAAATCATGCCGGCTTCTTTTGCATATTTCACCGACAATTCGAGGTTACGGGTATCGTTCAAACCACAAAAAGAACGGGAAATATTTGTACCCTGAGCATGTTTTACTTTGAAAAACAGCTGACGTACATCGGCAGGCACAGGGAACATACGGAGGCCGTTAAGACCACGTTCCAGCATGTGTGTCTGTATTCCGACATCGTTGAAGGGCTTTGTCCATTCACGAACGGCTTTGTTGGGGTTTTCACCGAAGAGCAGATTTACCTGCTCAAAAGCACCTCCGTTAGTCTCAACACGGGCAAAACAACCCATATCGATGATAACAGGTGCGATTTTTGTAAGTTGATCAACACGTGGCACATACTTCCCAGAAGCTTGCCACATGTCGCGGTACACTAAACTGAATTTTATTTCGCGTGACATATAAGTAAGTGATGTTTGTTTTGCCACAAAGTTAACCAAAAAACCAGCTTTAGCATGTATTTTTGATGTTTATTATTTCTTAAAAATCACCTAATCAAATTGCACAATTGTGTGGTATTTGTGCATGGTTTTGAGGCATTTGAAGTAAAAACCGGATAGTTGCCGTGTAAAACAATTTTCTTGTCCTTTTGAACGTTGAAAAACTTTAAAAAGGGGGAGATGTACCTTTCGTCGGTTTTGATTCCGGAATCAAAAATCAAGAATCATTTTTTATGTTTTTTCGCCATTGATTATTGGCTACCTTTGTGTCTCATTTTTCATTTATGGCACTATTCCTCTTCGTCCTGATTATTGTTTTTGTGGCAGCCGACTACCTCTTGGAGCAGACGTTGTCTGCACTCAACAGAGGCCGTCTATCACTTGTTATTCCTGCCAAACTGGTTGGTATTTACGATCAGGAAAAATATGCGAAGCAACAAAATTATTCTCTGGCAAACAGCCATTTTGAGGATTTTGCCCGGCTTTTTACCCTGGCTCTCGAACTGGGAATGTTGTTTCTCGATGGCTTTGCCTGGGTCGACGATATTGTCCGTAGTATAAGCGATAATGACATTGTTATTTCATTGCTCTTTTTCGGCATTCTTTTTATTGGAAATGAAATACTGACTCTTCCTTTTGCTCTCTACTCAACTTTTATAATCGAAGAACGGTTCGAGTTTAATAAGACAACAGCAAAAACATTTATTTTAGATTCGATCAAATCGTTGTTACTTGCCATTGTCGTAGGTGGTGGCATTCTGGCGCTTATTTTATGGCTTTATCAACAATTAGGCGACCACTTCTGGCTGGCCACCTGGGGGGCAATTTCGTTGTTCTCGCTCATTATGTTGCTTTTCTATTCCGAATGGATCGTCCCTCTTTTCAATAAACAGAAACCGCTCGAAGAGGGCGAACTTCGTACCGCGATTGAAACATTTGCCGGTAAGGCCGGATTCGGTTTGAAAAACATCTTCGTGATCGACGGATCGAAACGAAGCACCAAAGCCAATGCCTATTTTACCGGTTTCGGAAAGAAGAAACGGGTGGTGCTTTACGATACGCTTATCGAGCAGCTGACCACGGAAGAGGTAGTTGCCGTGTTGGCGCATGAGGTGGGCCATTACAAGAAAAAACACGTTATCTCATCACTTATCTTATCGTTTGCTCAATCGTTTGTTCTGCTTTATATTTTGTCGCTATTCCTTCGTTTGCCAATCTCTTCCGAAGTGCTGAACGCATCAGAACCATCGTTTCATATCGGAGTCGTGGTATTTGGTTTGCTTTACCAGCCTATCTCCATTGTGCTGGGACTGATCATGAATGTCTTCTCGCGAAAGCATGAGTATGAGGCCGATGCATTTGCTGCTCAATACGGACTGGGAGAGGCGCTTATCAGCGGATTGAAGAAAATATCGGTACAGGCATTAAGCAACCTCAATCCTCATCCGGCCTACGTTTTTGTTCATTATTCCCATCCTACATTGTTGCAACGGATGGAGAGAATAGAGCAACAGGAGTAGTTGTTTGCCGGTTAATGCCGATAGAAAATGAGGTTTTATCGGTTTCCAGGTGATAATTGATTATCTTTGCTCTTCTTCATTTCTAATCTATAAAAATCACATAATTTATGAGCTACCTTATCAAACCGAAAAATTACACCCCTATTCTCAATCTGCAGCAAACGGAATTGGGAATTTCAAAGATCAAAGATTTTTTTCAGGCCAATCTGTCGGCAGAGCTACGCCTGCGTCGTGTGACGGCGCCCCTTTTTGTGTTGCAGGGTACCGGTATCAACGATGATCTGAACGGAGTAGAACGGGCTGTGAGCTTTCCCATAAAAGATATGGGCGATGTTCGTGCCGAAGTGGTACACTCGCTCGCCAAATGGAAACGCGTCACATTGGCCGATTACCATATAGAGCAGGGTTACGGTATCTACACCGACATGAATGCCATTCGGGCCGACGAAGAACTGGGCAATCTCCACTCGCTTTATGTCGACCAGTGGGATTGGGAGAGAGTCATGTCGGCAGAAGAACGTAATATCGGTTTTTTGAAGTCGGTTGTCCTCAGAATTTACAGCACACTGCTTCGTACCGAATACCTGGTATCGGAAAGTTTTCCTGAAATCAAGCCTGTATTGCCTGCTGACATTACCTTTATTCATGCCGAAGAGCTGCGCAAGCTCTATCCTGATCTTTCGCCCAAAGAACGTGAATATAACATAGCCAAACAATACGGTGCGGTATTTATAATAGGCATTGGAGGCCTGCTCGGCGATGGGAAGAAACATGACGGCCGCGCTCCGGATTATGACGACTGGACTACTCCCGGCGAGAAAGGGCTGCCGGGACTCAACGGAGATATCATTCTCTGGAATTCCGTGCTCGAAATTCCCTTCGAGATCTCTTCAATGGGTATACGGGTGGATAAAGCCGCGTTACTTAAACAGCTCGAGATGGAGGGAAAAACAGAGCGTCTTGCCATGTATTTCCACAAACGACTCATGGAAGATTCGTTACCATTGTCAATTGGCGGTGGCATCGGCCAGTCTCGTCTCTGCATGTTCTTCCTGCGAAAGGCACATATCGGCGAAATTCAGGCAAGTATCTGGCCCGAAACAATGTATACACAGTGCCGCGCTTTGAATATCAATCTGATATAATCTCTAATTTGTCAGGTAACCGCCGTTAAGCCGTATTTACCACAACAAACAGAGCCGGTTTAAAACAGAAAGGAGACTCTCTTATTTTCATAGAGAGTCTCCTTTTATTGTGTTTGATTTAGCGCGATTTTATTCTATAATCTTTTTGAATAGTTCCTTCATCGCAACTTTCTGTCCGATTAACTCATGCAGTTTTTCCACAGGAACGCGTTCCTGCTGCATGGTGTCGCGGTAACGAATGGTTACGGTGTTATCGGTTAGTGAATCATGATCCACTGTCACGCAGAAAGGGGTACCGATGGCATCCTGACGACGGTAGCGTTTTCCGATAGAGTCTTTTTCGTCGTACTGGCATTTGAAGTCGAACTTCAGGCTGTTCATGATTTCGCGTGCTTTCTCGGGCAGACCGTCTTTTTTTACCAGAGGCAAAACAGCCAGTTTGACCGGAGCCAACACTGCCGGAAGCTTCAATACTACGCGGCTCTCTCCGTTTTCAAGCTGCTCTTCGGTATACGAAGCTGCCATGATGGAAAGGAACGTACGGTCGACGCCGATGGAGGTTTCGATAACATACGGAGTGTACGATTCGTTGAGCTCGGGATCGAAATATTTGATGCTTTTACCCGAATATTTTTCGTGGCTGCTCAGGTCGAAATTAGTACGGGAGTGAATTCCTTCCACCTCCTTAAAGCCGAACGGCATCTCGAATTCGATATCGGTAGCGGCATTGGCATAGTGTGCCAGTTTGTCGTGATCGTGAAAACGGTATTTTTGGTCGCCCAGACCGAGCGCTTTATGCCATTTCAGACGGGTTTCCTTCCACTTTTTGAACCATTCCATTTCGGTGCCAGGGCGTACGAAGAATTGCATCTCCATCTGCTCGAATTCGCGCATACGGAAGATGAACTGACGGGCAACGATTTCGTTACGAAACGCTTTACCGATCTGAGCAATACCGAAAGGAATCTTCATTCGACCGGTTTTCTGTACGTTGAGGTAGTTCACAAAAATACCCTGAGCCGTTTCGGGGCGGAGATAGATTTTCATCGAACCGTCGGCCGTAGAACCCATTTCGGTAGAGAACATCAGGTTGAACTGGCGAACGTCTGTCCAGTTTTTGGTTCCGCTGATAGGACAAACCACATCATAGTCGACAATAATTTGTTTCAACTCTGCGAGATCGCTATCATTCAATGCTTTTACAAAACGGCTGTGAATTTCATCACGTTTTGCCTGGTGTTCCAGAACACGCGGATTAGTTTGACGATAAAGAGTTGCGTCGAATGATTCGCCGAAACGTTTGGCCGCTTTTTCTACCTCTTTTTCAATTTTATCGTCGTATTTTGCCAGCAGATCTTCAATCAGCACATCGGCACGGTAGCGTTTTTTAGAGTCTTTGTTGTCGATGAGCGGATCGTTGAAAGCATCCACGTGACCCGAAGCTTTCCAGGTGGTAGGGTGCATAAAGATGGCAGCATCGAGGCCAACTACGTTTTCGTGGAGCAACACCATGCTGTCCCACCAATATTTTTTGATATTGTTTTTCAGTTCAACGCCGTTCTGTCCGTAATCGTATACGGCAGCAAGTCCGTCGTAAATTTCGCTCGAAGGGAATACAAAACCGTACTCTTTACAGTGCGCTACTAATTTTTTAAAAACATCTTCTTGTTGTGCCATTATTGTAAAATGTTGAATCGTTGATTTGCTAACTCGAAAATCTATACTGTCAGAATAACAATATTGCTTCTGATTTGAAAGTAAACAGGCAAAAGCCAATACATTCGGTGTTAAAAACAGGACTGCAAAGTTACGATTTTTTTGTCATTCGTAAAACGATTACCTTTGCATTCTATTTGAATGATTATGAGAATATTTTGCTCCCTTTTCGTTTATCTTTTTGCCACCGCCGTTTCAGCCTCATCTCCTCAGATAGTTGACTACACATCCCAAATAAAATTCGGCCATCAGACGGAATGGTCGAGAACTGTTGATGTAATTGTTATTCATTCAACGTATTGTACCGAAGGCGATCCGTATAATGTTGAACATGCAATTGCTGTTTTCCGGCAGTACAAAGTGGCATCTCACTATATGATTGACCGGGAGGGAGTAATCTATCGTCTTGTAGCAGAGAAAAATATTGCTTATCACGCCGGAAAAAGCGTTCTTCCGCAAAACGGGCGTAAAATGCTCAATAACTGTTCTATTGGCATCGAACTCCTCAACTCCCCCACCGACCCGCCTACCGACTTGCAATATCAATCATTGGCCGATCTGGTAAAAGATATCAAATCCCGTTATCAGATCAACTATATCGTAGGCCACAGTGATATAGCGCCCGATCGCAAAACCGATCCCTGGCTGTTTGATTGGGCAAAATTTAACGGGATGATTCGATAAAAACTAAAATGCCTCCATTGCGGTCAGGAAGAACTGAACGCCTTTATCGACGTTGGTGTGTGTGATATCCCAGCGTCCGCTAACGTTTATTTTCCCCCGTATTATTTTGAACCGGATGCCGGCCCCGTAAGATGTTTTCAGCCGGTTAATCATTAGGTCGTTGCTATTCAGCACATCTCCCGAAGAGGCAAAAACGGCTCCCCGCAGCATCTTATAAATAGGGAAGCGGTACTCTCCCTGCAACGCAGCCATTACATTATCGCGAAAAAGATCACTGGGAATACCCCTTAAGAGTTGATTGCCGCCAATGGTGGTTAGCATTTGGAATGGAATTGCGTTCCCAAGTCGCCAGTCGGTGACGAATTGCCAGGCAAAAACATGCTGCTTGTACAAAGCAATATATTGCCGAAAATCCAGGTTGATTTGCACAATATTGTATGTGCTTCTCCAGATCGGATCGTAATGGACAAGACTGGCGCTGCCCAGGATTCCTTTCGTCGGATAAAAGAGATCGTTGCGCGAATCGTACGTGATTACACCTCCCACGCCCAGCAAAAAATAGGGTTTCCAGCCGGCAACATGAATTCCCATTGCTTTGAACTTCAAACTGTCGTCCAGTAGCGGCTTCTCACTTCGGAGCGCAATATGGAGACCCATACTGAGATGCTTGTCGATAAAGCGCTGGAATTGAAAATAAAATGAGTAATTACGAGAAGTGTATGCAATGGGAGTCGGCAATAATTTTCTTCGGTTATTCCCGATTCCAAGAAAACTGGTCGGAAAATTTTGCACGGAGATATTGCCAAACACAGTCCATTTACCTCCTCCGCCTAAATAGAGGTGGGGAGATAAACTGACAGAATATTGTTGTTTTTGCGTGAATGTCTGGCTGAAAGTAAAATTGCTGATTTTTGTAGAATCGATAAAGCGGAAATAGTATCCCCCATTAAGGCCAAATTGATTTCCTGTCTCCGTTTGATATGAAAGCGTAGGAATAACGTAGAAATTTAGGCGTGCGAATCGATTCAGCAGCGAGTCGACGTTCAATCCGTAAGCAGAATAAAGCGTCAGCCCAAATATGGCCACAGCCAATGTGTATCGTTTTCCCATCATCTTTCAATATTCGGCTGAATAAGTTCATCCCTACGTAAAACGAATGGTTACGACTAAAATTATTTCAATAAGAAATTTTTAAAGTCGGTAAACTCTTTTGAAAGTTCGATGCTGAGTTTTTCTCCTTTCATAAACTTCTGTAACTTTTCAGGGATTGCAACCTTTTCGCCAATGATTGCTTCGACGGTTCCGACAAATTTTGCGGGATGAGCCGTTTCGAGGAACAGGCCGGTTTCACCCTCCTTCAGGTACTCTTTCAGAGCCTGATAACCGCACGCGCCGTGCGGGTCGAGCAGATAACCGGTCGATTGGTAACAGCTCTTCACGGTTGCACCGATCTGTTTGTCGAGGTAACGACAGCCTGAAATGTCAGCCGAGATTTTTTCATGCGAATTGCCGTAGAGGTCGAGCACGCGGGCAAAATTGCTCGGGTCGCCCACATCCATGGCATTAGCAATGGTTGCTACCGAAGGACGGGGAGCGTATTTTCCCGTTTCGAGATATTGTAAGAAAATGTCGTTCTGGTTATTCGCGGCAATAAAGCGTTCGACTGGCAATCCCATCCGTTTACCAAAAAGTCCGGCGGTGATGTTGCCGAAATTACCGCTCGGCACGCAAATCACCAAATTGTCGGCTTTGCCCTGTTTTTTGAGCTGGGCATAAGCATTGAAATAGTAAAATGCCTGCGGAAGAAAACGGGCCACGTTGATGGAGTTGGCCGAGGTCAGGTTCAGTCTGGCATTCAGCTCTTCATCCATGAAGGCCGATTTTACGAGGCGCTGGCAATCGTCGAACGTACCGTCAATTTCCAGAGCGGTGATATTTTTACCCAGCGTGGTGAACTGTTTCTCCTGAATTTCGCTCACCAACCCTTTGGGATAGAGAACGTATACATGAATTCCCTCTACGCCGAGGAATCCGTTGGCAACAGCACTTCCGGTATCGCCCGAAGTAGCTACCAACACGTTGACGTCGGTTTGCCCTTGTTTTTTGATGAAATATCCCAGCAAACGAGCCATAAAGCGGCCTCCCACGTCTTTGAAGGCGAGTGTCGGACCGTGGAAAAGTTCAAGGCTGTAGATGTTCTCTTCTACTTTGACAACCGGAGTTTCAAAATTGAGCGTATCGTAAACGATTTGCTTCAGGGTATCGGCCTCGATATCTTCTCCGAAAAATGCATCGGCAACGCGGTAGGCAATTTCCTGAAAAGAGAGTTGGTCGATCGTTTCGAAAAATCCGGCAGGCAAAGCCTTGATTTTTTCGGGCATGTAAAGCCCTTTATCGGGAGCCAGTCCTTTCACAACGGCCTCCTGCAACGAAGCTATCGGCGACTGGTGGTTGGTGCTGTAATAGTTCATAATACAATGTGCTAATGGCTCAATATGCTAATGTGCCAATTGAATTTTCCTCATTGGCATATCGGCACATCGAATAATTGGCAAATTACTCTTTGTGTCTCTTTTTCAGTTCGTTTGCTAAATCTTCGATGCGGTATCCTTTCGATGTCAGCAGCACGATGAGGTGATAAATCAGGTCGGAAGCTTCGTAAATCAGGCGGTCATCTGTGCCGTTGGTGGCTTCGATAACAGTCTCGACGGCCTCTTCGCCCACCTTTTGAGCCATGCGGTTGATGCCTTTGTTGAACAACGAAGTGGTGTACGACCCTTCGGGCATCTCTTTTTTGCGCTTGTCGATGAAGTCCTGCAAATAAGCAAGGAACTGTATATCGTTACTGTTGGTTTCTCCCCAGCAGGTGTCGTCGCCGGTGTGACAAACCGGACCTACCGGATGCACTTTGATGAGCAAGGTGTCGTTATCGCAATCGGGAGCCATCGAAACGACATTCAGAAAATTGCCGCTCTCTTCTCCTTTTGTCCACAGACGGTTTTTGGTACGGCTGAAAAATGTAACCTGTTTGGTAGTCACTGTTTTTTCGTAAGCCTCTTCGTTCATGTATCCCAACATGAGCACCTTATTGGTTACGGCATCCTGAATGATGGCAGGAATCAAGCCGTTGCCTTTCGCGAAATCTAATTTCATACTATAATATTTTTTTCGTCTACGGAAGTATGGAACTCTCCCGTAAAACGAGATTCGTTTCATAATCGTTGTTTGAAAGAGAAATGAATCTTTCTTTTATATAAATCGCTGTAATTCTGAGAGTTTAATTCGTCCTTCGTAAATGGCCTTGCCGAATACCACCGACGGAATTCCCGCTTCATCGAGCGCTTCGATGTCGGCGATGTCGCTCACTCCGCCACTTGCAATCAGTTGCAAAGCCGGAAAATGCACCATTATTTTTTTGTACAGATCGACCGAAGTACCCGTCAACATGCCGTCTTTGGCAATATCGGTACACAGCACTTTTTGGATTCCCTGCTTGCAATAGCCTTCGATAAACGGCATCAGGTCGTTGTCGGTTGTCTCGAGCCAGCCGCTTACGGCAATTTTTTCGTTGTGCACATCGGCGCCCAGAATAATTCGCTCGGCGCCATAACGTTCGATCCAGTGCGAAAAAACCTCCGGCTGTTTCACAGCAATGCTGCCGCCGGTTACCATGGCCGCTCCGCATTCAAAGGCAACGCGCAGGTCGTCGTCGCTTTTGAGGCCACCTCCGAAATCGATCACCAAATCGGTATGCGTAGCAATGGTTTCCAGTACTTTATGATTGACAATGTGTTGCGCTTTTGCACCATCGAGATCGACCACATGCAAACGACGGATACCGGCATCGGCAAACTCCTTTGCCACCTCGAGAGGTTGCTCGTTATACACTTTTTTTTGCTGGTAATCGCCCTGAGACAGCCGTACACATTTGCCATCAATGATGTCGATGGCAGGAATAATTTCAATCATCTACTGGTCAATCAAAAACGTTTTAATAACTTTGCAAAGTTACTCTTTTTCGCCCGAATTCTTTGTATAAAGTACTGTTGCTTTGTCATGTGGATATAAGAACCAGACAAATAATATGTTATCGCAGAGCATGTTTTATGTATTATTAGAATTCGGGGTTGAAAATGAATAGGATGCGAAAAAATATACTGAATATTTATACACAAACAAGAACATAAAAGCGGGTATGAAGAAAATTTTATTTGTACTTTTTTTAGGAGTGATCACGGACTGTTTGCTTGCTCAAACGGCACCAGCGGGTTCTAATCAGGAACCTGCCGATCGTGGATATATCGTCAAACTGGGTCAAACAGCGCCCGGTTTCACCATGACGCTTACCGACGGGCGTACCGTCAATCTCTGGTCGCTACGGGGAAAAGTGGTGATGCTTCAGTTTACGGCAAGTTGGTGTAGTGTTTGCCGTAAGGAGATGCCTTTTATCGAACGCGATATCTGGCAACGCTGGAAATCGAATCCTTCGTTTGCACTCTATGCCATCGACCGCGACGAACCGCTCGATGTGGCGAAAAATTTCGTCCTGACAACGGGAATTACCTACCCGATGGCGCTCGATCCGGGAGCAGCTCATTTTCAGCTATATGCCGATAAAGAGGCCGGAGTTACCCGCAACGTAATCATCGATAAAGAGGGAAGAATTGTCTTTATGACACGGCTCTACAACGAAACCGAGTTTAAGGCGATGATGGCCAAACTTGAAGAGTTATTGAAGTAAATTCATCAGTCGAAAACATACAGTTTGGACGGAGATGTCCGTTCGAGGGTGACCAGTTCAACATCTTTGCCGATAATAATGCCCTTGTCGGACAGCAGTTCGCTTACCGTGCAATAGGCCAGTTCCGGCAGATTGTTCGAATGGCTCAGGTGGCAGAGGTAGATGTATTCCAGTTTTTCCGAATAATTATCGGCCAGAAAACGACCGGCATCGCTGTTGCTCAGGTGACCGGTGTTGCTACGAATGCGCTCTTGCAGCATATACGGATAGGGTCCGTTTGCCAGCATCTCTTCATCGTAGTTGGCCTCGAGAACCAGGTAGTTGGCTTCGGCGATATAACGTGCCGAATTATCACAGACATATCCCAGGTCGGTCGCCAGCGTAAATACTTTATCTTTATATTCGACACAATAGCCGACATTATCGGTTCCATCGTGCGAAACCTCAAACGCCGTTACCCGCCAATCGCCGATAACCATCGGTTCCTCTTTTCGGATCTCACGTTGCCCGGCCTGAAACTGCTCCCCCATTTGTTGCAATTGCGCAATCGAAGAGAGCGTCTCTTTGGTGCCGTATATTGGCACCAGCATTTTCTCCACCAACGGTTTAACAGATTTAATATGATCGAAGTGGTCGTGAGTGATAAAAACACCCAGAATATCCGAAAAATCCATTCCGATCTCTTTCAACCGCTTCTTCATGGTGCGGATGCCGATTCCGGCATCTATCAGTATTCCTTGCGAAGCATTGCCTACAAAGAAGCAGTTTCCGTTGCTTCCACTTGCAAAACTGATAAACCGTAATCTATCCATCATCTGTGTTTTAAATTTGGAGTGCAAAGGTAACAAAAAATGAGTTGACGGCATCTTAAAAAAATGGATTGGCAACACGAACCGGTTTTTTTCTTAAATTTGCGTTACCTACTGATTTATTTAAAATGAACCGTATTAAAAATATAATCGGAGATTTGAGTCCCGTTTTGCCGGCAAACGAAGCGCGTGCCGTTGCCATAACTCTGTGCGAACACGTTACCGGTTTGTCGCGGGCTCAGCTGCTTTCGGACAATTCGCTGATTTTTACTCCAGAACAGGAGCAAATTATTGCGCAGCAAGTAGCTCGCCTCAAAAACCACGAACCATTGCAATACGTGCTTGGCGAGACCGAATTTTTTGGTCTCAATATGAAGGTTGACAGTCGCGTGCTGATTCCCCGCCCCGAAACGGAAGAGCTGGTTGAGTGGGTCGTTAATGACTGGAAAGATATCCCCTGCCGTATCGCAGACGTTTGTACCGGAAGCGGGTGCATTGCCATCGCGTTGGCAAAGAACCTGCCCGATGCCACGCTATCGGCCTACGACATATCGGAAGAGGCTCTCTCTCTGGCTCGCGAAAACAGCCGCCTGAACGAAACGAATGTCCGTTTTTTTCGTGCCGATGCCTTGTCTGACAAATGGATCGACCCTCTTGATACGCTTGATGTGATCGTGAGCAATCCTCCCTATGTACTCGAAAGCGAAAAGTTGTCTATGCAACCAAATGTGTTGGATTATGAACCTTCGATTGCCCTGTTTGTGCCCGATGCCGATCCGTTGTTGTTTTACGAAGCGATTGGTAAAAAGGCACTTGCCTCACTGAAACACGAAGGGGCTCTTTATGTCGAAATAAACCGGGAAAAAGGGAAAGAAACCGTTGCGCTGTTTCGACAGATGGGATTCGGATTTGTAGAGCTGCGTACCGATCTGTTTGGCAATGCACGAATGATAAAGGCGGTGAAAAATTGATAATGACCAATGCCGAGATATGGAAATTGCGTATGATTTTTTATTGAAGAAAGCGGCTGCTTATTGTTCGAAACAGGAAACGTGCACTGCCGATGTCGAGACCAAGCTTCTGACCTGGGGCGCGGATGCCGGTCAGAAAGAGAAAATCGTTTCGTATCTTGTTGAACAAAAATATATTGATAATGAGCGCTTTTGTCGGGCGTTTGTCAACGACAAATTACGGTTCAACAAATGGGGAAAGGTCAAAATAGGGCAGGCATTGCGGATGAAGCAAATTCCCGATACTATCCAGCAGGGGGTTTTCGGCGAAATGGATGTATCTTTGTACGAGAAAATACTCGATGAACTGTTGCATAAAAAAGTTCGTGAAATCAAAGCATCAGGCAGTTACGAAAGACGAGGAAAATTACTGAATTTTGCTTTGCAGCGGGGCTTTGAATATGCTATAGCCGAGCGTTTGATAAACAAAATGAATTTGTGAGACGAAACCGGAACCATTTGCATCTTTTAAACAGTTGACAAGTTTACCCGTTAACAAGGTTTTAAATTACGGGTGCCAGATGCCCGGTACGTTGCCGCAAAAATTAAACCGAAAACAATTGAGCGATGAATGAATTTTTAGCATTGGAAGAAGATATCGTCAAGATGTTGCGTACGGTTTTCGATCCCGAAATACCGGTCAACGTGTACGATCTTGGCTTGATTTATAAAGTGGATATTGGAGAGGGTGGCAATGTCAGTCTTGACATGACCCTGACGGCTCCCGGATGTCCGGCCACCGATTTTATTCTGGAAGATGTAAGAATGAAAGTAGAATCTGTGGAAGGCGTTAAGAGTTTGAACATCAATCTCGTGTTCGATCCCCCCTGGGATCGGGATATGATGAGCGATGAAGCAAAACTTGAACTGGGTTTACTTTAAGAGCAAAAGATTAAACAAATTATTTGTTTCTGAGTCAAAGTTGTGAAGAATCACTCCTCGGAAACTTAATAACACAGTTATGAAAACTCTATTGAAACTGTTTGTGGGATGCATGTTGGGAGTAACTCTTTCGTCATGTTATGTTACAGGTGCGTTATCGGATGATTACGGAGAAGCATACGTCAATTACTATCCATACTATTTTTGTCCGGATATGAACTTCTACTACAATCCCGATTTGAATATATACTGGTGGCATCAGGAAGGAATGTGGCTCTCGGGTCCCCGGCTTCCCTATTCGTATCACGTAAGTTACAACACCACTTATTTTGTCGTATCGGTGTCTGACCGTAATCCTACGCGATATTATTCTCAGCATATCAGCGAGTATCGCCGTGGAGATTACAACCGCTCCATGTACCATTATGGAGACAGGCCGATGCAGAGTTTGAGGAGTTATCGTCCGGACAGAGCCCCTTCCGGATACCGCAGAAGCGGCCGAAACGACGATATTTACTCTCCCCGCAGAAGTTCGGGTTACGATAATCGCGGGACACGGAGCAATACGGTTCCGCAAAACAACGGAAGCCGTTCGTCGGATAACTGGCAAAACGGATCGCGCAATAATGGAGTGCAACCGGCTAACCGACCGACCGGCGATAGTAACCAGCCTGACAGAACACAGCAATATGACAGGAACAGTGTCATTCCGGCCCGCCCGTCAACCCGTCCGTCGTCAGACAATACGAATTCGGTAGATGGTAGTCGTCAGGGAGGTTCGAGACAACAAACAGATCGACAGAATCCTTCGCAGCAACCGGCAACAAACTATCGACAAGACAATAGTGGCTCCGGTTGGCCCAGCAGGACACAACAAAACAACAACACCTACCAGAACCGGCAAACTGCACGTCCGTCATCAGACAATACCAATTCGTCAGAAGGCAGCCGTCAGGGGGGATGGAGGCAACAATCCGGATCGGATCGACCGGCTCCTTCGCGTCAGCCATCAACCGAAACGATACAAAGACAACCGCAGGCACAGCCGGCCAACAACGATCAGAGACGACCGCAAAGCAGGGATGCAGTTCAACCGCGTCAGCAAGGAAGCCGTGCGCAGCCACAAAGCGCCCCTGCACCAGCAGTCAGCAGAGAGGCTCCTAAAAAAGCGGAAGAGGCATCGAAATAAATAACATGGCAGGGTATCCTGCATATATGAAAGCAGCACAATAACGAGTGAAACGTATCTATTTTGCATCAGACGCCCATTTAGGGTCACGACTTGTAGAGAATTCCCGCGAGCACGAACTGAAACTTGTCCGTTGGCTCGATTCTATCAAAGAGGATGCTTCCGAATTGTACCTGTTGGGCGACATGTTCGACTTTTGGTATGAATATAAAACAGTTGTTCCGAAAGGATTTACCCGATTTTTGGGCAAGCTTGGAGAATTGTCGGACAGGGGCATAAAAATTCACTATTTCACCGGCAATCACGACATGTGGACGTTCGGTTATCTGGAGCATGAAATCGGACTGACAGTGCACCGTGAACCTGAAATTGTTGAATGGGACGGTAAGCGGCTCTACCTGGCCCACGGCGATCGTCTGGGCGATCATTCCCTGAGTGTGAAGTTTATTCAGTCTGTCTTTCACAATAAAATTTGCCAAAAACTTTTTTCGTATATCCCTCCCCGACTGGGACTCGGATTCGGATTGGGGTGGTCAAAGTCCAACCGCAAAAAGCCCAAGCGGGATGACTATGCCGAATATCTCGGCGAGGACAAAGAGTGTTTGGTTCGCTATGCCAAAGCATTTCCCGAAAGCGAAAAGATCGATCTTTTCGTGTTTGGGCACCGCCATATCCTACTCGATCTGATGCTGAAAAACGATAGCCGGGTCTGCATCATCGGCGACTGGTATACACAATTTACCTACGGCGTTTTTGAAGAGGGCAATTTTTACCTCGAACATTTTGAAGCAGACAACTAAAAAGAGTTACCCGCATGGAAATTATATTTGCAACCAACAACGACCATAAACTGCACGAAGTATCTGAATATCTGAATAATACGTACAAAATAGTGAGCCTGAAAGAGATCGGCTGTTTTGACGACATTCCCGAAACGGCAGATACTCTGGAAGGAAATGCACTGCTGAAGGCCCGTTATGTACACGAACGCTTCGGGAAAGATTGCTTTGCCGACGATACCGGGTTGGAGGTGGAAGCGCTGAATAATGCCCCCGGTGTTTATTCGGCCCGCTATGCCGGTGCCGATAAAGATGCAGGAGCCAATATGCGAAAGCTATTGGCAGAACTATCGGACGAGCCGAACAGGAAAGCCCGTTTCCGGACGGTCATTGCCCTGATAAAAGGGGGAAAGGAATATTTGTTTGAAGGAGAAGTGCGCGGTATTATCCTGCATGAACCAAAGGGAGTTAACGGATTCGGATACGATCCGGTGTTTATGCCTGAAAACTATGACAAAAGTTTTGCCGAGCTTGATCTGTCGGTCAAAAATACGATTAGTCACAGAGCAAATGCTGTGAAAAAACTGGTCGATTTTTTGCAAAAAAACAATTAACTGGTATATTTTCAGCAATTTACATATTGGATTGATTTTTTGTCGAAATTGCTTACATTTGTGTTGAAAAACATGTTTTTATGGCACCGAAACAGACAACGGATTTGTCCATCCTGTCTCTTCCCGGAATTTGGGATGTGTTGACCGGAGAACAACTGGATTATTTACGAAACAATTCGGAGATACAGCAGTTCAAGCGCAATGAAATGATCTACTGTGAAGGAGAAACTCCAACTCATCTGCTTTGCTTAGTCAAAGGAAAGGTGAAGATATACAAAGACGGAGTGGGTGGGCGCAGTCAGATTGTCAGGATGATCAAACCGATCGACTATTTTGGTTACCGGGCCTTTTTCGCCGAAGAACCCTACCTTACGGCAGCTTGCGCTGTAGATGCCTCTATCATCTTTATGGTGCCTTCAGAAGTGATAATCAAGCTTTTAAAAGAAAACAACGATCTTGCCTTCTTCTTTATTAAAGCCATGGCAATCGATCTGGGCATTGCCGATACCCGTACAGTCAATCTCACACAAAAACATATTCGTGGCCGTTTGGCAGAGTCGATACTTTTTCTGATTGACAGTTACGGGCTTGAAGAAGATGGCGCAACGCTCAATATTTACCTCTCACGTGACGATTTGGCCAGCCTGTCCAACATGACCACCTCGAATGCCATTCGTACCCTATCCAATTTTGCAATAGAAAAAATTATTGCTGTCGATGGTCGGAAAATCAAGATTATTGATGAAGAAAGATTACGCAAAATCAGCAAAATCGGGTAATTCGGAAGCGAAGTCAGTTGTCCCGTATGCTGCCTCCAATTTACGCAAAAACAACAGTTTGATTTTTTTATCCCTTTTGTTTTTCTCTGTTTTATTGTCTGGTTGTAATAACTCCGACAGCGATATAAAAGCAATCTGGAACTACGAACAAAATCAGGTATCCGATCCCGATTTTCAGTTTTATCCCCTCGAAACAAAAACGCTTGGACAAATTACCGTCAAAGACAGCCTCGCTTTTATAGAGAAATCTCTGGCGCAACCGGTGACCTCTCTTCTGAAGCAAAATAGCCGGACACTGCAGGAATTGTTGCAGATGCAGACGTTGTATGTGAAATACGACATGGAGACTCTGCGCGAAAACCTATCGACGGAGATCGGGCAGCTGGAGTCGAGCCAGAAATGGCTGAATGGCATGAGAGCCCGGATAGAGAGTTATCGCAGCATGTCGCCCGACAAAGTATTGGTTCGCCGCGTGGAGTGCCGGTTTCAGTACACAGTGCCGCTCTCTTCTCAGAAAGCCGAAAAAGATAAAATTTACTTCATTCATGCCACAACCGGTCATGTGATTCTGGCGCAAGACAAAGCTTCCGGGAAAACGGGTTCCGTACATTGAAACAGAACCGTGGCACGGTTTTTGCGACTGGTTAAGCAATGCTTTTTGTCGATCTGAAAGAGAAAAAGTGTCGTTTTATATTACCTTAGCAAACAGATTAATCCATTACCCCATATGATGATAAACGAGATGCAGCATACTGCCGCCGAAATTTTGATACACCTCAAAAACAGGCGGCTTAAACAAGCTATCGATTCACTACGAAACTGGCTTCAAACCGTTCATCTTGTTGAATATGTCGATCAGGTTGACGAGTTGGAGAATAACTACCGCCTGATGCTTCAGTATGCTGTGGATGGCGTAGATGATCCGCAGCGTGAGTCGGTCTATCACAACCTTGTGAAAAAAGCGTTTTTGCTGACCGATACGATCAAGGAGGAGCTTTTTACCAAATTCTCTAACGGTTATGACTACTCGCAAATTCGGTATCATCGTCCGCAACTGCGGAGCCTGAGGGCAATTGTATCGGCTCTGGAAGAGCAATCGACCAATAAAGAGGTTGCTTTCCTGATAGAAGAGGGGTTGAATCAGCAGGTAAACAAACAGGAACAAATCGTATCGCACGAACAGACACGCCTCGAGATGTTCCGGTCGTTGTGGTTGATACAGGAGGTAGATGCCGATAGTTTCAATCTGTTGCTCGCCAGCGATGTGATCGATCCGATCGATAAATCTTTTGCCATATCGGCTTTGACGCTTAATCTGTTGCGCCAGTTTAATCCCGAACGGATAGTAATGCTTGCCGATGCGTGTATGCACCAGCAACCCGAAGTCCGGCTTCGTGCCATGGTCGGCCTGGCGTCGGCGTTGGCTATTTACAATGCCCGTCTTCCGTTTTACGACGGCATTCGTCAGCGCCTTGCCCTGTTGAATGACGATCCGTACTTTGCGAAAACACTGGTTACTATCATCATCCAGTTTGCAAGAACCTCGGAAACCGATAAGATTTCGCAGAAGATGCAGCAGGAAATTATTCCTGAGATGATGAAATTAGCTCCGCAGGTAAAAGATAAAATTGATTTGGAAAGCATGACTTCTGCCGAAGAGTGGGAGGATAAAAATCCGGAATGGCAGAATCTGATTGAGAAAAGCGGCATGGGCGACAAGCTTCGGGAGATGAGCGAACTTCAACTGGAAGGAGCCGATGTCTACATGAACACGTTTGCGCAGTTGAAGCACTATCCGTTTTTTAACGAACTGCCGAACTGGTTCCTACCTTTCGATTCGGCTAACTCGGCTATCAACGGCCTTTTTGAGGAGAGCAGCCAGCTAATGGAACTGCTTCTGAATAACGCTTACCTCTGCAATTCGGATAAATATTCGCTGGCCATCAGCATGAAACAGATTGCACAAACCCAACGCAACTCGATGATGCAGGCGTTTAAAATGGAGTCGGAGCAAATTGAAGAGATGAAAAAAGCGGATCTGAATGTCGGGGCGGAGGTTCGTGAACGCCAGATCTCAAACCAATATATTCAGGATTTGTACCGTTTCTTCAAGCTCTTTGCCTACCGGAACGATTTTATGCCGGTGTTCAACTGGTCGTTACGTTTTCATTCCTGCTGGTTCTTCGACATGCTTCATTTGTCGGAAGAACAGCAGCTACAGATAGCCGAGTTCTATTTTGCCAAAGGATATTACGACGAAGCATTTTCGTTGTTTGAAAAACTATCGGCTACCGATGTCGCAGCCGATTTGTTCCAGAAAATGGGTTATTGCAAGCAGCAATCCGGCGATTTCGGGCAGGCACTCGAATACTACCTGCGGGCCGAAGCATTGCTGCCCGAACAGTTGTGGCTGACGCGTAAAATCGCTTTTTGCCAAAAGATGCTTCGCAATTACGACGAGGCGCTTAATTACTACAAACGCGCCGAAGCGCTCGACCCCGGGAACCGGAATATCCAGCTACAGATCGGGCATCTGTTTGTGCAGGAAAAACGTTACTCCGAAGCGCTGAACTACTATTTCAAGGTTGAATTGGCAACCTCTACCCCCAAGGTGTGGCGTGCCATTGCCTGGTGCTCTTTTCTGAGCGGAAAATTCCGTCAGGCAGAGAATTACTATGCAAAAATTATTGCCCAGAAGCCAACGAAACTCGATTACTTGAACGCGGGACATGTTGCCTGGGCTCAGCAAAAACGCAACGACGCGCTGCAACTCTATGCCAAAAGCGTTCAGCTCTTCCGGCAGGACGATGACGATTTTTATGCGGCTTTTGATCAGGATAACGCCCAGCTTTGCGAATCGGGAATCGTTAAGGAAGAAATTCCGCTGATGATGGACAAGCTGCGTTATATGGTATAAGAAAAAGCCGCAGAGATAACTAGATCTACTGCGGCTTTTCGATGTATAAGCAAAGATTGGGTTTTATTTCATCAGATCGATACTACGTTTTACGAAATTGCTCAACGCCTCCCCTTTCAACAGGTTGTTGGCAAGCAGAGCCAGATCGATCAGCTGGCGGACTTCAGGATTGGCCGCAGCATAGTTGGCCACAATTGCCTTTTTGCTTTCGGTAGCTTCGCTGCTTTGTTTGTCGATAGCCTCGAGCTCCTCTTTCTCGGCCTGAGGAATCTCCTCATCCTTCTTATCTTTGTGCGACTCTTTCAAGGCATCGCGACGGCTTTTCAGCTCCTGTAATTTGGTTTCAAAAGGAGCAGTTTCTGAAGTACATTTGCTCTCCTCTTCTTTCAGAACCTTATCGACCAACGGGTGAGCCGTGTTTACTACCAGGTTGTAGCTGTCGGGCATCTCGCCGTAAAAACTCATCATGCCGCCACCCTGCATGGCCGACATCTCTTTCATACGACGCATAAACTCGTTCTGTGTTACCACCAGCGGTTGCGCTTCGGCACCGATGTTTTCGAAGGTGACGATAAATTCGGTTTTATCGAGTTTCGGCAGCTGAGAGCTGAACACCGTAGTGAGCGCTTCGCGCTGCTGATCGTTCAGTTCAACTTTCGGTTCATCGTTTTTGCGAATCAGTTTCTCCACGACATCGCTGTCGACACGCACAAAACGGCTCTTTTCGAACTTTTGTTCCAACTGACCTACCCAGTGAATATCGAGCTGTCCGTCCATCAGCAGTACGTCATAGCCCTTGTCGCGTGCAGCCTGAATGTAGCTGTGCTGTTCAACAGCATCGTTGGCATACAGGTAGATGAGGTTGTCTTCTTTGTCGGTTTGATTCTCTTTGATGAGGGTTTTGTACTCCTCGAACGTAAAGAATTTGTTCTCTGTGTTTTTGAAGAGAACGAATTTTTCGGCGCGTTCGTAGAACTTTTCGTCGGAAAGCATTCCGTAAATGATAAACAATCGCAGGCTGTCCCATTTTTCTTCAAACTGAGCGCGGTCGTTTTTGAAGATTTCCTGCAGGCGGTCGGCCACCTTTTTGGTGATGTGACTCGAAATTTTCTTCACGTTGCCATCGCTTTGCAGATAGCTACGCGACACGTTCAATGGAATATCCGGAGAGTCGATCACGCCGTGCAACAGCGTAAGGAACTCAGGAACGATACCTTCTACCGAGTCTGTTACAAATACCTGATTGCAATAGAGTTGTATTTTATTGCGTTGTAGTTCGATGTTGTTTTTTACCTTCGGAAAGTAGAGGATACCCGTCAGGTTGAACGGATAATCGACGTTGAGGTGAATGTGGAAGAGCGGATCTTCCGACATCGGATAAAGCGTCTGGTAGAATTTGGTGTAGTCTTCCTCTTTCAGGTCCGACGGTTTTTTTGTCCATGCAGGAGCCACGTCGTTGATGATGTCATCTTCTTCGGTCTCAACTTCCTTGCCATCTTTCCACTCTTTCTTTTTGCCAAACGCGATGGGGATAGGCAAGAATTTGCAATATTTGGTCAGCAATCCTTTGATTTTTGCCTCTTCCAGAAAATCCTCGTTATCGTCATCGATATGAAGCACGATGTCGGTACCGCGGCCTTTCATTTCAATCTCTTCCAGCACATATTCGGGATCACCTTTGCACGACCAGTGTGCTGCTTTAGCGCCCTCTTTGTGGGATAAGGTATAGATTTCCACCTCTTTGGAAACCATGAAAGCCGAATAAAATCCGAGACCGAAGTGCCCGATAATAGCGTTAGCGTCATCTTTGTATTTGTCGAGGAACTCTTCTGCACCCGAGAAAGCAATCTGGTTGATATACTTTTCAATCTCTTCGGAGGTCATCCCTATACCACGGTCGCTCACCGTGATGGTTTTCTTCTGTTTATCTACACTGACAGTTACTTTCAAATCGCCCAGTTCGCCTTTGAATTCGCCAACAGAAGCGAGGGTCTTCAATTTTTGGGTGGCATCAACAGCATTCGACACCAATTCGCGCAGAAAAATTTCATGATCGCTGTACAAAAACTTCTTGATTACCGGAAAAATGTTATCCGATGTTACTCCGATGTTTCCTTTCATAAAGCACTAATTTTTTATATGGTTGGATTATTTATTGCAATAAGGTGACGCTTCGGTCAGGCAGTCGGCAACTAATTATCAAAAAAAGTGCCAGCACAAATACTCTGACAAAATGACAAATTAGTTTTCTTCCGTTTTTCTTCATGCAACGATAGAATATGAACCACAAGGAGGGAAGATGGTTTTGTACGATTATCGGCTGAATTGCTTTGTCAATGGTTTTTGTTCATTGGGTATTATCATGTAACTTTGTAACGTTAGGGGTAACCATCAATTTCCAAATAATTATGACTGTAAAAATTGCATTTTTCGATGCCAAGCCTTATGACGAAACTTCTTTTAATGAAGTAAACGGTCAGTTTGGCTATACTATTAAATACCATAAAGAGCATCTGAGTATCGACAATGTTGCGCTTACGAAAGGAGCAGATGTTGTCTGTATTTTTGTAAATGCTGTGGTGGATGCAGCTGTGATTGATGAATTAGTGAATAATGGGGTGAAGCTTATTGCCCTCCGGTGTGCGGGCTTCAATAATGTTGACCTGAATGCTGCTAAAGGCCGTATCAAGATTGTGCGTGTGCCTGCTTATTCTCCTCATGCTGTAGCTGAACATACCTTGGCGCTTATGCTTACGCTGAACCGAAAAATACACAAAGCGTATAACCGGACCCGGGAAGGTAACTTTGCACTGAATGGTTTGATGGGGTTCGATATGTTTGGTAAAACGGCGGGAATCATCGGTACGGGTAAAATTGCTAAGATTTTAATAGAAATTCTTCGTAGTATGGGACTTCGCATTCTTGCCTACGATCTTTATCCCGATAAAGCGTTTGCTGAGAAAAATGGAGTTGAATACGTTTCACTGGATGAACTCTATAGCAATGCTGATATTATTTCGTTGCATTGCCCTCTCAATAAAGACACAGAATATATAATCAACAAACATTCCATCAGCAAAATGAAAAATGGAGTGATGATTATTAATACGGGCCGTGGTAAGCTGATTAACACTCACGATTTGATACAAGGCCTGAAAAACAAAAAGATCGGCGCCGCCGGATTAGATGTTTATGAAGAAGAAAGCCATTACTTTTACGAGGATCGTTCCAATAAAGTGATGGACGATGATATCCTGGCTCGTTTGCTTTCGTTCAATAATGTAATAGTCACTTCGCATCAGGCTTTCTTTACCAAAGAAGCATTATTCAATATCGCCGAAACCACCCTGCAAAACATTAAGGACTTTATCGATGAAAAAACACTCGTCAATGAAGTGACCATTTAAATTCAGTGGGATTTTGGAGGGATGGCACGTACGTGGAATGTATATTGCCTCCTTCACGGTTAGAATAACAGAACTTTTGTAAATATTACATATCTTATGGCCAGTTGCTTACAAGTAGAGAACCTCACTAAATCGTTTGGCGATAATCTCCTTTTCGAAAATATTTCATTCGGCATTGCCGACAGCCAGCGTGTTGCGCTGATTGCTAAAAACGGAGCGGGCAAAACGACACTTCTCTCTATTTTGGCCGGAGATGAGGATTATGAAAACGGAACTATCTCTTTTCGCCGCGATTTGCGGGTCGGGTACCTGCGTCAGGATCCGTCGTTTGCTGCCGGATTGACAGTGCTCGAAGCCTGTTTCAGTACTCAAAATGAGATAACGGATGCCATAAAGGAGTACGAACAGTTGACCCGCCATCTCGAGGCGAACCCTTCATCGGTCGATGAAGAGGTGTATCAGCACGCGTTAGCCCGCATGGACGATCTGAAGGCGTGGGATTATGAAACACGCATTAAGCAGATCCTCGGCAACCTGAAAATTACCGATTTCGACCAACAGATCGGTCACCTGTCGGGCGGGCAATTGAAACGGGTGGCGCTGGCCAATGTATTGATTTCCGAACCAGACTTGCTTATTCTGGATGAACCGACCAACCACCTCGATCTGGAGATGGTGGAGTGGCTCGAGAACTTCCTCAAGGGCACAAAAATGGCTCTTCTGATGGTGACGCACGACCGTTATTTTCTCGATCGGGTCTGCTCCGATATTCTCGAAATCGATCAGGCAAGCATGTTTCAGTACAAGGGAAACTACAGCTATTATCTCGAAAAACGGCAGGACAGGATAGAAAATTTCAATGCCGAAACGGAGCGAACCAAAAATCTTTACAGAAAAGAGCTCGACTGGATGCGCCGTCAGCCGCAGGCACGGGCAACCAAAGCCCGCTCGCGCGTGGAAGCATTTGCTGAAATCGAACGCAGGGCAAAGCAACGCCGCGAAGAGAACAGCGTTTCACTCGAAGTGAAAGCGTCCTACCTCGGCTCTAAAATTTTTGAAGCAAAATACATCTCGAAAGCATACGGCAGTAAAGTGCTGATCGATAACTTCTACTATAATTTTTCGCGCTACGAAAAGATGGGAATCGTCGGGAAAAACGGAACCGGCAAATCGACATTCCTGAAAATGCTTTTGGGTGAGGTAAAACCGGATAGCGGTTCGTTCGATGTGGGCGAAACCGTCTCATTCGGGTACTACAGTCAGGATGGTTTGAAGTTTGACGACCAGATGAAGGTCATCGACGTGGTGCGTGGGTTTGCCGAAGAAATTTCGCTGGGCAACGGCCGTAAGTTGTCTGCATCACAGTTTCTGCAACTCTTCCTTTTCCCTCCCGAGGTACAATATAATTTTGTGTCCAAGCTGAGCGGAGGGGAGCGTCGTCGTCTCTATCTGTGCACGGTGCTTATTACAAATCCGAATTTTCTGGTGCTCGACGAACCGACCAACGACCTGGATATTGCTACGTTGAATGTACTGGAAGAGTATTTGTCCGGTTTCAAAGGATGCGTTATCGTGGTATCGCACGACCGTTACTTTATGGACAAGGTGGTGGATCACCTGCTGGCATTTGAAGGCGAAGGAAAGATCAAAGACTACCCCGGCAACTATACCGACTACAGGGAGTGGAAAGAGCTCCAACTGGCTCAGGAGGCAGAAGAAAAAGCTCCCAAGCCTGAAAAGGAGAAGCAACAACGCCCGAAAGCCGAAAAACAGCAAAAACTGTCCTACAAAGAAAAGAAGGAGTTCGAGACCCTTGAAGCAGAAATCGGAGGGCTTGAAGCAGAGAAAAAGCAAATTGAAGAACAACTTTCGGGTGGAACCAGCGATACGGATCAAATTGTCACGCTTTCCAACCGGATGTCGGAGGTTATCTCCCTGCTTGACGACAAAACCCTGCGCTGGCTCGAACTGAGCGAATTGGCGTGAACACTTCCTCAAATAAAAAACCGCCCTGAAACAGAGCGGTTTTCCCAAGAATGTTTGAAAATTTATGCTACCGGATGAACAATGTTTGCCGATAGTTTTTGCTCTTCGGCGTTTACCGTCATCGTTACCGTATCGCCCGGTAAAATAGTAGCTTTCATAATTATTTCGACCATTTCGTCTTCCACATACTTCTGAATAGCCCTTTTCAACGGACGGGCACCGAACTGTACATCGTATCCTTTGCCGGCCACAAAACTTTTCGCTTCATCGGTCATTTCAAGATGATATCCTAAGCTTTTGATTCTGTTGTAAAGTCCCACTAATTCGAGATCGACGATCTTCAGAATGGAATCTTTGCTCAGCTGGTCGAACATGATCACATCGTCTACACGGTTCAGAAATTCGGGAGCAAATGTACGGTTCAACGCTTTCTGAATCACATTGCGCGACCGTTCCGATGCCGATGTCGAATCGTTTTGTTCCAAACGAAAACCAACACCCGCCCCAAACTCTTTCAACTGGCGCGTACCCACGTTCGAGGTCATGATAATAATCGTGTTTTTGAAGTCGATACGGCGACCGAGACCATCGGTGAGGTGGCCTTCATCGAACACCTGCAATAGAATATTGAAGATGTCGGGATGGGCCTTTTCAATCTCATCGAGCAGAATAATCGAATAGGGTTTCCGTCTCACCTTCTCGGTCAGTTGCCCACCTTCTTCGTAGCCTACGTATCCCGGAGGCGCTCCGATAAGGCGCGACACGGTATATTTGTCCATGTATTCGCTCATATCGACACGAATCAACGCGTCGTCCGATCCGAACATAAACTGAGCCAACTGTTTTGCAAGATGGGTTTTCCCTACGCCGGTTGGCCCCAGGAAAATAAAGGTTCCTATCGGTTTATTCGGATTCTTCAACCCCACACGATTGCGTTGAATGGCTTTCACCACTTTTTCCACCGCTTCAGTCTGTCCGATGACCTTGTTATTGATACCCGTTTGCATCTCTATCAACCGGTCGTTTTCTGCCTGCGCAATGCGTTGCATCGGTACACCCGACATCATGGCAACGGTTTCGGCAACTTTATCGGCATCCACTACCTGACGCTGCTCTTTGGTCGATTCTTCCCATTGCAACGTTGCTTCTGTCAGACGCTCGTGGCATTTTTTCTCATTATCTCTGTACTCGGCAGCCAGTTCAAATTGCTGTTGTTCTACAGCCTTTTGCTTGGCCTGTTTGGCCTCTTCCAGCTCTTTTTCGAGTGTTTCAATCTCTTTCGGCACCACGATATTTGAAATATGCACGCGTGCACCCGATTCATCCAGCGCGTCGATAGCCTTATCCGGGAAACAACGTTCGGTGATGTACCGGTCTGTCAATTTGACACAAGCGGCAATGGCTTCGGGGGTATAAGTCACACGGTGATGATCTTCGTACCGCTGTTTGATATTGTTCAGAATTTCCAGTGTCTCTTCGGGAGTGGTAGGTTCGACCACAATTTTCTGGAAACGACGTTCGAGAGCACCGTCTTTTTCAATGCTTTGACGGTATTCATCCAACGTAGTAGCTCCGATGCACTGAATTTCGCCGCGAGCCAGTACCGGTTTCAAAATATTGGCCGCATCGAGCGATCCGGCAGCTCCGCCGGCTCCGACAATGGTATGTATTTCGTCTATGAACAGAATGATCTGAGGATTTTTCTTCAATTCATTCAGAATCGCAATCAGCCTTTCTTCAAACTGACCGCGGTATTTTGTCCCTGCTACGATCGAAGCCATATCGAGGGCAATGATTCGTTTCTCGTAAAGGGTACGTGGCACTTTCCGCTGAACAATGCGCATTGCAAGCCCCTCTACAATAGCCGATTTACCTACTCCAGGGTCGCCAATCAGCACCGGATTGTTTTTCTTTCGACGACTTAAAATTTGCGCCACGCGCTCAATTTCACTCTGACGTCCCACTACAGGATCGAGCAAATTTTCACGGGCGGCTTTGGTCAAGTCGCTTCCAAAATTATTGAGAACAGGTGTATCTCCAACTGTTTTGGTTTCCGGTTTTTCCGGTTGTTGTTGTGATGTTTTAGAACTACCGAGTTCTTCGTCATCATCTTCGTCGTTGGGAAATCCTCCTCCCATATGAATATCTTTTTTTTCTTCAATTACTTCACGCACAGTATCATAATTCACATCGTCACCACTTAACAGTTGAGCCGGAAGATTCTCTTTCTCTTTCAGAATAGCGAGTAAAAGATGTTCCGTGTCTGCAATGTTCTTATTGAGAGAACGAGCTTCCAAATAGAGAATTTTCAGAATTCGTTCTGTGTTTCTTGGCACTGTCAAATCGTTGGCAGAAACCACATTATCTGTTTTTATCTGTTCTTCAATCTTGTTTTTAAGTTGAGACAGATCGGCATGCAACAATGTGAGTGCTTCAATGGCTTTTCCTTCGCCATCGCGTATAAGCCCCAACATCAGATGTTCCGGTCCTATATAGTTGTTACCCAGTCTTTCAGCCTCTTCGCGGCTATAACTGAGCACATCCCTTAATTTATCCGAAAAACGGTTTTCCATTATAATACCCTTTCTTTTATAGCACAAATATAATTATTCCTTTTGCCTTTTGCCAATTTCGTAGTCATTTTATAAGCAAAATTGGACTTTTTTACGTTGAAAAAGAGAACTTTTACATTGTTTTTTCAACCATATGCTTACAGTAATCAAAGCGTGTGCCACAAAAAAAAACGGCAATTTTGGCAGATTTTCTCTTTCGGGATAGAAAATAAATGCTATTTTTGCATCTGACAGAAAAATAATGAGAAGAAAGAAGAAATATCACCTCCACCTCTTTATATTATTGAGCATACTGCTCATTGCATTAGTTATTTCCGCGCTTTACCTACGCCCTTATCTGTTGCAACCGCGTATGTTTCGTGTTCATACCTGCACCTGCGATTTTTGCAAAGATGCCGCGGCTCCGATAAGTTCTTCCGAACTTCTCGACGATCTCAATGATGTGCAGCTGGAACATGCTCAAATTGGAGGACTGAAACAAACGTTCGATACCGACAGCGATTTTTTGAAGTCGGTCGATATGCTTGTAAAGAAAGATATTCTGGTTCATTTGGTCGACTGTAAATTCTTTCACGTTGACGATTTGAGGCATTCTCACCCCTATTTAGTTCCGGAAGCCGTCAACCTGTTGAAAGACATAGGCGTCGAATTCCAGAAAAAATTAAAGGAGAAAGGATTGAAAGATTACCGGTTTGTCATCACTTCGGTGTTACGTACGGACGAAAGCCAGCACAAACTGGGACGACACAACGGAAATGCCAGCAACAATTCGGCTCACCGCTATGGCACGACTTTCGATATTACATATAACAAATTTATGGATGGAGACACGGTAGCATATCCGTCAAAAGTGCCCCACATATTTGCAGAAACACTGATCGATATGCGCAAGCAATGCCGGTTTCTGATAAAAAAAGAACATCATCAGAGTTGTTATCACATTACCGTGGCCATTTGCAAGGAGAGTCTGACCAACCGGGCAGAACAATAGAAAAATTGACCGGTGACCGAAAAAAAGCGGATAAAATTGACGAAAATAAATAATTTATTATACCTTTGCAGCCCGAAATGACTCCGTAGCTCAGTTGGTAGAGCAATTGACTCTTAATCAATGGGTCGAGGGTTCGAGCCCCTCCGGGGTCACACAGAAAGCACTTAAATCGAATGATTTAGGTGCTTTTCTTTTATCTCTATCTCATGTTTTAGCCCCATCTCTTTCGCATATTTATCGGATGAATTAAAATATAAAAGACACAGGCTGCTCCGCAATGGAACAGCCTGTGTCTTTATTAATGCTCTTTTTTCGCAAAAAAAGAGATGAAAAATTTTGCTTAGTTTGCCGACTCGAATTGTCGCAGGAAGCGGACATCGTTTTCGGAGAACATCCGGAGATCTTTCACCTGGTACTTCAGGTTGGTGATCCGTTCGATACCCATTCCGAAGGCGTAACCGGAGTAGACTTTGCTGTCGATACCACAAGCTTCGAGCACATTCGGATCCACCATGCCGCAACCGAGAATTTCCACCCAACCGGTATATTTACAGAAAGGACACCCTTCTCCATGGCACAAATTACAGGAGATATCCATCTCTGCCGAAGGTTCGGTGAATGGGAAATAGGAGGGGCGCAGACGGATTTTGGTATGTTCGCCGAACATCTCTTTGGCAAAGTAGAGCAATGCCTGTTTCAGGTCGGCAAACGACACGTTTTTATCGATATAAAGGCCTTCCACCTGATGGAAGAAACAGTGTGCGCGATAAGAAATCGCTTCGTTACGATACACGCGACCCGGACAGATAACGCGGATCGGTGGTTGCTGGTTGAGCATTACACGCGACTGAACCGACGAAGTGTGGGTACGGAGCAATACATCGGGATCTTTTTCGATGAAGAAAGTATCCTGCATATCGCGGGCCGGGTGTTCCGGAGGAAAGTTCAACGCGCCGAAAACATGCCAGTCGTCCTCCACTTCGGGACCTTCGGCAATAGTGAAGCCGATGCGAGCAAAAATATCGACGATTTCATTTTTAACGATAGAGAGCGGATGACGTGTTCCCAGCAGAATCGGGTCGGCCGAACGGGTCAGATCGGTTTCGCTACCGGCAGAAGCGCTGTTTTCGAGCGACTCTTTCAGTTCGTTGATCTTGACTGTGGCGGCCTCTTTCAACTCGTTAAGCAACTGACCCACCTGACGTTTCTGGTCGTTGGGCACTTCACGAAATGCATTGAACAAAGAGGTGATTTCTCCCTTCTTGCTGAGGTATTTTATGCGTAATTCTTCCGCTTTTTCATGTGTAGCGGCTGTCAGGCTTTCCACTTCAGCCTTCAGCTGGTTTATCTTATCAATCATAACGATATGAATTTTTCAGAGTGCAAAGGTATTGATTTTTTACGAGAAAGTGATATTTAAATAGCCTCCGTTTCGGCTACTTTAGCAACTTATTGTCCGGTCAGTTCGGCCAGAAAAACCTCCTGTAAAATGGCCGGATTGTACGACAGTTTGGCCTGACGTAAACCCTCTACACCACCATCCTCTGCCCGGTTCACATATTTGTATCCGGTAGCATAATAACGTACCATTTCTCTGTTTATCAATGTATAAGCGCCGCGATGAATGTGCGATGCCTTTTCAAACAGGCAAAGGTAGACCTCATCGTTGAGCGGAGTGCCGACAGAAATACCGGCTACTTGGCCATCAAGACGGATGCAGCCACCGTCCAACGGCATTTTGTCGTAGTAAAGAAAATAATCGTTGATGGCTTTGTTCTCGATAAAACGCTTCGACTCGGGATTGTCGTTGTAGTTATAATCCCAGGCATCGTTAAATGCAATGCACTCGCCGATATTCTCCGGAGTAATGGGTTCAAACTGCCACGAGTAGTTCTTTTCAACAAAATTGATATGATTTCGCTTGGGCTGCAGGGCTTTTCCGCTTAGCGATGCCAGTTTTTCCGATTCATAGATGTATTCGTATTCATTGCGCGAAGAGATGAATTTGAATTTTCCCGGCGTCAGCCGCTCCATCAGTTCCCTGTTCTCGGGAGTAATTTGTCCGATCACCGGAGCGCAATCGAGGCAAAAAGAGTGGTCGAGCATCGCTTCAAGGGTCGGAATCAAGTCGTCGTTTCCAACGGGAAACAGAAAATAGTGACATCCATCAACGTACGTTTTGATTAACAGATGATTGTCGAATTCGGCTATTTCGAACTCGTAGACATTCCGCCACAGAAAAAGCACCTCGAACGAATAGGTGAAAAGTCGTGTATGTTGTTGCTTTAAATAGCTGTTTATTAATGTTTTGTCCGATAATGTTACCGGTCTGAATGAAAGCATAAAGTTGATTTACAATTTTTTCATTTACAATGTACCATTTGAATCGGCTTTTGTTAGTGATCACGAACAAAAATAACCAATTGGTATTCCGCAGATGTTTCAAACCAGATAGTCCACATCGTTGTCAGTTCATTCTGTGTATTCCGTGTGCTACCGATCATTTCCACATCTTTACACCCTTTTCTCCTGCAAATATCGTTCCAACCGATTTAAGCCTTCCGCAATATTTTCGAGTGAGTTGGCATACGAAAAGCGAACAAAACCCTCTCCCTTTGTTCCGAAATCGACTCCGGGTGTAATACCGACATGCGCATTTTCGAGGACATCGAAAGCAAATTTGTACGAATCGGAAGTGAATTTTCTTGCATCGGCCAGCACGTAGAAAGCTCCCTGAGGCTCAACCTTAATCTCAAAGCCAATCTCACGCAAACGGGGAATGATAAAGCGGCGGCGTTCGTCATACACCGCTCTCATTTTCACCACATCCGTATCGCCCTTTTCAAGCGCGGCAATACCGGCAGCCTGAGCCGTAGAAGGAGCGCAGATAAAAAGGTTTTGCTGAAGAATTTGCAAAGTACGCATATACTCCTGCGGTGCAATCACGTAACCCAAACGCAGGCCTGTCATGGCAAACCGTTTGGAAAAACCGTTCACCACGAAGGCATTATCGGTAAACTCAAGAATGGAGCGTGCCCGCCCGTTGTAAACCAGACCGTGATAAATCTCGTCGGAAATAACCGGGAACGGCAATTGTGCCAGCATCCGGAAGACCGATTTGTCGGCGAGCGTTCCCGAAGGATTCATGGGCGAATTGAAAAAGAGCGTTCGGGTGCGGGGTGTGATGCCCCTTTGCAACGATTCGGCCTCGTACTGAAATCCCGTTTCGGCGCGCACCTCCACATCGACAGGAACGGCCCGGCAGGCCAGCGCAAAATTACGGTAGCAGGGATAGCCCGGATTGGTCATAATCACCTCATCGCCGGCATTACACATCGCCATCAAAACCATCAGGATGGCAGGCGAACTTCCGGAAGTGACCAATACACGATCGGGTGTTACCGTTACGCCATACTCTTTTTTGTAAAAACGGCAAATGGCTTCGCGTAAAGCAAGATCGCCGAGCGAATGGGTATAGTGGGTTTTGCCGTTCTGTTGCGCCTTTCCGGCAGCTTGGGCAACACACTGAGGCACATCGAAATCGGGTTCTCCCACCTCCATGTGGATAATAGAAATTCCCTGTTTTTCAAGTTCGGATGCCCGTTCCAACACCTCCATCACAATAAAAGGAGTCATCTGTTCGGCATCGGGATTGATATAAGTCATGACAAATAGATTATTCGCCTCAAAGTTCGGCAAAAAAGATGAATTAGCCATATTTGGTTGCTTGTCAAAAGAGGGGTAATGCATCTGAATTGGCCATGACATCATACTGAAAAATGACCATTTACCGATAGCGCGTAAACTGCATAGCATCATCACCAGAAAAGGCTGAACTGAAAAACCATCTGCTTCAGCCGCAGCCTGATATTGCTGACCGCGGTAATCAAAATTTATTTTGGGGGTTGACTCCGTCCAGCTGCTATTTCGGCACATTTTTCCTGCCTCCCGATGAAAAAATCCTGATTTTATTAGCAAAACAATTTCTGTGTATGCATTTTAAGCCGTAATTTTGTACTTTATTTTGAAAAAGGCAGAAGAAGCATGTATAGAATCGGAATTATCGCAATAGTATTGTTGTTTGCAGGAGCATTCGGTGTCAATGGAAAGCATTCGAAAAAAGCAAGACACATAAGAGCTCCTCATCAGGTTACCCGTGTTGAAGTATCAAAATATCTTACCCCCGATCAGATTGTCGGAATTGATGTATCGATGCACACAGGCATCATCAATTGGGACATTATCAAACGGCAGGGCATCGATTTTGCCTATATAAAATCTACCGAAGGTGCCGATTATCTCGATCCGCGCTATTTGTACAACCTCAGAGAGGCAAAAAGTGCCGGACTTCCGGTAGGAGCATATCACTTCTTTCGTTTTCACCGCACGGGTAAAGAGCAGGCAGATAATTTTTTGTCGCAGGTAGATGTCAGGTATCTGGATTTGCCTCCCGTGGTCGACGTAGAAGAGTGGGGCCAGTACAATTTCTCTAAAAACGCAAGCTACGTATCTGCCGAAGTACAATCTTTTATCAACAATATTGAGAACAAAACCAACCGGAAAGTGGTGATTTATGCCGACAAAAATTCATTCAAAAAATATATCGAAGGTAGATTCAGAAACAATCCGATCTGGATTTGTTCCATCGGTAAAGCGCCGCAAATCAACCAAAAATGGACTCTCTGGCAAAAATCTCAACGCGGGAAGTGCTCGGGAGCTACCGGTCCGGTAGATATCAATCTCTTCAACGGCGATAACAGAGACTGGAAAGAGTTTTTGCAAAACTAACTATCGATTGCCACAAAAAAACTGGTTCATCAGCACTGCTTGTGAACCGGTTTTTTGTTTTTCAGAAAATCACACATGGAGCCTTCGACGTTTCGGGATCACTATTTACTCCCCGGGGATAATTGATTACCTCCAGCGTTTCGGGCACTATCCTGACTAATACGAATACATCCTGCCAACCGGGTATTCCATTCCAATAGTCACGCTTTTTGCTCAAAAGCAATGCTTTGTCGTCAATGATTTCGGCTTTGCCCACAACGGCCACGTATCCATCCGACTTCACATGATCTGCGAAATAGACGCACACTTTCGGGTTATGTTTTATTTCTGCCACTTTCACGCTGTTTCGCGCGGTAGCAAACCAAATTACAAAATCGGGAGTAAAGGGGAAATGGCTCATGGTGCGTACATGAGGCAATCCTGCGGAGTCGGCGGTAATTAGCGCACAATGGTCGGTTTCGGTTATTATTTCACGGGCTGCTTTAAGCAACGTGTCTCTGCTCATTGGTGTAACGGCCTGAAGCATTGCCGGAACCGACAAAAGCAATACTACACTAAACCAAAAGGGAGATAAAATCAATCTTTTTTTCATGGATTCGGAATTTATAATTAGGATATAATCTGCAGCAAACAAGCTTTTAATTATGACCCCCGAATCCGCAAATACCCTATCATTATTTTACCACCTCGCTAAAATGCGTTTGTGCCCACTCGATAAGTTGCTGCAAAACGGGCATCAGGTGCTTTCCGGTATCGCTCAATGAGTACTCTACCCGGGGTGGGATTTCGGGATAAGCCTTTCGGATGATCAAATTATCCTCCTCCAGATGTTTTAGCGTGCTTGAGAGCATCTTCTGCGAAATATCGGGAATGACAGCACGTAACTCTTTATAACGTAATGTTCCGTTTTTATCGATACAGCGTAAAATCAGCAACGACCACTTATCGCTGAAACGACTCAGCACATTTCGGATGGGACACGTAGGATAGCGTAAATCGATCTCTTTCATCATAGAATAAATCATTTTATTGTGCTCAAAATTACTAAAAATCTCCATTGGAGAGTAATATTATTTTCAGAGAGTATTTGGCTAATTAAATAACGTTAAACATGAAAATTTCCGATAAAATCAAATCGCTGATAATGACAAATTCTAACCATATGCGTGCGTTACGAACCCGCTTGCCGGTAAAACCCACAGAGTCTAATTTTGCAATGTATCTCAGAAACAAATACTAATTATTTAACAACGATGGAGGAACCGAACATGAAAGAACTGACAGTAAAAAATTGGAACACAGTGACCGGAGAAACCAGAACCCGAAACGGTAATCAGTTTACCATTAAGCCGGTGGTAGGAGGAGATGCAACAGATAAATGCAGGGTGAATTTTATTGAAGTAGAGCCCGGAAACTCTGCCTTCAGCTATCATTACCACGAAATGAGCGAGGAGGTTTTTTACATTATCAGCGGCATCGGCATTGTGCGTACTCCCGACGGAGACATTACCGTAAAGGCAGGTGATGCCATTAGTTTTCCAACAGGAAGCAAAGGAGCGCACGTAATCCGGAATGGATCCGACACTGAAAAATTGGTTTATGTCGATTTTGATACGGTCAATATACCGGACATCGTACACTTCCCCGACACGAAACAAGTGATGGTTGTTGGCCCGTACAGCAACGGCCTGTACGACGAACAGCAATGATTTCATCAGCAAAGCAGGCAAGAGAGGCTTCTGAAAAATATCGGAAGCCTCTCTTGCTTTTTACGGCCCAAACAAAAGAAGTCCATTTCCAGTTGTGAAAAAACACAGAAAGCAACCCTACAACGTGAAACTTCACTAAAATAGCTCATTGTCGCTGTTACCAATGAATCATTGGCACTAACTTTGCACAAAACTCGTCTAAGATATTTATTGATAATTAAATCCGGTTATGAGAAAGTTATTATTCCTATCTACCTGTCTATCGCTGTTTTTGCTGACTTCTTGTTCGAAAAACGATTCGGCTCCGACTTCACTCACCAACACAAATTGGAAATATTCGGCCTCGGGTACTACTCAGGTATTGAAATTTACCTCGGCAACAGCCGGTACCTATACGGTCAATAGCAGCAATGTTTCGTTCACCTATACTTATTCCAACCCGACTATTACGATTAAAGAATCGAACGGAGATAAGCTGGACGGAAACTTCACCTCTACCACCACGCTGGATATAGTACAAAGCAATTTGCCTACTGCCGCATTGAAATTTATTAAGCAGTAACCATTATTTTGAACTGATACACAAAAATCTGCCCGTAATGTGAGTCTGTTTTTGTATTTTTGCAGCCTCAAAAATATTCCGCGATGGAAATAGAAAAACAAGATCCCGAAAAACTCGAACAATTGAAATATCACTATGGTGAAATTCTCAGGCTTCTCGGGGAAAATACTGAACGAGACGGGCTTATAAGAACGCCCGAACGTGTGGCTAAGGCCATTCAATTTATGACTCAAGGCTATGAGATGGATGCACGCGAAGTGTTGCTTTCGGCAAAATTCCGTGAAAATTATCGCCAAATGGTCATTGTAAAAGACATCGAATTCTACTCTACCTGCGAGCACCACCTGCTTCCTTTCTTCGGGAAAGCACATGTTGCCTATATCCCCAACAAATATATTACCGGATTAAGCAAGCTGGCCCGTGTGGTCGATATTTTTGCCCACCGGCTTCAGGTACAGGAACGTATGACCACTCAAATTAAAGAGTGCATTCAAGAGACACTTAACCCGTTGGGCGTGATGGTGGTAATAGAAGCACAACACACCTGTATGCAGATGCGGGGTGTACAAAAATATGGCGCCATTACAACCACTTCCGACTTCACGGGAGTTTTTGAAGTGGCCAAAACCCGCGAAGAGTTTATCAGCCTGATTAAAAACTAATAAGGCATTCAGCTTTCTTTGCCTGCGGCAGGCCTTACTTTTTGGCGCAAAAAGTAAGCAAAAACAGCGACGGAAAGAACTCGTTCGCTCGGCCATGAGACATTTGCTCACTTACAAATTTTTGTAATTGGCCTACTCACTCAAACAGCTTTCCGTCGACTTGGTATTTTTGTTAATCCTTCGGATCTGGTTTTGCTGAGGGTTATGAAAACAATCCAGCTCTACCTGATATCCCTTGCTCATGCAGATTGGAGTGGCCTTGTCCGGTGAGCCAAAAAACAAGTGAGACGACGTAAAAATCGTCCTTGTTTGAAGTTATCGACGATAGGAGATAACGAGTTTGGGCGATTTACGTCGATGAACGCCAGTTTTTTGAGTGAAGCGGGCATAGCCTTGACTTTTTTGTTTACTTTTTGTGTCAAGACAAAAAGTAAAAGGAGACATGAAACTTGGCTCACATACAAAAATGACTGTTGTTACATCTTACTAAATGTTATATGACAATATATTAAACGCTTTAGCAAGCTTGATAAGATACTGTTACAGACTAACGATTGTGTTGTGACCGGTTTTCGGAAATCAGCAAAAAATCGTATTTTTGTAACTGATTCAGAACAATCATCTTCAAACAAAAATAACTATGCAAACACTTGACAGCATTAATTTTGCCGGCAAAAAGGCATTCGTTCGCGTTGACTTCAACGTACCTTTGAACGAAAATTTTGAAATTACAGACGACACACGTATCCGTGCTGCTCTGCCTACGTTGAAAAAAATCTTAGCCGATGGCGGTAGCGTAATTATCGGTTCTCACCTGGGCCGTCCCAAAAAGAATCCGGAACCTAAGTATTCGTTGAAATACATCCTGCCTCACGTTTCAAAATTATTGGGTGTTGAAGTACAGTTTGCCGACGACTGCGTAGGCGCTGATGCCGCTGCTAAAGCTGCCGCCCTGAAACCGGGTGAAGTTCTCCTGCTCGAAAACCTCCGTTTCTATGCCGAAGAAGAGGGTAAAGCACGCGGTTTGGCAGAAGATGCTACCGACGAAGAAAAAGCTGCTGCTAAAAAAGCCGTTAAAGCTTCTCAGAAAGAGTTTACCAAGAAACTGGCCGCTTTGGCTGACATCTATGTAAACGATGCATTCGGTACCGCTCACCGTGCACACGCTTCTACAGCCCTGATCGCATCCTCTTTCGATGCCGACCACAAAACTTTCGGTTATCTGATGCAAAACGAAGTAACAGCCGTTGAAAAAGTATTGAAAGAAGCCGTTAAACCGGTAACCGCAATCATCGGTGGTTCTAAAGTTTCTACCAAAATCACCATCATCGAAAACCTGTTGTCGAAAGTTGACAATCTGATTATCGTGGGTGGTATGGCATTTACCTTTGCAAAAGCACAAGGTGGAAAAATCGGTACTTCCCTCTGCGAAGACGATATGTTGGAATTGGCCAATACTATTATTGCCAAAGCAAAAAAGTTGGGTGTTAACCTCGTTCTTCCTACCGACTGTGTTGCTGCCGACAAGTTCGCTCCCGATGCAGCTACTCAGGTATCTCCAAACTCTGCCATCCCTGACGGTTGGATGGGTCTTGACCTTGGTCCTGCCTCAACCGTTGTTGTAACTGATGTTATCAAAGCATCCAAAACCATTCTGTGGAACGGTCCTGCCGGTGTATTCGAATTTGAGGCATTCACAGTGGGTTCCAAAGCTATTGCAAATGCAATTGCCGATGCTACAGCAAACGGAGCATTCTCACTCATCGGTGGTGGCGACTCTGTAGCTTGTATCAACAAATTCGGTTTGGCCGACAAAGTAAGCTATGTATCGACCGGTGGAGGTGCTCTCCTCGAAATGATCGAAGGTAAAGTACTTCCGGGAATCGAAGCTATCCGCGGTTTCTAAACGAAACATCACATACCGAAAGAGGCTATTTCAACATAAAGTTTGAGGTAGCCTCTTTTTATTTCTGATAACCTAACTATATCAATACGGATAAGCATCCCCGAAGCAAGATAAATTTTCTATCAGTCCTTCCAACCAGCTATCGCGAATAGATGATGTTCTACCTATTCTTTTGTGATACAATGACCCAATGAATGGCATCTTCTTTCCCCTACTTTTTTGTTATCTTTGTGTCCGCTTAAAGCTGATGTTTTGCCGAAAATTATGAACAAGAATCTCACTATAGATCAGTGCAATGAGTTGTGCAAAGGCACGCTGATGGAACACCTGGGGATGAAAATTACCGTGGTGGAAGAGGGTCGCGTGGAGGCTACCATGCCCATCGACCAGCGTACCGTTCAACCGGTTGGAATCCTGCACGGCGGTGCCACCATCGCTTTGGCCGAGTCGGTTGCGGGCATCGGGTCCTATTATCTCTGCTCACCCGAAGAACATGCCGTGGGAATGCAGTTGAGCGTCAACCATATCTATTCTCCCCGCAAAGGCGAAGTGAAAGCGGTAGCTCTTATTTTGCATCAGGGCAAGAAAAGCCACATCTGGCAGGTAGAGGTATTCGCAGCCGACAACAAGCTGGTTTCGGTAATTACCGTCACCAATATGATTATCAAAAAGAAAGTTTCTTGACAGATCAATTGTTACATATCGAACTGATAAACAAGCTCACGCAGACGGATTCCTGCTTCGCACTCTACCGGCTTCCGGGCGAAGAGAGCGTCCGGTTGGTTTATCAGCCATCGGGGCAACCCACGCTTATCCGGTCTATTTCCGAACTGAACAACCACGAAGGGTTTGTCTTCGCCCCGTTTCAAATCACAGACCAGCATCCGCTGCTGCTCATCAACCCTGAAAAGCGTCTTGTCGGATGGGAAGCCATCGGAGCATTCCTTGCCGCAGTGACTATCAATGATAAAGAGAACGTTTCCGGTCAAACTCCAGCCGATTCGGCACAAAAAAATACAAAGTCGGCCTACCTTGCCGCTTTTGGAAAATTTATCGAAGCGTTGCAATCGGGCAGGTTCAATAAATTAGTCCTCTCGCGCTGCACAACCATTGCCCGCCAACCGGAATTTTCGCCTGCCGAAGCATTTCTCCTTGCCTGCGCGAAATACCCTAGCGCCTTTGTCTATCTCTGCCACACGCCCGTTTCAGGCACCTGGATGGGAAGTACTCCGGAGGTGTTGCTGAAAGGAGGTCACGCCGCTTATCAAACGGTTGCGCTGGCCGGAACTCGCAAGGCCAAAATCGACTGCACCACCGCCACACGCTGGGATCACAAAAACAAAAACGAACAGTCGCTGGTGGCTCTCTACCTGCGGGAGGTACTCTCGCGCAATGCCGAAAGCTGGAGCGAGGAAAAGACCGAAACACTGACCGCGGGCAATGTGGTTCACCTCAAGACCGGATTCTCGTTTTCCTACCCAAACACTGATAAACTGGGCGATCTGTTGCAACAACTGCACCCCACACCGGCCGTTTGCGGCTTGCCGAAAGAGGATGCCTACCGCTTTATTCTGGCCGAAGAGGGCTACAACCGCGAATATTATTCGGGATTTACCGGCTACCTGTCGGCTGACAATCAAACGGATTTATATGTAAATTTGCGCTGCATGAAGATCGAAGCCAAAGGACTGAAACTCTTTGCCGGCGGCGGTCTGCTCCCCTCCTCCAATCGCGAAACCGAATGGCGCGAGACGCAAGAGAAACTGAAAACCATGCATCGTTTGCTTTGAAGAAGAACGATAAATGTTCAATGGATAGTGGTTAACCCATCAACTACTTTACTTACTTTCTGAGAAAGATTAATTCGATCCAATCAGGTGGAGTGTTGACTTTTCGGAAGTTAAACCTGTCCTTTTTTATAATAATTTGCTAATCAATTTGGTATAAAAACAGTGCTGCTATAAACAACCATTACCATAGTTATTATGACCTCACGACGTGCATTTCTTCGAACAGGAAGCCTGGCATTAGCCGGATTGGCTTTGGGAAAAAACGCTTTAGCCTCAATGGCTCCTCCCGAAAAGACGGATTATCTCAGTTGCCGGCCCGAATTAGCCAAGCGTAATTTTACCTCCAAAGCGGTAGAGAATGTGATTTCCCGTGTCAAACCGATGATTGGCGATCGTAAAATTGCGTGGATGTTTGAAAATTGCTTTCCCAACACCCTCGACACAACAGTCGAATTTGCTATGAAATCAGGTTTGCCTGACACTTTTGTGATTACCGGTGACATTCATGCCATGTGGTTGCGTGATTCTTCCGCACAGGTTTTCCCATATATTCCTTATGCCAAAGAAGATCCGCAACTCAGTCTTCTGCTCGAAGGCGTTATTCGAAGACAAACGGCTTGCATCAAAATAGATCCGTATGCCAATGCCTTTAACAAGGAAGCAACCGGTAGCGAATGGGTGAAGGACGACACGCGGATGTTACCCGAATTGCACGAACGCAAATGGGAAATAGATTCACTTTGCTATCCCATCCGCCTCGCCTACCACTACTGGAAAGCAACCGGCAATACGTCGGTTTTCGACACCGAGTGGAAGGCTGCCATGCAGTTGATTTACAAAACGTTTATCGAACAGCAACGTAAAGATGGTGCAACTCCTTATACATTTACACGCCAAACCTCAACTCCTAACGATACCCTGCTCAATAATGGCATGGGAAGTCCTGTCAATCCCATCGGGCTGATCGTCTCGTCCTTCCGCCCGTCGGACGACGCTTCTATCTTCGGATTTCTGATTCCTTCCAACCTTTTTGCAGCTGAGTCACTTCGCCAGGTAGCTGAAATCAGCCGAAGCGTTACCGGGGATATTGTATTTGCGGAGCGTTGCGAAACACTTGCCCGTGAAATTATGGATGCCGTGCAACAGTATGGTATTATCGAACATCCGAAGTTTGGTAAGATATATGCCTACGAGGTAGATGGTTTCGGCAGTCACAACCTGATGGATGATGCCAATATTCCCAATCTGCTTGCTTTGCCCTATCTTTGCCCTTCGGTTAAGAAGAGCGATCCGGTCTATACAAATACCCGCCGTATGGTTTGGAGTAAAGCCAACCCCTATTTTTTTGAAGGTAAGGCAGCTTCGGGAATCGGCGGCCCCCATGTCGGAATATCGTATATCTGGCCAATGAGCCTTATTATAAGGGCATTAACATCTGACAATAAAGAAGAGATTGCCTATAGTCTGCGAACGCTCCGCGACACGGACGCGGAAACCGGCTTTATACACGAATCATTTCACAAAGACAACCCTAACAATTTTACCCGTAAATGGTTTGCCTGGGCCAATACTCTATTTGGAGAATTGATTATCAAAGTAGCTAACGAGCACAAGGAATTGTTGAAAAATGAACTATAATTATTTTTATCATCATTTTTCCTTTTATGCAAAACAAAATCCAGTTGTTTGAAGAAAAGAAAGTTCGTACCGCCTGGGACGAAGCATCCGAAGAGTGGTATTTTTCCATTGTAGATGTAGTGGATGTACTAACTGATAGTCCCAATCCACGAAAATATTGGAGCGTATTAAAAACACGACTCAAGAAAGAGGGAAGTAAGTTGACTACAAATTGTAGTCAACTGAAAATGGTTGCTGCTGATGGGAAGAAATACTTAACGGATGTCGTATCGACCCAGCAGCTTTTCCGGCTGATTCAGTCTATCCCCTCACCTAAAGCCGAGCCGTTTAAGCTGTGGATTGCTCAGGTGGCAAAAGAGAGGCTGGATCAGATTCAGGATCCCGAACTGTCTATCGAACAGGCAATGACCGATTACAAGCGGTTGGGTTATTCCGACAGTTGGATTAATCAACGTCTGAAAAGTATCGAAATACGCAAAGACCTCACGGACGAATGGAAGTCAAGAGGTCTGCAGGAAGGCATTCATTTTGCAACACTGACCGACATTATTTATAAAACATGGGCGGATAAAACAGCTAAAGAATACAAACGTTTCAAGGATCTGAAAAAAGAAAACCTGCGCGACAACATGACCAATGCCGAACTGGTATTGAATATGTTGGCAGAACTATCGACTAAACAAATTTCGGAGGCTACCGATCCCGACACGATGGACGAACATGCTGATGTCGCCCAAAAAGGAGGTGAAGTTGCCCGCAACGCCCGCCTTGAACTGGAAAATAAAACCGGTAACCCGGTAGTTTCTCCTCTTAATGCCAAAAAGGGTATTATAAACCGAAAACAGGACGAGATCACGGAAGAATAAATGATTAACTGAGATAGAAATCAAATAGTAGATTCCATCTTAAATCCCGATAGCTATCGGGACAAATTTCCTAATTTTCAAATTAACAAGGTGTTTTCCAACAAAACCAACATATTACAACTTGCCTCGCTGATGCTGCAATACGGCATCCGTCACGTGGTGCTCTCGCCCGGATCGCGGAATGCTCCGCTGATTCATACCTTTACGCAACATCCCGGTTTTACCTGCTACACGGTGGTCGATGAGCGCTCTGCTGCCTTTTTCGCATTGGGTTTGAGCCAGAAGTTGCACCAACCGGTGGCAACCTGCTGCACTTCGGGAACGGCTCTGCTCAACTACGGTCCGGCCATTGCTGAAGCGTTTTATCAGGAGATTCCGTTGCTGGTGATTTCTGCCGACCGCCCCGAAGCGTGGATCGGTCAGGGCGACGGGCAAACCATCCCGCAAAACGGAGCATTTACCGCCATCACCAAAAAGAGCGTTCAACTGCCGGAACCGGCCAACGATACCGACGAATGGTACTGCAACCGTCTGGTCAACGAGGCGTTGATCCAGCTTACAGCCAACGGAAACGGTCCTGTGCATATCAACGTACCGCTATCCGAACCGCTCTACCAGTTTACAACCTCCACTTTGCCGGAAACGAGAAAAATCACTCTCCACACCGCAAAAGGAGAAGTGGAGACAGAGCCATTCCAATCGGTTTGGAACGCCTCATCCAAACGCATGATTGTGGTGGGTCAACTGCCGCCGGAAAACGGCTTGGATGGCATCCTCGGCTCTCTCTTGAAAAAGGGCGACGCAGTTGTACTGGCAGAACAGATTGGCAATGTACACCTCCCGCAACAGATCGCCAATTTCGATTTGGTGCTGGCTTCGTTATCGGAGGAAGAGTTGAATAACTATGCCCCCGATTTGCTGATTACTCTCGGCGGGCATCTCACCTCCAAACGGTTGAAACAGTTGCTGCGCAAGTACCACCCGCAACATCACTGGGATATTCGCCCCGACGGCAAAGTGAAAGATACGTTCCAGACTATCACCGACCTGATTCCGGCTGACGCCGCCTATTTTTTGCAACAACTCGCGGAAAACATCATCCCGAAAGAAGACAAAGCAAAAGAATTCAACAACTTGTGGATAGATAAATCGACCGTGGCAGAACAGAAAGTTGCCCGTTTTATGAAAGAGGCTCCCTTCTCCGATCTGACTGTAGTCAATGCGTTTATCCAGCGTTTACCACAGCAATCCACGCTCCATTTGAGCAGTAGCGCTCCCATCCGTTATGCCCAGATCAGCAAGCTGAATCCGACGGTTTCGGTTCTCTCCAACCGGGGCACTAACGGCATCGATGGATCCATGTCGACCGCGGTGGGATATGCGGCAGCCAACGACGGATTGACCTTCCTGCTGATCGGTGACCTGAGTTTTTTCTACGATATCAATGCCTTGTGGAACAAACAGATCAGTAAAAACCTGCGGATATTATTGGTAAACAACGGAGGCGGCAACATGTTTCACCTGATTAACGGGCCGCAACAATCGGAGGCTATGGAGGGTTACATCGCTTGCCACCACAACGAATCGGCCAAAGATCGGGTGCTGGCTTTCGGATTGCACTACCTCTCTGCCGCCAACTTTGATGAACTCGACCGTTGCCTTCCCTATTTCTGCAACCCGGATGAAGATTACCCGATGGTGCTGGAGGTTTTTACCCATACCGAAACCAATGCCTACGTTTTCAGCCGTTTGTTTGAAGCCCTGAAAGATAAATGAGAATCAGCGCCGAATCCCGATTCAAATCGTAAATCGTCAATTATAAAATTGTAAATAAGATAATTATGTCAACAACACGTCAATGGGAAACCATTAAAGAATACGAAGAAATTTTGTTCGAATATTTTGAAGGAATTGCCAAAATTACCATCAACCGTCCGCGTTACCGCAACGCTTTCACACCTCTCACTACGTTGGAGATGAGCGATGCATTGCATATTTGTCACGAAAATCAGGATATCTACGTGGTGGTACTGACCGGCGCAGGCGATAAAGCTTTTTGCTCGGGAGGCGACCAGAACGTGAAAGGGAAAGGCGGTTACATCGGCAAGGACGGCGTTCCCCGCTTGCAGGTGCTGGAGGTGCAAAAGCAGATTCGCTCGCTCCCGAAACCGGTTATTGCCATGGTAAACGGCTACGCTATCGGCGGCGGACACGTGCTGCAGGTGGTTTGCGACCTCTCTATCGCTTCCGACAACGCTATCTTCGGACAGACCGGCCCGCGCGTGGGAAGCTTCGATGCCGGCTTCGGCTCGTCCTATCTGGCCCGCATCGTTGGCCAAAAGAAAGCGCGTGAAATCTGGTTCCTTTGTCGCCAGTACAACGCGCAACAGGCGCTCGAAATGGGTCTCGTGAACACCGTCGTTCCCTTCGACCAGCTGGAAGACGAAACGGTGAAATGGGCGCACGAAATGATGCAACACAGTCCGATGGCCATGCGCATGATTAAGATGGGTCTCAATGCCGAACTCGACGGACAGACCGGTATTCAGGAACTTGCAGGTAACGCTACCCTGCTCTATTACCTGACAGACGAAGCGCAGGAAGGCAAAAACGCATTTCTCGAAAAGCGCAAACCCGATTTCAAAAAATTCCCGAAATTTCCCTGATAATCACGAAATAATAACACCGAAGGCGAAACGACAATCAACCGTTTCGCCTTTTGTTTTGAAATAAACCCGACCGACACCGGATACCCGCAAAATCAGTAACTTTGCACCATTGCTTTCAAAACCGAATAGTATGGCTCTTGCTTACCGCATACTTCCTTACACCCTCCATTTCAAACAACCGGCGGGCACGTCGCGCGGCGTTTACCGCACCCGGCAGTCGTGGTACGTGCAGTTGTGGCACACCAACCAACCGCTTCGCATCGGCATTGGCGAGTGCGCCCCCCTACCCGATTTGAGTTGTGATGCATTGCCCGGTTATGAAGAAATTCTGGACGGATTTTGCCGGAAACTCATTGCCAACGGACAATTGGATTATTCCGCTCTACGTCCTTACCCCTCGATGCTGTTCGGTCTGGAGACGGCACTCCGTCACCTCGAAACCGGCTCTTTCCGGCTCTGGGACACTCCATTTTCGCGAGTAGAGAGCGGAATCACCATCAACGGCCTTATCTGGATGGGCGATAAAGATAAAATGTTCAGCCAGATAGAACAGAAAATGGCAAAAGGATTCCGTTGTATCAAACTGAAAATCGGCGCCATTGATTTTGAAGAGGAGCTGGCACTGATCCGGCATATCCGCAGCCACTTTTCGCCCGAACAGATCGAAATACGGGTGGATGCCAACGGGGCCTTTTCGCCCGACAATGCGCTGGAAAAACTGCACCGGTTAGCCGAATTGCAGCTTCACTCCATCGAACAACCGATCCGGCAGGGACAATGGGAAACGATGGCAAAACTTGTCCGCGAAACACCTCTGCCCATCGCGTTGGATGAAGAGCTGATCGGCATCAACGATCCGGCAGAGAAGCAACGTTTGCTGGATACCATTCATCCGCAATATATTATTCTGAAACCATCGCTTCACGGCGGCATTCAGGGTTGCACCGAATGGATTGCCGAAGCCGAAAAACGTTCCATCGGTTGGTGGATCACCTCGGCACTGGAGTCGAATATAGGCCTGAATGCTATTGCGCAATGGTGTGCCACACTCAACCCCTCTCTGCCGCAGGGACTGGGTACCGGAGCTCTTTTTACCGACAACATCGATATGCCGCTGGTGGTTGAGGGAGACCAACTCTGGAACAAGATGCCTGAAAAGGAAGAAAACACGCCATTTTGTCTCTATAGAAACCGTCAATCAATCACCCTCAACGGTATCCCCTATTCCAGAAAACTGGCACTGATTTTGGCACATGCAAAGCTCACCGATCCGGACACTCCCGAGTGGGAGCGCGAACTGTTCGCATTTTTGCAAACGTGGTGGGACGACTCTTCCACCCTTACGGTTCACACCTCCGGATCGACCGGAACACCCAAAAATATTGTGGTGGAAAAAGAGCGAATGATGCAGAGTGCAATCACCTCTTGCTCCGCTTTAGGGCTGAAACAAGGAGATAAAGCGTTGCTCTGCCTGCCGGTGCGCTACATCGCGGGCAAAATGATGGTGCTACGCTCACTCGTTGCCGGACTCGATCTTTACACCGTTACGCCGGATGGCCGACCTTTAGCAAACATTCCCAGCGGTTTGACCTTTGATTTTGCCGCCATGGTTCCGCTACAGGTATTCAACTCCTTGTCGAACGATAAAACGGCTCTGGAAACTATTAAAAACGGCATTATCGGTGGTGCCGCCATCGATCCGGAACTGGAAAAGGAAGTTGCCGCTTTGCCCAATGGCTGGTACTCCACCTACGGCATGACCGAAACACTGTCGCACATTGCGCTGCGCCGCCTCAACGGCCCGGCACGATCCGAAAACTACTGTCCGGTCAACAATGTCAACATCTCTCTTTCCGAAGATGAAACACTGACAATCGAAGCCCCCCTGATCTGCCCCGCAACGATCGTTACCAACGATATTGCCCGCATTTTTCCCGACGGTAGTTTCAAAATTCTGGGCCGCAAAGACAACGTAATCAACAGCGGCGGCATCAAACTGCAAACCGAACAAATCGAACAAAAACTCTCTCAGATTCTTGATGTTCCGTTTTGCATCACCTCCGCTCCCGATCCGAAGTTGGGCGAAAAAGTGATTTTACTAATCGAATCGAAAGATATTCCGGAACAGGATTTACTGACCAAAATTTCGGCCCTTTTAGGTGTTTATGAAACTCCGAAACAAATTATTCCGGTAGATAAAATCCCGATGACCCCCAACGGAAAAATTGACCGCAAAGCTGCAAAATATATGATTTTGGTGATTTAAATAGAAAAATATTATAATATTTGGTGATTATGATCACCAAAATCAGACTTTTTTAAAATGCCCTCTGACTTTGCCAACATCCGACAAATTTGTACATTTGTATCAACTTAAACTATAATTACCTTATGAACATAAAATTCCGCCTGACGCTGATGAGTTTCCTCCAGTTTTTTATCTGGGGGTCGTGGTTGATTTCTCTCGGTGGATATCTGGGCCGTAACCTCAACTTTGAAGGAGGCCAAATCGGATCGATTTTCGCAACCTTAGGCATAGCTTCGTTGGTGATGCCCGGAATCATTGGCATCATCGCCGACAAATGGGTCAATGCCGAACGTTTGCTGGGCATTTGCCACCTGTTCGGTGCCGGAGCGCTGTTTTACGCCTCCACCCTTACCGATTACGATCACATGTACTGGGCGATGCTGATAAACCTGTTCTTTTACATGCCTACCATTGCGTTGAATAACACGGTAGCTTACAACGCTCTGGAGCAATATAAATACGACATTGTCAAGGCTTTCCCTCCGATTCGAACGTTCGGAACCATCGGTTTTATCGTTGCCATGTGGGTAGTCGACCTGTCGGGATTCAAAAACTCAAACGCGCAACTCTATGTAGGCTCCATTGCCTCGTTGTTCATGGCTCTGTACTCGTTTACCCTGCCGGCTTGTCCGCCTGCCAAAACCGAACATAAATCGTTGCTTTCGGCTCTTGGCCTGGATGCGTTGGTTTTGTTCAAGACCAAAAAAATGGCTGTTTTCTTTTTCTTTGCCATGCTGTTAGGGGCTGCGTTGCAAATCACCAATTCGTACGGTGACCTGTTTATCGGCAGTTTCAAATCGATTCCCGAATATGCCGAATCGTTCGGTGTCAAACATTCGGTGATCCTGCTCTCGCTGTCGCAAATGTCTGAGACATTGTTCATTTTAACGATCCCTTTCTTCCTGAAACGTTTCGGAATCAAACAGGTGATGCTGATGAGCATGATTGCTTGGGTACTCCGTTTCGGATTTTTCGGTATTGGCAACCCCGGATCGGGACTGACACTGCTCATCCTCTCCATGATCGTTTACGGCATGGCTTTCGATTTCTTCAATATCTCCGGTTCGCTGTTTGTTGAAACCGAAGCAAAACCCGAAATCAGAGCCAGTGCACAGGGTTTGTTTATGATGATGACCAACGGTTTGGGAGCCATTATGGGAGGTTATGCCAGCGGCGCAATCGTCGATTTGTACTCCAAATATGGCGAAGGCGGTATGCTGATTAGCCGCAACTGGCCTACCATCTGGTTTATATTTGCAGGTTATGCAATGGTCATTGCGGTTTTGTTTGCGCTGTTCTTCAAGTATAAACACAAAGCACAGTCCATTTAATAAATTACACGTGAAACGTTTAGGTATAATTATCCTGCTCTGGGCGGAAATCGTTTGTTCGGTTTCCGCCTTTGCGCAAAATACAAGTCAAACATTTCGGTTTGCCCTGGTTACCGACACACATCTCAAACAAACCAATCCGCGAAACGAAGCAACTTTGCGCCAAACGGTACAGGATCTTAATAACCAGAACAATCTGGATTTTGTGATCGTGGCGGGCGACGTGGCCGATAAAGGCGACCGTCCATCGCTACTGAAAGCCAAACAGTTGCTCGACAGCCTGAAGATGCCCTATTATGCCATTCCGGGCAATCACGATACCCGCTACTGCAAAACGACGACCTCCATCTTCGACTCGGTGTTTGTTCAACACCACTTTTCGTTCACGCACAAAGGATATTTCTTTATCGGCTTCAACACCGGACAGGGCAACAGCAATAACAGAGGGCGCGTAAACCCGCAAGAACTCAACTGGATCGACAAGCAGTTATCGAAAATTCCGTCGCTGCAACCCGTAGTTGCCATTACCCATTTTCCTATCGTAACGATTCAGGTCGACGATTCGGCGCAAATCGTGAATCATCTGTTGAAATACAACACCAAAGCCATTCTTGGAGGTCATTATCACCGCAATGCCGTGTTCGACTATAACGGTGTTCCGGGCATCCTTACCCGCACACTGCAACCATCATTGGCCGGCAAAAGCGGTTATTCTGTATTCGAATTTTCGGATCAAATAAAGGTATACGAACGCAATCCCGCTACCTCTTCTGCCGTTTTATGGCTCACGCTACCCATTGGCAAAGAGACAAAAACAACGATTGAATCAAATCCGTAACTTTTTTCCTAATTATTTTCCACACCCTAACCTCTTCTGAGTTAAATTGAATTGGAAATCAACATCATTTAAATAGCTTTATTCCATTTCTTGACGCGCTTTTTTATTGTCATACCAATAAATTTCCCGAACTTTGCGCCGCAAAATATAACGCTATTTTAACCCTACATTTTTATGGCAATCTACAAACGCATATTGCTAAAAATCAGCGGTGAATCGCTGATGGGAGAAAAACAGTACGGCATCGACGAAACCCGCCTCGGCGAGTATGCTGCCCAAATTAAAGAAATTGCCGATATGGGAGTTCAGATCGGAATTGTTATCGGAGGGGGCAACATCTTCCGCGGTTTGAGCGGCGCTTCCAAAGGTTTCGACCGCGTAAAAGGCGACCAAATGGGCATGTTGGCTACCGTTATCAACAGCTTGGCGCTCAGCTCTGCACTCGAATCGTTGGGCGTAAAAACGCGCGTACTGACGGCTATCCGCATGGAGCCGATCGGCGAATTCTACAGCAAAGCGAAAGCTATTGAAAGTATGGAACGCGGCGAAGTAGCCATCTTCTCGGCCGGCACCGGCAACCCGTTCTTCACCACCGACACCGGTTCTTCACTTCGTGCCATCGAGATCGAAGCCGACGTGATGCTCAAAGGCACCCGTGTGGACGGCATCTATACCGCCGACCCTGAAAAAGATCCTACCGCCACCAAATTCGACGAAATTACCTACGACGAAATCTACATTCGTGGTCTCAAAGTGATGGATCTGACCGCAACCACCATGTGCAAAGAGAACAAAATGCCGATCTACGTCTTTGATATGGACACCGTTGGCAACCTCAAAAAGGTGATGAGCGGCGAAAAAATCGGAACTTTAGTAAAACTATAATCAAAATGCGGAAATTTGAAGATGTAAAGATTTGAGAATGAACAAACATTCCCAAATTTTCAAATCCTCAAATCCTCAAATTAAAACAATGAAAGTCTTTTCAACCATTGCCGACCTGAAAGCTGAAGTTACAGCTCAAAAAGCAGCCGGCAAAACCATCGGACTGGTTCCCACCATGGGAGCCCTCCACGCAGGACACGCTTCACTCGTGAAAAAATGTGCCGCAGAAAACGACATAGCCGTAGTTAGTGTTTTTGTAAACCCTACTCAGTTCAACGACAAAAACGACCTGAAAAATTATCCCCGTACGCTCGAAAAAGATGCCGAGTTGTTACAAAGCGTCGGATGTAACCTTATCTTTGCACCAAGCGAAGATGAAATTTACCCCGAACCCGATACCCGCGTATTCGATTTCGCACCGCTCGACAAGGTGATGGAAGGCAAGTATCGCCCGGGACATTTCAACGGAGTAGCTCAGATTGTGAGCAAGTTATTTGACATTGTGACACCCGACAGGGCCTATTTTGGAGAAAAAGACTTTCAGCAACTGGCCATTATCCGCGAGATGGTAAAACAGCTCGGTTTGTCGCTCGAAATCATTGCTTGCCCCATCGTGCGCGAAGCCGACGGCCTGGCATTGAGCAGCAGAAATGCCCGTTTAACTGATAGTCAGCGAAAAAAAGCGGTAACTATATCGAAAGTTCTATTTGAAAGTCGTAATTTTGCACCCTCAAAACCGATTGCCGAACTCACCGACTGGGTGATTGACAACGTCAACAAAGAGAGTGAGTTACGCGTCGAATATTTTGAGATCGTTGATGGCAATACCCTTCAGGCAGTTTCGGATTGGAATCAAACCGATTATATCGTAGGATGTATCACCGTATTCTGCGGCGAAGTGCGCCTCATCGACAATATTCGTTACAAGTAGTTTTATTTTATTGAATTAAGGCAAATTAATCTGTTGTTGAAAGTTGTCGGTCGACAATAATCAACACCCAACTAACCAATCATTTTCATGCAAATTGAAGTTTTAAAATCCAAGATCCACCGTGTCACTGTTACCGACGCGAATTTGAACTATATCGGCAGCATCACTCTTGACGAAGATTTAATGGATGCCGCCAATCTCATAGAGCACGAAAAAGTCAGTATTCTGAACAACAATAACGGCGCGCGCTTCGAAACGTATATTATTAAGGGAGAACGCGGTTCGGGAACCGTATGCCTGAATGGTGCCGCTGCACGTCTGGTTCAACCGGGTGATATTGTGTTGGTTGTGTCATTTGCAACGATGGATTTCGAGGAGGCAAAAACATGGAAACCGACCATCATTTTCCCCGACACGGCAACCAATAAGCTGAAATAAGTTCCGGCATTTAGTTGCCGTTTGCTGACAGAGCTCTCTGAGTCGCTTCGTACATTTTATAATTGTTTATATTCAATTGATTATGAAGAAAAAACTCATCATTTTCGGCTCTGTTTTCGGAGGATTGTTGTTGATCCTCCTTTTTTTGCCTATGGCTTTCAATGGCAAAGTAGACACTATTGTCAAATCCGAAACCAACAAAAAGCTTAATGCAACATTCAATTACAGCAAGTTAAGCATCAGCTTACTGCGTAATTTCCCAAAGGCAACCATCGAGCTCGAGGATCTTTCCATTGTGGGAGCCGGTGAGTTTGCCAAGGATACGCTGGTCTCTGCCAAATCTTTTCAGGTGGTGGTCAACCTTCTGAGCCTTTTCGGAAACAGCGGTTACGAGGTTTCCAAAGTGGTACTCGATCGCCCGGTGGTAAACGCCATTGTGGCCAAAGACGGCAAAGTGAACTGGGACATTATGAAACCCGACTCCACGGTTGCCAAAACCGATACCACACCGTCTAAATTTCACCTCAAACTGCAGAAGCTGGCCATCGACGAAGGTCGGATTACCTATAACGACCGTCAGGCAGGACAATTACTTACGCTCAACAAATTTTCGGGCACTCTCTCGGGCGATATGACCGCCGACGTCACTGACATCGAAACGCAGATGAAGGCCGAAAAAGTGAGCTTCACCATGGGTAATATCCCCTATCTGCGCGATGCCAACATCGAGTTGGAAGCCAACCTGAATGCCGATCTCAAGCACAGCAAATACACACTCAAGAAAAACAAAATTAAGGTCAATGACCTCGAAGCCAGTCTCGACGGATGGGTGGCTATGCTCCCGAAAGGCTATGGCATGGATATCAAACTCTCTACCCCATCGCTTACCTTCAAAAACATTCTTTCGCTGGTTCCGGCCATCTATGCCAACGATTTCCAATCCGTTCAGACCGATGGTAAGGTTTCGTTGGAAGGCTATGCAAAAGGCCAGTACAGCGACTCGGTAATGCCTTCATTCAAAGTCGCTTTGAATGTGATCAACGCCTGGTTCAAATACCCGAACCTCCCGAAATCGGTTACCAATATCAACTTGCAGCTTATTGCCGAAAATCCGGGCAATCGGCTCGATCAGGTGCAACTGCATGTGCCGAAATTCCATTTCGAAATGGGTGGAAATCCCTTCGATTTGAGTGGCAATTTCAGCAATCTACTCGGCAACACAGCATTTGCCATGAAAGCTGCCGGAAGGCTCGATTTGGGTGGAATTAAGGACTTCTATCCGCTCGAAGCCGGAACTGGCCTCACCGGCCTTATTACAGCCAATTTGGCCGCCTCAGGCACCATGGGACAAGTGCAAAGCGGTCAGTACGAAAACATAAATGCCAACGGGTTATTGCAAATCAACAACATGAACTACAAAGGAAAAGATATGCCGGCAGTTCATATTCCGCAGGCAAAATTGCAGTTCTCTCCCAAATATGCAGAACTGACCAACACGCAAGTAATCATCGGCAAAAGTGATATTTCGGCTAACGGAAAACTGGAAAATATCATTCCCTACGTGATGAAAAATCAGACTATAAAAGGAACACTGAATGTCTCTTCCAATAATCTGAATTTGAACGAACTGATGGCATCGTCAACCACTACAAGCAATAAATCGGTTCAGACAACCGCATTTATCGTACCGAAGAATATCGATTTCGTACTCAATGCCAAAGCAAAAAAAGTGGTCTACAACAAATTCGATATCAACAATTTGTCCGGTCAAATCATTGTGAAAGACGGTATTGCCTCGATGAAAAATGTTCAATTGGGTATGTTCGATGGAACGATCAATACCAACGGAAGTTACAGCACTGTTGACCCTAAAAAGCCTGCCGTCGATTTTGATCTGAACATTCAGACCGCTTCGTTTGCCAAAACATTTGCATCCCTCGAAATGGTGCAAAAGCTGGTTCCCATTTTTGAAAACGTAAAAGGAACCTATTCGGTGAAGATGTCACTCAAATCGTTGCTCGACGATAAAATGAATATCGACTATAATTCACTTTTTGCTAACGGATTGCTTCAATCGAACAACGTACAAGTGGGTGGTGTATCGGCACTCAATTCATTGGCTGCCGCATTGAAAAACGATAAACTCAAAAGCTTTTCTACCAAAGACCTGAAGATACCATTTACCATCGCCGAAAAATGGGTCACTGTGAAGCCGTTCGATGTGAAAGTGGCCAATTATACCCTCAATTTGGGAGGAAAAACCGGTTTGGACAAAAGCATTCTATACGATGGGAAGCTGACCCTGCCTCCGGGAACACCATCACCTTTCGGGTTGAATATCAACACAATTCCTTTCCAGATTCTGGGAACATTCAGCAATCCGAAAATTAAATTAGGTACGGCCGAACTGGGCAAATCGATTGCCAATACAGCTTTGAATGCAGCTAAAAGTGCCGTTGCTCCCAAACTGGATGCAGCAAAAGCCGATGCGCAAAAGAAAATGGATCAGATCAGAGCCGATGCCAAAGCAAAAGCCGATGCACTTTTGGAGGCTGCACAAACCCAGGCCGACAATCTCGTAAATCAGGCAAAGAATCCTTTTGCAAAAATTGCGGCTAAAAAACTTGCCGACGAAACCATGAAAAAGGCGCGACAAAAAGCAGCCGACATCATTGCGAAAGGTGATGAAGAAGCACAAAAAGTTCAGATAGCAAAATAATATTCTGCTGAAATTCAGCATTGTGATTAAAAAACGCGAAAAGAATTCCAATTATAGAAATAAATTGCGAATAATTTTTTGGTTGTTGATAAAATTTCTGTACCTTTGCGCTCCCATTCTGTGAAAGAATAAACAATAAAAAATAGAATAAGATATGGCAAAGACTTGTCAAATTACCGGAAAAAAAGCAATGACAGGAAACAACGTTTCTCACTCGAAACGTCGCACCAAACGCGTTTTTGATGTAAACCTGTTTACACGTAAGTTCTATTGGGTAGAACAAGATTGCTGGATTAGCCTGAAAGTATCGGCTGCCGGACTGCGCACGATCAATAAGGTCGGCTTAAATGCTGCTATTAAAAAAGCAGCCGTAAAAGGGTATTTATACGTATAACCAAGAGGAGGCAGACAAATGGCAAAGAAATCAAAAGAAAACAGAATCCAGGTGATTTTGGAATGTACCGAACACAAAGAAAGCGGTATGCCCGGTACATCTCGCTATATCACAACCAAAAACCGTAAAACAACAACCGGTCGTTTGGAATTGAAGAAATATAACCCCATCCTTAAAAGGGTTACAGTTCATAAAGAAATTAAATAATTACTCTATACTATGGCAAAGAAAGCGGTTGCATCATTGCAAACAGGTGAAGGTCGTGCTTATGCTAAGGTGATTAAAATGGTTAAATCGCCCAAGACAGGTGCCTATATCTTCAAAGAAGAAATCGTTCACAACGACGAAGTAAAAGCATTTTTCGCTAAATAATTTAGCGCTACATTATAACTGAAAAGAGATTGTTTCATACGAAGCAATCTCTTTTTGTTTGTTATTTACTGTTGATATACAATCAATATATAAGCCAGGCTCTCACAAACCGCACAGCCGACAACAGCAACGGAATACTCATAAACAGATAGAAAAGCGACAAATAAGGCAATGTTATCAAATGGCTTGTTCTTAACCCCACTCCACCGCTTATCATCACCACCATTATACCGTACGACCGTAAATTGAAAAATGAGAACAGGCAGGGACGCTCGATCTTCATTTCCCGAATGCGGTTGATGTGTTTGGTTGAAATACGGAGAAACATTCCCCGAAAAAATAATAAACCTCCTATAAAAGAGATAATTAATAACCACGGCCATCCTGACACAGGACTGAAATAGGCCCAACTTCGCCACAACAACATGCCTCCGGCCACCAGCCACATGCAAGCTGCCGCCAATAGTAAATTGTGTCGCGATACACGGGGAGTTATTTTATAAATGTAATGTTTCATCGTTTGCTGAATTAGGCTGCAAAAATACATCACGATTCGATTATTTCCTCTTTTTGTACCAACATTCGTAAAAAAACGTACCTTTGTGGTGTCAAATAACAGGCAACTGTTTTTCCGTAATTTATTATCATTCAATATAATGTCAGCAAATAAAACTATTGCAATCGTTGCGGGTGGAGAACAATCGGAAGTTGTTGTTTCCATCAAAAGTGCCAAAGGTATTTTCTCTTTTTTACAGGATTCGGGTTATAACCGCTACATTGCCGTAATTGAAAAAGACAATTGGCATGTGCTGCTCGAAGATGATACCACCTTACCAATTGATAAAAACGACTTTAGTTTTACGTTGAACGGACAAAAAACCACGTTCGACTGCGCCTACATCACCATTCATGGCATTCCCGGCGAAGATGGCCGTCTGCAGGGCTATTTTGAAATGATCGGTATGCCCTACACCTCTTGCAACGTTCTGGCCTCTGCCATCACCTACAACAAATACGTTTGCAACACGTATCTGAAGAGTTTCGGAGTAAATGTGGCACCATCCATCCGCTTACGAAAAAACGATGCGATTACCGCCACTGAGGTGGTTGAAAAGGTGGGTTTACCCTGCTTTGTGAAGCCCAATCTCGGCGGATCCAGCTTCGGGGTTACCAAAGTAAAAGCCGCCGAAGAGGTAGAACCTGCCATTGCAAAAGCTTTTGCCGAAGCTCAGGAGGTTATCATCGAAAGTTTTATGCAGGGGACGGAAATTACCAATGGCATTTTCAAAACGGAGAAACATCAGGTAGTTCTTCCTATCACAGAGGTAGTTCCTGCCAACGAATTTTTCGATTTTGCGGCCAAATACAAAGGCGAATCGCAGGAAATTACACCGGCTCGTCTTTCCGCAAAACTTACCTCCAAAGTCCAGAAAACAACGGCATTTATCTATAACACACTGGGATGCAATGGAATTGTGCGCATCGATTACATTATCACCAAGGGCGATAAAATTAATTTGCTGGAAGTAAATACCACTCCGGGAATGACTCCTACCAGCTTTATTCCGCAACAAATTCCTCATGCAGGACTGGTTATCGGTGAGGTTATTTCGGAAATTATTGAAGATGCTATTGCCCGCAAAAAGGCTTAAAAACTGCTTTATGACTTTCAAAATAAAATCACTCGATACGATTCGTGACACCGCCCGCGAATTTATCAACAACATGGGCGAACGGACGGTTTTTGCCTTCTACGGAGCCATGGGAGCCGGCAAAACTACATTCGTAAAAGCAGTATGTGAAGAGCTGGGCGTGAAAGATGTGGTAAACAGCCCCACATTTGCCATTATAAACGAATATGAGGTGAACGGTAAGGCTCCTATCTTTCACTTCGATTTTTACCGTATAAACAAGCCTGAGGAGGCTTTCGACTTCGGGTACGAAGACTATTTCTATAGCGGAAGCATCTGTTTCATCGAATGGCCCGAAAAAATAGAGGCGCTTTTACCCGAAAATTGTGTGAAAGTAACGATAGAAGAACTGGCCGACGGAAGCCGCGAAATTGAAGTGGAATAAATCAGCTCTGCTTCAATTCATACGTTTTACGGTACAAAAACCTGCCAAAATCTTCCGGTTTGGGGTACAACTTTTGCTCCTCCACGCTGATGGGTTCTCCAATGCGTAAACGAATCTTTTTCCCCCGTTTGTTTTTCACTTCCGCAGGAATCAGCGCTGTGCGAAGAATGGGATGTATCAGCCCAACCAATAAAAATTTCCAGCTGTTGTGTCCTTCAAAATAGACCGGAATAATTGGTACTTGCGACTTTTGAATCAGCTTTACAGTCGGTAACTGCCACTCTCTGTCCGCGATTCTGAACCATTTTACAATTTTGGAAACCTGACCGGAAGGGAAAAAGAAGAGAGGATGCCCCTCTTTCAAATGATTTTTGGCAATACGCAATCCCGGAAGACTGGAACGATTACTGGTCGACTTTTCAAAAGGATTTACAGGAATAAAATGATGAGCGATGGGTTCTATTTTGCTCAGAAGAAAGTTGGTAATACCCCGAATATCCGGACGAACAGTTGCTATGGTTCGCACCAAAGACATGCCATCGAAGGTTCCGTAAGGGTGATTGGATACTGTTACAAATGTTTTATTTTCAGAAAAATAACATATGGCTTCCGGATTATCAACAACCGTTTCGACTCCGAAAAATTTATAAATTTCATCTATAAATTCCAGGCTATCCGAAGAATTGGCTTTCGCGACTACATACGATTCGTGAATCTTGTCCAAACCCAGTATACGATATGCTGTGCGACCAACATGTTTTCCCAATTTCGACCGAAAAAAGGAATTCAAATTACAAAATTCTTCTAAACTAATCACCCCTTCTCCTGCTTAAAATATACGATTACTCGCTATCTTCTCCGAAGGTTGACAATTGACGGCGAAAAATTTCTTCGAGTGAAAGCTGAAAAGTTTCGGTATTGGCCACACCCGGAATGGTTGCCAGTTTATCCAAAAGCAATTTCAAAAGATGGCGGTTATCTTTGGCATATATTTTAATAAACATGGCATATTTGCCGGTAGTGTAATGGCATTCCACCACTTCCGGTATCTGCTTGATATGATCGACAACCGATTGAAATTCTACATTGTTTTTCAACACAATTCCAATGTAGGCACAAGTCTGATACCCTACTTTGTATTGATCTATAACAAATTCCGAATTCCGTATTACTCCCTGATTAACAAGTTTTTGTACACGTTGATGAATGGCAGCACCGGACACATTGCACTCTCTTGCAATTTCCAAGAAAGGTGTCCTTGCGTTTTGAGAAATGTACTGTAATATTTTACGATCCAGCTTATCCAATGTATGTGCCATATTGCTATATTTAATTTGAGTGCAAATATAATGTTAATATTGAAACTTAGCAAATTATGTGGTCATATAAGTTTCAAAATGAAGTTATCGACAATTGTTTTACATCAGGTTGTTAGTAAAATTGTGGATAACTTGTGATTTGTTTTTTACAACAAATCGTATTTATCTCTTGCTTTTCACATAAAAAGATTCTGTTATTCAAACCCTCCAAAATATCAAATCCCTTTCTGCTTTTTTATACAACCGGCATCAACTACTTTTTACACACTAAAAATACAAGACGCATCAAAAACTTGCTAACTTTGCACTTTATGAACAATATGTTGATAACTCATCTATCTTCGGTTAAAATAAGCAATTTAGAATAATAATAAATTGTTCATTTCTCTCCCGGTTTATTTAAAAATGAGAAATCAAAGATACTAATCAAAAAGTTATCCGTATTATCAACATTCAATAATCATCATCTTTCTAAGTTTTTAAATTGAAAAAAAAATATGAATATAAAAGAATCTTGGTTGAAAAGTGGATTTGCCAATGAGAAGGTTCCGGACAATATAGATCTTGTAGCCGAAATTAAACGGCTGAAAAAAGAAAAAAATGCCGTGATAATGGCTCACTACTACCAAACAGGTGATATACAGGATATTGCTGATGTAGTAGGCGATAGTTTGGCTTTAGCTCAATGGGCTACCAAAGTGGAAGCTGGCGTGATTGTGATGTGTGGTGTCCATTTCATGGGTGAAACGGTAAAAATTTTAAGCCCCGATAAAAAGGTTTTGATCCCTGATTTGAATGCCGGTTGTTCGTTGGCCGAAAGCTGTCCGGCGGATAAATTTGAAGCATTTGTAAAGGCTCATCCCGATCATACGGTTATTTCGTATGTAAATACTACTGCAGCTGTAAAAACGTTGACGGATGTAGTGGTAACGTCGAGTAATGCCCGAAAAATAGTAGACAGTTTTCCAAAAGATGCCAAATTAATTTTCGGACCGGATCGGAATTTGGGTAATTACATAAACAGTGTAACCGGTCGTTCGATGCTTTTGTGGGATGGTGCTTGCCATGTACACGAACAATTTTCGTTGGAAAAAATATTGGCTATAAAGAAAGAACATCCGGATGCTTTGATTTTAGCACATCCTGAATGTCAAAGTGTTGTATTAAAAGTGGCCGATGAAATAGGATCTACTTTAGCTTTACTGAACTTTACCAAAACATCGGATGCCAACGAATTTATTGTGGCTACAGAGAGTGGTATTATTCATGAAATGAAAAAATGCAATCCGGATAAAACATTTATTCCGGCTCCTCCCATCGATAGTACCTGTGGTTGTAACGATTGTAATTTTATGAAGCTCAATACCATGCAAAAAGTATATAATTGCCTGAAATTTGAATTTCCGGAAATTACCATCGAAGAGTCAATACGCGTGAAAGCTGAAAAACCAATCAGAAGAATGTTAGAATTAAGCTGATTAATAGTTATTTATAAATGAAATACTATTATATACTTTTTATTTTTCTTGCATCGTATGGTGTAAGGGTTTCAGCTCAAACTCTTGAAACAAAGTGGTTACATTCAATAAGTAGTGAATCAAGTAGTTTTTTAAATAATTCAAGCAAAACAATATCTAATACTACTTCATATATTGCTGTAGGATTGCCAGTTATATTACTTGCTGAAGGTTATTTATCGGATGATGAAAAAACAGTTGAAAATGGGTGGTACGTAGTTTCTTCGTTAGCAGTTTCAAGTGTATTTACATTGGCCTTAAAGTATGGCATCAATCGTCAACGTCCGTATGAAACTTATCCCGGATATATTATTCCAAAAGGGAGTGAAGGAAGCCCATCATTTCCTTCGGGACATACTTCAATGGCTTTTTCATTAGCTACCTCTTTGAGTATCAGTTATCCAAAATGGTATGTGATTGCTCCTTCCATGTTGTGGGCTACTTCTGTGGCCTATTCACGAATGAATCTGGGGGTTCATTATCCTTCGGATGTAGCGGCAGGAGCTGTTTTGGGGGCCGGTAGTGCCTGGTTGACGTATAAGATGAATCAGTGGTTGCATCAACCAATAAAACGCGTTACAAAGCGTTCTATGGAGTGGCTCCATTAAAATTGAACTTGATTTACTTTCAAATTGAGATTTCCGGATAGCTGTCCGCTGATGACAATTGCTGTAGGGGTGATTGTTATTGCATCAAAGCTGTTTTTTTCCAGCTGCCCATTCAGCGATATTCCCTTTATTAGTTCATAGTTGGCAAGCATGGCATTGCTTGATTTGACTATATCACCAATTTGATCTTTCATGGAGATGGTGAGATAGGGTTCTACCATTTTCAAAAATTTATTGTGCATCAGCCAGTTGGCACTTTTTACCAAAACATTCTTTGTTTTCATGTCGAAATCGAAGTTGGTGATGCTCAGGGTCTGGTTTGCATTGTTGAAAACAGGCTTTCCAACGCAATAAATAGTTCCGTTTATACTTCCCGACAGATGTGTTTCTATAACCAACAAGCCGTTGTGTCCGTAAAATTTGACTTTATCGATGGTAATATGCTTATTTCCTTGTCGAAAAGTTTTTCCGATGATCTGTTTAGATGAAATTTCCGTTAGTTTTTTATAGTCCAGATTGGCACTAAACAGAATATTGAAATCGGGTTTTATTTCAGAAACATATTGATAATCAGGTAAAATAATTTGATTATTGCTATTTATCTGATTGCCTACCGAAGTTTCTATCAAAGCATTAATGCCCAGATTGAAATTAATATGGTTCCCGGCAGAAACCATGGGGGTGGAAAGAATACTTTTAGGGGTTACTTTCAGCCAAACATTGTATTCTTTGTTTATTTGAATCGGCTTTTGAGCAATCGACCATGTTTTGGTCATGGCCTGCCGAATGTTCATGCTTTTTTCAATGGCTTCGTCTATCGATTTATCTATTTTTTTCTGTAACGATTTAAGAATGATATTTGATATAAAAGTGATGGGCATTTCGGTACCTGCAACTTTGACAGTAGGTTTTTGAGTCCAGGTATAGTCATTAATTTTGGTAGAGGTAATGACGCTCCAGTCGTTTTGAATGTGATAATCGATGCTTACATCCAACGTAATGGCTCCGTTGGCTTCATAATTTTGCTGGAAGGTAGCGCCTAATATTTTTTTTCTGAAACCGGTTTCGACCCATATTTTGAGTGGCATTATGCAATTGATATGGCTTCCGTTGAGTGAAAAGCGCAAATCCTGTTGTTTCCACACTTTCAGTTTCAAATTGTCATCTACCAAAGAGGTGTCGTTGTATATAATGTCTTTGAAGTGGTTGTTGATGCTCTTTTCAATATCTTCCATATTGATATCCAATGCAATATCAATGGTAGATATTTTTTTTTCAATGGAAGGAGCGATGTAACTTTCAGCCGGTTTTTCGACTGAAATTTTAGAACCTGCACATGCTGTCAGTACTATGGCAGCTACCAGAAAAAAATACTTGTAGCGCTTCATTTATCGGATGATTATTCTTTCTTGTTGTCTTCCCATTTGAAAAATTTGTCGTTACGTCGTACCTTATCGTTAACGGCAATAGAGAAAAATTCTCCCTTTTTGGCTTCCTCTACCGGTTTTAGATCTACACGGATTTCAGACAATGTATCTTCATAGCAACCCGTTGTGGGGCCGGTTATGAAGATTTCATCTCCTATTTTTACCGATTGTGTCTCTATCAGGCATTCGGCAACACCGATGTTGGCAAAATAGTTAGTCACCTTGCCCACGTAAATTTTCTTTTTGGTTGCTTCCGAGCCATAATTTTTGCTCCATTCGCCCAGACGTTGCCCCAGATAGTATCCATCCCAGAAACCACGGTTAAATACCTTTTTCAACCGTTCGTCCCACGCCGCAATCTTTTCATCGGTGAAACTATTGTCCAGATAAGCCTGAATAGCCTGTTTGTAACATTCCACCACCGTTCTCACATATTCGGCGCTGCGGGCACGTCCTTCTATTTTGAAAACGCGTACACCCGAATCGATCATTTTATTCAGGAAATGGATGGTTTTCAAATCTTTTGGAGACATAATGTACTGGTTTTCAATGTCCAGTTCAATGTCCGATTCTTTATCTTTTACCGTATATCCACGACGGCAAACCTGCATGCACGCGCCCCGGTTGGCCGACGCGTTCATTTCGTGCAGACTCAGGTAACACTTACCCGAAACAGCCATGCAAAGTGCTCCGTGACAGAACATTTCGATGCGTACCAATTCTCCTTTTGTGCCGCAAATATTTTCATTCACTATTTTTTCGTGGATGGCTTTCACCTGATCCATATTCAGTTCGCGGGCCAGTACCACCACATCGGCAAACTGAGCGTAAAAACGTAAAGCTTCCGTATTGGAGATATTCAACTGTGTGGAAAGATGCACCTCTACCCCTACCTGATTGGCATAAGTCATAGCTGCCACATCGGATGCAATAATGGCCGATACACCTGCTTCTTTGGCAGTATCCACTATTTCGCGCATCAGTTGAAGATCTTCATCGTACAGTATTGTATTGAGAGTCAGGTAGCTTTTTACGTTGTTTTTTTGGCAGGTAGCTACAATCTCTTTGAGATCTTCGGTGGTAAAATTGTTGGATGAACGCGAACGCATGTTCAGCTTTTCGATGCCAAAATAGACAGCATCGGCTCCTCCCTGAATGGCTGCCGTGAGCGATTCCCACGAACCGGCAGGTGCCATTACTTCAAAATCGGAAATATTTAATTTATTGTCAATCACTAAGTAATACTATTTTTAATTTAGAAATCAGATAATCATGCCGCTTCCCAGACAGAGTTGCGCATCGTTGTCGTAAATAACGCCAAATTGTCCCGAAGCTATACCCTGAATTTTGTTTTCAGAGTAAATGCGGTAGATATCGTTTATTTTAACCAGTTTACCTTTCGTAAATTCGGGAGTGTGACGAATTTTGAAATTGATCTCTTTTTCGCCTTCGAAATCACCCCACCAGTCTTCGGTAATAAACTGGAAACCCTGCAAATTGATTACTTTACCATATTGTGTGTCAGGATCATATCCGTTTGAAACGTAAACTACATTTTCTTCCACGTTCTTTTTTACCACAAACCAGGGTCCCCCACCCAATCGTAAACCACGGCGTTGGCCGATGGTGTGAAACCAGTAACCTTTGTGCGTGCCCAGAATTTTTCCGGTTTCCAGTTCAACGATTTTTCCCTCTTTTTCGCCAAGGTAACGACGAATAAAATCGTTGTAATTGATTTTTCCCAGAAAGCAGATCCCCTGGCTATCTTTGCGATCGGCACTCGGAAGTTTGGCATCTGCGGCAATTTGGCGTACTTCGCTTTTTTGCAAATGGCCGATAGGAAACATCAGTTTACTAACCTGCAGGTAATCAATTTGTCCCAAAAAATAGGTCTGATCTTTCACATGATCGGCAGCGGTCGCAAGATAGGTTTTCCCATCGATTTCGGCCGTACGGGCATAATGTCCGGTGGCCGTTTTGTCGAACTCTTTTCCCCATTTTTGCTCAAAGCAACCGAATTTAATCAGCTTGTTGCACATCATGTCGGGATTGGGAGTCAAACCGCGTTTTACGGCTTCGATGGTATAGCTCACCACGTTTTCCCAATACTCTTCGTGAAGCGAAACTTCTTCGAATTTGCAGCCATATTTTTTGGCAATGTATGTAGTAATTTCAATGTCTTCTTCCGATGGGCAATCGATGAATCCATCTTCTTCTTCCATTCCGATGCGGATGTAAAAAATGGTGGGATCATAGCCCGATTCTTTGAGCAGATGTACCATCACGGAACTATCCACTCCTCCTGAAACTAACGCGGCAATGTTCATTCTTTAATTCTAAAAATATTATAATGTGTTGAATATTAATTGTTTGTTTTCTTTATTGCTTCAAAGAAAACACGTTGCAAAAATACTCAAAAAATGCGGTATGTCAGCTATTTTTTACTGGTATACAATTTGTTGTATTAGATTTGTTTTGATGTATCTTTGTAGCAAATAGGAAGTCAAAATTAATTCGGACAAAAATAAATTTTTATCGTATGAAAAAAAGTTTGATTATTTTGGTGGCAGTTGTAGGCGTAATTGCCATATTCATTTTTTGGGGTATAGGAAAATACAATGGTTTTGTATCTCAGGAAGAAGGTGTTAAAGCTCAGTGGTCGAATGTGGAAAACGTGTATCAGCGTCGTGCCGACCTGATTCCGAACCTGGTAGCAACCGTGAAGGGTTATGCCACACACGAAGAAAAAACCCTGACCGAAGTGATAGAAGCGCGTGCGAAAGCAACTTCGGTAACTATTGATCCGACAAAGCTGAATGCAAGCAATATTGCTGCTTTTCAGAAGGCTCAGGACGGTCTTTCAGGTGCTTTATCGCGCTTGATGGTAAGTGTGGAACAATATCCTAACCTGAAAGCGAACGAAAACTTCCTGGCTTTGCAGTCGCAACTGGAAGGAACAGAAAACCGTATTGCGGTAGAGCGTCGTAAATACAACGAAACTGCTCAGGCATTTAATGCTTCTATTCGTAAGTTTCCCGCTAACATAATTGCCGGAATGGGTAGTTTTGAACAAAAAGGATACTTCAAAGCTTCTGAAGGTGCAGAGAAAGCCCCTCAGGTTAAATTCTAAATACGTTTCCGGACACATAAATTCCTGTTTTTGGTATTTGTGTGTCCTTGTTTTTACTTATAAATTAATTATTTATGGATGTAACCGATTTTTTTTCTCTTCAACAACAGGGAGAGATAATGGATGCAATTGCCGAAGCGGAGAAAAATACATCCGGCGAAATACGTGTTCATCTCGAAAATTATTGCTTTGGGAATACGTTGAAACGTGCTACTAAAATCTTCAAAAAACTTGGAATGGCTAACACGGCACAACATAATGGTGTGTTGTTTTATCTGGCTGTAAAAAGTAGAAAACTGGCCATTGTGGGCGATAGCGCTATTCATGAACATGTGAAGCAGCAATTTTGGGATGAACTGAGATCGGGTATGTTGGATATGTTTGCAGAAGATCACTACAAAGAAGGATTAGTGTCTGGAATTCTTTCTGCCGGTCAGAAGCTAAAAGAACATTTTCCATACCAAAGTGATGATGTGAACGAATTACCGGACGAAATTTCATTTGGAAAACATTGATAATGAAAAACATAAAATATACTTTGATTTTATTGTTATTGGTTGTTTCCGGTAACATTTTTTCCCAGGATTTTCCGAAACGTCCCGATCCTCCCCGTTTGGTAAACGATTTGGCTAATCTTTTTTCGCCCGAACAAGCCGATGCCCTTGAACGAAAACTGGTTGCGTATAATGATTCTACTTCCACACAAATTGCTGTTGTAACTATCAGTGATATAAAAGGATATGATATAACAGATTTTACCGATTGGTTGGCTATGGACTGGAAGGTAGGGCAAAAAGGGATTAACAACGGTTTGATGATTCTGATTGTTCCTAAACAGGCGAATGGTGAACGCGGGCATGTGCGGATTTCTGTGGGTTATGGTTTGGAAGAGCACATTACCGACGCTGTTTCGAGTAAAATCATCAACGATGTGATGATTCCGGAATTCAGAAATAATAATATTTACGGTGGTATAAATAAGGGAGTTGATGTTGTTATCGGAATTTGTTCCGGTACATTCAAAGCCGATCAGATTAAGAAAAAAGAGAAAAACAACTCTTGGATATTCTTTCTGATTCCACTCTTTATTTTGTTTATCATCGGTTTTATTCGTCGTAACCGCTACAACAGTTATGGAACCAGCAGTTCCGGAAGCGGAGCGCCATTTATCTTTTTCCCCGGACTTGGAGGGGGCGGCGGCGGTTTCGGAAACAGCGGAGGGTCCGATTTTGGAGACTTCGGTGGTTTCGGCGGCGGTGATTTTGGCGGCGGCGGTGCCAGCGGTAGCTGGTAATTAGATAATAGAATAAAGAGCAAAGAATAAAGATGTGTTTGCCATGTCTTTGTTCTTTGCTCTTTTATCTTTGTTCTTTATGATTTAATATCCGGCTATTTTCAAAAAGTTGCGGAATAGTTGTTTGCCCGTAAACATATATTCTTCAAAGAAGGAGCAAAAATCTTCCACACATTTCTCCTGATCTATCGCTTTCAGATCTTCCACTTCATCCATCCACTTTACAAACATTTCGCGGGTCAGTTCAAAATGGCACTGAATGCCGTAGCTTTTATCGGCAACTTTCATAATTTGATTGCGGCAAATCTTTCCGGTTCCCAAAAGGGTCATTAAATCAGTAGGTTCTACGGTTTCTCCATGTAGTTGAAATACCGGAAAATTGTCTCCAAGATTTTCAAAAAGCGGATCGTTTTTGCCCGCTTCGGTCAGTTCTATGCGGAACAGTTCGCCGTCGGGTCCGCGAAAGCCGGTCTCTTTTACGGGGCTTTTTACCACCTTCCCACCGGCCGATTTTACCAAAGTCTGTAGTCCCAGACAAATTCCCAGGGATGGAATTCCTGCTTTCAGCGACTCCTGAATGCGGGTGATTTCAGTCGTCATCTTTTCCGTCGTGTCATTGGCACTGTCCGGACCACCAAGCACGATCAGTGCACCGTAATCGAGTGGGGAAGGGAAGGGCATCCCGGCGGCAAGATCGATTTCATCGGCAGAAATGTTCATTTCGCGGAGTACCTCGTAAAGCAACCCACCACCTTCGCTGCTTTCGTTTCTGATAATTAATATTTTCTTCATATGGTTTATTTTCAATTATTTGTAGTGTAAAAATTTTCTACTTCAGCTATTTTTTCCTGTTTTTCGGCTTCAGACAGAAAGCTGGCTGCAAACGAATTTTTGGCTAACAGGGTAATCTCTTCTTTGGAAAGACCCAGAGCGTCGGTCATTACGATGAAATTTGCGTTGAGATAGCCGCCGAAGTAGGCCGGATCGTCCGAGTTGACTGTGGCCATCATACCGAGTTCCAGCATCTTTTTAAGCGGATGTAAATCAGCCGATTTTACCACCTGTAATTTGAGATTGGAAAGCGGACAAACCGTCAGAGCCAATCCTCTGTCAATAATCTCTTTGATCAGATTCAGGTCGTCAAGCGATCGGTTTCCGTGGTCGATACGGTCAATTTTCAAAACATCTATAGCCTCCTTCACATATTCGGCATTGCCCTCTTCGCCGGCATGAGCAACGGTAAGAAAACCCTTTTCAGCGGCTTTTTCGAACACTTTTTGAAATTTTGAAGGCGGATTTCCCACTTCTGACGAATCCAGACCCACTGCCGCGATCCACTCTTTGTAGGGAAGAGCCTCCCCGAGTGTTTTTAAGGCCGATTCTTCGCTTAAGTGACGCAGAAAGCATAAGATTAGCCTCGAAGTAACTCCAAGCCTTTTTTCGCCCTCTAAAAGAGCTTTGTGGATACCTGTGATTACCGTATTGAAGGCAATTCCACGCTCTGTGTGTGTTTGTGGGTCGAAAAAAATTTCGGTATGAACTATATTCTCTTCTTTTGCTTTCAGAAGATACGCCATTGTCAGGTCGTAAAAATCCTGTTCTTTTTGCAAAACGGCAGCTCCGGCATAATAGATATTCAGAAAATCCTGCAAATTGCCGAACTGATAGGCTTTGCGCACCTCTTCTACGGACGAATAGGGAATAGCAACTTTATTTCGTTGGGCTATTTCAAACATCAGTTCCGGTTCGAATGTCCCCTCGATGTGAAGGTGAAGCTCGGCTTTCGGTATTTGACGGATGAAATCGTGTATGGACAGATTACTCATAATCAGTAATTATTTAGGAGTTATTTATCTTGAGGATTTATTGAGTGCAAAAGTACGACAATTTGACAAGTGATTGCAAGTGCGATTTCTTGTTAAATCTAAATTATGGATTCTCTGTTTTCTGTTTTTTAGCGAAAGAGAAATTAGCCGTATCTTTGCATCTCTTTTATTTTTCAACTGAAATCGATTGTAATATGCAGATAGGCAACATTATATTTCCCGAATATCCCTTGTTTTTAGCTCCGATGGAGGACGTAACCGATCCGGCTTTCCGCTTGCTTTGTAAGCAGTTTGGTGCCGATTTGGTCTATACCGAATTTATTTCGGCCGACGCGTTGATCCGGAATGTGAAGCGGACGGAACAGAAGTTGACCATTTTTGAAGGCGAACGTCCGGTTGCCATTCAGTTGTATGGGCGTGAACCCGAAGCCATGGCCGAGGCTGCCAAAATTGCTGAAACTGCCAATCCGGAGATCATCGATCTGAACTTCGGTTGCCCGGTGAAGAAGGTGGCCGGTAAAGGTGCCGGATCCGGTCTTTTGCGCGACATTCCGAAGTTACTTTCTATTACAAAGGAGGTTGTGAAATCGGTGAATGTGCCGGTGACGGCAAAAACCCGTTTGGGTTGGGACGATAATTCAAAAATAATTGTCGATTTGGCCGAACAGTTGCAGGATTGTGGCATTGCTGCGTTAGCTATTCACGGGCGTACGCGGGCTCAGATGTATACCGGCGATGCCGACTGGACGTTGATTGGCGAAGTAAAAAATAATCCCCGGATGAAGATTCCCATTATCGGTAACGGAGATGTCACAACTCCGGAAAGGGCGAAGGAGTGCTTTGACAGGTATGGGGTGGATGCGGTGATGATAGGGCGTGGTTCTATTGGAAAACCCTGGATCTTCAAAGAGGTGAAGCACTATTTGCAGACCGGTGAACTTCTTTCGCCGATGTCAGTTGCTGATCAGTTTGAAATTGTGAAAAAGCAGATATTAAGCAGTATTGAGTGGTTGGACGAACGGAGAGGGATTGTTCATACGCGTCGTCATCTGGCCAATACACCTCTATTCAAGGGGATTCCGCACTTCAGAGACACTCGTATTGCGATGTTACGTGCCGATAATCTGACAGACCTTTTTGCAATATTAGACAACGTACAAACTACTTATTTCGGTGATGCCGAATGATTATTTCATCAGCATTCCCTGAGCATACATCCACAACACGTAGCGCGAAAATTTACCGATGGTCATGGCAATTGCTGTGCCCAGAAAGTTGCACCGGAAATATCCGCATGCTACCACAATTACGTCGCCGATTCCGGGAACGAAAGAGAAAAACCCCAACCAATCACCCCGGTTTTGCATTCGTTTTTCAAATTTTTCTATCTTCTCTTTCTTGATTTTGAAGAACTTTTCTATCCATTCGATTTTACCCATTCGTCCTATCCAGTACGATGTTATACCTCCGAGTGTATTGCCCACGGTGGCTACGGCTACGCATGTCCACATATCCAGTCCGGCATAGATTAGCGCGGCAAAAACCACTTCCGATCCGAGTGGAAGTATGGTTGCTGCCAGAAACGCAGCCAGAAAAAGGCCGATGTAGCCAAATTCAGCGAAGTGTTCCACTTAGTCCGAGTATTAGGGTTACAATCTGAAAAATCAGTAAGACGAGAAAGAAAATCGTGTTTTTTCTGGAGCTGCGGGTTGAAAAGAAAATGGAGAAAATAAGGCCGCAAATCATTAAAAATGAAGGTAATAATTCACTAATTCTTCCCATTTTTACCCAAAGGATAATAAGCATACCTGCATATATCCATACCAATACCTGAAAATTCCTTCGTTCGACTATGCTTGAGTTGAACCGATTTTGAGAACAACCGATGATGGCAATGAAAGAGATGATTGTAAATATTCCTTCAATGACAATCAGCGCAATATTGGATGTCCAACCGCTAAAATTGAAAACAATATTGCTCATAAAGTAGTTGAGCTGGTTGTCGAGTTGACCGAGCCAAAAACTAATTCCGAAAACTAAGATAGCTGGGGTGAAGATGCCCAGAAGCGTGGCCAAAAACAGGCGGATATTCAGGTTGTTGACGATATTTAAAATGATAAATAAGAACGGGATAAGAAAGATAAAGTCGAAACAGAAAAAATATCCAAGCGACAAAAACAGACCTGCATTATACGACGCTTGCAGGGGTAGATTTTTATGATAGGTGGAGAATACCTGCCACAGGCACATCATCAGCAGGGATGCTGCGATGAGACCATTAGTAAGATAATGAAAGTGAAAATAAGATCCTGACAATAAGATAAAAAACAGAAACGGTAGGAATGTTCGCTGTTGGAGAAACGTATATTTTTCCAGAAATTTGAATGAAAAATAGGCAATGCCGAGATTCAGTAAAAGGCCAAGCCATGCCGAATATGCAGGAATGATTGTGGTATTGAAAAGGTAGAGTAGGGGAGTGCTTTCTGCCGGGAGAATAAACTCCTTCATCCATAACAATCCCGCCACGACAAGCGACAGGGAAAAATTTACGACATTAGGGTGTATCAGCTCTTTAATGCGAACGTTCATATTCAATACATTAATATTCAGGGCAAAGAAACACTTTGCCCTGAACAGTTTTTATTTCAATCCTTTGCTTTTTAGGAGGGCATCGGAAGTTGGTTCGTGTCCGCGGAATTTCACATAAAATTTCATAGGATCGTCGCTGTTCCCTCTTTCGAGAATGTTTTCGCGGAAAGAGGTGGATGTTGCGGGATCAAAGATACCTTTTTCTTTGAACAATTCGAATGCATCTTTTTCAAATACGGATGCCCATTGGTAGCTGTAGTAGCCGGCCGAATATCCGTCGTTGAAGATGTGTTTGAAGTATGTAGAACGATAGCGCGGCAGGATTTCCGGGATCAGGCCTATTTTGTCCATCTGCTCTTTCTCGAATTTGTCAACATCGATACCATCGACGCTGGTTAATTCGTGCCATTTCATATCTAAGATCGATGCGGCCACCAGCTCTGTCATTTCAAATCCCTGATTGAAGTAGGTGGAATTCTGAATCTTTTTCATCAATGGTTGAGGCATTAATTCGCCTGTTTTATAATGGAATGCGTATAATTTCATTACCTCAGGCTGAAAAGCAAAGTTTTCCATAAACTGTGACGGACATTCTACAAAATCGCGGGGAACATTGGTGCCACTGACACTCGGGTAGGTGCATTGCGACAGCAACCCGTGAAGTGCGTGTCCGAATTCGTGGAAAAGCGTGCCCACATCGTCCATACTCAGAAGCGAGGGAGTGGTGGCGGTAGGCTTGGCCAAATTACCCACATTGACAATGACCGGGCGAACCATCACCCCTTTTTCGATGTATTGATCGCGGATATTATTCATCCAGGCTCCAACCGTTTTGCTTGCCCGCGGGAAATAGTCGGTATAGAGAATTCCAATCAGTTTGCCATCGGCATCGGAAACTTTAAAAGCTTCAACATCAGGATGGTATACGGGTAAATTATTGAGTTTCTCAAAGTTGAGTCCGTACAATTTGTTTGCAACCTCAAACACACCTTTTCGTACGTTTTCAAGTTTGAAGTAGGGCTTTAATTCGTCTTCATTCAAATCGTATTTAGCTTTACGTACTTTTTCGGCGTAGTACCACCAGTCCCACATGGCCAGTTTGAAACCTCCGTTTTCGGCATCGATTATTGCCTGCATCTCTTTCACCTCTTCTTTGGCTTTAGCGACTGCCGGTCTCCATATCGATTGGAGTAGTGTATCGACTCTTGCCGGGGTCTTAGCCATCGTGTTATCAAGTATGTAGTCGGCCGGAGTTTTAAATCCAAGCAAATTGGCCAGGGCAATGCGGTTTTTCATGATATCGAGGATAACCTGTTTATTATCTGTGGCATTCCCGTAATCGCCTCTCATCCAATATCCTTTGTATAATTTTTCGCGCAAATCGCGTCTTGTGCTGTAGGTCAGAAAAGGAATCCAGCTTGTTTTTGAGGGGGTGAAAATCCATTTCCCGGGCATGTTGGCCGCTTTGGCTTCATCTGCCGCTGCTGTTTTTACACTCTCGGGCAGGCCGGCAAGATCTTCGGCTTTATCAATAATCAGTTTGAAATTGTTGGTTTCGGTAAGAAGGTTATTCCCGAATTTTAGCTCCAGCATCGCCAGGTTCTTGTTGATCTCTCTCAGCTGTTGTTTTTGTGCTGCATTCAGCGAGGCTCCTTTGTGAACAAATTTTTTATACTGTTCTTCAATTACCCTGCGTTGCTCTGCGGTAAGTTTGATTTTAGCCCGGTTATTGTACAGCGTTGCGATGCGTTTGAATAATTTTTCATTCAGCAAAATATTGTCCGAATGCTCTGTCAGCATCGGAGTCACTTTTTCTGCAATTGATTGCATTTCAGCGCTGTGCATCGATTCTTCCAGATTGAAAAATACCATTGATACCCGGGTCAAAAGTTTACCGGAATATTCCATGGCAGCCATGGTGTTGGCAAAGGTTGCCGGAGCCGGATTATTGGCAATGGCATCTATCTCCTTTTGGTGTTGTTTAATACCTTCTGTAAAGGCCGGAAGATAGTGTTCGGTTTTTATTTTATCGAATGGAGGAACGCCATAGGGGGTTCGATAGGGGGTGAAAAAAGGATTGTTTTCTCCTTTTGATACGCTGGTGGTAAGCATAATAAGAGAAATTAGTGTTAGAAATATTGTCTTCATTTTTTTTGATTGTTACTGAAATATGGATCAGGTAAATGATGCGTTCTTGTCTAAAATATTTATTATATGCAATTTATCTGTTTTAATTTGTTCTTTCAGGGCGTGTATGTCCGGAAATTTTCTTTCGTCTCTCACCTTCTTTACAATTTCAAGTGTGATATGTTCGCCGTAGATATCCTGATCGAAATCGATAATGTTAACTTCAATCGTCGCTTTTTGGTTTTCGGGAACTAATGTGGGACGCAATCCGATATTGAGCATCCCCTTATAGCGGTCATCATCAATCAGTACCCAGCAGGCATAGACACCCAACTGAGGTAATTTTTTTTCGGTGCTTGAAACGTAAATGTTCGCCGTGGGAAATCCGATGGTTCGGCCTATTTGTTCTCCTGCAACGACCTTACCATCAATTTTATAGGTTGATCCAAGCAGTTGATTTGCAATAGAGATGTCGCCTTCATCCATTAAGCGCCTTATTTCGGACGAACTAACCTGCTTCCCTTTGTAGAGGAACTCTTCGGCTTTCTGAACGAGCAAGCCAGCCTCATGTCCATACATTACATATTGTTCAAAACCATCCACTCTTCCTTTGCCAATTCTGTTGTCATAGCCGGTGAGCAGTACTTTTGAATGTAATTTATTCGATAAAAGGTCTTTAATAAATTCTTCCGCCGTCAGATTCTGAATTTCGGGAGTAAAATCAAGTAGTATGCAGTAGTCAAGGCCCGTTTGTGACAGCAATGCCATTTTTTCTTCACAGGTTGTCAGCAGTTCGGGCACAAACTCGCTGTGAAGAATTTTGCGCGGGTGTTCACGAAAGGTAAGCACCGCCGTTTTGAGCCCTTTTTCCGATGCAATCTGTTTCAGGTTCTCGATCAGAAAACGGTGACCCCGATGCACTCCGTCAAAAAATCCAATCGTTATGGCCAGCTGCTCTTTCGGAGCATTTTGTATATCTGTTATTATTTGCACAAGGTAAAATTTAGTTTGATAAACAGGGCAAAGTTACGAAATGGATGTCGAATCACAAATGACATTCCGTTTGTGTTTATTTGTAATATTTAACTCAAAATATAATTTGTCAAATTCGGGTCTTTTTCATGTGCAGAATCTATTGATTCTCTATTTTCAATAGCGTCAGAATAGAAAATTTGCCTGGCAAATACCCGATTCGAATCAAATACTCGATTCTCGTGAGCTTAAATCCGGGTGAAAATGGGCATAAATTATTGAGGCTCTTTTATTTCCTACTATTTCTGCAATTTCATCATTCGGCGCTAATCTGAGTCGTTTGACGCTTTTGAAATGAGTCAGGAGCTCTTTTTTGCTTTTTTCTCCGATTCCGGTTATCGAATCGAGTTCCGATGTCACCTGTGCTTTGCTTCTTTGGTTTCGGTGATGTGTAATTCCGAAGCGGTGAGCTTCGTCGCGTAGTTGCTGAATCAATTTCAGGCTTTCGGAGTTTTTGTCGAGATAAAGCGGAATAGGATCTTCCGGGAAATAGATTTCTTCGAGTCGTTTGGCGATCCCAATCACAGTAACCTTAGCGGAAATTCCCAACTGTTGGAGTGCGCCCATTGCCATTCCGAGTTGTCCTTTTCCTCCATCCACCACAATCAGCTGGGGTAGGGGAGTCTCTTCGTCGAGCATCCGGCGGTAGCGGCGGTATACCACCTCTTCCATGGAGGCAAAGTCGTTTGGCCCTTCAACCGTTTTGATATTGAAATGACGATAATCTCTTTTGGATGGTTTCGCCTTTTTGAAAACCACGCAGGCTGCTACCGGATGGGTTCCCTGGATATTGGAGTTATCGAAGCATTCGATATGCATCGGAAGGCTTCCCATTTTAAGATCTTTTTGCAATGTGCTGAGAATTCGCACCATACGATGATCCGGATTGAGCTTTTCTGCCTGCTTCAGCTTATCCAGCTTGTATTCGCGTACATTTTGCATCGACAGGTCCAACAATTTTCGTTTATCTCCGCGCGATGGGATAGAGAAATTTACACTATTCAATTCGAGATCGGGCAGAAATGGCACCAGCAACTGTTTGGTTTGGCTTCTCAATTTTGTGCGCAATTCTACGATGGCCATTGCCAGAATCTCTTCTTTGGGTTCATCTAACCGTTTCGTATACTCGATGGTGTAGCCTTGAACAATGGAACCTTTTGATATTCGTAAAATATTGATATAGGCAGATTTATCATCGTCATCGTATGCAAACACATCGTAATCGTCTTGTGTAGCGGTGGTTACGATTGATTTCGATTTATACCGTTCCAGAGCTTCATATTTTTCTTTTACGCTTTGCGCCTCTTCAAATTTGAGTTCTGCTGCCAGCGATTGCATTTGTTGCTCCAGATAGTGCAAAATGGAATTGATATTCCCGTTGGCAATCTCCTCTACTTCGGTTATCATTTGCAGGTAGTCCGGTTCTGTTTGCAAATTCTCACACGGTCCTTTGCATTTATGGATGTGGTACTGGAGGCAGACCTTAAATTTCCCGGCATTGATATTTTCGGGGGACAAATTAAGTTTGCAGGTTCTTAGCGGATAAATTTCGCCGATAAGGGATAGCAGCACATGAAGTGTGGTGATTGAGCTGAAGGGGCCAAAATATTTCGCGCCGTTTTTATATATTTTGCGGGTTTTGAAAACCCGGGGAAAGGGTTCCTTCGTGATGCAAAGCCATGGATAGGTTTTGTCATCCTTAAGCAAAATATTATACCGGGGCTGATGCTCTTTGATAAGATTGTTTTCCAGAAGCAGTGCATCCTCTTCGGTGTCGACGACAATGTATTTCAGATTGACAATCTGTTTTACAAGAACCGTAACTTTCGAGCTATCGTGTTTTTTTGTAAAGTAGGACGAGACTCTTTTTTTTAGATTCTTTGCTTTCCCCACATAGATAATTTTCCCATCCTTGTCGAAATATTGGTATACTCCCGGTTTCTCGGGAAGTGTACTAAGGATGAGCTGAATATTTTCTTTTGTGTTCAGTTGCTTGTCCATTGGTGGGGTAGGGATCGAATTTTAAAAATGAATCAACGAGTATACTTCATCTGCCTCTTGCAAAGTGTCTCTTCCTTTCAGAAAATCGAGTTCGACCAGACAATTGACGTATATCTTTTTTACTCCGAATTTTTTCACCAGATTGTAGGCTGCTTTCATCGTTCCGCCTGTTGCCAGCAAATCGTCGTGGAGCAGAACTACGTCGTCGGGTTTTAGGGCATCTTTATGAATTTGAATGATGTCAACTCCATATTCTTTTGCATAACTTTCTTCAATCGTATCGGCAGGTAATTTCCCCTTTTTGCGTACAGGGATAAATCCGATTCCCAATTTTTCGGCAAGAATGGGGCCTGTGATAAATCCTCTGGATTCTATCCCTACAACTTTTGTCAGTCCCGTATCTTTATATTTATTATACAACATGGCGGCTATTTCTTGCAGCTCGGCGCCATTTTTGAAGACTGTTGTGAGGTCCTTAAACATGATCCCGGGATGTGGAAAGTCCGGAACATCTCTGATATTTGCTTTTATTTTTTCAATGCTCATAAAAATTATATTGCGTTCCACGTGGAACATTTTTTGTTTTGCTGATTTTTATTTTTGTTTTTCCGCGCGGTGTTCCACGTGGAACAAATCGCTATCTGCCCAATAGAACCAAAAGGATATTGATGTCGCTTGGCGAAATCCCGGAAATGCGACTTGCCTGGCCAATTGTTTCCGGGTTTATTTTACTCAATTTTTGCCGTGCTTCCGTCGAGAGGGATAGAATAGAGGAATAATCGAACTTGTCTTTTATTTTTATGCTTTCGAGTCGTTGCAATTTTTCGGCAATAATTTTTTCGCGTTCAATATAACCCTGGTATTTTAGCGTTATTTCGGCAGCTTCTACTGTTTCATCTTGCTGAGTTTTTATTTCCGAAATCACTGTTTTTAGCGATGAAACCTGATCGGATAGTTGTGAAATGGTCAGTTGAGGCCTTAGAACAAGGTCAAGTAGTTTTGCCGATTGTTTGATGGGAGAAGTGCCTATTGTTTCGAGAAAATTGTTGATTTCATCAGGCTTAACGGAAGTTTCACGGATAAAAGTGATGAGGCGGTCCCTGTTCTCTTTTTTTCCGGTGAATTCGTTGTAGCGTTCGCGGGAGGCAAGTCCCAATTGATATGATTTTTCAGTCAGACGCATATCGGCATCATCCTGACGGAGCAGAATGCGGTATTCGGCGCGCGATGTAAACATACGGTAGGGCTCATCTACCCCTTTTGTGACCAAGTCATCGATAAGAACGCCAATATAGGCCTCTTCTCTTCCCAATACAAAGGGGTCTCCTCCATGACAGGAAATGTGCGCGTTGACTCCGGCAATCAACCCCTGGCCGGCGGCCTCTTCGTATCCGGTAGTTCCATTGATTTGACCGGCGAAAAAGAGGCTTTTTATCCGTTTCGTCTCCAGCGAATGGGTTAGTTGGGTAGGGGGGAAGAAGTCGTACTCGATGGCATAACCCGGCCGATAAATACGTACATTTTCGAATCCCTGGATGGTATGAAGCGCATTTACCTGAACATCGATGGGAAGCGACGAAGAAAATCCGTTCAAATAATACTCCTGTGTGTTGGCTCCTTCGGGTTCCAAAAAGAGTTGATGGCGTTCTTTATCGGCAAAGGTGACGATTTTTGTCTCGATGCTCGGACAATAGCGCGGACCGATACTTTTTATTTGTCCGTTGAAAAGAGGCGAAAATTCCAATCCACTGCGTAGAATATCGTGGGTCTGCCCGTTAGTATAGGTGATCCAGCAGCTTCGTTGCGGGAGTACCCTTTTTGACGATGAAAGGTAGGAAAATGTATGAAAATCGTCGTCTCCTCCCTGTTCTGTCATTTTTGAAAAATCGACCGATCGACCGTCGATTCTGACGGGTGTTCCCGTTTTCATTCTGCCGGCCGTAAAGCCCAATTCGACCAATTGTTCGGTCAGACCTTTGGCGGCAGGTTCTGCTATTCGTCCACCGGAGATTTGTTTCGATCCGAAATGGAGTAGTCCGTTCAAAAATGTTCCGTTGGTAAGAACGACACTTTTCGCATAAATATCAACTCCCAGACTTGTCCTGACTCCGCAAATTTGGTTTTGTTTTACCATCACCTCCAAAACCTGATCTTGCCAAATATCGAGGTTGTTGGTATTTTCAATTATGTGTCGCCATTCAATGATAAACTGCTGCCGGTCGTTTTGCGTACGGGGACTCCACATGGCAGGGCCTTTCGATCGGTTCAATAATCGGAATTGAATCGCTGTTTTATCGGCCACAATGCCGGTAAAACCTCCCAACGCGTCGATCTCTCTCACAATTTGTCCTTTGGCAATTCCGCCAACGGCAGGATTACAGCTCATTTGGGCTATCTTGTTCATATCCATTGTGATAAGCAATGTTTTTGATCCAAGATTTGCTGCAGCGCACGCAGCTTCGCAGCCGGCATGTCCGGCGCCAACCACTATTACGTCGTATTGTAAAGTCATTTGATTTAGATTCAGTTATAACTTGCAAAATTACAAAAAATCCGGCGTGCCACCGTGACTAATTTTTAGGGAGTTGCTAAGTGTGTAAACCTGAGTGACGGCGAGGGAAAACGCGTATTTGCAAATAAATACCAATTTGTGCCACTTAAGACCTTAAAACTTGTGGAGATAAAACAGAAATAAGAAAAAATCATGTACTTTTGTTTTTCTAATTTGAATTCCAATTATATGCGCACTCTCAGAATAAAAGCGGTATTGTTTTTTGCGCTGTTTTCGTTTGCGTCAGTTTTTTCTCAGGAATCTAAAAATACGATCACCAGTAGAGGCTGGTCGTTTGGTTTAGGCGGAGTTAGCGTGTATGACGAATATCTTTCACCCCTGGTTTATACCGGAACGGTTTTTCGTGCCGATTATGAGTCGATGCATTTTATTTCCGATTCGAATAACAAACTTTCGCTGCAACAAACTTTGATGGTGTCGGGTGGAATTACCGATAATACGGCCAAAACGAATTCTATTTTTTATCTGGCTTTACGCCCCGGGATAGGGATGCACTATCATTTTCGTCCTGCTCCCGATCTGAAAATTCTGGTTGGAGGGGTGTGGGATCTTGCGTTTGCCAGTAAATACAGCTTTAATAACGGGAATAATCCTTATTCGGCCGATCTTTCAACCCAAATCAATGCTTCGGCCATTGCTCAATATTTGTTGCATATCAGGAAATTTCCGGTCATGCTTCGTTACTCGTTGCGGGTGCCTTTGGCGGGAGTGATGTTTGTCCCCGAATATGGAGCCTCTTATTATGAGATGTTTACCCTTGGAAAACTGGGGAATGCGATCCATTTTTCATCGTTCCATAATTCGTTTGCCTGGAATAATAGTCTTACGGCCGATTTGATGTTTAAGAAACTGATTATCAGATTGTCATATGTTCACGATTATGACAAACATCATGCAAATTCGCTCCATTTCGAGTCGATGCAAAATGTGGTTTCTATCGGTTCGGTTATCAATTTCTCTATATTCGACAGGGGTAAGCGGAAAGCGCCGGCATCGTATAACGACATTAATCAGTAAGCCCATGTGTATGCGACAAATTTTGTTATTTATTATTGCCGTCACGTTTGCTTCCTGCCAGATGTCGGTCGAAGAGCCGTCGCATATCAACGATTATAAGACGAACTTTGAGTCTCTCTGGAAAATAATGGACGAACATTATTGCTATTTTACCTACAAAAAAATAAACTGGGACTCGATTGGAAATGCGTACAGGGTAAAATTGCAACGATCGGATACGATGAATTATGTCCAGTTTTTCCGGATATGCGGCAACATGCTTTCGGAGCTTAAAGACGGACATGTAAATCTTGTCTCTTCATTCGATGTGGCGCGTTATTGGAAATGGTATACCGATTATCCGGATAATTTCAGTTCCACGATTTTGTACAGCGATCGTTATTTGGGTAAAAATTATTACATTGCAGGTGGATTTAAATATAATGTTCTCCCCAAATCTGCTATCGGATATATCTATTACGGCGACTTTTCATCCGGGTTTTCAGGATCCAATCTTTCGTATGCCATCGGCATGTTGGGCAATTGCCAGGGTCTGATTATCGATGTGCGGAATAATGGTGGAGGCATGTTGACCTATGCAGAAGATATTGCAGCCCGTTTCACAACGCAATCGTTGACGTATGGATACATCCGTCATAAAAAAGGAACCGGTCACGATGACTTTTCGGAACCGATTGCCCAAACGTTGACTTGCTTTTCGACCGGATCTATCGCAACCAATTGGGTAAAGAAGCCTGTAGTGGTGTTGACCAACCGTTCCTGTTTCAGTGCAACCAATGATTTTGTCTGTATTATGAAACAGCTGCCCAACGTGGTGGTGATTGGAGATCAAACCGGCGGTGGCGGCGGTCTGCCGATGAACAGCGAGCTGCCAAACGGATGGATGGTTCGTTATTCGGCATGTCCGATGTATGATGCCAACATGCAAAATATCGAATTTGGTATTTCTCCCAACATTAAGGTTGACATGAGTCGCGCCGATATGGACAAAGGGATCGATACCATTATCGAAGCGGCAATCAAGTATTTAAATCAGCATAAATGAAGTAAATCAGAAGTTTACAATAACAATTTATTCAAATAATATGGAAAAGAACCGGGCCATCGAACAGCTTCAACCAACAGCTGTATGGCAAAATTTTAAAGCATTGACGCAAATCCCGCGTCCTTCGGGCAAGCGCGATCTGATAGCAAAGTATTTAGTCGATTTTGGTAAAAATCTCGGACTTGAATCTTTTGAAGATGAGGCCGGCAACGTGATTATCCGTAAGCCTGCCACTCCCGGTCTTGAAAATTTGAAGGGAGTTATTCTTCAGGGGCATATGGACATGGTTCCACAGAAAAATGCTTCGGTTAACCACGATTTTGAAAAGGATCCTATCGATGCCTACATTGACGGGGAGTGGGTGGCTGCTAACCAGACAACGTTGGGTGCCGATAATGGTATCGGTGTGGCTGCGGCTTTGTCGGTATTGCAATCGAAAGAGATACCGCATGGTCCGTTGGAAGTGTTGATTACTGCCGATGAAGAGACCGGAATGTATGGCGCTGTCGGTTTGAAGAACGGCACCTTGAAAGGCGAGGTTCTGCTCAATATGGATTCGGAAGATGAAGGAGAACTCTATGTAGGGTGTGCCGGAGGAATTAATGGTAAAATTTCCTTTGCTTACAAGGAAGAACCCGTTTATCATGGCGATGTTGCCTACAAAATCAGCCTTACGGGGCTCAAAGGCGGACACTCGGGCATGGATATCAATTTGGGTCGTGCAAATGCCAACAAGTTGCTTTCCCGTTTGCTGAAATATGTGGTTTCATCCTTCGAGGCGCGATTAGCTTCGGTAGAAGGAGGTAACCTGCGCAATGCAATTCCCCGCGAAGCTTTTGCCGTTGTCACAGTACCCGAAGAGGGTCAGGACGATTTTCTGACTGCTTTGTCGGAAATGGAGGCCACCTTCAAATCGGAATATGGAACGATTGAACCCGGGTTGAAAATCACCGCCGAACCGGTTGATCTTCCCGAAGGATTGATGCCGGAATTTGTGCAGGATGACCTGATTAACAGCATCACGGCTTGTCACAATGGTGTGCTGCGGTTTACTCCCGGAATGGGCGATGTGGTTGAAACATCTTCCAACCTGGCTATTGTCAAATCGGACGGTTCGTCCATTATGGTTGCGTTCCTGATCAGAAGTTCTGTGGAATCGATGAAAGAAGAACTTTGTTCGATGATTGAGAGTGTATTCTCTCTTGCCGGCGCAAAAGTTGAATTCACGGATGGCTATCCCGGATGGCAGCCTAATTTCGATTCACCCATTTTGAAAGTGATGTCGGCAGCTTACAACGAAAAATTTGGGAAAAAGCCCGAAATAAAGGTAATTCATGCCGGTTTGGAGTGTGGAATTATCGGTTCGGCCATTCCCGGACTGGATATGATCTCTTTCGGACCCACCATTCGCCATCCCCATTCGCCGGATGAGAAGGTGAATATTGCCACTGTTGCCAAATTCTGGGATTATCTGACTGCCGCGTTGAAATCAATCCCTGTAAAATAAACGTTGAAGAGTCATTGATGGAAGGAGGAATGAATGTCTGGATGTCGGTAGCTTATCTGGCTCCGTTGCATTATTATGCCCGCATGATGTCGGCACAAAAGGTGTATATCGAGCAACACGACAACTATTTGAAGCAGACCTACCGTAATCGTTGCGAAATCGTAACGGGAAACGGGGTCATTCCTCTTTCCATTCCCGTGGATAAAGGCGAGAATCTGAAATGTCTTTCGCGCGATATTCGCCTTTCCGACCATACCAACTGGCAAACGCTTCATTGGCGATCGCTGGTTGCAGCCTACAATTCATCCCCGTTTTTTGAATATTATGCCGACGATCTTCTTCCGTTTTACGAACGGACGTGGCACTTTTTATTCGATTTTAACCGCGAAATTCAGGCAAAAATTCTGGAGTTGATTGATGTGGAGGTAGATGTTGAACTTACGGCAGATTTTAAAATGACCTTTTCCGACGGAGAACTCGATTTGCGCGAAAGTATCCATCCGAAAAAAAAGCCGGAATCCGAAGATCCGGCTTATAAAGCTGTTTCGTACTATCAGGTATTCGATTCGAAATTCGGTTTTGTGCCCAACATGAGTATCGTCGATTTGTTGTTCAATATGGGACCCGAATCAAAAACGATTCTGAAAAAAATGATAGCCGATTAAAAGTCCTCTTATTTCAAGGCTAAGGAGTCTTTCGGTTCTGAAGGTGTTTCCTCTACCTTCGAAATCTCTACCGGGGCAATTCCATATCGAACAATGTCAATCTCTTTTGCTGCAGCGTAGGAGAGGTCGATTATTAGATTTCTGCGGTGAGGCCCCCGATCGGTTACTTTAACTATTACTTCTTTGTTATTTTTCGGGTTACGTACTTTCAAAAGCGTTCCCAGTGGATAGGTGCGGTGTGCACAGGTCAGACTATCTTTGTGGTATTTCCCTCCGTCAGAAGTTTTACGACCATGCATGTTGTGATTGTAATAAGTTGCATTTCCATGTTCCTTGGCAAAGGTAAATCCGGTACTGAACAACGTAAAAAGAAGCAGCAGTCGTATGGTTAGTTTCATTGTCTTCGTGGTGAATGGCAGCGCGCGATATTGCGATCGATTGCTGCCCGATTACCTCTTTTTTTCGGGCAAAAGAGAATAGCCAAACGAGTTTCACCTACAAATTAAGCAAATTTATTCGGATTTACCACAAAAAGAGGCGGAAAATTTCCCGATGAGAAGGATTTATTAGTGTTTATTTTCTGAGTATGTTAAAATAGGTACAGACAAATTGCCCTTTTCTTAAATAAAGATACCGTTTTTGAGATAGACTCCAACCTTCAAAATGTAGGATACAACAGATCAATTCATTGCAAAAAACAGAGCCTCATTTGCCGTTCAGTAATCACAAAAACCGGCTTAATTTCTCTTTGCGGTCGTCTTTTTTTTCAGCAGGTATTCCAGCGGGCAAAATTTCGTAATGGAGGATTGCAGCAGGTTGAAACCGACGAAACCGCCGAGCCATAACCATTTCAGTGAAATGGTAAGCGACAAAACGATGCTTACCAAAACAAGCGTACCCGCTACTGCTCGAATAATTCTTTCAATCATAATTTTCCGTTGTTAGTTGGCCTTGATGGCCAGATTATTCAAAATATTGTTCAGCACCGAATTGAATATCAGCAACTGGTTGCGGTCAATATTGTTCATCGCACTTTGTATCAGATCGTCCGTAATGCGACTTACCTTCTCGTACTCACGGATTCCCAATTCGGTAATCGAAATGTTTTTAATCCGTTTGTCGGTAGCATCGGCTTCTCTTTTCACCAACGCTTTTGCTTCCAGCTTATCGAGCAGGCGGGTCACTGAAGCCTTATCTTTTCCGGTAATTTCCGATAATCTGGTTTGTGAAATTGCGCCTCCTTTTTTCAGAAAACTCAGGATCTGATATTGTTCCGATGAAATCTGCATTTTTGTCCGGAATGCCGTTTTGTTGAACGGTATTTTCAGACTACTACACAGATTGGTCGAAAACAGGCTCCTGATTCGGATTAACTCTTCTTGCGGTATCATACTGGTCGTACTAAGTCGGTTATATACTCGCTGTCGTGTGCGATTCTACATTCATCACAAAGGCATGGATGGGCAACCGATCCGGAGAGTCGCTGTTTCTGCGATCGATAACGGCTACGGCATCCAGCGCTTTTTTATCATCGGTGAAACTGAAGAAGAAAGCGGATTCAAACTCGGTGTTATGGTTGCCAAACCAGTTATCGAGCAGGTTGGGCTGCCCGTTATTGCGTTTGTAGCCCGTTGTCTCGCTTACACTGAAAATATTGACTCCCACACTCTGCAATAGTTTGGAAACGGTGTGGCGGTCTGCCTCGAGGCAGGTGGCGATAAGTAACTTCATAAGACTAAGTATTTATGGTTGAGTTTCTTCCGAAAAGTCAATTTTTAAACGCAAAGACGCAAAGACACGAATAACTGGCCAATCTGACTTTCTAAAATGTCGTCTATTCAGGGTGTATTTTTCAAGACGCTATTTAAAAATCTACGATTTTTTATTCGATAATGATTTTTTCATTTAATGTCTCATAGAACTCGCAAAGCCTCGTTTCTTAAATCTGCTTTTTCGGAGTGGACTCATGGGTTAAGCTTGCGATTCGGGGTATTTTTTTCTCATCATTTTGAAATAGAGCAACGGAACAACGATAAGCGTCAGCAAGGTCGAGGTGATGGTTCCGCCCATCAGTGAGATGGCCAGACCCTGAAAAATAGGGTCGAACAGGATGACCACGGCACCCAACGCCACGGCACCGGCAGTCAGCAAAATGGGAGTGGTACGCACGGCACCGGCTTCGATAATCGATTGCTTGAGCGGGATGCCATCCTTCAACCGGATATTGATAAAGTCGATCAGCAGCACCGAATTCCTCACCATCACTCCGGCCAGTGCAATGAAGCCGATCATGGAGGTTGCGCTGAAAAATGTTCCCATTATCCAGTGGCCGATAACGATTCCTATCAGAGAGAGCGGAATGGCGGCCAGCATCACTAAGGGGACGGTAAAATTCTGAAACCACCCCACAATCAGGATGTAGATAATGACCAGCACCACCATAAAGGCAATCCCCAGATCGCGGAACACTTCGTACGTAATCTGCCATTCACCGTCCCATTTCAGGGAGTAGTTGTCTTCCAACTCGGGTTGTTTGCTGTACTCTTCGTTGAGCGAATAACCGGCAGGCAGTTTGACCTCCTTCAGCCGATCCGATATTTTATTCATAGCATAGAACGGACTCTCCAGCTTTCCTGCCATATCGCCGGTGACGTAGACTACCCGTTTCTGGTTTTTGCGGAAAATACTCTTCGGAGCGATCTCTTTTTTCACCTGAATCAGATCACTGACAGGAACAGCCATTCCTTGCTGATTCACCACTTTCAAATTGCTCAGATCGGAGACGCTGGCCTTATCGGCATCGTTCAACTGAAGCATAATATTGACCGGTTGGTAACTGTTGGGTCGATGCAACACGCCGGCCGGCATTCCCGACAAAGCTGCCCTGACCGTCGCCACCACCTGAGCGGGAGCAACACCCATCTTCATAGCCTTTTCTTTGTCCACTTCAAAATTGAGTTGCGGCTGATCGTCTTCTACCATCCAGTCTACATCCACCACATCGGGTGTCGACTTCATCAACTGCTTCACCTGACGTGCAATGGCCATCTGCTGATCATAGTCGGGGCCGTAAATTTCGGCCACCATGGTCGACATCACCGGCGGTCCGGGAGGTACCTCCACCACTTTCACGTTTGCATTGTATTTTTTGGCAATAGCCTGAATTGCCGGACGCATTCCTTTGGCGATCGCGTGACTTTGTTCGCTGCGTTCGCCTTTATCCACTAGGTTTACCTGAATATCGGCCACATTTTCGCCGCGTCGCATGTCGTAATGGCGCACTAAACCGTTGAAACTGATGGGGGCCGAAGTTCCCACGTAACCCTGATAGTTGGTGACTAACGGGTGCTTTGCAATGTATTGCGAAATCTCTTGCGTAACAGCAGCCGTTCGTTCCAGCGTCGTACCTTCAGGCATGTCGATCACTACCTGAAACTCGTTTTTGTTGTCGAATGGCAACATCTTGACCGGCACCGCCTTGGTGTAGAACAACAGCATCGAGAGAAGCAAGACAGCAACGGTTGTCAGCATAAAAGCCCATCGTCTTTTGCGGTTTTCGAGCAACGGAACAATCGTTGATCGGTAGATCCGGTAGATTTTACTCTCCTCCATTTGGTGTTCTTTGTGATCCTTTCCACCGTCGTTTTTACCACGCAGAAAGAGATAGCCGAGATAAGGCGTGAGTGTCAGGGCAATAATCAACGAAATAAGCATGGCAATGGAGGCTCCGATCGGCATCGGACTCATATACGGACCCATCAATCCCGACACGAAAGCCATCGGCAACACGGCGGCGATTACCGTGAAAGTTGCCAGGATAGTCGGATTGCCTACTTCGTTGATGGCAAAGATAGCTGCCTGATGGAAGGGCAATCGTTTCATCTTGAAATGGCGGTGCATGTTTTCGGCAATGATGATGGAGTCGTCCACCACGATTCCCGTAACAAACACCAATGCAAAGAGCGTGATGCGGTTCAGCGTATAATCGAGGAAATAGTAGGCAAAAAGCGTCATGGCAAAGGTCACCGGCACCGACAGGAACACCACTAATCCGCCGCGCCAGCCCATGGCCAGCATGACAAACAGCGTAACCACAATAATAGCGATGAAAAGGTGCAGCAGCAGTTCCGATACTTTGTGCGAGGCCGATTCTCCGTAGTTGCGGGTAGTCGTTACCTGAACATCGGCCGGGATCAGATCTTTTTTGAGATGATCTACTTTGCTGAGGATTTGTTCAGAAAGGTGCATGGCATCGGCACCCTTCTTTTTGGCAATGGCTAAGGTGACGGCAGGGAAATTTCCCTTATGGTTGCTCTGATCCGCTTTCGCCGCCGCCCCATAACCGAAGGTCACATACTGACGGGGAGTTTCGGCGCCATCTTCTACCTTGGCAATCTGGCGGAGGTAGACTGGTTGATTGCCGTTAGACCCCACAATCAGGTTGGCTACATCGTCGGCACTACTCAAAAAATTGCCGGTTTCTACCGTGAAGGCAGTGTCGGCCTGCAGCAGATTACCCGAATTCATCTGGGCGTTATTCCCCTGAATCTGTTTGGCTACCGAAAGAAAATCGACATGACTCTCGGCCATTTTATCTTTATCGAGTACCACTTTCACTTCGCGGCTCCGGCCTCCCAACACCGTTACATTGGCTACATTGGGAATTTTCTTGATTTCGGTGGTCACCACTTCGGCCAACTGGGTTAGGGCGTAATCGCTGCTTTTGTTACTCCAGAGAGTGAGGCTCAACGCGGGCACATCGTCGATGGCGCGGGTTTTTACCAAAGGCATGGTAACTCCCTGGGGCAGTTTATCCATGTTCTTCATAATCTCGTTGTAAAGTTTCACCAACGAGCGTTCCACATCCTGTCCCACATAGAACTGCACAGATACCATCGCTTGTCCCTTCATGGAGGTGGAATAGACATACTCAACTCCCTTTATGTTCGAAACCACTTTCTCGAGTGGTGCCGACACAGTCGACTCTACCTCTTTCGGTGATGCTCCGGGATAACCGATCAAAATATCGGCCATCGGCACGTCGATTTGAGGTTCCTCCTCGCGGGGAATCAGAAAGGTGCTGTATGCGCCCAGCAACAGGAAGGCGATCATCAGCAGGATGGTGAGTTTCGACTTCAAAAACAGATTGGCAATTCTGCCCGATAATCCTTCTTTCATCTATTATTAATTTGAGGATTTGAAAATTTGAGAATGAACTGGCTTTATGGGTCAGTTACATTAAAGTCGTCTTGACTTTTCTTTGGCAAATCATTTTGTCTTCATTTTTTGCTTACAGACCCCACTCACGACGACTTCGTGTCGGAGTCAGACATGTATCGTCTGACCTAACCTCCCCAAAGGGGAGGAATTTGGGCGCAAAATGAGGAGACTTTATTCATTTATCAATGTTACAGCCCTCCTTTGGAGGAACCAACGGTCAACGACCGAAGGGAGTTAATGGGAGGTCAAAAAATAAAAGGTAAAGACGACTTCATTATAATTATGGCATATATCTAATTTGCTTATCATCTTTTTTCCATCACCACCGCGCCATTATACAATTTGCCTTCGGCCCGCAGCACATAACGTTCGGTGGCATTAAGGCCCGAAAGGACTTCCACTTCATTACCTGCTGTTTTACCGATTCGCAGCCAGCGCAACGATACCGTATTGTTCCCGTTCAATACGTAGACTCCGGTCAATTGATCGCGGGTAACTAATGCCGATAGCGGGATGCGGAGATTTCCCGTGGCCGGTTGGTCGCTGACTTGTTTTCCTGGAAGCGTTACATTGACATACATCCCGGACAACAACCCTTTTTGTTCTGCGGTTGGGATCGATATTTTCACCAGATACTGGCCTCCCGAAGCAGCCGATGAGGGACTCAATTCGACCACCTTGCCGTGCAACTGTTTCCCGGTCGATTTTACGTCAACGGTAGCCGCATCGCCCACTTTGATTTGCGACACTTCACTTTCGGGCACGGTAGCCGTCACGCGCAGGTTACCTCCCTGTTCCAGAATCAGCAAAGGCATTCCGGGTGAAGCCATACTTCCTGCATCGGCCAGTTTTTGGGTAATGACTCCCGAAAAAGGCGCTCTGATCTGGGTATACGCCAGCATGGCATTCACTTCGTTACGCATCTGTCGGGCAGCTTCGAGGCGCGATTGTGCTGACGTGTTTTGCAACGAAACGGTTTCCAGTTCCTTGGCCGATACACTCTGTTGTTTGTAGAGGGTTTGGTAACGGGCATAATCTTTTCCCGCGTTGCGGGCAGCTGCTTCCGCCTCGGCAATCATAGCCGAAGCCTGTGCTTTTTTTGCCAGCATATCCTGACTGCTGATGGTTGCCAGCAGTACCCCTTTGGCAACCCGATCGCCCGGTTTTACGTTGATGGAGGTGATGTAACCCATCACACGGGTGCTCAGGTTGGCGGTATTTTCCGACTCTAATTTCCCGCTCAGAAGGATTTCGCCTCCAATGCTTTTTGCCGGAGAGGAAACCACCACACCAACCGGTTTATCATTGTTTTCGGATTGTTTTTCATGCGACGAACAGGCCGCCAACAGAGCGGCAATCAAAATAATTGCGTAGATTTTCAACGATTTGATAGTAGAAGTTATCATAGTGTTTGTTTTTATTTTGCGGTGAGAAATTGCAGATAAGCCAGCGTAAGATTATTGCCGTAAACAGCCTGAGCAAGGGTCATTTTTTGTTGCAACAGTTGGGTTTGTGCCGTCAGCAGATCGGTTGTGGAGACCAGCCCTTCGCGGTAACGATCCTGCAGGATGCGCAACGACTCTTCGGCCTGCGCTACCGATACGTTCTGACGGTTGATTTCGGACAGCAGGTCGAGACGGTCGCGTTGTGTTTTGTCGAGTTCCAGCTGACTCTGGTCTTGTTGTTGCTTCAACTCCAGCTCCATTTTGGTACGCTCGGCCTTACGGGCGCGGATGGAATTGTAATTTTTAGTTCCGTTAAAAAGAGTCCAGGAGAGTTTCACTCCCACTAAGTAGGAGTTGGCGTCGAATTGTCCCAACTGCGAATCGTTGTACTGAAAGCTGCCGAAAGCGTTGATGCGGGGCAGCAGACTCATTTGTTCCGAGCGCACCATCATGGAGGTGGCATCCACCGCCTTTTGTATAGCCATCAGGTCGGCACGTGTAGGCGAAACCTGGCGGGAGGTGGTTATGTCGGTAGCCTCTTCGAGCAAAAGAGAATCGGGTTGATATACCGTAGCGATATTGGCACCCATCGTGACGGCAAGCGCTTCCGATGCATTCAGCACCATGCTATTGGCTTTTGCCAACTGGCTCTCTACCGTAGCCACCTGCACCTGCGCGTTCAGCACATCCGATTTTTTGATCAAGCCCTGATCGAAAAAACGTTGGGTAGAGGCCGCGATTTCGCACATGTTGCGCAGCGACTCTTCCAACACCGCCACCGAACGATAGGCCAGTTGCAAATTCAGATATGCCTTGCGGGTATCGAACTCCACAAATTCGCGTGTGCGCTGGTATTTATACTCGTAAAGTTCCTTTTGTTTGGCTGCCGCATTGCGCTGATAGAGCATGTCGAGGTTGAGCAATGGCTGCTGTACCTCTACTTTGGCGCTATAATCCTGCGTATGCCCCGGATGATTGAGCAGATCGGGCATAAAATCGCTGGCGGCGACCCGTTGTTGTTGCAGCTTGAATCCGAAAACATTGAGCGGATTATTGGTAGTCATGGCTGTATAGCCCAGTTCTACCGATGGTAAGAAAACTGCATTCGTCTGCCGGAAATTGGAGGCCGCTACCTGCGACTCCGCTCCGGAGATTTTGAGCGTTGTGTTTTTGGCTAATGCCGCAATGACCGCATCGTTGAGTTGGATTTTTCGTGTTGAGGAGGATTGCGCTGTTACCAGCGGCGAAACCGTCAGGAGAAGCAACAACCCGAAAGCAAGAAGAAGAAAAGAGTTTGCGCGTGTAGGAACCATGTTTTAACCGATTTAATTTGATTGTGCAAAATTAAATCCGATAAAATTGCTGGTCAGCTACTTTTGTTACATAAGAAAAATAATTAGGGAAGTTTACTCTTATTTCCCTTCGAGAAGCGTGATTTTGTTCCGGCCCAGCGTTACCAGTCCGGCATCTTCCATCTGTTTCAACAAGCGGGATACCACCACCCGGGCAGTACTGAGTTCGGAAGCCAGTTGGGCATGTGTAACCGAGATGGTCGATTTGCCCTCCGTTTCGCATTTGATCTTCAGCAATGAGAGCAGACGGTCGTCCACTTTTTTGAAAGCCAGCGCATTCACCACCTCCAAAAGCTCTTCAAACCGTTTGTGATAGAGACGGAAAATATATTCGAGCCACTCGGGAAACTCTTTGATAAGCGGAACGATATGGTTGACCGGGATGAAATAGATTTCAGTCTCCTCTTCGGCAATGGCTTTCACCTTGGCCGTTTCGTTGTACATGCCTCCCAGAAACGACATGATGCAGCTTTCTCCGGCTTTGATGTAGTAGAGAAAAATCTCACGGCCCTCGTCGTCGGTTCGTACCACCTTGATGCGCCCGTAGGAGACGATGGGAATGGCTTTGATATAGGCATTCTCCCGTTGAATCACCTCTCCAGCCTGAAAAATCTTCACAATGCTATACGACACGAGCTTTTTGCGAATAGCCAGCGAAGTCTTAAATTCAACTATTTCATTCAGTGTATCCATAGATTCTATTCTTGTTTATTGAACAACCCGGATAAAAGTACTCATTTCTTTTGAAATTGAGACCGGCATCAATAGAGATGGGAAAAATATAAGAGGAGAACATCCGGTCAACAGATGTTCTCCTCTTGCAGATAAGATGAATTGCCTGATTTATTTTTTACCAAAGAGAAGATCAAGTATTGTCACTATCTGTTGTCGCGTTTGCATTCCCGACGTGATGTGTACGGCTTCTCCGTTTTTGTAGTAAATAACATAGGGTAATTCGTCCGGTTCTTTGCAATCCTGCGTTTCCGGCATCACTTTCGATTCAGGATTGTCAAACTCCATGTCGTAAAACTTCACATGTTTGTATCTTTTTTGAACCTTTTCCATAATGTCGTAAACGGAGATGCTCTTTAATCCCATCCGACCGTAACAAATCATCACGTTTTTTTGCCCGCGGATGATTTGTCGGTAGTCGGCGGCGGTTTCAATATGATTTAAATTCGTGTACAACATTATTTTTCTCTTTCAATTTTTGTTTGTGATGCCCTTTGTATGATACCTATTAGCAAACTCTTTATTTTTCTCAATTATCAACAATCTTTATTTCGTATGTAATTTCCATCGCTTTACGAAGCATGGCTGATACTCCGCAATATTTTTCCTGTGACATATCAACGGCTTTCTCTACTTTTGCCGGATCGATGTTCTTTCCTTTCAACGTGTAAATGATGTGCAATCGGGTGTATACTTTGGGATGTGTCTCGGAGACTTCGGCGCTCACATCCATATCGAAATTTTGTATCTCTACCCTCATTTTTCGCAACAGTTCTACTACGTCCATTCCGCTGCATCCGGCAATAGCTGCCAGTAAAAGCTCTTTGGGTCGCGACCCGGCATCTTCACCTCCGAATTCGGGAGAGGCGTCCATCGCTACGTTGTGGCCACTAACCTGTGCATTGAATTGCATGTTGCCTTTCCATGATGTATTTACTGTATGTGTCATAATTCGTGTCATTTTTATGATGTAAAGATACCTTTTGCGGGGTGGCTCTGTCAAGCTTTTCCCTGCCGGATGAAACGGATTCCTGATTGAAATAGTTCAACTTTTTTATTGATCTATATCAACTAAAATTGTGATTATCTCATTTATAGTTATCTTTACAGATCAAATTCTATTTTTCTCCGTTTATGAAAACAATCGTCGATACCGATCGTGACTTTGTGTGTGAGATAGACGCACCCTGTTTCCAGCTCTTGACAGAAGAGGAAGTTGCTTTAATGCGCGGTAGCCGTACTCAGGTTTTTTTTCGTAAAGGAGAGAATCTTACGAAGCAGGGGACATTCGCTTCGTACGTTCTTTTTGTAATTGAAGGTTTGGTAAAAGTGTATGTGGAAGATGGCGGATCCCGAAACTTTAATTTGCAGGCGGTGCGTAAAGGCGAGTTTGTGGGGTTGTTGGCTATTTTCGGCGAAAGTATCTACAGTTACTCGGCAACCGCGCTCACCGATACCCGGGTTTTTCTGGTAGAGAAAGCGGCTATTATAAAAATAATTCAGAACAACGGAATGTTTGCGTATCATATCGTTGAGCACTATTGCAAGCAAACTTCCTCGATGTTTACCACCCTCCGGGGAATGATGTTCAAGCAAATGAACGGCCATTTGGCCGACACGCTGCTTTACCTCAGCTCCGGCCGTTTCGAGGGGGAAGATGTGATTTCGCTGCTCAGCCGGAAAGAGATTGCCGAGTTTGCCGGTATTTCGACCGAGAGTGCCGTGAAATTGCTCAAAATATTCGAGAAGGAGGGAATCATCCGGCTGGAAGAGAAAAAGGTCTCCATTTTGAACAGAGACCTTTTGGTAGAAATCAGCAGACGGGGCTGAAACCCTATTTTTGCCGGGCTTCGATAGCTTTGATCAGGAAATCGGGTGGAGCACACGGTTTCCAATTGTTAAGCCCCACAAAAGCCAGCTCCGTCTCCGCCTCGTTAATCAGTTCGTTTTGCTCATTATACAGTTTATAGGTAAACCAGATGCGAACACCCTTCATGGCTTTCAGGGTGGTTTTTACCGTCAGTAATTCGTCGTAGCAGGTTATTTTGACGAATTTGAACTTCATGCTGATAACCGGGCACATCACTCCGGCATCTTCAATCGATTTGTACGAAACCCCGATGCTGCGAAACAGTTCCCAGCGCGCTTTTTCGTAATATTTCGCATAATTGGCATGGTGCATGGTCCCCATGCGGTCGGTGTCCGGGTAGGCTACCCGAAACTGATAATCGTATTCAATCATCTGCTTTGTCCGTTTCAATGGTTACAAACATGTCCGTCTTCGTGATGTGCGTGAGAGTCGCAACTTGCTCCTCCGTCTTGCAGTTTTCCGACAAGATACGCTTCTACTAACGAGTGCACTTCGCCTTTGCAATTGCGGATTACCCGGATGTTTTGCTGCGCCAGCTTGTTGATCGCTCCGTCGCCGATGCCTCCGGCTAGCATCACGCTGACATCCATTTTTGCCAGATCGGATGCAATTTCCGATTTACATCCGCATCCTTGCTGCGATTCGAGAATTGTTTCGGCCATCACCTCATTCTCTTCCGAAATACTGAAGATGGTATAAAACGCACAATGGCCGAAATGATCGTCGATTTGATTGTTTTCCTTGGTTGGAACTGCAATTTTCATTGTTCTGTTATTTTTACTATTGATTTATCCTGACTAATTCGTCGTCGTTATAGCGTTTACAGCCGGTGCAACGGGTATGGTTTTCGATGCCCTCCACCAATTTGTGGCATTTGCGGCAGCGATACCATTGCTTCTCAAACCTTACATCTCCTCCGTTGATGACAATGGCTCGGCCTTCTACAAAAGCTTTGGCAATGGATCGGCGTGCCTGTTCGTAGATCCGGGTAAATGTCGGACGCGATACCTGCATCTGTTCGGCAGCGTGTTCCTGAGTCATCCCTTCGTAATCGGTAAGGCGGATAGCCTCAAACTCTTCGAACAAAAGGGTGATTTTGCCCGTTTTTTCGCATGAAATTCCAAAGGGTCTGAAACCCTCCATGGAGGGAGGCATTCCCATCCGGCGTTGACATTTGGGACGTGGCATTACTTTCGGGCAATAAGGAGAAAAACGGGGAAAGGCTTTGTATCACCGTTTTCTATTTGTTTGTTTAGAACGAAACACTGCTTGTATTGCGGATCTTTGAACCCTGCGGCGGTGAGCAGATCGGCCATCGACTGCGGATCGAAGCCATTGTGACCGGTAAATCCTTTTCCGTGGAACGAACCGTCTTCCGTGTAGAGGTCGGCAATGGCAATGTAGCCGTTGTTGTTCAGCATGGCGTAGAAACGGTCGATTATCGCCGGAATATCCATGATGTGATGCAACACCATCTGAGTCATCAGCAAATCGAACTTGGCACCCGAATAGGGTTGATTTTCCAGATCGAAGAGAATCGGGAAAAGTTTATCGCTGCCGCTGTCGGCAACTTTTTGTTGCATCACCTTTACCATCTCTTCCGAACTGTCCATCATGCAGATCTCTTTCACGGTATCTTTCAGCATAAAACTGAGGATACCGGTCCCGGCTCCATATTCCAGTACGCGCCACTCTTTGGAAAGCGGTAAGCGGGTTTGAATATCGGTGGCGATTGCTTTTGACCGCTCCCAGTGGATATTGTTTTCGTCCCAGAGAGCCGCAACCTGATTGAAATGGTTCATGTCAATTTGTTTTTGTGAGGCAAATATACGGTTTAATTTGAACATATGTTCAAAATTGATTGTTTTTTTGGAGGCTTTTTAAAATTGGCATCTGTGCAGAATGTCTTTTTTTCCCAATCCAGTCATTGTGGATGCCGCTACCTTTGTCGCGTAAATCATTAAAAATAAAATTACTATGGACAGACTAATTGCATGGGTTGAGATTCCTTCGACCGACTTTGACCGTGCTGTGGAGTTTTACAGCGGATTGTTGCAGGTGCAGCTCGAAAAATCAGTGTACGAAACAGAAAAAATGGCTTGTTTACCGGGCAATGTGGGATGTATTTTCGCTGCTCCGGGGTACCAGCCTTCCGAACAGGGAACGATCATCAGTTTGAATGTGGGCAAAAAAATGGACGATCGCATCAGGTATGTTGAAAACAATGGAGGCAAAATCGTCTTCCCCAAAACGAAAATTCAGGCAGAAGGTTTTGGCTATTGTGCCCTTTTCATCGACACCGAAGGTAACCGGTTGGGATTGTACGGAGATTAATCCTCCCCTTATTAAATGCCAGTCAGCAGGCTGGCATTTTTTCTTTATCTTTACACAATCAATTTAGCTACAATGCAGTTCCGCCTGATAAAACCCTCGCCTTTGTTGGCTCCCTATATTCGACAATATTGGTATCTGGAGATGGATGCCTCCGAAGGAATGCAGCGGCTGGAGCGCGTCGTTCCCAATGGTTTTGTGGAGATGACGTTCCATTTCTCCGATCGGTTGATGAAAATTGCGGAAACCTGCGAAATGCAGCCGGGAGTCATTATTAGCGGACAAAAAACCGGTTTTTTTGATGTGCTCCCTACCGGACGAACCGAGATGCTCTCGGTACAGTTTTATCCGCATAGTACCGGACTCTTCTTCCCGTTCCCGGTGAGCGAACTGACCGATTATTCTCTCCATCTGGCTGATGCTGTGGGGGCTGTTGCCCGTGAACTGGAAGAACAGCTTCACGAATTGTCGTCGCTCGAAGAGAGGGTTACGCACATCGAGCGCTTCTTGTTGCAGCTCCTTACGCGTAGCTCTTCCTACCAATGGAACCGAATCTGCCATTCCATCCAGTTGATTAATACCTCGAAAGGGATTGTTCCCGTTTCGGAATTGGCCGACGCAGCCTGCCTGAGCCGGAAGCAGCACGAACGGGAATTCAAGAAAATGGTTGGTCTATCTCCCAAGCAGTATCTGAAGGTTATCCGCTTTCAGGCTGCTCTTTATGTCCATCAGCAGTTTCCCGGCGCTTCGCTTACCGAACTGGCGTATCGTTGCGGTTATTTCGACCAATCGCACATGATAAACGATTTCAGGCAGTTGTCCGGCATTACTCCCGGTCAATATTTTGCGGAGTGTGAGGCTCCGTATTCCGATTATTTTTAATATTCGGTCTGGAGCCACCGGGAGAAAAAAAGATCGTATACCTGATATATTTTGTCGCTTTTGGTTATAGTTTCCAATATCAACTCTTTTTCTATCAACGCGTTTAATAGCCGACGGGCATTTGCCGGGGTGCCTATTCTGTAATCCATGATAAACCGTTGAGCGGTCGGTTGTTTTACTTCATTCTCTTTCGCTACCGCAATCAGAAAATTCCATTGCGCAGGAGTCAGTAGACTTCTGTATTGAAAAAAAACGGGTTCGTAGCTCGTAAGCAAATCTGTACAGGCCAGTTTCACAATGTCCGGGGTAATCTCTGTGTCGGAAAGGTGAAAAACTACATTACAGAGACTTTGTGTGTAGAATGTGTGCCGTTTGCTCCAGGTCAGCATAAAATTCAGGGACTCTTCATCGATTTGTTTGCCGTTGGAATTGAATTTTTCCCGAATAAAAACGGTGTACTTGTCGGCATCGATCTTGTCTAAATAGAGAAAGCGGGTGGTACCATAAAACGGGCGCTTTGCATTCGAAAAAATATCGGTCATCATGGCTTTTTTGCTGCCACAATAAATGAATCGGATATTATTGAGGTGTTGGGTGTAGGTACGCAATAGCGTCTCCATGTTCTTTTCCGGAAATTCCGCAATCTGCTGAAACTCGTCGATGGCGAGCACGATTTTGGTCTTCTGTTCGTTCAAAAACTGAAAAAGGGCCTGCAGCGTGTATTCCTTTTCGCTTGCCGTTTGGTATGATAACTGCACCTGAGGCTCTCCCGTAATAGTGTCGAAACTGATCAGCGGGCGGAACCCTTTGAGGAATGTCAGGAACTTTTCCCCTATCGTACTCTTTTCGGGAAATTTTTTCAGAATGGCCTCTGCCATCAATTGGGTGAAATCTTGCAACGACCGCGCCGGATAAATGTCGGTGTAGATTGTTTCGAACAGATGATCTTGATTTATCTGGTCAAAGAAACGGTGGATAAGCCCCGTTTTGCCCATGCGCCGTGGAGAAATCACCGTTGTATCGGCACCGTCGTTGGCGTTTGCCAGCAAACGTTGCATCTCTTCCTCCCGATCGCAAAAATGGGAAGCATCCTGGTATCCTTTAATAAGAAAAGGGTTTTCTCCTTGTTGTTTCTCCATATCCTGTTGATTTGTTGTTATTCCCGCAACAAAGATAGTACAAAAATAAGAATGTTATCTATTTTAGATTATCTATTTTAGATTATCTAAAATAGATACTGCTATATATCGTTGATATATAGCAGTATATTCTCTTTTTCGGAGAGTAATTGTGTTATTATTCTATATGATTATCTGATATGTCACCTAATTGAGTTTTATCTCGTCTGAATTGAAAATCAGCGCAGCTAAAGGCATTACTTTTAATATAGTCCGACCTTTCAGGTCGTGTGGGTACAAGCTTTGCTCACACGCAGGTCACAGACCTGCGGTTATGAAAATGCGGCTTTTCAAGCCATTAGACAAAATATCAGATAATTATTTATTCTATTTATAACTTAACAAAGCGGTACCTGGTCCGACATATGTTTTTTGCAGGCCGCCCCAATCGATCACTATGCGTTCGATAATCATACCCGAATCTCCGCAGGTTAAAATGAGCGAATGTTTTCCTAATGATTTGTCAACACGAAATTTAGCGGTCGAAACTACTCCGTTTTGCAATACACGATCTTTCCATGGAACAGAAAATTCTTTGTGATTGTTTTCAGCAACAAATACGGGTTGTCTGTCGACGGAGATTCCATAGCGTGTACTTTTCCCTTTATGAAGAGCAAAGAAGGGCAAACTGTAAACATGTATCGTAACAGAGTCGGATTGAACACCGGAAAATTCGTACTCAAAACGTGTTCCGTTAAGGTTTGCGGGATCCTCAGCCGATTCGGTAGCTTCGCCCAGTTGTATGGAGTTCCAGTCGTATCCGATTCCATCGATAATTCTCAATGTGTGGCCATTTAGAGCAACTTTATTTTTGAATTGCCTAAGGTCAATGACGGTACAACCTTCCAACCGATTTTTGCTTGTTTGGGGCTCAAGATCGATAGGAGAGCTTTCGACACCTTTGGTAAAGTCTACGTTGGGCATATTCTGATATTTTGCGACATAGCCCGGAGCAATATCCATCATGCCATTCCATTTGCCATTGAGCATGGAGTTGTATGTATGGTTAAGGCTATTGATGCTATCGAAAGCGGCTTTAGCCTGATATGCAGCCCAATTTGCTGTTGATGGTTTCTCTTCAGCGAGTTGTTCATGGTTGAGTTGCGCCATCAGAAATTTACGGTTCATTTGGTAGGCTCCTTTTACCGGATAAGCCAGTAATTCGTAAAATGCCGGGCGAAAATTTTCAGGAATTTCCTTCAGAATTTTATCCGACAGGTCGGCAATCCGTTTGTAATCGGCCAAACGTTGCTGCGCGTCGTTGTAATGCTGAAAAGAAAAACCGGTATTGGCAAGTTCGGTCTGTTTTGGGGCATCCCACTCGCGTTCCCATCCCATGAATTCAGGTTTACGACTCCATGCCAGCCTGTAGTAGTTGTCTAATATATCCTGAAAAGATTTTTCGTATTCAGCGCCAAAAGTATTGGCGAGAAACCGGCTTTGCTGATGGTTGACATTGGTATAATCGGATTTGTCTACATTCCACGCCAGATCCATGAATGTTTGTATGCATAATTCGGCAGGTTTAATATCACCCACATTCAATAACCAGTATCTGTTTGCGCCTGTTTTGTAGGCTTTGCTGAGCTCTTCATACATCAGAGCGGGAGGAGTTGTGCATAACCACAGATAATCGTGTGGAGGCCCTAAATACGAAGCATGATAGTATACCCCAGCACCACCACTACGCTTTTGTTCTTCTTCGTTGCTCAGGCGCTTCATATATCCGAAGTTATCATCTACCCAAATCAGAGAAATATCGTTGGGAATCTGCAACCCAAGTTCATACACCTCCATTGTTTCTTTGTAGGGAACAAATATTTGCGGAATGTCGGATATGTTTTTTTTGATATATTTTTTCAGAACCTCTCTTTGGTCTGCCATTACCTGAGTAAGGATGTTAACTCTCTCTTCGTTGGTGAGATTACCTCTCAATCCCTCATCGTGTACACCACGCATGGCCATGGTATAAATATTCTCGTAAGGAGAAGCTTCGCGTACACGGTCATCCATTTTTTTTAGAATAACATCTTTGTTTTTGGCATAGTTCCATTCACCGTCGCGTTTACCATCCCATTCCGATTGAGCGGCATTATTAAATAATAGTGGTTCACAATGCGATGTAGAGATGATAATGCCATACTCATCGGCAACGACTTTACTCTCGGGGTGGGAATAAAAAGCACCGGTACAACTGTGCATGGCGGGAGCAAACATGTTTGCTTTGAGCCGGAGCAATAACTCACAAACCTGAGCATATGTTTTTGGACCAATGTCGCCCAAATTTTTTTCGTAATTTTTTGAAGACCACGGTTTCAGTCCCCAGTCTTCGTCGTTAATAAAAATACCCCGGTATTTAACCGACGGACTTTTAGAAGTATAGTTAACAGGATGGATACTTAACGTCGAACTCTTTCGTACCGGAACATCTGCCCACCAGTACCAGGGGGAGACTCCTATTGCTTCCGATACGGTAAATGTTCCGTAAGCAGTTCCTCTGCGGTCACTTCCAACAATAACGAGTGCTTTTTTCACTCCATCGAATGGATGATCGATGGTTTTAATCGTATAGCATTCCCACTGGTTACGGATAGAATCCACCTGTAACTTCTTTGATTTAACAAGCTCCTGAATCAATCGGTTCTTTTCTATCGTACCGATAATTACTGCATACTCTTTGAGTTTCGATTTGGAAGATACCACAGGAGGCATTTTACCGGTAACCCGTTTAATATCCTCGGCAAAAAGGGTCGCTGTTTTTTTTACGGAAACAAAATCGGCAGTATCGTAACAAACCGATACGATGGTTTTGTCTGTGGCAATCGGGAACCCTGAATTATCTTTGTGTGTTTGTTTGTAAGCTACAACCTGCGAGAACAGAAGATTGGGTACAAGCAACAATCCCACTATTATACGTCTCATATTCTTTCTGGTATTTTTTAGATTTACTTTATCCGTATGTGACCTGCTACGGTTAGTTGGCCACTTTTGTTTAATATTTGAATGCCATCGTCAAAGTTAAGCGATGACATGCACAATTGTTCTGTAAAAAAACAAAGATCTTTACGCAAGTAAAGATCTTTGTCACTTCTCTCTAATTTGAATCTTAAACTAATACCTAATGAAAATTAGCAATAAATATCGATCAATATCCTGTATTTTGTGTTAATACACCTTCTTTATTCGCATCAATTGCCGATTGAGGAATAGCATATCTTGTATAAGCTTTCTGGAAGGTGACTACATCAGTCCGGTTTCCATAAACTCCACTATAGTAAGGATTGTATGCCTGAACTCTATTGTAGAATATATCTTCTCCCAGTCGGGCAAGGGTCAATCTTCTTTTTTCTTCTATGCCCAATTCACGCATACGTTCGTCAAGAATATAGTCCAAACCTGCGACTCCCGATACTCCGGTTGCACTTACTTCTGCTAAGGTAGCAGGTACTGCATGTGCACGGTTTCTTACTACATTGATATCTGCCAGTGCCAGATCGAATTTTTGCAAACGGGCATAAGCTTCTGCTCTCAGCAGGTAAGTTTCTGCCAAACGGAACATGTATTGATCGGTATATGTTCCTCCTGCACTGCTGGTAAGGGCATATGTGGAAGCATTAATCAATGCCGATGGGTAAACATAGAGACCTGTACATTTTGTTTGATAACACGAAAGATAACGACCCGGGAAAGATGTGGTTACATTGTTGTCTCCCGTAAGGAATGTCCATCCTGCGGCTGTATAATCCGCAAGCTTATCAATATCGATCGTGTCGCTTCCAAAGTCAGCTCTCCATGCAGCCAATTGAGAGGTAGAGCCCGTATTGAATTTAAACTTCCGTACAAAATTGTGGTTTGCATTTCGTATATCTTGCTTAAACTCTTGTGAACCATATCCATTCCATACTTCTTTGTCGAAATGATAAGTCGGAATACAAGATCCGATTCCACGTCCGCCGGTATAGTCTCCTGTAGGCCAAGCAAACGGTGTGTATTGTTTGCCTCCTTTTGCCATTCTGAACAGACCGGTTTGCGGAGCGCACATTCTTTCCAGTAAAAAGCTTCCCGGTGAACTCCATATAGAGGTAATGTCTATACCACCTGCTGTAGTTCCAAGGTTTTCTTCCTGAATAACCCAGATTCCTTCTGTATTACCACTGGCTCTGTTCTGATTGTTTCCACGGTATAAATCCCAGTAAACATCACCCGGAGTTTCGGTTTTTCTTGAACCGAAGCGATTAGTCATTAAACTAAGCGAGTTATTGTTTATTACTGCAGTAGCGGCATCGACTGCCTTCTGATAGTCGCCATGAGTCAAATAAAGTTCCGATAACAAATGATATGCTGCAGGAGCGCTGATCTCACCATCTTTAACAGCCGTAACAGCCGGTAAGTTTGCAGCTGCATACTCTACGTCCGAAATGGCCTGCTCTAATGTTTGTGTATAGGTAGCTCTTGTATAATCTATTTTTGGCTTTGCCACCTCTACCAAACTGATAGGCACACCGATGTTAAGTTTTTGATCTCCGTATAAGTATACTAAAGTTCTGTAGGCAAGACCTCTGAAAAATTTGGCTTTTGCCACAAATACGGCCTGATCAGCTGACGGTACGGATGATGATGGTAAACGATTAATAATTACGTTTGCCTGAGAGATAAGGAGATATAATTTATCCCAATGAGCAGAAGCAATGGAAGATGATGTTCCATAATTAGCTGCTAAATTCGGATTCGAGTTACCGCTACTACCGTTAAGCAGCAAATCGGTGCCCATAAAATAATCCTGGGCGCTACGTTCCTGATTACCATAAAACTCATATCGTGTAAGGTAATACAGTTCGTTGACAGCCTGATTAAAGTCAGAAGATGTGATATATGAGTTCGATGCACTCATAAAATCCATGGGTGTTTCTTTCAGGAACGAGTCTTCATTACATGCTCCTAAGGATATGGCTACTAAAACCAATGCTAAATATATTTTTTTCATTGTAGAGTCGAATTAAAATGAAACATCAATACCGAATGTAAAGCTCTTCAATACAGGGCGACCTTCGTAGTCATCGCCCGACTTATTTATAGATCCTGACAGGTTGTACATCGGGGCGATAGTACCATTGTTAGCTTCCGGATCCCATCCATGCCATTTTGTAATGGTAAGCAGATTCTTTCCTGTAACATATAGATTTACATTGTCTAACCCTACAACCGAAATTATTTTCTTTGGTACATTATAGCTCAATGTTACATCCTGCAGACGGATAAAACTACGATCCTCATAGCGATAAGGGGTGATAGATCCCGAACTGGTTGATGCCGAATATATACCATTAGGATTGGAAGGAGACCATACATGTTTCACGAATTCGGTAAGGTGATTATTGCCTCGGGCAACATTGTCCTGAATCAACGAATAGGTATTTTCACCTAAATATCCATCTTTACCTCCCTGAATCGAGTTAATAAAAAATGAAAGTGAAAAATCTTTGTAGGACAATTTATTCATAATACTGAACCGGTAAGCAGGATCGGTTTTTCCTAAGATAGTACGATCTGCCGTTGTGATTTTGCCGTCTCCATCAACATCGTGAATTTTATAGTCACCTGTATAATAACCGGCAGGCTTTGTATCATTGATCTGATAGATACCATCTACTTTATATCCATATATTGCACCAAGTGATTTTCCGATGAAAAGACCGCTGGTTACCAAATCCCCATTTCCGGTCAATGTTAATATTTTATTAGCATTGGACGAAATATTAAAGGTCGTACTCCATTGGAAATCTTTCTTTACAATGTTACGAGTGGTCAGAGAGAGTTCAAAACCCTGATTCTGCAGGCTTCCCACATTGGATGTGATAGAAGAAAAACCGGTGATGGTTGGGATAGATACGGCAAATAACAAGTCGGTAGTTTTGTTTCTATATGCATCTATCGACCCCTGTATACGGTCGTTGAGCAGGTGAAAATCGAGGCCGATATTCACTCCGCCTGTTCTTTCCCATTTCAGGTCTTTGTTTTCCATCGTACTCAATTCCTGACGAATTACAGCAGTACTTCCATCGCCGAAGATATATCCGGAGCTGGTAGATACTTTTGCTAAAGAGCTATAACTGGCAACGCTGTTTCCGGTCATACCGTATCCGGCACGTACCTTCAAATAGTTAATCACAGGCAATAGGTTTTTGAAGAAACCCTCTTCCGATGCAATCCATCCTAAAGCCGCTGATGGGAATACAGCTGTTTTATGGTTGGCTGCGAATGACGAATTACCATCCCTTCTTAAAGTAGCTGTAAACAGATATTTGTTGTTGTATTTATAGTTTACACGTGCAATCTGATACAAAGAATGGCTATTATTTGCATCTGAATTGACAAATTTATTTGTACCTAATTCCAGACTATTATAGCCTAATGTCAGGTTGGTAAACTGAGTAGCATCTGCTTTTGTATAAGAGTATTGACTTGCTCCGATACCATATACTAAAGTGGCTCCGATATTGTGCAGCCCGATAGTTTTTGTGTAATTTACGATGTTATCTACTGTATAGTTGTAGATTGTCGAGAATTCTTTATAAGCTTCACCCGAGAGTGAATTTCCGTAAGGATTGGATTGATAATGGGTATTAACCGTATAGTTGTTACCATAATTAATACGATAAGTCAAGCCTTTAATTGGCAACTGGAATTCAGAATAAACATTCCCTACAAAATAAGAGTGACGTTCACGGTCGGAAATGTTATTTCCCATCAGCGGATTTCCATTTGCATTTTGCATTGGAGCAGAAGCTAAAGTTCCATCTGCATTATATGGTGATACTAAAGGACTCATTGTGTACAATGTCCACAAGGTAGGTTCCGCACCATCCTGGTTGATAAACGAACCAGAAGTTTGAACGCCTAATTGCCACCAGGGCTCAACTTTCGCATCCAAATTGACGCGAATACTGTTACGTTTGAAATTATCATTAATCAATAAGTTCTGTTGATTTGTATTTCCATAAGAAATTAAATAGGACATGGCATCGCTTCCACCCGAAATGCTTATTTTGTTTTCGAAAATAGATGGAGTTTGGGTTCCGGCTTTCCACCAGTTGAAGTCTGTAGCGGTAATCGTTCCGTCAGGATTTTTCATTGTTGTTACCGGCAAATAGTTTGCCAGCACAAAGGCAGAATTATCCTGTGTATATCCTGATGCTTGCGTATAGGCCTGATCCCACATGATATTCTTGATGAAGCCGAGAGATTGCTCTCTGTTCATCAGTGAGTAATCGTGCGTTGCACTTTGAGTGGTATAGGATGAAGAGAGACTAACTCTGGCTTTACCGGCTTTTCCCTTTTTGGTGGTAATAAGCATAACACCATTCGTAGCAGCAGCTCCATAAACGGCGGTCGAACTGGCATCTTTCAGAATATTGACCGATTCTATATCGGCAGGGTTAATCGATGATAAGTTTCCGGAAACAATACCATCGACTACAACCAAGATACCGGTATTTCCGCTGATGGTGTTTTTACCACGAATTTGAATATCCGGAGTACTACCTGCACTTGTCGTCTGTCCAATATTCAAACCGGGCACCGAACCTTGCAGAGACTGAACAATGTTCGTGTTAGGCGATTTTTCAAAATCTTTTATATTGGCACTTGCGATTGATCCGGTAAGGTCACTTTTTTTGCCGTACCATAACCAATTACAACGACCTCGTCTATTTGAGTCGAAGAGGGTTGAAGCTGTATTTTCATCTCTTTTTGACCTGTAGACACAACGCTTTGGGTTTTATACCCGATATACGAAATATCAAGTGTTGATTGAGGTTTTACGTCCAGCTTGAATTTTCCGTTTACATCCGTAATGGTTCCGGTATTGGCCCCATGTACTTTTATATTTGCTCCAATTACAGGAGTCCCGGTTTCATCTATTACAGTTCCTTGCACAACCGATTGCGCAAAACTGCATAATGAAAACAATAACATAGGCAACATTATCATTGTTGCCTTAAGAAATCGACATTTGTTTTTCATAAAATTGCTTTAGTTGATAATTGAAGATAGTATATGCTTTGTGTAAGTTTTAAATGTTAAAAAAATAAAGTAAGAGGAGGTGTATTTTGGTTGGGGGAGGCGGCTACAACCGTTTCTGCAAAACAGAAAAAGCCAGGAATAATATGTTTTTCATGTAAGTAAAAATGAACAGTATAATGGGATGTTCTTGTGAACAGTTTATTGTACGCAAAGATCAATGATTATGTTGACTTGGATTTGTCATTTTGAGTTTTTGATTAGCAATTTTAAATCGTTTTTAGTGCCTCTTATACATGAAAAAATGAGTGATATAAATTAATTATATCACTCATTTTCAATGCAATATTTTAAATAAAATGGGTTTTCGGGAGTTAATTCATCAGGATGTCTGTTGGCGATTTCCCGAAATGTTTACGGAAGACTTTGCTAAAATAGGCCAGGCTTGTGAAGCCGCACAATTCACTTACTTCCGTGATGGAATATTTACCGGACTGAAGCAGTTCCACCGCATGGTTCATCTTTATTGTTTTAATGAAATCAACCGGAGACAAATTGGTTAGCGATTTGAGTTTCCGATACAACACCGATGCGCTGACATTCATAGCAGACGCGAATTCATCTTTCCCGAATTCAGATTCTGTCATGTTTTCGTGAACGATTGATAATGCTTTTTTGATAAATTTATCATTGTTCTCATTCTCCACAATAGGATCCTCATTATGCCCGGCCATCAGTTTTAAAGCTTTTTCTTTGATGATTTCACGGTTACGAATAATGGTTTTGATCCGCTGTAGGAGTAACGAAACATCGAAAGGCTTTTTCAGGTAATCATCCGCGCCCAATCCTATGCCATGTAGCTCTTCCGCTTGTTCCGATAGGGCGGTAAGCAGAATGATGGGTATATGCGATGTCTGATAGGAGGATTTGAGTAGCCGACAGAGTTCCCACCCGTCCATATTAGGCATCATAACATCAGAAACTACCAAATCAGGCATCGTTTTCTGAATCATTTGCCATGCTTGCCGGCCGTCTTCTGCCAGATCGACCTCAAAAGTTTTTCCCAATGCCAGTTTGATGAAATTGCGTAAATCATAATTATCATCCACTACCAGAATTCTCATCTTCTTGGATTTGGAATTATCTCCTTCTTCTTCCTTTTCCGGATCTTCCTTCTCAAATTGATTCAAAATTTTAGAGAATGGCTGTGCGTGATTAACCTCTCCATAAGGGATCGTCACCTGAAAAGTGGATCCTACATTTTCTTCGCTTTGACAGGTGATATCTCCACCATGTAGCAATACATATTGTTTAGCCATTAAGAGGCCTATTCCTGAACCGATTGCTTTGGAATTTATTGCATTCGTATCCCGATAAAATTCATTAAAAAGCCGTTGCTGCCCCTCTTTGCTGATGCCAATACCCTGGTCTTTAATTGTAAATACCCATTTGTTTGGCAAACAGTTTATCTGTAGTTCGATTTGTGTGTCGGGGTATGCATATTTAATAGCATTCGATATCAGATTGCTGATTACTTTTTCTATCATCATTTCGTCAATAGAGCAATAACAAGAGGCCTGATTCGCTTGCAGGACGATCTTAACATTTTTGTTTGCCGCCAACGATTCGTACATCATTTTCTGAAGATTGACCATTTTGACAATATCGACCCGTTGGAGAGATAATTGTTCCTTCCCAACATCCAGTTTTTGAAAATCCATTAACCGGGTCACCACATTTGATAACCTCCTTGCCTGTTCGAGAGCAAGATGCAGGTAATATTTACGGGTCGGAGCATTGGCTGTCCCTTTGTTCAGTTCTTCGATCGGAGCCGTAATCAATGTAAGCGAAGTGCGGATTTCGTGTGCTGTGTTGGCAAAAAACTTGATCTTTTCTTCGGCATGTTGTTGATTCAAATAGTTAATATAATAACGGAACAGCAAGTACAAAATACTGATGATTATGCCACCCATCAGCGAAACGAACCACCATTTCTGCCAAAGAGGAGGAGTGATAGATATAGATAAAGTGCGCTCGGCGATGATATGTGAGGCCGAACTATCATACATGCGTATTTTTAAATTGTATTTCCCACTTGGAAGGTGGGTGTAGGTTATTATCCGTTGTCTGACTGGCGTGTGCCATTCCGAATCAAAACCTTCTAATAACCACGAAAATTTCGAATCGGAAGCGTTGACTCCGAGCGATAACATCTCAAGAGCGATTGTATTCTGGTTATAGTTCAATGCCAGCTTTTGTAAATGATTCAGGGGTGTGGTAAGGTGAAAGTTCGGATTGTCTTTGATGGAGCGACCCGACACAGACAAGTCCTCGAAATAAATCACTCCTTTTGTTTTAATGTCCCGGATGATGCGGGAATTAAAAAGGATGGCTCCATTAACAGTTCCCCATAATAGATCTCCATTTTTTAGGCGACAATGTGCGTTCACATTGAAAGATATATTTGAAAAAGGAAGAATCGATTCATAGGTAAACACTTTCTCTGTTTTCAGGTTAAACTTACAAAGACCCGCTTCCGTTCCGAGCCACAAATATCCATCTACGGCCATTATCCCGTTGATGTAATTGGATGGTAGCCCCGATTTCATTGTAAAATAGCGCGTATGTCCATTTTTCAGGTCGTATGAAACCAACCCGTCGCCTTTCGTGCCGGCCCACACTTTCCCATCGTATACAGCAATATCGTTCACTAAACAATGGCTCAGCAACAATTTCTCTTTTCCTGTCTGTTTATCCAGAAGTAATAATCCGTCAGGACAATCGAAAAACATTTTTCCCGGGCTCAACTCCATCAACGGATTCAACGATTTTTCGGAATATGTGTGAGCCTCCTTAGTTTTGACATTAAAATATGTAATCTGGCTATGCGTCCCGCCTATCCATATATCACCCTGTGCATCTTTTTTAATAGAGGTAATAAAATTGCTATTTATACTTGGGTTATTGCCTTCCATATAATGAGCTATTTCTTTGCCTGATCTCTCATCCAGTAAATAAACTCCCGAAGCATACGTGCCGGCCCATATTCGTCCTAAATTGTCTTCACAGAGGGATAGAAATACAACAGCTTGTCCATCTTTGTTATGGTAATACGATCTCCATTGGTCGGTTTTTACGTTCCACTGGCTAATTCCGTTATTGGTTGCAAACCAGATATTTCCTTGCGAATCTTCTATGATTTTATTAATGTAGTTATCACACAATGAATTGGGTTTGTTGATAGTGTGAAATATTTGCTGGATGTGTGGTGGCGTTTGCTCATAAAAAGAGACTCCACTACTAAAAGTTGCTACCCATACCCGATTATTTTTGTCGCAAATAATATCATATATCCCGTTGCCGGGCAATGAAAACGGATCGTCGACATCATTCTTATAGATGCTGATCACTTTGTTTGGAGCCTTTCGCTCTACTTTCCAGAGACCCTGTCCGTCTATACCGATCAACAGAGTAGAGTCCGAACTTGGCGTAATGGCTAATATGGGCTTGTTGGGCAATGAGGCGATTGGGGCTTTAGAGAATACCCCGGTTTTGAAAACGTACTGATACAATCCATTTGCATCGGTACCTATCCAGAGTTTTTGTTGTAATTTATCGTAGTAAAGTTTGGATACACGAAAACGTTTTTCCGCTACATCATTGACGAGATAATGAAATACATGCGTATTAATATCAACGAGGCTCACGCTTTTAGCGTTGGATACGATTAAATGATCATTATCATACCACACTATTCTGATGACTTCTTTCGAGTTTCCAACTTTTTTAGCTATTCCGTTGGCATAGTGATACAGACCTACCGATGTTGCCAGCCAAAGTCCTCCCCGTTTATCCTCCTTCATATCATGAAGATATGCGAAATTATTGTGCATCAACTCTTGCATATTCAGCAAGAAGACAAACTTATCCTTGATAGGGTTGTAATAATATACCTGCCCGTTGAAGGTGTAGACGTAAAGATGTGTGTTGTTGTATAGTAAACGTACATTGATAAAGCCGGCAGCTTTGAAGGGAAGGCTGTATAGCTTGTAATCATTTTCAGTCAGGCGTAAGATCCCCGTTTTCGATGCAGTCCAAATAAACCCGTTGTTGTCTTCACAGATGGAGTAGGTCTCACGTATCGATATTCCATATCGTATATTGATACTGTAAAATTTTGTGTTTGACGCGAATGCAGCCATAAGTGGCAGTATCGCACAAATAATAAACAATTTGAATTTCATTTGTAAATGTTTTGTCTATGAAGTCATCTCGACTTTTCGGGCACGAAATATTTTCACCTCATTTTTGGTTTGCTGACCTCACCTATGATTGTAAAAAGAGGAGATTTTATTCATTTTGCAATGTTTCAGTCCTCTTTTGGATTGAAAGTACAGACATTTCATCGTCTGTAGGGTTGGCCGGTCAAAAAAATAAAAAGTCAAGATGACTTTTATGGTCAAATTGAACCTTCCGAACAGGAGAAGCGAAAGATTTTAAATTACAAACATCTATTTATCCGACGGATAATCTCTTTGCCATAAACGTGTCATAACTGACTTCATTGATAGATAAATGCGAGTGCGAATTTAGAGCTTTTTGTCAGTACAATTATATAGAAATAGAACGAATGCACGAACAGGTTTGATGGTGTCATGGTCTATATGTTGTATTTTTAGCGTGTATGTATTTAATAATGATCGAATTGCGTTCGTGTGCTGTGAGTGCGATTACGTATCTTTGCTATCAGAAAATTAGTATTTTTGTAGTTTTAATTTCATTTTTAAATAGTTGCAAATTGCAGCTACCCCTAATGATTGAAAAAAACTTTTTGCTGTGATGTTATAAATGAGTGATAGCTTCGTCATATTATAAAATGAATCCCGAACGATTTAAAGCGGAAGTTGTGCCGCTGCGTGAAAAGTTGTTCTACATAGCATGGAAAATGCTGGAAGAAGAACAAGATGCTGAGGATGCCGTACAAGAGGTATTTCTCAAGCTGTGGCACGTTCGCGATTCGCTCGATCAATATGACAGTATTCCGGCTTTTGCCACCACGGTGACCAAAAATATCTGTATCGATAAGATCCGGATTCGGGGAAGGGAGACATCGCTCGACGATGAGATATACCGGCAGGCCGGGCCGGACAATCCCTACCTGCAGCTGGAGCGGAAAAACAGCGATGAGATCATCCGGTTTATAATTGAGAGGCTACCGCCGTTACAACAGGCAATTATACGAATGAAAGATATTGAAGAATACGAAATTGAACAAATAGCCGAAATAACCGGCACACAGGTTGAAGCCGTACGGATGAACCTGTCGAGAGCGCGAAAAAAAGTGAGAGAGGAGTACCTAAAATGGACAAGATAATGCAATTTTTCAGCAAACAGACAACAATCAGCGCTGCAGAGGCCGATGCGCTTCTGGAGAAATACTACGAAGGATTTACTTCGGCTGAGGAAGAGCGGCTGTTGCATCTGTTTTTGTCGCAACCGGGTTTGCCCGAACGGTATGAGGCCGATCGTGCCATGATGGGCTATTTTGCCAGCGAGAAACAAGTGCTCAAACCGGTGAAACGGCCTGTAATCATCCCGATGATTCGCTGGGCAAGCGTGGCGGCGGCTTTGATCGGAGGAATTTTTCTGGTAAGGTCGATGATGATCGAGAAGCCTCAATGCTATGCGTATGTAGACGGGGTGAGAGTAACCGATATGACGGCCGTAAAGGCAGAGGCCATGCAATCCATCGACGCAATTGCTGCCGGACCCGATGAGGTAGCTCAAACGACAAAGCAATTTCAAACACAACAAATTGTGAAAGACCAACTATCTGTATTTTCAGGAAACTAATAAAACCAAAATAAAATGAGACGCTCAACTAAACTTTGTTTTCTTCTGCTCGCGATGATGGCATTGGCTTTGCCACAACATCTGTCGGCGCAGAAAGATTTGCAGATCAGCAAAGTGTTCGATATTTATGGAAAGAAGCGGGGTGTGACCATGGTAGAGCTTTCGGGCGAAATGCTGGGTGACTATAACCTGTCTCTCTTCAAAAGCATTGTCATTAATGATGATCCTGCCGCCGGAGATTTTATCCGTAAATGTATTGCTAAAGACCAGGAAGGAGCCAAAAAGGTGAAGCAGGTAATCTCAAGCGGAAATCTCTCTACAATCATTTTGCAACTTCCCCGTAAAAGTCGGCTCAACCGTCTGATACTTTACAATGCCACCTCGTCGGGTTATAAAATCACGCTGGTTTATCTGGAGAGTCGTGATGAAGTTGACGATATTCTGAATCTATTGTTGAAAAAAAAGTAACACATAAAAGAATTATCCTATGAAAAAACTAATTGCACTTTTAATGGCATTCCCTTTTGTTGGACTTGCTTTGAATGCGACAAATCTGGCTGCCGATACTACGGTACATTTCAACCGCAAAGTGGTTAAAATTGAAGAGGGTAGCGAACAATTGAAAGTAAAGGTCTACGACCAGGACAACGACTCTGTGCCATACAAGCAGTTGTACGAAGGAATATTCAGTGATGGAAAGAGTTATGAAAAATGGACTGTGATGGAGGATGTGGGGTTGCAATTGCCATTCTTTAACAAAAGGCATACGAAAAAAGATTCCCGTTATTACCACATGGAGCCTCACTATGCCGGTTTCGGATTGGGATATGGCAATATAACGAACAGCGCGCACAATGAATTGTCGAGCGTCAATGGACTGGCAATTAAACCCGACGAATCGACGGAGTGGTTTATCAATTTGATAGAACACATATTGCCCATTTATCGTAACAATCTTGGAATCACTACCGGACTTGGAATGAGCTGGCAAACATTCCGCCTCGATAACAATACCCATCTGGTGGATGTGAACGGAGTGACAGGTGTTTATGGCGCTCCTGCCGGCATAAAGTATCAATACAGCCGCCTGAAAGTGGTACATCTTACCTTGCCTATTCTTCTCGAATGGCAACCTGCGCTCGGTCGCGATCACAAATCGTTTCTCTCGGCGGGTGTGGAAGCCGGAATTAAAACGTTTTCTTCGTATAAAGTGAAGTACAACGATGCCGAGGGTAATACCATCAAACGGGTGGAAGATCACGGATTGAACACCAATCCATTGTCTGTTAGCCTAATGGTGCAGGCCGGATACGGAGATATGAGCATTTTTGCAAAATATGGATTGTGTAAAATTTTTCAGGATGGGAAAGGTCCTGATGTCAGGGCCGTTTCTCTGGGGCTGATGCTTCACTTTTAAGGTATAGTCACTCTTTTTTAAGGCCGGAATTGTCAATAACAGATGATTCCGGCCTTTGTCATGTTAAAAAGCACACAGTTTATATGTTTGTGAGCAGCTTTTTGGGGAGTCACTTATTGTTAATATTCTGCTATCTAAGTCGATACCATAAAAGCATGTTTTACAACATATAATTGGTCAACCAAAGCCGGTACAACTATCGGGATAAAGAATTAATTTTGTCGCTGTTTGCAAACTACAGATTGCAAATTGAAGCATTTTGTGAAAGGTAGAGTTGCCATTTTAATGAAAAAATCACACGTATTGCACACAATTCGTACAATTGTGCACCTGTAAATGGCATAATGATGCGAAAACCAATATGATAACTAACCGAGAATCTATACAGGAATTACAACAACACACCGGGGTAAATGTAAACCGCTGTTATCAGTGCGGTAAATGTAGTGCCGGTTGCCAGTTAGCCGACGAAATGGATTTTCCTCCCAGTATGGTAATGCACATGTTGCAAACCAAAGACGAGGAGCTGTTTCAGCAACTGTTACATTCGAAAACGATATGGCTTTGCGTGTCGTGCCAGAACTGTATCGAACGTTGTCCGATGTCCATCGATATTCCTCAGATCATGGATTATCTCCGCGAAAAATCGGCCGGGGAATACAAAATCAATCACCAATCGCGCGACATCGTTGCCTTCCATCGCGCCTTCCTCGATTCCATCAAATATACCGGACGTCTTTACGAAATCGGCCTCATTGCCGGTTACAAGACACGCACCTTCCACCTGACTCAGGATGTGAAGCTGGCTCCGAAAATGTATGCCAAAGGTAAATTGCCGTTTGTACCCGAGATGATTAAAGGAACCCGAAATATCAAAGGAATTTTCTCAAGAACAAAAAACTAACTGCATTTATAACCTGAATGTATTCTAACCATTAAGGCATTAAGAAGATGAAGTAAGTTCTTAAGTTCCTTAATTTCTTAATGGTTGAAAAAGGATAATGATTGAATATAACTTTTGCGGTAAAGAATAACACTATGAAGAAATTAGGATTTTATCCTGGCTGTTCGTTGAAGGGTTCTTCTTCGGAGTATGCGCAATCGGTGCTGGCGGTGGCAAAAGCTTTCGACATCGAGCTGGAGGAGATCAATGACTGGAACTGTTGCGGTGCTACGGCGGCTCATAATATGAACAGGGAGCTGGCGCTCTCCCTCTCGGCCCGCATTTTGGCATTGGCCGAAAAACAGGGTATGACTGAAGTTGTGGTGCCCTGTGCCGCCTGCTACAACCGCCTGACGGTTACTCAACACGAACTGAATAAAGACGAAGCGCTCAAACAGCGTGTTTGCGACATTATCGAAATGCCGGTCAGCGGCAGCCTGCAAATATTGAACGTGATGCAGCTGATTGACAAATATGTGGCCGACCGTCTGGAAGAGAAGGTGACTACTCCGTTCGGGCACAAGGTGGCCTGCTACTACGGTTGTCTGCTGGTTCGCCCTCACAACATTCTTCAATTCGACCGTCTGGAAGATCCGCAATCGATGGATATTCTGATGAAACGCTCGGGTGCCGAACCAATCGAATGGGGTTTCAAAACCGAATGCTGCGGAGCCGGATTTTCTGTTTCAAAAACAGAAGTGGTGGCCAAGTTGTCGGGCAACATTGTGAAAGATGCAGCCGACCGTGGAGCCGAAGCCATCATTGTGGCCTGTCCCATGTGCCAGTCGAACCTCGATATGCGCCGTCCGCAAATCAACGAATACCTGAAACAGAAAATCGATATACCGGTTATTTACATTACCCAGGCCATTGGGCTTGCTGTGGGTCTGAGTCCGAAAGAGGTCGGTTTGCAGAAACATTTTGTCCCGGTAGAAATCGGATAAAACACAAAGACACGGAGACACAAACTATTTTGCATTGACAATTATCTTTGTGCCTTAGTGTCTTCGTGTTGAAAAATAAATTAGCACCATGTCGAAAATAGGAGTTTTTATTTGCCATTGCGGAGAAAACATCAGCGCTACCGTCGATTGTGAAAAAGTAGCTGCCGAAGCCGGGAAAATGGATGGGGTGGAATTTGCCACCGACTACAAATACATGTGTTCCGATCCGGGGCAAACACTCATCAAAAACGCCATCAAGGAAAAAGGGCTAACCGGTGTTGTGGTAGGAGCCTGCTCGCCGCGTATGCACGAGCCGACCTTCCGCAAAGCATGTTCCGAAGCGGGACTGAATCCCTATCTCTGCGAAATGTCGAACCTGCGTGAGCACTGCTCGTGGGTGCACGAGAAAAACGAGCAGACCACCGAAAAGGCGATTGACCTGGTAAAAATGCTGGTGGAAAAGGTGAAGAAAAACAAACCGCTGAATGCCATCAAGGTGCCCATTACCAAAAAGGCGCTGGTAATCGGTGGCGGTATTGCCGGTATTCAGGCGGCGCTCGACATTGCCAATGCGGGCCAGCAGGTCATCATGGTAGAGAAAGAGCCCTCCATCGGCGGCCACATGTCGCAACTCTCCGAAACTTTTCCTACGCTCGACTGTTCGCAATGTATCCTCACTCCCCGTATGGTGGAGGTGGCACAACACCCGAATATTACCCTGTACACCTACGCCGAACTGGAACATCTCGATGGTTTTATCGGCAACTTCAAAGCAACTATCCGCCTGAAGGCAAAAAGCGTGGATTATAAGCTCTGTACGGGTTGCGGGGCCTGCACCACCAAATGTCCGAACAAGAAAATCCCCAGCGAATTCAACGAAGGATTGGGAATGCGTACGGCGATTTACACCCCGTTTCCGCAGGCAGTGCCCAATAAACCGGTGATCGATAGGGCTAATTGTACCTACTACCAAAAAGGCAAATGCAAGGTGTGCGAAAAAGTATGCCCCACAGGCGCCATCCAATACGACCGTCCCGACCAGTTTATTACCGAGGATATCGGAGCCGTGGTGATTGCCACCGGTTTCAACGTGCTGAAAACCGATTTCTTCCCCGAATACGGTTACGGAAAATATGCCGATGTGCTTACCGGATTGCAGTTTGAGCGTCTGGCTTCGGCATCCGGCCCGACACTGGGTGAAATCCGCCGTCCGTCGGATGGTAAAGTGCCCAGGAAGATCGTTTTCATCGCCTGTTCCGGTTCGCGCGACCCGGCCAAAGGCATTCCTTACTGCTCGAAAATCTGCTGTATGTACACTGCCAAACATGCCATGCTCTATCAGCACAAAGTACACGACGGCGAATCGTATGTCTTCTACATGGACATCCGTGCAGGCGGTAAAAATTATGAAGAGTTTGTGCGCCGTGCCATCGAAGACGACGGTGTGAACTATATCCGCGGACGGGTAGCCCGCATCTACGAAAAAGACGGTAAATACATCGTGAAAGGTGCCGACACACTGCTCGGGAGCAAACCGGTAGAGATTGAAGCCGACATGGTGGTGCTTGCCACTGCAGGTGTTTCGAACCCCGGGGCGGAAGAGCTGGCGCAAAAAATGCATGTGTCGTACGACGCTTACAAGTTCTTTGCCGAAGCGCATCCGAAACTGAAACCGGTAGAAACCAACACGGCAGGTATTTTCCTGTGTGGCGCTTGTCAGGCTCCGAAAGATATTCCCGAAACGGTGGGAATGGCCTCGGGTGCCGCTGCCAAAGTGATCGGTCTCTTTTCGAATAACGAATTGACCCGCGAACCGTTGATTGCCGTGGTGAACCGTTCGGCTCCTCCGGTATTCTCTACCTGTGTGGGCTGCTTCATGTGCCAGACAGCTTGTCCGTACAACGCTATCGAACGCGAAGAGATCAAAGGGCGCGACGGCAGCGTAATCAAAACCGTGGCGAAAGTGAACCCGGGATTGTGCCAGGGATGCGGTACCTGTGTGGCCTTCTGCCGCTCGAAAGCCATCGATATGCAGGGTTTCTCGAATGAACAGATGTTTGCCGAGGTGATGGCATTGATGAATGAGTAAATGCGCCAATTTGAAAATATGCTAATGTGCCAATGAGAATCTGTAAACATGGAGGTCTTAGTGCAAAACTTAGCGTTCTCTGTGGTTAATTGCAGATTCAAATTGTAAATAGAACCATGTCAGAATTTGAACCGGAGGGGTATTTGCCTGCAACCGGTAGAGTACACTGATCTTCGTTTAACACAGATCCTGACTGAAATAAAAGTCGGAGATGACGTCAGCCCGGCTGACAGATAGAACCGAACATGTTTCTGCTCTGCCGCCCGGCTGCCACATAGAACTGAAGGTGTTTCCACTTTGCCGCCCGGCGATCGGATAGAACCGAAGGTGGTTCTGCTTTGCTGCCCGGCGGTCGGAAAGAACCGGTAAGCAGGCTGGCTGTCCGCTCGGCAGATAAGAAGGAATGAAGATAATTTACTAAGATAACAAGATATTATGTCAGAATTTGAACCGAAGATCGTTGCGTTTGTCTGCAACTGGTGTACCTATGCGGGTGCCGACCTGACGGGAACGAGCCGTATAAAATACGCTTCCAATGTGAAGATCGTACGCTTCCCGTGTACCGGCCGCATCGACTTCATGCTGTTGCTCAAAGCCTTTTCCGAAGGCGCCGATGGTATTATCGTGTCGGGTTGCCACCCCAACGATTGCCACTACACCTCGGGGAATTTCCATGCGCGCCGTCGTTGGGTGATTTTCCGGGGATTGCTCAACTTTATGGGCATCGATGTGAATCGCATTCAGTTTTCGTGGGTGTCGGCAGCTGAAGGAGCCAAATGGGCCGACGTGGTAAACAGTACTGTGACCGCTGTCCGCGAACTGGGACCTTACACGCAATACCGCAAGGCAGCCGACTATCTGGCACAACAGGATCAGAGTATTATTGATGGTCAAGCCTCACCCCAACCCCTCTCCCGACCTCATCCGGCCTTCGGCCACCTTCTCCAGAAGGAGAAGGAACAAGGACGAGTTTTTAATGAGGGGCAATCTGAATGAGCAACTGATAGAGAGGTTTAACTGTAAAAAAGAAATTTTCAATGGAAGAACTGAGAAAAAAGGCTGCGGAGCTGTTGCAATCGGGCGAGGTACAGATGGTGATCGGGTACGAAGAAGGCACCCGTCATCCGCGCCCCTGCTTTATCTCTTCGGCTGACGATGCCGCCAAACTGATATACGACGACCGTTGCACCGGCAATCTGGCCGTCTACCTGACGCACAAAGAGCTGATCGGCGGACAGAAGATCGCCATCACGGCATCCTATTTTGCCCTGCGCAGCATCCTGCGTTTGTTGACCGAACATCAGATTCAACCCGATAAGCTGGTTGTCCTTACTGTTTCGGCAGAAAAGGAGGTGATTCAGTTTGCGACCACCGACGATATAACGGCTTACCTGCAAACTGCACCTGTTCCTGCCCACGAAGACGACAAAGCGTTGATCGAAAAACTCAATGCCATGAGCCGCGAAGAGCGTTGGGAATTCTGGTCGGCCGAACTTTCGAAATGTTTCAAGTGCTATGCTTGTCGCGCGGCCTGTCCGATGTGCTACTGCACCAAATGTATTGTGGACGAGAACCGTCCGCAATGGATTCAACCGTGGGCAAGTACGTTGGCCAATATCGAATGGCACATCAACCGAGCCATGCACATGACCGGCCGTTGTGCCGACTGTGGAGCTTGCGGTGCCGCTTGTCCGCTGGGGTTGCCCATCCATTTGCTCAGCCACCAGATTGTGCAGGAGGTAACCGATAATTTCGCGCTGGATGTCAATCAGGCTGTTTCGGGCGACAATGCGCTCTCAACCTTCAAACCGGAGGATAAGGAGAATTTTATACGGTAGCTGCCCCAGCCCCCTATATCCCCCTCAAGGGGGACTTTTAATCTGGGATAGCGAGCAAAATGAATCATTGAAAAGAACTCGAACGGAAATAAAAAAACAAGAATCAATTTAAAATACAGATTCTTTAAGTCCCCCTTGAGGGGGATTTAGGGGGTTGTTGATAATATGGAAAAACGTTTCATTACTCAGGCATCGCTTCATCGCTGGCTTACGAAAATTGTCAGTGACGGAAAACATCTCTACGCTCCGGTGAACAAGGGTGCTAAGGTTGACTTCGGACGTGTGGCTTCTGCCGACGAAATCGTATTCGATCATATCCAGACCACTCAATCGGCGAAGTCGGTTGCGTTTCCACGTACCGATGTGCTTTTTTCGTACGAAAAAGAGAAGGGCAAGGTACAGCTCGAAAATGCCGATCTGACCGCTTATCCCGAAACGGTGGTTTTCGGACTGCATCCCTGCGATGCTGCCGGATTCAATCCGCTGGGAGCGATCTTTAACTGGGATTACAAAGACGAACTTTACAATGCCCGCCTGCAACGCACCGTCGTGGTGACGCTGGCCTGTACCAAAGCCGATGAATACTGCTTTTGTACTTCCGTCAATGGTGGCCCGGGCAATACCGTCGGGAGCGATATCCAGCTTACACCGGTCAACGGTGGTTTTCTGGTCGAAATTCTGACCGAAAAGGGCGAAGCCCTGGTGAAAGCCGATGAGGCCGCTTTTGAAGCCGATCGTGGCGATGTAAAGGAGGAATATCTGGTGAAACTACCGGAGAAGTTCGATATAAAAGCTGTTCAGGAGAAACTGCAAACCGCTTTCGAGAGTCCGATCTGGAAAGCGCAATCGCAACGCTGCATTGGTTGCGGAGCGTGTGCTTACGTTTGCCCCACCTGCGCCTGCTTCGACATTCAGGAAGATGCGCATGGTACCAAAGGGAAGCGCCTCCGTTGCTGGGATTCTTGCGGATTCGCGCTGTTTACCCTGCACACCTCGGGGCACAATCCCCGCCAAACACAGGCACAACGGTGGCGTCAGCGCCTTTTGCACAAATTCTCCTACATGCCCGACCGCCTTTCAGTGCGAGGCTGTACCGGTTGTGGCCGCTGTTCAAGAGCTTGTCCGGTTGATATGAACATTGCAGAACATCTTTCCTCGATTTGAGGATTTGGGGATGTGGAAATTTGAAGATGGGAACAGCCTTCGATTTTATTGATTATGAAACGAACATGTAGCTCCACAACACCCAAGAGGGTCCGATAGCTATCGGAAAATAATTTCAGCAACATGGAGTTACATACTTCCTTGAACCAAAAAATATTATAGTATGAAAAATGACAGGGATAATTTGATCGTCAACCTTTCGGTAGAATTTGCTTTGGCCATTATCGAATATTGCGAATTGCTGGAGGAGAACCGAAAATTTGTCATTGCCCATCAATTGCTTAAATCTGGCACTTCCATTGGAGCAAATGTTCGGGAAGCGCAAAACGCAGAAAGCAAGGTAGATTTCATTCACAAACTGAAAATAGCAGCAAAAGAGGCCGACGAAACAGAATATTGGTTGATCCTTTGTGAAAGGTCAAAGAATTATCCGGATCCTTCGGCTCTGAAAGAAAAATTGAACTCTATACACAATGTGATTTCAAAAATCATCATCACATCAAAAAAGAACTGATTAAGACGTACGCTTATGGATAATTTACAACATATTGAGGAGAACGGTATTTCCACATCCCCAAATCCTCACATCCCCAAATCTCCAAATCTCTATCTTCCTTATTTAATGACTGTCGAGAAGGTGACGCAGGAGGCTCCCGGCGTGAAGACTTTCCGTTTGAAGTTTCAGGATGAGGAGGCAGCAGAACAGTTCTCGTTTAGAGCCGGACAATTCGGGGAATACTCCGCTTTCGGCGATGGTGAAAGTACCTTTTGTATCGCTTCGTCGCCTACCCGCAAAGGCTATATCGAATGTACCTTCCGCGAAGCCGGTAAGGTAACCTCATCGCTGGCAAGGCTCGAAGAGGGCGATACGATGGGATTCCGTGGCCCGTTTGGCAACACCTTCCCGATCGACCAATGGAAAGGCAAGAACCTGCTCTTTATTGCCGGTGGTATTGCGCTTCCTCCCATGCGTTGCGTGATCTGGAATGCGCTCGATACCCGCGAAAATTTTAAGGACGTGAGCATCCTCTACGGCGCCAAATCGGTGGACGATCTGGTGTACAAGCACGAACTGAAGGAGTGGGAAGAGCGTCCCGATGTGAAATTAGTAACAACGGTAGATCCCGGTGGCGAAACACCCGACTGGAAAGGCGAGGTAGGTTTTGTGCCTTCTGTATTGGAAAAGATGAATCCGTCGAGCGAAAATACGGTGGCAATTGTTTGCGGGCCTCCGGTGATGATTAAGTTTACCTTCCCGGTGCTGGAGAAACTCGGCTTCAAACCCGAAAATATCTATACCACGCTCGAAAACCGGATGAAATGCGGGGTAGGGAAGTGCGGCCGTTGCAACGTGGGCAAACTGTATGTGTGTAAAGACGGGCCGGTATTTACCGGGGCCGAATTACAGGCTTTACCCCCTGAATATTGATAATTCTTTGTTTTAGAGAAGTTCTATTTATTGTGTTTATGTTGAGGCTGCTATAGGGTGATGGCAGCCTCAGTTTTTGTGATCGATAGTCTATCGGGAATATTTTCGTCGTCTCAGCAGGAAGAACACCGCGGCGAATAGCGCCAAAAGAAGGAGAGGTATCGCCAGATTCGTAATTTGCCACATGGTTCTACCCTCCGTTGTTGCCATGTTGTTGAGCAACCGGAGCGGAACCACACGCGACCGGAGTTCCAGCCAATTGTCGTCGCCACTGAGGTAGAGTACGGCGTTGACAATAAAATCGCGGTTGCCGTACTGGCGGTTGGCATAGCTGTCAAATCCCAACGGTAATAGCTGCATGTTGTTTCCGCTTCCGTGTACCTCGTTGCGGATAATGTCTCCGTTGGCAATTACAATCATACGGGTCGGTTTGCTTCTTCGCACGATAGGAAACGATTGCGCAATGCCCTGAGGAACCATTCTGTTGGCGAATGCCGAGGTGAAAGAACCTTCGAGAAGTCCGCCAACCGGAATATTCTGAAAATGAAAATAGTTGTGGTCCTGAGGGTTGGGCATCTGTTTCAAATCGATCATGGAAGGCGGAGTAAGCGCGTGCGACGCGTTTGAGGTAGCCAGAAGCGCTGTTTTCTTTATCAGTGTATCTACTCCCACAAAATCGATTGAAGAGGCGAAATTGGCCTTTACGGAGGCTAAATTGCGTGTAACGACATGGTAGGGAGAGGTGAGCAAAAGGGGCTGGTAAAACCATGGCATCGGTTTGAATTGAGGCTCGTCGCCCGGGCGAGATACATTGACCGGCATGGAGGCACACTGCACATCCTGCACAATGTCGGGATTGATGCGTATGCCGTAGCCGAAGAGCATATCGGCAAGGTTTACGTCAAGAGGAGCGATGGTTGCCTGGCCTGTTTGTGCAAGGTAATTGTTATCTATTTTCGAACCGTCGATCAGCCACAAAACACTTCCTCCACGCATAATATACTGGTCGAGAATGAATTTCTCGCTCTCCGAAAACGACGCTACCGGCTTGGCAACGATAACCACTTTGTAGGGATCGAGCGCCTTGGGGTCATTTCCCAGAGCTCCCCGGTCGACCTGGAAATAACGGCTCAGTGCCGTGATGGCATCATAAACCTCCGGTTCGGGCAGTTCTCCGTTGCCTTCCAGAAAAGCAATTTTGCGGGTCTCCTTCACGTTCAACACCCGGATGGCATCGGTCAGTTGGTATTCCAGTCCTTCTACCGACGCGTTCAGATTCTCTTCACCCGAGCGGCCTTGTACGTTTGTGAGCAGGTTGACTAACAGCGTGTCTTTGTGGCTTATAATCTCGGCCCAGGGGAAAATGATTTTACGTACGGCCTTCCCGTCAGCATCCTTTTCATACACCATGGTGGCTTTCATGCCCCGTTTTTCCAACGAAGCGTAATAGGCTTCCGCATCGGTTCCCGAAGCAGTTTTTGTAGGATCTACAAACTGATATTGGATATTTTTTCCGGCATAGACCTTAAATTCATCTAAGTAGTCTTTGCACGAACGTTTCAGACGTAAAAAGCCGGCATTCAGATCGCCGTCGAGATATACATTGATTTGAACCGGCTCCTCCAACGATTTCATCAGCTTTTTGGTGGCTGGCGAAAGCGTATACCGTTTGTCGGAGGTCAGGTCGAGACGAAAAAAGAGAAAATGAGAGGCGAGAGAGAGTGCCGCAATTGCAACGACGACTACTGCTATTTGCCAGAAAAGAGGTTTGTTTTTCATCTGTGAATTGATTCAACATAAAAACAACTTCCCGACTGGCGAATGTCGGGAAGTCGTCATTTTTATCAAAAATAGAGTTTTATAGAATCACGGCCAGAAAGCGGACCATTTTATTGTCGAGAGCTTTCATTCCGTGTTTTAACTCGGCGTTGAAATAGAGCGAATCTCCTTCTTCCAGAATGAGTTCTTTGCCGTTTACTTCAAGCAGCATTTTCCCTTCCAGCACGTAATTGAACTCCTGTCCGGCATGGGCGTTAAGGCACATCGGACTATCCGACGGCTCAACGGTGACGATGAACGGGTCGGCATTGCGGCCTGCAAATCCCGCTGCCAGCGATTGATATTTGTAAGCTTTGGTTCTTTCTATGGCCACACCTTGCCCTTTGCGGGTGAGGTAGTATGTTCTCATGCGCGGCTCTTCACCAAACAACAAGGCTGTCATCTCAATGTCGAAATGAGATGCAACGTTGTGTAAAAGGCTAACCGGAATATCTTTCTTTGCTCCTTCGTAGAGCAGATACTCCTTTTCGCTGACCATTGCCGCATCGGCCATCTCTTTTACCGATACGTCCAATGCTTCACGCAATCCGTGCAAACGTTCTGCAATTTGCTTGATCTGATTATCCATGGGTATGTTAATGAAATTCTGGATTTTATTGCTTAGTCAGTTTTGCTACGCAATTCTTCAGGCTGCTTTCCCAATGGGGAATTGTAAGTCCGAATGTCTTTTTAATTTTCGATTTATTCAAAACGCTGTAAAACGGACGTGGTGTTTTGGCCGGATACTCTTTCGACTCGATGGGCACAACGTTGCAGGTGATGCCTGCCAAACGATGGATGGCAATGGTAAAGTCGTACCAGCTGCATACCCCTTCGTTTGAGAAATGATAAACTCCTGTTTTGAAGGCGTTTTCGTTTTCAATGGTTTTTTCGATAATTTGCAGGATAGCTGCTGCTAAATCGGCTGCGTTGGTCGGCGTTCCTATCTGGTCGAAAACCACTTTCAATTCGTCACGTTCTTGCCCCAGCTTAAGCATCGTTTTGACAAAGTTGTTCCCATAAACCGAGTACAACCACGAGGTACGGATGATCACGGCATCGAGGCAAACCCTTTTCAGATCGGCTTCGCCAAGGGCTTTGCTTTTCCCGTAGACAGTTTTCGGATTGATTTTCTCATTTTCCGTGTATGGTGTGTGTGCGGTGCCATCAAAAACATAGTCGGTGGAGATATGAATCACCTTAATGCCGTTGGATGCAGCTACCTCTCCGATGTTGCGTACTGCTTCGCTGTTGATGGCAAAACATTTCTCTTCATCCTCCTCTGCTTTGTCTACGGCTGTGTAAGCAGCACAGTTGACGATAAAATCGAACGACTTACCTACCACAAACTGTTCGATTGCCTCTTTGTCGCAAATATCCAATGTGTCGGCATCTGTAAAGACAAAGTCGACATCTTTCATCTGCGGTGCAATTTGCCGGAGCTCGCTCCCTAATTGACCGTACGAACCTGTGACTAAAACCTTTTTCATACTTCTCGTCTTTAAGTTGTTAATACACAAAATTCAACTCTGCTTGCGCCAAAACCGGATGTTCCCGATCTTTATCGGAAATGATGGCCTCTTCTTGTGGAATCTTCCAGTCAATGTTCAATGCCGGATCGTTATACATAATGCCCCTTTCTAAAGTAGGGTCGTAAAAATTATCGCATTTGTAACTAAATATTGCCGTCTCGCTCAATACCGAGAATCCATGAGCAAAGCCCTGTGGAATGAGAAATTGCAACTTGTTTTCTTCCGAAAGCTCCACTCCGTACCACTGTCCGAATGTGGGCGATCCTTGCCGGATATCAACAGCCACATCGTATACCTTGCCTACGATAACCGATACTAATTTGCTTTGGCTGTGTGGACTGAGCTGATAATGCAACCCTCTTACCACACCATAACCCGATTTTGACATGTTATCCTGACAAAAATCGATGTTGATACTATTCTCTGACAGTCGTTTTTTATTGTAACTCTCTAAAAAAAATCCTCTGCTATCCTCGAAAACGCGGTTTTTGATCACAACCAAATCGCGTATCGGTGTTTTAATTATTTCCATTTTCCCTCGGTTCGTTTGCTATTTTAATCAGATATTCTCCGTAATTGTTTTTTCTTAAAGGTTCGGCCAGGTTCAGCAGTTGATCGCGGTTGATGTATTTCATGCGGTATGCAATCTCTTCGATACAGGCCACTTTAAGACCCTGCCGGTTTTCGATGGTCGCAATGAAATTAGCCGCCTCCAGCAAGCTATCGTGCGTTCCGGTGTCGAGCCAGGCCATACCCCGACCTAACAATTTGACATTCAATCGTCCTTCTTCGAGATAGAGTCGGTTGAGGTCGGTAATTTCGAGTTCGCCCCGTTTCGATGGCTTCAGATTTTTTGCTTTTTGAATGACATCGTTGCCGTAAAAATAGAGACCGGTTACGGCATAGTTTGATTTCGGTTGTGACGGTTTCTCTTCGAGACTGAGCACTTTGCCCGAAGCGTCGAACTCTGCAACGCCGTAGCGTTCGGGATCGGTAACGTAATAACCGAAAACAGTTGCTCCCTCTTTCAGTTTCGATGCTTCCTGCAGTTGTGACGACAGGTTGTATCCATGGAAAATATTGTCGCCAAGCACCATGCAAACCGAATCGTTACCAATGAATTTTTCTCCGATAATAAAAGCCTGTGCCAGTCCGTCGGGCGATGGTTGTATGGCGTATTGGATATTCAGTCCGTAAGCCGATCCATCCTCAAAAAGCCGTTCGTACAGATGTATGTCCTGAGGCGTCGAAATGATCAGAATATCCTGAATCCCAGATAACATTAAAATTGACAAGGGATAATAGATCATCGGCTTGTTGTAAACAGGAATAATCTGTTTGGAAATGCTTTTGGTGATGGGGTACAGTCTGGTTCCCGATCCACCGGCCAAAATAATACCTTTCATTGGTAAGTGTTGTTAATTTAGTCTTCTAAGGATATTTATAAAACAAACCTTCAAAATGTAGCATTTCTCAGGGTTTTCGCTGTTTTTGTTATAAACAAAGATAATCGCTTTTATTGAAAATGGTACGGAATAGTGAAAAAAATTACCACCCGAAAGCGCTGTTATCGTTCATCCATTTGTCTTGTGCTTTCATCACCTGCTCCATTACGTCGCGGGCACATCCGTCGCCACCTTTCAGGGGTGATATGTAGACCGATACCGCCTTGATTTCGGGGGCCGCATCCTGCGGACAGGTAGGAATGCCAACCTGTGACATCACCTGATAATCAGGAATATCATCTCCCATGTAAAGTACACTTTCGGCATTCAGCGAATATTTCTTCAAAAAATCGTTCAGATCATTGATTTTCGTGCTCGATGCCATGTAAATATCTTTCACTCCCAATCGTTCGAAACGAAGTCGCACGGCATTGGTATTTGCTCCGGTGATGATGGCTACAGGATATCCTTTTTTAATCGCATACTGAATGGCGTATCCGTCTTTGATATTTACCATGCGCATTGGCTCCCCATTGGGATGCAAAGGAATGCAATTGGCAGATAAAACACCGTCGACGTCGAAGACAAATGCTTTGACATGGTTGAGAAGTTCTTTGAAATTTGCCATAATGCGTCTGTTTTTAGAGGTAAAAAAATAAAAGGCCAAAAGTTTGTAAATCAAACCATTGACCTTGTTTAGTTGTCTCACCAGGATTCGAACCTAGACAGGCAGTACCAAAAACTGCAGTGCTACCATTACACCATGAGACACTCCATGTATGTTTTGCTTTAAAAGCGACTGCAAAGGTAAGAGTTTAATAGGTTTCTTCAAAATTTTTGGCCAAAAAATTTTTCCCCGATTTTTGTTTTTTATTTAAATAGGCTATAACTTGTTATTAAAGAGGCATTAATCCATTATCTATAGTTTGAAAATGAACGATAACCTCACTTTTTTGTGAAAACGTCTAACCATTTACGCGGCTTTTTCAGCTCTTCAAAGCCCGGAGAGGGATTATTCAATACACTAAACCGCTCGTCAGTCTCAGACTGAAAACCGAATTGTTCGGGGAAGACGATCAGCTGGCTGTTGTTAATAACCGTATCGGTAACAGCAGCAAATAACTCCTCGAATAAAGGATGGTATGATATGGTCGACTTCCGACCGGCAAAAAACACGACCAAATCATTGTTACGTACCTGTTTGATGCAATTTTCAATATCACCCCATCCCTTCATTCTCCGGTAGAAAGAGGGGGTTTTATGTCGTTGGAGAGATGATAAAACCTTTATTTTTTCCTCGGTCTCCTCATTGGCATAAAAGACAAGCGAAGCATCGGCCTGCTTGGCAATGTGATGAATGTGCTCGTAAGCGCGTTGAAATCCGAGTTCCAGTTCGGCTTTCTCGGGTAAAAAAACCACAACCTGCGAAGTTGTTCCGAGAGGTTGTATCGGCCTGTAAATAAAGATGGAGCGGTTCATACTTTTTTGTAATGAATCGGCCATCTGACCCAAAAATGATTCGGTGATTTTTGTTTTACGATGCAACCCGATAATTAAGTCCGAGATGTTGTGTTCTTTGATCGTATGGATAATTCCACTGGCAACGTTCACATCGTAGCGAACCAGTTGTTCTATCGTATTGTCGGTCGCGGCAGCTATCTTTGCCGATCGCTCTAATAGTTTTTCCCCGGATCCTCTGCTTTTGTTTGCCGTATCGTCTACTACCGTCAATACATATAATGGTTGCTTGAGAGGGGTCGTTTTCATCATCACGGCAAGTTCCATCAGCCTGTCGATGTTTTCGGGATTTGAGACCGGTATCAAAATTCGTTCCCGTATCTCTTTGTCGCTTTCGTCGTTACTTTTCCCTGCAAAAGCCAAACGGCGGGCTGCTTTTTCGGTAACAAAAGAGCTGATGATGCACGAAAACAGGATCATGATAATCGTTCCGTTCAATACATGGTCGTTGAGTAACCTCACCGGAGTGCCATCGGGATTTTGTCCCAAAATGATGTTGTAACCTACCATCACGGCGGCTAATGTGGCTACGGCGTGTGCGTTGCTCAACCCGAAAATCATCAGTCCTTCGTCTTTCGTCAGTTTGCAGGTGATGCGTGTCAACGTTGCGGCAAGCCATTTGCTGGTGATGGCAACCATTGCCATTACTGCGGCAACGAGTAGTGCTTCATATCCACTGAAGAGAACTTTGTAGTCGATCATCATGCCCACACCGATGAGGAAAAACGGAATGAACAGCGCGTTTCCCACAAATTCGAGGCGATGCTTTAGCGGCGAGACTTTGGGTACCAGCCGGTTCAGCGAGATTCCGACCATGAATGAACCCAGTACGCCTTCCAGGTCGGCCATTTGTGCCAAAAAAGCACCCAGAAAAACCATGGCCAATACGAAGATAAATTGCAAGATATTATCTTCAAACCGTTTCATAAATGCCCGGGCGATAATTGGAAAAATGAAAAGAACAATCAGACCGAAACAGAGTATTTTAATGGCCCAGATAACCATAAACCAGTTGGTGAGTGTTCCTTTGCATAGCCCTGCAATAATAGCCAAAAGCATTAGCATCAGGGTGTCGGTAAGAATTGTTCCCCCCACGGTGATGTTCACGGCCCGGTTTTGCGACACGCCATATCGTCCCGTAATGGGGTAGGCCACTAAGGTTTGTGACGAATACATGGCTGCCAGCAGTAGGGAGGTCATCAGACTGAAATGAAGAATGTAGAGACTGGTGAACGTACCTATGATAATTGGAATCGAGAAGGTGAACAGGCCGAAAGTCATTCCCTTCACCCTGTTGCGCTGGAAATCGTTCATATCCATATCGATTCCGGCAAGAAAAAGGATATAGAGGATTCCTACATTGCCAAACAGGTGAAAACTTTCATCATTGGCAAGAATGTTGAAAGCTTTGGGTCCAAGCAAAATTCCGGCAAAAATCAACCCTACGATATACGGAATTCTCAACCGGTGCAGTAGCAGGGGTGAAAAGAGTATAACGAGCAGCACCACGGCAAAAATCAGGGTGGTGTTTTCAAGTGGCAATTGTATGGTAATGTCCGATATACTCATGCGTTAGGGTAGTAAAACTCAACCCGGAGAGTGATTAATCCGTTGCGGAAGAGGAGATCAGCTTCTTTTCCAGTTCGTTTATTTTGGCTTCCTGATTGTTTATGGTGGTAAGCAATGCGTTTAACTCCTCATTTTCAATGGTTGAGGGGAATTGGCCTTTTACCCGCTCCATAAAGTCGGAAAGCACGTTCATGTAATTTGTGAAGGCGCTATAAGGCGAGTCGTAGTTCGGATCGACATTGAAGCCGTTCCATGGCTTGGTCGTCATATAGTGAAAATGATCGGACGATTGCAGGCATAGCCAGTCGTGCTTAATGGCTCTGTCGGAACACAAACGCACCCGTTCACCAACCTGATAGAGTTTTTGTAATGCCTCTGTTTGTAAATCGTTGCCGTTCCAGTTGCTCAGGTCTTTCTCCTCGCCCGACCACGATTGCGGATAGGGAACGCTGATGGGGGAGATGGCATTGAATTTCTTTGCAATCTCGGCAGGTGTCGAAAAAGTTATTTTATTGGAAAGGGCCTGAAGAGGCAGTGCTTTGATAAACTCGAAGATACCGCTTTCTGACCGTTGACGTTCGCCGATAGTTTGATAACCCATGAAGATGCTGAATATCTTTTCGTTATCATCGCTGTTTTTGATTTCACCCATTAGTTTTTCTGCGGTCAATGGAAATTCACTCCAGCTCCAATCCGAGAAACGGTAGGAGATATCGTCGCTGAGTTTCATGTTACGCGTCAGCACTTTAATCTGCGGAATATAGCTGTGTCCGTATAGAAAATTGGGACTTTTCCACCCTAATACATGCTTCGAGCCTTCGGTGAGCAGGGTAGAGTATCCCATGTCGTACACCATCTGAGCAATCTCATCGGAATAGATCATCTCCGTGTTACGGAATGTAGTCGGTCGCACGCCGAACAGGTCGTAAATGGTCTCGCTGTGCATTTTAACCTGTTGGGTAAATTCTTCCGGGTCGAAAACCGATGCGAGAGAGTGGGAATATGTTTCGGCAATAAATTCCACACTGCCCGTTTCGGCAAGTTCTTTAAAGCTATCGATTACCTCGGGGGCATATTGCTCGAAAAGTTCCAGCGCGATACCCGATATTGAAAATGACACTTTGAATTTCCCATGCGTACTACGAATCAACTCTAAAAAGAGACGATTGGCCGGCAAAAAGCTGCTGTTCGCAATTCGCTGAACATTTGCTTCGTTAGCGAAATCATCATAGTAATAATGGTCTGATCCGATTTCAAAGAAGCGATAACGTTTTAATTGCATCGGGATGTGCACCTGAAAGTAGAAACAAATAGTTTTCATAAGCGGTAATTTTAAGGTGGATCACTAACGTTAGCTGGCATTTATTCAGAATCCGGATGGGAAAGAGTGTTGGTTCTGTTTACCTTTTGGCAAAAATAGGATTAATTTCGGACAACCAAAAAAAATATGGCACCTATCTTGCGATAGATGCCATAAAAAATGCAATTAAAAAGCGGTGAGGGGGGGATTCGAACCCCCGGTACGGTTACCCGTACGACAGTTTAGCAAACTGTTGGTTTAAGCCACTCACCCACCTCACCAGTGTCCGAGTCATTGCCTAAACGGTTGCTTCAAAAGCGTTGCAAAAGTAGGTAATAAATTTCAATTTTTCAAACTCTCTTTCAAAATATTCTCAAATGGAATGACTAAATTTGCAAACTCAACTGATAAGGCTTAAAAATTAGGTAGTTATGCGAAAGAAAATATATCGTAAATCTAAATCAATCAAAACAATAGCGTGGGCTCTCGGGATCCTTGCCACACTTTTTATAGGGTATCAGGTTTACACATATTTCCGTGGAAATTTCGTTACACCCTCGGGCGAAACTGTTTATATTTACATTCATGAACATGATAAGCTCGATGATGTGGTCAAACAAATCGAGAAAAAAACCAGGCCGCGCAATATTAATTCGTTTATTCGCCTGGCAAAATCGGAAGGGTATCCGGCAAAGATCCGTGCCGGGCGGTATGCCATTTCCAACGGCATGACCAATCATAAATTGCTCTCCAACCTGAAAAAACATGTGCAGGCTCCCGTCCGCTTGAAATTCAATAATATTCGTACGAAGGCGCAATTGGCCGGACGTTTGTCGAAACAGTTGATGGCCGATTCGTTAACGTTGATTTCGGTATTGAACGATTCGCTGGCTGATGTCAAACTCGGTTTCACTCCCGAAACAGTGGTTGCCATGTTTATTCCCAACACATACGATATTCTCTGGGATATAACCCCGGCGCAGCTGATGAAACGGATGCATCACGAATACGAAGAATTTTGGACGGAAGAGCGGAAACAAAAAGCGAAGAAGGCCAATCTGACTCCGGTACAGGTAACGACCCTCGCCTCTATCATTGAAGAAGAGACCAACCACAAGGCCGATAAACCGATTGTTGCCGGGTTGTATATGAACCGTTTACGGTTGGGAATGCCGTTGCAGTCGTGCCCTACCATCAAATTCGCGCTGAATGATTTTTCGTTGCAGCGCATAACCGGAGTGCACCTGCGTGTCCATTCTGCTTACAATACATACAAAAATCCGGGTCTTCCTCCCGGACCGATCCGTATCCCGAGTATCGAAAGCATCGATGCCGTACTCGATTTCAAGCCGAATAACTACCTCTACATGTGCGCCAAAGAGACGCTGAACGGCGAACACTATTTCGCCGCTACCTGGGCCGAACACAAGCGGAATGCCGATCGCTACGCCGCCATGATGAACAAGCGCGGCATTCATTAGTCAAAACAGGTTGCGGATGTGATGTCCCGACAGCTCTTTACGCAGCTGGTCGGAGTTGGGTGCTACCCGACGAAGCAGCGCCCAGAAGCGTTCACTGTGGTTATGCTCTACGGTGTGGCAAAGTTCGTGCAGAATGACATACTCGATCAGATGTTTCGGTAACAGCAACAGGTAGAGCGAAAGGTTGATACTGTTCACGCGCGAACAACTTCCCCAGCGGGTCTGGCTCGATTGAATTTTTACTCCATTGAATTTGAATCCGTTGTCTTCGGCCAGGCGAATAATCATGGGCGGTAACTCCTTCTTTGCCGCCTGTCGCAGAAAATAGATCACCCCTTTGCGGATGGCCGCCTGAATAGTTGCCGAATGTATCTCTTTTTGTATCGGATATTCGATGGTGAGCAGGCCATCGGCCAATCGAAAGAAGATCTGATTGCGGGTGGCAGCTACAACTTGTGTGGTAAATGTGAGCGTCTTCAGCGGAGAGTCGGCATCGATCCATTGCTGATGCTTCTCTTTCTTTTGCAATAACGTCTCTCTCGTCCGCTCCAGAAACCGTACCCCCTCCTCATAAAATTTTTCCGAAGGCAGCGTTACCCGCACACCGTTGGCTACCAGGCGCAGAAAAATGCGCCTCGAGCGGGGATTGACCGTAAACGAAATTTGGCCCAGTTCCGGGTCGTGAAGCGATGGACACATACTATTGATGATTGATGTGCAAAGATACAAATTATCCAATCCGGGAATAACCCCGATTGTAAAAGAGAATCAGGAGCAATAACTTCTTTTAAGTCTGTTAACGGAGGATTAACCAGGGGTATTTATTATCAGAGCAATTCAATTTGCATTGTTGCTTGCTTATTGTATTTCAATTTCCTATCTTTGCCTCCGAATAACCACTTAAATCTATTACTTTGGAGGCTGATAATGACATACTTTATCGTCTGACAAAAGGAGATTCTGACGCTTTTGAAGCCATCTTTTGGAAGTATAATGACCGAGTCTACAGTTTTATTCTGTCTACTCTTTTCGACAAAACCCTGGCTCAAGATCTGACTCAGAATGTATTTTTGTCTGTATGGGAACATCGCGCTACCATAGATATTTCCAAAAATTTTTCTTCATATATTTACACGATTGCACAAAACATGGTGTATCGTCAAACGGAAAAAAAGCTTCTTGCCAGCCGGTATGCAGAGTATGTTCAAAAATTTCAATCTGTAGATGAAATGTCGACAGAAGAGGCTATTGATTATCAGTTTCTTGAAAAATTGATTACCGAATTAATAGACCAATTACCTCCATCACGCAGAGAAATATTTTTGCTTAGCAGGCGTAACGGTATGTCAAACAAAGAAATAGCACAAAAGTTATCAATCTCTGAGAAAACCGTAGAGAACCAAATTACTCATTCCATCCATTTTTTGAAGAAGCGCCTCAAACCTCACGTTGTTTTTGCCGGAATCTTATTTTTCTTCCAATAATCCTCTTCGCGTATAAGCAAAGGGGATTAAATTGTTAAATATATACAAAACTCAGATCCTTCAATGGGGGATTGCTCTTCTATACGTATATAATCTATAGTTATGAGAACAAATATTTACCATATTCTCCTTGAAAAGTTTCTTCAGAATGAAGCAACTGCCGAAGAAATCCAGCAACTGACGGAATGGTTTTGTCAATCGAATACCAGAAAAGACCTTTCTGATTTCTATACGGAGAAATGGGAAAACCCTCCGAGATCGATGGATGCCATTCTTCAGAATGACATGCTGGAGAATATTCGTAAGGGAATGCGTCGTGGACGTCACCGAAGCTCTTTTTCTTTTGGCAAGATGATGAAATATGCTGCGGCAATTATTATCCCTGTCATGTTGGGTGTCGGAGCCTATGTACTGGCCGAGAATTTTTCCCTCGACTATAACAAACAAATGATTGTAAGTGTTGATAATGGGCAGAAAGCTAACCTGCAATTACCTGATGGAACCCGGGTATGGCTTAACTCCGGAAGTTCTATCCGTTACGATAAAAGCTACAATCGCCATGATCGGGTTATTAATCTTGAGGGAGAAGCCTATTTTGAAGTGGCAAAAAATAAAAAACGGCCGTTTATAGTGAAGACTAACGCAATCTCCGTTCGTGCCGTCGGAACTACATTTGACGTTAAAGCATATACCAACGATGATGCAATCACAACAACCCTGATCGAAGGAAAGGTAAATGTATTTAATGACAAGGTAATTTCTCAATTATTGCCTAATCAGAAGATTACATTCAATAAAAGCAATCGTACTTTTGATAAGGTGGAGGTATACGATGCTGAAATGGCCGGGCTCTGGAAAAACAATCAACTGGCATTCGATTCGGAAACCCTTGAAGATATTGCCAAGGTATTGGAGCGTATGTATAATATTCAGGTTGTCTTTGATTCTGAGCAAATTAAGCATATTCGCTTTAGCGGAAAAATAAAGAATAATAGTCTAGAAAGTATTTTGCAACTCATTTCATTAACATCTCCTATTCATTACAACGTGAAGGACTCAATTGTCACACTAAAGCAAAATACAAAAAAAGGTTCTACCATAAGACGTAATTAAATGACCCATTAACCTGTAAAATCTGAATAAATATGAGAAAAATCCCCTTCTAAAATTCCCACAAAAAAGCGGAACAATGCCGTCAACACTGTTCCGCCGTAATCATTCGAACACACATTGCCTTCCATCTTATTGATGTTTTATTTTACATCAACAGCCATTGGTGTATCGTATTGATTGTGCAAATGTACAACATTTTCTTTTGTCAAAGAAAAACTCTCTATCATTCTTTTGGAGTGATCCTATTTACCTTACAATTTAATCGTATAAAAACTCATACAGATGAATCGTATAAAAACACATCTTTATCGGCTGCTGCTATGCACCTTCTTTGTGTCGTTTACAGCAGTGAGTTTCGCACAAATTACTTTCAGTGCAAAAAATCAAAAAATCAGACAGGTAATTCGCCTGATTGAAAAAAACAGTAACTATAGTTTTTTCTACAACAATGACTTGCCCAGCTTGGACAAAATCATTACTATCAATGCTAAAAATCAGAGCATTGATGCCGTATTGAGACAGGTATTTCAAAATTCGGGTATCAGTTATAAAATCGATGCCAGTAAACAAATCGTATTAACAGCATCCGTTTCAAAGGAAGAAAATGGGGAGCCGCAGGGGGCCATTACTCCGGGATCTCACAGAATAAGCGGAATAGTGATTGATTCTTCTACGGGAGAAACACTTCCGGGAGTAAATATCGTTATTGCCGGATCCAGAAATGGGGTAATTACTGACAATGAAGGGAAATTTTCCATTGTCGTAGCCTCCAACTCTGTTCTTGATTGCTCGTACGTAGGTTACGCCAGTAAGAAAGTGGTGACAGGAAAACAGGGGCAAATGAGAATTACGCTTGATCCGGATATTAAAAAACTGGATGAAGTGGTGGTAATTGGTTATGGTACGTTGAAAAAAGCGGATGTAACCAGTTCTGTTGCAACAGTTAAAGCGGAAAATTTTATTAAAGGAAGCGTAGCGGACGCCGGACAATTGGTTCAGGGTAAGGTTGCCGGTTTGTCTGTCGTAATGCCAACCGGAGATCCGACAGGCTCGTCACAAATTGTATTGAGAGGAAACACAACTCTCCTTGGTGCAAGTATTAACCCATTGGTTCTCGTTGACGGAATCCCCGGCGATATGAAAACCGTTGCGCCACAGGATATAGAATCAATAGATGTATTAAAAGACGGATCGGCTGCTGCGATATATGGTTCGCGTGCTACCAATGGTGTGATTTTAATCACTACACGTAGAGCTGATGGAAACTTGAAGAGTTCTGTTGAATATAGTTCGTATATTAGTCTTCAGTCTATTGCAAGAAAACTAAATTTGTCAACTGCTTCAGATTTCCGTCAACAGATTAAGGATGGATACCGCGATGCAAATTCTGATCTGGGTTATTCTACCGATTGGTTGAACGAAATTTCACGTCAACCGGTCAGCCATGACCATAACCTGACATTCAGAGGTGGAAACAAATCATCTAACTATCTGGTCAATCTAAATTATAATTCGGCTCAGGGAGTCTTCCTGAAATCGTATAATGAGGTGTTTAATGGGAGAGCCGATATTAATCACAGTATGTTTGATGATAAAGTGAAGATCAATTTCGGGATACTTAATTCTACTACGAAATTAAATGGCTTCAATGGGTATATCTATCGTCAGGCGTTGATTCAAAACCCGACAGCTCTTGTAAGAAATACAGATGGCTCATGGTTTCAACAGCTTACAAAATTTGAATATGAAAATCCTGTTTCAGATTTGAATGAAAGTGATGGAAAAACGAACCAACACCTTTCCCGTTTCAACGGAACCATTACCGTTACTCCCATTGAAGGGTTGAAGCTCTCAAGTGTCTTGTCGTATTCGAAATGGAACCAGACCAATGGTTATTCTGAGACCAAACAACATGCTTCAACACTCAGAGACAGCAAAAACGGATATGCCAATATTGGTAGTGCAGAATCGCAGGATAAATTGGCCGAATTAACCGCTGAATACTCAAAATCTTTCGGTAATCATAGAGTTAAAGGGTTGATCGGATATAGTTATCAGGAAAATGCATATACAAATATGTCTATGGAGAACTGGGATTTCCCGACCGATCAATTCGGATATTATAACATAGGACTTGGCGAAGCTAACAAAAATGGCAAGGTAACCAATGCTCAATCCAGCTATCACTCAGAAACCAACCTGATCGGTTTCTTTGGTCGTTTGAATTACAACTACAATGACAAATACCTGATGATGGGTAGCTTACGCCGCGAAGCTGCCAGCCAGTTATGGGGTACGAAAGATGCCTGGGGAATGTTTCCGGCAGTATCTTTGGGCTGGAGACTAACAAAAGAGCCGTTTATGCAAAAGCAAACTCTTTTCAACGATATTAAAATTCGTGCCGGCTATGGTGTTACAGGAACGCAACCTTCTGATTTATTCAAAGGTGTAGGTTTGGTCGGATATGACCAATATATACTTTCTAATGGGAAGTGGGTCAGAACATTAATTCCAACTCAAAATGCAAATCCCGACCTGAAATGGGAGGAAAAGAAAGAAACCGACTTTGGTGTAGATTTTAGTATGTTTAAGGGTAAGGTCTCAGGAACTATTGATTATTATATTCGTAACATCGATGGATTGCTTTTCGACTATTCAGTTCCCAGTCCTCCGAATCTCTACTCTACCACCCGTGCCAATGTTGGTAAAATGTCCAACAAGGGTTTGGAAGTGCTGATTAATTATACTCCGTTCCAGAGTAAAGATTTTGAATGGACTACCAGCGTTTCTTTCTCTACCAATACAAATAAGCTTGTCAGCCTGACAAATAGTATCTATACTAATTCCAGCGATTATTTTACCACCGGATATACAGGGCCTCCTGTACAAACCTTTACGCATATTGTAAAAGTAGGAGAGCCATTAGGCAACTTCTATGGGTTCAAAGTAATTGATATTTGTAATGACAAATCCGATGTGGCAAATTATGGTCAATGGATTTATGAAGGATCGGATGGAAAACCGGTTAAATATTCCGATTTCAAACATTCATTTGAAGATAAGAGAGTGATTGGTAATGGTTTGCCGAAGTATTATGCAGGATGGACAAACCGGTTCAGATACAAGAACTGGGATTTGAGTATCACGCAACGCGGAGCTTTCAAATTTCAGGTTGCCAATATGTCCCGCATGATGTATGAAAACCCGACCTATACCCAGTATAATCTTTTAAAATCGGCATTTGACAAGCGGTATGGCAAAGCATTGCTGAAATCGCCTCAGGAATTCAATAGCTACTATATTGAAGACGGAGACTATTGGAAAATCGATAATGTGACGCTGGGATATAATATCACAAATACCGGAACAAAGTATATCAGATCAATTCGGGTGTATGTTTCTTCTTTGAATACCTTAATCATAACCGGATACAAAGGTATTGATCCTGAAGTAAGTCTGGTTACCAGCGGAGGTGGCTCCCAAAGTGGCATCAATATCAACAGTGGAGCGGGATTGGCACCCGGTGTCGATCAGCGGGATAAATATCCGACAATGAGAACATTTACATTCGGACTTAATGTTACCTTTTAATTTATTACGCATATGAAAACCTTATTCAATAAAATATCGGCTGTAGGGGTAACGGTAGTTGTTTCCTTATCTGTAATGATTTCTTCGTGTACCGACCTGAAAGATAAGAGCTACAACACGATTATTGCCAGCCAGTTTAGTGCTACCGATCAGGATTTGGCCGCACTTGCAGGAGCTGCTTATGTAAACTGGAGAATACTTTTGTTGCAGTGGAATGGAGTGTATAGAGCTGATGAAACCGCTGGTGATGAATTGTTGACCCCGGCTCGTCCCAATGGATGGGTGGACGGTGGCGTTTATCGACGTATTCATGAACATAAATGGACAACTGATGACGACATTTCAGTGAATACATGGAGTCGTACGTTTGCTGGTATCACCAACTGTAACCGGATTATATATCAGGTGGAGCAAAATTTGATTCCTGTGAATGAGAACGATAAAAAGTCTCTCATTTCGGAGATGAAAGTCCTGCGAGCCTCCTACTATTGGGTGTTGTGCAACTTCTTTGGAAATGTTCCCATTGTCGATCGCTTTGATGTTCCGGACGGTTTCCTGCCCAAGCAAAATACCCGCAAGGAGGTGTATGATTTCATTGTGAAGGAGATTACAGACAATATCGGAAACTTAAGTGATCTTCACAATACAAAGACATACGGTAAATTTAATAAATGGGCAGCCTATGCTTTACTGGCTAAAGTTTACCTGAACGCCGAAGTCTATACAGGGACTGCAGCCTGGGATAAATGCATTCAGGCTTGTGATGCTATCATTAATTCAGGGGCAGGCTATGGTCTTGAAGATAACCAGAAAAGCGTATTTGTTACAAACAACGAAAACTCCAAGGAGATCATATTTGCTCTGCCGCTGGATTCGAAGTATGTGACGGATTGGAATGCGTTTGACATCCATATGCAAACACTGGAGCCCGAAAATCAGGCAACATACAACCTGGAATCTTCTCCATGGGGAGGTGTATGTGCTATCCCTCAATTTATTAATACATTTGACCCGGATGATGCACGTCTGAAAGACAACTACATTCAGGGGCAGCAGTATTCGTCCAAAGGAGATAAACTGATCTGTACATTGGGTTCGATGGTAGGCAAACCGCTTATTTTTGTCAACTCTGTTCCGGGTGTCGATCAGTCGGAAGAGACAGATGGATTCCGTTTGGGTAAATTTGAAATTGCCATGGGTGCCACCAATCGCCTGAGCAACGACTTCCCGTTGTTCCGCTATGCCGATATCCTGATGATGAAAGCGGAATGTTTATTGCGTACTGGTCATGCTGACGATGCCGCTACCATTGTAACACAGGTTCGTCAACGTAATTTCAAATCGAATCCGGCCAAAGCCGTAGTTACGGGTGCAGATCTTCTCAAGGGAAGTTCTTACGATTATGGTTTACGGAATCATATTACCTCAACCTATGAAGGTGGAAGTGATATTCAATATGGCCGTTTTCTGGATGAACTCGGATGGGAATTCTGTCAGGAAGCTCATCGCCGGACAGATATGATTCGTTTTGGAATGTTTACCAAAAAATCCTGGTTATCTCACTCTCCAAACGGTGATTACAGAGTCTTGTTCCCGATACCAATTGGAGAAATCCAGAAAAATTCCAACTTAAAACAGAATACGGGCTACTAATTTTTAGTTTATAAGGCAATTAAGAACAGAGAAGTTTGACTTTCTGAAAAGGCTTCTACTTTGGTAGAGGTCTTTTCTTTTTCAAAACATGATATGGACAACAGACGTGTATTTATTAAGAAAGCCTGCATGGCAGGCGCATGTTTATGTGGCTTCCCTTCCATACTTCAAGCGGCAGATGTAACATCAACCGGTTCTTCGGGCTCTGACAAGGAAAAAGGGCTGATGCAGGATTGGATTTCAACCTTACTGCTCAGCATAGATGAGCATGCCAGTAGAGATGAATGCCGGAACATAATGAAAAAGTGCGCCATAAGTCATTATGAACACCTGAACATGGATGAACTGCTTCTGCCTTATGTCGGTGACATTGAAAAGTTCACCCTTTTTATTGAAAAAGAGTGGGGTTGGAAAGTCAGTTACCAAAAAGAGGCGGGTGTTATTATAGCTAATGAAAACAAAAAAGCATGTGTATGTCCGTTGGTCAATCCAAAGAAGAGAGTTAAATCTTCTATCCTTTGTTATTGCTCGGAAGGGTTTTCCGAGCTCATGTTCTCCAAAGTAGTTGGTCATCCTGTGAAGGCAAGCATCGTTTCGTCCATTCACAGGGGAGATGCCAGCTGTATTTACAAAATCAGTTTATCATAAAACCGTATACCTATCATTAAAGTACCAGTTTATGAATTACAAATATGTTTGCTTGTTGAGTTTCGTGGCCATTGTGGGATTTCTGACAAGTAATGCCCTGGCTCAAACCGCGAAGGATTATCCCGTTCAGGGAGTTCCGTTCAACAAAGTTTCGATCGGCGACAGTTTTTGGCTGCCAAAAATTGAAACCAACCGGACGGTAACCATTCCGGCATCTTTCAAAAAATGCGAGGAGACCGGTCGTGTGCAGAACTTTATACTGGCGGCAAAGAAAGAGGGTAAATTTCTCACCACCTTCCCTTTTGACGATACTGATATCTATAAAATCATCGAAGGTGCTTCGTTTTCCATGACCGTTCATCCCGATCCGGCTCTCGACCGGTATGTGGATAGTCTTATTGCCATTGTTGCCAAAGCACAGGAACCCGACGGCTACCTCTACACAGCCCGTACCATCGATCCGAAGCATCCTCACGATTGGTCAGGAAAAGACCGATGGGTGAATGAATCGATACTAAGTCATGAGCTATATAATTCGGGACATCTCTTCGAAGCTGCCGCTGCTCATTATCTTGCAACCGGCAAACGGAATTTTCTGAATATCGCGCTGAAGAACGCTGATTTGCTGGTAAAAACTTTTGGGCCCGGCAAACGCAACGATGCTCCGGGGCACGAAATTGTGGAGATGGGACTGGTACGTCTTTACAGGATTACCAAAGAGCAAAAATATCTCGATCTTGCAAAGTTCTTTATCGACTGCCGGGGTAAGGTCGCTGATCCGAAAAAGGCCTACTCGCAGGATCATAAGCCTCTGGTTCAGCAGGATGAAGCGGTCGGTCACGCCGTGCGCGCCGGATATCTTTATTCGGGAGTTGCCGATGTGGCTGCATTGACCGGCGATAAAGCCTACATCGACGCCATTGATAAGATCTGGGAAAACATGGTTTCGAAGAAATTCTATATTACGGGAGGTATCGGGGCGCGGCACGATGGAGAAGCTTTCGGCAATAATTATGAGCTTCCCAACCTGACCGCTTATAACGAAACCTGCGCCGCTATTGCCAATGTGTACTGGAACTACCGTATGTTCCTGCTTCACGGCGATGCAAAATATATCGACGTAATGGAGCGCAGTCTCTACAACAATGTGATTTCGGGTGTGGGTATGGATGGAAAAACGTTCTTTTATCCCAATCCGCTGTCGTGCGACATGCATTACAACTTCAATGCCGACAACACCATTACCCGTCAGCCCTGGTTCGATTGCTCGTGTTGTCCGACCAATCTGTGCCGTTTTATTGCTTCCGTTCCCGGATATATTTATGCTCAAAAAGAGAGTAATCTGTTTGTGAACCTCTTTATTACAAGTAAAACGTCGCTGCAACTACAGTCGAAAAATGGTGTTGGAATTGCTCAAAAAACAGATTATCCCTGGGATGGAACGGTATCCATTGCTGTGAATCCGGCTAAGAAATCGCTCTTCACCCTGAACCTGCGCATTCCCGGATGGGCACAAAACAAACCCGTTCCCGGCGACTTATACAGCTATGCAAATCCTTCCGCGGAGCCGGTTTCCATCAAAATCAATGGTAAAGAAGCATCTTATACCATGGAAAACGGTTATGCGAAACTCTCCCGCGAGTGGAAAAAAGGAGACGTGGTTGAGTATGAGCTCCCAATGACTATTCACCGTGTGGAAGCCAATCGGAATGTGAAAGACGATGAGGAAAAAGTGGCGTTGGAGCGGGGCCCGATTGTCTATTGCCTCGAAGGGGTCGATAATCCCGGTAGCTACGATCGGTTTGTACTGCCGGACGATGCGAAACTCTCATTTGTAACCGACGACAACAAGCTCAACGGGACTCATGAACTGACAGGCGAAGGGATTCAATTCAACGTGGCAAAAGACGGGCTCTCCATTCAATCCAAAAAACAATCGTTCACGGCAATACCATACTATCAATGGTGCAACCGCGGGAAATCTGCCATGGAGGTGTGGATTCCACGGAGAGCCGACAAATTTTCTTTATCCGAACAATAAAATCTAAGACATAATGCAAAAAATAGTTTCCTTACTTGTGTTTATTATCCTGGTTGCCGGTCAGATGTTTGGCCAACCATACAGGAAGACCGACTCGGGCATTACCGCGTCTTTACAGTCGATGACTGTTGAAGTGAAGTTTTATTCACCGGAGATTGTACGGGTTACTAAGACTCCCGATGGAAATTCTTTTACCCGGCAAAGCCTTTCGGTGATAAAAACTCCTGAAAAAACGCCCGTTAAAATCGAAGAAAACGGGTCTGTGGTAATCCTGAGCAGCAACGCCCTGAGTGTAACCATCGATCTGAAAACCGGCAAAATTGCTTACAACGATGCGCAGGGAAATCCGCTTTTGAGTGAAAAAGAGTACGGAGCGCAGTTTACTCCGGTGAAAGATGTCCAAAAGGAGGCATTCCTTGCCCGTCAGGCATTTTTATTGGACAAAAATGAGACAATCTACGGACTGGGTCAACAGCAAAACGGTAAACTCATTCAGCGTAACGAACGGATTGTTCTCAAAAACGATAATATGAAAATTTGTATTCCCTATTTCATGTCGGCAAAGGGATACGGCCTCTTTTGGGACAATTATGCTGCTACAACCTATACCGACAATGCGCAGGAAACCTCTTTCGAATCGTTGGGAGACGGAGCCGATTACTACTTTATGTATGGAGGCAACGGCGATGGCGTGATAGCCCGGATGCGTGAACTGACGGGACAAGCTCCGATGCTACCGCTTTGGACCTATGGTTACTGGCAGTCGCGCGAGCGTTACAAAACACAGCAGGAATTGATTGGTGTGGTAGAAAAATACCGTAGTATCGGTGTGCCTCTCGATGGAATTATTCAGGATTGGCAGTATTGGGGACGCGACAGTGTGTGGAACGCTATGAGTTTCGATGCCAAAACGTATCCCGATCCACAGGGGATGACCGATAAAATTCATGCGATGAATGCTCACCTGATGATAGTGGCATGGCCCGGGTTCGGCCCGCTGACAAAGCAATACAAAGAGTTTTCGGCAAAAAAGATGATGATCAATTTTGATACCTGGCCGCCCAAATCGGGGGCAAAACCTTACGATCCGTACAATCCGACGGCACGCGATATTTACTGGGATTACCTGAATAAAGGGGTCTTTTCGTTCAATACCGATGCCTGGTGGCTCGATTCGTCGGAACCCGATCATATTAATGTGAAAGAGGAGGATTTTGATCAACCGACTTATCTGGGATCGTATCGTTCGGTAGTTAATGCATTCCCTCTGGAGCATGTTGGTGGTGTGTACGACCATCAGCGGGCTACTACATCCGACAAGCGCGTTTGCATTCTCACCCGCTCGGCTTTTGCCGGACAACAACGTTACGGAGCCAATTCATGGTCGGGCGATATTGTTGCTGGCTGGGAGACCCTTCAAAAACAAATTCCGGCGGCGCTTAATTTTTCTTCGTGTGGTATTCCTTATTGGAATGCCGATATCGGGGGCTTCTTCCTTTGGAATTATGGCGGTGAGAAGGCGCTGGAGAACAACGCTTATCGCGAACTCTACGTACGCTGGATTCAGTTCGGAGCCTTTACCCCGATGATGCGTTCGCACGGAACCGATGCTCCGAAAGAGATTTTCCGGTTCGGTAAGCGTGGCGATCGGGATTTCGATGCCATCGAAAAGTATATAAACCTGCGGTATAGCTTGTTGCCTTACCTGTATTCTACCGCATGGAATGTAAGCAACAATGCCGGAAGTATTATGCGTCCCTTGTTTTTTGATTTTGTGAATGATAAAGCCGTGCCTGACATCAATGACGAATATCTTTTCGGAAAATCCATTCTTGTTGCTCCTGTGGTTAATCCGATGTATGTCAGTTCTCAGGATGGGAAAGGAACCGAAGACTATTCTCAGGCAAAAAGCCGTAAGGTCTATCTTCCTGCAGGGTGCCAATGGTTTGACTTTTGGACGGGAGAGAAACTGGACGGAGGACAATCGCTGGAAAAAGCGGCTCCGATTGATATCCTTCCGCTGTATATAAAAGCCGGTTCTGTGATTCCTTTTGGTCCGAAAGTGCAATATGCCACCGAAAAAAAATGGGACAATCTGGAGATTCGGATCTACCCGGGTGCCGATGGCGAATTTGTTCTCTATGAAGACGAGAACGATAACTACAATTACGAAAAAGGAGCTTATTCCACCATCTCATTTCATTGGAACGACAAGAGCCGCGTCCTGACAATTTCAGAGCGTAACGGACAATTCTCCGGTATGTTAGGAAAGCGGTCATTTATCCTCAATATGGCAGGAGTAGCTAAAAAGACGTTGAAAAAAGTTTCTTATTCAGGCAAAAAGATGTTTGTGAGGTTTTAATGGAGAAGATTCTCCTTTGGTAAGGGTGTCCGAAGAATCCGGTGGAGGGCGATTGTTTTTGTTCTGTTTTCTTCGGACATTTCTTGTCTCAAAGATCTATGTCGTAAAACATACGATTTGGGTTTGCTCCGGTTTTATATAAGTGTTAATTTTACACCTGTTATTTTAGACATACAACTTCCTATCATGATCAGAAAAACAACCATTCTATTGCTGTCCTTCCTGGCATTTTTTTCAGCGGCAGCTCAAAACAGACTGACCGTGCAGGTCAATAAGCTGAAAGCCGATATTCAGCCCACCATGTGGGGCATTTTTTTTGAAGACATAAACCTTGCTGCCGATGGCGGTATTTATGCCGAACTGGTGAAGAACCGCTCTTTCGAGTTTACCAAACCGTTGATGGGCTGGAAAGTGCAACAGAAAAAAGCGGTGGAAGGTGCTGTGCAGGTAGTGAATCGTCCCGAAAAAAGGGAAACCAATCCGCGTTATTTGCAGGTAACGCTACAACAGGCCACCGGGCACGATCTCGGTCTGACCAACGAAGGTTTCCGCGGCATGGGAATTAAGAAAGATATCACCTATACTTTTTCGGTTCTTTACCGTCAGCCGTCGTCAACGGGCAAGCTGAACATCGAATTGGTGAATGCTCAAAACGAGGTATTGGGAAGCACGTCGCTCACTCCCGCCCTTACCGATAACCAATGGCACAACCAATCGGTCTCCTTCAAGGCGAATGCCACCGATCCGAAAGCCAAACTGAACATCTGGTTTGAAGGTGACGGGAAGATCGATCTGGATATGCTCTCTCTCTTTCCGTCCGATACATGGAAGAACCGCCCCGGAGGGTTGCGCGCCGATTTGGTGCAGCTGCTTGCCGATCTGAAACCGGGATTTATCCGTTTCCCGGGCGGGTGCATTGTCGAGGGTTTTGATCTGGCCGGTCGCTACCAGTGGAAAAAGACAGTCGGTGCGGTCGAAGATCGTCATCTGATTATTAACCGCTGGAACACGGAATTTTCCAACCGTTCCACTCCCGACTATTTCCAGAGCTTCGGCCTCGGATTTTTCGAATATTTCCAACTGGCTGAGGATATCGGAGCCGAACCGTTGCCGATCCTCAATTGCGGCATGGCCTGCCAGTTCAACTCGGCCGAGCTGGTTCCTACCGGACAAATCGATCCGTATGTGCAGGATGCTCTCGACCTGATTGAATTTGCGAATGGTTCCACAGATACCCAATGGGGAAAACTGCGTGCCGAAATGGGACATCCTGCTCCGTTCAACCTCAAGATGATGGGCGTGGGGAACGAGAACTGGGGCCCGCAATATGTCGAACGACTCAAAATATTTACCAAAGCGATCAAAGACAAATATCCCGGCTTTAAGTTGGTGAACAGTTCGGGCACCGATCCGAGCGGCGATCGTTTCGACTACCTCAATGGTGAATTGCGTAAAATGAATGCCGACCTGATTGACGAGCACTACTACCGCTCGCCCGAATGGTTTCTCTCCAATGCCCGTCGTTACGACAACTATCCGCGTACCGGGAGCAAGGTTTTTGCCGGTGAATACGCTTCGCATTGTGACGACTCGTTTGTGGGAGCCGCTCGCAACAACTGGAAAGCTGCACTGTCGGAAGCCGCGTTTATGACCGGCCTGGAGCGCAACGCCGATGTGGTGAGCATGGCTTCGTATGCACCGCTGTTTGCCCATCTCGAAGGGTGGCAATGGGCTCCCGACCTGATCTGGTACGACAACCTTCATGCGTACGGCACGCCGAGTTACTATGTGCAGAAACTCTATTCCAACAACAAGGGAAATAAAGTGGTTTCAATAACCTTAGGAAAAGACGTGGTAGCCGGGCAGGACAGCATCTATGCCTCCGCGGTGATCGATACCAAAAGCAACCAATTGATCGTGAAAATTGTGAATGCTTCGGGCAATAAAGCGGTGAAAGAGATTCAATTGGAGGGAGCGTCCAAATTGGGCAAAGGGGGTACGTTAACCGTGATGCAGAGCGGCGATATGAAACAGGTCAACTCGATTGAAAACCCTGCCGCGCTGGCACCCAAAACGCAACCGTTCGTTCCGAAAGGAAGAACCATTAAAGCCGAACTGGCTCCCTATTCGTTTGCCGTCTATCGGATCGGTTTGTAGTAACTGCCAACAGAGTCACAAGAAGGGGTTTTTCTAAAAAGAAACCGACAAAAATCAGTTTTTGTCGGTTTCTTTTTTATTTACCTGCTACCATCTCTTTGGCAATAACCGGTTCGTCGGTGGTAATAAAGTCGGCACCCAAATCGATCAGCTTCCGGATAGCAGCCGGATCGTTTACCGTCCAGGCATTTACCGTGAGTCCCAGCGAATGGGCTTCGGCAATCCACCCGGGATGTGCTATCAGTACCGAATAGTGATAATCCAGACCGGATAGCCCGATCTTTTTCAATTCTGCGGGAGTGAGCGCGCCATCTTTTCCGGCAAGAAAAGCAATGGGAGCCCTTGCGTTGACCTGTAGCAGCGTTTTGCAGGCATTCATGCTGAATGAAATGTATTCCACCGCTTTGTTCATTTTCATCTTCCGCACCAGATCGACTACCGCTTTCACCGTACGCTGTTCGAGGAGCGTATCTTTCTTGTTCTTAATTTCAATGATCAGGCGCATATTTGTGTCTTTCCGCGTCTGGTTGAGGTATTCTTCGAGGGTCGGGAGCGCTTCTCCGTTCGACAGTTTTACCGTTTTCAAAACGGCGAGAGGAGTCGAACTGATGTCGTATCCCCCGATAGAATCATCGTGGTTGATGATAACCGAACCGTCGGAAGAGAGGTGCACGTCGGTTTCCGAACCGTAGATGCCCAGCTTTTGCGCGTTCGAAAGCGAAGAGATGGAGTTTTTTGCCGATCCTTCGGTTTTCCAATATCCTCTGTGGGCAATGACGGCGGTTTTTGCGAATCCGGCGACGGATAGAAAGAGGATCAGTCCGACAAGAGATGCTTTTGCTATTCTGTTTCTGTTCATACAATTAAAATATAATGATGTGGTGCAAATGTAGAGAGATCTGTCGGAATTACCTCGCGAATTCGTTATTCGTCATAATTATTTAATTTCTCGGATAATTCTTCTAAATTTGTCTTAGAGAAGCGTAAGAGCCTTCTGCGTTATGCGAAAGGAATAAATAGATACGAAAAATGAAGAAATTAAATTTGAACGGAAAACCGGTTGTTATTACGGCCTTTCTTTTACTGGCAATCGGGCTCTCCGGCTGTCTGGGCTTGGTGCCCAATTATCATGTTTACGATGAGTTTACCAATACGCACCGATATACGTTGACAGAGTCGGCACGCAATTCGGAAGGAATAGGCGACATTGGAGATGCCGACATTAAATGCAGTCGGCTTGTAACCGCCAATGGTGAATCTGTCTCTTTGTATTTTTCAATAGAGAGAGGAGCTACTAGTTTTGGCCCCGAACCGAAAGGGTTTATGAAGTCGAATGACAAACAGTTTGATATCCGGTTGTCCGATATTCTCGACGAAGAGCGGAGCAGGGAGCGGACGACCATTACCAAAGACTCTACAGTGACCGGTAAGCAGCGGAAAACCATATCCACTTCGCGTCAAAATTGGATAGTTACGAACTTTGTGGTTCCCGTTACGCCGGAGATGTTGGCCGCTATTCGCTCGGGGAAAAATATGATGTTCCGCTTCTATTTCGGACCCGATTTAGCAACCTATAAAATAACCCGGTTCTCTTCTCTCTTTTATCAGATTCTCGAGAAAGATCCGTGGAAGAAATAACCCTGTCAAAAGAAAAATAAGGGTCGGTGCAGCGAATGATTCGTGTACCGACCCTTTTTCTATCTGAACTCGTCTTGACTTTTCTTTGGCAAAGCATTGTGCCTTCATTTTTTGCTTGCAGACCCCACCTAACCTCCCCCAAGGGGAGGAATTTGGTCGCAAAATAAAAAGTCAAGATGACTTCTCTAATTAATTCAATTATCTATCAGAACTTAACAGTGATACCTGCCAAGCAGTTGAACCCTGCCTGCGGCGAGTAGCGCAGGTCGTTCACACGTTTGCTGCCCACGTAAGAGCTGTACCATACATACCCGTTCGACGAGTATTGTTCGTTGAAAAGATTGTTGAGTGCCAGACTGAACCCGATCTCTTTCAACGAGAGCACATTTTGTAGTGCATAGTTGATCCGGAGATTATTCACGAAATAAGCGGCCAGCGAACGGTCGTTGCTGGAGGTATTGTCGATGTATTGCTTGCCCACATACGACGATTGCAGCGCCATTTCGATCTTTTTGTACGACACGGTAATCAGGCTGTTCGCGAGGGTAGTGGGAGAGTAGGCAATATTGGTGGTACCCAAATTGTTGTTTTGGGTATTCGTCCAGTTACCCGCTGCGTCGTACACATCCACGTCGTATTCGGTAAAGTTCTTGATCTTGTTACGGCTCAGGGTGAGGTTGCCGTCCCATTTCAGCCAGTCGGTGATCTTCACTCCGGCGGTCAGCTCGATACCCGAGCGGTAACTGTCGGGAATGTTTGAAGTCAACGCTTCGCCGATATCGCTCAGTTTACCGGTCAAAACCAACTGATCTTTGTAGTACATGTAATAGAGATTTGCACCGAGGCTGAGGTTCCGGCTCTTAAACTGGTAACCCATCTCGTAATCGTACAAAGCCTCCGAAGTCGGTTTCTCGCTGCTACCGGCATTGGTATAGTTGGTGCGGGTCGGTTCGCGGTGGGCCAAAGCAAACGAGGCGAAGAGCTCGTTCCGGCTGTCGGGACGATAGAAGAGCCCGGCCTTCGGGTTGAAGAAGTTGAATTGCTTGTCCAGATCGAGCGGTTGCATCCCGTTCATCGAGCTTTCCCACTTGTCGTTGGTACCATTCAACGCGTACGTCACGCGGCGGTACTGCAGATCGCCATACACATTCACTTTCGGCAGCAGTTCGTAGTTGGCCTTCAAATAGATATTCCCATCCCATTTACTGACGGTGCTGCGGTAGTATTCGAGGTCGGGCAGAATGTTTCCGATATAATTCTTCACCCAGATAACATTGCCCCAATGGCTGCCCCAGTAGCGGTTGATGCCGCCGCCCAGCTGTGCCGACAGTTTCTCCTTGGTGTAGTTGAGCGAGAAAACGCCCCCGGCAAAGTCGTTGCCCATCTCTTTGCGGCGAACCAGATCGCTCGAACTATAGCTCGTTCCATCGACCGTGTAGGGCGACAAGGCATATTTTTTCAACGACTGGTCTTGCTTGTACTCCTCGTAGTAGCCGTCGCCACGGGTATAGTGGAGGCCTGCGTTCAACGAAAATTCCGGTGAAAAGCTGTGAACGCCCAACAGCTGGTAGTTGGTCTGCGTGTAGTCGTCGACTTGATTTTTGTAATAGAGCGGCTTTCCGTTGGCATCGAAACTCATAAACCCGCATTCGTTGTAGGTGCGGTTGGTCTTGAGCGAATCTCCCGATACCCCGTTCCATGCGTGGTAGGTTTTCTCCTTTCCACCGAAGGTAAGGAGCTTCACAGTGGTTTTTTCGCCGTAATAACCGGCCTGAAGAAAATACGACTTCATGTTTACCGATGCGCGGTCGATGTAACCGTCGGAGCTTACCGACGATAGACGGGTGTCGATGGCCCAGTGGTTATTCATCAGCCCCGAGCTTGCCTTAGCCGTCATCTTGGAGGAGTTGAACGAACCGTACGACACGCTCACCTCGCCCGATGCTTTCGGCGCGTAGTTTTCGGTCTGCATATTGATGTTGGCACCAAAAGCGCCGGCGCCGTTGGTAGAAGTTCCCACGCCGCGCTGCACCTGCAGGTTTTCTACCGACGAGGTGAGATCGGGAGCATCCACCCAGAAGGTGCTCTGCTCGTCGGCATCGTTGTAGGGAATACCGTTGATGGTTACGTTGATACGGGTGGCGTCGGTACCGCGGATACGGAAATTGGTGTAGCCTATCCCCGTTCCGGCATCCGACGATGGAACAAACGACGGAGTCATCGAGAGCAGGTAGGGAACATCCTGTCCCAGATTGCTCTTGCTCAATGTCTCTTTGCCGATATTGGTGTAGGCCACCGGCGATTTATCGGTAGCCCGGGTCGAGAGTACGGTCACTTCGTCCATCTGCCGGGCGGTTTTCTGTAGTTTGATCTCACCGCTGAAGGGGATCTTTACGGTTTGCTCCACCGTGGCAAAACCCACGAAGGATACCTTTAGCGTAGCCGATTTCCCGGCGACCGCTTTGAAATGAAACGCGCCGTTGGCATCGGTACTCTGCCCCTGCGCGCCGATCGTCACCGAAGCGCCCGGAAGCGGCAGGCCGGTGTCGTCTGTTACTCGCCCTTTCACTACGCTTTGTGCCGAAAGGGATAGCACCAAAAGCTGCAACCATGCAGCCAGCATAAATTTTCTCATAACATTCGGTTTTTTTGAGTTTAACGAAATGTGATGAGGGCTTAAAAAACGATGAGGTAAATGCTCATTCCCTTTCCGGAATTACCCGGACAGGTTCAAAGGGTATAATCTCAGCCCGTTATGATAAGGCACCCCAATAAAGGATATGTTTCGGAAAACGACGGTCGCGTTGTACACCCGCGTCCTCTTTTTCCGGGTGCAAAGTTACGTCAATTTTTGAAAATTCTTCGCATTGCCTCCAAAAGATGTTATGCTTGTCCAGACCTCTTCTCTCGACGACTTTGTGTCGGAGTCAGACATGTATCGTCTGACCCAACCCTCTCCCAAGGAGAGGGAGCCGGATCGTACAATTAGCAGATTAGCCTTCTCCTTGGGAGAAGGTGCCCGTTAGGGCGGATGAGGTCCATAACTTTTCCAGGGCTTTAGCCCAATAACCCTTCGGCTAAAGCCGGAGTTTGGTTTGTTTGCCGCTATCCGTCGGTTGAAACCGACGGCAATGAACCGGAAACTTCTGGTACACCTGCTGCCGGGGGTTAAATTCTTTGCCGTCGGCTTTAGCTGACGGACTCAGGAAATAGTTCTCCCGTCAGGGCTTTAGCCAAACAGTCGTTCTATCGATTTGTTTTATCTAACCCATCGTCCTGCGGACATTTCCCTTTGATCCCGATAACTATCGGGAGAAAGACTGAATCTGCCTGTTTGCCGGAATCTTGCAAGTACATAGTCTCCCCTTCAGATGAAGGGGAGTACCCGGGACGGGGGAGGGGTTTGATTCTGTAAAATTTATTCTTTTGCGGGATCGCAGATCCCTATCCTCTTTGCGGCGACGGATCGCAGATCCGCCGAGACGGAGATATGAAAAGAGGCTCCGGGAAAGGGGGTGAAACGAGGCAGAAGTAGGGAGAAATAGAGGCGAATTGCCGTCTGCTTTAGCTGACGGACTCAAGAAATAGTTCCTCTGTTGGCGCAAGTTTAGCGATAGCGTAACTTGTGCCAAAAACCAAAGTGGTTTGTAACCACAATCAACAATTAGCAAAGCTAATCAGTTACAAACTGATTTTATTTTACGTCCAAGCTACACTTCGTTAAGCTTGAACGAGAATCGGATATGCTTGCGCCATTAGGGGTACCACCGAACCCGCCCTGCAATATGTACTTTGTTAGCAGCTGGGTTATTGAAATTCTGACGGTATTGTGATTCTATTTATTGTCGCTATTGTATGAATTTCTGATTTTTTTGATGAATTAGAGTTTAAGATTCTAACAACTGCATCCCTTAACCACCAAGAGAAGTTTTGTCTGCCTACCATAGAAAATAATGCTTCAACTGTTTCTTTTTTTACTGTAAAATGTTCAATGTAAAATGCAATAAAATCAGTTTTAGAATTCACCCACATAAAAGTGTTTAGGTTATCATTTACAATTGCTTTTGTGTAAATGATGTCGCCAAGTTTGTCGTCTTTGAATGACATTATCACTTCAGGTTTCTGAGGGAAAGAATGCCTTGTTTGCTCATATTTTTCAAAAATTGTAGAGAATGCTTCAGTCAATTCACTATTTGGAATGAGGCTATTTCTGATTAGTGTTGAATAAACATCAAACATATATCGGTCATTTGCATTTTGAAAAATTCTTTTCTTCCATAATTCTCTTATTTCCGTTGCGGTGAATCCTAGGCTATTTATTTTGTCAGGATAATACGATATAAATTCAATGTCGAGTTTGTTATGGAGAATGTATTCTTTTAACTTTTCCGTTACTTGGTCAGTGCATAGCTCAAATGATTTATTTAGTACCTTAAAAACAATAGGTTCTCCCCAACCAATCGGGTCTATTATGTTTACTAGGTCTGCAAAGAAGTCTTTGATTTCGTTAACGTCTACTGCGTTTTCAATTTCAGTAACCAAATGCGAAAAGTCAGAATTAGGTGGCGTTTTCGTGGTATCGAAATGGTCTTTGAATTTGAGCAATAAATTTTGCCGACCACCTTCAATATTAGTCTTTGATAAATTACTTTTTAAAAAACTCCAGAATGATTCTACATGATGATAGTCTATTTCATTGTCCTTGAAATGTGCACAGTCATTCCTTCTGTCTTTCCAATATTTGATTTGTTGTCTAAGGTCTTCCCTTATGTTGAAAATAGGAGTTGATGAGTTTGTTAGTTCTTCAAAAACACGTTTTTCCCACTTATCCTCATTTTGCAAGTCATTCAAAATGCTGTCCCACCGAGGTTGGTTAATTGTCGCAGGTTTATTACTCTTAATTATTGTTTCTTTAATGAATGTCAAAAATGCGAGGTAGGAAAACATCAAAGATGCTCGATATGCTCCGTGTTTGTAGCATATAATCGATTCGTCAAAAAGGCTTGAAAATTTCTTATTAAACCTTTTTTCCTTTTTCCAGTATTCAATAGCTATTTTCATTTACTGCTTGTCTTTTAACCTTGCTGCTAATGAGTAGATAAGTCTCGTTGTAGAGCCTTTAAAGCTTTGTGCAGGCTCCAATGGGACTTATCGAATGTTTGTGCGACACTTTCGCACATATTTCATATTTATATCAATCTATTTGCTTTAGTATATGTTGATGTTAAAGTCAATATGTTTTTGATTCAAACTCTTATTGTTCCTGTCCCGTCGGATTTGCAATCCGACGACGGAATCGAGTGGAAGGATTTGTAATCCGACAATGTTTTACCGATGGCTTTGTATGTCTCTAATTATTCAGATGTTCTTTTTTACGGGATCGCAGATCCGCCGAGACGGAACTTTACACATTATTTATTCTTATGTCAACTAAATCCAATTTGGCGTTACAGATATAGATGTTAAGATATTCTTTATCTTTTATGTCATTTGTGTTTTTCTTGTCCTTGTTTAATATTAGTTTTCCCAAAATAAATACGATTAATTTTTCTTTATTTGTTGCGTAGTGTTGTAATTCCGCTAACCATTTTTTATGCTTAAAGCTATTTGTAATTATCTTCTCAGATATATATGCACTCGGTTGATAAGTTTTGCCTTGGTAAATGATCTGGTCAGAAAAAACAATCCTAAAATTATTCTTATCCTTTGTTTCATACAATTTTGCATTACCAAAATATATACGATTGTAATCATTAAACGCATTGATATTTAGACTAATTAATTCTATAAAGAATTTTCCATAACTAGTCTCTTTTCCTTCAAAAGAGATGAAGTTTTCATATAACGATTTTTTATTTTTATAATCCTCATATTTAGAGACTATTGGTATAATAGTATAATAATCAGATTCTCTTTTTCCGTCTCTTTGTATTTTGTCTAAATATTTTCTTTTTGTAATATTGCTTTTTTCTAAATCAAATCTACTAACATCCGTAGTAGCTGTTGTTCTTTCTTGTCTTTCACAATGGATTATATCTACTTTTTTTTCAATTGTTCTATTAGTAATGCCTTTACCTTCTAAAGTTACTTCTTTAGCTATATTATTTTTTTCATCGTTTGGACAGTCTTTTTTATGTGTTCCATAACACCTAAAATGCGGAATTTGTCTTAAAAGTCTTCTCTCTTTATTTACACTAGAGAGTGTAAAGCGAGCCTCGCATCCTTCCACGGAACAGGTAAAAGCATGGACATCATTTATTATATCCTCCCAAAATAGTTCATAAGCTTTTTCAGCATCTATGACTTTATCAATTCCTATTGAATATGCGTCTTTATACATAAAAATCCTCCTTCGTAATAGTATGTTTGCTGATATTTCGGCATGAATCGTAGTGGATTACATGATTGCTAACTATACTCTTCCGTTTCGTCGGATTTAGCTATCGCTGATTTTTTTGTCCCGTCGGATTTGCAATCCGACGACGGAATCGAGCATAAGAATATTCAATCCGATCAGCCTAACCCACCTATATGCTGCCTTTTGGCAAGTCAATTTTACGTCCCAAAGCTACAAATTTATTTTTGCAAAACAAGATTTAGCTTAATTAGTGTGTTAGCTTTCCTGTCCCGTCGGAATAGTAAAACAGCGCAGCTAATTTCAATCCGACATCCGCCGGGGCATACATCGGCTCTTTGCAATAAAAGATGGCTGTAAAATATAGCGAATATTGACTATTGACTTTTGGTTTTTAGCAGTTGTTATAGCATCTGTTTTTCGTGTTTGTTTGTTGCAAATAGTTGTATTGTAGTTTATTGCGATTGTAATGAGGACGCTTTCAATTGGCGTGAGGTCTGTTTCAATTGGAGCAGGGGTAATTCCAATAGGAACAGCGGTGATTCCAGTTGTAGCAGGGTCTATTCCAATTGGAATAGAGGCTATAGTAGCAGGAGCAGATAAAATTGCAGTTGACAGAGACCGGATTATAACTATTGTGAGCCGCAGGATAAGATAATGGGAGATGCTTCTTGCAGCAACCGGGTCTACTGTTTCCCCGATTTGTGGAGTTTGATGGTGATGGGGTCGAGTGTGACGAGGCACCCTTTGGGCATTTCGAGCAATTCGGGCTCCAGGTGTTGGTAAAAGGCCTCCAAAGTGTCGGTTTCATCGATTATTTCTATCATCACCGGCAGCTTTTCGGTTAGCTCCCAGAACTTGGAGGAGTAGATGGTGCTGCTCAGTCCGTAGCCCATAATGCCGCGGTAGACGGTAACTCCCGAGATGCCTTGTTTGCGGGCTTCCTGCACAATCTGCTCGTAGAGTAGTTTGCTGTTGATTTTGTCGGTGGTGCTGAGGTAAAACTTCAGAATGCTGTGTGACTTTTCCATAGTTAAAGCAAATTTGAGGTGACGTAACCGAGATAGACAGCCGTAAAGCCGAGCAAAATACTGAGCCCGGTGTAGAGAAGGATGGAGAGCATCAGTCCGTTGTGGAGCAGCATCAGGTTTTCGTTGGCAAACGACGAAAAGGTGGTGAATCCACCGCAAATTCCCACCATCAGAAACATGCGCCATTCGACGGTGAGGATGGCGCTTTTATCGGCAATGCCCGTCAGAAAGCCGATAACGAAGCAACCCAGGACATTTACCAGCAGTGTTCCGACCGGGATGGAGAAAAAATCGATATGCAGGTTCAGCTTGGAGACGTAGTAACGTGCCACGCTGCCGATAAAACCGCCCGAACCGACAATAAGTATTGTTTTGAACATGTTACGCAGTACTTTTGGTGCAAAGGTAATGAATCTGTGGTTGAAAGACAACCCTAATGCGAAGAGGTAGGACTGTTAAGTTCTGATTTCTCGAGACGAAAACAGCAAAATTCAAACCATTAAGGAATGAAGAAAATGAAGGGAATCACTCTTAATAGTCTTAATTTCTTAATGGTATGTCTCGTGGTGGTTTTGCCGATCCTCTATGATTTTTTGAATAATAAAAACGCAAACGTAGAACTTAACAGTCCTGCCTAAAGGGGACTTTTGCGTTGGTAAAAATAGCAGATTTATAGCCCCTGGAGGCTTGTAGTAATGACATCGTAGATCGTCAGTGGGTTTGGGGTAAACAATAAAGAGCCATGCTGGCATGGATAATCCTCTTTTTTGTTAACTTTGCAGGATATGAAATGGTTTGCTATCCTATTTTCCATTTATCTGCTCGGGCTTTCGTTGTATCCGTGTCAGGACGGTGTGTCTGCCAACCACCGGCATCAAACGGAGTATGCCCAGCCATCTTCGCAACAAACTGATAGCTCCGATCATTGTTCTCCCTTTTGCCATTGTCAATGTTGTTCGTCTCCCATCATCGGCGTGATGCCATTTTTTCATCCGCATTATTGGATGCAGTCGGTGGGAGAGCTTTGTGCGACATACATTTTTCAATATTTTTCCTCTCTTTTCAGCTCTGTCTGGCAACCGCCGGAGTTAGCCTGAGTACCCTTTTGCTTTTTCGTAAAAAAATGACTGTCATGGATTTTTCGTGCTGAAAAACCGTGCCGGTTCGGTATTCATTTAACTTTAGCATATTTTGTTATGATAGAGCGTATTATTCATTTTTCAATAAAGAACAAACTGATTGTCGGTTTGTTTATCGCGGCACTCACCGGCTGGGGCATCTATTCGCTTACGCAGTTGCCGGTCGATGCCATTCCCGACATCACCAATAACCAGGTGCAGGTCATCGCGCTTGCTCCTTCGCTGGCGGTGGAGGAGGTGGAGAGCACGGTGACGGCTCCGGTGGAGGTGGCGCTGGCAAATATTCCCGGCATCGGGGAGTTGCGTTCCATTTCGCGACTGGGATTGTCGGTGGTAACGGTCGTTTTCGACGACGACGTGGATGTCTATTGGGCGCGTCAGCAGATGAGCGAACGGCTGAAAGAGGCCGAAGAGGCGATTCCGCCCGGCGTGGCTAAAATTGAACTGGCTCCGGTCTCGACGGGGTTGGGCGAAATTTATCAGTACCGGCTTCGGGTCGACAAGGCTTTCGAAAAGAAGTACGACGCGATGGAGCTGCGCACGCTTCAGGACTGGGTGGTGCGGCGACGCATGTTGGGCACGCCCGGAGTGGCCGACGTAAACAGTTACGGCGGATTTGTAAAACAGTACGAAGTGGCCGTGCAACCCGAACGGATGCGGGCACTCAACCTTACCCTCACCGACATCTTCCAGGCGTTGGAGCGTAACAACGAAAACACGGGGAGCGCCTATATCGAAAAGGGGCAGTCCTCCTATTTTATACGGGGCATAGGGCTGGTGAAAAACTTAGATGAGATCGGCAAAATTGTGGTGAAAAACGGAGCGGGAGATATGCCGGTGCTGGTGCGCGATGTGGCAACGGTGCAGTACGGCTCGGCCACCCGCTACGGAGCCTTTGTGATCGATACCGCCGAAGCCGTGGGTGGCGTGGTAATGATGCTGAAGGGGGGCAATGCCCGCGATGTGGTAAAAAAGGTGGAAGAACGTGTAGCATCGATACAGCAATCGCTGCCCGAGGGGGTGCATATCGAACCCTTTCTGAACCGTTCCGATCTGGTGGATCGCGCGGTGAATACGGTCTCCCGCAATCTGATCGAGGGCGCTTTAATCGTGGTTTTCGTGCTGGTACTGTTGCTCGGTAACTGGCGGGCGGGGCTGATTGTGGCCTCGGTTATTCCGTTGTCGATGCTGTTTGCCATCTCCATGATGCGCATCTTCGGAGTATCGGGCAACCTGATGAGTCTGGGAGCTATCGACTTCGGACTGATAGTCGACGGTGCTGTGATTATTGTGGAGAGTGTGGTGCATAGCATCTCCCGTTTTCATAAGGCGAATCCCGGGGTGGCGCAGCTATCGCAGCAGCAGATGAACGAAAGTGTGCTGATGTCGGCCAAGCGCATGATGAGTTCGGCTACATTCGGACAGGTTATCATTCTGATCGTCTATCTTCCCGTTATGGCGTTGGTGGGCGTGGAGGGAAAAATGTTCCGACCCATGGCCGAAGTGGTAACTTTCGCGCTGATCGGGGCGGCCATCCTGTCGCTGACCTATGTGCCGGTGGCTTCGTCGCTTTTTCTCAGCAAGAGCACCACACACAAACCCTCCGTTTCGGACAGGTTGCTTGATAAACTGCATCGCTTCTATCAGCCGTTGATCGGTGTGGCGCTGGCCCGCAAGCGAACGGTAATACTCGCTTCGGTGCTGTTGTTCGTTGCCAGTCTGGTGTTGTTCAACCGGTTGGGCGGCGAGTTTATTCCGCAACTGGAGGAGGGCGATCTGGCAGCCGGCGTCATTACGTTGCAGGGAGGTTCGTTGAGCAATACGGTCGATGTGGTGAAGAAAGCCAATAAGTTGTTGCTCGATAATTTCCCGGAGATAAAACATACGGTCTGTAAGATCGGTGCCGGAGAGATTCCTACCGACCCGACTCCGATGGAGACGGGCGACTATATTATTACGTTGAAAGATAAAAGCGAATGGACTTCGGCCGATACGCGCGAGGAACTGGTGGAGAAGATGGAAGAAAAACTCTCGGTGTTGGCGGGGGTGAAGTTCGAGTTTCAGCAGCCCATCCAGATGCGGTTTAACGAGCTTCTCTCCGGATCGAAACAGGATATTGCCATTAAAATATTCGGCGACGATCTGCCTACATTGGCCAAAAAGGCCGACCTGGTGGAGCATATCATCAGTGGCATCGACGGTGTGAGCGATATAAATGTGGAGAAGGTGACGGGACTGGCGCAGGTGCAGGTGTCGTTCGACCGTGACCGGCTGGCACAGTACGGCCTATCGGTGGGTGAAGCCAACCGGGTGTTGAGAACCGCCTTTGCCGGAACGAGCGCCGGCGTGGTTTTCGATCGCGAACAACGTTTTCCGCTGGTGGTGCGCCTCGACAAGGATTACCGGCAAAACCTCGACGATGTAAAGAACCTCTCGTTGCAACTGCCCGGTGGCGGACAAATTACCCTCGATCAGATTGCTAACGTAACCATTCAGTCGGGTCCGGCGCAGGTGTCGCGCGAAGATACGCGCCGCCGCATCACCATCGGGTTCAATGTGCGCGACCGCGATGTGAAGAGTGTGATTGATGAGGTGCAACAAAGAATCGGGGAGGAGATTTCCCTTCCGACCGGTTACTACTTCGACTATGGAGGACAGTTTCAAAATCTCGAAGCGGCAAAGAAACGGTTGGCCATCGCCGTTCCGATAGCGTTGCTGCTTATCTTCCTGTTGCTCTATTTTACCTTCCGATCGGTGAAACAGGCTCTGCTTATCTATTCGGCCGTTCCGATGGCGGCTATTGGCGGCGTGTTGGCGCTGTGGCTGCGCGGAATGAATTTTTCCATCTCGGCCGGGGTGGGCTTTATCGCTCTGTTTGGTGTGGCGGTACTCAACGGCATCGTGTTGATTGCCGAATTCAATCGGCTTGAAAAAGAGGGGATAACTGATATTCACGAACGGATCTTCAAAGGGCTCCATGCCCGTCTGCGACCGGTGCTGATGACCGCTGCGGTGGCATCGCTCGGGTTTATACCGATGGCTGTCTCGGGTTCGGCCGGCGCGGAGGTGCAGCGACCTCTTGCCACGGTGGTGATTGGCGGTCTGATAACGGCCACGTTGCTTACCTTGTTTGTGTTGCCAGTATTGTATGCCTGGTTTGCCTCCCCGCGCAGGTTTCGTTGGGGGAGATTTAAAAAACGTTCGGTGGCAACCGCGATAATGACGCTGATTGTTGTGTCGTCGGCAATGGCAGCCGGAGAGAAACCGTTGACGGTCGATTTGAAGCAGGCGCTGCAACTGGCGTTGGAAAATAACCGTTCTATCCGGGCCTCGGAGTACGAAGTGGGGGCGTTGAAGGCGAAGAAAGGTGCTGCCTGGGATATTCCGAAAACGACGTTCGAAGGAGAGTATGGCCAGATGAACTCCTACCGGAAGGACAACAGCTTTACCGTTTCCCAGTTGATGGCGTTTCCAACGGTCTATATCAACCAGAGCCGTCTGGCCGGTGAAGAGGTGAAAAGCGGCGAGTGGCAACTGAAAGGCCTGCAACTTGATATTGCCACGCAGGTGAAGCATCTCTATTGGCAATTAGTCTACCTCAATGCCCGAAATGGGTTGCTTCTCAGGCAGGATAGCTTGTATTCCGGTTTTATGAAGGCAGCCGGACTGCGCGCTACGGTGGGAGAGACCAATCGTCTCGAGATGATTACCGCCCGATCGCAGGCGTTGGAGACCAAAAACCAGCTCAGGCAAAATCAGGCCGATAGAAATATCGCCATCAATAAATTGCAACTGCTGCTTGGTGTTGCACAACCGATGCAGGCGATACACATTGCCGATACGCTGCTCCGGAAAATCGACTATCTGCCGGTGGTCGATAAGGTACGGCTGGAGGCCAATCCGGTTTTGGGATATGCCGAGCAACAGACAGCGGTCTCTGCTGTTAACCGGAATCTGGAGGTGAGCAAACTATTGCCGGAGTTCTCGTTCGGTTATACCAGTCAGACGATGCTCGGAACGGAGGGTTTGTCTGGAAAAATATACGGATCGGCCGATCGTTTTAGCGGTATCAAAGCCGGAATTTCCATTCCGTTGTGGTTCGGCGCTTCGTCGGCCAAAATTAAAGCGGCACGGGTAGCCGAAAAGGCCAGCCGGGCGAATGCTGATGCTACGCGGCTTTCGTTGGAGTCATCCTATCGGAATTTGTTGCTGGAATATGAGAAATACGCGGGCAGTATCGATTTTTACGAAAATCAGGCGGTGAAAGAGGCCGATCTGATTATCGATCAGGCAACGGCAGCGTACAAGGGAGGGGCTATGGAGTACATGGATTATATTCAAAGCCTTAGCCGCGCGCTTGCCATCAAGCAAAACTATCTGGATGCGTTGAACAATTACAACCAAACGGTGGTGGAGATAGAACAAATAACAGGTAAAATTCAATAAATAAATAGAGTATGATTGTGAATAAAAATATTGCGTCGTTCGTTTCAATGCTGTTGATTGTCGCCCTGACGGCCTGTGGAGGCAAAAAACAGAAGGCACACGAAGGCGAAAAACACGAAGAGATGGGCCCCGACAGGGTAGAGTTGACCGCCGAACAGGCCAAGGTGGCCGGTGTCGGGTTAGGTTCCGTGGAGATGCGGCCGTTGAGCGGCACTCTCAAAGTGAGTGGTATGGTAACGGTGGCTCCCGATCGCTCGGCATCGGTTTGTACCCCGCTGGGCGGATATGTGAAAAGCATCGCCGTGATGCCGGGCAAATTGGTTCAAAAGGGGCAGGTGCTCTCGGTTGTCGAGAATCAGGAGTTTATCGATATTCAGCAAAATTATGTGGAGGCCCGGAATAAACTGGAGTTTGCTCAGGCCGAATACAAACGGCATAACGAGCTGTATAAAAACGATGTCTATTCGCAGAAGAGCGTGCAGCAAACCACTTCCGAGTACAACAATCTCAGGGCGCAGGTGCGCGCGCTGGGACAAAAGCTGGCATTGGTGGGCATCAATCCGGCACGCCTTAACGAGAACAATATCAGCCGGGCCATCGCGGTGCGCGCTCCCATTTCTGGCTATGTGAAGGTTGTCAATGTGGCTATTGGAAAATATGCCGCTTCGGCCGATCCGATGTTCGAGATTGTCGATTGTAGTCAGCTGATGCTGGAGTTGACCCTTTTTGAGAAAGATGCCTCCAAAGTATCCGACGGGCAGGAGATACGGTTTTTTATCAACGATGAGGCCGAGCCGCACCGGGCACAGATGCTCCAGACAGGGAAAACAATCGGCGCCGACAGAACCTACAAGGTGTATGCCCGTGTAACCGGGAAATGCAAAAACCTGATGCCGGGCATGTACGTCCGTGCCGATGTGAAAGCCGGAACCGAGGCTGTTACCGCGGTGCCGTCGGAAGCTGTTGTGAGTTTTGACGATAAGCACTACATCTTTGTCTTTGAAAAGAGCAAAACGGAGAATGGCAAACCCGTATCGGAATACCGCATGGTGCAAGTCGGCATTGGCGTTGCCGATAAAGGTTTTACCGAAATTGTTCTTCCGGCGGGATTTGATATGAAATCGGCCCGGGTTGTGGTGAAAGGGGCATATACGCTGCTTTCGGCCGCGAAGAACGCCGGCGAGATGAGTTGTTAACCCTGCTGCATGAATAAAAAGACCTGTAAAACGGAATTTTTATTCATGCGCTGTAAAACCGATCAGTATCAATCTATTCATCTTGATTGTGCGTACATAATTCTCGCAAAAAATCACTAACTTTGTGGCGTTTTTTCAGGTGATGTATCACAATTGTTAATCGCAATATAATTAGCTATTTATGAGCAAGAAATTTGCCGAATATTCGTCTTTTAATCTTTCAGAAATCAACAAAGAGGTGTTGAAGAAGTGGGATGAACAGGATATTTTCCATAAAAGTCTCGAAACCCGCAAAGGTCATCCGAGCTTTATTTTCTACGAAGGACCTCCTTCTGCCAACGGAATGCCGGGCATCCACCACGTGATGGCGCGTACCATCAAGGATATTTTTTGTCGCTACAAAACGATGAAAGGTTTCCTTGTGAACCGCAAGGCCGGATGGGATACACACGGACTTCCCGTGGAACTGGGTGTGGAAAAACGTCTGGGAATTACCAAAGAAGATATCGGCAAAAAGATCAGCGTCGACGAATACAACGCAGCTTGCCGCAAGGATGTGATGAAGTTCACCAAAGAGTGGGAAGATTTGACCCGCAAAATGGGTTACTGGGTGGATATGAACAACCCTTACATCACCTACGACAACCGTTATATCGAAACCTTGTGGTGGCTGCTGAAAGAATTGTATAACAACAATTACCTCTATAAAGGCTACACCATTCAGCCATATTCTCCTGCCGCTGGTACCGGACTGAGCACCCACGAGTTGAACCAACCGGGTTGCTACCGCGACGTGAAGGATACCACCTGCGTAGCTCAATTCCACCTCCCCCTTGCCCCCTCCCAAGGAGGGGAAACCGTAGGTGAAAAAAATTATGCCCGTCTCAATAAAATTTTTCAAGCCAACTCCCTCTCCTTGGGAGAGGGTTGGGGAGAGGTCTTTTTCCTTGCATGGACGACCACACCGTGGACATTGCCATCAAACACTGCTCTTTGTGTTGGCCCGAATATTGATTATGTCATCGTAAAATCGACCAATCCTTACTCAAAACAGGAATGCAAATACATTCTTGCTGAAAGCTTGCTTGGTTCGGTAATGGGCAAAAACGAATACGAAGTGTTGGCAAAAATGAAGGGAAACGATCTGGCCGGCATGGAGTACGAACAACTGATTCCCTGGGTAAACCCGGGTGAAGGTGCTTTCCGTGTCATCACCGGCGATTTCGTTACTACCGAAGACGGTACCGGTATCGTGCATATCGCGCCTACTTTCGGTGCGGATGACGACCGTGTGGCCAAAACCAACGGCATTCCTCCGATGTTGCTGATCGATAAAGACGGCAATCAGCGCCCGATGGTGGATCTGACCGGCAAATTCTTCAAGCTCGAAGATCTTGATCCGGCTTATGTCGCCGCAAATATCGATGCCAAGGCGTATGGAGAATATGCCGGACGTTATGTGAAAAACGCGTACGACGATACGCTTACCGATAAAGATGAAACGCTCGACATTGCTATCTGCATGATGCTGAAGCAACAAGGGCTTGTCTTCAAAATAGAAAAGCATGTGCACAACTATCCGCACTGCTGGCGTACCGACAAACCGGTGCTTTACTATCCGCTCGATAGCTGGTTTATCCGCTCGACGGCAGCCCGCGACAAGATGATCGAGCTCAACAACACGATCAACTGGAAACCGGCCTCTACCGGTTCGGGGCGTTTCGGCAAATGGCTTGAAAACCTCAACGACTGGAACCTTTCGCGTTCGCGTTACTGGGGAACTCCACTGCCTATCTGGCGTACCGAAGATGGTGCGGAAGAGAAATGTATCGGTTCGGTAGCCGAACTGATCGAAGAGATTGAAAAATCGATCGCTGCCGGTTTCATGACCGAAAATCCGTACAAGAATTTCAAACCTGGTGTTTACACGGCCGAAAATTATGCGGTGGAAAATATCGATTTGCACCGTCCTTATGTGGATGGCATTATCTTAGTTTCCGAAAGCGGCAAAGCGATGAAACGCGAAAGCGACCTGATCGACGTTTGGTTCGATTCGGGAGCAATGCCCTTTGCTCAGCTGCACTATCCGTTTGAAAATAAAGAGATGGTGGAATCGGGCTCAAATTACCCGGCCAACTTTATCTCTGAAGGTGTTGACCAGACCCGCGGATGGTTCTTTACCCTCCACGCTATCAGTACGATGGTGAAAGGTTCGGTGGCCTTCAAAAACGTGGTTTCTACCGGTTTGGTGCTCGATAAGAATGGCAATAAAATGTCGAAACGGCTTGGCAATGCTGTCGATCCGTTCTCGACAATCGAAAAATATGGTTCCGATCCGTTGCGCTGGTACATGATGACCAATGCTTCGCCCTGGGACAACCTGAAATTTGACGTGGATGGCATTGAAGAGGTGCGCCGGAAATTCTTCGGAACGCTTTATAACACCTATTCGTTCTTCGCTTTGTATGCCAACGTCGACGGATTCTCGTATGCCGAAGCGGAGGTTGCACTTGATCAGCGTCCTGAAATCGACCGCTGGATTCTTTCGCTGCTCAACACCTTGGTGAAAGAGGTGGATGAATATTACAATACCTACGAACCGACCCGTGCCGGCCGTGCCATCTCCGACTTTGTGAACGATCACCTGAGTAACTGGTACGTACGCCTCAACCGGAAACGTTTCTGGGGCGGTGAATACGATACCGACAAAATTTCGGCATATCAAACGCTTTATACCTGCCTCGAAACGGTTGCCCGCCTGATGGCTCCGATCTCTCCGTTTTATGCGGATAAATTGTACAATGACCTGATCAAAGTAACTGCTAAAGGCAACAACGTTTCGGTTCACTTAGCCGACTTCCCTACCTATCGCGCCGAACTGGTAGATAAGACGTTGGAAGAACGGATGCAGCTGGCTCAGGAAATTTCGTCGATGGTACTTTCGTTGCGGAAAAAGGAAAATATCAAAGTGCGTCAGCCGCTGTCGAAAATCATGTTGCCGGTGAAAGATCAAACGGTACGTGAAAACATTGAAGCAGTAAAAGCATTGATTCTGAACGAAGTTAACGTGAAAGAGATCAATTTTGTCGACAATACTTCCGGCATTCTGGTGAAGCGCATCAAACCCGATTTCAAAAAGCTTGGTCCGAAATTCGGTAAGATCATGAAACTGCTGGCCACCGCAACAACATCAATGTCGCAGGAAGATATTGCTGCTCTGGAACAGGAAGGCAAGTTTACCTTCTCTATCGAAGGACAGGATGCAACAGTCGAATTGGCTGATGTAGAAGTTATTTCGGAAGACATTCCGGGCTGGTTGGTCGCCAACGATGGCAGCCTCACCGTGGCGCTCGATATCACTCTCACCGCTGATTTGCGTAAAGAGGGTATTGCCCGTGAACTGGTAAATCGTATTCAAAATATCCGTAAATCAAATGGTTATGAAATAACCGACCGCATTGTGGTGAAAATTGAGAAACAAGCCGAAATTAATGATGCAATTGCTGATTTTTCTGCTTACATTGCAACTCAAACACTTGCCAACTCGATTACATTGCACGACAAAGTGGAAGATGCTGTAGAACTGGATTTTGAAGAATTTGTGGTAAAAATAGGAGTAAACAAGGCTTAATCTAAAAAAAACAAAAAACGCATTGTAATCTCTTATAGAATCTATAATTTAGCGCTTTCTTAAAATACGACTTAAAATTTATTTGCAATGGCAGAAAAAACACGCTATTCAGATGCAGAGCTGGAGGAATTCCGCGCCATTATTATGGACAAACTCGGAAAAGCAGAACACGATTATGAACTGCTGAAGTTGAGCCTGACCAATATGGATGGAAATGATACCACTGATACTTCTCCCACATTCAAGGTGTTGGAAGAAGGAGCTTCAACTTTGTCGAAAGAAGAAGCCGGACGCCTTGCTCAGCGCCAGATGAAGTTTATACAACACTTGCAAGCCGCTTTGGTTCGCATCGAAAATAAAACTTACGGAATTTGCCGTGAAACCGGCAAGCTCATTCCGAAAGAACGCCTTCGCGCCGTTCCTCATGCTACTCTAAGCATCGAGGCCAAAGGAGGTAAGTAATTTACAACCGTACATTTTGCGACGGCAATCGGGAAAAATGTACCGGTTGCCGTTTTTTCATTAATAAGCAGTATATAATCAATATGTTACCGTTTGTTTCAGATAATTCTCTCTTATCCGAAGTTAAGAATATCATTCTGAAGGCAAGAGAGACTGCTATCCGTTCTGTAAACTGGGAGCGGACGCTTATGTACTGGCATATTGGTAAACGAATTTTTGAAGAGGAACAGCAAGGAAAAGAACGGGCCGATTACGGTTCTTATCTTATTAAATACCTCTCTGAGCAGCTGCAACCCGAGTTCGGAAGCGGATTTGGATATCGCCAGTTGGAATTAATGCGTCAGTTTTATCGCGTTTTTCCAATTGCGAACGCACTGCGTACGCAATTGAGCTGGACTCAGTACCGACTGTTGATAAGAATTGATGATGAGCATAAACGGGAATTTTATATTGCCGAAGCTGTGAAGAATAACTGGACTTCGCGCCAGTTAGAAAGACAGATTAACAGCAGTTTGTACGAACGGTTGTTGATTAGTAATGACAAAGAGAGCATCCTCGCCATTGCTAAAAAAGAAAAGCAACCCTCACACCCGGCTGAAATCATCAAAGATCCGATGGTTCTTGAGTTTTTGGGGCTTAAGCCGAATGCGGCATATTACGAAAAAGATCTGGAGCAGGCTATTATCAATCATCTACAGGAATTTATTCTGGAGCTTGGTAATGGATTTGCTTTTGTTGCCCGACAAAAACGCATTCATATCGACGGCGATGATTTTTTTATCGATTTGGTCTTTTACAACCGGCTCATACAGTGCTTTGTATTGATTGAACTCAAGATTGGCAAGCTCACACATCAGGATCTGGGTCAATTACAGATGTATGTCAATTATTATGACCGGACAGAAAGATTACCCCACGAGAATAAAACTATTGGTCTTCTATTATGTGCCGATAAAAATGATAGTGTAGTCAAATATACTTTGCCTGAGAACAATACGACCTTACTGGCCAGTACATATCAGCTCTATTTGCCTTCAGAAAATCAGCTGCTTCATGAGTTAAAAAGCGAATTGGACAATTTTCTCTCGAAAACAGATAACGAGTAATAAATCAATAATATGCCACTTACTAAACGTATTATTCCCTGTCTCGACATCAAAGACGGGCAGACTGTAAAAGGAATCAATTTTGTTAATATACAGGCGGTTGGCGATCCTGTTGAATTGGGGAGCCGCTATGCCCGGATGGGTGCCGATGAACTGGTATTTCTCGACATTACGGCTACGCACGAAAAGCGGAAGACTTTTGCCGATCTGGTTACCCGTATTGCGCGTCATATCAATATTCCGTTTACCGTAGGGGGTGGCATCAGTAGCGTTGATGACGTGTCGGTACTGCTGAATGCCGGAGCCGATAAGATTTCGGTCAACTCGGCGGCGGTGCGCAATCCGCAACTTATCAACGATCTGGCCAATCAATTCGGATCGCAGTGCGTGGTGCTGGCGGTCGATACCAAGTTTGTGGATGGAGAATGGATGGTTTTCCTCAACGGCGGCCGCATTCCGACCGAAGTCAAAACATACGAATGGGTGAAACGTGCGGTTGATCTGGGCGCGGGCGAAATATTGCTTACCTCGATGGATCATGACGGAACCAAAGCCGGTTTTGCCGTGGAACTTACCCGCATGGTTTCGGAGAGCGTATCGGTGCCGGTGATTGCCAGTGGCGGTGCCGGAAACATGGAGCACTTTGTGGATATTTTTGAACAGGGAAAAGCTGATGCTGCTCTGGCTGCCAGTCTGTTCCACTACGGAGAAATTGAGTTGCCCGACCTGAAAGGTTATCTGAAAAATAAAGGGGTGTCAGTAAGAATATAATTATTCTTCGCCTTACAAAAAACCATTAATTTTTCACAGATGTCCTTACTCGATGACTCGTCAAGCTCCGGATTTTGTAGTAACCTTCAAGAAGGGGTAGATTTTTATATGGCGCCCGAAGGGTATCGTATTATGACAGAATATTATCTTGCCAAACGGGGTTATTGCTGTTCAAACGGCTGCCTCCACTGCCCATATTCTCCCAAAGCAATGAAGGGAAACCGGAACCTTCGGTCTGGCATCGCAGAAAAATACGGACTATAGTTTGCAATCATACCACACATGACCATTTTTTATTCTCCAAATATTCTTTCAACCTTAGTTCTTTCCGAAGAAGAATCGCTCCATTGTGCCAAAGTGTTACGCATGAAAGCCGGCGAAGAGGTGCTGATTGTCGATGGTAAAGGAGGAATGTTCGGGGCAAAAATCATAGCGCCGCATCCCAAACACACGGCAGTGGAAATCACCGACCGCCAAACGACAGAGACCGGAAGAGTTTCGCGCATCCATATCGCCATTGCGCCTACCAAAAACATGGATCGCCTGGAGTGGTTTGCCGAAAAGGTAACTGAAATCGGTATTGATGAGATTACTCCTGTTTTCTGTCGTTTTTCGGAGCGGAAGAACATCAATCTGGAAAGGGTTGAGAAAATATTGGTTTCGGCCATGAAACAGTCGCAAAAGGCCTATCTTCCGAAGCTGAATCCGGCATGTCCGGTGCAGCAACTGTTGAAACAGGCCACCGAATCGCAGAAGTTCATTGCCCACTGCTACGAAGACGAAAAACGGTTGTTGCAGCAGCTTTACAACAAAAACGAATCGGCATTGGTGATGATTGGCCCCGAAGGAGATTTTAGTTCCGAAGAGGTGGATGTGGCCCTGCAAAATGGATTTCAACCGGTTTCGCTGGGAGAGAGTCGTCTCCGCACCGAAACGGCCGGTGTGGTAGCCTGCCACACGCTAAACCTGCTGATGACGCTTTAGAAGATCAGTCCGGCGATCAGTACACAGACAAAGCCGTTGAAAAATCCGGCCAGAGTCTGTTCCGGAGTATGCGCCTCCAGAATAACCCGTGAAGAACCTACTGCGGCCGAAGCGAATAAAACGCCTATAACCAGCATGTAAGGGTTTATGATATAATGAAGTGCCACCACAAAAATACCCGCCAACAGACCTCCCATTGTCGAAAGGTGCGCGCTCATTTTCCACCGCAGGTTGACTAATAAAAGAATAAGTAATGCAACGGCGCATCCTACCATCATCAACACAAACCAACGCGGCATATTCACATTCCACAAATAGTAAGCGCAAAGCAGATACGAAACGAGTGCGTAGATGTACGGACGAGTTCGCTCCTGCCGTTTATCAATCTCCAACGAAGAGACCTTTCCCAATTTTAAGAACAGAAATATCACTAATGCCGGAATAATAGCCGTACAGGCTAAAACGGTAGTGGCAACAATCAATTTGGGCAACAATGGCACTGCGGCAAAGCGTGCCGTTGTGAAAAGCAACAGGATTCCATAGGTTGGAATAAACAGCGGGTGAAACAGTACCGATATGATTTTTGCAGCCAGTCGCATGGTATGTATTTATTAAAGCGTTTTGAACTGATATCCTTGTTGTTTTAAAAATGCAATAGATTCGGGCAGTGCCGCCAGCACGTTTTTGTTCGATTTCTCCGAATCGTGAAAAACGATGATAGAGCCGTTCCGGCTATATTTCTTTACGATGGAAACGATCTTTTCGGGCGACAGCGAACGGTTATAGTCGCGGGTAATCAGGTCCCACATCACAATCCGGTGCGTTGCTTTCAATTTTTTATAAAGATTCCGCGTCAACTGTCCGTGCGGTGGCCGCAGCAAATCGGAATGGATCAGCGCCGAAGCCTTCTCTACATTTGCCAGATACTCTTCTTCCTGCATGGCAAATCCCCGCACATGGTTAAAGGTGTGATTCCCGGTACGGTGCCCCGCGTCCGTCACCATTTTGAAGATCTCCGGATATTTTCTTACATTGTCGCCTACGCAAAAAAAAGTTGCCTTTATGCCGTTCTTTTCCAGTATTTCCAGTACTTGCGGCGTTGTTTCCGGTACCGGGCCGTCATCAAACGTAAGATAAACCGTTTTTTGCGTTTTGTCCATTCGCCACAACGCATTGGGAAAGAGTCTGCGCAAAATCCATAAAGGACGTTCTATCAGCATAATGCAATAATATCATTTTCCATTTCGGTTGTTCACCTGCCGGGGATCGCACGAATAGTGTTTTATGAGAAGCAAAGATAACACTTAATTTATAATCCGGCAATGAAGTGGACGGAACTGTCGGTGTGGTTTTGCTGCAGATAGTGTAGAAATTGAGGAGCAAAGAGAATTTTCCTTATCTTTGTCATTCCAAAATGATAAATATCAAAATATCAATCAATAACCCTATAAAAATTCTATGAGCGACGACAAAAAAATCATTTTCTCGATGGTAGGCGTGAGTAAATCGTTTACCCCGCAAAAACAGGTGTTGAAAGACATCTATCTCTCCTTTTTTTACGGAGCAAAAATCGGTATCATCGGTTTGAACGGTTCCGGTAAATCGACACTTCTGAAAATTATTGCCGGAGTGGAAACTGCCTACAATGGTGAGGTGGTATTCTCTCCCGGATATTCGGTGGGCTACCTCGAACAGGAACCGCATCTCGACGATAACAAAACCGTGAAGGAAGTAGTTCAGGAAGGGGTTCAGGAGGTGATGGACTTGCTCAAAGAGTTTGAAGAGATCAACGAAAAGTTTGCCGATCCCGATGCCGATTTCGATGCGTTGATTGCCCGTCAGGGTGAGTTGCAGGATAAACTCGACCATCTGGATGCCTGGAATATCGATAACAAGCTGGAACGTGCGATGGATGCGCTCCGTTGCCCGTCCGAAGATGCACCGGTGAAAAATCTCTCCGGAGGTGAACGCCGTCGGGTGGCGCTGTGCCGTTTGCTGTTGCAACAGCCCGATATTTTGTTGCTCGATGAGCCGACCAACCACTTAGACGCCGAGTCGATCGACTGGTTGGAACAACATTTACAGCAATACGAAGGCACGGTTATTGCCATCACCCACGACCGCTACTTTCTCGACAACGTGGCCGGCTGGATTCTCGAACTCGACCGCGGCGAAGGAATTCCCTGGAAGGGCAACTACTCTTCGTGGCTCGACCAGAAGACTTCCCGTATGGCGCAGGAAGAGAAACAGGCCAGCAAGCGCCGCAAAACGCTCGAACGTGAGCTGGAATGGGTACGTATGGCACCGAAAGCCCGTCATGCCAAAAGCAAAGCCCGTTTGGGGGCCTACGATAAATTGCTGAACGAAGACCAGAAGGATCGTGAAGAGAATCTCGAAATCTTTATCCCCAACGGTCCCCGATTGGGTAACAAGGTAATTGAAGCACAAGGCGTGGCCAAATCTTATGGCGATCGCTTGTTGTTTGACAACCTCAACTTTTCATTGCCGCCGAATGGTATTGTCGGAATTATCGGGCCGAATGGTGCCGGTAAAACCACCCTCTTCCGTCTCGTTATGGGACTGGAAAAAGCAGACAAAGGTACCTTCGATGTGGGTGAAACCGTACAGTTGGGCTATGCCGACCAGACACACAAGGATATCGATCCGGAGAAGACCGTTTATCAGGTAATCTCGGGCGGTCAGGATTTGATTCGCGTAGGCAACAAGGAGGTGAATGCACGCGCTTATCTGTCGCGTTTCAACTTCACCGGTGGAGATCAGGAGAAACTCTGCGGTGTACTTTCGGGTGGGGAACGCAACCGTTTACACCTTGCTATGACCCTGAAATCGGGCGCTAACGTGCTGTTGCTCGATGAACCTACCAACGACATCGACGTGAATACGCTGCGTGCTCTTGAGGAGGGTCTGGACGACTTTGCCGGTTGTGCCGTAGTCATTTCGCACGACCGCTGGTTCCTCGACCGCATCTGTACCCACATTCTTGCATTTGAAGGTAACTCCGAAGTCTTCTTCTTCGAAGGTTCTTACTCGGAATATGAAGAGAACAAGAAGATGCGTCTGGGCGACGAAGCTCCGAAGCGGATACGGTACCGGAAACTGATGTAATTGAAATAAACTAATACCATTGAGAAATTAAGATAATGAAGATTACTTTTGATGCGCTTGTTCTTCGTGTGCTTAACTTCTTAATGGTGAAAATATTAATTGCTAAATCATGGAACAGGATATTCGTTGGGAACAAAGGTTTCAGAATTTTTCAGATGCTTTGAATCACCTGAAATATGCGGTTACCGAAGTGGTTAATCCATCCGATTTGGAAAAGGAGGGTACGATTCAACGTTTTGAATTTACCCACGAACTGGCATGGAAAGTGATGAAAGATTATCTGGAATACGAAGGTATCACCGGCATTACCGGTTCCCGGTCGGCAACCCGCGAAGCCTTTAACAAAGGGCTGATTACCGACGGTCAGACCTGGATGGATATGATCGAGAGTCGGAACAAAACTGTTCATACCTATCTCGAAGATGTGCTTGAAAAAGAGTATCAGCTGATAGTAAGCCGCTATTATCCGTTGTTTGAGAAGTTCCACCAGAAAATGACACAATTCTTATGAGATTCGGACTGACTGAAGATACGATCGAAAAATTTCATTCGGTTTTTAGAAAGTATCCCGAAATAGAGGAGGTAATCATCTATGGCTCCCGTGCCAAAGGCAATTATCGTGAAGGTAGTGATATTGATCTCACTCTCAAGGGGGAACAATTGACCGAGGCTATTCGTTCAAAAGTGTGGTTGGATCTGGACGGGCTGAATACGCCCTATTTGGTCGATCTTTCTGTTTTTCATACGTTGACATCGGAGAGCTTAATCAATCATATACAAAGGATAGGAACGTCGTTTTACAAGAAGCAATAAAATAAGGTTTTAATCTCAAATATAGTTTCCATGGAACCCATTATCCGCATTCAGAACCTCAACAAGTTCTACGGCACAAAACATGTGTTGAAAGATATTTCCATCGATATCGAGCCCGGTCAGGTGATCGGCTATATCGGTCCGAACGGTGCCGGAAAGAGTACGACGGTGAAAATATTGGCCGGTTTGTTGGCCGATTTTACCGGCGATGTCTTTGTGAAAGGTATCGATATCCGAAAAGATCCGGTGGCGGTGAAATCGCTTATCGGTTTTGTGCCCGAACTGGCCGAACTTTACGATGTGCTGACTCCCAACGAGTTTCTTTCGTTGATGGGTTCGCTGTATAACCTGCCCGAAGAGGTAGTAACGGAACGTGCTGGCAAAATGCTGGATGCTTTCGGATTGTCCGGTAACATGAATCAACGCATGGATACCTTCTCGAAAGGGATGAAACAGAAGGTGCTTATTACCTCGGGGTTGTTGCACAATCCGGAAATCATTATTCTGGACGAACCACTCAGTGGATTGGATGCGAACAGCGTGATTATTGTCAAGGAGCTTATCGACAAGCTGGCCAAAGGCGGGAAAACCATCTTTTACAGCAGTCACATGATGGATGTGGTGGAGAAGGTGAGCAACCGCATTATCCTGATCGATAAAGGGGAGGTGGTGGCCGACGGTTCTATCGACGAATTGCGCCAGCTCCAGAACAAAGAGAGTCTCGAAGATATCTTTGCCGGGCTGACGTCTACCGAGTCGATGCACGAGGCCAGCGAGAAGTTGTTGAACGCGTTTGATTGATTCGTCTATGAACTTCATCGATAAATTTTTCCTTTGGCTGGTTCTGTTGCCGGCATCGCTCTACCGTAGCCTCGGGGTAGACATAGTACAACTGCGAGCCATATTGTCGACCAAACTCACGATGGACAACCGCAGACCGGCATCTTTTGGCGGTAACCGCAGAAAAAAGGAGAAGAAAGAGGTCAACGGAGCTACGTTGAAGACAATATTCAGTAGCCTGATCATGGGGCTTCTTATGTTGTTTGCCTTTGCCGTCGGCAACGGGATGCTGACCAAACTCTCTCTCTTTATGACCATGTTTATTTTTATGGTCTGTCTTACGTTGATTACCGACTTCACCTCGGTGTTGATCGATATTCGCGATAATCTGATTATACTTCCGAAGCCTGTTTCGGATGCCACATTTATGACTGCCCGGTTGCTGCATATCGGTATCCGTACCTCTATCATCGTGTTGCCTTTGTCGTTACCGGCTCTGGTTGTGGCAACGATCATGCAAGGCCCCCTCGTTATCCTGCCGTTTGTCCTGATGATTTTGCTGATGACGCTGCTCAGCATCTTTTTTATTAACGCGGTTTACCTGTTGATTCTGAAAATTACCACACCGGCAAAATTTCAGAATATCATCGGATCTATCCAAATCGGATTTGTGATGATTATGATGCTGGCCTATCAGGTGTTGCCCCGAATGGTCAATTCCAGTTTGATGCAGCATATAAATATCAACGAAATTCCTTTTGTTCAGTTTGTTCCCTCCTTTTGGTTTGCCGATGGCTGCATGGCTCTTTCGGATGGTGGATTTACCCTCGGATCGATGGTAAGCCTTGCCCTGTCCATTGTTGTCCCTCTGCTTTCCATTTGGGTAGTTGTCCGGTTTTTTGCTCCGTCGTTCAATCAAAAACTGGGAATGATTACCGGCGGAACTACCGAACAGAGTACTGTCACTACGAAACCGGATGCAGATGTCCGAACAAATCGGGGTGGAAAATCGATTTGGCAACGTCTGGCCGGTTGGTTGACCAAGCCGGGTTTGGAACGTGCCGGTTTCCTGTTTGCCGCGCAAATGTCTACTCGCAGTCGGGATTTCAAACTGAGAGTTTATCCTGCTTTTGGGAGTATTATTATCATTACTCTTATTCCTTTGATTCAAAATAATGTCTTCTCTCACGTCAATTTTGCAAATCCCAAGATGGTGTGGGTCTTTCTTCTTGTAATTTATCTGTGCTGTATGCCATTGGGGTCGGCTCTTTTTCAGGTCGCCTATTCCGATAAATTCAAAGCCTCGTGGGTCTTTTTTGTGACTCCACTCGACAAGCCGGGGCTTTTAATCAGCGGTACGGCAAAATTCATGCTGCTGTTCTTTGTTGTTCCGTTAGTAACCGTACTTTCCTTATTGGGAACGGTATTGTTGGGACTGGCTTCGCTGCCAAATTTATTGTTGGCTTTTCTTAATGCATTGACAATCGGATCATTGCTGTCTTATATAATGATTCGAAGGTTGCCTTTTTCAATAGCGCTCAGTGCTACGCAACAAGGAAACGCATTTGTCAGAATCATGTTACTTCTTATTTTTCCGGGTACCGTCGGAGTGATTCATTGGCTTATTTCCGGTTTTCAATGGGCAATTTGGTTTTGGATAATTCTTTCAACGATAGCGTTGTGGCTAATATTCGATGAGATAAAAAAGCGTGGCTGGAAGAGCTTAACGTAGGATAAAACGGTTCCTTTCTGTTTCTTTTTGTTTTTGTTGTTAAAAGTATTTACATTTGTGGGTATCTACTATTTGAGACACAAAAGAACGAACAAATGTTTCAACTGTCTGCAATTCCGGAATGGGTGTTGCTGTGCATTTATCTTTTCACGGTAGCACCAACCATTGTCGTGATTTTGCTGGAGAATCGCAATCCGGTGAAGTCGCTGGCGTGGATTCTTGTGCTGATTTTTCTTCCCGTTCTTGGCATTATCCTCTATCTTTATCTGGGGCAGGACTACCGCAAGCAGAAAATTGTAGCCAAAAAGAGCATCCGCCGGCTTCACAACCGCCCCAAGGTCAATCTCGAAGAGCTGGATGTGGACAACAGTTTGCTTTCGGCAAGTAACAAACATTTGATTCGTTTACTGCAAAACAACAGCGAAGCTCTGGCTTTTCACGGTAACGATATTCGCCTTTATACCAACGGTGTCGATACGTTCGATGCGTTGTTCGGTGAAATCGAACGGGCCACGAAAGAGATTCATGTCGAATTTTATATTATCGAGAACGATGAGATGGGACGGCGTTTTCGGGAGTTGCTCATACGTAAAGCATCGCAGGGTGTCCGTATTCGTCTGATTTTCGATTTTGTGGGTAGTTTTCACTTCAAACGTCCGCAGCAAGACGAACTACGGGAAGCAGGCGTTGAACTCTATTCATTTTTGCCGGCGCATTTCAAAATAACAATCCGCAAGAACAGAATTAACTACCGCAACCACCGTAAAATCGTAATTATCGATGGCAGGGTAGGGTTTACCGGTGGAGTGAATATTGCCGATCGCTATCTCACCGGCAATAAACTGGGCATGTGGCGTGATACCTTTATGCGCATCGAAGGCCCGGCAATTCACGGATTGCAAAACGCATTTCTTACCGATTGGTTCTTCGTCAGTCGTCAGCTACTCTCCGGCGATCATTTTTTTCCATACATCCCGCCTATTCCAACGTTTGACAATGTGATTCAGATTGTGACCAGCGGTCCCGATTCCGATTGGGAGAATATTCAGCAGGGCATTTTTGTGGCCGTTACCTCTGCCATAAAGTATGTCTATGTTCAAACACCCTATTTTATGCCGACGGATATCATTATGTCGGCTTTGCAGACGGCCGCTCTTGGCGGTGTGGATGTACGTGTGATGATACCGGAGCGCACCGACACCTTTATGACCCAGTCGTGCAGCTATTCGTATATTACCCAATCGCTCGAAGCCGGGGTGAAGATATATCTTTACCGCAATGCTTTTATGCACAGTAAAGCCGTTGTCGTCGACGATCAGATATCGACCATAGGATCGGCCAACATGGATTTCAGAAGCTATGAACAGAACTTCGAGCTCAATGCCTTTATTTACGATGAAAAAACTGCGGTGACATTGAGAGATGTTTTTCTGCAAGATCAGGCACAATGCTCCGAAATTACTCTTGAAGAGTGGAGTAACCGGCCTATTCTAACCCGCATTAAAGAGTCCGTTGCCCGTTTGTTCAGCCCTTTGTTGTAATTTATCAGATGTCACTCTTGCAATTCAAAACGACTTTTGAGTGATGCCAATGATGAGTCGCCGATAAACAATTCGTACTCTCCGGCTTCATTAACAAACTCCGTTTTGTCGTTGTAAAATTTCAACTCTTCGGGAGTCAGGGTAAATGTGATGGTCTTCGACTCTCCCTTTTTCAGGAATATTTTTTGAAATCCCTTCAATTCCCGTACCGGACGAACTACGCTTCCTATCAGCTGGTGAATATAAAGTTGGACAACCTCTTCTCCGTCATAATCGCCGCTATTTTTTACATCGACACGGGCTTCTATTTTGCCTTTGTTCATTTTCATTTTTTTGGATGAAAGTTGTAGATTGCCAATCTCAAAATGGGTATAACTCAATCCATACCCGAAAGAATATTTCGGGCTATTGGGAAGGTCGATATAGGCAGAAACGTACATCTTGTCATTATCGTCTTTTGCCGGCCTCCCTGTGCTGTAGTGGTTGTAGTAGATAGGAATCTGCCCTTCTGTGCGTGGGAAGGTTATTGGTAGTTTTCCTGACGGATTATAATTCCCGAATAGCACATCTGCAATGGAATTGCCGGCTTCCGTGCCTAACCACCATGTGTACAATATGGCCGGCACATTATCGGCAGCCCAGTTAAAAATCAGCGGTCTTCCGGCACTTATCAGCAAGATTACCGGTTTGTTGGTGGCAAAGATGGTCTTTAATAACTCTTCCTGTACACCCGGTAACCGCAACGAACTTCTGCTTTTTGCTTCTCCACTCATATCGGGAGCCTCGCCCAACGTCATAATTACCATGTCAGCAGATAACACTGTTTTTCTGGCTTCGGCAAAAAGAGAGGTGTCATTATCCTGTATGTTGCATCCTTTCGAATAAATCAGAGATGCGTTTTTGTCGAGTTGGGCCGCAATAGCATCATGAAGTGTTTCAATGCGTTGGCTGTCATCAGGGAATGGAACGGCCCAGAATCCATGGTGTGCGGTAGTTGCTTTCCCGAAAGGGCCTATAAGGGCAATTTTAGCGTTGCTTTTCGAAAGAGGCAGTAAAGGCTTGCCGTTAACAGGTCTGTTCTCGAGCAGGACAATGCTTCTGGCTCCTATTTCACGGGCAATTTTCCTGTTTTCCGCATTATTGGCCTGAATAGATTGTCTCTCTTCATTACAAAATCGGTATGGATCGGTAAAGAGGCCCAGCTCGTATTTTTTCAGCAAGATACGTTTTACTGCGTCGTCAATCAGAGAAACGGATACTTTGCCGTCGAGTACCAACTGTTTTAGATAATCGCGGTAGCAACGACCTTCCATATCCATATCGCTACCCGCAACAATAGCTTTAAAGGCCGCATCATTCCGATCTTTAGCAAAGCCATGCGGCACCATTTCGGCAATGCTTCCCCAGTCGCTTACCACAAACCCTTTGAAATTCCACTCTTTTTTCAGTTTTTCGCGTAACAAATATGCATTGCCTGTGGCAGGCACTCCATTCAGATCATTAAAAGAGTTCATCAGCGTAGCCACACCAGCATCTACGGCTGCTTTGAAAGGCGGAAGGTAAGTCTCGTTTAGTTGGCGAAGGCTCATATCTACCGAGTTGTAATCGCGTCCTCCTACAGCAGCTCCATACGCTGCGAAATGTTTGGCACAAGCCATGATAGCGTCTGTATTGCCCAGCCCGTTGCCCTGAAACCCTTTAACACGTGCTACAGCCACTTTCGATCCAAGGTAGGTGTCTTCGCCTGCACCTTCCATTACACGGCCCCAACGCGGATCGCGTGCAATGTCCACCATCGGGGCAAAAGTCCAGTGAATACCGTAAGCCGCCGCTTCGGTGGCCGCAATACGAGCCGATTTTTCAATCAGAACCAAATCCCATGAAGCGGTCTCTCCAAGTGGCACCGGAAATGTAGTCCGGAATCCGTGAATAACATCCTGTCCGAAAATAAGCGGGATGTGCAGTCGCGACTGCAGAGCCAACTCCTGCAATTTCCGTGTTTTGTCCACACCAATAACGTTCAGCATCGAACCGACCTTGCCTTCTCTGATTTGTTTCTCTTTCTCCCCGTCAGGCGTAATTTTTCCGGTAGCGCCCCAGTCTCCGTTGTACTGGTTTAGTTGCCCTATCTTTTCTTCAAGCGTCATTTTCGACAACAAATCATTTACAAATCGATCTGCTTTTTGTCCGAACGCTACGACGATAATCATCGATAATATTGCTGTGCAGAATAATTTTTTCATTACGTTCTTCTTTATTTTAAGATACTGATTGGTAATTTATTATACTTTGTTTTAAGGATGCATTCCCAATGCTTTGATATATCCGGCATTTTTGGAGCAGTTTTCTGCTTGTATATTTTTCAGCAGTTGTTTCAAGGCATTTCTTACTTTTTCAGGCGAAGGCTTTGCTTTGCGTATTTTCTCAAAACTGCTTCTGTCTTGCTGCGTAAAGGTAACAATTTCAGACCAGTTTTCCGGCACCTTTACGGATACCATGCAACTCGTTTTCTCCATTTTTTTGTATGGCCAGAAATGCCATCCGATGCCATTTTTTTCAAGCAAACGTCTGTAAGCATCTACCCAGATGTCAGTGTTTTCGCCGGTTTCTCCCATGTAAATGGGGCGGTTCGTTTTATTCCGGAAATCAACGAAATCCTGTACGTTGGCCTGCAACGTATCGCACCAGTAACGGTGGCAGGTGTACATCATTTTATCGTCAAATTTCCAGTCGTGAAACACGGTAAAATTCCCATCCCACTGAGCGCCGCCCAAAATGACAATGTGGTTTTTATCGACCTGACGAATGGCCGCAGTCACCATTTTATATACCGGCTCCAGTTGTTTGTTGATTTCATCTGTATTGGTAAAATAGGGAGCAATCGGTTCATTGAGAAGATCGTAGCCGATTATGGCAGGTTCGTTGGCATAATGTTTCGCTATGCGTTTCCAAATCGAACAAAAAAGCGCCTGATCGTTCTTGTTTTCAAATAAATAGGGATAGCCGTAACTGTCATCGATGTTATCGCCGGTTTGTCCGCCGGGAGCGTCGTGCATATCCAGAATCACCGATAAACCTTCGGCTTTGCACCATCCGATTACACGGTCGATCAGTTCAAATCCCCGGTTTTCGTTGTTGGCGCCCATGTAATCCTCTCTGGTAAAGAGTTTGTAGTGAAACGGTAGCCGAATGGAGTTCATCCCTGTTTGGCGGATATAATGAATATCGGCTTTTGTGATATAGCTCTCCTGAAACTGCTGCCAAAAGCGGTTTGTTTCGTCAGCTCCTACCAACTCTTTCAGAGCTTCATCTATCAACCGAAAAGAGTTGACATTGCTGAAAAGGAACATATATCCTTCGGGATTCAGCCAGTTACCAAGATTGATACCCTGAATAAGGAATGGTTTGCCATTGGGATCTTTCAGTTGTTGTCCATCGACGCTGAAAAATTTGGTACTCCCCGGTTTTGGAGACATTGCCATTACTAAAATACTGAATGATAATGATAATATGAGTGATGAAATTCGGGATAGATGGAATCTTGACATGATGCCTGAAAATAGAAGTTAAAAAACAACCTATAAAATTATCCGGAAATAACGAAAGCGGGTAAACATGTGCCTACAATAAATCTTTTGCCCAATGTTCGGAGACAAAATGAACCCGAACATTGTAGCAAAAGATTTTGAACAAGAACAAACTCTCTATTTTTCGGATTTTAGTTCATTGAATGTACGAGATGGTGCCAGCGCTTTATGGGCTTTTTCCACTACCATGGATTTGGCTAATTTGAAAGTGGCTGTTTGCCTGAAATCTTTAGACGAAGCTCCAATTTTAACGCTATATGTTCCTGCGTCGGCTACCCACGATGAGGCTTCGGTGTTGAACGATGCCAGATTACGACTGGTGATTACGAACGTTATTTGTTGTGATTCTCCGGGTTTTAGCAGGCGGGTTTTAGCAAAGCCTTTGAGTTCTTCGGTCGGTTTGTCGAGCGAAGATGCGGGAGCGCTCAGATAGAGCTCCACCACTTCGCGACCGGCTACGGATCCTCTGTTTTTAATGGTGACAGTTGCCGTAATTTGCTTGTTGAACAGATTACTGCTGAGTTTTAAGCCCGAATAGGCAAAGTTGGTGTATGAAAGGCCGTATCCGAATTCATAGGCTACCGGAACCTTGAATGTGTTGTAATAGCGGTATCCGACGTAAATTCCATCATCGTACGTGGTCTCTGCCGGTTTATTCGATAGAAAATCACTTACTGCCTCTTGCGGCTTCGGGTTTGGTAGTTCAATTCCCGGAAAACTTTTGGAAGAGGGGACATCGTTGTACGACATCGGGAATGTTGCCGTTAGTTTTCCCGATGGATTTACGTTGCCTTTCAGTACATCGGCAATCGAATTTCCCGCCTCTTCTCCCGGTTGCCATGCCAACAGAATCGCATCTGGGATGCTTCTCCAGGTTGCAGTTTCAATCACTCCCCCGATGTTGAGAACGACCGCTACCTTTTTACCTTTTGCATGGAATGCCGAAGTTACTGTTTGCAAGAGCGCTTTTTCTTTATCTGTAAGATTGAAATCGTCTTTTACCTTTCTATCCTGACCCTCGCCGGCATTACGACCGATGGTAATCAGGGCAATGTCGCTTTCGGCGGCTAATGAGGCAGCTTGTGTATCGGTAATTTGCATTTCATCGATATGAGAGATATAGCCGAACATCAGATCATTGGCACTCGGTTTGGGCTGATTGGCTTTAGTCTCTTTCAGATAGTTGGCGTAATCGTTTTTCAATGTGGCGTTAATCTGATATCCGGCATTGTTCAATCCTTCAACCAAATCGACATTATGAGCAGAATTTACGTTGCCACTTCCGGTTCCACCCTTGATGATGTCGTAGGAGGTGTTTCCGAAAAGAGCTGTTTTTTTGATCGATTTGTTAATTGGAAGTGTCTTACCATCGTTTTTGAGTAACACCATACCATCGGTTGCGGCCTGACGAGTAATTTGTGAATGCAGTTTCATGTCCGGTTTATTTGAGAACTCATATTGTTTGAAATGGGGCGAAAGCAACATGATGTTGAGTATGCGTTCGCAGTTGCGATCCAGATCTTTTTCCGATAGCTTCCCTGATTTTATGGCATTAATAATCTCCTCTGACTGTTTCGGCATTCCGGGCATTATCATATCGTTGCCGGCTTTCATCTGAGCTGCCGCATCTTTACCTCCGAACCAGTCGGTCATTACAAATCCTTTAAATCCCCATTCATCGCGCAGAATGGTGGTAAGCAGGTCGTAGCTTTCCGAAGTATAGGTCCCGTTTATCAGGTTATACGACGACATTACCGTCCATGGTTGCGCTTTTTGTACGGCAATGCGGAATCCTTCGAGGTAAATTTCGCGAAGGGCACGTTCGCTCATCAGGTTGTTCACGGTGTTCCGGTTAGTCTCCTGATTGTTTGCCGCAAAGTGTTTGATGGAGGTTCCCACGCCTTGCGATTCGACTCCGTTTACCATTGCCGCAGCGATAGAGCCCGCAACCACCGGATCTTCGGAGTAATATTCGAAATTTCGTCCGCAAAGAGGATTGCGTTGAATGTTGAGTGCCGGTGCCAGCAAAACATCCGCACCATATTCGTGAACTTCGTTTCCCATGGCCATTCCGACACGTTTCACGAGATCAATATCCCATGAGGAAGCCAGTACGGTTGCTACCGGGAATGCCGTGCAATAGTAGGATGCTTTGTCGTTTTTACGTTTAGGTTCGATGCGTAAACCGGCAGGTCCGTCGGCAAGCACCATCGGGGTGATGCCATACTTGGGAAACGCAGCCGAAATTCCGGCTGCCCCGGGAACCAATTGATCGGTATGGCCAACAACGGGTGTGGTTTGTTTTACCGAAGGATCCATTTGCATTCCTTTTCCCACAACAAGAGATGCTTTTTCTTCGAGAGTCATTGAAGCTACTGTTTTTTTGATATCAAAGATCTTTTGTGCTTTCGCACAAGGTGCAATGCCGAGGGTAATGGAGGCAATTGCAGCGGCGATAAAGGAGCATTTTAAGGTTTTCATATAGGTTAGTAATTGTTTGGGGTGTCGCTTTTTTCTTTATTTGTAGCTATAAACCCTCACATAGTCGACTTGCATCGAGCAGGGGAATATACTGTCGTCTACTCCTTGCGCTCCACCCCAATCTCCTCCGATGGCAAGGTTCAGAATGAAGAAGCAGGGCTTATTGAACGGCCAGTTGGATGCATTTTTTACTGCCGGACTGTATGTGTAGTAAGGGTGATCGGGATCGTCTACGTAATATTCGATTTTGGCAGGAGTCCAGGTCATTCCGTAGGTGTGAAACGCCGATTCGCAATCGGTCAGTTTGTAATCGGCATTATTCACCGTATTGCCATAACTGGATGGAGTGTGAATGGATCCTTTCACCCAAAGTGGGTTATAACCCACATGCTCCATAATGTCGAGTTCGCCGCAGCCAGGCCATCCTGCCTTGGCAATATTGGTACCCAGCATCCATGTGGCAGGCCATGTTCCTCTTCCGGCGGGGAGCTTTGCCCTTATCTCCATCCGTCCGTACAGAAATGTTTTCAGACCGTTGGAGTTTATGCGCCCCGAGGTATAATCCCCTTTTTTCTGTCCGCTTCCCACCTTTTTTGCGGTTATGGTAAGGATACCGTCTTTTATCGCCAGATTATCTCCGTTGGTATATTTTTGCCATTCGTTGTTCACATCGATATTGGTTTCATTGACCCAGTTTGATGTATTGAGAGTGGTGCCGTCAAATTCGTCACTCCAAATCAGCTTGTGGGGAACATAGGCCGGATCGTCTGCCGTTATTGCAATATCTTTAGAGGCAGAAGCTGTATTACTGAGAAAATCGACTACCGTCAGTTTGATGGAATAGGTACCTTTCTTAGGAAAATAATGCGTTACTACCGAATCTCCCTGTTGCGATTCTCCGTCTCCAAAATCCCAGGTTATTGATGTACTGGTTCCTTGCGTTTTTGCCTTTAAAATAAGATAGTTCACGCTATCGGTTTTGTTTACCGTTGTATATGTAATGCCGGTACTCAAAACGTAAGTCGAACTCTGATCAATCGGTTCGGATTTGCTACATGATGAGAATAGAAACATCGCTAAGGCAGTTAATACGAGAGATTTCATATAGTATACGGGTTGAGCATAAAAGAGATGAAATGTTCTGTTTTTCAGAAGCAAATATATATAATTCACGTTAAATCGATTTATAAAAGCTGGCAAGCCGGTAAAATAAGCACCGGCTATGCCAACTTAGAGTTGATGCAACACAATCATTAATTACCTAAAACCTATTTGCACCTTTCTATTATTAACGTGGAAATTGAGTGAGGTAGCAATTTTACCGGTGCTGTAACGCCTTCAATTAAGAGGTTGTAATCCATTGTTTTATCCGTTGGATTCATTGTTATCACAGCAATTTTACCGTCTTTGTTTATAAATGCGGTGGCAAGCAGTTGATCGCGCGTTGTCGAACAGGCAATTCGTTTTGCTCCGGGCTTTACAAACTTTGAAAAATGTCCCTGATAATAAAAAATATTGGTGTATGTCAATTTGCCGGTGTTTGTATCGGCATGAACAGGCGCATAGCAGAAGTTGCTGGCATGGTTAGGCCCTCCGTTTTGATCGAGTAAAATGTTCCAGTCTACCCATCCGCTATTACCGTTGTTGAAATCGTTTATCATGGCTGTTCCGTACCGTTCGCCGAGCCACCACTCTTTTGTTTTGGAGGCATCATATTTTTCAATGCATCCTTCCGAAAACAGTAAGTTTTTGGTTGGAAATGCTTCTTTGACTCTTTTCAGGTTCTCGAACTGCATACCGCTGCCACTCCAGGTTTCGTACCAGTGATAGCCGAATCCCCAAATATATTTGGCGGCTTGCGGATCGGCCATGATGGTGCTTGCACGGTGGTAAAGCAGATCGCGGTTATGATCCCAGGCTAATAATCTTACGTTTTTCAAGCCCGATCTTTCCAGAGTCGGACCAATAAAGCCTTTTATAAAATCGCGTTCTTCTTCGGCAGTGAAAATGCACGACTCCCAGCGTTGTATTGCCATCGGTTCGTTTTGTACGGATAACCCCCAAACAGGCATTCCCTTTTGTTCGTATGTTTTAATGAACTTCACAAGGTAGTTTGCCCATAACTGGCGGTATTTTGGCAATAGTTTTCCGCCCTGAACCAGATTGTCATTATCTTTTATCCAGGCCGGAGGAGACCACGGACTTACAAACAACGGTAGAGTTCCCCCTGCAGTAGCAATTGCTTTTTTGATGAGAGGTATTTTGTATTTTTCGTCGTGAGATACATTGAATGTCTTGAGCTGTTCGTCGTTGCGGGAGACATAAGAATAACTATCACTTGAGAAGTCACAACTTCCTATGTTTGTGCGAATTATAGAATATCCAAGTCCATTCTTAGAATCATAAAAGGCAGTTAGCAACTCTTTTTGAGCCGATTCCGGCAGTTTTGCAAATGTTTCGGCGGCAGCATCGGTTATAGCACCTCCAATGCCCACTATCGATTGATATTTTTGAGATGGGTCGACAAATACCCAAATGTCTTTTTCGATAGGCTGTTGAGCTGTATGAAATTGTAGTGTGCCGGTCTGGCTGATTTTTAAGGCCGTGTTTTCAGCGGTAGTGTACACCGTTGATTTCAACATTTTGTTAGCCCCAAAGGCGAAAAGGCCAGGGGAACACAAAAATATGACAGCGATGGAACAAATACCGAATAAGTTAGCTTTCATTGCGATGTTTTGGTTTAGGTGGTTATGATGTTTTATGGTCTACTTCCAGACAAAAGTACCGGCCGAACCGGCAGCGAGTGTTGCAGTGGCTGTTTTGTTGTTAAAACTTATATTGAATGTTGCTGGATTTTTGCCGGTATTGAGAACAATCAGTATTTTTTGTCCATCGGGATTCTTGAATGCCACGTTTTGCAAGTCACCGATAACGTTGCTGCCTATGCGTACCGAACCCGGTCGAACAAATTTTGAGGCGTGTGCAATGATGTAATAACTCACATTTCGATAGGCATCGGCACTGATAGTGAGGGCTCCCAGGCACGAATTGCACCCTCCCGGAGTATGCATCGCTAAGACTGGATCGGAGGCCAGGTTCCACTCTATCACATTACGACTTTCATTCCGGGTGGCCCCAATAATCAGATTTTTAATGTGCCATACAAAGTCATCCGCGAAAGAGCCTCCTCCGGCAGTGTATTGTTCGGTGAAGTAGATATTTTTTTCGGGGTGTGCCGATTTTACTTTAGACATTGTCTCTATGGTGCCGGCGTACAAATGAAATGCCGAGCCGTCGATATATTTGGCTGCTTCCGGATCATTCAATACGTCAGTGGCGTATTCAGGGTGATCCAGATTATGATCGTATATGATTATTTTGGTTTTCAGATGGTTAGTCTGTAGTTGCGGGCCCAGATAGTTCTTAATAAAATTTGCTTGTTCGGTAGCCGACATTAACATTGCCGGATTGTTATATGCATTCAATGGTTCGTTTTGAGGGGTGATGGCATCGATTGTGATGCCGGCTTCCTGCATCGATTGAATATATTTCACAAAATAACGCGCATATACATCGTAGCAATCAGGACGTAAACTGCCACCGGAATAGCTATTGTTTGTTTTCATCCAGGTAGGTGCGGTCCAGGGGGTTGCAACTATTTTGATCGATGGATAAAGCTTGATGATATCTTTCAAAACCGGTATCAGGTTGGCATTTTCTTTTACCAGCGAGAAATATTGAAGGTTGTCATCTCTTTTTCCGTCTGTTGTTTCATCGTAGGTAAATACTTCCGGACTTAAGTCGGAAGCTCCTATGCTTATGCGTAGATAACTGATACCAATCCCCGTGGAATCTGTCAAAAAAAGATTTTTAAGTAGAGCCTCTTTTTTTTCGCTGTATAGGTTATTGATGAGTAGAGCACTGCTTCCGGTGAGTGCAAAACCGAATCCATCAATTGTCTGATGTATTTCAGTAGAATCGACCGTGATTGTAGGGTAGTTGTTGGTTGATCCGGTAAAATTGATTGCGAGGTTTTGTCTTTGAAATAAAGTAGATTGTGAAGGGCTTGTAAGCCAGAGCATAATATCTGTCTTTGCAAAATTTTGCTCTTTCGATTGGTTTCCGGTAATGCTTTCTTCTGTAGTATTGCCTTTGCATCCGGTTACAAATAACAGGGGCAATAAAAGCATGATAAGCACTTTATATGTCGTATGCAAGCTATGCATTACCAGTGGTTTGTTAGTTAAATGGAAGCCGATATGGCGAAATTGCATCTGTATTTAGAAACTAACATCCGGCTTTTTGGCCGGATGTTAGTCCTGTTGAGAGTAGTTTAGCCTATATTGATATAGACCAAACCGTTTCTTTCCGGGTTAATAACCAGGATTCTGTTTTACATTCGGGTTAGACGATAATTCGTTGAATGGAATAGGGAACATATTGTTCTTTGGAGCCACAAAACCGGCATTGGATTTTGTTGCGAATTGCAGTTGTCCATTGACTATTTTCCCAGTTGGAACTGATTTGCCTTGGTCTTTCAACACAGTTGCAGCATCACCCCAACGTACTAAGTCTTGATAACGAGGTCCTTCAAATGCGAGTTCCAATCTTCTTTCGAGTTTGATATTGTCAAGTGTAACCGAGCTAAGTGCCGGCAAATTTACACGGGTGCGAACCTGATTAATTAAAGGAAGGGCAAGACCAGCTTTATTCGATTGCAAATAGGCTTCGGCAGCCATCAGCAGAACATCGGCATAACGCATGATTCTCAGGTTTGTGCCATAGCAAAGATCCGGAACTGCACCTGAAGCAGATGACGTTTCATCAGCCCATGTTGTATATTTCAGTCGTACAAGACCCGGACATCCATACATATAGTTACCATCCTTACCCATTGCACCTCCGGCAGCTACTACACGTGAAGCTGTCAAAATAGTTGCTTGTAAGCGAACAGAATCGCCGGCTGCTTTAAACGCATTCCATAAATTCAGTGTAGGATAACCGAATCCCCAACCGCCATTGACACCTAACGAACCACCGTTGAAGCCCTGGTCGCCACGCGGACCGCAAAGCTGCCAAACCATGTTCGCAGGATTGGTTCTTGACGGATCATTCCAAAGGTCACCAAAGGCATTGCCCCAATCGTTTTTACGATCGCTGGAGTAGCTTATTTCAAAAATTGATTCCTTGCCGAATTCAGTACTCTTTCTGAACAGTTGCGAATAGTCATTATTGATTTCAGACAGTTGATAAAGTCCATACTCGTGTGAATCTATCAATGTTTGGAACGTAGTGGCTGCTTCTGCATACTTTTTCTCAAAAAGCTGTGTTTTCCCAAGGAATGCCAAAGCGGTTCCCTTACTGAAACGGGCAGGATCGGATCCGGCAGCAGTAAGCTGGCTTTTTAATGGCAGATCTGCAATGGCTTCGGTAAGGTCTTTTTCAATTTGAGCATAAAGTGTTTCCATGGTTGAGTTACCCTGTGCATATTCAGTGGGTTGAAGTTCGTGCAGAACCAATGGAACGGGACCATATAATGTGCCTAATTCAAAATAGACATATGCGCGCATTGCTTTTGCTTCCGCAATCACAAGTTTCTGATAGGGTGACGGATTCTTGATGTTGTCAATAATCAAATTGGCGCGGTAAATAACCATGTACGAATAACGATAGATGTTCGTAATAGGACTGTTTGTCGGGCCGAAAGTGAATGTATTCAACTCCTGATATTCGGGACGGTCGCCCGAGTTTTCGCCACCGCAATAGATATCGTCGGCCAACGATTCCTTAGTCATCCAGAAACTGGTCCAAACGCTGGCATTCATAGCACGTAGCATGTTGTAACATGATGCAATCGCACTGGTAGCATCTGCATCTGTTTTATAAAAGGTAGCAATGGTTCTTACACCTTTTTGATCCACATCGAGGAAATCTTTAGCACATCCGGTAAACAGAATGGCAACTAAAGCAAGAGGAAGAATCTTTTTTATTATTGTTTTCATATGATAATAATATTATTGTTTAAGGTCATATGGAACTCCATGTTACAACACTATCATCTTCTATGATGTTCTTGAAAACATGATCGTTTCATAGCTTAATTTGATGTTTTGGTTAAAAAGTTATGGATGCTCCAAGCATAATGTCCTTAGCCATCGGGTAGGTACCACGGTCTATACCAACATTGTTTGCACTATTGTTCTGGATAGTAGGTTGAGGATCCAATCCCGGATAAGATCTAATTGTAAAGAAGTTATCCAGCGAAACATATAATCTCAAATTGTTTATGTTCAATCGATTGAGAATTGGTTTAGGAATATTGTAACCCAATTGAATCGTTTGAATTCTCAGGAATGAGCCGTTAAACACATACTGGTCGCTCTGATATGTTTTTGCGTCAGGGTTGGCTCCCGGTTTCGATACTTTGTCTCCCGGTTTAGTCCAACGTCCATCATAGAAGTAGGTTACACGATTAGAAGCCAGTTTGTCGGTTCTGATCCAGCCCATTACTACTTTATTTCCGGAAGCACCGGCAAAGTTCAACGCAAAATCGAAGTTTTTATATTCAAGATTAATGTTACCACCATAGGTTACTTTAGGAACAGCACTACCCAAATCTTGTTTATCGGCATCTGTAATATCGCCTATTTTTGAATCCTGACCCTTTGCATTTACAAAAATAGGATTACCGGTTGCCGGGTCTATACCGTGAGTTTTGTATCCGAAGAAATGCCATACAGAGTAGCCGGGTTCAAACATTGTCACGTTTGACCAGCCGGTACCGATGCTTGCACCACCAACTCTTTTACCAAATACAGGATCCAATTCGGTAACTTTATTGGAGAGCGGAGAACAGTTCAGATTTACAGAGTAATTCAAATCTCCAATTTTGTTTTTGTACGTCAAATCGAATTCAAAACCTTTGTTTTCGATCTTGCCACCATTAGCTTGCGGTGCAAAGTTGCCACTCGAGTAGGAAGGTATTCCGGTGAAAATAAGCCCTTTTGTGGTTTTTACAAAATAGTCGACGGTAAAACGTAAGTTGTTATTGAGCAAACCCAGATCAAGCCCTAAGTCAAGTTGTTCGCTGGTTTCCCATGTCAGTTTATTATTCGATAATACATTAGGCTCGTAAGCTTGCATGGTAGATCCGTTCGACAATGTATAAGTAATTGGTTGGGTTCCGCTGTAACCGGTGATTACAGCATTGTATCTGAATAACTGGCCTTCGTCCAAAGATGCAAGGTTACCGTTCTGACCCCAACTACCTCTTAGTTTTGCATATGAGAAAAGATCGCTTTTGAAGAAACTTTCATTTGAAATAACCCAACCTGCCGAAACAGAAGGAAATACTCCCCAGCGGCCTTCTTTAGGTACCTGAGAAAGACCTGCACCATCCCGACGAATAGATGCTTCGAGTAAGTATTTGTTTTGGAAATCATAAGAAATACGACCAAAATAAGACTCTTTTTTCAACTCTTTGGGAGATCCGGATACATTGTCCTGAGTGTGAGAGGTATAATCCAGCTCGGCGTTGTTGTCTGAAGGAAAATCCATCGGACTACCCTGACCATTGATATTTTTGTGCAAATAATCTTCTGACGAGAATCCGGCTAACAATGTGAAATTGTGTCCGCCAACTTTATAATTGTAGGTGGCAAAATTTTCCCATGTCCATTTTCTGTAATAATCGTTATTGTCATGAGTGATGGCAGCAAGATTTTTATTAGTTGCATCATAGTAGAATGTAGGAGTCCAATAATGGTTGTTATTAAAGGCAAGTTCGTATCCAAAACGAGAAGTAAAGGTGAAGCCTTTGAAAAGGTTCATATCGGCATACATGCTGGCCATCATCTTATCTCCGGTAAATTTTCCGGTATTGTTGGCTTGCGATACGAATGGATTGATAATTTCACCGGCAACATATTGTGATATGCCATAATAGTTTCCGCTGGGAGCCTTTGTAATCAGATTTTTGTTTGCAGCGATTTCGCCCTGAATAAACGTCGGGATTTTTGCAGGATCGGTGTACTCTATCGGAGTGGTAGGATCTATCTGCAAAGCACTACCAATCATACCACCGAATTCACCACCATTTTCATTAATACCTTTCGAAGCTACATGCGAATAGTCGAATGTATTACCAACTTTCAACCATTTCGTCATTTGATGGTCGGAGTTGAACGATGCAGAATAGCGTTCAAACAGATCTTTATCGCCTACAATGATACCATTGTTCTTGAAGTATCCGAGACTCAGATTATATGTGGATTTTTCGTTGCCTCCCGAGAAGGAAAGGTGGTGTTTTGATGTCTGACCTGAAGAGAAAATAGCATCCAACCAATCAGTGTTGTAATTTTGATCAAGAGGTCCATTCAAAATTGAGTTGCCATCTGCATTTTTCTCCGTCATAAACTGAGAATATTGCTTGGTATCCATCAGTTTAGGAAGTTTTGCGGCGGTTTTAAATGACTGCTGGAAATCATATGTGATGTTCATCTTTCCGGCTTTACCTCTTTTGGTAGTAATAATAACAACTCCGTTACCACCTTCTGCACCGTAGATAGCGCAAGATGCAGCATCTTTCAATACTTCCATATTTGCAATATCTGCCGGATCGAGATAGTTAATATCTCCCGTTTTGATTCCATCTACAATGTAGAGAGGGTTACTTCCTCCATTAGAACCATAACCACGAACACGAATGTTCATGCCGGCTCCCGGAGCTCCCGAAACCGGAACTACCTGAACACCGGAGGTTCTTCCTTGCAATCCTTCTTCCGCTCTGGAAATGTTGGTTTTGCTAATTTCATCTGCTGATACACTGGAGATAGCGCCTGTTACCAAACTCTTTTTCTTTACGCCATAACCAACTACCACGACTTCATTCATAGATTTAGAAGTCTCTTTCATAACAATTTTAATATTGCTTGTATTGCTGCCAATGATATGCTCAACTGTCTCAAAGCCCATATAGCTTAATACAATTGTTTTACTTGCAGCATCCTGAACGTTGGGGAGGCTGAACTTACCGTTCAGGTCGGTAGTCGTACCTTTGGTTGAGCCTTTAACTACAACCGCTACACCGAGAAGTGGTTCATTGTTTGAGTCGAAAACCACACCCGAAATGTTTTGTGCCATTACTTTGCCCATACAGAACAAAATAAGCAAAACAAAAATCACTCGTTTCTTCATAGGTTTAGAATTATGCTTCGTCCATGAATACAGACTAAGCAGGTTGAACTTAAAATTAATTATTACTTGTTGTTTGAAAAATGATGAAGCTCCTTACTTATAATTATTTAATCGATTGTTTTACTGCTGTTTGCTTGCAATCCGGAATAAAGCACTCCGAAAAAAATATTAATATGAAACAAATATCGGTAGAATAAAGTACAATAAGTATCTCTGTGAATTTATAATCGATAATGCAAGAAGATTAAACAATATGCTCTTAATGCATCCAAACGGTTAAGTCTATATACGGTTAAATAATTTTTATTGCAAAAGTATATGCATAAATACATCTATGGTAATTTTATTACCTCTACAAAACCTCTATAGAGATCTAATATTGCCTATATTTTAACTCTACAGTGATGATTTTAAATGATTAATAATCAGATGTAAAAAAAATAAATTATATATATATTGAGTTATGTCAAAGTTATATCATATCTTTGTTTTGTATTTTTTGATTTAGAATAGCAGATTAACCTTATTATTCAAATACCTCATGAAACTATGTGTTTATGTTACAGTATTTTGCATTTCTTTAATTTCCGAAACAAAAATACTTGCCAGTATCAACAAAATAGAAAATGTGTGTGTCCCAAAAATCACCTATTTTGACAAAAACATCTATAATGCAGCCAACCAGACATGGGCTATTGCACAGAACAAAAAGGGGTACATGTATTTTGCCAATTCTGCGGGCTTGCTGGAATATGATGGAAGCCAATGGACACTCTATCCTTTGTCTAAAAATTCATCCAACGTACGAAGTATTGCCATTACCGAAGATCAGCGGATTTATACGGGAGTGCGCAATGAATTCGGCTATTGGTCGGAAAATATTGCTACCCGAAAATTAAAGTATACTTCACTCACAAAAGCATCCAACCTGCATTTTGCCGACGAAGAGATATGGAAAATCGTACCGTTTCGAAATTCCGTCTATTTCCATAGCTTCAGAAATATTTATAAGTACAATACGCAAACGAAATCTATCTCGATTATCCCGGCACCCAACCGGTTTCAATTTCTTTTCCGCGCAAACGATCGCCTTTTTGCACAAGAGAAAGTGCTCGGTCTGATGGAAATTAAAGAGGATAAACTTATTGGTGTCCCCGGAGGTGAACTTTTTACCGGAGACTGCGTGTACGGCATTGAACCATACTCTTCCAATTCTGTTTTGATTGCAACCATCGATAGAGGACTTTATATGATGGAAAATGGGCGGATTAGCCAATGCACATTCCCCTGCAATGATTTTCTGATCAAAAACCAAATATTCAGCATGACCTCTTTGCCCGGTGGAAAATATGCGTTTGGCACTATTCTGAATGGGTTACTCATTACCGATCATAATGGGAACATTTTGTCAACTATAAACAAACCCAAGGGAATGCCTAATAACACGGTGCTAAGTGTTTTTTCTGATCAAACCAATAATTTGTGGTTAGGATTGGATCGTGGTATTTGCCATATTCAAATGAATAGTCCGATTCGTACGTTTCCGGATCCGAAAGGAGTTTTAGGATCCGTGTATCAGGTACAGGAATTTAATGGAAGGCTGTTCTTTGCCACCAATCAGGGATTATTCAGTTGCGCTGTTGCCGATCTTGCATTTCCCGAGAGAGAATTGTCATTTACTCTTATGCCCAAATCGCAGGGGCAGGTGTGGGCGATGTTGGTAGTCGGAAATAAATTATTGTGTGCACATAATAAAGGAGTATATGTTGTTGAAGGTTCGGAAGGAAATTTTATTTACACAAAAAGCGGAACCTCCCGATGGCTGAAAATTGACGATAAAACAGTTTTGTTCCTTACCTATGATGGGCTTTGTGTGATGCATATAAACGGGAACAAGTATACGATTAAAGAACAAGCAGTATTTCCTTATGACGGATCTTCCTTGGCAAGAGATAAGGATAATAATATATATATAGGGAGTATGTCGGCTGGCTTTTATAAGGTTAAATTCGACCCGACGTTTGACAATGCAATCTACAGTAGTAATCAACTATCAGATATTGGTATCGCTCATTCAAGTGCGCGAGGCGTATATTCATATAATGGTAATGTCTATGTTGTAGACGCCGTAAAAGGTATTCTCAAACTTGATTATGCACAGAACAAATTTGTTCCGGATCTTGCAATAAATAGAGTCTTGCCAAAACATGCGAATATTTACCGGTTACAACTTGATGCCGACCATATGTGGTGTTATACGCCAGCCAGTTTCTTCTGTGTTAAAAATTATCTGACTCAACGACCTTCGCTTGAAAATAGAAATATGGAATCGCTCAATAAGCAGTTGATTAGGGGATACGAGGATATAGAAAAAATTACCGATGGATCGTATATGGTTTGCACATCGAATAGTTTTGCCGTGATGAATACCAAATACTCTCCCAAGGCTAAATCCAACCAGGTATATCTTAGAGATATTGGAACCTTTACCAACGTAATGAAACCGGTACTTTTGCCCAATCCGCTGGAATATTATAAGAATCACGCCATAGAATTTCCTTATAAGCACAATACTATTTTTGTTCGTTTTACTTTGCCTGATTACGAAAATGAGGGGAATATCCGGTATAGTTACCGTTTGAAAGGAAGCTCGGAGAACTACTCCATCCCGTCGTCGAATAATATTGCGACGTTTATAAACCTGCCGGCGGGCGATTATGTTTTTCAGGTAAAAGCAACCATTGTCGGTACCAACGAGGTTTATTATTCGCAGGAGCTTAGAATTACCATTTTGCCTCCATGGTATATGGGCTGGATCGGATTGTGTCTGGTTCTTTTGTTGCTTGCGGGAGCAGCAATGGCTTATTATAAATATTTGCAACACAGATGGAGAAAAGAGCAAAAGCGAATTGAATACGAGCATGAGAAGGAGCTGGCCAAAATGGAGAATCGACTTCTTCAGGAGCAGGTAAAATCTCAAACAGACGAATTGTCTCGTGTGACAAAATCGATGTTGTACAAAAATAAGCTGATGAATAAACTGGATACTGAAATTGCCAAGCTTGTAATTAGTAAAACAGTTCCGACGTCAGAACTAAGGGGGCTGAGGCATATCGTTGAAAAAAATAAGAATCCGGATGAAGACTGGAAGGTTTTTGAAATGAGTTTCAATAAAACGCATGACAAATATCTCGTTAAGCTTAGTACTCAATTTCCGGGTCTTACCACATCCGACCTGAAATTGGCGGCGTATATTCGGATGAATATTTCATCGAAAGAAATTGCAGGGTTGTTGAATATTTCAGTCAAAAGTGTTGAGATGGCCCGTTACCGGTTGCGCAAGAAACTTAACTTTTCACATGAACAAAATCTGACTGAATTTTTAATCGGATTATAACTTTCTGCTTTTTCAACAGGGGCATATAATAAAAAAAATCCTGTAAATTTGTCATCTACAACTAACCCAATGAATCGTTTTTTGAATTTTATTGACACAATCTATGTTACAATCATTTACACATGCAGTTATTGGATTGATGTCAGGTACTTCGCTCGACGGACTTGACATCGCGGATTGTGAATTCGTCAGAAAGACCGACGGAAAATACGATTATAAAATTATTGTTGCCGATACCGTACCCTATTCTGACGAATGGAAGCAACGATTGAGCACTCTCGAAAACGGTTCGGCGTATGATTATGTAAAGACCCATGCCGATTTGGGAAAATATATCGGTATGCAGGTACGTTCTTTTATAGGTAAACACGATTTGCATCCATGCCTGATTGCTTCGCACGGACATACTATTTTTCATCAGCCGCAACTTGGTTTCTCTTCTCAAATAGGCGATGGAAATGCTATTCAGGCTGCAACCGGTGTACCGGTGGTGTACGATTTTCGTTCGTTGGATGTAGCTTTGGGTGGACAGGGAGCTCCTCTGGTTCCTATCGGAGATCAGTTGCTGTTCTCGGATTACGATTTTTGTTTGAATCTGGGGGGGATTTCCAATATTTCGTACAATTGTAACGGCAAACGTATTGCCTACGATATTTCACTCTGTAACATGCCTCTCAACTATTTGGCCCGTCAGATGGGCGAAGAGTATGACCGGGATGGAGAGTTTGCCCGTTCGGGGAAAGTAGATCATAAGCTACTTGACGCCATGAACCATAACAGTTATTTTACAGAAAAAGGGCCAAAATCGCTTGGTAAAGAGTGGTTTGTAGATGTGTTTCAACCTATGTTGGTGCAGGCTCCCTTATCGTTAAGAGATAAAATGCGCACCATGGTAGAGCATATTGCCTTTCAGGTAACCCGCGATATAGAACCAATGCCTAAAGGAAAGGTATTGGTTACCGGTGGTGGTGCGCTGAACAAATTTTTGATAGAGAGGATGCAGCAGTTGACGCATCACGAATTGTATGTTCCGGATAAACTGCTGGTAAATTATAAAGAGGCTCTGATATTTGCTTTTCTGGGATTTTTGAGAATCAATAATGAGGTGAACACGCTTGCATCGGTTACCGGTGCTCTCGAAGATAGCTGTTCCGGTAGTATCACCGGAGTGCCGGTATCTTTGATGGGTTGATTTTTAAGCCATATTTATTTGATAGATAAATAATTATAGATAGTAGTTTGAGCTTTTTGAACGTAATCTGACATGCTTATGAAGACTAAATTCTTTCTGTTAATCGGATTGTTGGTTTTCGCGGGGGTTGTTTGGGGCCAGAATGAAGACCGGCAAAGTAAAGTGGCTGCTAAAGAAGCCAAGGTAAAAAAAACGGTGGATTCGGGACAATTTCAGGTTGTAATGAATCAGGCGCACCCCATGGGAGGACGCATGATTTCTCTTACGCCCGAATACACACTGACTCTTGCTAAAGATTCGGCTATTTCCTATCTTCCCTATTTCGGACGAGCTTATTCGGCTCCGCTGAACAGTGAAGGTGGCATTAAGTTTACCGAACTTATGCATGATAAAAAGATTTCGTTTAATGCTAAAAAGGGGAACTATACCCTGAGTTTTAAGGTGCAGGCAAAGGAAGATACGTACCTTTTCTTTATTACCGTATGGCTGAATGGGAGTGTCACTGTGAGTGTGACCAGTAACAACAGACAACCGATTGATTTTTCGGGCGAAGTGCTCTTGCCCGAGCTGTAATTGACATAACATGTGTTAACTGATATATAGAAGAAATGTCTTATCAAAATTATTATTTTCTCGGTATTGGTGGTATCGGGATGAGCGCTCTGGCGCGCTTTTTTAAAGCCAAAGGATATGATGTTGCGGGTTATGACCGTACACGATCCGATCTTACACAACAGCTCGAAAAAGAGGATATTGCGATTCATTATGAAGATGATATAGCTAAAATTCCCACTCTGTTCAAACAACCCGACAATACCCTTGTGGTCTACACCCCCGCCGTTCCTGCCGATCATTCGGAACGGCTTTTTTTTGAACGTCACGGTTTTAAACTGATGAAGCGGTCTCAGGTGTTGGGCGAGATTACCCGTCAACAACGTGGCATCTGCATTGCAGGCACACACGGAAAGACAACCACATCGACCATGACGGCTCATTTGCTGAAAGAGTCGCATGTTGATTGTAATGCTTTTCTGGGCGGAATCTCTAAAAATTATACCACGAACCTGCTCTTGTCTTCTCATAGCGATTATGTGGTGATAGAGGCTGATGAGTATGACCGTTCGTTTCATCAACTGACTCCCTACATGGCGGTGATCACCGCTGTCGATCCCGATCATTTGGACATTTATGGCACTCCCGAAGCCTTTCGCGAGAGCTTTGAACATTTTACTTCACTGGTGCGTGAAGGCGGGTACCTGCTTGTGAAAAAAGGGGCAGAGTTGCATCCACGTTTACAGAAAGATGTAAAATATTATACTTATGCGGTCGATGAGGATGCCGATTTCAAAGCAACCAACGTTCGTATTGCCAACGGGGAAATTACATTCGATTTTCATACGCCTACCGAAGAGATTCATAACGTGCGACTGGGAGTACCGGTGCCGGTAAATGTGGAAAACGGTACGGCTGCAATGGCCATGGCGTGGTTGGCCGGTGCAACGGCAGAAGAACTGAAACGGGGAATGGCATCGTTCAAAGGTATTCATCGCCGGTTCGATATGCAGTATAAAGACGATAACGTTGTCTTTATCGACGACTATGCTCACCATCCCACCGAGTTACAAACCAGTATCGACTCCATTAAAAAGGTGTATGCCGGACGCAAAGTGTGTGGCATTTTCCAGCCACATCTCTATACACGTACCCGCGATTTCGCGGCAGGTTTTGCGGCGGCTCTTTCGCAGTTGGATGAAGTGATTCTGCTTGATATTTATCCTGCACGCGAACAACCGATACCGGGAGTTTCGTCGCAAATTATATTCGACAAAATTACGGCTTCTAAAAAGACTCTCTGCACGAAACAGGAGCTGCTCGGGATTCTTGAAAAGAAACGGGATTTTGATGTGCTGGCAACTTTCGGAGCCGGCGACATCGACCGCCTTCTGCCAGAGATAAAACAGCTACTCGAAAAGAGAAAATAATGCCGGAACCGGAGTCTTACTGATTGTCAGTGGCTCCGGTTTCTTTTTTCGCGCGAAGCTCTTTTTTGATGAAATACTCTTCCCACACTACCCACATTAAGAAAATAATGAGGTAAAAAATATATTTGAAAAAATAGGTATGAATCAGTTCGAATGAGGCGGGATGATCGCTCATGACAATGCCTACCACACTGATACGTAAAATGTTGACCACGTGCACAACAGCTAATCCGCCCAGCATATACCACCATTTGTGTTTCCAAGGGCCGCGGCTGAATGCCATGATGCAGAGAAATATGAAGGCCTGTTTGAGCCCCGTACATCCCCATGCAATTTCCGAATGTTGTCCGTTGGCAAATTCGAATATCGTTCCGTGATCGATACCAAAGGGAACTCCTACCAACTCAAAAAACAGACTGACAACCCGTACAATCTCTCTTTGTTCGAGAATGAATGGCGCCGAAATGTCAAGTCCTAAGAAGGTCACGTTCGGATCGTAATCGCCGTCGTGCACAAAATTTTTCCAGAAACAGTTGGCAACCATCATCACAACAAAGAAAATCAGCACCCCTTTCAAAGGGTGAAGCTTTCGGAGATATTTGTTCAGGGTAGCTTTGGTAAACATAACAACCGAGTTAAATGGTTCCTTTAATTGTTGGTCAGTTTTTTGAAGACATCTTCCATACTGTGCTCTTCGCGTTTGAGGGTCAGTAACGGAGTGTTGGTCTCTACTGCAACGCGAAACAGCTCTTTTCGAATATCTGCCGAACTCATGACATGAAAGGTGTTGGTGCCGATCGGCTCCACCTGCAGCACAAACTGCAGTGAGCGGAGTTTCTCAGGCGTAATCTCACCGGCAAACTCCACTAAGGTGCTAAAACGATCTTTGTCGACCTCAAGTACAAGATCATTTTCCGTACTGTCGGCAGCGAGTTGGCCGTTATTGATAATAATCACCCGTTTGCAAATGGCCTTTACTTCCTGCATGATGTGGGTTGAGAAGAGAACGGTTTTCTCTTTGCCTACTTCAATAATCAGGTTGCGAATCTCTTCGAGCTGATTGGGATCAAGCCCCGTGGTAGGCTCGTCAAGAATCAGTACTTTGGGATCGTGGATCAATGCCTGTGCTAATCCTACGCGTTGCCGGTAACCTTTTGAGAGTTGTCCGATTCGTTTCTTGTATTCATCGGTTAGCCCGGTTCGTTCGATCATTTCGTCTACCCGGCTTTTAGTTTGTTTTCCCAAATGATACATGCCGGCTACAAACTGCAGATATTCTTTTACATATAAATCGGGGTAAAGCGGATTGTGTTCCGGCAGATAACCGATCATCCGGCGTGTTTCGAGTCCGGTCTCCGTCACCTTTTCGCCGCAAACGGAAACGGTACCCGCATCGGACGAGATATATCCGGTGACAATTTTCATCAGTGTGGATTTTCCTGCTCCGTTGGGGCCCAGAAATCCTGCAATTTCACCTTCATGAAGTTCGAACGAAACATTGTTCAGGGCTGCCTGCTTGCCATAATATTTTGTTACCTGTTGAATCGATAATGACATGTATTCCTTCTCAAATTGTTGTATCTTTGTGGCTCCTTATACTGAATATTGCTGTAAATAAGGGTGCAATGATTTTGCATATAAAGCTTTGCAAAAATAGCCATTATTTTGCAGATTGATCCTAAATCGGTTATAATAGATGAATCGTTCACTGAAGATAAAAGGAATTCGCATTCCGAATAATATAGGTAAATTACGTCCGAAGTCTTCGGATATCAGGGATCACGTGCAAATTGTATTCGGTTTGCTGCTCTATGCCTTTGCCTGGAAAGCATTTCTGCTTCCACATCAGATCCCGGGTGGCGGTGTGACTGGTATAGGCGCCCTTATCTTTTTCGCTACCGGAATTCCGGTTTCCATCCCTTATTTTGCTATCAATGTCATTCTCTTGGTGATTGCTATTCGTAGCATCGGACTGTCGTTCAGTCTGAAAACTATTTTCGGGGTTGGCGTGCTGACTTTTCTTTTTTCTGTTATCCCCATTATTCCACGCGGTACTTTTGTTGCGCCAAACGATTCTTTTATGGCGTGTATTCTCGGGAGCATTATGGCCGGAGTGGGAGTTGGTATCGTTTTTATCTCCAACGGCAGTTCGGGAGGAACCGATATTATTGCGAAAATTCTGAATCAAAGCCGTAATATAACTCTGGGGCGTGCTCTGCTTTATTGTGACGTTATCATTATCAGCTCGTCATACCTAATTCTTGGTAGTCTTGAAAAAGTTGTCTTTGGACTTGTAACTCTTGCAATTATGTCGGTTTCGGTCGATATGGTGGTGAATGGAGTACGTCAGTCGGTACAATTCTTTATTATTTCGCGCGAGCATGAAAAGATCGCCGACCGCATCAACAACGAAGTACATCGTGGTGTAACTATTCTGAACGGTGAAGGCTGGTATTCGAAAGAACCGATGAAGGTGGTGATGGTTATTGCCCGTAAAAACCAGTCGGTTGCAATATTCCGTTTGGTAAAGGCTATCGATCCCGACGCGTTCGTTTCGCAGGGCTCTGTAATCGGGGTATATGGTCGTGGATTTGAAACAATGAAGGTAAAATAAATCGATTTTCGCTTCCAATCTATCATTAAATAGTGCCGTGAAACAATAAAATCGAAGTTTTTGGCAACTTTTTTTTGAAAGATTATTGCGGAGAAACAAAAAACGTCTATCTTTGCAGTCACAAAACGATTCGACAATGAATAATTCTCTACTACTCGTGAACGTGGTCGTCCTTTTAGTCAAATCCTAAAGGGTGAGTCAGGCATGTAGTAGAATGAACGATATATAAACGAATTAACGAAGCCTTTCTCATCCATGAGAAGGGCTTTTTTTATTAAAGACCCTCTGTCAGGGAGAGTAACATAATCTGCCGGTTGCGGATTTTCTTTTTAGCTCGAGTGGTTGTGAGGGTGCATGTAGAAAATAAGATCAATAATAACTGAATATCAACTAAATCATAATAAAATCAGGCTAATCATCCCTCCTTGGGAGGGGTTGGGGGAGGTCTAAATTATTTACAAAATGAACTTAAGAAGCAATACAACAACGCAAGGTCGTTTGATGGCAGGAGCCCGTTCTTTGTGGCGTGCCAACGGAATGAAGGACGAACAGATGGGCAAACCGGTTATTGCCATCGTTAATTCATTTACTCAATTTGTACCGGGTCACGTTCATTTGCACGAAATCGGTCAGGAGATCAAGGCCGAAATCGAAAAATTGGGTTGCTTTGCAGCGGAATTCAATACCATCGCCATCGACGACGGTATCGCCATGGGTCACGACGGAATGCTCTATTCACTACCATCGCGCGACATTATTGCGGACAGCGTGGAATATATGGTGAATGCGCACAAGGCCGACGGCATGATCTGCATTAGCAATTGCGACAAAATCACTCCGGGTATGCTGATGGCTGCCATGCGCCTCAATATCCCGACGGTATTTGTTTCCGGCGGGCCGATGGAAGCCGGACGGTTGGAAGATAAAAAGCTCGATCTGATCGATGCCATGGTGCAGGGCGGTGACAGCAATGTTCCCGAAAGTGTTCTCGAAAAAGTTGAACGTGCTGCTTGTCCTACCTGCGGTTCATGTTCGGGTATGTTTACAGCCAACTCTATGAACTGCCTCAACGAAGCTATCGGTCTGGCTCTTCCGGGCAACGGAACCATTGTGGCTACCCATGCCAACCGCAAACAGCTGTTTATGGATGCGGCAGAGTTGATCGTAAAGAATTGCTATAAATATTATCTGGATGGTGACGAAAGCGTGTTGCCTCTGTCGATTGTAACCCGCAAGTCGGTGCTCAATGCCATGACTCTGGATATTGCGATGGGAGGTTCTACCAATACGGTGCTTCACCTGTTGGCTGTGGCTCACGAAGCCGGTGTGGACTTCACCATGGACGATATCGACGCTCTTTCGCGTAAAACGCCCTGTTTGTGCAAAGTGGCGCCGAATACGCAAAAGTATCATATTCAGGATGTAAACCGTGCCGGTGGTATTCTGGCCATTCTGGCCGAACTGAACCGTGGTGGTCTGCTCGATACATCCGTAAACCGAGCCGATGGCCTTACGTTGGCCGAAGCGATTGCTCAATACGATATCAAAAGTCCGGCAGTTTCGGACAAAGCCATCAATAAATACAAAAGTGCTCCTGCCAACCGCTTCAATCTGGTGCTGGGATCGCAAAACGAACAGTTTGCCGAACTGGATACCGACCGCGAAAACGGATGTATCCGCGACGTGGAACATGCCTACACCAAAGATGGGGGTCTGGGAATTCTGAAAGGCAATATCGCGCTGGACGGTTGCGTTATCAAGACCGCCGGTGTGGACGAAAGCATCTGGAAATTCTCCGGTCCGGCCAAAGTGTTTACTTCGCAGGACGCTGCTTGTGCCGGCATTTTGGGTGGAAAAGTCGTTTCGGGTGACGTGGTGGTAATCACTTACGAAGGGCCGAAAGGTGGCCCCGGTATGCAGGAGATGCTCTATCCGACCTCGTACATCAAATCGAAACACCTGGGTAAGGAGTGCGCTCTGATTACCGATGGTCGTTTCTCGGGTGGAACTTCCGGTTTGTCGATCGGTCATATCTCTCCGGAGGCAGCTTCGGGTGGCAACATCGGGTTGGTAAAAGACGGCGACATCATTGAAATAGATATACCGAATCGTTCGATCAACGTAAAAGTGAGCGACGAAGAGTTGCAGAACCGCCGCAAAGCCGAAGAGGCCCGTGGCGCTGCCGCCTTCACGCCTGCCGACCGCGACCGCAAGGTGTCGAAAGCGCTTCGTGCATACGCCAGCATGGTGAGTTCTGCCGATAAAGGAGCGGTAAGGGTAATTTGACCAGCCCCCTAAATCCCCCACAGGGGGACTTATGACGTGGCTTAAAATAAACGAGATAACTAACTAATGCAGATTTAACTCTCCCCCTTGTGGGGGAGATGGAGGGGGCTTCTATGTCACATTCACATCATCACGATCATACAAGCGGGAATATCGTCATCGCGTTTTTCCTGAACCTGGGCTTTGCCGTCATCGAACTGGTGGGCGGCTTGCTGACCAATAGTGTGGCTATTCTTTCGGATGCCTTGCATGACTTCGGCGACAGTATTTCGCTGGGCGTGGCGTGGTATCTGCAACGCCTTTCCAATAAAAAGGGTGACCTGAATTATACCTACGGGTACAAACGTTTCTCCCTTTTGGGGGCTATCTTTATTTCCGTCGTGTTGCTGGTAGGTTCCATTTTTGTGATTCAGGCTGCTGTCGGTCGTCTGATTCACCCCGAAGTTTCCAATGCCCGGGGAATGTTCTTTCTTGCCATTTTAGGTATTGTAGTCAACGGCGCGGCCATCTTCCGGTTGAAAAAGGGAAATTCGCTGAACGAAAAAGCGGTGATGCTGCACTTTATGGAAGACGTGTTGGGCTGGATTGCCGTGCTGATTGTCAGCGTGGTGATGATGTTTGTCAATGTTCCGGTACTCGACCCGATTCTTTCGCTGGGAATCAGTATCTGGGTGTTGACCAATGTCTACAAAAACCTGAAAGCCTCGTTCAAAATTTTGATGCAGAAGGTGCCGGCAGAGGTAAACGAACCGAAACTGCTCGAAAAAATCAAGCAACTGGATAAGGTGAGGGATTTGCACGACGTTCATCTCTGGACTCTCGATGGTGAAAAACATATCATTACGTTGCATGTGGTAACCTGTTGCGCTATCACGGTCAATGAACTGTCAGAAATGAAAACGGCAATCAGGAACCTCTGCAAGGAATTCGGTATTTATCATGCCACCATCGAACTTGAAACAGAGAATGAAACCTGCGAGTTTGAGGAAGGGTGCTGCTAAGTAAGAGTGATGAGTATGAATGAAGATATTGTGGCATATGGACGAACATTAAAAAACTGTCTCCTTGAGAATGGAGCTTCCCAAGTCGGTTTTGCTCGTCTTTCCGGTTCGCAGTACGTGTCCGGGATATCCATTTTATTGCGTATACCGGCTGACGTTGTACGTTCGATAGACGATGGGCCCAATATGGCCTATTTCGATCAATATCATATTCTTAATGCTCAGTTAGATAAGCTGGCAACCTTAGGAGCCCGATATATTCAGGAAACAGGATTTAACGCCTTGCCAATGACAACGGATAAGGTAAAAGAGTATGGTAATTATATGACGGAACTTCCACATAAGACGGTCGCAACACTGGCCGGTCTGGGTTGGATTGGCAAATCGGCTTTATTGGTAACTCCGACGTATGGATCGGCGATTCGTCTTACCACTATTCTGACGGACATGCCTCTCGAATATGGGACTCCTGTAAAAGAGTCGGCTTGTGGAAATTGTACCCGTTGTGAAAGTGCCTGTCCCGGAATGGCTATTTCCGGCAAGCGCTGGAATGTGACAATGCAAAGAGATGAGTTTTTCGATGTGATTAAATGTCGGGCCAAAGCGCGTCAGTTGTCAAAAGAACGGATGAACAAAGCCATAACGCTTTGTGGAAAATGTATAGAAGTATGTCCGTATACGCAAAAATATATTGGGCATTAATTGTTTTTTAATTTATGTATTATTTCAAAAAAGACAGCCAAATAATTTGTCTTTTGTCTTTAATCTACTAAATATGAGTCAATCACAAATTTCAGGAAGCCAGGCGCTCATGCGGGCGTTTGTTGCCGAAGGAGTTGAAACCATTTTCGGCTATCCCGGCGGAGCTATTATGCCGGTTTACGATGCATTATACGATTTCCACGACAAGATGCGCCACATTTTGGTGCGTCACGAACAGGGAGCCGTACATGCAGCGCAGGGTTATTCACGTGTAACCGGAAAAACGGGTGTCGTCATTGCCACTTCGGGTCCGGGAGCAACCAACGTGATTACCGGTGTGGCCGATGCCATGATCGATAGTACTCCGATGGTAGTTGTGTGTGGACAGGTGGTTGCCTCGCTTTTGGCTACCGATGCCTTTCAGGAAACCGATGTGGTAGGTATTACTCAGCCTATTACCAAATGGAGCTATCAGATACGTTCTGCAGCCGAAATTCCCTGGGCTGTGGCCCGTGCTTTTTATATTGCCCGCGAAGGCCGTCCCGGTCCGGTGGTGCTCGACCTGACCAAAAATGCGCAGATCGAGCTGATGAATTTTCATTACGAACCGTGTACGTTTATCCGTAGTTTCATTCCGACCCCTCCGATCGACGAACAGGCTGTTTCGGATGCGGCAGCTTTGATCAATCAGGCAAAAAAACCGTTTGCGTTGGTAGGGCAGGGGGTTATTTTGGGAAATGCCGAAAATGAATTGCTGGCGATGCTCGAAAAAGCGCAGATACCGGCCGCCTGGACGTTATTGGGACTTTCGGCTATGCCAACCGATCACCCGCTCAACAAAGGGATGCTGGGCATGCACGGTAATTATGGCTGTAATATCAAAACCAACGAATGCGATGTGCTGATTGCCATCGGGATGCGTTTCGACGACCGGGTGACCAGCAAACTGGCAACTTACGCCAAACAGGCAAAAGTGATCCATTTCGATATCGATATTGCTGAGATAAACAAGAATGTGAAAGCGGACGTGGCTGTTTTGGGAAATTCAAAAGAGACCATTGCCGCAGTTACCAAAGAGCTGCAACCTGCCCGTCACGACGAATGGATTGCCAGCTTCGATTCGTATGCCAAAATCGAACACGATGAGGTGATCAAAGAGGAGGTCGCCCCTTCCACTCCCGACATTAAAATGGGGGAAGTGATTCGTAAGGTGTCGGAAGTTACCGGACACAAAGCGATTTGTGTTACCGATGTGGGTCAGAACCAGATGATGGGCGCCCGTTATTTTCAGTTCTCTCAAACCCGCAGTATGGTTACTTCGGGCGGATTGGGAACCATGGGATTCGGACTTCCGGCTGCCATCGGAGCAAAGATCGGAGCTCCGCATCGCACTGTCTGCCTCTTTTGTGGCGACGGCGGCATTCAGATGACCATTCAGGAGCTGGGTACCATTTTGCAGGAAAATATCGGGGTAAAGATTATTGTTCTGAACAATCACTTTCTCGGTATGGTTCGCCAGTGGCAGGAGATGTTTTTCGACGAACGTTATTCGTTTACCAATATGAAAAATCCTGATTTTGTGGCTCTTGCCAAAGCGTATGGCATTCATGGGAAGAGCGTCTCGACGCACGAAGAGCTCGATCAGGCTATCGCCGAAATGGTTAGCAATGACGATGCTTACCTGCTCGAAGTGCAGATCGAACCCAAAGGAATGGTATTGCCCATGGTACCTGCCGGTGCCGATATAACCGATGTGCGGCTGAAATAACAGTCCCCTAAATCCCCCACAAGGGGACTTGAATCTGTGATTTATTCAAAGAAATTAACAACATAAAATCTGCTCGGATTTTCCTCCTCTCATAGATTTTATCTCTTTTTCCTTCTCCCCGGGAGAAGGTGCCCGAAGGGCGGATGAGGTCAGGGAGGCAGGGAGGGGCTACTGAATTATGGAAAAAACATTATATACCGTTATCGTTTTCTCAGAAAACCGCCCCGGATTGCTGAATCAGGTATCCATTATCTTTTCGCGCCGGCAACTGAATATCGAAAGTCTTACCGTATCGGCCTCTTCTATCGAAGGGGTGCATAAGTTTACCATTACAGTCAATACCGATGAAGAAGAGATTGACAAAGTGGTGAAGCAAATCGAAAAGCGCATCGATGTGCTCAAGGCGTATTACTATACCGATGATGAGGTAATTTATCAGGAGGTGGCTCTTTATAAGGTAGATACGGATTCTATTCTTGAGAGTGACGAAATAGAACAATTAGTGCGTAAATACAATGCCCGTTTTCTGGAAATTACCCGTACCTTCTCGGTAATCGAAATGACCGGCCACACCGACGAGATCAAGGAATTGTACTATGCTCTCGACAAGTTCGGGGTGAAACAGTACGCTCGTTCGGGTCGTATTGCCATCACCAAATCGACCTCCGAATTGCTCAGCAAGTTCCTCTCCGATCGTGAAGAGGAGGCAAAGGGTTGACAGCAAGCCTTTCAGCAAAATAGGACACCCTCTTTTTACAGAATATTTCACTGTAAAAAGAGGGCGTTTTTGTTTTTATAGCTTTGAAAATGAATAAGATGTGAGGTGTGTGTTTTTCAGAATAAAAATTGTAACTTTGCGCCGACTTAAATGAGTTTTAAAAATATAAATTATTCACAGATGAATGTAGTAACAAAAACCATCGAACTGGGCGATGGGCGCACCATTACTATCGAAACAGGGAAGTTGGCAAAACAAGCCGATGGTTCTGTAGTAGTTAGAATGGGCAACACGATGTTGCTGGCAACGGTATGCGCTGCCGCAGATGCTGTTCCCGGAACCGATTTTATGCCGTTATCGGTTGATTACAAAGAAAAATATGCTGCCGCAGGTCGTTTCCCCGGTGGCTTTACCCGTCGCGAAGGCCGTTCTTCCGATTCTGAGATTCTCGTTTCACGTTTGGTCGACCGCGCTTTGCGCCCTCTTTTCCCTGACGATTTTCATGCTGAAACTTTCGTCAATGTAATGCTTATCTCTGCCGACGGTATCGACATGCCCGACGCTCTTGCCGGTTTGGCTGCCTCTGCTGCTCTGGCTGTTTCCGATGTGCCATTCAACGGTCCGATTTCTGAAGTGCGTGTAGCACGCGTTAACGGACAATTCCTTGTAAATCCTACTTTCGATCAGTTGGAAAATGCCGACATCGACGTAATGGTTGCCGCTACTATCGACAACATTATGATGGTAGAAGGTGAAATGGACGAAGTATCGGAACTCGATCTGCTCGAAGCTATGAAAGTGGCTCACGAAGCAATCAAAGTTCACTGCAAAGTTCAGCTTGAACTTATGGAAGCCGTAGGCAAAACTGTAAAACGTACCTACTGCCACGAAGTAAACGACGAAGATCTGCGCAAAGATGTTCACGATAAAACTTTTGCAAAAGCTTACGCATTGGCAAAATCGGGTAACACCGACAAACATGCCCGTGTTGCTGCTTTTGACGCTGTAAAAGAAGAGTATATCGCAGCTCTTGATCCTGAAGTTGCTGCTGAAAAAGGTGCTTTGATTTCACGCTATTACCACGATGTGGAAAAAGAGGCTATGCGTCGTGCTATTCTCGACGAAGGTATGCGTCTCGATGGTCGTAAGACTACCGAAATCCGTCCTATCTGGTCGGAAGTGGACTATTTACCGGGAGCACACGGTTCTGCCGTATTTACCCGTGGCGAGACTCAGTCGTTGACTACCGTTACGCTGGGTACCAAAATGGACGAAAAACTGATTGACGAAGCTTTGGTTCAGGGAAAAGACAGATTCTTGTTACACTATAACTTTCCTCCTTTCTCTACCGGCGAAGCCCGTGCATCACGTGGCATAGGCCGTCGTGAAATTGGTCACGGAAACCTGGCATTGCGTGCATTGAAACGCATGATTCCGGAAGATTATCCATACGTAGTTCGCGTGGTATCCGATATCCTCGAATCGAATGGTTCCTCTTCCATGGCAACTGTTTGTGCCGGTACGCTGGCGTTGATGGATGCCGGTGTAGCTATCAAAAAACCGGTTTCGGGTATTGCAATGGGTCTGATCTCGGAAAATAAAGGTAAAAACTTTGCCGTTCTTTCCGATATTTTGGGTGACGAAGACCACCTGGGCGATATGGACTTTAAGGTAACCGGAACAAAAGATGGTATTACTGCCACTCAGATGGATATCAAGGTTGATGGCCTCTCTTTCGAAATTCTTGAAAAAGCGTTGATGCAGGCTCATGAAGGCCGTATGCATATTTTGGGTAAAATTGCCGAAACGATCGAAGAGCCCCGCGAAGACCTCAAACCGAATGCTCCGCGTATTGTGGTAATGACTATTCCGAAAGATTTGATCGGTGCTGTAATTGGCCCGGGCGGTAAAATCATTCAGGGTATTCAGGCCGAAACAGGAGCTAACGTTGCTATCGAAGAAGTTGGAAATATTGGTCGTGTAGAAATTGCGGCTACCAACAAGGCTTCTCTCGATGCGGCTATTGCCCGCGTAAAAGGCATCACAGCTATTCCTGAAGTAGGAGAGGTTTACACATCTAAAGTGAAATCGATCATGCCTTACGGTTGTTTTGTGGAATTCCTTCCGGGTAAAGAAGGTTTGCTTCACATCTCCGAAATTTCCTGGACCCGCCTTGAAACAGTTGAGGCTGCAGGTTTGAAAGAGGGTGATACAATCGAAGTGAAATTGCTCGATGTAGATCCGAAGAGCGGCAAATTCAAACTTTCACACAAAGTGTTGGTTCCGCGTCCTCACGATCAGGAAAAGAAATAATTACTAACATAATTCATTTTCCAAAAGAGGAATAGACAAATGTCTATTCCTCTTTTTTGTGTTGTTCCGGGTGCAGATAGCTTTGTAAAGCGTCAATGTACTGTTGGAATGCTTCGATGCCCTGCTGCGTGATTTTACACGTCGTACAAGGCATTTTTCCTTTGAAAGACTTGGTTACGTCAATATATCCGGCCTCTTTCAGCTTTTCTATTTGTACGCTTAAATTTCCGGCCGTGGTGCCGGTTTGTTTGCGGATATAGGTAAAGTCGGCGCTCTCGACACTGATTAGTATCGACATTACACCAAGTCTCAATTCGCTATGTAGAAGTGGATTCAGCTCTTTGAACATCTCTTTTTGGCTCTATAGTTCAAAATATGACCGGGGATGACGTCGATACAGATAAATGCCAAAGCGAACGTCAGCATTTTGATATCGTAGTCGGGCACCAAATAGTTGACAAATCCGATCAACATCCCGGCAAACGACCCGATAACCGATGGTTTAAACTCGGTTACCAGTCCGGTAAGCATGGAGCCCATTCCCATCATTAGTATAACGACAAATAAAATGGGGAATGCCCACATAAAGTTGAAAATGGTTGCGGCAGAGAGAAAGAAACCGGTAATTCCGACAACCATCCAGATATATTTAATCACCTTATCGATGTACGTTTTGACTAATTTCGGCTGTCTGCTCTGGAATACGATATAAGGATAGCCTATTAGCGGAATGAGAAACCACAAAAAATTCCAATTCGGATTTCCGGTCAGACGGAGGGCCAGCCATACCGAAAAGGTGGCAAATACCGTTGCATATCCCCACACAAGCATATTAGCACCGGTACCTTTTTCGAACCTTTTTTGTGTGTTTTGAATCATTTGCGCGATGAGCGCCAAACTCTCTTTTTCATTCAGAGCTTTGTCCTGCATCTTGGGATCTTCCATCTTTGTAAAATTTAAGTGTAAAGGTAATTGTAAATTATTTTTGCTACAAAATTTTTGTTCATTTTATTCCTGTCGATTTTTCGAGCCTGCTTTTCTCCTCTTCGGAACTGTTCTCTATGGTTCGTTTTTTGAACGACTTACCGCTTTTGAAATTGTATTGAACACTAAGCTTGACATAACGTGAACTTTGTGCCTCGGTGCCTTTGCTGTTGATGGTGAAGTAGGACGTGTTGGAGAAATAAGAGGTCTTACTGTCGAAAATATTGTTGATACCTATTGCAGCCGATAGTCGGTCGTTGAATAGTTGTTTTTTTACAACTGCGTGAAACAACTGGCGTTGATTGATCCCCGAATTAGCAGAATATAAACGACTTGTGCCGCTGTATGTCAGTTCAAAATAGTATTTTGCCGGTAGCTTGAATCCGGCGGTTACGTTTGCAAAATAGAGATAATGCGACATGACAGGATCATTGGCCGTAGCACGTATATCTTGCTTCACACCTACCAGATTGAAGTTCATGTTACACCATTCGATTGGTTTCGCAGGAAAAATCAGGGCAATGTAGTAGTGATTTTCGCTGTAGTGATTTTCGGGTGTGATATAGGTCGTTTTGGGATTGGTTGGATCAATTTTGCATACTTCACGTATCAGATCATGGTGCAGATGTCCGCCGAACGACAAGATGTAACGGTACCGGTAAACTGCTGTCATTCCAATGTTATTGATATATGTCGGTCGTAATTCCGGATTTCCTACCATGTACGAGTAGTCGGAATATTGCACGCGATTCGGATTCAGATACCAGAAGTTGGGGCGTTCGATGTTTCTGGAGTACTGGCCGATGAGCATAAAGGTGTGCATGGCATCGAACGAGTAAGTGACATTTACGCTCGGAAACAGATCGAAATAGTGACGGCTGATATACCCGTTTTGGCCGTCAACGCTCGTGTATTCTCCTCTCAATCCTCCCGACAGGCTGAATTGACGGATGTTTCCGGCAACGGTGCCATACAGCGCGCCGATGTTTTCTGTATAATTGAGTAAAAAGCTATAGTCGGGTAATGTCATCCATTTTGCTGTCGAATAGCTTTCGTACCGAACGGTATCCGCAATGCTGTTTCTGGTATATTTCATCCCGGCAGAGTATTTCATTCCGCCCGGCAATACCTTGTTGATCATGGCATCGGCTGTAAATATTTTGTAATTTGATATCGAATTGCTTCTGTAGATGCTGTCGCTAACAAAACTGCCCGTTGTAAAATAGGAGTTGTAATCGTTTTTACCGGTCACCTTCTTTTTGGTGTAGTTGGTGATGAATTTCAGGGTTGATCCGAGCGAATCAATTTTCAGAATATAGTTCAATAGCGCGTTAAAATTTTCCGCGTTCTCGTTTTGCTTGTACTCACTTGATCCGTTACTTATTATCCCGTTTTGCCGGATGAATGTGTTTGCCGACGTCGGATTGGGCGTGCTTTGTTTTGAGTATTCAATTTCCGCACCAAAGCTGTTTCGTTTGTCAGCATCGTAAATGGCACTTATTCTTCCAATGCCCGAGCGGGTTTTCTGGTTCATAACCGACTGCGATTTGAAGTCTGTATTGTCATTATCGTGATATGCGCGGGTAGCGACCATCCCGCTTTTTCCTTTCGTTGCGATATTGCCTGAGGCACTGGCATCAAATGTCCATTTGTTCAGGCTGACATTCAATGTCCCGGCTGGATCGTATTCGCCAAGATATTTGCCTTGCAAAGTATTTAGAACCACATTGCCATTCATGCCTTTCTCCATTTGCTTCCGGAGAATGATTTTTACCACTCCGCCGTTGGTGTCGGCGCTGTATTCGGCTCCTGCCTGTGGAATCACTTCTACACGGGCAATATTCGACGATTGAATGTTGCGGAGGTAGTTGTACAAATCCTTCCCCGAAAGTTTTATCTCACGGTCATTGATAAAAACTTTACTGCCGGAAGCTCCGTTGATGGAGACCCCATTCTCGTCGATCCAGACTCCCGGTGCCAGCCGAAGTACCTCCGAAGCGTCCTTATTGAGTGAGGCCGGTGTTTTGTCGATGCGCATGACAAATCTGTCGGCTTCGCGGGTTATGGCAGACGCTTTTACCACAACTTCGCTTAATCCGATCGCAGTTTCGGTTAACCGGAAATTTCCCAGCGTCTGGTTTGAAACGGTAATATCTTCGTCAATAGGTTTGTACGATATATTCCGTATTTTCATGTGGTATTTGCCATCAGCCACTGACAGCGTAAACCGGCCGGTAGAATCACTGATTGCATTTGCTACCTGTTTGTCTCCATTGAAAAATGCAACGGTGGCAAACTCTACCGGCTCCCCTTTTTGGCCGGTCACATATCCGATTCTGTTTTGAGCTGAAAGGAAGTGGCATATGGCAAACAGTAGCAATGCCAGCCCTATTTTAATTAAATGACTCATTCTTACTATTATTTGGTGCCCATCATCTCTTTTACATCGATGAGCCTGATCTCTATTTTGTTTTCGCCCTCTTTGATTGTTACTCTCTCTTTCTGGTAGCAGGGTTCGATCGGAATTTGACTTTCGTCTTTATCTAATTGATGATTACCGTTCAGATCCTGATAAACATATAAACCGCCGGATCCCACCGGAATATCCTTCAACAGGCACATCACACTGTTGGCAGAGGTAACCGGCACCATGTTATACGCCATCTGTTTTGGATTCGACTGGTTGCCGAAAGCGATCATGACACTCCCTTTGCTCTCTTTAATCCCTTTGACGACTACCGTGAGACTCCCTTTTTGTGCATAGCACATAGTGCAGGCACCCATCATTATCATAGCGATAACTCCTAACGATTTCATTGCGTTCATAATAATCTGTGTTTTGAGTTTAGTTCGACGATGAATAAAAAAATAAACACACTGCAAATATAAAGTAGTTTATAATATAAACCAAATATTTTGGTGATTTATTTCAAAAAAATATTTCCGGCGCTTGAAAATGAATCCCTCATGCTTATATTTGCGGGGTTAAACTGCAAATTTTACTGGCGAGCATGTTCGTCTCTGTTGTTATAAACCACTGCAACTCACATGCAAGTTGTATCAAAATCAAATTACGTATGAAAAAAGCATTTTCATTGTTGATGGCTGCAATGTTTGTTTTTGCAACATCGTTGAGCGCTCAGACTCCGGCGGCTCCTGCCAAGAAGGAGGTTAAGAAGGAGATGAAAAAGGCGGATAAAGAGATGAAGAAAGGAGAGAAAATGGGAAAAAATATGACTCCGCCACCACCACCGCCTCCTGTTAAGGTAAAGAAAGATGCAAAAGCTCCGGTAGCTGCTCAGGCTCCTGCGCAGCATCTTAAAAAAGATGGTACTCCCGACAAACGATTCAAAGAAAACAAGGTCGCTCCGGCACCGAAACACCTGAAGAAGGACGGAACCCCCGATAAACGGTTCAAAGAAAACAAGGATAAAAAATAAAATGTCTGGATTCAGACAATTAAAAGGAAAAGGTTGCCTCAAAATAAATTGAGGTAACCTTTTCCATTGTTATTTCACAGTTTATGCAGAGTGGCGCTAATCTATCGTTTACAAATCACAGTAAACGGACAATACTTGCACTTGTCGCTGTCCTGGGTCTGCGTGAAGGGTAGGGCCGGGTTGAATATCTCGTCGAGGCACTGAGCAAAGGCAGCCGAGAACTCTTCCTTGTAGTCGTTGAAATCGTCGACAGGGGAGGCTTGTCGTTCGGGTTTGCAGTAGAGTTTGGTATCGGCATCTTTAAACAGCGAACGGATAATGACGATGCCCGGTTCGATGGTACAATCGCCTTGTTGTTGCTGGTAGAGCAGGGCATACATAAAGGTTTGCATCACCGCTTTGGGACGCTTCTTCTCCTCCTTGTCGAATAGTTGCCCGATGCCCGAGAAAACGGTCAGGTCGTGGCTGCCGGTTTTGTAGTCGAGAATGCGGGTAATCCCCTCTTTGCGGTCGATGCGATCGATAAAACCTTTCATGTTGACGCTTTTCCCCGAGGGTAGCACAAACCGTTCGTCGAAACGGTACTCCGATGCCACGTATTCGAAAGGGGTCAGCTTCTTGTCGTTGCGCAACAGCTGTTCGATGTATTTCTGAATAATGCCCGTGGTGAGCAGGTGTTGTCCTTCGGGATAGACAATGCCCTCTTCCCTCTTCAGAAAGCTGCGGGTGAAGGCCAGCGCCACGGCATCGTTAATGGCCGTCGGACTCTTCAGCAGGCTGTCGATGGCTTCGGCCGTCACCATGCGCCCCTTCATGGTGTTGTACAACTCTTCCATCGCTCCGTGAAAAATGGAGCCGAAGGTGCTGGCGGCAATGGTCTCTTCCACGTCGTCGCTCTCCTGCAAACCCTCTACCGTGCTGAGGTAAAACTTCAGCGGGCAGTCAAGGTAGGTATTGATGGCGCTTGCCGAGAGCGCACGGCGGCTTCCTTCGGTCAGGAAAGGAATCAGCTTTTGCTGGATGGCTTCGGTTTTGGCAATTTCCACCGTTTCGGGCTTGCTGAAACTGATGTCGAACGATGCGATCTTTTCGGTGATCGTCTGACGGTAGTGGTACTTCAACTGATGGATATAGCGGCTTACTTCTCCCGACTGCAGCCCTTCCGAACGGGTGTCGTAGGTGCAGATCACCTTTTTTGCCCGGTGGATGAGACGGTAGAAATGATACGCGAAGATGGCATCCTGATGTTCGCCGGTAGGCAGTCCGAAGCCTTTTCGCAGGTGATAGGGAATAAACGACGGAGCCGACTGCTTTTGCGGAAAAACACCCTCGTTGAACGAGATGATAATCACATTCTCGAAGTCGAGGCCGCGCGTTTCGAGTAGACCCATGATTTGCAATCCGGCCAGCGGTTCGCCTTCGAACGGAATTGAGACGGCCGAAATAAGCTGTTTCATCAGCCGGGCGAAAGTCTCGTTGGTAAGCTCGATTTCGGTGTCTTGCAATAATCCTTCAATCCGGTTGACCGCCGTGTAGCAATGATATAAAAATTCCTGCTCCAGATGAACCGGGGGCGTGTTCTCTTCCGTTTCCTGAAGCCGTTGCAGCAGCATGCGGAAGAGCTTCGTCAGGTAGGCTGCCATCTGCCGTGGCGATTCGTTGCTGACGAAGAGCGCCGCTAAAAGCTCATTGTCGGCAAATTCTTCGGTCGGAATGTATATTTTGTTGTACTGCGTGATGCTGTCGGAGATGGCTTTGGCCTCTTTTCCTGCCAGTTGCAGCAGGTAGGAGTGCTGCAGAATAATTTGCACGTTGCGGTAGTAAAACAGCGTTTGTGCACCCTTTTGCCGGATGGTTCGCTGCAGGGCAAAGAGGTTGTCGATAAGCGTGGCGGCCGGCGTGATGGAGAGCGGGTAGCCCATCGTCACGTTCACTTTGTCCAACTCCTGCGGAACGGAGTGCAGCATCGGCAGCAGCAGGTTTTCGTCGGAGAGAATCACTACTGTTTTCATCAGCTCTTCCGAGGTGTATTCTTTCTTGTTGCCGGGGTAGAGTTCGCGCAACAGCTGGTGCACATACTTCGCCTGCCCCACAGCCGATGGGATGCCGGTCAGTTCGATGGTGCGTTCACGGGTTCCTTCGCCGATCAGCTCGTAGCGCGGTTTGAATTGTTCGAGGTTGGTTTGCCGGAAATCGCTGCCGCGGTTGACCGGGTCTTCCAGCTCTTCGATGTCGTAGTCCCAGTAAAAATCGGCCACCCCGTTGTTGCGGAAGTAGGTAAACAACTTCTCCTCTGCTGGCGTGAGCGCGTTGAAGCCCACAAAAACGATGCGGCTCCACTCCACCGGAAGCTCTTCGCGGCGTTGCATCCGTTCGGCCACTTCGCGAAAAATCATTCCTTCATACCCTTCGCCCGAGGCAAGCAACTCGGCGTGCAGTTTTTCGTAAACAGGGAAAAGAATTTCCCAGGTGGCACGGAAATCTTTCTGTTTGGCGCTTTCGGAGGTGGGCACAAAGCTCGACCAGAAACGGCGGATGGCTTCGATCTGGTTCGGACTTAGGTAATCGAACAGCGAATCGATCTGTTTCAGTTCGGTGACATTGGTAAAGAGCTGGCGTGCATCGGCTAAGTATTTGTCCACATCGTCGAAGTCGTTGAGCAACATTTCACCCCAGTAGGCAAATTTGTCGAAAGTCTCCTCTTTCTTGCTCAGCGATTGGTAGATGGCGTAGAGGCGGAACAGCAGGCTGATCCGGTCAGAGGGTTGCAGGCTGGAGAGGCGCGCAAACAGTTCGTTCACCGTCATCGTTTCGGGAGCAAACAGCGGTCGGTCGATCATTTTCGACAGGTAGTTGAGGAAAAAGAGCCCAGCCCGCCGGTTGGGGAAGACAAAGAGCATATTGCCCAGCTCCTGCTCGTGTTCACGCAGGTAGACGGAGGCTATTTGTTGTAAAAGAGGTTTCACGCTTTACTGAACGTTAGAATGGGTAGCCGATGGAGAAGAACATCTCCATATTTTTGGAAACATTTTTCAACGGACGTATCCATCGGTCGGTGCCGTTATTTGCGGGATTATAAAGTTTGTGCCCGAAGTCAAGTCTGAAAATAAAATAGTTGAAGTTCATGCGCAGGCCGAGGCCATAACTCCAGGCAATCTGCTTGTAGAATTCGGAAAGCTGAAATTTTCCCTGTGGCTGGAAATCATAGTTCTTAATCGTCCAGATATTTCCGGCATCGGTAAACGCAGCCCCTTCAAATATCCCGACTATTTTGAAGCGATATTCCAGATTTGCCATCAGGTTAATGTCACCCGTTTTGTTTACAAAATCGATTTTCCCGTCGGTGTCTTTGTTATAATAAGCTCCGGGACCAAGGGTGTAGGATGACCATCCTCTTACGCCGTTGGCTCCACCTCCGTAGTAGCGCTCCTCAAAAGGTATAATTTCGGCATTTCCCAGAGGACATGCCACACCTGCGGTAAAGTGATAAACCAAGTGGTTGTCTTTGGTAATTTCCTGGTTGTAAGAGATATCGAAATCTCCTTTTACATATTGGGCAAATCGTATGTTGAAAATCCGGTAGTTGCTGTCCGGATCTTTTCTGACATTGAACAGGTTACACACCGTGTTGAGCAGATTACCTGCTTCCGAGATACCGAGGCGCCAATTGAAGACGTCACCGCTTATGCTTTTTTTGCCCCGCTGACTGTTGTAATTGATGTTGATACCGGAGCGAACAATCATTTGATCCATGTAGCTATAAAGCAGTGGAGAAGATGGTTTCAGATATGTAGTATCAAAGGTAATATCTTTATGTGGAAGGTGAACGTAGCTGAAATTAATTAAATCGAAAGTATAGAACAGGTTTTTGCGGCTCCAGGCATATTTTACTCCGATATTTGCAAGGTTCCGGGTAAATTCGGGACGAACCTGGTAGTTGTATCCGATAGTAAATGCAGTCGACGCGTTAATTCCTCTTTTGAAGTCGCGTCCGAGGAAAGGGAAAAGGAAAGTCGGATATTTGATCGAAACATCACTGCCCAGTTCGGTAGCATTGCGTGCAAAAAGATTGGAGATATTTCCGAATGATTCAAATGAATAGCGGGTATGAAATTTAAATAGTTCGGCTCCCCTGAAAATGTTGCGATGCTGATATGTAAAATCGATAGCACCTCCGAAGTTACCGCCGGAGTTTGTCCCTTCTACGTCGGTGGTAAAGGACTGGGTTTTGTCCGGAGTAATAACAATTATGCAGTCGAGTTGGTTGTCAGGTCGTTCGCGAAAAACCACATTGACGTATTTTACCGGAGGTAGTGCATTGAGTGCGGCATAAGTCTCTTCCACTACTTTATCGTTGTAATACGTATTCGGGAAGATAAATGTGTTGGATATTAATGATTTGGACGATATTGCCAGTTTGTTATTGAATAAAAAACGATAGCCGTCGTACCATAAAGAATCCATTTTTTCTCTGTTTTCGCGCGGAACTCCTGCGGCATAAGCCTGTGTACGTTCGGTTGTTGTCATCAAAAAAGTAATATTGCTAATTCTTTTCCGACTAAGAACTCTGTTTGCAATCGAATCGTTTCCGCTTATTTCCGGGCGAACTTTGAGAATCACACTGGCTTTCAGGTTGTCGTTTGTAGTATCAACCTGAAAGCGAAAACTCTCTTTTGTCAGATTATAAAAACCGCGTTGTTTGAGAAGTGCTGTAAGGTCGGTTCTCTCTTTGTCAAGCGAATTGATGTCAAAATTCATGCCTGGCTTTATCGATGGGATATACGGATCTTTGGGCGTATTGAGCGCTCTTAAGAGAGTATCGTTGGAAATGCCTATTTTGAAAGAGCTGATTTTATATGGCTCCCCCGTTGTGATACGGTAAGTGACATTGATCTTTTTCTTGTGTGTTTCGGTCGTAGCTTCAACCGTAGCTTTTGCAAATCCACGGTTGATCAGCTCTTTGTTCAGTTCAGTGCGCGACAACTCGGTTTCCGATTCATCATAAATCACCGGTTTTTCGCCCACTTTCTTGTGGGATAAATTATAAACTCCTAACTGTAGTTTGAACACCCCGAATACTTTTTGATTCGGCGTTTGGCGGATATAGGGTTTTAAAGTCTCTTTGTTGATGCTTTTGTTGTCGGATATTATTTTAAATTTGTTGAGCAGATACTGGCCGTCGGGGACATATTTCGTGCTGCTGCAACCGACTACCAGTAGCGCCAAGATAATTGTATATAACCACTGACATTTCATTCGTATCAAAATAAAGACGTTACTTCCTAAATAAAAGGATGAAGGGTTAATTTGTCAATGGGAAAAATCCCATTGACAAAATTAGCAAAAATATATCGTTCCGTATATTTTAGTACCGTTTTACAAGTTCGGCTCCTTTGAAGTAGTGCAAAAGAATCCGGTTGTAGGCATATCCTTTGGCACTCATCACAGCAGCTCCTATCTGGCAAAGTCCTACACCGTGTCCCCATCCGGCACCGGTAAGGGTAAAGCTTTCCGGAACGCCATTGACCTCTGCACCTTTGTCTACCACGAAAGCAGAACTGTAGAGGTGCGATGTCGAAAGGGTTTTGCGTATTTCGAGCTCTTTCCCGATGGTCATGGTACGTTTGGTACCTGCTATTTTTAGGCGGATCAAACGGCCCGATGTTCCTCGTTCTACCGGGATGAGGTCGATAATGTTACCGAAGTCGATGCCCGATCGTTTGGTAATCAGTGCCGACAGCTCCTGTTGGGTGTAAGTTACATGCCAACGGTAAAAATCCATTGTCTCCTGATCGTAGTCGTTCAAAACCTGCGACAGAATCTCTTTGTCGTGCGTGTTGCAAAAAGCAGGCGGATCGGTACGTATCCACTTTTCTGCAGTTGCTTCATCCGTTAAATCTTCAAAGTCGGTCTCTTCGGGGGTATCGCGAAGTACCGTCAAATAATCGTGAACAACCGGTTCCCAGCAATTCTCGAATGTTTCGGTTACCCCTCCGCACGACTTGGAGAAACGTGCATCGCAAATCTTACCGTCATATTCCAATACAGTGCCCCGTGTTGCTTCTATGGCAACGGCTACCGCGTTGTTCTGACGGATAATGCCCTGATAGCGCTGACAATGGTCGTCGGCGCACACGTCGAAGTGGGTGTGATCTTCGCGGTCGTACCAGCGAATCAACTCATCGTCGGTTTTAAAGGTCGACTGGTAATGTGCTGCCGTTCCCAGATCTTTGTTTTTTTCGATTTGGGCCAGCAACCAGCTTCGGGAAATAACCGCATGTGCCTTCAGCAACTCAGGCGAGCTGGTGGCGCTCATTTCCGACGAAATTACACTGGTAAGGTACGATTCTACTCCGATTTGATTGATGGCAGTCAACTTCCCGTCTTCCACGATGAGCTTCAGCCCTCCTTTAAACTGTTGATTTTCTTTTCGTTCCCAGTGGAAATTGATGCCAATCACCACATCTTTCAACTCCACACAGTCGGTCTCGTAGTTTGTAGGTTCGAAAACCATTTCGTCAACCAGTTGTCCTTCAAAGAGAATTTTTCCTTCAGAAAAGGAAGCTGAGTGCAGTCCGGTGATAGGTACACCGGTTGATACGCAGCGATATTCTCCCCGAAATTCAAAGCGGATGACTTTTTCAAACAAGATGCCGACATTCACTATTGGCTCTTTCATAGGTAGAAATAAATAAAAAATTATACAGGCAAAGATAACCATTTTTACGACCTGAGCATGAGTCTGGCAGAAGAAAACAGATCGGGTTATTTTGTCTGTTTATGATAGGAATTTTACCTGGTCTGTATGACAAAAAGAGAAGGAAATGTATTTTTCGCGAAAAAAATGATGTTTTTTTGTGCTGTTTTGCGAAAAAAATGATCGTTTTATGGGGTATTACAGAGCAAAAAGTATGATTTTTTCTTCTTCTGAAAAAATATTTATTGGAATAGTGTAATCCTGAATCCCTTATAAATAAAGCAAAAAGACATTGTTATAAAAGATATAATTACAAAATGACATGAAAAAACAGAAAAAACTATCATAATGTTTTGCAGATTTAAAAATCATCTTTATTTTTGCGTTGTAAATAATCCGAAAAGGAGATCAATAATCTATTCTGGCCATAAATTAAAACGGAAATGGCAAAAGTTATTTTTTCAGGTAAAAAGATTGAAAAGCAAAATTGATTGTGTAGCAAAATTGACAGAACTTGTAGCTTGATAGTGGAGATGAATTGAGAGGAGAGGAAGATACAAATGAAATTTGATGCGACCGGATGTAAGGATCCACACCGGTTTGAGTTTGAAAAGTATTTTGAATCGTCAGGCAAATAAAATGTAGACTCATAAGTATTAATTCTTCAAAACAAAATTGCATTATGAAAGTATCTTACAAATCAATGGCAAAATGCCTTTTGGGTGCAGTGTTGGCAATCGTATCAGTATCTGCCTCTGCTCAAGATTCTAAAGGAGGAAGTTTTAGTGTAGGGGCTGATTTGGTCAGTTCTTATGTTTGGCGTGGTGTGGCTCAGGAAGGTTCCCGTGGAGGATCGCCTAATATCCAGCCTACCGTTTCATACACAAATGGTGCTTTCAGTATCGGAGCATGGGGTTCGTATGCTTTTTCAGGAAATGTGAAGGAGGTCGACTTGTATGCCACTTTATCTTTGCCAAGCGCATTCTCGTTTACTGTTACAGACTATAACTGGAACAATGGTAACGACGGTAGCGGACCCCGTTATTTTAATTACAAAAAAGATGAAACCGGACATGTTTTTGAAGGTACGCTGGCTTATGGAGGATCGAAATCGTTTCCTTTATCAGTAGCATGGAATACCATATTTGCCGGTGCCGATAAAAAAGCCAACGGCGATAACGCCTTTTCAACCTATGTAGAACTGGGCTATCCGATTGCATCCAATGTAAAAGCATTTCTGGGGGCTTCTCTTTTTGACAGCCCGGGTATCTATGGCAATGCAGGCTTTTCGGTAATCAATCTCGGACTCAAAGTATCGAAAGAGATCAAATTCTCCGACTCTTTCAGCCTTCCGGTTTATGGCATTATCGGTGCCAATCCTCAGTCGGAAAAAGCTTTCTTTGTGGCAGGTATTACCTTGTAATCAAAAATATTGCCGAAGCCTGATGCCAATCGGGTTTCGGCTACAAAACCAAATTTTTAATTTTTGAACGTATGAAAAAAATTGAAGCAGTTATCCGGAAGTCAAGATTTGACGATGTAAAGCAAGCATTGTATGATGCCGGGATTGAATGGTTCTCTTACTGGGATATTACCGGTTTGGGAAAATCTACCGAAGAACAGATCGTGAGAGGTCAGGTTTTTCAGTCGAGCTACATCCAACGTCGAATGTTATCGATTGTTGTACGTGACCAAAATGTAGAGAAAACTGTCAATGCAATTGTAAATTCAGGTCGTACCGGCGAAATGGGAGATGGTAAAATCTTTGTTTCCGACATTGAAGCGACTTATCGTATCCGGACAGGAGAAAGCGGTCCCGAAGCATTGTATAACAAAGAAAACGGACACTAAATAAAGTAAGAAGCCGACAGAAAGGGGAGACCTTCTCGTTGGGTTTACATAATATAAAAATTAAAAATATCACAGCATGAAAAAGATAATTCTATCGCTGACAGCTTTTTTGACGTTGTTTAGTTTTCCTGCCTTAGCACAAGGTGCTGCAGCCGTTGCTGCTCCGAAGGTGGATTCGGGAGATACCGCCTGGCTTATTGTAGCCACTGCGTTGGTAATGTTAATGACTATTCCGGGTCTTGCTCTCTTTTACGGAGGGTTGGTTCGTCGTAAAAATATATTGAGTGTATTGATGCAGTGTTTCATTATTACTGCCGTAATCAGTATTGAATGGGTTGTGGTTGGATATAGTTGGGCCTTCGGTAGTTCCAAAGGAGCTTTGGCTCCTTTTATCGGAGGTTTCGACTGGTCATTTCTTCACGGAATCAAAGTCAGCGACCTTAGCCCCTATTTTATTTCTCATTCACAGCCTACAGGTAAAATGATTCTGGATGCTACCGGGAAATCGGTGCCTGAAATGACCGGTACTATTCCTCATTTTGTATTCATCATGTTCCAGTGTATGTTTGCCGTTATTACTCCGGCGTTGATTATCGGTGCTTTCGCCGAACGTATCAAATTCAAAGGCTTCCTTGTTTTCACACTGCTTTGGGCTTTGTTCGTTTACAATCCTGTTGCTCACTGGGTTTGGTCGGCCGATGGTTGGTTGTTCAAATTGGGCGCTTTAGATTTTGCCGGTGGAACTGTTGTTCACATCAATGCCGGTATTGCAGCCCTGGTTACTGCCTTAATGTTGGGTCGTCGTCGCGACTATCAGGGTCACGCGCTTCCTCCTCACAATATTCCTTTCGTTGCGATCGGAGCTGCTCTGCTTTGGTTCGGATGGTTTGGGTTCAATGCAGGTAGCGGACTGGCTGCCGACGGTCTTGCCGGTAGCGCATTTTTGGTAACTAACCTTGCAACTGCTACTGCTGCTTTTGTGTGGGCTATTCTGGATTGGTTCGTCGGTAAAAAACCGACTGTGGTTGGAATCAGCACAGGTGCCGTTGCCGGTTTGGTTGCCATTACTCCGGCTGCCGGTTTTGTTGACGTAACAGGTGCTTTTGCAATCGGTATCGCCGTTGCTCTTATTTGCTACTTTATGGTTGCTTACGTAAAACCGAAACTCGGATATGACGATGCTCTCGATGCATTCGGCGTTCATGGTATCGGTGGTATCATCGGTGCTCTGTTTACAGGTTTGTTTGCAACTCCGTTCATTCAGTCGGCATATAGCGGTGCTTTCTATGGCAATCCTCATCAGTTCCTTATCCAGTTGGTTGCCGTAGGTTCTACTCTGGCTTATACAGCTATCGGTACCTTTATCCTGTTCAAGATCGTTCAGGTTACAATCGGTGTTCGTGCAACTGAGAAAGAAGAGGCTATCGGTTTGGACGAAACACAACATGCAGAAACAGGTTATACCTATTTCGACTGATAATAAAAGCGTTTACAAAATCTTTTCTCTGGCAGAGCGTCGGGGAATAAGAATCGCGAAGAGGTTGTCCTTCTCAAGGGCAATCTCTTTTCGTTTTTATCAGAAAGAGCAAAAAGTTGTGTTAAAAAAGAGGCTGTGCAGGAAATATTCTCTTCAGTATGAGTCTATTTGCTGTAAATAGTGGTAACTTTGACTCGATTTTCAAAGCAACTCGGAAATCGTCTTTCTCTAACCAGAACCAACCGATTTTTTAATGGAATTCCTGTAGGCATAGCTTCCTTATGGTGGGTGAGATGTCGCTGGTGATGCGTCTCAAAATGCTACTTTTCGGGAGTACCCTTGTCTGCATCTATCTGCAAAGAAATGTTCACTTTAAACTATTCACAATGAAAAAACTGGTATGGTTGTTGTCTGTCATTCTTGTTGTGGCATGTTCCGATTCGGTCGATTTAGTAGAGACAAACGGTGTGCTACGGTTGAGCCGTGTGGATTGTATTGCGCAAACCAGCGATCAGGGATTGCTTATTGCGGGAGTGTTTGATAATAAGGTGACGCTGATAAAGACCGATGCCGATTTCAGAATTGTATGGACAAAAACTGATTATGACTGGGGAACGCTTCTTTCCAGCTCCGGTTGGGGCTCTTCGTTCTATTTGGCAACGGTGAATGGACTCTATCCTCAGAATGGCGGAGGCTATGTTTGCAGCGTTTCCGTGCTACAGGGTGGTTGCGTCGTGAATGGCTCGACCTTGCTGGCTCGGCTCGACAATCAGGGAATACAAGTGGCAAAAACGGAAGTGTCCGGTTCTTATTCCTCTCTGGCCTCCGGCCCGGGATATTTGCTGTGGGGCCCATCCTTGATGGGGTTGGATTCCTCTTTCGGTCGGTTGTGGACAAAGTCTCTGGAGACAAATTATTCTCTCACCCGTATGATTGTTGCTACCGATGCCGGATTTGCGGCAACCGGGACTTACAACTCCGATCAGATCTTTCTCAAAAAATACAACTCCACCGGAAATGAAACCGCAAGCTATACCTACACGCGTAATGGGGTCTCCATTGATGAAGGCGGTTTTGATATCAGACAGCTTTCTGACAAGGGATTTTTGATCGCAGGCCGTACGCGTAAAGCCACGCCTCCCTATAATATTGCCTGCCAGATACTGCGCACCAACCAAAATGGCGATACCTTATGGACTCGTCGCTTCGGTGCCGCTTCCAACGAATGGTTCGACCAGATTCTATCGGTCAATTCCAACGAATATGTCGTAAAAGGAACCCGGGGATTTCCACCCGAAAATTCACATACAATTCTGATGCGATTGGATGGCGACGGTAATGTAAAGGATTCGCTGACAACCGAAAGCTTGCAATTGCATACCAGCCTGAACAACAACTATTGCATTAAAGTCCAAACTGTCGATGCCAATAGAGTTCGTCTGTCGAAAGTGGGACTATCCGATCTTTTTCATTAGCTTCCAACGGAAGGTCTTCTACTTGCTATGGAGGAGAGCTTTCTTTCCGATTTGATGTTGCATAGATTTCGTATATCTAAAACAAACGGCTGATTGTATAGCCCTATTTAGCAAAAATCACAATGTTTTGCAATGTCGAGATGACAAATTCGGAAAAAAGATGCTATCTTTGTCGTTCAAAATTTTTGATGTGGAAGCTCTTTTCAGAACCCATAAGTACTTGGTGGAACATGTAGAATCGCCCGTACAACGTCAGTTGATGGACGAGATTGATTGGAATCATCGCCTGATAGGTATCAAAGGGAGCCGGGGAGTGGGGAAAACCACTTTTTTGCTCGAATATGCCAAGCAGCGTTTTGGAGCCGATGATCGTTCCTGTCTCTATATCAATCTCAACAACTTCTACTTTACTACCTGTTCATTATACGATTTTGCCGATGAATTTTGTAAAGTCGGAGGGCGTACGCTGTTAATCGATCAGGTATTCAAGTTGCCCAACTGGTCGGAGGATCTGAGGGAGTGTTACGATAAAATACCGGATCTCAATATCGTATTCTCCGGTTCGTCGGTAATGCGACTGAAGGAGGAGAATCCGTTGTTGCGCGACTGTGTAAAGTCGTATAATCTGAGAGGCCTTTCTTTTCGTGAATATCTCAACCTGATGGCAGATACTCATTTTCAGTCGTATACGCTTGATGATATCTTGAAAAATCATGTCGAAATAGCGGCTGAAATTGTGGATAAAGTGAAACCTTTAGCCTATTTTCAGAACTATCTGCATCACGGTTTTGCTCCGTTTTTTCTTGAAAAGCGAAACTTTTCGGAGAATCTGTTGAAGACGATGAATATGATGCTTGAGGTGGATGTTTTGTTTATCAAACAGATAGAACTCAAATATCTCCCCAAAATTCGTAAGTTGCTTTACCTGATAGCCAGTACGGCGCCCTGTGTGCCCAATGTGAGCCAGCTCAGTACTGAAATTAACATATCGCGCGCTACGGTAATGAACTATATTAAATACCTGAGCGAAGCCCGTTTGTTCAACCTGTTGTATGCCGAGGGAGATGAATTTCCTAAAAAACCGGCAATGGTTTACATGCAGAATACCAATCTGATGCACGCCATAACACCGGGAAATGTCGATCTGCAGGCACAGCGCGAAACGTTCTTTTATAATGTGTTGTACAAAGATCATAAACTAAACAAAGGTAATCGCGATGCCCAGTTTCTGGTCGATCACTCATTTCAATTTGTTATTGCCGACAGCGATAATAAAATGAAGATTAAGCCCGATTACTACTATGCAATCGATAAGATTGAAGTGGGATCGAAGAAGGTGATTCCTTTGTGGCTGTTCGGATTTTTGTACTGATCGCTTTATCCTTTTACGGATGGAGTGCTTTGTTCGTTTTTTAGTGAAGACGAACCTTTTTTTGACCTTAGAACGATACCGGAACCTATTTTTATATTAAACTCAATCACATTCATATCTAATTAATTCACAATTATGGCAAAAGACAAGAAATTTTTGACTTGTGACGGTAATCAGGCCGCTGCCCACATCGCATACATGTTCAGCGAAGTGGCCGCTATCTACCCGATTACGCCATCGTCAACCATGGCCGAATATGTTGACGAATGGGCTGCCGCCGGCAGAAAAAACATTTTCGGTGAAACCGTATTAGTAGAAGAAATGCAATCGGAAGCAGGAGCTGCCGGGGCTGTTCACGGTTCGTTGCAAGCCGGTGCGCTTACAACCACCTTTACCGCATCTCAGGGTCTTCTGTTGATGATTCCGAATATGTACAAGATTGCCGGTGAATTTTTACCCTCTGTATTCCACGTTTCTGCTCGTACACTCGCTTCTCATGCACTTTGTATCTTTGGCGACCACCAGGATGTGATGGCTTGCCGTCAGACCGGTTTTGCCATGCTCTGCGAAGGCTCGGTACAGGAAGTGATGGATTTGTCCGGCGTATCTCACCTCGCCACACTCAAATCGCGCGTTCCTTTTGTGAACTTCTTCGACGGTTTCCGTACTTCTCACGAAATACAAAAGATCGAAGCGCTGGCTAACGAAGATCTTGCTCCGTTAATTGACCAGAAGGCGTTGGCCGAATTCCGTGCCCGTGCCCTTAATCCAAACACTCCGGTTGCCCGTGGTATGGCCGAAAACCCCGACCATTTCTTCCAACACCGCGAATCGGCCAATAGCTTCTACGATGCAGTTCCTGCTATTGTGGAAGAGTACATGAACGAAATTTACAAAATCACAGGCCGCAAATACGGTTTGTTCGATTATTACGGTGCTCCCGATGCCGATCGCGTAATTATCGCGATGGGTTCCGTAACAGAAGCTATCCGTGAAACCATCGATCATCTGAATGCAAAAGGCGAAAAAGTGGGTTTGGTTGCCGTTCATCTCTACCGTCCGTTCTCTGCAAAACATTTCCTTGCTGCCGTTCCCAAAACAGCAAAACGTATCGCTGTATTGGATCGTACCAAAGAACCGGGTGCTACCGGCGAACCTTTGTACCTCGACGTGAAAGATTGCTTCTATGGCACTGCTGAAGCTCCGCTTGTTGTTGGCGGTCGCTACGGCTTGGGCTCTAAAGATACTACTCCTGCTCAGATTTTGGCTGTTTACGACAACCTGGCGTTGCCGGAACCCAGAAATCAATTCACCATCGGCATTGTCGACGACGTTACCTTCACTTCACTACCTCAGGAAGAGGAAATCGCAATGGGTGGAGAAAGTTTGTTCGAAGCCAAATTTTACGGTTTGGGTGCCGACGGTACTGTAGGTGCAAACAAAAACTCGATCAAAATTATCGGTGACAACACCAATAAATATTGCCAGGCCTATTTTGCCTACGACTCTAAAAAATCGGGGGGTTTCACCTGTTCTCACCTTCGTTTCGGCAACGATCCTATCCGTTCTACCTATCTGGTAAATACGCCTAACTTCGTCGCTTGCCACGTACAGGCTTACCTGCATTTGTACGATGTAACACGCGGTTTGCGTAAAAACGGGACATTCCTGTTGAACACCATCTGGAACGGTGAAGAGCTGGCTAAGAACCTGCCTGCCAAAGTGAAGAAATACTTTGCTAAAAACAATATTTCCGTTTACTACATCAACGCTACCGAAATCGCTCAACAGATCGGTTTGGGTAACCGTACCAACACCATTCTGCAATCGGCATTCTTCCGTATCACCGGCGTTATTCCTGCTGATCTGGCGGTAGAACAGATGAAGAAATTTATCGTAAAATCGTATGGGAAGAAGGGTGAAGACGTTGTAAACAAAAACTATGCTGCGGTTGATCGTGGTGGTGAATACAAACAACTGGCTATCGATCCGGCCTGGGCTAACCTTACGGATGATGCGGCTGTCGGAAATAACGATCCTGCCTTTATCAACGAAGTGGTTCGTCCTATCAACGCTCAGGATGGCGACTTGCTGCCGGTTTCTGCTTTCAAAGGTATCGAAGACGGTACATGGCATCAGGGAACATCCAAATACGAAAAACGCGGTGTTGCCGCTTTCGTTCCCGAATGGAACCCCGAAAACTGTATTCAGTGTAACAAATGTGCTTACGTTTGTCCTCACGCTGCTATCCGTCCGTTCGTGCTGGATGCCGAAGAGCAGAAAGGTGCAAAATTTGATTCCCTGAAGGCCAACGGTAAAGCATTCGATGGAATGACCTTCCGTATTCAGGTCGACGTTCTCGACTGTATGGATTGCGGTAACTGTGTCGATGTTTGTCCGGGTAATCCGAAGAAAGGCAAAGCGTTGACAATGAAACACCTCGAAAGCCAGATGGGCGAAGTTGCCAACTGGGATTATCTGACTAACAATGTAAAGAGCAAACAAGACCTCGTCGATATCAAGGCTAACGTGAAGAACTCGCAGTTCGCTACTCCGTTGTTCGAATTCTCCGGCGCTTGCTCGGGCTGTGGTGAAACTCCATACGTGAAGCTGATTACTCAGCTGTATGGCGACCGCGAAATGGTTGCTAACGCTACCGGTTGTTCTTCAATCTACTCCGGTTCTGTTCCTTCAACTCCTTACACAACCAACGCAAAAGGTCAGGGTCCGGCTTGGGCTAACTCGCTGTTCGAAGACTTCTGCGAATTCGGTTTGGGTATGGAACTGGCCAACATGAAAATGCGCGAACGCCTCACTCAGTTGATGACCGAAGCAATCGCCTCGGAAGCTACTCCTGCTGAAACTAAAGCGCTGTTCCAGGAATGGATCGACAATAAGCTGGATGCTGAAAAGACCAAAATTCTTGCCGCACAGATCGTTCCGGTTGTTGAAGCTGGGAAAGACAAATGCGATACCTGCGAGCAAATTTTTGAATTGAAGAACTTCCTCGTAAAACGCAGCCAGTGGATCATTGGTGGCGACGGGGCTTCTTACGATATCGGTTACGGCGGTCTCGACCATGTAATTTCTACCGGTAAAGATGTAAATATCCTCGTTTTGGATACTGAAGTTTACTCAAATACCGGTGGTCAGTCTTCAAAAGCAACTCCTGTGGGCGCTATCGCTAAATTTGCTGCATCGGGTAAACGTGTACGCAAAAAAGACCTCGGTCTGATGGCTACCACTTACGGATATGTTTATGTAGCTCAAATTGCAATGGGTGCCGATCAGGCTCAAACCATGAAGGCCATCCGCGAAGCTGAAGCCTATCCCGGACCATCGCTTATTATCGCTTATTCTCCCTGTATCAACCACGGTTTGAAAGCCGGTATGGGTAAAGCTCAGGCCGAAGAAGAGAGAGCTGTAGAGTGCGGTTACTGGCATCTGTGGCGTTACAACCCACAGTTGGAAGAAGAGGGTAAGAATCCGTTCCTGCTTGACTCGAAAGAGCCGCAATGGGAAAAATTCCAGGATTTCCTCAAGGGTGAAGTACGTTACACCTCGTTGCTGAAGCAGTACCCTGCCGAAGCTGCTGAGTTGTTCCAGGCTGCCGAAGATAACGCTAAATGGCGTTACAAAGGCTACAAACGTCTTGCATCTGCTGCTACTGCCGAATAAGAACGTAATTCCAGATAAGGAATAATAATAAAAAACGAGGGTGTCTCAATTTTGAGACACCCTCGTCTGTTTTATTTTTATCCCGACCCAAAATGGTCCCGGGATAATTTTGTTTTCGAGAAAACTATTCAATAACGGTGTTTATTCGCTCTGCCAGGCGGGCAAACGCTGCATACAAGGGAGACTCTTCATTTAGCGCAATAGGAGATCCCGAATCGCCGCTTTCGCAAATGCTCTGTACCAACGGAATCTGACCCAGCAACGGCACATTCATCTCTTCCGCCAAACGTTTGCATCCCTCTTTGCCAAAAATATAATATTTGTTTTGGGGTAGTTCGGCCGGAGTAAACCAGGCCATATTCTCAACCAGCCCCAATACACGCACGTTGATCTTATCGTTGGTGAACATGTTGATGCCTTTACGTACATCGGCCAGAGCGACCTCCTGGGGAGTCCCCACGATAATTACCCCCGACAAATCCACCGTTTGTACCAATGTCAGGTGAATATCGCCTGTTCCCGGGGGCATATCGATGAAGAGGTAATCGAGTTCGCCCCACGCGGTATCGTTAATCAATTGCTTTAGGGCATTTCCCGCCATCGGGCCCCGCCAAACCAACGCATTCGACTGATCGACGAAGAAGCCGATAGAGAGCACCTTGATGCCATACTGAACCACCGGCTGAATCATCTCTTTTCCATCAACTGTTTCTGCTGTCGGACGATCGTCTTCCACACCAAACATTTTAGGAATAGAGGGGCCGTAAATATCGGCATCGAGTAGCCCTACGCTAAAACCGAGGTTCGACATAGCCACCGCAAGATTGGCAGCAATAGTCGATTTGCCTACCCCTCCTTTGCCGGAATATACCGCCACAACATGTTTGACTCCTTTCAACGGCTTCTCCTCGACGGGTTTCGGCGCCTCCTTAAATTTCACAGAGATATTACCCGCGATTTCCACATCTTCTCCGATGTAGGTGTGAATTGCCTGTTCGCAAGCCTTTACCAATGATTTTGCAAAAGGGTCATTTTGTTTGTCGAAAACAAGCGAAAAGGAGACTTTATCTCCCTCTATCCGGATGTTATCTTCGACCATATTACTGCTCACCACGTCGATTCCTGTTCCCGGATAACGCACGTGGGCAAGCGCTTCAAGAATTAATTTAGGATATAATGTCATGTCAATTTACAATTTGGTTATTTACAATTTACGATTTCAAATCTGCTCATACAAGCTGATTTTCAAGTTTATATTAATCGGTAAGGTTCAGTTCACTGCGTTTATTCCTTCCATAGCTGCGATACGGATCCAGTTCGATTTCAATATCGGGCTCTTTCCATTCGCTTTTAGGCTCCAACCTGAACTGAATATATTTTATGGTAATGCCGCGCGCCAGCCATTGTTGTTCGTAATAGGTCTTGATAGAAAGCACATCGTCATCGGGGCGCTGCGCGTAAATATCGTCGCACGAGTCGACCACCAGCAGGTTGTTTTCGGAAACCAGGGCGCTGGTGTAGGTAAACATAAAATTACTGTCCGATTTAAGGTGAATAAGGCCTCCGGTCTTCAAAATACTTGCATAACGAGCCAGAAATGCAGTACTTGTAAGACGTTTGTTCTTCTTCTTCATTTGAGGATCGGGAAAAGTGAGCCAAATTTCACTCACTTCATGTTCGGCAAAAAAGCAGGACAATAGTTCTATGTTGGTGCGGACGAATGCCACATTTTTCATTCCGCTGTTGAGCGACTCCTTAGCTCCCGCCCATAAACGAGCGCCTTTGATGTCGATGCCGATGTAATTTTTATCGGGAAAACGTTGTCCCAGAGCTACGGTATATTCGCCCCGTCCACACCCCAGCTCAAGCACAATCGGATTGTCGTTACCGAAGAATTCATGCCAGCGACCTTTCATTTCGCATTGAACTCCGTCCCGAAGCTGTACGCCGGGCATTTGAAACACATGAGCGAATTGTTCTAACTCGCTAAATTTCTGCAATTTGTTTTTCCCCATATAGAATAATTACCTAAAAATACAAAGATACTCAATTTTCGAGCCAAATAAAATGTAAAGAAGATGCCGCCAATCGCGAATAACGACATTGCCCGGGATTTGTGCCCGGAGGCACCACTTCAATACACAAACCATCCTGACTGCCAAAAAGCCAATTATGAGCCCACTGCAAGTGTGATATACGTACTGAATTTGCACAAAAAAATGCTTACCTTTGCCGTCTGAATTTTTAGAAATTGAAATATGCAACATCCTAATAGCAAGGATAACTCTACTCATATCGACCCGGTTACGCACGATAAAAAGCTTTTTATAGAAACCTACGGCTGTCAAATGAACGTCGCTGACAGTGAAGTGGTTGTATCCATCCTGGAAATGGATGGCTACTCGCTTACTGACAACATCACGGAGGCTGACGCTATCATGGTGAATACCTGCTCTGTACGCGACAATGCCGAGCAAAAGATTTTTTCGCGCCTCGACTATTTCAAATCGCTGCGAAAGAAGAAGCCCAACCTCATTGTGGGCATTATCGGCTGCATGGCCGAACGCGTCAAAGAGGATTTGATTAACTCGTACAATGTCGATATCGTGGTGGGGCCCGACGCCTACCTCGACATCCCGAATTTGATGGGTGCGGTGGAGAAGGGTGAAAAAGCGATCAACGTCGAGTTGTCGACGACAGAAACTTACAAAGATGTATTGCCGGCTCGTATCGGTAATCCGATATCCGGCTTCATCTCTATCATGCGGGGGTGCAATAATTTCTGCTCGTACTGTATCGTTCCTTACACACGGGGACGTGAGCGCAGCCGCGATCCGGAAAGCATCCTGAACGAACTGAACGATTTGCAAAAGAAAGGATACAAAGAGGTTACACTGCTCGGACAAAACGTAAACTCGTTCCGTTTCGAGAAAGAGGGAACGGTAATCGATTTCCCGGCGTTACTCGAACTGGTTGCGAAAGAGGCTCCCCAGATGCGGATCCGTTTTACGACTTCGCACCCGAAAGACATGAGCGATAAAACGCTGGAAGTGATTGCGGCCCATGCGAATATTTGTAAATACATTCACCTGCCGGTACAATCGGGAAGCAACAACGTTTTGGGTCGTATGAACCGCAAATATACCCGCGAATGGTATCTCGACCGGATTGCGGCTATCAAACGAATACTACCGGAAGCGAGCATTACTACCGATGTTTTCTGTGGCTTCCCGTCGGAGACGGAAGAGGATCACGCGCAAACACTTTCGCTGATGAAAGAGGTCGGTTTTGACGCGGCGTTTATGTTCAAATATTCGGAACGACCGGGTACTTATGCAGCCAAACATCTCCCCGACGATATCGCGGAGGAGACCAAGATAAAACGGTTGCAACAGATTATCGATTTACAAAATACGCTCTCTGCCGAAGCAAACAAAAAAAGCATTGGTAAAACCTTTGACGTATTGATTGAAGGTTATTCCAAACGATCGAAAGAGCACTTTTTCGGACGTACCTCACAAAACAAAGTGGTGGTATTCCCCAACGGAGGACATAAAATCGGTGAATTCGTGAACGTAAAAATAACCGATGCCTCATCGGCAACATTGCAGGGTGAGCTCATTTAGCAGAACGACAAAACACATTAGTTTCAAAATATAACTTTAAGACGTTATGAACAAACAACTTTGGTCTAAAATCTGGCCACATGCAACTGCTATCTTGTTTTTTATTGTAATCTCTTATGTCTATTTCAGTCCGGTTCTCGACGATAAAGTGGTGGTCGGGCACGACAATCAAACATGGTCGGGCATGTCGAAAGAGACGAGTGATTTCAACAGTTCGCACGACTCTCCCACCTTATGGACCAACAGTATGTTTGGCGGAATGCCGACATATCAAATTGCAATGTCACAGCCTGCTACGGCCGTCAGTTTTATCTATTCTTTCTTCACAAACTTTCCCCGGCCGGTATTCTACCTGATTCTTTATCTGATAGGATTTTATATTCTGCTGCTATCGTTGCGGGTAAATCCGTGGCTGAGCGCGGTAGGTGCCATAGGGTTTGCCTTTGCTTCCTACAATTTTATTATTATCGTTGCTGGGCACAGTAGCAAAGCGATCACACTGGCCTACATGGCGCCCGTTATCGGGAGCGTTGTGATGTCGTACCGGAGCAATCGATGGCTGGGTGTAATATTGACAGCTGTTTTTCTGGCGCTTGGCATCCAATCAGGGCATATCCAGATCGTCTATTACGTAATGATTATGCTCGGCATATTTATCGTTTCCGAGTTAATTTATGCCATTCTTGAAAAGCAGATCAAATCTTTTCTGATAACCTCGGCCGGACTACTCGGCGCCACTATTATTGCCATGGGAATGAATGCCACTACACTCATAACAACTTATGAATATGGCAAATACTCCATGCGTGGACAAAGTTCAAGCACAGCCAGTAGCGATCAGAAATCGAAAGGAGGGCTCGAAAAAGATTACATTACCCAATGGAGTTACGGAGTAGGAGAGACCCTTACGCTGTTAATCCCCGACCTTTACGGCGGATCGAGCATGGAGTCGCTGGATGAAAACTCCGCTACCGGACAACGGTTGTCCTCTCTGGGAGCCAATGCATCGCAAATAATGAGTACCCAAAAATGGCCGCTTTACTGGGGTAGCCAGCCCAGTACGTCGGGCCCGGTTTATGTCGGAGCTATTATCTGCTTCCTGTTTATATTGGGACTATTTTTGGTCGATGGCAAATACAAATGGTGGTTACTGGCAGCAACCCTGCTCTCTATCATGCTTGCCTGGGGTAAAAATTTCGGACTGCTCACAAACAGTTTCATCGATTATTTCCCATACTACAACAAATTCCGAACGGTATCTATGATACTGATTGTTGCAGGATATACAATGCCGATTATGGCGATACTCGCATTGCAGGCATTAGTCAGGAATAACATTGATAAGAAAAAACTGGCTAAAGGTTTATACTGGTCGGCCGGCGTCACCGGAGGTCTTTGTCTGCTGTTGTGGTTAATTCCTTCGTTGGCAGGTAATTTCGTGTCACCCGAAGATGCTCAGTTTGCGGGCGATTATGCATTTTTGAAAACGACGTTACCTCTTGATCGCCAGTCGATATTAAAAGCCGATGCACTTCGTTCGTTGATTTTCATTCTGTTATCGGCAGGAGTGATCTGGATTTATACGAAGAACAAACTCAAAGCGGCACATCTGTACCTGATTTTTGCTGTTCTTTTTATTGCCGATATGTATCCGGTGGCCAAACGTTATCTGAACGACGATAACTTCGTATCGAAACAAACTACGGCTGCTACAAAACCGACTCAGGCCGATAAGTTTATCCTTCAGGACAAATCGGATTATCGGGTACTTAATTTGGCGGTCAGCCCGTTCAATGATGCTTCCACCTCCTATTTCCACAAAAGTATCGGTGGATATCATGGTGCCAAATTGCGCGCTTATCAGGATCTGATCGATATTCAGCTCATGCCGGAAATACAAACTATCGGCGCTGTTTTTCAACATGCCAAAACGCTGACCGACGTACAAGCTCCGCTTGCCAAACTGGGAGTACTGAACATGCTGAATATGAAGTATCTGATCTATAATCCGGAGACTATGCCGATTATCAATCCGTATGCAAACGGAACCCAATGGTTTGTACGCAAGGCCGTTCCGGTAGCCAATGGCAGTGAGGCATTGCACAAAGTCGGTCAGATTGATACCAAACACGAATTTATTGTGGAAAATTCAGCAGTGGCATCGCTTCCGGCATCTTTCGGAAAAGATACGACAGCAACCATCTCGCTGAAGAAATATGAGCCGAACCACTTGGTTTATACCTACAAATCGGCCAGTGATCAGGTTGCCGTTTTCTCCGAAATCTATTACGACAAGGGGTGGAATGCCTATGTGAATGGCGCCAAAGTGCCTTACTTCAAAGCCGATTATCTGCTAAGGGGTATCGCTTTGAAGCCCGGGCAATACGATATTGAGTTCAAATTTGAACCAACCTCTTACTCGGCTGGGAACACTATTTCGTATGGTTCGTCCATTCTCCTGATCCTGATTATTCTTGGAGGAGGATTTGTTGCCTGGAAAAAGAGATCGAAAACAGAGGCGTAAACGAAAGCAAAAAAACAGCTTGCCTGCCGGATTCAAGCCGTGCCGATAGCAAATGTTTGTTTTTTTGTTCGCCTGTAAGCACAGAAAGAGTTATCTTTGCATCCTATTCCGTTTAGTGGAATCGATCGTGAAGTTAAAAATATAGAGATCAGATGTCGCATACAGTAAAAACAGGGAAGAAGAAATTTTTCAATCTTCACTTCACCGTCACCGTCAGCATTGCCCTTGTGTTGTTCCTTATCGGGTTTATCACACTTTTGCTGATGGTAGGAAGGGATGTATCGAATTATGTGAAAGAGAACGTCAACATGTCGGTTGTGTTGGAAGATACCATTTCACCGGTCGACCATTTTGCGTTGGAAAAGGTTGTGAAAGCAATGCCCGGTACCAAATCATACGAATATATCAGCAAAGAGCAGGCTCTGAAAGACCACATCCGCGATTTGGGTGAAGATCCGCAGGAGTTTCTCGGTTACAATCCGCTGTTGGCATCGTACGAAATCAAGCTGAAATCCGACTACGCGAATCCCGATTCGGCCTCCAAAATAGAGGCTCGCTTAAAACAATTTCTGGGAGTAAAACAGGTGATGTATCAGAAAGACATTGTTCATCTGGTAAATAACAACATTCAGAAAACCAGTTTTATCCTGCTGGGAGCCGCCATTATTTTACTTTTTGTGTCTATTGTGTTATTAAATAATACCATACGAATCAGCATCTATTCAAAAAGATTCCTGATAAACACCATGAGGTTGGTAGGAGCCAAAGCGTGGTTCATCCGCCGTCCGTTTATCTGGAAAAGCCTGCTCAATGGGTTGACTGCCGCTGTACTTGCGTTGGTGATGCTGGCCGGAGCCGTGTACTATTTACAATATGAAATTGGGACGGCGTTCAATCTTTACCGACCGGAAATTTTAGTGATAGTCGGAGGATTAGTGATCGTATTTGCGCTGATTATAACTTTTTTCGCCTCATTGTTTGCGGTAAACCGCTATATCAGAATGCAAACCGACTCGTATTATTTTGTATAACCGAACTTATAAAGTATGACTTCAATGAAAAAGAAAGCAACTTCGGAAGTAAATGCCAATTCGCAGGAACAAAAGAGTTTTGCACTTGGCAAAACCAATTGGTTGTTAATCATCGCTTCGTTAGTGTGCATCGTGGTTGGTTTTTTACTGATGACAGGAAGCGCTTCGGGCGAACAGTTCAATCCGGATATCTTCAGTGTCCGTCGCCTGCATGTGGGACCGATGATCGCTCTTTTCGGCTTTTTGTTTATGATTGTAGCCATTATGTGGCCAAACAAAAAGGGAGAGTAACGGATGAATTTATTACATGCTATTGTACTTGCCATTGTTGAAGGGTTAACCGAATTTCTTCCCGTATCGTCGACCGGACACATGGCTTTGGTCTCTGCCTTTTTCGGCATTGAAAAGAGTGATTTTACCAAATTATTTATCGAGAACATCCAGTTTGGCACTATTCTTTCGGTGATTGTTCTCTACTGGCGTAAGTTTTTCGATTTCAAAAGACTGCAATTTTATGCCAAATTGATTGTGGCTTTTATTCCTGCCGCAATTTTTGGTGTTTTGCTAAAGAAACATATTGATGCGCTGATTGGTACTCCGTTGTTTATTGCCATCGTCATGTTTCTGGGGGGTATTGTTTTATTGTTTGTCGACAACTGGTTTCGTAACCCTCAGATTGAATCGGAAGAGAAGGTAACCTATAAAAAAGCCTTTTCCATCGGACTGTTTCAGGTGTTGGCCGTCGTTCTTCCGGGTTTAAGCCGCAGTGCAGCAACTATTATCGGTGGTATGCAGCAAAAGCTGACGCGTAAGGCCGCTGCCGAGTTCTCATTCTTTCTGGCAGTACCGACCTTAGCCGGCGCCTTTGCAAAAAGCCTCTGGGACGCATACAAAGAGACACCCGAAATTCTCACATCGCACAATATAAGCATATTGGCATTGGGAAATTTTATTGGCTTTATTGTGGCCATTATTGCTATCAAAGCATTTATTTCATTTCTGACCAAACACGGTTTCCGTCTGTTCGGATATTACCGTATTATTGTCGGTTTTATAATCATAGCCTGTTTGTTGTGGGGTAAATTCTAACCCTCCGGTTTTTCCGCCCAGCGATTGGGAGAAACAATCAATTGACAGCACACAGCTCACAAGAATGATCCGGTACGTCGGTTCGGTACGCGAACAGACGGTGGGTTAATTCATTTATCACTAATATGGATTTTTTAGAAGGCGAAGTTCTTTATTTTAACAAACCTCTTCACTGGACCTCTTTTAGTCTGGTAAACAAAGTCAGATGGCTGATTAGCCGGCATCTGAAGGTAAAAAAGATCAAGGTGGGCCATGCCGGCACACTCGATCCGCTTGCTTCGGGTGTTATGATTGTTTGTACTGGCAAAGCCACCAAACGAATCGACTCGTTCCAGTATCAGACCAAAGAGTATATTGCCACTCTTGAACTGGGTGCCACCACTCCGTCGTTCGACCTTGAAAAAGAGGTGGATGCCCGATACCCTATTGAACACATTACCCGTGAAATGGTCGATGAACGATTGAAACAGTTTGTCGGAACCATTCAACAAGTACCTCCCGTTTTTTCTGCCGTCAAAGTAGAAGGAAAGCGAGCATATAATTATGCCCGCGAAGGAGAAGCTGTCGAGCTGAAAGCCAAAACATTAGTTATCGACGAACTGGAAGTTCTCGAATTTGCCCCACCTCTGCTTAAAATTCGGGTGGTGTGCAGCAAGGGAACTTATATCAGAGCCTTAGCCCGTGATATCGGCCTCGCTCTCGGAAGCGGTGCCCATTTGACGGGGTTGATACGAACCCGTATCGGGGAATGTACCCTTGACCAGTGTATCTCCGTTGAGGAGTTTCAGGAACGACTCAATGGGCTATCTTCCGAACCCAAAAATTAAAACAAACATTCATTTTATCATAATATCATCGTCCTTTCTTTTTGATTACATATAATTAACCATTATAGTCTTGACTTTGCCTAGTTGCAGTTTGTATTTTTGCAAACAATTTACTAAAAAGCTATTTTCCTTTTCAAAAAGGTGGAAGCCCTGATGTATATTTTTGATGATAATCGAGAGATTTTTTTCCATCTAACCAACTCTTTATATGAAACTTTCGCAATTTAAGTACAAACTTCCCGATGAATTAATTGCCCTTTATCCAACCAAACACCGAGATGAGTCCCGTCTTTTAGTACTGCATCGCAAAACAGGAGAGATTGAGCATCGCACTTTTAACGATATTCTTGAATATTACAATGATCAGGATGTGTTCGTGTTTAACGACACGAGGGTATTTCCTGCCCGTTTGTATGGTACAAAAGATAATTCGGAAGCAAAAATCGAGGTATTTTTATTGCGAGAGCTGAACCACGACCTTCGTATGTGGGATGTGTTGGTTGATCCTGCCCGTAAAATTCGTGTGGGTAACAAACTCTACTTCGGAGAAAACAATTTACTTGTTGCCGAGGTAATCGACAACACAACGTCGCGCGGACGTACCGTTCGGTTTCTGTACGACGGAAGCTATGAAGAGTTCCGTAAAACATTGTACGAACTGGGAGAAACACCACTTCCCCGTTTTATCAAACGTGACGTGGAACCCGAAGACGAAACCCGTTATCAAACCATCTTCGCTAAAAACGAGGGCGCTGTTGTGGCTCCGACAGCCGGGCTGCACTTTAGCCGCGAGTTGCTGAAACGTCTGGAAATTTTGGGTGTCGATTTTTCATATATCACACTACATGCCGGATTGTGTAACTACCGCGAAATCGATGTGGAAGATCTGACCAAACACAAAGTGGATTCGGAACAGATGCTTGTAACGAACGATGCGGTAAACAGTATCAACCATGCGAAAGAAACCGGTCGTAAAATTTGTGCCGTAGGAACTACCGTAATGAGGGCGCTCGAAACGTGTGCCTGTACAAATGGTACGATAAAACCGTATGAAGGATGGACAAGTAAATTCATCTTTCCACCGTACGATTTCGGAGTGGCCGACAGTTTGATCGCCAATTTCCATTTGCCCTATTCTCCGCTGCTGATGCTTACCTGTGCATTCGGAGGGTATGATCTGGTGATGGATACCTATCAGAAAGCAGTTCAGGAAGGCTATCGCTTTGGTATTTACGGTGATGCTATGCTGATTATCTAATCCGCTTCAGATAAAAGAAAAAAAGAGCAAAGAATAAAGACCTCAATCTGCTCAAGTCTTTGTTCTTTGCTCTTTTCTATTTCTGCTAAAAACAATTTTTCTTTATGATCGATTATACTGCATGGTTGCCAACCACGAAAAAAGAGGTGGAAATGCGAGGCTGGGACGAGTTGGATGTGATACTCTTCTCGGGCGATGCCTACGTAGATCATCCGGCTTTTGGCGCTGCTGTAATTGGCAGGGTGCTGGAGGCCGAAGGGCTAAAGGTTGCCATCGTACCGCAACCGAACTGGCGTGATGACCTGCGCGATTTCAAAAAGCTGGGTAAACCCCGCCTGTTCTTCGGCATATCGGCCGGGTGCATGGACTCCATGGTGAATCATTACACGGCAAACAAGCGGCTTCGATCCAACGATGCATATACCCCCGGAGGTGTCGCCGGCTTCCGTCCCGACTACGCCACCATTACTTACTCTACAATTCTCAAACAGCTTTTCCCGGAAACACCGGTAGTGATCGGGGGAATCGAAGCCTCCATGCGGCGCTTTTCGCACTACGACTACTGGTCGGACAGCTACAAACGCAGTATTTTACTCGACAGCAAGGCCGACATGCTCGTCTATGGAATGGGAGAAAAATCGATACGGGAGATAGCGCAACGCCTCGAAAATAATGCCGATATTTCAACGATTCGCGATATTCCGCAAACGGCATTCGTCGTCAAAGGGAAAGAGGCTCTCAACGAACTTCCCGAGATGCCAACCATCGCTCTTTTGCCGCATGAGGCATGCCTGAAAGACAAACGCAATTCGGCAAAGAATTTTAAAATAATCGAGGAGGAGTCGAACAAAATTGTCGCCTTGCGGCTGACCCAAAAGGAGGGAAACCGGACGGTAGTGGTCAATCCGCCGTACGCCTCCTGGACCCAAAATGAGGTCGATTCTGCTTTTGAGCTGCCCTACACCCGGCTACCTCACCCGAAATACAAGGAGAAGCCCATCCCGGCCTTCGAGATGATCCGTTTCTCTGTCAACACTCACCGCGGATGTTTTGGTGGATGTGCGTTTTGTACCATCTCCATGCATCAGGGGAAACAGGTGATCTCACGTTCGGAAGAGTCTATTCTCAACGAGGTGAAGCTGATCGGCAAAATGCCCGATTTCAAAGGCTACCTGTCCGATTTGGGCGGGCCGTCCGCCAACATGTACGGACTGAAGGGGGTTGATGAAGAGCAGTGCCTGAAGTGCAAGCGGCCCTCCTGTATCTATCCTGCCGTTTGCCGCAACCTGAATGTCGACCATTCGCGCATGTTGAAACTGTACAAAAAGGTCGATTCGCTGCCTTTCATTAAAAAGAGTTTTATCGGAAGCGGAGTCCGTTACGATCTGTTGCTGCACCGGACAGGCAATGGCGACACAGACAAATCACTTGTCGCCTATACCCGCGAACTGATTGCCCATCACGTTTCGGGCCGGTTGAAAGTGGCACCTGAACACACTTCGGACGCGGTATTGAAGTTTATGCGTAAACCCTCTTTCAACCTGTTCAGGGAGTTTTACCGGCAGTTTGAAAAGATAAACCGTGAGGAGGGGTTGAATCAACAATTAATTCCCTATTTCATTTCGAGCCATCCCGGTTGCTCTACCGAAAGTATGGCGGAACTGGCCATCGAAACGAAATCGTTGAATTTCAAATTGGAGCAGGTACAGGATTTTACCCCGACGCCCATGACGTTGGCAACCGAAATTTACTATACCGGCATCAATCCGTACACCGAAGAGCCTGTATTTACTCCCAAATCGGCAAACGAGAAAAAAGCGCAACAACAGTTCTTTTTCTGGTACAAGCCTGAATTTCGGCAAACTATACTGAAAGAGCTGAGGGCGCTAAACCGACCCGATCTGATAGATAGATTATTGGGCAACCGAAATGCTGCCTTCGACAAACAGCCCGGTAGATCAGTCGAAAAACCACGCGCCAAACGAAAACGTTAATAAGGCCTATCTTGCCTAAAGTTTTTCATCAGCCATGAATGCATTTTGCTTAAAAAAGTATATCTTTGCACGAAATTTTGCTTTCAATTTACAACAAAGCCCATTTTCAATTCTTCATATTGTAAGGAAAGGCGAAATTAACAGGTATGACGGTAACAGGTAAATATACTTTTCAACTTAGTCCGCAGGAGTGCGATTTCAGAGAACAAGTATCTTTATCCGCACTGGGGGATCTGATTTTGCAGGCTGCCGGGAAATCGGCTGACGAAAATGGCTTTGGAATGCAAAAGTTGAATACGGAGAACCGTACTTGGGTGGTATCCCGGATGGCTATCGAAATGCACCGTTTCCCCAAATGGAGAGAGTGGATTAACATAGAAACCTGGGTGGAAACGGTCGGCAGAGCCGCTACGACCCGAAATTTTCGTATCACGGACAATAACGATACGGTGATCGGAGGCGCATCCACCCTCTGGGCAATGATCGATGTTTCAACCCGCAGGGCAGTTGATCTTCAACTGGTTGATGGTCTGAACGAGGTGGCTTCGGGAATCCCATCCATTGTGGAAAAGCCTAAACATTTGCCATCGGTGGAAGAGGAGATGGTGAAACGGCATGAAGTTGCGTACAGTGATATCGATTTCAACCGGCACGCCAACAGCATGAAGTACGTGGAATGGATGCTTGACTGTTTTTCACTCGACTGGCATCAGCAACATGCTATTAAGCGATGCGAACTGAACTTTATTCATGAAGTTTTTTACGGGGATAAAATAGCTGTTTTTTGTAAGCAGCAGGAAGAGCTCTCGTCTTTTGAGATAAAAAAAACCGATGGCGATGGGATATGCCGGATGAAACTGGTGTGGCAATAGCTGTCTTGTTGATATAAGAACCATAATTTCAATTAAATACAAATAAAATGGCAGTAATGAATTTTGGCGGGGTTGACGAAAACGTTATGACCCGCGATGAATTTCCTTTGAAAAAGGCGAAAGAGGTATTGAAAGACGAAGTAATCGCCATCATCGGTTATGGAGTACAAGGCCCCGGACAAGGACTGAACTTGCGCGACAATGGTTTTAATGTCATTGTTGGCCAACGTAAAGAATCAAAGACATGGGATAAAGCCATTGCCGATGGTTGGGTGCCGGGCAAAACACTTTTCGAAATAGAAGAAGCTTGCAAACGTGCAACTATAATTCAATATTTATTATCGGATGCAGCTCAGATCTCTGTTTGGCCGCGCATTAAACCGTATCTTACTGCCGGTAAAGCCCTCTATTTTTCGCATGGTTTCGGCATCACCTACAAAGAACGCACAGGAATTATTCCTCCGGCTGATGTAGACGTTATTTTGGTTGCACCGAAAGGCTCGGGGACCTCTCTTCGTCGCATGTTCCTTCAGGGACGCGGGTTGAACTCTTCTTACGCTGTTTTCCAGGATGCTACCGGCAAAGCAAAAGACCGTGTCATCGCACTGGGTATCGGTGTCGGTTCGGGTTACCTGTTTGAAACAACATTCAAACGTGAAGTATATTCCGACCTTACCGGTGAACGCGGAACTTTGATGGGAGCTATTCAGGGTCTTCTGTTGGCTCAATACGAAACACTTCGCGAAAACGGACACACTCCTTCCGAAGCTTTCAACGAAACAGTAGAAGAACTTACACAATCGTTGATGCCTCTCTTTGCCGAAAACGGTATGGACTGGATGTATGCCAACTGTTCTACCACCGCTCAACGTGGTGCTTTGGACTGGATGGGCCCCTTCCACGATGCAACAAAACCTGTATTCCAGAAATTATACTCCGAAGTTGCATGTGGTAACGAAGCACAGCGCTCTATCGATACCAACTCGAAGGTTGACTACCGCGAAAAACTCAACGAAGAGCTGAAAGCGCTTCGCGAAAGCGAAATGTGGCGTGCCGGTGCAGTCGTTCGCAAGCTCCGTCCGGAAAATAATTAATAGCATATTATCGGATAATTCAAACCGACTCTGATCGTTACGACAGGGCCGGTTTGTTTTTTTACGTAGCATTACGGGATTTTATATTTTTTGTATCTTTGCTTCCGTTTTCTAACTAAGATCGCTTATGTCAATCATTATAAAAGAGGTAACCAGCAAAAGAGAGCTGAAAAAATTCGTGATGTTTGGAATCAAGATGTATTCGGATCATCCGTATGCAGCTCCTCCCTTGCTGATGGACGACATGACGGTACTATCGAAAGAGAAGAACCCGTCGTTTGACGTATGTGATGTGGCCTGTTTCATGGCTTTCCGTGACGGACAGATGGTCGGTCGCGTGGCGGCCATCATCAATCATAGTGCCAACGAAAAATGGCAGTATAGACATGCCCGCTTCGGTTGGCTCGACATGATCGACGACATTGAAGTAACAAGAGCCCTGCTCGCGACTGCCGAAAAATGGGCATTGGATCGGGGTATGGATGTTATTCAGGGGCCTGCCGGGTTTACCGATTTTGACCGGGAAGGAATGCTTGTTTGGGGGTTCGACAAGATGGGAACGATGGCCACCAACTACAATTTCCCTTACTACCCGGAACACATGGAAGCCCTTGGATTTGCCAAAGACGTGGATTGGAAAGAGTATAACGTAACCATACCTTCGGTCTTTCCCGAAAAATATTTTCGAATAGGCGAGATTGTAAAAACAAAGCATAAATTAACTGTAGCTCACTTTACGTCGACCAAAGAGCTGGCAAGCAAATACGGGGTCAAAATGTTTGACCTGCTAAACACTTGTTATAATGATTTGTACGGCTTTTCCACCCTCTCGAAAGCCCAAATGAATTTCTATATCAAATTTTACCTCACCTTTGCCCGGCTCGATCTTATCAGTGTTATTATCAATGAATTGGACGAAGTAGTCGCGGTAGGAATATCGATGCCGAGCATGACCAAAGCGCTTCAGAAGATTAAAGGTAAAATATTCCCGTTCGGATGGATCCACCTGCTGAAAGCCCTGAAGGGAAAATCAGACGTCATCGACCTCTATTTGATGGCTGTCCGTCCCGATTATCAGGTAAAAGGAGCCAGCGCTCTTCTTTTCACCGAACTGATGCCCCAGTATGCAAAGATGGGTTTCAAATATGCCGAAACGAATCCGGAATTGGAAGATAACCATAAAGTATCCACACTTTGGGATAATTTTGAAACCGTTCATGTCAAAACACGTCGTGCATATTCTAAGAAACTAAAATAGAAGATTTTCCTTTGCCGGTCCCCTCTTATAAAAAAACGGAAAGGACGTTAGCGCCGATTGCTATTTTCGATAAATAATTGTAAGTTTGTAGCCTCTTTTTGTTTCAAAAGATAAGTTCAAAACCCCTTTTTGTGATTATCTTTTCTTGTTTTGTTAATTCTTAAACTACAAACATATATCGGCAATGATTTGGAATGAACATGCAGAATGCATGGATCGTGAGCAACTGATCCGGCTGCAAAACGAACGCTTACGCAACATGGTAAGCCGCCTCTACTACAACGTCCCCTTCTATCGTAAAAAATTTCAGGAAGCAGGTATCAACCCCGGCGACATCACCGGCATAGATCAACTGAAAGACCTTCCGACAACCAAAAAGCAAGACCTTCGCGATAACTATCCCTTCGGATTGTTTGCCGTACCCCAAAGTGAAATTGTACGGCTCCATGCCTCCAGCGGAACCACCGGGAAGCCCACCGTGGGCGGATATACCCGTGCCGATTTGCGCACCTGGTCGGAAGTGGTGGCTCGTAGCCTTTATGCTGCCGGTGTCGATAAAAACGATATCGTTCATGTTTCGTACGGCTACGGACTCTTCACCGGAGGTCTTGGTATCCATCAGGGTGCCCAGAAAATCGGAGCCACCGTTATCCCCGCTTCGGGCGGAAATACCAAAAAGCAGATCCAAATCATGCACGACTTCGGTTCTACCGTTTTAGCCTGTACCCCTTCGTACGCGCTCTATCTGGCCGATACCATGAAAGAAATGGGCATGGATCCTTCCGAATTGAAACTGCGTCGGGGCATCTTTGGCGCCGAGCCCTGGACCGAAGAGATGCGAAAAGAGATCGAAGCCAAACTTCATCTTAAAGCTATGGACATTTACGGACTGACGGAAGTGATGGGCCCGGGTGTTGCCATGGAGTGCGAACACCAGCAGGGTTTGCACATCTTTGAAGATCATTTTATACCTGAAATAGTAGATCCGGTAACACTGCAACCGGTTCCCTACGGGCAAGTGGGAGAATTGGTTTTCAGTGCCGTTACCAAAGAAGGGATGCCCCTGCTTCGTTACCGTACCCGCGACCTGACCACCATGACGATTGAAAAATGTGCCTGTGGCCGTACATTGGCACGTCTGACCAAATTCCTCGGACGTTCGGATGATATGTTGATTATTCGCGGAGTGAACGTCTTCCCATCTCAAATAGAAGCGGTATTGCTCGAAATGAGCGAGACGGAGCCTCATTACCAGCTGATTGTCGACAGAGTAAATAATTTGGATATTCTCGAAATCTGGGTGGAGGTCAACGAAGCTTTCTTCTCCGACGAAATTCGCCAGATGGAGGGTCTTGCTAAGAAAATCAAAGCCAACATTGAGAGTGTTCTCGGAATCAGCGCCAAAATAAAGCTGGTAGAACCCAAAACCATCGAACGTTCGGAAGGAAAAGCAAAACGTGTGATCGACAAGCGTAAACTCGTCGATTGATTTGTATCTTTGCCTTACAATACCAACAAAACAAACATTAGCATGTTACTGAAACAACTTTCTGTTTTTCTGGAAAACAGGCCCGGCCGTATTACTCAGGTCACCAAAGTTTTGGACGAGATCGGAGTAAACATTTCCGCATTCAGCATTGCCGACACCTCCGATTTCGGCATTTTGCGAATGATTGTCGACAAAATTGACGTTGCGTTGGAGGCACTCAAAGCCCATGGCTTCTCGGTGCGTACCACGCAGGTAGTGGCTTTGGTTGTTCCTCACCAACCGGGAGGGATGCATCAGGCGCTCGAATATGTGGATAAAGCCGGCATCGAAATAGAATACATGTACGCCTTTGCCTATAATTCCAAAGCTGCCGTTGTGATTAAAGCCGATGATACTGAAAAACTGGTGAAAATACTCTCCGAATCGGGTTATCAGGTTTTGCACGAAGGTGAATTGATGCAGGAATAGGCAGTTAGTAGGCGTAACGCCCGATCTGTTCTCTTTGCAATGGGGGAGGTGGGCGTTGTTTTGTAGATCGAAAAAAGAATTGTATCTTTGCAGCGCTTTGTAAAAAGCATAAGTGTGATGGGAAATTTAGCAATTAAAAGCTTGTATCTCAACTGCTTTAATTTTGAGTAACACAAAACAATTAACAATGAAAACATTTCAATTGAGCGGAGTTGTCCGCACCGATGTGGGCAAGAAAGCCACCAACGCAGTAAGAAACGCCGGTAACATTCCTTGTGTATTGTACGGTGGAGAACAAAACATCAGCTTTCAGGTAGTAGCCGGCGATGTTCGCAAACTGATCTACACGCCCGACATCTTTGCCGTTGACCTGACTATTGACGGTAAACAGACAAAAGCAATTCTCAAAGACCTGCAGGTTCATCCTGTAAGCGACAAAGTGTTGCATATCGACTTCCTTGAAGTATTTGATAATAAACCCGTTCAGATCAATGTTCCTGTTCGTCTCGAAGGTTTGGCCGAAGGTGTAAAAGCCGGTGGTAAACTGCAACAGAATATCCGCACTATCAAAGTAAAAGCTTTGATCAACAATGTACCGGAACAGTTGAAAGTAAATGTTGAAAACCTGGGTACGGGTAAAACCATTCAGGTTGGCGAACTTTCATTCCCGAACCTCGAACTTCTGACTACAAAATCAGCTATCGTTGCTACCGTTAAAGCAACCCGTGCTGTTAAAGGTAAGTAATCGGACTGTTTGGATAATCACTTTTTTTGAACATGAAGTACCTCATTGCAGGACTTGGAAATATTGGGGCGGAGTATCGAAATACCCGCCACAACATAGGATTCAACGTATTGGACGCCTTAGCAGGGGCGTCCAATGTTGTTTTTGAAGAGATGCGTTACGGTGCCGTGGGGGAGCTGTCTCTCAAAGGGCAAAAGCTGATACTGCTGAAACCATCCACTTACATGAACTTGAGTGGCAATGCCGTCCGTTACTGGATGACCAAAGAGAACATACCCCTCGAGAATGTACTGGTGGTAGTCGACGATCTGGCACTCCCCTTTGGCGTTCTTCGCCTGAAACAGAAGGGAAGCGATGCCGGCCACAACGGGTTGAAAAACATTCAGGAGATGGTGGGTACCAATGCCTATTCGCGTTTGCGTTTCGGCATCGGCAACGACTTTCCCAAAGGCAGGCAAATCGACTTTGTGCTGGGTCAATGGTCGGATGAAGATATGGTTGCTTTACAACCTCGCATTGAAATAGCCTGCGACATTATTAAAAGTTTTTGTCTGGCAGGCGTTCAGAATACAATGAATCAATACAACAACAAATAGCAGATGAGTCGGGTGCAAATGGAAGATACAGACTATATGCGCCGCTGTTTTCAGCTTGCCACAAACGGACTGGGAACCGTAGCTCCCAACCCGATGGTAGGGGCTGTAATCGTATGTGACGGCGAAATTATCGGCGAAGGGTATCACCGCAAATACGGAGAGGCTCACGCCGAAGTAAATGCCATAGCAAGTGTTGCCGACGAAACTAAGCTATGCCGTTCGACTATGTATGTCAACCTCGAACCTTGCTCTCACTATGGCAAAACGCCTCCCTGCTGTGACCTTATCATCAGCAAAAATATTCCGCACGTAGTCATTGGCAACGTCGATCCGAATCCGAAAGTGGCTGGAAGGGGCATCCAAAAAATGCGAAAGGCCGGAATTGAGGTTATTACCGGTGTGTTGGAAGAGGAGGGCACCTGGCTGAACCGTCGGTTTTTTACCTTTCAGACACAACATCGTCCGTATGTGCTATTGAAATGGGCGCAAAGTGCCGACAGATTTCTGGATCGTCCCCGTGAAAATAATGATGATATACCCCCGGTTCAGATTTCGAGCGAATTTACCAAATTGCTCGTTCACAAGGTACGTACCGAAGAGTCGGCCATCATGGTGGGTACCAACACCGCCATAAAAGACAATCCGAAGCTAACGGCTCGCCGCTGGGTGGGAAATAATCCGGTGCGTGTGGTCGTCGACCGCCAGCTACGGATTCCGGCACACTACCACCTGCTCGACCGTAGCATCCCTACTCTCGTATATACCGAACAAAATTCGTCGCACAAGAGCAATCTGTACTACATTCATATTAACTTTGCCGAAAACCCGATCGGGCAGATTATGGACGATCTGTACAAAAGGAATATTCTTTCGATTATTGTCGAAGGAGGGCAGTTGTTGCTGGACGCGTTTATCAAAGCCGGAGTTTGGGACGAAGCGCGTATCGAAACGGCTCCTCTCTGGCTGGGTGACGGTGTCAAAGCACCTCAACTCGACGGCAGCGTATTAACGACAGAGAAATATGACGAAATTCAGATTCTGACTATCATTCCCAATAATAAACAAAATCGGTAATGAACGAAAATCCCTCTTTTCACTTCCCTTCGGTTGATGGCGAATCGGCGACAGAGCTGCTAAAAGCCATGATAGAGATTCCCTCCTTTAGCCGGGAAGAGAATGCTGTAGCCGATTATCTCGAACGTTGGATAGAAAGTTGCGGATATGCCGTGAACCGAACCGGGAATAATGTGTGGATGCTTTCGCCGGGATATATTCCCGACAAACCCACCATTCTGCTCAACTCCCACATCGACACCGTGAAACCCAATGCCGGATGGCAACGTGACCCGTTTAAGGCAACGATTGAGGAGGAACAACTTTACGGTCTGGGAAGCAATGATGCGGGAGCCAGTGTGGTGAGTCTGCTACATGCCTATTTTGCCCTGACAAGCAAAGAGCAGCCCTACAATTTGATTTTTGCGGCTACTGCCGAAGAGGAGGTCTCTGGTATGAATGGCATCGTCTCCCTGCTCCCATTGCTGCCTCCGGTCGATTTTGCCGTAGTGGGGGAACCTACCGGGATGGATGTTGCCGTGGCCGAAAAGGGGCTGATGGTGCTCGACTGTGTAGCTTACGGACAATCCGGCCACGCCGCGCACGATACCGGCATCAATGCCATCTATCAGGCCATGCGCGACATAGAATGGTTTCGTACCCATCAATTTGAAAAGATATCGGACTGGCTTGGCAGCGTAAAGATGTCGGTTACGATGATCAATGCAGGCACCCAGCACAATGTCATTCCCGACCGCTGCTCTTTTGTAGTAGACATTCGCAGCAACGATTGCTATTCCAACCTTGAATTGCTTGATGAAGTTAAGGCTTCGGTTGCCTGTGAGGTCACCCCACGCTCCACGCGACTGAGTTCGTCACATATTCCGTTGACCCATCCGGCTGTTGAAAAGGCCATTCAAATGGGGAGGAAGAGCTTCGGGTCGCCCACTTTGTCGGATATGGCGGTAATCCCCTTCCCGGCCATCAAAATGGGCCCGGGAAACACCACCCGCTCACACAAAGCCGACGAGTATATTCAAAAGCAGGAGATCGTCGAAGCCATATCGCTCTATATCGAGCTGCTTTCCGGGCTACAACTCTGATCGCGATAGTTATTTTGTTCAGCTAAATCAGGCAAGTTGCGTCCGTCGACAACTTCAACGACTACAAGGAAGAATTGTCGGAGACCTTCGCGCAGTGCCTCTATGAGATTTTCGATCCTGCCTTTCTCTTCACCCAAACCCAAAACAGCGACGTGTGCAAATATTGTCCATTCACAGCGATTTGCAAGCAATAAGCCGTATTAGCAACGCTGCTTTCCCTCTTATTTTTTCGTCCAGTTTGTAATGTATAGTTTATTGCACAAAGAGAGTACTCTTGTCTCTTTGTAAATATACGTTAGTATAATTTGCTATACATAAATAAGAATAAGTGTAATATAGAATTTCACTTATTCTTATTTATATGTTTTGTTGATTAAGTTAAATGTGGTGTATTTGCAAATGTTTTCTACAATTTTGTTATAATATCACATTGATCAGGAATAATATTGGCAACACTCCATTTTTTATATAAAATAAATACATGTCAATGGCTCAACTAACCAAAATCTATATAGGGCGTTTTTACTTCAATGCATTCGAATTGTTAATGATTCGGATTAAGTATACTTCATCATTAATCTGAAAAAAGTTCTATGTCCGATTTAGTTGCAGCAATTTTTACGCCTGTCGACGAGCAGGAAGTAATGACCCTCATTGCTCAAACCAGAGAAAGGTTATTTTCATACTAAAATATCGGTAGAAGAAAGCAAGAGTCTAACCCAAAACGGACGACAGACGAATCCTTTTGCTGAAAATCAGACATGGTTGACAATGATTGCAGACTTGCCTTTCTTCATACTCAGAAGCAAGGGACTCATTTTTTAACAACAAAAACAGGTCTCAAATATCCTGATGCCATATATAAACTAAAGGCCGCTTTTACCCGGACAACAATGACTTTTAATAAATAAATTTGACTAACAATGAAAAAATTATTGATTTTACTTTTATCTGTATGTACAACAAGTACACTAATGTCTCAGAGTTCAGAAACCATAAATTCAAGTAAATGGGACAGCGGTATCGAAGCGGGAGTCTCTCACTGGATTAAAATCAATTCAAAAGATATCCTCTCCCTTCCGATAAACTATTTCGTTGAAAACAGGCTGAATAAGCATTGGTCGGTAAAAGCAACCGGAGGACTTTTCTCTATTGACAATAGCTCAATGCTGGCGATAGATGCCGGTATCGAACCCCGCTACTATTTTACTTCACCGAATAAATCAAAATTAAACTGGTTCGTCGGGATTCCGGTCAATGGATATTTTTCATTAGCTGACGGTGAATTTGACTGCAAATACTTTGTAACAGTATCTCCTGTTATTGGGGCAAGGTCAGCAATTGGTACCCGGGTTTTTATTGAAGGGGCTTTAGGGGCAACTTTCATTGAATCATTGGATAGAAACACTCTCGGGGATTCATGGTTTTCCAACATCTCAATTAAACTGGGATACACTTTATAGTGTACTCACATATAATTTCGGACATAGGTCCATTTTGTTAAGCTAAATTAGGTAAGCTGTCTGTTCGAAATAACAGATGTTTAGAAAATATGGGCAAGTACATGTCATATATTTGTAAGATATAAATTAACACATACAAAACATATCGGTATGAAAAGAATTGCAAGTATTATGATGGCTATGGCCTTCCTGTTTTCTGTATCGGCAATGGCCGAAACTCCTGCTCCAGCTAAAAAAGAGGTAAAGAAAGAGTGCTCCAAAACATGCAAAAAGGATGATAAATCCTGCTGTAAAAAAGGCGACAGCGACAAAAGCTGTTGCAAAAAAGGAGATAAAGCTCCTGCAAAAAAATAATGATGTAATGAAGAGTTGAGGTTGTTGAATCTCAACTCTTTTTTTCTTCCGGTTAAGCCATCTCCAGGTTGAAGTAGGGCATTGCCCCTTCCGGTAACTGATACGGATCGATGGGCTTCACCATGGCAAAGAGATCGCCTTCCGTTGCAGGTAAAAAATAGGTTATCGAAGTAACGTTGAAGTGCCGGCATAAAAATGGCGAGAGCCACGGTAACATTTTCTCCTCTACGCTGGTCTCCTGAATGATCAGTTCCCCTTTTTTCTTTTCATAGAGCAGGTAATCTTTGCGACCGTTGTTCCATTGCAGGCCAAAACAACCCCCCTTCTGTTGTTGCAACAGGGCAATGGTGAAGGCGATGTGCTTTTGGCTCCAACGCACCTGATACTCTCCCTTAAACTGTCTGTTACGAATGTATACAACCTGCTTCAACGAAAGTTCACAGGGTTTCAATGCCACTATCTCCTCGTCGTAAGCAAGCGGGGTCATTTTTTCCTTTACAAAGCAGGAGAAATGGCGGAACCCAAGACTACTGTAGTATGTTGCCAGGTGTTCGCTTGCCGGAACCAACAACAGCCCCCAGGCATCCTGCTGCCTGGCAAAAGCATGGCTTATCTGCAGCAACTGATCCATAATGCCAAGCCGGCGGTATTCGGGTAGTGTGCCGCAAGCATAAACGTAGTAAATCAGTCTGAGAGATTCTTCGGCCTTTATCTTTGCAGGGCACAAAAAAAGCATGGAGACAATCCGCTTGTCGCGGAGTGCCACCATGCAGGTAGTAGTTGGAAAATATTCGGAAAAGAAAAGATTCAGAAAAGCATTCGTGTCACCGAAACAGACCCTGAAAAGTTGCTTCAATTGCGGAATATCCTCTTCTGTGGCTTCTCTGATCATATTTTTAGTGTGTGGCTAACTTAAAGAATCGGTTCCAACGGATTTTTCCCAGGAAGGTTTTATCCTTGTCGAGCGAGAGCCATACAAACAACGGCTGGCCTACGACATGGTCTTCGGGAACAAAACCCCAGTAACGGGAGTCTTCGGAGTTGTGACGGTTATCGCCCATCATCCAGTAGTAATCCATCTTAAAGGTATAGGTTTTAGCTACCTTCCCGTTGATATAGGCCACTCCGTTAATCACCTGTAGCTTGTTGTGTTCGTAGGCTTCGATAATACGACTGTAAGTCAACAAATTGTCGGCTGTCAACTGGATAGTTGCCCCCTTCTTCGGTATCCAGAGCGGCCCGTAGTTGTCGCGTGTCCAGCCCCACGTGTTGCCGAGAGGGAAAACGTCGCCACCCACAATCGAAGGCTCGGTTAAAATTGACAAAACGTTGCGGTATTTTTTCAGCAGCAGATATTTATCGTGTGTCAGCGGCAGGCGGTAAACCGGATTTACCTTGCCCACCGTGTTATACCGGTATCCTAACTGATGCAATGCGTCGTCTCCGTAAGCCTGATTCAGAAGCATCCGGTCGTCTTTGCTAATGCCCAACTCTTCAAACTGATCGTCGGAGAGGGAATTTCCATCGGTCTGTATCCAGTAGTTGTACTGTACACCCGGATGGTCGTATACAATTTTACCATCGATATAGACCTGATTGTTGACAATTTTCAGCGTTTCGCCGGGAAGACCGACACAGCGTTTCACATAGTTTTCGCGTTTATCGACAGGGCGATACATCATTTTGCCGTAAAATGATTCCTTGGCTTTCACAATATCGCGACCGAAACGATAGCACCTGTCGGGTGCCGGTTTCGTACCGGGAGCCTGTTGTTTCAGAAATGCAAGCCCTTCCTGATAGCAATTGGTATAATAGTCAGGATTTTGCTGTAAAATGGTAATGGTATCACCGGCTGGGAAGTTGAAAACAACGATGTCGCCCCGTTTTACATGCCCCGTACCGAGCAATCGTTTGTAATCCAGTTGCGGATGTTCCAGATACGATTTGCAGTTTAAGATCGGCAAGGTGTTTTGTACCAATGGAAACGAAAACGGTGTGTTGGGAACACGTGGGCCGTAAGCTACTTTCGACACAAACAGAAAATCGCCCACCATCAACGATTTTTCGAGCGAAGAACTTGGGATCTGGTAGTTCTGAAAAAAGAAGAGGTTGATGATATAAACGGCCACCAGGGCAAACACGATGGCATCTACCCAGCTCATCACGGCTCTGACCGTCGGATTCTTACTCTCTCGCCACCATGTCCATGGAATTTTCCTGGTAATGTAAACGTCGAAAATGAAAGGAAGCAGTAGTAAAATCGGCCACCAACCGATCCAGATAGTGAACAAAATGCAGATAAGAGCTGCAACACCGAATTTAATCCATTGTTTAAGTGGTTGTTCCATGCCAAAGGTATTATTTTTGTTTTTGATTGTTCAACGACTGTAAATCGGAACAAGTTGCAAAAGTACAAAAGAAAGAGGATGTTACAAGCAATTTTCACCAAACGCTCTCTTAACATTTCTCAAAAAGAACGGATTCCGCTCTACTCCCGCAAATGAGAATCGATGAAAATGGTTACCGGCCCGTTGTTGAGCAGTTCTACCTGCATGTCGGCGCCAAAGATGCCGGTTTGTACCGGTTTTCCCAAAAGCGAACTTACATTCCCGCAAAATTGCTCGTACATCGGAATGGCAAAATCGTGTTTCGAGGCCCGGATATAGGAGGGGCGATTGCCTTTTTTGGTAGAGGCCATCAGGGTGAACTGGCTTACGATCAGAATATTTCCATTTACATCCGCTACCGAGCGATTCATCACACCGTTTTCGTCGTCGAAAATACGCAGGTTGACTAACTTTCCGGCCAGCCACTGACTGTCGTCTTCCGTGTCGCTATCTTCGATGCCCACCAAAACCAACAATCCTTCTTCAATCTCTCCTGTAATTTTTCCTTCAACGGTGACCGATGCGCGTTTCACTCTCTGAATAACAAGTCTCATTTTTTTTTATTGTGATAATTTATTTTCGGGTTAACCCTCTTGGGCTACCATGTGTTTGAGGGCAACGGCATTGACAACCGTAATTTTTTTCTTTTCGACATGGATAATGCCATCACTCACCATCTCGCCGATGGCACGGGCCAGAGCCGGGCGCGTCACTCCGAACCGATCGGCCAGCGCTTGCTGGCTCTCCTCCATCAGAAATTCAATGCCGGGAACCGAGGCCAGTTTCTCAACAAAATAGGAGGCCAGTTTCTTTTTCATCGTCCCGAATTGCAGGAAGCGTATCTTTTGGGTGAGGAATTGGGTTTGGTCGGAAATCATCCGCAAAAAATTGTTCAACACGATGATGTGTTGTTGCAGCAATTTACTGAAACTCTCCCTCCCGATCACCAACAGCGTGAGATCGGTAGTGGCCGTAATATCGACCGGAAACTCGTTGCGGGCGGCATAGATAAAGGCCGGAGCCAGAATATCGGGCGCTGTGAGGGTGGCAATCGTTACCAACTTACCGGCTGGATCGGTCATATCGCTGCGGACGGTTCCCTCCAGAATCATCATCAGCGAACGGCACGGATCACCCTGCAAAGCTACCAAATTGCCTTTGGCATAATGCAGCTCTTTGTAATGGCCGTCCAGAATCTCTGTCAGATCTTCTTTGCTTAAGCCTTTAAACAGTGGACTCTCTTGAACGATTGCGGCTATATCCTTCATAATTTCCGGGTTGGATGAGCGACAAAAATACGCTTTTTTATGCTCATCTTTTAATTTAGCAGGATTAAATTGTTCTTTGCCTGCGGCAGGCCTTACTTTTTGGTGCAAAAAGTAAGCAAAAACATTGACGAAAAGAACTCGTTCGCTCGGCCATGAAACATTGCGCACTCACAAACTGCTGTAGCTGGCCTACTCACTCAAACAGCTTTTCGTCAGGATGGTATTTTTGTTTATCCCTTCGGGTTGGTTTCAGCAACTATCATAAAACAATTCGGAAGATAAAAAAGGCAAGGTTACAGGGTCATAAGCCCCTCTTCAAATGCTTCAATGTATTTTTACTATAGGAAAATTCGGAGTTGTAACATAGGTTACAATTTTTGTTTTCAGCCCCAACATACCTTTGTCGTACAAAATGAACAACAGCATTCAATAGTCAAATTATAAATCATTCAATTATGTCAATGTTTTGTTATCAATGTCAGGAGGCCGCAGGTGGCAAGGGATGTACGCTGAAAGGTGTATGTGGAAAAGACGATCAACTCGCCGGTTTGATGGACGTGCTGATTTATGTCACCAAAGGAATCGCCGTTATCAACAGCGAAATGAAAAACTGTTCGGCCGATACAAGCAAAGCCGATCATTTTATCCTCGACGCGTTGTTCTCGACAATCACCAACGCTAACTTCGACAAAGAGGCGATTAAAGAACGCATCACCAAAGGGCTGAAACTGAGAGACGAACTGCTGAAAGAGACCGAGAGCTGTCCGGTCGATTTCGACGAATATCCGCAGGTAAGCGTTCGGCTTACTCCCGGTCAATACGAATCTTTTGCCCCTTCGGTAGGAGTTCTCAAAGTGGAGAACGAAGATATCCGTTCGTTGAAAGAGTTGGTGATGTATGGGTTAAAAGGACTTGCGGCTTACGCTCATCATGCGCTGAACCTTGGTAGCGAAGACGAATCGATCTATACTTTTATGTCGAACGCGTTGGCTCAGATTTCAAGAACCGACAACAGTGTCGACGCGTTGGTTTCGCTTACCCTGCAGACCGGTGAATATGGCGTAAAAGGAATGGCACTGCTCGATGCGGCCAACACCTCGCATTACGGCAACCCCGAAATTACCAAGGTAAACATCGGAGTAGGTACCAACCCGGGAATCCTCATCAGCGGGCATGACCTGAAAGATATCGAAGAGTTGCTGGCTCAGACCGACGGCACCGGCGTGGATGTGTACACCCACAGCGAGATGCTTCCGGCTCACTATTACCCTGCTTTCAAGAGATACAAACATTTTGTGGGCAACTATGGTAATGCCTGGTGGAAACAGAAAGACGAGTTCGAAACTTTCAACGGTCCGGTGCTCTTTACCACCAACTGTATTGTTCCTCCTTCGTCGAAATCGACTTACAGCGATCGCATCTACACCACCGGTTCGGCCGGACTGCCGGGGGCAACGCATATTGCCGATCGCAAAGAGGGTGGACAAAAAGATTTTTCGGTCATCATCGAACATGCCAAAAAGTGCGCTCCTCCTCAGGAGATCGAAAAGGGTGAAATTGTGGGTGGATTTGCACACAACCAGGTGATTGCGTTGGCCGATAAAGTGGTGGATGCCGTAAAGACAGGTGCTATCAAAAAATTTGTGGTGATGGCCGGTTGCGACGGACGTATGTCGGCTCGCGGATATTACAGCGACTTCGCGCAGCAACTGCCGAATGACACCGTGATTCTGACTGCCGGTTGTGCCAAATACCGCTACAACAAACTGCAACTGGGCGATATCGGTGGCATTCCCCGCGTACTCGATGCCGGACAGTGTAACGACAGTTACTCGCTGGTTGTTATCGCTCTGAAGCTGAAAGAGGTGTTCGGACTGAAAGATATCAACGAATTGCCGATTGTTTACAATATTGCCTGGTACGAACAGAAAGCGGTGATCGTGCTGCTGGCTCTGCTCTATCTCGGAGTGAAAAACATCGGCCTCGGCCCCACCTTACCGGCATTTCTCTCTCCCAATGTTGCCAACGTTTTGGTAAGTAATTTCGGGGTCAGAGGTATCTCTACCGTCGAAAACGATATGCAGAACTGGATTAACAACTAGCCAAATCCTTTTCCTGGGGTGCGGCGCAGGTCGCGCCCCGTTTTATTTTATTTGTGAGGAGGTTTTGAAACATGCGGTCAATTCATCGATCGATTCCGCATCGTCGGCCATCACGTAGATTACGTCGCCGGCATGGAGGCGGGTGGCACCATCGGAGATAAAGAATTTGTTTCTTCGTTCCACTAAGGCAACAATAATGGTCGGAGGGAGCTTCAGTTCCACAATGGAGTGACCGATGCAGTTGAAATGAGGCGCGATAGGAATTGCCTTGTAAACCGATTTGGTCTCCCATGCCTGTTCCAGTTCGATTACAGAGCGTTTTTTGCTGCTTACTGGCACGGTCAATTTCAGCCATCGGGCTACTAATGGCAACGTAGTGCCCTGAATGAGTACCGACGTGGTGGAGATAAAGAAGACCAGATGAAAGATGCCGTTCGATTTGTCTATTGCCGCAATCATCGGATAGGTGGCCAACACGATCGGTACAGCACCACGCAAACCCACCCACGAAACAAACAGCTTTTCTCGTATGTTGATCTTGAAGAAATGGAGCGTGACAAAAACGCTCAACGGACGGGCGATAAAGATCAGAAAGGCGGAAACCAGTAGTCCGATTCCAATCAGCGGTTTGATCTGACTGGGAACCACCAGCAAACCCAGCGTAATAAACATGATGATCTGCATCAGCCACGCCTGCCCGTCGAAATGTTTGATCAGACTCTTTTTGTGAATAAAATCGGTATTGCCCAGCACGTAGGCCGACAGATAGACTGCCAGAAAAGCGTTGCCTCCGATAAAGTCGGTAAACGAGAAGATGAGCAGCACCATTGTCAGCAGCAGCACCGAATAGAGACCCTCAAATTCGAGCTTTACCCAGTTAAGGATACGCTGCATTCCCAATCCGGCTCCGTAGCCAACCACTCCCCCGAGAATCATTTGTTTGAAAAAGATGACAATCAGGGATATCCAGTTGGCATCCTGGGCTGTCAGCAGGTAGGTAAACGAGATGGTAAGAATATAGGCCATCGGGTCGTTGCTGCCGCTCTCCAACTCCAGTAACGGCTTCAGGTTGCCTTTCAATCCGATGCTGCGCGAACGAAGTATAGAGAATACCGCTGCCGCATCGGTCGACGAAACGATGGCGCCGATCAGCAATCCCTCTCCCAGCGACCAACCGGTGACCCACGAGACAAACCATCCGACGACCACCGCCGTAAGGATAACTCCCAGCGTGGAGAGCGTGAGCCCTTGCCACACAATCGGTTTGATATCGGCTTTGCGGGTTTCGAGACCGCCCGAAAAAAGGATAAAACTAAGGGCGATGGCTCCGACGAATTTGGTGATTTTCGGATCGTTGAATACAATTCCTCCCGGACCATCCTGTCCGGCAAGCATTCCTACAAGGAGAAACAGTAAAAGCGTAGGAATGCCAAATCGGGTTGTCTTACTTACCAGCAGGCTGACAAATAGCAGGATCGACCCGATTAACACGATGTTATCGAGCGTGATACTCGAGAAGAGCGGGGCTGTCGCATTCAATAACACCATGCGTGTGGATTAATCTTCGTTCGATAAATCGGTTAGCGGCTGATAGGCGGGATGGCGATCGATATAGACTTTGACGAACGGGCAGGTTGGAATCACCTTCAGTTCGTTTGTTGCCGCGTAATCGAGTGCAAAACGAGCCAATTGCGCCCCAATGCCGCGTCCTTCCAGTTCCTTCGGAACCAGCGTGTGATTCATATCCAGAAATCCATCACCGCGCAGGTAGTCGAGATGAGCCAGATGACCTTCTACCGAAAGTTCGAAACGGCTCTTTGATTCATTGTGAATAATTTCGTAATCCATAGTTGTGCCTCATTAACATTTTATGCAAATATAGGAACAAAACAGCCGTTTTCCTTCAGGTCGCAGGAGATTATCAGTCGATCACCGCCTTGGCAAAAGGAGGTAATGAAATGTCGCAGAACTCTCCCTTCTGGAATTTGTAATATCCTGTGATGGCAATCATCGCGGCGTTGTCGGTGGTGAAAGAAAACTTGGGCACATAGACGTTCCATCCGTATTTCTCTCCGTGTTCCACAAAAGCGTTGCGCAGTGCCGAGTTGGCCGAAACACCTCCGGCAACAGCCACTTCGTTAATTCTCAATTCCTTTGCCGCCTTCCGCAGTTTTTGCATCAAAATATCCACCACGGTGCCTTGCAACACGGCACACAGATCGTTTTTCCGCTCTTCGAGAAAGTTCGGGTTCTTCTTCAGTTCGTCGCGAATCATGTACAGAAACGATGTTTTCAACCCGCTGAAACTGTAGTTGTAACCCTCTATCGATGGTTTGTTGAGTGTAAATGCTTTCGGATCGCCCTCTTTTGCCAGACGGTCGATTACCGGGCCGCCGGGGTAAGGAAGTCCCATCACCTTGGCACATTTATCGAAGGCCTCGCCGGCAGCATCGTCGATGGTTTGTCCTACGACCTCCATTTCGAAGTGCGATTTTACCAGTACTATTTGCGAGTTACCGCCCGACACCAGCAGGCAGAGAAACGGGAATTTCGGCGGATTGAACGGCACATCCTTTTCCTGAATAAAATGAGCCAACACGTGTCCCTGCAGGTGGTTTACATCTACTAGCGGAATGCCCAGCGACTGCGAAAACCCTTTGGCAAACGAGGTGCCTACCAATAAAGAGCCCATCAGCCCGGGACCGCGGGTAAAGGCCACCGCGTTCAGCTCTTCCCGGTTGATGCCGGCTCTGGTCAGAGCCGCATGTACTACCGGAATAATATTTTGTTGGTGAGCGCGCGATGCCAGTTCGGGCACAACGCCCCCGTAAGCCTTGTGTACGTCCTGATTGGCCGTTACGTTGGAAAGCATAATGCCGTTCCGGATCACTGCGGCCGATGTATCGTCGCAGGAAGATTCTATGCCTAAAATTGTGATATCCATACTATTTAACAGTGAAAGCAAAAAAATCGTGTCGCGCAGAGCTCATCATCGAAGCTTGCGCGGGAATAGGTGCAAAGTTACTATTTTTTGGACGAATAGCCGGAATTCATCGGCTATAATCGAGAGATTCTATCTTTTAATTATGCTTGTGTGACTTTTGGGTAAGCCTTGCTACTGCAGATTTAGAACGGCCTTGTCCGGTGAGCCAAAAAACAAGTGAAACGACGCAAAAATCGTCCTTGTTTGAAGTTTCCGACGAAAGGAGGAAACGAGTTCGGGCGATTTTTGCGTCGATGAACGCCAGTTTTTTGAGTGAAGCGGACATAGCCTTGAATTTTTTGCTTCCTTTTTGTCTTAAGACAAAAAGGAAGTCGGGGTTACAGGGGTGGAAACCCCTTTTCAAATTCTTAAATGTGTAATCTCTGAGGCATATTCGTGTTCGCAATAGAGAATCCTTATATAATTCGTATCTTTGCACGTCTCAAAAATTTATCCCCGATAATGGAAACGAATCCGGAACAATTCAACGATATTTGTCCGCTCCACAGCGAGCAGATACCCGATGCCGTCAACAGCCTGTTGTCAGAACCCCGTTTTGTGGGTGTACTGGCCTATCTCTTTCCCAATTTGCCGATCGAAGAGGTGAAGGCTCTTTTTCAAAGTATCCGGACGGTAGATGATTTTCAGAAGAAGATCGACTATCCCTTTTTGCGCAAACTCGAAGCAAAGACAAGCAAAGGAATCGAGCTGGAAGGTGCCGAAAAACTCGACAAATCGATGACGCATCTCTTTATTTCGAATCATCGGGATATCGTTCTCGACTCGGCGTTTCTCTGTGTCGAACTAATCGATGCTGGCTTCGATACCGTGGAAATAGCTATCGGCGATAACCTGCTGATCTATCCCTGGATCGAAACATTGGTTCGGTTGAACAAGAGTTTTATCGTTCGCCGGGGCGTTAGCGGGCGGAGCCAGTTGCTGGCCTCGCAACACCTGTCGGAATACATGCGTTACGTGCTTGGCGAAAAACATCAGTCTATCTGGCTGGCCCAGCGCGAAGGGCGTGCCAAAGATGGCAACGACCGCACGCAGGAGAGCCTTTTGAAGATGCTTAACATGTCCGGAGAAGGCTCCATTACCGATAACCTCAGCAGCCTTAACATCTGTCCGCTCACCATCTCATACGAATACGATTCGTGCGACTTCCTGAAGGCAAAAGAGTTTCAGCAGAAAAGAGATAATCCGGAGTATAAGAAAAGCCCCGCGGACGATTTGATCAACATGCAAACCGGCATGATGGGCTACAAGGGAAAGATCATGTACCGCCTTGCAGGGAACATTGCCGACCGTATAAAAGCGATGCCGGTGCTGCCCCGTGGCGAACAGTTTGCCGCTATTGCCGCACTCATCGACCGGATGATTCACAGCAACTACGAGATATTCGATACCAACCGCATCGCCTACGATCGCCTCTATCCCGAAAAACAGGTCGGAGGGTATACGCCCGAGGCCGAAACCGCTTTTCTGAAATACATCGACGAACGGATTGCAAAGATCGATTTGCCCGACAAAGACGAAGCATTTCTCCGCTTCAAACTGCTGGAGATGTATGCCAATCCGTTGGTCAACCGATTGGTGGCAAAAGCATAACGCAATAGAAACAATATAAAACCTCGTAGAGGTTTCATGTAAAAGAGAGCCCGTTAAACAATCATTTTAGGATGATCGTTTCACGGGCTTTTATGCTGCTTTTGAGGAAACGTTGGGTTACCTGATAAACCAAATTTTGAGTCCTCATATGTTTGCAATCTACCCAAGGCTTCGCCATTGGGCTAAAGTAAATATGACTTTCAGTCAATTTAGAACTTAACAGCCCTGCCCCCTTCAGGGGGATGGGGGTCGTTGTTGGGCTAAGCCCCGAAGTATGTAAAATTGTCTTTTTACGACAGAAATCCGCTGTCATTCTGTCATCTGTTTTTTGCGGGGAAAGTGATGTTAGTTGATTATTAACGAGATAAATGCGACATAATTCGGCCGGAAGATTCTGGCACGGAGTTTGAATATGCAGGAGTGAAAACAATGTTCTTAACTTGATTGTTCAACTAATAAAAATGGAGGTAATTATGTCACTCATTAAAAGAAATGATTTGGTTCCTGCATGGTCGAACCTTTTCGATGATTTTTTGAACCCTAACTGGTATGATTGGAGCAATCGTCACTATTCGGACACGAATACGACTTTGCCTTCCGTGAACATTAAAGAGACTGTCGATAATTTCGAAGTCGAAATGGCAGCCCCCGGAATGGAGAAAGAGGATTTCAAGGTGGAGGTCAACAACGGGTATCTGACCATCTCGTCGGAGAAACAGTGTGAATCGAAAAAAGAGGATAAAAAGGGTCGTTACACCAAACAGGAGTTTTGCTACGAGTCGTTCAGCCGTTCGTTTACGCTGCCCGGCAGTGTCGACACCGAAAAGATCGGAGCAAAATATGAAAAGGGAATTCTGACGATTTCTATCCCTAAAAAAGAGGAGGCGAAACCGAAACCCGTAAGACAGATTTCGATCGAATAAGCAGAGAATAGTTTGTTTCGCATCGACGGAGCTAAAGTTCCGAAGAGATAGACAGAATAAACAGCAAAGGCACCGGTTGTAGTTCCGGTGCCTTTGTGTGTTTAATTTCAGCATATGACCTCACCTCACGACGACCACTGACGATGTAATGTCGGGATCAAAGACATCGTGTCGGAGTCTGTATTAATGAGCTTTATATCATAGTGCTATTGTCGTATTCCTCCTTGCCTTGGGAGAGGAGGTTAGGAGGAGAGGTCCTATACAAATTCTGACTTTACTTCAGAATCGACGGATCATACACGATCGCAATATCCTCTTTGCTGCCAATCAGCGGGCCGTGGTATCCGGCAAGAGGCGCTTCCGATCGGAAGGGCTTAACATCTTTTGCCGTTCCGTTTTTCAGCTCTTCGGCCAGTGTCAGCATCTTGGTCAGATACTCTTTGCCGAACGGTTTTTTCAGATAGACATAGTGCCCGCAATAGATGCGTGGAATGCCGTTGTCGATGAGGGTAAGCATCCGCTTGCATGCTTTGATGTAGTCGGTGATGGGTGACAGCGGTTGCAGCTGCAGCCACACCTGATTCGACCCGAAAGCATCGCCCGAGTAACAATCGCCGTTGGCGCGGTCGAGCAGAATAATAGAGCCCGGAGTGTGAGCCGGCATATGGCACACTTCAATCTTCCGGTCGCCCAGATCGAACACATATCCTTCGTCCACAAAATTGACCTTGCCTTGGTAGCCCTGCACCATGAAAAAGTCGGCTTTGTGCATAAAAACGGAGCCGAAATAGACGATGTTTCCTGCATGGTCGTTGTGCCCGTGAGTGAGTACCACCTCCAGCGGTTTCGAGGTGATTTTCCGGACAATCTTGTCTAACGAGTCGCATCTTGTTCCGGTGTCGATCAGCAGGGCTTTCTTGCTTCCCTCAATGATATACATCGTACAATTGTCGGATGTTTCGCCCACCCAGACATGGTCTTTCAGTTGGGTAACGGTGAGTTGCGAATTCTGAAAGACCTGAGCCGACAATGAAATTCCGGCAGCGGCTACCGCCACCAGAAGTGTTAGCGTTCTTCTGAGATTAAACATAAATGGTAAGATTAAAGGGTTAATATTCTTGTTTGCGTATACGAATCAATAGACAGTCTCTATGTTCCATACAAAAGCCCGGATGCCGATTTCATGGTTCACGTCATCGATTTTCTTAATGGCTTTCAGAAGTGGCTGTACCTGTTCTTCGGGCACAATGGTCAATATCGCAGAGTTCATTTCGGGCCAGGTATGGGTTCCTTTTCGCGGTTCTCCGTCGACGGAACCCCGGCCTTGTACATTGTCCCACCAGGTGAAACCGCGTACCCCCAGTTTGTCGAGCATAAATGCGATGCGCTCGGTATTGGCCTGGTTGAATGAGATAAATATTGCTTTCATTTTTATTTGAGAATTTGAGGATTTGGGGGATGTGGAAATTAATCTCCACATCCCCAAATCATTTTATTGTTGGTTGTTTTCGTCCATAAAATGGAACTGTTTCCGTACGAGACCCTCTTTGTCGCGTTCGCCACGGCGGGAGAAGAGTGCATACATCACCGGTACGATAATCATGGTGATAATCGTAGAGAAGATCAATCCACCGATTACGGTAATACCCATCGGAGTCCATGTTTCGGCACCATCACCCACACTCAATGCCATCGGCACCATGCCGAGGAAGGTGGCCGAAGCGGTCATCAATACCGGTCGCAGTCTGGAGCGTCCGCCTACCGCAATCGCTTCGTTCAGCGGCATTCCACGGTCGCGCAGCAGGTTGATAAAGTCGATAAGCACAATACCGTTCTTCACTACGATACCGATCAGCAGCACGGCTCCCAACAGGGCTACGACACTCAGCGTGGTGCCGGTAAGCAGCAATGCCAGAATAACCCCCGTGAATGCAAACGGGATGGAGAACATGATGGCAAACGGTTTGGAGAACGACTCGAATTGCGAAGCCATCACGATAAATACCAACAGGAGCACAAGCAATGCCAGTAATCCTAAGTTTTGGTACGACTCCTGCTGATCTTTGTAAATACCGGCCAAAACAATCTGCACGTCGGACGGAATGTTCATCTTGGCGAGTTGCCCCTTCACGTCGGCTGCGAGGTCGGTAAGCGACACATCCACCGGTGTGATGGAGACGGTTACGATACGCTGTTTCCGTTTATGCTCGATGTTGGGTGGCGACCAGTACTCTTTCACGGCTCCGATCTCTTTCAGTTTTACGAACTTGCCCGACGGGGTGGGGACGGATACCTCTTCGAGCATATTCACCGAGTTGCGGTACTGCTCCTGCAAGCGAACGATAATGTCGAATTCATCGCCGTCTTCGCGGAATTTACTTGCTGTCATTCCGTTAATGCGGTTGTGGATGGCATTCGATACCGTGGCGCTGTTCAGTCCGTTGAGCGCCAGCTTCTCGCGATCCAGTATCACTTCCAGTTCCGGACGGTCATCTTTACGGGTAATCTGCACGTCGCGTACCCCTTTGAGTCCGGTTACGCTCTTTTTAATCTGCTGTGCCAATATGTTGGTAGAGGCAAAATCGTAGCCATACACCTCGATGTCGAAGGTAGAACTACCGGTTGCCAGATCGCTTCGGGTAATCTGATAGTTGACAATCTCGGGGAATTTGGCCAGTTCGGGGCGAATCGATTCGGAGATTTGCACATCCGATCGCTTGCGTTGTCCTATCTCTTTCAATCGCAGGGTCATGTTGATCGTATTGCTCGATGCCGATCCTAAGAAGATGGATGACATACCGCCCTGGTCATCGGCACCGCAGGAGGTACTGATCAGTTCTATTTCCGGTACCTTTTGCTGAAGCACCTTTTCGATTTTCCGGGCAGTCTCGGAGCTTATCTCCATGCGGGTTCCCGGTGCCAGTTCCGCCTTGATGGTCAAACGGCTCTCGTCGTTTTGCGACATAAAGTCGGTGGCCACCCAGGGAGTGAGGCAAAGCGATCCGATGAAAATACCCGCCGAAACAAGTATCACTCTCAGTTTATGCTCCAAAGCCCAGTGCAACACCTTTTCGTACCAGATGTCCAGATTGTCGAGCCACTTTCCGATGGTGGCATCGTAGCTGTATTTCTTCGGATTTTCTTTCTTTTCGCGTACTTTCATAAAACGTGCTGCAAGCATCGGGGTGATGGTTACCGCCGCTACCGTCGACACAACAACCGTGATGGAGACGATCCATCCGAGCTGGTTGAAGATTACACCGGTGATTCCCGACACAAAAGTGAGCGGCATAAACACGGCGACAACTACCAACGTTGCCATAATAACGGCGAGCCACACTTCGTTGGTTGCATAAATGGCAGCTTCGCGCGGACTACTTCCCCGCTCAATGTGCTTGGTAATATTTTCGAGTACCACAATGGCATCGTCCACCACCATACCGATAGCCATCGACATGGATGCCAACGAAATAATATTGAGAGAATTGTCGGTTACAGCCAGATAAATCAGGGCAGAGACTAACGAAATAGGAATCGTCAGCAAAATAATCATAGTTGCACGCCAGCGTCCGAGGAAAAAGAACACCACCATTGCCACAAACATCAATGCAAACAACAACGTATCGGACAAGTTGGATACCGAACCCTTGATGAAGGTCGACGAATCGAACACTTCGTGAATCTGCACGTCGGGAGGAAGCGTCGGTTTGATCTCTTCGAGCATCTTCTTCACGTCGCGGCCCACCGAAACAGTATTGGCTCCCGAACGTTTCATTACATAGAGCTGAATACTATTTTTTCCGTTGGTCTTCTGATCCAGCGTCACATCTTTCAGCGTATCGCGCACCTGAGCCACATCGCGCAGGAAAACAGGCGTGCCGGCCGAAGTTCCGACCACAATACTCTTGACCTGCTCGCTCTCTTTGAATTCACCTTCCACACGCAGCTGATAGTCAGTTGCCCCCATCTTGATATTACCCGAAGGCATATTCAGATTCTCTGCCGAAATGGCATTGCTGATCTGTTCGAGCGAAATGTGGTACGCATCCAACCGGTTCGGATCGATGTCGATGTAAATTTTCCGTTTGGGGTCGCCAGTCATGGCTGCCGATCCGATTCCATCCACACGGTTCAATGGGTTGATAATCTTCTCGGTGATAAGTTTCGATAACCCGGGATAACTTTCGTTGGCCGTGATGGTGTACATCAGAATCGGCATACTGCTAGTACTGAATTTTACCACCGAAGGACGCTCCACCCCATCGGGCAAACGAGCCAAAGCCATATCGATAGCACCACGAATGTCGTTCATCGATTCGTCCAGATTGACTCCCCACTCGAATTGCAGGGTAATAATCGAACTGTTGTCCTGCGATGTCGAGGTCAGCTCTTTCAGCCCCTGAATACTATTCAACGCATCTTCGAGGGGTTTGGTTACATTGGTCTCCACATCGGCCGCATTGGCTCCCGAATAGGTGGTTACTACCGAAATCATCGGCAAGTCCATCTTCGGGTAAAAGTCGATAGGCAGCCGCGAGAGCGAATACAACCCGAAGATCAGTACAGCGACAAAGGCCAGTGTCGTTTTAATCGGGTTGTTTACTGCTGATTTATATATACTCATATTTGTTCAATAATCGGTTTTTACAAGGAGTCTGTAATTTATTTAGTCACCTTAACGGCAACGCCGTCGATAAGCCGGTTTTGTCCTGTGACAATCAGGTTGTCACCTTCGTGCAGCTGATCGGAGATAATCTCCATCTGATCGTCGAAACGTTTACCCAGAGTCACGACCACACGTTTTGCTTTGCCCTGACTTTCGATGAAGACATATCTTTCGTTGGTACCCTGCATACGCAATATGGCCTGCGAAGGAACCACGAGTGCCGCCACTTTGCCAAAGTCGATGGTGGTGCGGCAAAACATTCCCGGTTTCAGTTTTTCGCCGGCATTATTCACCTTCAGTTCTATCTGCACCGAACGGGTTGATGCATCTACGGTGGGGTAAATGCGGGCAATCTGGGCGCTGAAATCTGTATTCGGGTAAGTGTCGCTCTTCACGCTCACTTTGGAGCCTTGTTTTAGTTGCGGCAGGAAACTTTCGGGCACAAATAAATTTGCCTTCAACGGATTGATCTGCACCAGCGTAACGATGGCCGCCTTGCCAGTGGCTGCACTGGGTGATCCGGAATAGAGTTCTCCGTTTTCAAAATTTTTCACCGAAATAATTCCGCTGAAAGGGGCTCTCAGGTTGACATTCTTTTCCAGAAAAACGATGTTCTCCTTGGTCAGATCGTACTGAACCTTTGTCTGGTCGTATGTTTGTTGCGTAACGGTACCTGCCTGACGCAAAGCTTCGAGACGTTGCATGTCGGTCTTCAGGTTGGCAAACTGAATACGGGTCGTATTGAGTTGTGTGGGGTCCATCTGCACCAGCAGTTGGCCCTGTTTTACGCGGGAACCCACGTTGACGGAGATACGGTCGATTTTTCCCGGCGACGCGGGAGCAATATTCACCTCTTCGTTGGCAACCAACGATGCCGAATACTCCATATCGCGCGTGATTATCTGCTTGTGAAGCGATTCTACCCGTACCAGTTCGGGCTGTTTTGCTGCGTTATCGGTTTTCCCTTTCGAACATCCGACTGTTGTCAGCGCAAGTGCGGCAACAATGGCAGCGGAGAAAATACTCCGGTTGGAAAATGAGCGTAGTAAATGCGTGTTCATTTGAATTGTATTTGATTGTTATTTTTCAAAATTTATTGAGTAACTGTTCCAGCTCCGTCTTGGCATTCAGCACTTCATACAAAGCGTTGACGTAGTTCGACTGAACCTGTATCAGATTGTTCGATGCGGTCGTTACATCGAGACTGGTGGCCATTCCGTGGTCGTGTTTGCGCGAAATATCGGCAAAAACCCGGTTGGACACCTCCATGCTCTTAGTTTGTGTATCGAGCTTTTCGAGGGCGTTGCTCAGGTTGAAACGAGCCTGTTTCTCCTGCACCATCAACTGATCTTTCAGCGCGGCAAGGTTGTTTTCATTCTCCTGCACCTTAAACTTTGCCTGTTTGATTTTGGAACTGGTGCCTCCGCTCGTAAAAATCGGCCAGCTTGCCTGTAGTCCGGCAACACTGCTCGGGTTCAGGTCGAATTGTGGTTTGATGTATTTGTAGGTGTAGCTGTAATACCCTGTGATGGAGGGAAGCCAGCTTGCCTTTTCCAGTGTTACCTGCTTTTTGGCAACCTGCAATTGCTGCTCTGTAAGTTGTAGCGACGGGTTCTTATTCATGTCGAACTGTTCACCCAACAGCCTGAAATTTTTCTCTTCATTCATCAGCGTGCCAATGCTGTCTTTCAGCTCGATCGCGGTGTTGGCTCCCACACCCAACTGAATGCGCAGCATGTTGTAGGCAAGTTCCGTCTGGCGTTCGTTCGACTTAATCATGTTGTCGACCGACGATATCTGAACGCTGATCTGATCGGCATCGGTTTGCGTGGCGGCTCCGGCATTGACGGTAGCCTGAGTCCGTTTCTGTACATCCAGCAGGTTTTCTTTGTTCTGTTTGAGCAGTTGCATAGTTCGCTCCGACACCAGAATGGAGTGATAGGAGTTGGTTACCTGAAGCAAAACGTCCTGTTCCGTTTTCCTTTTCGATGTCTCTGCAATTTGTTTGCTTAATTTGGATAGCTGCAAACCAATCCAATAGTTTCCGTTGAATACCAGCTGATTGACCTGGGCCTGCATCGATCCTGACTGTCCGAAATCGATTTTCATTCCCTGAAAATCGGCTGAAGCACCCAGATAATTGGTGTAAGAGCCCGAAATCTGCACCTGCGGTAATCCTTTGGAGATACTCTCCCACAACGCGCTCTGCGCTTCGTTGATGGATAATCCCGCATTTTTCAGTGTGCGGTTGTATTGTTGTGCATGAAGTCTGGCCTGCTCAAGCGTCAGCGAGAGCTTTTCCTGAGCCCATCCGCTAAACATGAAAGAACTGATAAAGAGCAGTAATAGGCTGATTCTTGTTCTCATAAATAACTGATTGTTTAATCGTTTGATAATAAAATGATTTTTTTCGGACGTGATGAATTGGAGGCTGCAAAGATATGAAAATGCATACCGCTGCTCTTGTCAAATCTTGCTATTTGGCTGTTTTCTAAAATATATTTTCATCCGATCCGATTGGTATAATGGAGAGTTTCGACTGATTTTTTGTGTCTGAAATCAAAGGTTCAGGGTTCGTTTTAAAAGTTTGTATCCGGTAGCGCTGGCTTTTACCTGTAAACCATTCTGCAACGTCAGTAACTGGTTTTGTTTCTCGAAAAGCTCGATTTTAGAGATTACCTGCACATTGACAATGCATGAACGGTGTACGCGAACAAATAGATTGGACGGCAGATGTTCTTCAAAATATTTCATTGTCTGCTCTTTGAGATAACGACCCTGTGCCGTATGAATCATCACATAATCGCCCTCGGCTTGCACGGCCAATATGTCCGGAACCATGATAACCTCGATTTTCGATCCTACCTTTACGGCTACACGTTCCACCATCTCTGTTTCTACGGCAACATCGGGTTGTGTCTGCTCAATCGTTTGTTCAATCTCCTCCAACTCCTCTTCTTTTTCCGACTCTTTGGCCTTCTCGATCATCTTGTTGTATGTCACCAGTACAATGATGAAGAAACAACATCCCAGCATCAGCTCCAGCGGAATGAAAGGCTCGAAAGGAGCAATATTATTTTCCGGCATACAAATATACAACATCAAAAACGTGAATCCGATCCAGATTCCGACGCTTACCAATGCCAATGCCAGATAACTGACCATTCGCTGAAACTGGTTTTGAGCTGAATAATCGGCATATTTCACAACACTCCACAAAAAAATGGCAAGGATTCCGAACAGATATCCGGAGATTGCCCCGAACAAAATACAGAATCCGAAAGGGAGCGCCACCAAAGGAGCCACAACAAGAGAAATGGCAAAAGAGATGACCGTCCAGATTAGGATATACGTCGAGAGAAATACTTTATTTTGCAGTGCAGGATATTCCATGCCATAATCAGTTCTTTAGTTCGCCGCCTCCAAAGACACACGAACCGCAAATAAGTAATGTGCGGGAGGTATCTACATTTTCGCTTATTTTAAAGCGTTTGTCTTCAAATCCACCCATTACGAAATCGACCCGGACCACCACGTTCCAGTCCTCCGGAACAAAGAGGGTAATGCCTCCGAAAACAACGTTAAGATCGAGGCGGGTCGTCCCTTCTGCCAGATTTGTCCGTCGTAAATCAATTTTGGTACCCCCGAAAACTGCATTGATCTCACCACCTTTAAATATCGGGTCGAGCACGATATGTTCTCTTCCGCTAAAAATAGCGTTGCTATCAATGTAGCCGTTGCCTGTATCCATTGTTTGGCTCCAGCGCTCTGGGCCTTTATGCCAATGGCGGTAATTTCGTGCTTCGCAATAATGATGTTTTTTGGACGAAGGAAATATCCAGTGCAACAGAATAATGGCTCCCGCTATGATCAAAAGCACCGGCCAGTAAAGATGAACAAAGTCGGCCGGGAACGGACCTATCCAGTTCGGATTGATACTGTTTATTTCGGGCATAATAAAGAAGCCTCCTATCAAAATCAGGATTGTTCCTCCCCAAAAATGACATTTGAAAAACGATGAAATTCCCAGTACAATAAGCAGCATTTGCCATGAAATAAAAATATTCTTGTAGGCAACCGGAATAACACCTGTGTTGAATCCAAGAAATATAAGCCCCGCGGCAATCAATACAAAGGCAAGAGAAATGGCAGGGTGATGGCGGCGATACGTTTTAAGTTCGTTTTCCATAACAAAGATATTTTTGATTTTTTTGCAAAGGTAACCGATCACACTATTATTATACAAGGTAAAATCGATGAAAACAATAAAAATCCCGATGAATGACCTCATTTGAGGTGTTCGGAGTGTAAGTTGCGCTGTGGATATCCATCTGTTTTAGTTAAAAAATGAAATTATGAGAAGAGAAATTTGGTCGGCATCAAGAAAGGCGTTACCTTTGCAGTCCAAAAATAGGGTTCCTTGGCCGAGTGGTTAGGCACCGGTCTGCAAAACCGTTTACGGCGGTTCGAGTCCGCCAGGAACCTCAATGATAAGGCAATGTTTCAAACCGAAATGTTGCCTTATTTCGTTAGAGAGACATCCTCATCACATTCTATTCCGTACAGTTTTTGCAAATAGCAATACTTTTTCTGTCAGAACGAATACTCTCCCGGAACAGGTTCGCTTTCTTTCCATTCCAAATCTCAAAAAAAGATTCGCGCTCCATGTTGCCGAAAACATGTTCTCCGTTCTTATCGAAACAACAGGGCAACACATCACCGTTAGCGGCTATCACCGCACTGCTCCACTGCCTCCAGCAACGGTTCCGCATCCTTTTCTTCAATTGCCATGATCCATCGGATGCTTTCACATACCGGGCGTACTTCTTTTGCGAAGGCACCAGCTGCTCTATGCGGCCAAATTCAATCTGAGCTGTTTTCAGCGAAACGGAATCGGCTCCCCACGACAATGCCGTTCCTTTTACATCGTGCAACTGAAATTCGTTGTGTTTCATTACAATAAACTGTGCCTTTATAATAGGTGTTTTCCGTTGAAGCTCTTTTTTCCAATAAGAAAGATACTGAATCGCTTCAATTACTTTTTGCAGACTGCCTCCTCTGCGGTATTGCTGATACACCTCTTGCGTCAGTCCGTCTACCGATATAACGATCTTATCCAGACCCGACTCTACCGTTTTTTTTGCCGTTTCACTATCGATCAATTGTCCGTTGGACGAGGTATAGGTAAATATGTTTTTGTTATGGCAGTAATGTATCATCTCCTGAAATTGAGGGTGCAAAAACGGTTCGCCCTGAAAGTAGAGCGTTGCCCAAAACAAGGAGGGTGCCAGTTCGTCAATTACTTTTGTGAATATACTCCATTGCATTACCTCCTTATCGCGCTGGAGCGACCGGTTGCCGGTCGGACACTCGGGACAGCATAAATTGCACCGGTTGATCGGTTCGATCGAGATCGCAATTGGATATAACCGGGTTTTTCCTTTATTGGCGATACGATGAAGCCAAAAAGATAAATGTAATTTACCAAAATTGACTATTTTGACAAAATGGAAGTTGTAGTGCTTTGTGAAATACATGCAAAAACAAAGATTAAAGTGGTGGGATAAAGTTAAATAGTTGAAATTAACATTTGTGTTGCTTTGTTACTAAAATAAATATTCAATATGTATTTATTTAATTCATAGTATATTATGTAAAATAAAAGAACAGACAAAAATGAAAGCGAACTTACGACAAAAATATAATAGTCTTACCTTGTTTTTTTACAAAATGTTTGTGCTTATATTTGCTGTAACTAATTCAAAAAGTTTTTATTCAATCAATCAAATTATTAGCTTTATGAAAAAAGGATTTTATCTTCTTTCCGCGGCCATTTTAGCGTTCGTCTTTACGTCATGCTCAAAGCCGATGGGAGCCTTGGACCCCAGCTATTTTAACACAACCCCCAATCCCTTGGAAGCCGTTGGAGGCAAGGTAAATGCCACAATCACAGGCAAATTCCCAGAAAAATACTTCGATAAAAAGACTATCGTTGAAGTGACTCCTGTTCTGAAAACGTCAACAGGCACAGAGTATAAAAGTACTCCGGCTTTGTTCCAGGGCGAAAAAGTTCAGGGAAATAACCCGCAAATTGCCTACAAAGCAGGTGGTACAGGTACTATTAATGCCTCGTACGATTATGTTCCCGATTTGGCTAAGAGCGAACTTTTCCTTCAATTCAAAGCTACCCGGGGTAACAAAACCTACACCATTCCGTCCGTAAAAGTGGCTGATGGCGTTATCGCAACATCGACTCTTGCTTCGGCAGATGGCGACAACATTGAAGCTCCGCTTATCAACGACAAGTTTCAACGTATTATCAAAGAGAAACACGATGCAAACATCATGTTCTTGATTCAGCAGGCGAATATTCGTAAAGATCAGCTGAAAAAAGAAGAACTTGTTTCTTTGGTAAAGAAAATTCAGGAAGCTAAAGATGCTCAGAATTTGAAAGTTGCAGGATTTGATTTGAACTCATATGCATCTCCTGATGGTGGTGTAAAACTGAATACAAAGTTGTCCGAACAACGTGAAAAGAATACGGATACGTATGTCAAGAAAGAACTCAAAAAATTGAAAACTACGTTGGATGTCAATGCAAACTTTACCGCTCAGGACTGGGAAGGTTTCCAACAGTTGATGTCTTCTTCCAACATTCAGGACAAAGAAGTTATTCTTCGTGTTTTGTCAATGTACTCCGATCCGGAACAACGCGAACATGAAATTCGTAACCTCTCTGCTGCATTCAAAAACATTGCCAAAGACATTCTTCCTCAGTTGCGTCGTTCTAAACTGCAGTTGACATTGGATCTGATCGGCAAATCCGACGAAGAGATTTCCAAACTGGCTCAGGAAAACACAAAAGCGCTTAATGTAGAAGAGTTGCTCTACGCAGCTACACTTACAAGCGACAATGCGAAAAAAGCAGCTATTTATCAGAGTGCTGTAGATCAATATCCAAGCGATATTCGTGGCTACAACAACCTGGGAACTGTAAAATTCAATCAGGGTGAATATGCTGAAGCTTCTCGCTTATTTGCAAAAGCACTTGCTATCGATTCAAAATCGGCAGAGGCAAATTACAATGCCGGTATCGCTGCTCTTGCTCAGGGCGAAACAGCTAAAGCTCAACAATACTTCGGTAATGCAGGTAACGTAGGTGGCGATAAATTGAATCAGGCATTGGGTGTTATCTATCTCCAACAGGGTGATTTCGCAAAAGCTAAATCGTCTCTGAGTGCAGCCAGCAACAATGCAGCTTTGGCTCAAATTCTGACAAAGGACTACAGTGCCGCTCGTACTACATTGGGTAACGTGAAAAAAGCGAATGGAGAAACAGCTTACTTGCAGGCTATCCTTGGTGCCCGCACAAACGATCGTCAATTGGTTTACGATGGAATGCGCAAAGCTGTTGCTTCTAACAAAAAATGGGCTAACAGAGCAGCTACAGATGCTGAATTTGCAAAATACCTGACAGATTCTGATTTCCAGAATATCATCAAATAAATCTGACATTCAGATTTTTCATAAAAAAGAGGTTGTCTCAAATGTTATTTTGAGGCAACCTCTTTTTTTGTTTATTCTTTGTCCTATCCCAAAAGAGCAGATGCCTTTCTGTTTGTTAGAGTTGTATGATAGGTAATGAAGATGGTTTTTCTTGCAGATAGTGATAATCAGTTCAGGATACTGACCAGGATATAAAAAATAAATCCCCATTGTAATCGATTGATTTACGATGGGGATTTTTTTGAAAAGTGAGCCTCTCAAGGGAATTGAACCCTCGACCTGCTCATTACGAGTGAGCTGCTCTACCGCTGAGCTAAAGAGGCTTATTTGGAGGTGCAAATTTAGTGCAAAAATAGCATCTGTCCAAAAGTTAGCCCACTTTTCTCAAGCCATTATCGCGATTGAAAGCAAAAAAGAGTTGGGGTAATTTTCTAAAGACTGTCCATCAAAGCGATTGTCAACCGGAATCGGGAGGTCGCCGGTTTCGATGTCGCTATGCCTGACATTTTCTCTCCACAATAACAATAGTTTGTGGTGTAGGTAGAATGGCGCTGTTCCGGATTCTTCCGATTCATTCCAGCAACATTGTTCGTTTATACATGTTGGAAAATATTTCATGGCTATCTGTTTTATTATAAACGGATAGCATGATGGGGCTAAGTGATATCTTCATATAAGGTAAATTTATATCATATTAGATGTTAAATTTATATCTTGATAAATGACAATTTTTTAATGCAGGGTGTTACTAAAAACGGTAATTTTACTCTCAAGTTAAGCATAAAAATGCATTTTATATTACAAATTGCACGTTTTATTTCTGAAAAAGTATCAATATGAAATTTTAAACTTGGAAATAATAACCGAATATTATACCTTTGTCCCGTTTTGTAAAATAAAAAGAATAAGAAAGAGTGAATTTTAACAAAAAAGTGAAACCTATGAGAAAAGCGATTACATTGCTGTGTCTTTTAATAGGCATTAGTTGGGCATCGGCTCAAACAAAAATTTCGGGTACTGTCGTCTCTGCTGACGATGGTCAGCCTGTGATTGGTGCTACGGTATTGGTAAAAGGTACGTCTATCGGCACCATTACGGATACAAACGGACAATTTTCTATCACTGTTCCCGGTGGAGGAAAAGCCCTGGTTGTTTCGTATGTTGGTATGACTACTGTTGAGGTAGAAGCTAAAAATGGGCATAAAATTGCCCTTCAGGCGGATGCAAAACAAATGCAGGAGGTTGTTGTTACCGCTTTGGGTATAAAACGGGATCAGCGATCGCTTGGGTATGCCGCCACACAAATTGGGGGCAACAGCGTTAATGATGTGAAGGATGCAAACTTTGTCAATTCATTATCCGGTAAAATTGCAGGTGTGAGTGTCCAGGCTTCAAATGCTGTGGGCGGATCTTCCAACATTATTTTACGGGGATTCAAATCTCTGACAGGGAATAACCAGGCATTGTTTGTTGTTGACGGTGTGCCTATTGATAATGCCAATAACAATGCGGCGGCAAATACGGGTAACGCATCCGATATCAATCAGGCTACAGGTCGTGGAGGCTTTGATTTCGGTAATGCTGCTATGGACATTAATCCTGACGACATTGAGAGTATTTCTATTTTAAAGGGTGCTGCAGCATCTGCATTGTACGGTTCCCGCGCTGCAAATGGTGTGGTGATGATCACAACCAAGAAAGGATCGCAGAAAGATAAAAATATCACTTCCAAAAGTTCGGTATTCTATAATGTGGGTTATACGGTCGGAATGGTTGATCACCAGACATTGCCCAAATATCAGAGAGAATACGGTGCCGGTTATGGCGTCTTTGATGGTCACTTGACTCCTTCGGGATATAATCTGCCGGCATCTGTGGATGGGAAGGATTTGAACTCCGATGCAGCCAGTGCAGCTGGGGGAGGATTTTTTAATTATGGCACAGGGCCTTTGGCCAACGGGCAGCTTGGACCATATGTACCATACAAAGACGATGCTTCTTTGGGAGCTCCGTTTAGCAGTAACCTGATGGTATATAACTGGGATGCCTGGATTCCCGGATCTCCGAATTATGGTAAAATGACTCCATGGGTTTTCCCAAAACATAGTATCGATTACTATTTTCAAACGAGTAACACAATCAATAATAACGTGGGATTTGAAGGTGGAAACCAATTCGGAACCTTCAGATTGTCATATACCAATATGTATCAGACCGGTTATATGCCGAATAATAACCTGAAAAAAAATACGGTAAATGCTTCGGGAAGTTATGAAGTATCACCGGGCCTGACTGCAAGCGCATTGTTCAATTACGTCAGTACTTCAAGCTACGGTAATACTCTTTCCGGGTATAACAACAATGTAATGACCAATTTCAGGGAATGGAATGAAACCAACGTTGATATGAAGGAGATGAAGGATATGTATTTTCTGGCTCATAAGAATTACAACTGGAATCTTCCTTCCTACAAACCGAAACCAACCTCTTACTCCGAAGTGCCTATTTATTGGGATAATCCCTATTATTTAGCGTATGAAAATGCGCCCAAAATGGGAGAAGATCGTTTCTTCGGTAATTTTGCCTTGAACTATAAAATTGCCGATTGGTTGAGTGCAATGGGTAGAGTAGGGTACGATATTTATTCGCAATTAACAGAGACTAAAGAGTCTGTCGGTTCGAACACGGGTGGAAATTTACCGTATTATGCGCGGTTTAATAACAACTTTAGCGAGATGAATTATGATGCCTATTTGACCGCCACTAAGCGTTGGAATAAATTTGACCTGAATGCGGTGTTAGGTACCAATGTTCGGGTAGATAATCAGAAGTCGATCTTTGCTAAAACCAACGGAGGCTTGATCTTCCCTGATTTTTATTCGTTATCGAATTCGGTCAATCCTCTTTCTGCTCCTTCCGAAACTGCTATAGAACGCATGGTATATGGATATTACCTGACGGCATCTTTAGGCTGGGATTCATACTTGTATCTCGATCTTGGAGGTAGAGCCGATAAATCTTCAACATTGCCTATAGACAACAACTTTTATTTTTATCCGTCTGTTTCCGGTAGTTTTATCTTTTCTAAATTCCTTACGGAAAAAGCTCCCTGGATAAGTTTCGGTAAGGTAAGATTGAATTATGCGGAAGTAGGTAACGATGCTCCGTTCTCGATATTGAGAAATCACTATACTCCCAATATCTCCAGCTCCGGACAGTCGGCGGATGATAACTCTTTGTTTGGCAATATTCCGATGCAATCTACCGGAACCAGCAATATGAATGCGAACCTGAAGCAGGAAAGAACGAAAAGTATTGAAGGTGGACTGGAAGTTCAACTATTCCAAAATCGTTTAGGATTCGATGTGGCTTACTATTTGTCGAATACGTACGATCAGATTCTCCCTCTAAGCGTCTCTTCATCAACCGGTTATTACTATCAATATATTAATAGCGGGCAGCTTCGCAATCAGGGGGTTGAGGTAAGCCTCAAAGCCACTCCGGTTAAAACAAGGGATTTCACCTGGAGTACGAATCTGAACTGGTATAAGAACTGGAATAAAATTGTTTCTTTGTATACCGATGCTTCCGGAAAACCGGTTACCAATTATCAAATTGCTACATTCCAACAGGGTGTCTCTTTGAATGCAAGTGTTGGTCATGCTTATGGAGACTTGTTCGGAACGGATTATGTCTATGCCCCTAACGGTCAAAAAGTGGTTGGTGCCGATGGTTTTTATGAAATCAATGCAAACAGCAACAATGTGATAGGCAATATACAACCGAAATACAAGGGAGGCTGGAGCAATACGTTGACATACAAAAATGTCACTTTAAGCTTCCTGATTGACTATTCTATTGGTGGAGATATATTTTCATTAGATATGGCTTATGGCCTGGCTACCGGATTGTATCCTGAAACTGCCGGGCTGAATGATCTTGGTAATCCGGTCAGAAACTCACTGGAAACCGGAGGTGGTTTGATTCTTCCGGGTGTCGTTAAGCAGGCTGATGGTTCTTATGTCGCAAATAGCCAGCGTATAGATGCGGGTGTATACTCGGATGGTTTATATGTAGGTGGATATTACAGATCTCCGAATAAAGCGTTTGTTTACGATGCATCGTATGTCAAATTACGCGAACTATCGGTTTCTTATAACGTGCCTAAGAAATTTATTCAGAAGACAAAGGTTATCAAAGATTGTAGTGTCTCATTAACAGGGAAAAACCTTTGGATAATCTATAAGAACCTGCCGTATTCTGATCCCGAATCGATCATGACTTCAGGAAACATTCAGGGTTTCCAGGTAGGAGCGTTACCTGCTTTGAGACAATTCGGAGCTAAACTCAACCTTACTTTTTAAGTAACAAAAAAAAGAATCATTATGAAATTTATTTCCAAACATATATCCAGTATAGTGGTTGTCGCTGCCCTGTTTTCGGGTGTATTGACAATCAACTCATGTAGTGATTTTGAAAGTGTAAATACCAATTCAAAGGTAAATTACAACGCTACACCAGATGCATTGTTTGCCAGTTCTACGAAGAACCTGATAGATTTACAAACATCTACCAATCAGAATTATAATCCTTTCAGATTGTGGGCTCAGAATTGGACCGAAATGCAATATACCGATGAGGCAAATTATAATATTGTGAGCAGGACGATACCTGACCATTGGTTTAATATTCTATATGTGAAGGTGTTGGAGGGTTATGAAACGGCAAAGCGTATAGAAACTTCCGATAATCCTACAGGTAGCAATAATAAGCAGGCGAATCGTTTGGCGATTGTCGATGTAATGGAGGTATATACGTACAGTACGTTGGTAGAACTATTCGGAGATGTGCCTTATACGGAAGCCAATAAAATAGGAACTACCTTATTACCCAAATACGATAGTCAGACAACAATTTATGCCGATCTTATTACCCGTTTGTACAACGACATCAAAGTACTGAACGCTAATGCCGGTGTTGCCAATTTCGGAACAAGCGATCTTGTTTATGGAGGCACCACATCTGCATGGCAAAAATTTGCCAATAGCTTATTGTTGCGTATGGGCATGATGCTGACTGATGTCCCGTCGGGGACTGTAGGTTCATATACTGCCGATAAAGTTGTGAAAGATGCCTTGGCTGGTGGAGTATTTGCTTCAAATAGCGACAATGCATTATTCCAATATCTTGGAGCTACACCGAATACGAATCCGCTGTATGTCGATTTGGTTCAATCCGGCAGGCAGGATTATGTCGCTTGTTCAACTCTTCTCGATACTTTAAGTGCAAACAACGATTCCAGATATAAAGTGTTTTTTGATCCTCTTGAGAATGATACCTATACCGGAGGTTATCCAGGCGATCAGGTCGGTACGGGATCGACCCCGGGAAGTGTGATTCAAAAGGCTACTTTCCCAGGTGTATTCCTGACTTATGCAGAGACAGAATTATTACAAGCCGAAGCTGCTACAAGAGGTATCGGTGGTTTGTCATCATCGGATGCAGTTACTCATTACAATAATGGAATTCACGCATCTATCGACTATTGGGCCGGAGTTTCGGGTATTTCGTTGAGTGCGGCAACCGCTTTAATTCCGACTACGTATGCATTTCCCTCTTCCTTGAACGATAGGATGAAGGCTATTGCTTTCCAAATGTGGATTGCATTATATAATCAAGGATTTGAAGCCTGGACACAATGGAGACGTTTGGATTATCCTACATTATCAATTCCGTCAAAATGCTATAGCGCAGCTGTTAACAATGGAGTGAAAACGGTTCCCAAACGATTTACCTATTCTTCGACGGAAGCCGGTACGAATTCAGATAATTTGAATGCGGCATCTACGCATATCGGTGGAGATTATTTATATACTCCCTTGTTCTGGGATAAGTTTAATAATCAGTGGGGGACTCATAATCAATCTCCGGCACTTGCAGGTAAGTAGATATTGAATATATCTGTGAAATTAAAAAACGGCTGTCTCAAGATAGAACTTGAGGCAGCCGTTTTCGTTTTGGTATTTTTACCGTTTCGCAGTGCTCCTGTTTTGAACTAGAGTTGTCTGCTCGAAACATATCAAAAGAGGTGAATTTGTTTCAGGAAGAAACCAAATGCATGAAAAAGATAAAAAATCATCTATTTTTTCGACACAGTGCCTTACAAATAATAAATGTTAATTAAGTGTAATGAAAAAAATACTGATAATGTGAAAAGTATCTCCAAATCACATGCTTATTCTTGAAGCAATATAAAGAAAAAGCAATGAATGTTTATTTTTTAATTATAGGTTTAATAATCATATTTACAGATATTTATACCTATGATCCATGGGTTGTGGTTACAATTTGACATTAGTAAAACGGAATGGTCTCTTTTGTCTATGTTTTTACGTATATTGATACGATAATTATTACATTTTGGTGGTTTTTGGTGTCAAATAGATTCAATATGAAATTTTAAATTTGGAAATAAAAATGCATTATTATACCTTTGTTCCGTTTTTCAGAATGAAAAGAATAAAAAAAGAGTGAATTTTAACAAAAAGTGAAACCTATGAGAAAAGCGATTACATTGCTATGCCTTCTAATAGGCATTAGTTGGGCATCGGCTCAAACAAAAGTTTCGGGTACAGTCGTCTCTTCCGACGATGGGCAACCCGTTATTGGTGCTACGGTATTGGTGAAAGGTACGTCTACAGGTACAATCACGGATGCTAATGGTGCTTTTGCAATAACATTATCCGGGGGTAGTAAAAAACTGGTGGTTTCTTATGTAGGAATGCGATCAGTAGAATTAGATGCCAAATCTGGAATGAAAGTAGTGCTGGAGTCTGATTCGAAGCAGATGAATGAAGTTGTGGTTACTGCCATCGGAATTAAAAGATCGGAGAAGAGCCTCGGATATTCAGCATCTGTAATGGCTCCGAGTGATGGATTAATGAAGTCACAACCTGACTTTTTGAAATCAATGCAAGGAAAGGTTGCCGGAGTAGATATTAAATCTTCACAGGGAACTCCTGGTGCTGCTTCTCGTATTAATATTAGAGGAAATTCTTCTTTTTATGGAGATAATGAACCTTTAATTATTGTAGATGGTGTTCCATTGAGCAATTCAACAGTAACAACCTCAAGTCAGACAAGTGGTGGTGGTGCTTATTCTAATGGTTTTTCTTCATTAGATCCTAATGATATTGCATCTATGACTATCTTGAAAGGTTCTGCAGCTGCAGCTTTGTATGGATCTCGTGCTTCTAATGGTGTTATTCTTATTAAAACAAAATCGGGGTCTGTTAATGCTTCAAACAAAAAATTTGAGATAACATTAACGTCTTCGTGGTCTGCTGAAAGTATTGCAAATTTGCCGGATTATCAAAATACCTATGGTGCTGGATCAAATTTTCAATATTCAAATTCCAATGGTTCTTGGGGTGCAAAATTTGGGACTTTAAAAACCATTCAAATTCAAAATCCTGATTGGTACACTTATTATCCATCTTTGTTCTCTGCAGATAAGACAGTCCCTTATCAGGCATACCCAAACAATGTTAAAGACTTGTTCAATACAGGGTTGGTGGCTGAAAATTCGTTGAACCTTTCTGGAGGTAATGGAAAATCAGCTTTTAATGCGACTTTATCAAACTTGAACCATAAAGGATATGTTCCCGGTTCGAAGTATGATAGAACCAGTATTTCTGTCGGTGGATCTTCTAATTTGGCTAATGGCTTAAATATACGGGGAAGTGTTAGTTATACTTACACCGATCAAGAGGGTGGTATTTTTGGAGAAAACCAAGTTTCAGGAGCATCTTCTTCTTTTGCCAGAACTTTATTCTTGGCCAGAAACTGGAATTTAGCTGGGTTACCTTATGAAACACCTTCTGGATTGCCTATTTCCACAAGTAATGCTCAATATGATAATCCTTTGTGGGCATGGAAACACAATACTGTTACATCTTTGACAGATAGAACCATGGCTAACTTTGGTGCCGATTATAAAATTGCTGATTGGTTGAGTGCTTCATATCAGTTGGGAGCAAATATTTATAGCCTCAGGCGAAAGGAAATAATTGATATTGGATCTCGTGCTGCAGGTGGTCTTGGAAATCTTAAATCGGATAATTATAGAACATCTGAATTTGAATCGAATTTCTTGTTGACAGCTCAAAAAGATTGGTTCGAGGATACATTTATGACAAAATTGGTTCTTGGTCACAGTTTAAATCAACGTAACACATCCCGTCTGCTCGTAAATGGTGATGTTTTTAATGTTCCGGGTATTTATACTTTGGGTAATGTAAAAACACCAACTATTCTCACGGATGCAACCTCAAAAAGACGCTTGATAGGTACTTTTGCAAACTTGACATTAGGGTATAAGAATTATTTATTCTTAGATTTGACAGGTCGAAACGATTGGTCTTCAACTCTTCCATCTGCTAACAGAAGCTATTTTTATCCTGCAATTGATGGATCTTTTATTTTCTCGGATGCCTTTAACTTGACAAGCAATTTCTTTAGCTACGGAAAACTCCGCGCAGGATGGGCAAAGGTTGGTAAAGATGCAGAGCCTTATTCGACAATGGATACCTATTCAGTGTTAGATCCGTTTAACGGGGTATCAAGAGCATCTGTTTCTACAACAACCGTAAATGTTGATCTGAAACCTGAGTTCTCTAAAGAGCTCGAGTTGGGAGCTCAGTTAGAATTCTTTAAAAGACGTTTGGCATTTGACTTCACTTGGTATAATAAGGTGTCTACTAGTCAGTTAGCATCTGTAACGTTGCCTGCATCAAGTGGTTATACTGAATACTATACGAACTTCGGAAAATTAAGAAATCGTGGAGTAGAACTTGACGTTACCGGAAAAGTGTTGGATTCAAAAGATTTGAAATGGAGTTTACATGCAACATTTACAAAGAACAAGAATGAAGTGCTGGAGCTGATCGAAGGTGTAGATAGAATTCAGTTAACTGGAGTTTTAGATGGGGTTTCTCCATATTTGGAAAAAGGAATGCCTTTTGGATATTTGAGAGGAACAGTTGATTATAGAGATATTGCTGGCAATTTATTGATTGATCCTTCAACTGGTATGTTGATAGAGAGTCCGAATCAGCAGATGATTGGAGACCCGAATCCTGATTTCAAAATGGGTTTAGGAACAACTTTCACATATAAAAACTTTTTCTTGTCTGCTCAGTTTGACTGGACAAAAGGGGGTGATATTTATTCTGTAACCGTGAACTCTTTGTTGGGTCGAGGTGTTACCAAAGATACGGAGGATAGAGAGCATACTTGGGTGATCCCAGGTTATTATGGTGATCCTAATACAGGTAAAGCATTGTTGGACGCTGGCGGTAACGAAATCAGAAATACGGTTCAGGTAACAACGAATGATTTGTATTTCGGTAATAGCTTTGCAATAAATTCAGCAACTGAATTTAGTGTATATGATGCAACAGTTTATAGATTTCGTGAATTGACCTTTGGGTATGATTTACCTAAAAAATTATTGGCAAAGACTCCATTCGGAAGTGCTACAATAAGCTTGTCAGGGTATAACTTATGGTTTTATGCCCCCAATATTCCGAAACATACTCATTTCGATCCGGAAGTAAATAGTTTTGGATCTACAGTTCAGGGTATCGAACTAAGTGCAGCTCCAACTACCAGAAGGTATGGGGTTAACTTGAAATTGACATTCTAATTAATTAAAAACAACGAACATGAAAAGAATTTTATTGATATTATCAGCCTCTGTATTATTGTTCGGGTGTGGTAACAACTGGATGGATATTAATACGGATCCCAACAACCCTACGGATGTTCCTATTTCTCTTCTTTTGCCTACAGCAGAGTTGAATGCAACCAGAGTTTTATGTGCTGGTGAAGTCGGTTCAAACGGTGCTGGTATCGGACAAGATTTAGGCGTTTATACACATCAATTATCGACGAGAGAAGAAGCTAATGAATATGGTATAGGTGGAAGTGCGTATTATTTAACCTCTTCTTGGAATTGGATGTACACTTCTACGTTACAAAATATTGATGTTATAATTAAAAAGGCAAATGCTCAGCAAGCTCCTTATTATTCTGGAATTGCGAAGATTATAAAAGCATATTTATATTCTCAGTACGTTGATTTGTTTGGAGATGTTCCTTTCAGTGAAGCAAACAGAAAAGCCGATGGAATTTTCTATCCAAAATTTGATAAAGGGGCCGATATTTATCCTCAGCTCTTTACTATGTTAGATGATGGAATTGCTGACTTAGGTAAAGCGGCTGGAACTGTTGCTCCAACAACTGATGATATAATTTTTGGGGGTAAAGCTACAAAGTGGATTAATACGGCGAATACTATTAAATTGAAGTTATATAATCAGATTCGTTTAGTAGATCCTTCTGTTGGAACAAAGATTGCGGCGCTATTAGCTAGCGGAAATTTAATTAGTTCAACGGAAGACGGATTTATGTATCCTTTTACGAAATTAAGGACACCGGACGAAAGAAATCCAGCCTATCCAGAGACTTATGAAGCTACACAGAAAACTGTATGTATGAGTCCTTGGTTCTTCGAAATATTGAAAGGTATTAATCCTCTCTTTAGCGGAGTGGTGGATCCTCGTATTCCGTACTATTTCTATAATCAGTTGTCGTCGACTATGACAAGTCGTGATGGACATAGCTTTGAATATCGCTATGGAGGTTTTACTTCTCTTTATTTTGGCTCTCATGGCCCTGATCGCGATGGATCGCAAGATGCATCTCAAACTGTTTATGGTATATATCCGTGTGGTGGTCGATATGATGAGGGAGATCATATTAAGGTAAATGCAAGTAGCGGTACCGGAGCAGCGCCATTTAGATTCTTGACATATGCAGATAGGTTATTCATTGAAGCAGAATTAATACAAGCTGGAGTTATAACCGGTGATGCACATGCTAAATTATCTGATGCAATGAATGAAGCATTCAAATTGGTAGATTATGTTGCTACAAAAGCGAATGGAAGTCAAACAATACCTACATTATACAATAGCACAAAAGGGAATGCTTATATAACTAAAATTTTAGCTTTATTTGATGCCGGTGATGCTAATAAGAAGATGGAGATTATTATGACGCAAAAATGGATTTCTAGTTTTGGTGGTAATTATGTAGATCAGTATAATGATTATAGAAGAACTGGCTATCCCGTTCTGTTTGACCCAAATAATACAACAATGGCTCCTGGGGGATATGTAACACCTCCGGCTGGTGGAGATCCTGATCGGACTCTTCCTCCGGTAAGGGTAAGTTGTTCTAAATTATTCCCATTAAGCTTACCTTGGCCGGCTGACGAATTGAATGTGAATAAGCAGGCCCCGGCACAAAAGACGGATCCTTCTAAATATCCAGTTTTCTGGGATAAATAATCACCTAAAATTAATAAAGATGAAAGCAACAATTATAAAACTGTTATTTTTCTTTTCGATCATAGCTCTAAGTAGTTGTGAATCCGATTTGAGAATGCCTGATTGTGCAAAGACAGCATTCCCTCTATTGACTATAGATCCATCTGCGGATAAAGAGATTAGTCAGAGTGGTGTATTAAATGCAAAGTTCTCTGTTGATATGTACTATAAGGATTATCCACAAAATGCTCGAATTGTGGTAGCTTATAAAGGTGATTATACAAACGTAAAAGTATTTAAGGATGCCGTAACGACTTTCCCATCGACTCAGACATTAACAGGTGATCAACTCAAACAATTGTTTGGATTAGCGTCTATTGTGCCTGGCGATTATTTTGAGATAGGACTTGATGTACAAATGGCGGATGGAAATTGGTATCCGGCGTTTAATCCAGCTGGTGTCGCGTATGGATCTGGTCCTATGAATCTAAAGGGGGCATCTCCTGTGATTACATATAAATGTCCTCTGCCTGTAGATAAGTTTGTGGGAAGCTATTTATGTGATGAACCCGCAGAGGCCTATAATTATGGTGTTTCCTTTACAAGAAAGACTACAAGTTCGATTCAAACAGCAAATTATTGGAATTCAGGGTGGACTGCCGTCTTTAGCTTGGATTTTGTGAATAATACGTATTCTATGCCTTTAACAACGTTTACATCAGGATATTCTGCAGTTGAATCAGGAACAATCGATCAGACAACAGGGAAATTGGTTGGTAATTATACAATTTACCATAATGGAGCTGTTGAAGAGACTGGGGTACATACTTATACAAGAAAATAATTGTAGTATTATTAAATCGTAAATGCATGGCTTAGGTGCCATCTCTTGATAAAGAAGCTATCTCAATTTATTTGAGATAGCTTCTTCGTTTTTGCGATCTTGTATGCTTCGTTTATCGTTGATGGCGGATAGCCATAAAGTTCAAGAATACGAATCGCATTGCGATGCATCATGATACCTTTTTTTAATTTGTAATCGAAGGTTAGCTCCTCTTGTTGTATCTGCTCGCTGAAGTGATAGAGGTCAAACTCGTCGCGCAAGAGTTCCGCCAGTTCCAGATCGTGGGTTGCCACCAGTACGATGTTATTACCCGAATTCAGTGCAGAAAGGATGGCTTTGCCAGCCGCGATTCGTTCTGTGGTATTGGTGCCCTTAAAAAGTTCATCGAGTAAAAACAGCGACGGATATTCCTTGCCGGAAGCATCCATCATCTCCTTTACGGTAAGAACTTCCTGCAAGTAGTAACTTTTGGCGTTCATCAGGTCGTCGTTGATATGGATGGACGAAAACAGCTGCATTGGCTGTGCCCGAAATGTTTTGGCAAAGCACAGATTGAGTGTTTGTGCTGTCAGCATATTAATGGCAATGGTACGGATGAAAGCGGTTTTGCCCGACATATTCGATCCGGTAAGAATAATTGATTTATGTCCATTGGAAAAATCATTGGAGATGCAATCCGGAATAAGGGGATGGTAGATTTCTGTGGTTTCGATTATTTTGGGTTCTGCTGATTCCGGCCGACAGTAGTAAGGTAATTCTTTTCGTAGTGCTACCATAGAACATAGCACATCAACTTTCCCAACAAACAGAAAAACAGCCTCCACGGCCTCTTTTCTATTATTCAGGAGATTGGTAGCCTTTGTAAGAGCATTCGGTTCCAGTAGGAAAAAGATGCGGAGAATTTCAATCAGCACATAAACAATAATAGCTGCATCCGAGTCTAACTTTGTATCCAGTTGAAATAGTTGCAGCTCTCTTTTGAGCGGTTTCAGCGCATGAATATGCTTGTCGAAATCGGGAGATAAACGACTTAAATCGGAGTCTTTGTGCAAACGAGATGCAATTTTCAGCAAAGTGAGAAATTGAGGAAAGGCATGCAGGTATCCCCATAGCCGGTATTTGTGCTTGTAATGCAACACAACGTTCAGAATAACGGCTGCCAGTAGGAGCAATAAAGTAATCGTCTGGTTTGAGATCAGAAATAGGGCAGTAAGAGTGAATGGTAGTAGCTGGCATACCCGGTAGAGCTGTTGCTTCGTTTTCGACGGTACCTCTTGGGTTCGTTGAAAAAGAGATTCTAACTCATAAGCATAGTGATGAGATAAGCGGGAAAGTTCTTTTTCAATGGGTATTCGCCAACTATCATTATCGAAAGAGCGAATTAGTTCTTCATTTTCGGTTATAAAATTCTTTCCGGATAACGATCGCAGGGAATGGTATAAAAGCTGCATGCCGGGGCAAGAATGGGTGTGATCGGCAAACGCAAAGAGGTTATCTCCATCCAGGTCATCCCACACTTTATCGGAGAGCCGATCGATATCGGGAGCAGGTTTTTGGTTGTAGAAATAACGGGATACAGACTCCATATCGAAAAACCCTTGCTTTGTGTCTTGTACGGATTCTTTTGCTTTCCCGGAGAGGTTGGCTATAACTGACAATAAATTCATATAATCGTTCGGAATAGAAATGCAGTTCGAATTAGCAGGGAGCTTCAGAGCGACATCGCGTCGCCCTGAAACAAAATACTAAAATGTTTAAGCAAAGTATCGTTGCCACTTACGGTAACGATTTACGGTTATTAATTTCTGCGAAATGGCAGCTTTATAAAACAACAGGTTCGACGGAGTAACCCGCTTTCTTTAGTTGAGCTACAAGACCCTTGTCGCTCACTAAATGCAGGAACCCTACGGCAATAAAACACGATTGTGCTTTCATTAGTTCGGGCAGCTTGGCCAGCCAGGCATTGTTGCGGTTTTCAATCAACGGTTTCTTTTCGTCGGCTGTCATGCTGTCGTCGGCTTTGTCAAGTGCTTCGGCTTTTGCCATATCGCCGGCTTTATAGGCATCTGTTATACTAATCAGCAGGTCGATTCCTTTCTGTTTTTCCTTGATATCTTTCATCAGGATTTCAGCTTGTCGCTTCAGGGGGATCTGGTTGAGAATAATATCCATTTGTTGGTCGAGTGTCTCCAATCCGATTATTTTTTTGTTGTTTTCTTTGGCTGCTTTCTGCAATATGGCATCGATAGCTTCGGGTTGTTTGCTCATGCCGTAAGCTTTCATGAATGTCATACTGGAATAAAGTGTTTCAAGCAGCATTGGTTTCATCATTCCCAGTTGCGCCATGCCTGCACCCATCAGTTGCTGAAATTCCGTGTCGGCTAATTGGTAATCTTCCGGTGATAATAGTTCTTTCATGGTCGTTCCGTTGAGCATTCCGGCCTGCATTATCTTCATTTGAGAGGAGGCTTGGTCGGGCATGTCCATCTCTCCGACTACGGCATCGGCCTGTTTGCTGAGGTCGATAATCTTGTCTGCATTTTTTATCTGATCTTTATCAACCAGGTGGTGGGTTCCAAAAAGGTACGACGGCTTTTCCAGCCCGTTTCCCGATATTTTCCATAGCAGTTGTGCATTGACACTACCAGTAATCAAAAAGGCGATAAACGCCACGCAAAGGAGTCTCTTGTCCGTTAATTTCATGTTGTGTGTGCTAAAGGGTTATTTGATTGGTCATTTTTACTTGGCGTTGGACGAAATCCGAATAGGATTATAGCCGGAGAATTGCTTTGTAGATCATGTAAAAAAGCCAGAGTTTGACAAAGGCGTATCTTGCTGTTTGCCCTACGGCAAACCCAAATGAGTAGGGCGTAAGCTGCTGCCCGTTATTGATGGTGGTGGCGGTGAAAATAACGCATATAATCACGATTACCGCAACGAATACAATCGGATGCCGCATGTGTATCCGCCTGTCAGAATGCTGGGGGTTGAAACTGTAAGACATAATGCCCGGTTTATAGGTTGATTGAATTGAATATTCCTCTTGTCGGGGTATTGATACATTGAAAATGCACATCAATTCCATACCCTGTTAAGGGAGAATTTGTTCAGGAATGAACCCGTAAAAGCGCGTAAATTCCCGAATGATCCCGATGTTGGTTAGTAGTTGTAAGAATCAGACAACAGACGGAAACTGTTGTCTGCATGAAGAATGCTTGGTAATGCAAATATATATTTTTGTATTAATATAAGTAGATATATTTACATTATGAAACTTAATTTATGTGTTGTTAACTCGTTGTCGGTGCCGGAATTTCTCGATCATGAGCGGTTATTTGTTGTGCTATTCTTCCTGTAATAAGTGATTTATACTTTCCGTATGGTGAGTTAGGGAGACCTGAAAGGATGAAGGATACTTTGTTTGTAAATGTGAACGCGTAATTGCAGGAAAGGGATTGTTGGTTGTATTTATGCAGAATGCATTCCTTATCTTTGTCGTTCTGAAGATTGAGAGTGGTTGCTTTTAACACAAAAACAGACAAGGTTGTCCATTTTGAACAACCTTGTCTGTTTTTGTAAAGTAAATGAGCCCCCTTAGAATCCGTTATAGAATATATTGATTCGGAGAGGAGAATCGTATGGCTGGTTGTGTTTCTTTTTGTTACGTATCTGTACGGCACTCAGCGTCGATTGCTGCCTGATGGCAGTGACGGTATTTGACGAGGTCATCGTGTATTCGATCGGAACAAGCACCATTCTTTCTATATCGCTATCAGATATGGGCCTGTTGCTGTAGGATTTGTGCAGTTTATTGGTAAGATAGCTTGCCAAATCGAAGGTGTAACTGTGTGTTATATAGTTATACGTTGCCGTTATGATAGTGTCCGTTGCATAGTTGTATTTGCTCAGATAATTTAGCAATACAGAATTATTATTCGGATCGAAATGCTGGGTCAGCAACAGGGTTGTCGGTGGCTTTAATGCATAGGTATGCGTCGTATCCCGATTAACAACTTCGACAGTCATGGAGGAGTGGTTGAAATTGATGATCTTGCCGCTCAAATCCAGATTCCCGCTTTTATCTTTATGATTTTTGATTCTGTTGAAGATTCTTCCAACAGGAATATCTACCTGTGTGTAAATCCCTGAAGGTGAAGTAATGTAGGTTGTGCTATCGGGGATGTTGGATATAGTGCTGACAATATCTTTATGCGAAATCAGTCCGATTTGTCGTACGTCTTTGCTTGCCGGAAAGACCAAACCATTGGTGAGCGTTGTCTCTTTGTTGTCGACGAAGGCATGGTAATGGTAGTACAACGTCATATAAAGGTGGCTGATGTTCCAGATAGACCCATCTCCGTATTCCGAACGAAGATAAACGCCGTTAAAGAAATTAGCAAATGAACTCTGGTTTTTGAATACACCGCTTTTTGCAGCCTGAAAAAAATCGATAGTTCGTTGTTTTGAGAACTTGTATTTCAGATGCGGCTGATATGAAGCCGTATCGGTGACGGTATCGGGAACAGCTACCGAGATGCGGGAGCCCAATAACTTGCTTTTGGTAGAATAGTTTGCCGCATCTTCGGTTGTATAGTAGGTTGTATTGTAGTTCAGTGTTCCCTTGTCCATTTCGTATGCCGCGATCTGAACCGGAGAATATTTGCTTCCTTTCCAGGTGTTGAATACCAGCGTCAACGACATAGAATCGGGTTCCGCGCCTGCCGGTACCGTAAAGGCAGAAGGGGTAGTGAACTGTGCAAGAATTTCACCGCGTGTTGTCCCGTATGTTGCATCGTAAAATTCTCCAAGCAATAAAGAGTCGGCCGAACAACTGGACGGCGAACTGAAAGTTCCGGTTTTTATGCTGGCGGAATTGACATGAAATGTATCGGTTCCCAATACTATTCCGTCTCCTGCCGGCTGGATAGAGAGTCCTAAGTCAGTATCTCCCGAGCAGGAGGTAAACATCAAAATAGTAGCGGCACAAACTACATACAGGAAATATTTCATACGAAAACAATAATTAGTCATTAAGGAATGGAGATACACCTGTCCGGGCTTTGCCATTGCGAGAAGGAGAAAATCCGGAGTGCCTCATGAATGAAGAAATTGAACAGTTAATGATTTATATGTTATGCTCTTCGCTATAATGGTTTACATTACTTTGTCATACAACTCGGTATATGCCTGAATATATGTCTCCGGTGTTTGATGGGATAAAAACTTGTCGGAGAACCTGGAAGCAGCATATTCTTTTACTTGCGAATTGATCGTTTCACTGCCTTCGATGGCGGCATCCGAGAAATCGAGCGCCAGTTTCGACAATGCCACAAAATCGACAGATTGGTTGTGTACGGATGTCAAATCCGAATCTTCGATCCCATCGAGACGCAATATGGTATCGTATCCTTCTTTGAAAGGGCTTTGAAAATCGTCGTTATAAATGGAATATACTATTTTTGAATTGCGGAAAAACGGATCGTCATGGTACGCTTTTTTGATGTAAAGCGGAACCAGAGCGGTCATCCATCCGTGACAGTGAATCACATCGGGTGTCCAGCGCAGTTTTTTTACCGTTTCGAGTACGCCACGGGCAAAAAAGATTGTCCGTTCGTCGTTGTCTTCGTATTCGTTACCCTCTTCATCGGCAACCGTTTGACGGTGGTGAAAGTAATCATCGTTGTCGATGAAATAGACCTGCATACGGGCTGTCTGAATGGAGGCAACTTTAATAATCAAAGGGTGATCGGTGTCGTCAATGATGAGATTCATGCCCGAAAGCCGCTGTACTTCATGAAGTTGATTACGACGCTCGTTAATGCAACCGAACTTCGGCATGAATGTCCGAATTTCCTTTCCTTCGTCCTGAACCGCTTGGGGCAACTGTCTGCAAATAGTTGCAATTTCCGATTCAGGCAAGTAAGGCGCAATTTCTTGCGTGATAAACAATACTTTGGTAGCTTCTCCCATATTGATGAAATGAGGATATTAAGTCAAAAAACTATGCAAAGGTAGATAAAAAAATTTGTTTTACCACACAAGTTTTTGGCTAAGGAATTGCTTACAACAGTACGTTTTTCAATGTTTTACTTCATTTAACACAAGTGTGAGGTTTCGGCCGGTACATGCATTCGGGCTGGTGATATGTAAAAGGTTGCTTACGGTAGGTGCAATGTCGGTTATGTTTGCCGAAGTAATGATTTGTGAACTAATAGAGTACCCGAATAGAATGAGAGGAACGTAGGATTCTTTGCGATTGCCGGCTGTTATAATACTACCCGACGCGTCGGCTTCTACCCAACCCGGCATTAAGGTAAAGCAGACATCTCCGGAATGATTTTTATTATAAGAATTTTTCAATCTTGCATGTTCATCGTGTCCTTTGCCATCGAAATGGAGGATTTCCTGAACGGTGAATGCTGATTGTACACCCTGTAGCTCGAGCATGAAATCGGCGCAATGTTGTTGTATGTCTCCCATGGCCACCCCTTTTTTCTCAATGGCGGCATGATCGAGATAGATGTTCTTGTCGAAATAGCCGGTCACCCATTGATGCTGCCCGTAAATGGCCATCAGATAGAGATTGAGCAGCGCCATGGAGCTGGTTGGAGAGAAGGTGCCTCCGCTTATTTTGTAATTCGATAGGGTGCTCTGTGAGTGTACGTCGCCCTGGCTGCCGGTAATCACAAACAGTGTGTGGCTTAGTCCCACGCTTTGATCTATCTTATCGATCAACTCGGAGAGATATTTGTCTAAGCGCAGGTACATATCCTCTTTTTCGGCCGAAAGAAGTTCGAACGAATCGTCACCCACGACTTGCAACGAGAATTGCAAACCAAGATAGTCCGGAGCGCCCCCTTGTCCCAATTTCTCTGCTTCGAGCGCCTTCAGAGCAATGTTCTTGATAGTCTGATTGACAAACGGGGTTTGTTTAAATTGCTGAACCCGGTCGGAGAGAGATGCTCCGGCATTGGAATAGACAAACCCTTTCGCCGTATCGTTTCGTTTGGGCGGGAAAATGTAGGTATTGATCGGATTCAGAGGAGTCCATTCGGTAGTCAGGGCATTGCTCAGTGAGTGGTCGACATTGATCTGGTCGGCCCAGCGGGGCAATCCCAAAGGATAGAATGAGGTAGTGGCAAGGTTTCCGGAGGCATTGTCGATCCAAACGGCACCATCGGCAGCGTGTCCTGCCAGCATAACCGTCTCCTGACTGTTGATGCCAATGGCGAAGACGTGCGATTTGCCTCCGCTGTTCATTTTCAGTTCGTCCGACACGGTGGATGCCAATAATGGCTTGGGAGAAAGTGTCTCTTGCGTTCCGATTCCGGCCGCAGTCGGATCTGTCAGACTCAGCTGTAACTTCCCGGTCTTGCGGTCGTAATATTGCTTTCCGGTAATGCCGTGGTTGAAAGGTGTGGTTCCGCAGGCAATGGTGGCATAGTCGCTGGTGGCTCCGGCCGAGAGAATGGGGTAGTAGGCCTGACGGCATACCGCCCCCTGACTGTATAAACGACGGAATCCGCCCTTGTCGAACAGGTTCCAGAGTGTAGTCAGGTGTTCGGGTTGAAAGCCATCAATAACTATATTTACTACCAAACGCGGGCGTTCGGGTTCGTTGGCAGCCGATATGGAGGTTGCCAGTCCGCAAAGAAGAACTAAATACAAACAGAACGATTTCATTTTTATTTTTCCTTCGTCTTGATTACCGGCTTGAGATATTCGGATTGAAGTCTCAGATACATGATAGACCGGAGTGCCAAAACAATAATCAATAGAATTTCGGAGATTACAAAACTTTGAGGTAATATGAATAAACCTATCAACATAAACAGATCACATACAAGGAATAATCGTTGCAGATAGAATGCAAATCTGCGCGTTTTCCGGAATAAAACAGTTAGTGCAAAAACCAGAAGCAGCGGATTTAGCCAAACGACATTCCAGTTGAAAGAGACTAAAGGATGTACGGAAAAGGATGTTAGATAAAATATAATAAACCCGGCTATCCCTGCTATGCCAAACAAAATGGCATCGAACCAGAAAAAGAGAGCCCGGTTGCGATGTTCTTTTGAACTGATCCATAGTGTTGCTACAAGCAGTAAAATGCACAAGAGAGGAATGTAATTGAAAGCCGGTTTCATCTCTTTGCCCAGAATAATTACCGGTTGCGATGAACTCTGTACCAGCGGAACAGAGGCGCTGTCGCGCTCGATACGGGCAGAGGCCATTGCCTGCATCAATCTTTCGGGTAAAAACATGGTTTGCCTGAATGAGGCGGTGTCGTCTTTCGGAGCTCCCAACACAAGATGGATGCCAAACAGGATTGCAGGGCTATCGGCCGTATAGAGGTCGATAAGTTGTTGGAATGTCTCCTGCTTTTTCTCCAGGTTTTTATTGAAAACAACTTTACCGTGTATGGCACGCAGAATCATGTCGCGTGGTCGGGTAGCACAGTTGTCGAAAACGAAGTTATAGCGATAGAAACGGTTTTCGGGTCTGTAATTCTCCACCAGAGCCTCAAACAAAGCCTGTTTTTCGTTTTGCCGGAGGTTCAGTACCTGTTCCCACATATTGATTTGGCGAATCTGATACTCGAGTATAAATTCGGAAGTTTCGCAGACTCCCAGTTGGTAGTCGGTCTCTCCATTAACGAATTTATAATAAAATCCCGGGGTGTTGTAATCGAAATAGCCATAGTTAAAGCTGATGTCTAAGTGATTTGCCGGATCGAATACGCGAATCGCCGAGTGTCCGAATTTGGCATACAACTCCGGTCCGGGACCGCAGGTCAGAAGCGACACTCTGGCCGAATCGGACAGGGTGACGGCACCGGCACTGACTATTGAAAAACAAAAAAACAGGTAAATGAATATTTTGCGCATGGAGAAAACTGTTTGAAAGAGGTTCTTAGAGACATCCGTTGAGTATCTCTCTTATTTTATTGGGAGTGATGGTTTGATTTTCACCGAGCTTCCAGCCGCGTTGCGTGAAACGGTCGACAATGGTATCGAACGATTCGTTACCGATGCCATGTTCGCTCAGTTTTGTTTTCATCCCCACACTTCTGTAAAATTTTTCGGTCGCGTTGATGATAGCATCCACTCTCTCTTCTTCTGTGCCCTGAGAGATATTCCACACCCGTTCGCCGTATTGAAGCAGTTTTGCCTTTTTCTCGTCACGCATTACCCTCCAGAGCGAAGGCTGTACGATGGCCAGTGTTACGGCATGATCGAGCCCGTGAAGGGCCGTCAGCTCATGTCCTATCGAGTGTGTTGCCCAGTCCTGAGGAACACCCATGGCGATGAAGCCGTTGAGGGCAATCGTAGCGCTGTACATAAAGTTTGACATCAGATCGTAGTCGGTGTTATCGGCCACCACCTTTTCGCCTAGTTCGGTAAGTGTAGAGAGAATTCCTTCGGCAAAACGATCTTGTATCATCGCCTGCGAGGGGCATGTAAGGTATTGTTCGCATACGTGGATAAAGGTGTCGACAATACCGTTGGCTATTTGACGTTTTGGTAACGAATAGGTTACTTCCGGATCGAGAATAGAAAAAACCGGATAGGTTTTAGCGCTTCCGAAGGCTAGTTTTTCGTGGGTTGTCTTTTTCGAGATAACCGCATTGCCATTCATCTCCGATCCTGTTGCCGGTAGGGTTAGTACCGATGCCAGCGGCAGGGCGTCGGTAATTTTATTCTGATCTACCAACAGATCCCATGGATCGCCGTTGTAGGCAACAGCAGCTGCAATAAACTTCGTTCCGTCAATAACGGAACCTCCGCCTACGGCAAGCAGGAAATCGATCTTCTGCTCTTTTACAATGTCGACGGCTTTGATAAGGGTTTCGTATGTGGGGTTCGGTTCTATTCCGGCAAATTCGACAACGAAGTGATTTTTCAGCGCATTTTTTACCTGATCGTACACGCCATTGGCTTTAATGCTACCTCCGCCGTAAGTCATCAGGATTCTTTTGGTGGTTGGAATTTCATTTGCTAGGGTAGCTATGGTGCCTTTCCCAAAAATTAATTTGGTGGGATTTTGAAATACAAAATTGTTCATAATCGAGGAAATTTGTTTGTTAAGGGAAATTGGTCGTTTGTAAGAAAAAATTTCCGCATTGTTGCAAGACGAAGGAAATTCGGTGCAAAGATACAATACTTATTTTCGTCGGGGACAATTGTTCCCTAAAATAGAGAGAGAGCTCCCTTCTATTTGTATGACAAAAAAAGTTAATATCGGCGATTCAATGCAGCATTTTGTAATATTAGCCGTCTTTTATTTTGATTAGTGGTTATAAAAATCACCTTTCAACGATTAAACGTTATTCAGATATAGAAAAATAATGAATATGAAACGAACATGTTGCTATACAACATCCAGGAGTATTGTGATAATTTACAGCAACATGGAGTTCCATACTTCCTTAGATGAAAAAATTATTATAGTATGAAAAAATGTACATTCCTTTTTGGTTTGCTGGGAGCGGTGTTGCTGACTTCATGTAGTTTGGGTACGGTTGATTCTGATTATTCTCCACAACTGCAAATTACATCACTTACGTTGAACGGGGTTGCTCAAACTGCGCTGCCGGATACATTGAATGTGGGTGATGTGCTACAGATATCGTGTCTGGCAAATGGCGTATCGAAGCCATTGACAGCCATTCAGATTGCCAATGACACCATCTATTCCAACCTGTCTTTTGTGGATATCTCGTCACTTAATCCAGCTATATTAAACAGGTCGAATCCGTCAAAAGGATATCTTGTTCTTGATGGGCTAAATATTTATACGTTTGGATTTTCTGTACAATACAAGGCGACCAGGGCAAATAAAGATGGGGCAAACTTATTGTTTGTTGTAAATTCTACTTCGCAATACTCGCCCAGAAAATATTTGATGAAGTTGTGCGCAAAATAAACGCATTTTTTTCTGTACAAAAGGGGCTGCTTGTTTCAACATAAACAAGCAGCCCCTTTTGTTTTATTCCGCGGGGAAGTACCGTTGGAAACTATTCCACGGTAACCGATTTCGCTAAGTTACGGGGTTTGTCGACATCGCAACCTCTCAGTACCGATGTGTAGTAAGCAAAAAGTTGCAGCGGAACAGCGGTCAGAATAGGAGAGAAATACTCGTTGTAATCGGGAATTTCAATAACATATTCGGCTAAGTCGGCCTGACGTTCGGTACTTTTTTTGCAAATAAGCAGTACTTTGGCTCCACGTGTTCTCACCTCTTTGATATTACTTATCATCTTTTCAAAGAGAGGTGTCTGAGTAGCAATAGCAACAACAGGCATATCGGTTGTGATGAGGGAAATAGTTCCATGCTTAAGTTCTCCGGCCGCATACGCATCGCTGTGGATATAGGAAATCTCCTTCAATTTTAACGAACCTTCAAGCGAAAGCGAATAGTCGAGTCCGCGACCGATAAAGAAGATATCGTGTGCATTCTGGAACTTGCTTGCCACAAATTTACAATTGTCGGCATTTTCGAGAACCTCTTCGATTTTGGCAGGCAAAGCGAGTAGATCCTTACACAATGCGATTGTCTGTTTCTTGTCGATTACACCCTTAATGCTCGCCATTTTGATGGCAAACAGATACATTATCGAAAGCTGTACGGTGTATGCTTTGGTACTTGCTACCGCTATTTCGGGGCCTGCCCAGGTATAAATAACACTGTTGGCTTCGCGTGCAATGGAAGAACCGACCACATTGACCACGGCCAGTGTGTGCACACCTTGTTCTTTTGCCAGGCGCAGGGCGGCTAACGTGTCGGCAGTTTCGCCCGACTGAGAGATGATAATGACCAGGTCGTCTTTCGGTGACAGAATTGGATTGCGGTAGCGGAATTCCGATGCGATGTCTACTTCGACCGGTACCCGGGCCAGTTGTTCGATAACCGATTTACCTACCATCCCGGCATGCATGGCCGTGCCACAAGCTACGATCCAGATTCGGTTAAAACTTTTCAATATATCGTCGGTCAACGCTTTTATGCCAAAGTCAGGCTGGCCATCGATGATGCGTGGTGAAACCGTATTGGTGATGGCAGTCGGTTGTTCGTAGATTTCTTTGAGCATGAAGTGCGGATATCCTCCCTTTTCGGCAGCTTCAATATCCCATGTTGCGGTAAGAGCCTCTTTTTGGATCGGATCGCCATCCGTGTCAACGATGGAGATGCTGTCTCTGCCCAGTACGGCAATCTCATTCTCTTCCAGCAGATAATAGTTGCGGGTATATTTAAGAATTGCCGGAATGTCGGAAGCAATAAAGTTTTCGCCTTCTCCGATGCCCACAATTAAGGGGCTGTCTTTCCGAACGGCAAAAATCTTGTCCTGACAATCTTCGAACATAATGCCTAAAGCGTAGGATCCCTTCAGACTTTTGATAACGGTGGCAATCGTTTCAACGGGATTTCCGTTGTAATAGTAGTCGAGTAAGATGGCTACGACCTCGGTATCGGTTTCGGAAAGAAACTTGTAACCCTTCTCCACCAATTTTTCTTTGAGTTGAAGGTAGTTCTCGATGATTCCGTTGTGAACGATCGTAACACGTTCGTTTCCATGTGGATGTGAGTTTACATCAGAAGGCTCTCCGTGAGTGGCCCAACGGGTATGTCCGATTCCGACCGTACCGAGAGGCATCCCCTGAGATTTGATCTTTTCTTCCAGGTTGTTAAGGCGTCCTTTGGCCTTAATAACTTCTATTTTAGACTTTTCGAAAACCGAAATTCCGGCCGAATCGTATCCTCTGTACTCTAATTTACGTAAGCCGTCGACTAAAACGTCAGCGGCAGCTTTTGTGCCGATATATCCAACAATTCCACACATTTTGCGATGGGTAAATGATTAAACACTATCATCAACACAATTCTCGTAATATTCAGCTTGCTGATAAACATGAAATTAGAGAACAATCAACCCACACTATTTGAATAAACAAAGAAAGCAATTTTAATTGAAGAGAAAGAATCTATTTGTAAAAAGTTTTATCAGAATCTGTTCTTCCAGAGTTTTCGCAGCCATTCGGCCTGTTTCTGTTCTGCAGGATTCTCGGCCGGTTGCCAGATCGATTGTTGTTTGATTTCGTCCGGCAAATATTGTTGCTCTACAAAGTGGTTCGCTCCATCGTGCGCGTAATGGTACTCTTTGCCATAGTTGAGCTCTTTCATCAACTTGGTCGGTGCATTGCGCAGGTGCAGCGGTACCGGCAGATCTCCGGTCTCCTTTACCAATGCCAGAGCGGCATCGATAGCCAGATAGGCCGAGTTGCTTTTCGGACTGTTGGCAAGATAGACAGCCGTTTCCGACAGAATGATTCTGCCTTCGGGCCAACCTATTTTTTGCAGGGCATCAAAACAGGCGTTGGCTAAAAGCAGGGCATTGGGATTGGCCAGACCAACATCTTCGGCTGCTGAAATTACCAACCGGCGTGCAATAAACTTGGGGTCTTCGCCTCCGGCAACCATCCGGGCAAGCCAGTAAACCGCAGCATCCGGGTCGCTTCCTCTGATCGATTTGATAAAGGCGGAGATAATGTCGTAGTGCATCTCACCTCCTTTGTCGTACGTGGCCAGATTTTGCTGCAGACGTTCGGTAACCAGGGAATTGGTGATAACCAGTTCGGCTTCGGCAGATGAGTTGGCTACCAGCTCCAGAATATTTAGTAATTTGCGGGCATCGCCTCCGGAGAAGCGTAGCAGGGCATCATCGTCTTCAACGGTTATTTTGCGTTGTTTTAGTTCGAAATCTTCGGTTAACGCTCTTGTTATAAGAGATTGGAGGTCTTTCTTGTCCAGCGACTTGAGTACATATACCTGACAGCGGGATAAAAGAGGGGTGATTACCTCAAAAGATGGATTTTCCGTCGTAGCCCCGATCAGGGTGACGGTACCGTTTTCGACCGCGCCCAGTAGCGAGTCTTGTTGCGATTTGCTGAAACGATGAATTTCGTCGATAAAGAGAATCGGATTCGGGTGATTGAAAAAGCGGTTACTCTTGGCTTTGTCAATTACTTCGCGAATATCTTTTACGCCGGAATTAATGGCACTCAGCGTATAAAAGGGACGTTCGAGGCGGTTGGCGATGATTCTGGCTAACGTAGTTTTGCCCACACCCGGAGGGCCCCACAGAATGAACGAGGAGAGATTTCCCGATTCGATCATTTTGCGAAGTATGGCCCGTTCTCCCACGAGGTGTTTCTGTCCGATATACTCGTCCAGACTCTTCGGGCGCATTCGTTCGGCTAATGGTGCAGACATGATTTTATAATGGTTGGTGTTTAACGGTTGATCAATCGCTTTTTTGCGAGTAAAAATGTCAACAGTTACCCTTTGTTCACCTCAGATTCAACTCCTTGTTCAAAACAGCCGGGGCGCCATACGGAATATTGTTCAGTTTGTATAGCTTTTCCACTTTGAGCCCGTAGTATTGAGAAATAGAGTGCATCGACTCTCCGGCTTCTACCCGATGCGTAGCAGGTACGTTGGGGGCTGTATGGCTTTTCTTATTGCCCAGATAAACAACCTCGTTCGGGCTCAATGCATAATCGTTGGGCACTTCGTTTTTGTAGCGAAGTACACTTTCCGGCAGGTTTACCTCTTTGGCAATTGATCGATACGTATCGCCGGGTTTGGCTAAAATGTATTTTACGCCGTTATTTTTATATACTTTGTGGGCAAAAGGTTCTTCGATAACTCCGAAATCACTGCTGACAACGGACGAAGAGTCGGCCAAAGCCTCTGCAATTGTCTTTTCTTCAATTACGGGCATCGGTCTCTTTCTTCTGATGTTTGCCGCCAGTTCTTTATTGCTGTCGGAATCCAGTAGGTTCAACTGATATAGTTCGATCAGATTGATCAGGCTGGAAGCATATGTTTTACTGGTGGCGTACCCATTGGCTTGTAAACCGGTTGCCCATCCTTTGTAGTCAGTCGGTTTAAGTGTGAAGAGGGTGGCGTAACGACTTCGCTTGGCTAAGAAAGAAGAGTGATCTTCGTACGATTCGCGGGCATCCGAGTATTTACGGAAACATTCGTCTTTCTGGTCATCGTCCTGATAAAAGGTGGCACCGTTCCAATCGGAACATTTGATACCGAAATGGTTATTAGCCTCAGTGGCCAACGGACTTTTGCCCGCGCGCGACTCCAGCAATCCCTGAGCCAGCGTAATGCTTGCGGGAATGCCGTATTTCTTTTGTTCCGAGATAGCAACGGATTTGTATTTTTTGATGTATGCCTCAAAATCGGGCTGACGCTGTTGTGCTGCAAGGCAAAGAGATACCAAGCTTGATAATACTAATGTGGTTAGGATCTTCTTCATGAATGTTGATCTTTTTGATGTAGAATTATTTTGTATTGGTTATTTTTGAATTTTCCATGAGCCATCCTGATAAACGATACGGATCACTTCGTTTTTTAATAATGGCTTCAGCTGTTTGAAATCTGCTTCGGATAAAAAGGATTCCGCATTACAACTGGCCACAATATCGGTTGTTCCCGGTTGGAACGAGTATCGAACAAACAGAGGTGTTAGCAGGCGATTGGCTGTAGCCTGATCGTCTTCCGATAACCCGTTTGCATAAAAATCGGATGCCGAGAGTGCCGGTATCTGCATCTCGACCGGTTTCCAGTCGGAAGAATAAAAACAGACCGTAGAATAGCAGGCCGGAGCACACGCAGTGAAAATAACGCCGACAAACGGATTTGTTTTGGTCTCTAAAATTTGCAGCTCCATATTCCCTTTCCGGGAAGTATTGAGCGAGAGATGTTTTGTGGCTTCGCTGTAATCGATTATTTTGCAATAACCATTCATGTTGTTCCCGATCGAATCCACTTTTTTGTCAGTGAAATAGGCAAGCAGATCTTTGCGTTGCGACTGATCGAGCCAAAGAAGATTATCGGGCATCGATTGGAACAATTTTTCAACGGATTCCTGAGCTGCAGCCGATAGAATAGACAATGCGCTGAAAACTATTAGAAGTGCCTGTTTGTACATATGCTTGTTGTTTGTATAATCCTGTTTGGATTATTTCTGTTTGTTCTTTTTCTTGCGAAAAATGGCTTTGAACGATTCCCAATAGTTTTTTGCCAAATCTTTGAAACTATTGAAATTTTCGGTGTAGCTAACTCCTAATCCTTGTGTGTAAGGAGACGGATTGAGCTGCTTGTAATCGTTGGTGCGGTTGTATCCGCGCACGCGCCATTTCCCGTTGTTCGATAAAATATACTGAATATCGAAATCGCCGATGAATTTACTGGTCGAGAAATTGTCGTTTCGGTATCCGACATTACCGTTGATGATCCAACGGTTGTTCTGGTACATGATGTTGGCTTCGTAGTCGGTGCCGGTATATTCACCCAGACCCGACTGGCGCAGGTTGAACCCGACATTGACTCCGGAGATCGCTTGCGATAACCAACTGCTCAACTGATTGGATAAGGTGGAGCTTGCTACGGCCATTAGTTCGTTTTGTCCGATAGGATTGGTCGATGCACGGTAATCCGGATTGTAAAAACGGTTGAAAGCCAGCAACCAGATTATCTGCCGGTTCATCATGTCGTTGGTGGTGATAACGCTTTTTACCGCACGTTTTACCTCTTCGCGCGAATTCGGCAAATCGATATCGAATTTAATGTCCGGTTTCGTCAGGTTTCCTGTCAGATTTAATAAACACTCGACAGGCACGCTTGAGCGTCCGGTACTTTTTAGAATATCAGCATCCAGATCGGCCAGAGAAGCGTTCATTTGGTAACGGGCATTGATATCGATTAAAGCGTTAAATGCGCTTCCATTCCACCGTATCACGCTTCCTTTGTCTATTTTAAATTCCCGGCTCAGCGCATTCCAGAAGGTAAACAGGTATTTTCCTTCATTTATTGTGTAACTACCCTGCATTTGCAATGTGGGATTGTGAAGCGTGTATCCGACATTCAAGACGCCTGATCCTACGGCATCGATTTTGTCACCGGCCTTCGGGTCTATTATCAGATGCAGCTGGGCATCGGGAGTGACATTGAGCGTAGCACTAATGATAGTGGGAGAACTATCGCCCGATTTGATGTGCGGCGTGACGGCAACGGTTGCGTTTCGCTTCTTTTTGACCACATAGTCGATAAATGAATTGTCGACCGCACTGGCAGCCGATCCGACCGATATATAAACATTCGTTTTGGGCTTTGATGTGGCATTAATGGTGATGTTGGTTCCTTTGCTGTCGCCTGTAATGCGCACACTTCCGCTTCCGTATATCTTGCCCCAAAAGTTTTCGCTGTCAGCCTCCTTGGTGTTCATTACCAGAAGGTTATTTGTTGATACCTGTACGTTATATTTCCAGTTTTTCAGATAGGTGTTTGGTGCCGTACACGAAATGACGCCGGTATTGTTTTCAGCATCGTGTAGCACTACGTTTTTGAGGATGATGGCCTCTTTTCGCAGGTGGATGGAGTCATTGAATGTATAAGAGGTATTTAGCGACCCGATTCCGGCCTGTCCGTTTTCAATCTTCATATCTCCATCGAACCATATATTTCCTTTCGCCAGAAACATACCCATGTTTCCCGAAGCTGTACCTTTCGGGTTGGACAGGAAGGAGTTTAAGTATGGATTCAGGAAGTCGATGGGTAGATGGCGGGCAAACCCGAATAGTGCCATGGAGTCTTTCTCTACATAAAAGCCCCCTTTCATTAAGGCTACCGTATCTTTCTTATTCATGACCCGTCCCAGCAGGTTCAGTTTATGATTGGTGTCATCCCAACTGCTTTCGGCATATGTATCTCCCCATATACAATGGTTCAACCCGAAATCACGCGTAAAGAGATTGGCTTTTATAATCGGGTGACCCAATACGCTCAGGACAGATACCTTCCCTGTAACCGTACCATTCAGAGAGGGATTCTGCATGTGAAGCATCCTGGACACATACTCCAGCTGGATTCCCTGAATATCGACATTCACGCTGTCGGTCGGTTGTGACGATAAAATTCCGTTAATTCCGAGATACTGTTGTTTGTGCTCTATTCTGAAATTATTTATCCAGATGCTCTTCATGTCGGTTTTTGCCGTACTTGGGCGAATATTCCAGACAGAATCGTTCATGATTATTTGTGTCGGTAATATCCGGGTGTCAGCCCATAGCTGGTTGTTCTCTTTCCAAAGTCTGCTTTTGGTTACAATCTCTCCTGCATAGGTCTCTTTGCCGCTATTATCCCACATCAACCGGCTGCTTACAGAGTCTCTGGCAGCGGCAAAGGAGCCAAACAAATTCATTATCGTGTTGTTGCTTTGGAGCATCATGCCTTTTGCCGTGATTTGCATTATGTTGCGGGGATTGTCGCAGGTTAAGTGCAACTTTGAAAAATGAGACTCTTTCGATGTGAGTGTCGGTATGTCGAGGGTAAAGTTGAGCTGTCGCGAATCGGAATTGACATTCCCCTCAATAATCGCTCCGTTGTCGATTTGAACCGGCATGTCAAGTGTCGAAAATAATTCGTCTGCCCGGTCGGCATCGATTTTCAGGTTAAAGGCAAAATTGTTGAAAGCGGCATATTGTTCCGAAGTGTGCCATAACGATGGCAGGTACCTGGCGGCAATATAAGTGAGGTCGGTTGGTAGTTTGAGGAAATTGAATCTGCCCTGCACGTATCCGCTGATGAGGTCGGAGTTGATGTCCAATCGGTTATTGTTGTCGGATGCCGGAAGAGCGTTGATGGTGAGGTCGTTGAGCCGGAACTCTTTCTCTTTGTTTTTTACAACGATATTATTGAAAATAACCGAACCGTCGGCGTTTTTCATTAAATCGCCTTGCAGATTTGCTTCCATATGCAGGGCTGCCGTCAGCGTGGGATACCCTTTTGTCAGGTTGAGCTTGTTCGGCGCGAAATTTTGAATATCGGCACTAAATTGATAAGATGGCCGTTTTTTTGAGATGTCGATGAGTCCGGCAAGATTGAAGCGAATATTCGGGTCGGCAATATCGGCAGAACCGTTGAATTTGTATCCATCGAAATTTCCGTCGATGGATAAGTTTTTGTAGGTGTATTTGTTGAATGAAAAGGACGAGACAATGGCTTTTGCTTTTGTCGAAAACGGTTTGCCCTTTTCGGATTTTCCTTCCAGTTTGGCCTGTAGGGAGATATTGCCCATGTTTGATGCGCCGAGCATCTCTCCCAGACGAAAGTTCAGCGCGTTTACGCTACCCGAGAATTGCAATTTATTCAGATCGTGGCTGAAGTTCAACTTGATGTCGGTCGATACATTTCCCAGATGGGTCGACAGATTGCCATAAGCCACCATTTCGCTGAAAAATCCGGTAAGTGAACCGTTGAACCGCAGATTACCCAGCCGTAGTACCTCTTTTGGCAACAGAAATGGCTTCCCCGACAGATGTGCAACCATATCCTGCAAGTGATTTGTGTTGACATTCAGCTGTTTTACATTCGCATAGACAAAGGTTTCGTTAATGTCGGGTAGTCCGTTTATATCGAAATTGCCGGAAAGTCTGAAATGATCGTCACTGGTCAGACTCAGTTGTTTGCAGCGGAAGTTGGATACTGTTCCGCTGAGTTCCGTTGCCAGTGTGAATTTGTCGTGCAACGTAGCTAATTGAGGCATAAAACAGGCAAAATCACCCGGCGAAATATCTGAAGGCAACAAAATACAGCTTACCTTCACTTTTTGCATCAGATTGTTCGGATTGGCTGCCGTTTTATAGTTAAAAATAATATGCCTCATTTTCAGCTCACTGCCGGGCATTTTCAGATTGAGATATGCCAGCGTCAACTGTTTCTTGTTGGCTCTGACGCTTGTCTGTAATTTCGACAATGTCAACCCCGATTTTTCCCGTAAGCTTAACGAATGAATGTCGGCCGATAAGGAGTCCGCCGAAAACCGGTGGAGAGTCAGATCCAGATCGATGTCCCGTACGTCGAGGTGAGCAGCGTCAAAAGTGCGGTGACGCTCCGGTTTGTCGATGTTGGTCATGCGAAACCGGCTGTCGGCCAACCGAAACCGGTCGACGCTGAAAATGAGTTTGGTTTTCGATTTTGTCGTATCTTTCGAGGCAAATGCCTTGAGTACGAAATCGAAATTAGTCCTGCCGAGAGAATCGACTTTCAGATTGAAATTCAGCTGTTTAAGATCCGTGGATGTTACGGCCACCTCATTTCGGAACAGCCGCCAAAAATCGAGGTGCACACTTAGTCGGCGTGCCGTAAACAGCGTGTCGCGGGTTTGATCTTCCAGATAGACATTCCCTAAGTTCAGCTCCGAGAAAGGAACAAAATAGAGCGAACCGATCTCTACGCGCGTGTGGAGCTTTTCCGATAGGTCGGCAACTATTTTTTTGCGGATAGCATTTTGTACAAAGCTCAAATTCAACAAAATAAATATAATGCCAATGACCGCCGCCGTAATTGCAGTGGTTGCCAATAGCACTCTAAGAGATTTTTGTTTAATTTTGAACATTCTATTTGAACCTTGTAATCGGAAGCAATAGCCATTTTTCGGGCAACGGTATCCTTCTCTGAATAAGAAATATAAGTAAACATCAAAACTTGCTCGTACGGATGAAACGAACATAGTTTCTGTAAGTTACTTATGCTTCGGCAAATTTACTTGAAAATCAAATGAGAACAAACAGAATCTTATTAATAATTACTATTTTTATTACAGCCGGTATTATTCATGCGGCTACAAATCAAAAACCGACGATGGTCAAAATTCAAACCAACCATGGCGATATCCTCGTAAAGCTCTATGATGAAACGCCTCTGCATCGTGATAATTTTATCAAATTAGCCAAACAGGGCTTTTATGACGGAGTTTTATTTCACCGTGTTATCGGTGATTTTATGATTCAAACCGGCGATCCACAGTCGAAAAATGCGAAGCCCGATCAGATGTTGGGTACCGGTGGACCCGGTTACACGATCCCGGCCGAGATTCATTATCCGGCATTTTTTCACAAATACGGCGCATTGGCAGCCGCGCGTCAGGGCGATGAGGTGAATCCCGAAAAAGCCTCTTCCGGCTCACAGTTTTATATCGTTCAGGGCCGCACCTGCACTGAAAATGAATTGAATCATGTGGAACAATCGGCACGGGTAAATCAGGAACGGAGTATTTTTCAACAAATCGCAGGAGCGCAGATCGAAAAGATAAAAGAACTTCAGTTGGCAAAAGATACGGACGGACTGAATGCTTTGCGCGACTCTATTTATGCCGAAACAGTAAAAAAGGTGGATGCAAATCCGACTTACAAGCTAACGGACGAAATTCGTCAGGCATACAAAACCGTAGGAGGTACTCCTCACTTAGATGGGGGTTATACCGTTTTTGGCGAGGTGGTAAAAGGCCTTGAAGTTGTTACGGAAATATCGAAAGTGAAAACCGGTCAGGCCGATCGTCCGGTGGAGGATGTGAAGATTATAAAAGTAACTGTAGAAGAATAAAAGCTATCAATCAGCCAACGACTCATTGACAGTGTTCGATTTAATTGAATATCTGGGATGAAAAAATTAGTTATTCTGACAGGAGCCGGAATGAGTGCCGAAAGTGGGATCAGTACCTTTCGGGATGCCGGTGGATTATGGGATCAATATCCCGTAGAGGATGTGGCTACGCCCGAAGGGTGGCAACGCAATCCGAAGTTAGTGCTCGATTTTTATGCCGAGCGTCGCCGTCAGTTATTGAATACTCAGCCCAACGAAGGGCATCTGGGACTTGCCCGATTGCAGCAATATTTCGATGTGCGGATTATTACGCAAAATATTGATAATCTGCATGAACGGGCAGGTAGTAAAAATGTATTGCATCTGCATGGAGAATTGACCAAGGTCTGTTCAACGTACGACCCTGATTACATTGTGGAGCTTCCTTCGGATGCTCCCTACATTCAATTGGGCGATAAGTGCCCCCGTGGAGGACAACTGCGTCCGTTTATTGTCTGGTTTGGCGAAGCGGTGCCTGCAATTGAAGAGGCTGCCGAATTGAGCGCTCAGGCCGATATCTATGCAGTGATCGGAACCTCGCTTAATGTTTATCCGGCTGCCGGTTTGTTGCAGTATGTTCCCAAAGGAGCTCCTCTTTATCTGATAGATCCGAAAGAGGTAGAGACATCCTATTCAAAACGGATTGTTTATATCCAACAACCTGCTACAAAAGGGGTGGCTCAACTTGAACGGATATTGCTTGCCTGATCGATTTCAATGTAGTTGAAAACTGAAAATTGATAGAAAAAGCCGGACGATTGATGAAAAATCAATTTCCGGCTTTTTTGTGTTTATGCTTTTCACTTTCTTCATAAAATCTCTCAATTCCTTGTAAATAGAGCATCTGGCGTTGTTGCAAAGTTTTACTGTACATATCAAAACGAGAATAAAAAACATTAAAAAAGGATGAATTGTGAGATAATTGCTATTATATGCTTGCATTTCTAATCTTTTTGCTACCTTTGCAGTAGTTTATATAATAAAATGCAATTAAAAATAGGCAAAGACATGAAAGCAAAATTAGAGTATGTTTGGTTGGATGGTTACAAACCAACCCAATCGTTGAGAGCAAAGACAATGATGTCTAAAGACAACTTTAGTGGAAAATTGGAAGACTGCAAAGTATGGTCATTCGACGGTTCTTCAACCGAACAAGCTACTGGTGGTTCTTCCGACCTTTTGTTAAAACCGGTTGCTATCTACCCGGATCCAACTCGCAAAAACGCTTATGTTGTGATGACTGAAGTATTGAATCCTGATGGAACTCCACACGAATCAAACGGTCGTGCAACTATCGAATCGGACGATGATGATTTCTGGTTTGGTTTCGAACAAGAATATTTCTTGATGGATTTGGAAACAAAGTTGCCTTTGGGTTTCCCTGCAGGTGGTTATCCTGCTCCTCAGGGTCCTTACTACTGCGGCGTAGGTGCTAAAGCTGCTTACGGACGTGAAATCGTTGAAGAACACTTCGATGTTTGTTTGGAAGCCGGTTTGAATGTTGAAGGTATCAACGCTGAAGTTGCTGCCGGACAATGGGAATTCCAAATCTTCGCTAAAGGTGCAAAAGATGCAGGTGACCAAATTTGGGCTGCTCGTTATTTTCTGGAAAAAGTTGCTGAAAAATATGGCGTTTATGTTGAATTGCATCCAAAACCACTTGGAAAAGATCTTGACTGGAATGGTTCAGGTATGCACGCTAACTTCTCTAACGGGTTGATGAGAACTTGCGGTGACAAGAAAGTATTTGACACAATCTGCGAAGAATTCGGAAAACACATTCAGGAACACGTTTCTGTTTACGGAGCTTACAACGACCAACGTTTGACGGGTAAACACGAAACAGCTTCTATCAACGAATTCTCTTATGGTGTTTCTGACCGTGGTTCTTCTATCCGTATTCCTATTGGAACAGTAGAAGATGGCTGGAAAGGTCGTTTGGAAGACCGTCGTCCTGCTTCTAACGGTGATCCATACAAAATTGCTGCAGTTATTATTTCAACTACCAAAAAAGGTATTGCAAAATTATAATTACAAGCGGAATATACAATTCACAAAAGGTGTCCAGTTTTTGGACACCTTTTTTTGTTGCACCGTGTTGTGATTATCCGAGGTTGTTCTCTTTTTTTATTCGTTCGATAATACGTTTGCCGAGAGCCTCTTTGGTAGCCATGTGCTGTTTTATGGCCAGTACCGAATCGTCGGTTTCCATTGAACCGCGTACATTTTCAAAATCTTTCTTCTGAGCCTCTTCATCGCCATCAATCCCGAATCCGATACGTTGTGTCAATGCAAATTCTTTTTTTGCATCTTCGTACAACCAGCGATCCATATTTAAAACGGCGGTCATCCACTCTTCAATAACGGCTATTGTATCCTGGGGCGTAAACTCGTCGGGGCGTTTGCCATACCATTGCGATAGCGTACTGTAGGCCCAGGTCCATTCGTAGTCGTAATAACTTTCGTGAATCGTTTTGAATGTCCGGCTGATATGTTCCAACGAATTTTCAGTGCCATTTTCAATATTGTCGAGTAGCACCTTCAAAACAGCCGACGGACAGATCATTCCGGCAATATCCACCCATTTTCCACAACCTTCCGGATGTGTGATCTTCAGAATGGATCGAATCTCTTTTTCGTCGAGTGTTTTATGGCTTTTTTCCAGTTGGGTAATAAGTGAGTTGCCGAGGAATTTCCAAATAGCATTTTCGTATAAACGAATACCGCGAGACAAGATACGGGCCTCTATTTCTACTCCCTGATATTTGTAGAGAGCGCAGGTTTCATCTTTTTCCCGCATTGTGAGAAGCAGGTTTCGTCCATGTATCATCCGTTCCACGGTAAATGGGCTCAAAAGGTTGTAGTTAATCGAATCGAGCAGATTTTTACTTTTCCGGACATCGCGCTTGGGCCATTTTTGCGAGTCGCGGATTGTGCCGATACTGCGCAGGTTTACTGCCGGAGAGAGGTATGAAACATCTTTGTGCTCAATTAGATATGAAAATGGAAGTCCGGATGTGTCGCAGTGGGTATAGTGCCGCCCGGAAATTAACGTAAAGGCGCCTATTTTTGCCGGCCAGAGAATGTACGAATCGCTGGCCGTTTTGCTTCCCCGTTCAACAAATCCCTGATGAATAGGACCCAGTTTGTACATGTGATTGCTTTGGTTCGACCCGCTACCGGCATTCAGAAATGAATACATACCGGCTATCAACAGAGTAGACTTGTGATGAGTAACGGTGAACGGGCCTGCGAATATGGAACAGGCTTCGCCATGCAGCCCCTGACAGTTGGCAAAAAAGAGTGAATTGTCTGCAGAGTAGTGTTTGTCGAGAATACATCCCTGACCGATGAAACAGTTGGTTACCAGTGTGGCATTGTTTACTTTGGAGCCGGCACAAATGATGAAATTCTGCATGTGGCATCCGTCGCCAATATATACCGGGTCGGCGCTTTCGCTGTTTACCGTTCCGTTTTTAATCAGACGTGCGCCTTCGATAAGCGCGTTTTCTCCGATTTTGGCATTCAGAATGGTATCGCAACGATAGATTTGTGCTCCGGAACTGATGGTTCCCTGTGAGCTTTTAACCTGATCACTGTAGGTGCTAATCATCCGCTCGATATTTTCAATCAGTCGCGGGCGATGGCGGTACAGAGCCAGAATGTATGCCATCTGAGCGGAGAGCTTGTCGTATATCATCACGCTACGGTTTCCCGCTTCGCTAATGGCTTCGACATTGATTCCGTTGCCGAAAGAGGATTCTCCGTCCACTGCCAGCAGTTTTACGTCGAAGATGATGGCATCGTCCCCGATGGTGTAGTTGGCAACATAATCGCGGATGGTGTGTATCAACACATTGTTTCCTATGGTACAGTTGTGAATCCAGGCATCGTAAATGCCGGTATGAGTAGTAATTCCTCCGGCAAGTTTTATTTCGTTGCCGAAACAACCCAGGCGGTTGTGACCTGTAAATTTTACATTTCTGAAAAATTCGGGGGTGAAATTTTCAACGACTTCAATATCAGCCCAATTGTCGGCCCGGCAAAATTGCAGCTGCAGACGTGCAATTTCAGTCTCTTTTAGTTTTCGATAATTCACGGATTAATTTTTAATTTACTGTAAATTTGATATTTATAATAAATATCTTCATCTCATCTCACCGTTCATCATCTCCACTATGAAGATACATCTTCGCCTTATTTCAAACCGTACGTGGTCTTTATTACCCGAAATTCTGTACGTCGGTTGATCTTGTTTGCAATCTCTTGGCGTTCTGTGCTTAATGATTTTATAAATGCTTCATTCAGCACGGTTCCTTCTTTCAAAAACGGGTAAGTTGCCGCTATGTTTGCATCCACCGTTACCGGCATACTGGCGCCATATCCTTTGCCCGAAACCCGATCTTTGGCTATTCCGGCCTGAGTAAGAAAGTCGACAACCGTTTGAATTCTTCTCTCAGACAGCGTCTGGTTTGCTTCAGCCGATCCGATCATATCCGTATGGGCCGCCAGTTCAATCGTAATATTCGGATTGTCTTTGAGTATTTTAATCAGGTTGCTCAATGATGTTTCCGATTCTTTGGTCAGTGTCCATTTACCGAAATCAAAGAAAATATTGTCGAGGGGTATCGGTTTGCCTACAGGAGTCAGCTGAAACGAAATTTTGAAAGTCTTGCTGTTCTTAACTCCTTGTGTGGAAAGCTGGTTTTGCTGATTGAGAAATCCCCGGCAGGTAGCCAGCAAAACGTAGTCGACATTGGGATCTACCTTGTAGTAGAAGGTGCCGTCTTTTTTTGTGCGAATTTTCACATTGGCTCCGTTGGTACCGATGATGCGTATGATGGCATCTCCCAATATCTGTTTGTGGTTATCAGACACAACTCCTGTAATGGCATACTCTTTTTCGGGAAGATTGAAACTCCATATTTTGTCATAACCCTTACTTTCGCCACGGTTGGAGCTGAAGTAACCTTTCGGTTTCTTACCTTCGAATGTGATACCGAAATCATCCCCGTTGGAGTTGAACGGAGGCATCATATTAACGACCGTCCATGATGTGGCATCGACCCGCGTGGCATGAAAAATGTCAAGGCCTCCAAGCCCCGGATGTCCGTTGGATGAAAAATAGAGCGAGCCATCGGGATGAGCGAAAGGAAACATCTCGTCTCCGGCGGTATTGATTGTCGGGCCAAGATTTTTCGGTGTTTTCCATATTCCCCGTTCGTTCACAGACATCCAGATATCTTTTCCACCATAGCCGCCTTTTTTGTCCGATACAAAATAGAGCGTGTCGCCTGTGGCGTTGATGGCAGGATGAGCAACTGTAATGCTGCTGTCTTTGAATAAGACGACCTGTTTCGGTTCTGTCCATTGGCCTCCCGAGCGGTTGGATACAAAAATCTGTGCACCAAGACTCTGGTCTTCGCTGTAGGGGCATCGGGTGAAGTAAACCGTTTTGCCATCTCCGGTAAAAGAGGCTGCTCCTTCGTCGAAATCGGTATTAAAACCACCCTCCATGGGTTGTGGCTTTTCCCATTTGTCCGCCACATTTTTTTGCGACAGGTAGAGGTCGTTTTGAGGAATTCCTGTAATATTGCTTGCTTTGCGTATGGTGGTGTTGGCGCGCGACGAGGCGAACATCAGTGATTCTCCTTCGGCGTCGGCAAATACAGGGCAAAAATCGGAAGCATTTTTTGAATTGAACTCTCCGGCGCGCTGAACAACATAGTCCGTTTTAATCTTTTGCCATTCGGATAATTTCTGGCAGGCAATTACTCCGTTGTTTGCAATTTGGTTGTTTTGATGCGCCTTGAGGTAGGTTTGATACATTTTTAGCGCTTCGCCGTAGTTGCCATTCTCGTGTAAAACCCTGGCGTATTGGAGGTAGATGATGCTGTCGTTATATTTTACTTTGATAGAAGCTGCGTAGGCATTGATCGCTTTTCCCGGTTTATTCGTTATGCGGAGGCACTCGCCTTGTTGAAAAGCTGCATATGCCCGGATTTGCTTTTTGCTTACCGGCAGCGTAGAGTAGGCCTTTTTGTACAGATTTCCGGCGGCATAATATTCGCCTATATCATATTTTTTATCTGCTCGTTTCAATCTGGCCATAGGCCCGCACGATTGCGTCAGAATACATATCACCAGTATCCAACAAGCAGCAAAGATATGTTTTGTCATCTGTTTCATAGATAGATTGTAAAGACAAAGTTAGTTATTTTTCAGTTACTATAAAAAACTATTGTGCCTGCATGAGCTCCGTGATGATGCCGTCTGACAAAAAGAGGCCTTCGGGCGACAGGCGAAGGTAGTTGTTGTCTGAAAACATGATTCCGGACTCGATAAAATGTTCACTTTGTTTTAGTAGTTTGTTTTTTGCTGTCGTTCCAAATTGTTTCTCCATCGCTTCGAGTGAGATGCCTTTTGTTGTGCGTAACGAAATTAGTATCATTTCGTTGTATTTGTCTGTAACAGAAAGAATCTCCTTCTCAAAGCAGGGGTTTTCCTGTTCTGTCCCGGAAATATATTTTGCCGTGTTGGCAACATTCCACTGGCGTGATACCCCGTCGAACGAGTGTGCCGAAGGTCCGATGCCCAGATAAGGGGTGCCATCCCAATATGATGAGTTGTGTCGGGAGTAATATCCGGGAATGGCAAAATTGGATATTTCATATTGCCTGATGCCCCCCTCATGGAGTATGCTTTGCAGCAGATGATACATTGCCACGCTGGTCTCTTCGGTGGCCGGTATGACACGACCTTCCTTCCGTTTCCGTTCGAGCAGTGTGCCCTCTTCGTATGTGAGGTGGTATGCCGAAATATGTTGTATGTTCAACGCGATAGCCTGCGAAATAGTCTCTTTCCATCCGGAAATAGTTTGTCCCGGAAGTCCGTACATAAGATCGATACTGATGTTCTGAAAATAGCGTTGTGCTTCCCTTACGGCTTCTATGGCCTGTTGTGCGGAGTGTCTTCGGCGAAGCATGGACAATTCATCGTCGTGAAAAGATTGTATCCCGATACTTAACCGGTTGACCGGAAGTTCGGAGAGCTCTTTCAATTTTTCTGGTGAAAGATCATCGGGGTTAGCCTCAAGAGTTATTTCCGTACACTTTTCAATATTCCATTTTTCTGCAATGGTGGCAAAAATATCGGATAATTGCTTGTGGGTTAATATGGAGGGAGTTCCTCCTCCGAAGTAGATAGTTTGCAGCTCTTCTCCTTTCAGGTAATCTGCCCGGAGCCTGATTTCATGTTGCAGTGCATCTACCAGTTTGTCGGTCAGCGATCCCTGTACCCCGGAATAGAAATCGCAATAAGAACATTTTGATTTACAGAACGGTATGTGAATGTAAAGGCCTGCCACAATAAAATAGTGAGATTGTTGATGATGCAAAGGTAAAAATCATTTGCAGAAATAAGAAAAATGGTTTACCTTTGCAGTCCGAAAAAACCGGAGGGATTGTTTACGATTCGGTTTTTTACAAACATCATTCGGGGTGTAGCGCAGTCCGGTTAGCGCATCCCGTTGGGACGGGAGGGTCGAAGAATCGAAACTCTCAGGTAATAAAAAATTCGGGGTGTAGCGCAGTCCGGTTAGCGCACCTGCTTTGGGAGCAGGGGGTCGTGGGTTCGAATCCCGCTACCCCGACAAATAATAAGGCATTTACATATTGGTAGGTGCCTTTTTTTGTTATGTACTACGTCTATATTTTACAATCAGCAGTAACGGGTCGATTTTACATTGGCTCCACGGGAAACCTGGAAGATCGGTTGTCGCGGCATAACTCAGGTCGGAGTACTGCGACAAAAAGTGGTGTTCCCTGGCGATTAGTTTGGCAGGAAGAGTTCTCTACCCGAGGAGAAGCCTGTAAGCGGGAGCTTGAGATAAAATCATGGAAGAGTCATTCACGGATAGCGTTGATGGTTGGCGCATCCCGTTAGGACGGGAGGGTCGTGGGTTCGAATCCCGCTACTCCGACAAAACAAGAGGAATATTTGCAATTTGCAAATGTTCCTCTTGTTTTTAAATTGAAGGGGCAGCTGAAAAACAGAGTTCAACCGCCCCTGAAAATATAGATGGAATTGATCAATTCCCGAATATCAGAATGCCGCCAAGGGCATCCACCACAATGGGTTTGTTTCGATCGATGGTTTGTGCAATCAGCCTTTTGCTCAGTTCGTTGAGTACTTCACGTTGAATGACTCTTTTGACAGGACGTGCTCCGAACTGCGGATCGAACCCCTCTTTGGCTATCTGAGCCAGCGCGGCTTCGGTAACCTGCAGATCCACGCCGTTCTCTTGCAACTGAAGTTTGATATGTTCGACCTGTAACCCTACGATCTGTTTTATTTCATTTTCGTCGAGTGGTGCAAACATTATCAGTTCATCGATACGATTCAAAAACTCCGGTCGAATGGTCTGTTTTAGCAGTTCGAATACTTCGGCTTTGGTCCGGTCAATTACCTCCTCCCGGTTGGTGCTGTTGATCTTGGAAAAGTTTTCGCGGATCAGGTTTGAACCCATGTTGGAAGTCATGATAATGATGGTGTTCTTGAAATTCACCGTTCTTCCTTTGTTATCAGTGAGTCGACCGTCGTCCAATACCTGTAGCAGCACATTGAATACATCGGGATGCGCTTTCTCGATTTCATCGAACAGAACTACCGAATATGGTTTTCTACGAATTGCTTCCGTCAATTGCCCGCCTTCGTCGTAACCTACATATCCCGGAGGCGAACCGATGAGCCGGGTCACGGAGAATTTCTCCTGATATTCCGACATGTCGATACGGGTCATCATATTCTCGTCGTCGAACAGAAATTCAGCTAATGCTTTGGCCAGTTCCGTTTTTCCCACGCCGGTCGTTCCCATAAAAATGAACGAACCGATCGGGCGTTTCGGGTCATTCAACCCGGCACGACTGCGGCGTACGGCATCGGCAATCACGTTGATTGCTTCGTTCTGACCGACTACCCGTTTGTGAAGTTCGGCTTCCAGATTGAGCAATTTGTCTTTTTCGGTTTGCAACATTTTGTTTACAGGAATCCCGGTCCAACGCGAAACCACATCGGCAATATCTTCGTCGTCTACCTCCTCTTTAATCATCGGAGAGTCGGCTTGCAGCTTGTGAAGGTTGGATTTCTCCTCTTCAATTGTGCTTTCGAGACTTTTCAGCTTTCCGTAACGAATTTCGGCTACTTTCCCATAATCGCCTTCCCGTTCGGCTTTGTCCGCTTCAAATTTGAGGTTTTCGATCTCTATTTTTGCCTGTTGTATCCGGTTCATTACCTCTTTCTCGGAGAGCCATTTGGCTTTGCTAACGCTCTCCTGTTGCTTCAGATCGGCAATCTCTTTGCCGAGTTGTTCCATTTTTTGCGTATCGTTTTCCCGCTTGATTGCTTCGCGTTCAATCTCCAGTTGTTTTATTTTTCGCGAGATTTCATCGAGTTCTTCCGGCACAGAATCAACTTGCAAGCGTAAACGGGCGGCTGCTTCATCCATCAGGTCAATGGCTTTGTCGGGTAGAAAACGGTCGGTGATATAACGACTCGAGAGCTCTACTGCGGCGATAATCGCGTCGTCTTTGATACGTACTTTGTGGTGATTTTCGTAACGCTCCTTCAGTCCACGCAAGATGGAAATGGCATCGGCCTGGTCGGGTTCGTTTACCATTACAATCTGAAACCGGCGTTCGAGCGCTTTATCTTTTTCAAAATATTTTTGATATTCATCGAGGGTGGTGGCTCCGATAGCGCGCAGTTCGCCACGGGCCAGCGCGGGCTTCAGAATATTGGCTGCATCCATGGCTCCCTCGCTTTTCCCGGCTCCAACTAATGTGTGGATTTCGTCGATAAAAAGGACAATTTCTCCATTTGAACGGATCACCTCGTTGATGACCGATTTGAGACGCTCCTCAAACTCTCCTTTATATTTAGCGCCGGCAATCAGCGATCCCATATCCAGCGAGAATAGTTGTTTCGACTTTAGATTCTCCGGAACGTCACCGCGTACAATACGGTGAGCCAATCCTTCGGCAATGGCTGTTTTACCGGTTCCGGGTTCTCCGATCAAAATCGGGTTGTTTTTGGTGCGTCGACTCAAAATTTGCAGCACACGACGAATCTCTTCGTCACGTCCGATTACCGGGTCGAGCTTGCCTGAACGGGCACGTTCGTTCAGGTTGATGGCGTACTTGTTCAGCGCATTGTAAGTATCTTCTGCCGACGGATCGGTTACTTTGCTCCCTTTGCGTAATTCAGCGATAGCCGAACGTAATACCGATTCATTCAAACCTGCATCCCTGAGCAACGTCGATACCTGACTTTTCTCGGTCAAAAGGGCTAAAAGTATAAATTCGAGCGATACATACTGGTCGCCCTCTTTGTTGGAGAAATCGAGCGCTTTTTGCAAAACAGCATTCGTCTCGCGGCTCAGGTAGGGTTCCCCGCCGGTTACTTTCGGAAATGATTCTACCATTTGGTCGACGGCGGAAGAGATGGCTGAACCATTCACTCCGATTTTTCCGAACAGAAAATTGGTAACATCCGTTCCGGTTTTGAGGATGGCTTTCAATAGATGCGGCGTTTCAATGGCTTGTTGATTGTTGCTTTGTGCCAGTTGAATTGCTTCTTGTACGACTTCCTGTGCCTTGATTGTAAAATTGTTGAAATTCATATGGTTATAATTGTTTTATAGATTTCTTCTCCGTTAATGCGTGAATGCGGTTATAGTGCAGCAAAAAATTTGCCAGATTATATTTAAGACAAAAAGTCATTTTATTGTTAATAAATCGGAAAAAATGTCATGCTGATAGCGAATTACTAAAATTAGGAGCATTGAAGTGAACGATTATAAGTTGTATCTTTGCAAAGTAACAACAAGTATGAGCAGATTGATGCAAAGCAACAGAAAGAATATCGAGTGGATCGATTCGTTACGGGTCATAGCCACCATTGGAGTAATTATGATACATGAGGCTACGCCGGTAGTCAAGATGAGTTATGGCGGCAATATGGGTAACTGGTGGACCGGAAATATATTCGATAGTGCCGTTCGGTTTGCAGTGCCGCTGTTTTTGATGCTGAGCGGGGCAACTATGCTGGGAAGAGAATACGATCTGAAAACATTTTACAAAAAGAGGTTTGTCAGGGTATTGCTTCCTTTCCTTTTTTGGATGTTGGTTTACTGGGTATACCGGTGGATGGTACTTCCGGCATCACATCAGCCTCATACGTCTTCTTCCGTTTTGCTTTGGGCCGTCAAATTGTTGGGTAACGAAGGGATATCCAAACACTTCTGGTACGTCTACATGATCCTTTTCTTCTATCTGCTTTTCCCCTGGATCGGGAAGGGTGTACGGAGCCTGAAGAACCGGGAGGTATTCTGGTTAATTATTGGCTGGGCACTACTCAGTTTCTCTTCGCGTAAACTATCGGTTAATTTTTATAGCTGGACGGATCACTATCCGGCAAAGTTGCTTGGTTATTGCCAATATTCCGGTTATTTGGTTGTGGGTTATTACCTTTCCAAATTTCGGATTACAACGACTAAGCAACGACTAATCGCCGGAGCTTTGTTTGTGATTTCCATCGCATTTGCGGCTGTTGCTACTTTCTATTACAGCTGGCAGTCGCATCGGTTGGATGAGAGTATGTATGGCTACGTGACCTTCAATACGATGTTGCAGACCACTTCTTTGTTTTTGCTGGTTAAAGATACCTCTGTCAGAAATAAGGTTTTGCTCGCTATTCAGCAATTTATCAGCAAATACAGTTACGGAGTCTATTTGTCGCATATCATGGTTATCGGCGTTTTGTTTCAGTACGATATTTTCTGGACAATAGGGCATCCAGCCTGGACGCTGCCTGTGCTGACATTGCTCACGTTGGCTATTTCGTTGCTGATTGTTTTTCTGTTGCGACAATTGCCTTATGGAAAATATATTTCAGGATAATCAATTACAATTTACAGTATGAAGACGAACTACATTTTGCTTGAAGATATGCGCTTTTTTGCTCACCATGGAGTTTTTGAAGAGGAGCGTCGGGTGGGAAATTATTTTACGGTCGACCTGAAACTCGGAACTTCATTGGCGGCAGCCGCCGAGAGCGATAATCTGATTGATACGCTCAATTATGGTGTAGCGTATGAAATTGTAAAAAAGGAGATGGCAATTCCGTCGAAGTTGTTGGAGCACGTTGCCCGGCGCATTATCGATGCGTTGTTTGATGAGTTCGGACGCCAGTTGGCTTCGGTAGAGATCCGGCTCTCCAAACACAATCCTCCGTTGGGAGGGGAGGTCGGTAAGGCAACGGTGATCCTGAGCAGGGAAAACTGAATAAAAAACGGGTAAGTCTTTTTTGAGGCTTACCCGTTTTTTTATTACTCTTTCGGTTCGTTGGTATTACCGGTTCGTTTCAGAATTCCCCAGGCGGCCAATTCTCCCTTGATAGCCCTCAGGTATGATTTCATCAAGACATACCAGAGTAATTGACGGTAGAGAATCCGTTGAATGAAGAGATAGAAGATATACTTGAACCTGAATTTCTCTCCATCAAACTTAAATGCCATCAACGAAATGATGAGATCGAGGATGAAATAGGCAAAGTAGAAGACAATCAGCAAGGTTGCCTTGGGCATGAAGATGGAGACGAGGAAGATAATATCGACCACCGGTGACATCAATGGCAGGAACAGCTGGAAAATCATCTGGTGCGGAAGCAATATCCAGCTCATGTTCTTGTGCTCTTTCGAAAACATCATTTTGCGGTGTTTCCAGAACGACTGCATAATGCCGAACGACCAGCGCAGACGTTGACGAAGCAGCATGTTCATTGTTTCGGGAGCCTCTGTAAATGCCAATGCTTCGTTGCAACAATGAATCACATATCCTTTGCGCAGCAGACGCATGGTGAGATCGCAATCTTCGGCCAATGTGTCGGTGTCGAAACCTCCTACTTCAATAATAGAACTACGACGGAAAGCGCCGATCGCTCCGGGAATTACCATGATGGCATTTAAAATATCGAACGCACGGCGGTCAAAATTCTGACTGGTGATATATTCGATGCTTTGCCAGTGAGTTAATAGGTTCACACGGTTGCCGACCTTTACATTTCCGGCAACGGCAGCCACGTTCGGATCGGTAAAATAGGGAGCCAGTTTGCTGATAGCATCTGCCTTCAACAGGGTATCGGCATCGATGCACACCAAAATATCTCCGGTTGCTATCTGAATACCGTAGTTGAGCGCCGACGCTTTTCCTCCGTTCGGTTTTGTATTGACGCTCACTTTCGGGTTATTTCCGAATTTATCCAACACGTTTTTGTATGTGTTGTCTTTCGATCCGTCATCCACGAATATGATTTCAAGATTCGGGTAGGTGCTTTTCAGTAGATTTTCGACCGTTTTACAGGCTGTTATCTCTTCGTTATAAGCAGGAACGATTACGCTCATTTTAAGATGAGAAATTTCTTCCGGAGGTAGCTGCTTTTGCATTCTTCTGCGATGAATAACGGCAAGAACGGCTACGGTGAGTATTTTGGCTACCGATAGCAATAATGCGACAAAGAAGATGATGGACAAAATGCGGTTTACAATATAACTGGCGGTTACCACGGTAGCGTCGGCAGTTTGCAGGTAACGGTTAAAGTCACCGGCTTGCTGAGGCATCAGGTCATCTCTTTTTCTGTCGAGCAAGTCGGCAATGCTGACAAATTTGTACCCCTTCGTCTTGAAGTATTCGATCAAATGGGGTAAAGCGGCGATAGTAGCGGTACGGTTTCCACCGGCATCGTGCAATAATATAATATTATGCGGATCGCCATTAATTTCACTCTGTTCGGTTTGTCGGATTACGCGGGCAATGATCGAATCGGAAGTTACTCCGACTTCCCAGTCAAGCGGGTCGATGTTGGATCCGATGGTCAGATAGCCTTCAGAACGGGCAACCGACATCGGTTCCACTGCTGACGGGTTGGTTGGTTCCAAATCGGTATCGTATGGCGGTCGGTACAGCATCGTTGCGTGTCCGGTGATACCCTCTATGATATATCCGGTAGAACGCAGTTCGGCTCTGAAACGCGAAGATGAAATAACCGCTACGTTCGGATGTAAAAAGGTGTGGTTACCGATCGTATGCCCTTCACGGTACATCCGCTGCAGAAGGGGTAAATTTTGTTCCGCGTTGATACCGGTAACAAAAAATGCCGCAGGGACATGATGTTGACTCAGGATTTCGAGAATCTGAGGCGTGTAATCTTCGTCAGGCCCGTCATCGAAAGTGAAGGCAATCATTTTGTCTTTCTTTCCGGTACGGTTGATTACATAACTCGACGGTAGTTCCAGATAATTTTCTTCGGAGATGGCCTGTTCTCCTTTGTTCACTTCCAGCTTAATTCGTCCCGGACGGGGTGATGATACGATGTTGAGTACCTCTCCGGATCCGATGTAGTCGACGCTGAAGGAGGATTTGATATATTCGAGCGAGTGATAATCGAAAGGTTGTTTCTTTAAGCCGGGTATCGACAGGTCTCTGGCAAAGAAGCTCCATAGCCGGGCATCTTCCGACCCAAGTCGCCACAGGGCATAACCGGCCATTCCATTATCATAAGCCGTTCGGATGGCATTGTAATTAGAGACGGCATCGGTGAAATATACACGGTGCAGTTTTCTTTCCGAATCGTAATACGAAAAATCGAGGTTGTAAGTCTGATTATCGAAATGAACGGGTGCATTATTGCCCAGTGCGTCCGCCATTGCTTCCTGATAGGTACTGTTTCGGGCATCATGTCCTTCCGTCCAGTTATACCCGTAGCCGGCAATACATAACACCACCTTCTGAGGATTTACTTTTTTAAAGATGTCGTCCATGGCCGCTTCAACCCAATATTGGGCCGCGATGGGGCCGGGAGCCTTTGATGGAGAGTGTTGGTCGTAGGCCATTAAAAAGAGGAGGTCGTTGTATTTTCCCAACTCTTTTGTGTTGTAGTCTTCGTTGAAAGGAGAAATATCCTGAGAAACCAAAAAGCCTCCACGATGCAGTTTCGCGTAGAGTTCTCTCTGGAATGTGATGAGGTGATCGTCTGTCTTTTCAATTAAATCTTCAAAGTCAATATTGATGCCGGCAAAATGATACTTGGTTAAGATCCTGTATATGTTATTAATAACGGCTGCGCGGCGGGTGGGTGAAGCGAGAATTTTGTGAACGTTGACTCCGTTCCATTTTTTGTTGTAGAAGTTGGAGAGAATGGGAACGATGGCAACGTGGTTTTTGCGCATGAAATTCATTGCAGTCGAGTCCACGTCATCATAAATTTCGTCCGACGAGTCTGTAATAAACAGCCACTCGGGCAAAATCATATTTAATTTATTGATGTTGTGTTTGAGCGAAAATTCGGACTGCGGATCCCAATTGACGTAAAACCCCGCTTTTACCGGATAGTAATTTTTGATAATTCCGGGAACCGCTTTTCGTTCGGCATAAAATTCATGCTTGCGCGTTTTACGTGCTTCGCTTATGATTCGTTCCAGCCGTTTGTACTCTTTTTGGTCGTTTTTGGCTATGACATTGTCCGTCACTTTCCGAAACACTCCCGTTTGTTCTTTCAAGGGAGGTAGTTGCAATGCCTGCTTTCGTAACAATGAAATAGTAATTGCAACAACACCAATGACCAAGAAAATAAGAACGATTCTTATGCTCCAGCGGAAACTCTTCCAGCGCGATTGAGATTCCGTATAAAAAATTGGCTTTTCACCCATAAACGATCTATTAAAAACAGCTGCAAAGTTAGCTTATTTTCAGAGAAATTTTATAGAAGAAAAGGGGTGCCGTAAAAAAAATACAACGATCATATTGATAGTGATATACGGTGATTTTTGATAGAGTGGTCGGGCTTTGGAGCATCTGAATTTGTTCGTGTAAATTCTTGTTTGAATCGAAGCGCGATGGATGGAGCGGTAGAAAGTGAATGATTTACCTGATGAAAATGTGAGTGTTGATGTATGATTCTGATGTTTATTGCGTTAGCTATTGTTTGTCTCTGGTTGTAACATTCGGACAAGGAACAAATATCTTCCTCTCCGGTTGATATTCGCTCCTTGAAATTCTTGTGTCCGAGATAGGTGTGTTATTTCCCGGCGATGGCGGCAGTTACACTTTCGGGCAGGGGCGTTGTCGCTCTGCCAATCAGTTTGGAGAGTTGATGCCGGTCATCGAACAGTTCGCCCTTTGATGCTCCGGTATCCCAGCTCGCAATCGCGGTAGCCATGCCATCGGGTATCCCGAAGCTTTTTAGGATATTGGCATACTCCTCCTCCGATAGATTCTTATATGGAATATTTTTTCCTGTTTGTTTGGATATCTCAGCTGCTAAGTCTGCAAGAGTATATGCCGTATCTCCTGCCAACTCGTAGATCTTTCCACTGTGACCTTCGTCGGCTAGAACGACAGCGGCGGCTTCGGCAAAGTCGGCGCGCGATGCTGAGGCGATCTTGCCATTACCGGCACATCCCAGAAAAGCACCTCCTGCAATGGTATTGCTAGCGGATCCGGTGTAATTTTCAGTATACCAGCTATTTCTTAGTATGGTGTATGCTATTCCGGAGGCTTTGAGGGCATTCTCTGTGGCTAAGTGTTCTCCTGCCAGATTTAATGTCGATGTGTCGGCATGGAGCAGGCTGGTGTAAACGATCCGGGATACCCCGCTTTGTCTGGCGGCATTGATAACATTCGAATGTTGTTGGGCGCGTTGTCCTATTTCGTTGCCAGAAATGAGCAACAGGCGATCGATTCCCTGTAATGCCGTTGCCATATCTTCCGGTTTGTTGTAGTCAAACGGGCGAATCTCTACCTGCAGGTCTGCTGCTTTGCCTGGTGTTCTGACTAAGGCAACGATATTCTCTGCCGGGACTTTTTTCTTTAATTTCTCCACTACGATGCGGCCTAATTGTCCGGTCGCTCCTGTTATTCCTATTTTCATTGTGTTTTGTTTTTAATGTGAATAATTTATTGATAAACAATCTGTTTGTGCTGCGTGAGCAGGTAAATGAACTATTTCTGATATGTCGTCGTATGAAATATTACGCTGTTTTTTATCGACAAATATAGAAATTGGTTGTTTTATTACTATTTTTGTTACGCAAAGTAACTAATAATAGTTCTGTTTTGTAACAGTCTGTTGGCGAAGATCATTAAAAAAGTGGTAACTAAAAGGTAACAATCATGTCTCATCTGAAGAAAAAGACCCAATGTCCCGTAACGGCTACGCTCGAATTAATTGGCGGGAAATGGAAGGCAATTATCTTATATTCTCTTTTGTCGGGTAAAAAACGATTTGGCGAAATTGCCGTTCGTATACCCGACATATCGAGAAAAGTGCTTGCCGAGCAGCTGAAAGAGCTGGAGTCTGATCAGTTGATTTTAAGAAAAGCGTACAAAGAGATACCTCCTCGTGTGGAGTATTCGCTTAGCGGATTAGGGCAAAGTCTCTCTCCTGTATTTCGGGAGTTGGAAATATGGGGAACCGAAAATGCGTTGACCGGAGAATGAAGCTGTAGAAAAGCCGGGACGAAACAGACGAACGCTTATTATTTTTCTGTCCCCGGAAATGGGAATACTTTAAAAAAGCTATCCTCTACAGACAACTGCAGAGGATAACAGAATGTAAAATTTGGTTAGTAGAAAGCCCCCTTGCCTATTGGAGCTTTTTGGGTGTAGTGCATTTATCTACCAGATAAACGATTGACATATATGGAATGCCGCTATTCGTTGTCAGACCTATTTCGCAAGTGCGGCTGTTGGAATATCCCCGTTCGATTCCGTTCGCTTCCAGTTGCGGACGTAGTTTGCGGAGTGCATAGCGGTTTACTTCCGGCGTGGTAAATCCTTTGTCGCCGGCAAATCCGCAACAGCCCACCTCTTCGGGAACAAATACATGTTCGGTGCAACGTCCGGCTAAGGTCAGCAACGTGCTTTTCAATCCCATCTTAGTCATGGAACAGGTGGTGTGGATGGCTACGCTCTCTTGGGTGGGGTGAAAATCCAGTTTGTCAACCAAAAAGGTTTCGATAAACTCTACCGGTTCGTAAAGTTTTATTTTGTTGATCTTTTCGCGCATCCGGTACAGGCAGGGACTCTGATCGCAGACTACCGGGTATTTACCCTCTTCACTGGCTTTCCAGAGTGCCTCCTCCAGCTCTGCCGTTTTGCGGTCGGCAATATCATACATGCCTTTGCTTTCCCAGATAGTGCCGCAACACATATTTTCCATTCCTTCGGGGAAAATCACTTCGTATCCCGCCTTCTGGAATAGCCCGGTCATCTTATCCGACAACGGAGTCTGTTCGGGGCAATCTTTATCAACGCCCATCGATTGGTTGATGCAACTTGGAAAATAGACTACTTTTTGCGCTGAAGGTTTAATCTTTAGCTTGTTGAAATGTATTTTATGGGCTTTGGGCATAGCTGTTGTCCAGAGGGGTAACCCCATTTTGTTGGCTTCGTTGCAGAGATAGGTCATGTTTTTGCTGCCGATCACCGTGTGGGCAACGTTGGCCAGCATTAATACGGAGCGTAGACCTGTCTTGATTCCTTCAAAGTGGTTGGCCGCAAAGTTGCCGACCTGCCAGCCGAAACTTCCGGTTGGAAGCGATGCGTGGCGGACATCGTGCGTCAGGTGGCCGGTGTTGATTCCCATCGGGCAGGAGGTGGCACAGAGTCCGTCGCCGGCACAGGTGGCATTGCCTAAGTATTTGTACCCCTTTTCGAGTTCAGACAGGGTATCGGGATCGTCATTGGTCTGTTTTAACCGGGTAATTTCGCGTTGTACCACAATGCGTTGTCGCGACGATAACGTGAATCCGGCGGTCAGACAGTTTACCTCGCAAAAACCGCATTCAATACACTTGTCCACGTGAGGATTGGTGAGTGGCAGCGGTTTGAAATCTTTGATAAAGCAATCGGGGTCATCATTAAAGATTACTCCGGGATTCAGGATGTCATTCGGGTCAAAGATCTTTTTGATCCGTTGCATGATACTGAACGCTTCCGATCCCCACTCTTGTTCTACAAAAGGAGCCATGTTGCGTCCGGTTCCGTGTTCGGCCTTCAACGATCCGTCGTATTTTTCGGTTACGAGAGCGACAACGTCTTTCATCAGTGATTCGTAACGTGCCACTTCTCCATACGAATCGAACCGTTGGTTGATGATAAAATGGAAGTTGCCTTCGAGCGCATGTCCGTAAATCACGCTGTCGGCGTATTCGTATTTTTCAAGCAGCTGCTGGAGTTCCGAGGTGGCTTCGGCCAGGTCTTCCATGTGGAAAGCAACATCCTCTATCAGGGTAGTGGTTCCCGGTTCGCGCATACCGCCAACCGAAGGGAAAATGCCCGAACGTATTGCCCACCAAACGTTGTAAACGTTCTCGTCCTGCGTGAATGATGCCGGCAGCACTGTGTCGAATTCCTGAATGCACTGCTCGATGGCCTCTATTTGTTTCAACAGATCTGCCTCGGCATATGCCTTTGTTTCGATTAATAATGCCGTTACGTTGTCGTCGAGCGTTGACAGATAGTCCGGCATTCCATCCCGGCCTTCGACCGATTTTAAAGCTTTTCTGTCCAAAAGCTCTACTCCGGTAACGGGTGTCTGTTTCAGTTTCTGAACTACCTGACAGGCATATTTGATGTCTTTGAGGTAGAGCATTGCACTGGCTTTGCAATGACGTTCCTGCTCGGTTGCAACGGTCGCTTCGGCCAGAAAAGCCAGTGTGCCTTCCGAGCCAACCAACAGGTGGGTGATAATGTCGAATGGATCGTCGAATGTTACGAACGGTAACAGATTGAGTCCGGTAACATTTTTGATGCTGTATTTGTACCTGATCCGTTCCGATAATTTCTTGTCTGCTCTTATTTCATCCCGGAGTTCGGTAATGGAGGCAATGAACTCAGAGTGGGTTCTCTGAAAATTCTCTTTGCTTTGCAGGTCGGCCGTATCCAACAACGATCCATCGGCAAAAATGATGCGCGCCGAGAGCAGAATTTTGTCGCTATTGGCATGTGTGCCGCAACTTTTGCCCGAAGCATTGTTAATGATAATGCCGCCGACCATAGCCGAATTGAGTGAAGCAGGGTCGGGAGGGAAAATCCGGTCGAAGGGTTTCAGCAGTTGGTTCACTCTGCTGCCTACGATACCCGGTTGCAAAGAAATGGCCTCTCCGTTGTTATGAATCGTATATTTTTCCCATAATTTACCGGTCACTATTAAAACGGAGTCGCTGATGGCTTGTCCCGAGAGGCTGGTTCCTGCTGCGCGGAAAGTGATGGGCGTGTTTGTTTCGTTTGCCGCTTTCAGTAACAAAGCCATCTCTTCTTCTGTTGAGGGATGGATTACTATTTGAGGAACTTTGCGGTAAAAACCGGCATCGGTTCCCCATGCCAGACGACGGGTAATGTCGTGAAATAGTTGCTGTTTTCCAATCGTGGCAGGAATGGTTTGAGCAAACGCAGTGAGACCTTTTGACGTATTCATAGGCTAAAAAATAGAGAAAGTGCTCAATATATAGAAAATACAATTATAACACATTTCCCCGGTGTACCCAAATTAATATTTTGATGTTGCAAAGTAAGGCATAATGTACTATATTTGTACTTTAATAGTGTAAAAATAGCCTATAATAAATTAAAGACAGAATAAAAATTATAATATAACCGTTTCTTTTGTGCTGAGCATAGCTCTTAAATTGGACTGCCTTTATATTAATCAAAACAAAATAAATAATTTTGTGTTTATAATCTTGCTGTTTAGGAAGATAATAGTTAATTTTGCGCTTCGCATTTGTAAAACACAATGGTAATTCGGGTCGTGTGTGTTTTTTCGTTTCCGGCACAACGTAGAATCGATTGTTTATTTCTTTGCAAATGCGTAGTGTAATTGTCTCGAATTTATTCAAAAAATATTTCCAATGAAGTTAATAGCTGACAGTGGTTCCTCTAAGACCGAATGGTGTCTTGTAGAAGGTATTTATGTTTTGGAGAGAGCTTTTACCGAGGGGCTGAATCCTTATTTTCAGATGAGAAGGGAAATCAGCAGGTCTATTCGCTTACAATTGCCTGAGGTTTTCTTCAAGAAAAAAGTGGATCAGATCTATTTTTATGGTGCCGGATGCTCTTCTCAGGAGAAGAAAGATGTCATTAAAGCTTCTTTGGTTACTCAGTTTCGGGCTCCGGCCGAGGTGGAGAGCGACCTGCTGGGAGCGGTGAAGGCTTTGTTCGGAGATCAGCCGGGAATCGGGTGTATTCTTGGAACCGGATCGAACTCATGTTTTTACGATGGCGAGAAGATCGTCAAGAATGTAGCTCCTCTGGGGTATATTCTGGGTGATGAGGGGAGTGGTGCCGTTTTGGGGAAACTGTTTTTGAGCGACTGCATGAAACAGATTGCACCCAAAGATTTGTGCGATATGTTTTTTGATGTATACAAAATCTCTCCGGGCGAGATAATGGAGAATGTCTACAGCAAGCCTTTTGCCAACCGGTTTTTAGCCAGTTTCTCTTTCTTCCTCGAGAAACATATAGACCATGAATATGTGTATGAACTGGTGAAGCAAAATTTTCGTAACTTCTTTACCCGTAATATTCTGCATTACGATTATAAAACATATCCTATCCATTTTATGGGCCATGTTGCCTATCATTATGCTGACATTTTGCGCGAGGTGGCATCCGAGTTTGATGTGACAGTCGGCCAAATAGAAAAATCGCCCATGCCGGGCCTTGTTCGTTATCATACTGCCAATTGCCGCTTAGATTAAGCGATGAATTTCGTTTGCCGGATCAGCAATTCTTTGCTGAATTCGGTTTGGTGTATTAGTGGAAGTTGGTCTCGGTTTGTTGGTAAATATTTACAAAGCGTTGTGGCGAAATAGTTACATCTCTTTTCGTTTCTGTCCTTGTCTTAACCTGTCTTGTTTCTGTAAAATCTTTGTAATAAAATAATTATGATTTTTGTGCGGTCGTTTTATGCACCTCCGAAATAATTAAAATAAGTACGAAAATAATAAATAATATAAAAATAATGATTTATATGTTGTTTTTGAGTTTGAAATTCTAAAGTTTAGATTACCTTTGCTTCAAGAATAATTCAAAAACCGGTTTGATTATTTGTCTCTCGAATATGCATCACGGCTTCGTGTTTGGATTCGATTTTAAATAAATTTGATAAATTATTTTCTCAAAGACTCGATATGATACTGATTGCGGATAGTGGTTCAACAAAAACGTATTGGTCGTTGCTAACAGCGGATGGCGGTTGCAACCATTATTACACACAAGGCATTAATCCTTTTTTTCAAACAGAATATGAAATTGAGGGATTTTTGCGGATGACGTTGTTGCCTCAATTGGGTGTGGATGCAATTTCGGAAATCTATTTTTATGGTGCCGGATGTGCTACCGAAAAACAGATTAATCTGGTGCGATCTGCCTTCTCAAAAGTGTTCACTTATGATGTTTTGGAGGTGGATAGTGATTTGCTGGGAGCGGCACGGGCTTTATGTGGTGACGAAGCGGGAATCGCCTGTATCCTGGGTACGGGATCGAACTCTTGTTACTATAACGGGCAGACGATTGAACAGCAAATATCCCCGTTGGGATTTATCATCGGAGACGAGGGAAGCGGCGCTTCATTAGGCAAGCGTTTGGTAGCCGATTGTTTGAAAAATCAGCTGCCCGAAGGAATCAAGGATCGTTTTCTGGACCGTTTTAAGCTGACTCAGGCTCAGATTGTCGAAAACATTTACAGCAAACCTTTTCCCAGCCGCTTTTTAGCCTCCTTGTCCCTGTTTTTGAAAGAAAATATAGAAGAACCGGCCCTCTATCAAATTGTTTATGATGGTTTCGCCGACTTCTTTAAACGGAATATTTTTCAATACGATTATAAAGGCAAAAAAGTGAATGTAGTAGGCTCGATCGGGTATCATTATCAGGAAGTATTACGAAAAGTTGCGGAAGATTTATCGTTGCAACTGGGAAAAATTATTCAGGCTCCATCCGAGGAGTTGATAAAGTATCACCTTCAAAAGTCTAAAAAACTCTGATTACGCATATGGCGTTTAAAAAAATCACCGAGATGTCGTCGTTGCACGACAATCTTGATAAAAATTCCGTGCTGGAATTGTTGACAGGTATCAACGAAGAAGATAAAAAAGTGCCTCTTGCTGTAGAAAAGGCGATTCCCCAGTTGGAAAAACTGGTCGAATCGATTGTGGTGAGGATGAAGCGGGGTGGACGAATTTTCTACATGGGAGCAGGTACCAGCGGTCGGTTGGGAGTCCTCGATGCATCGGAGATTCCCCCGACTTATGGTATGCCCAATACGTTAGTAATAGGTTTGATAGCCGGAGGCGACAGAGCATTGCGCAATCCGGTAGAGGCCGCCGAAGACAGCGAAGAAAAAGGGTGGCAGGAGTTGTTGGACTATAACATCAATATCAATGATACGGTAATCGGTATTGCAGCTTCGGGAACCACTCCGTATGTGATAGGAGCTCTGCGACATGCCCAGGAAAAAGGTATTCTGACAGCCTCCGTTGCCTGTAATCCCGATTCTCCGGTTGCACAATATGCCGATATACCCATTGAGGTAATCGTCGGGCCGGAATTTGTGACCGGGAGTACCCGCATGAAGGCCGGAACGGCACAAAAACTGGTGCTGAACATGATTACGACGACGACCATGATTAAATTGGGTCGTGTAAAGGGAAACCGGATGGTGAATATGCAGCTGACCAACAAGAAGCTGGTCGACCGCGGCACCCGGATGATTATGGAAGAGACTAAACTGGAATACGAAGCAGCTAAGAATCTGCTTTTGCTGCATGGCTCGGTGAAGAAAGCTACCGATGCATTTTTTAATGTCAACAAAGAAGAAAATATCAAATGATACGAATTGATTGTTTTTTACCGTTTGCTTCAAAGGAGCAAATTGCACAGACTTTGGAACAACTGACCGCATCGTCGCTGGTGGGTAAAATATTTTTACTTGCTACCGAGGAGACTGAAGGGTTTGGCGGGTATGAAGTGTTGCATATCGACAGCCTGAAAAGCAGTGCGACTATGCATCTGATTGCATCCAAAGCTACTTCCGATTATATTTTCGTTTATCAAAAATATTCACCCCTGCAGTTGGGCTATTTTGCGCTTGACCGTATGGTGAACTTAGCCGATGACTCGGCTGCCGGCATGGTGTATGCCGATTCGTATCAGGTGCTCGACGGCGTGAAGAAGATTCATCCGGTGATTGCTTATCAGGAAGGAAGCCTGCGCGACGATTTCGATTTCGGATCGGCGCTGCTCTTTTGTTCCAAAGCATTCAAAGAGGCCGTTTCGGCAATGACAGCCAATTACGCTTTTGCCGGATTGTACGACCTGCGCCTGAAGCTTTCTCAAAAACATGATCTTGTTCATATTAACGAATATCTCTATTCTGAAATAGAGACGGATAGCCGTAAATCGGGCGAAAAGATGTTCGACTACGTTGATCCGAAAAACCGTAGCGTACAGCTCGAAATGGAGGCTGCCTGTACCGAACATTTGAAAGAGGTGGGCGCTTATCTGGCTCCCCAATTTAAGGATGTGGCTTTTGAAGAGGCCAATTTTCCGGTGGAAGCATCGGTTATTATTCCGGTATTCAACCGCGTGCGTACCATCGAGGATGCCATTCAATCGGTGTTGAAACAGCAGTGCAAATTCGATTTCAACCTCATTATTATCGATAACCATTCCACCGACGGAACAACGGAAGCGATCCGTAAATACGAGTCGGATCCGCGGGTCATTCATCTGATTCCCGAACGCTTCGATTTGGGTATCGGAGGTTGTTGGAATGTGGGTGTGCAGGATGCCCGTTGCGGAAAGTTTGCCGTTCAGTTGGACAGCGATGATGTTTACAGCGGAGAAACTACCCTGCAAACTATTGTGGATGCGTTCTACGAACAGCAGTGCTCGATGGTGGTGGGAACCTACCGTATGACCAATTTCGATATGGAAACCATTCCTCCCGGAGTGATCGATCATAAGGAATGGACTCCCGATAACGGTCGTAACAATGCTTTGCGTATCAATGGGCTGGGGGCGCCGCGTGCTTTCTATACCCCGATGTTGCGCAAAATAAAAGTGCCGAATACCAGCTATGGCGAAGATTACGCGTTGGGACTCTATTTCTCGCGCGAACACCGCATCGGACGTATTTATGACGTTCTGTACCTGTGTCGTCGCTGGGAAGATAACTCGGATGCTTCGTTGGATATTGTGAAGATGAATGGTCACAATACCTACAAAGACCGCATCCGTACCTGGGAGCTGAAAGCCCGTCAGGCGCTGAACAAAACAATTTGATAATGTGCTCATGTGCCAATATAGTAATCTGATTGGAATTTAGTTCAACAGATATGTTGTTTGATTATGCGGAGAGCCGCTGATCTTTTGAAAGCTTGCCGTTTGATATTAGCACATTAGCATATTTATATGTTGGCATATTTTTTTAGTCGTCGTTTTTTTTAATAGTAATACCATGAATCAATATCCTAAAAACGAATCGCTAAGCTCTTGTTGTCAGAATGACTCGTTGATGGATCGGGTGTACGATCTTCTTGAACGGCAAATCGCTGTTTGGGAACTTCCGAAACGCAACTATACCTCGCTGAATAAAGTCGAAACCAAGACGTTGAAGGTGGGTGGCGTGGAAATGATGGTGCAATTCAATCCTTCACGCATTGTATCTTCTGCTGCAAAAGTGGACGCTGCTTCAATCAAAGAACGCAAGTGCTTTTTGTGTAAAGCGCATTTGCCTCAGGAGCAAGAGGGAATTCCTTTTGGCAGTGGGTATTTGATACTGGTCAATCCGTTCCCCATTTTTCCGAAGCATTTTACGATTCCGGCTTTGGAACATACCGATCAACGCATTCGTACCCGTTTGGGCGATATGCTGGATATTGCTAAGGCATTAAATGATTGTGTCCTATTTTACAACGGCCCGAAGTGTGGAGCTTCTGCTCCCGATCACATGCACTTTCAGGCTGGCAACAGAGGTTTCCTCCCTCTTGAAAAAAACTGGAATTCTGTCTATCGTGAGCAAGCCGGAGTAATTGTCGACCGTCCGGAAATCAAAGTCTCACGTCTTTCTTATTATCCACATGCTGCATTGGCACTCGAGTCGGTGGACAAAGAGGCTATGTTGCAACTGTTTGAAAAAATCTACACTTTATTAGCTGTTCCACAGGATAGTCCCGAACCGATGCTCAACTTGCTTTGCCGGTTTGACGATGGATTGTGGACGCTCTGGGTCTTCCCGCGGAAGTTGCATCGTCCACGGCAATATTTTGCTGAAGGTGACGACAACCTGCTGATAAGCCCTGCATCAGTCGATTTGGGTGGCGTGTTTATTACTCCGCTTCAAAAAGACTTCGAGAAAATCACATCAACCGATATAGAAGATATACTCCGTCAGATTTCAATCGATGCGGACGATTTCGACCTGCTTTGTAACCGTCTCGCGGCGGAGTAAAGCAGGTATTCGGTATGCGTGTCTTGCAAATAAGTTATTCAATTTCAATTTTTAATAATGTCAGAATCGAAAAATAAATCTCCCTGGGCCTGGATTCCAACGCTCTATTTCGCCGAAGGAATTCCGTATGTAGTGGCAATGTCGCTGGTTGTTGTTATGTACAAACGACTGGGAATTTCAAATACCGATATAGCGTTGTATACCAGTTGGCTCTATTTGCCCTGGGTAATAAAACCCTTCTGGAGCCCCTTTGTGGATATGATGAAGACCAAACGCTGGTGGATTGTTACCATGCAGTTGTTTATCGGCGCCGGTTTGGCCGGTGTGGCATTTCTTATTCCTGCTCCATTTTTCTTTCAGGCAACGCTGGCCGTACTATGGCTGATGGCGTTCAGTTCGGCTACGCACGATATTGCCGCCGATGGTTTTTATATGCTGGCGCTCGATAGTTCGCAACAGTCTTTCTTTGTAGGCATCCGCAGCACGTTTTATCGGTTGGCGATGATTACCGGACAGGGCTTGCTGATTATTTTAGCTGGGAGTCTGGAGAGTTTTACCGGTTTGCAACCGTTGAATTTCTCGGTCGAAACGTCAACCACGACTAAATCGACGATTGTGTTGCCGCCGCAAAATTGGAATGTGCCCGAGACCGATAAAATGACATTTGTAGCATTTCCTTCCGGTTTGGTGCTGAATACGAATCGTATCCCGAAAGATTCGCTGGAGCAGATCAAGAAAATTGCTTCGGAACAAAACCAGAAGAATGGCTTTGCAAACGCAGATAAAAGCAGTGCCGTTGCCGCCGCGTCGAAAGAGATGACCGGTAATGCAGGGATTGTGGCCATTCGGTTGACCAAAAAACCGGAAGCGGGCAAATCTGTGGTGTTGAATACTAATTTTTCAAAAGGAGATAAAAGTATTTCCGTTATTTCAGGAGAACGCATCACTTTTTCGGAAAAGAATTGGGATAAACCGGCTTATGTGGTGGTTCAGCTTGATAAAAAGTTGACCAGTAATGTGAAGAGCGAATTCAAAGGTGTGTCGGGTAATCTGAAACTGGCATGGAGCATTACCTTCTTTATTCTGGCCGGTTTCTTTGTACTGCTATTTGTTTATCACCGTTTTGTGTTGCCGCGTCCGGCTTCCGATCATTCTACCGTGGCGAATAGTGTAAACGACATATTTAAGGAGTTCGGTCATACGTTTGCAACCTTCTTCCAAAAGCCGGGCATCGTGCTGGCCATCTTCTTTATGCTTACCTACCGCCTTGGCGAGGCAATGCTGGTGAAGATCGTATCGCCCTTCCTGCTCGACGGCAGAGAAGTAGGAGGTCTTGGACTGACTACCGGACAGGTTGGGTTGGTTTACGGCACCGTTGGCGTGTTGGCGTTGACATTGGGAGGAATTACCGGTGGTATCGCAGCATCGCGAAAAGGGCTTAAATACTGGATTTGGCCAATGGCAATGTCGATTACGTTGCCGCAATGCGCCTATATCTTTTTGTCGACATTCCTGCCCGATAATTTCTTCTTTATCAATCTGGCGGTAGCGGTCGAACAGTTCGGGTATGGATTCGGATTTACGGCATACATGCTCTATATGATATACTTCTCTGACGGAGAACATAAAACGGCGCATTATGCTATCTGTACGGCCTTTATGGCGTTGGGAATGATGCTGCCGGGAATGATGGCCGGATGGTTGCAGGAGAAATTGGGCTATCAGCACTATTTCTTTACTGTGATGCTCGCAATTATACCCTGCTACTTGGTAGTTTCGATGTTGAAGATAGATCCCGAATTCGGGAAGAAAAAGAAAAATTAACCGTTTTTACCTAAGGTCGATGTGATGATGAGAAAATTGAATGTGATGTGGATTATGGCCGCTTTGCTGTGCTTGTCCCAGAATGGGGTGGGTGCGCAAAGGGTAAAAACGGGTATTGAAGTGCTTCGTGAAAGTGGATTCGGGTTGCTTCAGGGAAAACGGGTAGGGTTAATAACCAATCCGACCGGAGTTGACTCGCAACTGAAGTCGACTGTGGATATCCTGAATGAGGCCCCCGGAGTGAAACTGGTTGCGCTGTATGGCCCCGAACATGGTGTACGTGGCGATGTTTATGCCGGTGATCATGTAGATAGTATTATCGATAAGACAGGCGTACCTGTTTATTCGCTTTACGGAAAATCGAAGAAACCGACACCCGATATGCTGAGGGATGTTGATGTGATTGTGTATGATATTCAGGACATCGGGTGTCGTTCTTATACATTTATCAGTACCATGGGGTTGGCGATGCAGGCGGCTGCCGAAAACGGCAAAGAGTTTGTGGTGCTCGATCGTCCCAATCCGCTGGGTGGATTGAAAATTGAAGGAAATCTGACCGAAGATAAGTTTATCTCGTTTGTCAGCCAGTTTAAAATTCCTTATCTCTACGGACTTACCTGTGGCGAACTTGCCAACTTGCTGAACAATGAGCAGATGCTGGGTAAGAAATGCAAATTGACCGTCATTCCCATGAAGGGATGGAAACGGAAGATGACCTTCGCTCAAAGCGGTTTGCCCTGGGTACTTACTTCACCGCATATCCCTTATGCAGAGTCGGCAGCTTACTATGCTGCATCCGGAATTCTCGGCGAATTCGACTTTATGTCGATTGGCGTGGGGTATACGTTGCCATTCCAACTGTTTGCCAAAGATTCGATCGATGCCAACGTACTTGCCCTGAAGATGAACGCTTTGAAATTGCCGGGAGTATTGTTTCGGCCGATCAATCTGAAACCGTTTTATTCAGTAGGGAAGGGGTTGAACTATTCCGGCGTACAGTATTTTATTTCCGATTACAACAAAGTCCGATTGACGGATATTCAGTTTTATGTGATGCAGGAGATGGCAAAGCTTTACCCCGAAAAGAGATGTTTCGGACCTTCAACGGAGTCGCGTTACGGTATGTTCGACAACGTGTGCGGCAGCGACCAGATACGGTTGCGTTTTTCGCAAAATATGAATGTAGATGACATCCTCCCTTACTGGAGAAAAGATGAGGATGCTTTTCGAAAATTGTCAAAAAAATATTATCTCTATAAATAACGATTCCTATGCAAGCAACTAACCGACTTTTGGCGCTGGATGTAATGCGCGGTATTACTATTGCCGGAATGATTATGGTCAATAATCCCGGCTCGTGGGGGCATATCTTTACGCCTCTCGAACATGCTTCGTGGAATGGTTTGACGCCGACCGACCTGGTATTCCCGTTCTTTATGTTTATTATGGGGGTATCTACCTATTTTTCGCTGCGGAAATACGATTTCAAACCCTCTTCGGAGGCCATTTGGAAGATTTTGAAACGTACGGTGGTGATCTTTGGTATCGGGTTGGCGATCGGCTGGTTTGGCCTGCTTTGCCGCACTACATTGGATTTCGGGAATACGGAGATGACCTTTTCCGAACGTTTGATGCACGGATTAATGCCTTTCGATAAAATCAGGGCGTTGGGTGTGATGCAGCGGTTGGCTTTGAGTTACTGTGGCGCTTCGCTTATCATTCTGCTTGTGAACCATACAAAAGTGTTGTACGTGGCCGGTGGCATTCTGGTAACATATCTTGCCATTTTGCTGATAGGTAATGGCTTCGATTTGTCGGAAAATAATGTAATTAATATTGTCGACCGGGCACTGTTTGGAGTTAACCACATATATAAGGATACGTTACCTGACGGAACGCAAATCGCTTTTGATCCCGAAGGCTTATTAAGCACTCTGCCCTGTCTGGCACATGTCTTGCTTGGATTTTATGTGGGAAAAATTATCAATTCGGTGCAGGACAATGGACAACGCATACAACAGATCTTTATTTTCGGTACCATTCTTTTGTTTGCGGGATTCCTGTTGAGCTATGGCTGTCCGATCAATAAAAAAGTGTGGAGTCCTTCGTTTGTGATGGTCACTTGCGGATTGGGGTCGTTGTTGCTGTCGTTACTCATTTGGCTTATCGACATCAAAGGGTATACCGGTTGGTCCCGTTTTTTCGAGTCTTTCGGTATCAACCCGCTGTTTATGTACGTGTTTGGTGCTTTTCTCTCCATCCTGTTTGGAACGATTCCGTTGGCGCTTAGTCCGGAAGTAGTTACCATCAAGGGTTTTATCTATAACGATTTGCTTTTGTCGTGGCTGCCCGATTTGTGGGCATCCTTAGGGTTCGCCCTCTTGTTTGTTTTGCTGAATTGGTCTGTCGGACACATACTTTATAAAAAGCGGATTTATATTAAAATCTAATAGCTGGATTCTCTTTTTACTTTAAAAATATATACAGCAAACAATGTACATAAAAAAATGTATGAAAATCATAAAAATATACTCGGAGTGTTGCATCTTCGTAAAATTAGTGTATATTTGTAAGTGATATATACTAAAGTTTGTGCTCTTCTTTGATTTTGTTATTAGTGTCACTTCTAAGTCTTTTATTGTATCAATAATTAATTAATGTAACAAATATTCTGTCTTTGTGTCACAATTATTTATTGTAATAACTTCGAATTATACTTTGTCCTGAAATAAAATAGCAGATGTGATCTACGATTACAATGCAGTGATGCTGTCTGTATATTATACTTCCTTGAAATTTTAATATTAAAATTTAACAACCGGAATGTTTTGTGCTGGCAGGCATGTATGTCTAAAAATAGTTATTAATCTTCAAAACCCCAAAAATTATGACTAAGATGTTTAAGCAAAGATGGTTCTGTTTGGGTTGTTGTTTGTTATTGGCGTTTCTTACGGTAGTGGGAGCTTATGCGCAAACAAAAGCAATCAAGGGAAAGGTGGTTGATGAAACCAATCAACCCGTAATTGGAGCTTCTGTTAAAATTCAAGGTACTTCTACAGGAACGATAACAGATCCCAATGGTAATTATTCGATCAATGCATCTTCGAAAGATGTTCTTTTGTTTTCATTCATTGGTTATAACTCCGTGCAGGAAACAGTTGCTTCACGAAGTTTGATTAATGTTGTGCTGAAAGAGTCGTCAGTACAAATTCAAGATGTGGTTGTGGTTGGTTATGGTACACAAAAGAAAGCCAACCTTACAGGAGCTGTTTCTACGGTTGATGTAGGTAAATCATTATCATCAAAACCATTTACAGATGTCGGAAAAGGGTTGCAGGGAGCCGTTCCCGGACTTACCGTTACGTATGGTAGCGGGGGACTTACATCCGCGCCTACTTTAAATGTGAGAGGATTAGTATCTATAAACGGAACAAGTGCTCCATTGATTATGGTTGATGGTATTGTTGTGCAGGATATTACACAGGTTAGTCCGGAAGATATCGAAAGTATCAGTGTATTGAAGGATGCAGCGTCTACATCTATTTTCGGGGCACGTGCTGCAGCCGGTGTAATCATGATTAAAACGAAATCGGGAGCTAAGAACTCCAAATTCAAGATCAGTTATTCTAATAACTTCTCATGGGGAACTCCTACCAAATTGCCCGATTTCCCACACGATCCTGTTGCTGAAATAAATGCAGAGGTCGGTGCATGGAATAGAGCCGGTAGTGGTTTTGATATGTTTGGTATGCAGGCACCGCAATTGACTGCCGGTATTAAAAACTGGCAAACAAAATATGCGAACAATCGTCAGGGCAATAATATGGTGAAAGGTGAGGATTTCGATATTGTAAATGGGGTGGCTTATTTTTATCGTATCTGGGATGTGAAAAAGATGATGTTTCAAACCATGCCTTCACAAAATCATAATCTCCAATTCTCCGGAGGAACTGATAAACTTTCTTACTTCTTATCCGGTACGTATAGCTATCAGGAAGGTATTCTCAAAATGCATCCTGACAAATTGAGTAAGTATAACCTGACTGCCGGTATCAATGCCGATATCAACAAGTGGTTAAATCTGGACACGAAATTGACAACTCGTCAGTATAATTATGATTATCCGTATGCTTATCAGGATTACATGTATTATATGTGGCGTTGGGGCGCTTATTTCCCCTACGGAACATACACCGATCCGACAAGCGGGCTGAACTATTCTTTCCGTAATTCGAGCGGTTATCTGGCTAATGCCAATAACTGTACCTTCAGACAAAACACTCAGAACCTGAATGTGGCAGCTACGGTTAAGATTCTTCCGGAATTGAAATACAGAAGTGAATTCAGTTACATGACTACTAATGGATTACGCCATGAAACAGGCGGTCTTTTCTCTGTGTGGGATTTCTGGTCGGGAGGTTTGGCTCTCAATAGTACTTTGCCCGGAGCGTCGTATGACGAAACCGACTATACCAGTTCGACCAACAAACAGATAACATTCAATAACTATTTCACTTACGATAAACGTTTGGGTGTTCATGGCGTAAAAGTAATAGCAGGTATGAATGCTGAAAAGGGAGAATTTATTCAACAGTATAGCAAAGGATTCGGATTAATGGATGATTCGAAAGGGGAGATAGGTTTGGTTACCAATAGTAGTGCCCCGATTATTACATCGACCAGTGCAACTTATGGCCCCGCTCACAACTGGTGGTCTGTTGCCGGGTATTTCGGCCGGATCAACTATGATTACGATAATAAATATCTGGTAGAATTGGATGGTCGATATGACGGATCTTCTAATTTCCCGGTTAGCGGTCGTTGGGCGTTCTTCCCTTCTGCATCACTCGGATGGAGAGTTACCGAAGAACCTTTTATGAAAGAAGCTAAAAAGGTTATTACTGATTTGAAACTTCGTGCATCTTATGGAACAATCGGAAATCAGGATGTAAACCAGAGCGGTCAGAATTTATTCTTATCGACCATGCCTACCACACAGAATACCTGGGTTGTAAACGGAGCTAAAGCAACTTACTCGGGTATGCCGCAGGTTGTTCCTCAGTCATTGACTTGGGAAAAGATCAACACATTGGATCTTGGAGCCGATATGCGTTTCCTGGATAACACTCTGGGTGTGACTGTCGACTGGTTCCAACGCGATAATAAAGGAACAATATCGTCATCGACAACGTTACCATCGACATTTGGAACAGCAGCCGCTAAAACGAATGTTGGTGATATGAGAACTAAAGGCTGGGAAATCGGAATCGATTATCATTTCGGACTTTCAAACGGGATGCAGCTCTATGCCAATGTCTCTATGCACGATTATGTAACCAAAATAAAAAACTGGGGAGGTAACTCGTCAAATTCTTTGGCTACCGGATTTTATAGCGGTGAAACATTTGGTGAAATCTGGGGATTCCAGACTGTTGGATACTTTAAAGATGCTGCTGATGTTGCCAGCTCACCCAGTCAAACGAAATTGCAAGGCGGTAGTTTTGTCTTTGGTCCCGGCGACATTAAATATGCAAACCTGAATAATGATGATAAAATTGATGCAGGTGCCTTGACATTGGCCGATCACGGCGATTTGAAAAAAATCGGTAACAGTACTCCGCGATATCAGTACAGTTTCCGTTTAGGTGGAAACTGGAAAGGATTTGATATGGATATGTTCTTCCAGGGAGTAGGAAAACGTGATTTCTGGGCAACCGGTAATGTTGCTCAACCGGGATACAGAGGCAACGGTATTTTTTATGAACATCAAATGGATTTCTGGACTCCTTCCAATACGGATGCTTACTACCCGAACCCTTCCGAAGGTTTTTATACTTCGAACCTATCGGGACAACAGTATTGGGCCGGACAACCTCAGAATACATCGTATCAACCTTCAGGAAACAACTTCTATCCTCAAACCAAGTATTTGTTGAGCCTTGCTTATTTGAGACTGAAAACGTTGACATTCGGTTATACGTTGCCTGTCGCTGTTACGCATAAATTGGGAATCGACAAATTCCGTATTTATGTAGAAGGAATGAACCTGTTGACATTCGCTCAGAATAAGATACCTATTGACCCTGAAGTGACCGATCAATCTTCTACCGGAGGCTGGTATGGAGTTACAACTCCGTTTACCAAAACCTATTCGTTTGGAGTTCAGTTATCATTTTAATTCTTAATGCGATATAGTTATGAAAAAAACAATAAAGATATTATTTACAGCCATTGTTTTCATCCCTCTTTTGATGGCGTGTGATAGCTCATGGCTCGATAAGCAACCGTTAACTCAGTTTACCGATAACAGTTACTGGACGAATGAAGGCAATGTGAAAGCATTTTGCCTGGGCTTTTATTCCTTGTTTAACGGATATGGAACTGCGAGTTCTTCCAGTCTCAGCGCTAATGCCGGTAGTGGTTCGGAATCGGACTTTTACTTTACGACATTCTCTGATGATCAGGCCAATAATGCTATCGATATTTTCTCGACAGCAGCCCCTGCTGTAGCTAATACATGGAGCACTCCTTACACATACATCCGCTTGTCAAATTTGTTGCTCGAGCGTATTGACCGTGTGCCGGCAGGAGCAGCCGTGAAAAATCATTACAGAGGTGTGGCTTACTTCTTCAGAGCAATGGAATATTTTGATCTGGTTCGACGCTATGGCGATGTTCCGTATGAAAGTAAATACTTGGATCAAAACGACGATGCTACTTTGATCTGGGGAAAACGAACATCCAGAAATGCTGTGATGGATAGTGTTTTGAGCGATCTTAACAAGGCAGTTTCCATGCTATACACAAAAGCAATGGCCGATTCTTATACCGGAGTAAATACAGTAAATCAGGATATTGCTAATGCGTTGAAATCGAGAGTTTGTCTTTACGAAGGCACTTACAGCAAGTATCAGTTGAATGATATGACACGGGCAACCAGTTATCTGAATCAGAGTAAAACTGCTTCGGAAACTGTCATGGCAAGTCCTGCATATCAATTGAACTCCGATTATAAAGCTATTTATAACTCGCTCGATTTGAGTTCAAATAAAGAGGCGTTGTTGTATCGTATTTATCTTGATGGAATCGTAACACATTCTGTAGTAGGATACTGTAATAGTAGTACTATTATTTCGGGACTTACAAAAGATGCGGTAGATGCATTCTTGTGTACCGACGGTTTGCCAATAGGCTTGTCTTCGTTGTATAAGGGCGATGATTGTAATCCGGTTACTATGTCGATCGGTCAGACTACGCTGAAAAACAGAGATAAACGATTGGTCGGAAATGTCGACAGTGTTATTTGTTATACTAACAAGACCAATAGCCTCGGCTTCTCTTCTACTACTGGTTATCGCATTTCCAGATTTGATAATCCTGCCTTGACAAAAACGCAGATTCTGGCTCCTAACAATCCTACGGATGCTCCGGTTTTCTGGTTGGCTGAAGTGTTGTTGAACGAGGCTGAAGCTTGCGCCGAACTGGGCGTATTTACTCAAACTGTAGCGAATAATACAGTAAATAAACTGAGAGCCAGAGCCGGTGTTGCATCATTGGACGTAACCAATATAGCTAACGATCCGAAAAGAGATAGCGATGTGTCTCCTTTGTTGTGGGAAGTGCGTCGTGAGCGCCGTGTGGAATTGATGATGGACGGGTTCCGTTTCTGGGATCTTCGTCGTTGGGCAAAGTTGTCTTATCTTAACCCGACCGTGAAACCCGATATTTTCAAAGGTGCAAAAGCTCCTGTTGGTACTTCAGGCTCTCCCGGAGGGCAGGATGCTGTAGGGTATATTCTTCCATATTCCGCATCTACAGCGGCAAAACGTGTGGTTGCTACACCTAAGCACTATCTTGATCCTATACCTACAGGTCAGTTGAATTTGTATCAGGCAGCAGGTATAACATTCCCGCAAAATACGGGATGGTAAACAGTTTTCAAACAAAGAGAAAATGTCAGGGTAATCCGGGCATTTCTCTTTGTTTTTTTTTGTTGACTCGAGCAATAAGGTTCATGTGAACCTTCAAACTGATTAATATCCGGAATTTTTTTATTTTGCAATAGTTTAATTTTTGTCGTTTTATAAAATTATAGTTGAATTGATTTTCTAAGAATGCTCCATAGTAGTTCTTATGGCTATTAGTATTTGAATAATAACATCCTTCTTTTGGTTGCATATGCGCATAGAACGGATGATCCAAGTTGACCTATTTTTTCTTATTATGTAATTTAATTACATTTAGTTGGTAATGTGATTGTGTCGCTTTGACCAAATTTTTAAAGTAGTTTTTTATCTTCAAAATCCCAAAATTATGACTAAGATGTTTAAGCAAAGATGGTTTTATTTGGGTTGTTGTTTGTTGATGGCATTGTTCACCGTCGTGGGCGCTTATGCACAGACAAAAGCAATCAAAGGAAAGGTGGTTGATGTTTCTGATCAACCCGTGATAGGAGCTTCCGTGAAAATTAAAGGAACGTCAACAGGTACCATTACGGATGCGAGTGGTGAATTCTCTCTAAAGGCTTCCAAAGGAACCGTTCTGGTTGTGTCATTTGTTGGTTATACCACAAAGGAAGTACCAATTGGTAATGCGGTTGATTACAGTGTTTTTTTAGCAGAAGACACTAAAGCTCTGAATGAGGTAGTGGTTACTGCTATGGGCATTAAAAAAGAGAAAAAGGCCTTGGGATATTCTGTTTCGGATTTGGGTTCGCAAGAACTTATGAAGAATAAGAATACCAATGTGATTAACTCTTTGGCCGGTAAAGTTCCGGGGGTAAATATTACGCAAAGTAGCGGTGCTGCCGGTGCCGGTGCAAGTATTACTATTCGTGGAGGTAATTCAACGTCTGAAGGTCGGGATAATCAACCATTGTTTGTTGTAGATGGTGTTATCTATGATAACTCAACCTCTGTAATTGGTAATTCATCAACCGATGGTATGACCCGGGGTAATACTTCCTATTCTAACCGTATTATGGATGTCAACCCCGAAGATATTGAATCTATGTCGGTGTTGAAAGGTGCAGCTGCTTCGGCTTTGTATGGTTCGCGTGCCGCTGACGGGGTAATCATTATTACAACGAAAAAAGGTGCTGAAGGATCTGTGAAAGTAGATTTTAGCAGTAAATTGAGCACGTCATGGGAAAATAAGCTCCCCGAGGCACAGACAGATTTTGGCCGTGGCTTATATTCATCAAACGGAGCCTTATCAACGACTACATATAATTCTTGGGGAGATAAAATTGCCGCAGGAGTTCCTATCTATGACAATATTGGAAAGTTTTTTCAAAATGGTGTCGCATATGACAATAACGTTAGTGTATCCGGAGGATCTAAGAATAGTTCATTCTTCTTATCCGGTTCTAATTACAATCAGACTGGTATCGTAAAAAAAACAGGTTATGATAAGAGCACTTTTCGTTTCAATGGGGAGCAGAAATATGGAAAACTAACAGTAGATGCAAATGCAGCCTATTCCGTTGCGAATACAGATAAAACATTAACTAGTTCTGGATTGTATAATGGTGGTGGTAACGGTACGATGACTGCTGTTTATGGTTGGCCTCAAACTGAGGATATGGGGAAGTATCTGAATGATGATGGAACCAAATATCGTTTGTTTGATGGAGTCCTTGATTTGGCAAGCGATACGGAGAATCCTTACTGGATTATCAATAAAGATAAGCTGACCGACAAAACAAAACGTTTTACTGGTAGTTTGAGTGGTGCGTTTAAGATTACAGACTGGTGGGATATCACAGCTCGCTTAGGCTATGATCAGTATACGACAGATTCTTATACCTATATAGCTCCGGGTTCTGTTGTGAAAGAAACATATCAGAAAGGGCGGTTAAGCAAAAGTGATTATGATTATGCTTATACAACGACTAATGTGATGAGTAATTTTCACAAAGCAGTTGGTAACTTTGATATGAATTTATTAGTAGGAACGACTACTGAAAATACAGATCGTTCTAATCAGACACACTGGGGGTATAATTTTCTTACAACCAGCTCTATTTCTTTTGCCAATATCACTTCTACAAATGAGTTCTTCTCTGATGCAACTGTTCAGAGACGGCTGGTAGGCGTATACGGGGAATTTCGTGCGGCATATAAAAATTTAGCGTATCTGACTGTAACAGGACGTAACGATTGGTCTTCTACACTGCCGGTTAAAAACAGATCTTATTTCTATCCTTCGATAAGTGGCTCGTTTGTTTTTACAGAGTTGATTCCTAAGAATAATATTCTTTCATACGGAAAAGTACGTGCCAGTGTTGCTCAGGTAGGTAAAGATGCTAATCCCTATGCTACGTTGACCTATTTGGCTACGCCTATTATTGATGGATCCTATGTTGGAGTAGGTAATTATTATAATGCGGGTAATCCGGAATTGAAGCCGGAAATTCAAACTTCTTGGGAAGTCGGTGGTGAGTTTAAATTCTTGAATGGACGTCTTGGATTGGATTATACCTATTATCATAGCCAAACAAAGAACCAAATTGCTTCTCCCCGTTTGTCAAACGCCAGTGGTTACATTATGAATTCAATCAATTCTGGTTCGGTAATGAATACTGGAATGGAAATTGCCCTTACCGGCAAAGCAATAGTATCAAAGAATTTTGATTGGACTGTCACTTTAAATACCTCATACAACCGTGGTACATTGGGAACCTTCCTCCCGGGAGTAGATTTCTTCTATGCAACTGATGCTCAGTTTGGAACTATTAAAGCGGCATCTGTTCCCAATGGTGGAAGTTTTCTGGCATTGACAGGCACCCGGTTTGCACGCGAACTTGATGTAAACGGCCAAGAAACTTCAAAAGGGCGTTATCAAGTTGATCCAACTACGGGCTTGTATAAAGTATCATCTGTTTCAAATGCAATAGTGGGTAACAGAGAACCTAAATTGATAGGTGGGTTAAGCAATTCTTTTCGTTATAAAAATCTGACATTGTCTTTTTTACTTGACTTCAGAATTGGAGGGGATGTTTATAATGGTACAGAATGGTATATGGCTTCAAATGGGTTAAGTAAGGTAACTACAGCCAATGGTCGTCAATCGGTAACGGTGTCCGGTGTTAATAGTCAAACCGGGGCAGATTTCAACCAAACTTATTCGGCCGACCAATCATATAAGATTGGGAATACAACCTATTCAGGAAAATATATGATTCAACAATATTGGTCTAATTATTGTCAGAATTCTGATAACTTTATTACTACTGTAAATTGGTTGAAGTTACGTTCGTTGACATTAAGCTACGATCTTTCTGATTTAGTTAAAAAGCAGAAGGTTATTAAGGGTCTATCTGTAACGGCCACTGGTACAAACTTATTTACATGGACCAACTACAAAGGTATGGATCCTGAAGTAAGTGCAGCTGGAGGAACAGGAGGTTCTGGTTCAACAGGCATTGATTATTGTAGTGTGCCTGCAACATCTAGTTTTACTTTTGGCGTAAATATTACATTTTGATTAACAGAAAGATTTGATTATGAAGACATTAAAATATATAGCATTAAGTTGCGTTCTTATGCTTGGCGTAAGTTCATGTACCGATTGGCTGGATGTCAATACAGATCCAAGTTCTCCTAATAATAATACTGCTCTGATTGCGAATAGATTGCCATGGATACAGCATTTCTATATGTATTCTGCAGGGGTGACAAACTATCGTACGGCTTGCCAGGCAGGAGTATTTTATAGCGCTGGAACGAACCCGAATACATTTTCCGTGACATGGAAATGTGCTGCAGGAAATACTACGACTCCTTATCAGACTTGGTTTGTTGGTGCAGCTACTAATTTAAACGATATGTATGAGGCGGCTCAAAAAGAGGGAGCTTATCACTATATGGCAGTCGCAGATGTTATCCATGCAATGGGCTTTATGGAAATGTTGGATTTGTATGGTGAAATTCCTTACACACAGGCATTAACGAAGGGTATAATTAGTCCGGCCTATGATGATGGTAAAACTATTTATACCGGATGCATTGCTAAGTTGGATGAAGCTATTTCATTATTTAGTAAGACTCAGGAAGCTGGTGCAACAAGCCTTTCTGCTGGTGATATGTGGAATAAGGGTGATGTTAGTAAATGGATTAAGATGTGCTATGGACTGAAGGCTCGTTATATGTTGAAACTATCTAAAAAATCAGATTTGTTTAAACCTGACGATATTTTAGCTTGCTTAGATAAAGGTCCCCAGTCAAACGCGGATAATACAGTGGTTACCTGTTACAATAATGCTACTGATGTGGGTGATTATTTGTGGGGAGATCCTATTATGACCAGTGGTAACTGGGATTATGCTGCATATGGTAATACACAACGTATTTCTCAATATTATTACAATCTATTGACTAATATGCGTGGTTCTGGAATCATTGATCCTCGTATGAGTAAAATTGTTCCTGCATGTATGACGAATATTTCGTTGGACGCAAGTGGTAAAGTAACTTCTTATGCGTGGACTCGTTCTCTGCCGGTGGATTTTTATGGAACTTCTTCACGTCTTGTAAATGGAGGAGCCACTTCTATTACGCTTCCTACCTATGCATCGAAAAAAGTAAAAATAGGATATACATTTAAAAGTGCTACAACCCGGGATGCATTTGCAGCAGCCCAAGTGGGAAAGCGTCCTTATAGAATCGCAAGCGGTGGTGCTACTGGCGTTGATACTGTAGAAGTAACGTATAAGCCAGGATCTATCTATGTGAATAGTACAAATTATTTATATGCAGGGGATACTATGTATGTAACCTTACAGAATAACTCATATTTGACATCTTCAGTGAAATCGAGTACGTTAGATATGAATTGGTATTATTCGACAGCCTCAACAACAGCTGGAGCTGTGGGCTCTACAGGATCTTTTCAGCTTAGACCTAATTCTGATTTTGAAGTGTTGACATATCATGAGATGTGTTTTATCCGGGCAGAAGTATTGATGAGAAAAAATAATGGAGCCACGCAAACTGCTTTGGATGCATACCAAGCCGGTATAAAAGCTCATTTGGATTTTATGCAAGCCAAGTTGACATCATGGAAATCTGCAGGGTTTACAAATCCGGATATGTGGCCTATGGATCAGAGTGCAATTGCCTCATATATGACTAGCAATGCTGTTTGCCAGAGTGCCGGTAGTTTGACAATGGCAGATATTATGTTGCAGAAGTATCTCGCAATGGGATGTAGCTTGGAAAATTATAATGATATGCGTCGTTTTAATTTTAGTGCGGGTAATATTGGAGGCTTTGGCGTTGTTTATCCAGGTTATGATCGTGGTCCGTTGTTTACCGGAGGTTCTCAACTGACAGGTGGGTCAAAGACAGATCCAAAATATTGGATGCGTCGTTGGATGTTACCATCATCTCTGGAGCTTAACTATAATAGCGCGAATGCTAAGGCCTTGAATATTCATTGTGGTGATCCAAATATTTGGTGTTTGCCTATTTGGTGGGATTGTGCTACTGATGACGAATATAACAATTACATCAAAAAGTAATTAGCACAAGTAAGTAGCGGATGATCATGTTATATGTTTATGTAAAATGATTAATTCTTTTATATTTTTCGGGCGGAATAAACTATCCTGAACGGATAGTTTTTCCGCTCGAATATTTTAGAGCCTTTGATTAATAATTGTTTGGTAAAAATGAAAAAAACAATTCTTCCTTTCTTGTTTTTGCTGTTGTGCTTTGCTCTGAAGGCAACACAACCTTCACTTTCTCAGTTGCAACTTGCCGAACGTAACGTCGTTCTTTTGCAGGATAAGGCGCATTTACTTCCTCTGCAGGGGCTCGATACGCTTCGTATTGCCTGCATTTCGATTGGAGCACCGGCTGAGAATGAATTTTCGGCGATGCTGGGCAAATACATGAAGGTCAAAGCGATTGCTGTTAATCAGGTAAATGTGGATTCTGTGGCGAGTAACTTGCCGCAGTATAATCTTGCGATTGTCGCAGTTTTTGGCAATCGTCTGATAGAAAAGGAGCTGGCTTTTGTTGCTGCTCAAAATAAAACGCGTGGAACAATCGTTTGTTCTTTTGTCAATCCTTCTCCGTGGTTGAGCACGGTTGGCAAGAGTAGCGCGCTTGTTTATGCACCCGATGCCGAAATAGCTTCGCAGCAGATGGCGGCTCAGCTGATTTTTGGTGGCATTGCCGCTCAGGGAAAACTTACGGCTAAACTCGGAGGCTTCAGGAAAGGCACCGGGCTGACCACTCAGGCTATCCGCTTCAAATTTACCTTGCCCGAAGATGCCGGTATCGACGGGAAGAAACTGACCACAAAGATCGATTCGCTGGTGAATGATGCCATTGCGCAACAAACCTTTCCGGGTTGTGTGGTGTTGGTGGCCAAAGACCGCAAAATTGTCTTTACCAAGGCGTACGGCTATCATACCTACCTGAAAGCCGAAGGTGACAATTATAAAAATGATGTACTAAACCGCAAAACCGATATAAATGATCTGTTCGACCTGGCTTCGGTTACCAAAGTGACCGCGGGTTGCCCGGCCTACCTGAAATTGGTGGATGAAGGCAAGATCAATCTGGATGAGAAGTTTAGTACCTACTTCCCGGTTTTGAAGGGAAGCAACAAGGAAAATATCACGGTAAAGGAATTTTTGTGCCATGTGGGAGGTTTGCAGGCCTATTCTCCGTTCTACAAATGGGCGGTGAATGCCGACGGTTCCCTGAATCCGAATTATGTTCGTTCGGTGCCTTCGGCAGAGTTTCCGATACGCATCAGCGCGGCTCTGTATGCCCGCAAAGATATTGGCGATTCTATCTATAAAGCCATTGCGAAATCGCCGTTGTTGTCCTCTTATCCGAAACATAAATATGTCTACTCCGACTGGCCTTTTGTGATGACGCCGCCGGTGGTGGAAGCCATCGAACACAAACCGTTCGAGGAGTTTCTGCAATCGACTTTCTATCGCTCATTAGGGGCTTCGGAAATGATGTACAACCCATGGAGAACGATTCCTTTGTCGCGGATTGTGCCGACGGAGCTGGATAATTTTTTCCGCCAAACACAGTTATTGGGCTATGTGCACGACGAGGCTTCGGGTATCATGGGAGGCCATTCTGCCAATGCCGGTTTGTTTTCCAATGCCAACGACATGGCAAAATTGTATCAGATGTATCTGCAAAAAGGGACCTACGGAGGCAAACGTTATTTCAGCGAAAAAACGTTCGATACGTTCAATACCTGTCCGTTTGAAAAGGAGGGCGTTCGTCGTGGGATTTGCTTCGATAAACCCGATATGAAGGATGGGAAAGTGGTCGGGCATTCTTATTGCTCATCGCTGGCCAGTCCGGAAGCATTTGGCCATTCGGGTTATACCGGTACCGTGGTGTGGGTCGATCCGACCTGTAATTTAGTCTATATTTTCTTGTCGAACCGCGTCTACCCGACCCGTAACAACGACAAGATTGTAACCACAAAAATTCGGGCAAAGGTTCAAACTGCTATTTATGAATCGATCATACATCCGTAATCATGGGGCAATATTTTTCTCCTAAAAATAATAAAATCTCAATACCTTTGCATCTATTCTGTGAAACCGCACAATTGAATAGTCAATCGTAAATGACTAAATTGTAAATCTCATTTTATGTCTTTAACTCTCATTCTTAGCGTCTTTGTTGTTTACACTATATTGTTGTTTGCCATTTCGTGGTACACATCTCGTAAGGCCGACAACAGTTCCTATTTTCAGGGGAATAAAAAATCTCCGTGGTTCGTGGTGGCTTACGGTATGGTGGGTACTTCCATTTCGGGGGTGACCATGATTTCCGTGCCGGGTAATGTGACCAATCAGGCGTTTTACTATATGCCTATGGTGCTGGGCTTTGTGGTTGGATATGCCATTATTGCACTGGTGTTGCTGCCGCTTTACTACCGGATGAATCTGACTTCCATCTATACCTATCTCGAATCGCGTTTCGGATTCTATACCTACAAAGCGGGTGCATCGTTTTTCGTTTTGTCAAGAGTATTGGGCGCTGCCGTTCGTATCTATCTGGTTGTTTTTGTGTTGCACGGATTTCTGCCACATGGTACTGTACCGTTTTGGGTGGTGGCTTTCGTCTTTATGCTGCTCATTTTCCTCTACACGTTGAAGGGTGGGGTAAAAACCATTATCTGGACCGATATGTTGCAGACGACCTTTATGATTCTGGCCGTTATTGTAGCGGTTATTGTTATTGCACAACAAATGGGCTGGAATTTCGGCGAAATGGTGTCGGCAGTGACGGCAAGCAACTATTCGTCGTGGTTTGACATGAACTGGGATAACAACACGCATTTTGTTAAACAGTTTGTGAGCGGAATTTTTGTTACCATTGTAATGACGGGTCTCGATCAGGAGATGATGCAGAAAAATCTGAGCTGTAAGACTCTGAAAGATTCGCAGAAAAATATTTTTACTACCAGCATTACCATCGTTATTGTCAATCTGTTGTTTCTGACGCTGGGAGCTGTACTGGCTTTGTACGTACAGAAGCACGGTGGAATGGCGGCTATGGGTATTCCGGCGGTCGATAAAATATTCCCGACCATTGCTGAAAACTACCTCGGACTGGTGTGTGGGGTGATTTTCCTCATCGGGTTGGTGTCGGCTTCTTATCCGAGTGCCGGTGGTGCGTTGACTTCACTCACCACTTCGTTCTGTGTCGATTTTATCGGATTCAACCGTCGCACCGACCTGAGCGATGAAAAGAAATTGAAGATCCGCTATACGACTCATGCAGTTTACACCTTTATCTTTTTCTTGTTGATTCTGTTGTTTTACGTGATTAACAACAAGGCGGTAATCGATCTGGTATATCAGTTGGCGGCCTACACTTACGGGCCTCTGCTTGGGTTCTTCTTCTTTGGTATTTTGACCAAATATCAGGTACGTGACCGTTGGATGCCGATTGTGGCGGTAGCATCGCCATTGTTCTGTCTGTTGCTCGACTGGGTGGCAAAAAGCATCTTTCATTTTGGATTCGGATTTACATTGTTGATATTTAACGGATTGTTTACCTTTGTGGCTATGTGGCTGCTACGGAAACCAAGAGTAATTTGAGAATGAAAACATATTTCAAACAACTGAGCCGATTTGCCCCCTCTTTGGGAGGGGGTTGGGGGAGGTCATTGCTTTTGATCTTTCTACTGTCTGCGTTTGTTACGGTCTCCGCTCAACAGTGGATACGCGTTAATCAGTTGGGTTACCTTTCCGGCGACCGGAAAGTTGCTGTATGGTTGAGTAAGCAAAAGACTTCGGTTAATGAATTCAAGGTGGTCAACGAACTGACCGGTGATGTGGCTTTTCGGGGGCGAACGATCGAAAATAAAGTCCCTAACAGCGCTTTTGGTGCGGCTTGTCGATTCGATTTCTCCGCGTTTGCTAAAGCCGGATCGTATCGTTTAGAAGCGGGTAGTGCGGTTTCACCGGTTTTCCGAATCGGCGACGATGTCTACCGTGGAGCTGCCGATGTGCCGTTGAATTATATGCGCCAGCAGCGTTGTGGCTACAATCCTTTTTTGAAAGACTCCTGCCACCGTTACGACGGACGCATCATTTTTCTGCCGGGGCATGAAAACGAAAAAATCACCGCCTGGGGTGGCTGGCACGATGCTTCCGACTATCTGAAATATGTAACGACTTCGGCCAACGCAACCTTCCAGATGTTGTTCGCGTACCAGCAAAATCCGGGTGCTTTTGGTGATCAGTACGATGCCAACGGTCTTCCGGGTAGCAACGGCATTCCCGATGTGCTGGATGAAGCCAAATGGGGCTTAGACTGGTTGGTGCGGCTGAATCCCGATAAGGATACTTTTTTCAACCAGATTGCCGACGACCGCGATCACGCTTCGTTCCGCTTGCCGACGACCGATCCGGTGGATTACGGCTGGGGATCGGGCAAGGAGCGCCCGGTGTATGCCTGCATGGGCGAACCGCAGGGGCTGCGAAAATATAAAAACCGTTCTACCGGTTTGGCCTCGACGGTAGGGAAATATGCCTCTTCGTTTGCTCTCGCTTCGGAGGTGCTGGCGAAATTCTATCCTGATTTTGCCGAAAAGCTGAAACAAAAGGCTGCTGATGCCTACCAAAAAGGGGTGGATCATCCGGGTGCCTGCCAGACGGCTTCCTGCGTGTCGCCCTATTTTTACGAGGAAGATAACTGGGTGGACGATATGGAACTGGCGGCGACACAGCTTTACCGGATGACAGGGAGAGAGGATTACCTCAAAAGTGCCGTGAATTACGGTCGTATGGAGCCGGTGACCCCGTGGCTGGGTGCCGATTCGGCTCGTCATTACCAGTGGTATCCGTTCATCAATCTGGGTCACTATTTCCTGGGTGGACAAAACAACAAACGCATCAGTGCTGAGTTTATACGCAATATGCGAAGCGGACTCGAACGCCTGCGCGACCGTGCCGGTGACGATCCGTTCATCAATGGCATTCCGTTTATCTGGTGCTCCAACAATCTGGTGGTGGCAGCTGCTACGCAAGCCCGTCTTTACCGGACGCTCACCGGCGATACTACCTTTCTTGACATGGAAATAGCGTTGCGCGACTGGCTTTTCGGCTGCAATCCCTGGGGCAAATGTATGATTGTTGGTTTACCGGGTTACGGTGACTATCCGCATCATCCCCATTCGGCATTGGCGCAGCTCTATCACTATCCGATTACGGGCGGTTTGGTAGACGGGCCGATTTACACCCCTATTTTCGCTAGTCTGAAAGGGGTACACCTGACGGGCGATGACCTGTATGCCGATTTTCAGTCCGACCGTGTGGTATATCACGACGATTATGCCGACTATTCGAGCAACGAACCGACCATGGATGGTACTGCTTCGCTGTGTTACTACCTCTCGTCGCTGGCAGGAAAACCAGCCGATAGCCGGCTGAAAGCAGACGCAGGGGGCATTGTACGGGGAAATAGTGAGAAAAAAGAGATAACGCTGGTTTTTACCGGCCATGAATTTGCCGATGGTGCCGAAACCATTGCCAAAGTGTTGAAGAAACATGCTGCCGGCGGAGCCTTTTTCCTGACGGGTGATTTCTACCGGAAGTATCCGAAGATCGTTCGCGTGTTGCAGCAAAACGGGAACTATCTTGGTCCGCATTCCGATAAGCACCTGCTTTATGCCGACTGGAGCAAACGCGACTCCACGCTGGTAAGCCGTGAACAGTTTGCCAAGGATTTGAAAGATAATTATACAGCTATGCGTCAGGCTGGGTTGAAAGTGCCGGAGCAGCTCTTATTCCTTCCGGCATATGAATATTACAACAAAGAGGTTGCCGGATGGACCGCGCAGCTGGGCGTTACGTTGGTCAATTATACCTCCGGAAGTACGTCGAATGCCGATTATACGACGCCCGATATGAAGAGCTACCGCTCGTCGGATGAGATTTTGAACAATATTTTGAAATATGAATCGTCTAAAGGATTGAACGGATTCCTGTTGCTGACACACATCGGTACCGATCCCCGGCGGACGGATAAATTTTATAACAAACTGGACGAACTGATGACCACCCTCGAACAGCGGGGATATCGTTTCGTTCCGATTACGGAAAATATAAAACAATGATGAAAAAAAATCTGATTTCTGGTTTAATTTGTGGATTGATGTTGTGCCTTGTGGTGGCACAACCAGTTAGAGGTGAAGAATCCGGATATGGCATTGCCATCCAGTCGTTGATCGATTTGCGGTTGGCGCCTTCGTATGCAGGCGAAATGGGAACCCAGGCGTTGATGGGCACCCCGTTGCATGTTCTTGAAAAAGGGCATGGCTGGGTGAAGGTAACGACTCCCGAAGGATATGCTTCGTGGACAACCACATCGGAGATAAAATTAGTCGACGAAAAAGAGATGAAGGCCTGGAACAAGGCACCTAAACTGATCGTGACGGACTATTTTACCCTGCTTCGTAAAGAGGCATCGGCAACTTCTATCGTAGTGTCCGACGTGGTGTGGGGCGATTTGGTGAAAAATATGGGAGAACAAAACGGCTATTACAAGGTGCAGTTGCCCGATGGCCGCATGGCCTTCCTGAAACAGGAGTCGGCTATGCCTTTCGATCAGTGGCTGGCAAGTCGCCGACCGACTGCCGAAAACATCATTGCTACGGCAAAAATGTTCCTCGGCTTTCCGTATGTATGGGGCGGGGCTTCCACCAAGGGTGTCGATTGCAGCGGTTTTACCAAAACCAGTTTCTTCCTCAATGGTGTTGTGTTACTCAGAGATGCTTCACAACAAGCAACCACGGGTGATCCGGTGGATATTTCCAAAGGGTACGACAACCTGAAACCCGGCGATCTGCTCTTTTTCGGGGCTAAAAAAGTGACCCATGTGGGCATGTATATCGGCAACGGAGAGTTTATTCACTCGTCCGGGATGGTGCATATCAGTAGCTTGCGTCCCGAAGCATCCAACTACGATGCATGGAATACCAAACGTTTGTTGAGCGTCCGTCGCATCCTTACACAAATCGATAAAGATCCGAATATCGTTTCGCTGAAGAATCATCCGTACTACAAATAATTTGAAAATGTGAAAATTTGAGGATTTGAAAATGAATCTGCAAGAGCAAGATTTAAAAACTCGGACAGGATTATTTCTTATCATTTCTGATGATACCAGACCCGAAGGGATAAACAAAAATTCCAAACTGACGAAAAGTTGTTTGAGTGAGTAGGCCATCTGCCGAATTTTGTTAATGTGAAAATGGTTCATGGCCGAGCGAACGAGTTCTTTTCGTCTATGTTTTTGCTTACTTTTTGCGCCAAAAAGTATGGCTTGCCGCAGGCAAAATCCAAATTAATTCCTGCAAATATAAGAATTGAATAATGTATAAATTATGATCAATTAATATGACAACACGACGCAACTTTCTGAAAACATCCGCGTTGGTAACAGCCGGTTCGCTGATTACTCCGGCCTCGATATTTTCACAATCAAACAAGTCCTCCCGTTTGGGTGGCAGCAAAACCATGCAACTGACGTTCAAACCCTACGAAGCCAAGCTGGTGCACCCGTTCACCGTGTCGGGCTATACCCGCACCACCACGCCTATCGTACTCACCGAGATCACCTACGATGGGGTGACCGGTTACGGAGAGGCTGCCATGCCTCCCTATCTAGGCGAGACCATCGCGTCGGTGACTTCTTTCCTTGAGAAGGTCAACCTCAAACAATTCAGCAATCCGTTTGAGCTCGACGATATTCTCGCGTATGTCGATGCGATTGCCATTAACAATACTGCCGCGAAAGCTTCGGTAGATATTGCCCTGCACGATCTGGTGGGTAAACTGATCGGTCGTCCCTGGCATCAGATTTGGGGTTACACCGCATCCAAGGCTCCGGTTACCACCTTCACCATCGGCATCGATACCGAGGAGATGGTGAAACAGAAAACGCGCGAAACGGAACAGTTCAAGGTGATCAAAGTGAAACTGGGTGTCGATGAGGTTTCCGATAAGATGATTATCAATGCCGTTCGCTCGGTGACCGATAAACCGCTCCGCGTGGATGCCAATCAGGGGTGGAAAGATAAACACTACGCCCTGAAAATGATCGAGTGGCTGGCTGCCAAAAATGTGGAATTCGTGGAACAACCGCTTCCGAAGCATAACCTCGACGATATGGCCTGGCTTACCGAACACAGTCCGTTACCTACCATTGCCGACGAATCGTGCCAGCGGCTCGAAGATATTCCCCGCCTGAAAGGTGTTTTCGACGGCATCAACATCAAACTGATGAAGTGTACCGGTATGCGCGAAGCCAACAAGATGATCAGCATGGCCGAATCGTTCGGCATGAAACTGATGATCGGTTGTATGACCGAGACATCGTGTGCCATTTCGGCGGCTGCACAACTGGCTCCGAAGATGAATTTTGCCGATCTGGATGGCAATATCCTGATTGCCAACGACTGCTTTACCGGCATGAAACTGACCGACGGTAAAATTACACTGAGTAATGAGCCGGGAATCGGCGTGAAAAAGATTTGAAAATATGACCTCATCCGCCCTTCGGCTGTTGAATCGCCTTCTGCAGTACGAATAAGGCCTATATTTGTCTTTTACCCCAAACCCCTGAAGGGGCTATAAATCTGCTATTTTTATTGGCGTAAAAGTCCCCTTAAGGGGATTTAGGGGTAGAAAAATGAGATAGTCTTCGGTTTGTAGGTTTATCAATAACAACATTGTCTTTTGAAACAGCCTCTTGGAGAAGCGGTCAAAACTATAAAAATAATGAAATCAATACTCTGGAAAGCAGCATGTGTCTGCTTGTTGATGCTGGCAACGTCTGTTTTGTCGGCACAGGAAATTACGGATGCCGGTCTGAAAAAGGTAGTATCCGATTCGTTGACGGCATACTGCAAGAAACAAATTGCAGCAACCACGACGGTAAAAACAATAGTAGCCGATCGCAAAGCCAAAAGCGTGGTCGTTACCATGGACGAGAGGTTGGCGTATATCACCATCACCGAGCAAAATGCAGCGGCTATGCAGGCATGTGTGCATCGTTTGTTGCCCGATTCGTTGCAGAAATATGAACTGACAATTTTTTCCGACGGTCAGAAACTGAGCGAACTGATTCCGAATATTTATCGCACCGGCCCGAAAGATAAAAGCCGTATTTTCAATAACAAAGGAAACAAAGTGCCGCTTGTGGAACGAATTTCGCAGCCGTATGTCATAAAAAATGGGTTGCAGGAGAGGCATATCGCCCTGTGGCAGAGTCACGGTTGGTACTATGAACAAAAACTGGCACGCTGGGAGTGGCAGCGGGCGCGGATGTTCCAGTCGGTAGAAGACCTGTTCCCGCAAAGTTTTGTGTTGCCCTATCTGGTGCCGATGCTCGAAAATGCCGGTGCAAACGTGTTGCTTCCCCGCGAGCGCGACTACCATTCGGTGGAGGTGATTGTGGATAACGATGCTTCGCGTTACGGCTCTCAATACCGGGAACAAAACGGTGCCGCAAGCTGGAGTGCCGGCGAAGGAGCCGGTTTTGCCGAAAAGCGGAAGGAGTATACCGACGGTCAGAATCCGTTTACTGAAGGAACCTTTCGTCAGACGAATACGATAAAAAAAGGGAAAGAGAGCCTTGCCGAATGGCTGCCCGATATGCCCGAACGGGGAAGTTATGCGCTTTATGTTTCATACAAATCGTTGACTAACAGTGCTCCTGACGCACGTTATACCGTCTATCATCTGGGTGGAAAAACCGAATTCAAAGTCAATCAAACGATGGGCGGTGGAACCTGGATCTATCTTGGAACCTTCGCGTTCGATAAAGGCAGAAACGAAGTCTGCCGCATCACACTCTCAAACGTGTCAGATAAAAAGGGTTGCATAGTGACTGCCGATGCGGTAAAAATCGGAGGCGGAACGGGCAATATTGCACGGGCGCCCAATGCCGAAGGCTTTATGAGCGGCACATCCAAGCATCTTGACGGTGGAGCGAAAGAGTCGATCGTGCCTAATTTGCCCATTAAATTTACACCCGAAACCAGTGGAGGCCCTCGCTATATCGAGGGAGCCCGTTACTGGTTGCAGTGGGCCGGGATGCCCGATTCGGTCTATAGCCGAACCCATTTTAACAACGACTATTCCGACGATTTTCAGAGTCGTGGTTACTGGGTGAATTATCTCTCCGGCGGTTCGAAAGTGCTGCCCGGAAAAGAGGGTCTTCATATTCCGGTCGATCTGGCGCTGGCGTTTCATACCGATGCCGGTTATACGCCGAACGACTCTATTATCGGAACGTTGGGAATTTTTATGACGCATCACAACAACGAGGTATTTGAAAACGGACAATCGCGCTGGGCTTCGCGCGACCTGACATCGTTGGTGATGGATCAGATTGTGAGCGATATTCGTGCCGGTTTTGAACCGAAATGGACACGCCGGGCCATGTGGAATAAGTCGTATAGCGAAGCGCGTGTGCCGAATGTGCCTACCATGCTGCTCGAACTGCTATCGCACGAGAATTTTGCCGATATGCGCTACGGCCTCGATCCCCGCTTCCGCTTTACGGTGAGCCGTGCTATTTACAAAGGGATGCTCCGCTTTCTTGCCGGACAATACGGTTTCAAATACGTGGTTCAACCGCTTCCGGTGGAGGCGTTCAGCAGCCGTTTTGCCGGTGAAAACAGTGTGGAACTGAAATGGAAAGCCGTCAATGATTCGCTCGAACCGACAGCCGTACCCACTCAGTACGTGGTTTATACCCGTGTGGGCAACGGCGATTTCGACAATGGCAAAATAGTAAAAGGAACATCGTCTAAATTCGATATTGAAAAAGATAAAATTTACAGTTTCAAAGTCGCAGCCGTGAACGACGGTGGCGTTAGCTTCCCGTCCGAAATTCTTTCCGTTTGCCGGAAAAGTAACGAAAAAGGGGAGGCGATGATTATCAACGGATTTACCCGTATCAGTGCTCCTGCCAGTTGGTCAACACAAGATTCGATTACCGGATTCACCGACTTTATCGATCACGGAGTGCCCGACAAAGTACAGTTCAACTACGTGGGTAGCCAGTACGAATTCCGCCGCAGTGTGGGATGGATGGACGACGATTCTCCCGGTTTCGGAGGCAGCAATGCCGACCGCGAACGTCAGGTGATTGCCGGAAATAGTTTCGATTATCCGGCTCTGCACGGTGCTTATTTTGCCGAAAACGGTTATTCTTTTGTCTCTGCAAGTAAGCAGTCGGTTACCGATTGTGACGTGGATCTTGACGGTTACACTATTGTGGATGTGATTCTGGGCAAGGAGAAAGAGTGGGTGACAGCTCACGGAGCAAAACCGGCTATGTTCAAAACTTTTCCTGTCGGACTGCAATCGGCCATTACCGACTATTGCCTGAAGGGTGGTAATCTCCTCATTAGCGGAGCCTATGTGGGCACAGATCTTTGGGATAACCCCAATACTACGAAGGCCGATCGTGCCTGGGCTCAAAATATTCTGAAATTCAAGTGGAGAAACGATGCCGGAGCGGTAAGCGGACGTTTCAAAGCAGTAGCTTCGCCTTTCCCGTCGTTTGCCGGAAATTATAATTATTACAATGAACTGAACGGTGAATCGTACGTGGTGGAACGTCCTGATGCCATTGAACCGGTAGATAAGAATGCCTATACCATTTTCCGTTATTCGGAGAACAACCTGAGTGCCGGAGTGGCCTACAAGGGCGATTATTCGAGTTGCGTACTCGGCATTCCTTTCGAAGCCGTGAAGCCTGAAATGCGAAGCGGATTGATGAAAAGCATTCTGACCTTTTTTGAACAGAAAATCAGTAAATGATTTGGAAATTGGAACGTGTGAGCAAAATATTGATAATTTTGTTTTTATGAGACGATTTATTCTATTGATTATAGCAGCATTTGCTTTGCAATGCTGCATGGTGGCGCAAGTTAAAGTGGGTGCCGAAAGTGTGGATGAATATCTTCCGTTGTTGCAGGGAAAACGGGTGGGGGTACTCTCCAACCAGACCGGCGTGATAGGAAAAGAGCATATCGTCGATTTCCTCCACCGGAAGGGTATCAATATTGTGTGCATCTTTTCTCCCGAACATGGTTTTCGGGGAACAGCCGATGCCGGGGAGCATGTCTCCAGTTCGGTTGACGAAAAGACCGGAATCGCTATCAAATCGCTCTACGATGGCAACACCGGCAAACCCAGCGATGCGGTGATGCAATCGATCGATGTGCTGGTCTACGACCTGCAGGATGTAGGGTTGCGTTTTTACACTTATCTGACGACGATGGTGCGCATGATGGATGCCTGTGCCGCCAATCACGTTAAAATGATTATCCTCGATCGTCCCAACCCCAACGGACATTACGTCGACGGACCGATACTCGATTTGAAATACCGCTCGGCAGTGGGCTGGATTCCTGTTCCCGTGGTTCACGGTATGACTCTGGGTGAAATGGCCGGCATGGTGAACGGTGAGAAGTGGCTGACGAATGGTGCACAATGCGATGTAAAAGTAATCAAGTGCAAAAATTATACACATGCTACACTTTACCAGCTGCCCATTGCTCCGTCGCCCAATCTGAAAGATATGCGATCCATCTATCTCTACCCCTCGTTGTGCTATTTCGAAGCCACGCCGGTAAGTCTGGGTCGCGGTACCGATGCGCCGTTCGAGCAATACGGTCATCCCAACATGACGGGGTATAGCTATAGTTTTACGCCCCGTAGCATTGCCGGAGCCAAATTTCCACCGCAACTCGACCGCCTTTGCCATGGTGTCGACCTGAAAAGACTACCTTCAAACGAAGTATTGTTTCAAAAGGGTGTCGACCTGAGTTATCTGATCGATGCCTATAAAAATCTCCATCTGGACGATTTCTTCTTCAATAGTTTCTTTGAAAAGCTGATTGGGGTGAGTTATGTTCGTAAAATGATAGAAGAGGGGAAAAGCGCCGATGAGATCAAAGCCCGTTGGAAGGATGATGTGGAGAAGTTCAAACAGCAACGTAAGCCCTATCTGCTCTATCCCGAGAAATAACAGGATTCTTTAGACCTTAAACAACAAATTATTTACGAATGAAAAAAATATTGTCAACTCTAACTCTTTTTCTGTTTTGTGGAATGATGTTCGCTCAATCGTATAATCTGATACCCCGTCCCGTGGAGGTAACTCCCGCACAGGGAGCCTTCCCGCTCACTTCGTCGACTCCGATTGTGGCCGGGAAAGAGAGCAAACAGGTTGCAGTCTATCTTCAGCAAAAACTTAACCGGTCGACCGGAATGCCCTTCAAATTGGCCGCAACCCCGTCAATGGGATCTATTGAATTGGTTGTCAATTCGTCTTTGGATATGCCTGCTGAGGGATACCTGCTGTCGGTGACAGATAAGGAAATCAAGATTCAGGGCAAAGATGCCGATGGGTTGTTCTATGGTGTGCAAACGTTGTTGCAACTTCTGCCTCCTCAGGTGTACGCTTCGCAACTTCAGAACGGCGTTCAATGGTCGGTTCCTGCCGTGTCGGTCAAAGACTATCCCCGCTTTCGTTACCGGGGAATGATGCTCGACGTGGTGCGTCAGTTTTTTGATGAGCAAACCGTGAAGAATTACATCGACTGGCTGGCGATGCACAAAATCAATAAGTTTCACTGGCACCTGACAGACGATCAGGGCTGGCGCATCGAGATCAAAAAATATCCGAAACTTACCTCCGTTGCCGCCTGGCGCGGACCGAACGAAGCGATTGCTCCTACCCTCGGTTCGGGCGATAAACGTTACGGGGGCTTCTATACCCAAAAACAGATCAAAGAGATCGTTCGTTATGCTGCCGAACGGCATATCGAGGTGATTCCCGAAATCGATCTGCCGGGACATAGCCATGCCGCCGCTTCGGCCTATCCCGAAATTTTGTGTCCGACCAGTAGAGATGAGGCCAAACGTGCTGCCGACGACATGGGCGATGCCTGGTGCGTGGGCAATGAAGCCAATTTTACGATGCTGGCCAATATTCTGAAAGAGGTGGCTGCTCTGTTTCCTTCCAAAATCATGCATATTGGCGGCGATGAGGTGAACATGGCTATCTGGCCCCGTTGCCCCATCTGTTCGGCTTTTATGAAGAAAGAACACATGCAGAAGCCCGAAGAACTGCAGAACTATTTTGTTCATCGGCTAAACAAGATCATCGACGGTCTGGGAAAACGGATGGCCGGTTGGGATGAAATACTGGATGGTGGTGATTTGGAGGGCTCTATTCAGGTGTATGCCTGGCGTTCGTTGAAACGTGCCGAACTTGCAACCGAAAAAAGAGTTCCTACTGTGGTTATGGTGGGACAAAATTACTACTTTGATATGGCGCAGTCGAAATACGAACGTGGTCACAACTGGGCCGGACTGGTACCTCTCGATAAAGTGTATGCGCTCGATCCCGCTGACAAGACGGTCTTTACACCGGAGCAAGCAAAACAGGTGGTGGGAGTGCAGGCTGCCATTTGGTCTGAACTTTTTAATGAACCGGCCCGTTTTCTCGACTATCAATCCTATCCGCGCATTTGTGCCATGGCCGAAGCCGGTTGGACTCCGCAGTCGCTGCGCAACTGGAGCGATTTTTACCAACGATTGACCACTTCGCATTTTGAACGGATGAATAGCATGGAAATTGCCTTTCGGGTGCCGTTCCCTGTGGTTACGTACAGAAACGGAGTGGTAACGGCTTCAGTTCCATATCCGGGAGCGGAAGTTCGCTATACCGTCGACGGAAGCGAACCCAATGCCATGTCGCCTCTTTATTCCGGTTCGGTGAAAGAATTCAACTACGAGAAACTGAAATTCAAAACGATATACAAGAATCTCTCCAGTGTGGCAGTATCGCCCGAATGCGAAAATGTGGGCAGTTGGGTGTCTGACTCTGCTGCCAAACCCAAACCGCAGGTGTGGGATCTGACCGGTATTGTCGATCGTCCGGGAATCTGGTATGCTACTTTTGTGCCCGATCAAACGACGAAAGGGTCTGCATCGGTATCGCAGGTGCGGATTTATGAAAATGGCACGGCTGTGTCTGCCGATGATAAACTCAGTTCCACTGACCGTACCCAGCGTTATCGCTTGCCGCTCTTTGCTTTCGATAAAACGAAGAAATACGCGTTGAAAGCGGTTGTACAGGGTAAAGAGAATGTTTCAGGAGTGGTTAAAATCGAACATTCGCGTTATATGGAGCCTGCCGTCGGAGTCTCTGTAAATGCGAACATGAACCCGGAATACGGTCGTTATCTGACCGATTACGACTTTGAAACTGTTGCTCGTACCATCGACCGGGGCGCTGCCGGACAATCGGTTACCTATGTGTTCGCTCAACCGCTTACCTGCTCAAAGATAACCTTCAACACCGGAACCCTCACTGCTTTTTATTTGTTGAAAAATGGTCATGTGGAATACTCTGTTGATGGAGAGAACTGGGTACGTGGCGATAAATTCGAGAAAGGAGTTGCCGTGCTTCGTCCGTCACAGCCTCTCAAGACCGTGAAAATTGTGATCGATGGCCCGAATGATGAGGCAATTATTTCTTTTCAGGATTTGAAGATTGAATAAAACAGAGATGATGAGGCGATTGATGATCTTTTGTGGGTTGATGGTGAGTCTGTTTCTTCAGGCTCAGACAAAGTTTGCATTACTTACCGATCTGCACGTCTCTCCCGGGAATGCCAATGAACGCGCGCTGAATCGTATTATCGACGAGATAAATGGCTCCGATATTCCATTTGTGATTATCACGGGCGATATTACCAATCAGGGAAGCAATGCCGAGTTGGCCAACGACAAGCGGTTGTTTGCCCGCTTCCGTAAGCCCTACTACCTCATTCCGGGTAACCACGAAACTACCTGGTCGCAGAGCGCTGTCCGCGAATATTACCGTCTTTTCGGTTCCGACCGGTTCTTCTTTAAGCACGATAACCTGCTTTTTGTGGGATATAATACCGGCCCTTATATGAAAATGGGTGACGGCCATGTGAAGCACGAAGATCTGCTGTGGCTCGACTCCATTCTTACCAAAGAGGCGGTAAAAGGTACCCGCCTGCTGGCATTTGCGCATTACCCGTTGGTTGAAAACGATATGGGCAATGCACGCGAAGTTGTTTCCGTGCTGAAAAAACACGACGCGATCGTCTCTTTTTGCGGACACGGTCATGCTTACAAAGAGATGGCTTTTGGAAACCTGAAAGGAATTATGGCCCGGTCTACCTTTTTTGCAGATACCTTATCTGCCGGTTATACGGTTGTAGAACTTACCTCAGACTCTGTACTGGTGAATGAGAAAAAGTTGGGAGAAACGATGAAACGTCGCTTTGCTTTCTCGATGGATGCCAGCCGCAAGATGACCGAACCGTCGGAACCGGCTGCATTGCCTCAATTCATTCAACCTGCTCCTGTCTCGTTGGCGTATCAGGATAAAGCTTCTGTTTTTACCGGCGTTGCCGTCGATAAAAATGCGCTCTATTTCGGAAATTCGTTAGGCGAAATCAAAGCCCTCTCAAAGAAGAGCAGAAAGGTGCTGTGGCGCGTTTCTCTGGGCTACTCGCTCTATGCCACTCCTGTCTGTGCAAATGGCCTGGTGATCGTCCCTACGGCCGATGGCGAGCTGATAGCGTTGTCTTCCATGAACGGTAAGATAGTTTGGACGGTGAAAACCGATGGCCCGTTTGTTGCCGATGGTTGTGCTGCCGGTGGTAAACTGTATCAGGGCGGTTATAAATCGTTCTACTGCATCGATGTGGCTACGGGAAAAATCGATTGGAAATTTACCGGTATCAATAACTATTGTCAGGCACGGCCTGCTATTGCCGACGGCAAGGTGTTGTTCGGCGCTTGGGATACCAATCTCTATTGCCTCGATGGGCAGACCGGCGCTTTGATCTGGAAATGGAATAACGGAAAATCTCAGAATCTTTACTCGCCGGCCAATTGTGTGCCTGCTGTGCACGACGGTAAGGTAATTGTTGTGGCTCCCGACCGCTACATGACGGCTCTCGACCTTTCTGCCGGCAAACAGTTGTGGCGGAGTAACCAATATACGGTACGCGAGTCACAGGGCATCTCGGCCGACGGGAAAACGGTTTATGCCAAATTGATGGACGGGCAGTTGCTGGCTGTCTCAGCCGAAAGCCCGGAATACAAACCTCTCTGGACGGTAGATGCCGGTCTGGGTTACGAACATGCTCCTTGTCCGATACTCGAACAAAACGGGACGGTTTATCTCGGTTCGCGCAACGGAGTGGTGGTGGCTGTGGATGCAGCGTCACGCAAGGTATTGTGGTCGTTCAAAGGGGGTAGTTCCGAAGTCAATCAGTTTAGTTGCGATGCGCGGGGCGACATCTATTTCTCATTGATTGAAGGCAAAGTGTATAAGATAGGGGCAAAAAAATAAGGCTTTGAAAAGCCTTATGAAGAATAAACTGTGCGGATGAAGGGACTCGAACCCCCACGCCTCTCGGCACCAGATCCTAAGTCTGGCGCGGCTACCATTACGCCACATCCGCATTTTGAGAGTACAAAGGTATTGACTTTTTGTCATATCCGGAAATTTCGGGTGATAAAAGTCGGCTTTGGACAGAATAAAGCCACTTCGGAAGTTGTGAGAAAACTCCTAATAAATAGGGTTTGAGTGTCGGAATTCGTTGTAATCTGCCGTGTCTCTCGACAACCCGAAGGTGCAGCCCGCCATTGAACTCCTAAACTTATCTCAGTACGATTTTTTTGTTGAGTTTTCCAGCTTATCCGAAGCGGCTTTACATATACAAAGATAATCGAAATTGACGGTTTGTGCAACTCTTTAGGGCTTAAAATCGCATATTAACATCTCTGCGCGGGATAGCAAAAACGGAATGCGGATGTAACCGAAATAGAGTCAATGGGTTTGTCCTGCTTTAGAAAAGTACTTTGAAACTTCGTCCGTTAATTACAACAATATAGAGGGTATGCGGTTGCAACGCTCCTACATTATGCACTCCCTGTGAAATTTCCCGGTTTATGATCTGCTGTCCCGTCGCCGTGTATACCTCTAATGTATTACTGTTGATATTATGCGCCTCGACAATAAGGTTGCCGTTGCTGACATAGGCCTTTGCCAACACACTGTTTCGCTCCTGAGTGGGAATGACTTTGATCACATTCGAATTCGGAGATACAAAAACGGGGCTTTGAGCTCTTACAACATAATAATAGGTTTGGTTTTTATTAACGGGATGAACACATGTGTAGGAGGCTATGCCTACATTTTTATTCTGAAAATCAGGTATATAAGCGTTACCATAGTAAGAGGCGGCTATGTCGTCAATGTAGATGCTGCCTTTGGAGCCGGTAAAGATAAACCGGACGGCTATTGTGCTGTCTGGTAATGCTGTTGAGGCGTTTTTGCCGTAGGTGTAAGTATCCGGTGTTGCCGTAAGGGTTAGGCCGGATCCAAGCGTTTGCCATGTATGCCCGTTGAATACCTCTGTCTTCAGCGTTGTGCCTGCGGAGCCGTCGCTGGTTCCCCAAAATGAAAAGGATTGAAGCGGCCCGTCGAATAGTGCGGAAGTTAAGGTGTCTTTTACGGCGTTTAGCCTGATGGAGCAAGGAGCGCTGTTGTATATGATGGTTGAGGTGGCGTAGTTGCCACTCCATCCGGAGGCATTTTTTTCGGTCTGTAAAAGAGTAAAGTCTTCGTTGTAGCTTATGTACTTTTTGTAATAGACATCCAGACAGTATTCAATGTTGTTGTTTCTGGTCTGACTCCAGTTCGCGACAAAGCTGGTATCGTTTATCTGTGTCGCTTTGGTTGCCTGGGGAGCCTGCAGGCCTCCATTGGGGCCTCCGCAATAATTAAAAGTGATATTGGTGTTTTCTGAAATATCAGTGATGGGTTTTCGCATCTTGGTAGTACTGTACCACGATCCCATCGCGGGATAGGAAGCGTCGGAAAATTCCGTCTTTTTTGTCGTTCCCGGATAGGGATCTCCGGCGATGCCGCTGGCCGAATAGACCTCGTTGCCGTCGGCTTCGATTAGATCGGCATACTGATGTGACGGATTTGTGTTTACCTGATTGTTGCTCCATGGTGTTTCCGTGGTCATATCTATGTGCGATATAAGCATCCCATGCCCGTTTAATGCGCTATCCCAGGAGGTAAGCTGCCGGTTCTCCAATAAAATAAATTCGTTGTCGGTCGGAAGATCGATTCGAAATACCTGATTGGAACTGCCGATGGGAGCGAGTGTGTTGGTTTGTGTGGCAGAGGGTGTTTGAGTGTCGCACCAGCCCAATAACCATCGATCGATGGCGCAGAGGAACGGAGGGGTATGTCCGTTGTTGTTGTAATTTCCTGTCGACATCAGATCCCAGTTGGCCAATCCTCCTGCTTCAGTTCCGGTTCCGTTGTAGTCGGTATCATAAAGATCGACCAAGCCCAGCGAATGGCCGAATTCGTGACAGAACGTGCCGATAGGGGCCATCGTTTTACTGGTTACCGTTCCGGTCAATTCGGAGGTGCAGGTGTAACCGTCTATTTTTACGCCGTTATACGTAGGATTGCCCAGTCCGGCATTGTGTAGAGTCCATTGATGTGGCCATACCGAGTTTGCCGGGCCTCCCTCGGCTTCGTTGTGTGCTGCATAAACAATGAACACGTTATCGACATATCCGTCTCCGTCATTGTCAAATTGTGAAAAATCGACGGAAGAGCTGATTGCCTGGCAAGCATCGGTCACCATGTTGGCCGGGCGCAGGTCGTTTCCGTTGGCATCGTTGGCGCCGTAGTAGGCCATCGGGTGCGGAAGTGTGACCGGGCCGGTTACCGTGAAGTCGAACGATAAGAGTCCCATCGAGTTGTCTTTGTAAAAATCATGTACACTGCCTGACGAACCGTTGACGTTATAGCCTGTTTGGTTGAAAAGGTTGTTGAATGCTGCTTGTGGCGTGGTTGTGGTAAATACGGTGTCGGAAAAATTGACTAAAATAACCAGCGACTTTATCGTTCTGACGTTTTGAACCCGGTTTGTGTTTGGTTGATTACCGCTATTTTGTTGCTTCGCAAGCTGAATAAGTCGGTTTCCCAAAGGAACAGATAGTTGGGCATCTTTCAACTTTGCCGTTTTTTGTTGCCCGGAACGCATTTGTAACCCGACCAATTTCTTCTGATCAATTTTCCGGATAAAATTAAGTTCATCCTGACTTCTCCGCTCCGGATCCCTGGCCGGATAACTGCTTGTTTGTATGCCGTTGGACTCTTGTGTGGCATAACGATAGAACCCGTCGCTGGCCTGACGAAGCATCAGGTTATCGCGGGTTGTTATGTAATGCGAGCGTTCATCACCGTGAATGCGAACGGACAATGAAGTTCCATCCGGTTGCCGGATTGTGACGATTCCCGGAATTGCACGAACAGCGGATAGCTGAAATACAATGGTGATGCCGATTGAACATAGAATGATCCTTAGCGTATGGATATGCATTCGGGTAACAAGTGTCTTTAAAATCCGGACTGGTTAATGACAGAAAATGCCCGGAATCGGTTTTTGATCAATATCTTATTGTTCGGTGCACTGATCCGGTTATTGCGGATCAGATGGCATAATTAACGCGTCAAACAGGTTGCTCATCGGTCTGTGGCTCTGTTTTGATGTCTCTGATCATCAGCTGAACTGTCGTGTTGCCATTGAAAGTGTTCTCTTCCAGTGTGTAACAAATATCCAGCGGGTTGAGAGCTTTCAGGTAATCATTGAATTCCCACATCCGAAACGCAATGCCGTTCATTACATTCTCGGAACTCGAGTCGATCAGTTCCATTTTCAGGTGCTCTTGTTCTTTCCCTACCAAGCGGCTTGTGCCGTAATCGAACACATGTTTGGTGCAAAAAACAGGTTTCATGTTTTCGGGTCCAAACGGGCTGAACTGCTTCAATACCCGGAAAAATTTCGGGGTAATGTCTTTGAATTCTATCGTGGCATCGATGTCTATTTGCGGGTGCTGTTGCTCCGGCAGAATATTCTGGGCAACGTACTCTTCAAACCGTTTGGTGAACGGTTCCACATTCTCTTCCCTGAGCGATAAACCGGCGGCGTAGGTGTGGCCTCCGAAATTCTCCAGTAAGTCGCGACAGGTTTCTATTGCTTTATAAATATCGAACCCGGGGACGGAACGTGCCGAACCGGTCGCCAGTCCATTCGACTTGGTGAGCACAATGGACGGGCGGTAGTACAGTTCGGTAAGTCGTGACGCCACAATGCCGATTACTCCTTTGTGCCATTCACTGTTGTAAACAACGATCGATCTCTTATGGCTGAGTTCTTCCAGTTTATCCAGAATAGCTGCTGCTTCATCGGTAATGCTCTTGTCGAGGTCTTTGCGGGTCTGGTTGTACTGGTTGATGCAGTCGCTTTTTTCGCGCGCGAATATTTCATCGCGGGCCACCAACAGGTCGACGGCTTCGCTGGCTTTCTGAATTCGACCCGAAGCATTGATCCGCGGACCGATTTTGAAAACAATATCGCTGATGGTAATCTCCTTGTCATTCAGTCCGCACGTATCGATAATGCTCTTTAATCCCAACGAAGGGGAGGCGTTGAGTTTTTTCAATCCGAAATAGGCCAGCACCCTGTTTTCTCCGGTAATCGGGACAATGTCGGAAGCAATGCTAACCACTACGAGATCGAGCAATTGGTAGAGCAGCGACAGGTCGATGTCGTTGTTGATGGCGAATGCCTGCATCAATTTAAAGCCTACGCCACAGCCGGATAGATGTTCGTACGGGTAGTGCGAGTCGGGACGTTTTGCATCCAGTACGGCAACCGCTGCCGGTACTTTCTCGTCGGGCATGTGGTGATCGCAAATAATAAAATCGACGCCGAGCGTTTTGGCATATTCGATTTTTTCAACGGCCTTAATGCCGCAATCGAGAGCGATGATCAGGCTGAAATTATTGGCAGCCGCATAATCGATTCCGGTGTATGAAATTCCGTAGCCCTCCGCATACCGGTCCGGAAGATAATAATCTATATTCGATGTAAACTGGAGTAAAAACTTGTAAACCAGCGATACCGCGGTAGTTCCGTCTACGTCGTAATCTCCGTAAACCAATATTTTTTCTTTTCTTCCCAACGCGATATTCAATCGTTCGATGGCCTTGTCCATGTCGGGCATCAGAAACGGATCGTGCAGATGCGATAGATCCGGACGGAAAAATTTCTTTGCCTCGTCGAAGCTGGTAATGCCCCGCTGTGCCAGCAGTTGGGTTAATATTGGGCTGATTCCAAGCTCTTCTGCTAAATGAGAACGTCTCTTTTGTTGTTCATTTGTAAGCTTTAGAAAGTTCCAATGAGTGGTGATTGACATATATAGTATTTATTTATTTACAGTTGATCAAACTCTTCCCTTTTGTCTTTTTGAAAGTATTTGCCTGGTGGCATATTGTATCCGGTAAGAGTTTTTAATTGGTAAAAATAGCGAAAAACTATGACTTTATCCGTAGAAAAATAGTTTCTTCGCCTGACAGCCAAGTCGTTTTAGCTGCATTTATTGATAATATTTTATTTGATAGTTATTTATGCAATTTGACAAGATATGGTGTTTGTGTTAAATACTGTTAATTATGCACATTCTTTCATATTTTGTGTAATTTTGCCGTCCAAATATAATTCGCAATGATTGATCAGAATTTGATAAAGATTTACGAGCAAAGTTTTATCTCGCACTGGGATAACAAAGCACTAACCGATTATGGAGAACAGGATGTTCTTCTCTATGCCGATGTGGCTAAAGGTGTGGCACGGCTTCATATTATCTATGAAAAAATGCATATCCGTAAAGGCGATAAGATTGCCATTGTCGGTCGTAACTCTACTAAATGGGTGATGGCATACATGGCCACCATTACGTATGGCGCGGTAGTCGTGCCGATTCTTCAGGATTTTAATGCGAACGATATTCATCATATTGTCAATCATTCCGAGGCAGCTCTTCTCTTTGTAAGCGATTTTATCTGGGAAAATCTGGAAGAGGATAAAATGCCCGAATTGAGAGCCGTATTTTCTCTGAATGATTATCGTTGTATTTGTCAGCATGACGGAGAAACCGTGCAGAAAATGCTCCTGACAGTCGATCGTGAATTTAATCAGCGTTATCCGAAAGGTTTTGGTCGCGAAGATGTGAAATATGCCGAAGTGGACAATTCCGAACTTGTTTTGCTTAATTATACATCAGGCACTACCGGTTTTACAAAAGGGGTGATGATTTCGGCCAATAATCTGGCCGGTAATGTGTTGTTTGCGCTGCATACCGGCATTATGAATGATAGAACCCGCATCGTTTCTTTTCTTCCTTTGGCTCATGCTTATGGATGCGCATTTGAGTTTTTATCACCCTTAGCCTCCGGAGGGTTTGTTACATTGCTGGGTAAAGTGCGGTCGCCCAAGGTTTTGTTGCAGGCTATGTCGGAAGTTAAACCGACGATTATTCTCACGGTTCCGCTCATCCTTGAAAAAATATACAAAAAGCAGGTGCAGCCTGTCCTCAATCAACGAGCTGTTCGCTGGGCCCTGAATGTTCCGATACTCGATCACCGTATTCTCGGTACGATCAATAAGAAGCTGGAAGCTGCTTTTGGTGGCGAATTCGAACAGGTGATTGTAGGCGGAGCTCCGTTGAACCCCGAAGTTGAAGAATTCTTGTTGAAAATTAAGTTTCCTCTGACGGTCGGTTACGGAATGACCGAATGCGCTCCTTTGATAAGTTATTCGTATTACAAAGAATATGTCCCGGGTACGTGTGGTAAAGTTCTGGAAGGGATGGCCGTAAAGATAGATAATAAAGATCCTCTGACCGGAGTTGGCGAAGTTTGTGTACGGGGCGAGAATGTGATGCTCGGGTATTACAAAAATGAAGATGCGACCAAAGCGGCCTTCGACGCCGATGGATGGTTTCATACAGGCGATCTTGGAACCGTCGATGAGAATGGGGTGATTGCTATTCGCGGGCGGTGCAAGACAATGATTCTGGGTCCCAGCGGACAAAATATCTATCCGGAAGAGATTGAGGCGAAACTCAATAACATGCCGTTTGTGATGGAAAGTCTTGTTGTGGAGAAAGAGGGGCGTCTGGTGGCATTGGTTTATCCCGACTATGAAGGGGTGGATGGTTCCCAAATACGGCAGGAAGATCTCGAAACAGTTATGGACGAAAACCGGAAATTGCTCAATAGTGAGCTGGCTTCTTATTCATCTGTGACCAAAATCGTCCTTTATCCGAATGAATTCGAGAAGACACCGAAAAAAAGTATCAAAAGATATTTATATTCAAATGCCATTCAATGAGGTTATTGTGTTTTTTTTTCTGGTTTTTGAATTTAAAATAATGTTAATCGATGGTTTTTTTTGTACACTGTATCAAAATGAATCGTACCTTTGCATCGGTTTTAATACCAAACTTATTTATGTTTAATTTTAAAAGGTAAAAGAAAATGAAAAAGTTAGTTTTGTTATTCGCTGTTGTTGGTGCTGTTGCATGTGTATCTTGCTCTTCTAAAGCTAATACAGAAGCTCCTAAAACTGATAGCGTTGCTGCTCCTGCTCCTGCTGCTGTTGATACAGCAAAAGCTGACACTGCTGCTGCAGCTGCTACACCTGCAAAATAATTTTGCACTGGCGAAAAAAATTAAAGTCCGTTATTTTAACGGACTTTTTTTTTATCTTTACAGCCAAGTAAATCTAATTATCATTCAATGTTTGTTATGAGAAAAACGAATCTTTTCCTCTTGTTTTTCGTGAGTCTTGTCTTGTGTCTTTCCTCCTGCTCGGATAAAAAACACTTTAAAGTTACCGGTGCCATTAGCAACGCTTCCGGTTCCACCTTATACCTCGAAAAAGAGGGGCTTCTCAAAACATCGGTCATAGATTCTTGTGTACTGAAAGCTGATGGTAGCTTCTCCTTCAAAGCATCCCGACCCGATGCTCCCGAGTTTTATCGTTTGCGGATTAAAAATTCGGATATTCTGTTCCCTATTGATTCTTGTGAACATATTACCGTGAATGCGTCTGCTAAGACGATGACAACAAAATATGACATCAAAGGTTCTCAGAGTGCTTCCAATGTCCAGGTATTGCGGTTTTCGTTGCGTGATTTGCAAAATCAGGTAACGTCACTGCTCAAACAACGTAATCCTCAAAATCAGGATCAAATTACCTCTTTGCTCGATTCTGCCATTAATAAACACAAGAAACTGGCTGAAAAAATTATTTTGCAAAATCCCTTGTCTACGTCTGCCTATTATGCCATATTTCAGCAAGTGAACGGATATAACCTTTTTTCGCCCTACGATAAGGGCGACAGGCGTTACTGTGGCGCTGTGGCAACTGCGTTTTATAACAATTACCCGAAAGCGGAAAGAACACTCAGTCTGTATAATTTTGTGATGCAGGCAATTTTAGCTGATCGTCAGGCCCGGAATCAGGAGACGTTGAGCAAAATGATGCAGTCTTCACAGACCGATATGATTGACGTCAAGCTGACTACAAATCGGGGTCAGATCGCCAAACTGTCGGATTTGAAAGGAAAAGTCGTTTTGTTGGACTTTACCATGTATCAGGCAGAGCGATCATCCGACTACAATCTTGCCTTAAGAGATTTATACAACAGATATCACGCCAAAGGGATGGAAATTTACCAAATTTCTCTCGATCAGGATATCGATCTTTGGCATCAGGCTTCGCAAAACCTACCCTGGATTTGTGTGCATGGTACCGATGGCACTCCGGTGGCAGTGTCGTCGTATAATGTAACTGATCTACCGACCCGCTTCCTGATTGGGAAGAATGGTGCTGTTCTGAAACGTAATCCGGGAACTGCCGATATTCAGAAAGCATTAGAATAAGAGGCGCGATGATCACGGGAAATGAAAAGTTTGATCCCCGTGCGGCGGCTGCTCTGATAAAAGAGAAGGCGCTTGAAATCGGATTCTCGGCATGTGGAATTGCCCGGGTGCACTCTTTGCCCGACGATTCGGCATACCTTGATCGATGGTTGCAGGCCGGTCATCATGGCAAAATGGGCTATTTGGCCAATCATGTCGCGTTGAGGAATGATCCTTCGGTGTTGGTTCCGGGAGCCAAATCGGTAATTGTCGTTTTGCTGAATTACGCAACCGACGAACCGATGCAGTCTCACCCATTCAAAATAGCCCGGTATGCCCGGGGTTTCGATTATCATTTTGTGGTCAGACAATTTTTAGACGATCTTTATCGTTTTATTTGTAAGGAAATTATTCCGGTTGAAGGTCGGGCCTTTTGCGATTCGGCTCCTGTGTTTGAACGTCGCTGGGCCTGTGAAGCTGGTTTGGGGTGGATTGGAATGAATCACTGCCTCATTCATCCTCAGTTCGGTTCGTTTTGTTTCATCGGCGAACTGATTGTTGATCTGGAACTGGAATACGACAAGCCTTTAGACGGCGATTGCGGAAATTGCGGACGTTGTATTCAAAAGTGTCCTACCCGTGCTATCGAACCGCATGGATTTCTTAAGGCAGACGAATGTTTGTCATACCACACGGTTGAGCAAAAAGGCGAAATTCCGGAAATTTACAGATCGAAACTCAATGGATCTGTTGTCGGATGCGATGTGTGTCAGGATGTTTGTCCGTGGAACCGGAAAGCTACAGCGTTTACCTCTGTACTGTGGAAACCGGATGCTGAAATATGTAGTATGTCCGACGAAGAGTGGCTCGCTTTGGATAAAGCCGGGTTTAAACGAAAGTTCTCGAAAAGTTCGCTGTCTCGGTTGGGATATGATAAACTAATGCAAAATTGCCGGTATGTATTGAATGCCGGTAAAACTCAAGAAGAGGCATAATTGTGATGAGACAGGCTAATTCAATGAATATATGAATCTGTTTGGAAAGATTATTTTTAGGAAGCTTAAGAGCACTGAGGTGTACGAGCGGGAAAAAGACGAATTGCTTCGTTCCTACGAACGTTATGTGGCTATTGAAAATTCAGAATTGCTGAATGAGTACAAGGAGTTGCGTAAAGAGGTAAAATCGGCCGAATTCAAAGAGAACAAGAAGGTTTTGATTAACCGGAAATTCAGGGATACGGAAGAATATCGCAACTGGAAGAAATATACCAAGCTTGAAAACAACAGGAAACTACATCGGTATTATGCCATTGCGGCATCGAAAGAGTTGTCTGCATTCCTAGATTTTAAAAAGACACCTCAGTATGAATTTATCGGGAATAAGATTGAACTGAAAAAGTCGGAAACATTCAGGGAATTTCGTGCATACGAAAAATCGGGTGATTACAAGTTGTATACCCGTTTCCATGATTCTTATATCGTCAAAGAGTATGAACGGTTGAAAGGGGTGGTTTCCAGTGAAGAGTTTATTCAGTTTAAGGAGTTTTGGTCCGATCCCCATCGCTGGACAAAGACTGAAGCATATAAGAAAGAAGAGAAATTCAAGCAGCTTTCGCAGCATACCGATATCGAGTTTTATCAGCGAACCGACCCCGCCTCTTTTGCTTTTCAGCATAACTGGAACGAGGTGTTTAATGATGAATTTAATGGTGTCTCTCTCGATCGTTCCATTTGGAATAACGGATACTATTTCAGCGATCCTGCATTAATCCGGGATTATTCGCTGACACAGTATAAGCAGGCGAATAATGAAGGTAAAAATGTGAGCGTTGCCGACGGTTGTATGGTGATTGAAACGCTCAAAGAGAGCACCAATGCCAGAGCCTGGGACGAAAAACTGGGATTCGTTTTGCACGATTTCAGCTATACTTCGGATGTTATTAATGCCGGCGAAAAGTTTCAGTTTGCAGAGGGCATTGTAGAGGTAAAAATGAGAGTTCGCGATGGAGATATTACCCATGTTTTTAGTCTGGTGAGCGAGAAAAAATTGCCGCAGATCAATGTCTTTCATTTTGACGGAAAGCATGTGACTGTTGGTAACGCATGGAAAAATGGCAACCATACGGAAGTCGTGAAGGGTATAACTCCTTCTGAATTTTATATTTACAAACTGGAATGGACCTCGGAAGAGTTGATCTGGAGTGTGAACAATCTGGAGGTTTTCCGTACCCGTACGGGGGTGCCCTCTGTCCCGCTTTTCCCTCTGTTTGCTTCGGTTGTCGATAAACACCAGGATGACACCGGAGTTATGGAGGTAGATTGGGTACGGATTTATCAGAAGAAAAAATAATAATTGGCAGGGTAGAGATTCTTGTAGTCTCTGCCATGAAGAAATTACTTAAGAATGAATTTGGAAGATATGCAACAGGTACTCCGCCACGAAGCGGAGGCTGTACTGAATATACCGGTCGGAGCAAGTTTTAATGATGCGATTGAGCTTATTTGCAAGCACGTTCATGGCAAGAAGGGGAAGTTGGTTACCAGTGGAATGGGAAAAGCCGGACAGATTGCCCTGAACATTGCAATGACCTTCAGCTCGACGGGCACGCCTTCCGTTTTTTTGCATCCCAGCGAAGCTCAGCACGGAGACTTGGGGTTATTACAGGAAAACGATGTGATGCTGCTTATATCCAACTCGGGTAAAACGCGTGAAATTGTGGAACTGGTTTCTCTTACGCGAAATCTCTATCCGCAAACGCCGTTTATTATCATTACCAGTAATCCTGAATCACCTCTGGCTGAAGTGGCCGATGTGTTGTTGCTTACCGGAAATCCGCAAGAAGTGTGTGCACTGGGATTGTCTCCCACCACTTCCACTACCGTGATGACCGTAATCGGCGATGTGCTGGTGGTTGGTACGATGCGCAAGATAGGCTTTACGCGTGCTGACTATAACAAGCGCCACCATGGGGGCTACCTGGGTCAGAAATCGAAGGAATAGTGCCAAATTTGATGGCATAAGGAATGGGATTGTTTGCTGTTGGCGAATAATCCCTTTTTTATAAGGCAATTTCGATGTCGTGAGGGAAAATATCGGTTGCTTCGTGGATGGCAATGATCGTTGTAACGTGATGTGTTTTGATCCACGAGGTCAATAAAGAAGAGACTTTTTCCGCAAGTTCTTTGTCGAGTCCGGTAAATGGTTCGTCGATCAACAGTAACTGTGGCTCCGACGCTAAGGCTCTTGCCAGCGCTACCCGTTGGCACTGCCCGCCGCTTAACTGATCCGGATAATGATTCGAAAGCTCTTCAATCTCCAATGCTTTGCAGAGTTCGTTCAATTGTTGTGTGTTTTTATTCTTCGGAACCGTTAGCAAGATATTCTCTTTGGCAGTCAGCCAGGGCAGCAAGGTCGGGTTTTGAAACAGGTAGGCTTTCTTCACGTTAGCACCTTCAGTTGTGCCTTCTTCGCTTTTGGTAATACCTGCCACAATGTTGAGCAGGGTTGTTTTTCCTCTTCCGGATGCTCCGGTAACCAGACAGATACTTCCGTCGGGTATCTCGTACGACAATTTTTCAAAGATCGTTTTACCCTCATATCGTTTGGTAATCTCTTTTATCCTGACTGAGATTTTATTGTTGCGGTTGTGGAGTATATGTGCCTGTCCGTGAGAGATTGCTGCAGGGCGATTGCCTTGCAGTAGTTTGCGGAGCATTTCTGTTAAAGCAAAGCTGATTACGATTGCAATAAAGGTCCAGGCAATCAGATCGGGCACGTTGACAAACATCTGCGCGGTTCGCATTTCAACGCCTATGCCGGCAAACGGTTTGGAGAGCACCTCCCCCATAATGATTGCTTTCCATCCGAACCCGAAGGCAGTAATACTTCCACTCTCTATAAATGGTTTTAAGGCGGGTAAATAGATGTATCTTATCCGTGTCTGCAGGTTTATCCGGTAGACCAATGCCAGTTTCTCGTAATCAGGATGGATGGATTGCACGCCTTTGATGATATTTTCGCAAAGAACCGGAAACATGGTCATCAGAGCAATAGCCGGTGCAACGGCTTCTGTTGGCAGCCACAAGATAATGAGAAGGATAAATGCGATAACAGGTGTGGAACGGAGTGTAGATAGCAGCGGATTGAAATAATGAAACCAGAAACTCTTTTTGCCACACAAAAATCCGATAGGCAGGGCCAGTGCAAAAGCAATGGCCACTCCGGCTAAGCCCCTGAGCAGTGTCGCTCCGAGCGAAATGTAGAATGTGGGTAGCGAAAACAGATGAATCACCGACAGCAACAACCCTTTGACCGAAGGAATCAGTTGCGGGTAGTTAATCCATGAAGCCACTCCTTGCCAAAGTATAAGGGCTGTAGCTGCGGAGAGGATCCATGCTGTCGTTCTTTTATGTTTCATCGCGTGCGTTTAGTCATCGTTTGTGTGGAAGCCAATCCGTCGGCGTGGCTTATTGGAGAGTCGCGTGTCGGCTTGCAGTTCGGCCAGTGACTGGTTGAGCAGCTCCAACTGCAGGCGAGTGTCTTCGTTAATATCATTCTGGTCTACAAAAATTTCTTCCATGTACAGCCGTAGTTCCCGAACTTCCCGTTGCAGTTCGGTCATCTTTTCGGTGGGCGTGTTGGTTAGCAGATGCCGGGTTGCCACGAATGCCCGCATGATAGCAATATTCATTTCAATGGCAACGTCACTGTTCAATAATCCGGATAGCATGGCAACCCCTTGTTCTGTAAAGGCATATGGTAAATAACGACGACCACCTCTGTTTGAGGTCGCAAATTGCGACCTCAAACTTTGCCATTCGGTGTTTGTTAGTTCAAACATAAAATCAGGAGGGAAGCGTTTTCCGTTTCGTTTGACGGATTCTTTCAATCTCTTGGTTTCAGTATCGTAAAGTGCCGCCAAATCGAAGTCCAGCATCACTTTTTGGCCTCTGATTGTATAAATCTTGCTTTGAATCAGGTGTGTTTCCATGCGAAGTCGGTTGTGATATCGTTTTCGCAAATATAATTAAAAAATCAGATCTAACTGCCTGATGATAAAAGAAACCCGGGTGAAATGTAGCTATCCCGAAGGTCACAAAAAAACGCCGTCGTCCGAAGACAGCGGCGTTTTGTTATGGTGAGGTAAGAAATTATTCCGAAACAACTTCGAAAGGAATCTCTACGCTTACTTCTTTGTGAAGTTTCAAAATGGCTTTGTATTGGCCAACTTCTTTTACAGCCTCTTTGATAACGATTACCTTGCGGTCAACATTGTAGCCTTCTTTTTCGAGGGCTTCAGCGATCTGAATGTTGTTAACCGAACCAAAGATTTTGCCGGTCGAGCTGGTTTTTGCGCCAATAGTGAGCGATATGCCCTGCAGCTTTTCAGCCAGTTCCTGAGCTTCAACTTTAATTTTTTCGAGCTTGTGAGCACGTTGTTTCAGGTTCTCAGCAAGCATTTTTTTAGCTGAAGGAGAAGCGATAACGGCTTTTTTCGTAGGAATCAAATAATTACGACCGTAACCGTCTTTCACTTTTACGATATCGTCTTTGTATCCTAAGTTATTAATATCTTCTAATAAAATGATTTCCATATAAATTCCTCCTTGTTTATTTCATCATATCGGTTACGTAGGGAAGCAGTGCCAAATGGCGTGCTCTTTTCACAGCTTGAGCTACTTTGCGTTGATATTTCAACGAAGTACCGGTGAGACGACGAGGAAGGATTTTGCCTTGCTCGTTCAGGAACTTTTTCAGGAATTCGGGATCTTTATAGTCGATGTATTTGATACCGTTCTTTTTGAAACGACAGTATTTCTTCTTTTTGGTATCCACTGTCGGGGGGTTCAAATATCTGATTTCAGGATTGTTTGCTGCCATAATTATTTTTCCTTTCCTTCTTTTTTAGACGATTTCAAACTCTTTCTTTTTTCGGCGTATTCTACGGCGAATTTGTCCATGTGGAATGTCAGGAAACGGATGACGCGTTCGTCACGACGATACTGAAGTTCCAGCTTCTCTACCAAAGAAGGTTCTCCTTTGAATTGCAGCAAGGCATAAAAGCCTGTTGACTTTTTCTGAATGGGATAAGCAAGCTTGCGCAGGCCCCATTCCTCTTCATTGACAATTTCAGCTCCCTCTTGTGTGAGGATGCCTTTGAATTTGTCAACCGCTTCCTTCATCTGAACGTCAGACAAAACGGGAGTTAAAATGAAAACGGTTTCGTAATGGTTCATACTTAAATTTTTAATTATGTGGTTAAAAATGCGGGTGCAAAGATAGCGCTTTTTTATGATTCGGACAATATCTTGCTGAAAATAAAATAGTATGACTCAATTTTCGAGTTTGAAACGAACCCGCCATCTTCCTTCGCTGAAATCGTGGCTGATGATGACGAATTTTCCGATTTCGGAGGTGTTTTCAACATGCGTTCCGATACAGGCACAAGCATCGTAGTCGCCGACACGTACCACGCGAATGGTTTCGCTGGCATCGTCGGGTAGTTTGCCCAGGTCGAGAAAGGATGCGGCCTCCTCTTTACTGACAAAGCCGATCGTGACCGGAAGGTTCGATGCAATTATTTCGTTAACCGTGTTGGCTATTTGAGCAATTTGTTCCTCCGTGGGCGCTTCCGATAGCAGGTAGTCGCATTTTGACTTTTTTCGTTCGATGTGTGCGTTGCGTGAGCGTGGGCAGCCGAACATGCGTACCATGGTTTGGTTCAAAATATGTTCGGCGGTGTGCATCGGAGGGTACTCCTGCTTGTTGTGTGCGTTTAATTCCGGTGTTTCCATTGAATTCGGTTTTAGAAGCAATAAACGATCGGTAATGATAAAATGAAAAAACCACTTACAAGTAAATTTTGCAAGTGGTCTCTGAAAGGTGGGCGTTGACGGATTCGAACCGCCGACCCTCTGCTTGTAAGGCAGATGCTCTGAACCAGCTGAGCTAAACGCCCTTTCGTTAAAAGCGTTGCAAAGATAAGCGCTTATTTTGATTCCCGCAAGACTCTGTGCAATATTTTTGCAATATTTCGGCTAAATTGCTTCTGCGACTACAAACGTGCTGCCTCCGATGTAGATGAAATCATCCTCATTTGCAGCTCCTTTTGCGGCTTCGATGGCGGAAGCTACGGAGGCGAAAATTTTTCCGTTCAAATTGTGTTTTTGTGCCGAATCGTATAGTTTTTGCGCATCCAATGCCCGTGGAATAGCCGCTTGCGTGAAGTAATAAGTCGCGTTTTTGGGCAAAAGTGATAAAACAGTGCTAATATCCTTGTCGTTTACCATGCCAAAAACGATGTGCAGCCGATCGTATTTTTGTTCCGACAGCTGTTGAACGATGCACCGGATTCCTGCTTCGTTGTGTCCCGTGTCGCATACTATCGTCGGATGTGTCTGCAAAATCTGCCATCTTCCCTGCAAACCGGTCCGGTCTGCCACGTGACTCAATCCCTCTCTCACCGCTTTATCGGACAGCGAAAGTTGCTTTTGTCGTAAAAGATTGACTGCGGTCAGCACGGTAGCTACGTTTTTCTGTTGGTAGATGCCTTTCAACTGGACTTCTATCTCGTCGTATTTTTCGCAATAGAATCCGTTGCCGGATGGAGTCAGATGAAAACACTCTTCGGCAAAATAGAGCGGAGCGCCGACTTCGTGTGCTTTTTGCACGAAGACCTCTTTTACCTCGCCTTCGGCTTCACCGATTACTACAGGTATCCCGGATTTGATAATTCCGGCTTTTTCGTACGCAATCTTTGGTAACGTGTTGCCCAAAAACTGCATGTGGTCGAAACTGATGTTGGTGATAATGCTCAATTCGGGGGCGATGATGTTGGTGCTGTCCAGACGGCCTCCCAGTCCGACTTCGATTACCGCAATATCCACTTCTGCGGTGGCAAACCAATCGAAAGCCATCTCCATGGTCAATTCAAAGAAGGAGGGTTGCACCGGTTCGAAGAAAGGTTTATGCCGGGCAACGAAATCGATTACCGCTTGTTCGGGAATCATCTCTCCGTCGACCCTGATGCGTTCGCGAAAATCTTTCAGGTGGGGCGAGGTATACAATCCGGTTTTGTAACCGGCCGATTGCAGGATGGCTGCCAGCGAGTGCGAGACGGACCCTTTTCCGTTGGTGCCGGCCACATGGATTGTTTTGTATTTGCGGTGGGGATTGCCTAAGTAATCGTCTAATTGTATGGTGCGTTCAAGGCCGGGTTTGTAGGCCGATGCTCCCTGGTGTTGAAACACAGGCAGACAATTGAACAGGTAATCGATAGTTTCCTGATATGTCATTATATCAATTTGCTGATTAGAACATTTATGTATAACGTTTTGCATTCTATGACCTCTCTTCTGACTCCACTCTCGAGGGAGATAATCTGCAAAACGAATTGATTTTTATATGTTTTACTGTCTTACTCCTCCTCTCTTGGGGAGAGGAGGGTGGAAGGAGAGGTCTGAAGTTGACATTGCAAAGTTCGCCATTTTAAATGAAAAACAGTTGTCGTTCTCCCTTTAAAATGCCAAAGGCTTCATTCGAAAATGAAGCCTTTGGTTGTGTGAATTTGCTATCGTCAGGCGAGTTTTTCGAGCTTGGCGATATTCTCTTCGATGCTTGAATCGGGCACATCAAAGTTGGTCAGTTTGCCCGAAAAATAGTTGTCGTAGGCTGCCATATCAATCAATCCGTGACCGGAGAGGTTGAACAGAATCACTTTTTCTTGGCCTTCCTCTTTTGCTTTCAAAGCTTCGCGAATGGCCACTGCGATAGCGTGGGTCGATTCGGGAGCCGGGATAATGCCTTCGGAACGGGCAAAGAGCACGCCTGCATCAAAAGTGTCGAGTTGTTTCACGGCCTGAGCTTCGACGATGCCATCTTTGTGTAGCTGGCTGACGATCGACCCGGCGCCATGGTAACGCAATCCTCCGGCATGGATGGATGCCGGTTCGAAGTCGTGTCCGAGGGTGAACATCGGGATCAGCGGAGTCATTCCGGCTGTATCGCCGAAGTCGTATTCAAACTTACCACGGGTCAGTTTGGGACAAGACGCGGGCTCGGCAGCGATAAAACGGGTTGTTTTGCCGTCTATCAGGTTGTGACGAATGAACGGGAAGGTGATACCTGAAAAATTGGATCCGCCACCGAAGCAACCGATCACAATATCGGGATAATCACCTGCTATTTCCATCTGTTTTTCAGCTTCGAGTCCGATGATGGTCTGATGCAGGATGACATGATTCAATACGCTTCCGAGTGTATAGCGGGTGTCGGGTTGAGTAACGGCAGCTTCTACCGCTTCGGAGATGGCCATGCCAAGGCTACCCGGACTATTGGGATGTTTTTCGAGATAGGCCCGGCCGGCAGCAGTGCGGGTGCTGGGCGAGGGTATTACTTCTGCTCCGTAGGTCTGCATGACGAATTTCCGGTAAGGTTTTTGGTCGTAGCTAACCTTTACCATATATACCTGAAGATCGAGACCGAAGTGTTTGCAGGCAACGCTCATGGCGCTTCCCCATTGACCGGCACCTGTTTCTGTGGTGATATGTTTGATGCCCTGTATTTTATTGTAGTATGCCTGTGGAATGGCAGAGTTCAGTTTGTGCGAACCTACCGGGCTGACACTCTCGTTTTTGAAATAGATCTTAGCCGGAGTATCCAGCGCCTTTTCGAGTCCCGATGCGCGTACTAACGGGGTGGGACGGTAAATTTTGTAGAGCTGCCAAACTTCGTCGGGAATCTCGATAAAACGTTCCTGCGAGAACTCCTGTTCTACGAGTCCTTTGGCAAAAAGTCCTTCCATCTCTTCCGGTTTCAACGGTTGTTTGGTGCCCGGGTTAAGCATTGGCAGCGGTTTGGTTTGCATGTCGGCCACAAGGTTGTACCATGCCTTGGGCATTTCATTCTCCGGCAATTGAATTTTTTTCGTCGTTTTCATCTGTAGTATATTTTATAAATAATTGAATCGTAGTTTGCGGACGTGGCAAAAAAAAACCGCAGGCATGGGTTCCTGCGGTTGTGTATTGCAAATGGCGGGTCGCATTTCCCATTGTTGAATCAGAAACGGAAGCGCCACCAATTATTTTTTGTCGTGAAATTCATTCGCTTTTATTTTGATACAAAGAAACAATAAAATATGATAACCAACAACTTTTTGGGGACAAATTATGACATATTTATTGTTTGGCGTGCCGATTTCTTGCAAAGAACGCATCAACCACTTCGTTGAATTGTTTCTTGTGTTGTATCAGGGTGCTGTGTCCGCTGTCGGGAATAATCCAGCAAAAAGCGTTGGGAATTCCGTTGGCTATCTCCAGCGTGTGCGACGGTAAAATCAGATCGTGATCGCCTCCTATAATTAATGAAGGACACGTGATTGTTTGCAATTGCGCTGCCGTGATGTGGGGTTGGAAAAGATCGAGAGCCATCAGCTTTGCGCTGTTTTTAGTCTCTTCGGTTTGCTTCTGACTACATAATTGGCGGTAATAGTCCATCCATTTTTTATATTCGTGGGGTGTCAATACGGTAGAATCGGGAATCAGATTGGCACCGGTCGAAGCTAACATCTTTACTTTTTGGGGATGGCGAATGGCCAGCAGGAGCGCGTTGATGCCTCCGTCGCTCCACCCCAGCACGCGGCAAGAGGTGATGTGCATGGAATCGAGTAGCGCGTTGAAGTCGTCCGCCATCATCTCGAAACTTAACGAATCACGGTTGTCTATCGTTTTTCCCTGAGCTCTGCTGTCGACCGCAATCACTTTGTACTTTTGAGCAAAATAGGGAATCTGGTTTGAGAAAGCCGAGATGGAACCTCCGTTTCCGTGAATCATCAGCAAGGGTTCGCCTTGGCCGTAGGTCTCATAATAGAGTTTTATGCCGCGGGATTGTTGCCATACTTTGTCTGTGCCGATACCGAAAGAGCCGATATGGTCAACAAGAGAATAATCCAACAGAGAGATCTGTTCATAAAATAAAAAAGGTGTTAGTAAGGTTTGCTGCCTGCATTTCAATCACTCCACCCCTAAAGGACGGAGTTATTATTTGTCAAGCTTTTGTCTTCAAATCGGCTCGTACAATAAAATTAGCCCCGGAACGCTCCGGGGCTGTAGGTTGCAGTTATTTGGCAAAGAGCAACTCCCTGTATTTAGGCAATGTCCATATTTCATCGTCGATCACCTCTTCCAGTTTGTCGATATGGTAACGAATCTGATCTAAGTACGGACGCACCTTGAGATTGTATGCGTAGGTTTTTTCATGCATGTCTTCAATGTTGTTGGCTACTTTGCGGGCTTCTATCATTTCGTGCACCATCGTTTTGATAGCGACTACCCGCTCGCCGATTTCGCGCACCAGACTCTTGTTGTCGGCGGCGAGCGTCTCAAACTCATCTTTGTCGAACACCTCTTTCAGCCCCCGGATATTTTCAACCAACCGGCTTTGGTAGGCGATAGCCGTAGGTACGATGTGGTTGATAGCCAGATCACCCAATACCCGCGCTTCGATCTGAATCTTCTTGGTGAATTTCTCAAATTCAACTTCCACGCGACTATGAATCTCGGTTTCAGACAAGATGCCCTGTTTGGTCAGAAGCGCTACCGCTTTTTTGTCCAAATATTTTTCGATGGCATCGGGTGCCGAGGTGATATTTGTCAGACCGCGTTTGGCAGCCTCGTCAACCCATTCGGACGAATAGCCGTCGCCTTCAAACCGGATGGGGCGGGTTTCGATAATCATCCGTTTCAATATCTGGAAGATGGCTTCGTCTTTGTTCTTCCCTTTGGCAATCATAGCATCCACTTCGTCGGCAAAGCGGTTGAGCTGATCGGCCACTACGGCATTGAGCACCGTCATGGCAGCGCTGCAATTGGCCGATGAACCCACGGCCCGAAATTCGAACCGGTTGCCGGTAAAGGCGAAGGGCGATGTACGGTTGCGGTCGGTGCTATCGAGTACGATATCCGGAATACGGGCAATGCCTAATTTGAGGGCAGTCTTCTCTTCGGGCGACATGCGCGAATCCGACACTTTTTCGGCAAGGTTGTCGAGCATGTTGGTGAGGTAGCTTCCTAAAAAAACCGAGATGATGGCCGGTGGCGCTTCGTTGGCTCCCAGGCGGTGCGAGTTTTCGGCGCTCATAATGGAGGCGCGGAGCAGATCCTGATGATTCTGAACGGCCATCAATGTGTTGACGATATAGGTCAGGAACAACATGTTGCCACGCGGATTTTTGGCCGGGCTGAAGAGGTTGACTCCGGTGTTGGTGCAGAGCGACCAGTTGTTGTGTTTGCCCGATCCGTTGACCCCGGAAAACGGTTTCTCGTGCAACAGAACGGCGAAGTTGTGTTTGCGGGCAATGTGTTTCATCAAATCCATCACCAGCTGGTTGTGGTCATTGGCGAGGTTGGCCTCTTCAAAAATAGGGGCGCATTCAAACTGGTTGGGCGCTACTTCGTTGTGACGGGTTTTGAGGGGAATGCCCAGTTTGTGTCCCTCCAGTTCGAGTTCGCTCATGAATGCCATCACCCGGGGTGGGATAGCGGCAAAGTAGTGGTCTTCGAGTTGCTGATCTTTGGCCGACGCGTGTCCCATCAGGGTGCGACCGGTAAGGCAGAGGTCGGGGCGGGCATCGAACAGCGCTTTGTCTATCAGAAAATACTCCTGTTCCCATCCGAGGTTGGCCGTCACTTTGGTGACATCCTTATCGAAATACTGGCACACGCGCACCGCGGCTTTATCGACCGAACTCAGGGCACGCAGTAGCGGCGTTTTGTAGTCGAGCGCTTCGCCGGTGTAGGCAATAAATATGGTAGGGATAAAGAGTGTTTCTCCCACAATAAAGGCAGGCGACGAAACATCCCAGGCGGTATATCCGCGCGCTTCGAAGGTGTTGCGAATGCCTCCGCTGGGAAACGATGAGGCATCGGGCTCCTGCTGAATCAGCAGTTTGCCGGAAAAACGTTCCAGTACCTCGCCATTCTCTCCGAAATCGAACAACCGTTCGTGTTTTTCGGCGGTAGCGTCGTTCAGCGGTTGAAACCAGTGGGTATAGTGTGTGGCGCCGCGTTCCTTTGCCCAGCGGCACATGCCGTTGGCAATCTGGTCGGCCACTTTGCGGTTTATCTGGGTGCCGTCTTCTATGGCTTCGCGCACGGCTTTGTAGGCTTCATCGGGCAGGTAGGCCTGCATCTTTTTGCGGTCGAAGACATTGATTCCGTAGTAATCGGACAGTTTGGCGGGTGTTTCCACCGGTAGGGGAGTGCGGACGGCAAATTCCTGCAAGGCCGCAAAACGTAATTTCGACATAAGTATAAGGTAAGGTTTGACTTAAAATTGAAAGGCAAATGTAACGATAAAAGCGGAGATGCGTTATCCTTTTTCCGACTTTTTGATTGAATTGTGATGCGTCTGTATTCGGCATTATATCGAAATCATCTTGGCATTTTTTAAAATGTTTATCCGCAATGCGATTGCTAAACACCGGAGGTGTTATCCCAAAATAACGCCGGGATTCATCCCGACGGAAAAGAAGTCAACTCACCAAGCCCGGCTTTAGCCGAAAGGAAGTTGGTCTAAAGCCGGGGGGAGGGCTGTTTATTTGCTGTCAGCTAAAGCAGACGGCAATAGCGAATCTCCCTTTTTTCTTCTTGGCGGATAACAAATAGCGGCACTGCTGCCACACAAACTGAATCGAAAATCAGCGGAGCTATAATTAAGTGGGTTGTATTGTATGCAGGTTCTCTTCTCCGATTTCCAATTCTGTCATTGCCGTCGGTTTCAACCGACGGATAAGAATGCAACAAACCAGACCCGGCTTTAGCCGAAAGGAAGTTGGGCTAAAGCCCGGGGGGATGCGCTGTTTATTTACCGTCAGCTAAAGCAGACGGCAATAGCGAATCTCCCTTTTTTCTTCTTGGCGGATAACAAATAGTTGCGCTGCTACCACATAAACTGAATCGAAAATCAGCGGAGTTAATCTTTAGCGCGGGCATTCACCTTCATTCACTTTGTAACGACATTTTTCTCTTTCAGAATGGAATTCGGATAAACACCGCCTTATCGGGCGAATCGATCTGTTGTACGGCAAACTTCCCGATATATCAACCCGATAAATAACTTCGGAGCCGCTGAAATTTCTTTTTTAACTCATTTCAGGCTTATTAAAAAATCGTTATATTTGCAGGCTCAAAATAAAGTGAAAGATCTATCAATCAATTTATGTATTTAAAATAGTTAAACATGCAAAACAAAGGATTTGTTCAGGTTCTAGCCGTGTTGCTTTTGCTTGTCTGTTTCTTCTATTTGTCATTCAGCTTTGTAACTAACCATTATAATAAGGCTGCAGTGGCATTTGCGACGAAACCGGGGACAAACGAAGTGGACAGCGCGCTGTACAAAAGGTATCTCGATTCCATTGCGCCTACCAAGGTATGGTTCGGATATACCTACAAAGAGTGTATGGATAAGGAAATTAACCTTGGTCTTGACTTGAAAGGTGGTATGAACGTAGTATTGGAAGTGTCGCAAGCCGACATTCTCCGTTCGCTGACGGTTCCCAACCCACCGCAAAATTTCAACAAAGCCATCGATATGGCAATCCAACGTCAGGCTACCAGTCAGACGGATTTCCTGACACTGTTCAAGAATGCCTACCTCGAACTCGATCCGAATGTGAAGCTGTCTACCATATTCAGCACATACGATAAAAAAGATCAGATTCCTTTGAGCGCTACCAATGAACAGGTAATGACGGTGTTGCGGAAAGATGTTGAAAGTGCGATCAACAACTCGTTCAACGTATTGCGTACCCGTATCGACCGTTTCGGTGTGGTTCAGCCCAATATCCAGAAACTGGAAAAATCGGGTCGTATCCTTGTTGAGTTGCCGGGTGTGAAAGATCCGGAACGTGTTCGTAAACTTCTTCAGGGAACGGCTAACCTCGAATTCTGGGAAACATACAACGTGGCCGAAATCTATGGCGCGTTGACCGATGCAAACGCTTCCATCGCTGCTTTGTTGGAAAACGGCGGTAAAGCAAAAACCGATACTGTGGCTCCTGCTGTAGGTGCTCCGTCAAAAGCTGCCGCCCAAACAACAGCTCAGGCTAAGGCTCAAAAGCCGGCAGGTACATCCAAAGAGGATTCGCTTGCTGCCTTGATCAAGAAAAAAGACAACAAAGCGTCGGATAGCAAAGGCAATCAGAAAGAGGTGGCTGAATTCAAAAAGAAAAATCCGCTGTTCGCCCTTCTGCAGGGTATCGAACCGCAGGGCACCTCTCCCCGTATTGGTGTGGCACTCGCTGCCGATACATCCACTATCGGATCTTACCTGCGTAATCCGCAAATCCGTAGCAAATTCCCGTCCGATCTCTCTTTGAAATGGGGTGTGAAGGCTATCGATAAACAGGGACAATACTTTGAATTGTATGCTTTGAAGAGCACAACAAAACAGGGTCCCGCACTTCAGGGTGACGTGGTAACCGATGCAAAAGACGATTACGGACAATACGGTTCGAACGCTATCGTAGATATGACCATGAACTCCAAAGGAGCTAACACATGGGCTATTCTTACCAAACAAAACGTAGGCAAATGCGTCGCTATCGTACTTGATAACTTTGTTTATTCTGCTCCGGTAGTTAACCAGGAAATTACAGGCGGACGTAGCCAGATTTCCGGTCATTTCACCGTTGAAGAGGCAAAGGACTTGGCAAACGTGTTGAAATCGGGTCGTATGCCTGCTCCGGCACATATCGTACAAGCCGACAACGTAGGACCGTCGTTGGGTGAAAAATCAATCAACGCGGGTCTTATTTCGTTCGTCATTGCGTTTGTCCTGATTTTGATCTTTATGATCTTCTATTACGGATGGATACCGGGCTTGGTCGCTAATGGCGCACTGATCCTGAACGTGCTCTTCATTATGGGTATTCTTGCATCCTTCAAAGCGGTACTTACGATGCCCGGTATTGCCGGTATCGTGCTGACGCTTGGGTTTGCGGTCGATGCCAACGTGCTTATCAACGAACGTATTCGTGAAGAGAAAGAGGGCGGCAAGAATCTGCGGAAAGCGATTGCCGACGGTTACAAACATGCTTTGTCTGCGATTGTCGACTCCAATGCAACCCACTTACTGGTAGGTATTATCCTCTTTTCATTCGGATCCGGTCCTATCAAAGGTTTTGCCACTACGTTGATTATCGGTATTATTACCTCTTTCTTCTGTATGGTATTCCTTACCCATATCTTTTTTGACCTCTTCCTGCAAAAAGAAGGAAGAGAAGATATTCCGTTTACTACCCGTTTGACCAAGCACTGGTTGCTGCATCCGAATATCGACTTTATCGGAATGCGTAAAACGTGGTACGTTGTTTCCGGTATTGTTCTTTTGATTTGTATCGGATCATTGGCAACGCGTGGGTTGAGTCAGGGTATCGACTTTAGTGGTGGTCGTAACTATCAGATTGTGTTCAATCAACCGGTTGATGCGGAAAATCTCCGTTCTACGCTGAAGGGTGCATTTGGTGGAAACGTAAATGTCATTGCCATCGGTACCAGCAAAAAAGAGGTTCGGGTTTCTACAAACTACGAAATTACTAACCGCTCGGCTTCGGTGGATGATGAAATCGAAACAAAGCTCTACACCAGTCTGAAACCTATGTTGGGAAGCAATATCACAAGAGATCAGTTTGTGAAAAAACATATTATAAGTTCGCAAAAGGTAGGTCCTGCTGTGGCTGAAGATATAAAGGTGGCTGCTGTTTGGGCTATTATTCTGGCTGTATTTGGTATCGCCCTTTACATCTTCCTTCGTTTCCCAAGCTACACCTTCTCTATCGGAGCGTTGGTTTCGTTGATCCATGATGTGCTGGTGGTATTAGGTCTCTATTCGTTGCTTTACAGTATTATGCCATTCTCGCTCGAAATCGACCAGGCATTTATAGCGGCGATTTTGACGGTTATCGGGTTCTCCATCAACGATACGGTGGTAATCTTCGACCGTATCCGTGAATTTATCAAGCTCTACCCGAAACGTGAAATCAGTTCGTTGATGGATGATGCGATGAACCACACCTTGCGTCGTACTATCAATACAACGGTGAGTGTAATCTTAGTATTGCTGGCGATCTTCATCTTCGGCGGAGACGTGATCCGGGGCTTTGTATTCGCGTTGCTGATCGGTGTTGTAACCGGTACCTATTCATCTATTCTGGTAGCTTCTACCATTGCATACGATGTACAGGTTTGGCACGCTAAAAGACAACAAAAAAAGAAACTGGCATAAGCTTGTTTAGATAAATATGAAAGCCGCTCTTGTAAATCAGGAGCGGCTTTTTTTTATGTGTTGGAGAAAATGGATCTGGTCTTCTGTCCAACGTGGATAATCTGTTCTTTGTTTACGATCTGACTTGCCCGTTGCCGGTAATCACCCATTTGTAAGTAGTCATTTCCTGCAATCCCATCGGACCGCGTGCATGAAGCTTTTGGGTGCTGATGCCGATTTCGGCTCCCAGACCAAACTGAGCGCCATCTGTAAAGGCGGTAGATGTATTGGCATACACACATGCGGCATCGACCTGCTGCTGGAAAGTGGCAATGCGTAGCTTATTCTCACTTACAATCGCTTCGCTGTGTTTTGAACCGTATCTGGCAATATGATCGAGCGCTTCGGTAAATGTTCCGACCGTTTTGATGGCCATCTTGTAATCGAGAAATTCGGTACCATACTCTGCTTCCGATGCCTCTTTCAATAATCGCTCCGGATAAAATCCTTTCAACGAGCCATACGCCTGTTCGTCGGCATAAATCACCACATTGGAATTGATCAGCGGGGCACACAACATAGAGAGGTCGTGAATGCGACTGGCATGTAGCAACAGACAATCAAGCGCATTGCAAACGCTCACACGGCGTGTTTTGGCATTGTTGACGATGGCAGCTCCTTTCTGCAAATCGCCGAATTCATCGAAATAGGTATGACAAACACCGGCTCCCGTTTCAATAACCGGCACACGAGCATTATCACGCACATGTTCGATCAGCTTTTGGCCTCCGCGCGGTATCACCAAATCGACCTGACCGACGGCATGAAGCAGTTCGGTAGTTGTTTCATGTCCGGAGGGTAACAGCGTTACAATATCAGGGTTCAGTTCAAACTTCACCAACACCTTCCGGATCAGTTCCACAATGGCGCTATTTGAATTTTGAGCATCGCTGCCACCCTTGAGGAGGCAAACATTTCCCGATTTCAGACAAAGCGAAAAAACATCGAAACTCACATTGGGGCGAGCCTCATAAATAATGCCGATTACGCCGAATGGCACCGTAATTCGTTTGATATTAACGCCGTTTGGCCGTACAATATCAGACAAAACGTGTCCTAACGGAGAAGGCAAAAGGGCTACATTGCGCAGATCGGCGGCTATGCCTCCGATGCGTTCGACAGTCAGTTTCAACCGGTCGTATTTAGGGTCTGTCTGATTCATCCGATCGAGGTCCTTCCCATTTTCCTCAATAATATGAGCAATTTGGGCTACCGCTTCGTCGGCAATGGCATTCAGAACGAGATTGATAGTAGCATCCGTAATTTTGGACAACTCCTTCTTTGCCTGATGTGCATTTTCAAAAATGGTTGTTAACGAATTCATTGTTGAACGTATTTGTGTGAGGATGAGTGAAATTCACTAAATCGAATTACAAATCTAATACTGTTTATGCAATTTCCGACGAAACCGACTGATTTCTTTTAAAAATTAGTGTTTCCGGTTGTACCAGACAATTATTCGTTTTACCTCATTCTTAAGATTTTGGCTGATAAGTTCACGCCACCACTTCCACCGGTTGTCTGTCCATCGCTGAGGGTGAGTCGTAAACATAATTTTATCGGGTAACATTCCGCGGGAAACTGCCCCGATGATATCGCCGGTAGTATGAAATTGAGTGAAATCAGATCCTTCTACTTTATCGCGAATGTTATATTTTTGTCCGTTCCAGCAGCGTCCGGTGTCTGTCAGATAGGTTAGCTCGTTAAAATCTATGTCGAAATAGGGTTCGCCGATTATACCCCACCGGCGGTAGTCGTACTTTTTCCACAGATCGCGATTATCATGCAACGAAGTAGGGCTACCGTGCATACAAATGGTTTGCACCGGATAAAAGAGGCGAAAATAGGCGAGATTTTCTTCGAAAATTCGGATTGCCTTATGCGCATCTCCCTTAGTAAGGCTCAGCTCTTCGTAGTGATACCCTATTTCGTGATTCAAAGCTATAATTTCCTGTATCACCTCCGGACAATTGAACTTCGGTGTTTTCCGAAAATAATAGCTGCTACGAATTCTCCTGGCCTCTTCAATCTGAGCACACTGGAGTGAATGCGAAGGGCGGGCATCCACGTCGTGTCGTAATATGACAAACCGTCCCTGACGATTGCCCTGGCAATACTCTTCAAATGTTCGGAATTCATACCCGCGCTGTTGTAGCGAGGAGAGTAATTCGTCGTATCTGGACCATGTAAAATCTTTGTTCAACATCATTGTACAGAGGTTTTATGCCGGATCGGGTTTGCCGGCGTTTTCCAAATAATGCTCAATAAAGTCAACCAGAAAGCCTGTAGTATCGATACGTTCGGATAAAAATGCAGCCCGTTTTTGTTGCCATTGCATCTTCAAATCGGGTTGTTGCAACAGCACCTTTATCTTTTCGAGCATCCGGTCAAAATCATTAGGTTGATACCCGAAAGCGAGTCCGAAATTGTGTTCCAGATCTTCGATGCAACTCAGCTCTCCCACCAACGTATTGCAACGAAAAGCAGGTGTTCCCAGAATGGCCGCCTCCGAAGTCATGGTTTGGCTATCGCCTACAAGCAGGGTGGCAAATGCCAGTAAATCGTGTATTTTCTCAGGCGATACTGCCAGACGATAGGGCTCCAGTTCCGTCTCCATCTCCCGTTCGGTAGTGATAAAAATCGTACCGTACTTTTTCAGCAAATCGACTAAGCGAAGCTTCTGTTCCAACGAAAGCCCATGTACATTGCCGTCATGATGGGCTTTGAACGCATTGAACCGCAGTACAAAATAGCGTTCTGTTGCTCCGATGCCAAGAGAGCGAAGAGTCTCCTCATTCGGCGTAAACCGGTCGGGGTGCAGATAGGCCAATTCGTGGGTGCCTTTGTAAAATACCGTAGTTTTTGCTTTTCGGTTTCCAACCAGAGCGATCGGCGATAACACGGTATTGCAAAACGGATGTACGTGCCGCACGACCAAAGGCTCCACCTTATCGTCATCATCATCCAGAAAGATCGATTTCATCCGGCAAAAACGGGATGCCTGAGCAATCGAAACCGACGACCCGACTCCGATATCGATCCGTTTGCGGATAGCCAGTTGCCAGATAAACCAATCATAGTGTAACTGCATAAAGGCTTTGCCAATCAACGAATCGCGTTTTTTTCCGGTCAGCGACAGATAGGCGATACCTTCGTTATCCAACAGTTGTTTGGCTGCAGGAATATCTTTCACCGTGACAGTAACTTCGTGCCCGTGCTGCTTCAGAATACGAATAGTATGCTTTAGCAGATGGACATGTGCCGGATGATTTATATCGAATAAAATATTCATAAATACGTTTCAATGCATTCGCTGCCACAATCTGAAGGCTATTTTCATCATGCCGAACACCAGTTTGTTATGGGGCAATTCATACCGTCCGAAATTAACCAACTCGCCGCCGAATTGCATTTTATAATTGCGTACTCCGTACGGCACTCCCGGTTTACCGGCACCACCGAAATCGAACAACTGAATTTGTTCAGCCTGAGCAATACGAAAAATCTCCCACGGCAAAATATCGTTGGGATTGAAGGAGTAATATTTTCGGAAACTACCGGCATACCAGTCGTAGAAACGTCCGTTGCAGGCCAAAATGAACATGGCACCGGCCAGTTTTTCCTCACTGAATGTGCCATAAATACGCAGCATTTTGTTATCCTGCATCTGCATGAAGGCATTTATAAACAACTGTTTGTCGGCTAAAGGCAATTTGGCCCGCTTGTAAACCTCCATCAGAATGGAATAAGCCTCATCCGCTTCGCTCTTCGTCGTGAGTCGTCTTACGGTCAATCCTTTTCGTTGGGCCTGCCTGATATTATTTCGTTTGCGGCTTTTTACCCCTTTCCACAACTCCTCTTCGGTTTGAGTCAGATCGATCAGAATATTCAGATGATCTTCGTAAACAGCCCCGGCATCGGCAAAAGCGCTTTTCATTTTGCCCGATTCAAAAAGATTCCGGAATTGTGAATAGACCACCCTGGTCTGCTTGTTTTCGACATAGTCCCTCAGAATAAGAGAGGCAAGTTCTGGATCATCCTCTTGTACCAATGGACCACCCGCAATGACAGCCCGGGATGTCATCGTTCCCAGTAGCCCTCCATATACCTGATGGATAATGACGAGCATCACACCGACCATCGAACCGGCACTGTCAAGCAGCGCGATAACAAACGGGCGGAAACCCTTCACATCCTGATGAATTTCATAATATTCAGGTGTTTGGAAAATAGTACCGTGGGGATGATTCGCAACGAAATCGGTCCACTGCTTCCGGTCAATATTCTCCAATCCGCAGGTCGTATGGTAGGTATCATTCTTTTTTTGACTCATCATGCACACATCTTTGATAAATTCGGATCAATTCACCGGCTATCCTGTCGTCAGTCAGCCCCGATTGTTCTATCTTTTTCCGGCCTTCCGTTCTTCCTTTGCCTAATGCGAAACGAAGCGCCTCCTGCAAACCAGAAGTTACCGATTCCACCTCAAACGAAGTGATATAACAGCCTTCGACTCCTTCGGTAAGTTGTTTTACATCGCCAACATCTGTTGAGACTACCGGACAATTACAGGCCATAGCCTCTTTGATAAATTGAGGCGATCCTTCGGTGAAAGAGGTCATCAGCGCAGCGTCGGCTGCATTCAGGGCCAGATTGACCTCGTCACGACCAAAGCCTTTCAATTCGATCAGTTGTGTCTCCGGAATGTTCTGCACGGCTTGCAGCGCCAGCGGATAATTTTTCACTTCTACTTCGCGGGTTCCGGCAAAAAGGATATACGCATCCTTATCATTCCATCCCAGCTGCTGCCGTGCTATCTTTTTCTCAACCGGACAAAACCGGCTCATATTTACCCCGCAAGGTAACACGGCATAATGCCGGCGTGGTTTGGCTATTTCGACCGCTTGCCGCGATACAAAGATAGCATATCGTGATAACCGTATCGCCCATCTTGACCATCGAAAAACACGAGGCTCGTTGATGTCGCTACCGTGAAATGTGGTAACAACCGGCACTTTGCGCTGAAGATTTGCCAGCAATCCCGAGAGTCCGTAATGCGCATGAATAACATCTGGTCGGAATGCCGCGATTGTTGATTTCAACCCCGGCAAAGCATCCAAATATCCTTTAACGCCCTTCTTGCGAATCAGATAGAACTCCACCGTTTGCCCGCAAGCCAACAGGCTATCAGCCTGTTCCTTAATAAATGGAGCAACCTGTTGATTGGTTGCACTGCAAACAATAAGAATTTTCATGCAGATTCGGTGGCTAAAGTGAACAATTCCACAAAATTAATAAAATTATACCATTCTTCTCTCCGAACATACAGAAATGGTTAATCTATTTCTCAATTAAGAAAAAATCTGCTGTATAACATATTCTGCACTCTAACGGACAAAAATAAATCCGTAATTTTGTAGTATATCATTAATTTATCATTGAATTTTTTTCAGGCATATAAACCACTAACTATGAACACAAAAGAATTAAAGCAGGCATTTGAGACCGCTTATGGGGCAGCTCCGGATGCTGTTTACTTTTCACCGGGACGGGTTAATCTGATTGGTGAGCATACCGATTATAACGGAGGTTCTGTATTTCCGTGTGCTTTGAGTTTTGGCACGTATCTGCTGCTACGTAAAAACGGAGGCACATCCATAAAATTTAAATCGTTGAATCAACCGGAAATTATTGAACTCACGCTTGATAAGCTAACGACCCCGCTTGAAAAGATTTGGGTTAACTATCCCCTGGGAGTTTTTGCTCAGTTCATCAAACGTGGCATAAAAATAGAAGAAGGATTTGATATTCTGATCTGGGGTAATGTTCCCAATGGAGCCGGATTATCTTCATCAGCTGCATTGGAAGTGGTTACCGCCTATGCCCTGAACGATCAATTGGGAGCCGGATTCAACCGTACGGTTCTGGCTCAGATCGGCCAAAAGGCAGAACACGAATTTGCCTTTGTAAATTGTGGTATTATGGATCAGTTTGCTTCGGCAAACGGAGCCAAAGACCATGCCATCCATCTGAATTGCGATACCCTCGAATTTGAATTGGTGCCGGTAAAACTCAAAGGTATTAAAATTCTGATTTCGAACACACACAGCCCTCACAAACTTGATTCAGGCGCATACAATCAACGTGTTGCCGAGTGCAAAAAAGCGGTTGAACTCATTTCAAAAGTACGTCCTATCACATACCTTGCCGAACTGTCTGAAGAAGATTTCAAACAGGTGGAACCGGCGCTTGAAAGCGATCCGATTGCTCACAAACGCGCCCGCCACGTGGTTACCGAAGTACAACGTACCTCGGATGCCGTAAAAGCGTTGAAAGCCGGTGAAATCGATAAATTCGGTAAAATGATGAATGCTTCTCACGTTTCGCTTCGCGACGACTACGAAGTAACCGGTCTGGAGCTCGACACCATGGCTGAAGAGGCATGGAAAATTCCCGGAGTAATCGGTTCGCGCATGACGGGCGGCGGCTTCGGAGGTTGCACGGTCAGCTTAGTAAAAGAAGATGCCATCGATACGTTTATCGAAAAGGTAGGGGCGGCATATAAAGCCAAAACAGGCCTTACACCCGATTTTTATGTTGCCGAAATCGGTGACGGAGCATGTAAAATAGAATAATACAAGATTCGATCATGAAACGAGCATTAAAACACGGCGTTAATTCAAAAGATCGTGTTCATTGCGAGTTCCATGTGTTCTTTGAAAATAAAATAAAAACGCATGAAAGATAATTTTAAAAAGACAGTGGATGGCAAACAGGTGAGCCTGTTTGTCTTGAAGAGTGGTGATATGGAAGTTTCCATCACCAACTTCGGAGCAAAAATTGTGAGCATCATCACCCCCGACAAGAACGGCAAAACCGACGATGTCGTATTGGGTTTCGATAACATTGACGACTACCTGACGAAAGAGCCGTTTTTCGGTGCCGTTTGCGGTCGCTTTGCAAACCGAATCAAAAAGGGCCATTTTGAACTGGAAGGAAAAAGCTACGATTTGGTAGTTAATAACGGGGCCAATCACCTTCACGGAGGCAATAAAGGGTTCAACGCCGTGGTATGGGAAGTGGAATCGGTGTCGGAGAACAAGCTTGTACTCTTTTACCTGGCAAAAGACGGAGAAGAGGGTTATCCCGGCAATTTGAAAACCACAGTGACTTATCATGTAACCGAGGACAACGAGCTGTCGGTTCACTATCAGGCTATCACCGACAAAACAACCATTCTCAATTTTTGCCAGCACTCGTTCTTCAACCTGAAGGGAGCCGGAAACGGCAATGTCGAAGATCATTACCTCACCGTAAATGCCGACTTCTTTACCCCGTTGGACGAAACACAGGCTCCGGTTGGCGAAGTTCGTTTTGTTGACAACACATTGATGGATTTTCGGAAACCGGTACTCATCTCCGACCGTATCAATGCCGACTACGATCAGTTCACATTCGGTCGTGGCATCGACAACAACTGGGTGGTAAAGAAAGGTCAGGCGCACGAAATGGCTCACGCCGCTTCGCTCTACGAACCCCAAAGCGGACGTTTGCTCGAAGTGTTCACTACACAACCGGGCATTCAGGTATACTCCGGAAACTGGGTTGAAAACCACGTCGGGAAATACGGCAAACGATACGATACCCGCTATGCCATTTGCCTCGAAGCGCAGGGATTCCCCTGTTCGCCCAATTATCCGCAATTCCCATCTCCGGTGTTACGACCGGGCGAATGTTACGACGAGATTTGCGTCTATAAATTCAGTACAAAATAGGTAAAAGCAAAGAGAGCAGTTTTCCGTTGAAATCAGAAAATTGCTCTCTCTTTTATTTCCTCACTTTCGGCTACCTCCTCACAGAGAAAAGTTTCAATTCTCACACTCTCTCTGCGATTAATTTTCCACATGTAGCTTTACCGCCGCCGAATGAGCCGCAAACTCCGGAGCATACTGGCACTGAATCGTTGCCACACCATTGTTGTATGTTCCCGGACGCGTTACCCATGCCGAATATTCAAATACATAGGTTCCTTTGGGCAAGTAGGAGAAGAAGAATTGCGTCGAGGCATCTTTGGTGTTCTGATAGTAACACAATCGCTCTTTCCACCGGCATCCCGACAACGGCTCTACCGGCTCAAGGCAAGCCGCCCGCTGGTCGGTAAGTGCCACGTACTCCATATCGCGATCCGAAGAGACAACCAACCGCACGGTGAGTTTGTCCCCGGCTTTTAGTCGGGTGGTGTCCGTTAGCGGTTCGAGGATTTGCCCGGTTGCGGATGAACGCTCGATGTAGAGTTTTTTGCTGATAGTGAGCTGTACCCCTTTCTGCGCTGTAATCTGGTCAGGAGAAGCCTCATATTGCCAGTAAAGAGCTCCCCATGCGGGATGCGACTCATTATTACGTACCGATACCTCCGCCATCTCCGGTTTGACTTCGTCTTTTCCGAATATTGTTTTGAAATATCCGGTATCGGCTTCGCTTTTCTCCCTTTTTACCGGCTGTTTGCCTAACTTTATCTGGACGTCGTTGCCTCCGGATAACCAATCGGAACCTTTCATCAGCAAGGCATAAACAGCATCGGTAGTGGCTATGGGAGAGTTCCAGCGTTCGGTCTGCTTTTGAGAAAGAAGCCAGAGTTTCATATCGTCCGTTTGTTGTTCGTTTTTATTCACCTCCGACACTGCCTCCAAAATTGTGGTCTGCGTGGCAATGTTCGATTCGTGCCACCAGCGGCCACCCTTGTTGTTCGCCCAGAACATCCCTTTTTCTTCCGAACTGGTCGCATTTTCGAGCAACGATTTTACGATGGCCGCAGCCAGTGGTTTGTCTCCGCTGCGTTGAGCCGTAACGGCTATCAGCGCACGCCCAAAGAGGGTGCAATTGATCCAGTCCTGTGCAAGTAATTTTTGATAAAAATGAACTGATTCAACGGCGTTTTTATTTACCGGAACCGTATCGAAGAAGCTGCGCATATAAAAATAATAAATCTGAGCAGGCGAAAGCGATTTAGTGGTTTTCCACTCTTTATTCTCCCGCTTCATCCGGTCGAAATCGCGAGCCATGCAATCATCGGCATAAGCCACACCTTTCTTTATCATGTTCGATTCTTCCGGCGTATAGGCATCGGCGCCCAGTTGTTTCAACCGCGAGAGCCCCACCAAAATATACTGGCTGATAAACCGATCCTCGGGCATTCCTTTGAACCAGGAGAACGCCCCGTTTTCCAGTTGGAGCGCTTGCAGCCTTTCCATTGCCTGCCTGCGCATATCGAGTTGCCGGTTCGTATCGAAAAGTTGGGCGATCCGCTGTTTTTGATCCGACTCTTTCTGTGCTTCGGGAACCCATGGAGTTTCGGTCAAAAGGAGATTTTTCACCTCTTCGTTCTTCTCCAGATTCGATTTCAGCGCATTGCCCGATTGCTGCCATTGCCGGTAGCTGTCGGCTATTTTCGGATTGGCACGAACAATGACCGATGCCAGCGTATTGGCATAATAGGAGGCAAACCAGTTCACCGCGCAATCGTTGTCGGGCAGCGAAAGGGCAGGTAGGGCTTGTACCGCATACCATGCAGGATTCGTGGTCATCTCCACAATCAGATTTTTAGTGTCTGCTTTGGAATATTCCGACTGCAACCGTTCAAAAACATATTGCTTCGACTGGTTTCCGCGCACACGAATGGGCAACGTCTCGGTAACTCTTAATTTATCGGACAAAACCGGAATGTAATGCTGCTCTCCATCGCTAAATTCTCCGGTGGAAGCGGTGATTTTACAAATCAACATCTGTACGTCCGAAAAACCATTGACTTTCCACACCATCACTCCGGTACTATCTTGAGTCAAAGCAAAGTTTTTATCGGCAGCGGCAATTTTCAACGGCTGGTTGGTCTCTGCATCCAACAATTCGAGGTGTGCCTGCCCCCGCTGATTTTTACCGGAGAGATTCACCAATTTGGTCGTTACGACAAGCGTATCGTTCTGGCGGATAAAACGGGGAATATTCGGCTGAACCATAAACGGCTTTTGTGTGACCGCCTCTGCAGACCATTGTCCCAGTAAGAGATCGGGCGTATGCGCCAATCCCTTCACGCTCCACCGGGTAGTCGATTCGGGTACCACAAAAGAGAAGGCCACCTCGCCTTTTTCATCGGTACGCAATTGAGGATAGAAAAAAGCCGTCTCTGCAAAGTTTTGGCGTGGTATTATTGCCTTTTGACTTATGGTTCCGTAACCCACAGCTACAATTCCTGCAATATCAGATTGAACGGTTTCGGATTCCATAAGGGCTGTGCGTTTGCCCAACCCACCGGCCGCCATTGGCGCGTCGAGGGTCACTTTTGATACTACAAAATTTATTTTTTCCATTCTACGCCCGTTTTTCATCGGTCGGCCGCCCCGGAAGCCATCAAACAAACCAGTCAGGATCGGATCAAAATTATCGAACCGGTAATCCGCGACGCTATACTCTTTGCCAACCATATATGCCGCATTGCGGCTATCCATACGCCCTAATGTGGTATTCCAATAGGGCAATTGATTCTCATAACCTGCATACACCGGATTGAAATACCAGTTGTGAGGGGTAAACGCGTTGAGAGATGCGTCAAACATCGTCACCATACATTCGGCCTGCTTTTGAGCAGACTGTAATTCCGGAATGGTAATGCGCCACTCCTCCTTCTGCCCGGGCAATAATTTGTCACGAAAGACGGAAAACCTCGGGGTTAGTTTTTTCTCTGCCGCTTTGCGTTCTATCTTAATTACACGCGAAAAATATTTTTGATCCTTTACAAAAGTGAGCCGCAGGGAAACTTCCTGTCCCCACTCTTTGTTGAATGGAATGTTCAGGTGGTGCATCTCATCATCAAAAGTCATCCATTTACTCTCCAACAGTTTCGTGCCATCGATCAGTTCGTACAACACTTTGACATCGGCTGCGGAGGTGCCGAACAGAATATCGGCAGACTCTCCGGGCAAACAGCTTGTTTTTATCTCGTTCGTCCAGCAATAGCTCCTGACCGGCAATTTTCTGTCATTCGGAGAGTATAGCACAACGCTTTTTTGCAGGGTAACGGTTCGACCCTGTTCGTCTTTTGCCGAAAGCGACAGAAGGTATTTTCCTGAACTCCAGTTACCGGAATTTGACACTCTGATGTTTTCGCCTTGGCCGGTATCGACAGTTCCACTGAGAATCTCTTTATCAACGTCGGAAAGATTTTCCTTCCTGATATTCTCGGTAAATTCCGTCTCCGTCTTCAAGCGCGACAGGGTGTATTTGATGTTGGTCTTGACCGTAGCTCCATTCAGGTTCAATGCTGCAATTTTAAGCTGGAAAGGTTCGTTTTTATCGATTATTTCGGGTATATCGGCCGTAAGGTAGACCGACTTCTCTCCAACCGAAAACGACATCTCGTTTTTCTGTGTCTCGCCACTGCCGTCGGTCACCTCAGCCATCACCGAATAGGTATAGAACTGCTCGCCCCGTATCAGTGTCGCATCTTCTTTTTGCGGAACAAAAGAGAGCTGAAAATTTCCCTTTCCATCGGATTTTATCTGTCCGTTCACTATTTCACGATCGGGAGTTCTAAGCCACCGCATAAGCCAATGGTAACGACGAATAACGCGGTAATTCACTGTGGCATTGTCCAGCGGAAAACCGGCATAACTCCGAACGGCGCCATGAATCGTTACGCTATCGCCAAAAGCGGGAGTTCCACGGATGGTATCGAACGTTATCTCAAATGTCGGACGTTTATACTCCTCCACCAGAAACGAAGCAAAACCGCCATTCCCGGCATGTAGCGAATAGTTTCCATTCAATCGCCCTTTGGGCAACACAAAGCTTCCGGAAAATGATCCGAACGGGTTGGTTTTTACCGTTTGCTTGCCCACCTCCTGACCAGAGACATCCTGAAGCATAACAGTGTACGCTCCATCGGAAACGGTTCGGGAAGAATCTTTCGTTGCCAACCAGGCGATACCCTTATAATAAACTGTCTGACCGGGTCGGTAAATGGCCCGATCGGTAAAAAGCGAAACTTGCGGAATCACCTGCGCGTCACGGGGGCCTTCATAGAAATAAGAGGAGACGCTGCTCACAGGAAACGAGGTGTCGGCTCCTTTTGAAACAGCAATAAAAATTCCGGATTGCTCCTTTTCCGACAACTGGCAGTATCCGTTGGAATCGGAGACATAGGCACCGGTCTGTGTCAGGGAAAGGTTTTCTCCGTATCCGGTTTGTTTGTAGGTGTGGATGGCAACTCCGGATTGCGGATAACCCGAAACCCGGTTCACCACATACAAATCTATTTTTCCGTTCCCCCTCGTTCGGGTAAAAAAGGCAAGATCGGAGACGGAAAATCGGCCGCAAACCTGTTTGTCCGCGTTCGTATTTTCCGGCTCGGAAACAACATATTCGTAGTGACCATAGGGCAATTTAGGGATAACAAGGGTGGTATCCGTCGCACGAAAAAAGGCCGACGGATTGAGTTTAACCTTGCGTGTTTCCATTAAAACCGCTCCTTTAGTCAGTTGATTTTTGTATGCAACACGTTGGCTCTTGTAATAATCGGCGGCGTTGTCATTGACACGGTAAACCTTAATCTCCAATTGAACAATATTTGCGGTAGAAAGGCTTATCTTCAAAGGGGTATCCGCCGAGGTTACTTCCGGATTGTTTGCCTCAACAATGCGTTCGGCTATTTGCCTCCGAATGGATTTCAGCACATCGATCCGTTTGTAGTTTGGGTATTGACGAATGCCCTGCTCGCACAAATCGAATGCCCGTTTTTTGTAATCCAGAAACTGTGCGGTTTCGTCAAGTCGTTGCGCATCGTACGCGTCGTTTTCGAGATAATAATTTGCCAGCGCGGCAATCACTTCAACCTCGTTGCCGGTAGCGGCATTCTCCAGACGGAGTTGTAGCAATGCTTTCAGATAAAGCTCTTGTTTTGAGGCAATATCCGCGTGTTTACTGAAATAATTAAGCCGTGCCAGATCGACATTTACCAAAGCCTCCCGCTTTTTATCACCCAACCGGAAAGCGAGCCATTGGCGGTAAATCCGGACTATTTCGGACTTAACAGACGGATCTGCCTCTGTTTGCCGGACAAAAAGTTCCGCTTTGTCAAACAGTGCACTATTGTTAAACGGTTTGTTATCTATCTTTTGGTTTGCCGAAAAACCGGAAAGCGTCTCTATTGCCTGCGCACAAAGAAAATCGTACAGTGTAGGTTGTAACACGCGACTGTCTTTGCCGGGTGCCATCACAGCCTCGTAACGCAACGCGTCTGTTCTTTGAAGCAGTGCAGCATCGTGCAGAGAGGCTTTAACGTGCATTGCAATTGTGTCGGCAAACACATTCATACTCCACTCTTTTATGTCCGTCGGTTTTTCGAACGACAGGTTTGTGCGTTGGCTGATAGCATAACTGTTTTGCAGGAAATATTGTTCGTAGAGCTTTGCAAGGAGCGAGTGCAACATGGCCTTCTCTGCCGGATCGTCGGTTGTACGGGTGTATGTCTCCATTGCACCTAACTCGGAGGAAAAGGCATCCTGGTCTTTTTCCATCAAAAAATGGATACGATAGAGCCACCCTTTGAGCAGCTGTGGACTCTCCTTTTCTGCGCGGGCAACCTTCATCAGGCTATCGACGGCCTGCAATGCAGATTGAGGAAGCCCTTTCGACTCAAAATTTGTGATGTGTTGCCAACAATTGGCATAATTGAAAGAACCGGCAGCAGCCGATACCACGAGAAAATATCCAAGCAAAAACGAAGGAAATAATCGACGAAAATTCATAGTGCAAATTATTATATAGAACAAAGATAACTATTTTACAACGCCTTCAAGCGATTTGGATCAGAGTTCCGCTATTCTTAAATATCCGACAAAAACGAAACAGCCTGAACTCATACGAGTTCAGGCTGTTTCGTTTATATTTCCGGCAAAGATTTACCGTTTTATAATCTGATTATGCGATGGGAGTTCCCAACGATGTACTTACAAGGAAAGCTGCTGCAACGGCAATGATAGAGTACAATTCGGGGAATACAGCCAGAATCAACGTATTGTTGAAAACGTCGTGACCATTACCCATTGCACTTGCGCCATTGGCACACACCTGGCCCTGACGGATAGAGGTAAGCAACTCGACAGCACCTACTGCAATACCGATAAAACAGATGGCAACACCCTGGAACATAGAAATATGTTCTACAAGAAACGGTTTAAGCAAAAAGTATCCCAAAAAACCGAACAGACCCTGAGAACCAGGCAAAGCTGTTAAAACCATGGCTTTACCAAAAATATCGGGGTTCTTTTTCAATGCGCCGATAACGGAATTCCCGGCAATGGAAGTACCGTAAGCACTACCGACTCCCGATAATCCTACCATAAAGGCAATCCCGATGTAAGCAAATAAAATTGGTTCCATAATAAAAAAGTAAATTAGTGATTAATAATTATTTGTATTTTTTTATTCGTAAATCAACCGGTTATTTCACCGATCAAAGTATTTTGAATTCTTCTTTATACCGTGCAAATGGTTTGTATGATTTTCCGCCTCCGACAAAGCCTGCATTCTTGTAAAACTCGACAAATGTCAAACGAAGCGGGTGCACGAATGATGCCAGAATAGCCATAAAGATATTAATGAAGTGGCCGAAGAGCAAAATCAGAATCATTACAATCTGGCTGACGACAGGGGTATTTCCACTCAAACTGGTAGCCAGACTATTGAATACAATGGCTAAAACAGCTCCGGCAATACAGATGGCAAACAAACGGATGTACGACAGCAAATCGCTCAACCAACCGGTCGCTTTTTCATACGTATCCCAGATGCCTTCGCCGATATTGGCTAAAATATTGTGTCCCGGATGGTTCAACAGGAAGATACAGATGCCCGATATGGCAAAAATGACATATGATATCGTTTTGGCAATTTCGGGGGCAATCAAACCTCCTTTTTGCAATCCGAAGACCGATCCTCCGCCAACGACTAACAGAAGCCATCCCCACGTCGAAATTGTGCTGGCAAATCCATCGGTCTTCCAACGGGTACATGCCCGTACAAACTGTCCGAAAATGATCTGTATCGCACCCAGAATCAACGATGCATAGAACAATCTGTCTGATGTCAGAATATATTTTTTCAGCGTTTCGTACCAGGGCCAGTTGGTCTCTATTTTTTCCAACTGAATTCCGCCCACGTTACCGGTTACTAAGCCCATGAAGAAAGCTGTAAGGCCTAAGTAGAACAACAGCCGCATGACCGGTTGCAGTTCTTCACGCACTTTTTTGCTGAAATAGAGCCCGACTCCGGCCAACATTACTCCGTATACGACATCGGCAAAGCAAAAGCCGAAAAAGAGCATATAAAACGGCGCAAAATAGGGCGTCATATCCGATTTGTGATAGTTGGGCAACTCGTAGAGCCCGCCAATAAATTCGAATACGCTGCTGAATTTATTGTTTTTCAGCTTCACAGGCACAGCCTCATCGGTTTTGAGAGGAACTTCAGCCACATAATAAATACCCGATTGGTTCAGCACACCGATCAATGGTTCTTCATTCTCTTCGGGACAATAGCCTTCCAGTATTCTCACCGTATTTTCAGCCTCCGAAGTGGTGTTTAGTTGTACGCGGCGCAGATCAACTCTTTCCGATACTTCGAACTGCGCTTTTTTCAGGGCATCGTATCCTGCCGTTGCGTTTTTGAGCCACTCCTCTATCGAGCCAATTTCGGCATCAATTCCATCGACCTCGGTCTGCAATTCGGCTGCCGTTTTTGACCCCGGGCGCAACACATCGGCTTCGATTTCAAATTCAAAAGCTTTCGGCGTTACCGTAATGAAATAAACGGTCGAATTCAGGCAGTCTACCTGCAATGCACTGTATTTTGCCTCCCATTCAGGGTCGAATTTGCTTGCGTTGCAAGAGAAGAAACGAACGTCGAGTCCGGCCTGCTCCAGTTGGCGTATTCTTTCCCAGTCGAAATCGCCCCAGGGAATCATCCGGTCCATATCCTTGACGACGGACAGTCGCCTGGTTTGCAACTGTTCTTTTTCCTGTACGCGGGATTCAATGTCGGTTAGTAATTTAAATCCGTCCAGTTCAGAATTCTGAGGCAGCGGATTTTCACTATCCGAATAATGATCCAGCGTTGCGGTGGCCGCCTTGAACCGTTGTGTCAGTTGCAGGTTGCTCCGTAAGTCTTCGTCATCGATAGTGCCTCCTTGCTTTTCGGCCACATGAATTACGCCAAGCTCTCTCAATTTTTCGAGAAATCCGGCATACTCCTTGTGGTAAACCAAGAAGGTGTATTTTTTCATTTTAACTATCATATAGCTATTTGCAATTTAGTCATTTACAATTTACAATTGAAATTTGCTTCTAACACAAAGGATTCAAAGCGAATCAGAAAGGAGCGTAGCAAAAACTTAGTATTCTTTGTGACATCTCCGGTTGCTTTGTGGTTGGTCAAATTCCATTTTCAAATTCCCAAATCTTCAAATTTCCACATTGTCTTTTTCTGCTTCCTGTCTCGATTTGACGATTTTTTGTGCCGATTTCGAGAGATTCTCTTCATCTTCCATAAAACGTTTTATTTTACGGATAGCATCGTCGTACCCCGGAATCTGCACTTTTTCAAAAAGGTTTACTTTTTGAGTCGTTTTTTTACGGGCATGTTCGAGTAAATTCAACTTTTGCAGCATAAATTCCTGTTCTATACCGATTTGAGCCAGCTCTTTCAATTGCTCAATGCCATCGGCAAACCATTTCGGGCTACTGAAAATACTGAAAGGACGAATGGAAAATTCAACCCCTTCGAGCACCGGAATACGCACGCCGGCAATCTTTCGAACCTCCATCTTCACATCGTCGACATGAAGTAACGTTGTATCGAATTCTCCCCAGAGAGCCAGTGTCCGATCATATGCCGTAATGCGCTGTTCGAGTTTCTCTTCCAGTGCTTTGGCATCGTCTTTGGCACGCTTTACCTCCACACGCAGAGCACTCTCTTTGTTTTTAATGGTAGGCAACGCTCTAACCCGCACCTTCAGCTGCTTTTCGAGACCCTGAAGCGATGTTTTGTTGTATTGAAATGTTATAGCCATAATTTGAGTTCGGAATTTCGTTTCTACCTTTGGATAGAGGAACGATTATTTAGGCCAGTATTTATCCACTAATGCTTGTTTGATATTCACCTCTTCGGGTTTGAAATAATGAGCAAACAAACCCCAGGTTACGTTCAGCATCTCTTCCGTTCCGATATTAACATCGATAGCCAGAATGTTTTCTGCATAATCTTTTCCGAAAGATAGTGTACGTTCGTCATAATTGGTAAGGTCGAACCCATTTTCCAGCTTTGTTTTGGCATTGGCAGCATCGGCATACAAACGTACGGCAGCATTCATTACCTGCGGATGGTCTTCTCGTGTCTTTTTGCCGATAACCAACTGTTTCAAACGTGACAACGAACGGAACGGATCCACAATAACTTTTCCAATGTCCGAGTCGCGGCGCAGGAACAACTGACCTTCGGTGATATAACCGGTATTATCCGGAATAGCGTGTGTAATATCGCCTCCCGAAAGGGTTGTGACTGCAATAATGGTGATAGAACCGCCATCAGGGAACTGTACCGCTTTTTCGTAGATTTTTGCCAAATCGGAATAGAGCGAACCCGGCATAGAGTCTTTTGAAGGGATCTGGTCCATACGGTTCGATACGATAGAAAGTGCATCGGCATACAGCGTCATATCGGTCAGCAATACCAGCACTTTTTCGTTATGATCCACCGCAAAATATTCGGCAGCTGTTAGCGCGAGATCAGGAATCAACAACCGTTCTACCGGAGGGTTTTCGGTGGTGTTCACAAAACTCACGATACGGTCGAGAACGCCGGCATTATTAAATACATTCTTGAAATAGAGGTAATCGTCGTTGGTAAGCCCCATACCACCAAGCACAATTTTGTCGGCCTTGGCACGCAGAGCCACATTTGCCATTACCTGGTTGAACGGTTGATCCGGATCGGCGAAGAACGGTATCTTCTGTCCCGAAACCAACGTATTGTTCAGGTCGATACCTGCAATACCGGTAGCGATCAGCTCGGATGGCTGACGACGGCGAACCGGGTTCACCGAAGGCCCGCCGATTTCGCGTTCTTCCCCTTCAATCTCTGGCCCTCCGTCAATAGGATTTCCGAAGGCATTGAAGAAACGACCGGCCAGTTGATTGCTGACTTTCAGTGTAGGAGCTTTTCCCAAGAATACAATTTCGGCATTGGTTGGAATACCTTCCGTGCCTTCAAATACCTGCAGGGTGACATCTTCGCCCATGATTTTCACTACCTGAGCCAGCTTGCCATTCACGGTAGCCAGCTCTTCGTTGCCCACTCCTGAGGCTTTCAGCGAGCAGGTGGCTTTCGTTATCTGGGTGACCTTTGTGTATATTTTTTGAAATGCTTTTGTAGCCATGATATTTGTATTTACAATTTTACAATTTACGATTTATCCGAAACATCACCTGGAAACGACTTCCGATGTCAGCATCTCTTTTAAAGTAGAGAGATGACTCTCAAACGCTTCGGATTGGTATTCGGAGTAGTTCATCTGCTTGCAAATATTGATTAAGCGTTTGAAATAATCCATTACATCGTTGAAGTTGCTGAAATCGAACTTGGTACGGCAAATATCCATCACCAGATTCAACATGAATTGCTGACGTTCGATCGGACATACAGAATCTATTTTATCAAAAGCATCTTGTTGAAGAATCACAAAATCAATCACTTCCGATTTCCAGAAAGCTACGTGATATTCAACCGGCACTCCGTCATCACCCAAAATATTGATCTGTTCCTGAATCTCTTTACCCCGCTGCAGTAAGGTTTTCATTTCGTTCACCTCCTTGGTCCAGTCCGGAGAGATTCGTTTGGCAATATATTCTTCAAATTCAGGATATTCTATGTATTTTGAGTAACTGTCTATCGGGTTTACTGCCGGATAACGTTTACGGTCGGCACGGGTTTGATCGAGAGCAAAGAAACAGCGGGCCACCTTTTTGGTCGATTCGGTTACCGGTTCCTTCAGGTTACCACCAGCCGGCGATACCGTTCCGATAAAGGTAATGGAACCGGTCGATCCGTTGTTCAGATAGACATAACCGGCACGTCCGTAGAAGTTGGCGATAATAGCAGGTAAGTCCATCGGGAATGCATCCTGACCCGGCAACTCTTCCAGACGGTTCGACATTTCACGCAGAGCCTGTGCCCAACGGGAGGTCGAGTCGGCCATCAGCAACACCTTCAATCCCATCGAACGATAATATTCGGCAATGGTCATCGCCGTGTAAACCGAAGCTTCACGGGCGGCTACAGGCATGTTAGAGGTGTTTGCAATGATAATGGTACGTTCCATCAGCTTACGACCGGTATGTGGATCTTCCAGTTCCGGAAACTCTACGAAGATTTCCACCACCTCGTTGGCACGTTCACCACAGGCAGCCATAATCACAATATCAGCATCGGCCTGTTTGGAGATGGCGTGCTGCAATACTGTTTTTCCTGTTCCGAACGGGCCGGGAATAAATCCGGTACCCCCTTCAACAATAGGGTTGGCCGTATCGATGGTTCTTACGCCGGTTTCGAGCAGGCGGAAAGGACGGGGTTTTTCGGTATAACAGGTAATGGCTTTTTTTACCGGCCACTTCTGCGTCATGTTGAGTTCGATATCTTTGCCCTCACTGTCGGTGATAACGGCAATCTTATCCAGAATACGGTGCTGACCCTCGGCAACAACCGATTTTACGGTGTATTTACCCTGAAAGGTGAATGGCACCATGATTTTGTGAGGCTGGAAGTTTTCGTCTACTTCACCCAGCCAGCTACCGGCATCCACTACATCGCCCGGTTTTGCCAGCGGTTTGAAATCCCACAGCTTATCTTTATCGAGTGGGAATGTATATTCTCCACGCTTCAGGAAGACGCCCTCCATTTTGTCAAGGTCGTTCTGCAAACCATCGTAGTTACGCGACAGCAAACCCGGGCCAAGTGTTACCTCAAGCATGTGTCCCATAAATTCAGCTTCGGCACCCACCTGCAGTCCACGAGTGCTTTCAAACACCTGGGCATAAGCATTGTCACCGATAATTTTGATGACTTCCGCCATCAGTTTCGTATTTCCGGTTTCGATGTAACAAATTTCGTTCTGAGCAACAGGCCCATCCACGGCAATAATTACAAGGTTGGAAATAATGCCTTTAACTTTTCCTTTTGTTGACATATTATGCTATTGTTTTTATTTTTTATTCTACGTGGTAACCGGCGGGTTATTTCTCACTCGGGAACTGTACGCCACTTTTCAGTGTCTTAATCAGTTCGCGGAAAATAGCGGCTCCTGCCTCTTGTTTTAATGGTAGCCAACGCTCAATAATCTCCAGTTTCATCAGGTAAGCAGCAACTGCTTCGATGGTAAAATATTCGAATACTGTATTCTCTTCGATCCATTGCCATTTCAGCAGGTCGACCTTCTTTTCACGCTCGAGCAGATTGTCTTCTTCGGCAATGCGTAAAACCTGATCGACCTCCGGGAAGTAATCGCTTACCCCGAAATCGCGTGCATGAGAAGTCTTTAATATAGTAGCCACCACGTTATCGCCTACAATAGACGATGGTATATCGAAATTGTATTTACGGCAGGTATAGGCGGTAAGCAAATTATTAATGTTCAAACAGAATTCGAACCATGCACTGACAAATTGATTTCCGCACCGTATGGCATCTTTATAGTAAAGCGACATCAGCTGGTCGTCCCACGACAGGTTGTCGAACAGCGGCTTCTCTTCCCAGTAGGCATAGGCAAAAGCGGGAAAGTAGTCAGGGACGGAGTTGATTTTCGGATATTCCGTCTCTTTCAGAAGTGTCACCACCTCTTCAAACTGATCGGATGTAGAGGTGCCAAGCGGGTGCAAAGCGGCATCCCGGTCTTTGAGAAATGCCAACCAATTTAAAGCTTCATAGTACTGAAAGATATGACTTACAATAGCATAATCTTTCGTACTAAGTGTTTCTTGCAATATTTGGTGCAGTTCCTGCAGTTTGAGTGTCAGCTTGGCATCATCCGGCAGGATTTCTGGCAATCCGGCTATCAGGTAGTAATATTTGCTCATTGTGTTACAAATTATGGTTTATCGGTTGCAAAAAAAGGATGGCAACTTAAAACAACAATTCTACCAGTTTCGGGCGTAAAAATTCTTTGAAATATTCAGTAAATTCAGCCTCTCCAAAGGTGATTTTATATCCACCGGAGGCCGGTTGAACGGCAAAGTCGGCTTTGGCACCGTTCACCGCTTTGATGGTGATGCCTTTATTCAGAAGATCTTTAGCATTGGCAGAAAAATAGGCGGTCAGGGCTTCCGCGTCTTTTGCTTCGATAATAATTTGTTCTTTCTTTGCCCATTCCTGCGCAAAGGTGAGGATTACTTTTTGCATGAAAGCCTTATCAGCCACTGCAGCTTTAATCGAATCGTCGGTTATTTTTCCATTAATCAGATTGGTTACCTCTGTTTTCAGAGCCTCCACCGATTGTTGAGCAAAAAGCTTTAGTTCGGAACGGGTGTTTTTGTCCAACTCTTCGGCTTGCTTTTGCGCTTGCGCTACGATTGCTGCAGCATCGGCATTTGCCTTCTGAATAATTGCAGCAGCCTCATCTTTTGCATTGGATACGATGGTAGTGGCTTCGTTTTTGCCTTTTTCGACTCCTTCGAGGTAAATTTTGTCGGTAAGTTCTTGCAGTGTTGAGTTCATAATGCTGATTAATTTTTTTGTACTTCAACTGCAAATGTAATGGAATTATCAATAGGGTGTTACGGTCAATTTAAATTGGTATTCCACTTTAACGTTATTTTTAATTGACATAAACAACAAGTACGGAGATAAAACATCTGTACTTAAAAAGGTAATATAACAAAATTAAACACACAAATACACGAATAAAACGAGCATATTCACACATAAATACGTATGTAACCAGCCAAAAGGACAAGAGGTAATACTCCGGTTCTCATTATGATTATTTTAGAAATGGCAACATTCCGCACTTTTTATACTTAACCTTTGTTTTTTTCTCGATTTTGCCCATATGGCTATTTGTTTTTTTTACACAAGAGCCACAATAAAAAAAGCGCGATCACTTCAATTATTCATTGAAATGATCGCGCTTCCCGAAGGAAAAAGTAAAAACTTATTTCTTGTTGAATTCAGAAGAAACGGTCAATACTTTTCTGCCTTTTGCACGACGTGAAGCTAAGATGCGACGTCCGTTAGCCGTTGCCATACGTTCGCGGAATCCATGTTTGTTTCTGCGTTTTGTGTTCGATGGTTGGAATGTTCTTTTCATTGCCGTAATGTTTTATGTATTGTTTTTTATTCCTATTTTCGGGGCGACAAAGATACGGTTTTTTTTCTATAATCAAATCATTCTGCCGATTTTTATCACCAAAAGAATTTCCGGTCAATGTATCGGCTGCAAATTCATCCGGTATACTATTGTAACGTTAGTTTTTTTTATAGAAAAGAATTACAGAATTTTTTCTTTAATACAAAGATAATCAGCTACCTTTGTTGTACGAAATTAAGTCTTATCTTAACTATTCATTAATCTATAAACTAAACAGTTATGTCTAAAGTAACAGTAGTCGGAGCCGGTAACGTAGGTGCTACCTGTGCTAACGTTCTGACGGTAAACCAAGTTGCGAGCGAAGTGGTTTTGCTCGATATTAAAGAAGGTGTTGCTGAAGGTAAAGCAATGGACATCATGCAGACTCAGCCAACTCTGGGTTTCGCAACCAAAGTTGTCGGTGTAACCAGCGATTACAGCAAAACAGCTAATTCTGATGTTGTTGTTATCACTTCTGGTCTTCCCCGCAAACCGGGTATGACCCGTGAAGACCTGATCGGTGTGAACGCAGGTATTGTAAACTCGGTAGTTGCAAGCATCATCAAGGAATCTCCCAACGCTATCCTCGTTATCGTAAGTAACCCGATGGATACAATGACCTACCTGACATTCAAAACAGCTGGTCTTCCTAAAAACCGCGTAATCGGTATGGGTGGTGCATTGGACAGCTCTCGTTTTACCTATTTCCTGAGCCAGGCTCTCAACACTAACGGTAACAATATCGAAGCTATGGTAATCGGCGGTCACGGCGATACCACCATGATTCCTTTGAAACGTCTTGCCAACTGCAAAGGTGTTGCTGTAAGCGACATTCTTTCTGCTGAAGCTTTGGATAAAGTAGTTGCCGACACCATGGTTGGTGGTGCTACCCTGACCAAATTGCTGGGTACTTCTGCATGGATGGCTCCGGGTGCATCTGTTGCATTCCTCGTTAAATCTATCCTTAACGACGAAAAACGCGTTCTTCCTTGCTGTGTTTACCTCGAAGGTGAATACAAACACAACGATATCTGCATCGGCGTTCCTGTTGTAATTGGCAAAAACGGCGTTGAATCTATCATCGACATTAAGCTGACTGCTGACGAACAAGCTTTGTTCGACAAGAGTGCTGCTGCCGTTCAGGTAATGAACGATGTATTGAAAGATATGAAGTTGGTTTAATCTTCAGACACATTGAAATTATAAGAGGCATTCCGTATGGTTTGCCTCTTTTTTTATCTGCACGGGTACTCTGTTTTATTGATATCCTGTTTTCTTCCGCTCACCCTTACCTGCGTGTTTTATCAGCCTTTCCCGATAAGTTTCTTCCCGATGGCATCCTTCCCTGCCAGAAATCCGGTTCCACAATCACCTTACCGTTATATGATTTTCTGTAACACTCTTGTTCCTGTTTTTCCGATCGGATCGAATATTAACTACTCGTCCGCCTGTAATCAAAAAAGCCAGCTCTCTGCGTTTGCAGAAGCTGGCTTTGATTATGTTGTCTGTCCAATGGTTGTTATTGCATGTGGAAGATCTTTGTGAATGCCTGAAACTGTCCGGAATATTGTCCGACAATCTGTTTGCGCTTGTAGTGATCGGCAAAATAGAGCAGGTTACTCAGTGTCGCCATATTGTTTTGAATCCGTTCACTGGCGCTGCGCATCTGTTTCGGAGTCAATCCGGCATACCAGTTCAGGCTTTTGACCATTTGTTTGGCTACATCGTTCATAATTGCATCGCCCTTGGCTGTTTTACCCAACTCGTAGTAGAAACGCCCCATATTCATCGTGAAATAGTCGTGAGGCAACGTAGTTACCGGAATCACTTTCATGGCGTAGTCCAGAACCTTGAGGGCCGAATCTCGTTTGTTTTGCAATACCAGCGCTTCTGCCAGACCGGTGAACTGCATACGGAACATGGAAACCATGCGTACAATATTTTCGTCGAGATAAACTTTCGGATTTTGTATGCCTCCCCATTTGTATTTGTGCATCAGATTGTCATACATTACCGGAACATTAACATTCTTCCCTTCTTCTGATGTTTTTACCGGAACGATTCTGTTGACAATTCCTTCACACTGGAAATAGGGACTTAACTTTACATTGTACATGCTACTACCAACGGTAGATGCAATATAAAGCGGACGGTTCCAGTTGTTTGTTTTCAACATATCCATCAGAATCAGGTCCGATTTGGTAATTTGCGATCCCATTTTTAGCTCCATAAAAGGCACGATATTGTTTTCCTGACCGGCTGCAACAACAGGATATTTAGAAGTCCCTTGTTTGTTGAGTGCTCCTGCAGGATGATCGAGTCCGGAAACGTTGTTGTGCAATACCGCTTGTTTGTCAACAGGGAGTATTACCGTCGAAGTCGGGAAAATATCCTGCCCGAACTGATCTTTGGTCCTCGGGTCATTGCTTAAAACAAAGGCCATTGCCGTTTTTATATCGACTTTGGATGTGTCTTTCGGATCGTAAACGCGTGCCACTTCGTGACTTCCCGACATGTATTGTGAGGCGTTCCACGAGATAGGCAGCGGTGCCGAGGTGTACGACTGACGTTTCATCTGGTCGATATACCAGTCGGTTTGCAGATAGCTGAGGTTACAAACGCGCACATCGGGGCGGAACTGTTCTACCTCATTGCAATACCAGAGAGGGAACGTGTCGTTATCGCCACAGGTGAAAATAATGGCGTTCGGTGGCAGCCCTACCAGGTAGTTCATTCCGAAATCGCGGCAGGTGTAACGTCCCGAACGATCGTGGTCGTCCCAGTTTTGAGCTCCGAGAATACCCGGAATAATAAGTCCGAGTACGGTTGCTATGCAGGCGCTTATTTTGGCATTAAATCGTTTCTCGAGAAAACGGTAAATACCCAGTACACCCAGACCAATCCAGATGGCAAAGGCATAGAACGAACCGAGATATGCGTAATCTCGTTCACGTGGCTGTGCCGGTGTCTGATTCAGGTAGATAACTATGGCGATTCCCATCATAAAGAAAAGCACCATGATGATCCAGAACACATGCATACCGTCTTTGCCTCTGTATATGAGAAAGAACAAACCGAGCAGACCGAGCAGAAATGGCAGAAGGAAATAGACGTTGTGTCCTTTGTTATGTGCCAGTTCGTCCGGTAGGTTCGACTGATCGCCCACCATCATCTTATCAATAAAATTAATACCGGTAATCCAGTTACCATGATCGACTTCACCCATCGATTGCAGGTCGTTTTGGCGCCCGCTGAAGTTCCACATAAAGTAGCGCCAGTACATGAAGTTGACCTGATAGCTAAAGAAAAATCCCAGGTTTTGCATGAATGAAGGTGCTACCGCCGATTGCTGTTGCCCGCAAGGTTCGTAATCCACGGTATTTTCAGGATCTCCGGACCATTCTTTATAGGCCTGTACGTGACCGGGTTGCTGGCTGTACATGCGCGGGAAGAGCGTGCAAAAGGCATCATCGTAAACAATGTCCTTTTTGTAACCGGTAATAACATATTGGTCTTTTTCGTTCGGATTCGTTTTGGGCTTTTTAGCGTAACGCGCACTGCCTATTTTTTCTTCAGGCATACAACTTCCGCCTTCTGCGGGTTTCCATTTGTATTCGGCTGTATAGAGCGGGCCGTAAATTAATGAAGGCTGATCTCCGTACTGGTCGCGGCTCAGGTAGCTCATCAGGGAGAATACATTGTCGGGGCTGTTTTGATCCATCGGAGGCGTGGCATTGGAACGAATCACAATCACTGCGAATGTCGAGTAGCCAATCAAAAGCATGGTGATAACCGTCACAATCAAATGCATCGCATGGTACGAAAGGCATTTCTTAAAGTAAAAGAACAAAACGGCAGTTGCCACAATGATGGCGATACCTATCCAGAGACGGGTTCCCAGGAAGGGAACACCCGACATTGCTACGGCGATTATAAATGCTATTTTTGCCCGGGTGTCGCTCTTTTGCGCGCGGGTTTCATACAATGCCCATGCCAGGGCTGCTGCCGAAAGGATTATGTAGGCGAGCAATCCGCTGTTGAACGGCATTGAAAGGGTATTGACAAAGAATAGTTCCACATAACCGGCCAGCCAGAAATAGGATGGCATCAGGCCGTACAACAATCCGGCAAGGATAGCAATGGAGATTCCGATGGCAAGGAGAAGCCCTTTTTTATTTACGTTGTATTTTTTGAAATAGTATATCAGAACCAAAGCCGGAATAGCCAGCAGGTTGAGGATGTGTACTCCGATGGAGAGTCCCATTACGTACGAAAGCAGGATAATCCAGCGTTCGGCACGGGGCTCGTCGGATACCTCTTCCCATTTGCACATAGCCCAGATAACCAATGCGGTACATAGCGTGGAAAATCCATATACTTCAGCTTCTTCGGCCGACCACCAGAACGAATCGGAAAACATGAATGCCCAGGCTCCAACGAAACCGGCTCCTAAAACGGCGATGGCACGTCCGGTGGTTAACTCTTCGCCTTTACTTACGATCACTCTGCGTGCAAAGTATGTGATGGTCCAGAATAGAAACAAAATGGTAAGGGCACTGTAGACGGCAGTCGCCACATTGACGCAATAAGCAATTTGCGATTTGTCGGAGGCAAAGAGGGAAAAGAAATGCCCTATCAATGCATGTAACGGACTTCCCGGGGGGTGTCCGACTTCCAGCTTGGCAGCAACGGTAATAAACTCGGGGCAATCCCAAAAACTGGCTGTCGGTTCCAATGTAATCAGGTATACAATGGCTGCCGCAGCAAAGGCCACCCATCCGGAGATGGTGTTAATCAGCTTGAAATTCTTCATGTTATGAATAATGGATTACAATCATAGACTGGCTTTTGATTGAAGTGCCAAAGATACAAATATTTTCGATTAACAAAAACCGGCTTTCATCCTCATTACGAGCAGGAAAGTGCTGTCTCTTCGTCGGATAAACCCGGTTGTTTCGGGAAGTGAACTATTGAAGCTTATCAAACAACTGCTTATATGTCAAATTGCCCGCCCGAATTGTCACAATCGAAAAAAAAACACTACTTTTGTTCTACCAAAAGGTTGAGTGATTTCAAGTTATTTTCAATTCTTTTAAAAACGAATACAATCAAAGACGTTATCTTCGGTTGATGACTGCAGGTTCTTCAGTGGTTGTGGCTATCATACATAAAACAAATTTCCATACGAATGAAAAGTTTTCTGAAAATTGTTCTGGCAACGTTTGTTGCTATTATTCTGACCTGTGTTTTTCTGTTTTTTATCGCTTTAGGCATTGTCGGCGGTATCGCGGCGTCGTCATCCGACGAGACATCGGTTAAGCCAAACAGCGTCTTTGCGCTCGAACTTAATGGCGAAATTATCGAACGGTCGGAAGATAACCCGTTTGAATCTTTATTGGGTCTATATTCGGAGCAGACGCAGGAAATGGGCTTGAATGATATTCTTTCTGCCATTAAAAAGGCAAAAACGAACGAAAATATTAAAGGTATTTATCTTGAAGCCGGAAACCTGATGGCAGCGCCGGCATCTTTGCGTGAAATACGGCAGGCTTTGGCCGATTTTAAAACGAGTGGAAAATTTATCTATGCCTATGGCGCTTTGTATAGTCAGGGAAGTTACTATGTTGCCAGTGTAGCCGATAAAGTATTTTTGAATCCGGAAGGTATGGTTAACTGGCATGGGGTGGCCGTAGAGAATACATTTTATAAAGGCACCTTTGACAAACTGGGTGTCGAGATGCAGGTGGTACGGGTCGGAACCTATAAATCGGCTGTAGAGCCGTTTATCGCAACCAAAATGAGTGATGCGAACCGGGAACAGGTAACTGCATTTGCCGGATCCATATGGAATACGGTGGTTGCCGATGTGGCTTCTTCGCGAAAAATAGCGCCGGAGCAGTTAAATCAACTTGCCGATCAGGGGATTACCTTCAAGCCGGCGACTGAATTGGTGAAAGGTCGTCTGGTCGATTCGTTACTGTATGATGATGGCATTCAAACTTATATCAAGAATAAAATCGGAATCAAAGAAAAGACTGATTTGTCGATAGTGAAGCTGGAAGCAATGAAGAATGCCGCTTCGGACGAGAAAATGTCTGAAAACAAAATTGCGGTTGTTTATGCTTACGGTGAAATCGATGGAACGAGTCCCGATGGAATCTCCTCGGATGAAACGGTTAAAACATTGGCGAAAGTCCGGAAGGATGATAAGATTAAAGCAGTGGTTTTCCGTGTCAATTCGCCTGGTGGTAGCGCTCTGGGTTCCGAATTGATTTGGAGAGAGGTGAATCTAATGAAAACAAAAAAACCGATTTTTGTCTCCATGGGCGATTATGCCGCTTCGGGTGGGTACTATATCTCAGCGCCGGCCGATATGATTATCGCTCAGCCCAATACACTTACCGGTTCTATTGGTGTTTTTGGTATGTTCCCGAACATCAGTGGATTGGCAAGCAAGATTGGTATTAGTTTCGATGGCGTGCAAACAAACAAATACAGTGATCTGCCCAAAGTAAACCGGGCTATGAATCCCGAAGAAAAAGGGCTTTTGCAGGCGTATGTAAATCATACGTACGAAACCTTTGTCGGTCATTGTGCCCAGGGACGTAAAATGACTCCGGATGCCATTAAGAAGATTGCCGAAGGTCGTGTCTGGACCGGCGAACAAGCAAAAAAACTTGGACTCGTGGACGCTTTGGGCAACCTGAACGACGCCATCTCCTTAATTGCAAAGAAGGCGCATCTGGCTACCTATAATGTGGTGGAATATCCCAAGCAAAAGAGTTTCATTGAGAAGTTTATGAGTAGTCTGGATGCCAAAATGCAGGAGCGGGTTCAGAAAGCTCAGCTGGGCGAATATTATTCCTACCTGAAGCAGATTAGGGCGATCTCTTCGCTTCAGGGCGTGCAGGCTTTGATGCCGTTGAACATTACTGTAAAATAATTACGCGATTACGATGAACAAGCGGTTCTTTCTCATTGACTTGATTCTGTGGATGCTTTCGGGTATCTACGCACTGGTTGTGCGTTCCCGGAACTGGTTGTTCGATCGTGGATTCCTTCAAAGTAAAAGTTTCGATTTTCCGGTTATTTCGGTTGGCAACCTCACGGTAGGAGGAACCGGAAAAACGCCTCATACCGAGTATATTCTTTCCCTTTTGGGTCAGTCGATGAAAGTGGCAGCCCTGAGCCGGGGGTATAAACGCAAAACTTCAGGGTTTGTTCTGGCGGATGCTCATGCTACGGGAGCAACTATTGGCGACGAACCGTACCAGATTAAACGCAAATTTCCCGAAGTTATCGTGGCCGTTGATGGAAGCCGGCGTCGGGGAATTGCGCGACTATTGGCAAACAAGGATTTGCAACCGCTTTCGGCCATCGTGCTCGATGATGCTTTTCAACATCGCTATGTTACTCCGGGATTAAACATCCTTATAACTGATTGTAACCGCCTTTTTACCGACGATCATATTTTGCCTTACGGTCGCTTACGCGAGTCCGTTCACAGCAAAAACAGAGCTCATATTATCATCGTGTCAAAATGTCCGGAGACGATGCGTCCAATGGATTTTAGAGTTATATCAAAAAAAATCAACGCGTTTCCATATCAGACGCTCTATTTTACGACCTATCAATATGCCGAAATTTATCCGTTGTTTGCCGATCGTGTCGCTTCTCAGCCTGTCGTTACGGAAGATTTGAAAACAGGCATGTTTGTGCTGGTTGTAACGGGTATCGTGTCTCCCAAGGGGGTGTATGAGCATGTGGAGAAATATACAACTGCGTACGACAAGGTTGTATTTTCCGATCATCACGATTTTTCCCGAAGAGATTACGCCTTGATAAAACAAAAGTTCGATGAAAGGCAAACGCCTAAAATATTACTTGTTACCGAAAAAGATGCGGCACGAATGGTGAATGATACCCGATTACCAGACGAATTGAAGCCCTGTATTTATGTGCTGCCGATTAAAGTAAAGTTCTTGGCAGGGCAAGAACTGAAATTCAACCAACAATTACTCACCTATGTTAAAGAAAATTCAAGAAACCACCGATTTTCTGAAAAAAAGAGTTAGTCGTCGTCCCGAAGTAGGCATTGTTCTGGGAACCGGCCTGGGAAATCTGGCAACTCAAATTACCGAAAAAGAAGAAATCGCATACGAAGATATTCCAAACTTTCCCGTATCGACCGTAGAAGGGCATAAAGGGAAGTTGATCATTGGCAAACTTGGCAACAACTTAGTGCTGGCCATGCAGGGGCGTTTTCACTATTACGAAGGTTATGATATGAAGCAGGTTACATTCCCGATTCGTGTCATGCATGCGTTTGGTATCAAAACACTTTTTCTGTCCAATGCTGCCGGAGGCATGAATCCGGCATTCGGGATCGGCGATTTGATGATTATTTCCGATCATATCAATCTTTTTCCTGAGCATCCGTTGCGGGGTAAGAACTATAGCGAACTGGGTCCCCGGTTCCCCGATATGAGCGAAGCGTATGACAAACAGCTGATAGCCAAAGCTGAAGAGATTGCCCGCGAGAATAATATTAAGGTTCAAAAAGGCGTGTATGTAGGTACTCAGGGGCCTACATTCGAGACTCCCGCAGAATATAACTACTTTCACATTATAGGCGGAGACGCGGTCGGTATGTCGACGGTTCCCGAGGTTATCGTCGCTCATCATTCCGGCATGAGAACTTTTGCCATCTCCATCATTACCGATTTGGGTGTGCCCGACAAGATCATTGAGGTCACACACGAGGAGGTTCAGCAAATCGCAAACGATGTGCAGCCATTTATGACCTTAATAATGACTGAACTGATCAATCGCATTTGACGTTTCGCAAAAACAATATGCAAAGAGGGTGCCTTTTACGGTTCCCTTTTTTGTCGTACCTGTATCGGAACACCGATCTCTTTTGTAACGCCTTAATTTTATACGATTTACTTTATGCATAAAAATATTTTTGCAGGTTTGTTTTTATTTCAGATTTCCGCTTCTTTACTGGCGAATGGCATTCATTATGCCGATTCGGTTCCTGCAACGTTTGAGAGGCAACTTAACGAAGTCCAAATAACAGAGCAGAAGACGGCGCGCTCACTATCTGCATTCAAAATGCTTAATGTTGCCAGCAAGCCTTCTGTGTCGGGTTTTACAACTGCTGCAATGCTGCAACAAATGCCATCTCTTAGTTCCGATATTGAAGGCAATCTCCGTTTGAGGGGAAGCAATAAGGTCTCTTTGCTGTTTGAGGGCATTCCAATCTCTTTGTTAGAGGAGAACCGTGGCGACTTGCTGATTCAGATGCCGGTCGGGCTTTTGTCTTCCATTCTTGTATTTAATATGTTACCCACATCCGGTATCAGTGAGGGTGAAGCAGGCGCGATCGATTTCATCTTTTCACCGGACTTTTCGGCGAGGAATTTGTACAAAGTGTCGCTTGCGAAAGGAACCGATAGTAGGTATGATGCTGCGATTCTTGCCGGATCCCGCATCGGTAAATTCAGATGGCAGGCTGGCTATGATTTTCGGAGAGAGTACCGCTATAGAACGTACCAAAAAACTACCACAGACAAAACGGGCAGGGCTCAGATGAGTAACAATGCGGCGGCATGGCCACGCACGCATATGGCGTTGTTTAACGGGCAATATTTGTTCAGTTCCTCCGATATTCTTAGTTTTACCGGACTTTTCCAGTTTATGAGTTATGATCGTTTGGGTAACATAAACAATACGAAGGTCAATCCGTCAGGCACTGTGGTTGCAAATGTTCTGCGGCAGCGTGATAATTCAGAGAAACAGACTGGTCATTCGGCCGGTCTCACATGGAAGCATCTTTGGAAAGATCAGCAAGCGGGGTTGGAGGTGACGGTGAATCACGATGCTTTCGATTACGATCAGGGCAATCGGTTCGCGAATAAAAAACCGGGGACGGATATAATCCTTGCACAGGATCGCCTTTTTATCGAACAAAATAAAAAACAGTGGTTCGCTTCAGTCAAATTATCCAAACAGTTTGCTGATGGTTTTACCGGACAAATAGGCTATACCGGACAGTGGCATAAAGATGATTATGCCGCTTCGGACGACGACTTGGTTAATTCTGTCTGGGTGCATAATGTCGCGAAAAGCAATGAGTATATATTGACTAAAAAACTGCATGCCGGATATGCCGAGATTGATTATGGCGCAGGTTTATGGCATTATATCGCAGGTTTTCAGGCTCTGTTCGATTCCCGTCAGGGAAATAAGAGCGGAGATTCGGATTTAACCCGTCAAAACAGGTTTTACCTGCTTCCGCATTTCGAGATTATCTGTCAAAAATCGTCGTTTTCATCGTGGTCTATGCGTTATCAGGAGCGTTTGAATCGTCCTTTTCTCAGTGATCTGAATCCGTTTATCGATAACAGTGATGCTACCTATGTCCATCAGGGAAACCCCGGTCTTCAAAATGAACTTGTGCATTTAGCCGAACTTTCAAATATCACGAGAATCGGGGCTATTACCCTGAATCCGGTATTGTTTTATAGATACAGGTATAACCAGTTAGTCGATTTTGCTAAAGTGTCAAATGTAGCTACCGTATGGATGAAAGAGAACGCTTCTCATTCTCAGGATATCGGCCTTGAAATCAATGTGGCATGGAAACCATATCGTTTTCTTACCGCAGAGGCCTCTGCAACAGGTTATCATTACGAAATCGATGGTACGCGGCAGGGGTATGGAATCAGGGGGCGATACTCTGTCGATGCGAAAGGAAATTTAATGGTAAAATTGCCTCTGGGGTTTATCTGGAACATTTATGGATACTATACCGACCGGCAATTGACTATTCAGGGTCAGATAGCCGCATTGGGAACTGTCGGGAGCTCCCTTTCATATTCAGGGTATAAAAATCGATTGAAATTCTCCCTGTCGATCGAGAATATTACCAATTCTATTAATGAGAGGACAATCCTTAATACCATGGGTACGCAGCAGCTCATTTTCCGCGGTCGCGATGCAAGGACGGTCTGGCTTAGTTGCGGTTATCAGTTGTAAATATAGATATAAATATAAATTGAAAGGCTGACAGCGAATCATATTCTCTGCCAGCCTTTTCGTTTGAACTATATATACACTACAATGAAAGACCTTTCGGTTGTTTTTTATACTCGCCTTGTCGGCTTCCCCTCTTTTTAATTTATGCAACACTGGTGTTCACATGCATATCGGGTAGCGGGTTTCTAATATTGTCGAAATGCATGTCAGGCAATGGGTTTCTAATGTTTGCAAGATTCAAAGGAGTAACATCGTTTTTTATATTTTGCATATGCATATCGGGTAGCGGGTTTCTAATGTTGTCGAAATGCATGTCAGGCAATGGGTTTCTAATGTTTGCAAGATTCAAAGGAGTAACATCGTTTTTCATATTTTGCATATGCATATCGAGTAGCGGGTTTCTAATATTGTCGAAATGCATGTCAGGCAATGGGTTTCTAATGTTTGCAAGATTCAAAGGAGTAACATCGTTTTTTATATTTTGCATATGCATATCGGGTAGCGGATTTCTAATGTTGTCGACATGCATGTCCGGTAGTGGGTTTCTGATGTTTGCTGTTGCTATAAAAGAACATGCGAAAAAGAGTGTGAGGATAATGGAGAGTCCTCTGAAGGGGAAAGTAATTGTTTTCATCTTTGAGAATTTTGTTTGGTTTGCCTTACAAAGGAACAAACAAAACTCTTTGAAAACACAAATTATCCCCTGAAAATTATATTAACACGGAGGAGGGAACCGTATAATAAAAAATTGATAATCTTCTGTTTGTTTCGGGTTTAAACAGATTGCATATTAATACATCAGAATCGTTGCAGAAAAGAGGGGAAAAAAGAAGAAAAATAAAGTGCAAAAATGGAGAATAGGCAGCCATCTACATGCCCGCGTCTACCGAAAGGCCGGCTGTCGTTCTGAAATTATTATTGATTATAAGTCCGTAAATAAGGATTTTTTATTGAGTTTTGCAAACCAGAAGCAGAGCGACATCTCGTCGCCCTGTTTCTAAACCAAAATCTAAAGAGAAAAATAATCAATATCTTTAATGCCTTCGCACTATAATTTTTATAATTGAAATGAGGCGTCTTTAATTTTCAGGATGCTCATTCTATTGGTCAACTTTGCAATTTTTGATTTGTCCGGAAAAGAAACCTATCGGAATCCTGCTTCTGAATAAAAATAACTTGCGTTAGTTTGCATTACAAAGATGGATTTAAAATGGAGCGGATGTATCGATTGTGACAAAAATATTATATTAACATCGTCGTATCTCGATTAAATTAATATTTTGATAAACAGATTGATGTGTTTTTATTTCTGGACTTGAATATTAACATGCAGCATGGGGAGAAGAAATAGGATAAAAAAGAGACTAAAATTCGGCAAGAAAATCGGCAAAATTTGCTCCATGTTGAATTTTGAGTTTTTTGCGTAAGCGGGCACGTCGAACATTGAAAGAATCGGTTTGGGTATCTAAAACAGAGGCTATCATTCCCGATTCAAAGCCGGCACGTAAGAGACAGCAGATAAGAATGTCGGTGGTAGTTAGTTGTGGAAAACTGGATTTCAGTCTTTGAGAAAATCCATTGTAAAGGCCGTCGATGCTGGCAATCAATTCGTCGTATAAAGCAAGAGAATCGGAGTTGGTATCTTCTGAATCTGCTGACAAATCAACGCTTTTGGGAACCAATCGTTTAATGGCGGTGCGCTTATGGTGCTCTACGTTTTTAATAAGAGCATTCTGCATATTTATTTGTTGCTGAAGTAGCAGATTGTTTTCTTTCTCTTTTTCAACTAATTCCTGATGTTGCTTGAGTTGGATTTGCTTGTTTCGATACCTCCATAGCAAAACGATGACAATGATGCAGCTAAATCCTAACAATAGGAAAAGCACCGCAATTTTGTTCCGTTGGTTTATAATAATCAGAGACTTGTTTTCGGCAGCAATGCGCTCGTAATTATATTTTTTCTCCATACCGGCAAAGCTGGTCTTCAGAGTCTGTTGAGTCAGAGAGTCTTGTGATTCGTACGCTTTTTGGGCATACGATAATGCCAATGGATATCGCTTTTCTTTTGTCGCAATTTCCTGAAGCAATTGATAACATTCGGGAATTGTGTATCCATTTGCTATACATTTATGTAAATAATTTTTTGCAGAATCCAGTTCATTGGTCTTGATATAAATAGCAGCGATATTCATCCATTTGGCTGGGTCATAAGGATCGGAAAATCGAAAGGAATAACGGGCATATAAAAGTGCGTCAGAATAATTTTGTAAATAATAAAATGTCAGACTTGTTAGTCTGAAAATAGAGGATAGAATAGTTTTGTCCTGAATTATAGTGGCTTCTTTTTCCGATGATTTATAGTAAGTCAGTGCATTCTGGAACTTGTTTTGTTGGTAATATCCATATCCGATTTTAAATAATGCTATAGCCCTGTTACGGATATTCTTGGTTTTTTTTAGCGCATTATATGATAATTGGCTGTATGATACCATGCTGTCAAGCTGATTTTGTCCTCCGTAAATTGAGGCTTTCTCGCTATAAATGAGGCCGAGTAGTTCAAAGTTTTTGCTTTCCATCGCAACAGAAAGAGACTGCAGCAATGCTTCGGCTTGTCCCTGGGTATTTCCTATGTTGCGCTCGCTTCTGGAAAGATAAAACAATGAATATCCTAATCGGGTGTATTCTTTTTTGCCAGAGTAGTAATCGACAGCGTTCTTAATCAGAGAGTCGGATCGGATTTCGATATTATTTTTGTCGTATGCCTGACTCAATAGTAGCGAGTATAAGGCAAAATCGTTGGATGATAGTTCCTGTTTGGGTTGGCGAATTTTTTTTAGCCATGAAAGTGCACTATCGGGCGATTGTTCCATTATCCTGTCTGCTTTGGATAACAGTATTGCATTCTCAGGCGATGTGGAATGGCGACACGAGCTCAAAATGAACAAGAAAGATAATATACAGACAATATAGCGCATACATATAATTTATGAAACAAAGATACGCAAATGATAATGCTTTTCCTTTTCTATGTATTAAAACTTTCATTCTTTGTGGTTGAAGAGTGCTTTGAGGGTTCGGATCATATTAAAAATGGACTGTATTATTTGCCGGTAGCCGATGTATCTTTGTCTGATTTATATCCTGCATTATACTTTTAGTTTTTACAGGTGTGAGGTTTGATTCGTGTTTTGCCAAATTGTAAATTAAATAGTAATTTTGTCTTTTGTAATTGACTTTCTATCCATTATCACGATCGTTGTGTAAGAGTAGTAAATTGTCGGTTCATTTTATATTCTCCTGATATGATTAAAAGAGTTGTAGTAGGCTTTGTTTTGTTCTTTATAACCATTGCCGTCTTTGCTCAGTTTGCGGTGTCTGGTACTGGAAAATGTATTCCGTTGAATGGGAATGCCGTGAAAAATATTGACGCCGTGTTTCTTTTTAATGGTATAACCTCCGATAATCAGATCCAATTTACCGGTTCTGCTCCCGATTATTTGTGGCAAAAATATGATGGAACTGTTGTAAGTAGTGGTAGTGCATCTGCAATTTCCGTGGAAGATGGCACCGGTTACATTTTAACTGCTAATGGCGTTTCGTATTATATATGGGTGATTGATTACTCGAAATATCCGGTTGCAATGCAGAGCCTGATCCCTGTTGAAGGAAGCGATAAGTGCAGTAACATAGCATTGAACTTCAGAGGAACCATCCCGGATTTGATTTATCGGGATAAAAATAACTCGATACACAAATTATCCCGGGAATTTAAACTGTCGTATGATGATATGCAATATTCGTCGGGTCAGTGGTCGGCAACGACCCGTTCGCAAACGGTGACTGCTTCTGTTTCATCTATTCCGCTGGAGGCACCCTACAAGGATACTTTTTTTACTCTTTCGGGAGATCAGTATGCTGCCATATTTGGAATGGAATCATCCGTGTCTTCGGATAATTACAAGGCGATACGGGTGGAGTGCCATCCGGAGGGGCGTATCGTGGAACGCGATGCCGCCAATGAGTCGGGCCGTAAAATAAATACGCTCGAAGGTTCCGGGCCTCTTAATGTTGCGCTGAAGAGTAATGCAAACTTACCGGTAACGCAATTTTATGAATGGAAAATCTATAACGTTGATAAACCGAATAACTATTTGCGCTATACCGATACCGACTTGCGCTATACGTTTAACGAAACCGGTTCTTATAAGGTGATGCTGACGGTTAATAGTAATGCGAATGTATGTCCGTATAGTGATTCGCTGAATGTACTGGTGAGCACTTCATTTATTAATGTCCCGAATGTGTTTACGCCTAACGGAGATGGTAAAAACGATCAGTTCAGGGTGTCGTACCGCTCTATTGGCGATTATAAAATTCTGCTCTACTCATCATGGGCAGGACGTGTTTACACGTCAACCGATCCGGCTCAGGGCTGGGACGGTCGGGTGGGAGGCCGATTGGCTCCTCCGGGAGTATATTACTACCTGATTACAGCTACCGGCACCGATGGAAAAAAATTTAAACTGAAAGGCAACGTTAATTTACTGCGAAGTAAATAAGCCGGATAACTCTTTTAATTTTTTGTGGATGTATAATAGTGTGATGACAATAGGCTTGCTTATTGTTTCGAATATTTTTATGACAATAGCTTGGTATGGGCATCTTCGTATGCGCGAATTTTCATGGTTCAGCTCTTTGCCATTGTTTGTTGTAATTTTAATCAGCTGGGGCATTGCATTCTTCGAATATTGTTTTCAGGTTCCGGCAAACAGAATCGGATTTCAGGAGAATGGCGGGCCGTTTACGTTAATGCAGTTGAAAGTGATTCAGGAGGTGATAACCCTTTCTGTTTTTATTGTGTTTTCAATCATTGTTTTTAAGGTGGATGTGCGTTGGAATCATATTTTAGCGATGTTGCTAATGATTGGAGCAGTGTATTTGGTATTTAAACAATAATAATTCTTTACTTTCTAATGAATGGTCATGAACTGATTTTTTTTGCAGGTTTTCTTTCTCTTATTTTTGTCGTACTGTCAATTGATCTTGGCATCTTCAACCGTAACAGTCATGAAGTATCTTTTAAAGAGGCTACAATCTGGACGATAGTGTGGACGATTTTGTCTCTTTGCATCTATTTGTTTGTCGGAGCGTATGGTGATGTGATTCATAGCGTCGACTCTTTTTCGCGGCTGCAGGAGATCAATCAGCTGCATGGACATGGATTGAAACTGGATCCGTCGGCCGGTCTTGAGACTAACCTGAGCCTGTACAGAAAAGCATTGTCTTTGGAATTTTTGACCGGTTATCTCATCGAATATGCCCTTTCTGTCGACAATATTTTTGTGATAATCATGATCTTTATGAGCTTTAGCGTGCCAAAGGCTTATTATCACCGGGTGCTGTTCTGGGGTATCCTGGGGGCAATCATTATGCGTTTTATCTTTATATTTTTGAGCGCGGCGTTGATTCAACGCTTTGAATGGATTATGTGGATTTTCGGGGGATTATTGGTGTTTACGGGAATCAAAATGTACATTGACAAAGATAAAGAGGAGAAAATCAATGTATCCAAACATCCGGTTGTTCGTATTGCCTCAAAATATTTTGCGGTGCATCCTCATTTTGTAAAGGATCATTTCTTTACTCATATTGATGGCAAACGCATGATCACCCCGTTACTTCTGGTTGTTTTTGTGGTCGAATTTTCCGATGTGTTGTTTGCCGTAGATTCTGTCCCGGCTATATTTTCGGTAACCAAAGATCCGTATATTGTGTTTGCATCCAATATCTGTGCAATTCTTGGTCTACGATCGTTGTTCTTCCTCATCTCAAATGTGATGAATCTTTTCCATTATCTGAAGATCGGGTTGGCGGTATTGCTGACTTTTATCGGGGTGAAGATGTTACTGGGAATCGTGCATGTCCATATCGGTACGGGTCCATCGTTACTGGCTATCGTCGGTATTCTGGGCGTGAGTATGCTGGCTTCGGTCATCTTCCCGCAGAAAGAGGCAAAAGCGTAAAACATCAACTATAAAACAGAAAGAAGGCTATTTCGAATACGGAATAGCCTTCTTTGTCTCTTGTTCGGATATAATTTAGCGAGCCCTTTTCAATATCTCATCGGCGATACGTGCTGCCGAATCCTTTTGAGCTAAATGGAGGCAGTTAGACGAAAGGAGTGCTAAACGCGCAGAATTTTTGAGCAGGTCTAATGCAGCCGGTACCAGTTTTTCTTTCGATTCGCTATCTTTAATCATTATCGCGGCATCTTTGTCGACCAGCGCCATGGCGTTGTGAGTCTGATGATCTTCCGCCACATTGGGCGATGGTACCAAAATAGAGGGCTTACCCAGCAGGCATAATTCGGAAATAGAGCTGGCTCCGGCCCTCGATATTACCAGGTCGGCTATGGCGTACGCGTAATCCATGCGCGAAACGAAGTCGGTCAGAATGATGCCGGGTGTCAGTTGCGATGCCGTTTCTTTCCGTAATGCTTCGATGTATATTTTTCCAGCCTGCCAGATTACCTGTACGCCCGATTGAGCCAGCAACTGAAGGTGTCCGAGAATGCTTTGGTTGATGGTGCGCGCGCCCAGACTACCCCCGATAATCAAGAGCGTTTGCTTTGTCGGGTCGAGGTTGAAGAAACGATATGCCTCATCCTTTCGTGCCGGATCGAGCTGCAGATCCTGTCGAATCGGGTTTCCTGTCAAAATAATCTTCTCTTTTGGAAAAAAGCGTTCCATGCCTTCGTAAGCCACGCAGAAGCAAGCTGCTTTATCGGACAAGAGTTTGTTGGTAACTCCGGCAAACGAGTTCTGCTCCTGTACGATGACCGGAATGTTGAGTTGTGATGCGACTTTCAATGTGGGGCCGCTGGCATATCCGCCTACTCCGATAACCGCATCCGGAGCGAAATCTTTTACTATTTTCCGTGCCTTGTACATTGATCGGGCAAGCAAGAGGAGCGTCTTTACATTGCGAAGCATGTGTTTCCGGTCGAAGCCGCGGATGGGAAGTCCGATAATCGGATAACCGGCGGCAGGCACCTTCTCCATCTCCATGCGCCCTTCGGCCCCGATAAAGAGAATGTCTGCATTGTCTGTTTTTGCTTTGAGAGCATTGGCGATGGCGATGGCCGGAAAGATGTGACCTCCGGTTCCTCCTCCGCTTATGATAAATTTAGCTGGCTGTTTCATTTGCTACTGTTTGGGAGTCGGCAGACTCGGGTTCTTTTTGTTTTCCTTTCTTGTAATAGCGTGTTATGCTCAAAATTATTCCGAAATAGACGCTGGTAACCAGAATCGACGTTCCACCCCGGCTAATGATAGGTAGAGGCTGTCCGGTAACGGGGCCCAGGTGTACGGTTACCCCCATGCTGACCATGGCCTGTATGACAATCATCAGCGTGAGTCCGATAACCAGCAATGAGGGATAAGGGTCATTGCAGCGCCAGGCAACCTGTCCTGCCCTGAAGAGCAAGAAGAGGTAAAGCGCCATGACAAACATTCCCCCGAGCAGTCCCGTTTCTTCCACAATGATAGCGTAAATATAGTCGGCATAAGCTTGTGGCAGGTAATTCCGTTCAAGGCTGTTTCCCGGAAATACACCAATTACACCACCCCGGGCAATAGCAATTTGCCCGTGCATCACCTGATAATTTTCGTCCGTGATAACGTATTTATCTTTGTCGGTTTTGTTGTGTTGCATAAACCGCGCAATACGGTTTTCCCATGTGTAGTAACGGTTGAATGCTTTCGGGCGATGGTTTTCAGGAACGATATGCATGACCGCGATTAAGAGTAGAATTGCTACACCGATGCCGGCCAGCAACATGCCCAACTTTTTGAACGGAACTCTTCCGATTACCATCATCAGGAAGACCACGCCAAAGAGGATGCCTGCCGTAGAGAGGTTCTCAAGGCAGATAAGTCCGCAAATAACCAGCGTGACAACGACGATTTTGATGAATGACTTGTTTAGATCCTGCGCATTTTTCGCTTTGGCAATCAGGTCGGCCACTACTACCAAAAGAGATATTTTGGCAAATTCGGATGGTTGGAATTGTATTCCTCCCACACCGATCCAACGTTTAGCATCATTTGCATTCACGCCTCTTAATAGCGCATATACCAGTGCCAATGCGGAAATAGCCAGTAAGATATACGCGAACTTATTGATGCTTTTGTAGTTTATCATGTGCACGCCGACAACAATAGCTCCACCAAGTGCCAAAAACATGGCATGGCGTAACATCGGGGCGGCGTGGTTGGATGCTCTGAAAGCCAGAGAGCTACTGGCACTGTAAAGCTCCACGACAGAGATCATACAGAGGAGGAAAAATATCGTCCATATGACCGAATCGCCCTGAAAATATTTTTTTAGAAAGTCGCGCATACCAGACAAGGGTTAGGGTCGTTTGTTCTTGTTTTTTTCTTGTTCTTTGAGCCAATGCTCATATTTTTCTTCGTTTTCGTACCAGGCCATCCATCCGATAACCGTTCCGCCAAGTGCAATGGATAGGGTGGCTCCGATCATTCTGCCTATAGATAGCGAGTGACCCGCTACCAAAAAAAGAATCAGAAACATGGCATAAATAGCCAAACCGATGCTAAGTCCGACGGTGATACAAAAGGGCCATTTCCCTTTGTTGTGCCAGAATTTCCATTTGGCGATGCGTTTTTTTGAATAATACATTAGCATAATCGAGAAGTCGGTTGATTAAAGTTTCTTTACGTGTTCTTTGAATTGTACGCCCCGGTCTTCGTAATTCTCAAAAAGATCGAAGCTTGCGCAACAAGGTGACAGCAGCACGGTGTCGCCTTTTGCTCCGTTTTCATAAGCCGTTTTGACGGCAGCTTCCATCGACTGCACGTCAATGATTTTTTTGCCCATTTTATCAAAGAAATCGTGCAACTTATGGTTGTCCAGACCCATGAAAATGAGCGTGTGCGCTTTCTGCCGGACGAGCTCTTCTATTTCGGTATAGTCGTTTCCTTTGTCGGTGCCGCCCAGAATCAGAATAACCGGCGTAGTCATACTTTGCAGGGCATACCAGCACGAATTTACATTCGTGGCTTTGGAGTCGTTGATAAACCGGATGCCGCGTACGGTTGCTACATATTCCAACCGATGCTCTACCCCCTGAAAATTGCTGAACGACTGGCGGATTACCTCGTTTTTGACATTGATGATGTCGGCGGCTAAGCCTGCTGCCATCGAATTGTAGAGGTTGTGAACGCCCTGAATTGCCAATTCTCCCTGCGGAATAGAGAACGGATCGTTAATGTTGAATACGATATTGCTATTCTGAATATATGCCTTTTCATCGGCTTTCTTCTCCAGCGCGAAGGGTAGACAGTTGGAGGCAATATCTCTCTTTTCCAGCTCGGCGGTGATTACAGGATCGTCGTTCCAGTAGATGAAGGCATCTTCGGCTGTCTGGTTCTGGATAATACGAAATTTGGAGTCGATGTAATTCTGAAATTTATAATCGTAGCGATCGAGGTGATCGGGGGTGATATTCAATAAAACGGCAACATCGGCCTTGAAGTTGTACATGCCATCCAACTGGAAGCTGCTCAGCTCTACCACATAATAGTCGTAATTGCATTCGGCTACCTGCCAGGCGAGACTTTTACCGATGTTTCCGGCCAATCCCACGTTTAATCCGGCATTTTCCAAAATGTGATAAATCAACGAAGTCGTGGTGGTTTTACCATTACTACCCGTGATACAGATCATTTTTGCGCTGGTATACCGTTTGGCAAATTCTATTTCGGAAATGATCGGAGTACCCAACTCACGGAGTTTTTTAATGATGGGCGCTTTTTCGGGAATTCCCGGGCTTTTGATTATTTCGTCGGCTGCAAGTACGATGCTTTCGGTGTGAGCGCCCTCTTCCCATGCAATGTGGTATTTTTCCAGCATCTCCTTATACTCGGGTTTGATCTTTCCAAAATCGGATACGAATATGTCGAATCCCTCTTTTTGTGCGAGAACTGCAGCTCCGATGCCACTTTCAGCAGCTCCCAATACAACTATTTTTTTTGCCATGGCAGTGAATTTACAATGTTTTTTGTGCGTTTTATCTCATCTTCAGGGTGATGATGGTCAATGCCGCGAGTATTAGGCCTACCATCCAGAAGCGGATTACAATTTTAGATTCGGGAATAGGTTGATACGGACGTTGGATCAGCGCCTGAATGCCTGAATTGCCGGCTTTTTGAAAATGGTGATGTAGTGGCGCCATCTTGAATATGCGCCGGCCTTCGCCATATTTTCGTTTGGTTCGCTTGAAATGCGCCACCTGAATCATAACCGATAAATTTTCGACTAAGAAGATTCCGCACAAAATCGGAATTAAAAGCTCTTTGTGAATGATGATTGCGAATACGGCAATGATGCCACCGATGGTCAAACTGCCGGTATCTCCCATAAATACCTGTGCGGGGAATGCATTGTACCATAAGAAACCTACCGTTGCACCGATGAATGCCGCCGCGAAGACCACCAGTTCGCCCGCGTTGGGAATATACATGATGTTGAGGTAGGAGGCGTAGTTGATATTGCTCGACAGGTACGCCAATATGCCGAGCGTGACCCCAATGATGGCCGAGGAGCCGGTCGCCAGCCCATCAAGACCATCGGTCATGTTCGATCCGTTCGATACGGCGGTAACAATGAATATGGTGACCAGAATGAAGAGGATCCAACCCCAGGTTTGAGCCTGATCGCCCAGCGCGCGGAACGGGCGGGCATAGTCGAAGTTGTGATTCTTTAGAAAAGGAATGGTAGTCTGTGTCGATTTGAAATCGTAGTTACGGTACAAAACCACCTCTTCTGCCTGTCCTGTATATTTAACGCCTACATTCTCACGCATTACAACCTGCGGACTGAGATATAAAGTGAGGCCTACAATCAGTCCGAGTCCGATTTGACCTATGATTTTAAAACGTCCCTGAAGCCCCTCTTTGTTCTTGCGGAACACTTTGATATAGTCGTCCAAAAAGCCGATGCAACCCAACCAGATGGTGGAGATGATCATTAATATGGTATAGACATTATGCAAAATACCGAACAACAAAACCGGTATCAGAATAGCAATGATAATGATGATACCTCCCATTGTCGGAGTGCCCTTTTTGGCCAGCTGACCCTCCAGTCCCATATCGCGGATGGTCTCTCCGATTTGTTTTTTCTGAAGGTACATGATGATGCGACGTCCGATTAACGTAGCTATCAACAACGAGAAGATAAACGCCATGCCGGCACGAAAAGAGATAAACCCGAACATGCCGGACCCCGGAACGTGCAATTCGTGGAGATATTGAAATAAATAGTACAACATTTGGTTTGGTTTTGATAGGTGGTATTATGGTGTATTATTGCATTGAAACAAAGAATGAACGGACGACCTCTTTGTCGTCGAAATGGTGTTTCACACCTTTTACAATCTGATAATCTTCGTGACCTTTACCGGCAATGAGAACAACATCTCCTTTTTTTGCCAACATGCAAGCCGTACGGATTGCCTGCTCCCGGTCGGGGATAGTCAGGGTGCCTTTTTTTTCATTGTCAGTCAGGCCGGCCAGCATATCGTTGAGAATATCCATCGGTTCTTCATCGCGTGGATTGTCGGAGGTGAATATCACTTTGTTGCTGGCGCTAACAGCTTCGCGCGCCATCATCGGACGCTTGCCTTTGTCGCGGTTACCACCACAGCCGACTACCGTAATCACCTCGCTCTTGCCATTCACAATATCGTTGATGGTGCTCAATACATTTTTCAACGCATCCGGGGTGTGCGCGTAATCGACAATTGCCGTAAAGCCGTTTGGCGAGCGCAATGCTTCGAAACGACCGGATACCGGATGCAGACTGCTCAGATGAACCAATACTTCGTGTTCGTTGCAACCCAACAAGACCGCCGTGCCAAATACCGCCAGCAGGTTGGATACGTTGAACCGACCGATGAAAGGAACGACTACCTCCGTATCGTTCATGTGGAGCACCATTCCGTCGAAATTTTCTTCAATGATTTTACCTCTGAAGTCGGCCAGTGTCCGAGTCGAATATGTTTTTTTGCTCGCTTTTGTATTTTGAAGCATCACCATTCCGTTTTTGTCATCGAGATTGGTGAGCGCAAAGGCCGTTGCGGGCAGATCGTCGAAAAACCGTTTTTTTGCTTTGAGGTAAGCCTCGAAGGTTTTATGGTAATCGATATGATCGCGGGTGATATTGCTGAAAATGCCACCGGCAAACTGTAAACCGGCAATACGGCGTTGGTCGATGGAGTGGGAGCTGACCTCCATAAAAGCATATTCACATCCTTCGGAAACCATTTCGGCCAGTAGTTCGTTCAACTCAATCGGGTCGGGAGTGGTGTGTGTTGCCTCTATGGGGCGTTCGTCGATGTAATTGCAAACGGTTGAAAGCAATCCGCTTTTGTGTCCGAATTTACGGAAGAGCTGGTATAACAATGTGGCAGTGGTTGTTTTGCCGTTGGTACCCGTTACGCCGACTAATGTCAGTTTAGCCGAAGGGTTGCCAAACCACGTATGGGCAATTTGTCCCAATGCTTCCGAACTGTTATCGGTAAGAATAAAGGTAGCCTTGTCGGTTTGGGTAGCGGGAAGCTCTTCGCATATGATAGCGAGTGCGCCCTGTTCTATCGCTTTCCCGATATATTGATGTCCGTCGGTTGCTGTGCCGCGCGTGGCGACAAACAGAGAACCTTCGGTTGCCTTGCGTGAATCGAATTGGATGTTACTAATTTCGATGTCGGTCGATCCTGTCGTTTGGATAACTTTCACCGACTGAATAAGAGATGATAATTTCATACTATGATAATTTGTCCACTAAGGAAGTATGGAACTCCATGTTGCTGAAAATTATTACAATCCTCATGGACGTTGCGTAGCAACATGTTCGTTTCATACTATGATAATTTTTCATCGGTATTTTATACTGATGATTCTATATAAACTTTATTGCAGCGTGAGCACGATTGTTTGTCCTTTGTAAGGATAAGCCCCTGCTGTTAAAGATTGTCCCACCACTTTTCCCCGGCCGATAAGCTGGGTACGTAATCCGATATTTTCCAGCAAATATACTGCATCTTTAGCCCCTAAGCCAACAACGTTTGGAATGGCATTGCGGGGGTGGCTCATCGGACGTATCTGTATGCTGTTTGCATCCGACAAGGTTTGAATCCATGGGTTATTGCCCTTGTCGCCCATAAAGTTGATTGCAAGCCGCGAGAGTACGGTTTGTACCTCGTTGTAGTTGCCTCCCTTTACATTCGGAATTTTAGGAGAGTTGGCAACTTTTGCAATCTCCTGGGGTTTTACTGTCATTTTTTTTGCATATACCAGTTCGGCAATGTCCTTCACTACGGCGCCGGCCATATGGCCTCCCGATGCTATACCTATATGTGGCTCACGAATTACACAGATAACAGTGTACCTGGGATTATTAGCTGGAAAATAGCCACAAAACGAAACCTGGTGGGTAACTCCATTCGATTTATAACCGGCGATGCCTTTTGATATTTGCGCAGTTCCCGACTTACCGGCAATTTGCACATAAGGTGAGGCTACGCTTTTCCCGGTTCCGTATTTCACGACTCCTTCGAGCATCGCTTTGATCTTGGTCAGGGTTGTCGGTTTGCAGATGGCTTCGTTAATGGTCTCGGTTGTAAACGATTTTATTGTTTTACCGTCTCTTTGTACCGACCGAACCAAAAACGGACGAATCATTTTTCCGCCATTGGCAATGGCATTGTAAAAGGCTAATGTGTAGATGGGTGGCATTCCGATCTCGTATCCAATAGACATCCACGGTAATGAGGTGTTAGACCAGATTGAATTCTTGTCATTCGGATGTTTTATGTGTGGCGCACCGGTTCCGGGAATATCAAAATGCATTCTTTGGTTGAGCTTCATGCTATACAATTTATCGACAAAAGCCGACGGATTGTTTTTGTAAGCATTGTAAATGGTGCGCGAGACACCAATATTGGACGAATACCAGACGGCTTGGGCTACCGATATCTTATGATGTCCTCCCCGATCAGCATTGCTATCTTTCATTATCTGTCCGAAAAAAGAATAGAGTCCGTTGCCGGTATCAACGGTGTCGTTTTCCGATATCAATCCATCGTCAAGGGCTGCCATAATAGAAGCCACCTTAAAAGTAGATCCGGGTTCTCCCTGATCGGCGAATGCTTCGTTGCGGCGTTCGGTATAGCTGCCGTCCGGCATACGGCTCAGGTTGGCTACCGCCTTGATTTCTCCGGTATTTACCTCCATTACTATGGCACATCCTTCGTTGGCCTGTAGCGCGGTCAGCTCCTTGAGAAGTGAGCTTTCTGTAATATCCTGAATGGCAACATCCAATGTGGTGTAGATATCAGCACCGTTATCCGGTGGAACGGTCACCACATTTTCCCATCTTCCGGCAATCCGCTGGCGTGAGAATACTCCCGACTTGCCTTTTAACATCGAATCGAATGCCAGCTCAATCCCATTCTTGCCACCACGGGCTCCGTCGCCGTAAATATCGCCGATGGTGCGGCTGCCGAGGTCACCAAACGGACGGACACGCCGGGCATACACCTCTTCGCACAGACCGCTTTTGATTTTTCCCAGATTAAACAAAGGAAACTTGCGGATTTGCTGCATGTCGGAGAAAGAGACTAAGTAGGGATAAAGCAGAAATCGCTTGTCTACCCGTTTGTAGGCATTGATCAGGCTTCGTTTGTATTCGTCTTTCGATTTGTCTCCCAGCTTTCGCGAAAGAGCAGTTGCCAGAGAGTCTACCTTTTCACTGAAAAGTGATTTGTCGTGATTCTTTAACGTGTCGTGGAGCGCGTCGGAACGCATATCCATGTAGAGGTAATATTTGGGTAAAGTGCTGGCCAACAGCTCTCCGTCGGCGGCGAAAATGTTACCGCGGGTGGCGGGAGCTTCTCTGTCGGCCTGAGTGAGCCGGGAGGCGAGTTTCATCCATATCGGGCGCTCAAACACCTGTATGTCTATTATTTTAAATACGATAGCAACAGCCACTGCCAGTATCACTACGTACACGATACCAAACCGAAGCAATATGTCACGGCGGTCATTGTTCATTTTCGTCAACTTTTATGGCAGGTTCTGATGAGGGTTGCAAATCAATCCCTTTGCTGTTTATTTCTGTACTTACCTGCGATTGCCGGCTGATTTGCATCAGGATGGACGATGTGGTAAGCGCTTCGTATTTTGCATTGGTGAGTTGTTCTTTCAATCGGTTGATTTTTACAATTTGTTGCTCACAGGCAAAGCGGTTGTCGATATAAAATATGGCAATGACACAAAGCAGTAGAAAAAGAAAAACCTGACTACGGGCGAACTCGGTAGTCAGAATATCTCCGTTCATCCATTGGCGAAAACCTCTTTTCCTGGGGCTCTCAGTCGCCGTTTCGTTGGGTTGCGGTTGTATTTCGGTTGATTCCATATCTCAATTATTTATCCACTTTTTCGGCTACTCTTAATTTGGCGCTTCGTGCCCGGGGGTTTGTCTGCACTTCCTCGTCGGTCGGTACAATCGGTTTGTTGTTGATGGCTTTGAGCGGAGCCTGAATGTTGCCGTAAAAATCTTTCAGCAGCTTTCCTTCCATATTACCGCTTCGGACAAAATTCTTTACCATGCGGTCTTCGAGCGAGTGATACGTTATTACCGCCAGCCGTCCTCCTGGTTTCAGAACTCCCGGTACCTGCATTAACAAATCCTTCAGGGTGCCCATCTCATCGTTCACCTCAATGCGGATTGCCTGAAATGCTTTGGCCAGATCCTTCTTCTCTCGTTCGAATTTAAAAAACGGCTGCAGGATATCCAGCAGTTGGTTGATTGTTGTGACTCTGTTTTGAGCTCTTGCCTTCGCGATTGCCGAAGCAAGTTTGCGGGCGTTGTTCAACTCGCCATAATTATAAAAGAGGTCGGCCAATTTTTCTTCGGAATAGGTGTTGATGATCTGTTCGGCACTGAGGGTGGATTTTTTATTCATCCGCATGTCGAGATCTCCGTCGAAGCGGAAGGAAAAGCCACGGTCGGCACTATCGAAATGGTGCGACGACACTCCCAAATCGGCGAGAATGCCATCGACTTGTTCTATACCGTGGTATTTGAGAAAATTGGTAATATAACAAAAATTGCTGCGTACAAAAATGAAGCGCTCGTCATCCGGACGGTTGTTGTAGGCCTCTTCGTCCTGATCGAACCCAAGCAATTTGCCGTTTTTACCAAGGTGGTTGAGTATCTCCTTAGAATGACCACCTCCTCCGAAAGTGACATCGACATAGACACCATCGGGGCGGATGTTCAATCCATCGATGGTTTCGTGCAGCAGGGCCGGTATGTGATACTCGTTCATAATAAGGTGATTAATGGGTTATTCCTTCGGTTTGGACATGATTTGCTGCAATTGCAACGTAAACTCTTCGGGGGTCAGTTTCGCTTTTTCGAAATTGCCCTTAGCCCATAAAGAGAAGGTGTCGAGCATTCCGACGAATTGAACTTCGTTGCCGGCACCAATCAGTTGAAGGTATTTTTTCGGAATGAGAACCCGTCCCTGCGAATCGATATCGAGCCATTCGGCTTCCGATACGAATTGAGTGAGTACAAGCTGGTGTTGCGGGATCCATTCGTTCAGTCCTCCTTTCAGAGCGGCCAGTTTTTGGTTCCACACATTCTCCGGATAGAGCACAAGACTGTTGCTATAGGGATCTTTTCGCATCACGAGACGGGTATTTTCGTCTTCCTGAAGCGCTCTCCGATAATGAGCCGGAATGAAGATTCTGCCCTTTACATCGGCCTTTGCATCACTATTTCCTATAAAAACAGACATGTCGGTTCTAAACTACATAAGATGATGTAAAGATAGATATAATTTTTTATTGCCCCACAATCCCCCACTTTAAAACACGATGAATAGTTTCCAACAGTTTTTCAACAGATCTTATCGTAATTCTTAAATTTGAAACAAGAATGATAAAATTGTAATCGGTTGATAATGAATGGATATTGTCGATTGGCCTGTTTTCGCGCTTTTTGAAGCTTATCGATGGAAATTATGGGTCCGGAAGAGACGCTATTTGTGTCTGCAACAAAAAATTAATATACTTTCTTTATCAGATTGTTCGATAATAATGTTTACTTTTGTCTGGTTTTTTTACTAAACGTATGATTGAAATTATTCCTCCAGTAGACACTAATTTGCTTTTAAGCGAATTGACGGCCGACAAACTTTTACGTCCCACCAACAAAGCGAATAATCATATTTATGTTATTACAGCCCATGATTCTCCCAATGTTATGCGGGAAATCGGTCGTTTGCGTGAGCTTTCGTTTCGTGCTTCCGGTGGTGGAACCGGCCTCGAAATCGATATGGACGAATTTGATACCATGGAGGAGCCTTACCGGCAATTAATCGTTTGGAACGAAGATGAAAAAGAGATCATGGGTGGCTACCGCTTTTTGCACGGTCGCGATATGAAATTTGATGCCGATGGGCAACCTATCTCCGTTACTTCGCACATGTTTCATTTTTCTTCCAAATTTATAGAAGAGTACCTGCCGAGAACTGTCGATCTGGGGCGGGCCTTCGTTCAGCCGGCTTATCAATCATCGCACAAAGGAGCAAAAAGTTTATTCGCTCTCGATAATCTCTGGGACGGTTTGGGCGCTCTTGCTACCGAGGAACAGACCGAATACCTTATCGGCAAAGTGACCATTTATCCCGATTTTAATGCCGAAGCCCGCGATATGATTCTCTACTTTATGTACCGTTATTTCAACGACGACGAAGCATTGGTAAACCTGAAGGAGAAAGACTTTCGACCTTCCGACGAAAAAATGCAACAATACGATGCGTTTTTTAACGAGAAGAACTTCAAAGAGAATTACCGCAAACTGAATCAGGAGGTTCGTCGCCTCGGGGTAAATATTCCGGCCTTAATTAATGCCTATATCGGTTTGTCGCCAACAATGAAAACATTCGGAACGGGTATCAATCAGGAATTTGCCAATATTTACGATACGGGAATAATGATTACGGTGGCTGATATATTTGAAGAGAAACGTCGCCGTCATATCGAACCCTATCTTAAATACAAAGCCAGTTTCTTCGGTAGTCCCTTCTGATTTCACTCCGCGTAACTATTGCGGCATACCTTTTTCGCACTCTTCCGCTATTTTGTCCAATGCTTCGCAATATCCCAGTTTACCGTTGATCAATATAGCGTTGTCTGTTTTGGCAGTAATGCATAATCTGTTATCCGACAGACGATAGATTGCCTGGTAAAAGACATACCGTATTCCCTCCTTTTTCAAATAGAGCTTGGAGACAAACTCTTCCGTTGGTCGCAATGATGACTTGAAAGCCATGTCGAGGCGAACCACCACGGCATCAATTCCCTGGTTGTGCAGTTCGGAGAAACTTACTCCTCTGGTCAAAAGAAATTCGTGGCGCGTGTGTTCGAAATAGTGCAGGTAATTGGCATTGTTGACGATTCCTTGCAGGTCGCACTCGTAGTCACGAACTTTCATCTGGAGCTCATAAATGTATGGTTGTGTTGCCATAGACTCTGATTTTTATGCTGCTGATTAATGAGTTAGCAGTGTCGTCCTGATTTTATTTTTTCGAGTGCAAAGGTACGGAAATATTCGGGTAAAATCGAGGGCAGGAAAAATGCACTTCATTTTCGGAAATTACGCATTTACAAAAACAACATCAAAATCATAACTTGTGAGTAATGCTATGCCAGATTGGGAACGGCCTTGTCCGGTGAGCCAAAAAACAAGAGAGGGGGCGGAAAGAATCGTCCTTGTTTGATGTTTCCGACGAAAGGAGGGAACAAGTTTGGACGATTCCCGCTTCCGAACGCCAGTTTTTTGAGCGAAGCGGGCATAGCCTTGAATTTTTTGCTTCCTTTTTGCTTCAAGGCAAAAAGGAAGTCGGGGTTACAGGGGTGGAAACCCCCTTCCAAATTCTTAAATGCGTTATTCCAGACTTCATCTCGGGGTTTCTTAAACTTTTTGTATATTTGCCCCAGGCGACCGTGTTTCGCTTGAATCCGGCCTCGCTTGAATTATACCATCAGAATGCACACGGCATCTCCCTTTATATTGCCCCTGAGTAGCCCAACGCTGATATTTGCTGTCGTGTTGTTGGTGATTCTCTTTTCTCCCCTATTGCTCAATCGGTTGAGGGTCCCTCCATTAGTGGGCCTGGTTTTGGCTGGCATAGCGTTGGGCCCTTCCGGATTCAATGTGCTTTCCAATGACGATAGTTTCCATCTTTTTGGAAATGTGGGTCTGTTGTATGTGGTTTTCATGGCGGGAGTTTCCATCGAAATCAACGATTTGCGGAAAAACCGGATGAAAGGTGGCGTGCTGGGATTTTATTCCTTTGCTGTAGCGCTGCTGTTGGGACTGCTGTCGGGCATTTATCTGCTTCATTTTAGCTTTGCTACCTCCGTTTTGCTGGCAGGTATCTACGCAACTCATACCATGGTGGCCTATCCGGTGGTAAACCGGTTCGGCCTTGGAGCGCGCCGTCCGGTTAAAATTGCGACTGTTAGCAGTATCGTTACGGTAACGGCCTCTCTGTTTATCCTGACGTTGGTCTCCGATCAGTTTGCATTATTGAAGAACGATGCCGCCTGGCTGTTGGAGAGCGCTAAAATAGCGCTGTTTGCGCTGGTAGTCTTGTGGCTGTTTCCAAAAATAGCTCATTCGTTTTTCAAACGGTTTGAAGACAGTGTATTGCAATATATTTTTGTATTGTCACTGGTCTTCTTCGGAGCCTTCTTTGCTCAGATGGCCGGTCTGGAAGGAGTTATCGGAGCCTTTATGGTCGGCATATCCATCAATAAACTCATTCCTAAAATATCGCCTCTGATGAACCGGGTGGAGTTTGTGGGAAATGCGCTCTTTATCCCGTTTTTTCTTATCTCCATGGGCATGGCCATCAACTTCCGGGTGCTTGGATCCGGATTCGACGCGATTCTGGTTGCGTTGGTGATGGTGGTGGTGCCTGTTTGTTCCAAATGGATTGTAGCCTGGCTGACCCAGAAGACATTTTCCATGGATCGCAACGAACGGCAGCTGTTGTTCGGACTGACAAACGGGCAGGCCGGTATTGCTTTAGTCACAATCATGATCGGCTATTCCATTACGTTACCCGACGGGTCGCACCTTCTTCCCGATAGTGTGATGGCGGGTTCCGTGTTTATGATTTTGTTCTCGGGAACTATCAGTATGCTGGTGACGGAAGAGTCGGCGCGGCGGATATTGTCCGGCGGACGTTTGTCCGATGATTCCGCTGCGGAGGGAAAACGGCGCGAACGGATCATGTTTACGGTTGCTAATCCGCATACACTCGATCACTTGGTAGAGTTGTCGGTCGCGATGAAGAACTCCCGATCGAAGGAAGATTTATATGCCTTGCGCGTGGTGAACGATAACGATGAGGTACAGTTGGAGCAGGGGAACCGGTTGTTGCAACAGGCGGCAAAGGTGGCATCTGTTTCCGATCAGTGGGTGGAACGTATTTCGCGGTACGACGTGAATGTGGCAAGCGGGATTCTCTACGCGGCCAAAGAGTATGCCATTACAGATGTTGTAATAGGGCTGCATCAAAAACTCAAAACGCGTGATACGCTCTTTGGGTTGATGACCGAGATGTTGTTGAAAGGGGTAAGCTGCTCGCTGTTTATTTACAAACCGGTCTTTCATCTGAAAAAAACGGCCCGGCTGGTAGTGATCTTACCACGTAAGGCGGAGCTGGAGGTGGGGTTTGTGCGTTGCCTGGAGCATATCGGCAACCTGGCCCGGAAACTACATGTGCCGATACTATTTTATGCTACGCCCGAAACCCGTGCTACGGTGATGAACCATCGTAGCAGACATCATGGCGTGGCTATCGAGTTTTTTCTCTATCATGCCACAGAAACGCTGACTCCTTTATCCGATAAAATTGCCGGAAACGATATGTGCGTGTTCTTCGCGGCTCGTCCGAAGGCGATCTCCTTTGACGCATCTTTTGATACGTTGGTGGCAGATTCCATTCAGTCGGATAACGAACATAACGTGTTGGTTGTCTACCCCGAACAATATGAGCAAGCCGACAATGCCGATGAACGCTTTAGCAGTTTGCATCAAACGCACTACAAGTTCGACCGGCTTAAACGTACCGGACGCTGGCTGTTGATTCAGGCGAAACGTACATGGAACAGAATTTCCGGTTATCGTTTCCGAAGGTAGCCACCTTTCTTCTATCAAATGATTCCGGATGTTCTCCGGAATGTGGTTTCCGTTTTTATTTTTGATCATTACTGTTTGTTCTGACGCAGCTCCCTCTCAAAAAATAAGACTCCTTTATTCCTCTCCATTGGAGAGGATGTCCGAAGGACAGGAGAGGTCGGAGAGGGCGGGGGTCAGACGATAAATATCTGACTCCGACACGCAGTCGTCGTGAGGAGAGGTCTTAATTCAAAATAGTATATTATAGATCCGATAGTCATTTTATTTTTTCAAAAAGTATGCTTGCAAACAAAGCACCGCATTCTTTTTTGTAACTTTGAATCAGCGAATCCGGATAGGATTCTCTATCGATTTTATTTTGTAAATTATTTATATTCAAATATATGAACAAATTTGTGCATCTGCATGTCCACTCGCATTATTCCATCCTCGACGGAATGTCGAAGGTGAATGAGTTGGTGGATAAGGCAGTGGCTAACGGCATGAATGCTCTTGCTCTTACCGACCATGGAACAATGTTCGGCATCAAAGAGCTTTTCGATTATGCCAATAAAAAGAATGGTAAGGTTAAGGATGAGATTAAGCAGCTGAAAGCACAGATAGAAGATTTGAAAGCGCAGGGTGGCGCTGAAAATGAGATTGCCGCTTTGCAGTCGAAAACAGAAGAGTGTAAGTCTCATATTTTCAAGCCTATTCTGGGATGTGAAACATATGTCGCCCGCCGAACCCGTCTCGATAAATCGACCAAAGAGGATGGTAGCGGGCATCACCTTATTTTGCTGGCAAAGAACAAAAAAGGATATCAAAACCTGTGTAAACTGATCTCTGCTGCGTGGATCGACGGTTATTACTACCGTCCCCGTATCGACAAGGATATTCTGGATAAATACAAAGAGGGGTTGATTGTAAGTACGGCCTGCCTTGGCGGTGAGATTCCGCAAAAGATTTTGTCCGGCGATATAGATGGCGCCGAACAATCGATCCGGTGGTTTAAGGAGCGCTTCGGTGATGATTTTTATCTGGAGCTGCAACGCCACAAAACCGATGTGCCGCAAGCGATGGAGGTGTACGAGAAGCAGCAGATTGTGAATGCCAGGTTGCTGGAATTGGCTGAAAAGACGCACACCAAGGTGATTGCTGCCAATGACGTCCATTTCGTCAATCAGGAACATGCCGAAGGACACGACCGGCTGATCTGTTTAAGTACCGGGAAGGATTTCAACGATCCGAACCGTATGCGCTATACCAAACAGGAGTGGTTGAAAACGCCGGACGAGATGGCGGCTATCTTCTCGGATGTTCCCGAAGCGTTACAAAATACGGTAGAGATTGCGGCCAAGGTCGAAGCGTACGATATCGATTCGGACGCGTTGATGCCGATGTTCCCGATTCCGGAAAGCTTTGGCTCGGAAGCGGCTTATCGCGAACAATTTCCAGAAGAAAAATTGCGGGAGGAGTTTGGCGATCGTTTCGATAAGTTGGGCGGATACGATAAAGTGATTCGTATCAAGTTTGAATCGGATTATCTGCGTGAGCTTACATTTGAAGGCGCGAAAGAACGTTACGGTGATCCGATACAACCGGATGCTCTGGAACGGATTGAATTCGAACTGGATGTAATGAAGACGATGGGTTTCCCGGGGTATTTTCTTATTGTGCAGGATTTTATCCAATCGGCCCGCAACATGGGGGTCTCTGTCGGCCCGGGACGTGGTTCCGCCGCCGGATCGGCCGTTGCTTATTGCCTGAAAATTACAGACATCGACCCGATCAAATACGACCTGCTGTTCGAGCGGTTCCTGAATCCCGATCGTATTTCGATGCCTGATATTGATATCGACTTCGATGATGACGGACGTGGTGACGTGTTGCGTTGGGTAACAGATAAATACGGTAAAGAGAAGGTGGCGCACATTATTACCTACGGTACGATGGCCACCAAATCGAGTATCAAGGATGTGGCGCGGGTGCAAAACCTGCCGTTGCAGGAGGCCAACCGCCTCACCAAGCTTATTCCCGACCGTTTGCCCGATGTGGACGACAAGCCGGTGAAGGTGAATATGAAAAACTGTCTGAAGTATGTACCCGAACTGAAATCGGCTTACGAATCGAGCGACCGGAACCTCTCCGATACGTTGAAGTATGCCGCCATGCTCGAAGGTACCGTGCGTCAGACCGGCGTTCATGCCTGTGGTGTGATTATCGGGTCGGACGACCTGACCAAGTTTGTGCCGCTGAGTACGGCAAAAGAGAAGGGCAGCGATGAAGATTTGCTGGTAACGCAGTACGAGGGTTCCGTTATCGAACAGGTCGGGCTGATTAAGATGGACTTCCTTGGTCTGAAAACGCTTTCGATTATTAAAGAGGCGCTGAGAAATATCAAGCAATCGCGGGGTCTCGATCTGGATATCGACAAAATTCCTATCGACGATAAAAAAACATACGACCTCTACAGTAGCGGTCACACTACCGGAACGTTTCAGTTTGAATCGGCCGGGATGCAGAAATACCTGCGAGAGCTGCGTCCCACACAGTTCGAGGATCTGATCGCGATGAATGCCCTCTACCGTCCGGGGCCAATGGAGTACATCCCCGACTTTATCGACCGAAAGCATGGCCGCAAGCCTATTGTCTACGATATTCCGATCATGGAACGTTACCTGAAAGATACCTATGGCATCACGGTCTATCAGGAACAGGTGATGTTACTCTCGCGTCTGCTGGCCGACTTTACCCGCGGCGAGAGTGATACCCTGCGTAAGGCCATGGGTAAAAAGCTGAAAGATAAGATGGCTCACCTCAAGGTGAAGTTTGTCGAGGGTTGTAAGAAAAACGGATATGCCGAAGAGGTGGTACTGAAAATCTGGGGCGACTGGGAAAAATTTGCCTCCTACGCCTTCAACAAATCACACGCTACTTGCTATTCGTGGATTGCTTACCAGACCGCTTACCTGAAGGCTAACTTCCCTGCCGAATTTATGGCAGCCAACTTAACCCGCAACAAGGACGATATTGCCGAAATCTCCAAGTTTATGGATGAGTGTAAGGCGATGGGTATTCCGGTGAAGGGACCTGATGTGAACGAGAGCCGGCTTACCTTTGTGGCTAACAGCAAGGGCGAAATCCGCTTCGGGCTGGGTGGTATCAAAGGGGTAGGCGAGGGTGCCGTGGAGGCGATTGTGAGCGAAAGAGAGAAAAACGGGCCGTTCGTCTCCATTTTCGATTTTCTGGAACGGGTTAACCTCAATGCCTGCAACCGTAAGGCGGTGGAGAGTTTGATTCTGGCCGGAGCTTTCGATTATTTCAGCGAGGTGAAACGCGAACAGTATTTTGCGTTGAACGACAAAGACGAACTGGTGCTCGACGCGTTGATCCGCTACGGCAATAAGGTACAAAACGACAAGGCCACCATCAGCAACTCGTTGTTTGGGGGAATAGAAGAGGTGGATATCGCCAAGCCATCCATTCCGCCGGCCCCCGACTGGTCAACGTTGGAACGGCTCAATAAAGAGCGTGAGTACGTGGGCATTTACCTCTCGGCACATCCGCTCGATGAGTTCGAACTCGATCTGAAATACGGGTGCAATGCCCATATGATCGATTTCAAGGATGTCGATTTGCTGCGAAACCGCGAGATTGTTACCGGTGGCATTATCACCGGATTCCGCCAGGGCATGACCAAGACCGGCCGTCCTTTCGGCTCGTTAGTGATAGAGGACTATTCCGGTTCGCACGAATTTATGCTCTTCGGCAACGACTTTATTGAGTACAACAAATACATGATTCGCGATCTTTTCGTTTGCCTGCATGGCTCCGTCAAAGAGCGCGGTTCCGACTGGAAGTTCAAGAAAGAGCGCAACCCCGACGAACCGGTGATCTGGGAGTTCAAAATTTCAAGAATAGAGGAGTTGCACAATGTGAAGGGAACGCTTATCAAGTCGCTCAATATCGGTATCGATATCAACCACCTTTCCGACGACCTGATCAGTGACCTGAAAGCGCTGGCATTCGATCAGTCGGTTTCCGGTCGCACGTCGCTGTTCTTCAATGTAAAAGATGAGGCGAATAACCTGAATATAAAAATGTTCGCCCGCAGCAAGGCAATCAATGTCTCCCGACCACTGATTCACTATCTGGAAGAGCAATCAGAGGAAGAGGTGCTGGAATTTGAGGTGAATAGGTAAGAATTGCTGGTATATATCTGGTTGCGTAAGAATCGTAGTATCTAACCCTTCGTCCTGCGGACACTTCCCTCCCGATGACTATCGGGGCAAAAGGGAAGACCAAATCTGCTAATTGTAGGGCTTAGCCCCCTCTCCTTGGGAGAGGGTTGGGGCGAGGTCGTATGTGGAATTTGTATATACAAGGTATTTCTTATACCTTGTATACTACGCCTTTTTATATTTATCAAGAAGATTTATAAAATCGGGATCTTCAGAATAGGTTGTCCAATCTTCATCCTTTTCTACAAATTCAGTGGAGATTTCTTTCTTTTGCAAACTCGAATCCAGATAGAATAAAGCCTCTTTTTTGTTTCCTTCTACAGCATACCAGCAAGCTAAATTGTAGCATTTTTCTCCTAATTCGAAAGCTTTTTGATATTTTTCAAATGCGTCACGCTTCAAATCTTCTGCTTCCTTCCCTCTTTTTATTTTTGCTAGATATCTCAAATAAGTACCCCAGTTATCATATGCGCTATAGTGATCTGGTTTTATCTCAATGGCCTTCTGGAATTTTTGAAAAGATAGTAGATATAGTTCTTCTGCTTCTTTTTCTTCCTTTATCTGTGCGAGTCTTCCTAAATAAGTTCCCCAGTTGTAATATGCTTTATAGTGATCTGGTTTTATCTCAATGGCCTTCTGGAATTTTTGAAAAGATAGTAGATATAGTTCTTCTGCTTCTTTTTCTTCCTTTATCTGTGCGAGTCTTCCTAAATAATATCCCCAGTTGTTATATGCGTTATTATAATCCGGTTTTATCTCAATGGCCTTCTGGAATTTTTGAAAAGCTTGAAGATATAGTTCTTCAGCTTCTTTGCCTTCCTTTATCTCAGATAGTTTCCCTAAATAAGTTCCCCAGTTGAAGTATGATTCATTGTCGTTCGGTGCTATTTCAATAGTCTTCTGGAATTTTTGAAAAGCTTGAAGATATAGTTCTTCTACCTCTTTTCCATTCTTTATCTGTGCTAGTCTTCCTAAATAATATCCCCAGTTGCTATATGCGTTGCCATAATCCGGTTTTATCTCAACAGCCTTCTGGAATTTTTGAAAAGCTTGAAGATATAGTTCTTCTACCTCTTTTCCATTCTTTATCTGTGCTAGTCTTCCTAAATAAGTTCCCCAAGCATAATATGAATCCTGGTCATTTGGTTCTATCTCGATGGCCTTCTGGAGTTTTTGAAAAGCTTGAAGATATAGTTCTTCAGCTTCTTTTTCCTCCTTGTCTTCCGCTAATTCACCTAAGTAAGACCCCCAGTTATAATATAACCCACATAATAGATCTGTAAGATCATTGTTCGGGATGCTTTTTGCCCTTAACTCGATGTTTGTGATTATTTTCTCGTCATACTTTTCTTCAGCCATCAGATTAATTATTTCTTTTTTCAATAAATCAATCTTGTTCTTCTTGGCTTCATGTGAAGATTCTGTTTCTCCTAGTTCAAACTGACCGATTGCTTTTTCTACCTGGTTCTTAGAAATTGTCAATCGCTCTTTGACTCCTTTGAAATACTCTTTGTCTTCGATATCCACAATGCCATTCAGCATCTCTTTTAGAGATGTAAAGGGTTTGTCCACGATGCTGGGTTGTCCTAAGCCCAATTCATTGTTCAGCTTTAGCATAAAGGAGTCTGAATCGTATCCTTTGATTAGGAAAGTATTGGTGTTAGGATCAGAAAGAAATTGTTGCACTTTCTCATTGGGCTTGTTGTCGTTGTAGGAGACCCAATAGAGTCCGTTGTCAAATCGGCCAAGCTTTTGAATATGCTCAAATATGGGATCTTCACCGCTATATCCGATAAAGACCCAAGGACGCCTGTCTTTAATCGAATCAAAAATTCGGGGTACGGTATTTCTTACTTTCTCCATTTCTGCCGGAGTATTCAGCAGCCATAACCCGTGATTCTGACCATGAAGGTAAACTACCGATTTTTCTTTGAATGAGGAGGTGGTTAAGTCTTTTAGTATCGCCATGTCGTAAGTGGCCGGAAATATGTTGTATAAGGCAAGCGCCCGTAACATCAGATTGTCAAAATTCACGGTCAAAATATAGTCCACAAACCCTTCTTTGAGTAGTTGTGCCAGATAGATATGGGTTACATTAATCATGGCTTCATCAACATACTTTTTCAATAATTCATCTCTCTGAGCCGGATGAAGGCACTCCATTAATTTAGCATACGTCAGAGCTTCTTTGGGCAGATCATTAATAAAGGGACTATCAGAGTAATCGTCTAAGATTTGACTTACTATTTCGTTGGCTAAAGGAATTTTCCCGGAACGTGATGCTCCGGCTCCTAAGAAAAAAATGGGTTGGTGTTGTCCCTTCTTACGAGCTATCTTTAATAAGTATGCTAAATGTTCAATCTTAATTTCTTTCATGGTCTCAAATTATTATTATCGGCTTTTAATCGGAAGCATAATGGGTTTTGCTTTTTCTGTATATTTCACCCTTTCAGATCTTGAATGCATTACGCCTGTAAATGTAAAAATAATTTTTCGCTTGAAAAAGAGGTTTTTATGTTGGGGTAAAGGTGTGTTGATAAGTTTGTGATTATTCGTTTTTCTCTTTCAAACTTATTTTCGTCTATCGACACCAGCCGAATATAGATGGCGAGCCTTTTTTTGTCGATGCCGACCTTCTGAAGGTGTGTAGCTGCCTGTTTCGGGTCAAGGTCGACCTCCTGAAGGTGGATGCCGACCCTTTTTTCGTCGGTTGAGAGCATCCGGAGGTAGACAGAGACCTTATTTGGGTCGACGGGGATCATCCGAAGGTCTCCCGACAAAAAACAACGGCTTCACTTGCGCGAAGCCGTTACCCTGTTTATTTTGCGGTAGCATCTGCATCGCTTTTGCGCGATTTCAGTGCGAAACGCTTCTTCAATTCGTCGTAAATGGCTTTCGCCCCCGGTATGTTTTGGTTTGAGGCTTGCTGCACGCTATTGTAATAGGCTAATGCAGCGTAGTAGGCTTCGCTTCCGGCAACCATGGCCGTGTCGTCAAGTCCGTTGCAAAGTTGCAGCGCCTGTGATGCAATACCAATCAGATTGTCGGAGTCGGTAATGTCGACCTCAAAATCGCCGATGTTGGGTCTATTCAATAAACTGTGTCAGGGAAAGATTTTAATAGACATTCCATCTGTGTTCAAAAATAATAATAAATTGCGCCATAATTTGCTTCCAACCAGCTATAGGGCCTAAGTTTTCAAACAATTTAGTTTGTACCAAATAAAGCAACTTCATAAGGGCTTGATCATTGGTGAACACTCGTTTTGATTTAGTAACCTTACGCAGCTGACTGTTAAAGCTTTCAATGATATTAGTTGTGTAAATAAGCTTTCGTATCATATCTGGGTATTCGAACATTTGAGACAGCCTATCCCAGTTTTCGAGCCATGATTTGATAATATAAGGATATTTTGCAGACCACTGTTCATCAAATTTTGCCAAAGCTTTTTCAGCCTGCTTTTTATCGTTTGCTTGATAAATCTCTTTCAACGAAGCAACTACTGCTTTTCGATCTTTGTAAAAAACATATTTCAACGAATTTCTTATTTGATGGACAATACAAAGTTGAACCTTTGTTTGCGGGAATACAGCTTCAATTGCTTGAGCAAATCCTTTCAGATTATCAATACTGGCAATCAAGATATCCTGAACCCCTCGACGATGTATATCATTGAGAACCGACAGCCAAAAACCAGCACTCTCGGCTTGACCGATGTACATCCCTAATAAATCTTTGATTCCTTCGCGATTGATTCCTATCAAGCAGTATACCGCTTTGCTTTTGATGGAATTATCTTCGCGAACCTTATAATGAATGGCATCCATCCAAACAATCGGATATACACTCTCTAACGAGCGGGTCTGCCATTGTTCTATTTCAGGGACTATCTTGTCTGTAATTGAGGTTATGGTTGCCGGAGAAATATTCATCTGGTACATTTCACTCAAATGATCGCAAATATCGGTATAGCTCATTCCCAGAGCATATAGACTGATGATTTTATGATCAATCCCATCTCCAAGCGTTGTCTGACGCTTGGCTAATAACGTAGGATCAAAACTTCCATTACGATCACGCGGAGTATTTACCTGGATAGTTCCATAGTCTGTCTTGACCTGTTTGCTGCTTATTCCATTCCTTCTGTTGGCACCATTGGCCTCTGATAAATGACTGGCAATTTCTCCTTGCAAACCTGCTTCCAACAGTCGTTTCAACAAAGGAGCTAATACTCCATTTTCTCCGGAAAGGCTTTCTCCCTGTTTCAAACGCTCTATTGCTTCTGCCTCAAATGACTTGTAGTCAAATTTTTCTTGATTATCCATCCTGCTGTGTTAAGTGTTAGTAAAGTTATAATTTTACTCCTTTCCCTGACACAGTTTATTGAATAGACCCCCGATGTTTACAAAAAACGGCAGAAACTCGGGATTGGTTTTGGCATACTCGAATGCTTTGTTGACAAAACTGTCCGATTTGTCTCCTTTTTTCAGCATCACTTTTCGCTCTTCGGCGGTTAATGTGAGAAGGAACGGTTTCAACAAAGCTGTGGCTTCGTTGATTTTTGCTGTGGCCTGAGCCAGCACGTCATTCGGGATGACTTGTGTGTGTTGGTTGTTCATATATTAGTCTCATTTTAAATTAAACGATACAAAATTAGCTTACATTATGTTTTATTTAAAATGAATTCATATGTTATACAACACATGATGTACGGTATATCTTATTGTTTCTGTATGTTTTCTGACAACAAACGATAAATCTCCTGCCACTGCAGATGGTCGGATAGTTTTAATAAATGTTTTTCCATTACGTTGCTATCCCGGCGGATGGCCGGTCCCGTTTGCGCTTCGCGAGGTGATAGAGTGGCCGTTTTTTCGACAGTTTCCCGAATCAAGGGGCGCAATACATCAAAGGGCAGGCCGGACTCTTTCAGCAGGTCGTCGGCAATAGCAAAGAGGTGGTTGGTAAAATTGCAGGCAAAGACGGCGGCCAGATGTAGCTGCTGACGTTGTAAGGAGTCGGCCTCGAACGTTTTGCTGCCGATGTCGGCGCCGAGTTGTTTGAGGATGTTCAGGTCGTCGGGACAGGGGGCTTCAACAAAGAGCGGTACCTCTCCGAAGTCGACCGGTTTCTCTTTGGAAAATGTCTGTAGCGGGTAGAGAACCCCGCAGCGTTCTTTCAGGCCGGAGAAGAGGGTTAGCGACATGCTTCCTGCCGTGTGTGCATGCAACCCTTCTGTTTGCGGATTGCGGCGTATCGCCTCCTCCAACGCGGCATCGCTGACAGAATAGATGTATAAATCGGCTTCTTCGATCCGGGCAAAGTCGGTCGTCCACCGGGCATTCACTGCTTGTGCGAGACCCCGGGCATGTTCTTCCGTCCGGCTCACCACCTGTTCGATGAGGTAACCGGCATCAAACAGCGCTTTGGTGAGGTGAGTCGCCACGTTTCCGGCTCCTATGCAAACTACTTTCATATCGCTTCGGTTAGTGTTTCCCTTTTTTCGATCCGAACAACAGTACTCCTCCGGCTACGATCAGCAAAACCGGCCAGACATACTCCGAAAAATTGCGCGTCATCTGGATAATATCCGACAGGCGTAAGAAGAGGCCGATAACCAACAGAACGATACCTATCGTCAGGTTTTTGTTGGTAAGTAAAAAGATGAGGCCGGCATAGATAGGATAGTTGCGGAATTCGAAGATATACTGAGCCGCACTGTCGGGAATGAAATGGAGATGATCCAACAAAAAGAGTATCCCGAAAAATATGAGCGTGATGCCCCATGATAGACGATTGTCTTTTTTCATGTGTTTATATTTTATTTTAATAAGGGCACATGGAACTTTATGACAAAATACAATCATTATTTTGGGTGTCAAAAGTAGTAGATTTTGTCATGTTCGTTTCATACGATAAAGGGTAAAGATAACAGCCCACGGAAATTCCGCAGGCTGTTATTCAATGAATTTATTTTCAATCAATTATTTCAACTCCCAGGCCAGGGCGCTTGCTCCGAGCACGGCAGCATCAGCTTCGTTAAGTGCCGAGAAGAGCAGCTTGACTTTGTCTTTCCATATCGGCAACAGGTTTTTCTCCATGTTGTCGCGCACCGGTTTCAGAATCAGATCGCCGGCTTTTGCCAGACCGCCGAAAATAACGATGGCTTCGGGGGCGCTGAAAGCAACGAAGTCGGCAAAGGCTTCGCCCAGCAACTTACCGGTGTATTCGAATATTTCGAGTGCAATAGGATCGCTTTTCATTGCAGCCTCAAATACATCTTTCGATGTAATGCTCTCCAGCGGAATATTGCGTAACAGGCTGTCATCCCTCCGTGTTTCGAGCATTTCGCGGGCTGTGCGGGCAACTCCGGTAGCTGAAGTGTAAGTCTCGAGGCATCCTGTTTTACCACAACCACAGGTACGACCATTGTTACGAACGATGGTGGTGTGGCCCAGTTCCCCGGCAAAGCCGTCGTGGCCGTACACCAACTGTCCGTTGATGACAATACCGCTTCCTACGCCGGTACCCAGTGTGATCATGATGAAATTTTTCATGCCACGGGCAGCCCCGTAGGTCATTTCGCCGATGGCGGCAGCATTTGCATCGTTGGTCAGCGCAGCAGGCACTCCAAATTTATCTTCCAGCATTTTTGCAAACGGAATAACCCCTTTCCAGGGAAGGTTGGGCGCGAATTCCACGTTGCCGGTATAGAAGTTTCCATTGGGTGCTCCCATGCCGATACCTTTGATACTTTCGATGCCACCCACTTCGTTGATGCTATCCATCAGGGTGGTGTAAAGTTCATCAATGTAGAGATTAACGTCGGCGTATTTCTGCGTTTTAATAGCACCACGGCGTAGCACTTCACCACGCATATCGACAATGCCGAAAGCGGTGTTGGTGCCGCCCATATCGATTCCAATTACATAAGGACTTTCCATAATATTGCTATTTAGAAATTATTATTCTACCGGAATGTCTTTGTTCACGTTTTTGCAACCTACCAGTGCATACCAGAGCATGTAGGCCAGACAGGCAAACATTACCCAGTAACTGCTGATGTAGCCGAAGTGGTCGGAAATCCATCCCTGAAAGAGAGGAACGATACCGCCTCCGCAAACCATCACCATAAAGATGCCGGAAGCTGCTGCGGTGTATTTACCCAATCCTTCGACGGCAAGGTTGAAAATGCCACCCCACATAATGGAGGTACAAATGCCGCAAAGTACGATGAAAATAACGCTTATGGGAACAACGGTTCCGACAAACGGGAAGGTAACGGTTACCGATTTCGGACTAAAAATGGCAAGCAAGATCAGGATTAAGCCTGTGGATGCTACGGCGGTGAGCATGGTTTTGCTCGATACCTTGGCTCCGATAGAGGCTCCGGTCAAACGACCGATCAGCATCAGCAACCAGTAAAGTCCCACAATGCTACCGGCAATGGTAGCGTCGATTCCCAGACCCGGGTTGGCAGCTGTCGGTTGAGCAGTCATAAAGAGATTGGCAGTACTCGGGATGCCGATTTCTACGCCTACATAAATAAAGATAGCAATAGCTCCGAAGATAAAGTGACGGAATGACAGCGGACTGTGAGCATCTTTCACCTTTTTATCCGCTGCTTTTTCCATATGCGGTTCCGGAATGTTAACGAAGAGTAGAACTACGAAAGCAAGTGCGAAAATGCCCATTGCTAAAAACAGGGCAGGGTTTGCTTTCCCGATAGTACGTCCGGCCTCTGCTCCCATTAACCAGCCTACAAGCATTGGCGTGATGGTAGCTCCGATGGAATTGATGGATCCGCCGAACTGAATAAGTTGGTTTCCTTTATTGCCACCACCGCCGAGGGTGTTCAACATAGGGTTAACCACGGTATTGAGCATACACATGGAAAATCCGGAGATGAAAGCACCGATAAGATAGACGGAAAATTGTCCGACCTGTCCGGAAAGAAATTGAATAAATACCCCGATAAACCCGACAATGATAGCGGTGAGGGCTGTTTTTTTATACCCGATTTTTTTCAACATGATACCCGCAGGTATTCCCATGAAAGCATAAGCAAGGAAATTTCCAAGGAATCCTAACTGCGATTCAAAATTGGTTGCGCCGAATTGTTTGGCGACAATAACCCCCATGGGACTTGGTAGTCCCGTAACGAAGGCAATCATAAAAAACAGGGCAAACATCATTGCAATGGGCAATGCATAGCTCTTTTGATTTGTGTTCATTTTCGATACGTTGATTTGTTTGGTGTTAATAATTAATGGTGATCGCTAAATCAGGCGTTAAAAGTAGTCATTTTTTTTGAGCTACGCAGCAATCATTGCATTGCATATTACTTTTTCTTATTGTTTTTTTGCAATGTAGTTGCCGATCGAAAATAAAATGTAGGCGGCGATTACCATGGCAAGCGATCCTGGACTGAAACGGGAAAGAATGACAATAAGTGCCGAAGTGATTAGAAAACTGAACTGGAGTTTATTCTCTTCCCATTTCAGGTTTTTCATTTTGAGCGAAAACATGGGCCATTCCGATACCAGCAGGTAGCAGAAGATTCCGATCAGAATAATGTAAAACTCCCAGTAGATGGAGGCGAAAAGATTGTTTGAAGTGTAAACGAACGATGCCCAGAATATTGCATTGGCCGGAACCGGGAGTCCTATAAAAGAGGTGGTCTGTCGGGTATCAATATTGAACTTGGCAAGACGCAGGCACGAGAAGATGGCAATCATAAAGGCTAAGTAGCTCAAAATATGCCAGTCGAGTGGAAGACAGTCGTACAGGATAGAAAATACCATGGCAGAAGGAGCCACTCCGAAGCTTACAATGTCGGCCAGCGAATCCAGATCTTTACCCAGCGGAGAGTAGGCATGTAACATGCGTGCAGCAAAGCCGTCGAAGAAATCGAAAACAGCAGCCAGCAGGATAAAGACAAGCGCAAGCAGGTATTGACTGTCGAAACCTGCGGAAATAGCGATGCATCCTGAAAATAAGTTGCAACATGTAAGCGTATTCGGTACATATTGTATCAGTTTGCGTAAATCGAAGGAAATCATTTTAATAGTGTTTGAAATTCTATAGTTGTTGTGTGCTGTGCGGTGCCGGAGCTATACGGCGACATCGCCTTTGATATGCGGATGAGGGTCGTAACCTTCCAGCTTGAAGTCATCATATTCGAACTGAAAGAGATCTTTTTTGTCGGGATTGAGAATCATTTTTGGCAAAGGGCGCGGCTCGCGGGTAAGTTGCAGGTGCACCTGCTCGAGGTGGTTGGTGTAGATGTGCGCATCGCCCAGTGTGTGTACAAAATCGCCGGCTTGCAGCCCGGTAACCTGTGCCATCATTTGCAACAGTAGCGCATACGAGGCAATATTAAACGGAACGCCCAGAAAAATATCGGCGCTTCGTTGATATAATTGCAGGCTTAGCTTGCCATCGGCCACGTAAAACTGAAAAAAGGCATGACAGGGAGGCAGGTGCATGTCGGCCAGTGCCCCCACATTCCAGGCACTTACAAGGATGCGCCGCGAGTCGGGATTGTGCCTGATCGTTTCGATGGCTTCGCTTATCTGGTCGATATGGCCACCCCGGTAATCGGGCCACGAACGCCACTGGTAGCCGTAGATGGGGCCAAGCTCTCCGTTTTCATCCGCCCATTCGTTCCAGATGCGGACTCCGTTTTCCTGCAGATATTTTACGTTGGTTTCTCCTTTTAAAAACCAGAGAAGTTCGTATATGATCGATTTGAGATGAAGTTTTTTTGTGGTGAGTAGCGGAAATCCGTCTTCCATGCGAAACCGCATCTGATGCCCGAAAACGCTGATCGTACCGGTTCCGGTGCGATCTTCCTTGTGGGTGCCTTCATCGAGTACCCTTTGCAGCAAATCGAGATATTGTTGCATAAAGCAATAAACTATTGATAAATTATTTTTTGTAAATGCAACTGTATCAGATTGTTGCTGGCAAAATGATTTGTTCGCAAATACGATACGAAGGTACATAATTTTCCGATAGCAAGCACATACCGCCTGAAATGTTTTTACAGGTGAAATTATCGGAGCAGATAAAAAATTATCCGTACTTTTGCCGAAACTTTATTTATCCTCCCTGTTTATGCGATTTTACTGGTTAGCAGCCTGCTGTATATCGTTTTTGGTGTCATGTGGTCATGCGCAACATTCGGAAACAGAGGCGGGCGCTAAGCCCGATTCGGTTCTGAAACCGAAATATGCTACCGGGTTTGTTATCGAATATTATCGTAACTACAAGACGGTGATTGTGTTCAATCCGTGGAAGAAAGGCGCCGTTCAGGCAAAATATTTCATTACCAACCACAAAGATGCCGCTACTCCGGATGTATCCAAAACCGTTGTGGCTCCGGTACACTCCATTGGCGCCACCTCGGCCACACATTACGCGTATATCGCTGCGTTGAACGAATTATCTTCCGTTACAGGTATCTCATCGCCTCAATTAGTTTATAATCCCGATTTGATACGTCAGTGCAAAACCGGCAAAACGATTGATCTGGGCGATGCTTTTAGCCTGAATGTGGAAAAGACTCTGGCTTTGCACCCTCAGCTGGTGATGATGAGTAGTTATAATCAGGCGGATGTTGCTGCCGACCGGATTGCCCGCTCCGGAATTCCTGTTGTTTTTAATAACGAATGGATGGAGACATCGCCGTTAGGGCGTGCCGAATGGATAAAGTTTGTAGCGGTTTTTTACAACAAAGAGAGAGATGCCAATGCGATTTTTAATCGGGTGGAGCGTAGTTATTCTAAAATGAAAACGTTGGCTCGTCAGGCACAAAAAAGCCCCGGAGTGATGATTGGCGGCAATTTTAAGGGAACCTGGTATGTGCCCAGCGGGAAGGGCTTTATGGGCAATCTGCTCGCCGATGCGAACGTGCGCTACTGTTTTGCTGCCGACACTGCCACGGGAAGTATTCCGATAAACTTCGAACAAGCCTTGCAACGCTTTGTTAATGCAGATATTTGGCTTAATTGTGCTGCCAAAAGTTTGCAAGGTCTGTTGCAAAGCGATGTGCGCTACGGGCTTTTCAGAGCATACAAGCAAAAACAGGTTTATACGCTCGATAACAGAATAAACGCCTCGGGAGGAAATGATTTTTGGGAAGGCGGGGTGCTGCATCCCGATTTGATTCTGGCTGATTTTATCAAAATTGTGCATCCGGAGCTGTTGCCCGGGTACCGCCTTTTTTACATGACAAAACTTGAATAATATAAACAGAAGAGATGCAGATCAATATTGAAGAACGAAAAGAGAAAGCATTACAGCTTTTCAAAGAGGGATACAACTGCTCGCAGTCGGTTTTTTGTGCTTATGCCGATTTATTCGGTGTAGAACCTGAATTGGCAAAACAATTAACCTCCTCTTTTGGTGGCGGAATGGGGCGTATGCGTGAAGTGTGTGGTGCCATGAGCGGTAGTTTTTTGTTGCTTGGGTTACGCTATCCGGCATCCGATCCTGCCGACAAAGCAGCCAAAACTGAAAATTATGCTTCGGTTCAACGGGTAGCCGGTGTTTTTAAATTGCGTTTTGGCTCCATCATCTGCCGGGAATTATTGGATGTGAAGCGGCAAAAAGAATCTCCTGTTCCCTCCGATCGCGATGCTGAGTATTATGCAAAACGTCCGTGTGCCCGGCTTGTCGTTGCGGCAGCCGAGATTGTGGGCAAGGAGATGAGTCGGCTAAGTGATTGATTTATTTAAGTGATAGGGCTCCGGTTATAAAAAAAGGTAAGTATTAATCACTTGGATAAAAATCATTATATTTGCAACGCTTTTTGCCAGGTTATGGATATAAAATCAAGCGATATTGTTTAATCTAATAAAAACGAAAAATGAAAAAAGTAAGTGTTCTTGTTGTTTCCGGTTTAGCATTGATGATTGGGTTTTCATCGTGCAGCCAAAGCTCTGTAAAAATGAAGACTCAATTGGATAGCCTTAACTATGCGTTCGGTGTATTGAACGGCCCGCAGGTTAAAGCCTATTCGTTGGGTGGCGATACTACCTCTAAAGCTGTAGATGCATTTATCAAAGGTTTTGAAAAAGGTATCGGTTCTGACGATAAATATATTGGTCAATATGCAACCGGATTGAATATCGGTGCTTCGTTGAGAAAACAGTCTAAAGCCGGTTTGATGGGCGACAGTACATTGAAAATGAATGTCGAACTGATTAAAGCTGGTCTTATTGCCGGTATGAAGAACAAAAACATGAAGATTCGTCCTGAAGTTGCAGAATCATTCTTCCGCACAACAATGCAGAAAATGCAGGCAGAAAAATCGCAGAAACTTTATGGCAAAAATATCGAAGAAGGTAAAAAATTCCTCGAAGCCAATAAGAAAAAAGCGGGTGTTACAACTACCGCAGACGGCTTGCAATACGAAGTGATCAAAGCAGGTAACGGACCTAAACCGACTGCCGGCGATCAGGTAAAAGTAAACTACAAAGGAACTTTGATTAACGGTACGGTGTTCGATACAAACGAAGGAAAAGCTCCTGTAACATTTGGCGTAGGTCAGGTTATCAAAGGTTGGTCGGAAGCTTTACAGCTGATGCCTGTAGGTTCTAAATGGAAAATCTATATTCCTCAGGAACTGGCTTATCAGGAACGTGAAATGGGTGCAATCAAACCATTCTCTACACTGGTATTCGAAGTTGAGTTGTTAGGTGTTGAAAAAGCTCCTGCACAACAAGCTGGTATGCCTGTTGGTCAGCCCCGTCAGTAATTGACAGATAAAAATCTTATTGAAAAGCGTCTTGCAAATTTTGTAAGACGCTTTTTTTGTTTCTCTGCTCAAATTTTGTTTCTTTGTAAATTGCTATTTGATAGGTGTATGAAACACGACCGGATTTGGAAGAGAATGTTGTTTGCCTGTTCTCTGTTTGTGATAACGGCAACCGGCTATTCGCAGAAGATGGATTCTGTGGAGCGGATTCGTGTGATGAGTTACAACGTCGAAAATTTTCTTGACTATCGGCACGATTCGTTGACCGCCGTATCGACAGACTTGAACGGATGGAATGCTACACGCTATTTCCGGAAACGCGATAACATTGCCAAAGTGATCGTCGCTGTTGGGGGATGGGAACCTCCGGCATTGGTTGCGTTGTGCGAGGTGCAAAACCGGCGGGTATTGGATGATTTGGCGTTGTACTCCTCTTTGCGGAGGCTGCACTATAAAATAGCTCATTTCGAATCACCCGATCCGAGGGGCATCGACGTCGCGTTGTTTTATCGGCCTCAGTTTTTTCAGCCGTACCTCGAAAAACCGATCCGCATTCGTTTTGCCGGCGATATACATCGGCGTACCCGTGACATCCTCTATGTGGCCGGAAAACTTTGTAACGGAGATACGTTGCATGTGTTTGTCAACCACTTTCCTTCTCGTTTGGGTGGCGAACTGGAGTCGGAAAACAGTCGTGTGGAGGTGGCAGGAATTCTTCGCCGGCAAGTCGATAGCCTGTTTTGTGCCAATCCGCAAGCGAATATACTTATTATGGGAGACTTTAATGATTATCCGGATAATAAGAGCATGAGTCGTGTGCTGGGCGCTCAGCCCAACGATGCACCCGTAAAAGAGAAAACGTTGTATAATCTGTGCTACTCCATACATAAAGAAGGAAGTATAGGAACATACAAACATGCCTCGCAATGGGGTATGCTGGATCAGGTAATCGTCTCCGCCCGTTTGCAGGATCGCTACGCATCAGTCTCCGTCTCCGGATCCGCCGCTCATGTTTTCGATGCTCTTTTTCTGTTGGAGAACGATCTGAAGGGATTTGGTAAACAACCGTTTCGTGCCTACCTCGGCCCGAAGTATCATGGCGGATTTAGCGATCATCTCCCTGTGTATCTCGATCTCTTGCTCCGGAAGAAGAGGTGATATTTAAAATAAACAAAATCATACAACTAAGATGTATTGTTCATGATAGAATAGATTTAATCGTTGTAATTGGTTATTTGCTAACGTTTACGCGTCTTATTCTTTTGTGCATTTTATTTTGACATAGCTTGTGCTTCCAGTATACATTTTAAGCACACAATCTGTTTTGCTTAAAGAAATTACTTCGTATTGGTAATATGCACTTCCATTTGAATAAGTCGTAATCGTATTTCCTTCGGTAGTATAAGTTCCTGATATAGACGAAATATTACTACGTCCGCTATAAGTGCCATCCAAATTGAATGTGTCATAGATAGGAACCGTTTTATCTGGACATAAAGCAACATCAAAATATGTGTCCCCACTTAAAGCCATAGCTGTTACTTTCCATGTGCCAACAAGCGTATTAACATCGTAATTAAAGGATGGTTTTGGATCATCCTTAGTGCTGCAACTAAAAATAAGCATAGTAATGCAGAATAATAAGATAGTCTTTTTCATGATAATTTGTTTTAATTGTTAGAAACTTAGAAAAGGTGGGCAAAGAAAAAGCCCTCTTTGTTGATAATCAAATACAAATGTAGGATATTTTTTTTTTGATTATTACAAGAGAGAAAAGAAAAAATAGCAAATGTTATGTATTACTAAAAACTTAAACTCGTAGAAGAATAGAAAAGTGTGTCACAACGAGGCTGAGTGGCTTTATGCAATTTTGAAAAATCAGATATGTCAAGGATTGAAGTCGGCAGAATAAATTAGACATTTAAAACATTGTTTTTTGTTGGGCGAACGTGCCTGCCAAACATTTTCGTGAGTTTATAAATTCAATGAGAAGCCTCTTGTTTGATGGATTATGCGTTATAAGTGGCAAAAAGAGGAAAAAGAATCTTTATGCAACATAATATTTGAATGATATTAAAGACGGCTATTTTGTGGCGTATTTCTTATTGTCTTATATAAAGGTAATAGAAAACAAAAATGCCAACAACCTATTATTTAGATTGTTGGCATTTTCGTTTGGTGACCCCGACAGGATTCAAACCTGTAACCTTCTGATCCGTAGTCAGATGCTCTATTCAGTTGAGCCACGGGGCCTTGCTTTTGCGGGTGCAAAGATAGAGCATGTTTTTGTATTACACAAGCTTTTTATCGATTATTTTCGGAGAAATATTCTCTTTTGTCGGCTTGTTGTTGTATATCAAAATTTTAAAAGATCGTTCATGGTGATAAAACCTTTTTTGCCGGCAGTAAATTCTGCCGCAATAACGGCGCCGAGGGCAAAGCCGCGTCGGTTTTTTGCATCGTGTTTGATGCTGATGGTGTCCATCACGGATTCATAGATGATTTCGTGAATGCCGGGTACTGTGCCTTCGCGTTTGGAAACAATAGCGAGCTCCTGCGGGTTCGATGCGACCTCCTTCACCCATTTATCCTTGCGTGCGATCTCCTCCAGAATGCCTTCGGCTAACGTGATGGCGGTGCCGCTCGGTGCATCGAGTTTCTGTGTGTGGTGAACTTCTTCCATGCTGACATTATAATCGGGATAGTTGTTCATAATCCGGGCAAGGTATCGATTGACGGCGAAGAATATATTGACACCGAGACTGAAATTTGAAGACCAAAAGAGTGTCGCGTTTTTCTCGGTCATCTCTTTTTTTACGGCTTCGATCCGGTCGACCCATCCGGTAGTGCCGCAAACAACCGGAACCTGAGCATCGAAGCAGCGCGAAAGATTACCGATGACCACTTCGGGTCGGGTAAATTCGATAGCTACGTCTGCCTTGCGAAATGCCTCCGAGTCGAAATCGGCAGTATTATTCATGTCGATGGTTGCTACTATTTTATGTCCTCTTCCAAGGGCAATCTGTTCGATTTCGTGCCCCATTTTTCCATAACCGATAAGCGCTATGTTCATGATGATAAGTTGTTGATACAAACGCGCGTTGAGGCGGTTGTATGCATTGTATAAATAAATTTAATTGAATTTACGAAGCAGAATGCGGAAGGTGGTGCCTTTGCCCACTTCCGATTGTTTGACAAAGATACGACCTTCGTGGTATTCTTCCACAATTCTTTTTGCCAAAGAAAGACCCAAGCCCCAACCTCTTTTTTTTGTTGTAAATCCGGGGTGAAAAACCATTTGATGTAGTGCTTTGGTCATTCCTTTGCCGGTATCATGCACATCGATGGCATAATGTTTGGGCAACTCGCTCATGGTGATGATGATGTCGCCGGCACCCTCCATCGCATCGATGGCGTTTTTGCATAAATTTTCAATGACCCATTCAAATAATGGAACGTTGAGTAACACTTCCGCGTCATCTCTGGTGGTATTGTTCACTTCAATGGAGACTTTGGATGATATGCGTTTCTGCATATAGGTAACGGCATTACCCAACGCATCATCGAGTGGAATGGGAATCAGTTCGGTTTTGGATCCTATTTTGGAGAATCGTTCGGCAATGGTTTTGAGTCGCATAATATCATTCTCCATCTCGGGCAATAGGGCATCTTGCGGATACCGGCTTTTCAACAGTTCCGACCATGCCATTAGGGATGAGATGGGCGTTCCCAATTGATGAGCTGTCTCTTTCGACAGTCCGACCCAAACCTGGTTTTGTTCCGCTTTTTTTGTTCCCGCGAAGGCAAGAAAAGAGAGGAGTATGAATAATGCAATTACTCCGAGCTGAATGTAAGGAAAATAGCCGAGCTCCTTTATAAGAATAGAATCGTCGTAATAGATAAACTGTCGGATGGTCGGGCCGAGAGTGATCTCGATGGGCGGATGTTTCTTCTTGAACTTTGCAATATATTTCTGCCGGAACTGATCTGTGTTTTCGCGTGGCTCGGTGATATTGCGCGAGGTGATATACTTATCGTGTTCGTCAACAATAACTACCGGAATCGTAGTATTGCTCTCCAAAACACGCACTATCAGTGTTAGGTCCGATTGATAACTCGCACTGGCTGCCATACGTGTGGCTTCGGCCCAAATGGCAACCTTATTTCGCTCTTCATTCGCAAGCTGGTTGATAAGCCGGTTGGTGAAAAAGAGAGAGAGTAAAGCTATGGCAGAGGCAATGGCAATAAATGTCAGCCTGAAATTAAGTCTGTGTGTCGCATTAAACATGAGCAGAACGTACAATGTGGAATTTACGGAAATACATAAATACTAAGCGTTGTACTTCTCTTTTTTTATCCGTTTCAGTTAAAAAGAAATAGCACAACAAAAGTAGACATTTTTTATGGGTTTCCTCTCCGATGAACAGAAAGATTGCATTTTGAATACGTCGTTTTAAACATAAAAGATGCCTTTTTATTGTATGAAAAGTGTTTGAATATGAATTTTTTAGCCGTTAATGCAAACTCTTTGCCTTTTAGGTTTTATCCCTCGGAATTTTAGCTTAATTTTGCAGAAAATTTATGTCGTATAATTTATGGTGTTTACTCCCAAGCTTGTAGCTACCCTTAAGGACTATAATCGAGCTCAGTTCTACAAAGATTTAATGGCCGGCATTATTGTCGGTATTGTAGCATTGCCATTGGCTATCGCTTTTGGTATTGCCTCCGGCGTATCTCCCGAGAAAGGACTTATTACCGCGATTATTGCCGGATTTATTATTTCTCTTTTCGGAGGAAGTAAGGTTCAGATAGGCGGACCTACCGGCGCTTTTATTGTGATTGTTTATGGCATTATACAACAATATGGCATTACCGGATTGGCCATAGCTACGGTAATGGCCGGAGTAATGCTTATTGTGATGGGAGTTTTGAAGCTGGGAAATGTTATTAAATTTATACCTTTTCCTGTTGTGGTCGGCTTTACAAGTGGTATTGCGTTAACTATTTTTACCACGCAGGTGAAAGATGCGACCGGAATGCATCTCAATGCGGTGCCTGCTGCTTTTATTGACAAATGGATCGTTTATTTTGAGAATTTTTCAGGAATCGGTGTCTGGTCGGTAGTGACTTGCGCGGTAACGATACTGATTATTACGCTGTTTACGAAAATAACAAAAAAAATACCCGGAACGCTCATCGCGATTATTCTGGTGACTGTCGTTGCATGGTTGTTTCGCCATTTCGGCTTAAACCTGGGCATTGAAACAATTGGAGACCGTTTTACCATTCAGGCGAGTATGCCTCAGCCGGTAGGGTTGCATGTCGATTTTGCAACCATTCAGCACCTGCTGCCTCCGGCTTTTACCATTGCAATGTTGGGAGCGATCGAGTCGTTGCTTTCGGCTATGGTCGCCGATGGAGTGATCGGAGATAAACATGATTCCAATACAGAGCTCATTGCTCAGGGTATTGCGAATTTGGTGACTCCCATTTTTGGGGGGATTCCGGCAACAGGGGCTATTGCGCGTACCATGACCAATATTAATAACGGCGGACGAACTCCGGTGGCCGGAATTGTTCATGCTATTGTTCTGTTGCTGATTTTACTGTTTTTGTCTCCCCTGGCTCAACACATTCCGATGGCGTGCCTGGCAGGAGTGCTGATTGTTGTTTCATACAATATGAGTGAATGGCGTACATTCCGGTCGTTGCTCAAGAATTCAAAATCGGACGTGTCGGTGTTGTTGGTTACCTTTGGTCTTACGGTTATCTTCGACCTGACTATTGCGATTGTTGTGGGATTGTTGTTGGCTATGCTGTTGTTGATTAAACGATTGACAGAGACTTCGCACATCACTGTTTTTACCGATGATGTTACGGCTTCCGTCTATTCGGAATCGGCGGCCACCGATGAAAAACTGGAGATACCGGCAGGTGTGGAAGTGTATGAAATTAACGGACCGTTCTTTTTTGGCATTGCAAACAAATTTGATGAGGTTGTCGCTCAGGTGGCAGAGATGCCTACTGCCCGTATTCTTCGAATGCGTAAAGTGCCTTTTATCGACTCAACAGGATTGCATAATCTCGATAGTTTTATCCGTTTATCGCGGCATCATAAAATAAAAATTGTACTTTCGGGGGTAAATGAACAAGTGCATAATTCGCTGCGGAGAGCCGGTATCGCAGACGAGATTGGCGATGAGAACATTTGTTCTAATATTTACGATGCCCTGAAGGTTGCTTCCCAAAAATAAAGAGAAAAAATGGCTGTCTCCCTAAGAAAACACCAAAGTAATCCGTTGATGATTTATATCGTTGTCAATGCATTGATTGCCATGGGTGTGTTTTATCTTGTGGTAGACCTTCTCCCGTTTACAAATCACTATCCGGTAGAAAAATATACACGCCCTTTCTATCTTTATTTGTTTTGGTGGATATTTTTCGGAATCTCTTTTAAGAAATACCTGAATCTCAGAAAACGTACTCTGAAACATGCGGTAAAAGGTTGCTTAAAAGCGGATGGTATTCCTTTTGTAGTAGGACTTATTCTTATCCTGCTGTTACCGAAACAGCATTATTCCATAACCTTTTATATTTTATATTCGTTTATTCTCGTTGCTATTGAGATTTTCATTATTTCCGTTTATTATGCTTTTCATGAGGCGGAGGTTGCAACTGTTCTCGAAGTACAATCAAATGCCGACCATCTGCGCCCCGAAATCAGAGAAGATCATTTGGTTAATGACGAGGTTAAGGAGTTCATGTCTTCGTACATTGTTCAGCATCGTGGGAAAGAGTTGCTTGATTTTCTGGAAAATAATGCCGGTCTCTTTTTATCTTCTACGTTATTGATTAATACCACGGAAAAGTTTAATATTGAAAAAGTTTCCAAAACAAGGTATGCCACAATAATCAATCTTCACCAAATAAACGATATTCGCGGAATCAATAAATTCGTCTCCACCATCAATCGACGTTTACCCTATGGAGGTCGGTTTGTGGGCTGTTTTGAGGAGCGCGAGCAGCGAAAAAGAAGAATTATAGGTTCCAGCAGACTATTCGGTCAACTGTTGTATGCCCAAGATTGTTTTGTTTGCAGATTTATGCCTCACTTCAATCTTACGCGTGAATTGTATTTTTGGATTACAGCCGGAAAGAAGAGGGTGCTGTCGAAAGCGGAAGTATTTGGACGAGCCTGTTTTTCGGGTTTTACAATTGTAAATGAATTGCAAATCAATGAATTGACGTATTTTATAGCCGAAAAGATACAAGAGCCTCTGACAATTGAACCCAGGAGCTACAGCTATTTGTTGGCGCTCGAAAGGGTTGGAAAGGGTGAGTCTCTATTTAAAGTGTACAAATTCAGAACAATGTATCCATACTCCTCTTATTTGCAAAGTTATATGTATCAGAACAACAATCTGGATAAGGGGGGTAAGTTCAAGGAGGATTTCAGAATAACAACTTTGGGTAGGTTTCTGCGTCGGTATTGGTTGGATGAATTGCCAATGTTGGCAAATATTTTCAAAGGGAATATGAAATTAGTGGGAGTGAGGCCGTTGAGTAAGCAGTATTTTTCGCTGTACTCGAAAGAGTTGCAACAACAACGGGTGCACCATAAACCGGGACTGCTACCTCCCTTTTATGCTGATTTGCCAAAAACGTTGGACGAGATTCAGGCATCCGAAAAAAAGTATCTTGATTCATGCGAAAAACAGGGTACCTTTTTGACGGACTTACGTTATCTCGTGGTTATTGTGATAAACATTTTGTTTAAAAAAGTGAGGAGTCAATAGATTCGTTTCTGATTGATTATCAGTATTTATAAGCTAAGAACAAACTGCGAATAAATGAAAAAACTATTGATATTGTTGTCGATGGGATTATTCTTTTGTGCAATGTCGGCGCAAAATATTCCCCAGCATCAATCGTATGCTTCGTTGTATGATTTGTTGGACGAGTTGGCCAATGATGGCATTATTGAAATCAATTCGGCCGTAAAACCCTTCAGTCGAACGTTTATTGCATCCAAATTGCAAGAAGCATTGGCTATGGAAACGCAACTGTCGGTTCGTCAGCGGAAAGATATTCGGTTTTATTTGAATGATTTTGCTCTTGAAACAGGTAAATTGCCAGACACCCGATTGAATATAACGGATCGCCCTGATACAAAGGTATCTCTCTGGCAGCCGGGAGTCTTTTATCAATCGGACGATAAGTGGATTCGGATTACGCCGGTTCTTGGCGGGGTGGCGATAAGGAACAAAAACGGTACCATTACGCAGCGAACAATTGGAGCGGAACTGATGACTAAACTGGGAAAGAATTTGACGCTTTATGCCAGTTTGCGCGACAATTCTCAGAGCGGAGAATTATTGTCTAAGGGCGAACGGTATGGTAAAATAAAGAGCCCATATACGGGAAACGATACCCTGATGCGTCAACCTTCTTACCTCACATTAGCTCAGGGAGCAGCCTATAAAATTGCTAACGGGAATAATGCCGGAGGCGATTTTAGCGAAATGCGCGCCGGAGTCTATTATTCCTGGAGCTGGGGAAATGTGGGCTATGCCAAGGAACATATTCAATGGGGCGATAATTATCATGGATCCAATATTTTATCAGGGGATACTCCGTCGTTTCCGTTTCTGGCATTGAATCTCTATCCGTTTAAGTGGGTTGAACTGAATTTCTTTCACGGATGGCTTACCTCTAATGCAATCGATTCTACCGACTACTATATTCAAAATACCGGCGAAAGATCGTATCGGTACCGAAGTAAATACATAGCGGCAAATATGCTGACCTTTAAGCCGGTGAAAGGCCTGGCCGTTTCGTTTGGCAATTCGATTATTTATGCCGAGCGGAATATCCAATTGGCTTATTTATTGCCCCTCGCTTTTTATAAGTCGATCGATCATACCCTGACGATGGGAGCCGAGAACCAGAACTCGCAGATGTACTTTAATATTAGCTCGCGCAATATCAATCACCTGCATCTTTTTATGTCGATGTATATTGATGAGTTCTCTATGAAACGGTTAAAGTCGTCCAATCCGGAAAAAAATCCCGTTTCTCTCAAATTCGGAGGCCGTTTGAGCAATTATCCCTTCAAAGATTGGTCGCTTATTGCCGAATGGACCCGCAATAATATTTGCACATATAAACATTTTATTCCCGCTCTGGATTATACTTCAGGCGGATATACGCTGGGAAGTTATTTGTGGGATAATTCGGAAGAGCTCTATCTGGGGCTAACCTGTCGTCCGGTACGCGGACTGTTTTTACAGGGATCTCTTGTGTCGGCATCGCATGGCAACGAATATGATTATGTACATAAGGATATCTCCAAGATACTGGCGCAGCCTTTTATGCAGGATAAAGTGTGGTCCAATAACACCATTGCTTTTAATGCCAATTATGAAATTGTGAATAATGTGTTTGCATTGTTGACCGTGGAATCAAGCAACATAAAAGGAGAAAATGCAACCGGAACGAAAATTCCCGCTGAATACAGAAGCGATGCCCGGGGTTACCTCGATATGTACACACCTCAATTTTTGCAAGGGAAAAATCTTACTTTTACATTCGGATTGAAAGTGGGTTTATGATACGAATTTAGAATTACACGCAATGAAAACGATTCAGATGGTTGACCTCAAGCGTCAATACGAAAAAATAAAAGAGGAGGTAAATTGTGGTATTCAGGAGGTAATTGATTCAACCTCGTTTATCAAGGGAGGGAAGGTGATCGATTTTCAGAAACAACTGGAATCGTTTCTTGGCGTGAAACACGTTATCCCGGTGGGAAACGGAACGGATGCCTTGCAAATTTCACTGATGGCTCTCGGACTGCAGCGGGGCGATGAAGTCATTCTTCCGACATTTACTTTTGTGGCAACGGCCGAGGTGGTGGCTTTGTTGGGTCTGACCCCGGTTTTGGTCGATGTCGATACCGATTTCTGCTTGTCGATAGATGCTGTGAAAAAAGCAATTACCCCCAAAACAAAGGCAATTGTACCTGTGCATCTTTTCGGACAGAATGCCGACATGAATGCGCTGATGGCCATTGCCCGTGAGCATAACTTGTTTGTTGTGGAAGATGCTTGCCAGTCGATCGGTTCGGTGTACACCTTTACAAACGGACATAAAGTATTTTCGGGCTGCATGGGTCATATCGGTTGTACCTCGTTCTTCCCTTCCAAAAATCTGGGCTGCTTTGGCGATGGTGGAGCCATTTTTACCAATGATGACCAGTTAGCTGCCGAATTGCGCTCTGTTGCCAATCATGGAATGGTGGTGCGTTACCATCACGACAGAGTGGGCGTTAACTCGCGTCTCGATAGTATTCAGGCAGCTGTGCTGGAGGTGAAATTAAAACATCTTGATGCCTATGCCGCTGCCAGACAATCGGCTGCCGATTTTTACGATAACGCCTTTCGTGAATGTACTTCCGTGATAATTCCAAAGCGAAATCCGGATTCCACGCACGTTTTTCATCAATATACATTGATTCTGCAAGGAGTGGATAGAGAGGCACTGCGGGCCTGGCTTGCCCAAAAGGGCGTTCCCTCCATGGTCTACTACCCCGTACCACTTCATTTGCAAAAGGCTTACCGCAACGAACGTTACTCCGAAGGAGATTTTCCGGTTGCCGAAAGGTTGTCGGCCAACGTCCTTTCGTTGCCGATGCATACCGAACTGGATGTCGAACAGCTTACCTTTATTACCGAAATGGTAAAAGAGGGACTTGAAGTGAATAAAAGATCGTAAAAGTCAATGGAGAATAGTATGGAATATTTCGCACACGAAACCTCGGTGATAGATGAGGGATGCCGGATCGGTGACGGTACTAAAATTTGGCATTTTTCACACATTATGCAGGGGGCTGTTATCGGAAAACATTGTAATATCGGGCAAAATGTGGTAATTTCGCCGCAAGTTATATTGGGCGACAACGTTAAAGTACAAAATAACGTTTCGGTTTACACCGGCGTCACATGTGAAAATGATGTTTTTTTGGGACCCTCGGTAGTATTTACCAATGTAATCAATCCCCGTAGTGCGATCGATCGGAAGAGTCAGTATCTTCCGACCCGGGTATGTCAGGGAGCCAGTATCGGGGCCAACGCTACAATTGTGTGTGGTGTCGAAATCGGAGCGTATGCTATGATCGGAGCGGGTGCGGTTGTTGTTAAAGATGTAAAGCCGTATGCGTTGGTGCTGGGGAATCCGGCACGTCAAACAGGATGGGTGAGCGAATATGGACACAAACTCCACTTTGATGAGAAGGGAGATGCTATTTGTCCTGAAAGCAGCGATCACTATCGATTGCAGAATGATAGAATAACTAAAATTGACCTGAATAATGCCGAAGAAAATTAAATTTGCCGTAGTTGGGCAAGGACATATAGGCAAACGCCACGCGGAAATGATACGGAGAAATGCCAATGCAGAATTGGTCGCTCTCTGTGATGTCTTGCCCAAAGAGAAGTTGCAATTGCAAGATTCGCCGGAACCGTTTTTTTCTTCTATCGACGAATTGCTCTCTTCCGGCATCGATATAGATGTGGTCAATATTTGTACCCCAAACGGTTTCCATGCCGATTATGCCGTGAAAGTATTGAATACTCATCGGCATGTGGTGATTGAGAAGCCGGTGGCCTTAACGAAAGCCGATGCGCAGACTATTTTGGATAAATCCAAAGAGGTCTCCCGCGAGGTTTTTTGTGTAATGCAGAACCGTTACTCTCCGCCTTCGGTGTGGCTCAAAAAAATCGTAGAAGACAGGCAGCTGGGTGATATATTTCTGGTGCAATTGAATTGTTATTGGAACCGGGATAACCGTTATTATCATTCCGGCGACTGGCACGGTAATGCTCAACTGGATGGCGGTACGTTGTTTACCCAGTTTTCTCATTTTATCGATATAATGTATTGGTTGTTCGGCGATATTACGAATATAGCCGGAAACTTTAAAGATTTCAATCACCAAACGTTGACCGATTTTGAAGACAGCGGAGTGGTGACTTTTGATTTTGTGAAGGGTGGCGTGGGCGTATTGAACTATTCGACAGCAGTGTGGGATACCAACCTTGAAAGCAGTATTACGATTATCGGTTCGAAAGGGACTGTGAGAGTGGCGGGTCAGTACATGAATGAGGTTACCTATTGCCACGTGCAGGATTATGAAATGCCGGAATTGGCCCCGTGTAATCCGGCAAACGACTATGGACCTTACAAAGGATCTGCGCAAAACCATCACTATGTGATAGGCAATGTGGTGGATACTCTTATGGGTAATGCCACTATCACTACGAATTTACATGATGGTCTGAAGATAGTCGATATTATAGAGCGAATTTATAAGGTTCGTGATTTGAATTGGAAGAAAACAAAATGCTAATTGATAATTTACAAACAATATGATCCAACGTATTCAAAGTGTTTATTTACTTGTAGTTACCATCTTGTCGGTGATTGTGCTTTTTTCGCCGGTTTCATTTATTGCAACATCATCAACTATTTTTGACTTGTCGTACAAAGGGATTACGTCAACACCTCCAATCGATGCGCTGCATCTCAATGTGTGGCCTTTAACCCTTATTGCGGCTCTCATACCGTTGATCGCTTTTGTCTCCATTTTCTTGTACAAGAAACGGAATTTGCAGCTAAGGCTTAATATTATCAATTTTCTACTCATTGATGTGTATTACATTCTAATGCTTGCGTTCATGTGGCTGGCCGATGCGCGTCTCGGGTTACCCTCCCGCTGGGGATATCATGTTGCCGCGTCGCTTCCGGCAGTCAATATGGTGTTTACTTTCCTTGCCATTCGGGGTATTCAAAAGGATGAAAAGCTGGTTCGTTCGCTTGATCGGTTACGATAAAGAACGGTCGCAGAAATAACAACGGATTGTCAGAAATGGCGATCCGTTTTTTTTTGCTTTGTCTGAAAGATATGACCTGGATGTTTTGGTCATACAAATTAGTTTTCCCCAAAAAATATTTTCAGGATAGCCGATTGCCAAATTTATAAGCAAATTTGGAGGCGTGATTGTACTAATAGTGGCTGTTTTTGTAACTGCAATTGCACATTGTCAAATAGATACGTCGATGAAAACGATTTATTCGTCGATCGTATGCGCCTGTTCATCTATTTGATTTTTCCCGGGTTATTTCCCTCCGTACCTTTACATCGAATTCAACGGGGATCTGCTTCGAACGGCATAATCGTTGAATTGAAAATTTGAGAATAGGTGGCCGGTGCAGAATTAAATAGAAGCACTGATAAGGCAAAAAAGATGTGTAGTTGAAATTTATTTTTTGAATATATAATAATTTTAATTTGATTGATTATGAAAAAGATTGTGTTAGTTTTAGGAATTATGGTTGCATGTGTTGTTTCAAGTCAGGCCATCAACCGTGTTGAAAGTGGCGTTATTAGTACCATTAATAACGAAAACGTATTCGGACATTTGTCTGCCTATTTGAATGTAAATGAAGATCAGGCAACTGATTTGAAAACTATGATCGAAAAGACGCAAATTCAGTTGGAACAGGCCCAAAAAACAGGAGATGCGAAAGCGTATGCCGCAGCAATGCGTTACAGCTTTACCGGTGCAGCCAACATACTTACGGTACCGCAATATACAAAGTATTGTTCACTTATTCGATTGACCATCAGGAACAGACATCTGGATCGTCACGTTTTCTAAAAAGAAGATACGATTCTGCTGAAACAGAAAGAGGATAGGCAAACTGCTTATCCTCTTTCTGTTTATCCACCCCAACCGTCCCTGTCGAGGTTGCGATAGTTGATGGCCTCTGCAATGTGGTGCAACTCTACTTTTTCGCAAGCGGACAGATCGGCAATGGTACGTGATACTTTAAGAATGCGGTCGTACGCCCGTGCCGAGAGGTTAAGCCGTTGCATGGCATTCTTCAACAGTGCCGATCCTGCGGCATCGGGAGTGGCGTAGGTGCGTAGTTGCTTTGAGCTCATTTGAGCGTTACAGTACACTCCGGTACTCTCTTTGAATCGTTCTTCCTGAATTAACCTCGCGTTAATGACCCGTTCTCTGATAGCGGTGCTTGGTTCGGGTGTGGTCTCTTCAGACAGTTTGTCGAAAGGAACCGGTACAATTTCAATGTGAATATCTATCCGGTCGAGTAAAGGTCCCGAAATGCGTCCGAGGTATTTCTGTACCATGCCCGGAGAGCAGACGCATTCCCGTTCGGGGTGGTTATGGTAGCCGCACGGGCAGGGGTTCATCGATGCTACCAGCATGAAGCTGGCCGGATATTCGATGGCAAATTTAGCGCGGGAAATACAGATTTTGCGGTCTTCGAGCGGTTGTCGCATCACTTCCAATACCGTACGTTTGAATTCCGGTAATTCGTCGAGAAAAAGGACTCCGTTGTGAGCTAATGATATTTCGCCCGGTTGCGGAAAGGTGCCGCCACCAACAAGGGCAACATCTGAAATAGTATGATGCGGATTCCGGAATGGGCGTTGAGCCAGTAGAGAAGTGTTGCCGTTCATTTTCCCGGCAACCGAGTGAATTTTTGTTGTTTCAAGGGCTTCGTGGAGGGTCAGTGGAGGTAGTATGGATGGAATTCGTTTGGCCATCATTGATTTTCCCGCGCCCGGAGGGCCTACCATAATCAGGTTGTGCCCACCGGCAGCCGCAACTTCAATGGCTCGTTTTACACTCTCTTGCCCTTTTACATCAGAAAAATCGGCATCGAAATGGCCGATATTGTCGAGAAAATCTTTGCGCGTATCGACAATTACCGGTTCAAGATGTTTGTTCCCGTTGAAGAAATCGATCACTTCGGTAATGTTCTCAGCGCCATACACGTCAAGATTATTGACAACGGCGGCTTCGCGTGCATTTTGTTTTGGGACAATCATTCCCCTGAATCCCTCCTCGCGTGCCTTGATGGCAATGGGTAGTATCCCTTTTACCGGTTGTACTGTTCCGTCAAGCGACAATTCTCCCATGATGAGATATTTTTCCAACTCTTCGCTCTGAATTGTTTTCGCTGCCGCCAGTATGCCGATAGCCAACGGGAGATCGTATGCTGAACCTTCCTTACGGATATCCGCCGGAGCCATGTTGATAACGATTTGGTAGCGCGGAAATTCAATTTGGTTTACCTGTAGCGCGGAAATAATGCGTTGTTGGCTCTCTTTGACCGCATTATCGGGAAGTCCGACCAGAAAAAAACGTATGCCACGGGAGACGTTGACCTCAATGGTTACGATTGTAGCATTAATTCCATGCACTGCAGCACCGAAGGTTTTTACTAACATTTTATCTCGTTTTGGTGAAGGTTAACGGGAACAAATATACGATTTGTTCACAAAAAAGGAAACAATTTCTCTTGTAGACAAGAAAAACTTTTCCGTTTTTAAAAACATGCTAAATAATATCTTATTTTTTCTTGCTTTTTTGAGAGATTTTTCATTTTTTTCTTGTACATTCGCCTAATCAATTTGTTTTTTCTGAATGTTACAGGTTAACCAGGCGCAAGATATTATTAACAAGCGAATTAGTGATCTATGCTATCCCGCATCACCCGAAAGACTTTACGAACCTATTCGGTATGTATTGCGTTTGGGAGGAAAAAGAATTCGACCAGTATTCACACTTTTAGCTTGTAATCTCTTTTCAGATGATGTGATACTGGCAGTGGAACCTGCTATCGGACTGGAAATTTTTCATAATTTCACCTTGTTGCACGACGACATAATGGATAGAGCCGATATGCGACGGGGAAATCTGACGGTACATAAAAAATGGAGCGATAATGTAGCGATTCTTTCGGGTGATGCCATGCAGATTGATGCATACCGGCATGTAAATCAGGTGCCACCGGATAAATTGAAAGATGTCTTGGATCTGTTTTCGCAAACAGCCATGGAAGTGTGCGAAGGACAGCAATACGATATGGATTTTGAACTGAGAGAGAAGGTTACTCTTCCGGAATACATAGAGATGATTCGTTTGAAAACTGCTGTTCTACTCGCTTGTAGCCTTAAAACAGGCGCCCTTATCGGAGGCGCGGCGTCCGGAGATGCTTCTCTTTTGTACGATTTTGGAATCAATCTGGGACTGGCTTTCCAATTGCAGGACGATTTCCTCGATGTATATGGCGATGCGCACAAATTCGGGAAAAATATTGGTGGAGATATTCTGTGTAACAAAAAAACCTTTCTTTTGATCTCTGCTTTGAATAGTGCGGACACTCAGACAAAAGCAGACCTGAACAAATGGATAACGGCAGTGAATCCGAATCCTCAGGAGAAAATAAAAGTTGTTACGGAAATATATAATCGATTGAACATAAGTGGTATTTGCCAGGAGGAGATAACCCGGTTTCATCAGCAAGCATTGGTCGCTCTTCGGGCGTTGAATTGTCCGGATCATAAAAAAACAATTTTGCTCGATTATGCCAATCGATTGATAAACAGAGAATCATAGCAAGTTTTGCAGTTTGAACAATATATTATTTTTGACTATGCCATACAGAAGATTGCCTAATACTGACCAAGCAAGGGTACGAGCTTTGAGTACAGCGCTTGAAGAATCAGACCAACAGCATTTGCAGCTTGTGATCTCGTATCAGACTCAGCACGAGGCAAAAGTGTTGTTGCAAAAATTTGAACAGGCAATAGGCTTGTATAAGCAAACTTATGAAAATCAGGTGAATGCGAATAAAGATTTTCAGCAAATATTTCGTAATGCCCGCCTGTATATTTCGCATTTTATTCAGGTACTTAATCTTGCCGTGCAACGTAGCGAGATAAAGACTGAATATAAAAAACTTTATCATCTTGATCCGGAAGATTTTTCGGTACCGGATATGGTGAGCGCGGAGTCGCTTATCGAATGGGGTCAGAATATTATTGAAGGTGAAGCTTTACGCATGAAAGCCGGGGGAATTCCTCTTTATAATCCCGCGATTGCTAAAGTGAAGGTACATTATGATATTTTTAAAGAGTACAGGGACAATCAGCTCTTTCTTCAGCAAAATACGGCTCGTTACGGTGATAAGGTGAGTGATCTGCGTCAGCCGGTTGATGATCTTATTCTCGATATTTGGAACCAGATTGAAGGTTTTTTCAATGATTTGCCTCCGTACAAACGTATGGAAAGCTGCAAGCAGTTCGGCGTTATTTATTATTACCGCAGAGGTGAAGCCGAGCTTACTCCTGCCGATGACCTGCCCAAGCCGATCGTGGTTGAGGAGGTTGTGCCGGAAGTTGAAGCTGTTGTTGAACCGGTAGCTGAAGTTATTCAGAACCAACCGGAGCCGGAACCGATTGTAACGATTGAAGAGACTATCGTGCCGGTAATGGAAAATAGGGTTGAAGCTGTTGTTGAAGTAGTTCAGGAACAGCCGGAACCTGAATCCGTAGTAACTGAAGAGGTGATTGCACCGGTAGCCAGTGTAGAGGAAAAGCTGCCTGTCGTTGAACCTGAGCCCGAAACGGTAATGATCGACCATGCCGATATCCCGGTTGAAATTGTACTGGAGACTATTACGGAGTCTGAAACAATCGATGAAAATGTATCACCGCTGTTGCAATCCGAGACCATTGAAACAACCTTGTTTGATGATACGGATGTGAAAATGCAGGTTCCGTCGGAAGAACCGGAGTTGAAGATGAATGGGATTATTCCGAAGAAACGGAAAAAACGCAATGTCAAACAGGACGAATTGCTTTCTCTTTTCTTCCAATAAGAGATAGAACGAATGTCTGAGAGCTCGGCTTTCAGTTCAGTCAATAAAATAAAAGAGCGTACCGGATATTGAATTCCGGTACGCTCTTTCTGCATTCTGAGTCTTGTATTATAGCAAAGCTTCTATTTTGGCTTGCAGAGCAGGTTTGGGTAACGCTCCGACTACCTTATCGGCCAGCTTTCCATCCTTAAACAAAAGAATCGTAGGAATATTCCGAATCAGGTATTTTTCAGGGCTATCGGGATTGTCATCCACATTGAGCTTGCCAATCACAACCTGATCTCCGAAGAACTTGCCCAGATCTTCTAAGATGGGAGCTACCATGCGACAAGGACCGCACCATTCTGCCCAAAAATCTACTACTACTATATTGTTTGACTGGATAAGTTCGTCAAAATTGCTGTCTGTTACTTCGTGCGCCATAATTATTGTGTATTTTTTAGTTGAATCTGTACAATCGGATGTTTCGCTATCAGAAGTTTACCTCTTCGTGTTTCCATCCTGTTTTTCTTCGACAAAAATACGTCCTAATTTGTAGAATCGGATCAAAAAACGCAAATAAATTTATTAACACGATTTCTGAAGGTATTCATCCATGGCTGCGGCAGCTGTTCGTCCGTCACCCATGGCTAAAATAACAGTTGCGCCACCACGTACGATGTCTCCTCCTGCAAAAATAGCCGGAAGGGAAGATTGCATGCCCTCATTTACCGTAATGGTACCCCATTTTGATACGTCTAAGTTCTGTATGGAGCTTGGTACTAACGGATTCGGAGATACTCCGATGCTGACGATGACGGTGTCTACGTCGATGGTGTCGATGGCTCCGGGTATTTCAACCGGGCTACGTCGTCCCGATGCATCCGGTTCGCCAAGAGTCATTTTTTGAAGACGCATCTGCTTTACACGTCCTTTTTCGTCTGCAATATATTCAATCGGGTTGTGTAGCGGCATAAATTCCACGCCCTCTTCTTTGGCATGTTTGATTTCTTCCACACGCGCAGGCATTTCGGCTTCCGAACGACGGTAGACGATCATGGCACGCTCGGCACCCAATCGTTTTGCGGTTCGTACGGCATCCATAGCGGTGTTTCCGCCACCAATAATGGCAACGTTTTTGCCGGACAGAACAGGCGTGTCTCCGCTGCGCGAAGCACCCATCAGATTGATGCGGGTAAGGTATTCGTTGGACGACATTACTCCGATCAGATTTTCGCCCGGGATGTGCATAAAACGGGGTAATCCGGCACCACTACCTACAAAGAGCGCTTTGTAACCCTGCGCCTGCAGCTCTTCAAAAGTGACAGTTTTGCCTACGATGCAATTGGTGATGATCTCTACTCCTAATTTTTTCAGTATTTCAATTTCAACATCAACGATAGAATTGGGGAGACGGAATTCTGGAATTCCATATTTCAACACCCCTCCGATTTCGTGCAAGGCTTCGAACACGGTAACCTTGTAGCCTCTTTTGGCCATGTCGCTTGCAAACGACAATCCGGCAGGGCCCGAACCTACTACGGCAACTTTAATCCCGTTGCAGGGGGCACATTCGGGAATGGCCATTTGACCGCTTTCGCGTTCGTAGTCGGCGGCGAAACGTTCGAGATAGCCTATTGCGACAGCTTCTTTGCCCATCTTTTTAGCGTAGATACATTCGGCTTCGCACTGTTTTTCCTGAGGACAAACGCGGCTACAAACAGCCGGCAGCGCGCTGGTTTGCTTTACTATTCTGGCAGCTTCAAGAATTTCTCCCCGTTCGATGTTTTTTACAAACTGAGGAATGTCAATGCCTACCGGACAGCCACATGTGCATGATGGAGTCGGGCAGTCGAGGCAACGTTTGGCTTCTTGCAGGGCCTCTTCTTTGGTAAGCCCACAGTTTACCTCTTCGTTGTTTTTATTGCGATAATCGGCCGGGAGTTCCCGCATATGAATACGGGTTATATCGGTTCTCTCTTTATTTTTAGTTGCTTTCCGTAGTTCGTCACGCCACGGTTCATTTCGTTTAGTGTTTTTATCTGGAGTCATAGGAATGAGAATTGAATAAATTAGAAAGTTAATAAAGGAAGCGATCAGTTGGATGTGGCTTCAAGGTACTGCTGCATGGCTTTGGTTTCGATCTCTTTGTATGAGCTAAGCCTCATCTGCATTTCGTCGAAATCGACTTCGTGCGCATCGAATTCCGGGCCGTCCACGCAGACAAATTTAATTTTGCCTCCGACGGTGATTCTGCAAGCTCCACACATGCCGGTACCATCTACCATAATAGTGTTGAGAGATGCCATAGTCGGGATTTCATATTTCTTCGTTAGCAGCGCTACAAATTTCATCATGATAGCCGGACCTACGGTGACACACAAATCCACTTTTTCGCGTAATAATACCTCTTCGATGCCGGCAGTTACCAGCCCTTGTTTGCCGTAGCTTCCATCATCGGTCATGATAATAACCTCGTCGGAATTGGCACGCATCTGCTCTTCCAAAATAACCAACTCTTTCGATCGTGCCGCGAGTACCGTAATGACGCGATTTCCGGCTTTCTTCATAGCTTCTACGATCGGTAAAAGAGGCGCTACACCTACGCCACCACCGGCACATACCACAGTACCATATTTTTCAATGTGAGTGGCTTTTCCCAGCGGACCCACCAAATCGGTGATATAATCGCCTTCGTTAAGTGCGCATAACTTGGCAGACGAAACGCCTACACGTTGTACAACCAATGAGATAGTACCCTTAACCGGGTCGGACGATGCGATGGTTAATGGGATACGTTCGCCATGTTCGCCTACTTTAACCAGTACAAAATGACCGGCTTTGCGTGTTTTTGCAATTTGAGGAGCCTCCACTTCAAAATGTAGCACATTGGGAGAAAAATGCTCCTTTTTGAGAATCTTGTTCATATTTGATAGTTTGATATTAAATAGTCGTAGGTATGTAGCTAAGTGCTATGATTTCGCGGTTGTACGTGGCAAATTTACTGATTTATCAGCACATTAACAATCATGAAACCCTGTAAGATAAGTCTGAAATGTTAAAATTGTGCCTGAAAAAGTAGAAAAAAACTATAGAAACATGTTGTAAAGCATATGAAAACATTTGGTGGCTCTTACAAAAAGCCCGAAATTTGTCATCGTTAAAACTACACAATCTTTTTTGCCTTAAAAAAACTAATACCTATTAGCAATAAAAAGTGGGACTTTGTGAAAAGTTCCACTTTTTGCGTTTAAAGGTTTACTGTTTTGATAAAGAGAACTTTAGACCGGTTTTGAACGATACGTTAAGTGGGTGTTCGGTACGCGAACTTTCGGGTTGATTGCAGGGTACATACCATGCGCCTCCGGTTTCCACGTACCAGTGGATAAAGCGATACAAGCGATAGCTGGCGCCTACGCCGGCGTCTAATGATAGTTGAACGCCTTTGATCGAGTAGTGGTAGCGCTCTTGTTCCAGCGGTGTATTTTGAGCGTTATAGGTGTAGATTTTTTCAACTAAAGATAAACCCTTCTCGATTCGTCCTCCTCCGATCAGATAGACGGAGAATGAGGGCTTACAAATAAAGGAATAGGACAATGAGACGGGAATGCCCAGATAATGTTGTTCGATCCGTCCTGTCGATTTTCCACCTCCCGTATATTGAGCTCCAAGCTCGCCTGTTGTGATGAGCAACGTATATACAAGACCGCTTTGAAGTTCCCATCGTTTGCTAAGAGGCATTCCGAACGAGAGTCCGAACGATAGCGGTACATAATAGGTCTTTTTCCCGGCGAAACTTATCATATTCGGAGACGACAATGATCCATACAGCGTTTCTGCCTGAGACACGCGCGAAAAAAGCTGAGTTCCGATCGATCCGTCGTTTGCCAGGTTATTTCCCGTTCCGGACGAAAGGCTCAGATTCCCCTGAAATGTGCCGGCAAGCCATTTGACCATATTATTGGCTCCCTTACTATTATTTTTGTCGATTTTTTTATCCCCTTCGCCTTTATCTGTCGGAAGAGCCGGCAATTCGGCGTAATGGGGCACCGGATGGGTAATATACCCGGTGGTGTCGAACTGTTCCGTGGTAACTTTATCCTGAGCAATTACTGCTTCCGGTGCAGATGCCGAAACTGTTGAAGACGGCTTTGCCGCAGTCGTTGCAACCATGGTTCCGGCTTTGCCGGTTCCTGCGCCGTTATTTGTTTCCGGTTGGTTGCCCTGAATCGTATTTGCCTGTCCGGATGTTGGTGCTGTTGCAACCGGAGTCCCAACTCTGTTTTTTGTGGTGACGGTGGCTGTACCGGTAGTGGTACCTTTATTTGTACCAATACTTACATTATTGGCAAGAAGTGCTTTTTGCGGATGCTTCGGCTGACTTGTTTCCTGTTTGGCCAAAGTGAACCCGCTTGAGTTATCCTGTTTGTTGAGTAGCGAAGATCCAAGGAAAATTACGCCGGCGACAGAGGCTGCTGCAGCTACGTAATACCACACAAAACGACGACGCTTGGGCTGCGCCTCTGCCAGTTTGCGGCTGAAGACATCCCAATCGCCGGCAGGAAGGTCGACCTCATAATTGTCGAACTTTTGCCGGTAGAATATGTCGTTGTCGTTATATTTGTGTTTATCCATAAATTTCCGCCATTTTTTGTTGTAGCATGGCACGTGCTCTTGCAAATTGAGACCTCGAAGTACTTTCTGCGATACCGAGCATTTCTCCTATCTCTTTATGACTGTATCCTTCAATTGCATACAGGTTGAAGACGGAACGAAATCCGGCCGGTAACGAGGCAATGATGCTGCGTAGTTCATCGGCAGATATCCGGTCGATTACATTTTCACTGGTCTCTTGTATTTCGTATGATGTAGCGATGTCGAAACTTTCTCTCAGAATGTCATTTTTTCTGAGAAATTCGAGGGATGTCGTGACGAAAATCCGTCTCATCCATCCTTCAAAAGATCCTTCATGGGCAAAAGATTCGAGGTTGAGGAATATCTTGATAAATCCGTCATGCATCAGGTCGCGGGCAGTCTCGTAATTGTTGACATACCTCATGCACACACCCATCATCTTGCGCGAATATTGCTCGTACAAATACTTTTGTGCGGTAGCAATCCCTTTCTTGCAATCTTCAATTAGTTGTGATTCTTCTCGGGGAGTGTACATTCACTGATAAAATAGATGATTTTTGACCTGAAAACGTTGCATCAAGATGCAATAATGGCCAAATATAAGGATTTTTTTGTTATCGGATATCCTTTTTTTCTTTTGAGAAAGCTAAAAAAGATTGTCTTAATTTACGGTTTTTGTAGTAACTGAACCATTGATGAAGCTGCTTTCTGAGAGGCTCCGGTAGTTCCCAGTAACTTGTGTAAACGATGGTATTCGTGGAGCATCTTGTCCCGGTAGAGAGTGTTGTTGAGAAGGCGATCAAGCTCTTGTGTCAGGGCCTGATTCGTCACTTGTGAACCGAGCAGCTCCTTTACCACCCGTTTGCCTGAGATGATATTCACAAGAGAAAAATAGGGGGTATGAATGAACCAGGAGTATAAAAAGGGTCCCAGACGTCCCAGTTCCATGTTGTATGTTACTACCTGGGGTATATTCAATAATGCCGTTTCCAGCGTCGCCGTGCCCGAAGTTACCAATGCGGCGGAAGCTTGTTGCAACAGGGCATACGTTTGTCCGAATACGATTTTTACGTTCGTATCCTTGATGAACCGGGAATAATAATCCGGTGCAATTCCGGGAGCTCCGGCGATGATAAACTGATAATCGGGGAATTGATTGATAGTGGAGATCATCAACGGAAGATTGTCGGCAATCTCTTTTTTTCGACTGCCCGATAGCAGGGCTATAATCGGTTTCTGCTCCAGCTTATTCCGACGCGCAAAAGTTGGAAGTTGTTCTCCTTTTTCGGGGCGCGACTCAATGGCATCCATCAACGGATTGCCGACATATACGGCTTCAAAATAATCGCGTTTGTTGTAAAAGTCAATTTCGAAAGGAAAGATACAAAACATTTTGTCAATCAATACTTTGATTTGCTTAATGCGGTATTCTTTCCATGCCCACAACTTGGGCGAAATATAGTAAAAGATCTTTGTGTCCAGCTTTTTCCTGGCATATTTTGCAATGCGTAGGTTAAAGCTCGGGTAATCGATCAGAATAAGAGCGTCAGGAGAAAAAGTACGCAGTGCTTTTTTGCAGACTGCGATGTTGCGTAGTACGGTAAACAGGTGTAAAATAACAGAAATAATGCCCATGAAAGCCATCTGCCGGTAGTGTATCAGAGGTCTTCCCCCTACAGCAGCCATCATGTCGCCGCCCAGAAAGCAAAATTCCGCTTCCCGGTCGTTATCTTTGAGTGCCCGCATCAGGTTGGCTCCATGAAGGTCTCCTGATGCTTCGCCGGCTATGATAAAGTACTTCATGATGGAACTAATAGCCGGTAGATGATAGTATGTTCCGTTATCGGCTACTCTCTGTCATCTACCGGCTACCTGTTTTCTGTTATTTTTTACGTGAATTGGCAACGGCTTTTTGGCGTTGTGCCTGTTCGCGTTGCATTTTTTCAAGACGTGCCATAAAACCGCCCGATTTTTTCTTCGACGGCTTTTTCTTATTTGCTTCCAGTTGTTTCAGTAGTTTGTCTTCGTCGATAAAACTACGGATTGCATAAGTCTGAGCAATGGTAATCAACGTGGACAGGAAATAGTAATAACTCAAACCGGATGCATAGTCATTAAACCAGAACCACATCATGATCGGAGTGAAATACATGATGATATTCATCCCCGGCATTTGCTGGTTGGTTGCCATTTGAGTCTGCATGTTGATTTTTGTGTAGATAAAGCTGACAATTGTCATCAACAGACAGAAGAGACTGATGTGATTACCGAAATAGGTCGTGATGAACGGAATAACGGCATTCCATGTAATGATGGCATCATACGATGAAAGGTCTTTCGCCCACAAAAAACTTTGGTGACGCAATTCGATGGATGCCGGGAAAAAGTTGAACATGGCAATCAGGATCGGCAATTGCAGCAACATAGGCAAACATCCGCTCATTGGGCTTACGCCTACCTTTCGGTAGAGATCCATGGTGGCTTTCTGACGATCCATCGCTTTTTCGGCAGGTATTTTTGCGTTGATCTCATCGATCTGCGGTTTCAAAACCCGCATCTTTGCCGACGACATATACGATTTGTAGGTCATCGGGAAAAGAATCAGTTTGATGACGATGGTCATGAGCAGTATGATAATACCGAAGCTGCCGATAAAACTTCCGAAGAAGTTAAACATCGGGATGATGGCATATTGGTTGATCCAGCCGAAGATACCCCAGCCAAGCGGAACGAGCTTGGTGAGCTTCATCTTTTTATCGCTATCGATTCCCTTGTCGTATTTTGCGAGTAAATTAAATTTATTCGGAACAAAATAGAAGCGGAAGCTTACCGGCGCAGAGCTTTTCGGATCGAATCCGACATTCATTTTTGCTTTGCAATCGCTGATATACTTCGAGTTGGAGCTTTCGTCGAATGAACTTTCGAGTGTGTTCGATGTGAATGCTTTGTCGGCAACGAGAACGCTGCTGAAGAACTGATCTTTGAACGCAACCCATTGCAACTGGTTCGGCAAATTCTGTTCGTCGTGTCCGCTTTGTTTCAGGTTGTTTACATTGTCGGCAACGTATTTATAGTATAAACCGGTATAGCGGGCTTCAAATTTTCGTCCTTTTTCCTGCTGACGAATTTTGGCATTCCATGTTAATTCGAGCCGGTCGGTACTTGGAGCCAGTACGGATTCCATTCCATTGCCCTTCATTTCGAAACGTACCATGTAGTCGTCGGGCGAAAGGGTATAAACGAAATCGAGATAGGAACCAGTAGTGGTTTTCAATCGGAAAGTGCACGACTGAGGTGTATTCGTTACCACCTGTTTTGCTGTAACACCGATCGGTTCAAAATAGAGGTTTTGTGTATTGAGAACCCGGTTGTTGTTGGTGGCAAGAGTAAACCCGAAGGCACTTTCATTCTTGTCGAACATGATCAAAGGCAACGAGTCGTGCGATTGATAATTCTTTAGCTGTACCGAATAGATGCGTCCACCTTTGTTTGAGAAGGTGATTTTAATAACCTTGTTTTCGATGGTGAACAGCTGTTCCTTGCCGGTGCCAGCCGGTGCAAAAGGTCCGAAAGCCGCATTCACCGAAGCCGTGTCGTTTTTGGCAATCAGCGAGTCAGTGGCTACTTTTGCAGCGGTTTTGGCTGCAATGGCGGCTTGTTCCTGCGCTGTTTTCTGGATGACGGCAATTGAATCTTGTGCCCGTTGGGCTGCAAGTTGCTCTTTTGATGGACGATTGAGTACGGAAAAACCGACCAGAATCAAAATGATTAAGACAAATCCGAGAATCGTATTTTTATCCATGAGGTTTGTTCGTTGCGATTGAGGATATGATTGTTTTTACTTTTTATTTTGTGATGGCAGCTTTAATAAAATGGATGAACAATGGATGCGGGTTTACCACCGTGCTGCTGTATTCGGGGTGAAACTGTGTTCCGATAAACCATTTTTTGGATGGAAGTTCAATTATTTCCACCAGATCGGACTCGGGATTGATGCCGCTGCATTTTACCCCGGCCTGTTCGTATTGTTCACGATAATCGTTGTTGAACTCGTAACGGTGGCGATGACGCTCTTTGATCGTCTCTTTCCCGTATACCTTGTATGCCAGCGAATCGTGTTTGATATTGCAGGGATATGCTCCCAAACGCATGGTACCACCCATGTTGAGAATCGTTTTTTGCTCTTCCATCATGTCGATCACATTGTGACGGGTGTTCAGGTCGAATTCGGTTGAATTGGCATCGGCAAAACCGAGCACGTTACGACCAAATTCAATCACCATGCACTGCATACCCAGACAGATGCCCAGACAGGGAATGTCATTTTCGCGGGCAAAACGGATAGCCTCTATTTTGCCTTCGATACCGCGGTTTCCAAAACCAGGAGCGATCAGAATTCCGTCGAGTTCACCCAACAGATCCATCGCGTTTTCGGCATTCAGTTTTTCCGAGTGAATCAGCTCGAGCTTGAGCTTACGGTCGTTGTAGGCCGAAGCATGCAATAATGATTCGTTGATGGATTTGTAGGCATCGGGGAGTTCAACGTATTTGCCTACCAGTCCGATTTTTACCGGTTCGGTGGCGTTTTTCATTTTGTCCACAATGTAAATCCATTGTTTCATATCGGGTTTGGGCTCGGTCGGGCAACCCAGTTTGCGCAATACAATGTCGTCGAGTCCCTCTTTTTCCATGTTCAACGGCACCTCGTAGATAACGGGTACATCGACTGACTGGATAACAGCGTCGGGAGCTACGTTACAGAATAAGGCCACTTTGCGACGAACGTCAGTAGAGAGATCACGCTCGGTACGAAGAACCAGAACGTCCGGTTGTACTCCGGCTTGTTGCAATTCTTTGACGGAGTGCTGGGTGGGTTTGGTTTTTACCTCTTTAGCCGCCGCAATGTACGGGACATAAGTCAGGTGAATGTTGATACATTTATTTCCCAGTTCCCATTTTAACTGACGAACGCTTTCGATGTAGGGTAAAGATTCGATATCGCCCACCGTACCGCCGATTTCGGTGATGACAAAATCATATTCGCCGGTTTTGCCCAGTTTCAGGATGTTGTCTTTGATTTCGTCGGTGATGTGAGGAATGATTTGCACCGTTTTGCCGAGGTAATCGCCATGACGTTCTTTGTTGATAACCTTTTGGTAGATATAACCGGTGGTTACATTGTTGGCGCGATACATGGGCTCGTTTACAAAACGTTCGTAGTGCCCGAGGTCGAGGTCAGCCTCATGTCCGTCAGCGGTCACATAACATTCTCCGTGCTCGTACGGATTGAGGGTTCCGGGGTCAACGTTGATGTAAGGATCCAGTTTTTGGTTGGTCACTTTGAAGCCGCGTGCTTTTAGCAGCTTGCCTAACGATGCGGCAATGATTCCTTTTCCAAGGGATGAAATCACGCCTCCCGTAACGAAAATGTACTTAGTCTCTTTCACTACAAAATAATTTGTGGTTTGTTCTGTAAGTAAGGTTTTTGTTGTGTGTAATAAAAACCTTACTCCTTGAAATATTGTGAGTTAATTGTTTATTAACCTGTGCTCGTTCGTATAAAAACGAAAGCACAAAGGTAATAATTATTTGCCAGATTTTTACAGCGAAATACACTCCGTGTTATTTTGAAACCGGATCTTCATAAATGCATGGCTATTTGACAGAATGAAGAGTGAAAAAATTACATCAGACTCCTGATGGCATCGATTTTAGCGTCGGTAGGTAATGTGGCATCAATCCAGTGGATGGTGAGGCCGCGGCGTTCCATACCCCGGAACCAGGTCATTTGCCGCTTGGCGAAACGGTGAATCTCCATCTCGAGTTGCGAAAACATCTCTTCGTAAGTAAGTTTTCCGGTGACGTAGAGTGTCAGGTATTTGTATTCCAATCCATAATAAATAAGATCGTCGGGCGGGATGCCATTGTCGAGCAAGCGGCGCACTTCGTCTACCATACCCTCGTTGAGACGTGTCTGAAGGCGGTGGGTGATGCGAGCCCGCCGTTCGTCGCGCGAAATGTCGATGCCGATAATCAACGGACGAATATCGGGATAGTCGGATTTGATCTCCGGATGATGGCGGTAATATTCCGCGATTTCGATGGCCCGGACGGCCCGTTTTACGGTATCGACATCCGTATTGTTGTGCAATGTTTTGTAGCTGCTTAGAATTCGGGTTAACTCCTCCAGCGATTTGCCTTCAAATTGCTTTCTGAACTCCGGGTTGTCGGGAACCTGAATCAACCGGTAACCTTTTAATATAGCTTCGATGTAGAGGCCGGTGCCGCCGCAAAGAATGGCCGGTTTATCCCGTTTGGTAATGTCGTCGTATGCCTTTAAAAAATCACGTTGGTACTCGAACACGTTGTATTTGTAACCCGCATCCACAATATCGATCAGATGGTACGGAACCGTTTCCCCCTCGACGGTATATTCCGAAATATCTTTGCCCGTGCCGATATCCATACCGCGGTAAATCTGACGCGAATCGGCACTGATGATCTCTCCGCCGATAGCGCGGGCCAGATGTGTCGCTACCGTGGTTTTTCCGGTTGCGGTCGGACCGAGGATGGTGATAAGGTTATACGTCGACATGAATTTCAATTCTGCTTACAAATACGGATTATATACTTTTTCGTAACCGATGGTGGTGGTGGGGCCATGACCGCAGTACACGGTGGTATCGTCGGGTAGAACAAACAGTTTTTTGCTGATGCCGTCGATCAGTTGCTCGTAGTTTCCTTTGGGGAGGTCGGTGCGTCCGATGCTTCCCTGGAAAAGCACATCACCGGCAAAAAGCGAGCCCGAAACGGCGTCGTAGAAACAGAGACTGCCTGGTGAATGACCCGGGACGTGGATAGCTGTCAGGGTCACGTTGCCGAATCTCACGGTATCACCTTCCGACAGAAAATCATGTAGTTCGGGTTGTTCGTCGTAACGCATTCCGTAAACCTCAGCCTGAGCGCTGATTTGTCGAAGCAAAAATTCATCCGCCTGATGGGCTTTTGCCTGAACGTCGTACGTTTTTTCGACAAAAAGATTTCCAAAAGCGTGGTCTAAATGCAAATGGGTATTGATGAGGTGTTTGACCGTAAGCCTGTTTTCGGAGATGAACTGTTGAAGCGTTTTGCGCTCCGCTTCCGTCACGCATCCCGGGTCGATGATGATGCACTCGTTGGTCTCGTTGTACGCCACGTACGTGTTCTCCATAAACGGGTTGAAGGTGAAAGTCTGTATAGTCATGAGTCTGTTTTTTAATTTAATTTGATGGTTGTCGCTGTTCTCTTGTGGTCGTCGGCAGCTTGTGCCGGGATCAATGTGTTTTGGTAGTAGAGCAAATAGGCACTGAATGTTTGACCTGCCTGAAGCGCTTTCAGATTCTCCTCCGAAATTACCACCGGATGTATGGCTGCCGAATTAAAGACTTTTTGTAGCGAGGGGTCTTCGGACAGGGTCTCCTGATAAAAATGGGCATCACCGAATGATTGGAAGTCGGATACGACAATGAATCGCAGGCCGTCGGCTTGCCGGCGTATGGTAAGGTCGAAGTCTTTCAACATAAAATGGCTGAAATTGTAACTCGCTATTTTGTAGGTAATCCGGTTGATGTCGATGGTATCGGATGTGACGGGTAGCAATACGAAATGGCGATTGTCGCGAACAGCCGTGAACTGCGGAATGGATTGTACCTCCGTTTGTTTAGCAACCTCCTGTTGTACTGCTGCCAGATTACCGAAAGTGCTTCCTTTGGTCACTGTTTTTCCCTGTTCCATCAGAGCCAGTATGTCTTTTGCCATCCCGATAACATCGCTTTGCGGATACTTTTTAACCAATTCTTCGAGCGCACTCTTCATGCCCGGCTGATCGCCGCTTTTGCCAAGACTCAACGCGTTGAGCAGGCTGAACTTGGGCATCAGTTCGGCAAAGGGATAGCTGGCGTTGATCTGCTTGTAGTTGCTCATTACAGTTTGAAACTCGTTCCGGGTATATGCGACAAAGGTAGCTTCGTAGAGCGAATCCTGCTTCTGTTGTATCTCTTGCTGGTGTTGAGCGTATTCGGGGTGTCCGAGCATCAAAGCGTATTTTGACGATGGAAAACTGTTTATGATAAGTATTTTATAGCGTTCCGATTCTGATTCTTTGCCCGCTTTTTTATTGAGAAGGCAAAGAGAGTAATAGGCATCGATCCATGTCGAATCGACTCCGAACCGGCGGTGAAGTTCTTCATAGGTCTTAATGGCCATGGGTTCGTCTTCCAGTTTGCGTTCGTAGAGTTGTCCCATATTGAATAATGCCTTGCTTATCATTCCATTCGATTTGGCTACGTCTGCAGGTGTTGTGGGTAGCTGCGCCAGATAGAATTCAGGTTTGTATTTATCCTCTACAGCTACAGTTTGCGTCGGTTGGTCGGTAGCTTTTGTTTGTGTAATCGACGGCAGATCGTTACTGATGGAGGTTTTGTCCGTTCTGCGCCAGTCGTCTTCCAGTTTCCGGGTACCCCATAATTGTTGAAATTGAGAAATGCCGGTCTGGACTGTAGCCGGATTGTAAAAATACCAGCTATTGTTTGATGCCGTAGACGTTGGGGTGTTCTGACCGTTCATAAAACCGCTGTTGTTGGCCTGTTGAATAAGACGCTGCTGTTGTTGTTGCTCTGCCAACTGGGCTTTTGCTGCATCTTGTTCTGCTTTTCTGATAGTTGCAATTATTTTGTTTACAGCACTCAACCGTTGTTGCTCCGGCAGGTTTGCAAGGTTTTGCAAGCTATCTTGCAAATGAACGGTATTGCTGTAGCCTGCAAGCTCGTTCAAAACTTCGGCACGTTTGGTTACCCGCTCAAAATCATCGTTGTCGTTTTTGATCTGCTTTGCCGCTGCTGAATAGCAAGGTTGAGCCTTCAGATAACCTTGCTCGTTGTAGTAGAGATCTCCCAGTTGGATATTGGCCGTCATTTTATCCTGATTGTCGGGGGTCTTCGAATTGATGGCCGCCAGATAGTTTTCGATTGCTTTGCCTTTCTGGTTGTTATTCAGGTAAATATTGCCTATCACAACGTAAATCTGGTCGACATACTCTTTGTTTCGACTTGATCTTGCCATTTTCTGGAGTTCGGCCAATACTTTTTCCGTTTTATCACCGGCTATTTGGGCCCGCTGCAACCGTGCTGCCAGCTCCATAGTGTAGGTGGTACTCAGCCGGATGGCTGTTGTGAAGGCGGCAAAAGCGGTTGGTTTGTCGTTGTAGCGGGAGCATAACTGACCTAAAATGAAATTGAAACGTGCGTTCAAAAAACGATTGCTTTCGTTTTCGGCCGCTATTTTCAGAAAAGGAATAGCCTCTGCATAGTGCTTCTCCTTCAATAATAAATCGGCTTTGGCTGCCGCGTAGAGCCCGTTCAGTCGCTTGTTAAGAACACTTTTGGTGTCGACTTTATTCAGAGCATCTTCGGCTTCGTAATTCCAACCCATTTCGGAAAAACATCGCGATCGTCCGATTTGGGCTTCGTTGGCAATGTCGGCATCGGAACCGAAATGTTTGATGATGTAGGCATGCGTACCCATCGCGCCCAGAAAATCGGCCTTGTGGAATTCGGCCTGAGCCAGTAGTAACCATGAGCGTAAAACCATCGGGTTATACTCCTCCTTATCCATGAATGCGATGTAGTCGGGATCTTTTCTTTTGGAAAAGTTTTTTTTCGGTTTAGCCTTGATTGACTTCAGCTTAATGGCTTTTCTGCATTTTTCGATGGTAATATCCATTTTCGATTTAGCAACATCGGCATTACGGTGTTGGCTGATAGGATACATGGATAGTATTTGCGAATAATTATCTTTTTGTGCTTTATTTATGGCATCGATACCCTCTTTGTAGGCCTGATAACCATTGAAATAGATATTGTAACGGGTGGTAAATGCATTGGTGTTACGGGTCAGCCATGTATTTTTGGATGTGGAGCAGCCGACAACCAAAGAGATGACTAAGAATAAGAGGAATATGTTTCGTAATCGTTGCTTCATACGAGGCTCGCAAGAGGATTTGTATTGCAAATGTACTATTAATAACGCTGTTTGCCTAAAAATGTTGCTTGTCCCTATCTAATGCGTTATAAAAATGAGGCTTTAGAATGTATGTCGAGTGTCGGCATGTCGACTATCGGTTGTCCGTGCAGCTGAGTAGTTTGACGGTGCAAACCAGGGGAGAGTAGGGTGGTACCCGGTGACCGTCGCCACTTACTCCGTAGGCCAGTATGGAAGGAAAAATGAAATCGGCCTGCTCGCCGGCATTCATCTTGCACAGCGCCATGTCGAGCCCGGTAAAACTTTCACCTTTACCCAAACGGATTGTTGTCCGACGGGGCGAGTTCAGGTTTGAATAGCAGCGTCTGCCATCGAGCAGTATGATGGAATATTGGTAGGTTACGGTTGGTTGCGATTTGGTTATCGCTTCCCGGTCTTTCAGAAAGTCGGAACACCAGAATCCGAGGCTGTCTTTGGCTAATTTTAAATGCTTCTTTGCAATGTATTGCTCGATTTGACGATTCTCGTTGCTGACAATAGCCTTATTGAGCGCGATGAGGTTCTCCTTTTCCTGATCGGGAACCGGAACGTTGGCTGGCATTTGAGGCTGTTGTCTGCATGAGGCGATAAAAAGAACCAGAATGCATTCGGTAAGCAGAACTGAAAAACGGGCAAAGATAAAGGATCGCATAATATGGGTGATTTTATTCTCCGATAATCTTTACCAGAACACGTTTTCTCCTTTTACCGTCGAACTCGCCGTAGAAGATCTGTTCCCACGGCCCGAAATCGAGTTGGCCCTGCGTTACTGCCACTACCACCTCACGTCCCATTACCTGACGTTTAAGGTGCGCGTCTGCATTGTCTTCAAAACCATTGTGATGATATTGGCTGTAAGGTTTCTCGGGAGCCAGCTTCTCAAGCCAGACCTCCATGTCGTGATGCAGGCCGCTTTCGTCATCGTTGATGAAAACGCTGGCAGTAATGTGCATCGCATTGACCAGTACCAACCCCTCCCGGATGCCGCTTTCGCGCAGGCAGACCTCTACCTGAGGAGTGATATTGATAAACTGACGACGTTGCGTTGCCTCAAACCAAAGCTCTTTCCGATACGATTTCATGATTGAAAAATGTGATTAATTTTCATCTTTCTTCGTCAGGTTCTTATAAATCTTGTAGATGTAATATCCCAGCGCAATGATCAATACCACAAGTATTCCGGTGTCGATGTAATGGCTGTAGTGCATCACGCTGTCCCAGTTTTGTTTGAGTTTGTAGCCGAGATAGGTAAGAAAAGCATTCCAGATACCGGCTCCCAGAACGGTGTAGATGCAAAACCGGATAAAATTCATTTTCCCGGCACCGGCGGGGATGCTGATAAAATGGCGGACAACCGGAATGAAGCGGGAGGCAAAAATGGTAATCTGTCCATGACGGGTAAAAAAACGCTCCGACATGTCGAGGTGTTTTTCTTTGAGTAGGAAAAACCGGCCGAATTTGATGATGAATGTCTTGCCTCCGTAGTACCCGATGGTATACGAAATAATGGAGCCGACTAAGCTTCCGAGGGTGGCAAACAGAATGGTACCCGTCCAGGTTAAGGTGCCATCGACAATAAGAAAACCGGCAAATGGCATAACAGCTTCACTTGGAACCGGGAAAAACATGCTTTCGAGCATCATTAAAACAAAAATGCCGGGGTATGCACTCGCACTTATAATGGCTACGGCTACAGCGGCAATACGTTCGGTAATTCCCATGAAAATAAAATCTTTGATTGTTTAGTGCCCGACTCCTTGTGCGGTGTTATGTGGGCACGGTGATTAAATGGTTTGTTGTTTTTTTTACTTGAGTAACAACTCTTTTGCTTCCGGACAAATGTCTAAAAATAAAGAGGAGGCATCCGGATTCAATGCCAGAGCAAGGTGCAATAAGGGTCGCGACTTCTCGACCTCTCCAAGTTTATAATATGCGATTGCTAAAAGCAGATTGATGTTCTCCAGCGAATTGTCTTGATTGTATGCTTCGAGGTAACAATCCAATGCCGATTGGTAAAAGGCCGTATCGACATAAATATTACCCAGCGCTACCCAGGTGTCGGGTTGCTGTTGTTCCAGTTTGAGCGATTTCTTGTATGCTTTTTCAGCGTCACTCACCTGGTTGGTGTTGACGTAAGCTTCCGCCAGATATACCCACGTCTCAAAATTTTCCGCATCCAGATCTAATGATTTGTGGAGATATTCGATGCTCTTTTCCGGAGTGTCGAGTTCAAGACCACAAATTCCCAGTCCCGACCAGGCTTCGGAATTTTGAGGATTGATCTCTAGGGCTCGTTCGTAGCATTTCCGGGCATTGGTATAATCGTCCAGCTTTTCGTAGCACTCTCCCATGAAAATCTGTAAAAGATCGGGGTATGCTACCGTGGCTTCGCAACGACGATAACATTCGAGCGATTCCTGAAAACGGTTGAGGTGAAAGAGTGTGTTGCCTTTCTGAAGCCAACCGCCCAGATCGGTTTCGTCGATAACCGTGACAAAATCGAATGCGTCGAGTGCCAGCTGGTAATTCTCCTGATTGTAGTAGGCCAACCCCAGATTGAACCACGACTCGAGGGAGTAGGCATCGACATCGATAATGCGGTTGTAATAACCGATAGCCGTATCGGGCTTGTCGATCTGTTCGTAGCAGAATGCGGCATCCTGCAAAAGATCGATGTCCTTCGGGTCTTCTGTCAATCCTTTTTCAAGGTAGATCAAAGCCCGTTTATAGTATCCGTTGGAGATGTAAACATGCGCGATGTCGAAGCAGAGAGTTGCAAGATCCGACGTGGTGTTGTCCGCCAGCCGGGCAAATATGAGATGAGCTTCCGATTCGTGATTTAAGCGCAACAGCGCTTCGCCTTTCAGCAATTCGGTCTCCACATCGCTGGGAGAATGAATGTGTTCGAGAATGTTGTATGCTTTACGGGCATCCCCCGAAGCGAGGTATACTTTTGCCCGTTTGGCTTGCAATGTCGTGCTTCCCGGGTGCATACTGATCCCCAGATCAATCGCTTTGGACGATTCTTTCGGTTGTCCGCAGTTAAGATAATAATCGACGATTACTTCCAACTCTTCAACATCGAAATAACCGACCGTGCGGTTTTGCATCGCCTGTTCGTAACGACGCACCACCTCTTGCGATTCTTCGTCGAAGATAAATTCCTGATTGTAGCCCTTCATTTACACTCTTTTATTTTCGATGCAAAGTTACTGTAATTTACCGAAATCTCTTCTTTTTCGCACTCTAAAAGTTATTAACAAATTGGTTTTCAGTGAAAGCGGTCGACCAGGGGTATGGTTGCATTTGTTTGTGTTCATTCCCGTTCGTTATTGTTCCGAATCAGAGGCTATTTTCTCCGTTGAACATCCAAGCTTTTTGTTTATTTTTGTAGGATAAATTTAACGAAATGGAAACCTTGAAATCTCTCTTTACGCAGACCACCGGGGAGGCGTTGGAAGATATATATGAATTGCCGTCATCGGGGAGCAATCGCCGCTATTTTAGATTGACGGGCAAAAAACAGGTGCTGATAGGGGTGCTGGGAACCTCAATTGAAGAAAACAAGGCTTTTTGGAGCTTGGATTCTCATTTTCTGTCGAAAGGATTGCCGGTGCCGAAGGTGTTGGCTCATTCCGCAGACTTTCACTGCTATTTGCAGGAAGACCTGGGCGATAATCTGCTCTTTAATGCGGTAGCTAAGGGGCGGAGCTGCGGCAGTTTTGATGATGAAGAAAAAACATTGCTTCGTAAAGTGGTGGCCAAACTGCCCGAGTTTCAGGTGCTGGGTGCTCAGGGACTTGACTTTTCGCATTGCTATCCCCGCCCCGAATTCGATAAGCGAATGATTCTTTGGGATCTCAACTATTTTAAATATTGCTTTTTGAAGGCAACCGGGCTGGAGTTCAACGAGAGTCGTTTGGAAGACGATTTCGAACGCATGGCAACAGCATTGCTATGCGACCAGACAACGACATTTTTATATCGCGATTTTCAGTCACGCAACGTGATGATTGTGGATGGCGAACCCTATTTTATAGATTTTCAGGGAGGACGGAAAGGGCCGGTATATTACGATGTGGCTTCGTTTCTGTGGCAGGCCAAAGCGCAATATTCCGACGATCTGCGGGAAGAACTGCTGCAGGTTTATCTGGATTCTTTGCGGCGATTGACTTCGGTCGATGAGGAGAATTTCAGAGCCCAGTTGCGTCATTTTGTCATTTTCCGTACTATGCAGGTGCTCGGAGCGTACGGCTTTAGAGGGTACTTTGAAAAGAAACCGCACTTTATGCAGAGTGTGCCTTTCGCGATCGACAATTTACGCCGTATTTTGGCCAATGGCGTGATTGAGGAGTATCCCTATATGAGCGAGGTACTACGACAACTGACTCTCATGAAACAGTTTTCGGATCTTAGCGGTACCCGCAAACTGGAAGTAACGATTTATAGTTTTGCCTATAAAAAAGGCATCCCCGATGATATGTCGGGTAATGGAGGCGGATATGTGTTCGACTGCCGCTCTATCAACAACCCGGGTAAATACGAGCATTATAAGCATTTTACCGGACTCGATAAAGAGGTGATCGATTTTCTGGAAGAGGATGGCGGAATAATCAATTTCCTCGACCATATCTATCCGTTGGCTGATGCACACGTGCAGCGTTATATCGAACGCAAATTCTCTCACCTCATGTTTTCGTTCGGATGTACCGGAGGACAACATCGTTCGGTATACTGTGCCCAACATTTGGCTGAACATATTGCCAAGAAATTCGATGTAAAAGTTTCGCTTTATCACCGCGAACAAAATATAGAAAGAACATTCTGACCGATGAAGGCGCTTGTTTTTGCAGCGGGGCTGGGTACCCGCCTCAAACCGTTGACCGATACCATGCCCAAGGCGTTGGTGCCCATCGATGGAAAACCGTTGCTGGAGCATGTTTTACGTAAGTTGATTGCGAACGGATTTGACGAGATTATTATTAACGTACACCATTTTGCGGATCAGATTATCTCTTTTCTCGGAGAAAACAATAATTTTGGCGTGCGTATTGCCATCTCGGATGAGCGTGACGCTTTGCTGGAGACGGGAGGCGGTATCAAAAAAGCCTCGTGGTTTTTTGATGACGGACAACCCTTTTTGGTTCATAATGTAGATATTCTTTCCAATATCGATCTTGGAAAGTTGTATCGTTACCATCTCGAAAATCGCAGCCTGGCAACCGTGGTGGTAAGCCAGCGCGATACGTCTCGTTACCTTCTTTTCGACGACGATTTGCGGTTGAACGGGTGGACGAACATCAAAACCGGAGAGGTGAAGTCTCCGTTTGAAACATTGGACGTTTCGTCGTATCGTCGGTTGGCATTTTCCGGCATTCATGTCATCTCTCCCCGGATGTTTGAGCTGATGGCCGGATGGAACGGAAAATTTTCGGTAATCGATTTTTATCTGGCAGTTGCGTCTCAGGCCGAAATTAAAGGGTTTGTGCCTGAAAACCTGAAGATGATCGATGTGGGTAAAATAGATTCATTGCACGAAGCCGAATTGTTTTTAAATAGCAGTTTATGAAGAAAATCATCTTTTTGTTCTGTATGGTTGTGCTGGTAGCTTGTCAGGGAAAAACCGATAGCAGTCTGGTCGTGGGTGTGTTAAGAGGACCATCGGCAATCAGTGTTTCTCAGTGGTTGTATCAGGAGCCGGTTGTTAAGGGACAAAAAATCAGGGTCGAAATATTTGATGAAATATCCGATTTGCAGGCACAAATGATTCAGGGCAAGGTCGATTTTGCGGTGTTGCCGACTACCGTGGCTGCTATTCTATATAATAAAGGGGTGGACTACCGTATGATAGCCTGTCCGGTACAAGGCTCTGTCAGTGTGGTTTCGTCCGATTCTGTTATTAGCTTCAAAGATTTGAAAAACAGGACTGTTTCTGTCGCCGGACAGGGTACAACTCCGGATGTCTTGTTTACATTGCTGGCATCGAAATATGGTTTTCGCAACAAAGAATTGCAAATCGATTATAAAATAGGGAGTCATCCCGATTTGGCTCAGGCCGTCATTATGGGCAAGGTTAAAACGGCGTTGCTGCCCGAACCTTTTGCTACGATGGTGAGTATGAAAAATCTCTCCGTCAAACATACGATCAGCCTGAGCGATGAACTGGCAAAGTCGGACAGCACACTCCTTTTTGCCATGACGGCGTTTGTGGTAAAGGAATCGTTGATCGAAAAAAATCATGCAATGGTCGACTCTGTATCTAATCGTTATCAGTCGGCCGTGCAGTGGTTGCGATCGAATGTTTCGGAAGCTGCCGATGTTGCTGTGAAACGGAAAATATTGCCCGACAGAGATATAGCGTTAAAAAGCATTCCTCAATGCAATGTGTGCTATTTGAAGATGTCGGATAATGCACCGCGTGTTTCCAGATATCTTCAGATTTTCTTTCGGTTCGATCCCAAAACGGTTGGTGGAAAACTACCCGATAAGAAATTTTATTACGGGATATAATTGACGTAACGAGCATCGCATATGATTAAGACGGCTGTTTTTTCAGGGTCATTCAATCCGATACATATTGGTCATTTGGTATTGGCAAATTATTTGTGCGAGTTTACCGATGTGGAGGAGGTGTGGTTGATGGTGAGTCCGCTCAATCCGTTGAAAGAACCTGATGTGGTAGTCGATAGCCATGCGAGGTACGAAATGACCTGCCTCGCGGTGAACGACGATCGTCGCCTGTTTGCTTCCGATTTCGAACTGAACATGCCGTTGCCAACCTACTCGATACGAACGCTCACCGCTCTGCGTGAATCGTATCCCGATCGTGAATTTTCGTTGCTGATTGGGGCGGATAACTGGCAGGTTTTCCACAAATGGAAAGAGTATCGTCAAATTATGGACGAATTCCCCATTTGGATCTATCCGCGACCGGGATTCGATGTCGGCATTCCGTCCGGGTTGACCTCGGTTAAACTTTTGGAGGCCCCGCTGGTTGAAATTTCATCAACGTTTATACGAAACGCGGTGGCGGCGGGACATGATATGCGTCGGTTTGTTCCCGAGGTAGTATGGCAATATATCGATAGTAACCAGTTATATCGTTCTGCCGGTTGTCGCTAATGGAATAAAATTATAATTGTACTATTTTCTACGTTATCAAATAATTAATAATCAAGTCTTACAGATGAAAAAAATGTGTTTAATGGTTGCGGCTATAGCAATGGTTTCTGTGGTCGCAGTAGCAAAGAGCCCTAAAAAGGCAGTACCGCAGGCAGCTGCGCCGGCAAAAGTTTTTAACAACAGCATCGATTCGATGAGTTATGCCCTTGGATTAACCTTAGGCGCTGATTTTTCGAAGAATATCAAAAGTATTCCCGGCGGACAATGCAATCTCGATTTATTGATCAATGCATTCGCTGTATCGCTGAAAGGTGATTCTGCTTTGATGTCCAAAGATTTTGCCAATACCTATTTCCGTTCGTATATGATGGTGGCTCAGGCAAAGGATGCGGCAGCCAAGAGAGCCGCCGGCGAAAAATTTCTTGCAGACAACAAAAAGAAAGAGGGTGTACAGACAACCGCCAGTGGGTTGCAATACATCATTTTGAAAGACGGCAACGGTGTGAAACCGAAAGCCGAGGATACAGTGGTTGTGCACTATACCGGAACATTGATCGACGGGACTAAATTCGATAGTTCGATAGATCGTAAGGAACCTGTGACATTTCCGCTTAACCAGGTTATTAAAGGGTGGACAGAAGGTGTTCAGCTGATGCCGGTAGGTGCCAAATATAAGTTCTTTGTGCCTTACACATTGGGTTATGGAGAACAAGGCGCCGGTGGTGGCGTAATTCCTCCCTACTCAACTTTGATTTTTGAGGTGGAGCTTCTTAATGTGAAACCGTACAAGGAACCGGTAAAAGTAGAGGAGGCTGCAAAACCGGCAGAAACAAAAGCTCCTGCTAAAACGGCAAAAAAACCGGCAACAAAAGCCAAGAAGTAATTCGGGTCAAAGATAAATAACGAACGCCCCTGTATCGGAAGATGCAGGGGCGTTTTTTCTCTTTGCCAGCGACAAAATTGCATAGCTTGTAAAAAACTCTTTATTTTTTCTCTTTATTAGGCAAGGGTTTCTACCAACACTAATATTATTGGCTCATGAAATAGTTGTCGGCCAATATGAAATAGAGCTCTATTTTTCTCTTTAGATTTTGGTTTTCTATGCAATTGACTATCAGTGCCATTGATTATCTGGCTTGTGTCACATTAGATTATGCTGGCAAGTTCATTTCACAATGAACGGGAGAACTCTTCGGAGCTTGAGTTTGTCTGTCTTTTTCCGAAGATGATTTCTTTACCTGAAAATGTTTACTATATCCATAGCGATGCTATTCGATTATACAAGGAGTATCACGGCGGATGTTCTTTTGTCAATAAAAGTATTATAGATCTATCTCTTTACCATCTACTTGTGAATGTTTTCCATAACGGTATTGGAACAATGCAACCTGTAATTTTTTTTTGTTCGATTTGACGGGTGCAATCATCACAAAATGCATTTTAAGGGTATCCTGTTCTGTCACCGCACTCTTATCCCGGGTTTTCTGATCTTCCCAGGTGCCGGAATTGGCATAAATACAGGGAGCTCCGTCGAGATTTGTATATGCCTTGATCATCGGGATGTGTGTATGCCCAAAAACTACAATACGAACGTTAGAAAGCGGATTGCGAAAATACTGAGAGCTTGCCTGATCATCAATATATTGCGTTTTCAGACTACCCACTATCGCTTTGTTGATGTCCGTCATCACCATCACGTTGTTGTATTTCTCCCGCTCATTCCAGTTGGTTTGCGTAAACAATCCATTATAGAGATTCATCCGAATACTGCCGTCGGCGCTGTTGTAGGGAAGAATGTCATTAATAGCATACGTTTTTGTGTAGTTGCCTATATTTGTCTTTATAATGGGGTCGCTGAAATTATCTTTTACGTAAATTACTCCTTCCATTACAGTCTTCCATAGTGTGTAATAGATGTATTTGCTATACTGCTCGGCATCACCCGGATTGTTGAGCACTACCACAGGCACTTTTGTCGCGGCAGCCTGTGTAGTCGGGTCGGTAAATGAATTGGCTGCTATGCGGGCGAAGAAATAACCAGGGGCCAGTGTCGCGCCCGGAGCATCGGCCTCATTTGCCTTCGGAGTAAGCGCACAGAAGAAATCGTAGCGATGACCATGCTCGATAGCGATCTGATCATAACCATCGGGGTGATAGGTTCCGATACCGTACTTGTCACTTCCATCGCGGGCCTGATTCACTCCCGGCATGGCAATATTGACATTTTCCGGGGTAAATCCCATATCGTGATTCCCGGGAATATACGTAAGTTTGATTTTTTTATCCTGAATAATGCCGTTCAGTACGTCAAAAATACTCTGATTGGCGGCTACGGTTTTTTTGATAAAAGAGGCCTGCGAGCCGCCGCTATAAGTGTCTGCGCGCGTCGGAATATACCATTCGTCAAACATATCGCCGGCAATAACCAATTCCCTGATTGTCTGTGACGAGCGAACTTCGTTGAGAAACTGCTGTAGCCGTTTCAGATGCTTTACGTTTTCGGAGTACGCCAGGTCGTTCCCAAGGTGCAGATCGCTGATAACAACAATTTTGTCCCGCACATTATTACTGCTTTCGCTGGTAGTGTCGAACGGGTTTGCCGTAACGGATCCTTCATTTGTTTTACTGCACGACATTACACAAAGACTCGATGCAATACATAGGAATACAAGGTAACGTTTTTTCATGCAATAAATATTTGGGCAATAAAGGACTTTGCTCTACACTGGCAATTGATCGATAATTCGTTATAATTCTGCTGACTCTTTGTGCCGAAAAATGCTGATAATAAGTGTTTGGATAGTCTGTGAAAATTTAGACTGTACAACAAAGGAATGACAACACACTTAAAATTTAATATGCAAATGTATGAAAAAACAGACTCATGCATGTTTCATATTTACAAACCTGTTGTACCATATTTACAGAATTTATTTTTTGCTATTGTATTGTTCTGATTTTCAATTGTTATTCTTGTGCGGCAAGCGATCGTTTGTAATCGGTTTTGTTTGTGCGCTGATGGCGGTATGCTATTCCAAACGGAACTTTGTCTGTTTAATTTGCTTGCATCTGTCGATTGTTTTTTGTGTTTCGCCTTTTAGTTGAAACGTAATGAGTGCGAAACGACAGGAGGGGGCCTGATTTCTTTACGTGTAATTTAGCAGAAGCTTAATTAAAATTTGATATTATAATTCCTTAAATTTGTATATTTGTAAATTATATTTTTTTGTCGGACATCTCTTGTTATTTGGCATTTGAGGATACATATGGCAGATGCAAAATGGTATACTCCTTCGTTGATCATATTTAATTGTTACCTGTAATGCAGCATTTATATATAGCTACAGTCTTTGCCGGCGCATTGGTGTGTTTACTGGCCTCTCTGTTGCTGTTTGCCCGTTGTAAGTCGGGAGAACGCTCCCGTATCATTCTGGCTGTGATTGTCTCCTTCTCCGTGTATAATTACATTACCCGGTTTATTGCACTGAGTAATGGCTATGTGCCTGAAATAGTAGTTTCTGCAAAATTGTTGTTGCAGGCAATTTTTATGGTCATATGTTACGTCATGTATCCGATAGAGGTTATTGCTCCCGGTTGGTTGAATATCTGGCGGATCGTGAAACTCTATTCCGGTTGGTTGTTTTTGCTGGGTGTTTACCTTATCTCGCTGTGGGCAGGCGTGCAGTATACATCCTATAATTCGCTTTTAGAGATGTTTGTACATGCCGGTCGGTTTGAGGTTTGGTTTCGTCTCTTGCTCGCCCTGCTGGTATTCAGCCCCATCTTTGTCGTTTTATTTATGCACCGAACGACACTCTATCGTAATGCCGATCATGTCTGGATAAGGAAATATATTCTTGTTTTATTTATCAATATTCTTGCATATATTCTGGTGGTGATGTTTAACCACCCGGTATTCAATATAGTCTATTATTATATCAGTGTCGGATGCAGTCTCTATATCGTTTATATGGAGCTTTTTGATAGATTGATAGGGAAATCGATGGTGAAGAGTGAGGTTGAAGAGAGACAAACACAGCTGGAGCTGGCTGTGGAAGAGGACGAAGAGGCTTTGTTGGAAAAATGTGCTATTGAGCAACGAAATGCCATCCTGATTGAGCGGTTGGATGCGTATATGAGAAAAAGCCGTGCCTGGCGAAATCCGGATCTCTCTCTTAATATATTGGCTTCCGAACTTTTCACCAACCGAACAACTCTTTCGCAGGCTATGCGCGAAAACGGATATGAAAATTATACGCATTATGTCGGACGGTTGCGTATTGATGATTTCCTGCAACAGATTGAATCCGGACAATCGGATAATTTTCAGGAGGCTTTCTTTTTTGTCGGATTTCGCTCGCGGGTTACTGCTTTGCGTAACTTCCGGCAGTTTGTCGGAATGACCCCTTCGGAGTATTTTCAAAAGAAAGAAACGGGGATGGAAGAAGACGCCGTGGAATAATGGCACTCCGAAGATACAATCAATTCCTGAGCAGTTTGTGCCTTTTATTGCAGGTAAGGCATTGACTGATTCGTCTTCGGATTAAACAAAACAGTAAGGCTGGGGAAATTTTTAGTGGTAGTCCCGCCGGGAATCGAACCCGGATCTAAAGTTTAGGAAACTTTTGTTCTATCCATTGAACTACAGGACCGCAGAAAGAGAAAGCAAAAATACAACTATTCTTCAATAATTTCAATTGCTCTTTTAAGGAAAAAGCGCAAACGTCATCTGACCTTTGCGCTTTTACTGTGGTGCCACCAGGAATCGAACCGGGGACACAAGGATTTTCAGTCCTTTGCTCTACCAACTGAGCTATGGCACCATCTCTGTTTTGCGGATGCAAAGGTAGGTAAAATCACCGAACGTGCCAAATTATTTTTCAACTTTTTTCATTGATGTTGAATAACAATAAATTATAAAAAGTTGATTGTAGATCGATTGTCCGGTTTTATTGCGTTGTGCAATGGCGAAGCTGTGAAATTCATTCACATGCTTCGCCATCCATATTTTCACCCTCTGCCTTAGTAGGCTCTGGCAAATATCACGCGTTGTGCCGATGGTTTGCCGGTTACCATGCAGACTCCCGGGGTTTTATCTCCCTCGAGAGGGATGCAACGAATGGTTGCTTTGGTATCGGCTTTGATTTTTTCTTCGGTTTCGGTGGTGCCATCCCAATGGCAGAGCAGGAATCCTCCTTTTTCAATCTCAACCTTGAATTCATCGTAGCTGTTCACTTCGCGGGTTACGGAGGTGCGATAGTCGAAAGCCTTGGTGTAGATGTTCTCCTGAATGGTGTCGAGCAATTCCTTGATATGCTGTTCGATGTTTTCGATAGGAAGAGTCTCTTTTGTCAGCGTGTCGCGACGGGCCACTTCAATAGTGCCGTTTTCGAGGTCGCGGGCACCTAACGCGAGGCGTACGGGGACTCCCTTCAATTCGTATTCGGCAAATTTCCATCCCGGTTTTTTTGCATCGTTGTTGTCGTATTTTACGCTGACACCAAGAGCTTTTAATTTGGCGGATATTTCGGCAGCTTTTTCGTCGATCTTTGTCAGCTGGTCCGCATTTTTATAGATAGGAACGATGACTACCTGATAAGGAGCGAGTTTCGGAGGCAAAACCAGACCGTTGTCGTCGGAGTGGCACATGATGAGCGCTCCCATCAGTCGGGTGGAGACACCCCACGAGGTTGCCCATACGTAATCGCGGGTTCCCTCTTTCGAGGCGAACGTTACGTCGAAAGCTTTCGCGAAGTTTTGTCCCAGGAAGTGTGATGTGCCGGCCTGCAGTGCTTTGCCATCCTGCATCAATGCTTCGATACAGAACGTTTCGACAGCTCCGGCAAAGCGTTCGTTGGCCGATTTGATACCTTTCACGACCGGCATAGCCATGAAGTTTTCGGCAAAAGTGGCGTAAACGTCCAGCATCTTGCGGGTTTCGATCAACGCCTCGGCTTCGGTGGCGTGAGCCGTATGACCTTCCTGCCAGAGGAATTCGGCAGTGCGGAGGAAGAGTCTGGTGCGCATCTCCCAGCGAACCACATTAGCCCATTGGTTGATAAGGATAGGCAGGTCGCGGTACGATTGTATCCAGTTTTTATAGGTGTTCCAGATAATGGTTTCCGACGTCGGACGGATGATGAGTTCTTCCTCCAGTTTGGCGGCAGGGTCAACTATAACGCCTTTTCCGTCAGGGCTCGCTTTCAGACGATAGTGTGTTACAACTGCGCATTCTTTGGCAAAACCTTCTACATGATCGGCTTCCTTGCTGAGAAACGATTTTGGAATCAAAAGAGGAAAATAAGCATTCTGATGTCCTGTTTCCTTGAACATACGGTCGAGTTCGGCCTGCATTTTTTCCCAAATTGCATAACCATACGGTTTTATGACCATACAACCGCGAACGGCTGAGTTTTCAGCCAGATCGGCTTTAATTACCAGATCCTGATACCATTGCGAATAATCAACGTTTCGTGAAGTGAGTTCTTTTAATTCTGCCATGTTTGTAGGTTAAAGAGCAAAGAGCAAAGAACAAAGATGAAGGAACTTCATTTTTTTGTGTTTGTCCGAGTACTCTAATTTATGTGTTTGGATTGAAAATCAGATAAACATGCGGTCTTTTTTACCGCTTGCTTGCGCCTGCAAAGATACAATTTTCTTGGCAGGAGATAAAATGAACATGAAGGTTAATAACAGCTTGTTGTGTAACAAATGTGTAATGTAAGCTTTACCGGCTTGTAACCTTCGGGCGTGATTCCGGTTTTATCTTTGTTGCAAATAGTAAATGTCGGGACTATGTCAAAAATGGAAATCATAGAATATTCCGATCGGTATAAAGACGATTTCAGGCGGTTGAATTACGAATGGGTTCAAAAATATTTTTGGATAGAGCCAACTGATGAACTGGTTTTGAACCATCCGGATGAAACCGTGATTGCAGCAGGCGGATATATTTTCTTTGCCCGTTTGAATAATGTGATCGTGGGGACCTGCGCGCTGATGCGGGTAGATCCGCATGTGTATGAACTGGGCAAGATGGCGGTGGACGAAGCGTATCGTGAACTGGGAATCGGCACTCTGCTGATGAAAAGTGTGATTGCCAAAGCAAAAAAAATGAAATTGTGCAAACTGGTGCTGTACTCGAATACCCGACTTCATGCAGCGATTAATATGTATATCCGGTTCGGATTTTATATGGTTCCGAAAACCGATTTTCACAACCATCGCGCTAACGTGAAGATGGAACTCAAGCTGATGGAAAGAGGTTTGCGCCGATCTTTCAAGCCTAAGGAAAAATGCAAACTCGGCTCTTTGTGATGAAATTGTATCTGTTTGACAGGTAGCTGATATGAAGTTTGCGATACCTCTTTCACAAGGCCGTTTTCAGATGCAGATTGACACGATAATAATTGATAATAAAGAGTTTTAACAATAAAAGCCCGCCGAAACTTTCCATTTCGGCGGGCTTTTGCTATTTTTGCAATCCCTAAATTTTTGGATGCGACAGTTTTGGCTGTTTGCGGCAGAGTCCTTTGTGTGCGCTTTGTGAGCATGATTGGACCCTGTTTTTGTGTTGAAAGACAATAAATTTATATATCAAACCAGAAACCTTATGAGTCTAAAAATTGTAGTATTAGCGAAACAAGTGCCGGATACCCGCAATGTGGGTAAGGACGCCATGAAAGCCGACGGGACGGTAAACCGTGCAGCTCTGCCTGCCATTTATAATCCCGAAGACTTGAATGCTCTCGAGCAAGCTTTGCGATTGAAAGACCGTTTCGAAGGTTCCACCGTTACCATTGTGACCATGGGCCCGGGACGTGCCGCCGAAATCATTCGCGAAAGCCTCTACCGTGGTGCCGACAACGGTTACCTCCTTACCGACCGCGCTTTTGCCGGTTCCGACACGCTTGCAACTTCTTATGCGCTCTCTTGTGCAATTAAAAACCTTCCTGAAGTAGACGTTATTGTTTGCGGTCGTCAGGCGATCGACGGTGATACGGCTCAGGTGGGTCCTCAGGTGGCCGAAAAATTAGGATTGCCCCAAATTACTTATGCCGAAGAGATTCTCGACGTAAAAGACGGAAAAATTACCGTAAAACGTCGCCTCGAACGTGGTGTGGAAATTGTGGAAGGTAAACTGCCAATTCTGATTACCGTCAACGGTTCCGCTCCTGACTGCCGTCCGCGTCATGCCAAATTAGTGATGAAATACCACCACGCCAAAACAGTGACCGAACGTCAGGAACAAAATGACGACTATATGTTCATGTTTGACAAACGCCCCTATCTGAACATTACAGAATGGAGCGTGAATGATATTCAAACCGATATTAACTGGTTGGGTCTTAAAGGTTCTCCTACAAAGGTTAAGGCTATCGAAAATGTTGTTTTCCAGGCAAAAGAGAGCAAACACTTAGCCGGTAAAGACAGCGAAATCGATGAGCTGATGAAAGAACTTATTGCAAACCACACAATCGGATAATCAATTGTCGGGATAGATGACCTTTGTGGTCGTATAACTGTCTCATAAACATAACAAAAACGTAAAACATGAACAATATTATAGTTTATCTCGAAATTGAAGAGGGTGTTGTTGCCGATGTGAGTCTCGAACTGCTTACCAAGGCCCGCTCTCTGGCAACTAAACTGAAATGTAAACTCGAAGCGCTTGCCATCGGCTCTCAACTCGATGGTATTGGTGCTCAGGTTTTCCAATACGGTGTCGACAAGCTCTATCTTGCCGACGACGCTCGCCTCTATCCTTATACTTCGATGCCCCACACTTCGGTGTTGGTCAATCTTTTCAAGGAAGAGAAACCACAAATCGCCCTGATGGGTGCTACCAGCATCGGTCGTGACCTTGGTCCCCGCGTCTCTTCAGCTCTGTTCAGCGGATTGACAGCCGACTGTACCGCGCTCGAAATCGGCGATCATGAAGATAAAAAAGAGGGTAAATCGTATACCGATCTGCTCTATCAGATCCGTCCTGCTTTCGGTGGTAACATCGTGGCAACCATCATCAACCCCGAATGCCGTCCGCAGATGGCTACCGTTCGCGAAGGTGTGATGAAAAAAGAGATTTTCGATGCCAACTACAAAGGTGAAGTCGTAAATCTTGAAGTGGCAAAATATGTAAGCGATTCCGATTTTGTGGTAAGCGTGATCGAACGCCACATGGAGAAATCGAAGAGCAACCTGAAATCCTCTCCTATCATCGTGGCCGGTGGTTACGGTATGGGCTCGAAAGAGAACTTCAAATTGCTTGAAGAACTGGCTTCGGTTTTGGGTGGTGAAGTAGGTGCTTCGCGTGCAGCTGTCGATGCAGGCTTCGCCGAACATGATATGCAAATCGGTCAGACCGGTGTTACCGTTCGTCCTAAATTGTATATTGCCTGTGGTATTTCCGGTCAGATTCAGCACATTGCCGGTATGCAGGAAAGTTCCATCATCATTGCCATCAACAATGACGAAAACGCTCCGATCAATGCCATTTCCGACTACGTGATTACTGCTAACGTGGAAGACGTAGTGCCGAAAATGATTAAGTATTATAAGCAAAACAGCAAGTAGTGTGTAGTGAGTAGCCGGTAGTTAGTAGAAATTTGTAATTGGTGTCGTTAAATGAGAACATCCAATTTTGAAGACTTAGTAGTATGGCAAAAGGCGCATGAATTTGTACTTTTTGCATATAAAATCACTTCAAAATTTCCGAAGGAAGAGTTGTTCGGATTGACAAATCAATTCAGAAGAGCCGCAGTTTCTATTCCGGCTAATATTGCAGAAGGATATAGAAAGAGCGGAATCAAGGACAAGCTACGTTTTTATAATATTTCTGCGGGGTCAGCGGACGAATGTCGGTACTACATCATTCTTGCAAAAGACTTAAATCTCATTGATCAAATTGAATACGATAATTTATACAATAGTATAAACATAGTTTCGAAATTATTGACCGGTTATTGTAAAGGAATAATAAATCAAACAAATAGTAATGATTAGATTGGATGCAGGCAAGCCGATTTGCTTCTCACTACCCACTCCTCACTACTATCTACAAAGAAAAACAACATGGCAAATTACTATTTAGATAAACCCGAACTTAAATTCCATTTGACGCATCCGTTGATGGAAAAGATAGTGGCGCTCAAAGAGCAGAACTATCGTGAAAAAGATACATTCGACTATGCTCCTCAGGATTTTGAGGACGCTATCGATAGTTACAACCACGTGATGGAGATCATCGGTGAAATTTGTGGCGATATTATCGCTCCAAATGCCGAAGATGTTGACCATGAAGGTCCTCACGTAGTTGACAACCGTGTGGTATATGCCCGCGGAACACAGGAAAACCACGAAGCTTTGAAAAAAGCCGGCGTTTACGGTATCTCTTTGCCCCGCGAATACGGAGGCTTGAACTTTCCAATGGTGCCTTACGTGATGACCGGTGAAATAGTATCGCGTGCCGATGCCGGTTTTGCCAACATCTGGGGTTTGCAGGACTGTGCCGAAACTATCCACGAATTTGCTTCGAAAGAGATTCGCGAAGAGTTTCTTCCCCGCATCAATCAGGGTGAAACCTGCTCGATGGACCTGACCGAACCGGATGCAGGGTCCGACCTTCAGGCCGTGATGTTGAAAGCTACTTACGACGAAAAGAAAAAGATCTGGTTGCTCAACGGTGTGAAACGTTTCATTACCAACGGTGACGCTCAGATTAAATTAGTGTTGGCCCGTTCCGAAGCAGGTACTGCAGACGGTCGCGGTCTCTCTTATTTTGTTGTCGACAACCAATTCGACAGTTCCATGAAGGTGCGTCGTATCGAAAATAAACTCGGTATCAAAGGATCTCCAACCTGCGAACTCGTGTTTACCAACACTCCTGCCAAAATGGTAGGTGAACCCAAAATGGGGTTGATCAAATACGTGATGTCGCTGATGAACGGTGCACGTCTCGGTGTAGGTGCTCAGTCGGTAGGTGTGGCTCAGGCTGCCTACGAAGAGGCATTGGCCTATGCAAAAGACCGTACTCAGTTCGGTAAAGCCATTATCGAATTCCCCGCGGTATTCGAAATGCTGGCCATCATGAAAGCCAAGGTGGATGCTGCTCGTGCCTTGTTGTATGAATGTACCCGTTTTGTGGATGTTTACAAAGCGTATGGCACTATTGCCGACGAACGTCCGTTGACCAAAGAAGAACGTCTGGATGCCAAAGAATATCAAAAACTGGCCGATATGATGACTCCGCTGGTGAAAATGTTTGCCAGTGAATATGCCAACCAGAATGCGTATGACTCCATTCAGGTTCACGGTGGTTCAGGCTTTATGAAAGATTATGCCTGCGAACGTATCTATCGCGATGCCCGTATTCTTACCATTTACGAAGGAACGTCGCAGTTGCAGGTAGTGGCTGCTATCCGTTTTGTAACCAACGGTGCATATGTTGCCAAACTGCGTCAGTACGAAGCTCAGCCAATCAATCCGGCTTTCGAAGGATTGCGTAACCGCCTGATTGGTTTTACCGATAGCCTCGAAAAAGCGATTGCTAAGGTAACCGAACCCAAAAATGCCGAGTACCATGACTTCATGGCTCGCCGTTTGGTAGAGATTGCCGGTCACTTAGTGATGAGTAATCTGCTGATTATCGATGCTTCGCGCGACGATATGTTTGCCCGTTCGGCTGAAATATACAGCAGCTTTGCCGCTGCCGAAATCACTAAACACCTGGCATTTATCGACAGCTTCCAGCTCGATAACGTTGGTTTGTACAAAAACAGCGATCAGGAATAAAAAAGAGAGCGTTAATTAATAAATAGAGAAAAAGAGGTTGTTCGGTCATCGGACAACCTCTTTTGTGTTGAAATGTTTCCTTTGACTTTACGCCGTTTCTGGCGAAGTGGTGAGTTTTCTTTATCTTTGTGGCAGGTAAAGCCTGTTGAATCGGGTTTTCGTTTTGTGTTACGTTTAATTAAGTGAATAATGAGAACAATTGTATTGAATCTGTTGCTGGTTTTTAGTGTCTGCTGGCAGGTGCAGGCGCGGGAAGTGACCATCGAAAATGCTTTGTATGACTTGCCGGATGTGGTTTTTAAATCAATCGGGAAAGCCGATACCTTTGAACTGAAGATTAAACAGCCGTTGGATCACCAACATCCCGAGAAGGGCTACTTTTATCAACGGGCCTTCCTTACCCACAAAGCGTTTGACAAACCGATGGTGATGTATCTTTCGGGATATAATCAGGATCGGCCATACAAAAATGAGTTGACGAAATTGCTGGATGCGAATCAATTGTCGATAGAACATCGCTACTTTGGGAAAAGTGTACCCGATAGCCTCGATTATAACTACCTGAATCTGGAACAGGCAACTGCCGATTTGCATCATATCAACGAACTGTTCAAAAGAATTTACGCCGGAAAATGGATTGGTACCGGTATCAGCAAAGGCGGGTCGACGACGATTTTTTACAAATATTTCTACCCGAACGATGTGGATGTATCCATTCCGTACGTGGCTCCGCTTAACCGCGAATATGAAGATCAGCGCCTCTATACTTTTCAGGATACGGTTGGTTCCAAAATTTGCCGGCAAAAACTGTTTGCCTTTCAGAAACGGATGTTGAAGCACCGCAAAGAGGTTCTGCCCCTGTTGCGAATGTATAGCGACGGTGCCGGTCTGAAGTTTTCTACCCTTACGCTGGAACAGGCTTTTGAATACAGTGTATTGGAACTCCCGTTTGCTTTCTGGCAGTATTACACCTCCTGCGATGATATTCTATCGGATGCCTCGTCGCTTTTAGCCGCCACGCAATATCTGATCAAGGTGAGCAATATCCGGTCTTTTAGCGATTCGGATATTAATTTCTTTTTATCGCACTCTTATCAGGCTGCCACCGAGATGGGTTATTACGGCTATCGTACCGAACCGTTTAAGAAGGATCTGAAGGCTCTGCCGTTGCAACCGCATCCTTATGCGGCTATTGTACCGAAAAGAATTCCGGTACACTTCGACGGTACCTTACTGAAAAAAGTAAACGAATGGATTGCGAAAGAGGGTAACCGGATGATCTATATCAACGGATCGGTCGATACATGGAGCGCGACGCGTGTTCCACCCTCCGATAAAGTGGACGCGCAGTGGTTTTTGCTCAACGGGAAAAATCATAGCACTACCCGTTTTGTGAATATGTCCCCCGACGAAAAACAGCGCTTTATTACCACACTGCAACGATGGGGAATTCCGGTGGCGAATCCGGAGATGAAATAAAGATTTTACGAAACGAGGCTATCTCAAAATTAAAATTGAGATAGCCTCGTTTTTTTTTGACTTGTCTGAACGGTGTGCTCGGGATGATAGTGGCTGTTTTTGTAACTGCAATTGCACATTGTCAAATAGATACGTCGATAAAAACGATTTATTCGTCGATCGTATGTGCCTGTCCATCTATTTGATTTTTCCCGGTTTATTTCCCGCCGTACCTTTACATCGAATTCAACGGGGATCTGCTTCGAACGGCATGATTGTTGAATTGAAAAACTTGTTAGTAGGTGTCGGGTGTAGCATTAAACAGAAGCACTGATAAGGCAAAAAAGATGTGTAGTTGGAATTTGTTTTTTGAAAATATAATAATTTTAATTTGATTGATTATGAAAAAGATTGTGTTAGTTTTAGGAATTATGGTTGCATGTGTTGTTTCAAGTCAGGCCATCAACCGTGTTGAAAGTGGCGTTATTAGTACCATTAATAACGAAAACGTATTCGGACATTTGTCTGCCTATTTGAATGTAAATGAAGATCAGGCAACTGATTTGAAAACTGTGATTGAAAAGACTCAGATTCAGTTGGAACAGGCCCAAAAGACAGGGAATGCGAAAGCGTATGCCGCAGCAATGCGTTACAGCTTTACCGGTGCAGCCAACATACTTACGGTACCGCAATATACAAAATATTGTTCACTCATTCGATTGACCATCAGGAACAGACATCTGGATCGTCACGTTTTCTAAAACAAGATACGATTCTGCTGAAACAAAAAAGAGGATAGGCATCAACTGCTTATCCTCTTTCTGTTTGTTCAATCCAACCGTCTTTGTCGGGGTTGCGATAGGTGACTATTCAGTGTATAGCTGCTTATGATTTTGCCTTGAAGGCCAAAGCGTACAGCTTTATCTGTTTTACCATCGAGAGTAACCCGTTAGCCCGCGTGGGAGAAAGGTGTTCTTTCAATCCTATCTTATCGATAAAATAGAGGTCGGCATCCAGAATTTCATCGGGAGTATGATCCGACATCACCCGGATGAGAAGAGAGATAATTCCCTTCACAATAACTGCATCGCTTTCGGCAGTGAAAATAATTTTACCGTTTTGAATTTCTGCATCGAGCCACACGCGGCTCTGACAACCTTCTATTAAATTCTGTGGTGTTTTTGCTTTTTCGTCTATAGGATCGAGTGAGTTTCCCAAATCGATCAGATAGGCATATTTATCCATCCAGTCGAAGAATTCGCTAAACTCTTCAATTACCTGATCCTGCGCTTCGTTTATTGTCATTAGTTTATTTACAATTTAAACATTTACAATTTACTATTTTAATCTGTCGGTCACCTATCTTTCCTGAAAGATAAGTGGCTGATAAAAATTACTAAAACATTTTCTGTACCCGATCCACTGCTGCGACGAATGCGTCGATCTCTTCTTTGGTGTTATAAAAAGCGAACGAAGCCCGGATGGTTCCCTCTACACCCAGTGTGTGCATCAGCGGCATGGCGCAATGATGTCCGGTACGCACCGCGATTCCCAGCTTGTCGAGCAATGTTCCCATGTCGAAATGGTGAATATCGCGCACAAGAAAAGAGATTACGCTTGCTTTTTCGGCAGCCGTACCGAAAATACGCATTCCGTCGATATTCATCAATTGCCCGGTAGCATATTGCAAAAGTTGATTTTCATAATCGCCGATTGCTTTCACTCCGAGCTTTTGCATATAACGGATTGCCTCGGCCAGCGCGACCGAACCGACATAATCGGGCGTGCCTGCTTCAAACTTAAAGGGAAGCTCGGCATAGGTCGTCTTTCCGTACGTCACAGTGGCAATCATCTCTCCGCCGCCATGGTAGGGCGGCAGCTGCTCCAGCCACTTCTCTTTTCCGTACAGAACCCCAATGCCGTTTGGTCCGTACATTTTATGGCCGGAGAAAACATAAAAATCGGCATCCAGCGCCTGTACATCGACCGGCATGTGCGACACCGCCTGAGCGCCATCGACCAGCACCGGAATATCGTGAGCATGTGCTTCGGCAATAATTTTTGCCACGGGATTAATAGTCCCCAACACATTCGATATATGAACCACCGAAATCAGTTTGGTTTTGGAAGAAATCAGCTTTGAAAACGCTTCCATATCGAGCTCACCCCGTTCGTTGAACGGAATTACCTTCAATACAATTCCTTTGCGGTCGCGCAGCAACTGCCAGGGAACGATGTTGGCATGATGTTCCATGCCGGTAATCAGAATCTCGTCGCCCTCGTTGCAAAAAGTCTCGCCGAACGAAGTAGCGATCAGGTTGATTGCTTCGGTAGTTCCGCGGGTAAAGATAATTTCGCGCGACGCAGCGGCATTGATAAACCGCTGTACCGTTTGACGCGCCTCTTCGTGCGCTTCGGTTGCCACCTGACTCAGGTAATGCACCCCGCGGTGAATGTTCGCGTTCTGGTTATAATAGACATTTTCGATCGCTTCCACCACGCAACGGGGCTTCTGCGACGTGGCCGCGTTGTCGAAATAGACCAGCGGACGGTCATAAACAGTACGGGAAAGGATGGGAAAATCGGCCCGGATGGCCGCAATATCTAAAGTGGTATCCACATCAAAAAGTTTTATGGGTAATTGATTGCGCGACAAAACATTTCCGGTATCGGATTCAGGCAATAATTGAAAAAATGTTTCGTTATCCGTAATAGGATAGTGCAAAGATAGCGATTTAACCACAAAAACCGGATATTCAAGAGGTAAAATTGCACCGGCCGGACTTTGTTCGGGACGGCACTATTTCTTTTCGGATTTTTTTTGAGTAATTTTGTGTCGGCTGGGAAGGCGTCGGAATTCCACTTCCAAATTTTCCGGCAAAACGTTAGCAATAAGCAACCAGAACCATATGAAGAAACTACTTTTGTCTCTCTTCGCATTTGCGTTAGCCATAACTGTATCGGCACAGGAGTTGCGTTGCCGCGTGCAGGTTAATTCGAGTATGATTCAGGGAACCAACAAGGAGATATTTACCAAATTGGAAAAAGATCTGAACGATCTGATGAATAACCGCAAATGGAGCAACGCGACATACACTTCCAACGAACGAATCGAATGCTCTTTCGTGATCACCGTTAAAAACTATTCGGGAGGCGACAATTTCACCGGTGAACTTCAGGTGCAGGCCCGGCGTCCGGTCTTCAACTCCTCCTATTTCACCACGTTGTTCAATTTTCGCGACCAGAATTTCAATTTCACATACGTAGAGTCGCAACCGCTCGAAACCCGCGAGAACCAGACATCCAACAACCTGCTGGCGGTTCTTGGTTTTTACGGTTACATCATTTTGGGATACGATGCCGATTCTTTCTCGCGACTCGGAGGCTCTCCGTTTTTTCATCGCGCCGAAGAGATAGCCAATGCCATGCAAAATTCGTCCGAAACCGGATGGAAAGCGTTTGAATCGGATCATAACCGCTATGCCCTTATTAACGGCATTTTGGACGAGAAATTACGTCCGGTGCGGGAGCTCTACTACGACTACCACCGCCTGGGATTGGATCTGATGTCGGAAAATGCCGACAATGGAAGAGCCAAAATCGCCTCTTCACTCATGGTTTTGCGACAGGCAAACAGCGACCGACTTTACAATGTCGCCATCACCTCGTTTCTCGATACAAAAATTGACGAAATAGCCGATATTTTCAGCAACGGACAACCCAAAGAGAAGAGTGAAATATATACCCTGTTGCAGGATGTCGCCCCTTCAATGCAAAAACGATTTGAAAAAATTCAGAACGGAAAATAATTTTGCCATACCGATGATTACTTCGCTCCATATCGAAAACTACGTTCTTATTTCCAAGCTGGATATCGAATTCAAGCCCGGATTTTCTGTTATCACCGGAGAAACCGGCGCCGGAAAGTCGATCATTTTAGGCGCACTGGGTCTTATACTCGGACAACGTGCCGATAGCAAAACCATTAAAGAGGGCACCTCAAAATGTATCATCGAAGGCTCCTTTCGTATTGGGGACTACCGCTTGCATGATTTTTTCGAACAAAACGACCTGGACTACAGTGACGAATGCCTCGTTCGCCGGGAAATTTCGAGCGGAGGAAAATCGCGATCGTTCATAAACGACACTCCCGTAGGGTTGCAACAGTTGAAAGAGCTTGGCGACAAGTTAATCGATATTCACTCACAGCACCAAAACCTGCTGCTGACAAACGACCGGTTTCAGCTTCAGGTGGTCGATACTATCTCAAAAAGCCAGCTGGAGCTGGAGGCCTATCAGCAGCAATTTCATGCGCATCAAAAATGTCAGCAAACGCTTGCTACGCTTAAAGAAACGGCACAACAACAAAAAGCCGAAGGCGATTTTCTGCAGTTTCAGTTCAATCAATTGAATGAAGCTCAGCTCTCCGAAGGAGAACAAAGTCAACAGGAAGCGGAGCTACAGCTGCTTTCTCATGCCGAAGAGATCAAAACGGATCTGTCCAGGGCTGCCAGCCTTATCGAAGACGAAAACGGATCGGCCATAACATTGCTGAAAGAGGCGCTTATTGCTTTACGCCGTGCCGAAAAATTGTATCCCGGCAGTTCGGAGTGGTTGCAGCGACTCGAATCTGTCGTTATCGAGCTAAGGGATATTTATGCCGAACTCGACAAGGCACACGAGAATATTGATATTGATCCAACCAAAGCGGAACAGATCAAACAGCGGCTCGACCTGCTCTACACCCTCGAACAAAAACACAGGGTCAATTCTGTGGAAGAGTTAATTGCCCTGCGCGACAAAATAGACGAACAACTGCAACAAATCGAGTCGCTGGACGATGAGATTGAACGCCTGGAAAAAGAGGAGAAGAGGCTCTGTGAAGAGATGCTGAATGCCGGAGCAAAGCTATCGGCAAAACGAAAATCGGCCCTGCCTCAAATCGAAAAGCATCTGGTATCGCAGCTGAAACAGCTCGGAATGCCGGACATCCGATTCGAAGTCAGGATAACGCCACGTGCCGAATGGAGCACCACCGGCAACGACGACATCCAATTCTGTTTTTCGGCAAACAAAAACAGCCAGCTGCAACCCGTGTCGGAAACGGCATCCGGAGGTGAAATTTCGCGCGTAATGATCAGTCTCAAATCGCTTGTGGCAAGTAGTAAATCGCTGCCTACCATTATTTTCGATGAAATAGATATGGGAATATCCGGCGAAGTTGCCAATGCTATGTCGCTCATTATGAAAAATCTGGGGACATACATGCAGGTTATTGCCATCACCCATTTGCCACAAATCGCGGCGCAAGGGTCTACACACTACAAAGTGTTTAAGAACAATACCAAAGAGACGACTGAAACATCCATAAAGCAACTTACGAACAGCGAACGAATCACCGAAATTGCCTCTATGTTAAGTGGCGATTCCATTTCACAAGCTGCAATAGAGAACGCAAAACAGCTTTTATCTGCAATTTCTTAGTATTTTTTCAGAAAAATGAGTACCAATCTCAGAAAAAGCAACTATTTTTGTAAAAAATGCAGGTGCGTATGAGAAAATATTTTACTCTTTTTCTGCTCTCTTTTTTTCTACTGACTGGCAGTTATTTAGAAGCTCAGACAATAACTGCACCGGACACACAGGAACAAGCTCCTCGCGTGGGAGTTACTGTTTCCGAGAAAAAGATGACAGTATTCAATGCGCCCTACAACACTTCACTAAAGATTTTTAGTCTTGTCGGTGTAAAAGTAGCTGAGTTCAAAGTCACATCCACACGACAGGATTTTTATTTGAACCTCTCCGTAGGCTATTACATAGTCAAGGCCGGAGAACAGACGTTCAAAATAGCCATCAGATAACACCAGAAGGATGCCCATCGGCATCCTTTCTTGTTTTATTCTCCCTTTCAAAAGAATCCATTCTTCTCTTCCGAACGCACCAAAATTCCTTTCGTGCACTATCTTTGTATCAGAGGCGACCCTTGTTCTCACGGAAAAGGCTCCATGTACATCTTCGTGCCAACGGGAGAAGCCCGGAAATCGAATCAAATGACATAACGGACACAATTATAGTGTACGTTTCATATGTCTTTTACAAATCAAATTATTATCGTATGAAAAAAATTCTATTATCAGTCGTTTTAGGCATGGTCACCTTATTGGCATCTGCTCAAACCTGGACTTCAGATCCAGCCCACTCTCATTTAACATTTGCCGTCAGTCACATGACCATTTCAGAAGTAACCGGCAATTTTACCCAATTTGATGTAAAAGTTACCGCAACCAAACCCGATCATAGCGATGCCAAGGTTGACGTTACCGTTCAGATTGCGAGTATAAGCACCAATGTGACAGCCCGTGACAACCACCTCAAGACCGCAGATTTCTTTGATGCGGCAACCTATCCGACTATGACTTTCAAAAGCACGTCGATCAGAAAAATCAAAGGAAATAATTACAAACTGGCGGGGAATCTTACCATGCACGGCGTCACCAAGCCGATAGTACTGGATGTGATTTATAAAGGCACGGTTTCCAACCCGATGAGTAAAAAAGAGACTTCAGGCTTTTTGTTTAAAGGCAAGCTCAACCGAATGGACTACGGCGTCGGGCCCAAATTTGCGGCAACTTTTGTCGGAACCGACATCGCTATATCGGGAAGTGTGGAATTTCTTGAAAGCAAATAATCTGTGTTTTTATGGACGACTCACAAGTATGTAGATGTTATAGTGTCTCAAAGAAAGAGATAGCCGATGCTATCAGCGCGTGCGGTTATGCCACCGTAGCCGAAATTCAGGATGCTCTTGGAGCCGGCACTATTTGCGGACGCTGTATTTCTGAAATCAGAAGTATTCTTGCTTCGGGAGAACAATAAATATGACATTGCAGAAATTTCTTTGACGTTCCTGCAAAGAAAAGAGACGATTCTGTTTTTAAGTTAGAATCGTCTCTTTTTTATGTAATCAATCGAATATTAGTCTAATTTGTGGATTACCAATCCCGAACGCAGTTTCGGCTCAAACCAGGTCGTTTTCGGAGGCATGATATTTCCGCTGTCGGCAATGTCGATCAGTTGTTTCATCGAAACAGGATAAAGTGCCAACGCGACTTTCATCTCACCATTGTCTACCCTGCGTTTCAATTCGCCCAGACCACGGATACCACCAACAAAATCGATCCGTTTATCGGAACGGAGGTCTTTGATGCCCAGAATTTTGTCCAGAATCAAATTCGACGAGATGGTTACATCCAACACCCCGATGGGGTCGTTGTCGTTGTAAGTGCCTGCTTTGGCTGTCAACGAATACCATTTACCCGAAAGGTAAAGAGCGAAGTTGTGCAAAGCCGACGGTTTGTAAATGTCGGTACCTTTTTCTTCTACTGTGAAGTTTTTTTCGAGGGCAGCAATAAATTGTGCGTTGGACAATCCGTTCAGATCTTTTACCACACGATTGTAATCGATTATATTAAGCTGATTGTCAGGGAAGCACACAGCTAAAAAGTAATTATACTCTTCGTTGCCCTTGTGATTGGTGTTTTGTTTGCGCTTTTCGTCGCCAACTAAGGCAGCGGCAGCACTACGGTGATGACCGTCGGCAATATACATAGACGGAATCCCTGCAAAAATTTCGGTAATACGCTTGATGGTCGCATCGTCGTTAATCACCCAAAAGTGGTGACCGAAACCATCGGGAGCAATAAAGTCATACTCGGGAGCACCTTTCGTAACGTTGCTGACAATGGCATCCAATTCGTCCTGATGCGGATAGGCAAAAAATACCGGTTCGATGTTAGCATTATTCACGCGAACATGTTTCATGCGGTCTTCTTCCTTGTCACGACGGGTAAGCTCGTGCTTTTTGATATTGCCTTTCATATAATCTTCTACGGCAGCTGCCACGCAAAGTCCGTATTGTGTACGGCCGTTCATGGTTTGTGCATACACGTAGTAACGATCCTTATCGTCCTGCACCAACCAACCCTCTTTTTGAAACTTATTGAAGTTTTCGAGGGCTTTGGCATACACTTTTTCGTCGTGTTCGTCGGTACCTGCCGGAAAATCGATTTCCGGTTTGATAATATGATAAAGCGATTTTTGATTATCCCCTGCCTCGGCACGGGCTTCTTCGGAATTCAACACATCGTAGGGACGTGACGCTACCTGTTCCACTAATTCTTTCGGTGGACGCACGCCCCGAAACGGTTTTACTATTGCCATAATCAAGTATAAATTTGGGTTTTCAAAGGAGTTGCAAAGGTAACGACTTTTCCCGACTTATTAAAGGAAAAGCAGGCGATGTTTAGCCCTCATTATCAAAGAAGAAAGTATCAATAAAAAATTATCCAACTCTTTGGTTTGAAAGAAAAAAATGATTACTTTTGCATCCTGATTTTCCGACGGGGTCTTTATCAAGTAGCACTGTTGCAGGGATGCCGCATCTCACCTCCCGGATGTAATTGAAAAACAATTTATTACATGTACGCAATTGTTGAAATCTTAGGACAGCAGTTCAAGGTGGAAGCCGGACAGAAACTGTTTATCCATCGTATGCAGGAAGCCGAAGCAGGCTCGCAGATCGAATTTGAAAAAGTATTATTGGTAGACAAAGAGGGTGCTATCACCGTTGGCGCTCCTGTTGTTGAAGGAGCTAAAGTCGTAGCCGAAGTAAAAGGCCACGTAAAAGGCGACAAAGTTCTTGTCTTCAAGAAAAAAAGAAAAAATGACTATCAGAAAATGAATGGTCACCGTCAGTATTTTACTGAACTGTTTATTAAAGAAATCGTAGCGTAAACTCTTAAAACTTAACAATAATGGCACATAAAAAAGGAGTCGGTAGTTCGAAAAACGGCCGCGAGTCCGAAAGTAAACGACTTGGTGTGAAGATTTTTGGTGGCCAGTTTGCTAAGGCAGGCAACATCATCGTTCGTCAACGTGGCACTGTTCACAACCCCGGCGAAAACGTAGGTCTGGGCAAAGACCACACACTGTTTGCTTTGGTTACAGGCAAAGTTGTTTTCCGCAAAAAGAAAGACAACAAATCGTTCGTATCTGTAGAACCGGTTGCTGAGGCGTAAGCCCAGGCATTGCAAAATAACAGGAAACCTCTCCGTTCTGTGGAACGCGGGAGGTTTTTTTGTATGCTCTTTTCGCGGGAGGATTGGTACAAAAGCAGCGAAAATGGATTTCAATAAATGCCGGATAAATCGTACCTTTGCTTTCATCTGTAACACAGAGACAGAACATTTCAACTGTAAATCGTAAATTGTAAATATACAACATGTTAACGCTAAAATTCATCACCGAAAACAAAGACGAGGTGATTCGCCGGTTGGCAAAAAAACACTTCGATGGAGCCGAATTGATCGGACAAGTAGTAGAACTGGATACAAAACGTCGTAGTGTTCAGGCATCGCTGGATGCCAACTCGGCAGAGATGAATAGTCTGTCGAAGGCAATTGGAGACCTTTTCAAACAGGGTAAACAAGCCGAGGCTGCAGAAGCCAAAGCCAAAACTGCCGAGCTGAAAGAGGCAATCAAAGCGCAATCGGCCGAATTAGATGCAATCGAAAAACAATTAGTCGATATTTTGGTGACTATCCCGAATCTTCCCCACGAATCGGTGCCTGAAGGACGCGTAGCAGAAGACAATGTGGTAGAAAAAACGGGAGGCGTAGTGCCCGCATTGGCCGAAGATGCTCTTCCTCACTGGGAGCTGGCTAAAAAATACGATCTGATCGATTTTGAACTGGGTGTAAAAATTACCGGAGCCGGGTTCCCGGTTTACAAGGGCAAAGGTGCCCGCTTGCAACGCGCCCTGATCAACTTTTTCCTCGACAATGCACGCGAGGCCGGTTATCTGGAAATACAACCGCCTTACGTGGTTAATCAGGCTTCGGGTTACGGTACCGGTCAGCTGCCCGACAAAGAGGGGCAGATGTATCATGCCAACCTGGATGATCTCTATCTGATACCGACTGCCGAAGTTCCTGTTACCAATATTTATCGTGATGTAATTTTGCAGGAAAGCGAACTCCCAATCAAAAATTGTGCCTATTCTGCCTGTTTCCGTCGCGAAGCCGGTTCGTACGGCAAGGATGTACGTGGCCTCAACCGTTTGCATCAATTCGACAAGGTGGAAATCGTCCGTATCGACACTCCGGAACACTCTTACGAATCGCTCAAAGAGATGGTCGCTTATGTGCAAACATTGGTCGACAAGCTGGAATTGCCCTGGCGCATCCTTCGTCTCTGCGGTGGCGATATGAGTTTTACCTCTGCCATCACTTTCGACTTTGAAGTATTCTCTGCCGCACAGAAACGCTGGCTGGAGGTGAGTTCGGTATCTAACTTTGAAAACTATCAGGCCAATCGTCTGAAATGTCGCTACAAAGGAAATGACAAAAAAACACAGCTCTGCCATACGCTAAACGGTAGCGCGCTGGCTCTGCCGCGTATTGTAGCCGCTCTGCTCGAGAATAACCAAACCGCCGATGGTATTCGCATCCCCAAGGCATTGGTTCCTTATACCGGCTTCGACATGATTTGATCGAACCGACATGGAGATAAGAAAAGCCGTTCTTTATACAAAGAACGGCTTTTCTTATAAATTGACACTATATTTGCATACAAAGCAAATATTTATAAGCAAACAAGCTTAATTAATTCAAATCCTTCTCAATTTCCGCCGAATTGCTGTCTGTTATCTGCTTATTCTTTTTACCTTTGTCAGGTAAATAATGCACAACACACGTAGACACATCATCCGCTTCTGTTTTGATGAATGTCTGATTGCTGCAAATTTATACTAACCAAATAGTAAAACAGCGCTTTGTCCGATAGAGAGCGTGTCTTTACAACCTTTGTGCCGAAAATATTTTCCCGACTGATGAGCTGGGAGAACACAATATAGCTCTACTAAATTACAACGGCATATTCTTTTCAGCCTATTAAAAATATAAGCGCTAATGAGGGTGCATAGCATCTCATTATTTTTCTCAATTATTCACTTTTAGGCTACAAGGCGACGCGACGTCGCCTTGTAACTGCCGACAACCAAAAGGGATCATAAACTCTTCAGCTTTATTCCAACCTGAGTCAGCAGCTCTTCCAAAGAAGAGACATCCTTCTCTTCTCCGGCCTTCAGCACAAGCTTTGCACACGCTTCAGCATCCGCTCCTGCCCGGTGATGCCGGAACCGGATATCAAACATGTCGCACAAACTGTTCAATTTGTAGGATGGCAGCCCTTTCCATATTTTTCTGGACAACGAAACAGAGCAGAGATAATCGCTGTGAGGAGTAGCCAGATCGTAATGGCGCAACGAAGAACGCAACACATTCATATCGAAAGCCGCATTGTGCGCAACCAAAACCGTATCTTCCAACCATGGATGCAGTTCCCTCCACATCTCTTCAAAGGTATTCTCCGCCTGCAGGTCGGAAGACGAGATGCCGTGCACCTTTTGGCACCATGGATTCATGTAGGGAAAACATGCCGGTTTAATCAAATGCGATACCGTTTCGGTTATCTCACCCTCTTCCACCCGGCAGAGACCTATCTCGCAGGGAAACTGCGCATGTGCCGTTTCAAAATCTATTGCAGTAAAAGTCATTCTGTATATTTAATCGTACTACTGAAAAACCGGCTTCATTCCGGTTTGGAGTGTTTGCCATTTGCCTCGTCCAAAACCCATTGCACCTCGGGATCAACACCCTTCAACCTGTCTTCAAGCGTCGGTACGATCCGGGTATCCGGCATAACTCCTCTTCCATCGGGCAAACAGCGATAGGGGGTTGTCACCTCCAGCAACCCGAAAGAGAGTTTCAGTTTACTTCCGGGTAACATAAACGGAGGCATTTGCCCTGCCACACAACTATTGAAGGAGCCTCCGGTCTCTTCTCCCACAAAAACGGCCCGACCCGACCCTTTCAGATTTGCCGAAAGAACCGAAGATGCCGAAAAGCTACATCCGTTTATAAGCACATAAACCTTACCTCTAAAATGATCGGTTCTCGGGTGTTTTTTCCAAATCGGAGGATAATAAAAATAGTAACGACCGTCCGCTTTCTTATGTGTAATCAGGCTTGTAATCGAATTATACACTAACCAGCCGGGCGTTCCCAGAATCCGCAAGGCAAACTGACCCGGCGATTGTGCGTTGAAATGGGCATCGTGCCACAAACTGGTTTTGGAAGTCACCAAAGCCGGTTCCACAAAACGAAAGTCCTGTTTCGCCAGATACGAATAAAGGCATTGTATATCCGAAAGATTTCCTCCCGTATTGTCGCGCAGATCGATAATGAGGGTTTTGGTTTTCTGCGAGTCGAGCTTACTAAACGTAGCGGCATAAAATCGGCGATATTTTCCTTTTACAAAATCCCGGATAGTGAGCATCGCGACTGCGCTATCTTCCGTTGCGAATCGCAACTCTTTACTAAACATTTTGGTTGCAGCATCGTATCCCTGCAATTTTTTCGCTTGCTTCAACGCTTTTTGCTCCCGCTTTGCCTGTTCCGACAACACTTCTTTTTCTTTCTTTTTCTTTTTATCGGATGGCATTTTCAGCCAAACCGAACGGGGAATTCCCTGATAACTTACCCGGCATAATAAACTATCCCGAAGTCCTTTTTCAGAATAGAAATAGGAAGCAAACCTTTTGTTGAAAATTCTATCGTGAAAGGTGGTATTAAAACCGTCCGAAGCAAACGTTGGAGCATATTTGGCATAGAGTTGTTGCGGTGTAATGGAGTCAACAGACAAAATTTCAGTTCCCGGCTTCAACGTGGAATCGGCCACGATTTTCTCCGTCAGGAAAAGGCGACGATCAAACCAGCCAAACCGAAGGTTTGCCAATGGAGATGTGCCGTAACGGCGAACCTTCTCTTCCTCTTTTTTTGTCAACCGGCGTGTCGGCGGAAAGAGGCGCGTATGTCCCTGCCTGACAGATGCCACAACCGGACTTAGACGAAAAAAGAAATCGCGACCAGTCATTGGAGATGTAATGGCAAGCTTCAGGCTGTCAAACTTTCTGTCGAGTTCCTCTTTGCTGATGTACCTGTAAAGTGACGGATGCAACCGCTCCAATTTGCGATGAGTGTAGTCGACATCCGATCGCAATTCCTTTACATTACAAGGGGTATTCAACCGCGCATTATATTTTTCAACGGATGCACAGCCGCACATCAACACAATCAATACAGATAAAACAACTATTCTCATCTTTCTTTGTTATCATTTCAGCGCAACCACACAGGCAATCTTCGCCCGATGCCGTTTGCCTTTGAGCGGCTGTACCGCATCAATATAGATGACATATACTCCGACTTCAGCTATTTTTCCCGAATCGGAAATCCCATTCCATTCCAGTACGCCTTCTGCCCCCAATACAGCATTATTCACAATCTGTCGAACACGCCGTCCCACGGCATCAAACACGGTCACCGTGGCGGAGTAGCCGTTCTCCGGCATTTTGTACCGGATAGGCAATAGGTCATCCACTCCGTCGTTATCCGGAGTAAACGATTTGGCATCTGTCCAAAAACAGGTAGCCGAAGAGTTGCCGTCCACAACCTCTCTGAATTGAGAATTTCGGTAACCGGGAGTCGCATATCCTGCATCGGAGGAGGATGAGTGCCAATTATCCGGATCATCACTCGCCCAATCGGGATTTGCCCGTTCAAACGATACTCCGGCATGGTTTTGTATCGTGAATTCATGTCGCTTTTCATCATACCCGACAGAATCGATCACCGCTCCCTCCCGATTCATCAGCAATACATTGCCCTCTGCATCGGAAAGCGTCACAAAATTACTCATTTCGATCCATTTGCCATTGCCTTTGCAGGTATAAAAACCGCATACTCCTTTTTGCGAAGTGGTCAATACCAAATATTCTCCGGGAAACAACTGCTCACCCATCGCCGATATCGGACAGGCATCATCAAGCTCTCCGCTGGGATTTCGTCTGTTCAAGAACAAATTTCGCAGTTCAATAATTTTCTGCGACCGGTTATACAACTCCACAAACGCGGCTCCGCCCTCTTTCGGGTGAGCCAATATTTCATTGATAATAATATCGTTGCATTTGCAACTATCCGGGACTCCAAAGGGAATGGTTCCGTTCAGCCAATCGCCGTTTACATCCCGCAACTCCGACACAACCATGTTATAGACTACTCCTGACTTCAAGCCGGACAACAACAACTTCACCCACCGTCCCTGCGGGAAATCGGCATTTACTAATTTCATTGCCGACAAACCTTCTGCCCGATAGTGCGACACATCCCGCAAATCAGTCAACAGCATCGGTTTGTTAAACCGCAACAGCAGGGTGTCGGGTGCAATCAGCGAAGCGGCAGATATCTGCGGAACCAAATCGTCATCTACCGTTGCCGTCGAAGAATTTTTGCGTCCGGGCGTACCACCCGCCGTATCGGACGATGCCACCCAGTTCTGATCCGAATCGTCCAGATTATCGCTGTCAATGCACTCTAACGACCAACCGCCAGCGGCTTTGCTTTTATCTTGATACCGGTCGCTGTTATAGTTTACAAACGCGATCAACGAATCTTTCTCGTTGGTCAGGTAAAGCAGCTGGCCGGTAGCCGACAGAGCCGGGAAGCTGTTCATCTTTGCCGTGGCCCCAAAGTGGGAGAGAGTGGCCGACGCTCCCGGCGTACAAAGCAACAGATACCCTTTAGGCGCGATTTTACCTTCCGAAATAACATACGATTTTGAGCCGTAATGAAACATCCATCCCGAAAGATTGACCGGAAAATCTTGACGATTATACAATTCCACATACTCCGCCTCCGGCAAACCGACACTGGGTGATGGATCGCACATTATCTCATTAAAAACCAAATCTCCGAATGTAGTCGGATAAAAGATAAATGATAAATCACGCTTGCCCATCCGGTTTCCTTCCCGGTCAGTGATACCGTCAAAGGTCACCACAAATGTTTTGTGTCCGGGAACAGGAGTGGCAAACAAGAGCTCAAGGGTATTGCCAGACACGTTACGCGTATAACTTCCCAATTCGGCAGGAACAGAGATGGAGGCTCCGGACAGGTCGATCGGTTCGGAAAATGTCACCACCAATTTTCTATCTCCCGAAAGTCCGTAAGACAATATTGCCGTAGGTACGGTATCTACTACCGCATTGCCGGTTACAATAAAATCATCAAAAATATAATCCGAACTATTCGAGGAAGAGTAATTGCACAAAATGCCGGAATAGGCACTTCTGTCGAAAGTGGTATCGGTTACAATGCCTTCGAGCTCAAAGTCCGATTCGGACGGTAAACGGGAGTAAAGCGACCAGGTACCGGAAGCATCCCGGGTAACTTTCACGGTCAGTTCGGTGACGTTTCCCGACACCGGAAGCCGCTTGGAGATACCCGCGACCAACCGCGTTTTAGTGGTTCCGGATTGACAGTAGAGAGCCACCTCTTTATTGGTGTTACCTACCATCACATAATAACCGTTCAAACTTCCGGACAGATCGGCGCTATTCGAAACCACATAAAAATCTACATAATTGCCACTGGTAAGCAACAAGTCGGCATCCATATAAAACTGCCAGACAGCACTATCGATTGCTTTGGAGGGAGTGGAAAGATATGCCTTTGAAGTCTCTGCCGGAGCCGACAATTGCAACTGCTTTGAGCCGTTTACCACAAACTTATCCGTTGTGCCCGACCACACCGGACCGGATGTAAAATCACCGTCGGAAAAGGATTCCGAATACTGTCCGAACGAATAAACCGTAATCCAAAGTAGTGAAAAAGTGATAATCTTTCGCATAAAACACTGTTATTTGAGTAAAATAGAGTAATTTTGTGCTGTTTTTCCGCCAGCGTGATACTGATTGGAATAAACATAAATGTACAAACAAATTTTTAATTTTTCAAATTTTTAGCAGAAAAATGAAAGTAGCAATTGTCGGCACAAGCGGCGCCGTGGGACAAGAATTCCTGAAAGTGCTTGCTGAGAGAGATTTTCCGATGGACGAACTACTGCTGTTCGGCTCATCGCGTAGTGCGGGAACCTCTTACACCTTTAAGGGTAAACAGATCGTCGTCAAAGAGCTTAAACACAATGACGACTTCAAGGGGGTAGATGTTGCTTTCACATCTGCAGGTGCAGGAATCTCGAAAGAATATGCCGAAACCATCACCAAATTCGGAGCTGTGATGATTGACAATTCAAGTGCTTTCCGTATGGACAACGATGTGCCATTGGTAGTTCCCGAAGTGAATGCCGCCGATGCAAAATCTCGTCCGCGGGGCATTATTGCCAATCCGAACTGTTCAACCATCCAGATGGTTGTCGCGTTGAAAACCCTCGATGACATATCTAAAATAAAACGGGTGCAAGTAGCTACTTATCAGGCTGCAAGCGGTGCAGGTGCTGCTGCTATGGATGAACTCGTACAACAGTCGAAAGAGGTTCTCAACAAAGAGACTGTCACTGTAAAGAAATTTGCACACCAACTGGCTTTCAACGTAATACCACATATAGACGTCTTTACCGAGAATGGGTACACCAAAGAAGAGATGAAAATGTACCACGAAACCCGGAAAATAATGCATTCCGATGCCGAGGTCAGTGCTACCTGCGTCAGAGTTCCGTCGTTACGTGCTCACTCCGAAGCCATATGGGTCGAAACCGAACATCCGATCTCTGTCGAAGAGGCTCGTAATGCGTGGTCAAAAACAGAAGGTATCGTTGTACAGGACAATCCGGCAGAGAAGGATTATCCGATGCCGCTTTTTGTCTCCGGCAAAGACCCTGTTTACGTGGGTCGTATCCGCAAAGATCTTTCGAATCCCAACGGAATCACCTTTTGGTGCGTTAGCGACCAGATTAAGAAAGGTGCAGCGCTGAATGCCGTTCAAATTGCAGAATACCTGATAAAAGAGGGTGATTTGAAATAAGATTCCTTTTTCTACATAACACAACGCCGCCTGCCTGCAGACGGCGTTGTTTGTTTTTAAAATACAAAACCCATGGAGGTTAAAAATTGATTTGTATCTTTGCACCCGAAGCCGGCTCCGGCTTATTCGTATCGACCCTTCATCTTTTACCGCAATTATTTTATTTACAATGAACGCATTAATCGTATACTCGGGAGGGTTGGATAGTTCAACGCTTCTACACCAATACAAAGATGACATCCGTCTGGCCGTATCGTTCCACTACGGATCGAAGCACAACGACCGTGAAATTGCTTTTGCCAAACTCAATTGCGAAGAACTTGGTATCCGGCATATCGTCATCCACCTTGGATTTATGAACGACTATTTCAAAAGTGATCTGCTGCAAAACGGCGGCGAAATTCCCGAAGGACATTACGAGGCCGAGAATATGAAAAAAACCATCGTTCCTTTCCGCAACGGTATCATGCTGAGTATTGCCGTGGGGCTGGCCGAGAGCAACGATCTGGATGCTGTTCTGATCGGCAACCATTTTGGCGACCATACGATTTATCCCGACTGCCGTCGCTCGTTTATCGATGCTTTCACCACGGCTGCCAAAGAGGGAACGGAAGCCGGTATCCGCATTCTTTCGCCTTACTGCGACATTACCAAACGCGATATTGCTCTTATCGGCCAAAAGATTGGAATGGATTATGCCAAAACATATTCCTGCTACAAGGGCGGAGAAAAACATTGCGGCAAATGCGGCACCTGCGTGGAACGGAAAGAGGCCCTGGAGGGATTTGATCCTACCGAATATGAAGCATAATGGCTACCGACAGAGCCACTCTTTGTTCTTCAAACAAAACAATTTGAATACAATACATATTTTGTCAATGATTTATACATATAGCTATGGGATTAGATATTGTTAATGTCGAACTGTTCTCGTTGATCCTGTTTCTGGGAGCAATTTTTGCCGGAATGCTGGGCGCCTTAACCGGATTAGGAGGTGGTGTCGTCGTTATTCCGCTGTTAACATTAGGTTTTGGTGTTGATATGCGGTACGCCATCGGCGCTGCATTGGTCACCTCCATCGCCACCTCCTCGGGAGCCGCAGCCGCTTACATTAAGGAGCGAATTACCAACGTGCGCATCGGCATGTTTCTGGAGGTTGCCACCACTACCGGCGCTGTTGCCGGCGCTTTGGTCGCCATCTATCTGCCGACGAACATTATCGCGATATTATTCAGTTGCGTGCTGATTTTTTCAGCTGCCATGTCGCTGCGAAAGAAGAATCAGGTTATCGACTATGCCGCCAAAGGCGATCCGATGGGCGTGAGGCTCAAACTCAATAGTTCTTACCCGACCAAGCAGGGTGAGGTTTCATACAATGTCCGCCGCGTATGGGGTGGTTATCTGCTGATGTCGCTTGCAGGCATCATCTCCGGTATTCTTGGCATCGGATCGGGCGCTTTGAAAGTATTGGCAATGGACACAATGATGAAAATTCCATTCAAAGTATCGACAACGACCAGCAATTTTATGGTTGGCGTTACCACCGCTGCCAGCGCCGTGCTCTACCTGCAACGCGGATATATCGATCCGGGGCTGGCCTTTCCTATTGTGGTCGGCGTATTGATCGGCGCTTTCTTCGGATCAAAAATCCTGATGAAAGCCAATGTCCATACGTTGCGACTGATTTTCTTTGTCGTTGTAAGTTTTCTGGCAGTACAAATGATGTACAACGGTATTACCGGAAAGCTTTAATCAAATAAAAAAACTATCATTATGAAATCCGATAATAAACAACAGCTCTCCGCTTCGGGATCGCACAGCATATTCTCCAAAGAGTACTGGTCGCAACGCGACATGGAAATGTATGTTGGTAAATTGTTGCGATATGGTGTCATGACTGCCTGCGCCATCACCTTACTGGGAGGAATCATCTATATTTTTCAGGGAAACGGAACCATTCCCAACTACAAACCGATGCCCGGAGGACATAACGCATTTGTGGGCGTACAACACTATTTGCGCGATATTTCCACCATCATTCCCCGTATCCTGCATTTTGACGGAGCCGCCATTATTCAGTTTGGTGTCATCGTGCTCATTGCCACGCCTATCCTGAGAGTCGCTTTTTCCGTCTTTGCCTTTCTTGTCGAAAAAGATTACCTCTATGTCGGCATCACCTTGCTTGTGCTGCTGATTATTTTTGCCAACATGTTTTTCGGACTGCATTAAACGTATAATAAATTCACTACTGATTTTTGAACTAAGCTATGGTAATTGCCGGATTAATACTTTTAGGTCTCATCGCGGGTATTCTATCCGGCCTGTTCGGCATTGGAGGCGGCATGGTAATGGTGCCGTCACTAATCGCGTTTTTCGGACTGTCGATTCTGGATGCCAACGCCACTTCGCTCACGGCCATGCTTCTTCCTGTCGGTATATTGGGAGTAATAACATACTACAAAGCCGGATATATCAATATCAGAAACTCTTTATGGATTTCAGCCGGATTGCTGATCGGTTCTTTTTTCGGAGCCGAATGCGCCGTGCTGGTTAAAGAATCTGTGCTGGCAAAATTTTACGCAGTTTTACTGTTTTACATTGCCTTCAGCTATCTCGACATCCCGTCCTGTTTCAAAAAAGAGAAGAAATCATTACCTCCGTCCGATCCTTCGGGGCATCTCAATTTGTGGGGATTGATCGTTATCGGGGTTGCTGCCGGAATCATTGCCGGATTGTTCGGTAAAGGCGGAGGCATTATCATTGTCCCGGCAATGGTGAAGTTCTTCAAGTACGACACCAAAGCCGCAGCGGCCACATCTCTGGCAGCATTGCAACTCCCGGTCGGACTACCCAGCGTAATGGTTTATGCCGAAAACGGACATCTCAACATTCTGAATGCCGCGTTGATTGCCGGAGGAATTGTCTTTGGCGCATTGCTGGGGACAAAGCTTGCTGTAAACATGCCAAGCCGCATTTTCAAGAAGGTTTATGCCGTATTTTTATTGGTCGTGGCGTTCTACATGGCATTCAAATACGCGTAAAAAAGCCCCTGCTCTTTTCAGAACAGAGGCTTAATCGTGTATGTATCCGGTCTATTTTGCTGTCAGCAGGAAGTAGTTCTTCTTTCCTTTTTGCACCAACAGGTAACGACCATTCAGCAACTGGTCGGCTTTGATTTCGGCATCAGGCTGGGTGAGCTTTTCTTTGTTGATGGCCACGCCACCACCTTGTGTCATTTTACGCATCTCGCCTTTGGATGGGAATACGGCACTCTTTTCGGTCAGCAAATCAATTGCCTTAATGCCATTTTGCAACTCTGCCAGCGAAATTTCAAACTGAGGAACCCCTTCAAACACCGCCAAAAAAGTCTCTTCGTCCAATTTTTTCAGTTGATCGGAAGTTGAATTTCCAAACAGGATAGATGAGGCATCGACAGCGGCCAGATAATCGGCCTCCGAATGTACCATTGTGGTAATTTCTTTAGCTAACGCCTTTTGCAACGGGCGTAGATGCGGAGCCTGACGTTGCTCTTCTACCAATGCCCCGATCTCCTCTTTTGTCAGGAAGGTGAATATTTTGATGTATTTTTCGGCATCGGCATCGCTCACATTGAGCCAGAACTGATAAAATTTATACGGAGAGGTGTAACGCCGGTCGAGCCACACGTTGCCCGATTCCGTTTTGCCGAATTTACCGCCATCGGCCTTGGTAATCAACGGACAGGTAAGTGCAAATGCTTCCCCACCGGTTTTCCGGCGAATCAGCTCGGTCCCGGTTGTGATATTGCCCCACTGATCTGAACCTCCCATCTGAATTCTGCAACCATGGTGCTGGTAAAGGTAGAGAAAATCATATCCCTGCACCAACTGATAGGTAAATTCGGTAAACGACATACCGTCGGATGTTTCGCCGCTCAGACGTTTTTTAACCGAATCTTTAGCCATCATGTAGTTGACGGTGATGTGTTTACCGATGTCGCGAATAAATTCGAGGAACGAAAAATTCTTCATCCAGTCGTAGTTATTCACCAGTTCGGCGGCATTGGGTGCATCCGATTCAAAATCGAGAAAGCGTGCTAGCTGAGCCTTAATGCAATTCTGGTTATGGCGTAAAGTCTCTTCTGTAAGTAGATTGCGTTCCTGCGATTTTCCCGAAGGATCACCGATCATACCGGTAGCTCCCCCGATCAGGGCGATGGGTTTGTGTCCACAACGTTGGAAATGGCGCAAAATCATCACACCTACCAGGTGGCCGATATGCAAAGAATCGGCAGTAGGGTCGATGCCCAGATAACCGGCAGTCATCTCTTTTTCAAGTTGTTCTTTTGCTCCCGGCATCATATCGTGAATCATGCCTCGCCATGTCAGTTCTTCTATAAAATTCATCTCGGTATATAAATGTTTTAGGGACTGTCGGAACTCTTTTTGCTGCAAATTTTAATTTTACATTCCGTATACAGTCTGCTTTGTGAGTGATTCGTTTTCGGACTGCAAAGGTCGCTTTTTTCGTTCGTAATTGCAAGAGTATTTAATCAATAGAAAAAGGCGAATCAATCGAATGACCCGCCTTTTCGTACTGTTTTATACTTTACAGTATGCTATTTTGCAGCCGGTTTTTTTGTAGCCTTTTTGGCCGGCTCTTTTGCCGGTTTCGCTGCGGCTGCTTTTTTTGCAGGGGTTTTACCGGCTGTTTTGGGTTTTGTTTCGGCAATGAGGGGAACTACAATATTGATGGTTCCCATTTCATTTCTCACGAAGTAGGACTCTAACCCGGCATATAGTTCGCCATTGTCATAAACCTCACACCAACAGTCGTTTGTATTGTCGTATACTTTAAAAGAAAGATAAGTTGTCTCTGCCGGGAGAGATACTTTAACTTCCTGGGTGCCATTCAGGAACGTGCTCTGTTTGGATTTGCTGTCCCAATCATTAAAATTTCCGGCAATAGTCATGCCGGCGGGATCTACGTTTTCGACTTTGAAAACGATTTGCCACTTTGAGCCTTTTTTACTGTAGTTTACTTTCATATCAAATATAATTTAAAGATTGATAATGATACGTATAGTTCAGAATGCCGTCAACTGCTTGTTGTGACTTGACAAATGTAATGAATATTTTTATTGAGTTGTATGGCAAAAGCTCTTTATATTGTGTAAAATTCTGAAAAATATTTTTAGTGTTTGCCTGTTTGTTGAAATAAAATGAAATCGATTATATCGGATCACTTCTCTTTATTTTTGAAGGTTTTAGAATGCATGTACCATTTTATTCCTTTATTTTTGCTTCTACGACTATTTATTGTATTTTTGTTAGATAATAGTCCGCTTGTGTACAATGCCCATCTGATAATAGCACAAGTAGCATAAGAAAAAACGTTACATATGATGTATGATTTGGCAATTATCGGAGGCGGCCCGGCTGGCTTTTTCGCGGCAGAATGTGCAGGTAATCATGGTCTTAAAGTTGTTCTTTTTGAACAAAAGTCTTTGGGCGGTGTTTGTGTTAACGAAGGGTGTATTCCTGCAAAAAGCATATTACACAGCATAGAGGCGTACAATGTCGTGCGAAACGCAAAAAAGCAAGGTGTTGTAATTGACACTGATTTCTCTTTCGACATGAGTCTGGCTCTGAAACAAAAGGGAAAAGTTGTCAAAAACATGAAGCAGATTATCAAGGATAAATTTGCGGACAACGATATTGCTACCATCGTTCAGGGATGGGCCTATGTCAACGGACGATCAAATGATGGACTTTTTGATATTACCTGTGGCGATACCCTGCATCAATCGAAGAATATTCTTATTTGTACCGGTTCACGACCCGATATGCCGCATGTTTCCGGAATAGACAGTCCCGCGGTATGTGCGTATAACACAATGCTCAACAGTGCCGAAATACCCCACAGGATAGTGATGATCGGGGCGGGCTCCGTCAATATAGAACTGGCTCATATCTACAACTCTCTGGGGTCGGAGATCATTATCCTCGAGGAGAACGATGAAATTCTTCTGGATACCGATAATGAAATTTGTTCGGTTTTGAGGGAGGAATATGCCAGGCGAGGCATTGTTATCCGACTCAAAACACGAATAGAGAAAATAGAAGAAAATACGGTTTTTTATACGCACGATGGGCAGTTGCTCACTGTTGAGGGGGACAAAATTTTGTGTGATATCGGCAGGGTTCCTAATCTGGAAAATTTCGGATTGGAGAATCTGGATGTGGAGTGCTACCGAAAAGGCATCCGCATTAATAATCAGATGCAGACTTCGGAACCTAACGTATATGCCGCCGGCGATGTAACCGGTTTTTCCAAATCGGCTCATGCGGCCTATTGTGAATCGGCGGTTGCCATCAATACTATTTTGGGTATTAAAGACCACATGAATTTCAAGTCGGTTCCAACCTGTATCTTTTCCGAACCTCAAATTGCGCATGTGGGAATTACGGAAGAGATGCTGCACCTGGCCTGGCAACCGCATAAAATCGTTCGACTACCGTTAACGCAGTCGAGCCGGTATATTATCAACGACGAAGAATTTGAGGGGCTGTGCAAGATGATAATCGGAGAAGACGATACCATTTTAGGGGTTCATATCATCGGGAATAATTGCACCGAATCGATTGTAGCTGCCGTTATGGCGGTTGAAACACAAATGACCCTCACCGAATGGCGAAGAATTGTCTTCCCGTATCCAACCATAGGCGAAATTATGAAGGGTGCGCTTATCTATGCCAGCATCCCTTTCGAACAACAAAAATATGATAGAAGTAATACACGTAAATAAATCTTTCGATAGCAACCCTGTCCTGAAAGATGTTTCTACCACTTTCAAATCCGGAATGACCAACATGATCATCGGTAAAAGTGGATCCGGTAAAACCGTGCTGATGAAATGTATCATCGGATTGTATTCCGTCGATTCCGGAAAAATTCTCCTGAACGGACAAAATCTGACCGAGATGACGTTTCAGGAGGTAAAGAAGCTCCGGCAAAAGGTAGGAATGCTTTTTCAGGGAGCCGCGCTTTTCGATTCGTCAACCGTACTCGAAAACGTGCTCTACCCTCTGGAAATGTTCTCCAGCATGGGCAAAGCAGAACAAATCGAACGTGCCAGCTTTTGTCTTCACAGGGTCAATATCGACCCCAAAGCATTCGGGTTGTTTCCTTCCGAAATCAGCGGTGGAATGCAAAAACGGGTTGCCATTGCCAGAGCTATCTCCATGAATCCGCTCTACCTCTTTTGCGACGAACCGAACTCCGGTCTGGATCCTCAAACATCGTTGATTATCGACCAGTTGATTCACGAAATAACCGAGGAGTTCAATATTACAACCGTCATCAACTCGCATGACATGAACTCGGTAATGGAGATCGGCGACAATATTCTCTTCATCGACAAAGGAGAAAAATCGTGGCAGGGGAACAGAAGTGAAATATTCGATACCGGAAATAAAGCACTTGAAGATTTTGTGTTTGCTTCGGAACTCTACAAAAAGGTAAAACTATCCCACTCGTTGTTGAAGCAGGAAAATAATTAGAGTTTTTTTAATTTTGAAACCTTGACAAATGCTCTTTTGTATTGTACCTTTGCAATCGAAACATATTTGTAATGATTACAAATAAGATTTCATTTCAAAAATGGACGCATTAGAAATTTTAATCAAACACGATATAAAACCCTCGGTTCAGCGACTGGCTGTGATGGAATATATGTTGACACATTTCACACATCCTACTGTTGATGAGATTTACAGTTCGTTGTCACCTTCGATACCGACGCTTTCAAAAACGACCATTTACAACACCCTCAATCTTTTTGAAGAGCAGGGAGTGGTGCTTTATCTGGGGATTGATAAAAAAAATGCCCGTTTTGACGGAAATACTTCGCGTCATGGACATTTTCGTTGCAAAAAGTGCGGGGCTATTATCGACATTTTCAATGAAAAACCGGGAAATGTGGTTTTGAAAAGTCATCCCGAACTCATCATTGACGACATTCAGACTTATTATACAGGCTATTGCAATGCCTGCAACAAATAACATTCTAAATAACTCATTAAATTAAACTAGTATGAAAAAGAAATTCATTTGTACCGTTTGCGGTTATGTTCATGAAGGTAACGAAGCTCCCGAAAAGTGTCCGGTTTGTAATGCTCCCAAAGCCAAGTTTCAGGAAGTGGTAGAAACCAACGGATTGACATGGGCTGACGAACACCGTCTGGGTGTGGCAAAAGGTGTAGATGCCGAGGTTCTGGATGGTCTGAAAGCACATTTCAATGGTGAATGCTCCGAAGTAGGTATGTATCTTGCAATGGCTCGTCAGGCCGATCGCGAAGGATACCCTGAAGTGGCAGAAGCTTACAAACGCATTGCATGGGAAGAGGCTGAACATGCTTCAAAATTTGCCGAATTGCTGGGCGAAATCGTTTGGGATACCAAGACAAACCTCAAAGCCCGCATGGAAGCCGAAAGCGGAGCTTGCGCCGACAAAAAACGCATTGCAACCAAAGCAAAAGAGCTCGGTTACGATGCTATTCACGATACAGTACACGAAATGTGCAAGGATGAAGCACGTCACGGACAGGTATTTCAGGGTTTATATAACCGCTTTTTCAATAAATAAACAAGCCAAAATCTAAAGAGAATTTACAGCAAAGAGACTGCCCTTTTTGAAGGAGCAGTCTCTTTTTTATTTCAGAGATCACTTAAAAATTGCAACATATTTAGAAAATCAGACAGCTACTGAAATTTCCAGCTTTTTCCTCTGGTACTGCTGCTGCCAATATTGTTTTATCTTCAACAATTAAGCTATCCGTAAAATATTTTCCGGGTGACCGATTGCCGAATTTATCAGCAAATTTGGAGGTGTGATTGTACTAATAGTGGCTGTTTTTGTAACTGCAATTGCACATTGTCAAATAGATACGTCGATGAAAACGATTTATTCGTCGATCGTATGTGCCTGTTCATCTATTTGATTTTTCCCAGTTTATTTCCCGCCGTACCTTTACATCGAATTCAACGGGGATCTGCTTCGTACAGCATGATCGTTGAATTGAAATATTTGTTAGTAGGTGTTGGGTGCAGCATTAAATAGAAGCACTGATAAGGAAAAAAAGATGTGTAGTTGAAATTTATTTTTTGAATATATAATAATTTTAATTTGATTGATTATGAAAAAGATTGTGTTAGTTTTAGGAATTATGGTTGCATGTGTTGTTTCAAGTCAGGCCATCAACCGTGTTGAAAGTGGCGTTATTAGTACCATTAATAACGAAAACGTATTCGGACATTTGTCTGCCTATTTGAATGTAAATGAAGATCAGGCAACTGATTTGAAAACTATGATCGAAAAGACGCAAATTCAGTTGGAACAGGCCCAAAAAACAGGAGATGCGAAAGCGTATGCCGCAGCAATGCGTTACAGCTTTACCGGTGCAGCCAACATACTTACGGTACCGCAATATACAAAGTATTGTTCACTTATTCGATTGACCATCAGGAACAGACATCTGGATCGTCACGTTTTCTAAAAAGAAGATACGATTCTAAGAAAATAGAACAAGGCTATCTCAAAATAACAATTGAGGTAGCCTTTTAATTTGTGTGAACCACATTTTTTTGACGTTTTACAATTTTATGGCAAATTTCTTCAGCCGTTCGTCGAGCATGTGCGCTGGTATTATCTGCTTGATGCTGTCGGCTACGGCATTCATCAGCCCTTCGCGCACGTAGTCGTGACGGATAATCATCGAAATTTCGCGGGTCGCTTCGGGACGCACTATCGGGCGCAGATTCTTCTTTTGCTCCTCGGTCAGAAAGTCGATGTGCAGTTCGGGGATAATGGTATAACCGCAGTTGATGTCTACAATTTTTACCAGCGTGTCTATGCTGCCGGCTTCGATGGTTGAGGTGTGTACGTTGTGATCGCAAAAGTTGAGTACCTGATTGCGCAGGCAGTGCCCCTCTTCCAGTACCCAGAGGTTTTCGGTCGGCATATCGCTTGGAGTCAGCTCTTGTTTGCCGTAAATCGGGTCGTCGGGAGAAATATATGCCACAAACTTCTCATAATAGAGCGGTACCTCCAGAATCTTTGGATTGTCGAGTGGCGTAGCTAAAATGGCCATGTCAATTTCGGCGGCATTCAGTTTTTCGATAATTGTTTCGGTTCGCAGTTCCGTTACCTGCAACGATATCTCCGGAAAACTTTTTCGAAATGCAGCGATGAATTTCGGCAGCAGGTAAGGCGCTACCGTCGGAATCATCGCTAACGAGAGCGAGCCTGTTAATCCTCCCTTCATCGATACCACGTTCTCTTTCAGTTGCCGGATGTTGAAAAGGATGATTTGTGCCTGTTGCAGGATCTGTTTGCCGGCTTCGGTCGGTTCGATAGGCTGCATCGAACGGTCGAAAATGAGGCAGCCCAGTTCATCTTCCAGTTTCTGAACCATGGTGCTCAGGGTCGGTTGCGTAACCGAACACGTTTCTGCTGCCCGTACAAAATGGCGGGTCTTGTCTAATGCCAGAATATACTCAAGTTGTTGTAATGTCATGGTTGTTGTGTTTTATATATAAACAGGCACACGGAAGACACGGATAATATAGAATAACCCGGAACTAAACATCATCAACGTTCTATGTGGATAATAGAATGTGCTAATCCGTCTAATCTGTGCCTTCCGTGTGCTAATCCACTACAAAGATATATAGAATTTATCAATAAAGGTATAGAAATTATCTGTTTGATTTATGGGTTTTGGAGTGATAACTTTGCATCAGAAACAAACAACGAATAACATTACAAACTTTACTAACATATAAAAATTACTACTATGTCACAAATTGGAAAACAAATCGTAGATTTCAAAGTACAGGCTTACGTTAATGACGGATTCAAAGAGGTAACCAAACAGGATGTCTTGGGCAAATGGTCGGTCTTCTTCTTCTATCCCGCCGACTTCACCTTCGTGTGTCCTACCGAGCTGGAAGATCTTGCCGGTAAATATGCCGATTTTCAGGCTGCCGGTGCCGAAATTTATTCTGTATCCTGCGATACCCATTTCGTTCACAAAGCATGGCAAGACGCATCAGCAACCATCAAAAAGGTCAAATACCCGATGTTGGCCGATCCTACCGGCGTTTTGGCCCGTGGATTTGATGTGATGATTGAAGAGGCTGGTCTGGCCGAACGCGGAACCTTTGTGGTAAATCCGCAGGGCGAAATTGTAGCTTACGAAGTGGTTGCGGGCAATATCGGACGTAATGCCGACGAACTTCTCCGTCGTTTGCAGGCTTTGCAGTTTGTTGCTGCTCATCCCGCCGATGTTTGTCCTGCAAAATGGAAACAGGGCGATCAGACATTGAAACCCAGCATCGATTTGGTTGGGAAAATCTAACAACTCCTATCTATATTCTCCCGGGGAGAGCTGCTTGTCGGTTCTCCCCGTTAACTTTCAACTGTTATGTTAGAACAAGGCTTAAAAGATCAGGTTCGTTCCCTTTTTGCAAACCTGAAATCGGATTTTATTTTTCGGATAGAGGTCGGTTCGTCGCATCCTTCGCGTAATGAACTGGTCGATCTGTTGGAAGAGGTGGCTTCCTGCTCCGATAACATTCAATGTGAAATCCTCCCCGGCGACGATTTGAAATTTACCGTTTTGAAAAACGGAATACCCTCCTCTTTTGTGTTTAGGGCAGTTCCGAATGGTCATGAATTCAGTTCGTTGTTGTTGGCGGTGCTCAATTTGGATGGTTTGGGCAAAAATCTTCCCGATGCCCTGATCGAACAGCGGATTAAGAACCTTAAGGGTGAAATTCACTTAAAGAGCTACATTTCGCTGACCTGTACCAACTGTCCCGATGTGGTGCAGGCACTCAATGTGATGGCGATTTTAAATCCGGCGATCAAACACGAAATTATTGACGGAGGCATTCATCAAAGTGAAGTGGAAAAACTCAATATTCAGGCAGTGCCTTCCGTCTATCTGAACGATGAATTGTTGCATGTGGGGCGCTCTAATTTAGGAGAACTTTTGTCGAAAATAGAGGAGGCTGTCGGTTCTGTGCAGAAATCGTCGTCCGCAGCGGTTGACTACGACGTGGTGATAGCGGGCGGTGGTCCGGCCGGAGTGTCGGCAGCCATCTATTCTGCACGGAAAGGGTTGAAAGTGGCCATTGTTGCCGATCGCATGGGTGGGCAGGTGACTGAAACAGCAGGAATCGAAAATCTTATTTCCGTTCCGCAAACAACCGGAAGCGTATTGGCGGCAAATCTGAAGGAGCATCTTCTGGCCTATCCGGTCGATGTGTTGGAAAACCGCAAAATTACCGAAGTCGTTGTTGAAAACGGGACAAAAATTGTCAAAACGTCTCTTGGAGAAACTTTAAAAACACCGGCGTTGATTATTGCTACCGGAGCCAGTTGGAAAAAACTGAATGTGCCGGGCGAGGGTCAGTACATCGGCTCGGGCGTGGCCTTCTGTGCTCACTGCGACGGACCGTTCTACAAAGGAAAAAAGGTTGCCGTTATCGGCGGTGGAAATTCCGGCCTTGAGGCTGCTATCGATCTTTCGGCTATTGCGACAGAGGTCACTCTGCTCGAGTTTGCCGATGAATTGAAGGGCGACGAGGTGTTGCAGGAAAAGTTGAAAACCATTGCCAACGTGAAAATTAGTACCGGAGCACAGACTCTCTCTGTTGAGGGTGATGGCACAAAGGTTACCGGTTTGACATTCAAATACCGTGATTCCGGCAAAACCGAATCGTTGGTTGTCGATGGTATTTTTGTTCAGATCGGATTGAAAGCCAACAGCGACATTGTGAAGGATCTGGTGTCGTTGAGCCCGACCGGCGAAATAGAGGTAGACGCTCATTGCCGCACCAATATCCCGGGTGTTTATGCTGCCGGTGATGTGTCGGTGGTACCCTTCAAGCAGATTGTGATTGCGATGGGAGAGGGTTCGAAGGCGGCATTGTCGGCTTTTGAAGATAGATTGAAAGATAAACTCAGGTAAACGTTAACTCTTTCAGAAAAATATAAATTGCGATTTTTTTATGGCTTTTTAGGTTGTAAGGCACCTGTCCGGGAGGGATAGGTGCCTTAATTGTGTTTACGGAAGGAATATGTATGCTTTATCCAATCCCCGGTAGATAATCAAATGCAGTTGCCGTAATTGTGCACAAAGAGACGTATCTTTGTCTTAGTAATGCAACTTTGAGGTTAATGCATTGTGGAGATAAATAGAAAGAAAATATATAAAATGATTGCATGGGAAAAGTAGTATTGATTACCGGGGCTACCTCCGGTTTGGGTAAAGCGTGTGCCGAATATCTTTCGGCTCGCGGATTGATTGTCTATGGAACCGGCCGTCGTGCAATGGCCGAAACCGGAGCTGTGAAGCATCTGCAAATGGATGTAACCGATCCCGAATCGGTAAAGCAAGCTGTTGAAAAGGTAATTGCCGGGCAGGGGCATATCGACGTGGTGGTAAACAATGCAGGCATGGGAATCGGTGGTGCCGCCGAACTGGCTACCGTGGACGAAATCCGGCTGCAAATGCGCACCAATTTTATGGGGACGGTGCATGTCTGCTCTGCCGTTTTACCCTACATGCGTCAAAATGGGGGAGGAACCATCATCAACGTAAGTTCATTGGGAGGTGTTATGGGATTGCCGTTTCAGGCCTATTATTCGGCATCCAAATTTGCCGTTGAAGGCTACAGCGAAGCGCTGAGTCTTGAGGTAAAACCTTTCAACATAAAAATCTGTTTGATAGAACCGGGCGATTTTGCAACCGGGTTTACTGCCAGTCGTGTCGTCTCCGAAACTACCCGACAGAGTGAGGTATATAGCGCTCAGTTTGAGAAAACGCTCAAAAATATAGAGAAAGAGGAGCAAAACGGATTGAAACCCGAACGTTTGGCTCAGGTTGTCTACCGCATAGCGCATAGTAAACATCCGAAGTTCCGGTATAAGGTGGGTAATCTGCTTCAGGTAGGCTTTGCGAAGAGTAAGACATGGATTCCATCACGGACATATCAGTTCCTGCTTCGCATTTTTTACAATATGATTTAATATCTACAAGAGCATGGACGATTTCATAACGTCTATGCTCTTTTTTGTTAGAAATCACTCCCTGTGCGTTCTGCAGTATAATCTGATCACACATTCAATCTTGGTTAGATCGTATTTTGTTCTTTATCAGGTGCTAAAACAATGGCTTGATCCGATTATTTTCAGACATGGCTGTTTAATTTGCAGTATTCGTGCTTATATTTGTCTTTGAAAATCTTCCCTTTCTAACCAATCTGCCCGAATTTTGCAATGTAATGCAGGGTATTGCTCTCCTCTGCCACGATTAACGGTGATTTTAAACCTGATAAATATGTGCCTTATGAAAAAGATTGACGTGATTTCATTGCTGTTTATCCTTGTATTGGTATTTGGAATTTTTGGTTGTAAACAAAATAGTGAAGAAGTAGGTTCCCAATATCAGAAAGGACTTATTCTTTACCTTGGAGATCCGGCTGTAGATGGGTGTGGCTGGATGGTGCAGGTGAATGACTCTTTATATTCTCCGATTAACTTAGACCCTAAATTTCAGGTTGAGAGTCTGAAGGTGACCCTAAATTATACTGTTTTGAGTTCTACCTGGAAGTGCGGTTGGAGAACGCCGGGGTATAAAGAGATAAACATTGGCACTATTCAAAAACAATAAACAATTTCAATAAGAGTATGGATGATTTTTATCTCGTCGATGCTCTTTTTTTTGTCTCTTTTTTTAGCTTGAGGAGTCTTAAATCGCTTGTTAATATGCGCAATAAATAGTAACTTTGTTTGCTTTTTCAAAAAGAAATGATGTGTTTCTAATATTATAATTTAGATATGACCGAAGAACAAAAATTAAACGGCAATAATGATTACGGTGCAAGCAGTATTCAGGTGCTCGAAGGCCTTGAAGCGGTTCGTAAACGCCCCGCTATGTACATTGGCGACATCGGAGTAAAGGGATTGCATCACCTTGTTTATGAAGTTGTCGACAACTCCATCGATGAGGCACTTGCCGGCTATTGCGACACTATCAGTGTTGCCATTAACGAAGACAATTCAGTATCAGTAAGAGATAACGGGCGTGGTATTCCTGTCGACATGCACGAAAAAGAGGGCAAATCGGCTCTTGAAGTGGTTATGACGGTGCTTCATGCCGGAGGTAAGTTCGACAAAGGAAGTTACAAGGTATCCGGTGGTCTCCACGGGGTGGGTGTATCCTGTGTGAATGCTCTCTCTTCTTTGCTGCATGTTGAAGTATACCGCGAAGGTAAAGTTTACATGCAGGAATACAAGAAAGGGACTCCCCAATTTCCGGTAAAAGAGATAGGAACCACCACGGAAAACGGGACATTGGTCAAGTTTCATCCCGATGCTGAGATTTTTACCGATATCGTTTACAAATATGACATCTTGGCTGCCCGTATGCGGGAGTTGGCTTATCTGAATGCAGGGATAAGAATTACGCTTACCGATATGCGCACGCTGAATGAAGACGGCACTCCGAAACAGGAGGTGTTTCATTCGGAACGGGGATTGGAAGAGTTTGCCGAATTTGTGGACTCTTCGCGTGAACCGTTGATCGATAAGGTGATCCACATTTCGACCGAAAAATTCGGAACTCCGGTGGAAATAGCCCTGACCTATAATACCTCGTACAACGAAAATGTCTATTCGTATGTCAATAATATTCACACCATTGAAGGTGGTACGCACGTGGCAGGTTTCCGCCGTGGATTGACGCGTACGTTGAAGAAATATGCCGAAGACAGCAAAATGCTGGAAAAGGTAAAACTGGAAATCAGTGGTGATGACTTCCGCGAAGGACTTACCGCGATTATTTCCGTAAAAGTACAGGAGCCTCAGTTCGAGGGGCAGACCAAAACAAAGCTTGGAAATAACGAAACGATGGGTGTGGTCGATCAGGCTGTGGGTGAAGCTTTGGGAAATTATCTCGAAGAAAATCCGAAACAGGCCAAGATGATCGTCGAAAAGGTTATTCTGGCAGCTACCGCCCGTAACGCAGCCCGCAAGGCCCGCGAAATGGTACAGCGTAAATCTCCGCTTTCGGGTGGAGGGTTGCCCGGTAAACTGGCCGACTGTTCGGAAAAAAATCCTGAGGTTTGTGAAATATTCCTCGTGGAGGGTGACTCTGCGGGTGGATCTGCAAAGCAAGGCCGTAACCGTATGACGCAAGCTATTTTGCCGCTTCGTGGTAAGATTCTGAATGTGGAGAAAGCCATGCAGCATAAAGTGCTCGAAAGCGAAGAGATTCGTAATATTTACACTGCTCTGGGCGTTACCATCGGAACGGAAGATGACAGCAAGCAATTGAATGTATCCAAGCTCCGTTATCACAAGATCATTGTAATGACCGATGCCGACGTCGATGGTAGCCACATCGACACGCTGATTATGACCTTCTTCTTCCGTCACATGAAAGAGTTGATTGAGGGCGGGCATCTTTACATTGCCACTCCGCCGCTCTATCTTTGTAAAAAAGGGAAAGTGGAAGAGTATTGTTGGAACGAGCAGCAACGTGTTTCGTTCATCGATAAGTATGGCGATGGAAACGAAAACTCGGTTCACGTGCAACGTTACAAAGGTTTGGGTGAGATGAATCCGGAGCAACTCTGGAGTACAACCATGAACCCTGAAAACCGTACTCTGCGTCAGGTGACCATTGAAAATGCGGCTGATGCCGATCATATCTTCTCCATGCTGATGGGTGACGATGTAGGTCCGCGTCGTCAGTTTATTGAAGAGAATGCCACTTACGCTACCATTGACGCGTAAGATTTTATAGAATAAACAGCGAAGGCTGCCATCATTGCGATTGGCAGCCTTCGTTTTTTTATTCGATAATGAAACCTACACTTTGTAAATCGTTCCAGAACCGCGGATAAGATTTGGAAACGACCTCCGGATGTTCCATTTTGATAGGATGAATCAGCGCTGCAGGGGCAAATGCCATTGCCATCCGATGGTCTTCATACGTTTTTATGGGAGCATTGTAATCGGAAGTGGTTTTCTCTCCGTTCCAGGCCAACATGCCTTCGGCCGGTTCCGTAAGAATGTATCCCAGTTTGGTCATTTCGTTTTTTAGGGCTGCAATACGGTCGGTCTCTTTTATTTTCAGCGTTTGCAAACCGGAGAACGAAAAGGGGATATCAAGCAGACAACAACAGACAACCTCGGTTTGAGCCAGATCCGGTTGATCGATAAAGTTATACGAAAACGAGGAGACTGGTTTCCCGGAATGAGATATGATAACTCCGTCGGAAGTGTATTCTGTCGTTATTCCCAGTGAGCCGAAGATGGCTGCAACCTGAGCGTCTCCCTGTGTGCTGTCGCGATTTAATCCCAGTAGTCTGAACGAACTATCGGGGGAGGAGAGAGCGGCAATGGCGTACCAGTAGGAGGCGGCAGACCAATCCGATTCGATCTGAAATGATGTCGGTTTGTAATCCTGATGCGGTACGATGATGGTATCTCCTTTCCATTCTGCCGTCACACCAAAATCACTCATCATGCGAAGTGTCATCCGTATGTAAGGTATCGAGATAATGTCACCCTCCAGCGTGATTTCAAGACCTTCGGTCATGGTGGGCGCAACCATTAGCAAGGCCGAGATGTACTGGCTACTGATGTTGCCGGCAAGTTTGAGTTTGCCTCCCAGCAGTGGTTTTCCCGAGATGCGGAGTGGGGGATATCCCTTTTTTTCTATGTAGTCGATCTCAGCCCCCAGCCGGTTCAATGCGTCGACGAGAAGGGCTATCGGGCGGTTCTTCATCCGTTCGCTACCGGTCAGCGTCCATTCTCCTTCCATGTTTGAAAGGTAGGCTGTGAGAAAGCGCATCGATGTTCCGGCGGCTCCTATATCGAAAGCGGACAGAGGAGAGTGTAGCGCGTTCAGCATCACTTTCGTGTCATCACAATCGGCCAGATGTGTGATTTGTTCCATGCTTTTGCTGAGCATGGAGAGAATCAGCGCCCGGTTGCTGATGCTTTTGGAAGCCGGCAGATCTATTACCCCTGTGATGGAATGTTTCGATGGAGGGAAAAGTTGAATCATAGAAGTTATTGTAAACAAAAAACTGCTCCCGAAAGAACAGTTTTTAATGTATATTGATTGTGTACGGGTGAGGGTTACATCGGCGATAGTCCGAATCCGAGTCTGTTTTTACGCCCGACCCACGCCTCTTTTATAAAATTGCCATTAGCATCCTTTCCACCTATCAGGAAGATACGGTTGGATTTATCTACTATTATTGAAGCTCTTGATCTGAGTTTGTAGTTAAGCCCTTTGGGAAAATTTACGAGTGTATCGTGTTTTGTCCACGAAAAGCCGTTAGTCTTTGAACAAAGCAGTGTGTCCGGCACTAAGCGATCGTTGGCAGATAAACCACCATAGTACATAACCTGATTATCGTACCAGATCATTGAACCATTCTTTTGAGGGCGTAATGTGGTGTCGGTTGTGAATTCGGTGGCGTAATTCGCCCAGCTATTCGACGACGCAGCGTAACTGTATACCGAGTTGAGAGTATTGCCCGCCTGATCGATTCCTCCAATCACAAGTAATTTGGGTGTGCCTGTGATCGGCGTAATTACATTAGCTGCGAAATTGATGATCGGGAATCCCGAATTGGCTGGTTTCCCGTTGCTGTTGGTACCTTCGATGGCGTTTACTGAATTTTGAACAGTCCAGTTGCTGCCATCTGTCGAAGTTTCTACGAAATAGTTATTGCTATTGTCATACATCACGGCAAACAATTTATTGTCATAACTGGCAATCAACGATTTTAACCGGTTGGACGATGAGATCGTAATTTTATTCCATGAAGTACCGTCGGTACTCGAATAGATGGTTTGTCCGTCGCCAATTACATATATTACATTGTTCAGTACAACCATATTTTGTAGCGAAACGGATGTCGGTAATGAGGAAACAGGGGTGCCGCCATTCCAGCTCTTTGCATCGGTCGTGCTGTACATGTTTATGTTGCTCCCGTTGTTTGAGAACAGCATGATGAGGTCGTTGCAGTATACCGCTTTTTGATCGGTTTCGGGCAAAGAGGCTGCGGGATATACACGGCGTTGCCATGCGATGGAATCCGGCTCTACTTTATGTACACGCACATCAACATAATAAGACATTGTATCTATCGCATTTTCAGCATAGTTTTTCAATATTTGCGTACTCCGGAAATCAATAGAATCGCCTGATTTGTAGCTTTTTTTGTTGAAGAATATAGCTGCCGAAGAGTAGGTTCTGATGATAGGAATAGCCCTGAAGTGCCCATAAAGTTTGGTCTTGAAAGGGAGAGAGTCGGTGTTATAAATTAATCCATTGGTATGATATGGACTTCCCCCTGTTTGGCTTACGGTAAAAGTCTGTTTGGCAAAAGCAGGTACGCTGTCGTTCTTTATTGCAAACGAATACACGCGGGCATCGTCGGAATAGTTAGTTACACTGTTACTCAGGCAGGAATTGAGCACAATTGCGCCTACACTACACAACAGGATAACCAAGTATTTGAATCGTTTCATGAAGAAAATTGGATTAAGTATAAATTTAGCCTTTTGCCGGCACACCTGCTTCTTGCATATCTTTTTATTCCCGGAAATAAACAAACCGATGGGTTGATTGTTTGTAAATGAGACGAATAATAAAGACAAAGATTCTGTTTGCCTGATGGATTTTTATATTTGTGCAAATGTAGTAACAAATTTTGATATTGTGGGCTATTTCAGGAGATTCAGGCTTTTTTAACCGCTGTTGAAGCTTGTTTAGGAACCGGTATAAAACAACAAACGCTGTCGGGAAGGACAGCGTTTGTTGTTTTATATTTGGACAGTTAATCAGAAAAATTTAATCCGGTTATCTTTAATTTCCACTTTGTCTTTCAGTACCTGCAGGGTCATGTATGGAAGCATATAGTTGTAGCGGGAGTTCAACATATCGATCTGAACTTTCGGATTGAATTTGTCGTTTCTCTGTTGCTCGCTTACAACGCTGAATACATATACGCCGGCTTTACCTTTAACCGGAGCAGAAAGAACATTCGGTTTAGAGGCCGATGCAGCACCGATTACAGCCGGTTCCATTCCCAACGAGCCTGCCTGTATGCTGGAGAAATTCAGGTTAGATGCCGTATCAACCCGTTGTTTCAATGCAGCCGCTAAAGCCTGAACTGTTTTAGCGGAAGCCTTGGCCGCATTCATGTTTTTAGTAATGAGTTCAGCTTTTTTGTCGTTGATAAGTTCGGCTTTCAATTCCGGAGTTACTTCCTGAATATCACGATACCCTTTTTGGTGCGAAGCTACCAGATTGGCAATGATAAGTACTTCGTTGCGTTCTCCGCATTCAAACACGTCTGATGTTGTACCGGCCGAAGCATCGTTTGCCCAGCGGAATACGGTACGGGTGTTTTTTACATTACCCAAACGCGGTGCATTGGGGTCGATTCCATTAGCCGGATGTATCACAATACCTTTTGCTTTTGCAGCCTGATCGAATTTAGCGCTGGTATTAGCTGCTGATGCAAATTCTTTGGCCTGATTGTAAACAACCTCTCTGGTTTGGTCACTTGGTACAACTTTCAGTGCAAGAAATGCCAGTTTTACTTTGCTGATATTTTGTGTTTTTGTCTCTACCTGAATAATCTGGATCGAAGAGGTTTGTTTGTCAAGTGTAATTTCGTTGACTCCGCTTCTGAAAATTTTGGTAACAAGATCTTGTTTGAATCCGTTTTGTAAGAGACCAGCCTCGCGTACCCAACCGATTTCACCGCCATTGGCAGCGGTTTGAGGAAGCTGTGAGTATTTTTGTGCTAAAGCGGCAAAGTTACCACCTCCCTTGATGACCGAGATGAGACTATCGGCCAACTTGCTTTGAGTGTCGCGCAGAACTATGTGGCGAATTTTTACCGAGTCCGGTTCGCTGATACCGCCTTCTACGATCTTAGCCATGTAGTAGGTGTCATTATCCATTTTCGGACCGATTATATCGCCTGTCTTGCCGCCAAAAGCAAAGTCTTGCAAAAATGCAGGAACCTCTTTTTTGGTAAGGGCTATATCAATGTACTTCTCTTCAGAGTTTGCATTGACGAATGTTTTGAGATCCGAAGTAGTTTTGAAATCATTTTGCAGACCGTTGATTTTCTTTTCAACTTCCGCATAGTCGGTTTTGGATGGTTTAACGTCGAATTGAACATATTTCAAATCGAAATTAGCCTCTTGTTTGTAGCGTGCTTTGCGTTTGTTGTACAGATCTTTGATTTCGCTTTCCGATACTTTCACGGCACCGTCGGGAATCGTGAAGTAGGGTTGCATCGTATATAAAACATTTACTGATCTCTGGCTGCGGTCGAAAGCGAACTTGGCATCCAACGAATTGGCTGTGATGGTCTTTGTTAACAGAGTGGTGTATTTTTGCTGCAACGCGTTCTGTTTTACCATGTTTTCGAGGAATGACCAATATGCCTGATACTCTTTCACTTCGTCGGCATGTTGTTTATCTTTGCTTTTTGATGCCTGATCGAGAGAAGCTAAAAAGCCAAGAAGCGCCTCTTTGCTGAATTGTCCTGTCTTAGGGTCGATAAACGCACGACGGCTATAGATAATAGGACTGATATGGTTACCAATGGTCAAATCTTTTAATTCGTCTTTAGAAACTGCCATTCCGAGCTTTTCGGTCTGTTTTCCTAAAAGGATTTCAGTCACCTTGTTGTCCCAGACCTGTTGACGAATCTGTTCGCTCATTTCATCACCACTTTGCTGGCCGGTTTCAATTTTGTAAACTGTTGAAAGCTGATCGACAGCGTTCATGAAGTCGGTATATTTTATTGTTTCTCCATCAATCACCCCGACCTTTTGCTTTTGTTCGCCGAAAAAAGTTTTGCTTGAACTCAAAAAGTCACCGATAATGAAAGCAAACATTGCCAGCCCCACTACTATCAACAGGAATACTCCTTTGCTTCTAATTTTCTCTAATGTTGCCATTGATTTGTTTCAATTAAAAAATATGATTCTGTTTTGATTATAATTTTAAGGTTGATAATCGTTTTATTTTCAGCGAGAATACACATAAGTATCTGTCAAACCTACTTTTTACTAAAACTTTAAAACCAGGGCACGAATATACAAAAAAAAGTCCAACCCAAAGAATAAATGTCAAAAAGTGTGCTATTCCGACACAGAAACGTCGATACCGAGAGCTTTCACTCTGTCTGCAATTTCGAGAAGTTGCTTGTGCGATGCTTTTTTGAGTCCCTCAGCTGGCGTGTCTCTTGCCAACGTATAGATCATTACCTGTTTGGGACTGATTATCTTCACAGCTTCCAGCCAGGCACTCAGCTCCTCCTCTGTGGTGTTGTCGATCTGTTGTCCTTCAATTTCGCCCTGCAAAAAGAGGGTTTGCAGAATAAGATTGCCATTGAAACGTTTCAAATGGTCTGTTAACCATTGGGCTGACAAAGAAGATGTTCCGGGCTGATTGAGCAGGTGGATGGTGGCGTCGATGGCCGAATCCATTTTCAGAATGTTGTTGTCCACTTTGTTCAGCGCTTCAAATACGGCAGGCTTGTGAATCTGGGTGCTGTTGGAGAGGACACTGATCTTTGCTTCGGGGAAAAACTCGTTTCGAAGGGCGATGGTGTCGTCGATAATGGCAGCGAAATCGGTGTGAATCGTGGGTTCTCCGTTGCCGGCAAAGGTGATGACATCCAGCTTTTTGTCGTCTGTTTTCATTTCGGATAATGTTGTCCGAAGTGCATTTTTTACCTCTTCGCGGGTGGGAATGTGAGACTCCTGCGGCTTGAAGTTGAATCCGCATTCGCAATAAATGCAGTTGAACGTGCATATCTTGGCATTTACCGGCAAAAGATTAATGCCGAGCGAAGTGCCTAAGCGCCGGCTTTGAACCGGGCCAAAAACTATTTTATCGAAAAGAAATGTAGACATAATAAATTGATAATTAATAATTAAAAATTAATAATGAGAATTGGGGCCGAGCTATTATCGATCCCAACTCTCATTGCGGGTAATGAATAATTCTGCATTATTCATTGTTAATTATTAATTGACTAAAGTTTCCAGTCGGCAATGCGTTGCATGGCCTCTTCGGTCTGAGCCGGACTGCCGAATGCAGTGAGGCGGAAGTAACCTTCGCCGTGAGGGCCAAATCCGACACCAGGGGTACCTACCACATTCATTTCGGTCAGCAGGCGGTCGAAGAATTGCCAGGATGAAATGCCATCGGGAGTTTTAAGCCAGATGTACGGAGCGTTGATGCCTCCGAATGCACTCAGCCCTTTTGCTTCAACTCCTTTGCGGATGATTTCGGCATTGTTCATGTAGATACCAATGGTTTCTTTGATTTGTTGTTGCCCTTCATCAGAATAAACTGCTTCGGCGGCACGTTGCACGATGTAGGCGGTGCCGTTGAATTTTGTTGTCTGACGGCGGTTCCAGAGGCGGTTGAGTGGTACGCGTCCGTGTTCGACAGAGTTGACCAGAACCGTTTTCGGAACGACGGTGTAGCCGCAACGTAATCCGGTGAAACCGGCTGTTTTCGAGAAGCTGCGGAATTCGACGGCCACTTCGCGGGCACCTTCAATTTCGTAGATCGAATGTGGAACATCCGGCTCGCTGATAAATGCTTCGTAAGCTGCATCGAACAGAATCAGCACGTCGTTGGCCCGTGCGTAGTCGACCCACTGTTTTAATTCGTTCTTCTTCAACGTAGTTCCGGTCGGATTGTTCGGATAGCAGAGATAGATCACATCGGGACGGGTTGCCGGAAGTTCGGGGATGAAGTTATTCTCCTTTGTACAGGGCAGATAGACAATCTTTTCCCATTTTCCGTCGGCGGTCGGTTTGCCGGCGCGGCCTGCCATGGCGTTGGTGTCCACATAAACCGGGTAAACCGGGTCGGTAACCGCAATCACGTTGTTCGGGCCGAGGATGTCGCCGAAGTTGCCGGTATCGCTTTTGGCTCCGTCGCTTACAAAGACTTCGTCGGGAGCAATGTCGATGCCACGGGCAGTGTAATCTTTAGCGACAATTGTTTCGCGCAGGAAAGCGTAGCCCTGTTCCGGACCGTAACCACGAAAGGTGGAGGCGTCGCCCATTTCGTCAACGGCTGCATGAAGCGCTTTGATAACTGCCGGAGCCAACGGACGGGTTACGTCGCCAATGCCCAGGCGGATGATATTTGCCGATGGATTTTCTTCCTTGTATGTATTTACTTTACGTGCAATCTCCGAAAAAAGATAGGTTTCGGGGATATTCAAAAAGTTGTCGTTTACAAAAGCCATGTTGCTAATTTTGGGATTTGAAAATTTGAAGATTTGGAAATGAAATCTGCACTGGCTGAGCAGATTTGAAATCGTCAATTGTAAATTAATAAATTGTAAATGTTACAGCAGATAATCTCCTTCAAAAACGGTGACTGCCGGGCCGGTCATGTAGACGTGATTGTCGGCTTCCGACCACTCTATTTCGAGGTTTCCGCCGAGTAATTCCAACGTTACCTTGCGCTCGGTCTTGCCGTTCAGTGCCGCGGCTACGGCTGTTGCGCAAGCTCCGGTTCCGCAGGCAAGCGTTTCACCGGCTCCGCGTTCCCATACCCGCATTTTAATGTGAGTGGGAGAGATAATCTGCGCAAATTCGGTGTTGGTGCGGCGGGGAAAGAGTGGGTGATGTTCCACTTTCGGACCGCTTTTTTGTATATCCAACTCTTCGAGCGACTCCATGAAAATGACGGCATGTGGGTTTCCCATGGAAACGGCGGTGATGTTCACCTTCCGGCTTTCAAGTGCAATGGGGTAGTTCACCACGCTGGTTTCGTCAAGGTTGATGGGTATTTGTTTCGGGGCAAGAATAGGTTCTCCCATGTCGACCCGAACAGAGTCAACTTTACCCTTTGCGAGATTTAGTGTAAGGCGTTTTACGCCGGCAAGTGTTTCGAGTGTAAGCTCCGTTTTGTCGGTTAATCCTTTTTCGTAAACGAATTTGCCGATACAACGGGTGGCGTTGCCGCACATTTCCGATTCCGAACCGTCGGAGTTGAACATGCGCATACGGAAGTCGCACGTTTCGGAAGGCAAAATGAGAACCAGACCGTCGGATCCGATGCCGAAGTGACGGTCGCTGATGGCAGTCGCTAATTTGGCCGGATTTTCAATCTGTTCGACAAAGCCGTTTACATAAACGTAGTCGTTTCCGGCGCCTTGCATTTTTGTGAACTTCATATTTGTTTGTTTTTAGATTACAGAATGAAAAAACGATAGGAGATAAACAGATAACAAGTAACCACAGGCCGACTTGGCTGCTTCTTTCAAAGCAATACTTGTCTTATTCAAATAAATCGGCACGGAAATGGCAAATTCCTGTTCTGCCAGATTTGCGCCAATACTTGTGCCCGAGCGTAAAAGCCGTTTAGAGATGATAAATTCTTTTTTTTTTTCAATGAGGTACTTGTACAGACGAATCACACGAACTGCAAAATTTCTTGCTTTCGTATGAATTACACTTTTACTCATTCTGCGGTAAATGACGTTTTTTACCTTGTGCCTTTTACCTTTTACCTCTTACCGTTGTTTTGTCGTCTGTTTTCCCGGGCGTAAATCGTTCTTTTCGTAATAGTTGATAAATGCCTGATTGACAATTCTGTTTCCTCCGGGAGTCGGGTAGTTTCCGGAGAAATACCAGTCTCCGTTATGTTTCGGGCAAGCCACATGGAGGTTTTCGATGGTTTGGTAGATAATTTCTACCTCTACAGGGCAATTCTCCGGTGTGACCATCTCGCCTATTTTCTTTGCTATTTCAATATCGGTGAAAGGGGCGTAAATCTCTTTTACGTAATTTACAATCCATTCTTTGGGTTGATTTTCCTGCTCTTTGCTCTTGGTATACACATCGTGAATAACATTTTCCATGCCTCGCTCCTTCAATAGTTCGATGGCGGCATTGAAGGCAATGAACTCGCTCATGCGCGACATATCGATACCGTAGCAGTCGGGGTAACGAATTTGCGGAGAAGAAGAGACGATCACTATTTTCTTCGGTTTGAGGCGGCTCAAAATCTTGATAATACTCTGTTTAAGTGTTGTCCCGCGTACAATACTATCGTCGATCACTACAATGTTATCTTCGTTTTCCTTGATCGTTCCGTATGTGATATCGTAAACGTGAGCGGCCAGGTCGTTTCTGTTCTTATCTTCGGTGATAAAGGTTCTCAGCTTAATATCCTTGATAGTCAGCTTCTCGGTACGAATTTTCTTCTGCAGAATTTTTTCTACCTCCGTTTCTGATAACGCTTTCTTTTTGTTCAGGATGGCCGCTGTTTTTTTCTGATTCAGGTATGCTTCAAAGCCCTCCATCATACCGTAATAAGCCACCTCGGCAGTATTCGGAATAAACGAAAGAACGGTGTGATCCACATCCTGATCGATGGATTCGAGTATTTGCGGAGTCAGCAAACGTCCCAACGTTTTGCGTTCGCGATAGATGTCGCGGTCGCTGCCTCGTGAGAAATAGATGCGTTCGAAAGAGCAAGGAGCCGGGTTTTCCGACTTGTGTATCTGGCTGATTTTGAATGAACCGTCTTGTTTGATGAAAAGCCCTGCACCCGGGTTCAGCTCATGAATCTCTTCGGTTGCGATGTTGAGGACGGTTTGCATCGCCGGGCGTTCGGAAGTAACCACTACAATTTCGTCGTTGGCAAAATAGAAGGCCGGACGAATACCCCATTTATCGCGGAAAACGAACGCATCGCCACTGCCGGTAAATCCGCAGATCACGAAGCCTCCGTCCCACATGGAGGTTGCCCGCTTGATGATCCGTTCCAGATCGAGGTGTTGCTCGATAGCCTGATTGAGCTCTTGTCCGGTCATCCCTTCGAGGGCAAATTTGGTGTAGAGGTGCTCCACTTCGGAGTCGAGCATGCCGCCGAGCTGTTCAAGAATGATGAACGTGTCGGCATTGTGGCGGGGGTGTTGCCCTTCGGCCACGATATGATCGAAAATCTCGTCCACGTTGGCAAGGTTGAAGTTACCTGCCAGGCAGAGGTTTTTACTTTTCCAGTTGTTGCGGCGCAGAAACGGGTGTGCATACGAAATACCCGATCGGCCGATGGTGCTGTAGCGCAGGTGGCCGATATACAGTTCGCCGATAAACGGTGCATTGGTGCATCTTTCGCTTGTTGGTAATTTCTCGTAGGTATCTATCTGACGACCTACGCTGTTGAACACGTCGGTGATGGCACTGTTGCCCAAAGCCCGTTCACGAAATATATATTCTTCTCCGGCTGTTGCATTCAAATTGACACACGCGATACCGGCACCTTCCTGACCCCGGTTGTGCTGCTTTTCCATCAAAAGGTAGAGGTTGTTCAGCCCAAAACTACTGGTTCCATACTTGGTTTTGTAATATTCGAGCGGTTTAAGCAACCGCATCAGTACAATGCCGCATTCGTGTTTTATCGGATCGCTCATTGATTGGTAGGGATTTACGAATTGATGTAGGTTTATCCTTCAAAATGCAAAGATAGCGAATTTTTGCCGAAACCTCCCTTCGCAAAAAGGGTAAGCGTGTTAATATGGATCTGTTTTGAGTTGTTTTACCTCTTTTTTTGAACAGAAATGTGTCAAAAGTTATCTTCCTGTCAGTTTATATTCTTTATTAATGACAGTGTTGAACGAGTACAGATAATACCCGTTGTCTTTTTTCTCGGTGACATCGGCTCCGGTAATCGTCAACGGTGTTCTGGAACGCAATTTACAGGGTTGTCCGGCCACCGATATAATCGATCCTGTGGTTAATTTACCTTCGTTCCATGTGAAATTTACCTCGAAGTTGCCCCGGGCTTTCATTCCCTTCATTACTCCGTTTTTCCATTCGGAAGGTAGTGCCGGAAGTAAATCTATCTCATTCAAATGACTCTGAAGTAACATCTCCCCTACACCAGAAGCACCTCCGAAATTGCCGTCGATCTGGAAGGGCGGGTGGGTGTCGAACAGGTTGTTGAGTGTCGATTTGGAGAGTTGTTCACGGTACATTTTGTAACTGTGATCGCCATCGAGCAGGCGGGCCCAGAAGTTTATTTTCCATGCTTTGCTCCAACCGGTGCCACCGTCGCCACGAATCTCCAGTGTTTTACGGCAGGCATTGGCAAGCGCCGGTGTGGTAATGGGTGAAATTTCGCGTCCGGGATGGAGTCCGAAGAGGTGTGACACATGCCGGTGCTGAGGATCCACATCAGCGTAATCTTTTATCCATTCCTGAAGGTTTCCTTTTTTGCCGATCTTCAACGGGCGCAGCTGATCCCGTTTTTCGCTCCAAACTTTTCGTAGATCCGCGTCTGTGTTTAACGTTTGCGAGGCTTCAACAAGGTTGTTGAAGAGATCCCACAGAATTTCCATGTCCATCGATGAGGCGATGGTTACAACATTGATTTGCCCTTTTTCGTCTCTGTAGCTGTTTTCGGGAGAGGTGGATGGCGCCGTTACCAGATGCCCGTTTTTCTTTATCAACCAGTCCATGCAGAAATCGGCTGCCGATTTCATCAGCGGATAAGCCGTGTTTTTTAGGTACTCTTTGTCCCCGGTAAAGCGGTAGTGGTCGTAGAGATGCTGCGATAGCCATGGCGAACCCATAGCCCAGTTAGCCCACATCGGATCTCCCTCTTTTCCTCCCACCGGAGAGGCACTGGCCCAGAGGTCGGAGTTGTGGTGCACAGCCCAGCCTTTCATATTGTAAAAATTGCGGGCAATCTCTTTTCCGTTCACAGCGAGGTTCTCTATCTGGTGAATAAGCGGTTCTGTTAAATCGGACAGATTCAGCATTTCGGCCGGCCAGTAATTCATCTGCAGGTTGATGTTGGTTGTGTAGTTGCAGTTCCATGGCGGACGTTGATCTTTGTTCCATATTCCCTGCAGGTTGGCTGCGGTTCCTCCCGGTCGCGAACAGGAGATCAGCAGGTAGCGTCCGAACTGGAAGTAGAGCGTTTCGAGCGACGGGTCTTTTTCTCCCGAAGCATACCGTTTCAGCCGTTCGTCGGTGGGTAGCGACTCTTTGCCGTTGCTTCCCAAATCGAGCGACATGCGGTTGAAAAATTGCGAATAGTCACGAATGTGGTTCTCTTTTAGCCGGTCAAACGGGAGTGTCGTCGCTTTGTCGAGATAGCTTCTGCAGAGCGCATCTTCGTCTTTTCCGTTGGCTTGCGGGTCGTTTTTGAAGCCATTGAAGCTGGTACCTGCCGACACCAGCAGGACGACTTCGGTGGCATTGGTCACATGCAGGCAGGGATTGGTGCTTACTTTCCCGTCGCACTGTACCACCCGTACCCGATACTGATACCGCATGCCTTTTTCTCCGTTGGGGCCGGTGTAAACAATGGGAAACCGGCCTTCAAAGGGAAGTGAGTAGGGTGCGGTTCCCTTCAGTACGAATTCGTTGTCGCCTATGGCCGTGATGGAAGCTCCGGCAAACGGTGTGTTTCCGGTCAGATCGAACGATAATTGTTTCTTTTTGGAAGCGGTCAGTCGAATGACGATGACCTGATCGGGAGCGGAGACAAAAAACTCTCTTTTGTATTCCACGCTGTCGATGCGGAATGTGGTGGTTGCGATTGCTTTTGAAATGTCGAGATCGCGGCAATATCCGACCGGAGTACCGTTGCGATGTTGTTGTATTTGCAGATTCCCCATGGGCATGAAAGCCTGAACATCGGGTCCCTGTATGTTTTTCAAAATTGTTGTGGCTTCATTGTTTTTCCCCTGAAAAAGTAGTTGCCGTACTTTGGGCAGAAAAGTCGGGGCATCAGGTGTCGGATTGTTATTGGCGGGAACTCCCGACCACAAAGAGCCTTCGTTCAGGTTCAACAATTCGTCCTTTACGCCGCCATACACCATCAGGCCCAAGCGTCCGTTGCCAAGAGGCAGCGCTTCTTCAAATTTTGAAGCCGGTTGATTGTACCATAAACGGAGTGTTTCGGGTTTTTGTGCCGGAGAAATGAATGAAATTGTCAAAAGTGCGCAACATAAAAATGCTTTGCGGAGCAGGTGTGTGTCAGTCATAATTGAAAGATGCTGATTTGGTTATGATTGATAGTAAATGTAATTGACAGGTCGTGTGATACTGTTGCAAATATACTGTAAATTTACTGAAGCATTCATCTTTAATTGTTGCTCAAAATTGAACTTAAAACTATGAGTCATTGGCTGGATATGTTCCGTTATTGCCCGGTGTGCGGGTCGCAACACTTTATAGAGAAGAAAATTCAGGAAGAAGGTTCCTGTAGTGAAAACTGGTAGTGTCATCATGCCTTCAGTCAAATTTTTATTGAATTTCTCCTACCTACGGGTAAGTTTTGCGTCCGTAGCCGCAACAAACCCGCCAAAACAATCGGAATTTGTAAATATGGAACACTGATTCTGTAAATATGAAACGCCTCACTTTCCGATTTTCCATACATTTGCACATTCACTAAAGACAAGCCGTCTCTCTTGAGAGGGCTTTTTGATGTCTGCTTCCACACAGAAAAAGAAGGGGTCTCTATGCGAATTCAATAATCACTTCGAGGGAAGAATCTTACCGTCAAAACAAAGAGAATGCCATTCCGGCAGCAGGAGCCGGAGACCTGCGCACATGTTTGTGGCCTTACATGTCATGCAAACCAATGTGTGCGAAGATAAATCATTAAAAAACAGATTGCTGTCATCATAATTTATTTCCCATAGGAAATAAATTATGATGCTGCGTGTAAAGATGTTAGCGATGGTGCTACGTCTCTATGGAAAATATAGAAAATGGAATAAATTAACTCGTGGTGCATTTGGAGGAGAAAATTGTTTTTGTGTCAAATCATTAAAATAGAGACGAATCTATTTTTTTTATTCAGAGTTTCAATTATCAAACCCTACCCCCTTTAACTTCCTTCGGTCGTTGACCGTTGGTTCGGGTACTCCCCTTGATCTCAAGGGGAGAAATAAGCTGCAATTTTATACCAGGGAAGACAATTGAGCCGAAATTTTGCAGACAGTGTTGTCCCCTTTGGTCCCGATAGCTATCGGGAGGGGACGAGCGCAGCAGAGGGGTTAGATAAGATAAGACATAAACAATTAGATAAACAATCTTTTATGATTTTCATTCTAAATGCACCACGGGTTAACCAGACTAAAAATACAAAATCACAATAGCATAGCATAGCCTGAAAGATTGGCTTTTACAGAAAATGTAAACAACAGACAATCAATATGAAAAAAACTTTTACCCTTTTATTTTTTTTATGCCTCTTTTTTGTAGTGCAAGCTACCGAAAGTCATACAGTGGCTACCACAGCCGGCAATTTGGCTACTGATGCAGCAGTCTATTTAACCACCGTTACCGACCTTACCGTTACCGGTACCATCGATGCCCGCGACTTTGTAACCATGCGCGATAACATGTCAAATCTGGCCAAGCTGGACTTAAGCGGAGCTACGATAGCTAAATATACAGGTTCTGCCACAAACGGATCAACAACTTATCCGGCCAATGAAATTCCGGAGTTTGCTTTCTGCACTACATCTTTGACTGGGAAAGCCAGCTTAACATCTATCACACTCCCTTCAGGGATAACATCCATTGGAGGTTCTGCTTTTTATAATTGTACTGGCTTCACCGGTTCATTAACAATCCCTTCGGCGGTAACTACCATTGGATGTGCCGTTTTTAGCGGTTGTAGCGGTTTCACCGGTTCATTGACGATCCCATCATCGGTAACTTCCATTGGATGTTCTGCATTTAGTGATTGTTCTAATATAAGTTCCATAAAAGCATCTGGAACTACACCTGGCTCAATAATATTAGACCAAGATGTATTTAATGGCATGCACACAAGCACCTGTGTATTAAACGTACCGGTTGGTACAAAAGCTTTGTATGCTGCAGCTGATCAGTGGAAAGATTTTACGAATATCATCGAATCTCCTGTAGATGTAACCACACCCGGTACGCTGGGAACTATTCTTACATCGGACCAGTTATCCAATCTTACCAGCCTTACCGTTATCGGAACCATCGATGCCCGCGACTTTAAAACCATGCGCGATAACATGCCACATCTGGCCACCCTGGACTTAAGCGGAGCTACGATAGTGGCATATACAGGTACAGGTGGAACCGGAGGGACAACCAGTATAACGTATCCTGCCAATGGGATTCCGCAGAATGCATTCGGCACTACAGCTATTGGTGGTAATACGATCCTGAAATCCATTGCAATGCCTGCTTCAGTAACTTCCATTGGAGATGATGCATTTTTTGCTTGTGGCGGTTTAACCGGACCATTGACGATCCCCTCAACGGTAACTTCGATTGGTAAATGTGCCTTTTTGGGCTGTAGGGGTTTTACCGGTTCATTGACAATCCCATCGTCGGTAACCTATATTGGAGATACTGCTTTTGGTAGCTGTGATGGTTTCACCGGTTCATTGACGATCCCATCATCGGTAACCTCTATTGGGGGTGGTGTTTTTAGCGGTTGTAGCGGTTTCACCGGTTTGTTGACGATCCCATCGTCGGTAACCTCTATTGGGGATGCTGCTTTTAAGGATTGTACCGGTTTTATAGGCCCCCTGACAATCCCATCGTTGGTAACCTCTATTGGGGATGCTGTTTTTTTGGGTTGTAGCGGTTTAACCGGTTCATTGACGATCCCATCATCGGTAACTTCCATTGGATTTGCTGCATTTTATAATTGTATTGGTTTTACAGGTTCGTTGACGATTCCATCGTCAGTAACCTTTATTGGGGCTGCTGCTTTTCAGGATTGTTCTCATATAAGTTCCATAAAAGCATCTGGAACTACACCTGGCTCAATAACATTAGACCAAGAGGTATTTAAAGGCATGAACACAAGCACCTGTGTATTAAACGTACCGGTTGGTACAAAAGCTTTGTATGCTGCGGCAGATCAATGGAAAGATTTTACGAATATCATCGAATCTCCGGTAAATGTAACCACTCCTGGCACATTGGGAACTATTCTTACATCGGACCAATTATCCAATCTTACCAGCCTTACCGTTACCGGTACCATCGATGCCCGCGATTTCAAAACCATGCGGGACAATATGCCGCTGCTGGCCACGCTGGACATAAGCGGAGCTACGATAGCGGCTCATACAGGTACAGATGGAACCGTAAGTACAAATGTAACTTACCCTGCCAATGAGATTCCGCAGTATTCCTTTTACAATACTGCAATTTCTACTGTAAACACAAGCCTGACAAGCATTAGTCTACCTTCGTCGGTAACTTCTATTGGAAATAATGCTTTTCAGGATTGTAGCAGTCTTGTCGGTTCGCTGACCATCCCATCAACGCTAACAACCATCGGAAATAATGTTTTTACTAATTCTGGTGTTCTATTTACGGTTGATGGCGCAAATCCCAACTATTCAAGTGAAGATGATGTATTGTTTAATAAAGATAAAACAATGCTGATACAGTGCCCAATATCCAAAACGGGAAGTTATACTATACCTTCGTCGGTAACTTCGATTGGAGAGTCTGCTTTTTATAACTGTAGCAGTATTACAGGTTCGTTAACGATCCCATCTTTGGTAACTTCGATTGGAACTGGTGCTTTTGTTAATTGTATCGGTTTTGCCGGTTCGTTGACTATTCCAGCGTCAATAACTTCCATTGGAGGTTATGCTTTTTATGGTTGTAGTAATATTAGCTCCATAAAAGCGTACGGAGCTACACCAAGCTTAATAACATTAGGCTCTTCTGCATTTGTTGGTATGAACACAAGCACTTGTGTATTGCATGTGCCAGCCGGAACAAAAGACTTGTATGAAGCGGCTGATCAATGGAAAGCTTTTAAGCCAAACATTACTGATGACTTAGTTATTGCTCCTGCTGCAACTACCACGGCGGCAAGTTCAGTCACAAGCAGTGGAGCAATACTGAACGGTACTATAAATGCTTATGGTGCCAGCACAGTCGTAACGTTCGAATATGGTTTGACGACAAGCTACGGGACAGCAGTCACCGCTGCTCAAAGTCCGGTAGGAGTATCGGCTAAAGCAGTTAGCTATACACTTACGGGTTTAACTCCTAACAGCACATATCATTACCGGGTTGTTGGAGTGAATTCCGAAGGGACAACGAATGGACAGGATCAGACATTTACAACGTTAGTGGGCACACCTACTATAACCGCTATATCGCCTACCAGTGGCCCAATAACCGGAGGAACATCGGTAGTCATTACCGGAACAGACCTTACCGCCGCTACCGCAGTGAAATTTGGTAGTAATTCTGCAACAATTACAGCGAATACAGCGACCAGCATCACGGCAACTTCGCCAGCAGGTTCTGCTGGAACAGTGGATGTTACAGTTGCCACTGCCGGGGGAACGAGTGCTACGAGTAGTGCAGATCAGTTTACCTATGTTGCAGTTCCTACGATAACAGCTATATCGCCTACAGCAGGCTCAACAGTGGGAGGAACAACGGTTACTATTACCGGAACAAACTTAACAGGTGTTACAGCCGTTAAGTTTGGAAGTACAAATGCAACCGGCTTCACCGTTAACTCAGCAACCCAGATTACAGCTACTGCTCCCGCAAGATCGGTAGGAACAGTGGATATTACGGTTACCACTGTCGGAGTTACCAGCGCTTCAAGCAGTGCTGATCAATTTACGTATGTTGCTGCACCAGCAGCAACCACTAATGCCGCAACCAGCATTAGTTCGACAGGGGCTACTCTCGCTGGAAGTATCAATGCAAAAAATGGCAGTACAACTGTAACGTTCGAATATGGTTTGACAACCAGTTATGGAACTGCTGTAACGGCTGATCAAAGTCCGGTTACGGGCAGTGTAGCTACCCCGGTAAGCAAAGCAATTACCGGATTAGCGGCGGGTGTCACTTATCATTATAGGGTAGTTGGTGTAAATGCCGGGGGAAGAACTAACGGATTGGATCAGACATTTACTACTGGTGCAACGGCTCCAACAGAATCATTTTACGAACAAATCACCCTTCCTTTTGCTCCTACGGATGATGTGGACATGTCTTCTTCTACATTGGCACCATCAATGTATCTTCCTAGTACTAGTAATTCATATCCTTCGAAAGGGTATAAGGTAACTCTTCTTACAAGCGGTAAAATTTCTTTATTTGCTTTATCAAATGAAATTACACCAAATAATTTTGCATTTCTGGTTTCGACAAGTTACGACGCAAGTTCAAGTTCCCAGAAATACGTAGCAGCAGGTAACGGAACAACTGCTACTTTAACTCCGGGGACCTATTATATTGTGTTATTAACAAATAATGTGTACGGGAAATTTAAAGTAAATGTTACATTTGCAGCTCTTCCTAACATTACAAGCATTGCACCCACCAGCGGAACCACCGCTGGCGGTACTACGGTAACAATAACCGGGACCAACTTTACAGGCGCTACTGCCGTGAAATTTGGTTCAACCAATGCAACCAGCTACACGGTTGATTCGGATACACAAATTACAGCCGTTTCGCCGGCTGGCAGTGCCGGAACAATGGATGTTACCGTTACCACAGCAGGGGGCATAAGTGCAACGAGTAGTGCCGACCAGTTTGTTTATCAGCAACCCCAGACCATTACGTTTAATGCGTTAAGTACCCATACCTACGGCGATGCTCCGTTTATCCTTTCTGCCGCGGGTGGCGCGTCTGGCAATCCGGTAGTATTTACCAGTTCCGACCCAACAGTGGCTACCTGTACCGGCACTAATGGCACCACCATTACCCTGTTGAAAACCGGAAGTTGTACCATTATAGCCAATCAGGCAGGAAATGCAGCTTATGAAGCAGCTACACCGGTTTCGCAGACCTTGACGGTAAATGCACTACCGGTAACGATAACGGCAAACACAGGTCAAAACAAAGTGTATGGTGAAAGCGATGCGGCGTTCGCCTATTCGGTTAGCCCGGCGCTGAAAGCCGGCGATGCCTTTACCGGCGCATTGGCTCGTGACGCGGGCGAAAATGTCGGCAACTATGCCATTTCGCAGGGTACGCTTTCGGCTAGCAGCAACTATACACTCTCGTTTGTTTCAAAAGATTTCGCCATTACGCCTAAAGCCATTACCGTGACAGCCAATGCGGCAACCAAGGTTTATGGCACTACAGACCCAACGTTTACCTATACACATTCTCCGGCTTTACTGGGAACCGATGCGTTTACGGGTAATTTATCGCGGGCCGCGGGCGAAAATGTCGGGGACTATGCCATTGCTCAGGGAACACTTTCGGCAGGTAACAATTATACAATCTTGTTTGTTTCGAAAAATTTCGCCATTACCTCCAAAGCAATCACCGTGACCGCCAATGCAGGGCAGACTAAAATCTATGGAGATGCTGATCCGGCGCTGACCTATACTGTTTTCCCGGCTTTAGTCGGAACCGATGCGTTTACCGGTAATTTATCGCGGGCCCCGGGCGAAGATGTAGGTACGTACGCCATTAATCAGGGTACGTTAAGCGCAGGCGCTAATTACGCCATTAGCTTTGCAGACGCTAATTTCAACATCACCGCCAAACCGATCACTGTGACGGCGAATGCTTCCCAAAGCAAGGTGTATGGCGAAAGCGATGCACCGTTTACCTATTCGGTTAGCCCGGCGCTGAAAGCTGGCGATGCCTTTACCGGCGCATTGGCCCGCGAAGTCGGTGAAAATGTAGGTACATACGCCATTAATCAGGGTACATTAAGTCCAGGTGATAATTACGCCATCAACTTCGTAGGCAATAAATTCAGCATCACCGCCAAACCGATCATCGTGACGGCGAATGCTTCCCAAAGCAAGGTGTATGGCGAAAGCGATGCGGCGTTTACCTATTCGGTTAGCCCGGCACTGAAAGCCGGCGATTCCTTTACCGGAGCATTAGCTCGCGAAGCCGGTGAGAACGTAGGTAGATATGCCATCAATCAAGGCACGTTAAGCGCCGGCGATAATTATGCCATTAGCTTTGCCGGCGATAATTTCAGCATCACCGCCAAACCAATTACGGTAACAGTGGACGGGGGTCAAACTAAAATGGCAGGCGCTGCCGAACCTGTGTTGACTTATATTGTACATCCCGCATTGGTAAACGGTGATGCCTTTACCGGCGCATTAGCCCGTGAGTCCGGCGAAATTGTGGGTACGTACGCCATTAATCAGGGTACATTGAGCCCAGGTGTCAATTATTCTGTCACCTTCGTCGGAAACAGTTTCAGTATTACGCCGCCATCTTTTACCATATCGGGCAACGCGGGCATTGCAGGTGCTACATTGAGCTACTTCGATGGCACGGACAAAACGGTTGTGGCCGCCGCTGATGGAAGCTATTCGATAACCGTTCCGGCATACTGGAGCGGTACGGTGACTCCTTCGCTGGCAGGTTACAGTTTTTCGGCGAATAAAGAGTACACCAACGTAAGTGCAAATCTGTCGGGCGAAAATTACACGGCAACCGATATTGTAGCGCCGACAATGCAGTTGTCCTACAGCTCGGATAAAGAAGCGGTGAAGGCCGGCGACATCATTACCTTTACTGCAACCTTCAGCGATGCCAACGGTATCAGCGAAAGCCCTGCGCCAACCATTACCATCGGGAGTGTGGTGGTAAACGATGCTATGAACAAAACCTCCAACCTGGTGTGGACATACACCTGGACGGTACCGGCAAATGTCGATGCAACTGTGGCCGTTTCGGTTACGGCAACCGACCCCGATGGTAACCGGGTAACCGGAGGACTGGATATACGCAGTTATGTGATCGACAATACCCCTCCCGCTGCAATAGTGACCAACATCTCCAGCCAAAGTACGGTACATGTGCTTGATAATACCGTAATCGGTTTCTCGGAACAGGTTGTACAGGTGGAACCGGATTTGTCCAACGCTATTATATTCCGCGAGGGGGGCAAAAACGGCGTTGACCTGCCATTTACGGTAAGCAGCAGCAAGGACAAAAGCAGCAGAGCCAATGTCATGGGTCTGAAAACGGCCGCAACCGGCATCACGCAAATAGTGGCAAAGGTGGCGCTCAAGTGCAATACCTCCTATTATCTTGCCCTCAAGGCCGGAACCTTTGCCGATATGGCCGGTAATCTACTCCCCCTGTACGAAACTACCTTCAATACGGATCCGAATCCGGCAAAGCCTGTTATTGCAGGCACTAAAGCCTCCTTGTGCTCAGGCGATGTGCTGACCTGTTCAAATGCAGATGCTTCGTTAGCCTACATCTGGCAAAAAGATGGTAAGGATATTTCGGGTGCATCCGGAACCGCATATACCTTGCCCGATAACGCTGCCGGGGCATACAGCCTGAAGGTAACGGATAATGTTACCAGCTGCGCCAGCGTGTCGGATGTGGCAACTATTACCGAATATCCGGCCGTTACGCCGGTGGTATACGAAAAGAAGCAACCGGGTGTTATCTCCATTTTGGTCGTCGACAACACAAGCAATGCGTTTACATCCTATCAGTGGACGTATGCCGATGGTTCTGCGCTCCCTTCGGGTATGGTTGCTGCCAACCAGTTCCTGGTGCTGAATCCCGAAAACATGAACGCGGCTTATAAAGTGACGACTACCGATAACAATGGCTGCAAGCGTCTGTCGGCATCAAAATCGGTAACGGTCAAATCTGCCAGCGTTGTGGTATATCCGACTGTTTCGAGCCAGCGTTTCACCGTAAACTATGCGGATGCCAAAAAAGGTAATGCCATGATCCGGGTTGTAAACTCCAGGGGAGAGGTAATACAAACGCTTTCGGTAGCAAAAAGCAGTCAGGTGGAAACCTATGACCTCAATCTTGGTTATGCTCCAGTCGGTGTTTATTACATCGAGCTTCAGATGGGTGGTTTTAAAGATACAAAACGAGTGATAATTAGTAGATAGGCAGAGTGATAATTAGAGATCAAAGATAAGAAGTTAAAGGTAAGGGAAAGTGATAGAGATTAGTAGTGCTTTAATTCATAACTAATCGTTCATAATTTATAATTCAAGACTCTTACCTTTTATTGGAACAATCTGACGAATAAAACACAAATTATATACAGATGAAAAAATATTATCATTACGCAATAGTGTTCGCTTTCGCATTCAATGTACTGGGGGCTGTGGCGCAAAACAGCAGTAGAATGACTACAGAGCCGGGCAGCGTGGTTTTGAACTTTCACGCAGCTCCATCGCTTACCAAAATCAGCAATTCGGCATACAGCGATGCGGTAAATGCTAAAGCCGGGTTCAGCGGCGGTGTTGACGCCGTTTATTACTTCATGTCTTTTAAAAATATGAATATCGGTGTGTCGCTGGGTTTGAACTACAGTTATTACAGCTCGGGCATAAAGCTCAATTACAGCGACTCGCTTTGGACTGTCGATGCTGATGGCGAAAACGTTCACTTGTACGAAAAGGGTGACCGTCTGAGTGAAACACAGAAGTTAAGCGCTATAAACGTGCCGGTGCTGTTACGTTTCGATTACCCGCTTGCCGGTAATTTTGACATGTATCTCAATGCCGGTATGTATGTGTCGATGCTCGTGAGCAAGAAATACAGCACAACTATGGATTATACGGCAAGGGGTTATTATCCACAATACAATGCAACGCTTTTTAATGTAGATGTGGCTAATTCTCCCTATTTCTATCCTACAAACAAAGCCATGTCGAGCGATGGGAAACTTAAGCTCAAAAGCAACATCGGCATGCAGATGGCATTGGGGTGTAAATATAGCATCTCACCAGTCGTAGCCCTTACAGCCGGGATCAACGCCTGTTTGGGTCTGAGCAATATGGCGAATAATTCGGGCAGGGTGCAACCATTGGTCAACAGCGACCGTGAAATTAACTCTATGGCAGGTAAAAGCGGCAATACCAAAGCAAATGCTTTCGCTTTTGAGTTAGGGATAAGCTGGAAACCAGCCTGGCTGCAAAAGAAAAAACACCCCATATCTGGTAGGTAGTAGCCGGTGTTCCGCAATACTTAGGTAAATGTTGGGTAACATTTTGTCCCTCTATTGTTTGGTTGCCACAATTAAAGGAGTAAATTTGCTGAAGCAATAGTTTATCATCCCTTTTTCTAAAATAGAGCAACCATGAGTCATTGTCTGGATATTTTCCGTTATTGCCCGGTGTGCGGGTCGCAACACTTTGAGGTCAATAACGTGAAGTCGAAAAAATGTGCCGATTGCGGGTTTGTCTATTATCTCAATCCATCGACATCTACGGCCGCTTTTATCGAAAATGAAAAGGGTGAACTGCTGGTGTGCCATCGCGCGAAAGAACCTGCCAAAGGTACGTTCGATCTGCCGGGCGGTTTTACCGATATGGAGGAGACCTGTGCCGAGACCATTGCCCGCGAAATGAAGGAGGAGCTCAATCTGACCGTGGATAGTTCGGAGATTCTTTTTTCTTTGCCCAACTGGTACCGTTATTCCGGGATGAATATCCCCACGCTCGATTTCTTTTTTGTCTGTACGGTGTCTGATTTTTCGACATTAGAAGCTGCCGACGATGTGGCGGAGGCTTTCTTTGTGAAACCCGAAGAGCTCGATCCGGAACAATTTGGCCTGACCTCAATCCGAAAAGCGGTGACGCTATACAAAGAGAAGAAAACTCAGACCAGCGGTTCCTGTAGCGGAAAGTAACGATGCCTTTTACCTTTCCGGAATACGATGAAAAACTACGATTTTTACAAGACGAAATATGGACGGGAGTTACTGATCGATCTGATTCCTTTGGAGCGATTACAGAGCTATCTGGATCATGTCCCCACACATACACTCTCTTACTACGACATTACCCTGATTACCGAAGGCTCCGGATCTTTTACGCTGGATGGATCTGTGGCTCCGATTGAAAAGGGGATGTTGTTTTTTTCGGCACCCGGACAAATCCGGCAGTGGAACTTCGACCGGATGCCTCAGGGGCTGGTCTTGATCTTTGAAGAGGCGTTTTTGTGCGACTATTTCAACGATGCCCGGTTTGTTGAAAATTTATCTTATTTCTGTTCCTTGTCCAATCCGCCGTCGATGCTGCTGACCGATGCCGAATATCGGGAGCTGGTGCCTCTGCTGGAGACAATCTACCGCGAAATCGCAGAGTACGAGACAAAAGACAAGCATATTCTCAGGGCATTACTCTATCATGCCACCATGTTGTTGAACCGGATGTATTTGCAACGTTATCCGGTTGTCGATCGGAAGCCGGAGGGGCGATACATTCATGAATTCAGGACCTTGGTCGAAAAAGAGTTCCGGCACTGTCGCTCGGTGGCCTGTTTTGCCGATTTGTTGCATATTACTCCCGGCCATCTGAATGATATCGTGCGGTGCGAGATGGGAATTACGGCCAAGCAGTTCATTATCGACCGTACAATGCGCGAAGCCAAACGAATGCTGGGATATACCGGTTTGTCGGTCAGTGAGGTGGCGATGGCACTCAATTTTGAGAATCCGTCGTACTTTACCCGGTTGTTTGAAAAGCATGTCGGTGTGACTCCGTTGCAGTTTAGAGCTAAAATCCTTGAAAAGTGATTTTTCTTCCGGCATAAATTCTTCCGGCCTTGTCGTACAACTTTTACTTTTGCACTACACAAAAATAAAAATGTACGATAATGAAGAAATGGATTTTTTTAATGATGACACTTATGGCAACAGTTGGTACAAATGCACAAAAAAGTGAAAGTGGGGTCGCTGCACACATTATTGCGATGGAAAAAGCGGCTCTTGACAAGTGGGGAAATGGAAATCCCGATGGATTTCTGGATATTTCGGCTCCCGATGTGGTTTATTTCGATCCCTTCGTGGAAAAACGGCTGGACGGAATTGACCAGTTAAGGGCTTTGTATAACAGCATCAGAGGGCAGGTGCATATGGACCGGTACGAGTTGCTGAATCCGAAAGTACAGGCCGGAGCCACCATGGCCGTGCTGACGTTTAACTTCAAAGGGTATCAAAAAGAGGTTGTGCATAAATGGAACTGCACCGAGGTGTACCGGCTCGAAAAAGATGGTTCATGGAAAATTATACAAACGCACTGGTCGTTGATGCAACCCAAGTTGCAATAGCAACAGGTCATCGCCGGCTATTTCAAATACAATTATTAAGCATGGATTGGAAAGACAAACTCAGTGGATTGAAAGAGGTATTGCCGCAAGGCGAAAATGTGCCGGTGGAGGAGCCGGTAAACCCTGTTGTGAAGAAACAAGCGGAGCCATTACGGGTGGAACTGGACAAGCGAAACGGCAAACCGGCCACTATCGTCTCGAACTTTTTCGGCAGTGACGAAGAACTGAAAGAGCTGGGCAAGACGCTGAAGGTGAAATGCGGTGCCGGGGGTTCGGCACGTGATGGTGAAATATTGGTGCAGGGTGATTTCCGGGTGAAAATTGCCGACATGCTGCTGGCGATGGGTTACAAAGTCAAGAAAATCAATTTTAAATAGGCAGAACTAAAAAACGATCCGATAGCTTAATGCGGGCATCAGGCAAACACGCTACTGATGGCAAAAGATATTGGATATAAACTTAAATTTTAATAGTATGAAATCAACTACTATCGCGATATTTTTCCTCTCCTTCACGTTAATGAGTGTTGGAAAAAACCTGAAATTCGACTATTTCGGACTTAAAAGTCCCGGAGAAAAGATAGAGCTTTTTGCGCCAAATATTGTGTCGTTAAAAAACTCGAAGGAGGCATCTTTGGCTATTTCGCCGAATGGCGATGAGCTCTTTTTCTCGGTAGGAGCAAGTTGGCCTGAGTGTAAAATAATGCATGTGAAAAAAATGAATAATAAATGGACTGAACCCAAAGTGGCAGGATTCTCCGCTGATTGTTATTCTACCGAACCCGCATTTTCGCCTGATGGTAAATATCTGTATTATTCTTCAAGCAAAGGAATGCAGAATATTAAACAATACTCCATCTGGAGAGTTGAGAAAATTGGCAACGAGTGGGGAAACGCGAAAAAAGTAATCGATATTGCCGATCCTAAAGTATGGGAGTTTCATCCATCAATTACAAAGGGGGGTACCGTATATTTTTGTTATTGGGATTCGCTGACACAAGCCGGGAGTATCTATAAATCGAAATATGCAAAAGGGGTTTACTCAAAGCCGGAGAAAGTTATTTTGCCTTTTGCTGGTCAGGTGAATAATACCAATCCATTTGTTGACCCTGATGAAAAATATATAATCATTTCGGCTAATGGACAAAATAGTAAAGGAGGCTACGATGTCTATATCTCTTACAAGAAGAAAGATGGCTCATGGTCATCCCCGATCAATTTCGGCGATAAATTGAATACGAAAGGCGATGACGATTCTTTTGATATTTCACCAGATGGCCGATTCCTGTTTATGTATAAACAAGACGATGTTTACTGGACGGAAACAAAAGGAGTATTCGGAAGTTTGCAATCCGTTGACAATTCTAAATAATAGCACGAAGGCTCGACATGTGGTCGTGAAACAGGGTGGATTCAGCGCTTTGCCCTTTTCTTTTGAATAAAATGGCGAATGCAGTGATCGGTGACAATGAGCACCAATATCAGGAATGCGATGTAGAATCCGAATCCATATTGTGAAACCGCCTCAGACGAGAGGTGTAACGAAGGTGCACGGAACGTAATTTCTGACAGAGAGTCGCGCAGCAGATAGACTGCCAGCCCGATCAATCCCAGCGAGGTGAGCGAAAGCAGCCCGATATTGAGCAAGAACGTTTGTCGTTTTCGTTTTGCTTCGGCTTTGTATATCTGTGCCATCATTCGGCTTTCGAATCCGGGAGGTAATCCCGGATTCTCTTGTCTGTTCAGCGCTTTGGTAATTGCTTTATCCGGTTTCATACTATCTTGTTTGCATTTATCAGTACATACAGTTTTTTGCGAATACGATAGAGTTTGATCTTCACATTGTCGCCCGTCAGTTCCATAATGGAGGCAATCTCTGCCACCGACCGATCTTCGGAATAGTAGAGCGTAATCAGCATCTTTTCCTCCACGTTCAGTTGTGCAAGAGCCGCTTCCAGTTTTTGCAGCAGCTCTTCGTTTTCATCTTCGGCGAACACCGCTTCGGCAGCATCGTCCGAAACCCGGTCGAGCATCGTTTCGTCGATGGCAGGAAACTCTACGCGGGCTTTCCGGGTGGCCGAAATCGCGGTGTTGTAGGCAATGCGAAACAGCCAGGTAGAGAAGCTACAGTCGCCCTTAAACGTGTCGAGTTTTTTGAACGCCTTCAGAAACGTATCCTGCGTCAGCTCCTCGGCATCCTCTTTCGACGGGATAATTCGGGCAATCAGCGAATAGATGGTTCCGCTATACCGGTTGAGGAGAAACGAAAAGTGATTCGTATCTCCTTCGAGTATTCGCTGAATGATTTGAAATTCGTCCCGATTATCCATATATCTTATAGACGCAAAGGCGACAATTTGGTTACAACCCCATCTTTCCGATAAATTAGGCGCAACCCGATGTAACAAATCATCCGAAGTTGCGTCCAATAATGGACAGGGCAAAGTTATTGACTAAAATCGAAAAAAAATATGCAGGACATTCTTCTTCTTTTATATCTTGTGTGGGTATTTCTCTCCAAGCTGCTGTAGCGGCAGATCTGTTTATTCGTGTTGTCGGTGTAAAAACGGATGCATGGTTGTAACCGATTTGCAACTATTGCGTCAAATAGGTCAAAGGGCAAAAATATTCACCTAAAACGAAAATAATTATGATGGATTTTATTACGGTTCCTCTGGTAGTAGGAATAATTACGTTGGGAATTTACAAACTGTTCGAACTGTTTGCGCGGAAAAAAGAAAGATTGTCAATTATCGAAAAACTGGGCGATAAGCTCGATATTTCGGTAATGCAACAAAAAGTATCGCTGCCGGTGCGCGTTGAAGGTCAATTTAATTTCGGTACACTGAAGGTGGCCAGTTTGTTGCTGGGTGTTGGCTTAGGCTTGCTGATCGGTTATTTTATCTGTATCTATTCGGTGGCAGGGTATCATTCGCAAGAGTGGAATTATACCGTATCTCAATCTGTCGGTGTAGTTTACGGAGCGTCGGTGCTATTGTTCGGTGGTCTTGGACTGCTGGTGGCTTTTCTGGTAGAACTGCACTATTCGAAGAAAAAAGAAGAAGAGTAGGTAAAGGTGGAAAAGAGGATAATTTGTTGAATCGCGGGGTCGCCAAAAGGTGATCCCGCGATTCGTTTTATCTGGTTCTTTTCAAATATCTATCGTGTCTATCTCCTTCATTATCCTATCCGTTTCGGTTAGGGCTACAATGATTTTCTGGTAATGCAGAATATCTTCGAAGCCGAGAGTGCGCCCTTTACGATCTTTCAACCATTTTTGTGCAGGCTGGTAACCGCCGATAAAAAACTCCCAGGCGATGGCCGGAACGTTGTCGAAGTATTGGTCGGCATTGATGTAGACCTTGCCCTCTTTGTAGATAATTGCCTCCACCATGTTGCTGCCGGCCATGGGGTATTGCGTGATGTAACGTTCCACCACGGGCGATTCGAGCAGATGGATTTGCCGCAATTCGCCGCCTAACCGTACCAGTTGCCAGAAGGTGCCGATGGTGGGATAGGGCACCCGTGGAAAGTCTATTTTGAGAAACTCCTTGTATTTTTCGCGGTAGGTGGGCGAGTGGAGCACACCATAAATGTAGTCGAGCAGGTCGATGGGTGCAAATGAGCCAGTTTCCCCTCCGGTGGAGGGGTGCCCGCAGGGCGGGGTGGTCGCTTCTTCGGCAGGGTCGATGCCATATTCCTGCACGATATATTTTTCCAACTTTTGGAATACAAGCTCCATGTTTTTCTTCACATCGCCATCGGCAGCCCGGAAAACTTTCAATCCCAGACTTTCCAGATAAGCCTGCCGTTGCGCGTCGTACCCGGCTTTGTCGTCGTGACTGCTCCCGTCGATTTCGACTACCAGCCCCAGCGTTTTTACGTAGAAGTCGACGATGTAGTTGCCGATAACGCGTTGACGGTCGAAGTCGATACGATAGAATTCGCCCTTGTGTACTTGTTGCCAGAAGAGTACTTCCGACAGGATGCCTGCCTTGCGTTTTTCGCGGGCCAACTCTTTGAGTGCCGGGTTGTAGGGCAAATCTTCCACAAAGTTGCGCCGGATGGCGACTCCGTTGATGCGGGTGAGGATGGGCGATTTGGCGTGAGGAACCACCCCGGTCTGTGGGCAGTTTGGCGAGGATGTCGCCACCCCGGTCTGTGGGTAGTTTGGCGAGGATACTGCCACCCCGCCCTGCGGGCACCCCTCCAGTGGAGGGAAAGCCACCCCGGTCTTCGACCACCCCTCCAACGGAGGGGAATGCTTTTCGGGGACGAAGGAGAGGCCGAGGGTTTCGGCTATTTTGGACACTATTTCGGGGTTCAGATTGGGCCGCCGCTCCGTGCTTCCCTCTATGCTTTGCTGTGCATCGCTGTCGGGATAGAGGTAGAGAGGAAAAACGACGGGGCCTCCTCTACGAAACATATTGGTATCGGTCGCTCTGTTTACAACAAAGATGCAGTCAAAATAATTTAGATTTGCTGCTTGAGGTTGTGATACAAGATTTAGACCAATGTTTTTATAGAATAAATGATAAATTGTTTTTTCTCTTGCTCGCCCTAATACTTTTGAATCATAGTATACGTAACCATTATCAAATGGTCTGTATGTATATTCTTTATTTTTAGATGAATCAAAATATGAAATCTTCTTTGTTACCTTTTCTTCAAGTTCTTCAAGATTATTTGCTACTAAATTGGTGTCATCATGGGTTTTTATACCGCTTGATTTGAAAGGCAGTAACTCATTAATCTTAATGCCTTTTTCATATAAATTTCTTCCTTCGAAATGTTTCTTTACCAGATAGAAGTTGGGTTTCTCTGAGTCTATTAGATTCCATTGACACGAAAACAAACAACTTTTATTCAAAAACTCATATTTCATTTCCCGTTTTCCAAACAGGTCGTAGTGGAAGGCCTTGCCCAGTTCGTTTTTCTTCTTCTTGCCGGTCTTTACAAAGATATTGATAGAGACACCCTGCATAATGTCGAACACGTTTTGGTCGGGCGAACCGTCGGGGCAGGTTTCTTTCTTTTTGGCGTTGCCATGGAGGTCGAGAATGTAGATGGAGTCGAAGCTCTCCAGCAGGTGTTTGCGCATCTGGCGGTGAATAATACCGTCGATAAAGCTGTTGTTGGAGATGTAAGCGAGTATTCCGGTGCCGTTTTTGTCGATAAAGTATTGTCCGTAACGGATAAACTTGATGTAGTCGTCGGAGAGCGGTTGAATGTTGCGTTCGTTCAACTCCTTTTTATAGTCGGCCGTGAGTTTTTCTATCCATTCGCTTTTGTTGTTGCTGCTCACACTGTAGGGCGGGTTGCCCATCACCACCATTACGGGGGTGTCGCGTTTAATGCGGTTGGCTTCGTTGGCCTCGGCGCTCAGCCAGCTGGCAAAGAGGGTACCGGTGTCGGGGTGGTGCTCTTCGAGGCTGTTGGTGAGGTAGACGCGGAAGCGCTGGTTGGTTTCTGTCTTGTACCCGGTTTGCGAGAGTAGCAGGTCGAGCTTGAGGTGTGCCATGGCGTAGCTGGCCATCAGCAGCTCGAAGCCGTTGATGCGGGGCAGCAGGTGTTTCTCCACATAGTCGTTCCAGAGCCCCTGCTGGCCTTCGAATTTGGCGTATATCTGCCGGATGGTTTCGGCCAGAAAGGTGCCGGTACCGGTGGCGGGGTCGAGTATCTGCACCCGGTGTACCTCCTGTTCCACCTGTTTGTTGTTGCCCTGTATATGGGTTTTGATAGTGGTCTTGCTGGTATCGGCCAGCCCCTGCGGAAGCCCGAACTCGGTTTTCAGAATGTCGTCGACCGCCCTTACAATAAAGTTGACCACCGGTTGCGGCGTGTACCACACCCCGCGCGACTTACGCAACTTGGGGTCGTATTCGCTCAAAAAAGTTTCGTAGAAGTGAATAATGGGATCTTCCATGCGGGTGGCCTTGCCGTAGTTGCGCAGCAGTTCTTCTACGTTGCAGGCCAGAAAAATATCGGTAAGCCCGTCGACCACCCAGCGGATGCGGTCGTCGATGTCGGGACCGGCAATGTAGCCGAAGAGACGGCGCAGAAAGGGGTTCGATCTCGGAATCAGTTCGGCGGCCTCCTGTCGGCTGAAGGTTTCGAGGGTGGGGTCGTGCAGCCGGGCGGCAAACATGCCGTAGGCAATGGTTTGTGCATATACGTCGGCAAACTCTTTGGCGGTGATGTCGTGAATCAGTACGTTTTTGAAAGCGGTCATCTGATCGCGCAACGAGCTGTCTTCGCTGTTGTCGGCATCGCTGTTGAGGGCTTTTTCAATAATGTCGGAGAGCAGTCGTGCCTTGCCTGCCATCATTTCGGCCAGCCGTTTGGAGCTTTTGATGGTTTGTGTTTTACGGAAACAAAACTCCTTGATCAAATCTTCAAACGACGCAATGTTTTCGGTCAGCGGGCGGATGCCTTTTTCGGTGAGTTCGCCGATAGCGATCCGGGTTACCAGCTCTCCGTCGTGGTAGAGGTGAAAGTTGATGTAGTCGGTAAAGATGATGTTGGGTAAGGAGTGTTTGTAGCGGTCGAACTGCTCCTTGTGGCCGGTCTTCTTCATTCCGTCCAGATCTTTGTCGCCTATATCTTTGGCCTCGATGTATCCCACGGGAATATCTTTTCGGGTGAGGATGTAGTCGGGAGCGCCACATGCCTGCCGCTTGGGTTCGTTGGTGGCGCTGATGCCGGGCACCAGGGCTTCGATAAGCTGTTGCAGATCGCCACGGTAGGTGTGTTCGGTGGCATTCTCCATGCGGTAGCGTTTGTCGATGCTTTGCAGATATTCCTGTGTTGTCATGTGAAGGTTGTTTCCGTAGAGATGCACGGCAGTGCGTCTCTACTATCCTTTGTATCGGTTGATTTGTTATGCAAATATATGTTTTTCTTTTGGTAATGCCTTGGTAGGATGATCGGTTTCGTCGGTACGGTAGAGACGCATGGCCATGCATCTCTACCAACGACACCATAAATTTGGAATGATTATTACCCGCACGATCGTGCGTCTCTACGGTTTTCTGCCAAATCGGCATCGTTTGCTGCGGTGTTGCACCGTTTTACTGCGATCACGCACCGATTGGCCGCTGTTACGCATCGATTTGCTGCGGTTGCGTGCCGATCGGAGCCAATCACGCACCGTTTCTCTGCAATAGCGCACCGGTCGATGCCGGTCATGCACCGTTTCACTGCGTTGTCACACCGGTCGGTGCCGGTCGCGTATCGGTTCACTGCGTTATCGCGCCGATTGGTGTCGGTTGCTCTGTTACATACGAAAGGAGCCGTTATCGAGAGTAACGGCTCCTTTGTGGAAGGTTCTCGTGCACTCCGGTCTGCCCGAGAATCTGTATGGAATTTATTTTACGGCGGCCTTGGCACTGTCGTCAGGCGATGTTGAGCTTTGTTTGTAGAGCTTGCCCAGTTCGTCGACAATGGTTTGCACACCGGGCTCCTTCATTTTAAGAGCCATCTTTGCTTTCATGTAGATGAAACGGCTCACTTCATACGCTTCGGCTCCGGCCAGTTGTTTGGTGTCGTGCACCATTTCGAGGAGCTGCATCAATTCGTTTTCGATGGCCGAGAGGGTAGAGTAGGTGACAAAGTCGCGCTGACAGGCGGCCAGAAATTCAGGTCCGGGAGAGATGGAGGCATTGCGTCCGGCCAAATCGATCGACTTTTCCACGAAAGGCCTGCGCCCGTCGTCGAGTAGTTGCATCGATTTGCGTTCGGTGTCTGATATTTTAAGCAGGAAAGGCATCAGTGTTTTTACTGCGGCGATGCCATCTAAGATTTTTTGTTTCGTCTCTTCCGAGAGAGCGACATCAATACGGTTTTCCATAAAATAACTGTTTTTAATATTAATATTAGAGATTAACTGCTGTCCGTCCGGAACCGGCCAGCATTCTTTTGTAGATGATATTCGTTCTGTTGCTCTTTGGTTTTTGGTCTTTTGTCAAAACACTAATGCCCACATTTTAATGAGCACTAGCGAATTTATGTCTGATGAACTTATTCAACAGGCACTATTAGAAATATTGACTTTTCTGAAAACGCCGTAACTTCGACTTTGCCACCTCCCATGCCGAAGAATGCGGACATCCCGTCTGTTATGGAAAGATAATTTCCGTTGGGAGTAAGGATGGCAATCTTAACAGGCTGTTCGATATCGGCTATTACAAATTTGAAAGGAGTTGCAGAGGCTTGTACCGAAGTCATCTGTATTTGCTCGGAGTCAGTTAGCATAATAAAATTATGAGGAAACTGTACAGATTCAATAATGTAAGTTTCATCTTTGCATTTGGTAAATTGCCATCTCTCCCAACTACTTCTGGTATATTGACAATTTACTGTTTTCCCATCTGTCCGTAAGAATATATTGGGGATAACTAATGACTGTAGACAATAAACACTTCCCATTTTGATTCTATTTTAAAAGATTTTCCCTACTCGTAAGGCTTTTCGGGTTCCGCCCCCGTTTTTTAACGTGGTTCCTGGGCTCCACTATACATTAAATACTACCAACAGAATTAAACTCTGGTGATGGAAGTGATGTGTGGATCACCGGTCAGGGGTTTGTAAATTTCTACAATAGCAGCTTCGTTTGCAGCTCCCGGATAAACAACTTGCGCGTTGCAGAAAAAGCGATAGTTCATTCCGCTTACTAATTGTTTGGCTACAGCCAAAGGAGAGTACTTTACACCGACTAAACCGTGTAATGCTTTCTTGAATACTTCAAGATCTTCTGCTGGAATGGGGGTTACATAGGGAGTCCAGCCTCCGAGTTTTGTTTCCATAAAATAAAGAATTAAGATTTTCCCTACTCGTAAGGCTTTTCGGGTTTCGCCCCGTTTTTTAGAGTGGGTTCCGGACTCCACTTTTTGTTATGTGCAACAGGCGGTCTCTTCTATGTCTGATGGTTTTTATTGTTCATCGAAAAGTTCTTGTTATATGTTATCGTTACAGCAATTATAAAGTGTCAAGTTGTTGCTTTATTTTTTGAAGCACATTTTCTTCTATGCTTATTCGTCTTTTGACAAGTTGCTGTTGAAGTGATTCCATACTATTGCTGTAACCACTGAATTGTATATGCGGCTGTAACGATCCAACCACACCAATAAACCATTGTGCACTCTCCGTAAAGGTGGTACCTATACTTCTTACACGATATCCGGTGTGATTTCCGTGGCTATCGGCATTATCGTTCAGTGTAAGGTATAAACCATTAAATCCGTTGAACTGAGCAATTGAAAGATCATGCATTACAAGATTAATTATTTCATCGCGAGCTACGGCAGTAATCCAGTCGGCAGAATAAGGTGCCTGTACCTGCAAATAATAGTTTATGTCGTCACGCACACTTGCATAAATGGTTTTACCAATACAACTGTTTACCGGTGAAAGCGAAATGTGCTGATCGTCGATTTTATTAAATTGCCATACAAAAGAGGAAAGGTCATTGGGATCGCAATTAAGCGAAGAATATAACCAGTTGCACGTTACGCGAAGTTTGCCTTTTCCTGTAAGCGAAATGATTTCTGCTTGCAAAAAAGGTCCTTGGTTGGCTGCACTGAGTAGTTCAGCAAGGTTTCCATTGTTTATAGTAATCATTGGGTGTTGAATTAAGTTGTTATCGTCCAATATTTATCTTGTCCGGCCATCATTGTCGGAAAAGCCGAAGCTTCCTGTTGCAAACTTTGCCAACATGCAATAGCTGCGTCAATGTTCAGTGATTCGATAAAAGGAATGGTTACATCGATTGTCGTAGCCATTACACTGTCAAGATCATCAGAAATTGCTCTCCATTCACCTGTAACCACTCCGGCTGCTTGTTCAAGTGCTGTAATGTAAGCACCAAGAGGTGCCCAGAAACTGCCAAGTTTATCTTTGTTTTTAATTATCTGAGCATCTACAACTTCGTTGTTATTCAGAAAGTGAAGTATCTGATCGGATAATGTATCCGATTGCACTGACATTGATTTAGTATCATCAGCAAGCTGTTTCAATACGGTCGTTGTTTGCAATCTAACAGCATCGGTCATAGACAATCCGTTATTAATTAGCTTCTTTACCGCTTGATTGAGATTGTCAAAATTATTGATGGCAGTGGATGCATAACTAGCCAGAGAAGCCGACATATGAATCAAACCATAAAAGGTATCCGATTTCCAGAGTAAAGAACTGGTGAGTAAAGCCGGATATCCGGCTAAATAGGGTGTAATATAGCTTTGTATTTTTGATGCAGCCAATACTTCACCTACCCGTGTATTAATTACAGTCCAGTCGGAGGCAGGAATGGCGAAAATTTGTGCTACCGCATTGTTGGCTAAGCTTGTCATAGGCTACGTTTTTTGCTTTTCAACATTATTTGTGCTGCTTCAGTAGAACCAATCGCAGTTCCTTCGAAATACATCGTTATTTTACTGATTTTGGAATAATCAAGACCGGGATTGTTCGAATGCAACGAAATGCTCCATTCACTAAACGGGGTAGGTTGAAAGTAAGCATAGGCAACTTCTTTATCCACCGTGCCATCTATCTGTACAAAACCCAGCGTACCGTTATCAAACTTCCAGTTAGGATTTTGTCCCTGATCTTCAACCCTGTATTTAAAAGAACGGGTTAGAGGCTTACTGTTGAATTGATAGTTACTTTGTTTGTATGTATCAAGATAATTTCCGGCAGTAGTAATGGTCATGAAAACCGAATTATTACCCGACTTAAAAGTTACCCCATCAAGCCAAATCCTGATAGTATTTAAACGAACTCTGTTTAATCCTGCAAATTCCTGATCACTCAATGGCAATACCCAGGTGGTCTGACCTGTGGTTTGCAATTTTTGCAACACAGAAGGATCTGTAATTTTGACAAGCATATTTTCCATTACTTGCGGAGGAGGGTCAAACTGGTTAAATGCATTTGCCGAATCCATCGCTATTTTGGTAATATCCTGTATTCCGGAATTAAGATCGCTTACCGGATCAACAATTCTTGGTTGTACGGACGATTGGCGAAGTGCCCAATAGAAATATGAAGCCTGATAAGATTTTAATGCTGAGAAAAGAGAACTTTTAGCATCTAAATACTTCTGGTAAAACTGTTGCATCATATCCAGAATCGGTTCTTCGCCGACTTGTAACTGATCGACCAACTTTTGTAGGTTATCCTTCTTTTGCTTTGCATATTGAAGCTGGAAAGTTATAGCTGCAGCTTCCTGGCTGGTTTTGATTACCGCCAACTGCGATGCCGATAACGACTGACCATATATCACCAGAATATCAATTGCCTGCTTATATTCAGCGGCATATCCAATTCCTTTGTCGACAGGATCCTGAAGAATTGCATCGGCCTGTAATTGATAAACGGCCCAGCCATCCGCGGCACTAAGGTCGGCACCATTTGTTGTATCATTCATTTGTTGAATAACGTCCATTTGGCTGGTTGCTGTACTTATATTGTCGGCTACTTCTTTTACAGCTTTTGCCAACTCGTATATTTTCTGCAAGGCTTCAATCATTTTCTTCAGCTTCTCCATGGTATCAGCCAGGCTACTGGCTGTTTTTGCCACATCGGCAGCTGTTTCGGCAGCCGTTGCCACGGCTTTAACTCCATTCACCGCTCCTTCTGCTACTGCGGGTGCTGCTGCTTCGTTGCCCAGAGCCATTTCAGCTATGCCGGCAGCAAAAGTTACTACCGCAGTTACCAGACTCACAATTGCCTTAATGATTTGTTCCCGCTCGTAGTCCGGAATTCCTATCTCCTTAAACTCTGCTGCAACATGATCTACTACAATCTTTTGATTATTGAAATTCAATTGTGCATTGTTTGCTGCCGAAACGGCTTTATTGTAATTGTCGTTGGCCTGTTGTAATAATGCATTTACATATTGAATCTCGCTTTCCGAATTTACTACCATCGTGTTTGCCATAGCGATGTTTTCTTCGGTCAGTATTTTTTGAGTACTCAGTTGCCTGTAATCGGATTCGTATTTCGCAGCATCTGTGGCGTATGCATTGGCAAGAGAGGTATATACATTGGCTGTAAGATAAGGAACAAACACTGCTCCATTCGCTTCTGCATTAAGCTGAGAATTCAGTAAGGTTGCCAAGCTGGTACTTCTGTAAAACAGCTCTTCCATCCGGTTACTTTGTGCAGCCCAATCTTTAACCCATAAGAGTATTGACAGTGCCAGATCGGGATTTTGATCGTAAAGCAATGAACCGAATATGAATGCATTGTTTAAATACAGTTGCATATCATCAGACAGGCTAAATCCGATTCCCTGATTTAATTGGAGTATCTGACTGACAGGTATGCCATCTGCAATTCCGATTGAGATACCCGGTGCCATGTTGCTTGATGTTACGCTGAAAACAGTTGGTTGCTCCTGACTGCTTTTTGACGCGATTACGGTAATTGAGCCTTCCATTTCTTTCGCAAATAGTACCAATTGTGCTGTAGTGCTGTTTTGATAGTTCAATATTATGGTGGCACTATCAGCAACTTCAATACGACGTGCGAAAACAACAAGACCGGATGATTCCAATAACCAGTCAGTCAAATTCGGGATGGCAAGTACATCGGCATAGATTGTTGTCATTACCGGTGTAAAACCGGACAGACGAATTTTGTCTTTAATTTCCGAAAGTTCAAGAAACATTCCTCTGAAAATGGCATTATTTGCACCGATGGTTGTGACAGACGCATCGGGGACATTCCCTTTGGTTTGCAAATCGCTATAGAAAGTTGACCAGTCTGCCGGATAGGCAGACTGGTTTTGTAAATTGTTGTTCATTTTCATTGTTGTTATTTTTGAACAGTGATATAAGCATTCAAACGATAGGCATTTGCTTCGGCTCCAACAGCCGTCCATTCATTAATTGCCGTTTCAACTCCAAGGCTCATGATAATAGGCAATGCTTCCTGAATATTTGTTTGTATTGTATTGATAATGGTATTCAGGTCATCAGCAATAGCTCCCCATACACCTTGTATTTTTTGAATTATAGGAAGAGCCGCGTTCAATGGATCTAATATGTTAGTGATACCCCCTTCGGTAGTGTTAATCGCAATCATCAATTGTGCATCGGCAGCAAGCTTATCCGAAAGGTTGTTGATCTCTTGTTGTGCTGCACGTGATCTTTCAAGTGCTTTAACCGCTTTGTCTCCATAAACACCGGCAACAACAGCCGCAGCAATTGTTCCAAAAGGCCAAACCCAGACATAAGTAGGTGTGGTAGCGGCAACAACTACATCATGATTATATTCAGCATTAGCAGCATCAAGTATTGCTTTTTCACTGGTAAGTTCATTGGTTAATGAGGTAACGTCGGCACTGGTAGCACCATATTTATCGTTGTAATATTTCTGAAGACCACCCTTGCCATCAGTTCCGCTAAGTACTACTTTATCGGATTGAGTTTGATTGGCAAAGGTTTGAATTTTAGTTGCCACGTCGGCAGCATTATCATGATACGTAGTTGCACTTTGCGATAAAACACCTAAGATTGCAGTCAATTCATCTTTTGCATTTTGGTCGCTAGGATTAATGGTGAGTTGTTTTGCTAATGGTAAAATGGGAGCATAATAGGTGGGTGCCTGAAGAGAATAATTATAAATGTCTGAAGCAAGCGATACACTTTTAGGAAAGGTATCGTTTTGCCAGGTTGTACAATGTCCATTGATACCGGAATAAGCTGTTACCAATTGTGTGAAATCACTTAAATCGCTGGGAGCACCCGAGCCAAGTGATGCTTTAAAAGCATCCATCGTAATTGGCAGAGCCAATGCATCCACTACATAGGTTTGAATAGCTAACCATTCGGTAGCTGAAAGTGCAAATCCGGGACCATTACCAACCGATGGTTGTGCAATAGCACCTGGTCCAATGTTTACTGTTTGTGTTGTTTCCATAAAATAAAGAATTAAGATTTTCCCTACTTGTAAGGCTTTTCGGGTTTCGCCCCCGCAGATTGTCCTGTGCGGGACAGACCGTTTTTTGAGGTGGTTATCTGTTTCCACTCGAAGGTTATGTCTGTGCCACTATTACATGCGGAAGACTTCTTGCTGCCGTAACAGTGACGAATATTGTCCTAATTGTCAATCTAATTTTTCACAGGAAGGATGGTCCAGGGGCATGATGGCCGATCGTGCAGGAATGGTTTCAGGTGGTCAAACTGCGGATGTTCCTTCAAAAATTTTTCGGCATTCCAGGCTGTACCGCAACTGCTGCCCCAACGGGCGTTAAGTTGTAACTTTGTAGCCAGAGTCGCGTCGGTTCCCATTCCATCAATGGCGCCACGGGGTTGAAATGGCTTTGGACGTGATGGGTCGGACATGTATTCCCGTTTGTCGAGATTGTAGTGCGAACAAACGGTACGGCTGTTCCCGTGTGTCTCGCAGTCGTTGTAAATGTCGTAGTGATCAGCAATTATTGTACGTCCGGTTTCAAGATTGATTTTTCCGGAAGTGCCATGTTTTTCTATCAACCGGGGTAAATGAACCCGTCGGGCACCCTGATGCCGGCGGATGTCATCGCCACCATCGTTTGAACATTCCAAATTCTTAATTGGAGGATATTTCGGATAATTCGCGCCAAAGAGATAGGGCTTGTCATCGGTCGGCAATATCTGTGTCACGTTGTAAAACGCCAAGCCTTCTTCAAATTCCCAAATTGAATTGTCGCGGTAATCGGCCAGCAGCCAGGTGTTGGCATAATCGCCACTTTCGCCCGTGCGCATTATGCTCACAAAAGAGGTTAGATCGTTGGAATCATTGATCGAAGTGAAATGCTGAACGGCACGGCGTATGCGGTCGAATTCGGGTATTCCAGACTTATCATACACATTGAATCCGCCTATGGTAGTTTCGGTTATTGCAATACGGTCATTCACCCCTTCGCCCACCTGAACAATGTAGAAATCTGCCATAGAATGAACATATCCGATTTGCGTTTGCATTGTGAATTTATGTCCATCGCTGGGCGTAATGGTTGCTATTACGTTTGCATAACCGCTTGTTTCAAACACGTTGAAAGAGTTGTGAAACATTACGGGTTTGCCATCGGTGGTGTATTTTCCTGTAGCAACAAATGCAGAGCAATGGTCGCGTCGTGCTTTTAACGGGGCTTCAATGTGTTTTTTATTGGCATCGGAGTAATATTGGTAGGCCGCCTTACCATCAAAAGCATAGCCACTCCAGCCTTCCATCCAGTTGAGGACGGCAATATCCCAAACATCGTAATTCGTCGAAAGTACCTTGTTTACGCCCATTGCTATGGCAGTCATCTCTGTGCGGATTTCATTAGAAAGAGTGTTGTCGATTAGACTCTTAACATCATTTCGTGCATAATCGTAACCGATCCCCATGCATACGAATACATACTGTTTAGTCTCTTCAATGTATGTCGAAATTTCCTCGGCAAGCATAAGCCCGTGCTGAAGGCCAATTTCTTTATTGCTTCCTTTTAGATTCAGCACGTACCAACCGTCGATAAAATCGCATGAAATGCCGGCTTCACAACGTGCCGATCGTTCTTTTGCATCAAAATTCTTTTTCATAATTGTTGAATAGGTTAATAATTTTGGTAATTCTTGCTTTCTGATTTCATTTGTTATATTCCGGGAAATGAGTATCTGATATTTTGCCTAATGGCTTGAAAAGCCGCATTTTCATAACCGCAGGTCTGTGACCTGCGTGTAAGCAAAACTTCTATCCACATGACCTGAAAGGTCGAACTATATAAAAGTCATGCCTTTCAGGCATAGAAGAACGGGGCATTGAAAGCCGTAAGCCATTGGCATACGGTTATGAAAATGACGTCTTTCAGACGATATAAAACTCAATTAGGTGACATATCAGATACTCATATTCCGGAAACACCCTGTTAGTATTTCACAACTCCGATTCGTGCTTTTACCGGTATGTTGGAGGTATTCAGGCTTGGTGTTTGACCGTGAAAATCAAAATCGATGTGTACCCCCGGGCGGAAAATCAGACAATGGGTAGAGCCTCCGAAATGAAATGTGCCTAATGGAGAACCTTTTTTTACACGGGCGCCTTTTTTTACTGTGATTTCACAACTCGATACCTCCGCCATGCCCACGGCAACAAAGCACATCAGTCCTATTCTGGGATTGTCTGCCCGGATAAAAACCAAAGCTCGCGCGGCCAATTCCGTTATATAACCCTGGGAGTCGTTTGGTCCGGCCGGATCATATCCTTCTACCGGAGCTTCGGCATAATATGTTCCCGGAATATTTTCGATGGCAACAATCTTTCCATCTACGGGACTGTTCCATCGGTGATATGTTTTGGCACATAAAAATGCCTGATAAATTGTACTGTTATCTCCAAATTCGGAGGTGAGGGGGTGGTTGGCAAATATGTCCGTGAGCGAGTAGGGTTGCCCTTTCATCCAGAATTTATCCTTCAGCTTTACGTCGTTTGCGTAATTGTATGGTGCCGATTCGCACGCATTCACAATTACGTCAGGATCTTTGTCTTTTCGGCTTACCGTGCGGACTCCTGGATTGAATTCACGGGTGAAGAAATCGTCCCAACTTTTGAATCCGTAATGGGGTAGAGACGGATCGCATTTGAAATTATAAATGAAGTTGGCTTTTGCTTCGTATGGATTTTTACGAATGCCCCGTTGCGGATCCATGGCAGCCATGGCTTCCAGAGCCTCGGGAGAGAACCATCCTAAGGGATTCAGATAATCCGATTGTGGTTGGTCTATTGGTTTGTTAACCAGCACATAACTGGAATCTGGAGAGGAAAGAAATGATTTCCATTCGTTCAGAATCGTTTGCAGGTGCCGATTGACAACCGGATGAGTGAAGGCTAAATAGCCGCCTTTGGTCCCCATTGCCCAATCGAGTATGGCGTTAATCGGGAAACCAACCAGCCCGATCTGGTTTTCAATCACACTGAAGCAAGGTGCTTCTTTTAGTATGTGATTCATAACCAGTAGCATATTTTCGAAATTCTTCAGAGGTTCATTGTATCCTTGCGGAATTTCGTCATACATGCTGGTGAAGCTTATATACAGGATCGGGTCGGCGTATATGGCATCCTGTAGTTTTTTTATGGAGTCATGCATTTCAAGATTTCTGCTTTGCGCTTGCTTGATTTTCATGCGGATCCATTTGTTTAAAAACTCTTTGTCAGAGGGCATCCATTTGCCGACTCTGTACTTTACCTGTTTTCGTAGAGTAACCGATTCCATAGTAAAAATTTCGTTTAGATTATTGTTGCGTAAAAGAGATGCTCCCCTGATGCTTGTGACATCTGACAAGCATTGCTGTAACACCAAAGTTGTATCATGTTTGTAATTAATATTTTATGACTTTTTTGCCGTGCTGTGATGGATGTTCGGAATATGCATAGTTACTCTTTCTCTATGCCATGCATAGCCAGCCGTAGAATGCAATAAAGTGAATATGGAAGTCATAAAACTCCTTCACTGTATAGCTTTATGCTCACAATGAAAGGTCATTTTTTTCTAAATGAACTCCTTTTCTCTCAGTTTTGGTACTGAATATTTTTCGAATGTTGGCATGAATGCAAAAGACCTGTTTAAGTCTTTTTTGTGCTCAATCAGACGAATCTCATTTAGAAATGGTTGTAGAAGTCGTTAATTAAACGTAATATTGAACTGATGAAGTTAAATCAAAAATTAGCCTTATATATTCTATTGTGTGAAGAAATATTTCAATTTAACTATTATTGTGATTTTGTAATTCGCATATAATTAGATAATTACATGTATATTGTGTTGTGTTGTATTTTGTTTTAACAAAAACGATCAATATTAACAGAGTGAAATAGTGGTATTATTGGCTTAAATTGATCAAAATAGAAGTGTTTGGTTTGTGGTGGAATATGAAAACAAGAATCAACGTCGAACGTGTGATTTATTTCTGTTAGTGATATGTTGACATAAAAAAAGCTGTCTCAATTTGTGTTTTGAGACAGCCTCCCTGTGAAATAAGCCAGGTAACTTATTTTGTAGATTTCAGAATCTCTTCGATATCTTCTAAACACGATCCGCAAACGGTACCTGCGTCGAGTGCATCCTGAATTTCTTCTACGGTTGTGTACCCTTTTTGTTGAATGGCATTCACTATGTCACCCTTAGTGATATGGTTGCAGTTGCATATAATATCGTCCATAAAATAAATTTTTAATGTTTGTATTACTTTGTCTATTCTCAAAGAAGCTTGTTTGTGATTCTTCTTTAAGATGCAAATATAAGGTACAAAGAGGGCTAAAAGCAACTATTTGTGCTAAATAGTAAAGGCTAAAGAATCTTTTTTGAACGAAACGGATGTTTTGTCTTAAGATTGATATTGCGTTTTTTATTCATATTACTTATTTTGTTGACACAAAGTCATTTTGATTCTCTTAAAATTTTGATTTGTCAAGTATATTTAGTTATTTTGTGACACTTTATTTTTTTCTTATTTCAAAGGAACAAGTACCCTTCCCCACCTGCCTATCTGTCTGGATAGTAATGATGAGTAACGTGCTGATGACTTCGATTGTAATGTGTTTTTTCTGACTGTTCGGAGATGTATATCTTCGGTTCGAGTAGTTCTCTTTTGTTTTGTACCATGTTTAGGGTATGATATCGTAACAAAAATACCAATATAAGGCTATTTTCTGGAGGTAGGCTTCTGCTTATCTTTGCAATCAATATAAGTGAATAAATATCAAAAAAACATTCTTTTTGTGTTTGTATCATAAAGTGGATGTTTGCCTTTTGTGCATTTAATCGTGTCAGTGCTGGTATGTTAACTATTGCATCAGGCAGGTATAATGTTATTGCATATTTATTGAGGCTCAATGCAAATTGAATAGCTTTATTGAGCCTAACTATATAAAAACCAAATATCTAATGAGACGATTCTATCCTCTTGTCCTGGTATTACTATGTTTAATATCAGGTTCTCTCTCTGCACAAACAACAATTACAGGAAAGGTCAAAAACGATAAGACCCGACAACCTGTTGATTATGCTACTATTCTCATTCAGGATCAGGGATTATGGGCCGTGACGAATGAAAATGGTGAGTTTGTTATTCAGGCTGTGCGGCCGGGTAAAATAGTTTTGAGCATTTCATGCCTTGGATTTGAAAAAAAGAGTTTTGAATTCAGTGGTGTAGCAGCTATTCCTCAAGACAATGTTTTCTATATCAAAGAAGATAATTTGGCACTGAAAGAGGTGGTTGTTACTGCTGAAAAAAAGAAGAATGAAATAGCCACTTCGTATGTGATTGACCGAAATGCCATTAATCACATGCAAACAACGAGTATTGAAGATGTCCTTTCTCAATTGCCAGGAGGACAGACGCTTCAGGCTAATACGCTGGCTCAGTCGAAGTCGGCTATGGCAGATGCTCAGCGATTGGCATTGCGTAGTCAAAACAGTACGGAATTAGATAATCCATCATTCGGAACGGCAATCGAAATTGATGGGGTCCGTTTGTCGAATAATAGTAATTATACCGATGGGGCAGCGGGGGTCGATACCCGTAACGTAGGTATTCACAATATAGAATCTATAGAGGTGACAACCGGGTTGCCTTCTGTAGAACATGGTGATCTCTCTTCCGGTTTGATCAGTATCAACACTAAAAAAGGAAGAACTCCGTTGGAGATCGAAATTGTCAATAAGCCTTTGATGACCTCTTATTCGGCAAGTAAAGGATTTGGCCTCGGTAAGCGAGGCGGAACCCTGAATGCTTCATTTGAGCATACCCGTTCTATATCCGACCGCACCTCCCCCTATACAACATACATGCGTAATAGTGTGAATTTAGAGTACCAACGTACTTTCGGATCTAAGCAAAAACCGCTCATTTTTACCTATGTATTTTCCGGAAATGCAGGTGGCTTTGACTCTAAAGCCGATCCTGATGCCTATCAGAATACGTATGAGAAGATGAAAGATAATGCACTTCGCAATGGGCTAAAGGCAAATTGGTTGATCAGGTCTCCCTGGTTGACGAGTCTGGAATTTGTAGCTACAATGAATTATACCGATAAAAAGTTGGAAGCGAAAACACTGCAATCTTCTTCGTCTGCTCAGCCGGCATTGCATACCATGGAGGAGGGATATTTTATGTCGGCCCCATATTCGGTTAACCCGTCTGCCAATATTTTGTTGCTGCCTGTTGGCACTTGGTATCAGGTGTCATACAATGATGAAAAACCTGTCAATTATTCTCTTGAGATGAAGGCCAAGTGGAGCCGGAATTTCGGACAGGTTCGTAGCAATTTGTTATTGGGAAGTCAATACAATACTTCCGGTAATTACGGAAAAGGTGTTTCGTATGCCGATATGCGATATGCTCCTACCTATCGTGAATTCAGATATGACAAGCAGCCTTTTGTAAATAACATGGCTTTTTATGCTGAGGAAAAAGCGGTGATTCCGGTGCAAAAGAAAGACTTACAGTTGCAAGCCGGAGTGCGTTCCGATATGACGTGGGTAAACGGATCGGAATATGGAACCGTTTCAGGTTTTTCGCCTCGTATTAATGTTCAGTATGCTGTTATTGATCATAGTTCCCGTTTTGTGAAGCAGTTGAATATTCATGTAGGGTGGGGAGATGCTGTTAAATTACCCTCATCCGCGATGCTGTTCCCTACGCCGACTTATACTGATAGAATCGCTTTTGCTTCCACGTCTACCAATGGAATAGCATCGTATGCCTATTATACAACACCACAGAAAGCCATTTATAATGAAGATCTGAAATGGCAACGTAACCGAAAGAGCGAAATCGGGATAGATATGGATATTCGTATTGCACGTATCTCCGTAACCGGCTACATGGAAAAAACATTTAATCCCTATATTTTGTCGTCGGTATATACTCCGTTCACATATAATCTGACAGATCAATCTGCATTAAGTAATTGCCCTATTTCGGCTGCCAACAGTATTTATACTATTGATCAAAAAAGTGGAATAGTCACAGTAACCGATAAAACAGGACAATATGCAAGCCAAACACTTCCCAATACTACCTACAATACGTTTAATAATAATAAGTATTACACCAATGGAACTCCGGTTATCAAAAGAGGTGTGGAATGGGTGATCGATTTTAAAGAGATTTCGGCACTGAAAACATCTGTGAAGCTGGATGGAGCATATTCTTATTACAAAGGTGAAGAAGAAACAATCATTCCTTCGTTGAGGTCATCCGGCAAAATGAGCGATGGTAATTATTATAAATATATCGGCTATTATGTGGGTGGCGACAATATTTCTAATGGTAGTACCACCAAAAGATTGACAACCAATGTAACCTTAACTACCCATATTCCAGTGTTACGATTGATATTTTCGGTCCGCGCTGAGGGATGTTTCTACGATTATTCGCAGTATTTGAGCGAGTATGCACAAAAGTCAAGAGGTTTTGTCATTGATAACAAGGATGCCTATTTCCCCTCAACTGCGAACACAGATATTTATGCCGGCGATCGGTTTGTCGCTATGTATCCCCTCTATTATACGACAATTGATGATATGAACACAAAAATACCTTTTGCCGAAAAATTCGCTTGGGCCAAAGATCATGATCAGAACTTATATAACGAATTGGCGAAAATGGTCGTAAAAACAGGATTGGGATATACATTTAACGCCAATAAGTATACTCCTTACTTTGCTGCACATTTTAATCTTACAAAAGAGATCGGAGATAATGTTTCCATCTCGTTTCAGGCAAACAACTTCTTTAATAACACTATGCGGGTGAAATCTACTTGGACGAATACCAAAGTGTCTCTTTATCAGAATAGTATGATTTCAAAATTGTATTACGGTTTGTCTCTGCGTATTAAATTATAATTAATAACTATTTAATAATCAATAAAATGAAACATCTCAAGCTGATTTTTACACTATTTGTTTTGACGGCAACTTTATTGTCATGTTCAAAAAAGGATGAGGGCATTATGACCTATTCTGTCGCGGTGAAATTGAATTATCCGAGTGGTTATAGCGCACAGAATGACAGTGTAAGCATAACGCTTAAAAACACGGTGAATAATTCTTCATTTACAGCGGTTACCAACGCAAAGGGTATTGCCGTATTTACTGTGCCTACCGGAGTTTATCAGGCCAGCGCAACAGAATCTCGCCCAATTTCCGGCGTTAGTTACAACTTTAATGGACTGAAAGATTTTACTGTTGCAGATAACTGGGCACTAACAGATTCGGTTAAGATTGATCTTGCGATGTCCAAGGCATCTCAGATTATTATAAAAGAACTATATAATGGCGGATGTAACAATACGATAGGAGGGGCTTCGGTTACCTTTTTGAAAGACCAGTATGTGATTTTGTACAACAATTCCGACAAACCGGCATCGCTTGATAATTTGTGTCTGGGTATGGCTCTTCCGTTTAATAGTAACGGATCTACTAATGCCGATTATGTGGGCGGAACGTTGTCTTATACCGATTGGGTTCCGGCAGGAATGGGAATTTGGTATTTTTCTAATGGAATCATTCTTAAACCAGGACAACAAATTGTGGTCGCATTGGCTAACGCTGTTGACAATACCAGTACTTATCCCAATTCGATCAATTTTGCAAATTCGGGCTATTATTGTACGTATGACATGACGCAATATTCAAGTACACTATTCTATCCATCACCAGCATCAGCCATTCCCTCTTCTCATTATTTGAAGGCAATTCGGTATAGTGGGGTTACAGCTACAGCATGGACTGTTAGTAGTTCTTCTCCGGCATTCTTTATTTTCGCAACCAATGGGACTACACCAAGTGCATTTGCAAATGATGCCAGTTATACAAATATTTATAATGGAAATGCAACGCAGGTGCGTAAAAAAGTGCCGGCTGATTGGGTCGTAGATGCTATCGAAGTCTTTTTGCAGGGATCAACAACAAACTACAAACGTTTGGTAGCTTCGGTTGATGCAGGTTCTATTTCGCTTACCAATCAAAAAGGATATAGCTTATATCGTAATGTTGATAAAACGGCAACTGAAGCCTTAAAAACTAATGCAGGTAAACTGGTGTATAGCTATACCGGAGGAACAACAGACGTTGTAAGCGGTACAACCGATCCGAGTGGTATTGATGCGGAAGCTTCGATTAAAAACGGAGCCCGGATTATATATAAAGATACAAACAGTTCAACGAACGATTTCCATCAACGGAATAAAGCTTCTTTACGTAATTAATCAAGATGATTTATGTTTTTTGAAAAAACATACAAAAGATTGAGTTTGGTATTGGTTGGCGGTGCATTTTGTGCTGCCAATCTTACTGCGCAGTCTCAAAAGGATTTGTCTGATTACGACTTTCTCAGAAATCGTGATGCCTGGTTGCAAAGCGAGAATGCTTCTGGATTAAACAATGTCGCAGTGCCTAAAATATCGGTAGTTGAAATCGATTACAATAAAAGTAAAGGTGATTTTATTAACTATTTTCAATCGAACAATAGTTATCGGTATGGTGCATTTTGCGAGTCCTATTACCGGTTGAATGCGAAGACTGTCGTGTTTGGGAAGGTTGAATATTCGCGATTTTCGGGACTTCATATGGGAGGCTCCTCTTCTATTGATCCCTATTTCAATCCGCTAAATATTGTTGAATATGCAGATAGCACAGCGGGACGAAAAGTGAATGAGATATACCATTTGGTCGGCGCTTTAAGTACGAAACTCAGTGATAGATTATCGTTGGGGCTAAAAGCCGATTATACGACTGAAAGTTACTATAAGGTGAAAGATTTACGTCATACCAATGACCTGATGAATTTGATTTTTACAGGCGGTCTCCGGTATAAGGTAAATTCATTCGTCGATGCCGGCATTAATTATTATTACCGGCGTAGTACGGAGGGAATTGGCTTCAAATCGTTGGGGGCGATGAATAACCAATTCAACTCTTTAATCGATTTTGGAGCTTTTTACGGGCATCAGGAGTTGTTCGGATCGAGTGGTTACACTGCCGATAATAATCTGTTTTTTAATCAGTTTAATGGAGCTTCAATTCAGTTGAATCTATTTCCCAAAAATAAGATTTCAATTTTTAATGAATTTGGCGTTAAGCGTAGAACAGGCTATTTTGGCGTAAAATCAGCCGCTACTTTGGTTCGCACCGAGCATCAATCGGATATCTTTAGTTATTCAGGTGTAATTTCACTCAAGAACCGCGCCTCGATTCAGCTGTTGAAAGTGGCTGCAACTATAGAAAATCTGCAAAACTCCGAAAACTCTTTTCGGGCCGAAACGACCACAGGAGGTGTCACCACCTATGTTTTTTATGCCCAAAATAAGGTGTTCGATCAGGACCGGATGAATTTTTCAGTTGGATATACCGGATATTTTCAGGTAGAAAATAATAATCCGTTGTGGGTTGTCGATGCTCTGTTTACTGCAACTTCAGACGATCAAACAATTACACTGTATCCTTCTTTTAGAAAGCATCAAGTGAATCAGTGGTCTGCTCAGTTGTCTGCAAAACGTAATTTGTATCTGACTTCGGGAGATGTTCTGTGTTTTCACGTGCAGGCCGGCTATGGTTCAGGTTCGGGTTATGCTGCTAAGGATGGTAAATACTCCTCCTCCGGATCCTCGCAAAGTTCCGCAGTTAGTCTGGATCGCTATTTATACCGTGAATTCGAGTATTTAACTGCCGACAGAATTACCGGTACGGTAGCCATACGGTATACGAAACCACTCGAAACGAATAATACCAGCATATATGGCGAAGTTGGTTATGACGCGACAAAGGCACTATCGGTCAGGTATATCGGTAGTACTTTTGGTAATCTCTCTGTCAAAATAGGATATAATTTTTAATGGTGCATGAAATAATGTTGAAAAACGATACCGCCTGTTTGGTGATATTGTTTTTATTTAATCTATAAACAATGAAGTGTCTGAAATATAAAGCGTTGATTGTCGTATTTGTTGCAATTAGCGGTTTTGTAAAGGCCGATGAGGGTATGTGGTTGATCTCCAATCTCGATTCGACTTTGGTACATAAAATGAAAAATATCGGATTGCAGCTTACATCCGAGCAGTTGTACAATGACCGGCAGCCCAGCGTAAAAGATGCGGTAATGATCTTTGATAATGGTTGTACCGGAGAGTTGGTGTCGGCTAACGGCTTGCTGTTTACCAATCATCATTGCGGACGTGATCGGGTGCAGCAGGTAAGTAGCGAAGCACATAATTATATCCGTGACGGATTTTGGGCGGCATCTGTGAAAGAGGAGATTCCAATTAAGGGACTCACCGTGAAATTCCTGATCAAAATGGAAGATGTTACCTCTCGTGCGGTGGAGTTGCTCAAAACAAAGAGTTTGCGGAAGGTACAGTCGGAGATAGAAAAACAATATGCCGATTCGGTGCACCATTACACGGCAAGTCTGGATGGGCTTAGTAATGGTCAATATTATATATCTGTTTATCAGGTTTTCAACGATATTCGTTTGGTGGGAAATCCTCCTGAGAGTATCGGTAATTTCGGAGGCGAAACCGATAATTTTGAATGGCCCAGACAGTCGGCCGATTTTTCTATTTTCAGGGTATATGCCGATAATAATAATTTGCCGGCTCTATACTCTGCTGATAATAAACCATATCATCCCAAAACTTTTTTGCCTATATCGCTGGCGGGGATTCATGACAATGATTTTGCCATAACAATCGGATTTCCGGGAATTACGCAACGGTATATCACTTCGTATGAGTTGAAGGAAGAACAGGATCTGAAAAACAGGGCAACGGTCATTACCAAGGGGAAATATATTGACGTGTTGAAAAAAGAGATGGATAATGATGAGGGAGTTCGGTTAAAATATTCCACCAAAAATTTTATGGCCGGAAACAGTTATAAACTGGCTCTCGGAATGATGAAACTTGTTTCGTTAAGCCCTGCTTTTCAAAATAAACAAAAGGAAGAATCCGATTTTACGAATTGGGTCAAAGCCGATCCATCGCGTGAGAAAAAATATGGCAATTGCCTTGCTGTTCTTGCCAGTGATTATGAAAAAGAGTACAATGCCAAGTATGCACATGCTGTGTTAACTGGTGCATTGTTTAGTGATGCCTGCCTTTTCGGTTCCCGTACCAAAACGATAGTTGAACGATTGACAGAAAAAGATAATGATCAGGTCGCAAAGTCGATTACTCTTTTCCGTCAATGGTATACAACGTTTGCCAAAAATTATGATACGGCAACCGATCAGAAGATTGTCCGGGCCATGCTGAAGGTTGTAAAAAAAGAGGTTGCCAAAGAGTATCAGCCTGCCTTTTTTGCTACTATCGACACCAAATATCAAGGCGATGTAGATAAATATGTGGATGATCTTTATGCGAAATCTCTGTTTACATCTCCGGCAAACATTGAGAAGTTTCTTAAGAAGCCGACGCTGTCAGTTAAGTCGGATCCGTTGTATATTTTTGGAACCGATATTTATGATAAATTGATTGAATTGAAAAAAATGTCGACCGATTATGGTACTGAGATCCGGAAAATGAACCGTTTATATGCTGAAGGCATGAGAGAAAAGGAAACAGGTAAATTGAAATATCCCGATGCTAATTTTTCTATGCGGTTAACATATGGTACGGTGTGTGGTGCCAATCCACGTGATGGCTTGATCTATAAAAGTCAGACAACACTGAAGGGCGTGATTGAAAAAGAAGATTCTAGCAACTATGAATTTCAGGTGTCTCCTCGTCTGAAACAGCTCTATGCTACACAAGACTATGGCCGGTATGCCGAAAAAGGCACGCTTTATACCTGCTTTCTGACAAGTACGGATATTACGGGAGGAAACTCCGGTAGTCCGGTTATAAATGGTAAAGGCGAATTGATCGGTATTGCATTTGATGGTAACTGGGAGTCGCTGGCCGGTAATTTTATTTATGAGCCACAGAAAAACCGTTCTGTAAATGTCGATATTCGTTACGTTTTGTTTGTGATCGACAAGTTTGCAAAAGCATCTAATATAATTAAAGAACTAATAATCAGATGATTAAAATATTATTAAATTCAAAACAAATGAAGAGACAATTTTCAATTCTGTTGGCTGTTGCCACAATCTTGCTTTGTGCATCTGATGCCGTAGCCAGTCCCAAAATAAAAACATATAGCGTCGACCAACTGATCGCCAAAGCACCAACCCTGGTTGGTCAGATCGTGCAGGTAACGGGCGTTTGTAAACATGTATGCGCTACAACCGGACGAAAGATATTTCTTCTCAATACTGACGGCACAAAACTTTTCCGTTTCAATGCCGGCTCGAAGATCGCTAAATTCGACCCGACAGCAAGAGGTAAGGAGGTAACGATTTCGGGTGTGGTTGCTGAACATCGTGTTACCAAAGAAGATCTTGATAAACAGGAGACGAAAGCTCTTGAGGCAGAGAAACTGCAATCTGCAAAGAAAGAGCATTGCGACACGGACGCCAAGGCAAACGGTGAAGATGAAAAAGCTACGCCGGTTCAACGTATTCGTGCTCAGAAAGAGAAACTGCAAAAGCAGATAGCCGCCGGAGGAAAAGATTATCTGGCATCTTATACTGTGAATGAGTGCAATGACTACAGTATTGCAAAATAGTTATTTGACGCTACTTACCAAATAAATTGTTGAAAAATGAAATTATTCAGAACTATATTCGTTCTCTTGTTTTGCATTACCTTATCGGCTTTTGCGCAAGACTATAACTTAAATTCACCTCTGCCTGTTGATCAGAACGTCCGTATCGGCAAATTGTCCAACGGACTTGCCTATTATTTGCGGAAAAATGCATTTCCTAAAGATCGTGTGGAACTTCGTTTGGCAGTAAATGCAGGTTCTGTGCTTGAAGATGAAGATCAACAGGGATTGGCCCACTTTACGGAACATATGTCTTTTAATGGAACCAAACACTTTGCAAAAAACGATTTGATTGGTTATTTGCAATCGGTTGGCGTAAAATTCGGTTCGCACCTGAATGCCTATACCAGCTTTGACGAAACCGTTTATCGTTTATTGGTTCCTACCACAAACGGTGAAGTGGTGGATAAAGCGTTGCTTATTTTGGAAGATTGGGCGCACAATGTGTCATTTGATCCCAAACAAATTGAAGGCGAACGTGGTGTGATAACCGAAGAATGGCGTATCGGGCGGGGAGCCAATCAACGTATGCAGGATAAATTTTTCCCGGTAGTGTTCAACCAATCGCAGTATGCAAAGCGGTTACCAATAGGGAAACACGAGATTATCGAGAGTTTTAAGCCGGAAACTATTGTTCGTTTTTACAAAGACTGGTATCGTCCCGATTTGATGGCTGTAGTAGTCGTTGGTGATATTGACCTTGATCAATATGAAAAGAAAATCAAAGAACATTTTGCCGCTATTCCCTCTCCGCAAAATGAACGCCCGAGAATCGTTTATGACGTGCCCAACCATGCGTCTACGCTTTATTCTGTCACAACAGACAAGGAAGCGACTCAGACACAGTTTATGATCTATATCAAAAAAGCTCATACACAAGAAAATACGTTGAATGATTATCGCGATTTCATCAAAGAGCAGCTTTATTATTTCATGCTGAATCAACGTTTCGGCGAACTGGCACGTTCTGCAAATCCTCCATTTTCTTCAGCCCATTCATCTTTTCAGGCCATTGCCAGAAATAAAGATGCTTTTTATGTGTCGGGCAAAGTTCGTGAAAATGGCGTTGAGCAAGGTTTGAAATCTGTTTTGGGAGAAATCGAACGTGTAAAGCGTTTCGGGTTTAACGACAGCGAACTGGCACGGGCTAAGAAGAGCGTGATGATGAAGTATACACATGCTTTCACCGATAAAGATAAATCAGAATCGGATGGGTATGCTTCGGAGCTGGTGCGTAACTTCCTTGCTAAAGAACCGATTCCTGGTGTGCCATTCGAATATGAGTTTACTAAAAATCAGATGCCGGGAATTACACTTCAGGAGATGAATGAATTTGATAATTCGTTCCTTACAGATTCTAATCGTGTAGTTGTTGTTACCGGTCCCGACAAAGAGGGTGTCACTTTGCCTACCGTTGATAAGTTAAAAGAAATTGTAGCAGAAGTATCGCAGGAAAAACTGGAGGCTTATAATGATAAAGCAGTATCGTTTGTTTGGCCGGGTGCAAAACCTGTTGCCGGCAAGATTGTAAAAGAGCAGGAAAATAAGGCGATCAATACAAAGATTCTTACGTTATCGAATGGAGTAACTGTAATGCTTAAACCGACAGACTTCAAGAATAATCAGATTTTTGTATATGCTTATAGCAAAGGAGGACACAATCTTTACAGCGATGCCGATTTCTTCTCTGCCTTGTATGCTTCGGCATTGGTAGGCGAAAGTGGTATTGCCGATCTGTCGAAGAGCGCCTTAATTAAAGCATTTGCAGGTAGAGAGGTATCTGTTACGCCGTTTATAAATAGTAATAGCGAAGGTATTAGCGGAAAAACAACTCCAGCCGATTTGGAACCGTTTTTTCAACTGACCAACCTTTATTTTACGCAGGCAAAGATTGACAGTGCCGTATTCAAAACATTTATTCCACGTACTAAATCAAGTCTGGCTACAATCGGCTTGAATCCTCAAAAGTATTTTGACGGAGAGGTCTCGGCATTTTTATCAAGTAATCATCCTCGTGGAGGTGGTTTCCCGAAACCAGCAGATCTGGACAAGATTGATATGAAACGGGCTCTGGATATTTTTCATGAACGTTTTTCCAATGCTGCTGATTTTACGTTTATAGTTGTGGGAGCCATTGATGAAGCCAAGATTAAACCGTTGATCGAAACCTACCTGGGAAGTTTGCCTGCTACTACTGCTCGTGAAAAAGCAAAAGATTTGGGTATTCGTCCTCCGAAGGGAAAGGTGGAAAAAGCTTTTTACAAAGGTACGGATCCGAAAAGCGGTGTGAATCTTGTATTTACCGGTGCTGTAAAGTATAACGCTCAAGATGAATATCTGCTGAAATCATTGAATGATGTTTTGACTATCAAATTGATGGAGGATTTGAGAGAAGCAAAGAGCGGAGTATATGGCGTTCGTGCGAATAGTAGTTTTTCAAAAGATCCGTATGAAAGTTACAAGGAACAGATCTCTTTTCAATGTGCTCCTGAAAATGTGGAAGGTTTGATTGCTGCAGCGTTGAAAGTAATTGATCAGGTAAAAAAGAACGGTGTTGCTGTTGCTGATCTGAACAAGGTGAAGAAAACGCAAGAGCATGACCTGGAAGTCAACCTGACAAGTAATCTCTATTGGATCAATGAATTGGCCAAAATGGTTATTTATAATACCAGTGCAGACGATGAAGCTGCCAGTAAAGCAGCAATTGATAAACTGTCTTCCAAAGAATTACAAAGTATTGCCAATAAATATTTCGGCGCAAATTATGCCAAGTTAGTTTTGTATCCTGAAAAGTAAGGATGCTCAGTCGATAAAACAGAAAAGAGGCTATCCGATATAATTCGGATAGCCTCTTTTGTATTCTCCATGAAATAAAGGATTATTTCATGGCTTAAACGATGTCGCTATTATTTGGCTGTCTTTTTAGCGGTAGTTTTCGCGGTTGCCGGTTTGGTCGTAGTTTTAGCAGCCTGGCTTTTTCTGCAATCAGGAGCACCTGTCCCATCACCGGTTTTACAAATATGACTTTCGTATTTATCACATACTTTGTTGTTGTTTTCATCAACATAGCATGGCTTTTTGCCCGTTGTCGCCGTCTGGGCCAATACTCCGGTGGTAGAGGCAAGCGTAAAGGCTACCATCATACCTAATAAAATTTTCTTCATATTTCTGTTGTTAAAAATTTGGTTAGTTAATCGGGTCGGTTATTTTTTTGACATACGTTTACGTTCGTTCTCGTCGAGGATAATTTTGCGCAGACGAATCGATTTCGGAGTCAATTCCACGTATTCGTCTTCCTTGATGTATTCGAGCGCCTCTTCGAGACTGAAAACGATAGGAGGAAAAAGACGTACTTTGTCGTCAGAACCCGAAGCACGCATGTTGGTCAGCTTTTTCGACTTGGTAACGTTCACAACGAGATCGCCCTCTTTGCTGTGTTCTCCAACTACCTGTCCTGCATAGATTTCGTCCTGCGGATAGATGAAAAATTTACCCCGGTCCTGTAGTTTGTCAATAGCATAGGCAAAAGCAGTGCCGCTTTCCATTGCAATGATGGAGCCGTTGTTACGACGCTCGATTTCGCCTTTATAAGGCTGATATTCGAGGAAACGGTGCGCCATGATAGCTTCACCGGCCGATGCGGTCAGCACGTTGTTACGAAGCCCGATAATGCCTCGTGAAGGAATCGTGAATTCAAGGTTCACACGATCTCCCTTATGTTCCATGTTGGTCATATCGCCTTTGCGGACAGCAACCATTTCAATGATTTTTCCCGACGATTCTTCAGGAACGTTGATTGTGAGTTGTTCCATCGGCTCGCATTTTACGCCGTCTATCTCTTTGATGATAACCTGCGGTTGGCCTACCTGTAACTCGTAACCTTCGCGACGCATGGTCTCTATCAGTACCGACAAGTGAAGCACGCCACGTCCGAAAACGATCCACGAATCCTGATTCTCACTTTTTTCGACACGCAAAGCAAGATTTTTATCCAGCTCTTTTATTAAACGGTCGTGAATGTGACGCGATGTAACGAACTTTCCTTCTTTGCCGAAAAATGGAGAGTTATTGATGGTGAACAACATACTCATTGTGGGCTCGTCGATGGCAATTGGCTGGAGCGGTTCCGGATTTTCAAGGTCGCAAATACTGTCGCCGATTTCGAAGTTTTCGATACCGATTAATGCGCAGATGTCACCCGAACCGACGCGATCCACTTTCGTTCTGCCTAATCCGGTGAATTCATTCAACTCCTTGATGCGCGATTTGACTATCGTTCCGTCGCGTTTTGCCAGCGATACAGCCATGCCTTCGCGTAATTCACCGCGATGTACCCGTCCTACGGCAATACGTCCTACATACGAAGAGTAATCGAGTGAGGTGATCAGCAATTGCGGAGTGCCTTCCAGATATTCGGGAGCCGGAATGTATGCGATAATAGCATCGAAAAGATCGTTGATATTATCTTTCATAACATGTACGTCGTTGGACATCCATCCGTTTTTGGCCGAACCGAAAATAGTGTGAAAGTCAAGCTGGTCTTCGGTGGCATCGAGGCTGCACATTAGGTCGAAAACCTCTTCCTGTACCTCTTCCGGGCGACAGTTGGGTTTGTCTACTTTGTTAACCACCACGATGGGTTTCAATCCCAGTTGCAGCGCTTTTTGCAGTACGAAACGGGTTTGCGGCATAGCGCCTTCAAAAGCATCCACCAGAAGGAGTACACCATCTGCCATGTTGAGCACCCGTTCTACTTCTCCGCCGAAGTCGGCGTGCCCCGGAGTATCAATAATATTGATTTTACAGCCGTTGTAATTTACCGAAACGTTTTTGGACAGGATGGTAATCCCGCGTTCACGTTCCAAATCATTATTGTCCAATATTAGTTCGCCTACCGTTTCGTTTTCGCGAAATAGTTTGGAGGCCAACAACATTTTGTCTACTAACGTTGTTTTACCGTGGTCGACGTGGGCAATGATTGCGATGTTTCTGATATTTTGCATTTGATCTGATTTTTACCTCGGCCAGCGTGTCCGGATCGCTCGTATTCCTCGCGAACAAGAGCCATCACACTTACAGCTTCGGTGATTGTTTATCTGTTATAATTTAATTTTTAATCCGTCATAAGCCAACCTCACATCCAGAGGCAGCTTTTTCTCTACAAGCGCATGTAGTCCCATGTCGTGACTCATGTGTGTAAAATAGGTTTGCTTGGGGGCAAGGCGGTTAATCAGGGTAAGAGCTTCTTCTACCATCAGATGAGAAAAATGCGGTTTGAAGCGCAGGGTTCCCATCACCAACAGGTCAAGTCCTTCAAGTTGCGATACGGTTGTTTCCGGTAAGGTTTTAAAATCGGTTATGTAGGCCATATTTCCGATTCTGAACCCGAGAACGGGCAATTGTGCATGCATGGCACGTAACGGCATTACATTTATGCCGGCAGCCTCGAACGGAACATTTTCTACAATTTCATGCAACTTTAATTCCGGGGTGCCCGGATATTTGTTGGCTGCAAAAGAGTAGTGCATCGTTTTCATCAACGTACGGTTTACCCGCTCTTCGGCAAATATATCGACGGCCCGGTACGAACGTACATCATCAAGCCCGGCTACGTGGTCGTAGTGCTCATGGGTGAGCAGAATGGCCGAAAGCGAAGTGACCTGATGAAGCAGCATTTGCTGCCGGAAATCGGGGCCGCAGTCGATCAGTATGTTTTTGTCGTCGATAGTCAACAGGACAGAGGCACGCAATCGTTTGTCACGCGTGTCTGTCGAAGAACACACGTCACAGTTGCAGCACAACTGAGGAACTCCGTTCGAGGTTCCTGTTCCTAAAAAAAGGATCTCCATATTGGTCAGATCTAATATCCTGTTTTACTACGTAACGATCAATTTGTCGTTTGCTCTTCCGGTTGAACGGTAGTGACGACCGGATCAGAAACCAGTTCGCCTGTTTGATCCCCACTTTCGTTTATTACTTCGGCTTCTTCCGCATCGGTTGAGACTTCGGGCTTGGGCAGAAAAACCTGTTCGTTGAACTCTTCATCCTCCTGCAGCTTTTTCAGTGCCATTTTCGATGCATTCTGATGCGACTCTTTTTTCGAGTGTCCCACACCCAATCCACCTACCAATCCGTTAATCAGTACATGAGTTTGAAAAGTCAACTCGTTCCGCCGGTCATGAAAGGTCTCGATTACCTCAAATTCAATCGGAACTTTGTTAGACTGTCCCCATTCGATCAATCTTGATTTGAAGTTGACCTCTTTATTTGCCATTTTGTTGACATCGATGGACGAAGCAATCAATTTCGTTTCGATAAATTGCTTGCACCGTTCATATCCCTGGTCAAGGTAGATGGCTCCTATGAGAGCTTCAAAGGCATTGCCGAAAATGTTATTGCCGTGTAGCGCTCCGTTTTTGGGCGAAAGCTGCATGAGTTTCGGAATACCCAGTTCGATGGCTAATTTGTTGAGCGATTCCCGTTGTACTATCTTGGAGCGGGTATCGGTCAGGAAACCTTCTTCTTTATCGGCAAAACGATGGTAAACAATGTCGGCTACTATCGAGTTGATGATGGCATCACCCAGAAATTCGAGTCGCTCGTTGTTTACCGCATTCCCCTGCGCGTCTTTCACTCCGGTCGATTTGTGGCACATGGCCAGCTCATAGAGACCGAGATTGTCGGGAATGAAACCGGTTAACCGATAAAATAACAGATAAGGCTCTTGACGAATTCTCGAAAAGAGCCTTATCTTCTTATAGAGTTTCTGAATAATCACCTGTTACTTTGCAAATTTCTTTACAATAATACTTGCATTGTGACCGCCAAATCCAAACGTGTTCGATAATGCAGCTCGAACAGTGCGCTTTTGGGCTTTGTTAAAGGTAAAGTTCAATTTGTAATCAATTTCTTCATCTTCATCGCCTTCGTGGAAGTTGATGGTTGGCGGAACAATATCATTCACCACCGAAAGAATACTGGTCATGGCTTCTACCGCACCGGCGGCACCCAGCAAGTGACCTGTCATTGATTTTGTGGAGCTGATATTCAGTTTGTAAGCATGTTCTCCGAATACACCCTTAATGGCTTTTACTTCGGAAATGTCGCCTACCGGGGTCGATGTTCCGTGAACATTGATATAATCAATATCTTCGGGATTCATTTCTGCATCTTTCAATGCTCTTTGCATCACTAATGTGGCTCCCAATCCGTCGGGGTGGGTAGCTGTGAGGTGGTAAGCATCTGCCGACATTCCACCACCAACCACTTCGCAAAGAATATTTGCTCCGCGGGCTAAAGCGTGCTCCAACTCTTCGACGATGACACAACCGGCTCCTTCGCCCATTACAAAACCGTCGCGACTTTTGCTGAAGGGGCGTGAAGCTCCCTGAGCATCATCGTTTCTGGTTGACAAAGCTGTCAGAGCGTTGAAACCTCCTACACCACCGGGGGTGATGGCTGCTTCGGCGCCACCGGCAACAATCATGTTTGCTTTGCCGAGACGAATATAGTTGAATGCATCAATGAGGGCATTGGTTGAAGACGCACATGCCGAAGCCGTACTGTAATTGGGCCCGTGAAATCCATAAATGATGGAAATCTGACCGGCTGCAATATCCGAAATCATTTTCGGAATAAAGAACGGATTAAACTTAGGACCGATAGACGGGTTGGCATAGTAGCCACCGATTTCTTGTTCGAAAGTTTGAATACCTCCTATACCGGCTGCAAAAATGACTCCAATTTCGTTTTTGTCTACTTTTTCAAGATCGACACCACAATTTTCGATCGCCTCTTTGGCCGCAGCAATTGCATACAGCGTGTAACGATCGCACTTCCGTAGTTCTTTCCTGTCTAAGAGTTGGCTCGGGTCAAAATTTTTAACCTCGCAAGCGAATTGAGTCTTAAATAGTGATGCGTCAAAATGAGTAATAGGTCCTGCGCCACTCACACCGTTAATCAGACTATTCCATGTTTCAGGAGCCGAATTGCCTAACGGAGTGATAGCACCAAGACCTGTTACTACTACTCGTTTTAATTCCATACAGAGTTATCGAGTTATTAAAGCGCGCTTTCGATATGAGCAATAGCTTCGCCCACTGTCGAAATTTTTTCAGCCTGATCGTCGGGAATAGTAATGCCAAAGGCTTTTTCGAATTCCATGATCAATTCTACAGTGTCGAGTGAGTCAGCGCCTAAGTCGTTAGTAAAACTAGCTTGTGGTGTTACTTCTGATTCGTCAACGCCTAATTTGTCAACGATAATCGCTTTTACTTTGTCTGCAACTTCTGACATAACTTTAAAGTTTTTGGTTGTAAATGAAATTTGTTTTATAAATTTGCGCTGCAAAGGAACGAATTTTTTTTTGAAAAGCCATGCGTTTTCTTATAAAAATGAGAGCTTTTTGCACAAAACGCACTTTAATGTGCATAAAAATCCCCTTTTCTTACATGACTAAGATAGCCGTTTTCGCTTCAGGATCAGGTAGTAATGCCGAAAATATCGTTCGCTATTTCAATGGCAGTGCATCTGTCTCGGTAGCATTAATTTTAACAAACAAATCGGATGCTTATGTCCTCGAACGTGCCCGAAAACTACATATTCCGTCGGTGGTTTTCTCCAAAAAAGAGATGAATGAGGGAGATTCGGTGTTGAATTTACTCAAAGAGAACAATATTGTATGGATTGTATTGGCCGGTTTTCTGCTCAAGGTACCCGACAATATTATTGCGGCATATCCCGATCATATTCTCAATATTCATCCGGCTCTGTTGCCCAAATATGGTGGAAAAGGGATGTATGGCAGTCGTGTGCACGAGGCTGTAGTGGCCGCCGGAGAGAAGGAGTCGGGTATTACGATTCATTTGGTGAATGCGCACTATGACGAGGGTCAGATCCTGTTTCAGGCAACCTGTCCGGTATTAACGTCCGACTCGGCTGATGATGTTGCCTCCCGGGTACATGCGTTGGAATATGAGCACTTTCCGGGAGTTATAGAAGAGGTGATTCAAACAAGAGGTTGAAATAGACAAAGGGCTAAATGTTATCGACATTTAGCCCTTTGTGTGTTCTCTTATTTTTTATCTTTTTCTTTCGGAGGCTTGGTCACGACTCCTTTCTGTTTTTGTCGTCCGTTTTGGACTTGCGATTTGTCGAAAGAGGTAACGGTAAATATGTCCTCCGGATCTTTTGGCCGGATGGCCGCCTGCCAATTGTAACTTTTGAGGAACATCTGATCCTTCTTTGTCTTCTCGGGAGGATAGAGCGTGCCGTTGGACTGAGGCCGCAGCACGATTTTATCGATCTTCTTCTCCTTTATAAACACCGTCAGAAAGCTGCTTTGAGTGGTGTTCATCCCAATCAGCGTGCTGTCTTTGTCGCGTGGAAAATAGAGTGATTCGGCATTTCCACTTACGTCAATCCGGTAAATATCCCGGTTACGGATATAGGCTTTCAGGTCTCTGCCCGAAATTTGATTGAAACGGATGCTGTCGCTTTGCTGGATGGCAAACGCAGAGTGGATGACATGGATATGCTCCAGCTCTCTGTTTTTCGAGTAGGCATGAATCTCTTCTCCCGATATCTGCTGCTGATCCGACCATAGAACCGGTAACCCGTACATCCGCATCACCGAGTCGCGATCCGAATAGAACAGCGAATCGCATTTGCCCTGCAGGTCGTTACGGAAGAAGCGGACGTTGTGGAAGCCCTTGGCACTCTTGAATACGGAGTCTTTCATCATGGCTAAGGTATCGGCGTGCATGTACAGGGTATCCTCCTGCGAACGTTGTACCAATTTGGCCCGTTTGGTAACAAATCCATAACTCTTGCTGTCGTCATAATATCCGTAATGGCCGTAGAGAGTTATTTGCTGGGCCGTGTCGTTTATTTCCACATTATGATACGCATTGCCTATGCCCAGTTTTTTGTCGTAAAAAATGGTGTCGGCAGTCAGTTGCCTGCCATCCGGATTCCGGACAATGGAACGGTTCAGTAGCTGGGAATGGTCGGTATGTGTATCGTACCATCCGCGGGTAGAGGTAATGGTTGTCTTGTTCCGGTGAACAATGTTTGTGGGCCCTACAATGGTGGCGACACCGCTTTTGGTATCGTACTGCAGGGTGTCCGATCGCATCACAAAATCGGGGTTTACCAATTTGACGGCAGTCTTGAAGAACGCGGTATGGATGGCCGGATAGTATTGCCCGATAAGCGAGGTCAATACGTTGTCGCCATTGGTGATGCGACCTCCGGTGGTATAGTAACCTACATTCTCCATCCGGTCGTACAACAGGGAATCGGTGGTCAGAATGGTTCCTTTATTCTCCATCCGTACGTTGTATTTCAGATGCGCCTGTTTGCTGTTCCCGTCGTAAAAGAGTACGTCGCCATACAGATGCAGCGTATCTCCCTGTATCATGTGTACGTTGCCAAAGGCATCCAGTGAATTTTCCTCACTGTAAAAATAGGCGCTGTCGCAATAGAGATATGTGTTGTCCTGGCGGAAGCGCACATTTTGCGATATAATTTCCACATCAGGATACAGCACCCGGTCTCCTCTCCACACATCGGCGTGTTCAAGAAAAATAACCGATTTGCTGTGTTTGCCGATTTTGGGTGGCGTGGTGGGGTGCAACACCTGTTGCGTGTTTTTGAAAGCAGCCTCTTTGTCCTCTTTGGGTTTAATCAACTCTTCTACACTCTGTAGCCTTTGATGTTTAGGCAACGGAAAAACTGTTTTGGGATCGGTTTGTTGAGCAACTAACCAATGCAAAAACAAGCATAACGCACCTAAAAGTACGATATGCCTGCTGTATGATTTGAAAAATTCAGGTTTCAAAATTTCAGGTTCAATGTTTGATGTTTAAGCTGTAATCCTTGAATCACAGCTTAAACATGTAACGTTATTTCTTTTCCCATCCCGGATACTGGAAAGTACAGTTGCTCCATTTCGGGTCGATGCGTACGTAGGTCTCTTTCTGCTTTTTTATAAGCCAGTTATGAAGAATATCGCTTTTTTGTTTGTCCTCCACAATTGCCTTCAGGATCTGATAGTCATTGGCTATACTTGCTTTGTGGCTGGGAGACTTACCCTTAATCTTTATGATGGCACAAACTTCACGATTGGTTTTCGGATTGAGCATTACGAACGGTTTTGATATTTCACCGACACCCATGTTCTCCGCTTTTTTTGCAATTTCGGAGGGAAGTTGTTGTAATTCAAATTTTGAATCTCCGGTTCTGCCATTGGTCATCAGTCCGTTGTTCATTCTCGTATCGGTATCGTAGGAGTATCGGCAGGCATCCTCAAAAGTCATTTTGCCGTTATGAATTAAGGTTACGATGCTGTCGAGCCGTTGTATAGCTTTATTTTCCGCATCCAAAGAGACCTGTGGTTTTAATAGAATGTGGCGGAAATTGCCCATTTCTCCCCGTTTCTCGATCAATTGAATGAGGTGATAGCCATATTCGGTTTCAACAACACGGGATACTTTTTTGGGATCGGTAAGGGCAAATGCTGCATTTGCAAATGCAGGTAGTAACTGTCCTCTTCCCATGAATCCGAGTTCGCCGCCCCGTTTTGCCGATTCCGGATCTTCAGAATAGAGTCGTGCCAGCGTGGAGAATTGAGACTCACCGGAAGTGATTCGTTCGCCAAAACTCCGTAATCTCTCTTTTACCCGGTCTATTTCACTTTGGGGAATCACCGGGTCGTTGGTGATAATTTGTACTTCAATCGATGCCGGTACGGTCGGAATGCTGTCGGTATTCAGGCTTTTGTAATATTTGCGAACCTCAGCAGGCGTTATTTTAACGTCTCCGATCAGTTTTCGTTGCATCTCTTCAACGAGCATCTGGTTGCGTGTCGGTTCGTACGATTCGTTACGAATTTGTGCAAGCGGCTTATTGAAATATTCCTCCAGCTTCTCTTTCGTACCTATCTGTGAAATCATATAGTTGATCCGGCGTTCCACAGCGGAGTTGATCTGGGTCTCGCTGACCACCACACTATCGAGCTTTGCCTGATGGAGATATAATTTCTGAATCGCGATTTGTTCCGGTATGGCACAATTGGGATCACCGTCTATCTTTTCGTTCTGATATTGCATCTGAAGCTTTTGATTTTCAACATCCGAACGGAGAATGGCCTCTTCTCCGACTACCCAGATTACCTCGTCGATAATGTTATTTTGAGCCGAGGCAAATTGTTGGAAGCCTGTCAAAAACATCAGAATTACCAGTTTTAGTGTCGTTTTCTTCATATTTATGTGTTGAGATTACATGTAATCAATTTTCTTTTATTGTGTTGAGTGTTTTTTGATCGACGATAACCGGATATTCCCGCTGAAGTTCCCTGACCCATTGATTTTCCAGATAGGTCTGATAGTCGGATGTCAGTATGCCCATTACGTCCGCGTAAGATTCCGGCCCTGTTTTGAGCATTTTGCCGTAGGTGAAAACAATCGGGAATGCTTTTGACGGGGTAAAGTCGCCGGTTTTAAATTCAAATTTATCTACCGCTTTGTTGTCGCCCTGAACAAACAGTCCCTTTTCAATTCTGGCAACCAAAACGGTGTCTCTGTTCAACCGTGCGGAAAGCGCGGTTTCGATAGAATCTTTGGAAACTTTGGCAATGATTTCCATTGTTTTGGCGCGGGTAGCTTCATTTTTGCACGAAATAACAAATCCTTTGAAACGTGGTTCAGACCAGGTATAATTTCTCCGATTGGCCCGGAAGAATGCCTCCAGCCCTTTGGTGTCACGAGTGGCTTTATCCCATACCTTCTCGTTGCTGATGTTGAACAGTAAAATGCCGTCGTGGTACTCCCGCATCAAATTGCCAAAATCGGGATACTCTTTTTCCAACTGATCGTCTTTGTAATTGACAAGCGCCGTGTTTACAAACTGCATGTATTTTTCGTCTATCAACGCTTTTTTGTCGGTTTGCCGGCTATCGGGGTAATGATTAAGAAAGTAGGCGAAATCGCATTGCGTCAGGGTTTGATCGGCAAACGTAGCCATTGTTCCTTCCATGTGTTCCGTTGCATTAACAAAATCACTGTCTTTCAGCGTATATTTCTCCGCCAGCGTGTAAAACGGAGCTATTGCGCCTTCGTTGTTTTTGAATTGATAGGCTGCTTTTAACTTGTCGACAAACGATTGGGCAATCAAATTGGCCCGTTCGTCGCGTTGAATACGGCGTTCTATTTCAGCTCGTTTTTCGTTCAGCGGTTCTAACGTTTTTGTATCTAATAATTTGATTATATGCCATCCATACGAAGAAAGAACCGGTTGGCTGATCTCTCCCTTTTTAAGGGCAAAGGCCGCCTCTTCAAACTCTTTCACCATGCTCCCAGATCCGAACCAGGGTAAAATACCACCGTTGACAGCCGAGCTTTTGTCATCCGATGCTTTTTGAGCTACCGTACCGAAGTCAGCTCCGCTTTTTACCTCGCGATACAGGCTGTCGATGACCGTTTTCATCCTTTTTTTTATCGAATCGCTGCCATCTTGCGGTGCAAATTTCATGATATGCGCAACCTGTAATTTGCCACGGGAAGGACGACGCGATTCCACTCTGACAATGTGATAACCGTACGAAGTACGCACAGGAACGCTTATTTGTCCTGCAGGAGTGGTGTAAGCCACATTTTCGAACGGGTATATCGTCGTGAAACCGCTGATAAATCCAAGATGCCCGCTGTTGTCGACTGCCGAAGGATCTTCCGACTCTTTCCGTGCGACTTCGTTGAAATTTTCGGGCCCGATGGTTGTCTGTTTGCAATGGCCGAATAACCGGGTGAAAAATCCACATTTGGCCGCGATTGTGCGGGGCATTCTTGCCACCCTGTCGCGGATAGCCGTTATTTTGTTGTAGGCGGCCAGCGTATCGGCGGGTGTCGCGTCGGGAGCAACTCGGATTAAAATATGACTTACATCGACATCTTCTTTTAACCGGTCGTAAGCCTCATTCACTAACCGGTTTTGCATTATCGTGTCGGTAAGGTATGCCGGAGTCAGTTGGCGACGATAGCCGGCCAGCTCTTCCAAAAAAGCCCGGGTAGTATCCATGCCCAAAGCTTCCGCCTCGAGAACTTTCATTTTGAAATTCTCAAACAAGACGAGGTATTCGGCCAGTGACTTTTTATCTAATGTGTTTTGAGCGTTATTTTTATTGTACAGATATTCAAATTCAGACTTGTGAATAGGCGTACCTTTAATTGTCATCAAAACAGGATCGGTTCCGTTCTGGGCAAATAAGAGGCTTGCGAATGCAGCAAAAGTGATCAACAATAGTTGTTTCATGTCTGAGATGGCTTAAAAGGCCTTTCTGTAAAATCGTCTGTTTGACCGAATGGAGTTTTATGCTACGTTTCGGCTGGTGTTAAAATATTGCCTGCAAATATACGAATTGTTTTTGTTGAGACAATGTAAGTGAACTATCTCTGTGTGCGTCAATATAGCTCAAAATCACTTAAAAAAGGTAATTCGTTCGGAAAACAAATGCAATTACTTCTTGGGGCTCATGGTTACGAACGGAATTAACATCTCCTCCAACGAAATGCCTCCATGCTGGAAAGTATTCTTGTAGTAACCGGCATAGTGATTGTAGTTGTTGGGATAGGCAAAAAAATCGTTTTGTGTGCAATACACATAGGCGGTACTGACATTGGGTGACGGCAATCCGTATTTTGAAGGCTGCACCATTTCAAAAACTTCTTTGGGATTGTAGCTCAGGTTTTTGCCTGCCTTGTACCGTAGGTTTGTGCTTGTGTTGCGATCGCCTACGATTTTTACCGGATTGGTTGCCTTAATTGTGCCGTGATCGGTAGTTACAATCACTTTATAGTTGTTGTTTGCCAGCTCCTTGAAGAGGTCGTAAGTGGATGAATGGCGGAACCATGACAGGGTAAGCGAGCGGTAAGCCTCTTCGCTGTGAGCCAGTTCGCGTATCATTTTCGACTCTGTACGCGCGTGCGAAAGCATATCGACAAAATTGAGGATGCAAACGTTTAGCTGATTGGATGACAGTTGCGGAACTTTCGCGACCAATTTCTCTCCGGTTGCCGTGTCGAATATTTTGTGGAACGAGAAGCTGTATTTTTTGCGGAAACGATCGATCTGGCTTTTCAACAGCTCCTCTTCGTGAATGTTCTTGTGCTCTTCGTCTTCTTCGCTCACCCAGAGTTCCGGGAACATCTGGCTGATTTGCAGCGGCATCAGCCCCGAAAAGATAGCGTTACGGGCATATTGCGTGGAGGTGGGGAGTATGCTGTAATACAACTCCTCCTGATCGAATGAGAAAAATTCGGACAAGAGTTCCTTGATAAGCCGCCACTGGTCGAAACGGAAATTGTCGATCAGAACCAGGAACACTTTTTCGCCCTGATCGAGTAACGGAAAAATACGTTTCTTAAACAGGTCGGGACTGATCAGCGGACGGTTCTCTGGATCTTCAAACCATTTGGCATAGTTGCGTTTGATGAATTTGGCAAAGGCGGCATTCGCTTCTGTTTTTTGCATCAACAGCAATTCGTCCATGCTGTTTTCGGCTTCGCTCAACTCCAGTTCCCAATAAACCAATCGTCGGTAAACTTCGGCCCAGTCGGCATGAGAAAACGAATCGTTGATCTGCATTCCGAGTTTATTGAAGTCGGATCGGTAGGCAGAGGTGGTCTGTTCTGAGATAATTTCTCTTTTGTGGAGATTTTTTTTGAGTGTTAGCAGAATCTGGCTGGGATTGACCGGTTTGGTCAGGTAATCGGCAATCTTATTGCCAATGGCCATCTCCATGATATTCTCCTCTTCGCTTTTGGTAATCATCACTACCGGCACCGAAGGATCGATCTCCTTGATAATGCTCAGGGTTTCGAGCCCGCTCTGCCCCGGCATATTTTCATCGAGAAAGATGATGTCAAAATGTTGTTGTTGGCACATTTCTACTGCGTCGCGGCCATTGGTGGCTGTAGATACTTCATACCCTTTCTCTTCGAGAAAAAGAACGTAGCCCCGTAGCAGATCAATCTCGTCGTCAGTCCACAGAATTTTATCTTTAGTCATAACGGTAAATAGCAATGTTTTGCGCCGGTTATTCGGCAGTAAGTGATCTTCGCCGGAATTCGGAACAGACAACCGCAGTTGCCACGGCGACATTCAACGATTCGGATGTTTCGGTTCCGTTGGAAAATGAGGGAATCTCCAGCCTGTTATCGATGCAGTCGGCCACTTTCTCCGATATTCCATTTCCTTCGTTCCCCATCACAATGATGGCGTTGTCGGGTAAGCTGGACGCATAGATGGAATCTCCGCCCAGAAAAGTGCCGTAAACAGGAGTCTCCTGGCGGGCACTCATCAGAAACCCGGGTAGGTCGGTATAGGATACGCCGACACGCCCTAACGCTCCCATGGTTGCTTGTACGGTTTTTGGTCCGAAAGCGTCGGTGGTATTGGGCGAACAAAAGATGTGGCGGATGCCGAACCAGTCGGCCAGACGGATGATGGTTCCGAGGTTTCCCGGATTTTGGATGCCGTCTAATGCCAGATAGAGCTCTTTGTTGTTGATTTTAGGTAGAGGAGTCTCCGGTTTTTTGAACACGGCAATTACGCCCTGAGGTGTTTTCTGGAACGATGCCCGTTCTATTTCTTTGGGAGAGGCATACAAAGTCTCTTCGATATTGCCCGAATAGTGGGTTTTATCTTCTTTGGAAAGAACGAGTAGCCGGCAATCGAAATATTGCAGCAGTTCGTTTACACATTTGCTGCCTTCGGCAACAAACAACCCGGAGGCATCCCGTTCTTTTTTCTGGGTAAGTGAGCGGATAACTTTAATTTGAGAAGCTGACAGCATTGAAAGCGTTAATAGAGTTCAGAGTCAAATATACGACGCTTTTCGGACAGCGCAATCAAAAGCTTCCGACTCTTAACATTTTATAGAGTTCCGTCGGTTTTTATAGATTATCGTGCCAGCCACGATTCGGGATTTAACAATGTTTTGTTGAACCACAGCATCATGTAGAGCTCTGTCTTTCCTCCGTTTTCGTCGTCGACAAAGATTTTGCCGATCCGTTGCCGTGGAGAGACATGATCTCCCACGTTTACATAAATGGACGTCAGGTTGGCATACACCGTACGGTAATTACCATGACGGATAATGATGGCGTTGTTGTTGCCGGGGATGGAGAAACGCTGGGTAACGACGCCTTCAAATACCGCCCGGGCATCCGAATTACGGGGCGCCTGAATGTATATTCCTTTGTTATTCGTTGTTACGTGTTTTAACACCGGATGCGGTTGTATGCCGAAATGTCCGCGGATATATCCCTTTTCAACCGGCCATGGCAATCGGCCCTTGTTAGCGGCAAAGTTGCCCGAAACCAACGCCTCTTCTTTTGTCATCATGTCGACATAAGCCGATGTAGAGGGTAGGGCAGCCGGAGCCTGTTTCGGTTCTTCAACAGCCGGAGCCTTTTCGGTTGTAGTGGTCGATTTGGAGGTCCGCTTCTTTTGTTTTCGTGTAGCAGCCTCAGAAGCTGCTTTTTCTGCCGCTGCACGGTCGGCTGCCTTTTTCACAGCGGCAGCCTCTTTTTCCAACTGGGCTTTACGGCGAGCAGCCCGGCGTGCCTCCTCGCGGCGCATCTCTTCCATAATGGCACGTTCGATGCGGCTATTCAGAACATTGGCCTGCCGTTGTTGCTTAACCAATTGCGATTGGAGCTGCTTGTTTTTGGTTTTAAGTTCTTTGAGCGATTGACTCTCTTTTGATTGCTCGTTTTGTAGTTGCTTACTTTCTTGTTCTTTCTGGCTAAGCGTTACTACTTTCGATTGTTTGGACTGAATCAGCTCGGTTTGTTTGCGCGATATGGTTTGTTGTACACCCAGAATTTCGTATGCCTGTTTTTTTTGAAAATCGCTGCTCTCCTGAAGGTAGCGCAAGCGCCGGTAGGCTTGTTCGATCGATTCGGACGAAAAGAGAAATAAAAATTGGGAATAGGTGCTTTTGCGTATTTGTGCCTCCTGCAGAAGGTGTGTATATTCGGCTTTCAACCGGGATAAACGTTGAGAAAGGCGGTTCTTTTCCGATTGCAACGTATCCATATGTTTGTCCAATGCATTGATTTGTAAGCTGAGATTGTTAATCAACACTTTGCGGGATTCGATAGTTTGCCGGATGATAGATAGTTTGGTTTCCGATGAGGCAGCCGATTTTTTTGTATCCAATAGCAATCTGTTTGTCATTCTGAGTTCTTCCTGCAACTTGGCTTTTTGAGCCTGCAACTCCTGAATCGATTGCGAAAAAGCGGGAGCGACTATTGCAGCGAGTAATAAAAAAATGACAAGTTTTCTTTTTGCGTACATCTGCCCGGGTTTAGAATGGAAGTATTTGGTCGAGGCCTACACGATTGTAGTCCGAAAAATTAATCGAATTGATATTTAACTGCGTGTTGAATGTGAGCTTTTCGATTGTAAAAGTAAAGCCGGTTTGTTGTCGGTTGTGCGAGGCTTCTATCGAACATTGCGTTGGGAATACGACCGAATCGAAAGTATTGAAATTGGCGTAGCTGCAATTAAATGTCGATTCGGATCCGGGTTGTTCAAGGGTCGTTTTGTTTAGTTGGTACTCTTTCGAAAACTGATAGTCGGCTTTCAGATTTTTGTATGAGGTAATCCATTCGTAACCGTTGCCGTTCGCCCTGAGTTCGGAGTCGCCAACCTCGTCGGTCGGGTTCAGAGGCTGATTCGATAAGAGCGACTGAACATCTTTGAAGCTGATGCTGACACCAAACCGCTTTTGGAAAAATCCATAGTCGGTTACAAAATAGTTGTGGTTGTTCTTATCGATGATTGTGATCGAGTCGGGACGCAAGACCGCTCTGTACATTTCAATGCCCAACAGAGGCATAATCGATAGCTGAATGACGCTGTCCTTGATGATTTTTACCGACGATGTAATGGAATAGCTCTTTTCCCGAAGAGTAATGGCAAATTTGCATTTGGCCGCATTCATCGTTGAGAACTGAGGCAGGTTAAGCTTCGTTTGAGTAACAGATTTGGAAGCTTCCTTTGTGGGTGCCGCAATGGTTGCCGACGAGGTCAGTCTTTTGGACGAGGAGCAGCTGGTTATTGTTAGCAGAGGCAGCAATCCGATGCAAATATATTTCAATACAGTCGTTCTGATTTTCATAAAAACGTTCTTTAATGTCGGACAACAACACGTTAATAGTCTCTGGCGGTAGCAAAATCCAGAATCTCAATTAGTGCATCTTTTTCTACATTGTCGGGGAAAGCAGCGAGTGCGTTCAATGCCTGTTCCTTGAAAAAGAACATTTTTTCTTCAGCGTAACGGATTCCCCCTTTGACCAGGGCAAATTCCTGTATTTCGGCTATCAGCGATTCGTCCTGATTAACCATCTGAAGTTTCTGTAAAATGCTTTTACGTTCCTCTTCGGACGAATGTTTGATGGCATAGATTAACGGCAATGTTATTTTGCCCTCTTTCAAATCGTTGCCAGTCGGCTTGCCAATGATGTTGCTATCGGAGTAGTCGAAAATATCATCTTTAATCTGGAATCCGATACCCAGATTTTCTCCAAACTTTCGTATCAGCCTGATGCTTTGTTCGTCGGCTCCTGCCGAGATGGCTCCAACCTCCGTGCAGGCGGAAAAGAGAGCAGCTGTTTTATTTCCGATAACCTTGAAATAGTGAGTCTCGCTTACCGTTTCGCCATCGGCTTTGTTGAGCTGTAGCAGTTCGCCTTCGGCAAGGAGTTTCCCTACTTTCGCAAGGATGGTCCATATGCGCGAATTATTAATGCTGGTAATTACCATGAAGCTTGCAGCTAACAAATAATCGCCCGATAAAATGGCGGTTTTGTTTCCCCACTGCGCATAAACCGAAGGATTTCCACGCCGTTCTTTGGCTTCATCCACTACATCGTCGTGCAAAAGACTTGCGGTGTGCATGAGCTCCAGAGCGACAGCGGCCTGTAATGCCATATCATTAACCTGCCCGCACAATTTACTGCACAGTAGCGTCAGTGTAGGACGTACTTGTTTCCCTACATTGGTTAGGAGATAGGAATATATTTCGGCGAGTTGCTGATTATCTGATTGGAAAGCAGATTTAAATAACTCTTCAAAGCGTTTAAAGTCGTGGATAACCGGTTGCTTTATGGCTGCTATATCTTTCATCTACGAGCGGTTTCTTAAAGCTACAAAGTTACAAAAAATATTGCTATAAACCTTTGTGAAAAATCAAAATGACGTTTATCTCAAGATTGCAAATATTCCTCTAAAAATGTGTACCTTTGTACCAACTTATGCTTAATCTGCCGCATAATATTTTGTTTGTATGGTAAGAAGAAATAGAATCTGTCTGTTTGCTGTATTTATTTCGCTGCTTTTTAGTGTTTTAAATTTGTCAGCTCAGAATATATTTTCTCATTTGGAGAGTAAGGATTCCAATACCAAGGCATCTATAAAAGTCCATCAGGATCAGCGTATCGAGTCATTGGTATATGGAATTAAGAAAGCTTCTGCCGTTTCGGAACCAACTTCAGGAGTTGTATCATCACCGGAAGCTGTTAGTACGACCGAAATACAGGGATATCGTGTGCAGGTTTATTCAAGTAACATTCAGCGAACAGCCAAATCGGAAGCGTTCAGAATCGAAAGCGAGTTACAGCAGCTCCTGCCCGAAGTTCCTGTTTACGTCTCGTATCATTCTCCTTTTTGGAAAGTGAGAGCAGGCAATTGCAGATCAATGCAGGAAGCTCAGCAATTGAGATCCGAAATCGGAGATGCTTATCCTCAGGTTCAACGCGATTTGTATGTGGTCCGGGATAAGATAAAGGTGCCGGCCAAATAGTAACTCTTTCGTAATCTGTCGGATTCGCGAATAATCAAAAAACATAGTTTTATCTGTTGATGCCTGTGAGCATCGAATAAACAATAACATTTCATGAGCAATATTGTAGCAATTGTTGGCCGGCCGAATGTCGGGAAATCAACACTCTTTAATCGTATGACCCAATCCAGAAGAGCTATCGTAAATGACGAAGCGGGTACAACGCGCGATCGTCAATACGGTAAAGTTGAGTGGAACGGTAAAGAATTTTCTATGATTGATACCGGTGGTTGGGTGGTAAACTCGAATGACATTTTTGAGGAAGCTATCAAACGGCAGGTCTCTATTGCGATTGAAGAGTCGGATGCCGTGATTTTTGTGGTAGACATTCTGAATGGTATCACTGATCTGGATCTGGAAGTGGCAAGTATATTGCGCAGAGGGAAGAAACCGGTTATACTGGTTGCCAACAAAGCCGATACATTCGATTTACAGTATCAGGCTGCCGAATTTTATGCTTTCGGATTGGGTGATCCTTTTGTAATCTCGGCCATTAACGGATCGGGAACCGGCGAACTGCTTGACGAAGTATTGTTGCATTTGAATGTCGAAGGCGAAGAAGAAAATCTGGAAGATTTACCGAAATTTGCTGTCGTAGGACGTCCGAACGCCGGAAAATCATCGCTTGTAAATGCGTTGATCGGTGATGACCGGGCCATTGTGACCGAAATTGCCGGAACTACCCGTGATTCGATTTATACGCGGTATAATAAATTCGGACAGGATTTTTATCTGGTAGATACGGCCGGAATCCGTAGAAAAAGCAAAGTAAACGAAGATCTCGAATTTTATTCGGTGCTTCGGGCAATACGTGCAATCGAAAGTTCCGATGTCTGCATATTGATGATTGATGCTACGCGGGGCATTGAAAGTCAGGACTTAAACATCTTTTCTCTTGTGCAGAAAAATCGTAAGGGAATAGTTGTCTGTGTAAATAAATGGGATCTTGTCGAAAACAAAGAGGTGAAAGATATCAAGGCCTTTGAAAACTCTATTCGTGAGCGTTTGGCACCATTTATCGATTTTCCTATTATATTTACATCGGCATTGACAAAACAACGTATATTCAAAGTTGTGGAAACTGCCGTAGAGGTATATCAGAATAAAACAAGACGTGTTTCAACAAACAAGCTAAATGAGTTTTTCCTGCCGTTGATCGAGAACTATCCTCCTCCGGCAATGAAGGGAAAGTATATCAAAATTAAATACGTTACACAGTTACCCGACACGCAAGTGCCTACGTTTGTCTTTTTTGCCAATTTGCCGCAATATGTGAAGGAGCCGTATATTCGCTTCCTTGAGAATAAGTTGAGAAGTACGTGGAATTTTAAAGGTACTCCCGTATTGTTGTTTATGAGACACAAGTAATGTGTCGTTTTTCCCGGCAAGAATCTGAAGTGTAATGGCCGGTTGTTTATGAAGGTTGGAGTAATGACCTTCTCTTTCAAATCTATAGAGAAAAAAATCAATGAGAAGTTGGCGAAATGGTAAGATAATAATATTACTTATAGTTATTTTTTGTGGAACTAAGTCGAGCCTTTATGCTCAGGGATATGACTACGAGGCTCATGAGCGTTCAATATCGGTTGGTGTTGGGTATGGATACATGTTTAGTGATGCAGCTGCTACGCAGAAATCACATGGCTTGTTCAAGGATTTTATTCAACAGGATGCCGGGTCGATATATACGGTTGAGTACCGACAATATATAATGTCCGGATTGGCTTACGTCATAAATCTGGGAGTGCAAAAATATCAGGGTACGCACGATTACACGCGTCATTCGCGTGATTATCAGTATTCATCGACTATCGGAGAGGTTTCTGCTCTGGCAAATCTGGATATATTCTCTTTCTTCTCGACGCAACGAATTCCAATGGATACTTATTTGGTAGGGGGAGTTGGACTGATGGGCGCACAATTGTCCAATCAAAGCTTCTCTCCAGCATCGGGGCGACCGAACAAGGGAGACAGATTGGCCAAAAAGGGAGGAGGATTTAATTTTATTGCCGGATTCGGCTTGCGGTTCCCTATTGTGAGCTTCCTTGATTTGCGTTTTGAAGGGAAGTATTATTTCGGATCAAGCGATTATCTGGACGGTTATTCGCCGGCAGCATCCAAGCATCCAGATTTGGTTGTTGAAGGCGTGGTAAAGATTTCTTATCACTTACCAGATAAGACGTTTGAACGATAAAAAAATCTTGCAACCCTTAAAGGGTCGCAAGATAATTTAATACGTTTTTCTCAATACGTTGGGTCAGATCTTCCGTGTCGGCCTTGTTGAATGCTTCACCGGTGATGTTTTCGAAAAGTTCGATGTAACGTTCACTGATCCCGTTTACAATTTCTTCTGTCATTTCAGGTACTTTTTGTCCTTCCTTACCCTGAAATCCGTTTTCCATCAGCCATTCACGAACAAATTCTTTAGAGAGCTGTTTCTGAGCTTCTCCTTTTTCAAAACGTTCCTGATATCCTTCTGCATAGAAATAACGCGAAGAATCGGGCGTGTGAATTTCGTCAATCAGATATATTTTACCGTCGTATTTGCCGAATTCATACTTGGTATCTACCAAAATCAATCCGCGTTGAGCGGCTATTTCGGTTCCTCTGGCAAAGAGTGCCAGCGTGTATTTTTCCAAAACGGCATACTCTTCGGCGGAAACCAGACCCTGTTTGATGATCTCTTCTTTGGAAATATCTTCGTCATGGCTACCTACTGCGGCTTTTGTGGTGGGCGTAATGATCGGTTGCGGAAATTTTTCGTTTTCGCGCATCCCTTCCGGAAGTGCGACTCCGCAGATGGAACGAATCCCGCTTTTATATGCGCGCCACGCGCTTCCGCAAAGGTAAGCACGTACAATCATCTCTACCGGAAATGAGTCGCAACGTACACCGACAGTGACCATCGGGTCGGGTGTCGCCAGTTTCCAGTTGGGGCAGATATCGGCGCTTGCATCCAGAAATTTGGCTGCAATCTGATTCAACATCTGGCCTTTGTATGGAATCCCCTTCGGAAGAACTACATCAAAAGCGGAAATACGATCGGTAGCCACCATTACCAAAAGATTATCGATGCTGTACACATCACGCACTTTCCCATGATATACTCCCGTTTGTCCCGGGAACTTAAATTCGGTGGCAGTTAATGCTTGTCTCATTATGATTTACGATTTATACGATTATAATTGACGAAAGAAATTTATGCGTAGCAAAGGTACGCAGTAAATTTCTTTCGTCAATTATTCATGGTTAATTTTATCAGATTTCCCATGAATCAAGACTCTTCAACAGGTCGTCGAAGGTTTTGATTTTGGATTTGGACTGAACATCTTCAATCTGTTGCACAAGTTCGTCGTTGTAGGTGCTTGTCTCTACATTACGGATAACCCCCATCGCAACAGGAAAATCAGGACCGGTCATATTGGCCAGTTTCAGGTGCAGGGTATTATCTTCGGTAGTAGCATCGTGTACCAGAATATCTTTTTCTGTGATACCGTTTTCTCCCAGCGTAACCACTTTCAGGTTGAAACCGTCGAGCGCCAATCCCTTTTCATTCTCTTTGCCGAAAAGCATCGGTTTGCCCTGTTCCAGCATGATGGTTTTCTCGGCACGAGCCTCTTTGGTGCTGATCTCTTTGTGTGCGCCGTCATTGAAAATAACGCAGTTTTGCAATACCTCGACAACCGACGTTCCTTTGTGTTTGGCGGCGGCAGCCATTACATCGGTCGATCCTTTGGTATCGACATCGATGGTGCGGGCAAAGAATGTTCCGCGCGCGCCAAATGTCAGTTCTGCCGGACGGAAAGGACGTTCAATCGTTCCGAAAGGAGAAGATTTGGTAACCAGTCCTTTTTTGGATGTCGGAGAATACTGGCCCTTGGTCAGACCGTAAATTTCGTTGTTGTGTAAAATAATATTGATGTCGATATTTCGGCGAACGGCATGAATAAAGTGGTTCCCTCCAATGGCAAGGCAGTCACCATCGCCGGTAAATTGCCAAACAGTCAGTTCCGGATTCGCACATTTTACACCGGTGGCAACGGCTGCTGCACGTCCGTGAATGGTATGAAACCCGTATGTGTTCATGTAATAGGTCAGACGCGAGGAACATCCGATACCCGAAATTACTGCCGTTTGAGATGGGTCGACACCCAGTTCTGCCATAGCTTTATAAATGGAATTCAAAATGGCAAAATCACCGCAACCAGGGCACCAGCGCACGTATTGGTCGCTTTTAAAATCTTGAGCTGTATATGTTTGAGTACTCATAGTCTGCAGATTAAAGAGATGTGATGTGTTCTACAATTTCATGAACTTCGAAAGGCTGTCCCTGAACTTTGTTGAATTGCGAAATGGAAATTTCAGGGAATTGAGAACGAAGATAGCTGGCAAACTGGCCACCGTTTAATTCGCATACAACGATTTTCTTGTATTTGGAAAGAACGTCGCGGGTGTTCTTAGGCAGCGGCATAATGTAATTGAAATGCGCCAATGCTGCTTTTTTGCCTGTTTCGTTCAGCTTGTCGGTTGCCGAGCGCAGGTGACCGCAAGTTCCGCCCCAACCCACGATAAGGGTGTCGGCCGAAGCATCGCCGTAAACCTCGAGTTCGGGGATATAATCTGCAACCTTATTTATTTTAGCCTGACGGACGTCCACCATTTTCTGGTGATTTTTCGGGTCGGTAGAAATGGCTCCCGTGGTGAAATCTTTTTCTAAACCTCCCAAACGGTGAGCATAGCCCGGAGTCCCCGGAGCCACCCAGTAACGGTTCAGCTTTTCGGGATCGCGCATGTAGGCTTTCCATGTTCCGGCAGGTGCTGTCGGACGGGGAGCGACGATGGCGGGATATTCGCTGAGTTTCGGCAATTTCCACAGAGATGTTCCGTTGGCGATGAAACCGTCGGTGAGCAAAATAACCGGAGTGACATGTTCTACGGCAATTTTGGCGGCCATGTAGGCGTAGTCAAAGCAATCGTCGGGAGTACCGGCGGCCAAAACTACCAGCGGGCATTCACCGTTACGGCCGTACAGCGCCTGAAGAAGGTCTGCCTGTTCTGTTTTGGTGGGAAGACCTGTTGAGGGACCTCCACGTTGCACGTCGACAATAACCAACGGTAATTCGGCAGTTACAGCCAGACCGATAGCTTCACTTTTCAGTGCCAGGCCAGGGCCCGATGTAGAGGTTGCTGCCAGATTTCCGGCAAAGCTTGCTCCGATCGCCGTACAGATACCCGCAATTTCGTCTTCCGACTGAACGACCCGTACACCCACATCTTTGCGGGCTGCAAGTTCGTGCATAATATCGGTTGCCGGAGTGATGGGATAACTTCCGAGGAAGAGTTGAAGTCCTGCTTTTTCGGCAGCGGCAATCAATCCGAAAGCGACGGCTTTATTGCCGCTAATGCTTGTGTAACGCCCCTTGTCGATTTCGGATTTCCCAATGTGATAGGTGGATACGGTAGCATGTGTGTTGCTTCCATAGTTGAATCCATCAATCAACACCTTGAGATTGGCCTGAAGAATAGCCGGTTTCTTGGCAAATTTGGTTTCCAGGAAGTGTTGTGCTTTGTCAATGGGGCGGTTGAACAACCAACATGCAAGACCAAGCGCGAACATATTTTTTGACCGGACAATGGTTTTGTTATCGAAGCCACTATTCTCAAGACTCAGTTTCGTGAGGTCGGTGAGGGGCGCGCCCAGTAGCTGAACGTTTTTCAAACCGAGTTCTTCAAATGGATTGTCGGTAACAAAGCCGGCTTTTTTCAAACCTGATTCGTCGAAGGTATTCTCGTCAAAGAGAATAACGCCGCCCGGTTTGATCGCTTTGACGTTTACTTTCAATGCGGCAGGATTCATCGCCACTAAAACATCGGCTTGATCGCCCGGAGTATTGATTTTTTGTGCACCAAGGTGAACCTGAAAACCTGAGACTCCTCCTAATGTTCCTTGCGGAGCACGAATTTCGGCAGGATAGTCGGGAAAGGTAGAAATTTCGTTACCAAGAATGGCCGATAAATTGGAAAAAAGGGTACCTGTGAGTTGCATTCCATCGCCGGAATCGCCGGAGAATCGAACAACCACTTGATCCAATTCAATTACTTTTGCTGTTTTCGACATGAGGGTTGTTTTGGTTGTGTAGTTAAATGTATGTTGTTTAGTACATTACATCTTTGTAATACAAAGCTTTTATTTGATTGCAAAGGTACAAACTATATTGATATTAGATGTTTTTTTGGTATTTTTATTTCAAATAAATACACATATTAATTGTATTTATTATTTGTTATATTATGTTTATATTGATCGGTGGTTGTCATTAATGGCAACCACCGTTTTTTATCTCATTTGCGACTACGCTGTTTCAGTTCCACATATTCTTTCCGGTCGGCAACGTTTTTGTAAGCCGGTCGTATAATTCGCTTGCTGTCGAAGTTCAACTCCTCGATACGATGAGCCATCCAACCTGCGATACGGGCCATTGCAAAAATCGGGGTGAAGACCTCTTTGGGCAGACCGATCATTTCGTAAACAAATCCGGAGTAAAAGTCAACATTGGCACACACGCGTTTGTTGACATTGTTTCCTTTGAATTCCATGAAGGTTTCCACACCCAGTTTTTCGATCAATTCGAGGAATGCAAATTCTTTTTCACGCCCCTTTTCTTTTGCCAGATCACGGGCCATTACCTTCAAAATTTCGGCACGGGGATCGGATATGGTATAAACTGCATGACCGATACCATAAATCAGTCCGGTGTGGTTATAGGCCTCTTTGCGAAGCATTTTCAAAAGATATTCCTTTATCTCGGCTTCGTTGCTCCAGTCGGAAATGACCTCTTTCAGGTGGTTGAACATGTCGATCACCTTGAGGTTGGCACCTCCGTGCAATGGTCCCTTGAGCGATCCGATAGCCGCTGTTACCGACGAATAGGTGTCGGTTCCCGATGAACTGGTAACACGGATGGTAAAGGTTGAGTTATTACCTCCACCGTGATCGGCATGAAGTACCAGAGCCATGTCGAGGATACGGGCATCTAACTGGGTATAGTTGTCAGGCCCTTTCAGCATGTAGAGAAAATTTTCCGCTATCGATAAATTGTCTTTTGGATGCCGGATTGCCATGGTTCTTCCCTGATATGAATGTCTCATGCTGTGGTAGGCGTATGCAATGATAGTAGGAAATTTGGCAATCAGAGAAACGGCCTGTTTCATCAGATTTTCGCGGGAAGTGATGTCTGCATCATCATCGAAGGTGTACATAATCATCACCGAACGAGCCAGAATGTTCATAATGTCGTGACCCTGCAATTGTAAAATGCTAAACTTCGACATGTCTTCGATGCGGCGTTGTTCTGCAATCAGATCTTTGAAAGAGGCCAGCTCTTCCGTTGAAGGAAGGTAACCTGCCAGCAGCAGAAATACCGTCTCTTCAAACCCAAAACTGTGAGATTTTTGCAGCGACGCGGCAATGTCTTCCACATCGATACCGCGATAAATCAACTTGCCGGGAATGGCTTTCAACGGCCCGCCCTCCTGTCGTTCGTAACCAACTACATCGCCGATTGTGGTCAATCCGACCAATACACCAGAGTGATCTTCGTTACGCAGACCACGCTTTACATTATATTTGGTAAAAAGCTCGTTGTCGATACGACTGGTTACCTTGATGGAGTCAGTCAGCTTTTTAATAATGTCATCTGTACTCATAACTTTTCGTTTTTAAAAATTAATACTACAGGATGTGTTTCGACTTTCAAAACAATAGATTATCCGGTCGGAACGTTTCTCTGAAATGTGGGGATACCACAGTGTATGCAGTGTGTCAGAACTTTCGTTTATAATAAACCGATCAGAGCATCAGCATATTCGCTGGTTGTGAGCAGTGTCGCATTTTCGGTTTGCGAATAGAGATCGGCTGTCATTTTGCGCTCCGCCATCAGCTTTTCAATGGCATTCTCTATCAAAACCGAAGCTTCGCTCCATCCCAGATAGTCGAGCATCATTACGCCCGAAAGTAGCAGCGACGAAGGATTTGCCTTGCCCGTTCCTGCAATGTCGGGTGCCGTACCATGAGTCGCCTCAAAAATGGCATGACCCGAATTGTAATTGATGTTTGCTCCTGGTGCGATGCCGATTCCTCCCACGCAAGCTGCCAGCTGGTCGGAGACGTAGTCGCCATTCAGGTTCATGGTGGCAATCACGCTGTGATCCTCCGGGTGCAGCAATGATTCCTGCAAAAAAGCGTCGCAAATCACATCTTTCACGATAATCTTTCCCTCTTCCACGGCTTGTTTGTAAACGGCATCGGCCGCCTCTTTACTTTCGCTCTTTTTAATTTGCTGGTATTCGGCCATGGTGAACACTTTGTCTCCGAACTCGGCTTCGGCCAGTTTATAGCCCCAGTTTTTGAAGGCGCCTTCGGTAAACTTCATGATGTTGCCTTTGTGAACCAGCGTTACAGATGGCAACTTACGGTCGACGGCAAACTGAATAGCTGCACGTACCAAACGTTCGGAACCCTCTTTCGATACCGGCTTCACGCCAAAGGAGGAGGTGTCGGGGAAACGAACTTTTTTGACACCCATCTCTTCGAGCAGAAATTTCTTGAATTTTTCGCAATTGGCTTCGCCGGTCATGTATTCGATGCCGGCATAAATATCCTCGGTATTTTCGCGGAAGATGAACATGTTGACCTTCTCGGGGTGAATCACCGGCGAGGGAACACCCTTAAACCAACGCACCGGACGCAGGCAGACGAACAGGTCGAGTGTTTGACGCAGTGCCACGTTCAACGAGCGGATTCCTTCGCCGATCGGTGTGGTCAACGGGCCTTTGATGCCGATGAGGTACTCCTGAAAAGCAGCCAGTGTTTCGTCGGGTAGCCACGAGCCGGTCTGTTCGAAGGCTTTCCCTCCGGCCAGCACCTCTTTCCATTCAATCGCACGTTTGCCATTATAGGCTTTTGCTACCGCGGCATTGATTACCTTCTGGGCAGCCCCGGTTATTTCCGGGCCGATACCATCGCCTTCGATAAACGGGATGGTAACTATATCGGGTACGGTCAGCTGACCGTTTGTACAAGAGACTTTCATTTACAATTTGTTCATTTACGATTTACAATTCGGAAAATGTCTGAATTAAGGAAATTATGGAAGTGAAAGAAGTTACAACCAATTCATTCTCAAATTCCCAAATTTACACATCCTCACATCTTCATCATATTCAGCGCGCAACCCGCCTTAAACCATTCGATCTGTTCCTGGTTATAGGTGTGGTTGGCGGCAAAGCTATCTTCGCTTCCGTCGGCATGATGCAATGCGATGGTTAAAGGCTTGCCCGGTGCAAATCCGGTCAGACCGAGAATGTCGATCGTGTCGGTTTCTTTTACTTTGTCGTAGTCGGTAGCGTTGGCAAAGGTCAGGGCCAGCATTCCCTGTTTTTTCAGGTTGGTTTCGTGGATGCGGGCAAACGATTTGCTCAGAATAGCTTTTACTCCTAAGAAGCGGGGTTCCATAGCCGCATGTTCGCGCGACGAACCTTCTCCGTAATTTTCTTCGGCAACTACAATCGACGAAATGCCTTTGCTTTTCAATGTTTTTGCCACTTGCGACACCTTTCCGTACGAACCGTCAAGTGAATTGAGCACTTCGTTCGTTTTCTGGTTGAAGGCGTTGACGGCTCCCATCAGCAGGTTGTCGGAAATATTTTCGAGGTGACCGCGGAAGCGCAACCATTCGCCGGCCATCGAAATGTGATCGGTGGTGCATTTGCCCTGAGTCTTTATCAGCAGAGCCAGCCCTTTGTAATCGTTGCCATCCCACGGTGCGAACGGGTGTAGCTTTTGCAAGCGTTGCGAATCAGGAGCAATCTGAACTTCGATAGAAGAACCATTTGCAGACGGTTTCAAGCATCCTGATTCGGCCTGAGCAAAACCCAGTGGCGGAAGTTCGTCGCCAACAGGTTCCTGCAGTTTGATTGCCTTGCCATCCTTGTTGGTGATGGTATCGGTTAGTGGATTAAATGTCAACCGGCCGGCCAATGTTAAAGCCGTAACCAGATTGGGCGATGTTACAAAGTGATAGGTATTCGGGTTGCCATCCGCGCGCTTCGCAAAGTTGCGGTTGAATGACGAAACGATGGAGTTCAGCGCCTGTGGATCGTTAGTCTGGCGCTTCCACTGCCCGATGCAGGGGCCGCAGGCGTTGGCCATAATCAGACCACCGAATTGTTCGAACGGAGCTAACAGTCCATCGCGCTCGGCAGTGGCGCGTACCTTTTCCGAACCCGGCGAAAGAATGAATTTCGCCTTCGTTTCAATATGATTTTCGTTGGCCTGACGGGCGATCGATGCCGCCTTGGCCAGATCTTCGTACGACGAGTTGGTGCAGGAGCCGATCAGTCCGACCTCAACCGTTTCAGGATAGGTCTTCTCCTTGACGATCTTCACAAACTCGGAAATAGGATGAGCGGCGTCGGGGGTAAACGGACCGTTGATATACGGTTCCAGTTCGTCGAGGTTGATTTCGATTACCCGGTCGTAATATTTTTCGGGAGCGGCAACCACTTCAGGGTCGGCCTGCAGATCGGTAGCCGCAGTAGCCGCTTGTCCGGCAATGTCGGCACGTCCGGTAGCCTTGAGGTAGTAGGCTGTCTTTTCGTCGAACGGAAAAATGGAGGTGGTGGCGCCTACTTCGGCACCCATGTTGCAAATAGTGGCTTTGCCGGTGGCCGACAACGAAGAGACACCTTCACCAAAATATTCGATAATAGCGTTGGTTCCTCCTTTTACGGTCAGGATACCGGCCAGTTTCAGTATCACATCCTTGGGCGAAGTCCAGCCGTTTATTCGTCCGGTCAGTTTCACGCCAATCAGTTTCGGCATCTTCAGTTCCCAGGGCATTCCCACCATCACATCGACAGCGTCGGCACCACCCACGCCGATGGCTACCATGCTCAATCCGCCAGCATTTGGTGTGTGAGAGTCGGTTCCCACCATCATTCCACCGGGAAAGGCGTAGTTTTCGAGCACCACCTGATGAATGATACCTGCACCGGGCTTCCAGAAGTCTATGCCATATTTTTGCGAAACGGAGAGCAGAAAATCATACACCTCCTCGTTGGTAACTTTGGCTGTATGGAGATCGTCGGATGCTCCCACTCTGGCTGTAACTAAGTGATCGCAATGAACCGACGAGGGTACGGCAGTCTTGCTTTTGCCCGCGTTCATAAATTGAAGGAGCGCCATCTGAGCCGTTGCGTCCTGCATGGCTACACGGTCGGGAGCAAAATAGGCGTAATCTGAACCTCTGTCGTACGATTTGAGCTCCTTTACATCGAAGAGGTGAACGTATACTATTTTTTCGGCTAAAGTCAACGGGCGATTCAACTGTAAACGTACCGCGGCAAGCCGTTTTTGATATTCGGAATAAAAATCTTTGGGTAGAATGTTGTTTTGCATAAGCGGTAAGTTTTTAGCGCCGAAAGGGCTTTCGGAGGGCAGAAAACACTCTGATACAAAATAGCTTTATATGAGTTAATCGGGATGATCGGGAGAACTCATATAAATGGTAAGCAGGTATCAGGAATCACCTTCTACTGAGAACCTGGTATCTGCTTACCGAAATATGCTGAGAGGGACGTGTGTCAGGCCTTCAAGAAATCGTCGATACTTGCGGCTGTGTCACGCCCCGAAGCGATGGCACGTACAACCAGAGATGCGCCCAGAGCGGCATCGCCGGAAGCAAACACTTTGGTTACGGATGTTTGGTGCGAACCGTCGACTGCAACGTTTTTGCGTTCGTTCAGTTCAACACCTAACTCTTGTAACAAACCTTCGTAAAGTGGATGAACAAATCCCATGGAGAGGAATACCAAATCGGCTTTGATGGTTTCGGTTTTGCCGGTACGTTTCAGATTCATGCGACCGTTTTCATCTTTTGTCCATTTTACCTCTTCCACTTCCACTCCGGTTACCTGTCCGTTTTCGCTGAGGAAACGGAGGGTATCCAGGTTCCAGCGACGTTCGCAACCTTCCATGTGCGACGATGAGGTTTTCAACACCATCGGGTAGAGAGGCCACGGAGTCTCAGGATTTGAACCGACCGGCGGTTTGGGCATAATTTCGATCTGCGTGATCTTCTCCGCTTTCTGACGAATCGATGTTCCTACGCAGTCGGAGCCTGTATCGCCACCTCCGATAACCAGTACATGTTTTCCTTTCGCGTTGATGCGTTCTTCGTCGGAGTATGTTGCTCCGGCAATGACACGATTTTGCTGTTGCAAAAATTCGAGTGCGAAATAGATTCCCTTCATTTCACGTCCGGGAACTTTCAGGTCACGGGGAACTCCCGCGCCGATTGCAACGCAGACGGCATCATACTCTTTCAGTATCTCTTTGGTGGTAATGTCTATTCCGATATTTACCGATGTTTTGAATTCAACACCTTCGGTTTTCATCAGGTCGACACGCCGGTCGATTACTGATTTATGCAGTTTGAAATCGGGAATACCAAGGCGGAGCAGACCGCCGATGGTTTCGTTTTTTTCAAAAACGGTTACCGTGTGTCCCTTGTGGTTCAAACGGTCGGCACATGCCAGTCCGGCAGGCCCCGATCCGATAACGGCAATTTTTTTACCGGTACGTTGTTTCGGAATGATCGGGGTAATTAAACCTTCGAGAAATACACGTTCTGCAACGGCAGCTTCATTCTCGCGAATGGTTACCGGTTGTTCGTGTAGTTTCAGGACACATGATTTTTCGCAGGGAGCAGGACAAACACGGCCTGTGAATTCCGGAAAATCATTGGTTGAAGTCAATACTTTATATGATTGTAACCATTTCCCTTTGTAAGCAAGATCCTGCCATTCGGGTTGCTTGTTACCCAGCGGACAAGCCCAGTGGCAGAAGGGTACGCCGCAATCCATGCAGCGTGATGCCTGTAACTTGCGGTCTTCAATGTTGAGTGTTTGTTCAACTTCCGAAAAATCGCATACCCGTTCGTCAACAGGCCGGTAACCGGCCTCTTTCCGATCGATATTCATGAAAGCTTTTGGGTTTCCCATTATCGTATATTCAATTTACTATTTACAATTTACTTTTCCCGTCTGGCATCAGAGAAGAAACGATTCTTTCGTCTCTCCTCTTTTTACTCAAACCATTAATAATCACGTTCTACAGTTGCAATCTTGGCTTCAAGCGCAGCAAGACGTTGTGCGTGAAGAACTTTTTTATATTCGATAGGCATCACTTTGATGAACTGATCGACATAGGCGTCCCAATCGGCCAACATCTCTTTTGCTACAGTACTGCCTGTATAGCGCGCATGAGCTTCGATGAGATCATACAGCTCTTTTTTATCGATAGCCTCTTCTACCAGCGACAGCTCTACCATTTCCATGTTACAGAAGTAGTCGAAGTTGCCCTCTTTGTTCCAGACATAGGCGATACCGCCACTCATACCGGCTGCAAAGTTACGTCCAACCGATCCGAGAACTACGGTACGACCGCCGGTCATATATTCACAGCAGTGGTCACCGGCACCTTCAACAACCGCGGTAGCTCCACTGTTTCGTACACAGAAACGTTCGCCTACCTGACCGCTGATATACACTTCGCCGGTGGTAGCTCCGTAAAGCAACGTATTGCCGGCAATAATGTTTTCGTTCGATTTAAAGGTCGTTCCAACGGGAGGAACAACGATGATTCTACCACCCGATAACCCTTTGCCAAGGTAGTCGTTTGCATCTCCTTCGAGACGGAAAGTAATACCCGGAACGAGGAATGCTCCGAAACTTTGTCCGGCCGATCCGTTGAAGGTTATATTGATTGTATCGGAAGGTAACCCTTTTTCTCCATACAATTCGGTAGCTTTACCCGCCAGCATGGCGCCAACGGCACGATCGGTATTGTCGATCGGATAGTTCAGCTGAACGGCCATTTTGGCCTCAAATGCTATTTTGACTGCCTTAATCAGTTTCAGATCAAGAACAGCGTCGATTTTGTGATCTTGTTCCACAGCCTTACGGGTAGCATTGGTTTTTGCTTCTTCGGGGCGGTAGAGTATTTTCGACAGGTCGATTTTGCCTAATTTGGTATTTGCCGGATATTTTTTCGGAACGAGCAGATCGGAACGTCCGATAATGTCGTCTAATTTGGTATATCCGAGTTCAGCCAAACATTCGCGAACCTCTTCAGCCAAGAAATTGAAATAGTTAACGAGGTATTCGTAACGACCTACAAAGTGTTTGCGCATCTTTTCGTCCTGTGTGGCAACGCCCATCGGACAGGTGTTGAGGTGACACTTACGCATCAACACACAACCCAATACGATCAGAGCGCTGGTTGCGAAACCATACTCTTCGGCTCCGAGCAATGCCATGGTAACGATGTCGTGACCGGTTTTAACCTGACCGTCGGATTGCAGTCTTACTTTTCCGCGGAGGTTATTCAGTACCAAAACCTGTTGGGTTTCGGCCAGACCCAATTCTGCGGGCAGACCGGCGTGACGGATAGAGCTCATCGGACTTGCACCGGTACCACCTTCGCAACCGCTAATCAGTACCATGTCGGCTTTCGCCTTCACAACACCGGCAGCAATCGTACCGACACCGGTTTCGGAAACTAATTTCACGCTGATACGTGCATTCGGATTGACGTTTTTCAGGTCGAAGATAAGCTGAGCCAGGTCTTCGATTGAATAAATATCGTGATGAGGCGGAGGCGAAATCAACGAGATGCCGGGTATTGAGTGACGTGTTTTAGCAATCATTTCGTCAACCTTGAAGCCCGGTAACTGACCACCTTCACCCGGTTTTGCACCCTGGGCAATTTTGATCTGAATTTCGTCGGCGTTAACCAAATAGTGAGTTGTAACACCGAAACGGCCCGAAGCGACCTGTTTGATGGCACTACGTGTAGAGGTGCCATCGGGTCTCGGTTTGTAACGTTCGGGATCTTCACCACCTTCACCGGTATTACTCTTACCACCCACTTTGTTCATGGCCATAGCCATCGCTTCGTGCGCTTCGCGGCTGATGGAGCCGTATGACATAGCGCCGGTTACGAAGCGTTTGGTGATTTCGCTTGCCGGTTCGACCAACGAAATGTCGATCGGATTTTTCTTGAACTCCATCATGTCGCGTAGGAAGATCGGATGTTCTTTCCCGTTGACGAATTTGGAGTATTCTTTGAACATCTTGTAGCTGCCCAAACGGGTTGCCAGCTGAAGCTTCGATATGGTTTCCGGGTTCCAGGCGTGTTGTTCGCCGGTAACGCGGTAAGCATAGTTGCCGTAGTTGTCGAGCAGGTCGTTGACCACATCGCTTTCAAATCCTTTTTGGTGCGAGGCTAACGTATCTTTGGTGATATCGCCGATGTCGGCACCTTCAATTTTCGACGACATTCCACGGAAATACTTTTCGAGGAGGGCGTTCGAGAGTCCGATAGCTTCGAATATTTTGGCACCGTTGTAACTCTTGATGGTTGAAATACCCATTTTCGACATCACTTTCAGCAAACCTTTGTGGATCGCTTTCAGGAAATGCTTTTCGGCTGTCGCAAAGTCGAGCTGGATCTCCTTGCGGGTAACCAAATCGTTCAGTACGGCGAATGCCATATACGGGTTCACGCCGCTTGCGCCGAAACCAACCAGCAATGCGATATGCATCGTTTCGTAAGCTTCTGCCGTTTCAACGATCAACGCGATTTGAGCACGTTTGCATTTGTCGTTCAGGTAATGATGAACAGCCGAAAGAGCCAGCAACGATGGAATCGGAGCTTTTTCAGCAGTTACTCCGCGGTCGCTCAGAATGACGTAGTTGATGCCGTCATCAACAGCCTGTTCTGCCGATTTGCAGAGGTTATCGATAGCCTCTTCCATCCCTTTTGTACCGGCAGCAGCATCAAACAACATCGGAAGCCGTTTGGTGGTGAATCCTTTGTATTGGAGGTTGCACAGAATATCCAGTTCGGTATTTGTCAATACCGGTACCGGGAGCCGTACTACCTTGCAGTGTTCTGCCGAAGGTTTCAGCATATTGCCACCGATAGATCCGATGTAGTTGGTAGTTGACATAACCAGTTCTTCACGAATCGGGTCGATAGGGGGGTTGGTTACCTGCGCAAATTGTTGACGGAAATAGTTGAACAACCGTTGCGGCTGGTTCGACATAACGGCCAGCGGAATATCATTTCCCATCGAAGCGGTCGGTTCTATACCGGCAACTCCAAGGGGTTGGATAACGCGTTCGATGTCTTCACGGTTATATCCGAACACACGCAGCATCGTTTCGTAGTTGTCTACAGTGTGATTTACCGTTCTTCCGGATGACAGTTTGCTCAAAATAACACGGTTCTTTTCGAGCCATGTTTTGTATGGATGTTCGTTTGCCAGCTCTTCTTTCAGTTCGGCATCGTATTTTACCGTGCCGGTTTCGGTATCCACCATCAAAATTTTACCGGGGCGCAAACGTCCTTTTTCTTTAATCTGAGAGGCGTCGATAGTCAGTACGCCGGTTTCGGATGCAACCACCATTACATCGTCTTTGGTGATGAGATAGCGGGTCGGGCGCAATCCGTTACGGTCGAGCATACCGCAGGCATAGCGTCCGTCGGAAACCAGCAGGGTAGCCGGACCGTCCCACGGTTCCATGAAAATACTGTGGTATTCGTAGAATGCCTTCAGTTCGGGCGAAATCGGGTTTTTATCGTTGAAGCTCTCGGGAACCATCATGGCCAGTGCGTGAGGAATGCTCATGCCGCTCATGACGAAAAATTCAAGCGCGTTGTCAAGCGATGCCGAGTCGCTCATGCCCGGTTGGATAAGCGGCTCCAGCTCGTCCATCGGACAAAGAACGTCGGGGTGAAGTACGCTTTTGCGCGACTCCATCCAGCTACGGTTTCCGCGGATGGTGTTGATCTCGCCATTGTGTCCCAACATACGGAACGGCTGAGCCAACGACCATGTCGGGAATGTATTGGTGGAAAAACGCGAGTGTACCAATGCCAGGGCGCTGGTAAAATAGGGACTCGTCAGATCGGGGAAATAGCTTCTCAACTGAAGCGAAGACAACATTCCTTTGTAGATGATCTTCTGAGTAGAGAGGCTCACGATATAGCACGCCCCTTTATTCGATATGGTAGAGTCGAGAATGGCTTTCTCTATTTTTTTTCGTACGATATACAACTTTCTTTCTAAAGTAAGCTGATCGTTGCCTCCGGTTATGAACAGCTGTTTTACATCCGGTTCGGCAGCCAGAGCAACTTCACCCAATACTTCGCTGTCGACAGGCACATTACGAATGTGAGTGAGTGTAAGTCCTTCTTTTTCAATTTCTTTCTTTATTATCGAAAGAAAAGTTTCCTGATCGGACGCGTTTTTCGGGAGAAAAAATAATCCTGTTCCATACTTGCCTTTTTCCGGAACAGGAATTCCCTGCAGAAGAATAAATTCATGTGGAATCTGCACTAAAATTCCGGCTCCGTCTCCGGTCTTGTTGTCTGCACCTTCCGCACCGCGGTGCATCATGTGCTCCAGTACCTGCAATCCGTTTTCGACAATATCATGCGACTTGCCGCCTTTGATATTTACCACTAAGCCTACTCCGCATCCGTCTTTTTCATTTTCGGGATGATACAAGCCTTGGGGCTGTGGAAAATTCGGATAGTTCATTCTTGTTTGTTCCATTTTTATTATTTGGCTTTGCATTATTGTCCTGTATCTATGTCAAATGATGACTTTTTTTAATCTTGGCACGACAATACGTTACAGATTATTCTTTTTTCGGGTACAAATGTCCGAATTTTTTACGTAATGTCAAAATTTTTGATGCGAAATAATGTGATTTTATGCAAAAAAATAGCCTTTTGTGAATATTTATGCAGTATAATCGGCGTCTTATTATGCAAATTGTAGTCAGACCTGATGGTGAAAAATAGAGTGTAAAAAAGGAGGTGCTTGTACGCGCCTCCTTTTCAATTGTAAGAAAAATACCAACTACACCTATTTCATAGGCTTATCCGCGACACTATTTATTCAAACTATTATGATTGCTGTGTGTTCGGGCGGAATGATAAGACAAACACGTTACTATACACATCATTTGCTTTTGTATCCGGCATAAAAACCGAATAAATAATGTTTTTATATTCTTAAATATAAAAGTTCCGCCTCTCTTCTGTCTGTTGCCGTTGAGAGGCTCTTTCGATGTAAAGATACGATAGCAAGATGCCGAAATCAATTTTTAGTCGTTAAAGATACTCAAAGGGGACTGCTTACTTTGTTTATTTGAAGCGGATGTTTTATTTAAAAGCGTTGCTATTCCCATCATTCTTTGGCATCTTTGCACTTTCAAAAAAATACGAATGAATCTCTTTTTTTCTATAGAAAATGCTCTTCCGCGTCTGCCGGAGGTGGCATTCGGCATCCCTTTCAACTGGAAGGTTCAAAGCGGTGAAGTGTGGGCGGTTGCTGGCCCGAACGGAAGTGGAAAATCAGTGCTGGCCGAATTTATTGCAGGTCAGTATGTGCCGGATCAAGGCGATATAACCTACCATTTTATGGAAGAGCTGCAACAGCAAAATCCGGATAAAACAGTACATGCATGGGAATTTATTAAGTTGATAAGTTTCAATTCTACCTACTCGATTGTCGATTTCCGACCGATGTATTACCAGCAGCGTTTCAACAGTACGGAGGCCGAAGACTCTCCGTTTGTGCGGGATCTGTTGGTTGGCAAGGAGTCTGCCAATCCGGTGACGGAAGAGATCATCGAAACGCTGAACATTGCCAGATTGCTTGACCGGAAACTGATTCAACTCTCGAGCGGCGAGCTTCGTAAACTGTTGATTGCTAAAATTATGACATCGAATCCGCGGATGCTTATTTTTGATAATCCGTTTATCGGATTGGATGTGGCTTCGCGGCAGCAACTGAATGAACTGTTTGTGCGGATGAACAAACAGGGAATACAACTGCTGTTTTTGGTGCCGTCGGTAAACGATCTGCCCGATTGTACCGAAAAAGTGTTGGTGATGGATCAGTGTCAAATGGCATCGTTCACTACAGCCGGAGAATATAGAGACAGGTACCGGCAAACCGTCGCCTCCGAAGCTGACGTGCATGTCGATTGGACCAAATTTCCTGTTCCGGAGGAGTGTTCTGAGATCTGCCGTGAAGTGGTGAAAATGGAAGATGTGGAAATTTCGTACGGCAAACAAATTATACGCCGCGGGGTGAACTGGACGATAAAAAGAGGGGAAAAATGGGCGTTGTCGGGTCCCAACGGATCGGGGAAATCCACCCTTTTGAGCTATATCTTTGCCGACAATCCTCAGGCATATACTAAAAAACTAACGTTGTTTGACCGGCGACGTGGTACCGGCGAAAGTATTTGGGAGATAAAAGCCCGGATCGGTTTTACCTCATCAGAGATGCATCTCTATTATCGCGAAAACGTACCGTGCCTGTCGGTGGTGGCTTCCGGCTTTTTCGATAGTGTGGGGTTGTTTCGTAAATGTTCTGATTTACAGTTGGATCTTGCCGCTCAAATGCTCGAAATATTGGGGTGCATTCATTTGAAAAACAGGTCGTTCCTTAAAATATCGTCCGGAGAACAGCGGTTGGTGCTCTTTGCCCGTTCGTTGGTAAAGAATCCCGAGCTGCTTATTTTGGACGAGCCGTTTCACGGTCTGGATGCTTCAAAAAAGGGACTGTGTCGTCGGGTGGTGGAGAGCTATTGTGCACAGCCTGATAAATCGTTGATATACGTTACCCACCGGAGCGAAGAGATACCTGCCTGCGTCGACCATTACATGAAACTGGATTGATATCCAAACCTATCGGTTCCGTTTGAATTTCTTTATTTGTATCTGAAGTACGACAAATGTGATGAGGCTGGCTATCAGGTCGCTGGTTGGAGCTGCCGCCCAGATTCCATACAATCCGAATATGCGCGGCAAAATAAACAGGGCCGGAATCAGGATAAGTACCTGCCGCAACAGGGAGAGGAAAATAGCCGTTTTTGCCATTCCAATCGACTGGAATAGGTTGGAGGTGACAATCTGAAAACCGACAATCGGAAAGACTATCATGTTTATTCGCAGAGCATTGGCTGCCATATCGATCAGTTGAGGATTGGTGGTGAATGCGCGGGCAATAGCGTGCGGGAAGAGTTGGGCAATGATAAATCCGATGGTGGTGGTGATTGTTCCGGCAATCACCGTTAGCCGGTAGACATGTATCATTCTGTCGTATAGTTTGGCTCCGAAATTATAACCTGCTATGGGTTGCATGGCCATGTTGAACCCTACTACAATCATTACAAACAGCATCAGAATCCGGTTGGTGATCCCGAAAGCGCCTACTGCCATGTTGCCTCCGTATGCCATGAAACTTTTGTTCATGATGATAACAATCAAACAGGCACAGAGGTTGAGCAAAAACGGCGACATGCCGATGGAGAATATATCGGCGATTATTTTTGACTTCAGCTTAAAAAAGCCCTTTTGAAAATGGATGTAATGAACCGGATTGAGAAAATGTTTCACTACCCAGAAGCATCCGATAGCCTGAGCGGTAACGGTAGCCGCAGCTGCACCCCGGATTCCCCAATGGAAAACGAAAATGAACAGGGGGGCAAGTGTCAGGTTTACTCCCACGGTCAATAACGACATTGCCATTGCCTTTTTGGGATACCCCGACGAGCGGATCATGTTGTTGAGGCCGATAAACATGTGATTGAACACATTGCCCAACAGAATTACCTGCATGAAGCTGCGCGCGTATGGGATTGTCTGATCACTGGCTCCGAAGAGGCGCAGTACGGGGTCGAGAAAGATCAGCATGACGATGGCAAACAGTGATCCGATGCATAAATTCATAATAACTGCGTTGCCCAGAATGTGAATAGCCCCGTTTTTATTTTGCCGGCCCAGATAAATGGATATCATGGTGGATGCTCCGGCTCCCACTAACGAACCGAATGCCGCCCCGAGATTCATAAACGGAAAGGTGATTGCCAACCCGGCAATTGCCATCGGACCGACACCCTGTCCGATAAAAATGCTGTCGATAATATTGTAGAGCGAGGTCACCGACATGGCCACAATAGCAGGAACAGAGTATTCTATCAGTAATTTTTTGATTCGTTCGGTTCCTAATTGTTGTGGCGCTCCCTGTATGTTGTACGGCATGTTGTTGATCCTTTTCTGTAGCTCCAAAAGAATGTTTTTGCCAGTCGCGGCACATTTCTTTCTTTCAGATCCTCTTTTTTGTGCAAAGTTAATCAGTAACCGGCTTTTTTCGATAGGCTCGGTTGCTCTCTTTTACAGATTGTCTCTTTTTGTAAAATAATTACAATTGCAACAGTTATAGTGCATTATGGTTTCATTTGAAATTATAAAATGCGCATATTTCATTATAATGTGCTACGTTTATTTGAAAGTTGCACATTTATAAAAAAAATGAGTAATTTTGTCGGCTCTAAACTTAATGAGTTTTTAATCGGATAGAGGGCGGTTGGTAAATCGGTCACTCTATCTCCATTTTAATTTGCAAATAATGATAACAAAAAAATCTTGTTTTATCTTGTTGCTCCTGTCTGCAACAGGCACTGCATTTGCCGGAGGTTTGTTAACCAATACCAATCAAAGCGTTCATTTCCTTCGTAATCCGGCTCGCGATGCGTCAACCGAGATTGATGCGGTGTATACCAATCCTGCCGGCTTAACCTATTTGTCCGACGGATTTCACTTGTCATTGACCAATCAGAGTGCGTTTCAGACCCGTACAATAACCTCTACGTTCGCTCCATTTGCCGGTTTCGGCGGGAGTGCAACCAAAGAGTTCAAAGGTGAGGCTTCGGCACCTGTTATCCCGAGTTTTCAGTTTGCCTACAAAAAAGATCGCTACGTGCTTTCCGCCGCTTTTGCTGTTTCGGGAGGTGGAGGAAAAGCGACGTTCAATCATGGTTTGGCCTCGTTTGAAGCTCCTATCTCTATGATTCCACTGTCGCTGAAAAAAGCAGGGCTTCCTACCTCAGCCTATTCCGTTGATGAATTTATGGAAGGGCGTCAGTTTATTTTCGGATTTCAACTGAATGGTTCGTATAAAATCAACGACGCTTTTTCGGGAGCCATCGGAATGCGCCTCAACATCGTCAATAACGGCTATCTGGGACACTTGCGCGATATTCAGGTGAATCCTACGCATCCGTTGCTGAATCCGACGGGGGCGATGATTCCGGCTACTACCTTTTTTACTGCCGCCGGCATGACGGCCAATGCTAAGGCTACAGCCGATAAGCAGCTCGATTGTACCCAAACAGGATGGGGCGTTACGCCGATTATCGGACTAAATTACCATGTTGCCGGATTGAATATCGGCGCAAAATATGAATTTATCACGCCGCTGAATATTCAGAATAATACAAAAATTGACGATACGGGACTGTTTGCAGATGGTGTGAATACCCCGAACGATATACCGGCATACCTGACAATCGGAGCGGAATATCAGGTTTGTAAAAGCTGGAAGGTTTCGGGTGGTTACCACCACTTTTTCGATTCGGATGCCAAGATGGCCAACGATAAACAAAAATATATTAATGGAGGGGTAAATGAGTTTTTGTTCGGAACTGAATATCAGATTGATGACATGTTTCTGGTGAGTGCCGGTGGACAGATTACCCGTACGGGTGTGACCGATGCTTACCAGACCGATATGAGTTTCAGTCTGAATTCTTATTCTGTCGGTTTTGGTGGCGCGATAATTGTTTCGCCGAAAATGCGTCTGAATATTGCCTATTTCTTCACCAATTACGACAAATGGACGAAAGCATCCGCAAATTACAATGGTACCGGCCTGGCCGGAACGGATGTGTTCGACAGGACGAATAAGGTATTCGGGTTAGGACTCGATTACCGGTTCTGATTTTTTTTCGTAACATATTTAAGTAAGTATGAAGGCATGGTCTCGCGATGAGACTGTGCCTTTCGTTTTTGAAACGGGATGCTTATCTTTGTCGCTATTAATTTTTACGCTATGACTTATTCCATACGTCCGGCTCAGGAAGCCGATTGCCCCGCCATTTTAAGTATCATCAAAGAGCTGGCTTTGTTCGAAAAAGCGCCTGAAAAGGTGACCAATTCGGTGGAGCAGATGCTCGAAGAGAAAGATTGTTTCCGCTGTTTTGTGGCTGTCGACGAACACAACGAGGTGCTGGCTATCTCGCTCTATTTCTTTGCCTACTATACCTGGGTGGGCAAATCGCTCTATCTCGACGATCTTTATGTACGCGAACCATTCCGCAAACAGGGAATTGCTTCGGCTTTGTTGAAAAAGATTTTTGAAGTCGCCCGTGAGGAGAACTGCAAACGGGTACGCTGGCAGGTGCTCAACTGGAACGTGAATGCCATCAAGCTATACGAAAAGTGCGGAGCCACCATCGACAACGAGTGGTCTAACTGCGATTTCGACCGGAAGGGAATTCTGGAATTCAACTTGTAACTATTCGCACACAGAAAACACGGAATAGACGGAAAATTGCAAAATGCAACATTTCGATTCGGTTTAGAATTGACAATGCCGGTTAATCTCCTCTTCATCTGAATGGGAAATTAATCGGCATTATGCGATAATCGTAAACTAAATATATCCGTGTATTTCTGTTTAATCAGTGTACTCCGTGTGCCTTGACAACACAAAAACGAGGGATAAGCTTATGAACACAGAAATCCATAGGTAAATAATTTTCTCTGTGTATTTCTGTTTAATCCGTGTCTTCCGTGTGCTCAGATTCCTCAATCCCGGAAGCGTTTGGTGATGTCGCCGAAAGCATCGGTGCGGCGGTCGCGGAAGAAGGGCCACATGCGGCGTACGGTTTCGGTGCGCGAAAGATCTATGTCGATAATTCTGTTTTCTTCTGTGTCAGAGGCTGCTTGTACCAATATTTCGCCCTGAGGTCCGGCCACGAAACTGCTTCCCCAAAACTGAATACCGTTGGTCACGCCTGACGGATCGGCCTCGTAACCAGTGCGGTTTACCGAAATGACGTGAAGTCCGTTTGCCACGGCATGTGCCCGTTGCGAGATAATCCACGCCTCGCGTTGACGTGCTTTCTCTTCATCGGTATCGGTCGATTCCCAACCTATAGCCGTCGGGTAGATCAGCATGTCGGCACCGGCAAGCGCCATCAACCTTGCTGCTTCGGGGTACCACTGATCCCAGCAAACCAGAACGCCCAGTTTACCGATCGAGGTTTGAATCGGTTCAAATCCCAAATCGCCCGGAGTAAAATAGAATTTCTCGTAGTAAGCCGGATCGTCGGGAATATGCATTTTGCGGTATTTCCCGGCAATAGAACCATCCTTCTCTATCACCACGGCTGTGTTGTGATGCAGTCCGGCAGCTCTTTTCTCAAACAACGAAAGCACAATGACCACGCCCAGTTCCTTGGCTAAAGCCCCGAACTCTTCTGTCGAGGGCCCCGGAATGGTTTCGGCCTGATCGAAATTGGCAGGGTCTTCCACCTGACAAAAATAGAGCCCGTTGTGCAACTCCTGCAACACGATCAGCTCCGCTCCCTGACGGGCGCAGACGGTGATGTTGTGTTTCAGCTTTTCTATATTGCCGCGGGTATCGGCGCTATTGGCTTGTTGGATAAGAGCTATTTTCATTGGTCAATAATGAGTAAAAAAATACTGTAACGCACAGATGTTAGGAAAATTGAAAAAAAAGTCTATCGATGTCCAATTTTTATACGCGTAAAAATTATTTGCAATATAAATTTATGAAGTAATGCAGCAAGAGGATAGGTGACTTGCCTCTACTCCTTGTGTTTAAAGACGAACATTTATGAATCATCTCTAAAGTGTCAATAGTATGTAATTTTTCAGTGCTATTAGTCCAATCAATATCAGTATCTTTTTTAGAATGAGATAATTCCTCAATCCAATTGTTAATTTTAGAAATCCATTCCGAAGCTGTTCTGCTTTGTACATACCCAAACATTCCACAGACAGATAAATGTGACGCATGTTCTCCTCTTTTAAATCGTTCGATTCCGCCTCTTAGACCACTAACATATTCTTTGTATTTGGTTGATTCTGAAAGCCTTTTGGCTTCAAATTCAACAATAGTAACAGGTTTTATATTTTTCGTCAATATAAACACTCCAATGTCGGTTTCTTTGTCAGAGTTAGGCTGAGTCGGATTTTTTCCAAAACTAAATGGGGGAAATCCTGCATATGGCTGCTCTCTCAAACAAGTGTTGAAATAGTAAACAAGAGAATCACTAATTCTATTTTCCTTATACGAATCTTTAATGCTTTGATAATAAGGTAAAAATCCTGCAATAGTACAGTCAATAAACTGCAACAAAACAGTGACCTCGTGTGTCGGTTCTACACTAAGGTCATCCGGCTTAGGCGCATTATATGTTTGTATATGGTTCCTAAGCATTAATAATAACGGGCTTTAATGTAGTCAGCAAATGCTTCATCGGCATCTCTCAAAGCAATGGAAGGCAACCAATAGCGAAGTTGCTTTGGCTTGGCAAGAATAATACAGTCCTTTCCATAGGCTTTCAATATCCGTTGAGTATGATAACTTTTATTCTCTTCTTTTTTAGGAGGAATAATTTCTTCCATATATTGTTCGAGTTGAGCAATCTCTTCTGTTTGCGGATTATAATCTTCGCTTGTATACTCAAAATGGACAGCATAATACTTTCCAGCATCCAATATCTTGAATAATCGGAATGCTTTATTATCTACTTGATAAATGCTGTTCAAAGTTTGGCAGAAAGTATTTGAGAAAACATTCAGAGAACTTTTATCAACATTGACTGACAGTTTTTTTTCTGAATTACTTGATAAAAAATATTTTAATGAATCTTCTACTAACAATTCATCAGAGTATGAAAGCTTGACATCTGCGAGATTCTCAGGATAAGGAATTTGAAGAATATCTTCATCGTATAGAGAGGTTGCTTTAATTATTTTTACCCGGCTACTAGTTGCTAGTATATAAAAACGAAGTAATTTACCACTCGTTTTAATATATTTAGATAACCGTCGTAAATTGTCACCTTCACTTAGAGGAGCATGAATTCCTATAATGTCACTTTTGAAAACAACATCTTGATTTACGTATTCAGTAATTAGATTTGATGAGCCTAGGATTTTTCTAATAAGCAAATGTGGGGCTAAGAATATTTTTTGATTTGTTCTGCGATGGAATCTTTCTATTTCACATGCTCTAATACTTGAATAGTCGATTCCAGCCTCTGTAAAGGCTTCAGTTGGTAAATAATTTTGTTGAGTTATATATTCTATAGGTTTGCCGTTTTTGTTTTCGATAAAACCTTCTCCTTTTATCCAACCATGCTCGCTTTTTTGAAGAATATACTCGCCTAAAGTATTAAGACGAGACAATCTGTCAATAAGTGAAACAATTCTTCCTCCTCCAAGTAAATCTGCTTTCCAAACAAATAGATTGTTTACAACAGCGTCTTTATTAATTGAATGAAAATCATAATGATCAAATTCAAGAAACAGCCGATTTACATTTGAAAACGTACGATTTGCCACAACGTGCAAAACATCTTCATTATCTGGTTCGGATTTTTGAATGAAAACAGCAGCTGTAGCTACATTTTTCGACCCCCATAGCACATCGGATAGTTTGGTAAAATCAATTACCTGCAACAAGTTGTATTTGGAAAATAATGCTTGTTTGAATTCGATATCTTTTTGATAAAAGAGAGGGCCTGAAGGTTGTATAAGGCAAAGCAGAGCATTCGGTTTTAATAACTTCATAGCTTGTACCAGAAAATGTAAAGCCGGGTTTTCATCAGGAATTTTTATTTCACTCTCATATCGATACTCTGTCTTAAGTTTTTTGAAATAAGCTCCATTTGAAATAGACTTATCATTTTCATCCGTCGGGGGATTAAATGGAGGATTACCAATTACCAAATCAAAATTAGCATCGTGTTTTTGTGAGATAAAAACAAAAAAATCTTTTGAAATAATATTCTTCTCGCCTAAATCAGGAAACTTCAGCTCTTGCCATACAGGAGGTTTCAAATCCACTTCGTCCAACAATGCTAACGCCAAACTGAATACAGACAATTTAATAGCATCTTCCTGAATATCTATGCCGTAAATGCTTTTTAAAAGGAGTTCTTTGAGCGTTTCCAACGAGGGCTTTTCAAGAAAACCGGTTTGTTGCCATCGCTCGTATCTCCACCATTGAATAATTCGTTTATAGGCTTTTACAAGAAATATTCCTGATCCACAACTCACGTCAATCAGCTTAAAGTCTTGTTTGGGACTTTTTAACGGCATACACTCATCGACCAATGTGCTGACAATCATTTCAGGTGTATAAACGATATCTTTGCTGTTGGTCAGAAGCTCTTCATATACAGAGCTTATTAATTCGACCGGTAAGTGAGAAAAAGAATATAATCTCCACAATACATATTGGTCATTATGTTTGTCTCCGTCAAGATAATCAGCTAATTTTGTTACTTCCGTTTTAGTAATTGATATTCTGGCTTCAAGTTCAGTTTTTTGATTCCATTCAAATATTTTACCATTAAAATCTACGGATAGCTGATCCAATAAATCAAGTAACTTTCCGGATCTTATTACATCGCAAAAATTTGTACAATTATAGTTGTTTGTAAAATAGGTGCTTGCAAAATATCCAGTCGTATTTTCTTGATCGCGTTCTTCCAAATATTTTATCAACAAGCATTGTACTAATAATTTTAAGGCAACGTGACTGTCAAGCCCTGAATCTTTCTGAAAACTATTATATACTTTTTTCAACCCACTGATCAAATCGCGATAAGCAGATTTCTCAAACCTAAAACGTTTTTCATTATCTTTTTCTTCCCAGAACAATCCATTGTCAAAGTCGTGCATTGTAAAACTTTTAATGACTTGTCCCGATAGTTTAATTGTTTCAAATGCTTTAACTTCTTTATTGTCAGCGGTTCTTTCTCGTGCATCGTAAATAGAGACTTCAGATTTATCAATAATGATATACATTGGCACCTGACAGCCACTCCACACTTTAACATGAATATCTCTTCGTTTCTCAGTTAAATGGTTGTTGGTGTTGTCGTAAATATAAATCTGAGGAGTAGCTTCTCGGTCATCTTCAAAATAGCGAAAGTAAACAGCATCGGCATCGAATTTTTCTTTAGCTGTTTCAAGGGCAAAAAGAATGGCGGGAGATAGTTGGTTTTTCCCTAAATGCAGGTAGTCATTCGTAAAGAAAACACCTCCATTTCCTTCCTGTTTATTTGTGAACGGAAAAGTGATTTTTCTAATATTTTCGACAAACAACTTATTCAATGCCATGAAATAAAATATTACGCTTTAATGTACAAATATAACCTTTTTTGAGTCGAAAGAAAAATGATTTACAGAAACCTCAGTACCCCTTCCGGAAACTGCATCGTCACGCAGTGTAACGATCCATGCTGTTTGATCAGCGGGCGGCAATCGATGCCAACAATTTCGCGATCAGGGAAAGCGGCTTGCAATTGCGCCTTTGCAATCTCATCTTTCGGCGAATCGTAGGTCGGCATCAGCACGGCTCCGTTCATAATAAGGAAATTGGCATAGGTTGCCGGTAACCGTTCTTCTGCAAAAACAACTGCATCGGCCATTGGCAGGGCAATCAGGTTGTAGGGTTTCCCGTCTATCGTGCGGAATGCCCGTAGTTCCTCTTCCATCAGGCTGAGCTCCTCGTAGTGTTCGTCGTTTTGATCGTCACATTTCACGTAGGCAATCGTGTCGGGGGTGCAGAACCGAGCCAGCGTATCCACGTGACTGTCGGTATCGTCTCCTGCCAGATAACCGTTTTTTAGCCACAGTATCCGCTTGGCTCCGAAAACCATCAACAGGTACTCTTCCAGCTCCTCTTTCGATTTGTGGTCGTTGCGGTTGGGCGAAAGCAGGCACTCTTCGGTGGTGAGGATGGTTCCCTCTCCGTCCGACTCGATGCTGCCGCCTTCCAATACGCACTGCAGCATGTTTTGGTATGCCACAAACGGTTGGAATGTATCCGATTCGTAGAGCCGGCGGGTAATCTGGTTATCAAAGTTGGCGGCATACTTCATGCCCCAGCCGTTGAAGGTAAAATCGTACAGATAAGGGTCACCTTCCACCATCACCGTGATGGCTCCGTGGTCGCGGGCCCAGGTGTCGTTGGTCTCTGTTTCGCGGAAAATGATCTGGCTGAAGTCGGTGCCATCGCCCAGCTGTTCGCGTACGCCGGCGCTATCGCGGCAAACGATCAGCAACTTTTCGCGTTTCACAATCTCTTGGGCAAGTGCAACGTAGCATTGGGTTACCTCTTCCAGCATGTAATTCCAGTCGGTATCCACGTGCGGCCAGGTGAGCTGAATGCCACTCTGGGGTGCCCACTCGGCAGGCAGGGTTATGTTGATTGTTTCCAATTTGAGAATTTGAAGATTTGGAAATTTGAGAATGAAATCTGCTTAATGAGCAAATAGCCAGATTGAACTAATAATTCATCATTAATAATTAATAATTGTCTTGTGCGCTGCCTCTTCGGCTTTGGCACGGGCTTCGTCGGTATCGTTGCCGGTGGCTAACACCACTCCCATGCGGCGACCCGGTTTGCAGAGCGGTTTGCCGAAAAGACGGATCTTGGTATCGGGCACATGCACCGCTTCGGTAATGTCGAAAGTGGGGTTCCATGCCTCTTCGGTGGCTTTGATGACGTGTGTGGCGCCGCATTGCAATAGTCGGGTATCGACCGGCAGGCCGAGAATTGCCCGTACATGCAGCTCGAATTCCGACATCACCTGCGTGGCCATAGTCACCATACCGGTGTCGTGCGGACGGGGAGAGACTTCGCTGAAGATTACCTTACCGTCTTTTACAAATAGTTCCACGCCGAAAATACCATAACCGCCCAGCGCGTCGGTCACTTTCAGGGCAGCCTGCTCGGCTTGACGAATGGTATCCTGCTCCATGGTGCAGGGTTGCCAGCTCTCGTGGTAGTCGCCGCTGATCTGTACGTGACCGATCGGCGCGCAGAATTTGGTACCGAAAGCGGTGCGGACGGTAAGCAGCGTTATTTCGTAATCGAATGTGATAAACTCTTCGATAATCACCCGGCTGCCAATGCCGCGGGCAGCTTCGTGGGCGTAGTTCCATGCCTTGTCGATATCGGCTTCGCTCTTGATGGTGCTTTGGCCCTTGCCGGAGGACGACATGATGGGCTTCGTTACACAGGGAATACCAATTTCTTTCACTCCGGCGCGGAATTCTTCGGCGGTGTCGGCAAAGAGATAACGGGCTGTGGGCAGTTGCAACGTTTCGGCAGCCAGACGGCGGATGCCTTCCCGATCCATCGTGAGACGGGCTGCGTGCGCTTTGGGAATTACATGGAAGCCTTCGCTCTCTAATTGTTCCAGCATCACGGTATCGATGGCTTCGATCTCGGGCACGATCAGCGCCGGAGCTTCGCGTTCGATAACGGCACGAAGCGCCTTACCGTTTTTCATATCAATAACATGGCTGCGGTGAGCCACCTGCATGGCCGGCGCGTTTTCGTACGAGTCGACTGCGATGGTTTCCACTCCGAGACGTTGTGCCTCGATTACCATTTCCTTACACAATTCGCCGCTTCCGAGGAAGAGCACACGGGTGGCACCCTTTTGCAAAGGTGTGCCGATAGATAGAGTTGACATAGCTACTGTTTTATACTGCAAAAATAACCATTTTCGGTTGATGAATAAAATAAAAGACGATATATGAGCTGTTGATATGCGTCTGGTGTTCGGTTAAGAAATAAAGAGAACGCAAAATATTGTGATATTCTTTGTTTAAGAAACGGGATGACTTTTAAAAAAACCAAGATGAAATCTAAATTTATCTTTATCGGGAGGTGAACCTATAAAAGTTTCTAATTAAAGTAATATATTTGCACAAAGGTTATTTTTCGTAGAAAAATAGTTCGAGGCATAAGTATTGAAGAGAAATTCTTCCGGTTTGAAAGTCTGGAGATATTAGCAAATTGATTGAATTTTATGACAAACGTAGTAAGGAGAGCCATGGTGTGTTGCATGGGAACTCTCCTTGTTTTAATAAACCTGCAGGCGCAAGAGAGAGGTCACTATCTGTTTTTGGAGACAGGCATGGGGCCTACGGCTATTGAATGTCATCTGAAAAATGGTAACCAAATCAAGGATGTGGGATATCAGCTGACGGTAGGTTATGGCTATTTCTTTCATCCAAACTGGGGAGTTGAAACCGGATTGGGTATACAGACATTTCGTTCTCAGATAGTGCTTTCTTCAATGAGTGGATATTCTTCTGTAGACAAAAGCGGAATAGCATATGAATACCGGAATTATTTCAATGGATGGCAAGAAAAACAGAATTTCACATTGTTGAGTATTCCTGTAGGGCTTCGGGGTGTCTTTCCTGTTTTCGATCATTTGGGCTTAACGGCATCGGGGGGAGTAAAATTATTAATGCCGGTTTCGTCTACATATGCATATTCGGATGGGAGTATTACAACCACCGGATATTATAGCAGTACGAACATGGAGTTTATGAATCAACCTCAAAATGGTTTTACAACGATCAATCAGCTACCATCCGACAAGATTCATTTAGGATTGTCGTGTGCTGGTTATGCCAATATTGGTGTCGTCTGCCAGTTGACGCCGGTGGTTAGAATAAATGTCGGTACATATGTTGATTATGGGCCATCTAATTGGATTAATCCTCAAAAAAATCCAGTATATCAGTCGGATGGTCATTATAATGATGTCATGCATTCGGATCGCGTAACACAAAATCATTATCTTAGCTACGGGTTGAAATTAGGCTTGTCCTGGTATCTTGGTGATAGGTTGTTTGGTTGTCATTGTTCGAGAGATTGACGTGATAATCCGGTGGTGATGTACTGTGGCGGTTTCGTTTGATTTGTCTTCCTGCCGTATGATTATATCGAATTGCATCATCTTTTCTTCTCTGCATATCCAATTCCATGCTCGATATCCTTTATCAGGACGATTATCTGATTGCCATCAATAAGCCTTGTGGATTACTGGTGCACCGCACTTCCATTGCCGAAAGTGACGGGCCGTTTGTCCTGCAACTGTTGCGTGATCAGGTAGGGTGTAAGCTCTTTCCGGTGCATCGAATCGACCGACCGACGTCAGGAGTGCTCGTTTTTGCTTTTTCGCCGGAGGTGGCGCGACAGCTCAACGACCAATTGACTAACGGTGTGTCGCATAAAAAATATGTGGCTTTGGTGCGGGGATGGTTTTCTCAGGAGATAATCTGCAATCGCCCCGTGAAGAATGATCGGGATAACCTGCAGGAGGCGCTTACCCGATTCGTTCCGTTAAAACAGCTGGAACTACCGCTGGCAACCGATCGCTATCCGACAGCCCGCTTCTCCGTGGTGGAGGCATATCCGTTGACCGGACGCTGGCACCAGATACGTCAGCATCTGGCTCAGTTGCGCCACTACATCATTAACGACCGGGTACATGGCGATGGCAAGCAAAACCGGATTTTTACCGAACAACTGGGCGTTCGCGAGATGTTTCTCCACGCCCGTTCGTTGCGTTTACAGCACCCGGTGTTGCCAACCGAATTAACCATCGAGGCGCCGTTTCCGGCACATTGGGCTGAATTTGTTGACTAAATCTAATGTAAAGATACACGGCCGTGCATCTTTACTGTTCTGCCAATAATTCGTCTATCAGCGCGTTGAATTCGTGTTGAAATTCCTTGTAGAACAATCCGGTAGCCGGACCATTGAATCCGGTATGGATTTTCCGCACTTTCCCTTTTTTATCGATAAAAATCATGGTGGGATAACTGGTTACTTTCTCCATTTCGGGCAATGCCTTGTCGGTTGCTTCCGAGCCTACCTGTCCGCCGAAGAGCAGTTCGTATTCGGTTCCGTAACGTTTTTTCATGCGCAACAGGGCGGCGCGGGCATAATCGAAATCGTCTTTCCGCTCGAAAGCCAGACCTACAACCTCTACGCCGCGGTTTTTGTTGGCCTTGTACCACGGAGCCAGATATTTCATTTCGTCCATGCAGTTGGGACACCAGCTTCCGAGGATCGAAACGACTACCACTTTACTACGGTAACGTTCGTCGGCAAGCGAAATCTTCTTTCCGTCGGTGTTGGGCAGTCTGAAGCTGAGGTTATCCTTGCCCGGTTTCATGTGTGTCTGATTGTAGGGATCGGCCAGTCCGGCTTTGTCGTTTCGGGTACCTTCCAAACGGGTTTTGCCTTTCGCTGTAAAGAAGGTGCCCTCAAAATGGTTATTGTCCCTGAACGAGACCTCCAGCAGGTAGGGACTCTGTCCCGCGAAAGCCGAGAGGTGAGCTCCTGCTTGCGTGTAGGCTCCTTCGAGGTAACGCAGGTCGCCGCTGGGCGTTAGCACCGAACCGGTAATAATCCCGTTGTCGGTTTGAAAAATACCCACGTTGTGTTCGGCCTCACCTTTCGGATCGATAAAGAGTACGTCCCATTTGCCGTCAAGGCGAACTGTAGTGGGAGATGCTACCGGTTCAAAGCGTTGTTTATTGTCGAAGCGGGCCGAGAAACGAATTCCCGCATCATTTTTGACATAGTTTTTCAGAAAGCGTCCGCTGAGAGTTCCCTCTTTTACGGCAGCACGTATCTGAGCGTCGAACGATTCGATGGGGATGATAACCGAATCTCCTTTGAATGAAACTCCGTTCAGTACCACCCGTTCTTCGCCGTTCATCAGCGTAACCACAGTCGAGTCGGCTCCGTGACGAGAGACCTCAAAAAGGAAAGGAGCCGTGTTCTCTTTCATCCCCAGCGTTCCGCGCCAGATGCCGTTATTTAGTTTCGGAGTGGTGGCGGAAGTTGTGATGGCGCAACCGAGAGCCATGCAGGTTATAATAGATTGAAGTTTGTGCATAAAAATGATTTTTGAATGAAGCTGCAAAGTTACGAGGATTCATCCAATTGAAATTGAAAATGGGAGGAAAGAGATTAGAAAAAACGATTCGACAAGTTGATTTTGCAAAATATAGTAAATTTGTAAATTTTTTAAATGAATTCGGAACTTTCTTTTCGCTATTTCTGAATATATTTGGCTTAAAATATTTTTTGGGTTAAGAATTCCCAAAAGATTGAACTGAAAAAAAGAGTAATACATGCCAATGAAATTATTTTTGTCATTTTTTGTTGTTGTTTGTGCGGTAATGCCTCTTCACGGGCAAATCCTTTCCGGTAAAGTAAGCGCTACCGACGGAAATCCGGTTGCTTATGCCACTATCTACATTCACGAAACCTCTTCCGGCGTAATTACGGATGGCAATGGAGCCTTTCAGAGTCATCTTTCGCCGGGGACGTATACAATCGAAGCCCGTTTTTTGGGATACGAGACGCAAATTAAAAAGGTGGAAGTGACCGCTTCTGGCGCAAATGTAAGCTTCACTTTGTCCGAAAAAATCCAACATCTGCAAGAGGTGACGGTACGTCCTTCCAAAGAGGATCCTGCTTATGACGTGATGCGACATGCCATTGCCCGGGCACCTTACCATCTCTATCAGGTGGAATCGTACACCTGCGATAATTACCTCAAGGGTAGCGCTAAGATCGATCATCTTCCGGCGTTAGTGAAGATGATGATTAAAGATCAAAAGCTAAAATCAATGGTAGGCCATTTGTTCGTACTTGAATCGCATAACGAAATTACCTATCGGGCGCCTTCGAGCTATGTGCAACGGGTGTTGGCTTACAAAAGTTCCATCCCGAAAGAAATTGAGCCTAAAGGGGGTATTCGGGTCGTAGCATCGAGTATCTATGATTCTAAATTCAGTGACTGTATTTCTCCTCTTTCTCCGCAAGCGTTTCAATACTACAGATTTCGGTTGGAGGATATATATTCGAGTGGAAAATATCAGATCAACAAAATAAAGGTCACACCGAAGCTTCGCAATGCTGCGCTTTATTCCGGATATATTTATATTGTGGATGGTGACTGGAGTGTTTCTGCCCTCGATTTGTCGGTGACAGATGCGGGTACTACCGAATATGATAAGGTGGATTATCAGGAAATCCAACAGGGAGTCTTTCTGCCAATTACTTACAGTATGAAGGCAAGTCTTAATACAATGGGAGTCACGGGATTTGCACGATATTACTCGTCTGTCAGGTATAAGAAAATTCAATTGAGCTCTGCGGGCAGGCAAAAGGTAGAGATGCCGCAGAAGTTGTCAGTTTCGCAAACCAAACGGCAACGGCAGGCTCAGGCTGCAATGACACAATTGACTTCTAAAGAAAAGTTGTCCACGGCCGATGCCTTGCGCATGGCCCGGTTGTCGGCAGAGTTACTGGCTCCGGATGGCGGGCGAAAAAAACGAAAAAATCTGGAGGTGCGCGATACCTCGATGGTGAAGATGCAGGTCGATTCGTTGGCGGGCTTGCGCGATTCGACGTATTGGCAGTCGGTACGAAAGATGCCACTTCTGGCTGACGAGATTCAAAGTTTTCGTCGGGTGGATTCTATTCAGGTTCCTAAATCACTCCGATCGACCGATAATGGGGTTGAGTTGGTGATCGATGAAGAAAGCGTACGAAAAGGTAATTTGTTGAAGGGAGGCTGTTTGGTCGTGGGTGATTCTGTATTTTTTCGGTACTCAGGGTTAATAAAAGGAGCAGTAAAAGAGTATAATTTTGTCGACGGTTGGTGGTTGGGTCAACGTTTTTCTTTGTCGATGCCTTTTACGAAAACAAGTCGGTTGTCCATTACTCCATGGGCATATTATGTTACCGGAAGAAAAGTGATCAACTGGAATGCGGAAGTAAAACTGAACTATCTGCCACTTTCAAACGGACTGTTTTCTGTGTCGGGAGGAAGTTCTTCTGCCGATATACAGGGAGATGGTGGAACGGGACGCAGTCTGAATGCGTACGCCTCTTTTGTAAGGGGAAATAACGTGATTCGTTTTTACAAAAGCAACTCGATAAAGGTCACAAACAGTATTGACATTGCCAACGGCCTCATTTTGTCGCTGGGAGCCGGCTATGAAAACCGGATGTTGCTTTCCAATAGCACCACGTTTCATCTTTGGGGAAGTACACCTCACCTCAATGTGCCCGATGATGCTTATGGTGTCGCGTTTCCTCAACATACGGCTGCTACGGCATGGGCGCGCCTTTCTTATACGCCGTTTATGTATTACAAGGTTGACCGGAAGCGTAAGATATATGTCGGTTCCGACTATCCGACATTTGGTGTTTTGTACCAATCCGCATTTCGGTTCAACAATAAAAAAGAACAATCCGATTACAAGCGCGTGGTACTGGGCATCACTCAAACCGTCAAACTGGACATCTGGAGCGTCTTGAAATATTCGGCATCTGCCGGTGCTTTTTTGTCGGACAAACAGCTGTATTCTCCCGATTTTTACTATTTCAAAACCAGTCCGCTGGGTGTTACCTATAATTCGTTCGACAATAGCTTTGCCCTATTGCCAAACTACAGCTTTTCGACCGGTAAGTGGGCGGAAGCCCATCTGAGTTGGCAGTCGGATTATCTTTTGCTGAAAAGGCTTCCTTTTATGCAACGATATATTTTCAACGAAGCATTACATTTGAAATGTCTTTATGACAACGGATCATCAAGACCATACTATGAAGCAGGTTACACTCTCGGTTTGATGGATTTGATGCGGGGTGGTATATTTACCTCTTTCAGCGGAAAAGAGTTTCAACGTGTAGGAATACGCATCAGTGTGCCGCTGTCGGCTTTGATGTCGATGCGATAAATATATTGTCGCTATTTTCGTACCTTTGCTGTCGAACCTCAACTAGTTATAATGTCTATCGAAATCCGGCGCGATAATGTGTTGCTGTACGGAGACGAACCTTCGCCTTTCGTGATTAAGAAAGCGGAGGAGATGCGCATGGAGATTGCCGCCGTACCTCACCGCCACAGCTACTACACCGTGATCTGGTCGTTCAACGAAGCCGGACAGCATGTGGTGGATACGCACACGTTCCCTTTTCGCCCACAGACTATCTGGTTTATTGCGCCGGGCGAGGTCCATTGCATCGAGCCTCCGCAGCCCCAGGGTGTGATGCTTCTTTTTATCCCGGAGCTGTTTCCCTCGCGTGCCATCGACGAAGGCTTTTTGGCTAAACTTTCCCTTTTCCGGTCGCACGGACACCCCATTGCCCTTTCGGATGACAACGCTGCCGCTTTGATGAAACATACGGTGGCCATGACCGATGCCTTTTTCTCTACCGACACTTTTCGAATGGAGCGAATAGAAGCTCATCTCAAACTTTTTTTGCTCGAATGCAACCAATTATTGGTGATGCAAAGATGTAAGCCCGTCAAACACGATACGTGCCAGCATCCGGCCGTGGCGGCTTTCAAAAAAATGGTAAGCGAACGCCTGCACGAATGGCATAAGGTGGACGACTATGCAGGAGCGCTCAGCTTATCGCCGCATTATCTTTCCGAACTGTTCGGACAAGTTGTGGGTCAGTCGCCTAAGGAGTATATCTCGGCTCAAATCACCTCAGAAGCCAAACGGCTGGCTCTCTTTTCCAACCTGTCGGTCAAGGAAATCGGTTTCCGGCTCGGTTTTGACGATCCGGCGCGATTCAGCCGTTTCTTCAAGCAACAGACCGGACTTTCGTTTCAGGCTTTCCGCCAATCCATTGTCTGAAACCACCGTTTTGACAATTCTTACCCTGTTTTTGCCATTTCCCGAATGTGTGATGAGCCATACCTTTGCGGCGAATAAAACATAAAACTATGGAAGCAAGAACAGCGACGGCGGCGATTCAAAAAACCCAGGTGGGCAAAATAAGCCTGTTTTCGGCAGGTCACCTTGTCAACGATTTGTATATGAATCAGATTCAGGTGTTGATTCCGTTTTGGGTGCTGGCCGGATTGAGTGTGAGTGAGGGTGGATTTCTGGTGGCGGCATTCACAGTTACCTCTTCGTTGGTACAGCCGCTGTTCGGCATGTTATCCGACCGGAAAAGCTATCGTTGGCTGGTATTTTGCGGTACGGCATGGATGGCGGTATTGCTCAGTCTGATGGGGCTGTCGACCAATTATCTGTTACTGCTTTTGCTGGCTTCACTCGCCGGACTCGGCACCGCGGCTTTTCATCCGCAGGCATCGGCCATGGTTGCTTCGTGCAGTGGCAGTAGCAAGTCGTTTTCTCAGGCGATTTTCATCGCGGCCGGAAACGTGGGCTGGGCGCTTACGCCCTTGCTCTTTGTTCCAATGGTGCATCATTTCGGCATGACCATCTCTCCGCTGTTTGCTATCCCCGGTTTGGTGATGAGTCTGCTTTTGTGGCGGGCTTCGGGTAGTCGTACCTTTGCAGCCAAAGCGCCGGTAACGCGGACTCCAATATGGCCCGTGCTCCGGCAAAACAGCCGCGAACTGACCACCATTCTGTTGATCGTGGCTTTTCGTTCGCTGACCTATTTTAGCCTGATTGCCTTTTTGCCGCTCTACCTCAAACAACAAAATGTTTCGTTGGTAACCAGTAGCCGTATGGTATCGCTGATGCTTTTTACCGGCTCGATTGGCGGCCTGATCGGCGGGCTTATGGCCGACAAATACGGTCGTCGCTGGGTGTTGGTCACTTCTCTTTGTCTGGCTACGCCCCTGTTTGCCCTGTTTTTACAGACACAAGGCTGGCTGAGTATCTTTTTTCTGGCAATAGCCGGTGCCTGTTTGCTGGCAACTTTTTCGGTAACGGTGACTGCAGCCCACAGGGTGATTAAAAACAATGCCGGTTTGGCATCCGGACTTACGCTCGGTTTTGGTACCGGAATCGGTGGACTGGGAGTCGGTTTGATGGGTGTGCTGGCCGATACGGCAGGCATTAACATCACAATTTATTGCCTTGTGGCCTTACCTTTGATTGCCGGCTTATTGGGCTTCAGACTTAAAACAATCGATTAAAACGACATCAGATATGAATATTACGACACTGATTGAGAATACCAAACCTGAAGGAACTCCGTTTTCTATCGGCCACGGCCTGAGCTTGTCGCATACAGTACAGCCCTTTTGAATAACGGAAAAATCGTATCTTTGCGTGAAAAATCAGTAAAAGATGGCGAAAAATCGGATAAAACAGCATGTCTGTCCCAATTGTGGCTACGAATTTGATGAAACCGACAACTTTTGTCCCAACTGCGGACAAGAAAATCATACGCATAAACTTCCGGTAAGACATTTTGTGATGGAATACCTGGAGAGTGCTTTCCATTTCGACACAAAAATGTTTGTCACGCTACGCGATCTGCTCATCTATCCCGGTCGTATCACTGTCAACTACAACCAGAATAAGCGGGCACGTTATGTGCCACCGATGCGACTCTATATTTTTATCAGTTTTATTTTTTTCTTTCTCTTAGCTGTTTTGCCTGGAAATGTGCATGATGATGCCCGATCGTCCAAAATAGAGCAGAAGATTGGCAAAGAGCCACCTTCACAGATGGGGGTCACTTTCAATATGGATGATGACGATAGTGATGATGTCGTGGATAGAAACGTCAGTCTTCGGAACAATCCCGTTGCTCAAGTACTTTTTGATTCTATTTGCAAAACTCCTAATCCTAATAATGAACTGATTGATAAGTATTTTGTTGCTTCAAAGACGACCATAAACTGGTATAATCATAATTTTAAACGCAATCTATTGAAAATAAGAACCGGACATGCTACGGTTGAAGAATGGATGCATAAAGTTCAAAAAACAGTTTCCACGCTGATGTTCTTTATGATGCCGCTTTTTGCATTGTTCTTGTGGTTGCTTTTTTGGCGTAGAAAGTTATATTATACCGAGCATCTGGTTTTTTCCATTCATATCCACTGTATCGTTTTTCTTGTATTGATTCTGTATGCCCTAGTGTCAAGTTTATTTTCTGTCTCTTTGTGGTGGCCCTTTTTTGTTACATTTATTTATGGATGGCTATGTGCCCGCAATGTTTACGGTATAGGTTGGCTTAAGACTACCGGCAAAGTACTCATGGCCGGCTTTTTCTATGCGGTATCACTTTTGATCATGTTAGTGATTGGAGTTGTCATTAGTTTATTCTGAAATTTCATTTTCTTTGCCGGACGAAATTCATTTTCGTCAGGTAAAACCTATCCGGATATTATATAATACCTCTTCTTGAAGCTTTTTCTTGTTAGTAAAATGCACATATATAGCTTGTTTCGTTTGTGATTTGTGAATGTCACAAAAAAACAAAACGGAAAATCTTCTGGCAGAAAAAGGCTTATCTTTGCAGCGAAATTTTAAAACTCACCAATTATGGATGATGGTCCGGCGAATAGTACAAAAGTATTAACCTGCGATTAGCAGGAAGGCCGGTTCATGCCTTCCTTCGAAACCGCATAAAGAAGGAGGGTTTCATGACTTCTCTCACAACATTTTATCTCAGCCGGTTGATAGGCTGCGAAATTTACGATGCCCGCGAAAATATTTTGGGTAAAATTGTCGATGTTTATGTCCGTATTCCGGTTATGGCATCCGACAGTGACGAATCGTTGCGCCCGCAAGTAGTAGGGTTTAGCGTCAGAGTGGATGGCAAAAAGAAAAATGCTGTACTCAACGATCTGCAAATTGTCAAATTCGGTATACGGTATAAGGTTCAGTGTCAAACCATGGCATATGTCAATCCGGAACAGTTTTCGAATGCTATTCTTCTGAAAGATAGCATTCTGGATAAACAAATTGTGGATATTACCGGACGAAAGCTGGTGCGCGTGAATGACATCCGTATGGTTGCCATTCCGGCAGGGGCTTTTGTGGTGGCAGTCGATGTCGGCACTGAGGGCTTGTTACGCCGTATTGGCATCGATAGAGTAATCAACCGCATTTTACTTCTGTTTAAGGGGCGCATTCCTTCCAAATTCATTCTTTGGGACGACGTAGAAGCTATCGATTTAAACACCCTTAGCATCCAGCTCTCAAAGTCACGCTCCAAGCTCAACACGCTGCACCCCTCCGATTTAGCTGATATTATTGAAGATTTGGGACGGACTTCCAAAACCACCCTTTTCTCTTCTCTGGACGAAGAGCAGGCTGCCGACGTGCTCGAAGAACTCGACGTGAAAGAGCAGGTGCACATCATTGAGAGTCTTCCGGTAGAGAAAGCTGCCGATGTGCTTGAAAAGATGCCGGCCAATGAGGCTGCCGACCTGATGGACAATCTGGAAGACGAAAAAGCCGAACAGTTGCTCCATGAAATGGAACCTGAAGCTTCCGAAGAGGTGCGTGATTTGCTCGAATATCCCGACAGTACTGTCGGAAGTTTGATGACCACCGAAGTGCTGACTTTTTACGAGGATCAAACCATTGCTGAAGTGCTCGATTTTATCAGAGACGAACAACCTGATATGGAAACGCTTTACGGTTTGTTTGTGATCGACAAACGAAATACATTGACGGGCACCATCACCATGCGTGACTTACTGATTTCGAATCCGACGGTTCGTTTGGAGGATGTGATGGACGACAACCTCAATTGCGTAAACGACTATGACAAGCTCGATTCGCTTTCGGAAATGGTATCGAAATACAACCTGTTGGCTGTTCCGGTGACAAACGACAATAATGAAATCGAAGGCATGGTTGTGGTGGATGATATTATCGACGACCTTCTGGGTAAACGGAGAACAACATAAGCCGCAATTTGAAAATTAGTCAATATGCCAATGGGCCGGTATGATTGACCTGAATTAAACTATTCATTGGTAGCTTGAGCGGTATATTTATTTTCAAATTCACAAATTTCCACATTTTCAAATCAGACTCATGGGTTTCAAAAAATATAATCAAAATTTCTACAAGAAGGCAGGCCTCTTTCTGGCAGTCCTCGGTCCTGGATTGATTACAGGTAGTGTCGATAACGATGCGGGTGGCATCACTACCTATTCTGTAGCGGGTGCCGTATATGGTTACAACCTGCTTTGGACACTGATTCCGTCGTTTATTGTGCTGGTCGTGATTCAGGAGATGAATGCCCGTATGGGGATTGTTACCGGCAAAGGATTGGCAACGCTGATCCGCGAAAACGCAGGGGTAAAAATAACCTTCTTCATTTTTATGGGTTTGCTGCTGGCCGACATCGGCAACACAACCACCGAATTTGCCGGAGTGGCCGGCAGTCTGGAGGTGTTTGGCGTTAGTAAATATATTTCAGTTCCGCTGGTTGCCGCCATTGTATGGATTTTGGTGGTCAAGGGAACCTACACCATAGCCGAGCGTATTTTTCTAATATTCAGCATCTCTTTACTAACCTATGTGGTTTCTGCTTTATTGGGACATCCGCAATGGGAAATGATCGGACATTCTATGGTTCACCCACAAATGAAAGCCGATAACGAAACCCTTACTATGGTGTTGGGTATTGTAGGAACAACCATTGCACCCTGGATGCAGTTCTACATGCAGTCGACCGTAATTGAAAAAGGGCTGAAAATTACTCAATACAAATATGTCTTGGCAGACATTATAATCGGTTGTATTGCAACGGTTGTAGTCGCATTTTTTATTATAGTAGCTTGTGCATCAACACTTCACGTAAACAATGTGGTGATTAATGAAGCAAAAGATGCTGCTATGGCGCTAAAGCCTCTTGCCGGAGCGTTTGCATCGCAATTATTTGCTTTTGGCTTGTTTATCGCTTCTATATTTTCGGCAACTATTTTGCCACTGGCAACTGCGTTTTATGTGTGTGAAGCCTTTGGATTTGAGGCCGGTATCGATAAGAAATGGAGTGAGGCGCAAGAGTTCTACACACTTTACACCGTAATACTTGTTTTGGCGGCAGGTATTATTCTTTGGCCCAATGCACCATTGATCGGCATATCTTTATGGTCGCAGGTAATTAATGCCGTGTTGCTGCCGGTGGTGCTGATTTGCATGATTTTGCTGGTCAACAAAAAGAAAATTATGGGAGAGCATACCAATAAACCGCTGGTAAATGTTATAGGTTGGTTTACGATTATCGTGCTGATAGTATTATCATTAATGCTTCTGCTGGCTCCTTTGACGAATAAATAATTTCGATTCAATCGGCTTATGAAAGCATATTAAAAGGGACGATTATTAAGTTACGCGTCGTTGTTGATATTTTTTTTTATGAAAGTGAATATAATTCAATTTTCCATTTTATATTTGTACTGTTAAGCAAAATATGAAAGAATGGCCTGATTGGCATTAAGAGATGTTCAAGCAAGCGTGCTTGGGAGTAAAATGGGCTTCGGCCGATATGTAAGAGCGACGTGTGAATACCTAAAATGGGACGTCATGAAATCTATAAAGGGGAAAATTACAGCAACAATCGCATTGGCTTTGGGAATAATGGCCTTATGTGCATTGATTATTATTTTTGTACTTCCGCTGGATAAACCGGAAGATAAACTGAATCTATTGGTCGGTGCAGGATCAGCAGTTACCATATTTACTGTCTTTTCAGTTTTTGCTATGGTTCAGGAAAACAAAAAGCTCAAAAAAACACATTAATACAAAAAGCCGGCGCAGGGAAATTTCCTTGTTCCGGCTTTTTTTTATTCTGCATAATCAACATCCATGTGGTATGTCCATTTGTCGAAATAGAGGTTGTTTCCTTTCCATTCGACTTCTCCCCTTTGAAAATCGATAGGTTCGCTTCTCATGTATTCTTTCTTCGGAATAAACGGTGCGCTGATTTCGTCGTTGACGATCAATCTGTATGCATCGATACCACTCATATAAAAATAGCGGAGTGCATGTTGGTCGGTCGCTTGTAGTCCAAACGACATGTCGAGAGGAACCCAGCCAATACCTTCATAATATACCTCGCACCAATCGTGTAAATTGACCTCGTTGGGATGTAACATCCAACCGCTTTGCCATTTTACGGGCACTCCTTTGTATCTAGCCATGGTCATGAATAAGAGCGTCTGCATTCCGCAATCGCCTCTGCGATGTTGCAAAACATACTCCGGAATATTGTCCATGGTCGAATATTCCAGCGCTCCCGACCAGATAATGTGAGAGTCAATCCATTCGTAAATCTTTTGCACGATCTTTTCGGGATGTTTTTCTTTTCCAACAATTTTATTGGCTAACGCTTTAATCTGGTCACTAAACACTATATGACGCCCCTGTTGCGACGTGTAGTGCTGATAAAGTTCTGACCTCTTCTTGTAAGGTGCAATATTGACTTTGCTGAGATCAAAATATTGTGCGGCTCCTACATATTCAAATTTGATCTTGAAATCCGTTGATTTGCCGGCGGTGGCTTTCTTTTCCATGTAAACAGATCGGTGGCCACAGGTGTCGGGCGATATTTTGTAGTCTTTTTGGGAGGTCGACAGCAGTTTGATATGATGCTGACGGGCACGATTTTCTTTCGGATAAGGTAGCCAGCAGCGTACTGTTTCTCCTGCCGGAACCATATCGGGTTTTACAGATATCGAGTAAGAGAGTGTAAATCGGGTGGGTGCCGATAGCGATCCTGCCTGAGTTGTTTGTGCTATGGCTTGTGCCGTGTGTCGCAGGCGGAATGCGGAAAGGGAATCGATAGGAGCCGGTCTGTGATTAAGACTGTCGTTGTACTGGTTAAGACGGAGCCTGAGATTACTTACGGCACGGTTGAAATAACGTTTTTGTCCGTCAATGATTTTGTATTCCAGCCAATTGTTGTTTTCCCATCTGTTTTTATCACCCAAGGTGAACGTGCCTATTTTGGCGCGAATCTGAGCCTCGGCTTTTGGCTCGGAGAGGCTGAAATCCTGTTGAACGCGTGACGCAATTTCGCATAATGAGTCGATTTTGTAGTCAGGCGTACCCGGGTTGGCGAGTCGTATGGAATCGCCAAAACTTTTTAATTCGCTAAACCGGCCGTTATTGAAGAGAGTAGTTGCTCTAGCAAAGTCAGTCTTGGTGGCGTACAGAGAGCATATGGTTGCTCCAAAAACAGATAAAACAATCAAATGCTTTTTTGTCATCATCAACATGTGTCATCAATTGGGTAAAAACCGAAAATATATCAATCACAAAGTTAAATGAAATTTTGCAGATACCCATGTGCTTAGCTTGAGATCGGATGCTCTATCTTTACTGTCGATTGTTAACGTTTAGCAACCCAATTGAATAGATGTTATTTGGGTCTTGCGAGAAGTTCCTGATCTATTATGTGTAATAACTGGATGCATTCATCTTCTACATCAAAAGAGAGATGATTCTTTTTAGCCAATTGCATGATCGCCTTTTTCTGTTCCGGGAAGTATTTCAGAAAATGACGCTTGCGTAATTTATGCATCTCAATCCATCTTCCATCGGGCAGTTTGAAAAGATAAATATTATTTAGAGTCAATACGTCGAGTTGGTAGTCGAGATCTTCGTATTTTTCAGTATATATTCCGGTCCGCCTGATTCTGTGGTGAATGTATAAGGCAACATTCCCTTCGTAGGTGGTCTCCAGAAATACTTTTTGATTGTTCGGGTATATCGGTACCGGTATTTGCTTGTAATGAGCTGAATGGGTGCTGTCAGATTGTATCCAGAACTCTTTGATATTTGGTTTATCCAGCGTGAATTTGTTGAAATTATTTTGGTTTATCCAGACAACTTCATCCGAATAACCATTATACTTTATTTTTTCACCAACAATCGTATCTCCCGTACTGAGTACGATAGTACTCTTTGTCCAATCAGGAGTAACAAACGGCGTACCATGGTATCTTTTTTCGACAAAGCTTGCTCCTGTTAGTTTTGGTGCATAGAGCGCATCCAACTGAGGATAATTCTGTGAGAGAACGCCAAAGTTCCAACACATCATAAAGAGGAATATCAGAATATTTTTTTGTATCATAAATATATTATTTTACTTCAAATTGCGTACTGGTACATATGGGTTCTCCGTTTTTTGTAAATCCCTCTGTTTTAATGGTGTATATCCCTTTGTTTTCAGAGGTATAAAATACTATTTCAGTATCTTTTTTATCGGAAACAGTAATGCTTGGATTCCAGTAAAGCAGTTGTCTTACAAACGGTTTGTCCTTGTTTGTGGTTGCCGGATCTGCGCTGGCTGTTAAAAAATGGGTGTTAGAGATTGCCGGATTCATGATTCGTAGCGTGTAGCTGGCCGGTGTCAATGTCCGGATAAGATTCTCTCTGCTGCTAATCGATACCATTCCCTGAAAAACCAAATCGCCATAGCATCTTTCACTATATAGGACATTGATTTTCCTGATTAGATTTGATCCGAAGTCTGTTATTTTATTAACATCATTGACATACACCCCATCTACGAACAGGGCGGCGCCTTTGTTTTCGAATTGAGCACTGGACGCTCCTACAATGTATAACCACTTTTGATCGCCATTTTTCCTGATATAAAGGAAGGGGATCAGTTCGGTGACAATTTCCGAAAAATTATCAAGTGGAACATAATCTGCCGGATAAATAGTACTTGCAGATCCGGAATAAAACCTGGGGGCAGGAGCCATGTGTTCATCACTCGCTTTTTCCTGCTTATACGGATCGACTTCGTATGATTTATTGATGTAGGCAATGTTTTGACTCTTAGTAAAAAAGGCGGTATCAATACCTGCGACAGTAGATGGTGCAAATTTTTGATTCAAAGCGAATTTATCTTCAACTTTGATTTTCCAGTTTGCATTTTTGGGAACGTCTTTTATTGTCAAAAAAAGTTCTTGCCCATCGTAATAATTGTTTAGAAACATACGAAATTTTCCATTGGAGTCTGTGATGGCATATTTTAGATTCGGTACAGTGTCGATGCGGGATAACAATACTACCGCGTTTTTAATTTTTTGCTGGCTGGTTACGTCAATTACTTCCCCTTTCAGAATACTACCTTTTGTTTCTGGTAAGTAGGTGTAATTTGTGACAGGTTTGTATTCGGTATTTTGGTCGGGTTCCGGTTGCTTGCAGGCATACTGATTTTTACTCTCAAAAACAGAAACAGCAACATTGGCTCCTGACGGCACCGCATGTAACTTCACTGCGACTCTCTGACAAGGTCTGTAATGGGTAGAGTCGCATTCAATCGTTAATTGTCCATTCGTATTGATGAGTTGCTCATTGGCCGGCTTGGATTTGTTTTTGTAAAAGTCGAAATTGGTATCCGATTGACTGATGATGGTAAGCTGCTTTTGAAAATAGAATTTTTCATCATAGTTTCTTTGCAGGTTTGTAAATGCCACTATTTGGTATACTCCGGAGCTTAAAGTGTCGGGCAGCGTAATGTTACCATTTGCTCCTCCGTTGTCGATGCGGATTCTGAGTTGTCGGATAGTGGTCGAATGAGTGTTTCTAAGCACAATGTACCCGATTTTACTCACAGTTGAGGGTCGATGGGTGGCGGCATCCAGAACATTAAGCTTAAATAAGATAGGTTCGCCGGTGACGTAAGTTTCCCTGTCGGTTTGCAAATAGAGTTTTTCTATGGGAAGATTCTGGGCAGAGATGCTGCACAAAATACAGGAAACAAATATGAGTGAGAAGAAATATTTCATCATTAAATAATTAGTTTTTAATGGTCTGATGTAATATCATGTGTGTTTTATAAATTTTTCTATAATATGCCATGTCCCCACCAGAGTGGGGGGCGCTTGCTGAGGTTGGTGATTGATGTGGGTTCTGGAATGTCAATATATGGTACCTTTTCTCCTACCATTTTCTCATCTCGGTCAAAAATGAACATGGCAGAGGTGGTTAGTGAAGAGGCTTCAAAAAAACCAAATGCTAATCTTGATGGGTTATTTATACATTTTATATTACCCCATAGTTGTGACGCTATCGGATCAAAAATTTTTCCGGTAGCATCAAGTTGTTTTTTAGCCGCTTTGTAATAGGCGAAGGAGGCATCATTCAGTGTGTATTGATTGATTACTAAATAATAGTAAAAATGTGTGAGGGCACCCATATGCGGTAGGTGCCAATCATCCGGATAAGCGGTCACGCTAAAGGGAATAAAGCCGATTTTATGATTAGATATCCTGCTGCTATCAGAACTTGAGCTGCTTTCGTCTGTTATATTTACATCGTTTTCAAGGGATAAATCGGTTAACCATCCATAAACAGGTATCGATCCCGAGGTAGAGCTGGTGGCACCCTCCGAGGGAACAAGATACGTATATTGAATTGTTAAGTTTGTTGTAAATCTGTACTTGACTTTTTCTACAGAAGATGAGTCTGATAAGTCAATTCGAATGTCGGCTTTGGTTGTTTTTGGTAATAGCTTATTTGCATCTAAAAAACCTTCAGTTATATTGTAATATTTGATGCTGTCATAGGATATAGGTCTTGTTAGTTTTTGATAATCAGATTCATATATATCACCATCTGCGGTTTTTATGTGTAGCTTGTAGCTGTTTCCTACCCGGGAAACCAATGACGGCGGAGTCGTATATTTTCCCGGCGATGTTTCTGTCAGGGCATATGATACATTGTTGTTGTCTGTAATTGTTAGGCTTGCTTGGGTAACAGGTTCAGCATTAGTTACGGAGTCTGAACTGTATTTTACCGCCTTACTTAATTTTACAACGAATGGACCGTTTGTATTGGTAATGAACCCGTTTACTACCAAAAATTCGTTGTTGGACGTGACTTTGGGATAGTAAATTTCCGAACAACCTGTGGCGCAAAGTATCAACAATGTCAATATGTATAAATTGATGTAGCGGAACATGGTGTTAAAATGAAAAATTAAAGGTTACTATAGAAATGGGTTTTGAAATAATAAAGAACTCACATATTTTGAATGTTTGTGAAAAATCGTAGAAGTATTGATTTCCATTATTATATATTTGTATTCCGATAGAGCTTTTTTAATGGAAGATTCTGAGCAAGGGTGCTGCGCAAAATGCAGCGAACAAATATGAGTAAAGAAAATATTTCATCATTAAATAATTAGTTTTTAATCGTCTGACCTAATCTTATGTTTGTGTTATGTTTGTTTAACAAATTGTTTTACAATATGCCATGTCCCCACCAGCTTGGATAAGGAGTTGTCTTTGCGAGAAATGGGGGCTGACTATCACATTTCCAGAATTGATCCTGAGTAATAGCATTTTGTGGTATCTCAATATATGGGACTTGCACACTTGTCATCTTTTGATCTTGCTCAAAGATGAGCATGGCAGAGGTAGTTACCGATGAGGCTTCAAAAAAGCCCAATGCTAATTTTGAGGGGTTATTTGTACATTTGATATTGCTATATAGTTGTGATGTTATCGGATCAAAAATTTTTCCGGAAGCACTGAGCTGTGCTTTGGCGACTTTGTAAAAAGCGAAAGTGGCATCGTTTAATGTATATTGATTGATCTTTAAATAATAATAGCGAGTTGAGAGTTCCTTGACAGACAATAGTTGCCCTTCGGCTTGATAAGCAGGCAGGGCAAATGGAACAAATCCGACTTTATGATTGACTATACGGTTGGTCGAACCAGAGAGGCTTTCGTCTGTGATATTCACATTATTTTCAAGAGATAACCCGGTTTCCCATCCAAAACATTTATATGCAATGCAATAATTCGTATACGATTCGCTGGTATACATATATTGAACCGTCAGGTTTGTTGTAAATCTGCACTTGAGGTTGCCGGTAGAAGATGAGTTTGATAGGTCGATCCGAATGTCTGCTCCTGTTGTTGTTTGTAATGACTTATGAGAATCTAAAAAACTTTCAGTTACATTGTACGATTTGATGTTGTCGTATGATGCTGGTTTTAGTAATTGCTGATAGTCAGATTCATAGATATTACCGTCCGCAGTTTTTATATGTAGTTTGTAGCTGTTTCCTACCCGGGGAACCAAAGACGTCGGAGTCGTATATTTTCCCGGTGATGTTTCTGTCAGGGCATAAGATACATTATTGTTGTCGGTAATCGTTAGGCTTGCCTGGGAAACCGGATATGGATTGGTCACGGAGTCAGCACTGTATTTTACCGTCTTGCTTAGTTTTATGACGAATGGCCCGTTTGTATTGGTAATAAGCCCGTCCACTACCAAAAAATCGTTGTCGGAGGTGACTTTAGGATAGTAAATTTCCGAACAACCTGTGGCACAAAGTATCAACAAGGCCACTATGAATAAATTGATGCAGCGAGACATAGTATTAAAATGAAAAGTTAAAGGTTAATGTAGGAATGGGTCTTGAAATAATAAAGAGCTCATACATATTGAATGATTGCGAAAACTTGGATGAGTTTTTATAATATACGGAATAGGGATTTTTTTGCCCGTACACATTAATGATGGCAAGTGTCCAGCTTCCTTTAAATACCCGGTTCAATTTAAGATTCTCTTCGTGTGTAATGGCAATATCCAGCCGGTTGTAATCTTCAAGTCGATACTTGTTTCGGTCGGAATAGTAAAGGTATTGATTTCCCTGATATATGTATTTGTATTCGGGTAATGTGGCTGGTTGTCCCGTACGGTATGTGAATGTGCCGGAGAGCCACCAGCGGCGGGTTAAATGATAATTTCCGGTAACGACCAGATTGTGCGGTATGTCGAACGTGGAAGAATAGTTCTTGTTTGAGTTGATTTGATCGACCTCATATGGGCTGGAGGTATGTCGCAAAGATCGCGAATAGGTGTAGCTGATCCATCCGGTGAGGTTGCCTGTGTTTTTTTTGATAAACAGTTCCGCTCCGTAATTATGTCCGGAAGCTTGCAGTAAATCGGCTTCTAACTGATTGTTCATGAAAATAGTGGCTCCATTCCGGTAGTCGATTAAGTTATCCAGTTTTTTATAATACACTTCTATCGATGCCTCGATGCTATTGTTCATGAAGTTCTTAAAATAACCCATGGCTATCTGATTAGATACGAGCGGTTTGATATTTGGACTGCTTAGTTTGTATACATCCGAAGGCGACATTACCGATGTGTTTGAAATGAGATTGATGAATTGGCTTATTCGATTGTAACTTGCTTTTATAGAACTTGTCTTGTCAATCAGATAGCGGACAGACAAGCGGGGTTCGAGACTTGAATACCATTTCACCACTGCATTATTACCATAAGAACGGGTGTCTATAATATTGTCTTGCGTTAAAGCTGCATTTGGTTTGAATATCAACACATTGCTTGGGCCCAGATTCGCATATTGGGTAAATCGCAAACCCAAATCGGCACTGATTTTTGGCGAGAATGTCCAGCTGTCAGATAGATACGATGCAACTTCGAGGCCTTGTTCCGAATTGATTTTTTTTGCCTGAACGGTCGACAACGAATCATAAGGGGTCAAATCGCCCGGGTGAAGTTTGTAAAGAGAGGCGTTGATGCCGCCTTCAAATGAGTGTGTGTCATTGGGTCTCCAGGCGACATTCGCTTTCGTGGTATAATATTGAACGGACGATTTGAATTTGTAGGCGGTTGTCTTTTGCAGTGTATCCCGTTCGTTTTGATTGTTTTGATAGCGGCTCAGGCCGAATACGATACTTGCGTCAAATTTGTCATTAAAAATGTGTTTGTATCTGAGAGATGCAAGCGTGTTGTCGTATTGATACGGATTTTGTTTTGTAAATCTGAAATGGTCGTTGCTGTAATAACCAAAAATGTAAAGATGATCCTTGGGCGTTAAGTTTATGCTAAGCAACGAATTGATGTCATAGAACTTTGCGGAGCTTTGTTTTAGATCTTCATCGGGCATGGCGTGAAGTAACCAATCGGAGTAAGATGACCGTGCGCTGATTTGCCAGTACGCCTTTTTGTTAAAAAGCGGAGTCTCGTAATTCAGGCGCGAATCAAGCAGTCCGATTCCTCCCTTGACGGAGGGCTTGTCTCCGCTGTTGTTGAAGCGCACATCCATTACTGAAGATGCCCTTTCTCCGTATTTTGCGGGAATACCGCCTTTCATTAACGATACATTGTTAACTCCATCTGCATTAATGGCCGAACTCATTCCGAAGACATGCGACGAACTGAATATTGGAACATCTTCCAAAAGAATGAGATTCTGGTCGGAACCACCTCCGCGTACGAAAAATCCGGTGCCGAATTCTCCTGTCGACTGAACTCCGGGTAGTAATGTCAGGTTTTTTATGATATCTCTTTCTCCCAACGTAAGAGGCATTTCTTTTATCATTTTTGACGTGAGTTTCAGGGTGCTCATCTGTGCCCGGTTGACATTCAAATCCATGGGAGTTCCTATCACTAATACCTCTTTCAGGAGAATGGAACTTTCTGCCATTTCAAAATCCACAATGCCACTTCCGTTTATACGAATCATGCGAATTTCTTCCTTCAGTCCGGGATAATAGAGGCGTATGTCGTATTCGCCCGGTGGTATGGTTGCTTTGTAAGAACCGGTTTTATCCGAGGTCCAACTCAGGTGTAGCCTGTCGATGGAAAGTCTTGCTCCCGATAATAGAGCACCGGTTTTGGCATTCAGAACTTTTCCTTTGAGTTGAGCCGGAGTAGGAGAGTCGCTCTTGCTTTTGTCTCCGATAACTAATACTCCATTTAAATCTTTTTTGTTTGAATAGTTTTTTAATCTGGGAGGCGTGAAAACATAAATATCAGAATTTAGCCGGATACAGTCCAGTTCTGCAATGTGTTTGATAGTAGTCAGGCACTCATCGAGAGGAAGGGTGGCAATTGATTCGCGGAATTTTTTGCCGGTAAACCATTGTGGATTGAAGTATAACTTAATGTGCTGGTTTACTTCGATTCTCTTAAATAGGGTATCGATAGGTACCAACTCGTTCTTTTGTTCTGCTAAAGTAGTTTGCTGCGCCTGCATGAACGAAGAATTCATGCTTATAATGAAAAGAGCCAGCACAATGATTGGTTTCATCAGCATTAAGGTTAATAATTGGGTGCGAACAACAATCGGAAATAATGGAGATTTCCGATGATAAAATGTGTGTTTTTACAAATGGCCAAGTTGTTAATATTTCAAAAAACGAACCATTTTCGAAATATTTATTTTAATGTGTGTTTGGTTAAATAAACCGAGCGAAATATAGATATTTTTTTCAAAACATGCAATTTATGTTTGAAAAAAATGTTTTACGACTAAATTATATCAATGATTCTTTGTCTGATATAATTATGTCGCTTTCTATCAGTTTTTTATGCACTTTGTGGGGTATTGGTGCAAAAGTGATGTCGGTATACAAATAGACATTCCGAACCCTTTTATTTTGAAAAATAGGTCGTTGAGGAAAGAAAAATGTAGAAAATAGGCGTAAAAAAAGGAGAATAATGAAATTGTTGAGCCTGATAAATGTCACAGCAGAAATCGATTTCGGTTTTTGCTGCGACATTGAATTTTTTGTCGGATTACTTAAGCTCCAATATCAGAGCGGACTTTTTTGGCAAAATCATAGATTTTGTAATGGCATACTTTACTCCGGTAATAATATCAGTGCCCTCTTTGAAATTTTTTAACTTTTCGAAAAAGCGTTCGGTTGGTAAGGGTTGTTCTCTGTTGTTATTGAGAATAACCATAACGGTCTCTGTTTCGTTATAGCGGAAATAGACATAAATATCATTTTCCGGAACATAATGCAACAGTTTCCCTGTGTGAATGACTTCCTTGTTTTTGCGCCAGTTCAACAGTTTTGAAGTGAAATCGTAGTAACTTTTCTGAAATTCGGTTCTTCCTTGTGGGGTAAATGCATTGATACTGTCACCAGCCCATCCTCCCGGAAAATCGCGACGAATATCGCCGTCTCCTTTGTTTTTGTCGCCGGTCATGCCAATTTCAGTGCCATAATATATTTGGGGTATGCCTCTGGTGGTCATCAGAAACGACATGGCCATCTTATACTTGTCAAGATCACCTTTCAGGGTGTTGTTGTAGCGTTGCGTGTCGTGATTTTCAGCAAAAATGAAGAGGTTATTCGGATTGGCAAAGAGATAATCCTTCGCAATGGTATTGTACAGCTTGTTCATTCCCAGTTCATTCCAGCTGTTTCCCTGTTCGTTGAAGCAGGTTGAAAGCGCATCATTCAGCACAAAATCCATTGGGGTAGGCAGGTTGGAATTATAATGCAATGAGTTGATGGCATCTTTTTGCCAGAAAGCAATCTCTTCCGAACTGTGTAGCCATGTTTCACCAACCAGATTGAAATGCGGATATTCGTTCAAAATGGCTTTCGCCCATTGCGACATAGCATTGCGGTCGTTATACGGATATGTATCCATCCGGATGCCATCCAGATCGGCAAATTCAATCCACCAGATGTTGTTTTGAATGTAATAGTTCCAAAAGTAAGGATTGTTCTGGTTCATATCGGGCATGGTGGTGTCGAACCAGCCTTCCTGATCCAGTTTCAGATCGCATTGCGCCGCGTGAATGTCTTTGGTGGTAATGGCTTTGTGATTACTTCGGGTAAAATCCGGCCATTGGTGAATCCAGTCGTTCATTGGTAGGTCTTTCATCCACCAGGCATCAATACCGCCGTGGTTGGACACCATGTCCATGATTATTTTAAGCCCTTTCTGATGAGCTGCGGATACCAGATTGGCGTAGTCGTCATTGCTTCCGTAACGCGGATCGACTTTGTAAAAATCGCTGATGGCATAACCGTGATAGGTGTATTGGGTATAATTATTTTCGAGTAAGGGTGTGCACCAGACGGCTGTGGCTCCCAGCTGTTTTATGTAATCGAGGTGATCCTGAATGCCTTTGATGTCGCCGCCATGCCGGCCGTAGTCAATGGCCCGGTTGGCTTTTTCGGGTTGTGAAGCCACATTATCGTTGGTTGGGTCGCCATTTGAAAAGCGATCGGGCATGAGCAGGTAAACCACATCGGCACTGGAGAAGCCCTGTCGGTTTGCCGAACCGGTTTTCCTGTTTTTTAGCTCGTAGGTATAAGTTGCTTCTTTTCTTCCGTTGTGAGAGAAATCGATTTTGAATTTTCCGGCTTTTGCAATTTTGGAGTCGATGGTTAGGTCTACAAAAAGGTAGTTTGGGTTTTCAACCGTGTTTGTTTTTGCAATTTTAACGCCCGGATAATTGATTGAAACCTGATTTTTGGAAATGTCTTTCCCGTGAATCAGTAGTTGTAGCTTTGAATTTTTCATGCCTACCCACCAAAATGCGGGTTCGACACGTTCCACTTGCGCGGAAACAAACAATATAGATGTGGCGAAAAGGAGGGCGAAGGAGATTTTTTTTTGCATAGTATAGATAAAGATTTTGAGATTATGTGCGTCTGATCGCGCACCGGCCTAAGTCGGTTTTTAGACATCAAATATAGAAACAATTGAATTTCAGTGCTCGATAAAATGTCAAAACAGGCAATGAAGTGTATGCAAACGTTTTCGGTGGATAGAAAAACAAAAAGCCCTGTCGAATTTTATCGACAGGGCTTTTAATCGGTACGGAAAGATTTATTCGTCTTTCAAAATCGGAATTTGACGCAAAATTCGTTGGTCAAGTACCGTGAGAGTTTCTGTGGCTACAATTCCGTCTATTTCCTGAATTCGCCCGTTGAGCAATTCCAGTAAATGTTCGGGGTTTTTAGCATACATTTTGATAAGTAGGGAATACGGTCCGAGGGTGTAGGTGCATTCTACTATTTCAGGAATTTCTTCCAGTTTCGGAACTACTTCTTTGTACATCGACCCTTTTTCGAGAGTGATTCCAATATATGTACACATACTGTATCCGAGAGCCCGCGGATCGACATAATATCCCGACCCGGTTATTACTTTCATGTCAATCAGCCTTTGCACACGCTGGTGAATGGCTGCACGTGATACATCACACTCTTCGGCGACATCCTTAAAAGGAGTTCGTGCGTTTTGAGTGATGATCTCTAATATTTTTCGATCTAAATTGTCTATTTTTTCCATAGTCTTTGGGAAATAGTGTACAAAGATACGAAAAATATGAAACTTCAAAACTTTTTGTTCGTTTTTCTGGAATCTTCCTCTCAAATGGAATAGAAATGGTGTTATTCATTGACGTATAGTAACATATAAATGGGGCAAATCGACGGAAAATAGTAAGGATAGAGTGCATAAATAAACTCAAAAGAGCATTGGTTCGGTCATCCAAGGGAAGATTTGATGCAAAAAAGGAGTGCTGGCGGCTCTGTTTGTGAGAATAATTTTGCATTCCGTAATTCAGTGTATTACTTTTGTGTTTCTTTTAAAATTCATTTCTATGAAATATATCGGAGCGCATGTGAGTGCATCTGGCGGAGTAGAAAATGCTCCTTTGAATGCATCGGAAATCGGGGCAAACGCATTTGCCCTTTTTACCAAAAACCAACGTCAATGGGTTTCGCCTGCTTTGTCGGCTAAAAGCATTAAGGCGTTTGCCGATAATTGTGCAAAATTCGGCTATCTGCCTGATTATATTTTACCACACGATAGTTATCTGATTAATCTGGGGCATCCCGAGGAGGAGGGATTGGAGAAATCCCGGGCGGCTTTTCTCGACGAGATGCAACGTTGCGAACAACTGGGGTTGAAACTGCTCAATTTTCATCCGGGGTCGCACCTGAATAAGATTTCATTACAGGATTGTCTCGCGCGTATTGCCGAATCGATCAATATTGCGCTCTCCAAAACGCAGGGAGTGACTGCTGTGATTGAAAATACGGCAGGGCAGGGTAGCAATGTGGGATTCAGTTTTCAGCATTTGGCAGATATTATTGCTCAGGTAGAGGATAAGACACGTGTGGGAGTGTGCATTGATACATGCCACTCTTTTACGGCAGGATATAATTTGAAAGATCCGGCAGGATATGAGAAAACCTGGGAAGAATTCGAGGCTATTGTGGGTTTTGGGTATCTTCGGGGAATTCACCTGAACGATTCGAAAAAAGAACTGTCAACGCGTGTCGACCGTCACGATAGCGTAGGGAAGGGTTATATCGGAATCGATTTCTTTAAACGCTTTATGGCCGACAAGCGGTTCGATAATATTCCGATTATTTTGGAAACACCCGACGAAACGCTTTGGAAAGAAGAGATTGCCGAGTTGAAACGGTTTGCTGCCGCAGTGGAATAAAAAGTCTTAAAATATAAGGGCAATGTGCTATTTATCAATGGCGATATGACGAAAAAGCAATAACTTTGCAATGCGAATTTTATGGATTTTGCGCGTTTTTAATTTGCTGTTTATTAGTGCTTTGACGATTCATTAAACCATTAGATATATCAAACATGACAACAAAAAACTACAAAGTAGTTACTCCGGCTGAGGCTGTTAAGGTTATCAAGTCGGGCGATCACGTGCATTTGAGCAGTGTGGCCAGTTCTCCCCAGTGTTTAATTAATGCCATGTGTGCTCGTGGCGATGCAGGCGAATTGAAAGATGTTCGTATTCATCACTTGCATACCGAAGGTCCGGCTCCTTACACAGAAGCAAAGTATGAAGGCATATTCGAACACGATGCTTTTTTCGTAGGTTCTAATGTGCGTAAAGCCGTTCAGTCCGGTGTTGCCGACTATATTCCTATCTTTTTGAGTGAGACGCAACGCCTTTATCGTGATGGTTACATCAAATGTAATGTTGCTATGATTCAGGTTTGTCCTCCCGACGAACACGGATATGTTTCGCTGGGTACTTCGGTAGATGCTACGTTGGCTGCTGTTGAAACGGCTGATTATGTAATTGCTGTTGTTAATAAGAATGTTCCCCGTGCTTTCGGTCAGGCAATGATTCCGATGAACTTGATTGATATCTTCGTGGAAGATGATACCCCTCTGGAACCGGCTCACTTCAGCGAACCGAGCGAAGTGGAAAAATTAATCGGTTTGCATTGTGCCGAACTGATCGAAGACGGCGCTTGCCTGCAAATGGGTATCGGTGCTATTCCGAATGCAGTGTTGGCTCAATTGGGTAACCATAAAGATTTGGGTATCCATACCGAAATGTTTGCCGACGGTGTGCTTCCATTGGTAGAAAGTGGTGTGATTAACGGTGCCAACAAAGGCATCGATAAAGGAAAAATGGTTTCTACATTCCTGATGGGATCGCAGAAAGTGTACGATTTTATCGATAACAACCCGCAGGTATTGATGATGGATGTGGGTTACACCAACGACCCGTTCCTGATTGCCAAAAACCCGAAAACAACGGCTATCAACTCTGCATTGCAGGTTGACCTTACCGGTCAGGTTTGTGCCGACTCGCTGGGAACTAAATTCTATTCCGGTGTAGGCGGACAGATCGACTTCGTTTACGGTGCATCACGTTCCAAGGGCGGTAAAGCTATTATTGCTATGCCTTCGGTGACCAACAAGGGTGTGAGCAAAATTGCTCCGGTATTGGCTCCGGGTGCTGGTGTCGTTACAACACGTAACCATATGCACTGGTTTGTAACCGAATACGGCGCTGTAAATCTTTATGGCAAAACCTTGCAGGAACGTGCCAAACTGTTGATTAGTGTGGCTCATCCTGATCATCGCGAAGCCCTCGAACAGGCGGCTTTCGAACGTTTCGGTTCGCACTTCCGTTTCGTAAGTAAGTAATTATACTATACGTTGATAAGGGGCAGGAATCGGTCGATGCTGAACCGATTCCTGCTTTTTTTGACTTCTGACCCGGAAAAAATCTGTTGGGTAACTATATCTCTTTTTCTTTGAAAGAATCTGTCCGGAGGGTGTATGGAGTCCGCTTGATGCAATAATTTTTATTTCAATGAATCTGCTTGACTTAATCGATTATCTGGGTACGTTTGCTTTTGCTATCAGCGGCATTCGTCTCTCCGCGGCCAAACGGTTCGACTGGTTCGGCGCCTATATTGTCGGGTTGGTGACAGCTATTGGAGGTGGCACTACACGTGATGTGCTGTTGGGGGTTTCTCCGTTTTGGATGCATCAGCCTTCTTACCTGATTGTAACCGGGGTGGCTCTTGTGGTGGTCATCCTGTTCAGTAAACATCTCGTTAAACTCGAAAATCCTTTCTTTATTTTCGACACCATCGGATTGGGGCTCTTTGTGGTGGTCGGTATCGAACGTACGCTCGATGCACATTTTCCTTTTTGGGTGGCTATTGTGATGGGAATGATTACCGGTTCCATCGGAAGTGTGATTCGCGATATGCTGATTAACGAAACACCACTTATCTTCCGCAAAGATATTTATGCCCTGGCTTGTGTGGCAGGCGGAGTCGTTTTTATGATCTGTTCGTATCTTGGAATCCCATCGGGAATGACGCAGTTGTTCTCAGCTCTTTCGGTGATTGCGATTCGCCTTTTGGCCGTCAAGTTTCATATCGGAATGCCGATACTGAAAGATACCTTCGACGAGGAACGGTAGTCTGGATGACTTTACACTATAAAAAGAGGCTGTCTCTGGTAATGCTTGAGATAGCCTCTCCTGTTTTATTTACAGAAATTTCTGTTTTTCAATCTATTCGGAAGTCTATTGGTATTGTGACAGACATGGCCGTTTTGGATCCATTTTGAGATGCAGGCTTCCATCCTGTCATTGAACCGGCTAATCTGATAGCCTCTTTGTTAATGTCGGGAGAAACGCCTCTGAGTACTTTCGTATTTGTAATTTCGCCGTTGACACCAACAGTGCAGGATACCCATACTCTTCCCTGAATACCTTTGCTTTTGTCATTTTCGGGATACTGGAGATTTGATGCCAGATAACTTTGCAATGCCTCATTACCTCCGGGGTAGGTAGGTAACATTTCAATAGCCACTATTTTAGTATTCTGAGGAGCTTCTTTGTGATAGGTCTCAATCTTTGCGTTGTCTGTTGTCTTATTCTTTTGAGGGAAGGTAATAGTGAGCGGAATTGGTTCCATCTCAATATTGATTTCACTTTTGCTGCCTACTGTGATGATCTGTGTCTGATACCCGATATGTGAAACCAGCAGTTCATCATTAGGACTTTTGGCTTTAATTTGGTAGTGGCCATTGTCATCAGCAATAGTTCCGACTGAGGTGCCCTTGAATAGGATAGAACTCCGGGCAATAGCTTTCCCTGAAGATTTGTCGGTTATTTTGCCCGAAATAACGATGTTGTTCTCACTGATCAGCGATTGACTTTTGATCGGTTGATTGGCAAAAGCCAACATTAACCCGACAATTAAAGGAACTATTAAAAGTGCCTTCGTTTGTGCCATTTTGGATGTTTTCATGTTTTTCATCATAAGGATTCTTCTTTTAATAAGTGATTGATTAAATTGGTTTGTTAATATAAAAACAGGTCCTCCAATAGCCTGATTTACCAATAGGGCCTGATATTCTCCCACGTTTTTACCTGAGTTGAGTACAACTTCATCCGCCAAATATTCATGAACTTCTTTAATCGCTTTCTCATATAACCAGATAACAGGATTGAACCATTGAAAAATACTTATTATTTCTACTATCATTAAATCAATGTAGTGTAACTGATCTAAATGAGCTTTTTCATGAGCAATAACACTTGCCAGTGAATTTTCATCATAATTACTGACCGGGATAAACATTTTATTGAAATATGAAAACGGCGCCATATCACTATTTGTAGATACAATTACAAATCCATTCTGAGTTTGCGTTTCGGATTTATGCGCGATTATTTTTAGTTTTATAGCCTGATAAACAAGACGTGAAGTGACAATAAAAGCGCCGATGGCATAAATAATCAATAAAATGTTCCATAGGTTTGGGTTTTGCAAAAAAGAGGTGTTTGATGTATCATGAACGGAGTTAATGCCGGAGGTTGTTTGCCCGGCATCTTCGGGAGCAAAACCTGCATCAGGTGCTTCATTGGTGGTGCTTAGAGACGGGATTGCGATAGAGAAAAACGATGTTGTCATGATTTTAGAAGCTGCGAAAGGAAGCGTCATCGAAACGACTATCGATGTCAATAAGATTGCCCGATTAAGCCGGAAATGAGTAGCTTTGCGAAGTAGCAACCAGTAGAACAGATACAGAACTGTTAATGAAATCGCAGCCTTAAGGGCATACTCCATAATGTTATTCATGATTATTCGTATTAGATTTCTTGAGCTCTTCTTCTGTTAAGCGCATGATCTCTTCCAATTCTTTCATGCTCAGATTATTTTCACGCGCAAAGAAGGCGGCCATTTTGGGAAATGAATTGTTGAAGTAATTGGATAGAAATCCGTTCAAATGCACATTCGCATATTCCTCTCGGGTTGTAAGAGGAAAATATTCATAGGTATTTCCATATTGCTTATGAGAAATATATTCCTTCTTTTCAAGAACTCTTATCACGGTGGAAACGGTATTGTATGGTGGTTTGGGATCTGGCATACAGTCAATAACATCTTTTACAAAGCCTTTCCCAAGTTTCCATAGGATTTGCATTACCTCTTCTTCTGCAATTGTAAGTTTTTTCATTTGTCAAACATTAAATAGTAATTCACTATGCAAATGTATAACTGAAAATGCAGTTTTGTAACTGTAATTGCAGTTGCATGACTATAAAAATATTTAAATATATTTCTTGTTCTTGTATATCAGTAGGATATGTTTTTTTTGAATGCAGGTATGATGGAAAAATATGGATGAAAAATACTCAACAGATAGAAGAACGCGATAGAATGAGCGATATGTGGCTTTTTAAAATTCAGAATTGCATAGTTGTAATTGAGGCTTTTCTCATTAAAACCGAAAGAGAAACTGTGTTAATGGTTCGATGAGTCGTTAATGGGATGTTATCAGGAAGAGAGTTACATGTATTGTCTCTCTATTGCACCATAGTGAAACAAAGCGTATTATTTCGTTGTTCCGAAATAAACAGCTATTTTTGTTATACAAAAAATAGAGCTTAACATGGCAAAGACGGGTAGTATACTGGTAGTCGATGATAATAAAAATGTACTGAGTGCTTTACGCATACTTTTGGAAAGTTTTTTTCAGAAAGTAACGCTGATTGCCACTCCCAATTTGTTGCCGTCGAAATTGAGTGAAGTGCAGCCTGACGTAGTGTTGCTCGATATGAATTTTTCTGCGGGAATTAATTCAGGTAATGAAGGGTTGTTCTGGCTGTCGGAAATCAAAAAATACAAGGCAGATCTGCCAGTAGTGCTTTTTACCGCCTATGCCGATATTGAGCTGGCCGTGAGGGCGCTGAAAGAGGGTGCAAGCGATTTTGTGGTGAAACCATGGGATAATGCCAAGTTGGTGACTACACTTCAGGCGGTCATGCAGCAGAGGAATGCCTCGCACAAGGAAGATGACAATGGCAAGGTCGCAGAACCTGTTGATTCTGTGATCTGTTGGGGGAGTTCGACGGTCATGCTGGAGTTACAGAAACTGGTAAAAAAGGTTGCCGGAACGGATGCCAATGTGCTGATTACCGGAGAGAACGGAACCGGAAAAGAAGTGATAGCTAGAGCCATTCACGAATTCTCGGCTCGTAAAAACAAGGTGATGGTGACCGTGGATATGGGTGCCGTGACCGAAACGCTCTTTGAAAGCGAACTGTTCGGCCATGTGAAGGGGGCATTTACCGATGCTAAGGCCGACCGGATCGGAAAGTTCGAGGCGGCACAGGGAGGAACTCTCTTTCTCGATGAAATTGGTAATCTGAGTTATTCCCTGCAAGCCAAGCTGCTCAATGTGATTCAGTCGCGGCAGATTGTCCGCGTGGGCGACAACCGTCAGGTGCCGGTAGATATACGGCTGATTTGCGCAACCAACCGTAATTTGCCACAGTTGGTGCAAACGGGAGAATTTCGTGAAGACCTGCTTTATCGTGTTAATACCATCCATATTGAAGTACCACCTCTGCGCGAACGAAAAGTCGACATTCCGCAACAGGCGACCTTCTTTCTCCGGAAATATGCTGCCCGTTACAATCATCCTGATCTGCACTTTGCCGACGAAACCATGGAGCAGTTGAAAGCCTACGCGTGGCCGGGCAATGTGCGCGAGTTACAACATGCTATCGAGAAGGCGGTAATTCTTTGCGAAGGCAATGCGTTGCAACCCGACGATTTCTATATGCGTCCGAACGAAAAGACAACCCTGCAAACTGAAAAGCTGAGTCTGGAAGATGCAGAGAGACTATTGATTGCAAATGCCATTAAGCGAAATAACGGCAATCTTTCGTTAGTTGCTGCCGAACTGGGTATTACCCGCCCGACGCTATACAGCAAGATAAAAAAATACGAACTTTGAACAGTGGACAGTTATCAGTGACCAGTTAACAGTTAACAATTAACAATTAAAGCCACTGCTAACTGTTAACCGATAACTGCTAACTGTTAACTGAAAAAAATTATGAGTGATAGTTTGGTACTTGAAAAGGCGTATGCATTTGCCATCAGAATTGTGAATCTGTACAAGTGTTTGGTTGAAAAACAAGAGTACGTGTTATCGAAGCAGTTGCTACGTTGTGGTACTTCGGTGGGTGCAAATATTACGGAGGCCAACGGAGCTATTTCGGATGCCGATTTTTCAGCAAAAATGAGTATCGCCTATAAAGAAATACTGGAGGTGAAATATTGGCTCTCCCTTATGAAGGATACCGGATATATTGAACAAAACCAATTTGATAGCCTGTATGCCGATGCCGATACTATTGCCAAAATATTATTCTCGATACTGAAAACCACAAGAATCAAAAAACAGTGACCAGTTAACAGTCAACAGTTAAAGCCACTGGTAACTGGTAGCTGGACCTGTTAACCGGTAACTGTTAACCGGTAACTGATAACTGATAATTGATAACTGCTAACCGATAACTGCTAACTGCTAACTGCATATGTTTAAATCCATTCAATATCGCCTGATTACCTACACTGCCCTGTTAGTGGTGTCGGTAGCTGCATCCTCAGTTTTGGTTGTACAAAACAGAGTGATATGGGCATTTTTGTGTGGTATGCTGGCTGTGGTTTGTCTACGCAATATGTGGCGGCACTATAAACGGTTCAATCAAAACGTTCTTTTTCTGCTCAATGCGCTCGACAACGGCGATTACTCGTTCCATTTCTCGGAAAGCAGTATGTCGCGACGGGAGAAGGAGCTGAACTCTATGCTCAACCGCATCAAAGAGATACTTACCAATGCCCGAAAGGCGGTGATCGAAAACGAAAAATTCCTTAGCCTGATCGTGGAAAGCGTATCGACAGGCATTGTGATTGTAGACGAACATTGGCATGTGCAAACAGTGAACCGTTCTGCGCTCGATCTGTTGGGACTACCTGTGTTTACCCACCTTAATCAGCTGTCTGGTGTAAATGAAACTTTCCCGACGCTTTTCAGGGAGATGAAAGCGGGCGATAACCTCCAGATTACCATCCCGAACGAACGGGAAGAGATGCAGGTGAGTCTGCGCATGTCGGAGATTACGCTGAAGGAGCGTAAGATAAAGATAATTACGCTCAACAATATCGGCAGCGAACTGGAAACGAAAGAGATGGAGTCGTGGGTGCGGCTCATCCGGGTGATGACGCACGAGATAATGAATTCCATTGCGCCCATCACTTCGCTGAGCGAAACGCTTCTTACATTGCATCATCAGCCACAAGAGGAGGAAGGCTCCGATTCGTTGCGAAAAAATACGATTGAGGCATTCGAGACTATTCATTCCACGGCTCGCGGATTGCTATCATTTGTGGAATCGTACCGGAAGTTTACAGCAGTGCCTAAACCTGAAGTGCATGCGTTCGCCATCCGGCATTTACTTGAGAAGGCTGTGCGGTTGGAGGAACATGTGATGGTACAACGAAATATTTCATTGAAGATAGAGACTGTAAACGAGGATGCAACGATGATTGCCGATGAAAAGCTGATCTTTCAGGTATTGGTCAATTTGATTAAGAATGCTGTGGAAGCGATACCCGAAACAGGTGGTGAGTTGTTGTTGCGTTACGGTTATCAGCCTTCGGGACGGAGCTATATCGAGGTGTGCAACAGCGGAAATCCCATCCCGTCTGATATATTGCCTCATATCTTCATCCCGTTCTTTACCACGAAGGAAAACGGCAACGGAATCGGTCTCAGCGTGTCGCGCTACATTGTGCGCCTGCATGGCGGTAAACTGCTTCACTCCACATCATCCGAAGGAATGACGGTGTTTACAGTTGTCGGTTAACAGTCTACAGTTATCAGTTACCGGTTATCTGTAGTTTGGACACAGGTTCGACTCCCGCCGGCTCCATATTTATTTTGTCTGTAAATAAGAACGAACCGACATCCCGTCGATGCGTTCTCCAAGTGAAACCATTCAGTTACCAGTTATCAGTTAACTGATAACTGTTTATAGTTTTCCTTCTATTTCGGTCACAATTTCACCGTCGAACAAATTGACAACGCGGTGCGCAAAGGCGGCATCGTGGTGCGAGTGTGTTACCATCACAATGGTAGTGCCCTCTTTGTTCAGTTCCGAAAGCAACTCCATCACATCTTTCCCGTTCCTGGAGTCGAGGTTACCGGTAGGCTCATCGGCCAGAATCAGTTTGGGGTTGGCTACCACGGCACGGGCTATTGCCACACGTTGTTGCTGTCCGCCCGATAGCTGGTTGGGGAAATGACTCACTCTGTGGCTGATATTCATCCGGCGCAGCGCCTCTTCCACCCGTTGTTTTCGTTCCGACGGCTTCACCTTCAGATAAATGAGCGGTAGCTCCACATTTTCGTAGACGGTCATCTCTTCAATCAGGTTAAAACTCTGAAACACAAATCCGATATTGCCTTTGCGCATTTCAGTACGTTGTTTCTCTTTCAGATGACCAACTTCTTTGTCGTCAAGATAATATTCGCCCGACGATGGATTATCGAGTAGTCCCAAAATGTTGAGCAAAGTAGATTTGCCACATCCCGACGGACCCATTACAGCGATGAATTCACCATCGGCCACTTCCAATGAAATACCGTTCAATGCAACGGTTTCGATCTCTTCCGTACGGAAGACTTTTTTGAGATTGTTAATTTTAAGCATAATGTTGCAAGTTATAGTTATCCGTTACCGGTTGTTTTAATTGTTTGTTGTTTTTACTCTCCTTTCACGGCTTCTACCGGATTGGTAGCCGCTGCTTTATAGCTATGCAACGAAATAGTTGCTGCCGTTACAATGAAAATCAGGATGCCGGCCGCTGCAAATACCCACCAGTAGATAGAAACTTTGTATGCAAATTGCTCCAGCCACCGATGCACGATATAGTACGCAATCGGTACGCCGATGATGTATGCAACGGATAAAAGTATCAGCACGTTTCGGTTAAGCATCAGCATTATTTCTCCAATAGAGGCTCCGTTTACTTTGCGAATGGCAATTTCCTTTGCTTTGTAACGGGTGTTGAATACAACGAGTCCATAAACACCCATCACAGCAATGATAATGGTTACCAATCCGAACAATGAAATAAGCTTTGCTAAGTTTGTTTCATTCTTGTACAGCTTTTCGATAGATTGATCTATAAATTTCAGATCAAAATCTTCGGAGCTGTATTTGCTCCATGTTTTTTGAATCGATTGAATAGCTCCCTGTGTATCGTTGCCTGATAGTTTGATAAAGAACCAGTTCATAAACCCTTCTTCGAGAATGGCAAAGCCCATAGGTTGAATAGAATCTCGAAGTGAGCTGTAATTGACATTTTTAGCGATGCCTACGATGGTGAGGTTTTTGTCAAATCCTGAAAAATCTTTTCCAAGAATCGTATTGTCGAACTGATATTTGCGCACAAATGCTTCGTTAAAAATAATAGCACGGGTTTTGCCTACGCTATCCGAAACCTGAAAATCGCGGCCTTGAAGTACCTTTACGCCAAAGAAATGCAGAAAGTTAGGATGTACAGGCCATACGGTCGCATTAACCTGCTTGCCTTCAAAGCTACGTCCCCAACTCATGCCTACATTCCCGGGTATGAATTGTGCTGCGGTATAATCAAGAATACGCGGATCCTGCTTCAGTTCTTCCCCAAATGCCTGCATATTTATTTTTAGTTGTCCGTAAGGCACATACACAATGTTCTCTTTCTGAATGCCCCAGGGGCGTTTTTGCATAAACGAACTTTGAAGCTGAATGAACAGTGCTACGATAATCATTGTAATGGCGGCTGTAAACTGCACTGCAATCAGTACATTACGTAGTCGATTGCTCTGTTTCGACATCGAAAACGAACCTGAGAGTGCTACTGCCGGTTGGAACGAGACAATATAATGGGCAGGATACCATCCGAACAGTAAACCGAATACAACAGATGATACGGCAATGAGAGCAAAAATCGGAATGTTGGCTTCCAGACTCACATTCGCTGAAAAATATTGACCGATAAACGTACTCTTCAATAATAAAATATAGATCAACGAAAGCAGAAAGGCAATGAGAGAGAAAATGGCAGCTTCGGAGGCAAGCATCCACTTTAATTTTGTAGTGCTGGCACCTATGATTTTGTGTATATTCAATGCCTTCACCCTGGCCGGCGATATTGCAACCGAAAAGTTCAGAAAATTAATGTAGGCAATAATCAATGTCAGAATGCCGATAAACAGAAACGACAGTGTTACGGAAAGTCGTCCTTTTTCGAAATCGAAATGGGCTTTGTTTAATGGAGTAAGCTCGATGGTGATAGCTCGGTTCGGATCTTTCTTCATTTCCTGCCAATTCTCTTTTCCGAAGAATTTTTCGCTGTTAAGGGCGGATAATAATTTAGCCACATGCCGGGGTTCAATCTTAAAGTAGCCGTTGTAATTGTAATTTTCAGGCTGATCGTCGGGCAACAGGGTGTAAATGCCATTTGCCAGAGAGCAGTTTTTCTGAAAATCTTTACATACTGCCTGAATGGTTATATGGTCGGTATTTTGATTGTTATAGAAATGTTTTGCAATGTGAAAATAGACTGTCTTGCCGATCGGATTTGTATTGCCAAATAGTTTTAAGGCTTCGCTTTCGGTTATCATCCCTTTCCCCTGTTGATCGAACATGCCTTTGGTAGTTCCGGCAATTATCTCGGGCGTGAAAACGTCTATCAAACCTGCAGTGGCAGGAATTACCTTAGTCGCAAACTTTTGCTTTACTCCTCCTTTACCCTGAACATCAACAGCTAAATCATCCGGACCATTATTATTCAGCAAACAATAATTTTTCACCCCGGGAAATTTATCGGAAATTTCTTTTGCCATGGGAGTCGACATAGTGGTGCCTCTGCCATTGCTTGGATTCATCATAGTTAAAAAATAGATCTGATCTCTGTTACGAAACTGTTTGTCGTAGCTCAGGTCGTAATTTACCTGAATCATGGTCACTGTAAATACGGCAAAGGCTACTGACAAACCCAATATGTTCAGGATACTGGAGGTCTTAAATCGTTTCAGAACGAACAAAAAATTACGGATAATTGCTTTCATTATTATTTGTTGTTGATATAACTATTAATCAGTCATGTTTCAATGCATCGACCGGATTCTTTACGGCTGTGCGGTATGCGGCTATGGCAACGGCAGAGACAATGATTGCCAACACAATCAGACTGCACCCTACATACAGCATCAGTGAAACCGGGGCTTTAATGGAAAAGTTCTCCAGCCACTTGCCGGCACAAATTGCAGCCAGTACTTCGCCTGCAAGCAGCGCCGGAAGTGCTATTCGGAGGATATCTGCAATAAATAGTTTCAAAACCTCTTTTGCCGAGGCTCCGTTCACTTTACGGATGGCAATCTCTGCTCCCCGGCGATTGATTTCATCCAAAACATAGCCGATCAGTCCGATCAGCACAATGATTAAAGTAACGATAACACCCATCAGCACTGCATCCCGGAACAGGCGGGACGATTTGTACGCATTCAACATATTGGCTTTGTATGGAGTTACAACGATGTCTTTTTCGGGCAATACTCTCTGTAGCGTATGTGTTACTTGTAAGAGAGATTCCGAAGTCATATTTCGGAGACGTATCATCAGATAATCCGACGGAGATTTTTGATAAAACAGAGCTGACGGGCGTTGATCTTCATTGCTGATAGAACCAATTCTGAAATCGCGATAAACGCCGGTGATTGTTACTACATTATGAGCCGAAACATAAATACTTTTCCCTACAACTCCGTTATTCCAGTGGAGTAGAGAACTTAGTTTGTCGGCCATTTTTTTGCTGATAAGTACTTGTGTAGAGTCGGCAACTTCCGGTTGAAATCCTTGTCCGTCAACGAGCGGGACTTCCATCAAAGAGAGAAAGTTACTGTCGGCGCCATATAGATCGGCAATGTTGAAGAGTTCGACATTTTTGCCCGGTTCCAGTACATTATCTCCCGAAGCACCTTCCACAGGCAACGTGCTGCAGGTGGCAACCGCATCTACTGCCGGCAAAGCTTTCAAGGCATCTATTGCTTTTTGCTTGCCTACGGGCGAAGCTCCTTTCAAATAGCAATAGGCAAGTTTGTCGTACCGATACCCGGGATTGTCGTTAATCATGAAATTGTACTGCCGTCCGATGACAACCAGCAGTGTGATTAAAAAAGCCGTGGCTACAAATTGCAGGCAAAGCAGTGCCAGTTTCCATTTACGGCGCGATTCTTTGAAATTCCGGAACGCCGACGAAAGCGGAATTTGAGCAAATATGCGCGCCGGCACAATTGCCACCAAAATAAACATCGCCAGACAAATGGATAGTAGCCATAGAATAGATTGCAGTGAAAACAGAGCACTGAGCGGGGCGTTCAATATCTTTTCAATAGAGCCTCGCGCGCATAGAATGAATATGGTGGCAATGAGCAATGAGATGATGAGGCATACCAATGTTTCGGACAGAATGATACCTGCAATTTCTTTTTGCCCGGCTCCAAAACACTTATATACAGCCATCTCCTTGCTTCGTTTTACAAGCGATGAGAGAGTAACCAATATATAGTTGAGCGCAGTTGTAAACAATACGGCAAACGCAAGTAAGGCGAGAAGTACCGACATTCTCTTTACATCGGAAGAGGTCCGATGAAGGTCGGCAATGGGATGAAGCGTATAGAAAACCTTGGAACCGGCTTTTACCATCTCAGCCATATCCTGATGCCGTTTTTGCATATTTCCCATTGCAGAAGCAAGTGTCTGTGGTTGTGCCTCTTTCGTTAACTTGACAAAAGCGCAGTAACGATCATTGCCGAGCCAGTTTTCCGACCCGTCCCACATAAACTTGCCAATGGAGGTTAGAGAAACAACAACATCATAGCCAAATTCCGAATTTTGAGGAACGTCCTCAAAGACGCCGCCGATGATAATGGTGTTGTCGGGCCACTCATCCATCCGAATGGTCTCTCCGATAACATCGGAAGCATTTTTACCCATCTTCTCGGCGATCGATCTGGAAACCATCGCATACATGGGCTGAGATAATATTTTTTTTGCGTTACCCGATAGCACGGGGCGGGGCAATACATCGAACAAGCAATTGTCGGCTAAGATGAAACTGGCAGTCAAACGCTGTTTGGCAGATGTAGAGAAAACGGCATCGTTGGCCAATTGTGTAAAACGTGTTGCCGCCTCTACCTGAGGGATCTCGGCTTTCATTCCGGGGGCGATTGCACCACTTACACAAGGAAACTTGGTGGTCGCTTCATTTGTTCGCCCAACGTTTTCCTGAACCTGATAAATCCGTTCATTGTCAGGATAGAAATTTTCGAAATGTTGTTCAAAGCACACTTTGGCTATGAGAACCAACCCCACAGCAAGTCCGATTCCTAACGAAACAATGCGTATGCTGTTGTGCATTCTTTTGCTGAAAATGCTTCGGAAGGCTTTTTGAATATTCCTAATCATCTTTGTGGTTACTTTAATAATAATGTCTGATTATCACCGAAGTTTTCGTATCCGGAGGTAATTATTTTTTCGCCGGGTTGCAGACCACTCAACACTTCGTAAAACAACGGATTTTGGCGTCCGATGGTGATGTTGCGGCGAGTTGCTGTTTTGCCGTCTTTTGATAGTACGAAAATCCATTGTCCACCGGTGGTTTGGTAAAACGATCCGCGTGGAATTAACGTTGCCTTGGTGGGTTGCCCGAGTTGCAGATTGATGTAGTAGGTTTGTCCCGCACGAATATTTGCGGGGCGTTCGCCGGCAAACACGAAGTCGGTTTTGAACTGCTTGTCGCGTACTTCGGGATAGACTTTACGCACCCGCAAAGCAAAACTTTTATCTTGTTGCTCGAAAGAGGCACTTAATCCTGCACGTACTTTATCGATATAATGCTCGTCGATCAGCGCTTCGATTTTGTAGTCGGACAGCACGCTGATTTGTCCGATGCGGCTACCGGTAGCTACTGATTGTCCTATTTCAACTTCGAGCAATCCGAGCTGCCCGTTCACCGGAGCTTTGATGTTGAGGTTGTCCACCCGTTGGCGAACCAATATCAGATTTTTGCGCATATTTTGTAAGCTTTCCTCCATCTGTTTCACCTGAATGGAACGATAGATGGAATCCTGCTTCTGTCGTTCGGCCACCAGTTTGCGGCTGTTCAAAGCAAAGTCGTAATCCTCTTGTGCTTGCAGATAATCCTCTTTCGATACCATTTTGTCGCCACTCAGTTGCTTGTATTGTTCGTATTTTCGCTTTTTGCGTGCAACATCCATGTCGAGTTGCAATCGCTCTTTTTTCAAACTGAGGCGTTCCTGTTCCATTGAAACCAGGGTGTTGCGAAGAAAGTTTTGTTTTTCTGCCAGTTGGGCTTCGCTGTCCAGAATGTTGAGATTGAGCATCGTGTTTTTTAATTTGACAATCACGTCACCCTGGTGTACTTCAGCTCCCTCTTCCACTAATTTTTCGGACACCATTCCGCCCTCTATAGCGCTCAACTGAATAGTATTGATCGGTTCAACCTGTCCGCTGACACGTATGTAATCATTGAATTGTCCTTGTGTGACAGTTTCCGTAACAAGGGTTTGTTTGTCTACATTCATTTGCCTGGCATGGCTACCGAATATCAGCCAGATCAATAGTAATAATAACCCGGCGCCTCCGGCCAGATAGGGAAGATGCTTCTTCTTGATTCCTTTCTTTTTTTCTATTTGAATATCCATAATTTATCAGTTTACAGTCAACAGTTATCAGTTAACAATTAATAATTCATCATTCTCAATTGAATGACTTCCCTTTGTAGTATTCGAGCAAACGGTGTTTCAGCTGGTATTTCAGATTGGCATACAGTTCTTCCACTTGCGCTTGTAACAGCCGGTTGGCACTGGTGCTTAATTCCAGAGCGCTAATCATTCCCATGTTGTATTTTTGGGAGTTGAGGCGATGGGCTGTTTCCATCGATTCCCGTTGTTTTTGAGCATGAAGATACTCTTCTGCGGTTCCGTGTGCATCGGCCACTGTCTGTTCGATGTCGCTGTAAAGTGACCGGAGTGTGTCGTCGTAGTCGCTTTGTGCAATTTTTAGTTGCTGCTTACTGCGTTGAAATTCGGCAGAACGTGAGAACCCGGAGAAAAGAGGAACGGATAGCGAAAGTCCGAAGAAAGAACTTTGATTGTCGTTAAATTGTTGTTTGAAAGATGTGTATGACGAGCCGTTCATCAACCGGGTAAAGTAGGTGCCGTATCCGCCGTATAGGGAGAGTGTCGGGAAAAAGTGTCCTCTTGCGACGCCGACAGCCATTTGCGATGCTTTTAGCGACTTTTGTGCGGTAAGCGCTTTGGGGGAGAAACTTAGCGCCTGTTCGTAAATGGTTAACGGATTCTCTTTTGTAGAGTCGACCAGCATTAACGAGTCGTAACCGGCAATCGCAAATGTTTGATCGATAGGATAATTTATCTTTGCCCGTAGTTTGATTTGTTCCTGCTCAAGCAGATTTTGTTGTTTGACAAGCAAATACCTGTTTTGAGATGCTTGTGCTTCCATTTCGGCCATATCGGGGGTCGATTTCAGTCCCAGCTCTTCCATCTTTTTTGCCTTTTTCAGGTTGCCCAGGCTCTCTTCCAGTTGCAGATTAGCCAAACGCACCGTCCCCTGATAATACTGAACGTTGAAAAATAGCTCCATGGTTTCGTAGGCCAACATCTCTTTCAATTGGCGGAGTTGCTCTTCTCCTTTCAAGCGGTTCATCCGTTCCATACGGGTTTTGGTTATTTGCGAAAAGCCGTCGAAGAGAGTGACTGACGAGTAGATTTGATATTCGTTGTAGAGTGTATTCGTATTGACATACTTGTAGGTGTCCTTGTCCAATACGCGTCCGAAAGATAGTGATCCGTCTGAGGTAACTTTAAGGGACGGTAGTAAGCCTCCAATCGCCTCTTTATGGTTTTGTTTGTAGATTTCTATCTGCGCTTCCTGTTTTCTCTTGTCGTTGCTGTGCTCTACCGCATAATGAATGCAGTCGGCAAGAGTCCATGTCTTTTGTTGGGATGATAGCAGAGCGCATGATATACAACAAACGGAAATTAAAGCAAGTTTCTTCATTCTTCTTGGACGTAATTTTTTGTGAAATCTATTTCTAAAATCGTGCCAAAGAATTATTTTGCTTGTAATTAAGTGTTTATGTGTTGCGTGTGTTTTTTATAGTGTAAAATAAATTTACACTCTTGATGAAAAATTTTACAGATATAGGCTGAAGAGCTCCTATTCGATTTCTATCCGGACTCTGTATCCGGAGTGAGGATGGACAGGGGTGAGGGAGAAATATCCTTTTTGTATGAATCCATTCGTAATTACCAACGGAGCATTTGCCTGTCGCTGCTGATGATCGTTTTGTAACTCTCCGGCGACAGGAGTATGATCGATGTAAAAACGTCCGGATTTATCGGGAACCACAAACCTGTCGAAAAACAGGCGGGCCACATATCCCATGGTCATTCGGAGGTTGATTTCTACGCAAGGGTGTAGTTTTATCTCCCCTTTTTCGCTGTATGCAAACATATCGATACCCAGCATTCCTGAATAGTAAGGGGCAATTTCGGAAACAATAAATTCATGTAGCTGTTCTTGAATCCATAATAACTGTTCAACGTCGATGCCTTTGTTCGTGAGATTCTGAATAATAACATCGTTGTTCATTAAAAAGTTACTGCGATAGGTGCCTTTCTCGGTCTCAAACAGTGAATAGCCTGCGAATGAGACTTGTCCGTTGTGACACTCAAACTCCAGTGCGAAGTCCTGTATCTTGTCGTAGATCGGTTCGGCAATCACGCTCCCCTGCTTTTCGATTACGTTACGGCACCATCCCCGTCGGCTATCGGTCATCTTGTCGCGCGACCAGCAGAGCCCTTTTCCGCTTCCCGACCAGGGAGCTTTGAAGATCACGCGTGCATATTTTGCAGCATAATTTTCTACAGCGTCTATTGAAGTTAGCTTCTGCGCGGACTGCGGTAGTGGGGCATTAGTAAACTGCCGGCTTCGGATAAAATCTAATGCCTTGATGGACATGTTTCGATGAGATAGTTGCCGGATGGTGCTCAATTGCAGTTCACTTGGTAAAAGATCAGGATCGGCACCCGACAGTGTCAGTCGTTTATGAGCGGCAGTATCCCATCCCCAGGGTATCAGAGAGGTGATTTGTGAAAAATCGGGAGTCGTACTCAGACTGGATTCTGCGATTTGCGGAAAGAGTTCTCGGATCGCGCCAAACCATTGATCCTCGGGTGAAGACGTCCACACAACACTGCCGTCTGGAGCATACCACAATGGCAGACAAGCCAAATCGTGAGACAGTCTCTTCGCTTGCTGCGGGGCATTGAAATTCGGGTCGTTGTTGGCCAATGCCAAGTCGTGTTCGGGGTTGAAAAAATAGAGCGTCTGATCCATGCTGCAAACTTAAGGCTAATCTGATGAAAATGCAATATTAACATATTTAAGCGTTGAATAAAGATTTGTGAATTTTAGTGATGAAAATTATTTGCATTCTATTAAAAAAAGAGATAAAAATTTTGTTCATTCATAAATTCGATATACCTTTGACAACGATTTCGTTTTCAAGATGACAAATAGACATCAATCCTTGATTGATAGCTTTGAGAAAAAGCTACGCAAGCTGTTGCAATTACATGCCGAAGAAAGAACTGCTAATCAGAAATTAACGGAGCAATTGCAGCGGAAAGAGGAGGATTTGATGCAAGCGCATAAAGTTATTCTTGAATTACGTTCCGATTATGAAAATCTGAAATTGGCACAAACGTTTACCGGCGGTAGTGAGGCTGAGCGAGAACTGGCTCACAAACGGATTTCACAATTGGTGCGGGAAATTGACAAATGTATTGATTTGCTGAATCAATAAAGCAAATGAACGACGAACTATTTACCATAAATGTCAATTTGGCTGGGCATCGTTTTCCGTTGACAATCAACAGGGAGGATGAAAAGTTGTATCGCGATGCCGCCAAAGATCTGAAAGAAAAAATAGACTCTTACCGGGAACGACATGCCCAGTTGCCTTATGAATCTGTGCTTGTAATGTCGGCTTATCATTTCGCAATTGAAGCCGAAAAGCTGAAACACAGAGAAGATGTAGGTCCGGTTGTAGAGAAAATGGAGCTGTTGGATACGGAATTGGATAAATACTTGAATGAACTTCAATAGGTTCGTTAATACTTTTGAGAGAACAATATTCCCGCATTGCTCGTGCCACAAAAGGCTACGGGTCAATGCGTTTTTTATATTTAATACCTAAATAATTCTATGAGTCCAATATTGTTAATTGTTCTGACTATCATTATTACTGCGGCAGCCACATGGGTCGTCGTACGTTTTGTTTTGAATGGTCGTTCACAGAAAATTTTGAAAGATGCCGAGGCGGAAGCCGAAGTGCTAAAGAAAAATAAATTGCTCGAAGCCAAAGAACATTTTGTTTCGATGAAGTCGGAATACGAGAAGGAAGTTGCTTCACGTAATTCTAAAATGCAGCAAGCCGAAGTTCGCATTCAGCAACGGGAAATGACCCTGAATCAGAAACAAGGCGAACTACAGCGCAAAAATACCGAGGTGGATGCGATTAAAGAAAATCTTGAATCGCAAATTGACCTGGTAGAGAAGAAGAAAAAAGAGCTGGAAACCATTCATCGTAAGGAGCTTGAACAACTCGAAACTATTTCGGGGCTGTCAGCTGAAGAGGCGAAAGATAAGCTGATCGAATCGTTGAAGGATGAGGCCAAGACTGGTGCTATGTCCTACATCAACGAGATTATGGAAGAGGCCAAGATGAATGCCAATAAAGAGGCTAAACGTATTATCATTCAAACGATACAGCGTGTGGCTACCGAGGCAGCTATTGAAAATTCGGTTACCGTGTTCAATATCGAATCGGACGAAATAAAAGGACGTATCATCGGTCGAGAAGGACGTAATATCCGCGCGCTGGAAGCTGCTACCGGTGTTGAAATCATCGTTGACGATACTCCCGAAGCAATTGTGCTGTCTGCGTTTGATCCTGTTCGCCGCGAAATTGCCCGTCTGGCATTGCACCAGTTAGTTTCCGACGGTCGTATCCACCCTGCCCGTATCGAAGAGGTGGTAACCAAAGTGAAAAAACAGGTGGAAGAGGAGATTATCGAAACAGGTAAACGTACCACCATCGACCTCGGTATTCATGGTCTGCATCCCGAATTGATTCGTATGGTAGGTAAGATGAAATACCGTTCGTCGTACGGACAAAACCTGTTGCAGCACGCCCGCGAAACAGCAAATCTCTGTTCTGTAATGGCTGCCGAGCTCGGTCTCAACCCGAAAAAAGCCAAACGTGCCGGTCTGTTACACGATATTGGGAAAGTGCCCGATGACGAACCGGAATTGCCACATGCATTGCTCGGTATGAAACTGGCCGAACAGTACAAAGAAAAACCGGATATTTGCAACGCCATCGGTTCGCACCACGAAGAGACCGAAATGACCAGCTTGCTGGCTCCGATCGTTCAGGTGTGTGATGCCATCTCGGGTGCTCGTCCCGGCGCACGCCGCGAAATCGTTGAGGCCTATATCAAACGGTTGAACGACCTTGAAAATCTGGCATTGTCGTATCCCGGCGTTCAGAAGACTTATGCCATTCAGGCCGGTCGCGAACTGCGCGTGATTGTAGGTGCCGACAAGGTAGATGATAAATCGGTAGAGACACTCTCGTTCGATATTGCCAAGAAAATTCAGGATGAGATGACCTATCCGGGTCAGGTGAAGATCACCGTTATCCGCGAAACCCGTTCAGTAAGCTACGCGAAGTAAACACATTCTTTCAAATAGATTTCTAAAAGCTCTTGCAAATGCAGGAGCTTTTTTTGTTTGTGAAATATAATTCGTTGATTATATTTGTGGTAAAATAATAAACGAAATTCCGATGCTTTACCGAATGTCAACAGAAATGTGTTGACCATAGCCCCTCTGTCGGGATGAATGAAGTATAGCGCGCATCAGAGAATGAATCAAACGGCTTATTTCAATATCTATGGAGATACAATTAATAAGGAGTAAAATCTACACGATCAGAGATCAGAAAGTAATGCTTGATCGTGATTTGGCTGAGATGTATGGCGTGGAAACCCGACGTTTGAATGAACAAATCAAACGAAATATAAAACGGTTTCCTGATGATTTCATGTTTCAACTCAAAAAAGAAGAATTCGAAAACTTGATGTCGCAATTTGCGACATCAAGTTGGGGCGGAACAAGAAAGCTACCCTATGCGTTTACAGAGTTGGGTGTGGCAATGCTTAGTAGTGTGTTAAATTCAGATATCGCCATAGAGATAAACATGGGAATAATGAGGGCATTTGTTGCTGTAAGACGGTTGCTGACAAACCCACCAGTTGAAAGAGTGGCAGAGCTTCAACGGGAGTTCAAAGAGTTCAAGATGTATATGGATGAGGTGTTGACGGATCAAAATGACATTAATGAAGATACCCGTATGCAACTGGAACTTATTAATCAGACACTGGCAGAACTTCAAGTGAATAAGCAGCTGAACGATAGGCCATATAGAAGAATTGGATTTCATAGAGATGAGTAGTCGTTGTGTTAAATAGAAGGAGGGTGTTTAGTAAGAGAAATCTGCTTGCCAACTTTAAATGGCTTTTATTGTGACTGAAAATGTTGTATCTTTGTGCCAGAATAATTATCATTTGTTACCTGCCAATTGTGCATTAAAAACCGGGGTCGCTTGGTTTTGACAGCGGGTAGAAGAGGTATGTAAGCATGCCGAGCCCTGAGATGTCGGCTCGTAAATCTCGATGCTCAAAATTGTAACTGGCGAAAATAACTACGCTCTTGCTGCTTAATCGAAGTATAGTAGATTGAAGCTTTATCCCGGCGATAGTGCCGGGACGAGACATCTCCCAAATGCCGTGGTCTCGAGGCTCTTTGATCAGGAGGTGCAGCTAAATCGGGAATAGTCGGACGTAGCCTCGTGCGTTCGATGAGATTCAGAGGATAAGGTAACGGTTGGTGGCTTCGGTCTTGCCGGTACACGAAAAACGAAGGCGAAGATAAGCATGTAGAAAGCGTATTGCTTCCTCGTTTGGACGCGGGTTCGACTCCCGCCGGCTCCACGAAATAGCAGGTAATCTATTTTTAGTCCCCTGTATTATGGTTAAACATAATACAGGGGACTGTTATTTATGAACATTACCTTTGTTTGCTGAAGTGGTTAAATTGAGTTTAATGAGGAATTTTTTTGTCAAAATGTTTTGCGGGTTCTTAAATGTGTAGTATTTTTGATCTCGATAGATAGGGACAACATTTTGTCGTTCGCGTGCGTTGGTGTACGATTTGATAGAGAAAAGTTCATGATTATGCAAACTTGCATTTATCCCCCTGAACTCTGATTGTCTGTTGTCTCCTTAATTCTTATTCTTACCTAAAGAGAGCGTTGTGCTGGTGTCGAATTGATCCGGCATAATAGTTGAGTGTTCCACGTTCTGGGAACATGAGCTTTATAGATTTATTCTTCTAAAGAGAAATCTTTATACTCCTATTTTTTTACTACCACAGTCTGCATAGTTGTCCGAAAGTATTGGCAACTCAAGCCGATCAGAGATGTAGCTATGTAGTCTGACAAAGAGTTTAATGCTATCCGATAAAGAGGCATTTACTTCTATTCTAAGAGAAAGAAATCGGCAGCTCGGATTGTCTCTTCAAATGATGATTCGTTTGAAGAGATTTCTGGTAGTTGTTATGTTATTACCAAACTAAAGATTAAGCAATCAATTGAGTCATTTATCTGTTTTTTGAATTCAGATAAGTGCGAAGAAAATGGGTATCCCGGATGTTTGTACTAACCCGGGAGCCTCCTGTTCATCCTGAATTTTTTCAGGAGGTGAATTGGATAATGTATGGCTGTTTAGCTGTATGGAGTTGATTCGTAATTTTTATTAGAATAGTAACGTGATGTAAATGCAACGGAAACTAACCATAATCCTGTTTGTCTGCTGTGTCGTTCTGGTAAGAGCGGCAAGTATTCCTATTGCTATATTATCTCCTGATTTTGGCGCTTCGTATCGTTCGTATTGGTCCTTGAATGGAACCAGCTCCATTGTTAGTAATAAACTGCAATTGACCGATGATGTGCCTAATCAATCAGGAACTGCGTTTTGGACCGGAACGGTTTGTAATTCCAATAGCTTTAAGTTTAGCGCGTTTTTCTCTTTCACAATTACGCATAGCGGTTCGGGATCTTATGCCGATGGGCTGGCCTTTATAATCCAACAATATGCCAATAGTTGGGGTGCACCTGGAGGAGGTCTGGGTTATGAGGGTTTGCCGGGTAAGTCGATTGCGATTGAGTATGATACCTATCGAAATTCAGAGTATAATGATCCGGATATAAATCATATAGCGATAGATTTCGGAGGGAGTGTAAAACATCCTGATAATACATATTATGCGAATTCGACTAAGCTAAATAAAGCCGGAATAAATTTAACGGACGGAAAAACATTTTATTCGTGGATTGATTACGACGGGACAAAGGTAGACGTGCGCATCAGCACGACAACAATGCGACCTGCCACTGCAGTTTTCAGTTATCCGTGTGACTTGGCCACCTATTTTGATGGAGCCAATGTGTACTACGGTTTTGGTGGAGCAACAGGGGCGTCGATGGAGAAAAATATCATTAATAGTGCGTATATCAATAATGATTATACCCCAATTGATTTTTTATCGAATACGTACACGCAAAAAACACCTTCTGTCTCCACAACCACGGCTTCAATTTGTCGTGGTGAAAATTACACGTTTAATGGCACGACTTACTCCACCGCCGGTACTTATCAGGCTCATCTGACTAATGCTGTTGGCTGCGATAGTACCGCTACGTTAGTTTTGACGGTAAAAGAACCGAGCAGCTCTACGACAACCGCTTCAATTTGTCGTGGTGACAGCTACACTTTCAACGGTGCGACTTATGCCACCGCCGGAACGTATGTCGCTCATTTGACAAATGCCGTTGGTTGCGATAGCACCGCTACGTTAGTTTTGACGGTAAAAGAACCGAGTAGCTCCACGACAAATGCTTCGATTTGTCGCGGGGATAGCTACACTTTCAACGGTGTGACTTACGCCACTGCCGGAACCTATGTGGCGCATCTGACGAATGCCGTTGGTTGCGACAGCACTGCCACGTTGGTTTTGACGATAAAAGAACCGAGTAGTTCCACAACCACGACTTCAATTTGCCGCGGTGATAGCTATACTTTCAACGGAGTAACTTATGCCTCTGCCGGAACGTATCAGGCGCATTTGACTAATGCCGTCGGCTGCGATAGCACTGCTACGTTAGTTTTGAAGATGAAAGAACCAAGCACATCTACCACTACGGCTTCAATTTGCCGTGGCGATAGCTACACTTTCAACGGTACGACTTACACCACCGCTGGAACGTATGTGGCTCATCTGATGAATGCCGTTGACTGCGACAGTGCCGCTACGTTAGTTCTGAAGATCAAAGAACCGAGCATCTCTACTACAAACGCTTCAATTTGTCGCGGTGAAAATTACACGTTTAATGGCACGACTTACACCACCGCCGGAACCTATGTCGCTCATCTGACCAATGCTGTTGGCTGCGATAGTACCGCTACGTTAGTTTTGAAAATAAAAGAACCAAGCAGTTCTACGACAAACGCTTTAATCTGTCGTGGCGATAGCTACACTTTCAACAGTACGACTTATACCGCTGCCGGAATGTATGCCGCTCATTTGACGAATTCTGTTGGCTGCGACAGCACAGCAAACTTGGTTTTGACGGTAAAAGATCCGAGTAGTTCTACGACTACGGCTTCAATTTGTCGTGGTGATAGTTACATGTTTAATGGAGCGACCTACGCCACTGCCGGAACGTATGCCGCTCATTTGACGAATTCTGTTGGCTGCGACAGTACCGCTACGTTAGTTCTGAAGATCAAAGAGCCGAGCAGTTCCACAACCACGGCTTCAATCTGCCGTGGTGATAGCTACACTTTCAATGGCATGACCTACACCATTGCTGGAACTTATATCGTTCATCTGACTAATGCCGTTGGTTGCGACAGCGCTGCCACGTTACAACTGACCGTCTGGGAGCCGAGCGGTTCCATAACAAACGCTTCGATCTGTTGCGGAGAGAGCTATACATTCAATGGGAAGGTCTATGCTGAGGCTGGAACCTATGCGACGCATCTGACGAATGCTGTGGGTTGCGACAGTACCGCAACGTTAGTTTTGAAAATAAAAGAACCGAGTAGCTCCACGACAAACGCTTCGATCTGTCGAGGTGAAAACTACACATTTAATGGAGTGACCTATACCACGTCGGGAACATATGCAGCTCATCTGACCAATTCTGTGGGTTGCGACAGCACAGCTACGTTAGTTTTGACGGTAAAAGATCCGAGTAGTTCTACCACTACGGCATCTATCTGCCGCGGTGATAGCTACACTTTCAACGGTACGACTTATACCGCTGCCGGAACTTATGTCGTTCATCTGACGAATGCCGTTGGCTGCGACAGCACTGCAACTTTGGTTTTGAAGATAAAAGAACCGAGTAGCTCCACAACAAATGCTTCTATCTGCCGTGGCGATAGCTACACTTTTAACGGAATAACCTACACCACCGCCGGAACGTATGTGGCACATTTGACTAATGCTGTTGGTTGTGATAGTACCGCTACGTTAGTTTTGAAAATAAAAGAACCGAGTAGTTCCACAACCACGACTTCGATTTGTCGTGGTGACAGTTATGCTTTCAACGGAGTCACTTATGCCGCCGCCGGAACCTATCTCGCGCATTTGACTAACGCTGTAGGTTGTGATAGTATCGCTACGTTAATTCTGACGGTAAAAGAGCCGAGTAGCTCCACGACAAATGCTTCGATTTGTCGCGGGGATAGCTACACTTTCAACGGTGTGACTTACACCACCGCCGGAACCTATGTGGCGCATCTGATCAATGCCGTTGGCTGCGATAGTACAGCTACGTTGGTTTTGACGGTAAAAGAGCCGAACAGTTCTACCACAACGACCTCGATTTGCCGTGGCGACAGCTATACTTTCAATGGAGCAACTTATACCACTGCCGGAACTTATGTTGCACATCTGACTAATGCCGTTGGTTGCGATAGCACCGCTACGTTGGTTTTAAAAGTAAAAGAACCGAGTAACTCCACTACTACGGCGTCCATTTGTCGTGGCGACAGTTATATTTTCAATGGTACTGCCTACGGCACCGCGGGAACCTATGTGATACATCTAATTAATGCCGTTGGTTGCGACAGCGCTGCCACGTTACAACTGACCGTCCGGGAGCCAAGCGGTTCCATAACAAACGCTTCGATCTGCCGCGGAGAGAGCTATACTTTTAATGGGAAGGTCTATGCTGAGGCTGGAACCTATGCGACGCATCTGACGAATGCTGTGGGTTGCGACAGTACCGCTACTCTGCAACTGACCGTTCTTGAGCCGAGCAGTTCTTTAACTACGGCTTCGATCTGTCATGGAGAGAGCTACACGTTTAATGGGCGTGTATATGATAGCGTAGGGACGTATACGGTTCATTTTACGAATGCTGCGGGTTGCGATAGTGCTGCAATGCTTCAGCTGAACATCTGTTATTCCAAAACCGTACAGATGAGTGATACGATTTATCAGAATCAAAACTATGCGGCGTATGGATTTTCAATTCCAACACAAAAGAAATATGGTGATTTGACCTTCTATCAACATCAGAAAACGGTGCAGGGTTGTGATAGTACTGTTGTACTAAAATTGAACGTTTCTCCCGATTTTGACGTGGAGGTGAAGCCTGTTCCCGAAATTTGCGCGGACGATAAATATTTTACGTTGACCTACGAGATAAAGAAGGGTGCGATTGAATTTGATTCGATTGCGTTTGATAACAACGCGCTGAAAATGGGATTTAAGAATATGAAGAGGCAGAATGCCGTCGGGTTTATTGATATTTCGTTGCCATTGCATGTTGTTCCTGATAAATATAATTTTTCGGTGGTGTTTCGGAATGGGGATATTCAGAAAGCGGTTCCGGTAACGATTGCGATTAATTACGCGTCGTCCGTTATTCTGCAAAAATGGAATGATGTGTTGGCTCTTCTCAATAGTAGTTATAACGGAGGATATGAGTTTTTGTCGTACCAGTGGTATAAGAATAATCAGCTTATGAATGGCGAGACGCGATCGTATCTGTATGTGAAGAACGGAACCTTGGATACAAAAGCTGAGTATAAAGCCAAAGTGACACGTGTTAGCGATGGAGTGGCGCTGTTTACATGCCCTGTCGTTCCGGTAGTGAAATCGGATGTCGCGGTGTTTCCTACAGAGTTTTCGGCTGCAACCAACGTGACTATCCGAACAACAGCTCCGGGTTCGGCCGTTCTGATGAAGTCTTCGGGAATCAGACTAAAGCAGCAAACTCTGCAGCGTGGCGACAATAGCATGTTTGTGTCGGTTCCGTCCGGAAATTATGTGTTGGTTATTACAAATGAACAGGGTGATGTGAAAAGACAGGTGTTGATTGTAAAATGAGGGGTTGAATATGACTGAAATGAGGTTTTTTTTGCTTTCTATGGCGTTGTTGTGTACGGTATCCATGTTTGCTCAACGTGAAATAAACGAGAGCCATTTGCTGCTGTCGGGATCGAGCGGGTATTGTCAGATTAAAAACGGAGCAACGATTTCGAACGAGAAAGGCAATGTGGAATTTGCTTTGGGTACTGCTTTTGAAAGACAATACAAAAGTTTTTTATTTCAAACGGGAATCGAGCTTTCTCTTTACCGGTCGACGATGAGTTTGAAAGATACGCTGCAGGATCTGGACATGGTGGATACGGAAGATATGCCCTTCAGAGGTCATTTTACGTTTACAAAAACCAACGATTTGCAGCGGTTGACCAATATTGCGATTCCCCTGATGGTGGGTTATGAGTCGTGGAACGGCTATTTTGTCTCTGTTGGAGGTAAGGCCATGCTCAACCTGGCCGGCAATACGTCGACTTCGACCCGTGTGAATCTGAGGGCATACTACCCGAATATTATTGGAGAGAATAACGATGGCGGACTGAGTAATATGCCTAATCATGGATTGTCGACCGTAACCCGGGTTGTGCATGGGTCGTTTAAGTTGAATGCGCTTTTTGTGGGATCGATCGAGTGCGGATATACCGTGCCGATCAAATATGAAAATCATATCCGGAGTATGAAACCGAAATTGCGCTTGTCGTTGTTTTGCGACTATGGCATAGCGCCGGTGAAGAAGGACAAAAAAACGACAGATCTTTTTGTAAACACATCCACTACCGGCGAAGTCGCTCCGGCTATTCGCAGTTACCTTTTTAATGACATGAAATCCAATCGTCTGAATGTAATGTATGCCGGGGTAAAGGTGACGATTGTATTCGGACTGAAAGTGTATGAGTGTTTTTGTGATAATCTGTAAAGAGTTGCTATCCGATGTTGGCGAACGCATCGGGTTTCGCGCTGTTTTTATTTGGAATGCTGCATGATATAAGGAGGAAATGTAGTACCTTTGCAGCGTAATTTTAATACTTCGCATATAATCTACTTCGATGAACGAAAGATATAGCCAACGCGGTGTTTCCGCCTCTAAAGAAGACGTTCATAACGCTATCCGCAATCTGGATAAAGGTATTTTCCCCCATGCTTTTTGTAAAATAATTCCCGATATTCTGGGTGGGGATCCCGAGTATTGCAATATTATGCATGCCGATGGCGCCGGAACGAAATCGTCGCTGGCCTATCTCTACTGGCGCGAAACCGGAGATATTTCCGTGTGGAAAGGTATTGCTCAGGATGCCCTCATTATGAATATCGACGACCTGTTGTGCGTAGGTGCAACCGATAACATTCTGGTGTCGTCGACCATCGGGCGGAATAAAAATCTGATTCCGGGCGAAGTGATTGCCGAAATAATAAACGGAACGGAAGCTTTGCTGGAGAAGCTTCGCAGTCTGGGCGTGAATGCTCACCTTACCGGTGGCGAAACGGCCGATGTGGGCGATTTGGTGCGTACCATTATTGTCGACAGCACGGTAACCTGCCGTATGAAGCGTTCGGATGTTATATCTAATGATAAAATACAGCCGGGTGATGTGGTTGTCGGTCTCTCATCGAGTGGCAAGGCAATTTACGAAGACGGTTACAATGGCGGTATGGGTAGCAACGGACTGACCTCTGCCCGTCACGATATTTTTGCTTACTATCTTGCCGAAAAATATCCGGAGAGCTACGATGCCAGTATGCCTACCGGACTGGCCTATTCCGGAACGAAAAAACTGACCGACGAAATTAAACATGTAGGTATGGATGCCGGTAAGCTGGTGTTGTCGCCTACGCGTACCTATGCGCCGATTATCCGCGACATTCTGGAACATCACCGCGAACATATTCACGGAATGGTTCACTGTTCGGGTGGCGCTCAAACAAAAGTGCTTCACTTTATCGACAATCTTCATGTTATAAAAGATAACCTCTTCCCGATACCGCCGTTGTTCGAAATGATTCAGGCCGAGTCGCAAGCCGATTGGAAAGAAATGTACAAGGTCTTCAACATGGGGCACCGGATGGAGATTTATCTCGATTCCGCATGGGCCGAAGATATCATAATTCTTTCTGAAAAATACAATGTCGATGCGCAGATCATCGGGCATGTGGAAGCTTCCGAAGGAGCTAAGGTGACCATTCGTAGCGATAAGGGCGTATTCAAATATACGAAATAAGAGCCGTTGGCTCATTTTGTCTGACTCAGCGCTGAAAACGGAAGCTTATGGAAAAGATGAATTTAACCATATTGGGGTGTAATTCGGCGCTGCCTTCTATCAATAGCTTTCAGACTTCGCAGTTGCTGTCGCTTCGCGAAAAACAGTTTATGATCGACTGTGGCGAGGGGGCTCAGATTCGTCTTCGTCAGCTCAAAATCAAAGCTTCGCGGCTGAACCATATCTTTATTTCACATCTTCATGGCGATCACTGTTTCGGACTGATCGGACTCATTTCGTCGCTGGGCATGTTGGGCCGCACTTCCGATTTGGTGATTCATTCGCATTCCGATTTGGTTGGGATTTTGCAGCCCCAAATAAACTATTACTGTGCGGATGTCGGATATAAAGTGGTTTTCGAACCGTTCAATCCGAGGCAACATGCACTTATTTATGAAGACCGTTCGTTGCAGGTTTTTTCTATTCCGCTGAAACACCGTGTGCCTACCGCCGGATTCCTGTTTTCCGAAAAAGAGAAAGAGCGTCATATCATTCGTGAAATGATCGATTTTTACCGGATTCCGGTTCGTGAAATTGCCCGTATCAAGCAGGGCGATGATTTTGTGCGTGAGGATGGCGAAATTGTACCGAACGACCGTTTGACCACAGCGCCTAATCCGGTGCGTAAATATGCCTATTGTTCCGATACGGCCTATTCGGAAAAAATTGTTCCGATCATCGAAGGTGTCGATCTTTTGTACCACGAGGCCACGTTTATGCAGAGTGAAATTGTGAGGGCGAAAGAGACGGCTCACTCTTCGGCACAGCAGGCTGCCGAAATTGCGAAAGCCGCTCATGTTAAGAAACTTATTATCGGTCACTATTCGGCTCGTTACGACAATCCGAGCGGTCTTTTGGCCGAGGCCCGGGCCGTTTTTCCCGACACGCAACTGGCTTTTGACGGAATGCGGCTCGATGTCTGATTTTTTATTCCCAAAATTCAGATTCTAAAATTCAAATAGAGAGGAAACAAAGTATATTTGTTGTTCCGGAATCTTGAAATGGTGAATCTTGGAATAGAAGTCATGTTGACTTTTTATTTTTTGACCTCCCAACCCTCCAAAGGAGGGCTTTAACATTGTGATACGAACAAAATCTTCTAAATTTTGCAACCAAATTCCTCCCCTTGGGGGAGGTTAGGAGGGGTCAGTAGGCAAAATTGAGAATAAAATATGCTATCAAAAAAAAGTTAAGACGAGTTCATGGTTATTTTGTAATTTTTCAATCGTAAATAAATATATGGAACAGAATCCTTTTCAGCGCCGCCCACAGTCGCGCAGCAACTCAAAACCTAATCCTTTTCGTCCCAAATGGGAACACCGGCCTCCCAGTTCGGATCTGATTTTCGGTATCCGTGCCGTCATCGAAGCGCTCGAAGCCGGAAAAGAGGTGGATAAAATTTTGATAAGAAGAGAGTTGTCGAGCGATCTGGCAAAAGAACTTTTTGCTGTTTTGCAGGGACGCAATGTGCCGGTGCAGCGTGTTCCGGTTGAAAAACTGAATGCGATTACCCAGAAGAACCATCAGGGTGTGATTGCCTACGCGGCAGCTATCGAGTATCAGCAGATTTCCAACATTATTCCGGCATTGTACGAAGAGGGAAAGAATCCGTTGGTGGTGGTGCTTGACGGGGTAACCGATATTCGCAACTTCGGAGCTATTGCCCGTACGTGCGAATGCGCAGGCGTAAATGCCATTGTGGTGCCGTCGCGGGGTGGTGCCGCCGCGAATGCCGATGCGGTCAAAACTTCGGCAGGAGCATTGCATGTGATTCCGGTTTGCCGCGAAAATAGTCTGCTGGATGCCGTCAAATTTCTGAAAAGTTCGGGGTTGAAAGTGATAGCTGCTACCGAAAAAGCAGCAAAAGATTTTACGGCGATTTCATATAAAGAGCCGATCGCTATTGTGATGGGATCGGAAGATATCGGAATTTCCGACGAAATACTTCGCTTGTGCGACGAGCTGGTCTCTATTCCCGTGTTGGGAACTATTGCTTCGTTGAATGTTTCGGTAGCTGCTGGAGTATTGATTTATGAGGCGGTAAAACAGCGTCGCTAATGCAGGAACAATCAGAAAACACAAATGACTGACTCGCAAGAATCAGTCATTTGTGTTTTCTGAAAATTGTTTTTCCTCCCTGTTTTGTTTGGGAATCAGAATGCCGTGCATAAAGGCATTGATAATAAATCGTTTGTTGTATTTCATTTTCTCGCTTACCCTGTCGCGTACGTAGGGGGTTTCAATTCCCCGGAGCGCGTAATGGAATATTTGAGCCGAAAGCTCGGCATCGTGCAGATTGAAATACCCTTTCTCTTTTCCTTCCTGAAAAATGCCGACCAGTAGTTTGATCTCTTTGATGTCGAAACGGCGGCGGGCCTTTTCTACTTCGTAAATGTCGCGGAAAAAATCGGACCGTAGCGAACCGTTACGGGTTATTGATTCTTTCACGGCATCTAAGCGTGTGAAGATATATTCAGCCAGTTTTTTATCGGGAGGAATATCCAGCGCGGCAACTTTTTGCAGTTTCTCATTCAGAATGTTGAGCTCTTGTTCGATTACCGCTAGATAGATCTGATCTTTATTGCTGAAATAGGTATAAAGCGTGCGTCTGCCTTTGTTCGAGGCATTTGCGATGTCGTTCATCGTGGTGTTTGCTTTTCCCCATTTGGCAAAAAGCATCCGGGCGACATCTACAAGCATGGCGCGCGTTTTTTGTCCTGTAAGAGAAGCTATGGATGGCATCGTTCAATTTGATTTCGATTGTTGCGCAAAAATAATAAATTTGAGCAGAATTGAGTAATTTGAGGCTTATTTTTTTAGTTAAAAAAGATTGAAAGAATTTTTGCGAAGAAAATTGATTTGTTCATGGGGTTTACAACTATGCATAGAACTCCCTGTAGGCCGTTTTTCGCTCAGACAGAGTCTTTTTCGTCAATTCAACATTCTGTTCGGTGTATTGAAAAAACGAAAATAAATAAGACTACTTAAGGCACTCTGTTTTCTGTTCGGCTTTTTTGTCTTTGGCGAAATTTGATGTAATTTCGTTGAAGCAAAACAAAGTTCCGCTGTAAAGAAATAAACGATATAAAATCAAAACATTAAACCATTTTACTATGACTCCGGTTGTTAGCATTATCATGGGCAGTACCTCCGATTTGCCCGTTATGGAAAAAGCCGCCAAGGTTTTTGACGAGTTCCAGATTCCGTTCGAAATTCATGCCCTTTCGGCTCACCGTACCCCGAAAGAAGTTGAAGCATTTGCCACCGGTGCCCGCGAACGTGGCATCAAGGTGATTGTGGCTGCTGCCGGTATGGCTGCTCACCTCCCGGGTGTGATCGCCTCCATGACTCCGCTACCCGTGATTGGAGTACCTATCAACGCTTCGCTCGACGGCATGGATGCCCTGCTGGCCATCGTACAAATGCCTCCGGGTATCCCCGTGGCAACTGTCGGTATCAACGCTTCAATGAATGCGGCTCTGTTGGCTGTACAAATCTTAGCCTCCGGCGACGAAAGCCTGCAAACCAAACTGATCGACTACAAGGAAGGCCTGAAAACGAAAATCGTGAAGGCCAACGAAGAGTTGAAAGAGGTGAAGTTTAAGTTTAAAACGAATTAATCAGACACAAGAACAAAGAGTAAAGATAAAAGACCGGTTCGTCTGTCTTTGTTCTTTGTTCTTTGTTCTTTGTTCTTTTATCTGATCTTATGTCCGTCCAACAACAAATAGAAACCCTCCGCAAGGAACTGCACGATCACAATTATCGTTACTACGTGTTGTCGCAACCCTCTATCAGCGACTACGAGTTCGATATGAAGCTGAAGGAGTTGCAGCGGCTCGAAGCGGCGCATCCTGAGTTTTTTGACCCGAGTTCGCCTACGCAGCGGGTGGGTAGCGATCTTACTAAGGAGTTCGAGCGGGTGGCTCACCGTTACCCGATGCTTTCGCTGGGAAATACCTACTCCGAAAGCGATGTGGCCGATTTTTTCAATCGTGCAGCGAAACTGATCGACGAACAGTTCGAGATCGTTTGCGAACTGAAGTTCGACGGAGTTTCCATCTCGTTGATCTATGAAGATGGCGTTCTTGTGCGTGCCGTGACACGCGGCGACGGCGTGAATGGAGACGATGTGACGGCTAACGTGAAGACGATCCGCGCTATTCCGTTGCGTCTGCAGGGCGATGATTATCCCGCTTCATTCGAGATTCGGGGCGAAATTTTGTTGCCATGGGAGTCGTTCGACCGGATGAACAAGGAACGCGAAGAGCAGGAAGAGGCGCTCTTTGCCAATCCCCGCAACGCTGCTTCGGGAACGTTGAAGTTGCAGAATCCTGCCGAGGTGGCCAAGCGGCAACTCGATACCTATCTCTACTATTTGCTGGGCGAAAAGCTTCCGTGCGACGGCCACTACGAGAACCTGCAAAAGGCAAAATCGTGGGGTTTCAAGGTGTCCGATGCCATGCGTAAGTGCAAAAGCATGGACGAGGTATTCGACTTTATCCACTACTGGGATAAGGAGCGGAGCAAACTCCCCGTGGCAACCGACGGCATCGTGTTGAAGATAAATTCGCTGCGTCAGCAACAGGAACTGGGCTTCACGGCCAAATCGCCCCGCTGGGCAGTGGCGTACAAATATCAGGCCGAGCAGGTGTCTACGGTGCTCAGGAGCGTGGAGTTTCAGGTGGGACGCACGGGAACGGTTACTCCGGTGGCCAACCTCGAACCTGTTTTGCTTGCAGGAACTACCGTAAAGCGGGCGACGCTGAACAATGCTGCCTTTATCGAAAGTTTTGATCTCCATTTGGGCGACTCCCTCTTTGTGGAAAAGGGAGGCGAGATTATCCCGAAGATTGTGGGTGTCGATTTGGAGCAACGGGCACAGGCAAGTGAACGGATCCAATTCATTACCCATTGTCCTGATTGTGGCACCGAACTGCAACGCAACGACGGCGAAGCGGCCTGGTATTGTCCGAACGAGAACGGCTGTCCGCCTCAGATCAAAGGAAAAATCGAGCATTTTATCAGTCGCAAGGCGATGAATATCGACGGCATCGGTTCCGAAACGGTCGATCTGCTTTATCAGCAGGGCTTGATTCAGAATATTGCTGATCTCTATCAGCTGAAAGTGCCGCAAATTGTCGGTCTGGAACGGATGGGGCAGAAGTCGGCGCAAAATATGATAGAAGGCATTGCCGCTTCCAGAGAGGTGCCCTTCGAACGGGTGCTGTTTGCATTGGGCATTCGTTTCGTTGGCGAAAAGGTGGCTAAAACCCTGGCACAGGCCTTCGGAAGTATCGAAGCCTTAGCGCAGGCCAAAGAGTACGAACTGGCAGCCGTGCGCGATGTGGGCGAACGTATTGCTCGAAGTGTGGTCGACTACTTTGCCGACGAACGCAACCGGATGTTGATCGAACGTTTGAAAGAGTATGGCCTGCAATTGGCAGTTTCTGAGGCTAAAATGGCCGTAAAAAGTTCGCTGCTTGAAGGTAAAGCAATCGTGGTGAGCGGCGTGTTTACCCATCACTCCCGTGACGAATACAAGGCGATGATCGAGCAAAACGGAGGTAAGGAGACCAGTTCCGTGTCGGCCAAAACTTCCTTTATTCTGGCAGGAGCCAACATGGGGCCGGCTAAATTGGATAAAGCGAAGGCGTTGGGTGTGGCAATTGTCAGCGAAGAGGATTTTCTGAAGATGATAGAGCAGGAGCCGATGGCAGACATACCCGTCAATCCTCAGGGAACACTGTTTTAACTTGCTATTTGGGGTAAAAGTGCGTACCTTTGCATTGCAATTTACAATTCAAAAACAATAGATTATGAAGCGGTGTATTGCATTTTTATCGTTTGTACTGACCATGTTTGTAAGCGCACAGCTATGTAGCGCTCAAAGCTTTGAAAACCAGGGCGCATCCATTGCATCTGCTTTTAATGCCAAGAATGCAGCTGCTCTGTCGAACTATCTTTGCAATAGCGTGGAGCTGGTGTTGCCCGGGGTCGATAATACCTATCCAAAAGCTCAGGCACACAATCAGATTGCTGCTTTTTTTGCAAAACAGTCACCTAAATCATTTGAAATTCTACATCAGGGTTCCCGTGCCAATGTCTCCTTTATTGTGGGACAACTCACCACGGCCACTTCTTCCTTCAGAGTAAATATGCTCTTTAAGAAAGAGGGCAATATCCTGAAAATATATCAATTACGTATTGAATAATAAGTCGGTGCTTGCCGATCGGCGACTATCTACCGACTACTATCTACTGACTACTTAAACAATGATTGACAACTTACACGAACAGATCAAAATCTGGTTTGCCGAAGATATAGGCGATGGCGACCATACCTCACTTTCCTGTATTCCTGCTACAGCAACAGGGAAATCGCAGCTCATCATCAAAGAAAAGGGCGTTTTGGCGGGTGTTGAAATAGCCAAGGAAATATTCAAAGCTTTCGATCCGGAACTCAGAATAGAAGTATTTATCAATGACGGTGCCGAGGTAAATCCCGGTGATATCGCTTTTGTGGTGGAGGGAAAGGTTCTTTCTCTTTTGCAAACCGAACGTTTGATGCTGAACATTATGCAGCGCATGAGCGGCGTGGCTACCGTTACCCGCAAATATGTGAAACAGCTCGAAGGACTGAAAACCCGCGTGCTCGATACCCGTAAAACCACTCCGGGTTTGCGTTTGCTGGAAAAAGAGGCTGTGCATATCGGTGGTGGTGTCAATCACAGGATCGGTTTGTACGATATGATTCTGTTGAAGGATAATCATGTCGATTTTGCCGGGGGCATCGATAAGGCTATTCTTTCGGCGCAAAATTACCTGAAAGAAAAGGGTAAATTGCTCAAAATAGAGATTGAAGTACGTAGCTTCGACGAAATCAATCAGGTATTAAAGCTGGGTGGTGTCGACCGTATCATGCTCGATAACTTTTCGGTTGAGAATACCAAAAAGGCGGTAGAACTGATTGCCGGTCGTTTTGAAACCGAATCGTCGGGTGGAATTACTTTCGATACGCTTCGTGCTTATGCCGAATGCGGTGTCGACTATATCTCTGTCGGAGCGCTTACCCATTCGGTGAAGAGCCTGGATATGAGCTTCAAGGCGGTAAAATAAATCGATTCACGCATACAAAAATCCGTCGCACATAATCTGTACGACGGATTTTTGTCTTTTATAAGAATTCTTTATTTAGCCCGGATAATCCAGCGTGTAAATAGAAAACAGATGGCAATCACGCATACGAAGTAAATTACATCCCGGCTGTCGATCACTCCGCGACTCATGGCTGTGTAGTGGCTGTTGATGCCTATTGATGCGATAAATGCCTGAATTGTTCCTGAGGTGGAAAGAGAGGCTACCAGATCGAAGCCGAAATAGAAAATAAAGCTGAGCGTGACGGCGAAAACGAAAGCGATAATCTGGTTGTTGGTACATGCAGAAGTGAAAATACCGATGGCGACATAGACCGAGGCCAAGAAAATCAGTCCGATAAACGAGCCCCAGAAGGCTCCCGAGTCGACATTGCCTACGGGTTCAGCTATCAGTGATACCGAAATGAAGTAGATAATGGTCGGAATCAGCGATATGATTACCAATAGCAGCCCGGCGAAATATTTGGCGGCTACAATCTGTAATTTGCCGATGGGTCGGGTGTATATCAATTCAATGGTTCCCATCCGTTTTTCTTCGGCAAAAAGACGCATGGTAATGGCCGGAATTAAGAACAGGTAAAGCCAGGGAGCGAGCGCAAAAAGTCCGTTTAGCTGAGCGTAGCCCGAATCAAGAATATTATATTCGCCGGGGAAGACCCATAAAAACAGCCCGGTAAGCGATAGGAAGATGCCGACAATGATGTAGCCTACAGCCGAGCTGAAGAAGTTGGCAAACTCTTTCCTGAGTAAAACAAGCATGATTCTTTTGATTTGAAATTCGAAGACAAAGATAGTGTAAATCGGTAGCGACGGAAAATGAAAAAAGTCGTTCTTGCGATTGTATGAAAAATAAATACCTTTGTGAATATTATCCACAGCAGAGCCCTTATGCATAAATTATTGATCATTATTATTGTTGTTCTTTCCTCAGGCTCAATCTTTGCGCAGACGGATGTTAAATGGGTGAATGTTTCGCTATGGAATCCGGCAGCTACAACCCCCTATTCGTACGATAATGCGGTGATCCTCTCTTTGGGGGCGTTGCAGGCAAAGGCAAATAATATATACGGATTGAACGCAAGCGTGTTGAGTAGTATTACGGCGGGTAATATGTATGGATTTCAATTCGGAGGATTGCATTCCAGAATAGAGGGAGCCGCAAAAGGAGTAACTATCTCCGGACTTTACAATATTCATCATGCGACGATGAACGGAGTGGATATTAGCGGCCTTGCCACGATGAATGTGGTTAATCATCATGGTGTTCAATTATCTGGTGTCCAGAATATTTGTATGTTTAATGCGGATGGGCTTCAGGTTGGAGGCTTGATGAATGTAACCGGGCAGATACTTTCGGGGGTACAAATCTCCGGCGGTTTCAATGTGGCCAATGTAGCCCGTGGCGTGCAGTTGGCCGGAATCGTTAACTTTGCTTTGAAGGATTGTAGTGGGGTTCAGGTGTCAGCCTTCAATTATGCCACGCATATCAACGGAATGCAAATCGGTGTGGCTAACTTTGCCCGAAGAATGAATGGTGTGCAATTGGGTCTTGTGAATTACTCAGCCGATTCATCTACGCTGAAGCTTGGTTTAGTCTCTATCTCTCCAAAAACTAAAATCAGACCCATACTTTATTATAGCAATCTGGCCACATTCAATGTCGGGTTTCGTTTTATGAATCGGGTGTCTTACTCCATTCTGGGGTTGGGAACTCCGTATGATGCTCCACATTCGACTTCGTCCGGCCTGTTTTTCTACCGGTTGGGAACATACCTGCAATTTGGTGGGTTCACGTTGAGTTCGGATGTCGGAGCCAGCTATATTTCTAAATTTTACGAATCACGGGAGCGGAATGCCATATCGTTTGATGGACGTGTGAATATGGAATTAGCGCTGAATAAGCGTTTTTCTGTTATGTGTTCGGGAGGCTACTCCATGAGGAGATTCCTCGGAAGAAGAGCCCATGCCGATTATAAACCAATTATGGAATTGGGTGTGGTATTGCCTAATTTGTTGAAATCAAGTAGATGAAACGCAGACTGATATACATACCGATTCTTTTTTTCTGCTTTTTTGTATCGCTTTGTGCACAAAGAGTTGAGGTAATTAGACCGTTACCATCATATGCCGATAGCATTCAGCAGACGGCAGAGCGCTTGAAAAAGAAGCCTCTTGTTGCCGTGGCCGAAGTTGTTGGTTTGAATCTGGGTGTATGGGGAATGGATTATCTGGGCGGAGCTGAGTATGCAAAGATCAGTTTCGGAAGCATGAAACATAACATTAATCATCAATGGGTGTGGGACAATGATCAGATGAATACCAATTTGTTTGCTCATCCCTACCATGGAGGGTTGTATTTTGCTGCGGCACGTTCGAATGGAATGAATTTCTGGCAATCGTTGCCCTTCTCTTTTGGCGGTAGCCTGATGTGGGAAACTCTTATGGAGACGGAACCTCCGGCTATCAACGATTTGATGGCAACGACACTGGGAGGAGCCATGATGGGCGAAATGTTATTCCGTTTATCTTCTTCGGTGTATGATGATTCCAAAAGTGGTTCCGGTCGTGTTGCACGCGAAATTTTGGGAGCCTTTCTCTCTCCGATGCAGGGGTTTAATCGTCTTATTACAGGTAAAACTCGGCGTGTACGTCCCAATAATCATGCTGATTATTTCCATTACAATCCGACAACTTTTGAAGTCTATATAGGAGAACGTTATCTGTCTGAGAAAGGTCATGCTTTTCAGGGCGCTTACGTTACCGAGATCGGGTTTGCGGCTAATCATGGAAATCCTTTTGAAAAAGAGAACTACCAACCGTATGACTGGTTTAATGTTAGTATGAATTTTGGGTTTGGTGGTGGGCAGCCAACGATTGGTTCGGTTAATGCTGTGGGGTTGATCGCCGGGCGCAATGTGGAACTCACGCGTAATCAGCAGATGGTATTGGGCATCTATCAACATTTTAATTTTTTCGATTCCAACCCGGTGCTTCCAACCGGTAGTAATGTTACTCCCTATCAAATAGCGGAGACAGTTTCATTTGGCCCCGGGTTGCTTTACAAACTTGACCCTGAAAATGAGCGACTTGGGTTTGTGGGTGCCTCTTATGCCAATTTTGTGTTATTGGGCGCATCTTTGTCCGATCATTACCGGAATCTAAACCGCGAATACAGCATGGGACAGGGATTTAGCATCAACCTCAGTGCTTCGTTGCAATACAAGGGAGTGGGAGAGTTCGGTATTAAATTGTACAACCTGAACATCTACACGTGGAAAGGTTATCCCGCCGGATTGGATCTTTCTACGTTGACCCATGAGCAACAGCTTGATTTGAATGCTCAGGGCGACAAGGGACGTACCACCATATTCATGATTACACCTACTTTTAATTTCACCTTGTCTCCTTTTTGGAATCTGGTATTCGAGCAGCGAAGTTTTATCCGCACGTCTAACTATGTCCATTTCCCGATCGTACGTTATGCCACATTCGATGCGAAGGTGGCGTTGAAATATAAATTTTAAATACATCACTGTTTATGAATAAATTAATCTCACTTTGCTGTCTTTTGTTTTGTGTCGTCGGATGTAGTTCGGCGGGTAAGCAACAGGCCGTTAAAACCGACCAGACGGCTCAGGTAGCAGTACCTCAGTTTGATCCCGATTCATCATTTCTTTATGTAAAAACACAGTGCGATTTCGGACCGCGTGTTCCCAACTCCAAAGCTCACGAGGCGTGTGGAGAGTATCTGGCGCACCAGATGGAACGTTTCGGGGCGAAGGTGATTCGCCAGAAGGCTGACCTGAAAGGATACGACGGCACAATTCTGAAATCGACGAACATTATTGCCTCTTATCGACCCGATCTGAAAGAGCGTATTCTGCTTTGTGCTCACTGGGACTGTCGTCCCTGGTGCGATCAGGATAAAGACCCGGCCAATCATCATAAACCGGTGATGGGAGCCAATGATGCCGCCAGTGGAGTAGGGGTGCTGATGGAAGTTGCCCGTCAGCTGAATAAACAACAACCGGCTGTTGGCATCGACCTGATTTTCCTCGATTCGGAAGATTACGGAACCCCTGAATTTTATAACGGGCCGAAAGATGAAGATTCGTGGTGTCTTGGTACGCAATACTGGGCTAAAAATCCACATGTGAAGGGGTATAAAGCCCGTTTCGGTATTCTGCTCGATATGGTGGGAGCTCCGGAAGCTGTTTTCTACAAAGAGCAGGAATCGCTTGGTTTTGCGCCGTCGGTGGTGGATAAAGTCTGGAATAAAGCCCGTGAATATGGGTTCACATCCTATTTTATGGATGGAACCGGAGGCGCTATTACCGACGATCATATTTATGTAAACCGCCTGGCCGGTATTCCGTGTATCGATATTATTCACTTCGATCCTCACAGCGCGACAGGGTTCGGAAGCTACTGGCATACGACTCACGATACGATGGACAATGTCAACAGGCAGACCTTACAAGTCGTGGGGCAGACCTTGCTGGGAGTAATTTATTCCGAAAAATAACGGGGATTTTAATGGACTTCACTAACAGCGAATTCCTTTTTTAACCACGTACATATCGATCAGTTTTAAATACAAAAGAGGCTGTCTCATTTTTATTTTGAGACAGCCTCTTTTGATTAATCAGATCGACGCCGGATTATTTTGCAGTTCTACCGAAAGCCTCTTTGTCGGCTAACGTCTCGTCTCCGAGATAGCTCCATTTGATACCGTCGATATATTGTGCAAATGTATGCTGCATTTCGGGTAGTGTGACAGCATTAATGTTGTCCAAAAGGGATATCTCACTTTTCCAGCTGCCCTTGATTTCAGCAATACCGAATGCTCTGGCGTTGGATGCTGTCGACTCGTTACGCATGAAATAAGAGGTCATCAATTTGCTTTTGGCATCCTTCAGGTCGATTTCTGTAAATCCTCCGTTGCGCAACCGTTTGATTTCATCAACCATAACGTTTACGGCCTCTTTGGGTTTGGTTGTCGTTACATAAATTTCGGCAAAAGGAAGAAATCCTCCCGATAAAGAGGCTGCCGGTGCATACGAAAGATTTCGTTTGGTTCTTACCTCTTCGAAAAGTTTGTCGTATAAAATGGCAAATGCCAGACGGTAGGCGTTAAACTCGGGCGCTGTAGAAGCCGGAGCTCCAAGTATTCCTGCCATGTAATTGGTTGCCAGTTTTCGGTTCTCAACATTTAATGTGGTGGCGCTTACGGTTGTCGATTCCGGAGCCTTCAGTTGAGGCAATGAAGCTGATGGCAGGTTTCCGAACGCATTCTCTACCTTTTGTTTTAGATCCTGAACCGAGATATTTCCCACCACGACCAATAATAAACGATTTACATTCAGCAATTCGGCATAATATTTCGTAACATCCTCTTGTTTGAAAGAGTTCACCGTTTCTACCGAGCCTTCGGGACGGATAGCATAGCGGGTGCCTTTGAACGCATCCTGCATGGTCATTTGAGTCAACGCGTTGTCCGGGTCGCTCTCCTGACTTTTTAATCCGGAAACCTTTTTCTGCTGAAGCATACCCAATTCTTTTGCATCGAAAACCGGATGATTGATTGCTTCTGCAAAAAGATCCCATCCTTCGTTGAAATAGGGTTTGACGCAATTCATGTTAATGTAGCCATAGTCGTATCCTGAATTTCCGGCGACATCTACGCCGTATTTGTCGGCTAAATCCTTAAACGCGTCTTTGGTATATTTTTGAGTTCCGCATTCTGTTGCGGCGCTTAATGTCAGCGATTCGATACCTTGCTGTTGTGCGGTGTAGTTGGCCGTACCTCCCTTAAAAAACATATAGGCACTAACCGATTGTTTCGCCGACGGTTTAAAGATGACCTTTAACCCGTGAATATTCATTTCCGTGACGTTGTCCTGAGCCTGCAAGCAAAACGTGAAGGCTGCAAATGCCACTATTAAGCTAACTATTTTGATTTTCATTTGCTTCTTTATTAAGTGTTTTACATTTCAGTGAGTAAAATTTATTCTTTCCAGAATGTTTCCGGTTTCAACTGCTCTTTCTGAGCCGGGTTGATGAGCAAACCTGCAGCATAGTTCTTGCCTTTGATGTATTTACGTACATAGTTCTGCAGATCGGCTTTGGTTACTTTTTTCACATTGGCAATATAGTTGTAGAAGTAATCGAGGTCTGCCGTACACCAATTGTAGGCCAAATCGTGCGATAAAGAAGAGGTGACATCAAATTCTTGCAGATTCTGAATTTCCAGCTGCCGTTTTGCATTCTCTAATTGTTCGTCGGTAATGTAATCCGGTGAATCCCATTGTGCAATCTGTTCTTTCATTGCCTGTGCACAAGCGGCAACGTTAGCAGGATGGGGAACCACAATAACCCTGATAGGACCGGTGTGTTTCAACGTCTGGTAACTAACACTGGCTTGTAGCGCAATGCCTTTATCAACGAGTTCTTTTTGAAATTTGTTTGAGTTCTGAGACAGAATATACGAAAAGACATCGGCAGCATACGTTGCAGAACGGTCGCTCCGGGTATCGGGTCCATGCCAGCCGAGCATGAACATGGGCACGCGGGCATTTTTAGATTCTACCACGAAATAATTTATTTTGTCTAACGGTTTGAATTCCGGAATCGGCCATTTGGCGAACGGATCGAACCCGGACGCTTTCCACGAACCGAAGAGCTCTTTTACTTTCGCGAAAACATTCGTATGGTTTACGTCGCCCGAAATAATCAGCATGGAGTTGTTAGGCCAATAGTATTTGTCTTTGATGGCTTGCATTTTTGCCGGAGTAGCCGTGTTGATGATGGTGTGGTCGCCAATCACATTTTTGCGACTGAAAAGATCACCCCACAGCGCGTGGTTCATCTCCATGTAGAGCGGAAAATAGGGATTCGATTCGTTGCGCTGAAATTCACCATCTACCACCACATTCTCTTTTTTCATCTCTTCCGAAAGAAACAATGGATAACGAATGGCCGAATTCATGAAATTAAGTCCTGCCTCCCAGTTGTTTTTTGGCAGGGTGAAAAAATAATTCACTCGTTCTTCGGAAGTAGTTCCATTAAAAACGATGCCCAACTCACGTACTTTTGCCATAAAAGTTTCCTGACTTGGGTAGTCTTTGTTTGCTTTGAAGAACATGTGTTCATAGAGATGACTCAACCCGTTGAATTCGGACGATTCGGTGTACGAGCCATTTTTGGTCGTAATTTCCACTGTGGCGAGAGGTACGCTTTTGTCTTCAACTACCAATACCTCTAATCCGTTTGCCAACTTTGTGCTAAAGAAGTTGGCCGGCTTCTGGGCAACCATTGGCATGAGCAGAGTTAGCATACTCATACCTACAATCATCTTTTTAATCATAGTTTGTAAATAAATTAATGAAATACATGTGAGGCATTCATTTGCAATGCCGGGTATAATGTTTAATTGACAGCCTTTCGCTAAAAGCTAATGTACTATTTTTTGATAAAGTGTTTGCTCGTAAAGCTGAAATTGATTGTCAGATTTTTGTTTGTAAGCGATTTGTTTCAGCATGTATAAAATAATCAGTTCTTTCGGTAATATCTCCATGCCACATCATATGTTATGGCAATCCAGGCTACGAGGCAGGGGAGAGCCATTAACGAGTATGGTTGTATGTAATGCCGGTATAGCCAGCGGGGAAACAGATCGGACGGAGGCATACACGAGAACAGAAACACAAAAATTATTATCGCCCACTGGTGGACCGTAAACGGTCTGGGTTGAATGACGAACCAGATAATCGCGCCTAAAATCGCGATCAGATAGGTGTTGGGTTCACTGCCGGTACTGAACAGAACTGTGAACAATAGAACGGATGATAAAATGGATAGTTGAAATATTTTATCCGAGTAGTGTTTGATTCGCAGGTATGGTAAGAAAAATAGGACGAGCCCTGAGGCCAGAAAAGGTATATTAGACCACTGTGTCTGATGAAAAATGCGTCTTATCATTCCCATCACGGAAATGTCCTGTCCTGGCGATAGTTCATTAGCCTGATTTTTTTCAATCAAACAGATATACCATGCTTTGTACTGGCCGATAACGTATTCCGGTGGCGCAAATAACATGGGGATGGCAAAAAGCACAACGGCCCAGATAGCGCACCACATAATGAATTTTAACTTGTGCTTTGAGAAGAAAAAGAAGGCTAGACCTACAATGCCGTATAATTTTACCAATGTACCGATTACAATGAGAAATGCTGCCCACCCGTCTTTTTCCTTGATAATACAAGAATAAGACAAAATAATGATGGCTGCAATCGATATGTTGAATTGTACATTTGTAATGGCAGTAAAAAGAGGAATGGCAGCAAACAGATAGATTGCGGAATGTTGCCATTGCTGTAGCGGTAATTGTTTTATTGCGTAAAACAGAAAAGCAACATTGGCGATCAGCCACAAAGTCCCTCCTAAACTATCGGGCAAAATGGCAAAAGGGGCAATGATTAGACTGAAAATAGGACCGTAATGGTTGGTGTCCAGTATATCAGTGGGAGCAGGATAGAGCGAAACGAGTTCCTGAAAGTGATAAAAAACGAGTTTGTATATGGTATAATTTGCATGTAATCCAGATGTCAGTTGTTTGACAATGCCTACAAATAGAGCAAGCAGAACCCATACAATAAATAAAACCCGATAATTCTGAAGATAGAGCTTTGTCTTAAGTTTTGGTAGGGAAAATGTCATATCAAAGGTCGTTTGATGCTTAATAAAAGACTAAAAATTAAAAAACAAAGATACAAAAAAAGAAAATGAATTTGGAGTTGAATGTCTCTATTGCTTATCTTTGCTCACATTGAGCAACTATTTAGCTTCAAAAATGAGTGTTGAATGTCATATTGTAGCTTAGTCAGCCCTTTGTTAAGTATTGATTCATAAAAATATGCATATGTTACAGCGTAAAAAAATAAAAAAGTTTCACATATTCATAGCCGTTTTATGCCTTGTGGCAGGCACTTTAGGCTATCTGTTCTTTCCGGGTTGGAAATTTCATCAACCCCTCCCGCTTCCTTCTGAAAAGCAATATAATTTTTTTGTAATAACTGATTTCGGTACTGTTGCTCATCATTACAACAAACCCAAAGTAGCCAAACAGATGCAATTGTTTGCAGCTAAAACCAATCCGCAATTTATTATATCTTCGGGAGATAATTTTCATACCGATGTCCTGAAAGCCGTTCAGGATACAGCCTGGCAATGGGATTACGGTCAGTTCTTCAGGGTTGGCAATATCAAAGATCTGGATTGGTATGCTGCACTGGGCAACCATGATTATACGGGCAATCCGGAAGCGGAAATCGCTTATGGAACCGTAGATAAACACTGGCATATGCCGGCGCGATATTATACCTTTACGAAACAAACTCCGGATGGAACTTCCTTGCGGTTTATTGTCCTCGATACATCTCCCTTTGTGAAGAGTTATAGAAAACGGGTGACGCATAAGGATGTCGCAATACAAAATACCGATCGGCAACTTGCATGGTTGGATAGCGTATTGGCAACATCAAAGGAGCGATGGAAGGTGGTAATTGGTCATCATCCCATTTATCATTCGGGCTTTTTCTCCGGAAATACACCAGAGTTGATTGATCAGGTAAAGCCTATATTGAAGAAATATAACGTAGATTTCTATTTTTCGGGTCATGTGCATACATTTCAGCATAACCAAATTGGAGGAATCGATTATGTTACTACTGCATCTGCCTGGAAAACGCGTATGGTAACGCCGTGGTTTTATACCCGTTTTTGGAAATCAGAAACTGGCTTTACAATATGTTCGGTCGATCATGCACACTTCTCAATCTACTTTATCAACGAAAAGGGCGAACTGCTGTATAGCTATGCCCGCAAGAAATCTTGATTGGTAACGGAAACCTTGAGTTATCGGGGGAGAAGAAGAGTGGGTGCTACTGCGCGTTGCGTTGTTGCGCCCATTTGTATTTCCAAAAGGATGAGGTTGCCAGTGTTTTACTGATGACGAATCCGTAGTATCCATCCAGTAACCCCAGCTTCAGTACATATATTTTGAAAAAGCGGAATGCTCCTTTTATATAGGGAGTCCAGAAAAGAATCTTTTTCTTTTTGCCAATCAGCATCTCTGCATTCATCCGGGCATATTTGCGCTCTTTCTCCTGATGTTCTGCAATTGAGGTGCAGGTATAGTGGTTGAGGTCTCCGGAAAGGTGCATTGGTTTTGCATTATGCCGAATCAATATCTTCTCGTGTACCTTTCGGTCATTCCATCGGGCACTATTTCTGTTGAACAGCCTCATTTGTTTATCGGGATACCAGCCGCAATGTAAAATGGGTTTAAGGCAGTAAAATGTCTTTCGGTTGAAGGTATAGCAATCCGCGCTCCAACTCTGTTTTTCTTGCCCGATAGCTCTTTGCAACTCGGGCGAAAGCTCTTCGTCAGCATCCAAAGAGAGGATATAATCAAAGGATGCCATTCCGACAGCATACTGTTTTTGTTCGCCATATCCTTTGAATTCATGTTGCAGAAAACGAACATTGAATTGTTGACATATTTCCTGCGTATGATCCGTCGAATAAGAATCGATGACCAAAATTTCGTCGGCTACGTTTTGCACGGAAGCAAGGCAGTGGGCGATGTTGTTTTGTTCATTATAAGTGATAATAACAACCGATAGATTCATAAGGTAGTGCTTGTTTAGTCGACGGAAATTCGGATCCAATTGTCAGGGACGATGTCAGGAAGAGGGTCGTTGCGAAACCAGATACCTGGTGCGAGTACAATTTTCTTGTCGTATTGTCCGAGCCATGCACCCCACCAACTGAAACTGCTGTTCGCAATAATGTTGTGTTTACACAGACTCATCAATTGCATGTCCTTGTAGCTATCTGTACCTCTGTTGTTATCAATGAAAAAAGAGTTCGGAAGGTTGAAATTCTCCTTTGCCCATTCCAGATCGTCCGAAAAAATAAAAAAGTAAGGATTGTCTACCCGGGTGAGGATTTGATCGATAGCTTTTTTGTAATAATCCGGAGAGCACACAGAACCACAGATCTCCATCCGTCGTTTTTTGACATAGTCTCCACGGCGGATATGGATGCTGACCGACTCATGAGTTTCTATCAATTCTGCCGTTTCGAGATTTTTGGTATCTGATAGTTTTGTAAAAACAAGCTCTTCGTGTAATGCTTGTGCTATGTCGGAAAAATATTTTTCTGTTTGCCAATATCCCCAAAAATAGCCGTTTGAAGTGGTCAGAAGTTCGGGATGAAAAGCGGTGCCTATTACATCTTCTTTTATCAGTTTTCCGTGAGCCGGAAGGTTAAAATGTAAATATTTACGGCGAAATTCAGAGACCCAATCTTTTGAAACATCGGCTAAAGAATTGCATTCCTCTTTGGTGGCATAATCCGGAGCAATGTGAAAAATCTTTTCTAATTCAAATCCATAGTGATGTTTCCTGTATTTGAATTCCGAAATATCCATCTTTGTATCAGGTTGCTTTGCCTTCAGCGCTTTGTAAAAGGCGTATTGAAACAGTTGGTTACCTAATCCGGATGTTATTCGTACAATATTCATTCTTTTCTATACTCGTTTATTTGCTAAGTAAGCAGCTGTTTGATAATGTTCTTTTGCGCGTAGTTTGTTTCGGGTTAACTCGTGTATTTTATGCTCCCAAAAATGAATGTTAGCCTTCGACGACCAGCCATGACATCCCATCGATAACTGGTTGTTTGCATATTTGTAGGCAAGCCATGGACGAATATCAAATGCAAAAGCCAATGCCTCTTCCCAATGAGGAACTTTGAAATTTTCGTACTGTTGGGCTATTTCAACGCCCCAAAAAATATCTTCGTGATACAACGAACCGGTTTTTGAAAGGAAATAATCGATTAATTTACGTTCTTTGAGGGTGATTTTATAAAAAGTTTCGGTCTTTCTTAACGAGAATCCTCCGTTTCCGACATGATAATATCGATTGACGCCGGCACGTATTGAGGTAAGCTTGCATAAAAAATTGAAGAATTCCAATTTATACCGGACGTGTTTTTTCTCGTATTTTTGAGCAGGAAGCCATGGCCCACCCACGTAATCGTAACCCTTATTGCACCACGCTATCAGATCGTCATTGAAGATGTATGCATCTAGTTGGTAAACAAGAATGTATGAAAAATCCAGAAATGTTTTGTAAAAACAGCTACTGAGCATCAGTTTGTTATATCCGGCTATGCTGTCGAAATATTTGTCGTCAAACCGGATTACCTGTGATTTGTAGTGTGATAAGCGGATCGGATTCAAATTCAAAGAATTGGGCGCAATAAAAAAGATCGGATAATGGCCGAGTACCGCAAAGCATTTATCCAGCGCGATCTGTTCAAACGCTGTCAGGTTTGCTTTGTGAATGGGAATTATTATTGCAATCTTATTATCCATTGATAAGAATATTTCTTCAATTAATCAATATAGAACGCTTACAGGTTCAGGTAATGCTGGTTCGTCGACTTTTATTCGTTCGTGAAGTCTGTATCGGATTATATAGCCCACCAAAACATTTTGAGACAATAAATCCATTTTTGGATACGATTCTTTTTCTTAAAAAACAAAAGAGTCTCTTTGTTTTGTATGAAAATCCTTACTTTGCGCAACCGCTTTTTATATGAAAGGTCGATATAATTGTCAGCCAAAGCGTTGATAAATGCTTTTTCTTTCGCAAACTCAGTCTCTTTAATGCTTTCTGCAAAAATGGTCAATTTTTCATATATTTCCAACCATTTGTCCGTAATTTCACTTCGTTTGCGACTTATTTCTTCACCTGTATTTTTATTATGTTGCCGATAGCCCACTAATTGTTCATTGATATATGCTACGGAATGGTATTTTGCTGCAAAAAAGGATAGCCAATAGTCGTGAGGAATTTTGGACGAAAAAGGCAATGCTAATTGTACAAGTTCTTTCCTGACAAGCATCGTATGTCCTGGAATTCCGGAAAAAAGTGCTAGGTTCAGGCACGAGGTACAAGCCCCTAATCGGCGGGAGTCCGACATCTTTTTTTGCAGTTTTTTATTATCCTGATCTATATATTCATTATCGGAGTAAATCATCAGTTTATCCCCGATGGATTCCATTAGTCGTTCAATTTTATGCGGATACCAAATGTCATCCTGATCGGACAGCGCAATATATTCTTCACGACATAAAGTTAGTGCCTTTTCAAAGTTTTTGATATACCCGATTCGATTTTCATTGGAATATACCTTAATGCGGGAATCTATGGCTTTGTATTTGTTCAAAATGTCGATGGTGTTGTCCTCGGATCCATCGTCGACACAGATTATTTCCGTAATATTTTGATACGTTTGATTAAGAATGCTATCGATTTGCTGCTCCAGATAACTATCTCCATTATAAGTACACAGCGCGATAGCAACGGCCGGATTGGTAGAGGAAAACGATGTCATCTGTTACTATTTTTCGTATAATTTATTGTACAGCGTAATAATCCGTTGCGCAATTTTTTCGTCTGTGAATTTTCCTGCATGAATCGTGCCCCTGTTTGTCATATCGTTGGCCAGTTGATTGTCAGTCAGCACTCTGCTTAATTTATTTGCAACGTCGTCAGCATTTTCAGGGTCGATATACAAGGCTGCATCACCACCGGTTTCGGCAAAACAACTGCCCTGCGATGTTATCACCGGTGTCTGGCAACAAAGAGCTTCCAAAATGGGGATTCCAAATCCTTCAAATAAAGATGGGTAAATCATGCATAGTGCTGCACGATAAATGGCAGGTAAATCCGTAGTAGAAACGTTTTCAAGGACAATTATTTGGTGTTCAAGCGAATATTCATGTGTCTTTTTTGCAATTTCTTCTGCGTATTTTGTCTTTCCACCAATAATTACCAGCGGAATGTCGATTTTGCCCTGATGTAGCGCATCCAAAATGATGCCCTGATTCTTTCTTTTCTCAATAGCTCCAACCGTCACAATAAAATCGTTTGGGAGGGCATATTTCCGTTTTACGGCAGCTATGTCATCAGGAGTAACGGGCTGTCTGAATATATTATTGCATCCCTGGTATACAACATCGATTTTGCCCGGATCGGCTCCGAAAAATTCGATAATGTCGTTTTTGGTTTGTTCGCTGATTGCAATAATGCGATCGGCAACCCGGCAACTATAACGGTTCTTTTTCGTGAAAATTGTCCGGTAAAACGGATCGTACAATTCGGGATAACGCACGAAAATAGCATCGTGCATGGTTACGACACTCTTTGTCCCGGTTTTTTCTATTCCAACCGGAAGTTCCTGGCTCAGTCCATGAAAAATATTGACATTGTGTGCTTTGATCTCTTTGCAAATGCCGGCACTTCTCCAGAGAGACGGAATCTTCTTGTCAATGAAACCATGAGGCGGGATCGTTCTGGTGTTCGTCGGATTGGGATCAAAAAGTCCGTCGTTGATTTTCGGAGTGTATAAAAGATAGCTATTTTCCGGGTAATAATGGCTCATCAGCCGGATAACGTCCCGACTGTAGTTTCCTAAACCTCTCCGGTTGCAGAAAGCCCGTTTGGCATCGTATCCGATAATCATTTCCTGAAGAATTTATTGAGATAGGGTATCTGGTTCAACGGGAAATCATGACGTGTCATGTACCAGATATATACTGCCAGCAGTACGGTGCGATACAGGAGGTTGATGATCAGGTGATGGAAATCGATTTTCCAACCTAAAACGAACAGTACCAGTGCAAGCAGTGAATATTTTCCGATAGTTTTTAACTGGTAGTTGATCGGGAAATATTTTTGACCGATTACGTACGAAATAAGCATTACGACAAAGTAACACCCCAATGCAGCCCAGGCCGAACCCATGTAGCTGTACCGTGGCACGAGTATCACATTACCGACAACGATAATTATTGTCCCGATCAGGGAGAACCATGCGCCGTATATCGTTTTGTCGACAAGCTTGTACCAAACCGAAAGGTTGAAGAAAATTCCCTGAAAAATAAAAGAGACCAGGACGATGGGAACAACACCCAGTCCCGACCAGTAGGAGCGTCCGATGACAAACTTGAATACGTCGATGTAGAGAACCATGCCTAAGAAGATGAGCCACGAGAAGATAACGAAATACTTCATGGCATCTGAGTAGGCAGCCAGACTGTTCTCATCCTTTTTTTGCGCAAAAACAAATGGTTCGTATGCATACCGGAACGCCTGAGTAAACATGAGCATCACCAGTGCTATTTTTGAGGTAGCTCCGTAGATGCCCAGCTCGGAAGCGCCTTTCGTTCCGGGAAGAAGAAACGGGAATAAAATTTTGTCCAGCGTTTGATTCATGATGCCGGCAATTCCAAGAACCAATAATGGTAATGAGTAAGCTAAGATTTTTCGTAGTAAAACTTTATCGACCTTGAATTTGACGGCAAAAATATAGGGTGCTAAGAATACGGTCTGGATTGCTGTAGCTAAGATATTGGAAACAAACACATAACCAACGCCATAATTCGGATTGTAGAACCATTCGATTGTTTGTGGCGCATGTTTCATCAGCCACGGACAGGCGATAAGGAAGAAGAGGTTGAACGGAATATTCAGACAGATAAACAACATCTTGTATGCGGCAAAGCGCATCGGACGTTTCAGATAACGTAAATAGGCAAACGGGATAGAAGCAAAAGCATCCATGGCGACAGACAACCCTAACATCCAGATGTATTCCGGATGAGTGGCGTAGTCGAGCCAGGAACTTATTTGCGGAGAAAAGAGAACGCACCAGATGGCAAAAATCAGGGATGTAATCCCTACGGTAATCAGCGATGTGCTGTAAACTACATCCGGATTGTTTTCTTCTTTGTTGGCAAAGCGGAAAAAACCGGTCTCCATCCCGTATGTCAGGATAACCAGGAGCAATGCAGTCCAGGAGTACAGATTGGTTACGATGCCATAATCGGCCGAACTTGCCAGTACATGGGTATAAAGCGGAACAAGCAACCAATTCAGAAATTTACCAAGAATACTGCTTACTCCGTAAATGGCGGTGTCTTTCGCCAACGATTTCATTTGTTTTTCGGCCATACTTTCCGATCCTGAGTGTTTATGTTTTGTAGAATTCGCTGTATTTTGTTTTGCCCAGATGCTTGTATGCCAGTTCTGTTACTTCACGTCCGCGCGGTGTCCGTTTTAAAAATCCCTCTTTGATAAGGAATGGTTCGTACACCTCTTCCAACGTTCCGGAATCTTCTCCCAATGCCGTGGCAATGGTCGATAACCCGACGGGGCCACCCTGAAACTTGTCGATAAGAGTAGTCAATATTTTATTGTCAACTTCATCGAGTCCGTATTTGTCGATGTTGAGCGCTTCGAGTGAGAAACAGGCAATATCGTGATCGATAGTGCCATTCCCTTTGACCTGAGCAAAATCGCGAACCCGGCGCAACAACGCGTTGGCGATTCGGGGGGTTCCCCGGCTTCGCGAAGCGATTTCCCCCGCAGCTTCGAGAGTACAGGGAATATCCAGAATTTTTGCTGACCTGAGAATGATGGAGATTAATACCGAATCGTCGTAATATTCGAGGTGGCAGTTGATGCCGAAACGTGCGCGTAACGGACTGGTGAGCAGTCCACTGCGCGTTGTGGCTCCAACAAGTGTGAATGGATTCAGTGTCAGTTGAATAGAACGGGCGCTGGGGCCCTTGTCGATCATAATATCGATGCGGAAATCCTCCATGGCAGAATAGAGATACTCTTCCACGATAGGACTCAACCGGTGAATTTCATCAATAAAAAGTACATCGTTGGGTTGTAATGAGGTCAATAATCCCGCCAAATCGCCGGGTTTATCCAATACCGGCCCCGACGTAATTTTAAATCCGACGCCCAATTCGTTGGCTATAATGTTGGAAAGGGTTGTTTTTCCCAGTCCCGGAGGGCCGTGAAGCAGCACATGATCGAGCGATTCGCCACGCATACGCGCCGCGCTTACAAATACGGAAAGATTTTCGACGACCTTCGATTGTCCGTTGAAATCCAGAAAGGAGAGGGGACGAAGAGCATTTTCATATTCTTTGTCGGTGTCAGTGCGGGGTTGCGGGTCGCGAATGTCGAAAGATTCCATTGTTTAAGCTATCGGATAATGTAATGCAAAGGTAACGATTTGTATTTAATGTGTCGCAATGTTGCTTCGCGATGTCCTGTTTTTAAAATGTTGGAGGCCTGAGAATTGATAGAAACGGTAAAAAAACGTACCTTTACGGTTCCAAACAATTCTACATTATTTATCATCTAATACAATTATCAGAATGACTCGTTTTTCGCAATCGGTCAGTGTGTTGCGTTCGTCGGCAATTCGTGACCTGATGAGCCTCGCAACCCGCCCCGATATGATCTCTTTTGCCGGAGGAATGCCCGATAACGAACTTTTTCCGATTCGTGAAGTACAGGAAATTGTTGCCGGCCTTTCGGTGAAAGAACAGCAGGTAGCCATGCAATATGCCCCCACTACCGGTTATCCTCCGCTACTTGAAGCATTGGAAGCGTGGCTTCGCAGTAAAGGCTTCCCGATGGATACCAACAAGCTGATTATTACCACCGGATCGTTGCAGGCAATCAATATTTGGGCTAAAATGTTTATCGATCCGGATGATGTGGTGTTGACCGAAAATCCGGCCTTTATCGGGGCCTTGTCGGCTTTCGGGTCGTACATGCCCCGCATCCACGGAGTGAATATGGATAAAGAGGGTATTCTGATCGAACCGTTGAAAGAGGCATTGAAGCTCGATCCCAAATTTTTATATGTTACACCGACATTTCACAATCCGGCCGGATTGACTTATAGCCCGAAGCGCCGTAAGGAGTTGCTGGATGTGATGAATGCGACTGAAATTCCTATTCTGGAAGATGATGCTTACGGTGAGTTGTGGTTTGACGAAGCCGAAAAACAGCATATCGTTCCTCTCAAAATTCAATCGGAGAAAGAGCAGCAGATCTGTTATACCGGCTCGTTCTCCAAAATATTCGGACCGGGGATGCGTCTTGGATGGATGTTGGTGGGAGAGGAGTTTTACCGCAAGGCCGAACTCTGCAAGCAATGTGTCGATGCCTGTTCGCCCACCTTTACACAGGTGCTGGCTCACCGTTTTCTTGCGTCGGGTCAGCTCGATAGTTACGTGGCAAGCGTTCGTGATATTTATCATCAACGGTGCAACTACATGATGGAAGCTATTAAACGCTATTTTCCAGCCGAAGCCTTTTTCGTAGAGCCCAAGGGTGGATTTTACATCTGGATTAAATTGCCCGAAGGAGTCGACGAAATGGAGCTGCTCAAAAAGGTGATTGCCGAAGGAGCCGTTTTTGTGGTGGGATCCACATTCGATCCGCAGGGCGCTTCTAACGGATATATCCGGGTGTCGTATTGCAATACAGCCGAAGAAAAAATTGAAAAAGGAATCAAAATTATCGGTGACGTGTTGAAAAAAATGATGGCGTAATTTCGCGATTCGGTACGATACCGGTGCTAATTTTGATTGTTTAAGAAATAAATAGTATCTTTGCGCTGTTTTTGTTGTTGGAATGTTCGTGCAACTTCACAGCGAGAGCAATTTAAGCATGTAACCAAAGACCTGTTTCAATTATCGGAGTGTGGCCTTTTTGCTTAAATTCAAAGGGATAATAGTTTTACACGATATACTACTGAGGTAGTGACCGGGAAACCCTTTTGAAGTCCTTTCAATTGGGTTTTTTTATATCTGAAACTGAAGAGTACAGGATGTATAAACGGTTGTAATTCAGTGAAAAAATAGTTATCTTTGCGGAATCTACCCGATTGGATGATTTTATGATACAAAAAGAACTTATATATCAACTTATTGAAGAGTTTATTACTGATACAGAGCATTTTATTGTCGATGTAAAAGTAAGTCCCGACAACGATGTCGTTGTGGAACTCGATTCAGCAAAAGGCATCGATATTGAATATTGTGCCGAATTGAGCCGTTTTATCGAGTCCAAATTCGATAGAGAAGTGGAAGACTTTGAGCTTGAGGTCGGGTCTGCAGGTTTGGGTTCTCCCTTCAAGGTGCTGAAACAGTATCAGAAAAATATCGGCAACGAAGTGGAGATTCTGACAAAGGCCGGAAAAAAATTCAGTGCGACGTTGAAAGATGCCACTGAAGAATCCTTCACGGTGACCGTCACTAAGCAGGTAAAACCCGAGGGAGCCAAGCGCAAAATAACGGTAGAAGAAGACGTAGTGTTTACGTATAACGAAGTAAAATACACAAAATATCTAATAAGATTCAAATAGCTATGAGCAAAGTTGAACCTGTCAATCTTATTGACACCTTTTCCGAGTTTAAAGAGCTGAAGAATATCGATCGTCCTACGCTTATCAGCGTGCTCGAGGAGTCCTTCAGAGGCACTTTGGCCAAAATGTTCGGGTCGGACGAAAATTTTGACGTCATTATCAATCCCGATAAGGGTGACTTTGAAATCTGGCACAACCGCGAGGTGGTTGCCGATGACGAAGTAGAAAATCCGGTGAGCCAGATTTCGTTGAGTGATGCAAAGAAAATTGATACCGACTATGAGATAGGTGAAGAGGTAACCGATGCCGTCGACTTCCTCGGATTTGGTCGTCGGGCTATTTTGACACTGCGTCAGACACTGGCATCCAAAATTTTGGAACTTCAGAAAGATTATCTCTACAATAAATATAAAGACCGTATCGGTCAGATTGTTACCGGCGAAGTTTACCAGATGTGGAAAAAAGAAATTTTGCTTCTGGATGATGAGGGTAACGAATTGATTCTTCCGAAGACGGAACAGATTCCGGCCGATTTTTACCGGAAAGGCGATACGGTGCGCATGGTGGTTGTGAAAGTAGACAACCGCAATGGCAATCCGAAAATTATTGTTTCGCGTACTTCTCCGTTGTTCCTGCAACGTTTGTTCGAACTGGAAGTGCCTGAAATTCATGATGGATTGATTACCATTAAGAAAATTGCCCGCATCCCGGGCGAAAGAGCGAAGGTCGCTGTAGAGACTTACGACGAACGTATTGATCCGGTTGGGGCCTGCGTTGGCGTAAAGGGCGCCCGTATTCATGGCATCGTTCGTGAATTGCGTAATGAAAATATCGACGTTATCAATTATACGACTAATGTCTCTCTGTTTATCGCACGGGCATTGAGTCCCGCTAAAATTTCTTCCATCCGTTTGGACGAAGAGAACAAAAAAGCCGATGTTTATCTGAAACCCGAAGAAATTTCGATGGCTATCGGGAAAAGCGGTATGAATATCCGTCTGGCATCGATGCTGACCGAGTTTACCATTGATGTTTACCGCGATATTGACGGTGAAGAAGATGAAGATATCTATCTGGATGAGTTCACCGACGAAATAGAACAATGGGTAATTGATGTTCTGAAATCTATCGGATGCGATACAGCCAAGAGCGTGTTGGCAATTCCCCGCGATGAATTGATTCAACGCACTGACCTTGAAGACGAAACTATTGATGATGTATTGAACATTATCAAAGCAGAATTTGAAGAATAAACCGTCAGTTATCAGTAGATCAGATCGGATGATCCGGTCGCGAATATGAATTGTAGGTTGTCATTTTGCTTATCTTTTCAAACACACTAAATATAAACTATGTCGAGTATCAGGTTAAATAAAGTAGTTAAGGATTTGAACGTGGGACTTTCGACGGCAGTCGATTTCCTGCGTAAAAAAGGCTATGCTGTTGAGGAGAACCCCAATTTCAAGATTTCGGACGATCAATATGTTATTCTTGTTAAAGAGTTTAGCAATGATAAAGATTTGAAGATGAAATCGGAGCGCGAAACACAAATGCGCTTGGAAAAGGAAAAGGCTCAAACGATCACAGCTGCGGGCTATGAAGCTCCTGCTGCCAAAGAAAAACCGAAGCCTGAGGTAAAACCTGAACCCAAAGTTGTTACTGAAGAGATAAAAGTGGAGGTGTCGGATGAAATTCGTCCACACATTACAACCGTAGGTAAGATAGATCTGGATTCTCTGGAGAAAAAGCCGGAACCGGAACCTGTTGCCCCTGCTCCGGTAGCAAAACCGGAACCGATTCCGGAACCGAAGGTGATAGAACAACCTTCAGTGAAGGTGGAAGAGCCTGCTCCTGCTCCTGCTCCGGTTGCTGTGGTGGAGCCTGAACCGGTACCTGAAAAGCCGAAAACAGAGCCGAAACCAGTGCCAGCGCCGGAACCAGTGAAAGAGGAAAAGCCGATCGTGGCAGAGCCTGTGGTGCCTGTGGTTGAAAAGAAAGAAACGAAGAAACCTGAACCGGAAGTGAAGAAGAAAGAACCGGTACATTCTCAGCCGGAAGTTGTTGCCGAAGTAAGGACTCCGGCTCAAGAGGCAGAAAATGCAGCTACAAATGAGGTGTTTCAGTTGAGACCGACTATTATCGAACAAAATATCAGGGTGGTCGATAAGATTGACCTTTCTGCCCTGAATCAGCAGACTCGCCCGAAAAAGAAATCGAAAGAAGAAAAACGCAAAGAGCGTGTTCAACGCGAACAACAAAATACGCCGAATAACCAGCATCCGGCAACGACCGATCAGTCAACAACTGCGGCTAATCATACTAACGCAGCGGCCACAGATCAGCGAAAAGAGAAGCGTAAACGGATTCATAAGGAGAAGGTGGATATCACCAAACCAAATACTCCGGCAGCCAATACGCAACAAAAACCTCATGATAACAGGCATAAAGGACCGGGAAATTTCCAGAAAAGACCCTTTAAGGCTGAAGTAAAAGAGGAAGATGTTCAGAAACAGATCAAAGAAACCCTTGCTCGCTTAACCGAGAAAAAAATCAAGGGATCTAAATATAGAAAAGAAAAACGTGATAACGTTTCGGCACGCTTGCAGGAACGTGAAGAGAAGGAACGCGACAGCGAAAACATATTGAAGCTGACCGAGTTTGTGACCGTAGCCGAATTGGCAACCATGATGGATGTCCCTGTTACGAAAGTAATCGCTACGTGTATGAACCTGGGTGTGATGGTGTCAATCAACCAACGGTTAGATGCTGAAACAATCAATATTGTAGCCGACGAATTCGGATACAAAACCGAATATGTGAGTTCGGAAGTAATTGACGCGATTGCTCAGGAACAAGAAGAAGACCGGGAAGAAGATCTGGAAATGCGTCCTCCTATCGTTACGGTAATGGGACACGTCGACCATGGTAAAACATCGTTGCTCGATTATGTGCGTAAAGCAAACGTGATTGCCGGTGAAGCCGGAGGTATTACACAGCACATCGGTGCTTACCACGTAACGCTGGAAAGCGGTCGCGAAATTACCTTCCTCGATACTCCGGGTCACGAAGCATTTACCGCGATGCGTGCCCGTGGTGCCGCCGTTACCGATATTGCCATTATTATTGTGGCTGCCGACGATAGCGTGATGCCGCAGACAATTGAAGCGATTAACCACGCATCAGCCGCGAATGTGCCTATGGTATTCGCTATTAACAAAATAGATAAACCGGGTGCAAACCCTGAAAAGATAAAAGAGGCTTTGGCTAATATGAACTACCTCGTAGAAGAGTGGGGTGGTAAATATCAGTCGCAGGAAATTTCAGCCAAAAAGGGTGTAGGTGTACACGAACTGCTTGAAAAAGTATTGCTCGAGGCAGATATGCTTGACCTGAAGGCGAATCCGAACAAACGGGCCATCGGCTCTATCATCGAATCGTCATTGGATAAGGGACGTGGATATGTGTCTACGGTTCTTGTAAAAGACGGAACTTTGAATATTGGCGATGTGGTTCTTGCCGGTACCCATTTCGGGCGCGTAAAGGCCATGTTTAACGAACGTAACCAACGCGTGACTTCCGTTGGTCCATCCGAGCCTGTATTGATTCTAGGCCTTGATGGAGCTCCTCAGGCGGGTGATACGTTCAACGTGTTACCGACCGAACAGGAAGCCCGTGAAATTGCCAATAAACGTGAGCAGTTGCAACGTGAACAGGGTCTGCGTACCAGCCGTCACATTACGCTGGACGAAATCGGTCGCCGTATCGCTATCGGAAACTTCCAGGAATTGAATGTGATTGTGAAAGGTGACGTGGATGGCTCTATCGAAGCGCTTTCCGATTCGTTGATAAAACTTTCTACCGAAGAAATTCAGGTAAATGTAATTCACAAGGCAGTGGGTCAGATTTCCGAATCGGATGTCATGCTTGCTGCAGCTTCCAACGCCATTATCGTAGGTTTCCAGGTGCGTCCGTCAATGGCAGCACGCAAACTGGCCGAGAAGGAGGAGATCGATATTCGTCTCTATTCGATTATTTACAACGCTATCGAAGAGTTGAAGGCGGCTATGGAAGGAATGCTTTCTCCCGAAATCAAAGAAGAGGTGGTGGCTACGCTCGAAGTGCAGGAGGTCTTCAAGATTACCAAAGTGGGTTCTGTTGCCGGATGTATCGTGCGTGAAGGTAAGATTAAACGTGGAACCAAGGTTCGCCTTATTCGTGATGGTATCGTAGTATTCAGTGGTGAACTCGGTTCTCTGAAGCGTTTCAAAGACGATGTGAAAGAGGTTGCCAACGGATACGAATGCGGTTTGAATATTGCCAATTATAATGACATTAAAGCGGGCGATCTTATCGAAGGCTACGAAGAAGTCGAAGTTAAGAAGACTCTTTAATAATATAACTGATTAATTGCAGCATACATAAACGGCTGCGGATGAAGACCAGAGTCGTTATCCGTGGCCGTTTTTACTGTTGTGTCAATACTAACTTATGTCGACGCTGGATTGTTTTTTTCTTATTTTGATGGGAGCCGGACTGGTTTTTGGTTTTGTCAAAGGTGCTTTTCGTCTGTTGGCGACTCTGGCCGGACTGGTGTTGGGCATCTATTTTGCCCGTTTCTTTTATCAACCGGTAGCTTCGATCCTTGAACCGGCCTTTCACCTCTCCCCGAAAATCGCGTTGCCGCTCTCGTTCTTTATTCTGTTTGTGGCGATCGGACTGGGTTTGTATGTGTTGGGGCGGATGCTAACCCAAGTGTCGAAGGCGATGGCTCTGTCGTGGCTCAATCGTTTGTGCGGTGGCGGACTTGGTGTTTTGCAGGTGGCGTTGGTGCTGGGAGTCTTAATAAACCTATATTCCTCCGCCCATCATAAAGTGACCGGAAAAGAGGTCGATAATACCCCCGGATCGTTGTTGTATGCCCCGTTGAAACAGCTTCCCGATCTTGTCCTTCCCTACATGGATTTCGATAAATGGAATAAGACCCCGACGACTCATGACAATACTAAAGAACCGGATTCTGCGTCGTGAAAAAATGTTATTTTGCTGGGATTCCTTGCTTAAAATGAGTATCTTTGCACTTGTAAAGTTCAAACACAATAAACAATAAATATTATGGTAAGCTACAAAGAGTTAGGACTCGTAAACACGAAAGAGTTGTTTAAGAAAGCTATCGAAGGCAAATATGCCATTCCTGCTTTCAATTTCAACAACATGGAACAAATGCAGGCAATTATTGCTGCTTGTGTTGAAACAAAATCGCCTGTGATTTTGCAGGTTTCGAGCGGTGCCCGTAAATATGCAAACCAAACTTTGTTGCGTTATATGGCTCAGGGAGCTGTAGAATATGCCAAAGAACTGGGTTATGCAATTCCGGTTGTATTGCACCTCGATCATGGCGATAGCTTCGAATTGTGTAAAGATTGTATCGACATGGGTTTCTCGTCTGTAATGATCGACGGCTCTCATTTCCCATACGAAGAAAATATCGCTTTGACTAAAAAAGTGGTAGAATATGCTCATGCACACGATGTAACCGTTGAAGGTGAATTGGGAGTGTTGGCTGGCGTTGAAGACGACGTGGTTGCCGAACATCACACCTATACTCAACCTGCAGAAGTGGTTGACTTCGTAACCCGTACAGGTGTTGACTCATTGGCTATCTCTATCGGTACTTCTCACGGTGCAAACAAATTTACACCGGCACAATGTACCCGTGATGCAAACGGTATTTTGATCCCGCCTCCATTGCGTTTCGATATTCTTGAAGAGATCGAAAAACAGATTCCGGGATTTCCTATCGTATTGCACGGTTCTTCTTCTGTACCTCAGGAATATGTTGCAACTATCAACAAATTCGGTGGTGATTTGAAGGATTCTATCGGTATTCCTGAAGCTGAGTTGCGTCACGCAGCTTCTTCGGCTGTTTGCAAAATCAACATCGACTCTGACGGTCGTTTGGCTATGACAGCTGCCGTTCGTGAAGTGTTGGCAACAAAACCGGGCGAATTCGATCCTCGTAAATATTTAGGCCCTGCTCGCGATGAGTTGAAAAAACTCTACATGCACAAAACTGTAAACGTTTTGGGTAGCGCAGGTAAAGCGTAATTGATATTGACAATTTATTTATTTACGATTTGCAATTTTGCCCGGAGCCTGAAATGATTTTCAAAATCAAGGTGATGAGTGGTTCTTATTCGTAGATGGTAAATGTAAAAATAGTAAATCTGAAGAAAAGCCGTCTCGAAACAGACGGCTTTTTTATGCTTTCACTAACAAGAAATTATGCCTAATTTTGCAGGCAAAACAAGCCATGACCGCTTTTTCCCGCTTACGTCCCGAATTTTTCAGAAGAGATGCCGTTACCGTTGCCCGGGAGTTGCTGGGCAAAACTATTGCGCGTCGCTTTGAAAGCGGAGAGATAAAGCGTTTTGTTATTGTGGAAACTGAAGCTTACCTTGGGGAAGAGGATCTGGCGTGTCATGCAAGCAAAGGGCGTACGCCACGTACCGAAGTGATGTATCACGCTGGAGGCAAAATTTACGTGTATCTTATCTACGGCATGTACTGGATGCTTAATTTTGTTACCGGTGACGATGGTCATCCGCAGGCGGTACTCATCCGGGGTGTGGATAAGGTGATAGGTTCGGGCAGGGTAGGGCGTTTGTTGCAACTCGACAGGTCGTTTTATGGCGAAGATCTCTATGCGTCTGACCGTTTGTGGGTGGAAGATACGCCTACGATAGTCTCTTATTCTACAGCTCCGCGTGTGGGTGTGGATTATGCCAAGGAGTGGAAAGAGATGAAGTGGCGGTTTATTGCGAATAATTAATGTGCGATAACAATCTGAAATGTTCAATGACACCCGGAATCCCGGTGTGGAATCTGAAATTTTGGAATTTTGAATTTGTAACTTTATGGATACAACAAGACAAGAAAAAATAGGACGGATGTTGCAAAAAGAGCTGAGTAGCATGTTCCTCGGCATCGCGCGCAACTATCCGGGGGTGATGATTACCGTCACCAATGTGCGTATCACGCCCGATTTGAGCATCGCAAAGGTTTATTTGAGCATTTTTCCCGGCGATAAGTCTGAATCTACACTGGCCCTCATCAAGGGGCATATCAAGACGATTCGTTACGAGTTGGGGGTAATAGTACGACATCAGCTGCGTCTGGTGCCGGAACTGGTGTTTTATCTCGATGATACGCTCGACTATATCGAGAATATCGACAAGTTGTTGAAGAAATAAGGGAGGTTGGAACATCTTCAAATTTTCAAATCTTCATATTCTCAAATTTAGATTTTCGTGAATTTAGCATTCCATATTGCCCGTCGTTATCTTTTTGCCAAGAAATCGCACAATGCCATCAATATTATTTCCGGTATTTCGGCCGGGGGCGTGTGTGTGGGAACCATGGCGATGATTTGTGTCCTTTCAGTGTTCAATGGCTTTGAAGGGCTCATTCAACAGCTTTTCAGCGCTTTCGATCCTGATTTGAAGATCGAACTGGTGCAGGGAAAAGCTTTTGATACGCATACCAAAGAGTGGAATGCCGTACGTCAGATCAAAGATATTGCCTTTTACGACGAAGTGGTGGAGGATAATGCCATGCTCCGTTATAAGGATAAGCAGCTACCGGCAACCATCAAAGGGGTGGGTAGTAAATTTCAGGCCATGACGGCCATCGATAGCTTGTTGGTGTCTGGAAGTTTTGTGTTGAACGACGGTGTTTTTGAGAATGGAATAATAGGAGTTGGCCTCGCCGGAGCTTTGGGAACGGGATCCAAAACCCTCGATCCCATTCAGGTGTATGTCCCCAAGCGAACGTCGGCTATCAATCTTGCCAATCCGGAGAGCAGCTTTAACCGGGATCAGATTTTTATCTCGGGCGTCTTTGCCGTCAAGCAGGCGGCCTACGACGATAAATATTTTCTTGTATCCCTTCCTTTCGCCCGTCGGTTGTTCGACTATCCCGATAATGTTGCCACATCGGTCAGCCTGAAGCTCAAGCCGGGAGTCGAGACCGCTCAGGTGCAAAAGGAGATTAAGGCTATTCTGGGGGATACGTTTACGGTACGCAACCGGTACGAACAGCAGAGTGACTATTTTCGCATTATGAAGATTGAGAAGTGGATGACTTACCTTATTTTGTCCTTCATCCTGCTGATTGCCGTCTTCAATATTATCGGTTCTTTGTCCATGCTGATTATTGACAAGGAGAATGATATCCAGACGTTGCGGAATCTGGGAGCCGACAATGGGTTGATTCAACGCATATTCCTCTTTGAAGGCTGGATGATTTCGGTAGGAGGGGCTTTTCTTGGGGTTGTTTTGGGAGTGCTTTTGTGTCTCGGACAGTACTATTTCGGTTGGATTAAGCTGCAAGGATCCGGCTTTATTATCGATGCCTATCCGGTAGAGATTGTGTGGACAGATCTTATCGTTGTTCTCTTTACCGTCAGTGTGATGGGATTTTTGGCGGCTCTTTATCCGGTACGTTACCTGAGAAAGAACCTGCTTGAAAAGGTGAGATAAGCGAACTGAAACTGTATAATAAAATGAATGTCTGATATTTTGCTGTATGGCTTGAAAAGCCCCACTTTCATAACCGCAGGTCTGTGACCTGCGTGTGAGTAAAATTTCTACATACACGACCTGAAAGGTCGGACTACTAAAAGTAATGCCTTTAATAAAAAAGGATGTCTTGCAGAAGACATCCTTTTTTGTACTTTAGAGCTTAATGGTATCGATTGCGTGTCGCACGCGGCGCAGCGTCTCTTCTTTGCCTATAATGGCCGTCAGGTCGAAGATGTGAGGCCCTTTCGACTCACCTACCAATGCAATGCGGAAAGCATTCATCACGTCGCCTGTTTTATACTCTTTGGCGGCGATCCATTCCATCACTTTCGTCTCCGTGTCGGCTTTGTCGGTCACAAAATTGTCCAATGTTTCAATAAATGCCGATAATTCGGTGAGCTGTTGTGCCGTAAACGGTTTCCATCGTTTTTGAACCGATTTTTCGTCGTAACTTGTCGGAGCGATAAAGAAATAGGAGGTCGTGTCCCATAATTCACTGCTGAAATTTATACGTTCGCGCATCAAAAGAATAACCTGGGCAACAGTATCATTACTCGAGGAAATTCCTTTTTCTGTAAGTATCGATTGAAATTTCCGTGAAAGTTCGGAAATCGGTTTCATTTGAATGTACTGGTGATTGAACCATTTTCCTTTTTCGAAATCGAATTTAGCGCCGCTTTTACTGCACCGTTCCAGCGAAAACTCCTGAATCAGCTCTTCCATCGAGAATATCTCGCGGTCGGAACCGGCGTGCCAGCCCAATAGCGCCAGAAAGTTGATCACCGCTTCGGGTTCGTAACCCGTTTCGCGGTAGCCGCTCGAAATGTCGCCCGTTTTCGGATCTTTCCATTCCAGCGGGAATACAGGGAATCCGAGACGATCGCCATCGCGTTTACTCAGTTTGCCGTTTCCATCGGGCTTGAGCAGCAGGGGCAGGTGCGCAAATTGCGGCATGGTGTCTTGCCAACCCAGTGCACGGTAAAGCAACACGTGCAGCGGAGCCGATGGTAACCACTCTTCGCCGCGAATCACGTGCGAAATCTCCATCAGATGGTCGTCTACCACGTTGGCAAGATGGTAAGTCGGCAGACTGTCGGCCGATTTGTAGAGCACCTTGTCATCCAGAATCGATGAGTTGATCACCACTTCGCCACGGATCAGATCCTGCACATGAACCTCTTCGTTCGGCTCTATTTTGATGCGGACAACGTACTGCTTACCCGCATCGATGCGGCTCTGAACATCATCGGCAGATAGCGTCAGCGAGTTCTGCATCATGCCGCGGGTAGTGGCATCGTATTGGAAGTTTTTAATTTCGTTGCGTTTGGCTTCCAGCTCTTCGGGGGTATCGAATGCAATATAAGCCTTGCCGTCATTTATTAGCCGGTCAACTTGTGTTTTGTAACGCTCCTTGCGTTCGCTCTGGCGGTACGGTGCATACGGACCTCCCTGTTGTACGCCTTCGTCGATTTTAATGCCTAACCATGCCAGCGACTCTTCGATGTAGGCTTCCGCTCCGGGTACGAAGCGGTTGGAATCGGTATCTTCGATGCGGAGAATCATGTCTCCTCCGTGTTGTTTGGCAAAAAGGTAGTTGTATAACGCCGTACGTACGCCTCCGATGTGGAGCGCGCCGGTAGGACTTGGAGCAAAACGGACTCTTACTTTCATTTCTATGTGATTGTTATTCTGATAAATTGTGAGATAATTTACGATGCCGGTGTATGCCGGTAAAAGCAGCTTGCAAAGATAGCAAAAAGAGTTGACCCTGTAAAAGTAACTTTGCGGAGTGAGATAGATAAAAAGAAGAGCCATATGTGTGGATACCGAACAAAAAAAGTAGAATAATTTAGCCAAAAAGTGTACCTTTGTAAGGTAATTGTAGCTTTTTGATAGATATTAATTGATTGGAAGGGCTATTTGCCTTCTTCTTGTGTAGGATGACTAATTTGAAGTATATATTATTGACGAATGCGTTGTCGGCTGCATGTCTGGTGTTCGCTATTATTTTTGTGACGCTTCCGATACCTAAAAAAGAAGGACTGCGAAATTATCGGATATCATTGCGTTTTTTGTTTGTAGCCTATATTATCTCGGCACTTATTGCAGTGTGTGATAAAGTGTTGGTTAATGTCCTGTCGATGATATTCCTTTCCATGTGTTCTTTCCTTATATTGCTCTTTTCCATAGCGTTAATCAATTTGTTGCATCCTGAACGGATAAACCGGACTTTTGTCTTGTTGCATGTGCTCCCTTTGTTGGTGGTGAGTTTGGTTTATTGGTCCATGGCGATGCGGTTGGGTAATCCAATTCTTGCAGATATGACCTTGGTAAAGGATAATTTGTTTCATCCCCAGGTTGTAATCCGGATAATGACATGGATAGCATGTGTGGTTCAATTGATCTACTTTACTTTGATTTTTCAAAACGAGGTGGATTCATATAAAGCCCGGTTGAATGCCTATTTTTCGGAAAATTATCAATTGAATTTACATTGGGTTCGTTTGTGTTACTATGGTGCAATATTACTTGGAATATATGCACTGATTATTGCTTTGGTTCCATCTCCGGAAGCGTTAATCGTATTCTTTTGTGTGCTTACAATCTTTTTTATTGTGTTTGGAGTCTGCTATATTCAATATCCCCGTACGTATGTGAAGATAGAAACTGCTTTGCAGCCTGTACCGCAGGTGGTAGCTGATTCGTTTCCGAAACATCGATATGTGTGGTCGGATCTGAAAAAACAGGTGATAAAGCACAAATATTATACGATTCAGGGTATTAATATCGAAGAGATCGCGCAGTCGCTCAAGATGGGACGAACTACCTTGTCCGGCTTCATCAATAAAGAGGAGGAGATGAACTTTAACATGTGGATCAATTCTTTGAGAGTTGAAGAAGCAATTCGTCTTTTTCGCGAAGAACCCCAGCTTACCATCGCTCAAATATCCGAAATGGTCGGTTATAGCGAGCCTTCCAATTTTAGCCGTCAGTTCAAAAATATGACCGGTTTTTCACCTTCTGTATGGTTGCGTCATCAGCAATAGCTGGATGTAACAGCTCGTTTAAATAATATGGTTTTTTTCGGTGAAATTCAACTTTTTTATAAAGACTTGTCAATGTGAACGCTATTTTGCATGTATTGATAAGCGTTGAATGTTGCAAATAGGGTACTTTTGCAAACGTAAAACGACTCGTAATTTACACGAGAATAATGGTTAGTGTACATTTTTTATAACCAAAGTATAGATCTATAGAGAAAAATAATCAATGCGCCAGTTTTTCCGGGTGAAACCGGGGAAACTGGTTTTTTTGTGTTGTTCGCTCTGTCGTATTACCAGATTGGCAGAAAATCTATAAAAGCATCTGCTGGTGATCTATGGAAAAGAGGCTGGGGTTTTATTGGAAAACAGGGAGACGGAGATTTATCGCGTCAGAAGTGTCCATGAAAACAAAAGAGAGTTAACCCGCTGTCGGATCAACTCTCTTTCAAATTTATCTTGAACGCTGATTAGATTGATAGAATGTGTAAGACATCCATCAAAGTCGAATTAACGGGCTTTTCGTCTTTAATTGCTTTGACAAAGGGAACGTAAACGATTTCGTTGTTTACGATACCTACCATCACGTTACGCTGGTCGGCTAAAAGAGCATCGACAGCGGCAGTTCCCATGCGACTCGCTAATATGCGGTCGTTGGCGGTAGGTGAGCCTCCACGCTGGATGTGTCCAAGAATAGTGACGCGGCAGTCGAATTCGGGATGGGCTTTTTTTAGCTTTTCGGCCACGCCCATAGCACCACCGGTGATGTCGCTCTCGGCAACCAGTACGATGCTACTGTTTTTTGATTTACGGAACCCTTGTTCGATGAGTTGGCTTAACTGGTCGGTGCTGGTGGCTATCTCGGGAATGATGGCTGCTTCGGCTCCTGACGCTATGGCGCCATAAAGGGCAAGAAATCCGGCATCACGACCCATTACCTCGATAAAGAATAACCGTTCGTGCGAACTGGCGGTGTCGCGTATTTTATCGACAGCTTCCACGATGGTGTTCAACGCCGTATCGTATCCGATGGTATAGTCGGTTCCGTACAGATCGTTGTCGATAGTGCCCGGAATTCCGACAATCGGAATGTCGTTATACATTTGTCCGAAGATGCGGGCTCCGGTAAAGGTACCGTCTCCGCCGATTACGATCAAAGCATCGATCTCTTCGCGTTTCAGTGTTTCGTAAGCTGTCTGCATTCCTTCGTCGGTTTTGAACTCCATGCTTCGCGCCGACTTGATGAGGGTACCACCCTGCTGAATAATGTTACTTACGTCCTGTGTTTGAAACTCCTTGATTTCGCCCGAAATAAGGCCTTTGTAACCGCGATAGATCGCTTTTACCCTGATGCCGTGATAAATTGCTTTACGGGTTACTGCTCTGAGCGCAGCATTCATGCCAGGGGCATCGCCTCCCGAGGTAAGTACCCCGATACATTTTAGTTGATACATGACAATTTTGATTTAATCGTTTGTTACACTTGCAATCTTTTCCAATTCTTTGGCTACCTCTTCCATGAGCCATTTCGGCGTGGAGGTAGCTCCACAGATTCCTACGGTGGATACGCCTTTTAATAAAGACGGAGTGATATCTTCGGGAGTAGATATTAGATGTGAATTAGGGTTAACAGCTTTGCACTCGTCGAACAGCGCCTTGCCATTCGAACTCTTTTTGCCGCTTACAAAAAAGACTATATCGTGTCGTACGGCAAAGGTACGAATATTTGGAATACGATTCGATACCTGCCGGCAAATTGTATCATAAAATTCAAACGAAACGGCAGGATTAATCTTCTTTTTGATAGTATCAACCAAATTATTGAAACCGGCAATCGATTTGGTGGTTTGAGCAAACAGGCAGATGTTTCTGTTCATATCCACCCGCGCAAGATCTTCGATATGCTCTACCACGATGGCCGTGTTGCCGGTTTGCCCCACAAGTCCGTTCACTTCGGCATGACCTATTTTTCCGTAAATCACTATTTGCCAATCTTTTTGCGGATGTGTTTTATACGCATTTTTGATGCGTTGCTGCAATTTTAGTACAACCGGACAGGTGGCATCGATCACCTGAATGTTGTTGGCTTTGGCGGTGAGGTAGGTGGAGGGTGGTTCTCCGTGGGCACGGAACAGCACCCGTGCTCCTTTCAATGTATCGAACTCCAGATGTTCAATAACTTTGAGTCCACGCTTGTTGAGGCGTTCTACTTCGCTGCCGTTGTGTACAATATCGCCTAAGCAATAAAGTGAAGAGTCTTTATCCAACTCTTGTTCGGCTTTGGTAATGGCATTGACTACGCCAAAACAAAATCCCGAACCTGTGTCCATTTCTATTTTTATCATGTGTTACTTTTTTTAGTGAATTGTAATTATCCGGACATATGCTATTGCTTGTCAATCTGTAGATTGCAGATGAGTTCGCAATCTGCTTTTTTATGTCCTTTCTATCGGGTGTTTAGTCTGTTATCGACGCTAAACTTGTGCAAAATTAACACACATCGCACAAAAACGGGCATACGCATCACCAATTTAATGATTATCTTTGCGTAACTTTTTATATTTTTGTCGAAACGGCCGATATATTGATGTTGGCTATTTACTAAAACAAACCGTTCATTATGCTTACAATAAAGAATTTACATGCTAATATAAATGGAAAAGAAATATTAAGAGGAATCGATTTGCAGGTAAACGAAGGCGAAATACATGCCATTATGGGTCCGAACGGATCGGGCAAAAGTACGTTGTCGGCGGTACTGACAGGTAACCCATTATTCACGGTTACCGAGGGCGAAGTGATTTTTAATGGGAAAAACCTTCTGGAGCTGGCTCCTGAAGATCGTTCGCGCGAGGGTATCTTTCTTAGTTTTCAGTATCCGGTGGAAATACCCGGTGTGAGTATGACTAATTTTATGCGTTCCGCTATTAACGAACACCGTAAATATAAGGGTTTTGATCCTATTTCGGCCTCCGATTTTCTTAAATTGATGCGCGAAAAGAAAGATTTGGTGGAGCTCGACAATAAACTGGCCAGCCGGTCGGTAAACGAAGGATTCTCGGGAGGCGAAAAAAAACGGAACGAAATTTTCCAGATGGCAATGCTCGATCCGAAGCTCTCTATTCTGGACGAAACCGATAGCGGTCTTGATATTGATGCCCTGCGTATTGTCGCTAATGGCGTAAACAAGCTGAGAACCGACCGGAACGCCTGCATTGTGATTACGCACTACCAACGTTTGCTCGACTATATAAAACCCGATATTGTACATGTGTTGTACAAAGGACGAATTGTGAAGACTGCCGGTCCTGAACTGGCTCTCGAACTGGAAGAGCGCGGCTACGACTGGATCAAACAGGAAGTTGATGCCCAGTAACTATTGACAATTTATCTGTTTACAATTGAGAATCAGACCGGATTTGTCATTCGGATCTTGTTTAAATTGTCGAGTTATTAAATTCTTACATTGAACTTATGTCGATAGAACAATCTTATATAGAACTATACAAGGAGCATCAGGCCGATTTGAAGAAACCATGCTCCGACCTACTGAATGCAGGTCGCGATGAGGCTTTTGCCCGATTTGCGAGCCTTGGTTTTCCGACCACCAGCAACGAAGATTATCTGTATACCGACCTGGGACCTTCTTTTTCGGTCGATTACGGCTTGAACCTCAACCGGCTGCATATTCCGGTGGCTTTTCGTTGCGATGTGCCCAGCATCAATGCCTATCTTTACTATGTGGTGAATGATAGTTTTTACGTTACTCAGGAGCCGCCTGTTTTGCCCGAAGGGGTGATTATTTGCGGCCTCAATGAAGCCGCTCAGAAATATCCCGAATTGGTGGCAAAGTATTACAATCGTCAGGCCGGGAAGAATAAAGCTGCAACGGTGGCACTTAATGAAACGTTCGTACAGGACGGTTTCTTTATGTATGTGCCGAAAGGTGTTGCCCTTGCAAAACCGGTGCAGTTGGTCGATATTATGCGTTCCGATGTTGATTTTATGGCCAATAGCCGTAACCTCGTTATTCTTGAAGAGGGAGCAAAAGCTCAGCTGTTGGAGTGCGCGCATACACAGGACGCCGTGCAATTTTTGTGCAATCGCGTTACCGAAGTGTTTGTGGGCGAAAATGCCTCTTTTGAATGTTATACGTTAGAAAATACGCATAACAGAACAACCAATATAGGTTCTTTATTTGTGAAACAAGAGGCATCTTCCAATGTGTTAATCAATACGATTACACTCCACAACGGGTTGACACGTAATAATGTACAGGTTGATCTGGATGGACCGGGAGCAGAAGTGCTGCTCTGTGGCATGGCGATTGGAGATAAAAATCAGCAGGTAGATAACTTTACGTTGATCAATCACAATACACATCACTGTCGTAGTCATGAGTTGTTTAAGTATGTACTGGACGATTCGGCAATCGGTGCTTTTGTGGGCAAAATTTATGTGGCTCCGGGGGCTCAAAAGACAGAAGCCCTAATGACCAATAAAAATCTGTGCGCTACGCCTACAGCAAAGATGAAGGCCAAACCGCAGCTGGAGATCTATGCCGATGATGTGAAGTGTTCGCATGGAGCAACCGTAGGTCAGTTGGATGAAACGGCGCTGTTCTACATGCGCTCGCGTGGTATTTCGGTCAGGGAGGCGAAGCTGCTGTTGAAGTTCGCTTTTACAGCCGATGTGATTGAAAACATTCGCATCGATGCGTTGAAGGACAGGATTCACCTGTTAGTTGAAAAACGCTTTCGGGGAGAGCTGTCCAAATGCGCCGGGTGCGTCATTTGTCAGTGATATAATTTCAGAAAAATATTATTCCGGGGTTCCAAACCGGGCTTGTGCCGATTGGAATCCCGGAATTTTTATTTTAAATGGAAGGCACGCGAAAGATGGACTCTTTGTGTTCGTACGTGCTGAAAGCAAGTATGATAACTGTTGCGATGAAGCAACTTATAGCCGGTAATATCCACCAGGATGTCTGGTCCAGAATGGCCATTATAACATGGTATATTCGGTTATAATTGCCGGTAAAAATTACGAGCAACGTGCTTACTGCCGCAAATATCCATACTAATCCCGGGGTGCGCTGCTTTTCGGGCAGGTGTCGTATCACGCTGTCGGAAAATCCGTTGTCGGAAATATCTTGCTTGTTTTGAGCAAAAAACTGCTGCAATTGTTTGTCGTTTTCTTTCATTTTTATGCTGATATGCAGAGCAAATTTTTATTCTGTCTCTTATTGCAAATGATGAGCCAGCTTTGTTTTGCCGGCCGCAACATAGGATTTTAGTGTTCCCAGCGGACATTTCATTACTTTAGCCGCCTGTGAGTGGCTCATTCCCTCCATGTAACAGAGCAGAATAGCCGTTCGTTCTTCATGACGCAATTTACGTAAAGCATCGTACAAATCGTTCTTTTCGGCCGAAAAATCGTTATCGACCGAATGCCACCGGTCAACTTCGTCGAGCGAAGTTTCGTTTTGTCGTTTTTGGGCCCGCACCGAATCGTAAAAAACATTGTAGGCGATGCGGAACAACCAGGTGGAAAAACCCGAAAGTCCCTGAAACGATTTGATTTGCAGATATGCTTTAATGAAGGTTTCCTGCGCCAGATCATCGCTTAACGATGAATCGCCCATCGTCAGATTCAGAAAGAAACGACGGATAGGCGATTGGTATTTTCTGACAAGAGGGTCGAAGGCATCTTTGTTCCCTAAAAGAGTGACCTGCATGACCCACTTCAGGTCCTCCGCATTACTCATCTTGGGCAGCGTTCGCTTTACCTTTTTTTTCGACGAAATAACTAATCAAATAAGCAAGACCAATAAAAGCGGGAATCAGTCCGAATGCCCAGGGAGATGTCTCCCCCATCAGGTATAATCCTCCGATTGAAATGCCCAGACCACTGCCGATCCAGATCATTCCTTTTAACAAATGACTCTTGGGTTCTTCTTCCGGGCGGCGAAAAAAGCTGTCCGGAAGATCTTTGCCTGATTCTAACGCTTTTTCGTACAGCTGAATCATGCGTAGCTCTTTCATTCGTTTGTTGCGTATGACAAAAAACACAATCAATATGGCTGTCAGAAAAGGCATTAAAGAGATTAATACAATACCGGCGCTGGTTAATTTAGGGTCGTCATGATTGGGACCTAAAGTACGGGCCTTTTCCAGTTCATAGAGCTGCTCCGGCGATAGTTTTTGCATTAACTCCTTATTGTAATCCGATGTCTGGACACTACTGTCCGCCGATGTTGCAACCGAATCCGCTTGAGCCATTTGTACGGCATTAGTGCTAAATGCCATTACGAAGGTAAATAATAGTAAAAATCCAAGTTTTTTCATACGATGATAATTTTGAAACAGATGGCGTATGGAACTCCCTGTTGCAACATTATCATTTGCTTGGATGTTTTCTCGAAAACATGTTCGTTTCATAATTGTAATTTTTGGAGTGAAACATTTACACATTAGACGTAATCCGGTATCGGTTTGGATGAATAAGTGTGATTATTTTTTTGATTGGTCAGATGTTATGCCGGATTAGGTACGACAGATTCGACATGGCAAAGATACATATTCTTTGAAAAAATGAGGCTATTTCTAAAACAGGTATTTACAAGAGCTGAGTGAAAAAATCAGGCTGTTGATACGTGAGTTTAATAAATAGTAGTATTATATAGATATGTTTTTTTGTTAATGTAAAAAATAATTCATTACTTTGTGTGAATTATGTAAATATTCGATATTGAGTGGATTTATAAAAGAGTTTTGTTATTTAGAAGTTGATATGATAGATGTTAGTATAGTTGTCGTCTATCCCTTTCTAACAGGAAATGAAAAATCAAGGATCTCGTATCATTATTATTGGAATTCTCGTCGGATTATGTGTTACCTCCTGCTACCATTCAAATACACACGAAGGTAATGTTGATTCACTTCTGAACCAAATTGAAGATTCTGTTGGTGTTAATCCGTATACATCCAGAAGTAAACTACTAAAACTACTGCCTTCGGTAACAGATAGCTTGCCCTATTATAAATTCTACTCCCTCTATGTGCGTTCTTTTCTTGCGGCAAATTCGTTCGACACGGCCTTCCTTTTGAATAAGAAGATTTTCCAATTTTGTCGTAAAGAAGTAAAGCCTCCTGATGAAATCAAAAAATTATTAGCAGCAGCCTATAATTCAAATGGAATTTATTATACTGAAAAGTGTTATTTAGATTCCGCTCTTTATTCGTACAAAAAGGCTTTGCAGTTGGCATCTTTAGCTATTGATAGTCGCTATATTGATATTTCAATCAATGTGGCTGATATGTTTACCCGTAAAGGTGATTATATTAATGGAATCGGTTACTATCGGAAAGCCCTTTTTACCAGTGATTCATTAGGAATAACCCGCAAGATGGGATTCCCAATCTACTTCGGACTCGGTCAGGCCTACTATGCGGGTTTACGAGATTTTACTTTGTCCGAAAAGTATTTTGATTTGGCTTGGCGTTTGTATCCTCAGCGTACCTTTCATGAGCAGTTTGTTTATTGTAATAATAGAGGAAATTCGTATTATTACCAACAAAAATATGATCGGGCACTTCAATGGTTCCTGAAAGCAAAAGCTTTGGTTGCTTCCGGTAAATATGCATCGTATGAGAATTTGTGTTATGCGAATCTGAGTGATATTTATTTGAAATTGGGGAAATTGGATTCTGCACAGTATTATTGGAATAAAAGTTTTCAATTTTTTGCTTCAGCTAAAGGAACTACTATTTATTACTATTTGGCTACAGTCAAGGCTGGCATTGCATTAAAGAAAGGCAATGTTGCTGAAGCTCATTCATGGCTGACTTTAGATAAGACTGCATTACAGATTGAACCGGAAATTGTAGGACTTCGAAACCAGTGTTGGCAAGAATACTATCTCAAAATAGGGGATTATAAAAATGCCTATCATTCCTTATTGCAAAATATGCATCTGAACGATTCGATCAGAAATGAGAAAGTAATGAGTCGAATAGCAGAGATCGATACCCGGTATAGGCAAGATACAGCGGTAATGAAGAGAGAAATTTTACTCACCCAGCAAAACAGCCAGATCAGTGTTTTGAAAATGACGAATTGTTTCTGGATTTTGCTGGTGGTTGTTATTGTTATAGGAGCGGTGGCGATTTACTATTCTTTACAACGAAAAAGAGTAATGCAGCAATTGAAGTTTCAGGATCAGGCCGCGCAGTTGCGATTGCAAAATATCCGTAATCGCATATCTCCTCATTTGATGTTTAATGTTTTGAATCAGAAAATTAGTGACGAAAAAGATCGTGATAATCAGCAGTTGTTTGATTTAGTGAAATTGTTGCGCAAGAGCCTCGAGTTTACTGATCAGACACTTATCTCTCTGCAGGACGAACTGGAATTTGTAAAAACCTACATCGATCTTGAACAGGTAAAATTGGGAGATGAATTTAAATGGCATCTTGAGTTAGATGATTCGATCGATACGAACGCAATAAAACTTCCGGCAATGATGATTCAGATACCGGTGGAGAATGCGTTGAAGCATGGACTGCGCAACAAAACCGGTGATAAAAAATTATCGATAAATATATCCGGACAATCACATGGGGTTCAAATCCTTATTAGAGATAACGGTACAGGATTTTTCCCTGCGGCACAAAGTTCGACAAAAGGTACGGGAACCGGATTAAAAGTATTGTACCAAACGATACAACTACTGAACCTCAAGAACTCAAATCCAATTCGCTTGTCGATGAAAAATAGCGATGATCCTAAAAATTCTGGAGCAGTTGCTGATATTTTTATTCCTTACGGTTATCATATTTAGGCTATGAGTTATACGGCTATTGTTATTGACGATGAACAGATTTGCATTGACAATCTGCAAAATTCTCTGGCAGTTATTCCAGAAATCGAACTGCTTTCTACATCTACCGAACCTAAATCTGGAATGAAACTTCTCTTGGAACATCAACCCGATCTGTTGTTCTTGGATGTCGAGATGCCTCAAATGACCGGTTTTGATCTGCTTAAGAGCGTTAAAGATAAGATTGATTGGCCTTTACACGTGGTATTTTATACGGCGTATGATAAATATCTGTTGGATGCTCTCCGATCTTCGGCTTTCGATTTTTTGCTAAAACCTTATCAACCTCAAGAACTGAAGACTGTAATTGATCGTTTTCTGGCATGTGTAACCAAGGAGTCTTTTCAATCTGATGTTCAGACAAACCTGAACCGAATTCTTCCTTTTAACGATAGTTTTCTGATTGCTACCGTCGCAGGCTACCAGTTGCTAAAGATAGATCAGATAGGTTATTTTGAACATCAACCGCATGAAAAATGCTGGAGCGTATCTCTTATTTCAGGCACTAGCTATCTGTTGCGGAAAGCTACCAGAGCCGAAGATATCCTCAGCTTTTCCACTAACTTCTTTCAAATTAATCAATATCAAATTATTAATTTTGATTACCTCTCCGCCATCAACGATAAAGAATGTCTGCTGCTGCCTCCGTTCGATCAGCACTCTTCCTTTAAAATATCCCGTAAGTTTTACAAAGAATTGCAGCAGAAAATGAATTTTCTGTAATTCTACAGGTACGTAATTCTCATTTTGCTTCAAGTTAGCTATTGTATTATAAATGGCTGCGTTGTGGTGTAAGTTATTGTGTGTTATCGATTTGTTGTAGAGTGTTTCCTGCGAAGGGTGATGCTTGATTCTTACATTCTTAATGTAATATATTCTCGATTTTTGACCACTTAGTGACGTTTATTTACATCTTATTCCTTATTTTGAGCATTTGCTTTCGATTCCTATTCTTCCTCGTTTTATAGTTAAAAATACCTTTTTTACCTTCGTGCAGCTTTTTGAATTAGTTGTCATCTTTGATTGAAAAAGATACCTTATTGGCGGTAGTTTAAATTCAATATGCTTAAAGAGAATGTGTGACTTTGCAGAGAACTTTTTGTTTTCTGCAAAGTTTCTTTTTTGACATATTTATATAGCATAAATCATTGGTTAGGTGCATGACTAGAGGGTTCTCCGGCGGGAGAACCTCTGGTAATGCTTATTAATTTTCTTGGTGTGGTTATGTCTCTATCGATTTTTTAATTTAATCATTATGATCATATTTCAAAAGAGATTGTTGAGATAGCAGTGTGTGTGGAATGAATGGAATTAGAATTCAATTGAATGTATAGAATATTACTCATTGTTGTGATAATTTGTCATGTAGAAGTCGGATTCGAGTTTTTGCATGCACAAAGCAGTGTTGAATCGATTTTTAAACATGAATTTTACCAAGAAAAGAATGATGACAACTATTTACAACCTCTTAAAAAAGAACAATTCTCATTGGGAGTTTCGAATTTGCCAACTTGGTTCTGGAACATACCATCCTCTTCCGATAGATTCTGTTATTTAATAGGTATATCCGATCCTGAAATGCAAGATGCTCAGAAAGCGTATAAACAGGCGTTTGCCAGAGCATTAATGCAGTGTAGTATTATGAGTGGAGCTCGTATTTCTGGTGTGTCTGATTTATATAACAAAGAGTTACAAGATAAATATGAAGAGTACTATACGTTGGTTTCTAATTCTGCTATTCAAGGAACTGCTACCGTTGTCGATAGTTTTGAAACCAAGTTTTTAGAAAAAGTTCTTTTAGTTAAGCTGGATAGGCACTCTTCAGAAGAAATAAAGCAAGATGTGTTAATCAAGATATATAAATCGAATACAAATACAGATGCTGGTTGGTATTGCACTGAAAATACGTCTTGCTATACACGGAATAAAGTAGACACTCTTGAATATAGGTTTATACAAGATAATAATAGGTATAGTACTATTTCTATTTGGAATAGAGATACATTGTCTCTTCCAGCATATTTATATGAATATGTCGGATGTGAGAAAATCCAGAAAATGGATTCTATTGGTGGTGCAGAGACTCTTAAGCTCTATAATAGAGGGTTGTGGTCAGGGTATTTTCAATCTTTTCTCAATAGTTTGCAAACAGAGACGTCTAATCATAATGTACATCTGAAAGCAGTGAAAGAGTTCGATCATAAATCTAACGAAGAATCAGATTTCAATTCACTAACTCGAAATGTAGTAACGAATCAGCTAACATGTCGAATCAAACAAATCAAGATGTTATTCGGCCAATTAAACGTAGATATTAGTATTTTACTCCAATAAGTTTAATTATTAAAATTATCAACATGAAACAGGTAATGTATTTAGGAATGTCACTTCTTTTTGTTCTGACAACGATGAGTTGTGGAAGTAGTAAGAAAGTAGTACAAGAAAAAGTAAAAGGCACAGAAGAAATTATTCTTCCTCTGTCAGGCAAAGAGTATCAGTCGAATAAAGAATTTTATCGTGCAAAAACTTCAGGAAAGAGTCCTGATATAGCTACGGCAAAAAAAATTGCATTGAATAATGCTAAAGCTGAAATTGCAGGATTGATTAGTTCCAAAATTAAAGCAGTAACACAAAACTATACAAATCAACGTTCGGTAGCAGATGCACAAGATTTTGAAAATAAGTTCGAAAACTTAACAACTGAAGTTGTTAGCCAACAGTTGGTGGATGTTTCCATTGTAGGTGAAAAATTACTAAAAACAGGAACATCTTATGAGTATTGGATTGCTATTGAAGTGTCGAAACAAGCTGTTTTGAATGGTATTGATAAAAGCATCTCGAACAATAAAAAGCTTCAGATTGATTATGATAAGAAAAAATTTGAAGAGATATATAATAAAGAGATGGAAAAGCTCGAAAATGATAAATAATGTTTGTTAGTGCATAGAAAGCGAATTTGAAATGTTTGCCGCAAATTTTGCGGCAAACATTTGTCGTTGGCAGAGAGAGCAGGCAAGCCGGATACGGAGAAGTTTAATGCCGCAGTTCTGTATTGTTTATTAGTTTTTGAATTTGTATTATACAGCAAAGAATTTGTTGGTGTCTTAAGGTTTATAAGAACCTATATGTGATTTGAAATATGAAGAATCTTATACTTATTATTTTTATTTTTTCCCCTTTGCTATTGCAGGCTCAGTCTGTATCTGAAATTAAACAAGACAAGGATCATTATATCTGGGGTGAAGGAAAGGGCAATACTCTGAAAGAGGCGGATAATGCAGCATTGACTGATTTGATCAGCCAGATTTCGACACAAGTAGAAAGTGATTTTAAAAAAATAGTAGAGCAATCTACGTCGGAAAGTAATACTAAATTCAAAGAAACGGTAAACGATGTAGTTAGAACCTATTCGAGTGCCACACTCAAGAATACGGACCGCCTTATTCTACAAGATGAGCCAGATGCTTTTGTGTTTCGATATGTAAAGAGAAGTGAGATTAGTCGAATATTCGAATCTCGTAAAAACAAAATTATTGAGTTAGCTCGTAATGGAGAGGAAGCATTAAAAGATTTACAGATTGCTGATGCTCTTCGTTATTTCTATTGGTCGCAAACATTGCTTCGTAGTCACCCTGAATCAAGTGAAATCAAGATGAAAGATGAAGATGGTCAAGAGCGGCTACTCATTACTTGGTTACCCATGAAGATTAACGAAATATTAGCCAATGTTTCGTTTAAGGTGGAAGGCGTTGATCAAATGGACAGTTACTCTAATTATTTAATAAAAATCTGTTATAAAAACGAACCTGTTCGGAATCTTGATTATACTTATTGGGGAGGACATGATTGGTCTAATGTAATCAGTGCCAAAGATGGTAGTGGTATTGTTGAGATGCCTAAGACGATAACAACTCCAGATATTCGATTCAAAGTTGAATATGCTTTTGAAGGAGAGGCAAATATTGATATGGAGCTTCGAGATGTGATGCAAAAATTACCGCAAGTTCCATATAAAAGCTCTTATCAAAATGTGAGTGTAAGATCATCTACAGCTGCAGCAATAAACGCAGGGCCTTCTACCACATTGCCAGCAGTTGTTGAATCTGTTCCGGCAGCTCAATCTTCTGCATCTGTTATGTCTTCAACCATCAACACGTCCACCATTTCGAACTCTGTTGGTAATTTACAGACTCTATCAAATGTATCTGCTCAAGAGGCGGTGATGAAACAGATTATTCATGCGATTGGCTCGCACAATTACGCATCAGTTGAAAATCTGTTTACCCCGGAAGGAGTTTCAATTTATAAAAAATTGTTGCAGTACGGGAATGCTCGAATTATACATACTCCTATCCTGAAATATTTTCAATACAATGAATATGTTATTTGTCGTTTTATTCCGATGAGTTTCAACTTTAAAACGAACAACCGTACGTTTATTGAAGATGTTGTCTTTTATTTAAATAAGGACAATAAAGTGTGCAATATTGCTTTTGGGCTCGAGAAGAAGGCGCTTCACAATATAGCATCGAAAGATGCTTGGAGTGAAGCCGATCGAGAAATGATTATTAGCTTTCTCGAAAACTATAAAACAGCGTATGCTCTTAAGCGATTTGATTATATTAATGATATATTTTCGGATAATGCGTTGATTATTACTGGTATTGTAACGAAGGTTAACAGAACGGCTGAATCTCCTTATTTGAGTAATACCATTGTGAAGTACAACCGCCAAACGAAAGCCGAATATATGCGTAAACTAAAATATTCATTTGATAGTAATGAATTTATCAATATTCGGTTTGCGGATAATACTGTCAGACGTTCCTTTAAAGGGAATAATTTATATGGAATACAAATTAAGCAAGATTATTTTTCGACTCATTATGGTGATAGTGGATATTTGTTTTTGTTAGTCGATCTATCGGATAAAAGCAAACCACAGATACATGTGCGTACATGGCAACCCGAAAAAAATCCAGATGGGAGTATCTATGGTGTTGGCGATTTTTAATGTGGCTGTATTGCATTAATTTATCTGCGGAATGTGTTCAATCTTAAAATGATGAAATGAAGAATGGCAGACTAATGTTCCAATCGAATTTACGCATTCTACTTGGCATGGCTTTACTGGCAGATGAGAGTGCTATTTTATGCCAACAAACAATAAATTAAAAATTAGCGTAAGTTAAATTGTTAACAGAGGCAGGGTATCATGCTTTTAAAAATGAATTATTTATGAAACGGTTATTTATTTTGCTCTATGTGCTGATCTGTGTTACGAGTCTTCGAGCTGAAATGTCAGTAAAAAGTTGTACTGTAAGGGAAACTGATCTGGATGCACGCATCAATTACCCAGTCACAGACTCGGACGGGAGTCTGTGTGCATTGATAAAAATGGAAACTACCGAAACTGGATTTGATTTTGATGCTGGTCAGTTGGGTATTATGAAAGTTGAACAAAAAGATAAAGAAGTATGGGTGTATGTGCCAAGGGGAGTTAAACATTTGACAATTAAACATCCGAAGTTGGGGATGTGTACTCATAATTTTGAGGCTCCAATTGAAAGTGCAACCGTTTACGAACTTGAGTTGAGTGCTGCAAAGAGAAGTTATTATCAAGAGCAAAAAATAAATTAAGAATCAGTGAAAACTGAAATATTAACAGAAACCTGGCATCCTGTTCTTTAAAATGAATTATTTACTTATGAAACGGTTACTTATCTTGTCCTATTTGTGTATTTGTATTATAAGTCTACGAGCTGAAATATCAGTTAAGAGTTGTACTATAAGGGAAAAAGATCTGGATGCACGTATCAATTACCCTGTTAAAGATCAGAACGGAGATTTATGTGCATTGATAAAAGTAATTACTACCGAAAAAGGGTTTAGTTTTGATGCCGGCCAGTTAGGAATTATGAAAACTGAACAGAAAAATGCGGAGATATGGGTTTATGTGCCATTTGGGATTAAACATTTGAGAATTCAACATGAGAAGTTAGGAACGTGTGAATATAACTTTAACGTTAATATCGAAAAGGCAACCGTTTACGAACTTGAACTTGTCAATGCAAAAGTGGGGTATTATGTAGTACAAACTATAGATGCTCAAAATGTGATTATAAAACCGACCCCATTAAATTCAAAAGTTTTTATTGATGACGATATTTTATCTATTCATGATAGAGAGGGGAACTATTCAAGGCAAATGCCTTTTGGACATCACTCTTATAGAATAGAAGCGGACAAGTATGATCCTGAAGCAGGTGGGTTTGATGCAAAATCAGATAGTGTTCCACTGAAATTATTCCCTGTGTTAAAGCCGGCATTTGGTTCTCTACATATTAGTTCTACTCCAGAAGATGGCGCTACGGTTTATATTGATCATAACAAAGTATTGGGAAAAACTCCGGTCAAGTTAGATTCATTGAAGAGAGGAGAGCATATTATTGAGATTGAAAGAGAAATGTATGTACGGTCGAAACCTCGGACGGTGGTTATTATTGCGGGTCAGGTTACAGATTTATCTATTGATCTTAAGCCACAATATGCTACGGTAACTATAAAGGCACCACCAGAAGCTAAAATATTTATAGACAAAGAAGAGCAGGTTACTAAGAATACGGGCATCTGGACTGGGCGAATTGAGAAAGGAATGCACCATTTTGAAGCGCAAATGGCAAGCTGTCGTCCGGATCAGCGATATAATGTTACTCTTGTTGCGGGGGAGAATAAAGTCATAGAATTAAATCCTCTTCCAATTTATGGATCGGTGTCAATTACGTCTGATCCTTTAGAAGCAGCAATAACAATAGATGGGAAGGAATATGGTCTTACTCCAAAAATTTTAAATAAACTACTCATTGGAAAACATAAAGTTCAATTTAGTAAGCAGGGATATGCCTCTACAAGTGAAGACGTAACTATTCTGGAGGGAATTAACAATAAGGAAATTAAAGCAGTGTTGAATAATGGAGAGGAAGTTGTTATTAATTCAAAGCCGACAGGAGCTACCCTTTTTATTGATGGTCAAGATAAAGGCTTGACTCCTTTTCGAGAATTTTTAGCATTTGGAGAACACGAAATCAAGTTAGAGTATAAAAATGAAACTGGTGCAGACATTCATTATCAGTCTCCTTTTTCAAAACAGATTAAGGCTTCAGATGTAGATAAAGAATTCAATATTGATATTCCAATAGAAGAAAGAAAAGTTAAATTTATTTCTACCCCACAGGCGGCTCAATTGTCGATAGATGGAAAAGTTCAAGGAAATACTCCCCAAGATGTATATCTTAAGAATGGCAGACACGTTATTGCCCTTGAAAAATCAAAGTATGATAATAAAACCGACCAAATTTTTATTGATGATAATTCTTTAAATGCGTATCAATATACATTAGTCTGGCATGTTACCAATAGAAGTAAAGGTAAGCAATATTACAACACGCATCCTATTACTATAGCTTGTGGTTATCACCATACGGATTTTCTCAATAACACTTTTCAGGATAATATTTCAGAACATCATTTGCAGAAAAAATTTGGACAGGCATTCACGTTTTCAGTCAATCCATTTCCATTTAAGATTGATATAACGGGATTTGATTCACAATATGAATCATTACCTTCAGCAACCGTAACTCATGGAACAGAGTTTCAACACAGAGGTGTGGAATTGTCACTTTCCTATTATCTATTTAATATGGGGAAGCATCTATTTTTCTATGGAGGAGGTGGATATCAGTTCTCAGAATTGCATTATGGAAAGAATTTCGGCGATTTCGGGTCAGGCAATTCTGAGGCTGGAAAGATAAAAACAAGCACTCCAATAGCAAAAGCTGGTGTGCAATGTACTGCAGGCTCATTTATGATTTTTGGTGAATATGTTCAAAGTTTATTCTCTGCTGATCAAGCAAAGTGTCGACAGTTATATTTTGGCGTTGGATTTAATCTTTAATTTACAATAGTATCTCTTTTACATTATTACTGTATTACGTATGATAAATAGAATTTATAAATCAAGACGGATTGTATGGTATTTAAGTCTTCTGATGCTTGCTTCGTGTAGTAACCAAAATGATAGTGTGTTTGAGGATGTGTTTGGTGTATCAGCTTCTGGTTCTTATTCAAATGTTTCTATGGACAGTTATTCTATCATTTCTGATAATAATGGGAATGGTGTAGCTAATCCGGGAGAAACAGTTTATTTGAAAATATCGATAAAAAATTCAGGAACTGCTACCATTAAATCGATGAATGCAACTTTTTCTAGTAGTAGCACATATGCTTCTAATATATCTCCATCGGATGGAGTGGCTTTTGGAGATATCCCAGCCAATAAGGTTGTATGTGGTTCGTCTGGTTATATTCAATCCAGTGGCGATTATTATACACTTTCTTTCAAACTTGCAAGTTCTATTCCAGACGGTACTCAAATTCCGATCGAAATGGTCATGACTGATGCAAAAGGAAATCACTGGTCAAGTTATTTGTCTATATCTGTGAAATCAGCATTTCCTTATGTGACTTATATGGGTGATCAGAATCTTGGCAATGCAATGCCTGGCTATACTTGGTACTGGGGAATTTATTTGTCCAATACAGGAACAAGTATGGCAAAATCAGTGAAGGCTACATTTACAACAACGTCTCCTTATGTCACATTATCTCCTGCGACTCCGGTCTCTTTTGGAAATATAAGTGCAGGTGATGCAAATTATGGGGGAACGCTTTATTATAGTGGAAAATATTATACTTTCAGCGCAGTCATTTCAAATTCTACACCATCAGGTACTAAGGTACCTATTTCAATTAAGATTACAGATGAAAATGGAAATTCGTGGATGAGTAGTGCCTATTTTTATGTATATAATCAGTGATAGAGTATTCTGTTCCCAAGTGGTTTTGTGCTGAATTTTATAATGATTGATATTCCAATAAAGTTTACGAGATGAAAAAACTTATTCTGCTGTTCTCGGTTTTATGTTGTTCACTAAGCATGTGGGCATACAGTTTTTCTTCAGAAGGTATTTATTATTCTATTACGTCATCAGTATCTCCTTTTAAGGTTTCCGTCACGTATGCAAATACCAATTACAATAGTTATTCCGGTAGCGTTACGATTCCATCTACGGTTACTTATAATGGGATCACTTATGCTGTTACCTCTATTGGAGATAACGCGTTTTATTACAGTTCAAGTTTAACTTCCGTATTGATCCCCTCTTCGATAACGTCTATTGGAAGTTACTCATTTAATCATTGTAATAAATTAGCCAGCGTTACCATACCTTCTTCTGTAACCTCAATTGGAAATTATGCTTTTAACGAATGTTCTGGTTTAACGTCTATTCATGCTAATAATTCTACTCCGGTTTCAATAACTCTTGGAAGCAATATTTTTTCGGGCGTTTCTGCTTCAGCATGTAAACTCTATGTACCTACTGGTTCGGGCGATCTTTATGGCGCTGCATCACAATGGAGTGCGTTTACCACGCGATTGACAGAAAATTTAACTCCTTCAGTCAGTATTAATGCCTCTGCCACAACAGTCTGTTCGGGAACCTCAGTGACCTTTACGGCGATACCATCCAATGGAGGAACAGCGCCGACGTATCAATGGAAAAAGAATGGGACTGCTATATCAGGAGCAACAGGAAGTGTTTATACAACAACAAATTTTGCAGATAAGGATACCATCAGTTGTGTTTTAACAAGCAATTTGTCGTATGTTTCACCCCAAACTGCAACGGGTAATTTGGTGGCGATGACGGTGCTATCTGGGTCGGTAATACCTGCGGTAAGTGTCAGTGCAACAGCGACCGCTATTTGTTCTGGTAATTCGGTTGCCTTTACGGCTACGCCGGTTAATGGGGGGGCTACTCCGGGTTATCAGTGGATGTTGAATAATCATAATATCTCAGGAGCTACCGGAAATACGTATACCACCTCTGCTCTTAGTAATAATGATTCAATAAATTGTGTAATGACTAGTGGTTTGTCGTGTGCATCTCCTGCTACAGCCACAAGTAATTATGTTAAAGTGCAAGTGGGTTCGCTTAAACCTTCAGTTGCCATTAGTTCAACAGCTACTTCTATTTGTTCCGGTAGTTCGGTTACCTTTACGGCTACGCCGGTTAATGGTGGTTATAGTCCTGGTTATCAATGGAGGAAGAATGGAAACAATATTTATGGAGAGACGAGTAGTACGTACACCACTACCGGGCTTAACGATAAGGACTCTGTTAGTTGTGTAATGACTAGTAGTTTGTCATCGCCCTGTGTTATTACCCCAACAGCCAACAGCAACGGCATAAAGATGTCGGTGGCAACAGGTACAGTGACACCTTCTGTTACAATCAATGCAACGGCTACCTCGATTTGTCCGGGAACAGCAGTGACATTTACCGCAGTTCCAACCTACGGAGGATCGAAGCCTGTTTATCAATGGAAAAAGAATGGCGCTGTGATTAAGGATGCAATTAATAGTACTTACACCACTACCACGCTCAATGATAAGGATTCTATAGGTTGTGATTTGACGAGTAATCTTACTTGTGTCACGTCGGCTACAGTGTCCAGTCCAGTTCTAAAGATGTCGGTGGGTAATCTAGTACCGTCGGTTTCCATCCAAGCCTCGGCAACGACCACCTGTTCGGGTAGTTTGGTAACGTTTACAGCTACACCGGTCAATGGAGGTGCCAAACCCAGTTACCAGTGGAGAAAAAATGGGGCTGCGATTTCGAGGGCAACCAGTAGTACTTACACTACCACAACACTGAGTGACAAGGACTCTGTGAGTTGTGTTTTAATCAGTAGTCTCGAATGTGTAACTACCACTACTGTATATAGCAATCAAATAAAGATAACCGTAATAACAGGTACCGTCACGCCTTCGCTTACTATCAGTGCATCGACCACTACCACCTGTTCGGGGATTCCGATTACTTTTACAGCGATGCCAACCAATGGTGGTTCGAATCCTACTTTCCAGTGGAAGAAGAATGGAGTCGCTATCTTGGGAGCCACAACTAGTACCTACACAACAGCATCACTGAGTAACAGTGATGCAATAACGTGTGTGATGACTCCGAGTTTGTCTTGTGTAACTGCGACAACTGTTACCAGTAATACTATCATGATGTCGGTAAGTAATTCTTTTGCAATGGATGGAGTATATTATAGCATAATGTCTTTTGATAACAAAACGGTTTCTGTCACATATATAAATACTAATTATAATAGCTATTTTGGTTATAATGGTTATTCTGGGAGTATTACGATTCCATCTACGGTTACTTATAATGGGATCACTTATGCAGTTACCTCTATTGGAAGCAATGCTTTTTATAACAGTTCAAGCCTAACATCTGTATCGATACCCTCATCGATCACATCTATTGGAAGCTATGCATTCTATGCTTGTAGCAAGTTAACAAGTCTTACCATACCTTCTTCTGTGACCTCTATTGGAAGTTATGCATTTAATAGCTGTTCCGGTTTAACATCTATTCATGCAAATAATTCAACTCCGGTTTCGATAACTCTTGGAAGTAATATTTTTTCTGGTGTTTCTACTTCAGGATGTAAACTCTATGTGCCTACTGGTTCGGGGGATCTTTATGGATCAGCATCTCAATGGAATGCGTTTGCCACTCGATTGACAGAAAATTTAACTCCTTCAGTGAGTATTAATGCCTCAGCTACTACAGTCTGTTCGGGAACCTCAGTGACCTTTACAGCGACCCCGTCCAATGGAGGTATAGCGCCTACGTATCAATGGAAAAAGAATAGGGCATCTATATCAGGTGCTACAGGCAATGTTTATACGACAATGGCTCTTGCCGATAAGGATACTATTAGTTGTGATTTAACGAGTAGTCTGTCATATGTAACAACGAAAACAGCATCCAGTGATTTTATAATGATGTCAGTGATAGCAGGCACTGTAACGCCATCAGTAACTGTTAGTGCGACTACGACAGCCATTTGTCCGGGTAGTTCTATTACTTTTGCGGCTACACCGGTCAATGGAGGTTCGACTCCAAGTTATCAATGGAAATGCAATGAAAGTATTATTTCGGGAGCTATTAGTAGCACGTACGCAACCTCCGCTCTTAGTAATAATGATTCAATAAGCTGTATTATGACCAGTGGGTTGTCGTGTGCATCTCCCTCTACAACTACTGGTAATTATATCAAGGTATTAGTAGGGTCACTTACCCCTTCTGTTTCAATAAGTGCAACCGCTACAGCCATCTGTTCAGGTACGTCGGTAACTTTTACGGCCACACCAGTCAATGGAGGTTTCAGTCCGAGTTATCAGTGGAGAAAGAATGGAAATGATATTTATGGAGAAACGAGTAATACTTATACCACAACTACGCTTAACGACCAAGATTCTGTAAATTGTGTGATGACTAGTAATATGTCATGTGTTACCACAACTAAGGCCATTAGTGGTTTTCTTAAGATGTCGGTGGCAACAGGTACAGTGACACCTTCTGTTACAATCAATGCAACGGCTACCTCGATTTGTCTGGGAACAGCAGTGACATTTACCGCAGTTCCAACCTACGGAGGATCGAAGCCTGTTTATCAATGGAGAAAGAATGGGGCTGTGATTAAGGATGCAATTAATAGTACTTACACCACTACCACGCTCAATGATAAGGATTCTATAGGTTGTGATTTGACGAGTAATCTCACTTGTGTCTCGTCGGCTACAGTGTCCAGCCCAGTTCTAAAGATGTCGGTGGGTAATTTAATACCGTCGGTTTCCATTCAAGCATCGGCAACGACCACCTGTTCGGGTAGTTCGGTAACATTTACAGCTACGCCGGTCAATGGAGGTGCCAAACCCAGTTACCAGTGGAGAAAAAATGGGACTGCGATCTCGGGGGCAACCAGTAGTGCTTATACTACCACAACACTGAGTGACAAGGACTCTGTGAGTTGTGTTTTAACCAGTAGTCTCGAATGTGTAACTACCACTACCGTATATAGCAATCAGATAAAGATAACCGTAATAACAGGTACCGTCACGCCTTCGCTTACTATCAGTGCATCGACCACTACCACCTGTTCGGGGATTCCGATTACTTTTACAGCGATGCCAACCAATGGTGGTTCGAATCCTACTTTCCAGTGGAAGAAGAATGGAGTCGCTATCTTGGGAGCCACAACTAGTACCTACACAACAGCATCACTGAGTAACAGTGATGCAATAACGTGTGTGATGACTCCGAGTTTGTCTTGTGT